>Ga0078972_1000008_pt1 | contig 942382 bp, 882 predicted proteins | sample YelNatPaOPGAMG01_FD_67568 | JGI IMG/M metagenome (GOLD analysis project Ga0078972, IMG submission 67568) | Hot spring thermophilic microbial communities from Obsidian Pool, Yellowstone National Park, USA - OP-RAMG-01 (SPADES assembly) (version 2) | ecosystem: Environmental > Aquatic > Thermal... | reverse complement strand
TCGCTAACGAGCTCGACTCTCGTAATCAAGTTCGTGTCGACGATTTCCGGAATAAATCCATCGCCGATTCCCTCAATCCTGTGTGGTCCCTTTTTACCCTTTTTAATTACCGAACATTCCTCAGGTTCCACCGCGACGATCTCAGCATTGATTCCCTCTTTTCTGAAATACCTTGCAACACCCATCAATGTCCCACCAGATCCTATGCCAGCCACAAAGGCACTGATATCGCGGCCAACCTGTTCAACGCATTCAGGTCCAGTCGTTTTTTCATGCGCCAAGACGTTATCCATCGATGTGAATTGGCTCGGAACCCAGACCCGCGAGTCTGATTTTTGGATCTCCTTAACTTTCTTGATGCATTTATCCACGTCTGTTTCCGAACCAGGCGTATAAATAATTTCGGCGCCGAGCGCTCGAAGAATTTTCTTTCTTTCTTCACTCATCCCTTCGGGCATGACGATGGTTACACGATATCCTTTCATTGCGCCAGCTAACGCAAAAGCAATGCCAGTATTACCAGTTGTCGCCTCAACAATTCTGTAACCTGGCTTAAGCTCACCACGTTTTTCGGCCTCTTCTATCATATACGCGGCAATCCGGTCTTTGACACTGCCAGTCGGATTGAAATATTCGAGTTTTGCATAGACATTTGCAAAATCGGGTGGCACAATTCGGTTCAGTCTTATCATTGGTGTATTGCCACATAATTCGAGAATGTTGCTGACGACTCTCATCACTATCACGATTCCTTAGCAGACCCGAATGCTATTTCCTATTGAATAATATCCGGTTTGGTACCGAATTTGATACCAAATAGCAGGAAGAAAATTACGAAAACATAATCCATAATTTCTTCTTCATGATCCGAATTTCGATCGGAGATTACGAAATTTGTATATGACTGCGATATTTTGCCCCGAAAGTGTTAAAGACAACAATAATAATTAACCTTGCCAAAATTCCTGACTCAGGAAGGCAGATTCCGCTCGCAGAAGGAGGTATCTCTGATTGAAGAAAAAAATTATCGTGAAGCTCGATAAGTGTATTGGGTGCAGGTCCTGCGAAATTGCGTGCGCGCGTGAGCATTCTCCTTCGAAGAGTGGTGAACGAATCACTGCAGATACAAGGAAAGCGCTCTCGCGAATTTCGATAAAAACCGGATTAACCAACCCAACCGATGCCCCTGAAATAAGACCTAGGAAAGGGAAATCGAAAACGGAAATCGCAACTGGAAAGGCGTATCCAATCAGATGTAGGCACTGCGATGATCCAAAATGCGTCGAGGCATGCATGTCTGGTGCTTTGATCAAGAATGAAGAAGGTGCTGTGATTCACGATCCTGACAAGTGCGTAGGGTGCTGGATGTGCATCATGGCCTGCCCCTATGGAGCTATTAAAAGAGATTTAGAGAATAAAATCATCGTGAAATGCGATCTTTGCTCCCATAGAGACACGCCGGCATGCGTTGAGGCGTGTAAAACTGGCGCAATCGTTTGTATTGTCGGCGAGAAATCAGAGCAGCAGAATGAAAGTATCGCAGAGGGGTCTGGTTGAAATGAATTTAGACGCTCAATATAAATATGTGATCATAGGAAACAGTGCAGCGGGTATCGGATGCGTGGAAGGAATCAGAAGAGTCGACAAAGAGGGAAGCATCGCAGTCATCTCCGAGGAAAAAATGCATACGTATTCTCGCTGTTTAACTTCGTACTATATTGCTGGCGTCGTCGATGATGAGAAGATTCTGTTTCGTCCTAAAGATTACTACGAGAAGAAAAAAGTCACACCAATACTCGGAAAGAAGGTTGTGAAGATTTTTCCTGGAGAGAATTACATTGTACTCGACGATGGGACAAAGATTGGTTACTCGTCGCTTATGATTGCGACTGGCGCCTCACCCGTCATTTATGATATTCCAGGCAACAACAAACCTGGCGTTTTTGTTTTGAGAACTTACGAAGATGCAAGACGTATTTCTGAGGCGGCCGCGCCCGGCAAAAGAGCAGTCGTCATGGGTGGTGGTCTCGTAGGTCTCAAGTCGGCAGATGCGCTCCATGCAAAAGGAGTTGAGGTTTGGGTTATTGTGACATCACCTCAGATCATGTCGCAGACGATGGACAGAGATGGTGCGGAAATACTGAGAAAACAGCTAGAAGAAAACGGTATCAAGGTCATGACAGAGACGAATGTTGAGGAAATCATCGGCGACAAGAAGGTTGAAGCGGTTCGGCTTTCGACTGGACAAACGTTAACCTGCGATATCGTCATATTCGCAAAAGGCGTTCGTCCGAATGTTGGTCTCGCTAAGGATGCGGGCATCGACACTGATTATGGCATCCTCGTCGATACCCATATGAGGACAAGCGTCCCGAATATTTATGCGGCGGGCGATGTTGCTGAGGCAAAAGACTTCATCACCGGAGAAAGATATATTCATGCGATCTGGCCTAATGCCGTTGAGCAGGGATGCATCGCCGGTCAAAACATGGCCGGTCATGACGTTGAATATGCTGGCGGTATCGCGATGAACTCGGTCGATTTGTTCGGCCTTGCTTCGATCGCCGTTGGATTTACAAGACCTCGTGGCAAAGATCATGGTTATGAAATTATCAGCCGTTCGATTCCAGAAAAGAAGTTTTACAGGAAGATCGTCTTGAAAGACGGTGTGATAGTCGGTGCAATTTGCATTGGTGAAGTAGAGGCGGCTGGAGTCTTTGCTGGGCTTATCAAGAAGAGAGCGAACGTATCGAGGATCAAAGAGCTTCTATTGAGGGAAGACTTCGATTACGCCAAGGTGCTTGGAGAAGGTTTGATAGCAGATACCAGTTATTTCGCAACCGCCTGAAAGGAATAAAAAGGTTAGTTGGCATCGATACCAGTCGGCATTTGCTCAACAGATTTATCTATTCTCATAGCATCGGTGATGAACATGTGGAGAGTGCTCGGCGTCGAGACTACTGTGGTGAGATCGGGGGATGTTTGGAAGAAGAGAATGATCGAATTATCGAAGAGAAGAAAGAATAAGGAGAGATTTATCGAATTGCTTAAATCAGCCGACGTCAACTACTGGTTCGATGGGGCAAAAGAGGTCCACGCATTCTACATTAAATTCCCCGAAAGTGTTGGTCCTGAGGATTTGCGATTTTTCAAGGAGTTCATTGAAAAGGTCCGTTCGAGTTTAAAAGTGCCTGTAATTGAGGTCGACGGCATCCCACAAGAATATCGAATTGTTCTAACTTCCGAAGAAGAGGAAGATGTTTATCGGAGAAGATCTTCTGATAAGGAGCAAGAAGCACAATAACTCCGTAAAAACTGAATTATCATGATTTCTAACTCATAAATTTGGAATTTAAAGAGGAATTTACGAGTTGAAATTCTTATAAAAAAAGCACACTAATCACGATGTTAATTTCAAACAGACCCTACCAGATGTAATAAAAAAACCATCCAGCTTTTTTTATCCAAATATTGTTTAACAATTTTCTTATTTTGAAAAGGTTTTGCTCAAGAAATCAGCTAAAATTTTTCTGTATCATCGAAATATTATTTTTTCCTGCGATCGATTTTAAAAGAAAACTTTTCAATTTTTGAAATTATAACATTTCGAAACCGACACAATTTGTGAGCAAAATGATGGAAAGTAGTAACTTGTAAACACCAAAAATAACTTATTTTTTTAGGCACGCCTGGCTATGCTGGCAAAGTCAGACACCCCCGATCTTAAACGAAAATTGGCGGAGTTCCAAGATTTATAAATATAAAAAATTCTATTTAGGTGAAAAGCCGCAGAGGGTAACTTCAGCGGCTTATGTATGCTCAGGAACTGGATTGGGGGTATTGAGTGAGCGAAGCTAGGACCATCGAAAGTGTGATGGAAGAACGGCGGCGGTTCCCGCCACCAAGAGAATTTTCTGAGAAGGCGTATATCGACAGCATTGAAAAATATAACCAGATGTACAAAGAGTCGATTGAAAACCCTGAAGCATTCTGGGAAAAGTGGGCAAAAGAAATCGATTGGATTTCACCATGGACAAAGATTTTTGAATGGGATGCTGAGAACGTCAAGATTGAATGGTTCAAAGGCGCGAAGCTAAACGCTTCGTATAACTGCCTTGATCGGCATGTCAAAACCTGGAGAAAAAACAAAGCCGCAATCATATGGCAGGGAGAGCCAGAGAATGATGTTAGGGTTTTCACTTACCAGCAATTAATGACAGAAGTTTGCAAGTTTGCAAATGTTCTTAAGGCGAGGGGGATCAAGAAAGGGGATCGCGTTGCGATTTATCTGCCGATGATTCCTGAATTGCCGATTGCGATGCTTGCGTGCGCTAGGATCGGTGCTGTGCACAGCGTGGTTTTTGGAGGATTTAGTTCCGAATCGCTTAAGGATCGAATTCGAGACAGTCGATGTAAGATGTTGATCACGGCTGATGGTACATATAGAGGCGGAAAGCTCGTTGCGCTAAAGGCTAATGGGGATCTCGCGATAGCAAAAGAGGACTATGTAGAAAGTGTCATCATCGTCAAGAGATCAGGAATTCCTGTGGAAATGAAAGAGGGTCGCGATTTCTGGTGGCACGAAGTTATGGAAGACGCATCTGCAGATTGCCCACCAGAAATAATGGATGCGGAGGATCCGCTCTTCATTCTCTACACCAGTGGATCAACGGGAAAACCCAAAGGCGTTCTTCATACAACTGGTGGTTACCTTTTGTACGTCTTATTGACATTTAAATGGATCTTCGATTACCACGAAGAAGACACTTACTGGTGCACCGCGGATATCGGATGGATTACGGGACATAGCTACATCGTTTACGGACCCCTTGCGGCTGGTGCAACGACGGTCATGTTTGAAGGCATTCCCACATATCCGCAGGTTGATCGCTACTGGCGAATTGTCGAAAAATTCCGTGTCAACATTTTTTACACAGCGCCGACTGCGATCAGGGCTTTAATGAGGGAGGGAGATCACTGGCCGAAATCGAGAGATTTGTCGAGCTTGCGTTTGCTAGGGTCTGTTGGTGAGGCGATCAATCCCGAAGCTTGGATGTGGTACTACAACGTGATTGGAGGTGGGCGATGTCCAATTGTCGACACTTGGTGGCAGACAGAAACGGGAGGTATCCTTATCACGCCCCTTCCTGGCGCTACAACACTGAAACCTGGATGTGCGACGAAACCCTTCTTTGGAATTGAACCTGCGATACTGCGCGAAGACGGAACGGAAGCTGATGTCAACGAAGGCGGATATCTTGTGATCAAGAGACCATGGCCAGGGATCATGCGGACAGTCTATGGACAACATGAACGCTTCAAAGAGATATACTGGTCGCGTTTTCCCCATATGTATCTCACTGGCGACGGTGCAAGAAAGGATGAGGATGGTGATATCTGGATCGTTGGAAGAGTCGATGATGTTATTAAGGTATCTGGCCACAGAATAGGGGCAGCAGAGGTTGAGAGCGCTCTCGTCAGCCATAAGGATGTTGCAGAAGCAGCGGTCGTACCGATCCCACACCCGATCAAAGGTGAGGCAATCTTCGCGTTCGTCACGCTAAAAGCAGGGGTAAAGGAGTCGGAAGAGTTGAAAAAGGAGTTAATCCTGCACGTGAGGCAGCAGGTAGGACCGATTGCAGCACCAGAAGTTGTTCAGTTTGCTTCGGCTCTACCGAAAACCCGCAGCGGAAAGATTATGAGACGAATTCTGCGGAAAATTGCTGCGGGAACCATTGAAGATCTCGGTGATACGACGACGCTTGCTGATCCTTCTGTAGTTGAAAAATTGATCGCGGCGAGAAAGGAGTTGATAAAATGATCGTTTTAATGAGATTGTTTCCTAAGGATAAGAATGACGCAGAAAAAATTTGGAAATTCATTGAAGAAAAGATGTCTAGCCCAAAAAGGAGAATCAAACCTCTTTTCATGTCGATGCAAACGAGATCAAGATTCATTTCGCTTTTTGTCCAGACTGAAGAACCCGAGAATATCGGTGATCTACTTGTCGAAGATATTGGCTCATGTGAACAGATTGTAGATACGAGAACTTTTCCGCTGCTCAAATTGGCTTTCTTGCCGACACCAAAGACAAAGCTGAAAAAAGCGAAACGATACAGTATCATGTTAAGAACTAAACCGAAAGATTATTATGCGGCCTACAAAAAAGTGCTCGAGACACAACCTGCTCAGAACACCTTCATCGCATTTGTTGCTTTCCTCCTTGGAGATTTTGATGTACTCGCCTCCGTTGTCTCTGAGTCGCAAAAAAGTGTGAAAGAATTTGTGATCAAGAATTTCGCAAATATCGAAGGTGTGGAGGAAGTGAAAATCTTCCCGATCAAACGATCCAAGCTTCTCATATCATCCGAGGAATGGCAGATGTTTCAAAGGGCACTTCTGTATGCACCCTCCTGGATGACGGACGAAATTAAAGATACCTTTGCGTTTGGTTCTTACCTCACTGATGAAGACATTCATCTCAGCGGGGCGATGAGAAGCGAAAGTTAGGTCTTGTGATCAATGAACACAATAAAAGATCCAAGCAAATATTGGAATTTAAGAGACACATCGACGCCATTATCAAGCTAATAAATTCAGACGATAGTTCATCATTTTAGGTGTGAGTCCATTATAAATGAACTATTTCACCGAATCAGGTAAAAATCACCTGGTTTGATTCAAATCTTGACTGTCGCTATTCACCAAATCGCTTACAGATAAATGAAAAAACCACGAATAAGAATAAGATCTCTTTCTTTGATATTTATATAGCGAAGAGGATGAGGAAACGGATCATTCCTCCTCTTCGTCTTCGTCCTCTTCGTCTTCTTCCTCGTACTCCTCTTCCTCGATTTCTTCGTAACCGAGGAATTCCTCGAGTGCGTCTCTTGCCTCAGCAAGAATGCTCAACGCTCGCTTGCTTCTGCCTTCTTCAATAAGATCGATCGCTCGTTCGATATCTTCCAAGATTTCGCTGAGGTCATCGCTTATCTCGTCGAAATATTCCCCAAGACTTCTCATCAGCACCACCTTCCTATAATTCGATGATTGATGCATCATGTATAAATGATCTTGCACATCACCTTGCGTGATAATCTGAGAGTCTTATGCCCATTATGGTACCGCTTGACTCCATAAGAATTTTATTTTCGTTCTAGAATTCCAAGGAATAAGAGAATTAGAATTTTAAATAATTCGGACTTTGTACAATTTGATATTTATCTCAGGATTATCACCAAATAAATAATCTGGCAACAATCATATTGAAGTAACATCCTATTGACATAATTCTGGATGTTTAATAACTCCCACACCCATTGAGAGACCCTTAACCTCAAATTTTATGAAAAATGAAAAGGGTACGAAATGAAAAAATATTCTTGTGACAACTCGCGATTTCGCTTGATCAAAAGGAATTATCAACGTCTCGCTTCTCAATAACCCATACGAAAGACGAGTCTTTTTAATTCGAGTACATCTGACAATAAGACATTACCAATAATTCCATTATCGATCAGCAGCCATGCAAATTAAGAGATAAGTGTTCAACCTTTCAAAAAAAATTCGAAGCTCAACCGAGAGTTAGCCAAATTTTCATTCTAGAGATGCATCTGCAACAATCGATTCGGTCTTTTTATGTTAAGCTTCGCGTACTCAATGATCTCAACCTCTAAAACAGGGTGAGAGTGGGTCCGTCCAGATTTGAACTGGAGTCACCAGCACCCCAAGCTGGGAGGATTCCAAGCTACCCCACGGACCCATCGGGAAAAATGAAAGAGTTTCATCCGAGTGGGATAATTTCGTCGATTAGTTCCGCATGCGAAATGATCATCCGTCGACAACAGTAGCGCTTCACACCGAGATCATCAAGCACCTGCTTAGGATCCTCGCCCAGCTGGACTCTTCTCACGAATGTCTGATAAAGGCTGCCAATAACCTTTCCACATGTGAAACATCTTACTGGTATGATCATGTTTTCTTCACCTATACGATTTCTGCCGCTTCTTTCGAGCACCTCGGCCAAGCGGTTTCTTCGGCAGCTTTCTACGAGGATCGCTGATAAGCAATGCGCGATCATACTGTTTAAACATTTTCGCTAGCTCCTCATCCCCAAAAAACTGGACAAGAGCTTTCGCGATCGCTGTCCTTGACGCCTCGGCCTGTCCCATGACGCCCCCACCTTGAACGTTGACATCAATATCGACTGTCGCGGCTCTCTCACCAGCAAGCACCAAAGGTTCCATGATCTTCAATCGGGCCATTTCTGGCGAATAAATGTTGAGAGGAATGCTGTTGATCCTCACGTTGCCTGAGCCTTTTCTGATGACGGCTCTTGCAATGGCTGACTTCCTTTTACCAGTTGTATTGATGATATCGGACATCGATTCACCTCATCTTCGAACCGAGAAATGCGGAGACGTCGGAAAGAGTTACATATTTACCCAAAATTGGTTTAATCGCTTCTTCAACCTTTTCCATCTCCGCCGATGAAAATTCTTTTGGAACGCCAACATAAACCTTCAACCTGCGGTACGCTTCTCTTCCACTCGGCCTATCGAATGGGATCATACCGCGAACCGTTCTTTTTAAAATGAGATCCGCCCTCCTTGGATAATACGGCCCTCTAAGGTTTTTTCCCCTTTCCCTTTTTTGCTTATACTCTACAAATATCATTTCCCTTTTCCCCAAGATCAGTGCTTTTTCAGCGTTAACGACGACAATTTCTTCGCCTTTTAGAATTCTTTCCGCGATATTACTGCAGAGTCTCCCTAGGACATGTCCCTCAGCGTTGATAACAGCCATCGTCTCACCCCATAATCCTAATGCCGTTGCCTTCAGGCATTTCCTTGACGAGCTGTTCGATCGTCATACTCTTTCCGCCAGCATCCTCAATCTTCTTCCGCGCCGATGATGAGAACTTGAAAGCCGCGACTGTTAGTTTCTTGCTCAGATTACCAGCACCGAGAACTTTGCCAGGAACGACGATGACAGCGCCATCCTCAGAATATCGCTCTAATCTGCTGAGGTTGACTTCTGCCCAATTTCTTCTTGGTTTCTCAAGCCGCCTAGCAATGTCTCGCCAGATTTCCACACCTCGCTCCCGAGATTCCTTTTTCAGAGACTCGATCAGGAGGATAAGGTTTGGATTCGCCTTTTCATTCTTTTTCATTTCTCTGACTCTCCCGACATTGAGTAGAAGGCTCTAATAGGGACTCCTTTAATAAACTTTTGCTAGGATAGATGTGTGTAAATTGAATGCCAGACGAAAAACAATTATTTCAATAAAGGGAAAAACTTTTTTTAGGGAAAGCACCGCTCTTCGAACAAAGTATTCCAGGCACTCTTCGTCCTTATTTTATTTTAATCCAGAGAATTGGCTAACTATTTTGATAGAATTATATATGACCTCTATCATAATCATCCGACACCCGGGGGCGCACGATGATCAGGTTTGGTCCAGCTGGGATTCCTCTTTCTTGTAAAGGCAGAACGCTAAAAGATGGGATTGAAGACGTCCATAATTTGGGTCTTAATGCGATGGAAATCCAGATGGTCAGAGTTAACATCGTTGAGCGTCCGCCAGAAGATGAGGAAGTAGGACTGACACCAATGGAAGTCGAGAATGATCTCGTCGTTGGGATTTTGAGAAAGAAAGGAAAAAAGGAAATCCAGATCATTGATCCGTATGAGAAAATCAAAGCGGATGATACCCTGGTGACTCTCACATCCGGTCTTGCACAGAATTTTCAGGAACTCACGATTCTGGGAAGGATGGGTGAAGAGCTCGATGTTCAGCTCTCTATGCACACTCCATATTATATGGATCTTGTAAGCAACACTGAAATGACCGAGAAGAGTATTAGTAGCATTAAATGGGCTGCCACAATGACAAATATAATGGATGGCTCGATTGTCGTAACGCATACTGGATTATATGGAGAAATAGGCAAGAAAAAGGCAAAAGAGAACATCGCAGTTAATCTGAGCCAGGTAATGGATTGGTGGAAAAATCACGAGCTTCGACCGATTCTGGGCTTAGAAACGAGCGGGCGGCAGGAAGTCTTCGGAAGTCTTGATGAGATTCTCGATCTTTGTGATGAAATTGATGGTATCGTGCCTGTCGTCAACTTTGCGCATCTTCACGCACGGGAAAATGGTATTTTAAGAGAGCCACAAGACTTCGCAGAAGTATTTGATCGCACGAACCGATACGTCGATGGCTGCCACTATGTGCATTTTGCAGGGGTCGAACACGAGGGTGGCAACGAGAAGAGAATTACACCGATTAAGAAGGGTGATTTACGATTTGAACCGCTTGCGGAATTTCTCGTAGAGAATATGCCGAACGTCACAATTATCTCGAGCTCGCCGCTGTTGGAACATGACGCGATGTACATGAAAGTTATTTTTGAACGGGCCTTAATGAAAAAAGTCACAAAGGGTTCCAAAGTCAAGAAAAACGATCGAGAGGAGAAAGATTGACGTGGAAATCAAAGAAGTGATTTGCTATATCACAAAGGAGGTCCAGGAAACTTTACAAAAGGTAGATCAAAAAGTTGTCGATGAAATCATCGATTCAATCATCGGTGCGAAAAAGATCTTCCTCTATGGTGTAGGCCGATCTGGACTTGTCGGCCAAGCATTCGCGGTTAGACTTGTACAGATGGGATTGGATGTTCATTTCATCGGTGAGATGACAACACCGATTGTCGAAGAAAAAGATCTCGTCATTATTGTATCCAACACCGGCGAAACCATGTCTGCCATTCAAACAGCGAACATTGTGAGGAGGGTTGGTGCGAAAGTCATCGCCGTCACGTCAAACGTCCACTCGAAGTTAAGTCAGGCAGCAAACATCACGGTCGAAATTGCCCCGAAAAAAGATGAACAGAAGAAGAAATATGCACCACTTGGGACACTTTTTGAAGATTCGACATTCCTTTTCTTTGACTGCATTGTCCCTGTTATCATGACGAGACTTGGTCAGAACGAGACATCACTGCGTAGGCGCCACGCAATCTGGGTCTGAACGTAACTCCCTCTTTTTTACGCGTGTTCCGTAGTAAGGGTTTTCATACTCATCCCAGTAAATCGCAAATTCCCTCGTTCTGATCGATTTTCCGTCGAGATAGAATGCTTTTATTTCCTTATTTACTGGGTCAATAACGATTGCTGTATGTCGACTACTATCGAATAGAGATCTCTGCGTGTATACATCTGTTGATGACATGAAGCATCCATGGCCTGGATGTGAATGATACCATCCGACAACGAGGTAATCAAATCCAGCCTCTTCGAGAGAGGTGAACAATTTTTCAAACGCGTCTCTGTCGAACCGAACATGAACAGAGGAGGACTCGAGGTCGGTCGTCACGACATCTTTGACGATTGTATATTCTTTCCCACAATTTCTATAGATCCAACCTAGAAGAAGCCCCATCGCTTCCTTCTGAATCTCGGCGAAACGGATAGAATGATTCCTCATTTTCTCCTCGGCAATCTTGGAGACATACAACTCGTAGCCGTCCCTTTCCAAGCGTTTGTAGTCTTCCAAGTCTTTCGCGCTCAACCATTTATGCGGCTTTATCCTTTCTAATGGAGGGGGTGGACGCTCCTCGATTTTTATTTCTTCTTCCCCGAGTATGCGTGGCCCCTTCAATCAGCCCTCACCACCTTTGGCGTAGGAGAATAGACGATTGGGGGCGTCTTGACTTTTGCCCTATTGAAATAAGACGCAGCAGATGTACAACTCTCTGTTCCAAATGGACTCGAAGGGTTGGGAGCAAGAAGGAGGGCTTCAATCCCCTTGATGAATGATAGCAAAGTTGAATTAAATCCCCATTCATCGAGAAGTTTCGTACATAGATGTCCACCGTCTTCTGGCATCATGATATTTGGATGGAATATGGGCGTTCTCCAAATGACTAAAGGCTTTTCGAATGGATAATCCCTGCCGATCAAAATCGAAAATCGGTGTTCATATCGTTTTTCTATTCTTCCATTTTCATACACGAAACCTGGAACGCCCTTCAGCTCGATCTCGATATCGATCGGAAAGCTACGCAAATTCTCATCAGAGAGATCGATTGGATGTCTCAGATAACGAGAGCATATCGCGAGCTCGTTTCTGAGCCGAGAAATAAGAATATCAAGGGGAAGGGACATTCATCCGCCCTCGGGATCTGGAATGAGTTCGAGTTCATCGTTATTAAGAATCCCAGCCTCAGCAACGGTCTGCTGGCCCCGCAAAAGTCGCCTGCCCCGTCTGAGAACATAAGCTCCAGCATCCTTCTCCCAATACCCTGCTGCACCTTCGATGATGTCATCAATCGTGTTTTCCCCTTCTAATTCCATTTCAACGGTCGCTCCTGACTCAGCGTTCCTCACTTTGATTCTGAGCGGCATAAAACCACAGAAAACCAAACAGCGAAATGCTCATTAAAGCTTTTGATCACAGTTAATTAATTCGATTCTCACAAATGAGAATATGGTTGAATCGAATCAAAAAGATTTGAAATAACTTGAAAGATGAACTGGACACATCGGATCTAATGAAACTTCAAATGAATCAAAAGTATTAAGCAATCCATTGTAATAGCAAACATGCCTGATACAATTTTCCTTCTTTCCGCTGATAATCTTGAGTCCTTCTCTCACCTGGATTGCTGCAATAATGCTCGTCGTCGTGATTTCTGCGGGTATTTTGGGCTCGTAAATTGAAATATCTGCACCGGTACAGCTAAATCGTTTCTCGAGAATTTTCATGTGCGTTTTGTTTGTTGCACATTGCAGGCAAGGAGTATCAGGTGGCAGCACAACCTGAATCTTTCCAGTTATGCCATCGGTTCCTCCATCAATATACGGAACACCATAATAGTACGCGTGAGCATTCAAGTGCAGTCGAGCACCGATGTTGTCAAAACAACCGAAAACCACATCGTAATCCTTCAAACATCCTAAATCGATTTCCTCGATTCTTGAATTGATCGGTGTGATTCGTATCTCTGAATTAAGTTCTTTTACCCGTTTTGCGATGATATCAGTTTTCATCGACTTTCTCGACGCGTCTTCTTCCCTGAAAAAGACACACCGATTGAGATTTGAGCGTACGACGTAATCCATGTCGACAAGCATAATCGATTTTACACCAGAAAGTACGAGATTTTTGATGACTTCGTTTCCAAGGGCACCAGCTCCAGCCACGAAGCACCTCGCCGACTGGATTCTTTCCATGTCGAGCCATCCAATCCTTCTTGATCGATCGAATCTATCATCGTCAATTGCACCCACTTTGATCAAGGCGCTCATCTATTGAGAAAATGTGACGGCAATAAATAAAACGAGCTTTAAAATTTGAGCCCGTGAGAATCATACTTTATAAACGAAGGAAGATCCAGTTTCCTTTTTTAAAATAAGAAAATGGCATTTTCATGAGTACGAGGCGATCAAAAATGCGTTTTCAAAGTAAGGAAGTGAATTCTAACATAAGGTTACCCTTAGGTTCCAATTTGTTCAAATTGCATGATGAATTCCAGCATAGAATTACAATAAAATCAGGCTGTTTTCTACTTATCGTCTAGACAACCTAATCCTGACCCTATTGAAAATGCCAGGTTCTTGGAAAAATTCATTACACGGCAAGCTCCTTTCCGGCCTGCGGTGCACTAATGAACAATGAGTTTATTGTAACACCTTGGGAAGTTACTGGTGAAATCGATTATGACCTATTGCTAGAGAGATTTGGAACGAAAAGGATCGACAATGAAATGCTTGAAAGACTCTCAAAATACGGTGATTTACACCCGATGCTACGCCGGGGTATTACATACTCTCATCGGGATCTTGACTGGATCTTAGACAAATACGATGCTGGTGAAAAATTCGTTCTCTACACCGGTCGAGGCCCATCAGGAAATACTCATATCGGACATCTTGTCACATGGATGTTTACTAAATATCTTCAAGATGTTTTCGGGGCTAATCTCTATTTTCAAATGACCGACGACGAAAAATTCCTTTTTAACGATAATTTGACTCTTGAGGATACAAGAAGAAATGCCTACGAGAACGCCCTTGATGTGATTGCTTTAGGATTCGATCCAGCGAAGACAAAGATCTTCCTCGACACCGAATACATTCGAACTCTTTATCCAATCGCGCTCAAAGTCGCAAAGAAGGTCACATTTTCAACGGCACGGGCGGTTTTCGGATTCGACAACAGTAACAACATAGGATCGATTTTCTACACGAGTATCCAGGCGGCACCAGCTTTCTTGGAGTCTGAATTGCAGGGACGGAATGTGCCTTGTTTGATTCCTTGCGGAATTGATCAAGACGCGCATTTCAGGATCGCGAGAGATGCCGCTCCGTTGCTCGGATATTACAAGCCCGCACTCATTCACAACAAAATGTTCCCGAGTCTCATGGGTGGGAATAAAATGTCATCATCCCAGCCAGAAACAACGATCTTCACAACTGACAATGCACAGGCTATAAAGAAGAAAATTGCTAACGCGTTTACAGGTGGCGCCGTTTCTGCTACAGAACAGAGAAAACACGGAGGAAAACCAGATGTTTGTTCTGTGTTCAAATATGAATACTTTCTGTTCGAACCTGATGATAAAAAGCTAAATCACCTCTACGACGCATGCAAGAGGGGCGAAATCCTATGCGGTGAATGCAAGAAACGACTGACGGAAAGGGTTGTCAAATTCCTTGAATCACACCAAAAGAAACGAGAGCAGGCGCGAGAGAAACTTGAAGCGTTTATATTAAGGGATAGATGATGGAAATCAAACCAATCGGCTACGTGAAAAATAATGCGGAGGAGGATGTTGATTTCGATGAACTAGTTTCAATCATTGAAATCCTTCCAGACTATGTAGATGGCCTTTATAGGATCGAAGAGTGCGATGAACTTGAGATTATTTTTTATTTTCACAAATCCAGCTCATATAAATTAAGGGTGCATCCCCATCATGACCCGACACAGCCTGAGGTGGGCGTCTTTTCATCAAGGAGCCCAAACAGGCCAAATTTTCTTGGTCTCACGAGGGTCAAATTATTAAAACGCGAGGGAAACGTTCTATTCGTTAAGGGGCTTGATGCCTTTAATGGAACACCGGTCATTGATATCAAACCGGTCACAAGGCGAGATCAAAGAAAGTAGGTAAAGGTATCTCGAAGGTGCGCTTTAGCGTATTTTATATCTCAAAACAAAAACATTATCTTAAAAATCGGTCGCATTAAAGAACTTTAAATTTGCTTATTGCGGGAATCAAGAAATATAGATAGTCATCTACCATAGATAGTCATCTACCAGCATTGAACAATCATTTTGTCAGTATTCAGAATCAGAAAAACGAATAATGATCATCGATTCGTTGAACACATTCATATATAATAAAAAAAAGCAAAATGCCAAATAGTTCTCTGATTTTTATCCCTTTCTGCATGGAAATTCCAGAGATCATCGAAAGCCTCAGTCCCAATGAAAAGAGAGTTCTCATCGCATTGAAGGATCTTGGTGGAGTTGGTACTCCTGAAGAGATAATGAAAAGTGGAAATTTCAGGCAGCTTGTCGAGGTCATGAACGCTGCTTCCTGGCTTCAGTCAAAAGAGCTCGTACGCATCGAAGAGAGTGCGAAGAAGGTTTATTCATTAAAGGATCAGAAGATTATTGAAGAGGGATTACCAGAGCGGAAAGCACTCAATGCAATTTATTCTCGCGGCGGGAAGATCGACGCCCATGATCTCGAAGGAGTCCTAAGTAAAGAAGAAATTCCCATTGCTATAGGATGGCTGAAGAAAAAAGGACTTGCGGATATCAAAAAAGATGGTTCAAGAACGTTGCTAGAACTGACGAACCACGGAAAAAAAATGGTATCCACGGAAATGGACGACGAAAAAATTCTTAAGCTACTTCGAGAGAGAGATCTCTTCGAGGGCGAAGTAGATAAGAAAACTATTGAACAACTGAAATCCCGCCAGAACCTGATTAACGAGAAACTCGTAGTAAGAAGAAATCTGATTTTGACAGAACTTGGGTCAAAAATCGCATCACAGAAGCTCGAAACAAGAGAGGAAGTAGGCCAGATTACGCCAGAGCTCATACAAACTGGACGGTGGCGTGACGTCATATTGAGGAAATACGATATCAAGAGCTACGCACCCTCCGCTTACCCGGGAAAGAAACATCCCATTACAAGGATGGCTTCGGAGGTGCGAAGAATCTTTGTTCAGATGGGATTTAAAGAAATCGATGATGAGTACGTTCAAGCAGCATTCTGGAACATGGATGCACTTTTCACACCACAAGATCATCCAGCAAGAGATCTTCAGGACACTTTCTATCTAAAAAATCCCGCAAGGATTCCCTTGAAAGACGAGGAACTCGTTCAAAAAGTCAAAGAGATGCATGAAACAGGAGGCTGGACTGGTTCGACCGGTTGGCGATATCGATGGAAAAGAGAGGAGGCAGAAAAGGCGCTACTCCGTACGCACACAACAGTTGCGACAATACGATATCTTGCAAAGAATCCCAATCCTCCAATCAAAGTTTTCTCGATCTCAAGGATTTTCCGTAATGAGGCGATCGACGCAACGCACTTGCCAGAGTTCATGCAAATCGAGGGCATTGTCGTTGAAGAGGGGGCAAATTTCGACATGCTTTGTGGGGTTTTGAAAGAATTTTATCGACAGATGGGGTTCGAAAAACTGAGATTTCGGCCAGGTTATTTCCCATACACTGAACCGTCGCTCGAAGTCGAGGTTTTTCATAATGGAAAATGGATGGAGCTCGGCGGAGCGGGAATTTTCAGACCTGAAGTAACGGCACCGTTTGGCGTGAAACACAATGTGCTGGCATGGGGACTTGGTTTTGAGAGAATTGCAATGCTGCGATGGAATCTGACAGATATCAGGGAACTTTACATTAGCGATATCGATCTCCTGCGAAAGAGCCCGATTTTTTAGTGGCCGCCAATTTCGCGCTGACTTCCATCGATTTATCCTTCATGCCAAGGAGCAAATATGCTTCGGCAAGAGCCTTGATCACCTTCGAACTGTCCTGATTTTTGAGCAGTCCGAGACTTTTGCTAAAACATTTGACTGCTTCCTGCCCATTCCCCAAACCCATGTGTATCAGACCGAGTTGATAGTAGAGCTTGTCAAGAAATTCTGGATCTCGCTTTTTCAATTGCATTGGTAGAATTGAGTCTAAAATGCTTTTTGCTTCATTATAGCGCTTGAGGCCGATGAGTGCATCAACGATCTCACATTCAAGCCTTACATTACGACTGTCATTGCCAAATAATTTCTTCGCCTCGTTGAAGTACAGGAGTGCTTCTTCGAAGTTGTTCTTGCCCTGCGCGACGAGACCTTTGATCATTTTTCCTTCCGCCTGTTCTCTGTTCGTTGAAAATTGCTCGAGCTTGCTCGCTAGTTTGCTTGCAAAATCATTATGACCGGTTCTTAGCGCGACTTCGGCGGTGAAAATGTAGACCTTGCTAGCATACCTTTCAGATGGGTTTGTCATGAGTGATACGATCGAAAAGAGGTCCTCATCAGCATCAGCAATCAGATACTGCCGCCTGTTTGCAATCAATATTTCTGCCTCACGTGTCCTACCTGCTTTGATTAGATGATATAGTCGCTCTCTGTAATCGCCTTCCTGCAACCAGTAATCCGCTGCGAAACTATGGTATTGTTTCAAGTCAGAAGACTCAATGAGGTGTAAGATCGCTTTTCTCAGATCCGCCGGGATCTCGACCATTCCATCTGGATCCGTTGGAAGTAAAGCAATACTCGTCTCCGGTAAAGCTGATCTTCTGAAGGGTTTCCTGAATACGCAGGCCTGCGCGAGTATTGGTCGGAACTTACTATCGATCGAATTCCACAACTCTTCGCCTTTACATTTTCTCAAATCCAATAACGGCGTAATGGCGATTCCTTCCTTCTCCGCGAATTCGCGAATCTTCTGAGCTCGCTCTTCTCCCTTTGGCGTCAAAAAATAGACCTTTCGTTTCGTTTTCCCTTTCTTGACATGTGCAAGACGCTCGATGACTTCCGAAGTCTCTTTGAGTTTCTTAAGCTCGATCGCTGCATGTGCTCTTGAAATCCTTATCGCCGAAGCGATTCCGTCTTGGCTGATTTCCATTGGCACATCGTATTCATCCTGAAATTTTGAGTACTGGGAAAGATGGAGAACGATTCTTTCGGCAACAGTGAGTGAAGCGGGCATGTATGGTTCATCGGATATCCAGATATATAGATATACGGAAGACATTACCTATCTTGATTATCATACCTGATTACGAAATATCTTCTTGTAAAGGACTTTGGTGGCACTAGAATCCTACGATGCTTAAATCTTATGGCACTAGGATGCTTGAATGGATAAAAAACTTCCAAGTGGAATTAGGCGGTAGTGTTTCACAATTTAACGTGAAACGAGATTGCAAAACAAAATGGCAAATTATTTCATTCTCGGCCATTGGTTTGAAACACAGCCTCTTCACGAACTAAAAAGATAAAGTTCATTTTTGGCCTTACAAAATTGCATAGACAAAGAAAATACCGTGCCGAAAGATGCCCCTGCCTATGTTTTGCCCGATGTCGGATACTTTCTCAAATCACCCATACGCTCATCGATTTTCCCACTCTTAATAACAGCAAACGTTCGAAAAGATTCAATTGAAGTGAATCTATCTGTGAGTTAGAGCATTGAGCGTTGATACTATGAGGATACTTATCTGCAGCTCGCCAGATAGAGCCAGTGTTAACATTAGAGATAACCTTTTGTCCTTATTTAAATGGTCAGAAATTGACAAATTCGAAGGATATCCGATTTTTGTTCGCGGCGACAATATGCTTGTCACAATAAATCAACTTCATCTTTATGCCAATTGTATCGATCAAAAAATTGCTGAGGCAATTGATTCTGACATTACCGAAATTATTTTCTTGTCAAGACATAAAGCAGCATCTGGGATACATACATTAACAGTCCATCCAATCGGGAATTTCAGTGTTGCTGAGTACGGCGGATTTGATAAGGAACTTGTCCCTTCTGCGCATCACTCGATGACTGAGATCTTGAGACGGCTAAAGAAATTCGCAAAAGAACTTCCGTTTGGGGTTTCCTTTGAAGTGACCCATCACGGCCCTTACCTCGATAAACCAACATTATTCGTTGAAATCGGAAGCGATGAATCGATGTGGGAAAATAAGAAAGCTGCAATCGCAATCGCAAAAAGTATCATGGAGTTGCAGATTCCTGTTAATCCAGTCTTGATAGGTATTGGTGGAGGGCATTATGCACCTCGTTTCACAGAAGTTGCTTTGACGAAGAAGGTTTCCTTCGGGCACATGATTCCAAACTATGCAATAGAAAATGCAGGCGAAGAGGAGATGATGGAAATCATTGAAATGGCATACGAAAGAACTCCTGGCGCTCAGTTTGCATATCTCCACAAAAAATCGATGAAACGCTCAATTGTCACAAGACTGACACATCTCCTCAACAAACTTAATATAGAAATAATTGAAAGCGAATCGCTTGAGGAGCTCTAGCTTCATTTCTGTCTCCTCCCACAGATGGGACAAACAATCCAGCTTTCATCCAGTGGCGATCCACAATTCACGCAAGTCTTTCCTCGAACTGAATCCTCCATCGGTGCCTGCTTTACATCAAAAGATGTGATCTGACGTTTTTTTGAAAATTCTAGTCGGGGTGAGTGCCATGTGGAAGTGGCGTGTCGATGACCGACGTGACCAAGAAGAAGGATGAGCGATCCTGCAAAAACAAGGACACTTCCAAAAACGGCTACAAAGGCAGCAGCCCCATATTTTACTCCTGGTATAATCCCTATCGAAAAATCATCAGTTATCCACAAGATGGAAATCGCGATAAGGACTATACAAATCATCGATGAGAGAAATGATGCTGCTGACAAGAAAGCAGTATGGGGGCGAATGCTAAATTTCGAAACGATCTCAGCTATCGTGAAAATGATAACTGCCAGAGAAATGACGATGAGAAAATACATGATCAGATAATTCTCACTGCGACCAACAAGGTCGCTAACCGTGAGTAAGTTCGAGACCATGTGAGGACGGGAGATTTCAACCCAGGGTAAAAGAAATGTGAGGAGAATTAATGCAACTCCGATCGAATTGAAAAAAATACCGAGCATGAGCGCAGGATGCAACATTTCCTTCGAACTCAGCGATCGGATCGCCCTTTTAGATTTTTTCATCTCGTCAGCCCCCTTCATCCTTGAAATCGTTGATGCTGGAGATTTTCTATTCAACCTATGCTCTCTCATCAACATCAATCATTATAAAACCTAACACAATCGCCTTAATGAAACGATTTTATTTCAATCAAATTGACACCGCATTCGATCTGATGAGTTTTTGAAGAGACAAAATAATCGCTGTGCCCACATTCTCAATCAAAAAATGACGGTTCCTTTTATACTTCTACCTCGAACTGCATTCTCAAGTTCCTCGAGATTCCTTCCGTTGACGATATAAATCGGTATTCTCGCTTCCATCGCGATCTGAACGCCAAGCCTATCGAAAACGTCAGAAGTTCCTGCCTCATGTCTACCCTTGTCTACGAGATCAAGTAATTCCCTGAAACTCAACTTTTCATACCTTTTCGCATTCGAAACCTTTTTCGGATCAGCGGAGTACGCAGCATCAACAGATGTGGCGTTTATGATCTTGCTTGCAGAAGCTTCCTTCGCGACAAGTGCTGAGACTGCATCTGTTGTATGACCTGGCACTGTGCCGCCCATGATCACAACCTTATAGCTCGACATCAACCTTGCCGCTTCCTCTGCAGTTTCAGGAATCTGAGGAGCTGCAATGTCGCGCAGCGAGAGGTGAAGGAGTTTTGCGTTAAGTCTTGTCACCATAATACCCAATTCATCGAGGTCGTCCCGGCTCAATCCCATTTCTTTACCGATCGAGATATAATAACGGGCGATCTTCCCTCCACCGCAGACGATGCATAAACGATAATCCCTGGACAATTCCTTGATCAGATCTAGGAACTTTACGATGAACGCTGCGTCGTTGTCCCCTGGAACGAGGACTGAACCACCCATGGAGATTACTATACGCTCCATATGGACACCAACAGGTTTAGATACTGTAATTTCTTTTGGCGTACAAAAAAGAGTAGGTTGTAGGTGCGATGGAATCGACGGCTGTTGCCGGTGAGAAACTCACGGACAAACAAAAATATGATTTTAAGAGAGCAATAGAGGAAATTAGGCAACTCCATGGTCGCGGCACTGAGCTCATCTCCCTATATATTCCCCCAGATAAACAGATATACGACGTCGCGGCGTATTTGAGAAATGAATATTCTCAGTCGTCAAACATTAAGTCACAGAGCACGAGGAAGAACGTCCAGGGTGCGATACAATCAATCTTATCCCGACTTAAAGCGTACAAAAAGCCACCACCGAACGGTCTGGTGATTTTTGTCGGGGAAGTTGCGGTAGGGGGAGACCAAACACGAATGACTCAGTTCGTTCTCGAACCACCCGAACCGATCACGACATTCCTCTACAGGTGCGACTCGGAGTTCTATTTAGACCCACTTCTTGATATGTTGACGGAAAAGAAAGCTTATGGCATGATTGTCATCGATCGCAGTGAAGCAACGATCGGAGTTCTGAGAGGCAAGAGAGTCCAGGTGATTAAAAATATTCAGTCACTCGTCCCTAGCAAGCACAGAATGGGAGGGCAGTCAGCACTAAGATTTGAACGGCTCATCGAGATTGCAGCCCATGAGTTCTTTACAAAGGTTGCCGAGACGGCCAACGAGGTGTTCTTGAACATGAAAGACCTCCAAGGTATTCTTATCGGTGGACCTGGTCCGACAAAGGACTATTTTTATGAGTCTGGTTACCTTCATCACGAACTCCAGAAGAAAGTCATTGATACATTTGATACTGGTTACACTGACGAATACGGATTAAGAGAGCTGATGGAGAAAGCAAAGGAAAGACTTGAAGATCTCGATCTCATGAGAGAGAAGCGACTTATGCAACGATTGCTGGAGGAGATCAGAAAAAGTGATGGTGGACTTGCAGCTTACGGAGAGGAGGAGGTGAGGAGAGACCTCTTAATTGGTGCCGTTGACACGTTGCTCATATCTGAAGGTTTAAGAAAGCGAAGGATAGGCCTAGAATGCACCAATTGCGGTTATAAGCAAGTGAGCACGATGGAAAAACCACCAGAAAATCTCCAGTGCCCTATTTGCGGATCGCAAACATCGATTACGACTAATGTCGATCTCATCGATGAATTCTATGAACTTGCAGAAAAGGTCGGAACAAAAGTCGAACTCATTTCGAATGACTCAGAAGAGGGCGAGATGCTTTTAAAAGCCTTTGGAGGAATCGCCGCAATACTTCGCTTCAGAACGGGGGGATAGATTTTTGGATCCAATCGAACCCTTCAGAAAGGAGGTAGAATCCTCAATTACGAGAGCGCTCGAAGAGATTCATTTCGTCAGCTCTTGGAACTTGGAAATTCCACCAGCTGAAATTGCCGATTTCGCGCTGCCGTGTTTTCAATTTGCGAAAGAAATGAAAAAATCCCCAGCTGTGATCGCCACGGAATTGCTTTCGAAATTGCCTACAATGAGTCTTGTCTCGAGGACATGGACAGATGGAGGATATATCAATTTTAAGATCGATAATGAAAAGCTCGCATCTATTACGCTCGAGACGATCTTGAAAGAAAAGGAAAATTATGGAAGGGCAGAGCGAAAAGGGGTCGAGGTTCTCCTCGAACACACATCGGTGAACCCGACAGGACCGATACACGTTGGGAGGGCAAGAAATCCGCTTATAGGCGATACGCTAGCGCGATGCATGAGATTGGCGGGCTACGATGTCGTGACGGAGTATTATGTGAACGATGTCGGGAAACAGGTCATCCTTCTTACATGGGGTGTTGAAAACATTCCTCCTGAGAGTGTACCAAAGAGCGAAAGGAATAAGGCGGATCATAGACTCGTTGGCTTCTATCAAAAAGCAAATGAAATGATGGAGAATGATCCCAAAATCACTGACGAGATTGCAGAGATGCTCAGACGCTTCGAATCCGGCGATGAGACGATCATAAATAAAGTCCGTAGAACAGCTCAGGCGATCCTTGATGGAATCAATCAAAGCCTGATCGATATCAACGTCAGAATTGATCGATTTGTTTGGGAATCACAATTCATCCTCGATGGAAGTGCGAAGGAAGTCGTCGAGCGCCTAAAGAGAACTAAGTATTGTCACGAAGAGGCAGGCGCTTATTACCTTGATCTCGAAGAATTTGGAATCAAGGGTCGCGACACTAAGTTTTTCTTCACCCGAAGCGACGGTACAACACTTTACACAACAAGAGACCTCGCATACCATCTCGATAAGTTCAAGCGGGCGGACCATGTGATCAATGTCCTTGGGGAAGATCAGAAGCTCGGAATGACCCATCTCGAAGCCGCCCTCAAGATACTAGGTGTTAAACAAGCGCCTGAAAACGTTTTCTATTCTTTTGTCTCTTTACCGGAAGGACGAATGTCGACGAGGAAGGGAAGAGTTGTCACGCTCGACGATTTGATCGAAGAGGCTGAAGAAAGAGCGTTGGAAGAAGTGAAAAAAAGAAGAATCGATCTGCCTGAGGAGAAAATGAAGGCGATCGCACGATTAATTGGAAGAGGAGCAATCAGATACAATATCATACGGATACAGGCGGAGAAGCCTATTGTCTTCAAATGGAAGGAAGCACTCAATTTCGAGGGCAAAAGTGCTCCTTTTGTTCAATACGCACATGCAAGGGCGTGTAGTATTCTAAGAAAAGCAGGAGAATATGAAAAGATTGTCGATCCTTATTTGCTCCAGGATGATTATGAAAAAAAGCTCATTCGAATCCTCGCAAGATTTCCGGGTGTTATTAAAGAAGCTGGAGAAAAAAGAAGGATTCATATCGTCCCCGCTTACGCTCATGAGTTGGCTTCAGCCTTCAATCAATTCTATACATATGTTCCAGTTCTCAAGGGAGGGGATAAAACGAATGCGAGGCTGACGCTTGTTGAATCCTCGATGTGGACCTTAAGGAATTGTCTCGAAGTCATGGGACTCGGAGCACCGGAGGAGATGTGATGATAGAAATCGAGCCGCTGAAAGAGGAAGACCGCGGGCCTGTCAGGGCACTCGAACTTTTTTGCATAAGGGAGACACTCGAACCTTCGCTCACAAAAAAGTGGAGCGACTTGTCACAGGATTTGATCGACCAGCTGGGTGCATCATCGAAATCTTCGTTTGAACACTATCTTCGAGCTGGCCTCAGTTATGTCGCGAAAGAGAATTCGATCGTCGTCGGGTTTATTTTCGCTCAGATATTGCCACACATCCTCAGCGTGCCAAAAATCGTATGGATTGAAAATCTTGGTGTACATCCAGAATACAGAAGAAAGGGCATTGCTTACAGATTGTTGAGGATTGTTGCGATCGAGGGCAAGAAACGCGGCGCAAAGGCGGTGCACAGCACGATCATGCCTGATAATATTAAGTCAATCATGCTGCATAAAAAAGTGGGATTCTTTGTTGACAGCAGAAAGATCGCGTTGCTTGACCTCGACCGGTTCGAGTGATCACCTGAGGAGCGCGTATTCATCCCTTCCGTATTTTTCTTCAATGAGTTGTTTAATCGTCTTTTCTTCAAAATGTGTCAAGACGCCTTTTACGATTTCAACCTGAAATTCTTCTGCAAACGCGCGAATAAGAGCTTTCTTCACCTCATCCAAAGAGGGTTTTCTGCCGAGTTCGATCGTCAATGATGTCATTTCTTCTGGTGTTCTAATTTTCTTCTTTGTTGTTTTCAGAATTCGGAACATGAGGTCGAAATCTGCATCGATAATCAGCGTTCCATGCTGGAGGACAATATTCCATTTTCTAGCTTGAGCACTTCCCGAAATCTTCTTCCCGTTGACAACGACATCATTGATTGGTTTAAAATACGCAACAACGCCAAGAAGACCGAGAGCCCTAATTATCGCACCACAAATAATTTTGTAAGTATCATTTGGGTTTTCCGGCACAACCTCGTGATCAACCACCACAGAATAGATTATCTGATCCTGATCCGTGTAGATCGCACTCCCTCCGCTAACTCTTCTGACGATATGCGCCCCGATTCGCTTTGCTAGTTCAAGATTAACGTTCTCTTCGATTTTCTCAAAATAACCGAGTGAAATCGTCGGACGATCTCTCCGATAAAGGTGAAGCGTGTTCGGAACGAGATTTTTGTGTCTCGCGATCATGATCGCCTCATCAGCTGCTGAGGTGTAAGGGGGACTGGCAAGATCGGTGTCGATCAAGCGCCAAATCATGATAATGCAAGAATCGGAGAAAATAAAAAGATTTAGATGAAAAAGATTTGAGAGCGGTAAACTCACTTCTTCTCTTTACCGCCCTTTTCTGGCTTTGTTTCTCCTTTTATCTTACCGCCGACCTTCGGCAAGCGCTTCCTCATGTAGACAAGGACGATCACGACGATGATGACAGCGAAAATCCCACCGTAAATTGCAGCAGCCTTCCAGCCCGCTTCCTTCACCGTCAGAGAAGTTGTGTAGCTGTTATCGTTCTTGTTGATTTCCCCACTCGCGGTCACTTCAACATAAATCGTGTAATTTCCCTTGGTATCGGCTCTCCACTGGAACGTGATGATTCCATAATGACCAGGTAGAAGCTGTCCACCTACGGTGCCATTCAGGATGCTCGATGTTCCGAGAGGCTGCTTTTGGCCTGTGAGCGTCATCTTATAGAATGTTGCTACAATATTCGTCGCATTTGCATTTCCCACATTAGTCACATTAAGTTTCATCGTACCAATTTCGCCCTCTGTGAAGACCGCTGGATCGAAGACCAAGGAAGTAACCCTGAGATCGGGTCTTGGAGACGATGTGATCACGATTTGCTTCGTAAGATTTGCTGAATTTCCTGATTTGTCGGTCACTGTCAACTTGATTGTGAAAGTCTTTATCGCAGCGAAGCTATGTGTTACATTAACTCCTGTCGCATTGGTTCCATCACCGAAATCCCATCTAAATGTGAGGTTCTGTAAGCTATCGACGTTGTCTGTTGTGGCACTCGCATCGAAATAAAGACTTGTGTTTTCCATTGCTGTCGTAACCGACGCGAACTTTTCGTCTTTGATGTTAAAGGAGATAATCGGGGCCGTTGTGTCCTTCACGACAATCGTCATCTGAGCAACAGAATAATGACCGACAACATCTGTCACGTTCAGCTTTACAACATAGCTTCCCGCCCTAGGATATGCATGAGAAATATTCTGATTCTCGCCTCTCATGATTGTGGTCTGATTGCCATCGCCAAAGTCCCATTTCCAAGAATAGATCAAGCCCTTCTGCACATCGGATGATGAGTTCGTATAGTCGTAAGATAAAGCGCCGTTGAAGACCAGCGCTTCCGACTGGTTAGCGTAGATCTTGTTGTTCTGTATCTGTTTGTTAAGTACCTTGATCACTGGACTAGGATCTACAGAATCGATTCTCACGTAGAAGGATGTGGAATCTTGCAAGCCGGCAACATCAACAACTGTAAGTGAAACCGTCAATTCGTAAATTGCCAAAGTGTAATTGTGCTTTGTTGTAACCGTCGTCACTTCCGCTGTGTTCCCGTCACCGAAGTCCCATTTGTATTTCAGTGGGTTCCCATTTGGATCGTACGAACCAGCTGCGCTGAACGAAACCTCAGTGTTGAAGGCAACAATATAATAAAGAAGCGTTGAGTTTGCGTCTCTGACACCATAAACATTGTTGCCAGTGACAAGGCTTGCAACGGCTTTTGGCGCGACGGATTTCTGGAATGTCATTGTCACCATGGCAAGAGACGTTGACGCATAGAGATCTGGCTGGATGGTTAAATCGAGGTAACCATAGACTTTGACATAAGAACTGCTCGTTGTATTCGCTGTCAACTCATAGCCATTCGGAAGAGAAATTTGATACACATAATCGAGTGTTTGTGTGTCGTAATTTGCATAGAGCTGACCAGTATATGATTGACCCGCTAGAGAAATCGCTGATACGGAATCATAGCGTGTTTTCAGCAAAGCCGAGTACTGCTGCGTCGAATTTACAGATCCTAGGAGACCGATATACTCGACAGAAGAGAATCCCTCGATTTGAGAGACAAAACGCGTCCCATTGATTTTCATCAGCCAATCGCTAGTTACATTTTGGGGACCGAACGAAGTCATCTTCTGCAAAAATGCTTGAAGCTCCGTTGTGTTTATTTCACCATCACCATCTCCTAGCGCAAAATCGATCTGCATGCGGAGACTCCTCAAATAGCTATACGGCAGACTTGGAATCGTTGCATCAAAGTCCATTGTTAAACTGGTAGTCAAGTTGAAGTGATTCCAATCATTCTCGTAGAATTCCAACGAATAGCTTGTCGTCTGGAGAGACTGCGATGTAAGGTTGACCATCATCGTTTTTGTCGCCGATAAGACGACTTTCGACAAATTCGCCTTCGCATTCGCAGCATCAACAATCAGATAAAATTCCCCAGCGTAGGCATCGAACTCAAAATAGTTCGTTCCGAGGGTTTTGGGCTTTACAATTCTTCTTTCAATGTCCATCGATGTCGATGTTGAGATGAGGCAGGCGGTTAGGCCTTGTCTCACGGGCATACCGTTGAGGTATGCGTATCCTCTGAGAATAATAGAAGTATCCATATAAATCGACATCGTCTCATTTGCCGTAACCTCAACAAGCGTCACATTTGTCGCATATCCAGAGCAGGAGACGATGAGCTTGTAAGTTGAAAGATATACCGGCACAACGAACGAACCATTTACAGATGTCGAGTTGTATATCTCCTGCATATTCTTCTCGATATCAAGCACTCTGAGTCTGACACCATTGACGGCGGTCGCTGTTCCATTTTTGAAAACGCTGATTGTTAGGGTATAGTCCTTTGATGGCATTTCTTCAAGGGTGACCAAATTCAGAGCAAGTGAAGACATGCCATCAAATCTGATGACCTGGGGATATACATAATCGTAATACCCAGATTTGACTATTGTGAGTTCATAATATCCTGCCAAAGGATTAAAAGTGACAAGACCGCTAGAGTCGCTCACATTGGTATATTTCTTAAGCGTGTGAACCTCCCTCAGGGTCGCTTGAACTCCAACGACAGGTTTCCCATCTTCGTCAACTACGTTGAACGACAATTGATTCGATGTGCTGGTTGCAACTGCATTAGGTCCTGGCAAGAATGCCAGAGACGAAAGCAGAATTAACAGAGCCAGCAACCCAGTTATGACCTTTGCTCCATTGTTCCTATGCACCATTTTCCCTCCTCATGGCCCAAGCACAAAAACGTGCCCTGAGACTAGGGTATTTGTGCGGAATAGATTAGTCCTTTATAAAAGTTATTGTAATGATGATAAAAGCTGGCATTTCGAAGATTACTCATTCAGACCATTTCAGACCATCGTCTCAGAGGATTTTCAATTTACTCGATTTCCGCACACCCGATCACTGCTGCCGTTCCTTAATCGTTTTCTCCTCAGTAAATTCACGTAATAAGTTCTTTGAGTTTGCCTTCCTCAATCGCTCTTCTGATCTCCATGGCAAGCCTTCGCCCAGTGCTCATGTTCTTTCTCCATAAAGTATTTCCGTAAGGATGACCAACAGACATGTGTATATTCGTACCTCCTCCAATTCGAGGTGCAACATCATAAATGAAGAATTTGAGATCCTTGTCGACGCAGGTCTGTAAACAAAAAGGTCCTATGATTCCTGGTGGAAAATACTCCTGGGTTGCTTTGACATATTTCTCAGCGAGTTTGAAAGCGTCTTCGAGCAAAGATTCTCTCAGGGTCGCAGAATTATGTCCACAAACAGTGTATTCTGGGAGTATCTGATCCTTGTCCAGCATTAATTGCTCTGCAGCTGGCAACCTCACATAGCCGTCGAGCGAGCTTTCAAAACGCCAGTCAATACCGAGAAGTTCGATTTTTTCACCTGCCGTTTCGATGGGGGAGTAGAAGAAATCGAGATTGAAAACCGGACCGATGATGTACTCTTCCATCCTCGCTCGCGAAAGATCATTCGCATCGATCACACCCTGCTCAATCAGCTGTTCAGCCTTCTTTTTATACTCACTTGGAGAGGATGCAGTGAAGAAACCTCTCTCCAGTTTTTTCTTTGCATGGTGCAATTTAACAATGGTAAGTGTATTGATGTCATTAGGATCGTCAATCCTTCTCGGAAACGGCAAACCAGCTTTTTCAAGAAGCCAGTAATAATCCCTCTCACCTCCCCGTTCCTCCGTTCGCAAAAGATTTCTGCTACCAACAAGAGGGATCATGAATCTATTTTCAATCGCATCGACCCCGCAATATGATGTAAGCGAACGATTCGGTACAAAAATAACATTCTCATTTACCAGCAATTCCTGAACTTTCGAATCGATGATGTCTTTGAATTTCATGAGTAAAATAACTTTATCGACGATTCCACGCCGAATGGTACCATCGGGGTTTCGAATTGCTCTGAAATATTTCGAATATGTTTGTTCTCTTCCCTCCTGGCAAACAACAACTGTTTCAAATCCCTCCTCTACCGCACCGTCACAAACATCAAGGGCTGAATGAGAACCCAGCGTTCCGATCTTGATTTTCTCAATATTGTAGGCATCAATGATACCGAATATCGTTTCTCTATCAATCATCAAAGTCCTCCTTCGAAAAGGGAATCTTCAACAACCGATATATGTTATACTCTTGTCCTAAGATTCAAACGACACCAATCAGAAACAGCGCTTCCATAAGGAATATTGCCCCAATGAAATCAATCGCAGAGGATGTGAGCGGAATGCTGTGATTATCTGGATCGAGCGAAAAATGAAATGTCAGGGTTGCAATATAATAAGAAATAACCGTGAGCGCCACGATGGTTAAAAAACCTGCCAGAAGTGAGATTAATATCATGACCCAAATTCCTGGTGAACTCAGTCCCAGCAACAACGCGACAAGATGCGAGGAAATACCAACGAGCGTGAAAACCCATAGTGAAAGTATTAGAATAATCGCGAAATTCTCGATTTCAACACCGCCAGGGATTTTTCTCGGTTTGATCAATCCGATATGAAGCATTGACGCGAGTCTGGAAGTAAGTATACCTCCAAGTGCATTTGCATCTTCGAGAAATGGGGGGATCATGACTAAGAGGGCTGGAAATGTGACAAGCTCCTCCAACTTGTGCTCGATTGTCAAGCCTGCACCGATGTCGAGGATGGCGCAAAGAGAAAGAACTGGGATACTTTCGATCAAGATTCTTTTTGTTAATTCCTCTTTACTTCTGACTGTGAAAATCAACGAAATAAATGTTGCGATAATAAAGAGTACAGAAAACAAAAAAACGATAACTTCTGGAGAGCTAAGAACGATGATCGCTGACAAAAAAAGCATTGGTAATGTGACGATGTCTCCTGCCGCAGTGATAATGGGCGCAGAGAAATTATCGATATCCCACCCTTTCTTGAAGCCGATGTAGGCAACAAAAATATTAACGAAAATGAGGACAAAACCTGCTAACACCCCGCCGAGAACGGAGATAAAAATGAATGCCCAGATAGAGATACTCGGAAAGCCCATGAGATCAATGATGAGCTTTGCAAATACACCCATCAGGAGAGATATTATCATTGTAAGAAAGATCGACGATTCGAGATTCTGCCTGAGAACACTGCCTTTCCTGACAGTCATTTCGAACGTACCAATATGCATCGCAGTCCCGAGTCTGCTTCCGAGGGCACCAAAAATATTCCCTCTCATACCAATGGCTGGTGGGATAAGAACCATTAAACCTGGAAGCAGGGCAAGGGTATTGGTCATGAATCCAAGTGTTGCACCAGCGAGGAGGTCTCCAATAGAGGAAATCATGTTTGCGACTAAACCATGAGCGAAGACCTCTCTGTTCCTAGTTATGAACGCCTTTATGATGACCCGTGCCCCCATCAAAATTAATAGCTACCATACGAAATTAAAAATATAATAAAATACCTTCCCTTCTGGAATTGATAATTCGAAGATACAATTGTGCCTAACCCTTTTATTAATCGCCTGTTTTTTTACCTCACAATGGATAAATACCTCGGAATTTAATATGAAAAAATAATTGCGGAGAACCCATAAATGCGCGCTACATCATCGGATTGCTGTTGGTTTAATAAGCAAGAAAAGGATATCAATAAAAACCGACATGAATTATAATGATAATAAGATCGGTCTTCTCACTGACTTACCATAAAGATCGATCGTTGTTCAGGTAATGAGACCTGGAACTCTTGAGGTGAGAGATGAGGTGAAGGAGCACACACCGGAGAAAATCGAAGGAGTTGCCAAGACAGTAAGAGAGTTGCTTACAAAGATGAAGGATACGTCTGAGGTCATCGTAGATTTGGCATATGCAGCCCTGATGTTCGATAGCAAAGAGATCGCCGAAGAAGTGAAGAAACTAGAAGCGGAAATGGATACGCTGAGATACGAAATCAGAATCAGGGCGATGCTCGCAGCAAGAACAAAGAATGAGGCCGTACAGCTTTCAGGTCTTCTTCAAATCGCATCCGCGGCAGCTTCGATCTCTCACGCCGCAGCTGATATGGTCAAGCTACTTGATCTCGATATCGAAAAGCGCCCATTTTTGTCATTTGTTTTGCGCGACGCGGAGGAAAAGATCAGATTGATCAACCTTTCCGAGCGATCGGATATGGTGAACAGAACGATTGACGAACTTGGCATCGAATGTAATACTGGAATGAGGATCATTGCAATCAAAAGGGGTAAAAGATGGATTTACGACCCAGAAGATCACGTGCGCTTGAAAGCCGGCGACGTTCTCATCGTCAGAGGAACAGAGGATGGTTACGAGATTCTCAACAAATATGCCACTGGTGAAAGAAAATGGCCAGAGGATTCCAACGAAGAGTATCGCGAGGAGGAATGATATGCAGGACCTGGAAAAAATGTTCCTCGAAGTAAAAGATACTTCAGAGCTCATGATTGACCTTGCGTATTCTTCTTTAATTTACAATAACAAAGACATTGCAGAGGAAGTTTTCGTCATGGAAGAGATGATTGATGAATTAACGAGCCAGCTACAGGAAGAAGCGATCAAACGGGCAATCGAGGACAAGAACGTTCACAAAGCGCTTGCCGTGATCAGGTTAGCTACGTCAATTGAAGAAATCTCTGATGCCGCGATGCAGATCGCCGATGTAGTCCTTCGAGATGTGCAGCCACATCCAGTAATTCAGCTCAGCTTGAGGGAATCTGATGTAATTATCACAACGGCTAAAGTCAGCGAGAATTCAGAACTGGCAAATAAATCGCTAGGCGATATAAAGCTTCCATCAAGATGCGGTATGTGGCTCATCGCCATCAAAAGGGGTAAGAAATACATTTACGGACCCGACAAGCATACCATTGTTCAGCCTCAAGATATTCTTATAGCAAGAGGACCTCCAGACGGTGAGGAATATTTCAAGTGTCTGGCTGCTGGAACGAATGAAGAATGAAGACAAACGAGAATACATTGTCATTTTGAAACAAGAATTACGATAGTAGTTGAAAAATTGCCTTATGGCTTTATTAAAGAATGCAAAGTAGCCCCGGGCAGATTCGAACTGCCGTCGCAGGATCCAGAGTCCCGCATGATTGACCGCTACACCACGGGGCTATGTATCTTCTCGAAAAGTTTGCGTGAATTTAATTTTTTTGCAGTTTCTCTGGCGACAATTTTTAGTTAACATGTCATGGTCGTCAAATACAATTACATATAGTTTGAGGTAACAATGTGAAGAAAACAATGCGAAATCGCAATCAATTGTCTTCAGATCACGTCTCCTAATTTCTCCCGTATTCTCTCGAATACCTCCTCGATTGTTCCATCACCATTAATCTCGATGAGCACTCCTTTGTTCCGATAGTATTCAATCAACGGCAATGTGGCTTCTTTGTAGACGCTTAATCGCTGCCTAACAACACTCTCTGTATCATCAGAGCGCTGATAAAGTTCACCTCCGCATTTATCACACTTTCCTGGGATAGCTGGTGGATTCGTTTCAAGATTGTAAACCGCGCCACATCGTTTGCATGTTCTTCGCTTCGTAAGACGTTCCAGTATTTTATTCTCATCCACGTGGAGATTGATCGCGGCCTTTACAATAACGATGTCATCGAGCATTTTTGCCTGAGCTAAATTCCGGGGGTATCCATCAAAAAGCAAAACTCCATCGGTGTTGGCGATTTTCTCACGAATCAATTCGATGACGAGCTTATCAGGGACAAGCTCTCCTCGGTCAACATAGTTCTTTGCTTTCAAGCCGATCGGTGTACCCTGCCGTATTGCCTCTCGAAGCATATCACCAGTTGAAATATGGATAAACCTCAACTCCTTGGCGAGTTTTGCAGCCTGTGTCCCCTTTCCAGAACCAGGAGGACCAAGTAAAACGAGTGCGATCATCACTGCCCGCGGAATGCTCTAATTGTTTATACAACTTTTCCTGATTGCTTTGAATAACCCAAGAAATTTCTGTTCATCAGGTAGTTTCTAATATTGAAAAAACACAAGTATTTTTAGGAGGAGCCATTATTCCCAATTTCGGTGACACCTTGGAAGAAAAGTTGCTGGCACAGATAAGATCAATCGTTGGTGAGAAGAACTTTTCCACAAGAATCGCTGACCTTTACACTTATGGCTTCGACGCATCAATACACCACAGAACCCCCGATGTTGTTGTCCAGCCACGGACGACCGAACAGGTATCACGGATTCTGAGATTTGCGAACGAAAACCGTATTCCAGTTCTCGCAAGGGGTGGTGGAACGGGACTATGCGGAAGTGCGGTTCCGATCAAGGGCGGCATCGTCATGGATATGACAAAGATGAACCAGATCAAAGAAATACGCGTCGAAGATCTTTACTGTGTCGTGGGACCAGGCGTTATTTACGATAAATTGAATGAGGCACTTGCACCCTACGGTTTTTTCTTTCCGCCAACGCCAGGGAGCGGCGAAGCATGCACGATCGGAGGAATGGTTGCGACGAATGCCTCTGGAATGCGGGCGATTAAATACGGAGCTACCAGAGATTACGTCCTTGGACTTGAGGTCGTGCTTGCAAATGGAGAGGTTATCAGAACCGGGACAAGGACGATTAAGAATTCATCAGGGTATCAGTTAGAGAGATTGTTTGTTGGGAGTGAAGGAACATTGGGCATTATCACAGAAGTGACATTAAGAATAGCGCCGAAACCGAAAAAGTCTGCAATGGCAGTCGCCGCGTTCGATTCTCTAGAAAAAGCAGGAAGATGTGTTTCAGCAATCATTGCTAAACCGCTAATCCCATCGGCCATCGAATTGATGGATCGCATTTGTATTAAGGCGGTAAATAAGACAATGCACGTCGGATTTCCGGATTGCGAGGCCCTTTGTCTCATTGAAGTAGATGGTGACCCAAAGGTCGTCGAAGATGAGGTAAAAGAAGTTCACACAATTTGTAAGGAAATCGGTGCGATTAGCGTTGAGTTCTCAACCGATCCAAAACAAATGGCGAAATGGACCGCTGGAAGAAAGGCCGTTCTTCCAGCACTCAGTCGGTATGGAGACGAATACGTATCAGTTTCCCTGGCGGATGATATGTCTGTACCGATTTCCAAAATACCAGAGACTGTTGTAGCGTTCCAAAAAATCGCTGAACGCAACAATGTGATTGTCGGCACCTATGGTCATGCAGCGGACGGAAATCTTCACACGAAAATGTTGCTGAATCCGCTTTCAGAGGAGTCCTGGAAGAATGGGGAGAAGGCGGTTGCGGAGATTTTTGACGCTGTTATCGCTGTTGGCGGAACGGTGACGGGGGAGCACGGTGTTGGCATTTCTAAAGCCCCATATATGAAAAAAGAGCGGGAAAGTATTCTCGGTGTAATGAAGGCGATTAAACAGACACTTGATCCAAATAACATCTTGAACCCTGGAAAACTGATGGAATGGGAAGGGTCGATCATCAGATACCTTCGATATCCTTGCAGAGACTTTGCCTAACCCTTTGGTCTTTTCCACAATCGCTTTACAAGCAATTTTGTTAAGAGTCCCCTTGAATTACACCGCAATAATTCCCAGACCTATCAGGAGAAGCACAATCGTGATTGCAAAGACGAGGACAAAGATCGGAACGTTCCATCTAATGACTTTTGAGCCATCTAGTGGCGGAATTGGTATCAGATTAAAAGCGGCAAGCAGTAAATTGATTGTGCCAATCCAGCGTAAGATGAATGCAAAGATAGACGACGATGGCATGACAAACCAAAATGCGAGAAATATTGCTCCTAGAGCAAGATTCATCAACGGACCTGATATGCTGATGATTCCGTTCTGTCTTCGAGTGATATTTCCCTGAATATAAACTGCACCTGGCGCGGCGAATACAAAGCCAAAGAATGCAAATGCCAGCGCAAGGATCAAACCAAATGGATAAACCCTGAATTCAGCCCAAGCGCCGTTTCTCTGGGCGACGAATTTGTGTGCGAGTTCATGCAAGAGAAATCCGGTTAAAACGATCAGGAATGAAATCCCAATCGAATAACCGAATGCGTCCAAATATGATAAACCGAGCTGCGCTGCTGTGGAACTGGTCAGTACGACAGCAAAAGCGAAAGTCAGAACCACCACCGCTAATAATATATGAAGCAGTTCCAACCTTCCAAATCTAATCCGACGATACGCGCGTGGCAGATAAACTGAGTACTCTTCGATCATGCGAGATCGCATCCACCTACTGAAAAACAATTTAATATACCTTAGCTTTCGATTACACACAAAATGACAGCTGACTTTAGTAATAAAACTTCAAATGATGGCTGCAATAGATAACACATGGGTTTTGCGATGAATAACAAACGAATAGCTCAGGATATTAATTCAAGACGAGGGAGGCGAATGTGAGTTTGATAGAAAAGGCAATGAGAAACTCAAAAAAAGTAACTTCGTTCAGACACGGTAAGGTTGTTTTCAAGTGGTGCGACGAGTGTGCAACGCTTGTCCTCGGCGATGAATGTGCAATTTGTGGGAGTGTAGGAAGACCGTTTAGCGTTACCGCACCAGGAGATCTTAGACCGTGTCTCCAAGCAGATACTGAGCTTCTCAAGAGAATTTTTTACACATATTTTGGAGTCCCGGATTTTCTTGATGGCGTTCAGATATTTTTAAATAAGATACCAGGAGAAGACAGGGCGGATGAGATCGTTGTCGATGGTCGAGTCATTGGTGTGCTACTATTCGATATCGTTTCCGACGATTTCAGACTCGAGTTACGAATTGATGGCGCACGAGCTCTCGCGGATATTGCAAAAAAGGGAGTTGTTGAAATTGATATGCCGAGGGGGCATCTCAAAGGAAAGAATATCCCAGGTACAATGATAAAACGCGCTAGAGGTACTTTCAATGCCAACGACCCTCTTATCGTCCTTGCTGGCGATTTCATATGTAGTGGCATAGCAAGAGTGCCGAGTGACCAAGTAAAGAATTCCGAAAGGGCGATTGGTATCAGAGATGTGGGGAGAGGACGCCTGAGAATCGCTGGAAAAAAGAGATGCTGGTCAAGATTCGTGGAGGCCAATATATCTTACTTCAAAACTCTTGAAGCTAAGGCCGTAAGCGATGTAAAATCATATCTTAATAGCAAGAAGGATATGCCAGTAACGTTATCTTTCAGCGGTGGAAAGGACTCCCTTGCTTGTTTCGGCATTTTAGAAAAAGCCTCGAAAAAATTCTCAATGATTTTTGTTAATACAGGCCTTGAGTTCCCTGAGACGACTGAATATGTCCGTCGCTTTGCAGAAAAGCGCGGATTTGAATTACTCATAGCTGATGCAAATAATGGATTCTGGAACAACGTCGATTTTTTTGGTCCGCCTTCCAAGGATTTTAGGTGGTGCTGTAAGGTCTGTAAGCTCGGGCCTCTTACCGCTCTTATCGAAGATCGTTTTCCAAAAGGCACAATTACGATCGAAGGAAACAGGACATTCGAATCATTTGCCAGAGCGCGCATCGCATTCGTCGAAAACAATCCGTTTGTCCCCAATCAGATTATCCTAAATCCCATCAGAGAATGGCGATCGGTCGACGTGTGGGGATATATCTGGTGGAAAAACCTCGAATACAATCCGCTATATGAGAATGAATACGAAAGGATCGGATGTTACCTATGTCCAGCATGCCTTGCAAGTGAGTGGAAGAGAACAAAAATGCTTCATCCGAAACTGAGTAGCCAATGGGAGAAATACCTGTACGCCTGGGCAAGCAAGATGAATATGCCTGAGGAATTCGTTAAATATGGATTCTGGAGATGGAAAGTCCTTCCAAAGAAAATGAGAAGACTTGCGGCAGACATCAAAATCAGCATTCCAACAGTTAGAACAGACTGCATCCAGATGAAAATGGTTAAGGGGGCAACTCCATGCGTTGCAGGAGGATTTTCGTTAGAAGGCGTCGTAATGATTCCCAGGAAGAGAAGTTTCGCAAAGATTGCGGAGATGATGAAGACAATTGGTCCAGTTAGATATTCAGATGAATACGAGATTGCGATGGTGAAGACAAAGGACGGAACGATAAAGGTATTTGGTGGTGGCCAAATTGTTGTAACCAGCTCGACGCCTGATACTACGGATGAGTTATTCGAATTGGCTGTAAAGGCCCTTCTCCGGTCGCAACTTTGCACGGAATGCGGAATCTGCGTTAAGAATTGTCAAAGAAAGGCGATCAAACTCAATGATGGCCCTATGATACTCGAAGAAAGATGCAGTCACTGCGGCAAATGCACCGACGCATGCGTCATTGCGCACTATTATGACAAGCTTGTTTCCCGATGAGAACTCATTTTTATGTATCCGCCTTCGAGCAAATTAATAACGGATACTGGATAATTTGATTTAATCCCAGAAATCATCCTTAAAGGCCCTATTTTTAAATAGTTATAACAAATCCCTCCAAGCGAACATGAACACGAACTTGTTGATCGCCGGCACAATTGGATTCGCTTCGTCAATGGCGCTAATGTTTTGGACTTTGAGAGATTACACTTATCCAAAAGTTGAAAAACCTTTTTTTGACGATAGAAAGGTTTTCGGGTTATTCGCCCTCGGACTTGTGCTTGGCATTGTAATCTTCAGCGTTCAAACCTATTTCCCCCTTGCTGTTGTAGTCGTTGCGCTCTTGTTTGCCCTTGTTGAGGAGCTCATCAAATTGATAATTCTCAATATACCCAAATTTCAGAAGAAACCCGATACAGGTTTCTACGGACTTGCACTCGGTCTTGGCATAGGGAGTACGGTGGCGTTCGGTGCAGTTTATCTTACTTTGTCCTTTATTGATGAAATCAACATATGGGCTGCTGGCACGACTTTGGTTCTCGCCTTGCAAATTGTATTCCTTCACGGTTCAACAGGTGCAACAATAGGCATCGGCGTCGCGAGGGGCTCGCCATGGGGGCTGTTTGCACAGGCCGCACTCATTCATCTCACGTACAATCTCCTGATGATCCCCTTTTACACCTCAGAATTCACCTATGGTGCTTTCCTCTTCATCGTCGCATTTGTCTTCCTCGTCTCCTATTACCTTTACGTTCACTACCGCCTCATACCGGCATTCATCTCTGAACTAATTTCAAAGTTTGAAAAAAATCGAAACATTGATTCGTATTGATCCCTGATGACATAATCGAGCTAATTCAAAGATGCAGAATCGATGCATTTACTCATTGAATTCCGCTGATGTTTTTCCGATGAGGGAAAACGAAAAAACCAACGATTATCCTCGATAATCAATTAGACATCCTATAGACCATGGCCTTTCAAGGATAATCTTATAATGGAGCGGAGCTGCAAACAATTACCGAAGAGATATTTCGTTCGAACATCGTGAATTGAGGATTCTCGAGAAGAAATCTTATCGATTCCCGTATTCGAAAGATTAAGTGTTTTCAACGTCCCCTAAAGTTCCTGTTTTTCCTGAAGCTCTTGTTCTTTTTCGATTCTGTCCACATTCTCAAAGGTCATTCTGTTCACGACAGTTTCAAGACTGGAAAAAGTCACTTAATTATTATCCCAAATCGAATAACATCTATGCCGCGAAAATTGGTATGACTACCGACGCGATTCCGTTGTAGCAGTTTGACGAAATTATGCTACAAAATTCCACTCACTAACAATATCATACAGGTCGATATTTACCAGGTCGAGGTTCGAAGATGATTCCTGCCGATAAGAATTTTTCAAGCAAAGCCATCGCTTCTTCTTCATCACCGACGACTCGGCATAAGTCCTCCAATGAAAATTCACCAGTTCTCGCGCACAATTCCTTTACAAAGACCCTAGCTTGATCTTCGTCATCTCTTGCTTTCGAGGGATTGTAAATTAATTTGGGATGCAATTCGTCGATCCTTTTCCCTTTCTGTGATATAGAATCTATAGACGCCTCGAGAGCCTCGAAACCGCCCGATGTCTGTTCACTAAGCTTTCGGACCGCCTCTGCGAGCTCCGTCTCAGAATCAGTCTCAAAATAGATTTTTGTCCTTCTGAGATCGATATACTTTCCACAGGCTGGACACATCGCTTTTCTTGCGGAAAGATTGACCCCACGAGGCCGGTTGCAGTTTGGACAGATAACAACGCCGAACATCAATACTCTACAAACACAAGGGCCGCAATGCACGCACCGTAGTGATCCATTGGAACAGACAACTCCTCTATCTTATAACGGATCGACTTGAATTCAACGCCTCTCAATTTCGCCATCTCGTGCATTTTCCATTCAAGTACTTCCCTCAGCGCTTTCTTTGTGCCGTGCATATGTCCTTCTGCCACATACCCGCCTTTCCCATCCTTTCGAAAGCCGTATGCAATGCCAGCTGAGATCATTTCTCCCTCGCCACCTCTCATCTGTGCGAGGACGCAGTGGGTGATCGCTCCCATCGGCAGCGCCCTCTGCGGGACTTGCTTTGCCCCGATTGGGAGGATCGAGGAGACCGACACAATATTCAGCTCTCCAATCTTCGCTTTCAAAAGGGCCTCATCGAATGCATTAAGGTCCGACACCTTGCTAACCGCGCAACCTGATGTTACAAAGAACTTCTTTGGAATGATTTGCATTAAGCGTCGTATTATTAACAACAGAATTTAAGGATTTCTATCAACTCCTGCGACATTGATCAATGTTCAAGACACGGAGCTCCCTTTCCAGTAATTTTAGATCGCGAGAGGTCAAGGTTTGAGGGCTAACGGGAAGAAGCAGAATAGAATTAGTGACGGCGACGTTCTCATTAAGCAATTGAACAAACTTGAGAACTTTGACGAAATTGCTCTGGCTGATCATATATTCGAGACCAGAAATCAATACGATTCCGCGCTTCGCCGAGTCAAAAAAATTCTTGATTTCGCTGTAAATGAGCGGGATATTCGTCGGCTCTCGTGCATACTTGATATCCCTTTCGTACGAAAGCCAGAGTATTATTGAATTTCCGAGATTATACCGAGTTCGTAACTTCTCCGGATACTCTCTCACTACACACATACCCGGCTTCCCATGAGCGATCTGATCGACGAAGATCTCGAATGCAATTGATGGATCCTCTGATTCAATTAAATACGAATACCCTTCTTCGAGATTATACTCGGCGGGTGCTCCAGAGATCTTCACTTCTTGTGGTGTGATCATCTCTTCGACCGGTATAAGGACATGGACACAGCACGGACTTCCTGTTGAGATACATTCTTTCTCATTCGCTTGATAACGGGTCTTCAAAAGGGCACTAACGATTCCGGCAAGATAGCCGCGCGTGAAATCACATTTTCGACCGTGTGATGCCTCGATCGACTCTTCGAACGTGATCACGATCTCTCTTTCGGTGATCTCTTCCATAACCATTCTGCTCAATCCTGTTTCTGACCAGAGTTGTGGTAGAATCTCAGAAAATTCCTCGAAATCCTTTGCTTCAACTTCCAGCTCTCGTACGAGACCCATACCGGCTCTGAATCCGAAGCGTTCCAATGTCTCACCAGCAAAGTCCCCTTCGATGAGTTCCAGCTCCTCTCTTAAATCCAATAGCGAAGAGCCTGGCAATACATAAAAAGGCTTCAATCAACCCCCTCCATCAGCGCTTTACCTAGGCGAATGAATGCTTCTTGAACACCTTCGCCAGTTTTCGCACTCGTTTTTACAAACCCCTGACCAAGCCTGTCCCCGATCTCCGCAAGTATCGCATCAGAGACCTTACCTTCAAGATCATTCTTATTCGCAATCGGCAAAACTGGAACGGAGCCAACAACCGCGAGGAAATCGTCTCGCCACCCAATTAAGTTCCTTATTGTTTCTTCCCTTGTTAAATCACAAACGAGCAGCGCTCCGTTTGCTCCTTTATAATACGCATGATGAAGCGTCTTGTGCGTTTTCTGACCGAGAATATCCCATATCATCAGGGTGAGCTCGATTTGTCCTAGATCAAGAACTTTCTTTGTCACTTTTGTGCCGAAACTCGTGAGATATTCATCGCTGAAGAAATCGAATACGAACCTACGAACCAGACTTGTCTTTCCTACGCCACCATCGCCCAGCAAGCAGATTTTACGGATGAATTTTCTTTTTTCCATGACAATTAAATCGATATCCGTACCTCGCTATTTAATGATTGACTGTGAATTGAAAACTCCAGCTGAACCTCGGTAATGCGCTTAAAAATAAAATGGAGAGAAGCTCGAGATCCGATTGTCAACCGTAAATAAGGGATTCGTCTCCGATCTTTCTTGGTTGTCTCATGCTCTCGAGCGCCGCTTTCATTTGCTGCTCGATCTGCTCTGCCTCTTTATATAGGGGTTCGGGATCAAGCTTCAATTCTGGGAGCATTTTCGCAACAATCTCAAGAAGTCGCGCAGCTCCTCTCGCATCAGGATAATCGAGCCGCGCCGGACCAAGTAAGCAAATCACATCGATGCCGAGGCGTTCTCCTTCATATAGCAAGACGCCAGAAATACCGGAAACCATTCCCTCTTTCATCTCTTTGACGCCGTATTTTTCCAGCATTTCGCGCGTTCGTAGTGTACTCGCAACGCCATAGATCGGTACCTCTCCTGCAATCTCACCAACATTGATGCCCTCGAGGGTGAGAATTGTATCAATTTCCTTTTCCTTACACCATTGAAGTATTAGATCTGCAACAGGCTTGATGAGATCAGGTCGCGGAATAAACTCAGACATAATCACAACGAGCTGGTCGCATCGAACCCCATCGTCGCATGCCCTTTCTCCGGCGTAAATGCGAACTGGAGAGGAAGGGATACCGTCATGGATGATCGTATACGGAGGGAAATCCTTGGAGATCATTGTAGCGATTCGCTCGAGCTTCATCGTCCTCGAGACGAAATTCGCAGCAATTGAACCAACAAGCCCGACGCTCGGAAACCCAACAACGGCCATCGCCTTTGGATATTTGCCGTATTTGTATTCATTGATGAAAGGGTCTGGCTCCATAATCGTCATTCCCTTCTTTCAATAAAGAATGCGTTCCTACTTAATTCTTGCCGTTTCTGAAGGGAGAGCGATCGCTCTTGATCATTTTTGAAAAGTTGCTCGACGTCAGAATATTTCTAAAATTGATCTCTTATATAATTTGTTCCAGATGCCGTACCAGTCGACGATTCTGTAATTTCTTATGAATGAGAAAGATCCAACATCGATTTCTTAGAAGGTATGCCATTTTTTGACTTTGCGTATCAAGAATTTTTTGGAGAAAAACATCTCATTTTTTCCAAAACTTACCGTTCGGAAATAAACCACCTTATTTTTTGAATCGTTAGGCTTTTCGAAAAGTCTAAACGCAAGTTAATGTTCTTCCACTTCTGTGTATGGAAAGAAAGTATCACTTCATTACACTCCTGAAAGGATTCCCGTTGTTATCGAGGAGAGGCCATACGCAAGAACCGTGGCACTCTCAATCTACATTACAGCAGGATCTAGAGATGAGCCAAGAGGTCGGGAAGGTATTGCCCATCTGCTCGAACATGTGATGTTCAAGGGAACCAAGAACATGACGTCAAAAGAAACTTCCGAACTCATTGAAGCGGCTGGAGGTGAACTTAACGGTTATACAGGTAAGGAGATGACATGTTACTATGCCGTAACCCTTTCCGAGACTGTCGAAACAGCCCAGAATATACTTGCAGACACACTTCTCAATCCGTTGTTGGAAAAGGATGCGATTGAAATCGAGAAAAATGTAGTCGCTGATGAAATCAGAATGCTTCAAGATGAGCCGGATGATTATATTCATTACCTCTTAACCCGTGCGATCTGGGACGGACATCCGATGGCGTTTTCTGAGGCGGGTGAAATCGATGGCGTTAATCCAATTTCAGAAAAGGATCTGAGGGAGTTTTACGAGAGATATTACCGACCGTCTAATTTTGTCATCACCGCGTGTGGAAACGTTAAAGACCAGAAGATTTTGAAGTGGGCTACAGAAAGTTTTGATGAGGGGGCGACGCGAAGTTCAACAAAGAATCGATCACCGCCGACTCCCAGATCATGTGTTGAATTATTCCCTCGAAAGGGTGAACAAACATACGTGGGAATCGGTTTTCCAGGATACTTTGCTGGGCACCCGAATCGATTTGCTCAAACCCTTCTTAGCGCTATTCTCGGTGGTGGTACGAGCTCAAGACTCTATCAGAACGTCAGAGAAAAGAGGGGGCTCGTATACTCAATTTACACAACTTCGCAGCCCTATAGCGATTGCGGACTTTTCGGAATCTTTTTCTCCGCCAAATCATCTAAAACCGAAATTGTTTGCAGAACTGTCGCAGAGGAATTAAGCAAGATCAAGAAGGAAGGTCTGGAAAAAGATGAATTAATGAGGGCAAAGCGCTTTATTAAGGGGATGCTCGTGAGGAAACTCGAATCGACGGAATCGAGAATGTTTCATCTGGGAGAATTCTTCGTATTGACAGGAAAAATTCCGACCGAAGCTGAGATCCTATCAAGTCTCGAGAAAATTACAGAAGAAGACATCGCGCAAACAGCAGAAAAACTGCTCGATCGAAGCAAGACTTGCATTGCAATTTACGGATCTTTAGATGATGAAAGGAAAACTCAAGCAGGAATTGATTGTCTTGATTTTTAGATTCTAATCTTACTGCAATTATTTTTGCTTGCCAGCTAGCTGGAGAACGATTTCGACCGCCTTAGGTATCGCCTTCTCTACCTCTGGTGAAATCCTTTCACCGATCGTTCGCGTATCGATGACTTCAATTGCCACAAACGAAATGTATTTCGGCATTCTCAGCGGCTCCAGCATTTTTCCCAGTTCGATTGCCGTCGCGATATTGACATCGTGAGGATTCGCGCCATGCACCGTCGACGCAAAATTTTCTTCTGAAAGAATGAAAATCGATCCTGGCGGTTTCATCTTTGTCACGATACCGTCGACAATGATCACCCTTTCGTGATCTAACATCATCTCAATAAGATCCAATCCGCTCGTACTTGCTTCCTTCACTTCTACATCTTCTAGATGAAGAGAGGCAATTCGTTCGACAACCCGCAGGCCAACGGAATCATCAGAAACGATAGGACTTCCGATACCGAGAACGAGAATTGGCTTTTTAGTTTCGCTCGAAACCATTTTATTCAATCATGAATTCCGACCTCGCACTTTTAGATTACGGTTTCGAAATTGATGATGATTGACGATAGGGCAACATGTGACGGAAGCCAAGAGATTTGGCATGGTATCATAGAAATAGACGATTTATAGATATACGCCTTCAATTCTTGGATCGTGAAGTCCATGTCAGATTGGTCAAAAAAATTATTGATAAGTAAAGAAACAGATGACCGACGATAACTCCATCACAGTCATCTATATGCTCACATAGGTCGATAGGAACGGCGTATGAAAATCGAACCTCGGGTATCGCTCATCGTCAACGGCGCGCATGTCACACCGAGAGTACTTGAAGTTCTCGTGGCGATTTTGCAAGAGGGGAGTCAGAAAAAAGCGGCTGAGACGCTTGGCATCTCAGTACCTGTCCTGCATCGTTACATCAAAAAACTAGAGAAAAGCGTCGGAACTGCCATTATGAAGACCACGCCTATTGGAACAGAGCTCACCGACGAGGGAGAACAACTCGTGATGGAGTACATGGCTCTGAAGTCAAAGCTCAAACGTTCGAATCGTATTGTGGTCGGTGGGACAATAATCACTGAGGATTTGCTGCTTTGGGCATTGACAAATTTTGATAAAGAGGGTACCATTGATCTAATCATTTCCGATGATGAACGAAACATCAAAGACTTCGAAGCTGGATTAATGGATCTCGTCATCCTCGACGATCCACTTTATATCTACGATCTGGAAAACATTATATGGGAAGAAATAGGGGAGGATAGATTAATCCACGTAAACCGTGGGACTTACTACCTGAAATTCAAATACGGCGCACAGCGGATCGGTTTCAAACATTTAGAAAACACCGGAATAGCGTATCAAATCAAGGGAATTACAAGGTATCTTCCAGCACTCATCCAATCGCCGTTTAGCTTTTTCATTAACGAGAGTCTCCTTACGAAAAAGGGGTTGAAGATCAAGAGCGCGACGCCACCAGATCTCCTCACTCATAAAATTATTGTGATCTATAGAGATGATAAAGAGGAAATTCTGCGCCTCGTCAAGGAGCTGTCAAGACAAAAAAATCGAGAGGAGACCATTTACCAAAAAAGGTAAATGGTAAACAATCTTTCCATATCCATTATATAAGAGAAAGAACGTGATTTTGGCAGGTGATGAAATGACTACTGTCAAGGAACCAAATCCGGCTTTTGCCGAGAGCATCATCAAGGCAGGCGGAAAAACACTGAATCTCTGTTACCAATGTGGGACATGTACAGCGAGCTGTCCATCTGGAAGACAGACAGCATTCAGAACGAGGAAGCTGATCAGAAAGGCGCAACTGGGACTCAAGGAAGACATACTTCCATCCGATGATCTCTGGATGTGCACAACTTGTTACACATGTGTCGAGCGGTGTCCACGCCAAGTTGACATCACCGATATCATCATGATTCTGAGGAATTTTGCGGTTAAAGAAGGATACATGGCAGAGACACATAAGAAAACAGCTTCATCGATGATGAATACCGGCCATACGATTCCACTGACGAACGATTACAAAGAGATGAGGAAACGCCTTGGGCTATCTGAGCAGCCCCCAACAGTACTAGGAGATCCCAAGGCACTCGAAGACTGGAAAAAGATCATGCAGATCACAGGTTTTGACAAACTCATAGGAGGTAAGTAAATGACGGAAAGGTATGCGCTCTTTCTTGGCTGTATCGCACCCTTGAGATATCCTGGTATCGAGAAAGCTACGAGAGAAGTGTTCAAAGCGCTTGATGTTGAACTTGTCGATCTTGAAGGCGCAGGCTGCTGCCCTGCACCAGGTGTCATAAGATCTTTTGACCAGACGACGTGGCTCGCGCTCGCTGCCAGGAACCTTGCACTTGCTGAAAAGAAAGGACTGGACATCATCACGATATGCAATGGCTGCTTCGGTTCACTTTTCGATGCAGCTCATTTGCTGCATGAAGATAAGCAGAAGGTTAAAGAGGTTAACAAAATCTTGAAAGAAGTCGGTCTCGAGTATGTCGGTGACAAGATCAAGGTTCGCCATTTTGCAGACGTCCTCCATAAAGATATCGGAATCGAGAGAATCAAGTCGAAAGTTGTTAATCCATTGAATTTCAAAGCTGCGGTGCACTACGGTTGCCATTTTGCAAAACCCAGCAAAATCAAACAGCTCGATGATCCGGAAAGGCCAAGCATCTTAGATGAACTAGTCGAAGCTGTCGGTCCTAAGAGCATCAACTACCGTGACAAAATGATGTGTTGCGGTGCTGGTGGTGGTCTGAGAACGAGGGCGAACGAGATCGCGATGAAGATGACTGAGGAGAAGCTCGCAAACGTTAAGAAAGCGGGCGGACAGTTCATCGTTGATGTGTGCCCATTCTGCCATCTGCAATACGACAGAACACAGAAAGATGTACCTGGATACAACATACCAGTTATCCATCTTTCACAACTCTACGGACTGGCATTCGGACTTCCAAGAGAGAATATGGGATTCGAGTCGCATCACGTGCCAGTTAATCTCTGAGGTGCCGATTTGTATAAGGCACATCTCGTATCGATCACAACAGTAGGTAGCGTTCCAGAGAATTTGAAGGGATTCGTTAACTTTCAAGCAGCATATGAAGGTCACGATGTCGATGAAAGCGAGAAAGTGGCGCTGTTAGTCATTGAAGGAACAGCCTCATATGTCGTGATATTCCTTGAGCGAGAGAAAAGCGTCGAAGAAATTGAAAATCGACTTGCGCTACAGAAGGCAGAGATGACCTCAGACACAAGAAAAGCGATAGCAGGAAACATAGGCACCAGGCCAATGAGATAATGAATCTTTTTTTCCACCTTTTAATTTATCACAAAAACTCAAAAACCGTTTTCAAATAAGATAGGTGTTGAAGATATCGACAAAAATTCGATTATCACGATTAAGAAGAATTCACAAACGATGAATAAAAAAGCAAGGAAGAAAATTATTAACAGCAACTTAGACCGATATCGCATTAATGACTTCTCTTGCGCGTCTTGGAGAAAAAGAGATTGTTCGACGCTTAATAAGTCAAATTAGCAGCACGGCTGCCATCGGTCCAGGCGATGATGCTGCAGCAATTGATATGGGCGATTACTACATCGTCTTAAGTACTGATCTAGTCTCGGAAAAGACGCATAAGCCAAAGGAAATGACGTATCGACAGCTAGGTTGGTCAGCAGCCGCCGTGAACTTTAGCGATATTGCAGCGATGGGAGCTAAACCGATCGGCATCCTCCTTTCGTTCGGATTGCCAAAGGATTTGGAATACGAAAACTTGAGCGAGATGATGAGTGGTGCGGAAGAATGCTGCAATGCAGTTGGCGCAACAATCCTAGGCGGGGATACAAAGGAAACATCAGAGATCATATTGGTAGGCACTGCAATCGGGATCGTTGGAAAGGATGAAATTCTTTTGAGAAAAGGTGCCAAGCCGGGCGATCTTCTTGCCGTCACCGGTACACTGGGACTCGCTGCAGCAGGATATTTCGCTTTAAAGAATGGCTTTAGGTGCGCTAAATGCATCAAAGCACTGCTCGAGCCAATGCCGAGAGTGAGGGAAGGGTTGATACTTTCATCATCTGGCTTCGTCACTTCCTGTATCGACATTTCGGACGGCTTAGCATTTTCATTGAGGCATTTATCAGAGGCAAGCGGCGTCGCATTCGAAGTTGAATGGGAGAAAATTCCTGTTGATTTTTCTGTTTGCAGGATTGCGAAAGCATCGAAAATTAATGAGGAGGAACTCATGCTTTATTTTGGTGGCGATTATCAACTCCTCTTTACAATTAATCCAACTGGCTGGAATATACTGAAAAAGCGCCTTGGATCGAGAATATCAGTGATAGGAAGAGCCATTGATGGAAAAGAGAATGTATTAATAAGAAACAATGCAAAAGTTAAACTCGAAGATCGCGGATATGAACATTTCAGGTGACCGCTATTGAAGGAAGCTCGGTTTTGGAAATCACTGAATGGTAAAATACAATGCTGCCTCTGTCCCCATTCATGCGTGATTGCGCCTGGAAAAAAAGGTATTTGCGGTGTGAGGCAAAATTATAATGGGAAACTCTTTTCCCTCATTTACGGGAAAGCATCATCAATTCATGTTGATCCGATTGAAAAGAAGCCTTTTTTCCATTTCAGACCAGGTGACAGGGTCCTTTCATTTGGATCAGTTGGTTGTACTTTTAGGTGTCAACACTGCCAAAACTTCACCATTTCTCAGGCAAGTCCGGATGGTTTTCCACTCGAGCCAATCGAACCCGAAGAAGTTACAGTCTTATGCCGTAACACAGGAAGTCAAGGCATCTCCTGGACCTATAACGAGCCAATCATCTGGCATGAGTTTGCATATGACGCCTCCAGAATTGCAAAGCAACAAGGATTTTATGCTCTCTATGTTACAAATGGATACATTGAGGAAGAACCGCTCAGAGAGCTCTCTCAATGCATTGACGGAATGAATATCGATATCAAGGGATTCTCTGAGGAATTTTACAAGAGAATTTGCAAGGCATCACTTGAACCAGTCCTGAAAGCGACGAAATTGGCAGTCGATCTCGGCATTCACGTGGAACTTACGTATCTCATCATTCCAGGAAAGAACGACTCAGAAGGTGAAATCAAGGAATTTGCGAAATGGGTGAGGGATTCGCTCAAGCCAGAAATTCCGGTACACTTTACGCGATTTCATCCTGATTATATGATGACTGATGTACCGTCTACACCGATGAAAACGATGGAGATGGCCTTGCACATCGGCAAAGAAGAAGGCTTAAAGTTTGTTTATCTCGGCAATGTGCCGCGACATAAAGGCGAAAACACGTATTGCCCGAAATGTGGACAGCTTGCCATCGAACGAGAGGGCTTTCAGGTCTTACGAGTCGATGTCGACAATGGACGATGCAGAAAATGCGGCGAGCCATTGAATATCATCATATGATAGTCTCGTTACCCACCTCATTTTTGATCCTCGTTGTATCAATATGATAACCATCAATTTCTTAAACTTCGTCGAATGATCAGCGAATGATGGATCTTCACAAGATCTATGAGAAATTGCTATCAAAATTCGTTGTGGACAACTGGTGGCCAGCAGAGTCGCAATTTGAGATCATGGTCGGGGCGATCCTCACACAGCAAACAACGTGGGAAAAGGTTGAAGAAGTTATTAGAAAGATGAAAGCTCGAAGCCTTCTGAACGTAGAAACTCTTGCGAGTATCGACCAAGAAGAGTTAGAGAGGGTCATCATGCCGGTGGGATTCTACCGACAGAAGGCAGAACGAATCAAACGCTTGGCAACGTATCTGCAGAACCATTATAACTCAGATCCCTCGTTGCTCTTGAGCAGACCTCTTGACGAGGCCAGGAACGAACTTCTAACGATTAAAGGGATCGGCAAAGAAACAGCAGATGCAATTCTTCTTTATGCTGGAAAAAAGGGAACATTCGTTGCCGCGAAACACTGTTGCAGAGTTCTCATGAGAACTGGTCTAATTGGAACGGATAAATATGATGACGTGAAGAGATTCGTTGAGCAGAACATCCCTCCGGATCCAGAGGTCTATGCAAAACTCTATGCACTTCTCGTTCAACTTTCCAAGACTCATTGTCGAAACAAACCGCAATGCCAAGGTTGCCCCCTTGAAGACGCTTGCCCTTTCAATCGATCAAAAGGAAAATGAGATTTCCAACCACGACCGAGAAAAGCAATGAGATCGTAATAGGTATCATGAATGGAATTTTTGGCGTAACCCATATCTTTTCTATATGCCTCTTCTTGAACTCTTCTAATTGAATTTCAAGAGAATCGATACTTCTCGGAAAAATTGTTAGCTTGATCGCATCACCATCGAAATATTCCAGAGGCCATACGAATTTTGATTTGATATCATCGATATTCACGCGATAGCCGAAAAACATCACGGGAATCCGCCTATCTCCTTGAAGGAGATTGTAAAAGAAGAGAGCGATAGGTACGACGATAGACAGCAGAGCGGCATTGAAAAGAATCAGCAATGAAAAAGGAAATAAGAGTTCATTTACTGCGCTTGGAATATCGATAATAGGAAAATGGCCAATAACTGGATAATGAGGGAAGACGATGGAGAGTGCTAGAAGTGCTTTTGCGTCAGCACCACCCTTAATAATATTCAAATTATAAAATAAAATAATAATCCCGAACATGATGACAATCGTCATGAGTTTCCAAAAGAAAATTTGGTTCCAGAATTTAACAGCCAGCAAAATAAGAACAATTAATCCACTCAAATACAGAAGTAGTGGTATTAGATTAATTCCATCTTCAAAAATTCCCTTTCGATCCCAGAAAATATCGAAAAAGATAATCGCGATTGGAATGATGAAGAAGTAATAAAGAGCAGGAGTCTCTGAGAGGTACATTTCAACAGATAGAACACTGATACCAATGAATCCGAGTAATATCCAGTGCAGATCTGTCGCTGACCTTGTTTTCCAATCAGAGATTGATGCAGACAAAAGGATTAGAAAAGAGATAGACACTCGAAAGTATTCGATTTCCTCCATATAATAGCGCATCCATCTGAACAAATAAAATCTTTGTTGACTCGATACGGTGAATTATTGGGAACATGTCCAGAGTCAGTGAGATAAAATTTTATATTGCAAAATAATGCGAGGTACTCGTGGAGACGAGAAAACGAGAAAAGAGATCGAAACTGATAAGAAATTTCAATAGGATCGTACTGATGGCGATTTTTGGTATTGCAATTATTTCACTCCTGCCATGCGCCTTTTTATTAGCGTCGGCATCTCAACCAATTAACATCTTTTCAATGGATTCACATGATCAACAGATTAATGCTGGTGAATCAGCCAGCTACAGATGGGTCTTGTTCAATAACGCTTCTTCTGCGTATCTTATTCACGTTTCTATCAATCCACCAACTGATAAGGATTGGCACGCGTCATTTAACAAAGATTTTATTACATTGAGTCCAGACCAAGACGAAACTATTATCCTAAATATTACAACATCTAAAACAATGGGGACCAAGGATCTCTCCTTTGTCGTTGTTTTTAATGTAACGGAAATGAGCGAACCAACGAATACTTATCAAATTACACAAAACATCCATTTGAAAATCTTATCACTTTTTGGAACAAGAGCCGGAGAGAACAAGTTGTTCGGAATATGGGACAACTTTCTCCCTCCACCTCTTGATACCAACTACGGAGCCTTCACCTTCACGCTCATTGGATGGATAGTAATTGCCTTGTTCATCGCTTTCATTATTGATCCAATCGTTCACAGACTCACAAGGAAAACGAAAACAGAACTTGATGATCGCCTCCTGAAAATTATACACGGGCCGCTCTTTGCCATCATCGTTCTTTATGGAATTGTCAATTCACTCGAGATATTGAATATACCAATAGATATCATTGCGACAATTGAGCTTATTTATAGTATTTCAATGGTTATCATCATCGTCTGGTTGTCATACAGAATATACGATAATATTCTGATCTATTACGCAAAATCCTTTGCCAAGAAAACGGAAATGGAGATCGACGATGTTCTCGTCCCTCTTTTTGAAAAGATAGGGATGATTATCATACCTTTACTGGGATTTACCGCTGTTTTACACATTCTGGGCTTTGATGTGACTGTAATTATTGCCGGTGTTGGGGTACTCGGTCTCGTGATCGGTCTTGCAGCTCAATCCACCTTATCAAACCTCTTTGCTGGATTGCAGCTACTGGTAGACAGACCATTTAAAGTGGGCGACTTGATCCTGATGGAGGATGGAGAAGTCTGTGAGGTTCGCAAAATCGGGATGAGAAGCATCACGCTTTATGATATTTTCAAACACTCAAATATCATCATACCGAATAACGAGATCGCCAATAAGAAGATCATCAACATTGTCCAGCCAGATAGAAGGTACAAGAGAAGCGTCACTGTCGGGGTTGCATACGGGACAGATGTCAAAAAGGTGGAATCGATCCTTTTACAAGCGGCGCTCGAACATCCCAACGTGTTAAAGGATGAGGAACATGCGCCAGTTGTCAGATTCGAAGATTTTGGGGACTCCGCACTTATTTTCACCATTTACTTCTGGGTCGACGATGTGCGCAACCAGTGGAAGACCACTTCCGATATTAGGAAGAAAATCGACGAGAAATTCCGCGAAGCGGGCATCGAGATCCCATTCCCGCAAAGAACGGTGTGGCTCAGACAGATTGAGAAAGATGCTCAAACTAAATGAAGATTCAGTTCGCGGGCGAAGCCATAGGCTTCCTCAAATTCCGACGGCGTCAGGAGTCGATTGATGTCTCGGTGCTCGTATGCTCTGTGCATTGGCCTGTATTGATCCATTACGTTTACCAACGCTGATGATAAATTCTCAGCAATCCATTTCAATACAGGTTTCGTGCAACACTCGATATGATTTGGAAGCACGAGGTGCCGCACGATGACTTCGGCCTGTTTTGCGGCGAGTAAATGATTGCGAGAAACAATCTCGAAATAATTTTGCACACCTGACAGACGCCTTGCACACGAATTATTTCCATATTTGAAATCTGTCAGATAGACATCTATAATTCCGTCTAAAAGTTCCATCGATCTTTCTGTCAGGAACATGTTCGAATTCCAAATCTGTGGGATGTTAACGACCGTATGCCGGAGAACTTCAAGAACATAATACAGATTGGGCGTCGGATCCCCTCCTACCCAATTAACATTAACGGCGAACATGGGACTCCAAACCTTTGTCGCAGAAATTGCTGTGGAAGAAGCTATTCTACCAAATCTCTCAGCAATCTTTGCGGCTAGACGCTGTGGTGATAGATAGATGCCCTCATCTGGATGTGTACTGATATCGTAATTCTGACAAAAAACACATTTGAAATTGCATCCGCTGAAGAAAATTGTATAAGATGGGATCAAAGGAGGTTCCTCCCCGTAATGGAGAAATTCGCTTGCTATTCGCGGGTCAAGAACACCACACCGACCTTTGAAGCCTTCATTTCTGTTGACACAACATCGCCATTCGCAAATCTCACACCGACTTAGCATCCTTTTTGCGAGTTCTAATTTCAGATCTAGCAACGACCGCGCTGTTTTATCCAATCTCTTCATGCTTTTCGATTTGAACTTTTCGTTGTCAATATGCAAATGAAACTCTGCAATTTGATCTGTATGCAATTTCCAGAGTTCCTCATCCGGTTGCGAGGGAGAAAAATCCATCTGAATTTCTTTCGATAGGAGATAGTATGCTTTGCTTTTCCCATCTAGAATGGAGTAATATCTTGACAAGGGCTGTTTCATCTGATTATATTTACAACAATATCGTTTAAGCCTTTTTCTTTAATCGAGCTCTGATCTTACGGCAAAACCACCTCTTCTCAAACATCTCTTTGAAACGCTTTTTAACGAACTTAAAGTTTTGTGGATCAACAGACGACAATAACAAATGTATAATTGAGACGGATTTTCCAATAGAAAGGTTCTCAAAAACCCTTTAATAAGACGAAATGTCATTTTATCACTAAGGAAATTCAGCCTATTATCTTTGGAGGTGTTAGCTTGGGAGTAATGGATGTAATTAGGAGTAGACGAAGCATTAGGAAGTATAAGAAAAAACCGATTCCAGAAGATCTCTTGATAGAAATCCTCGAAGCGGCTCGTCTCGCACCTTCTGGCGCAAATAGGCAGTTTTGGAAATTAATTGTTGTTCGCGATGAAGAACGCAAGAAGGGATTGGTCCCCCTGTGTCGGGATCAAAAATTTATCGAAGACTGCTCAGCGTTCATCGCTGCTGTCGACGATCCGAACCAGAAGTGGTACAGGGTTGATGTCGCAATCGCCCTCGACCATCTATCTCTCGCGGCAGCTGAAAAGGGTCTAGGAACATGTTGGATTGGTGCGTTTGATCCAGAGAAGGTTGCTGAGTATCTAGGTGTTCCGAAAGGGTTGGTTGTTACGGTCTGCATGACATTAGGATATCCGGCGGAATCCCCAGAACCAAGGCCGAGAAAAACGCTGGAAGAACTGGTATTCTGGGAAAAATACGGAGAGAAATTATGAAAATTGTTGATATGAAAGATCTAAAAGAAGTCTCTTCACCAGGTGAGCGGGGTCAAGTAACTATCATCGATTGCATTAACGAAAAGGACATTGTGCTTGGTGTGAGAGAAATTGGGCCAAATTCGATCGCTCCAAAGCGCCCACATCATCACCCGCTGCGCCAGGTGATGTTTGTGATCGAAGGAACGGGTTCTGTCACCAACGGCATCGAGAGATATCGATTTAAACCCGGAGACTTCATTATAATTGATACCAATGAAGAACATTATTTCGAGTCTGAAGGAGATAGGGTCAAAATGATTGAGGTGCGTTTCCCATAATGGATCTGATTTAAAAAAGTGAGATCATTTTTTTTGCCGTTGCGCCAATTGAGAATCGAAGAAAGATCTTAGGTACTCCATAAAATCCGAAATCGACAAGGCATCGTTTCTTTGATTATTTATTAGTTGAATATCGCATAGGATTTTGGAGCTTACAAAACCGTCAATGCCGAATACAATCAAATAAGAGAAAAATTCCTTCCACTTCTGGTATCCATCTGTGCATTATCATTAAACCAAACCGCTGATTTATTAGGGATAAGATTTATAACAATCGTTAATCTATCACTCTTCTGATATTATGACGACCGGAATCAGACGATATCTCAAACAAGAATACATATGGGCAACTGCAAGGATTGCCCTTGGGTGGATGTTGTTCTGGGCCTTCATCGATAAGGTGTTTGGACTCGGGTTTAGCACAACACCACAGCAATCTTGGATCTCTGGGTCTTCTCCAACAACAGGGTTTCTGAAATTTGGTGTTTCGGGCATTTTCGCAGATGTATTCAAAGCCATGGCTGGCAACGTATTTGTCGATGTCTTTTTCATGGCAGGCCTATTGCTTGTGGGCATTGCTCTTCTGCTCGGCATCGGAACGAAAATTGCTGGTTACGCCGGTGCCCTCCTCATGTTCATTCTCTACCTGACAAACGTGCCTCCAGTACACAATCCACTGATCGACGAGCATATCATTTACCTAATTGTGCTCATCGGCATCGCGAACGTCAAGGCTGGTCATACATGGGGACTTGGAAAGTGGTGGTCAAATACCTCTGTCGTCAAGAGGTTCCCGATCCTCGAATGAACTAATCATCGCTATGAAAAAGCAGGCTCACCAAGGCTTTTTTTTTCTTAATTTTTTAATCAATTTAAATAAAAATCAGAAAAGATTTTTAAATGATAGTCGATGACCTATAACGAAAATTGTGAGAGTTAACAAAACAAATAGATAGGGTATTTTTTCTGTCAAGCAATTACTTTCCATCGTTTGGAACGTAGTAGTTCCTATCGCCAGACTTACCCCAAAGAAAAAATTTCGGTACTAAATTTGCCTTTGTTGATCTGCTGTCAATTCTACAATCATGAAAGTCGCAAGGGATTATGCCATCAACATCTCGAACAAATGTCTCGGCAGCGAAACGTCATAATCTGCCACATTTCATATCTTCTCCATCCTGACATTATTTAACTCATACGATGTTCGTAAATCTATCAGAATCAAGCAAAGAAAAGCGAGTTCATTGCAGTTGTCACAAGACGAATTGCCAATTCGCTCATCTTTATCAAAATTATATTAACCAACCCGGTCACGGCAAACATGGTCTGAATAAATCTTACTTATCGTTTGCACTATCAGCAATAGCTGTCGGTCTAGTAGCGACTATCTATTGATGCTCCGGAATCTCATGCGCGTCCCTGTTAAAAGACCGAAATCTCGCGTTAATATATTTCTCAGTAAACCAATCTCAACATCCGCGGTTTTCGCTTTATAAACAACTCCATCTGTAATTGAGGCATCTATGACCAAATTTATAATGCAATCTGGCTACGCGACCTTTTTATAGAATCGTAAAAGGGTTCGTCTGTGTGCTCGAGACAAATTTTGTGGTCACATCATGTTAAGGATAGCTGCAAGAAAAATCTATGACATTAAGTATCAAATCGTCACGGTACTTGTCTTTCTCCCAGCAAGGTCTGCCGCTGCCTGGGTGCAAGATATTTTGCTCCTTTAGTGCGATTATTTTCCGCGTAGGGTTATTTCTTTCCACGATGCAATCGTTCACGCGATTCTATGCGGGATCTCGCTCCATCGAAGTTAAAGACATAGATGTTCGGAATGTGGAACTTTCTAGCAAGAATCATTTCTGGCATTTTACTAATTATCGCTTATGTGGTGGCGGTTTTTGGCAGGCGATTGGATAGTTATATTGTACTCAACAAATTCATCCGTCAAATGAGTGCAATTTGCTTTTCTTTTTTTCAATAATGAAAATTTAAGCAAGAAAGACACCATATCGCTATCAAATCGGAGGTATTGCGAGGAGATGAAGATTGGGGCGGTTGGCGACTTACACGGTAAGAAATATATCGAACTCCTAGACAACAAACTAGAATATGCTGGATTAGATCTTTTGCTACTTGCTGGCGATATCACTGAAAATAACAGTGTTGAGGAGTTTGATTTGGTTCTTGACAAACTCAGAGGAATGACGGATGCGAAGCTGGTCGCTGTCTTCGGAAACGAAGAATACGAAGAGACGCACGCTGAGTATGAAAAAAGAGGGGAGATTACTTTCTTGAACGATGACGCAACAACGCTCGAAATCAGAGGGGTGAAGATCAAAATTGTTGGAACAACAGGTTCTCTTGATAGACCGACTTGGTGGCAGAGAACGAATTTACCAGACATTTGGAAAAAATATCAACAACGTATCGAAAAGGTTTCCCAGCTATTGACACGGGACGATTCAGATTTCCTCATTTTACTGATGCACTATGCGCCGACATATAAAACACTCTCAGGAGAGAAGCCAGAAAGATATCCGGAGATGGCCTCTGAAAAGTACGAACCCATCCTTATGGAAAAGAGACCTGATCTTGTTTTTCATGCCCACGCCCATAAAGGGACGAAAAGTGTGATGTTGAGGAAGGAACAGAGAAGATTAGATGAGATTGAGAAGGAGCTCAACCCCATTCCAATTTACAATGTTTCGTTACCCCTTAATAAATCGATCACGATAGTAGAGTTGCAGGAAGGAAAGCATGCCCAAGGATAACGAAAACGATTTAATTTTTCCGATCGGGTCGATCAACGATCTTGTTTACGAGATGTTGCGCCAAATACCAAAAGGAATGGTTACTACTTATGGAAACATCGCAGAAGCACTTGGCGACATTCGAGCTGCAAGGGCCATCGGCATGATCGTTTCGCAGAACCCAATGCCTTTGGTTGTTCCATGCCACCGTGTGATTTATTCAACAGGAGAAATCGGATGGTATGGAGGAAAGAATAAGGGGAACGTGGAAAAGAAGGAACTTTTGCGAAAGGAAGGCGTAGCAATCATTGGCGATAGAGTTGTCAATTTCGAACAGATTTGCTTTTCTGATTTCAAGGTAGTGCCAATACTAAAGATTTTGAGAGAAAAACAAGAAAGGATGAGAACTAGAGTCATCGATTACGATGATTTTGGCACCGTGAGATTCGTTGCAGGAATCGATGTCTCATATCATAATGATCAGGCCTTTGCTGCCATTGCTATTTCCGATTTCGAAACAGGAAAAATTATTGAAGAGCGGGTGCTCAAGAAATCCGTAGAATTTCCTTACATTCCGACTTATCTCGCATTCAGAGAGATCCCGGTGATCGCCGATCTGATCATTAGAAAAGAAAATACCATTTACATGATTGATGGACACGGCATCCTTCATCCACGTGGTTTCGGAATTGCATCACATGTAGGCGTGCACTTCGATTTACCGACAATTGGTGTCGCCAAGAGATTGCTCATTGGCGAAGTGCAAGGTGACGATGCCATGGTATCCCCGATCATCCTTGATGGCAAAGTGAAAGGCTATTTAATAAAGAAGAGCGGGAGGAAGAGCCTATTCGTTTCGGTTGGACATAGAATTTCATTAAGTACGGCTTGCATGATCTGTAGGAGATTTGTTGATTATGATATTCAGGATCCACTAAGCCGAGCACACGAACTCGCCAATCAATATAGAAAGAAAACCATCGAAAAGGAAAAGTGTCATTTATGAAAATTTTAGTTTATGGTGCTGGCGCAATCGGTAGCTTTTTCGGGGGATTACTATCGGATAAAAATGAAGTTATACTTGTTGGAAGAGCTCCACACGTTCATGCAATTAACCAATCTGGACTGAGAATCTCAGGATTGGTTGAAAAGGTTGTCTATCCTCGTGCTTGCACAGATTTATCAGATCTTGAAGAACAGGATATCGTGATCGTGACAGTCAAAGCATATGATACAATGAAAGCAGCGGAGGCGATCGCAGGAATCGTCGGAAAAGAAACAACGATCGTATCAATCCAGAATGGCCTTAATAACATATCAATTCTTGATGAGAAATTTGGGGACCGTGTCATTGGCGGTGTTACATCAATCGGCGTAACACATATTTCGCCCGGACACATCCGACTCGCTGGCAAAGGCGATACGATATTTGGTTCTTTGAGGAAAAATCTTGAAAGACTAAGAATCATCGTTGAGATCTTCAACCAGTCAGGAATTGAAAGTCGCCCAACCGAGAATATCATTGGTGAAATTTGGCTAAAAGTTATCGTGAATTCTTCGATAAATCCAATTACAGCAATCGTCAGGAAAAAAAATGAATGTATTATGATCGAGCCGGAATTGAGAGATCTGGCAAGGGAGATCTGCGAGGAGGCAACAGTTGTTGCAAGAACTTCTGGGATCATGCTACCGCTTGCTGATCCCTTTCAGCGAGTTATCGAAGTTGTCTCGGCAACCAAAGAGAATTTTTCAAGTATGTTACAGGACATCGAACGAGGAAAGAAAACGGAAATCGATGAAATCACAGGAGCGATTGTCAACCAAGCAAAGAAAATTGGTATTAAAGTTCCAATTAACGAAACAATTTGGAGACTTGTGCGAGCATTGAGCGTGAATTGAATTTTTATTTAAACTTGCTGCCGCATCCAGATAGAGATCTTCAGAAAGATTAATATCATGGCAGCCTGATTTTCGTGCGTGATCTTCCATGGTAGATGTGAGGGAGCTAGCTGAGAAAGCGCTCGCCTATAAGGAAAAAGGCTTGAGTGAGAGGGAAATCGCTGATGAATTACATCTTTCGATCGATACCGTCAAATATCTAATCGAGGAAGGTGGAGCCGGTGTTCTTCCACCTTCGGACGTTAAAATCGGCTGGAGGAGCATAGGCGTTTATGGAAGCCGTATCAGCATGATGAGTGATATCCTCGCGGATATCATTATTGAAGAACTTGACAAAAGAAATCTCAGCGCCGACGTCGTGCTTGGAATTGCGATCAATGGCGTCTCATTCGCAACTGTGATCTCAGACATACTTGGAATGGAACTCGCGGTATATAAGCCACCAGCGGAAAGGGGAAAGAAAGGTGGAGCTTTCAGTTCCAATTATGCATCTGTTGAAAATAAAAATGTGATCATTGTGGATGACGTCATCTCGACAGGCGCAACCCTTCAGGAGGCAATCAAAGACATCAGAGAAAGTGGTGGGAAGCCTGTACTAGCAGTTGTCATTGTCAACAAGAGCAGCTTGAATGAGATTGATGGCGTGCCGCTGAGAGGCGTAATTAGAGCGAGGTCTATGGGCGGAACGATCCTTGGTGGCGGGCCATTGCACTCATTCCCATACGGATGAGTAGTTCAATTTTGAATAAATGAGATCAGAAAAAGATGAGAAACTCACACCTGAAGAAAGAGCAAAAGTTCTAGCACGACTTCACAGTTTACTCTACTGGGTCGGGGTACTCATTCCAGAGGAAGAGATAATCGATAATCAAAAAATCCCTCTTCGAGACGTCGTATATAACTATATTTCCAAAGAAGAGCCAACGGATGACGAAGTAAGAGGAGCGTTGGCGCTTGCCCATCTACTCGAGGAAAAAGCAAAGGTTCTCGAGGAGAGGTTAAAAACTGAAGATCTGACAAAATTAAAAGCACGAAAGTTATATGAGGAGATCGCTGGACTTCTAAGAGCCGTGACTGATCTTCGGCATTCGAGAGGTCAAGATTTTGAAATCAAAGCCAAGGCATTGATGTCAAGGATCGATGATGAAAAAAGATGGATCGAGTTTATCGAGAAAATTAAACACTGAAATTTTCTACTTTTTTCTTTACAGTTTCTTCAATTTTCGGAAGAATTAAATAATTTATTCCCGTTTATTGGTCACTAACTTACGAAAAACGGAAAATTGGACGGGGAAAAGATGTTAGATCACTTGGATGAGAAAATCATCGAAATCCTAAAGAAGGATTCGAGAAGACCTTTTGTCGACATCGCGAACCAACTCAAGGTATCGGAAGGAACTGTGAGGAGCAGGGTCAGGCGACTCATCGATGATGGAATAATCAAGAGTTTTACCATCAAAACGAGCAACAAGAATGTCAAAGCCATCATCGAGATCAAGATCAATGTTAATGTCAATACCTCGGTTGTAGCCAGTGAGATCTCTAAATTTGAAGGTGTTTCCGAAGTTTTTGAGGTAACGGGCGATGAGGATATCGTTGTTATCGTTGATGTCAACTCATCTCCTCAATTAAATGATATTATCGAAAGGATTAGGCAATTCGAAAACGTCCAGTCAACGAGGACTAGACTCATCCTCAAGGATCATTTTGGAGGATCGTAGATGTTTTCTGGTTGCGCAACGGCGATCATCACACCTTTTAAAGAGAACGGCGAAATTGATGAGGAAGGACTACGGGAGCTCGTCACATTTCAAGAAGAACAAGGTATCGATGCCATTGTACCATGCGGTACAACTGGTGAATCTGCAACGTTGACGCATGAAGAGCACGTGAAAGTCATTAAGATCGTCGTCGATCACGTGAAAAAAGCAAAAGTCATCGCTGGCGCCGGAAGTAATGCAACACATGAAGCAATCTATCTGAGTCGAGCTGCTAAGGACCTTGGGGTCGATGGGATACTTTCGATCTCGCCGTACTACAATAAACCAACACAAAAGGGCATTTTTGAACATTACGAGAGAATCGCACATGCCGTCGATTTACCGATCGTCATTTACAACGTCCCAAGTAGGACGGGCTCAAATATTGAAGTATCAACCGTCATGAAACTTGCAGAAATTCCCAATATTGTTGGCATCAAAGAGGCGAGTGGAAACATTGTTCAGGTAATGAACATACTGGCTCAGGCACCGAAGGGATTCGTTGTCCTCTCAGGGGATGATGTTCTTACATACCCAATGATGACACTTGGTGCAAAAGGCGTTGTTTCAGTCGCTTCAAATGTTGTTCCGTCAATGGTTAAATCAATGGTTGATCATCTTCTTGCTGGTGAGTGGGAAGAAGCGAGAAGGCTGCACTTCAAACTTCTCCCCCTTTTTAAGAACCTCTTCATTGAAACAAACCCAATTCCCGTTAAAACCTCGCTTAGGCTCATGGGAAAACCAGCTGGTTCATTTCGACTGCCTCTATGTGAAATGAGCCTGTCTAATCTGGAGATCCTCATGCAGACGCTTCTTGATTTAGGAGTGATTTCGAAGTAATCGATGATCACGGCGTAGAATTGGTGAGATCATGATCAGAGTCGTTGTTGGCGGTGCAACAGGTAGAATGGGAAGTGCAATTTGCAGGTTGCTGACAAAGCAGAAAGACATGGAACTCTACGGTGCAGTCGTGTCTTCGAGTGGAGGTAACGTGGGAAAAAGAATTGAAGGTGGTGTCGTTACGCTTGGCGACGACCAGCTTGATAAAGCCCTAGAGGGTGCCGATGTCTATGTTGATGTAACGACACCCACAGCGGCAGAAAAGAATCTTGTGAAAGTACCGCCATTGGGCGTTAACGTTGTTGTTGGGACAACGGGTATCTCACCAGACACAATGACGAAATTCGCCGCCTCGGTGAGACGACACAGTATATCGGCCGTTGTCACTCCGAATTTTTCGATCGGTGTGAATGTATTCTGGAAATTATGCGGAGACATGGCTGCGGTTCTCAAGAATTATGATGTCGAGATCATCGAGTTTCACCATAATCAGAAGAGAGACGCACCTTCTGGGACTGCACTGAAAGCGGCTGAGATTATTGGCAACCAGATGGGTATCAACAAATTAGTCAAAGGGAGGGATGGGATTACGGGCGTGAGAGACAAGGAAATCGGTATTCATTCATTGAGGGGAGGCGATGTGGTCGGCGAACATACCGTCATCTTCGCCGGCAACAAGGAAAGACTTGAATTAATCCATCGCGCCCATTCAAGAGATGCATTCGCTGAGGGGGCACTTGCCGCCATCAGGTGGATATGGCAGCGAAAGGATGGAAAGATACACACGATGAGCGAGGTGTTGGGGCTTTGATCAAGGTATTGAAGTTTGGCGGGACGAGTGTGGGCTCTGCACAGGCTCTTGATCGGGCGATCAACATCATATCAAATGAAAGTGCGAAAAAAGCCGTAGTCGTTTCTGCGCAATCAGGCGTGACGAATTCGCTGATTGCATGGATGAAAGATGACACTCAAGAAATCGATTCGATCATCTCGTTTCTCGAAACGAAATATTTCGAACCTGTGAAGAATAAGCTGGATGAAACGTCAAAACAGTCATATGAGAATCAGATCAGAGAATCACTCCTTCAACTGAGAAAACTCCTCGAACGATACAGAAATAACCTAGAAAACTCCCTACAGGACGCGATCGCGAGCTGGGGAGAACGTTTATCCGTGATCATGGTTTCATCCCTTTTGAACGCGCATGGTGTTGATTCCGTTCCAATGAATGCTGAGGATGCTGGAATTGTAGCCTTAGGCGTTCACGGCAACGGATCGGCGGACCTCGATGCAACAACCAAGAACTTCAGGAAAACGATTCTGCCCCTGATCAATTGCGGAAAGACGCCCGTTATCACGGGATATTACGGATGTGGCAAAGATGGAAAGCCGATCACCTTCGGACGTGGTGGTTCAGATTATTCCGCAGCCGTCGTTGCTTATGCAATAGCTGCTGATTGTCTTGAGATTTGGACAGACGTTGATGGATTTATGACTGCTGATCCGAGGATCGTCCCAAACGCGAGGACGATTAAAGAAATGGATTACGGAGAAGCTGGCGAACTTGCATATTTTGGCGCTAAAGTGCTACATCCAAGAACGATCGAGCCTGTAAGAAGAAAGAAAATCAGATTGCTAGTAAAGAACACATTCAATCCAGAAGGTAGCGGAACGCTCATCCACAGTCTTCGATCACCTGGGAAAACGTTACTGAGGAGTGTAGCTATTAAATCTGATCTTTCGATCTTGAAAATCTATTCATCAGAAATCGCCTATCAACCTGGATTTGTATCGGATCTCCTGAACGCGATCGGCGAGGATGGCGTAACAACCTATGCGATCTCAACATCACTTTCTACTTTTGCCGTCGTTATCCCAACTTCGGAAGTGCCACAGGCGCTTAAGAAAATCAATGAACTTAAAGAATCGCGTATGGAAAAACTGATGGTCAAGAACAACATGTCCTTAATCTGTGCGGTTGGTGATAACATGATCGATACGATGGGTGTCGCCGCACGAATATTCCAGGTCGTTGAAGAGGCCCAGGCGAACGTCGAATTGATATCTGAAGGCGCATCAGACATCGCACTGAATTTCGTTGTCCCGAGCGATAGAGCTACAGACGTTGTAAGAATGCTCCACGATCGATACATAGGTGGTTAACTTGAGGCAATTTGAATGCATCAATGGAGAAATGGTGATCGGGGGAATCCCCGCGACAAAGATCGCAGATAAGTTCGGCACCCCCGTATACGTGACCGATGAATCGGCTCTTCGAGAGAATTTCAGACGGATCAATAAGGCTTTTTCGCGCCACATGCCAACTCACATTCATTACGCCTGCAAGGCGAATACGAATCTTGCTATTCTGAGAATCTTGAAACAGGAAGGCAGTTACATCGATGCGGTGTCAATCGGAGAGGTCGAAACATGTCTGAGAGCCGGTTTCTCACCTGATAGGATCATGTTCACAGGTGTATGTGTTTCAACAAAAGAGCTAGAGGCTGTTGTTTCGAAAGGAGTGCTCATCAACATTGACTCCTTCTCGGAAATGAAAAGGCTGGCAGGGATTAAATCTCGCATTCCTATTTCGATCAGGGTTAATCCTGACGTAGGAGCTGGGCATCATGATCACGTTGTCACGGGAAGCAGGAAGTCGAAGTTTGGAATTCCCCTTGCTGATATTTTGAAAGCGTATTCGGAGTCTCTTGATCTCGGATTGATCCCAGTGGGCCTTCATGCACATATCGGCGCGGGAGTTCAGGAAATCGATCCCTTCGTCAAGGTGACCGATGTACTCGTTTCAATCGCGAAAGAAATTGAGGAGAAATTGAGAATTGAGCTCGAATTTATTGACATCGGCGGTGGTATTGGTATTCCATACAAGCCCGACGAAAAACCAATGGACGTCGATTTGCTCGCACAAGAAGTTACAGCAAGGATCAAAGCGGGCTGCTCTGTTGAAACCGTGGCAATCGAGCCAGGAAGATACATTGTCGCTGACACTACCGTCCTGCTCACAAAGGTAGTTGATATAAAAGAAACGCCAGAGAAGAACTTTGCATGCATCGACGCGGGATTCAACACCCTTATCAGACCTTCATTTTATGGTTCATACCACCATATTGCTGTCGCTAATAAATTCGATGCGTCAGGAGAAGTGATCTATGATGTCGTTGGACCGATCTGCGAATCTGGTGATTTTCTAGCAAGGGATCGACTTCTGCCAAAGTTAAATGAAGGAGATGTAATTGCTGTTTATGACGCTGGTGCTTATGGTTTTTCAATGAGCTCCCAGTATAATTCAAGACCGAGATGCCGGGAAGTGCTTGTTTATAATGGAACCGCGAATATTATTCGGGAGATGGAGACGATTGATGACATACTGCGACATCAGAGGATACCCTCGAGGCTGATGGTTTGAAATTCTGGAAGTATCATGGAATTGGTAACGATTTCATTCTATTCGTTGATCTCCAGAAGCGCTTGCAACTCTCGAAAAAGAAAATAGTGGGTCTTTGCGATAGACACTATGGGATCGGTGCAGATGGAATCCTGATTCTTGAGCAGTCACAGGACGCCGATGCTGCGATGAGGATTTTCAACGCAGACGGCAGCGAAGCGGAAATGTGCGGCAATGGGATCAGATGTGCGGCGAAGCATCTTTACGATTTTTCGATTGTAAGAAAGGAAAAAATGAAGATTGATACGTTAAGCGGCGTTAAAGAGGTACGATGCATCGTTCAAAATGAAGAAGTTAACGAGGTCATTGTGAATATGGGTACACCTTCCCTTGACTGCTCATCAATTCCAATGAAATATGATGGTCAATTTATCCAGAAAATCATCGATGTAGGTGGGCGTCAGATCCGTGGAACAGCAATATCGATGGGAAATCCTCATTTTGTGACTTTCGAAGAGCTAACACCAGATGAAATGAGAATTCTCGGTCCTCTGATCGAAAATCACCCTATCTTTCCAAGAAGAACAAATGTGGAGTTTGCGAGAATCGATGCGAAGAGAATTATTGTCGATGTCTATGAGCGTGGAGCTGGATGGACACTTGCATGTGGCACTGGTGCATGTGCGACTGCCGTCGCGGCAGCGATCGCTGGACTTGTCAAATTCGATGAAGATGTTGAGGTGCGGTTACCAGGAGGCAATCTCTGGGTGACTGTTCCGAAGGATCTATCGTCGGTTACAATGCGTGGTCCAGCTGTTCGAGTTTTTGTAGGAGAAATTGAACTGGAGTGATCGATATGAGGCATGAGGCTGCAGAGAGACTGAAAAAAATTCCCCCATATCTATTCGCCGATATTGAAGCAAAGGTCAGAGCAAAGAAAGCTGAAGGAATAGATATTATTGATTTTGGAATCGGAGATCCAGATATTCCGACACCAGATGAGATCGTCGAAGAGCTGATCAAACAGGTAAAGGATCCTATTAATCATCAATATTCAACGAGTGCTGGTGAAATTGAAACAAGAAGGGCTATTGCTGAGTGGTACATGAGAAGATTCGGTGTCGATGTTGATCCTGAAAAAGAAGTTGTCATTACAATGGGAAGCAAAGAGGGCCTCGTCAATATTTGTAGGGCTTTTATCAATCCCGGTGATGTAGTGCTTGTTCCCGATCCTGCGTATCCAGTTTACGCACAAGGAGGCGCCTTACTCTCAGAGGGGATACCTGTGAGAGTTCCGTTACTCCCTGAAAACAACTTTCTAGTCGATGTCGATCGTTTGCCTGAAAACGGAAAGATGATTTTTGTCAACTATCCCAATAACCCAACCGGCGCTGTTGCGTCAAGGGAGTTTTTGAAAAAGATCGTAGAATGGGGAAAAGAAACGGGAACAATCATCTGTTACGATAATGCCTACTCGGAAATCACCTTCGATGGTTATATCGCGCCGAGCATTTTGGAATTTGGAAGAGAGTGCATCGAATTTGGATCGTTCTCGAAAACTTTCAATATGACCGGATACAGGATCGGTTATGCCGTTGGTAGCGAAGACCTGATTTCCGGTTTGAAAAAAGTGAAATCCCAGGTCGACTCAGGCGTTCCGAAATTCATCCAAAAGGCGGCAATCAAAGCTCTCAAAGAGTACGAGTGCATTGGAAGACCTGCGTCCGTAGAGAGAAATTGTGAAATCTATAAAGGCAGGAGGGATGCATTCGTCACAGGTCTTCGGAAACTAGGATTCAGAGTAGAACCGCCACTCGGAACTTTTTACCTCTGGTTCCCAGTCGAAGAGAAATCGATGGAGTTTTCGAAAAAGCTCCTGGACGTGGGAGTTGTCGTAACCCCTGGGGTCGGATTTGGCGAATACGGCGAAGGTTACGTTCGTATTGCCCTTACTCAACCAGTGAGTCGTATCAGAGAAGCGCTGGAACGGATGGAACGGGTTTTATAGCTTCCTGTTCACAGCCGCTTTCAGCGCCTCGACTGCTGGCAGCGGTTTTCCCATCAAGAAAGTCTCCAATGCTCCTCCCCCGGTGCTCACATAAGAAAGTCGATCGGCGAGTTTCAGAGATTCTGCGACACCAACCGTATGGCCGCCTCCAATAACCGTGTAAGCGTGCGAGGATGCCATCGCCGTCAAAAGTTCCTTCGTTCCTAGTAAGAATTCCTTTTTTTCGATCATTCCGGCAGGTCCCGACATGAAGACTGTTTTTGCGTTGTGAATCACCTTGACAAACTTCTCGATCGATGCTTTTCCGATGTCCAGTATTGGGTATTCCGACGGAAGGTCTCCAACAAGAAGTTCTCTTCTTCTTCCATCGACCTCAATTGCAACATCGTGAGGGAGCAGAATTTGCTCGCCCTTTTCTTCCAGGAGTTTCTTTGCCGCTTCGAGATCCTCCTGACTCAAACCAGCCGAAAGCGCGTCCTCATTCCTTTTCCCGAGATCCACACCTCTTGCTTTTAAGAAAGCATTCGCCGATAAACCGACGAGGATAACCATCGTCGCTATCTTCTTACTAATCAATCGTGAAACGACAGCAACAATATCGGCCACTTTTGCCCCACCAAGTACGAAGACCGATGGCTTTGCAGGGTTCTCGAACAATTTTTTCAGTGCGGAGAGTTCTTTTTCCATTAATCGCCCTGCGGCTGATGGAAGGACTGCTGGGAACCCAACAAGCGAACAATGAGCCCTATGAGAAGCGGCAAATGCGTCGTTGACATATAGGTCTACGATTGGTGCAAGAACAGTGACAAGTTCCGATTTTGCGTGCTCCTCCGGCGATTTCTTTTCCTGCTCGTATGTCAATTCCCTTACATTCTTCAAAATGATCGCTTCGCCTGACTGGAGTTCTCTGATCGCATTGATCGCTTTTTCGCCGGTGAGATCGTCCACATAACGAACCTCTTTGCCCAGGTGTTTGCTGAGGACGGCGGCGTGTCTGTCGAGAGGGATAAAATCCCAATCGCCAGGTCGTCCCTGATGTGCCAGGATGACCACCTTGGCATGCTTGCTCAGCAACTCCCTCACCGTTGGAACTATCTGTCTTATGCGGTTATCGTCCTCAATCTCCAGCGTATCTTTTTTCAATGGGCAGTTGATGTCGACCCTAAGCAACACAGTTTTGTGCCTTACATCGAAATCATCGAGGGTGTTGTACTCTTTCATGGCCATACCTCAAACGATGTATGAGAGGAAATCAACAAGCCGACTTGAATACCCCCATTCATTGTCGTACCAGCATAGCACCTTGACTAAATTACCTTTTTCCTTTGCAACCATAGTACTCGGAGCGTCGACGATTGATGAGCGCGAGTCGCCAATAATATCAATAGAGACGATCGGTTCTTCCGAATAGCCTAGTAAGCCTTTCATGGAGCTTTCAGCGGCCTTTCGCAAAGCCTCGTTTACCATATCTCTATCAACACTTTCCATGACCATAGCAGTAAGATCTGTAATCGATCCGTCAGGAACAGGTACGCGAAGCGCAACGCCATTAAGTTTCCCGTCCAGTTCCGGCAAGACCTGAGAGACAGATCTAGCAGCGCCAGTTGTCGTCGGAACGATAGAGAGAGGAGCTGCCCTTGCCCGTCTTAAATCGGTATGCGGAAAATCTAGCAATCTCTGATCGCCAGTGTAAGCGTGGACCGTCGTCATAAGGCCAGAAATTATTCCAAAGTTGTCGTTTAGCACCTTCGCAGGTAGCACAACACTGTTCGTCGTGCACGATGCCATTGAAATAATGTGATGTTTTTTCGGATCGTAAGCTTCTAGATTCGCTCCGAGAACGACAGTAATGTCTGGGTTCGTTGCCGGTGCAGTAATGAGGACTTTCTCTGCACCAGCATCAAGATGGAGCTTACACATCTTTCTATCCGTGAAAAAACCTGTTGATTCGACGACGACATCGATTTCCTCGCGAGCCCAAAGTAATTTCGATGGGTCTTTTTCAGACGTGAACTTGACGATTCGACCGTTGATTAACAAATTGCCACCAGCTGACTGAATATTTGCATTGAGCTTTCCATGCACGCTGTCGTATTTCAACAAATATGCAAGCGTCTTTGAATCAGCAAGATCATTCACTGCCACAATTTCGAAATCATTGAGATAATTTTCACGCCGGAGAGCACATCTAAAGAATGATCGTCCGATTCTGCCAAAACCATTGATCGCAACCCTGATCGTCATACGCAATTATAAGAGAGCTAAAGGGGTAAAAAGGGTTGCTTTTGATGGAATGTCCCAATCATTTGCCTATGCCAAGGCTCCTGTCAGTTTTCCTGATCGATCTCATGGGATCCCTTTCAAGCTTCATCATGGCCCTGATACAATCAATGTTCTCAGGTATCACATCGCTTTCTTGGTGTACTGCCTGATAATAATAAAGCGTGCTGTTAACAACTTTAACCCCATCCTCCCAAACGATAATCTCCATGAAATCGCCACGAGGCCGGTTAAGATCCCTCGCTAGTTCCATGATCTGCGCGGAGGATTTGATTCCGTGCTTACCACTTACAAATTTAATTCTGGGGACCTTATCCCAGACCGATAGAATATCTTCGTCTTTTGCTTTCTTCTTCAAATCGACGGCGAGGCAATGGATGTGCATTTGCGTTGTCGGCGTTACTACCGCCATTGTCTGGATATTGAGCCACGGCATGATCGTTTGGACATCAGGTCCGTGATGTGTTGGTAGTTTCAGAGTTGGTTCGATCGCATTAAGGGCCGCACCCTTACGGTCTGCTGGATCCGCACCTCTCCGTATCAAGGCGGCAAATACCTTTTCGATACCAAACACCTTGTCGATTGGATAAAGCGTTCTTATTAAACCAGTTGTGTTGCAGCTGACGACGCGCACAAAACGCGCACCCCAGGCTTCGTGATAATTTGCAAAGGAATTAAATGATATTCCAGCAACGCCGTGCTTCTCACCGCCCTGAAAAATCGCCTTGACGCCTGCCTTTTCGTACATCGGTTTGTAAACGGCTCCGACATCACCTGGCGTCGCGTCAACGATAATATCGACTTTGGAGAGCAAATCTTCGAGCGTTCCAGCAACCTTTATACCGTCTTTTTCAAAGGCTTCGATGTGTTCCGGTCTAGCGGCGTATAAGGGGATTCCCTCCTTGATTGCAAGTCTTGCCTCGTAGCTCGGTCTCGTTTTCGTAACACCTACAACTTCCATATCATCTTGTTTTGCGATAGCGAAAGCTATTCTCTTGCCAATCGTGCCGTAGCCGTTAATGCCAACTTTCACCTTCATATTTCTCTTCCTCGCCGCACAAACATTAACGGAAATCGACATTTGAATTGTGATTTCCCGTTTCGGAATCTAAATCGCAATATTTGAATCTGAGCGGTTCTCTCATTTATTAAAGATTCCAGTACTTTTTCTGAACGTTGACAACCCTCTCAACAGACTCCTTATCGATAGTGGCGACATCCCTGCCATCATCTCTCATCATGGAGATTTTCTTATCACAAATTAATCCAGCAAGGCCAGCAAGGACCTCTGCCGTTGCCTCAAGATCGTATCCTCCCTCGAGAATGAATGCGATCTTCCGATCAGGCGATATATCGATCAATTTTCGACAGAGTTCCAGATAACCCGTCGATGAAAGTTTAAGCGAAGCAATTGGATCAGCGTAATGAGCGTCGATACCAATGCTCACAAGCAGGCATTCTGGCTTATACTGTTCAAGAACAGGTTTGATGATTTTATCGAATGCAAAAAAGTAGGTTCCATTACCGACGCCACTCCTCAGCGGAATGTTGATCGTATATCCCTCGCCAGCACCTGTGCCAACATCTTCAGCAGCACCACTACCTGGATAAATTCCATACTGGTGAGTCGAAATGAAAAGGACTCTGTTATCGTCATAGAAAATATCCTCAGTACCATTCCCATGGTGGACATCGATATCAACGATCGCGATTCTATCAAGAAAGAGTTTTCTGGCGGCGATTGCTATGTTGTTAAAATAGCAAAACCCTCCACAAAAATCCCTGCCTGCGTGATGTCCAGGTGGTCTCACTAGCGCGAGAGTTGGTTGACAGCAATTGTAAGCAATTCTTGCAGCAGTAATCGCACCGCCTGCAGCAAGAAGAGCGATTTCATATGTTTCTCTGCGAATATACGTATCTGGATCAAGAAATCCTTCTTTCGCCGTTCTGATTCTCTCGATAAGATCTTTCGTATGGACGAGCAACAGATCTGTCTCGGTGGCTGGCTCAGGTTTGATGACATCGTTCCAGACACCAGTATCCATCATTTTCCTTACCGCGAAAACAAGTCTATCGGGACACTCGGGGTGGCCGCTGTATTGAAGGTGGTCAAGGTATTTTTCGTGAAAGATAATCGTCATCTAAGTATAAAGAAGAATTAATCATTAAAATACTTGGCCCAAATGCCATAGGTAAGATCACTTTTAAACTATGATCAACACACTCCTAATACATTTAAACATTCTATAACCCCCTGACTCTGCTCCAATATGCGAATTACTAGCAAGCATTAAATAGTCGACTGGAGATAAAGGTTGAACGTGTTTAAAATGACCACGCGCTTTGATATTTCGGTGATTTCTCGTATTAGCGCAGTGGTGATCATAATTAGTTAGAGGCATCCTGATAAGGGATGTCCTCACCCATTGTCGAATTATGGAGGGTAGCTTTTGAGAGGATCAAAGGCAGTTTTAGAGTTACTTGAAAGACATGGCGTCGAGGTCATGTTCGGATTACCAGGAGGCACCACGATTCCCCTATACGACGACCTTCTGGATTCAAAGATACGTCATGTGCTCGTCCGTCACGAGCAATGTGCGGCACACATGGCTGACGGATACGCAAGGGCGACGGGACGACCTGGCGTATGCACATCGACATCGGGACCTGGCGTAACGAATCTCATGACAGGCGTGGCTACAGCATTTGTGGATTCCTCGCCAATGCTTGTGATCACAGGTCAAGTCGCTACCCACCTTATCGGTAATGATGCTTTTCAAGAGGCCGATTCGTTCAGCTTAATGATGCCGATCACTAAACACAATTTCAGAGTTCTCGATCCAAAGGACATCCCTGAAGCGATCAAACGAGGATTTAAGATCGCTACCACAGGGAGATACGGACCCGTCCACGTTGATTTACCCGTTGACGTAATGCGTGCGGAGGTGCCGGATGAATTACTCGAAAAAGAGTTTCACGTGGCAAAGCCGATGGAAGACCTATCAGATCTCCCCGAGGCGCTCAAAATGTTGCGCGAAGCCGAGAGGCCATTGTTGCTTGTCGGCGGAGGAGTCATTTGGGCCAACGCTTCTCGTGAAGTGCTTCAACTCGCTGAGAGCCTAATGGCACCGATTGTCACGACGATCATGGGTAAAGGTGCGGTTCCGGAGAGTCACCCTCTCTGCCTCGGCGTCATAGGCATGCACGGTCGAGAGGTTGCCAGAAGAGCATTCCTTGATTGCGACGTACTTCTAGCCATTGGCACGCGATTTTCTGACAGAAGTGCGGGTAATCAAAGTATCCTTTCAGACAAAGTGAAAATCATCCATATTGACATCGATGCTGGCGAAGTCGGAAAAGGCATGCATACAAGAGTTAGGCTGATCGGCGATGCAAGAAAGATATTGAAGGCAATCATCGCTGGGCTCAGCGCCTCAAAGGGAGAGACACCGTGGTCCCTTCGGATGAAAGCGTTGCGAGAGGAGTGTGAATGTTGCATCGATCTCGGCGGCAACCCGATCAAACCGCAAAAGGTCATTTACGAACTCAATAAAATCATGCCCGATGATGCGATTGTTACCACGGAAGTTGGACAGAATCAGATGTGGGCCGCGCATTTCCTCAAGGTTCGTCATCCACGGCAGTTCATAACGTCTGGAGGATTTGGAACGATGGGATTTGGATTCCCGGCGGCTTTGGGCGTTAAAGTCGCTTTTCCAAACAGACCTGTTATCGATATTGCAGGTGATGGGAGTTTGCAAATGGTCTTCCAAGAATTCGCAACAGCCGTTTGTGAGAATCTTCCTGTCATGGTCTGCCTTATGAATAATGGGTGGCTTGGAATGGTTAAGCAATGGCAAAAACTGTTCTGGGGAAAGCGATATAGTGGCACGGAGTTAAAGAATAATCCCGATTTCGTTAAGCTTGCCCAGGCATTCGGAGCTGATGGCGTTGTGGTGGAGAAGCCATCAGAATTGAGAGAAGCATTGGAACGAGGTTTGAGATCTGACGTGCCTTTCATCGTCGACATTCATGTCGATCCAGAAGAAGATGTTCTTCCAATGATTCCACCAGGTGGTGGTAAAGATCTTGTGAGGGGGCGCTGCAAATGGAGATCATAAGAATTATCGGTGAGAATACTCAAGGAATTTTTCCGAAAGTTCTGTCAGAGCTCGTACGAAGAAAAGTTGAAGTAAACAGAGCGTTCGTCGATAGGAGCAATGGAAAAATTGAGATGATCATCGAAGTCAGGAATTCGTCTCTCAACGGAAAGCTCCTTCATTCACTTCGAAATCTTCAGGATGTCATTTCTGTCGAGTACCTCAAGGAGAAATACATTTGCCACTTGGAGCTTTCGCCTGGGGAAAATTCTCAAACGACATTCGTTGAACCGTTTGGCAAAGCTTACTAGCAAGGAGAGTTGAAAGCGAATCTTGTTTATATTTGACATACTTTATGGTCGCAAATCAAATTGGATAGGTGAGATGTATATGGCGAAAATCTATCATGATAAGGATGCAGATCTAAATGTCTTAAAGGGCAAGAAAATAGCTGTTCTCGGTTACGGAAGTCAGGGAAGAGCCCAGGCTCTTTGTCTCAGAGACAGTGGATTAAATGTTGTCGTCGGTGTGAGAAAAGGTGGAAATTCCTGGGAGCAAGCCAAGAAAGATGGCATTACGGTCGCTGAGATTCCGAATGCTGTCAAGAATGCGGATGTTGTTATGATGCTCCTTCCGGACGAAGTCCAAGAAGAAGTCTACAACAAGTATGTCCTTCCAAATTTGAAGGAAGGGTGTGCGCTGGATTTCGCGCATGGGTTTACTGTCGTCTATGGTCAAGTCAAACCGCCGAAGAATGTCGATGTTATCATGGTCGCGCCGAAATCGCCTGGTAAAAGGGAACGGGAAGTCTTTCTGGAAGGTTTTGGCGTACCTGCTCTCATCGCAGTGGAACAGGATTACACTGGGCACGCAAAGGAGATCGTTCTTGCACTCGCGAAGGGCATTGGGTCGACGAGAGCTGGTGTCATTGAAACTACTTTCCATGAGGAGGCCACTTCCGATCTCTTTGGAGAGCAGGCAGTTCTTTGCGGCGGTGTCACCGGGCTGATCCTCGCCGGTTTCGATACACTTGTGAAGAGAGGATATCAGCCAGAACTCGCCTATTTTGAATGCCTCCACGAGCTCAAGCTCATCGTTGATTTGATCCAAGCAGGTGGACTCGTACACATGTGGAAGAACGTTAGTAACACGGCTGAATTCGGAGGCCTCACGCAGAGGGATTACATTATTACTGAGGAAACGAGAAAGGCGATGGATAAGATGCTCGATAAAATCCTCTCAGGCGAGTTTTCTAAGGAATGGATCGCCGACTGGAAGAATGGCCTCAAGAGAATGAAAGAGTTGGAGAAGCAAGAATCCGAGAGGCTAATCGAAGTTGTGGGTAGGGAAATCAGATCACTCTTCGAAATGAAAAAAGAAAGCGAGTGATTTCCTCGCTCTCCTTGTTAAAAACCATTTCTTTTCCACTTTCTTTTTCATCTCTTAAGAAATGATAATTATTCCTTACTTTCATGACCGATTGGTGATTGAGTGACAAGACGGGTGAAGATGATTACGCCACATGATGAATTCCTTATTGAATTGAACGATACGAATACCGCTGAGGCGATCTGGAACGCTCTTCCTTTTGATGCATACACAAACACATGGGGTGAAGAAATCTACTTCGAAATTCCTGTAAGGATGAAATTGGAACGCAGCAAGAAGGTCATGGAAATCGGTGAGGTTGCCTACTGGCCTGACGGAAATGCACTTTGCCTTTTCTACGGTCCGACACCTGTAAGCGATGGTGAGTCCCCAGTCGCGATCTCGCCGGTCACACCTGTTGGCAGAGTGTTAGGAGATCCTAAAAATCTAAGAAGAGTTGGTGATCGTATGAAGGTCACCCTCGACCGCTTCTAATTATATGAATCGATCCGTGAGGCAGCTAATTTCCGCCGATAAGTTCTAAAGATTCAATACTCACTGTTGGTACAATACATGATTTTACCACCGTTGCATCGTTGGCGATATCCTTCACCTTCATCAACGCTTCAAACATATTGCCAACTAGAAGTGCGTGGTTAATCGTCTGAATGATGTCCCCCTTTTCAATGACCGATCCGCATCTCACTTCCATTGCAAATGCCCCATTGATTGGATTAACCTCGGGTGCAGCGACCCGTTCGATTAATATGCCATCATCGATTGAAGAAATTAGAGAATCTCTGCTCTTCTTTCCTGGCACCAAGACAAGGTTAATAGGACTGATCGACAGAGGCGTTCTGTAAATGCCATGAGCATCTATAGGATTCCTTCTCAATCCATTACCGGAAGATTTCGCACCTTCGAGCGTCGCAGTGTAACAATCGTAGATGAATTGCCTGAGTACACCTTTTTCAATGATTGTTTTTCTTGCTGTTGGTGTGCCTTCGTCATCAATTGATGATGACAAAATACCTCTTTCGTCACCAGGATCGTCAAGAATTGTGACCATCGATGATGCCACTGTCTCACCAATTTTATTTGCCCACGCGCTTCTTTTCCTGTGAACATTCTCACCATCAATCGCATGACCGACAGAGGTCAGAAGCATTTCTGCGAAATTGGCGGGAGTCAATACTGTGTCACCGACGCGTCGACCCCTGAAAGGCACCGCCTGGGCAGATTTCTTCGCCCCCTCTTTGAGGGAATTTCCAATCGCGAAGGGATCGACATCGCTCAAATGAGTTGAATAAAACTCTTCGATACCTTCTCCCGACATGTCACCATCTGCCTTAGTGGTAAATCTTAGATAAAGCATCGTGCACCTGTGAGAAGCGTCGACACCATTTGAGTTTACAATTCTCAGTTCAATTGTTGAGACTCTTAGTAAACCAAGTGGTACTTCGACCTTTCCCTTTTCAGTACAACAATTCACAATGGAACTCGCGATCTCCGCTAATTCCTCAGTCGTCGCCGACTCGATTCGTTCGTCGAAAACCTTCGGTGCAAGAGCAATCTGACCACCGGCAGAAAATTGTTCAAAATTCCTATCTTTAGGAGAGGCTGTCGCTAGATCGCTGGCAAGACGGACGCACCTCTCTGCATCTTTGATTCCATCGCATGTAGCTGATGACTGCCCTATCCTTTTTCCTCTTGCAATTCTGATGGCAATGCCTCGATCTAACTTTTCTTCCACGCTCTTAATTGATCCATCGTCAATGTAGACACCCAGCGTTTTTGTTTCTGTTCCGAATACTTCGAACTGATCAACTCCGATAGCGTTCCTCGCCGTTCTGCACGCAGTTCCAATGATCTTATCGAGAGTCAACTAACCGCCCCCAACAATGAGCCTTGATCTGCAATAAGGCCCGCCCGAGGATACGGGCACAAAATCCTCCGTTCCTTTGCCGCACGTACCACCATCCAGTTGGACCTTCTTGCCAACGGCATCGGTCGTCCTGAGTATCTGCAAGGCGTTTCCAGTCAACGTAAAAGATCTCAACAGGTCGCGGATTTCTCCATTCTCAATGAGATGCCCCCGTAGTGTTTTTGCCTCGAAACCGCCTCCGACGGGATCTTCCATGCCGCTGATCGCTTTCTCCGCAAGCACACCATAATCGATGTCCTCGATCATTTCCTCAAGGGTCCAGTCACCGCTTTCAATATAAGTATTCGTCATTCGAACCCAGATGCGCCTGCTATAGTCTTGAGCTCGCCCATTGCCCGTCGGTTTCACACCCATTTGCGCCGCCGTTTCAAGATTGTGCATGTATCCTTGATAAATCCCCTTGTCAATGATCAATGTCCTGGAACTCTGCACGCCCTCATCATCCACGGGTATTGATCCATAAGCGCCTTTCATCGTCCCATCATCCACCAATGTGACAGCCTCGCTCGCAACTCTTTCCCCAACAGCCTTCGTCAGGAAAGATCTCTTCTTGACGATCTCATCGGCTTCCGCCGCGTGACCGATAACCTCGTGTGCGAGAAGGCCAGTTATCTGAGGGTCAGAAATGCATGTCAAATACCCTGATGGTGGCTTTTTCGCGCCGAGCATCTTAACGGCTTCTTCACCACACTTTCTCCCGATCGCTTCGAGATCGCGATCCCTCGCGATTTCAAATCCTCCAGTTCCATCAACGCTCTCGTAATAGATCTCCTGGCGGCCACTCTCAGAAGCAACAGAGTAAGCAATAAGACGGACTCTGACCTCCTCCCATTTGACCTGGACACCAAAAGAATTCATCAAGTGATTCGTTCTCACTTCGTCCTTATAATTCGCGTTCGTATTCACAACGCGTTTTTCAACCCGTTGAGAGGATTCGAGCTCTCTTACCACTTCAATTTTCTCATCGATTGGCACATCGATGGGATGTACCTTGAGATCCGCCTTGATCTTCCGTTCATAAGATGGCATCTCCGTGATCTTTGGGCCTGCTAAATGACCTAATCTTGCATTCCTCACCGCATCGATACATGAGGCAATGGCAGAATGTCTGTCGAGGGCGACGGTAGAGGCGTAGCCCCATGAGCCTCCGATCCTCGCTCTAAAACACAATCCTCCAATCCTTTCCTCATTTAGCGCCCTGATTCCCGTGTCAACGATCCTGATCTGGCACGAGTGCACAGTCTGAAATCGCGCATCGCAAAACTCCGCACCTTCCTTCAGCATACGATCGACTGTCTCGCTCAGAATATCCTCCATTCAGATCACCATCATTTCTTTGGGAGCGGTTGTTAACAATTCGCACCCACTCGCCGTAATACGCACATCGTCTTCAATCCTGATTCCTCCGATGCCTGGAACGTATATACCTGGCTCGACTGTAAGGATCATATTCTCTTCCAGAGCAAAACTCTCTTCGGCCGCAATTCTCCCCCCGTCATGAACGGAAAGGCCTATCGCATGCCCAATCGAATGAATGAATCGCCCTCTAAATCGAGTCGCGTCGATGATGCTTCTAGCACAAACGTCAATGTCCTTTGCCTTCACCCCAGCACGCATCATCCTGATCGCAGCCTTTTGGGCTTCAAGCACGATTGAATACATTTCCTCAAGATCTTCATTCGGCCTTCCGAAAAAGAAAGTGCGAGTAATATCCGAGCAATACCGCCGATACTTTGCACCAAAATCAAACAGCGCACAATCGCCTCTTGATAGTTTCCTATTCGTCGGCACATGATGTGGCTCAGCCGAATTTGCTCCAAAGGAAGCGTTTGGATCAAATGAAGGAGAAGTTGCCCCTTTTTTCTGCATTCGATACGCGATCTCAGCCGCAGCTTCGTATTCAGTCATTCCTGTCGTCAAAAAATCTGGAATTTCCTCTGCAACATCTGAAGCGATCTTGCACGCTTCCCTGATTCGAGCAATCTCATCATCATCTTTTACCAACCGTGCCCTCTCAAGTGCTTTCCAAACATCAACTTCTTCGATCTCTGGCACAGCTTTCTTGATTTCGCGAAGGCTCCTTAATGTGATCGCCGCACCGTTAAGCCCTAGGCGCTTGACGCCTTTGAGAGACTCCCTCAGCATTCGTTCCCTGTCCGCAGCTTTATCGAATATTCTAACGCCCTCGAAAACAGATCTTGCACTTGTCTCTTCTAGCTTCGATGAAAAGAGGTCCAAACTCCCATCGGGCCATAATATTACAAAACAACCTTCAAAGAGTCCTGATTCAAGACCAGTCACGTAAAAAAATGACTGGTCGATATTTGGTTCCGCGTCATTAATAAGCAGAATTGCGTCGACCTCTTCAGCAAGATTTGCAAAAACGCGCTTCACCCTCCCATTCATGAAATCACTCGGGAGGTGAGAAGTCACACAATCGCTTATAACTATTCCGACGAATTGACTTTTGACTTGACTAAGGTGTGAAAAATACAATGTTCTATTATACACCAATCCAAACGTTATTGATGATTCGTTTCAGAGCGGCGATCGCAGAGAGCGCGGCAAGATAACTTGTCGACGGATTTCGCGGAAATGGTACGTTACTTGTCGTTGACGTGATTTCACCAAAGGGCCCCTTCACAATCAACGTGTGAGTATTCCTTTCTACATTTGGATCACACACGATTTTCACCTTGGTTCTGTCAAAACCTATACCCAAAAGGCTCAACGTTGCAGCGATGTTCATATTTCTCGGAAAAATTCGAGCGGCGTCACGCGCAGAGCCTTCAAAAACGACCGTTGGTTCTTTGATTCTTTCAATATCGATCCCCTTCTGTTTGAAGTATTCGATTGAGCGAAGACTCTTGGGCCCTTTTGTGGTTATCAAAGTTACTTCATCGATTTCACCGGCGGAAGCTGAGCGCAAACCATCAGTACCCGTTATCGCCCCTGAAGGGACAAAAAGACGGCAACCCTTTTCCTTCGAAAGTTTGAAGCATTTTTCTCTGAAATCATCATCTGCAAAAGCGCCAACGCTCATCATCATCACGTCGACGCCTCTCTCAAGGAAAAAGGGGACAAAATGTCTTGCTGCCTCCTGGCTAGCTGCTTCAACGACCAGATCGATATCATTGATAATATCAGAAAGGCATTCGTCGCTGTTGTCTACGTATTTGACTTTGTGTAATTTTTCAACCAAGTGGGCAGCGCAGACCTTACTCTTGTCCGTAATGTAGATCAGATCGACCTCAGGCATCTCGTCGACAGCTTTTGCTAAAGTGGTCCCAATCGAGCCACACCCAATGATGAGGAGGCGCATGCGATTTCTTACCAATACGCAGCTCCAATATAATCTTATTGCAGTAATGATACCGGCGAGAAGAGAATTTTCGGATATTCGAAGAAAATTATCGAATTTTTGATTCCATGTTGATGATGACTTGGCGACTCGCTGTCACCCGATTACTGGCTGATTATTGCAAAAGCGTAAGAATTAAATTCAACTTACTATGACGAATCGGCATGTCATCTTCACAATCGGTATTCTTTGATCCTGTCGGCCATCTCCGATAGTCGCCTTTGCACAAGATCGTTGATCGATCCTTTTTCGAAACTTCCATCCGGCAATCTCTGACCGGCTTTGACACCCGTTAGGATTTCGATGCCTTCATCGATTGTACTGACAGGATAAATGTGGAACTTGCCTTTCTTCACAGCTTCCACAACCTCTTCCTTCAGCATGAGATTCTGAATATTACTTCTAGGAATTACGACACCTTGCTTTCCCGTAAAACCCTTGAACTTACAGACTTCGAAAAATCCCTCAATTTTCTCATTAACGCCACCAATCGCCTGCACCTCACCTTTCTGGTTAACTGAACCCGTTACAGCGAGGTACTGTTTAATCGGCTTTCCCGAAAGAGCGGAAAGAATGGCGTAAAGCTCGGTGCTTGATGCACTGTCGCCATCAACACCACTGTAACTCTGTTCAAAAACGATCTTCGCGGTAAGACTCAGAGGTTTCTCACGTGCGTACCTGTCATTGAGGTATCCGCCAAGTATCATCACGCCTTTCGTATGCGTCGGCCCGCCCATCTGCGATTCTCGTTCAATGTCAATGATCCCCTCACGACCAACACCGATACTTGCAGTGATCTTGCTTGGTTTTCCAAACGCATAATCCCCAACAGACATAACCGCAAGACCATTCACCTGACCGACCCTTTCACCATCGGTATCGAGCAGGAGGAGACCTTTTATAATGGCTTCCTGTATCTTTTCCTGGATCATGCTTGAACGATAAATTCTTTCTTCGAGAGCCCTGTCAATGTGTTTCTTACTGATCAGTTTTGCGACATCAAGGCGTGCGTAGTAGTTCGCCTCTCTAATCACATCTGATATTTCAGAAAATCGCGTCGATAATTTATTTTGATCGTCTGCGAGTCTCGATCCGTATTCAACAACCGCCGCAAGTCCGCTCGGATCGAGATGCAAGAGGCGTTCTTTTTCACAGAGCGTGCATATGAACGAACCATATTTCTTGATATTCTCATCATTTCTCTCCATTGTTGTATCGAATTCCGCCTTAACCTTGAAAAGTTCCCGGAAATCTTTATCCAAGGAATAAAGCAAATCGTAAAACATCGGAGTGCCGATGAGAATGACTTTCGTCCTGAAGGGGATTGGCCCAGGCCTAAGGGTTTTCGTGACTACATAGCCGAATTTTGCGGCAGGCTCCTCGATCTCAAGGATTTCATTAGCTAAAGCTTGTTTAAGGCTCTCCCAGATAAGAGGATCCCTCAGAACTTCCTCAACGGGCAGCACAAGAAATCCGCCATTTGCCTTGTGGGCAGCACCGCCACGGATCATCGTGAAATCAGTAACAAGTGCGCCAAATCTTGCCTCCTTTTCGGTGACGCCGAACAAACGGCTATATGAGGGATTGAGCTCGATCACGACGGGTGCGCCCTGAAGATTCGAATTGTCGACAATAAGATTGACTGCATAATTCTTGGTGGGGTCGACTGGTGGAGTGAAAAAAGGAGTCTGCGCTTCCTTCTGTTGACCTTGTAAAATGATCGGAAGATTTTCGATGATGTTTTCCTGCACCTCCTCCAAGAATTCAAGCACATCTTTCGAATCACCAAATTCTTCGCGGAGCGACGCTAGAAAAGGCTCCATAGCAAAATTCGCTACTTGCTTGTTCAAATTGCTGACAATCTCCTCTGCTCGTCTCTCAAGATCTCTAAGTGACCTGAAGACGCCGAAAATTCTGTTTTGAACTACCTCCCTATTCTTTTGTATTCGCTGTTGCAGCGCCGTAGGTAAGTGAAGAAACTCTTCATCAGTAATCGGCCTTCCGTCGATCACAGGTATCAATGCTAATCCAATCTGAGACTGCTGTATTGCAAATCCGCCCTCTTCCGCAATTTTATTTACAGTTTTACTCAGCTCATTTTTCTCTTCCTCGATCGATCTGAGCATCGCTGTTCGTTTGGTGATATAATCGTCGCTCTCGAACGCTGATTTGAGGACGCTCGTGATACCAGCAACGAACTTTTCCATTTCCTTTTTGAATCTACTCCCCTTACCAGGAGGGAGTCCAATCGCTTTTGGCCTTGTTGGATCTTTGAAATTATTGACATAACACCAATCACTCGGAACAGGTCTGGATTTTGCAAGCTCCCTAACAAAATCGACGATTGCAGTGCGTCTACCAGTCCCAGGAATTCCAGAAACATAAATGTTAAACCCTCTGTCCTCGATGTTGAGCCCAAATTGTAGCGCCTTCACCGCTCGATCCTGACCAATGATCCCAACAAGAGGGGTAAGATCGGCTGAAGATTCGCATTCGAAAACCACTTCCGGACAGATATTCCTACATTGATCAAAAGATAATTCGCTCGTCATTGTATCAGTTGTCCACCAATAAACTCATAAATTATTGGAAGCCCATATACTAAAGAATTACTGTTATCGAATTGACAACGAAAATAGTTGATATAGCGCTATATTTTAACGATTAATACAATAATAATACGAATTACTGTCAAATTTTTCCTATTTTTTGATTATTTCGTATAAAGGACGTCGAATCCATTAATCCACCATGCAAGATTAGGATAAGGTTTATTAAATACGCCATGGTAAAGGGAAGGGAATGCAAACAAGTACCAAGATCCCGAGATGCATGAGTACTCAGCATCCAGATAACGTTAACGTCCCGTTCTTCGCCGAAAGCTCAGAATTAGGAGGAGAGGACGAGATTCAAGAAGCCTACTACGTTTTCTCACACCTCGGATGTGACGAACAGATGTGGGATTGCGAAGGAAAAGAAGTAGACAATTTCGTCGTGAAAAAATTGTTGTCGAAATATGATCTTTATTTTAAGGATCACAGAATTGGAAAAGATGTTTTCATCACGCCGCGGGTGCCGAATCCGACTGTAGAAAAGGAAGAAGCAAAGATACTTCTGGAAACCCTAGAAAGCATTCCCAGATCGTTCGATACGGCAAAATTATTCTATGGTGACGATATCCCACCAATTTTCGAAGTCATTCTGCCGATGACGGCATCTGCGAAATGCCTGGACAGGGTATATCGCTATTATAGGGATTTTGTTGTTGGAAAACAGGTAAAAGCCTTTAAGAGGGGCGATATCACGATTGCCGAATGGATTGGAAGATTCGAACCGGAACGGATTAACGTTATTCCCCTCTTTGAAGAACTTGATCACATGCTAAATGCACACAAAATCACACGCGAGTACCTCGAAGATAAGGAAATTTTCCATCAGAGGGTTTTTCTTGCTAGGTCGGATCCAGCGATGAATTATGGATTTATCAGTGCGGTTCTCATCAACAAGATAGCGCTTTTGAGATTGCAACGGCTTGAAGAAGAGATTACTGTTCGCTTATATCCAATCATAGGCATCGGTTCCGTTCCTTTTAGGGGAGGATTCAGGCCTGAAACGGTTGAGAGGGTGATGGATGAATATCCATCCGTGCAGACATTCACGGTGCAGTCATCATTCAAATACGATAATCCACCTGAGAAAGTTAGGAATGCGATTGAAAAAATCAAAGAGAGAAAACCTAGCAAGGCTCACGAAGTTGACGAGAAGAGATGCCTTGAAATCGTCGAGAAATACTCAAAAGAATATAGAAATCAAGTCACACAGCTCGCGATGTTGATCAACGAAATGGCAAAATTTGTGCCGAGTAGAAGAAAAAGGAAACTACACATCGGATTATTTGGTTATTCTCGCAGTATCGGAGGTGTGAAACTTCCAAGAGCAATCACATTTACATCAGCGCTTTATTCGATAGGTTTACCTCCAGAAGTGCTCGGCCTCAATGCGCTTGACGACAGAGACTTGGAATTCCTCCGAAATGTTTTCGTTCATTTTGATGATAGCATGAGAGATGCTTTGCGGTATCTCAATCCTGATTCACTGGGTCTCGTACACGCGGATTTGAAGAAGGCTATATCGAAACTTGATCTTGACTACGAAATTGATGAAACCCATCGAAAACTGACATGCGAAATGGTTGATATCTTAAGACATAGATCGGGAAAAGATATGAGCGAGATCTTAGTACGCGCTGCTCATCTTCGCGGATTTCTCGGTTAAATGTTCTTCCAAACTAAGAAAACAAGACAAGAAGAATCTGCTAAAAAACCCCAAATATGGATAATTCTGCTTGAAAAATATAAATAATCATGCTGGGTTGAGTCCTGGGCAATATTCAATTAACCAATTTTTGACTCGCTGCTGAGAATAATGAAGGGAATTTTACGAGCACATTCTTCACAAGATCGATAGACGTAGTCGCCATGATGATGCCACAAAATTGTAGAGATACTGCAAAGGAAATTGCGGATTTTCAATTGGATCATAGAAGTCGGACATTTTTTCAGTCCGCTTTGATACATCTGAACAACAGCAATTTTTCGTTAACAAAAAGATCAATTTCTTAAGTGCGGCTCTGTGTATTGTAATGATCTATTTAGTTAGCAATACTTGCGTCAACATTTCCAGCAAAACCTCAGTTTCCATCTTTCTATTCATTTTAGTAATTTTTTACATTTTATTTGCTTATTCTACATTTTCCAGAGTCGGACCCAATTGGTTCGTAGTAGATTTAGAAGGCCAGATGAATTCAACGTTATCGTGTCAATACATTCCCTGTTCTTCATTGATTGTCAACCTCATCCCACCTTTGTGAGGAATTTTGGAGATCGCGGAGATCATTTTCTTTGCCAAGTTTTAGAAGACAATAAATTTATTCGGTCCACTGATGGAACTTCATCATTGTGATTCACAAAATCCTAACTAGAATTGTTATTAATCTTGGGAAGCTCATTAAAATCGTATTATGGTTTGCCTTATTTTCGGCGTCACATCCCTCGTTTGGACATAATACTGGAAATCGATCACGACATCATTGCTTTGCCACCTGTCCCTCGAATGATTCTCCTATTTTACGCAGCATTAATGAATGCAATATTAGAAACTCGGAAAAAAATGAAAATCACCCAATGCGGCGAGCGGATCGACAAAATCTTCACTCTCGTTTGTAAAATCGCGTCAGCTTTGCAAATTTGAGTTTTCACGCCTAGTGGAACGTGTTTTTCCTGGGTCGAGCAGTTCAAAGCCTGTGTCTGGATCGACTTTTCTGATCGCGTCTGCATCTGTCAACTCAATGAGTATAACCTCGATGACCTTCCATGTCTCAACACCTTTTCTTAAGCAACCAACAATTGCATCGCCATTTCTTCCCAGTGCACCATGAATATGTGAAACTGGATAACCGTTTTCATTTAAAAAGATCGTTCCAACGCCGAGCAATTCATGCGCTTCAGAAAAAGGCAATAACATCGGAACGATTAGCCCGGCCTGGGGTTCTGAGGGGCCAACTACAACAGTCCCACTTTGCGCTCCTCCGACGAAAATAAGCACTGCAGAGGAAATACCATGTTCGAAGGCGAATTTTTCTAGAGACTCGTGAATAATTTCGCCATCTTCGAGCCTGATGACGAAGATACGTCCCTGTCTCGCTTCGCAATGCTTCATATTTTAGAACCTCTTCGCAATCCAATGGTAAACCGAATGGAGAGATTCAAACTTATATGTTCCCAAAAGAATGTTTCAGAACAAATGCAAAAAGGAATTTTGTATTATTTCTAAGAATCAATCAAGAAATGCGGAATCATATTATGTTGTTATTTCACCAAATAAACAAAATAATTAAAAAAAGAGAGAAAAGGCTCAGCGCTCAGTCGCCGAGATCCTCCTCGCCGCCGCTACCTTCCTTTCCTTTACCGGCCGCGCCAGACTTGGTTTCACCCTTTGCAGCGATGACGTCATCGATTCTCAAGATCATAACTGCAGCATCGGTCGCTGAGTTGATCGCTTGCCTACCAACGCGCAGCGGTTCGATGACGTTTTCCTTGAGCATATCGGTGACTTTACCCGTGAAGACGTTCACACCTGCGTGCTTGTCGCCGCTCTTGTGCGCTTTCCTCAGTTCAATTAGGATATCGATGGGATCCAGTCCAGCGTTTTCAGCAAGAGCGGTTGGAATGACTTCGAGCGCCGCTGCGAACGCATCGATCGCAATTTGCTCTCGACCACTCACGGTGGCAGAGTACTCCCTCAACTTCATCGCAAGCTCGACAGCTGTGGATCCACCACCAGTGATCATCTTGCCGTCTTCTATCGCGACAGCGACGACGTTCAGCGCATCATCGAGTGACCGCTCCATCTCGTCGACGACATGCTCAGTACCACCGCGAACAAGAATCGAGACCGCTTTTGGGTTCTTGCAGCCTGTAACGAAGGTCATCTCGTCTTCCTGGATCTTTCTAACCTCAACAAGATCGGCGGTACCGAGATCGGAGGGCTCAAGCTCACTGAACTTATTAACAATATTCGCACCAGTGGCTTTTGCCAGCTTTTCCATGTCTGACTCCTTCACTCTTCGAACTGCAAAGATCTTCTCCTTCGCAAGGAAGTGCTGAGCTAGATCATCAATTCCCTTCTGGCAGAACAGGACATTCGCACCCGCTTTCTTAACGTATTCGACCATCTTTCTGAGCATGTTTTCTTCTTCAGCGAGGAATGCCTGCATCTGGGAAGGATCACTGATCTGGATCTTTGCTTCAACCTCGGTCTTCTTGATCTCCATTGCGCCATTGACGAGCGCGATCTTTGCCTTTTCGATTTTTCTCGGCATCGCTGGATGTACTGGCTCCTTGTCGATGATTATTCCTTTGATAATCTCTGTGTCCTCCATCGAGCCGCCCTGCTTCTTGACGATTTGGATATTGTCCTTCAAATCAACAACCCACTTGCCGTCGCGCTGCTCTGCAATCGTTGTGACTGCTTCGACGGCCAGATTCGCAAGGTGTTCTCTTGATGCTGAAACGGCTTTGCTAATCATCGCTGTCATTGCGATCTTTTTCAGAGTCTCCTTGTCATCCGGCCTCACCGGAATAGCGAGCGAGTCGAGAATTTCGGTCGCTTTCTGTGCAGCCATCCTGTAACCTTGCGCAATGATCGTCGGATGGACATCAGCATCGATCAAGTCCAAAGCTTTCTTGAGAAGCTCGCCAGCGAGAACTGCAGCGGTTGTTGTACCATCGCCACATTCCTCGTCCTGGGCCTTCGAGACTTCCACGAGCATTTTTGCAGCGGGATGCTGGACGTCCATCTCTTTGAGAATGGTAACACCATCATTTGTAATGACGACGTCCCCCATGCTGTCAACCAACATCTTGTCCATTCCTCTCGGACCCAGGGAGCTTCTCACGGCATCCGCAACGGCCCTTGCCGCCATGATGTTGTTGTACTGAGCATCACGACCTCTTTCTCTCTTGGTACCTTCCTTTAGGATAAGTATCGGTGTTCCAGCCATTCCCATTCAACCCACCTCCACGAGGAAATGTCTTCAAGAGATGTTCGGAAGCTGTATCCCTTATGTGTTTGTTCTTCTATATAAAAATATCGTCTAATTGTTTCCACGACTCATTGGCAATAGGGGTCAATTTTGCCGGCGATAGATCATCTTCCATTCTGCATATGCGTCATCGAAGGTCCGACTCTTGATTAATAAGTCGAGGAATTCTAAATGTTCCTTTATCCTCATAGAAATAGCATCATCTGGCATCTCACGACCTTGCTTCATATGATACCTCATTTCCCATCTGAGTACATCGAGAGGAAGCGCTGGTGAGTCGACAACAATTCTCTTCACTTCTAGTCCCTCAGACCTCAGCATCTCTTCGAGGTCTCCAGAAGAATCGATGCATACCGAATGACCCGATAATTCAGATTTTAATCTCCTTGCATCAGATGCCGACTCTTTTCGCGCTAGATCGATTTCCTCGCACAACAATTCCTTCCATTTCTGAGTCTCAATTCTTCCAGTTCTCGCGCGGAGAGCTAAGATTACGTATTCCATAGCGATTTGTCTCTCACTATCGAATGAGGTGACATCTCTGTAGCATCTGACTTTTCTCTCAGGTGGCGCGTGAGATATACCTTTGATTAAAGGTTCCCAGGAAGCTACAATCTGCTTATCCTCTGGTAAACGGATAATGCCTGAACTCTCCATCTCTTCGACGATGTCCCTAAACTCAAAACCTTCTCTCAATGCCGCAATCGCATCCTCCCACGCTCGTGGCAGTGGCAGGAAAATGGATTTCCAATTGATGCCTTCAAGCACATCAAGAACCTTTCTCTTTGACCATGTCGTCTGAACAGATGAAATAAGGGTAATCTCCTTTTCCTTTGTTTCCACTTCGTTCTTTTCAATTTCTTCGGGCGCCATCCATTCATCTCCGCCTAAATCATAATTTAAGCAAAACTCTACAAATTTTTTTCGCGGCGACAAAGAATCTTGAAAAATCTAGATAAGGATTGTTTAGATGAGTTGGCAAAAAGAAAAATAGTATTTATCATTTCGCGAACCACGACGTCAATTTTTCTGTTCTAAATCTCAAGATGAAAAGCGTGCTTGATTGTATAACCAAGAACAAAGGAAATACATGCTATTCCAAGACTCACTAGGAGCATCTGTCCAAAGCGTTTGCTGAGTTCTAACTCCTTTGCCACGCTGAGATGGTAATTGAAAATAAAGATGAGGATGACTGCGTTGATGATGATAATCACGAGCGCATTGATCGGCGCGAGCCCGATTAAAAGTGGCCATATTAGTGCAAATATCGTAAGCATATATGCGATAACGGTATACGCAGCGGAACCGATAGGTGTTTGATGTCCTTCCTCCCAGATCGCTGCTAAATACTCAGAACTCGCCAGGCTCAATGATCCAACAGAACCACTGATGATTGCAATGATACCAATAATAAGACTTTGATCAAAAACAAAAGAAAGACCTGCCACTTCACCAGTTATTTCAACAATACCATCATTCATTCCGCGCACGATGGAACCTATATAATGAAGTCTCTTTTCGTCGATTAAGGCGATCAAATCTTCCTCATGGGAGACCTCGTCTTGAAGGATTGGCTCAACTTCAGGATTATCCTTCGAAAGAGCACCATAGACCTGCTGAGCATGAGCTTCATGTCGTTCCATGAGCTTAATGGCAAAGGTGATGCCAAACAATTTAGAAAGCATGAGATAAAAAATAATTCTCATTTTATTAGGTCCAAGATCGCGTCCAGATTTCTTTTTCCAGTACTCATAATGAGCTAATTCGTCGTTCGAAATTTTTCGTAAAATTTCTTTGTTTTTTTCCTCTTTGATCCTGTCAGCCAAAAGTGCGTAGAATCGAGACAATGTAATTTCATTCTTTTGATATGCAAGAACATCTGACAAGACGCTATCAGAGCCCATTATGTTATGATATTTGGACTCTGGCATATATCTAACTATCGCCAACCAATTCCGACGATTCGAAGTCGATCCAAGAAACGATTGATGCAACGAGCTGCTTTTAAATCGTTTATAGATGTCGGTTATCCCTAATTTGCTACATTTCAATTTTCTCTTAACACCACTTTTATCGATTTGATAAGGAGGAGATTGAGTATCGAGGAATATTATTCAAGTACCTCACACATTAAACTCTTTCTTGCAGAGTCTCTTCCACGCAAATCTTTGATCAATCTGATCTCTCAAATCCGAGTTAATCAATCATAATGTAAATGAAACCTTGGGAAGATCACAATTTGATGTTCATAACGCGATCATCGATAAGTTCTTTTCAAGTATACATCTTGTTTCATGAGTCTTTTTTTAAAGAAAGATTAATAGAATGACAAAAGCGAATAGAGGATAGTCCAAAAAAATTCACGTGTCCGTTTGTCATAGGCACAATACAGCTTCTGATATCCGTTTGTCAAAAAACCAGTATCCTTTCATCTCTAAACGATAGACATTTGAAGGATCGATGACGAGGTGACCTGTTACATCAGAATTATTACGGAGTAAATAGAAACCTGGCTCAGGCATTCTCTTATTTTTGTACATTCTTGACAGGTATTTTGATGCTGGAGGATTCTTGATCCGACTTACTTTGACAACAATCTCAATCCACTTCTCCAGTCCTTGTTTTGATTTTAGAAAAGAGAGTTCATTGAAAATGAAATCCTTGTCTTCTTTTGTTAACTGTGTATTTGTATTCGGATGCGAGTGGAATCCACCGACGATCGCAAATCCAACCGCACTCACAGTGCTGTGAAGTCGATTCCTCGCCGCGAGGTTCCCATATGTTACCGAGGTTCTTGCGCGCTCTGCGGTCTGAATGGGATAAGCAAGATCAATTGCCATGCACGATCTAAATTTATTAACAATAAATCTCCGATCCTCATGTCCTAGCAGCAGGCCCATAGACTCAGTTCCGGGTGTCTCGACGACCGATAATAACAGAGAGGAGAATGCATTGGCCTCAAGCACCACAGGAGGCTGAATCTGATTAGCCATGTCGTCCACCCTTATCGAAATTCTTTATAATTTCAAAATCAGCTAAACCTCCTCAAATACTTTTATTAGATGGGATCTCAAATCTTAAGAGATTTCACTGGACCCAATTTAGTGTTGTGAATGAAAAATCTAACAAAGAAAGACCTAATAAACCTCAGAAGATGATATTTCTTTGAAAAACCCATATACCTAATATAAATTCCCTTATTCAGTCTTACCAATTAATCAAAATTGTTTTAAAATATTTCTACCTATTGTTTTTATGAATGAAGTACAAAATAATAGATCATACAGCAGATACAATGATAAAGGCATTTGGATCGAACATCGAAGAATGTTTCGAAAATGCAGCTTACGGAATGTTCGACCAGATTGTTGATGCTGAAAAGATTGAGCCGAAAATACAGTACACGTTTAGTGTCGATGGTGAAGACAATGAATCGCTTCTTTATAATTTACTATCAGAATTGCTCTATCTTTTTGATGCAAAGAGATTGGCGTTCTCAAAATTCGACGTCCGGATTGAGGGCAATAATTTGATATGCACGGCATGGGGAGAATCATTTGATCCAAAAAAACATTCTCCGAAAAAAGAGATCAAAGCCGTTACTTATCACATGCTGAAAGTCGACGAGACAGAGCCTTCAGCTACAATTTTATTTGATATATGACAAGAGGAAAAATTCTCTCAATGTACGCATTTTGAATTCGACGGGTTGATAAAGCGTGTCGATCTTGAAATTCAAGAAATGGATGGCGGAATAGTGCAATAGAAAGGCGATTATCTAATGAGTTAAAATCAACAAAAAATTTCTTTTTCAAAATTAAAGCTCTTTTTAGAAATCGTTTTTCATTCAATAAGTCAAGTACCCAACCTTGAACTTTCAAGCTCTGGTGTAAATTACAAGCGTTTCACTATCGTGATGAATGCCATCCGAGTTGCTTCTTTAACAAACTCTGAGCATCTTCTTCTGTGATGGCTAGTAATAAAATCGCCGAAGTTGAGCTCACTGCATCGTGTTCCGCCAAAACGATTTAAAAATTCATCGTGAAGATCTCTTGCAGCCATGTAGCTCCTGAATTTATCATCGCTGTGATCGGTCCTCCCTAACACCGCGCCAATCGCAATAACACCACCAGATAACGCTCCGCAAACATTCTCAGCCCGCCCCATACCGCCTCCTAAAGGGGTTGCCATCATCTTTGCAATTGGCGGAAGATCGATTCCTAATCCGAAACAAACTCCTCTCAATACAGACTCAGCACAATTGAATCCCTTTGACCAACATTCCATCGCATAATCGACACTTGCATTTTCGTCTTTCAAGGATAACACCAATTTAGGGTTCTACGAAATGCACGGACACATATATCGATTTAATGGCATCTGATCAATGCATATTGCCATCAACTCCTGACGGCGATAATCAAAAGGGAACGATATGCTGCTCCAATGGGGTCTTCCCATCAACGAGTACTTTTAATTGATCAGAATTGAATTTCTCCTGAGCGACATTTTCCTATTATTTGTATAATGCAGTCTCGAAAAATCGTCTATGATTTGAATTCTAGCTACACGACCGCAGCACTATTAACATAAACCTCAATTGATATTTCCATTTTAGATCAAACATGCAAGGGAATCCAAACTGGAAATCCCAGTTAACGCCAAACCAGTAAAATCTATGGATGAAGATGGTCCAACAGTCGCCACATCGATGATGTTGAGCATCCACTGGGGGAAGATAAGATCATGCAATTGGAAAGTTTTGCTTTGGAAAAGGGGTGTACGTACCTCATCAAGGAAAAGATACCAAATAGAGCATATCGTATCTTCTCTGAAGCGATTAACCAAGGAGCACGTGGACTAATCGTCACTCGGATCTATCCTCCAAAACTAAAGAACAGGTATGAAATCCGCGATTCTGTGATTTATTGGCTCACAAACGTCAGAATGGATATTGCGATTAGACCAAAAGATCTTGAAGAATTAAGTTTCAAACTTGAAAAATTCATTTTGGCTAACGAGGGCGCTATTATCATCATAGACGGGCTTGAATATATGATTACGAACAACGATTTCACGACAGTTCTAAAATTCGTGCAATCCCTCAGAGATCAGGTTGCTATCAAGAACGCAATATTACTAATTTCATTTAATCCGTTAACAGTTGAGCCACATAATCTCAAACTACTCGAAGAGGAGGCAGACTATATTATCTGAGCTCCCGATGAATTGTCATTCAGAAGTTGATAGATCATGATTTTTGAGTTTCTCGATAGCCTATTTTGAATGAATTATTATTAATTCGGTGTCAATGAGGATCCATTCCCAAGTGTTGTCAAATATTTTTGAAAAACTCAATCGATACCTAATATTATCCTGTGAAGAATATCGACCGTGATGCCAAGCGTTCTTCCTGCATCCTTTAGATGATGATAGATCTCTCTTTTTTTCAGAACGTTGATCGGATCATTGATTGCAAAAATATGCTTCATCGACTCGATGTACATCGATTCAATTTCACGCTCTCTTTTCCTTATTTCCTGTATCATTGATTCGGCAGCTTTCTTGTCAAATCTCATCTTGTCGATCGCAGCCGCAAGGATAGTCGTTCCTTCATTAAGAGTTTCTGTCATTTTCACGATCGCTTCATCAGTTCTTACGCCAAAAGCCCTCATCTCCAGGGCCGTCGAGAGGGAATAATTTAATATGTAGTCCATCTGTCTAGAAATGCTATATATGTCCTGTCTGTCAAAGGGCGTTACAAAGGCTTCAAGCAGTTTGCTTTCCATGGCATATCTCATTTTATCGGCTTCTTCTTCTATAACCACAAGCGTTTGAGGATCACTAAGATCATCCGTTTTAAGCCAATCAAGGAGTACCTGGACACCTTTCGCCGTTATTTCCGCTTGGTCACATAGCATTCCGTAAAAATCGTAATGAGGAGGAAAGATAAGGTCAATAAGACGGATCTTTCCAGCGTTTTTCTTCTCGCTAACATCGTCTCGATCAATAAGGCCGAGCAATTTCATGACGAACTCACCATTCTAGCGCTCTTCTCGAGTCAACTTCCAATTCTAAATATCACACATCTATTACAAAATGATTGAAATGATATAATAAAGAAACGCTGAGACCAACATTGTGATGGGCAATGTCACAACCCAGGAAATGAATATTTCTTTTCCGAGAGTCCAATTAATCATCTTTGTATTTTCTGCAGCTCCGATACCGATAATACTTGATGAGACGACGTGAGTCGAGGATACAGGAGCCCCTGCGACCGTTGAGAAAAGGACAGAGGCGGTTGACACAACTTGAGAATTAAGACTGTGGATCGGTTGCATACGATAGAGTTTTCTCGCAAGCGTCTTCATGATTCTCCAGCCACCTAGGAGAGTACCGAGGGCCATCGCAAGAGCACATGAAATTCTCACAATAAGCGGCGATTCAAAAGTCGTTGCTGTTCCGCTCGCCACCAGCACGATCATGATGACAGCGATCTGCTTCTGAGTATCATTTGCGCCGTGACTGAATGACAACAGACTCGCTGTGATGATTTGAATTCTATTGATGGATTTGTTAATAGTGCGCCTCGCGTTACGTAAAATGATTTTCGACAACTTCATAAGCACATATCCACCGACGAGACCGATAAGCACGGAAAGCGCCATTAACAAAATAATCTTGAAAAAACCAGCCACCACGTGTTGAGGCCCCAAGATGGCGTCAACACCCCAGTTCACGCCATTGAAACCCTCGGCAGCAACCGCCGCACCAACAAGTCCACCGATCAAGGCGTGCGTAGACGAAGACGGAAGACCATATCGCCAGGTAATGATATTCCAGATGAGAGCACTTGATACTGCAGTCAATGATGAAAGAATGATCACTTCCGATGACCTGATGAGGATAAGAGTTTGAATCGTGTATGCAACCGCGCTGCCACCAAGAAACGCGCCAAGAAAATTCGCAATTGATGCAATGACAACAGCCTGGTATGGGGTCGCAGCCCTGCAACCAATCAGCGTTGCGACAGTCGAACTTGCGTCGTGGAGACCATTAGTTATTGTAAAAATGATTGCCGTAATGATGGCAAAGGCGGCGATCACCTCGTATGATAAGAGATCCACAGAAAACAAAGATATGGAATCAGTTATTTCATTGTAAGCCAATAGATCTTGAGTTTATTTTCAAATGAACAAATGATAAAACACTTCTTACTCAATAACATTGACTGGTAAAACTCCATTTGATTTGAAGCGCATAATCCTTAATCGCAGATTTTTTGATCTTTCAAAGATTTTGGCTTTTGGCTCGATGGAAAACAACTCGAGAAGGTCGGGAAAGAACTTTCCATTATTATTTTCCTAAACTCGGCAAAATACGTATTTATAACGAATCTTTTTTTCGATTTGTTGATAAAAAACAGAACATCTCCTTTTCCTCAGGCCGTTAAAATGCGAGTTGACCGAATTTTTCGTATTAGTGCCTGGAATTTGACAGGAATCTTCATACTCTAATCTGAAAAACTCACGAGTTTAAAATGAAAGCTAATTCATGATTGAAAGTGATGGCTTTCTAATGACGCGCATTGAATCAAATTGGAGATATAATTCTTGTAGAGTGTAATCATCAATTAATTAATTGTGTATTCATCAGATTTTGCGCCATACTTTCATAGCCGAAAAAAAAATCAGGATTTCAAAAAACATTCGTCCAATTAAAATTATTTGACCCCGCTATATTAATATTTCGACAATGACGATTAACTTAATTGCCCTCGGAAAGATATAAATCACCATAACTCCGAGAATGAAGAGTGAGAAGCGAATGTAATACAGATTTCTTAATTATTCTAGCATTCAAGATCGGTGGTCTTTCGACTATATTTATCATAATTGAATTCGATTAGTGAATTGATGAGAGATGCAATTGGTATTGGCGCGCTCAATGTTGATCTGATTTACAGCGTTCCAGATCTCACGATTGCTGGTAAGAAATATGCCCCAGGTGCCGAGGTTTTCGAGGATGAGAATCACTTCCATCAAATCAAGAGCGAACTCGACAAGAATGGAAAAATCATGAAGAAAAGTGCGGGCGGATCAGCAGCCAATACGATGTTTGCGATGGCCCGAATGGGATTCGAGGTAGGAATATTAGGTATCGTGGGCGACGACGATCATGGAAATTTTATTTTGGAATCGATGGGAAAAGTTGACAAGAAACATGTGAAGAGATTCAACATGACAGGTATTTGCATTTCTCTCATTTCTGGTGAAGAACGTTCGTTGATCATTTTTCCGAATGCAAACGACTTTTTTCGGGTCTCTGACGAGGACATCAATTATCTCAATGAAGCAAAAATTATTCACATGACCTCCTTTGTGCATGATAGCGCTCTTAAAGAACAGGAAAAAATCGTTAGGCAAATTGACACTGAGATTATGCTTTCGTTTGACCCCGGAGAAATATACGCAAGCAAAGGTCTCAAGGCGATAAGACCACTGCTGAAAAGGTGTGACATCTTGCTGCTGAGCGCGAGAGAAGTTGAGATGCTTACATCGCTTGATCTGATCGAGGGATCAAGATCGCTTCTCGAATTAGGACCAGAGATCGTCGTTTGTAAAATGGGGGAAAAGGGATCAATGATTTTCACCGACACGGACGAGATCAACATTAAATCAATTGAAACCAATGTCGTCGATAAGACTGGTGCAGGCGATGTTTACAATGCTGGGTTTCTTGCTGGTATTCTTAGGAATTGGCCATTGGAAAAATGCGGGAACTTTGCGTCCCTTGTTGCCGCAAGAAGTATCGCGGAATTCGGAAGAGATGGTTATCCGGACGAAAGATCTATTGCGATGTATGAGGGGGTACAACAATGACGCTGAGGCTCGGTTGGTTTTCAACGGGTAGAGATCAAGCCGCAAGGAACCTACTCAAAACAATTATGAAAAAAAAGGAGGAGGGGTTCTTCGACATTGAGATCGCATTTGTCTTTTCTAATTGGGAGGAAGGGGAGGGACCAGATCATCCCACATATGGGGATAGAAGAAAATTTTGCGATCTCGTTCATCAATACGAGATACCGCTTGTGTGTCTATCATGGAAGAAGTTTATGCCCGACCTTCGGATGAAAGATAAGGAGAGGTGGCGTAGCGCTTACGGCGCGAAAATGAGGGAAATGATTTCTCCATACCCGTTCGATGTTGGTGTCCTTGCAGGCTACATGCTCTGGATGGACAACGAGTCCTGCGACCTCTTCAATTTAATTAATCTGCATCCAGCGCTACCAGGGGGACCAAAAGGTACCTGGCAACAGGTGATCTGGGAATTGATTATTTCAAGGGCGGATAAGCAAGGGGCGATGATTCACCTATGCACGCGTGAGTGGGATGAAGGGCCGCCGTTAACCTTCTGTTCCTTTTCCCTTAAAACTCCCGAATATCGCCCACTGTGGGATCAAATAGAGAAGAAATTGGCCGAGATGAGTATTGAGGAGATTATCAAAAAAGAGGGGGAAAACGAGCCTCTTTTCAAAAAAATTAGAATAGATGGTGAAATTCGCGAAATTCCACTGCTCGCGTATACAATAAAATTCCTCGCAGATCGCAAATTAAGAATCGTCAATCGAATGCTTTATGAAAAGGAAAGACCTCTCACGGAACCGTACGATCTCACTGATTTAGTTAATGAAGCAGTTAGAAGAAAAGAATTTGAGGTGTGATGCTTGGAGTTCGATTTGCTTGACGATTACTTCCCGGGCGAAAGCCGCCAATTCATTACAGATGGAGAGGGGCCAATCACGAAGAATGACAATGCATTCGAATTATGTGCCGCTTTTATTGAAAACGGTGAAAAATTTTTCAGTGTTGTCAGCAAGTACGACGATGTTTTAAGCGATGTTCTGCACCGCGAAGGATATAAAGCAGGGGACACCCTCCGACTTGTCTTGCCATTCCTGAAAGCATTTGGCGCAACGAATCAAAAGATGATTGAGTTTTCAAGATCGAATATTCTCCTTGTCCCTGGCGCCAAGCGCACGATGCGCTTCGTGAGGGAACTCATGCAGTCTTTCATTGTGAGCACGAGTTACGAACATTATGTGAGCGCGGTATGCGATGCAATTGGTTTTCCCTTCGAGAACACCTACTGCACGAGGGTTAATCTTGAATGCTGTCGCATTGACTCATGGGAGGAAAAGACGCTAAAGAATTATGCCAGAGAAATTGCAGAAATGGATATAATCGAAATTCCCGTCAACGCAAAGAGAATCGAAGACTTCAGTCCGAAAGATCAAAGGATTATCAATCGACTTGATGAGATCTTTTGGGAGGAGATGACAGATCTCGCATCGTATCAACTTATTCTTGAAGTCAACCCTATTGGTGGAGATGAGAAGGCGGCGGCAATTCTTGACGTATGTAGAAGGACTGGTATTGGTATCGAGGAAACGATGTACATCGGGGATAGCATTACTGATGTCGAGGCATTAAGAATGGTCAAAGAGGGAGGCGGTCTCGCTATATCTTTCAACGGAAACTCATACGCGGTGAGGAACGCCGAAATTGCCATTCTTTCTCCAGATACCGTTGTGACTTCCGTTATTGCAGAGACTTTTCACAAAGGGGGAAGAGAGTCGGTTATCGACCTCGTGGAAAACTGGAGCGTCGATTACATTAAGAAAGTAGGGTATGTGCACGATTATTTAATCAAAGAACTGACAAGAATTTTTCCTGAAAGACTTCCAATTGTTACAAAGATAACTCCAAAAAACGTTGGAGAAATCGCTGACTTAAGCTCAAAATTCCGGAAGACTGTGAGAGGGGAAGCGATCGGCGCCCTGGGCTAATCGATTTTCTTGTGGATTCAAGTGCGTATGACAAGAATTTCACTTTAGAGGGCTTTCAAAAATTCCATTATCTTCTTCTAAAAAATTCACATTATGGAAACACTCGAAAAAATCAACCGGTCATTTTCTTGAAATTATCGAATATTCAGAAATTATATTATTGATCACCAGTTAGAAATTTATCCTCAACAAAGACTCATTTTGCAGTTCGTGCAAATCGTGAAGACCGTTTATCACCAACTGGCAAATGCTGAAATAAAAAAAAGCGGCTCGCGATTCGGCTAACATTTTTTGATTGTATAATTCCACAATAGATTAATGACTTCGTGCTATGTGTTGACATTTGGTAAGCACTCATTCTTCAAATTCAGTCGTTTTTTGAGCAAACTAGAAATCACTGAAGAAATGCAATGGTCGTGCATATGTTTCTGCAGCGCAAAATCATTGAGACATTTGATTTCATGTGAAGGATGCGATGTATGCGCTATTGTTTGTCCACCCAATGCAATAACCTCAGCCGAACAAATATCTTAGCGTGCCTATATCTCAAAAAAAAAGATCCTATGGCTCATGAGATGCTCAATCGTAACGATTCAAACTCAGAAAAACTCGTGTTCTTGGCCGGGCAAAACGCAAAAATATTGGGATAAAAAAACTTCAATCTGATAATAATAAATGGGGCGCTGAATCGGATACTGTTTTTAGCTTCAGTTACTAGCATGAATGCTGGTCTCATGGTAACCGAACCAACTACCTCGAGAATTCGTGAGTCAAAGAGATAACTGCAATTGTTTAAGCATTTCAATGTTCAGCCAATTGTATGCTGGAATACGTATGATATAAGCAAGGATAATACAAAAAAAATGAGTTCTTGCAAAGAAAATGTGATAGATATTTTGGCAAGATTCCCTTTTACCTCATATTTACAGAAACCATGGTCAATAGAGAGATAATCATAGAATCCTTTCCAAGAAGTGCTATTGCCAAAGTAACAAAAAGGTACCTAGGAGAGATTTTTATGTATTAATATTGAAAAAATCTTTTCAATACGAGAGTTATTAACTGGGGAGGATGTGACAAGAATGATGTCAAAAATTCCAATAGACCTTGGAAAAATAGGCAAGGAAGATTTGGACAAAGAGATACTGAGAGTCGGAATTATTGCTGAGCTCGACGCAATAAATCTCTATGAACAGATGGCAGCTATGACTCAAAACGCAAAAATCAAAGCAATTCTTCTAGACATAACGAAAGAAGAGAAAACACATGTCGGTGAGTTTCAAGCTTTGCTGTTAATGAATGATCAGGAACAAGAAAAGGAGTTAAAAGAAGGCAGAAAAGAGGTTGATGAGCTATGGGGATAGGAAAGCGCATGAAACCATGAAGTTGTTTGAAGAGGAAAACATAACTTTTGGTCCTGTGCCATCGAGGCGTTTAGGAAAAAGCCTGGGCATCAATAATATTCCACCAAAAATGTGCTCTTATTCATGTGTTTACTGTCAACTTGGGAAAAACAGCAACATCATCGTTAAAAGACAATCCTTCTATAGGCCAGAACACATTTTGAGGCAAGTTAAAAGGAAAGTTAATGAAGTCACTTCAAGAAACGAGAGAATCGATTATCTAACGTTTGTGCCTGATGGGGAACCTACGCTGGATACTAACATAGGCAAGGAGATATCCCTCTTGAAGAATTTGGGATTCCCCATAGCAGTTATAACAAATGCTTCCCTGCTTTGGCAAGAAGAAACGAGAGAAGATCTATTAGCTGCAGATCTCGTTTCATTTAAAATGGATGCAGTAAGCGAAAAGCTGTGGAAGCGTGTAAACAGACCACATAAAGACTTAAAGCTGGACATAATTCTGGATGGCATAAGAGAGTTTGCAGAGACTTTCAATGGGACCCTTATAAGCGAGACGATGCTTATTGACGCTGTAAACTATGAAAGTGAATTCACAAGAATGGCGGACTTTCTGGCAAGTCTCGACAAACTAGACAAGGTTTATGTCGCTATACCGACAAGACCACCGACAGAAAAATGGGTTAAACCAGCTACAGAAAAAGTTGTGAATGTAGCGTTTCAAACTTTTGCCAAAAGGCTTGGAAGCGACAAAGTTGAGTATTTAATAGGATATGAAGGAGACGCATTTGCCGCCACAGAAAATGTTGAGCAAGATTTGTTAAGCATAACTGCTGTTCATCCCATGCGAGAAGAAGCAGTCTCAGGATTTTTGAAAAAAGCAAACGCCGACTGGAAAGTTGTCGAGAGACTCCTGAAGGAAAACAAACTCATAGAGGTTGAATACGAAGGAAAAAAGTATTACATGCGAAAACTTCACAGTAAACCCGCATGAATATGAAATTTGTAAAACGGAACTCTAGTGACGGAAAAAGGTTTAGAAAGCAACACTTGCGTTACAATTTGCAGACTAAGGTGCTTTATCAGATAAGAAGAAGATTGTGAATGATTGTTCTGGTAGAAAATTCATGTCTTTTACCAGTTTGTATCCGGCTTCTTTCATCTCAGCGTTCAAAGTTTCTTTAGGGATATAATGCCCAAACCTTCTGCGAAAACTGAAACATCCACCATCTAGACTTATACTCGATTACGGCAACTCTTCCGTTTGGCTTTGACGAATTTTTTAGTTTCTCAGAGCATTCCACTCTGTTGATTAGGTGGTGGCACATGTTTCGCATAAAAATCAAATCAATGCTTCTACTAGATAAGTTTGGAGCGTCTTAAGTGGCAGGAATGGTTTCAATGTTCTCAAACCCTTTTTCCACCGCACAATAACGGACATATTTCAAAAGTTTTGAATTGGTATCAACAGCATAAACTCGCCCGCCTTTCTCAACGCCTTCGGCAAAACGTAAAGCAAAATAGCCACCACCCGCTCCGATATCAAAGACCTCATGGACACACTGCACCGCCAAGGCACTTATAATCTCGTTGGGTTTTTTTCGGATCAGCTGCTTTCCGATTGAAGATCTCAGCCATAAGGTTTCTCATGTTTTCTCCGTTCCAGCTGTATTCTTGCCACTTTTGCGTATCTATCATAACGTGCATTATTTCAATTTCCAATCCTATGAACCCCAAGTTTCCAGGGCTGTATGAGTTTTGTAATGGCCCTGTGAAATTGGGTAAGTGCCAGTAGTGCCCTACACCATTTTTTTGTTCCAGGAACTCTTTGAAATGATCTATGTAGGGACACGGAGAATAACCCAAAACCATGCCAGTTGCGAAATGAACAACTTCAACACCATTTTTCTTCATTTCCTTCGACACAATATCCCACTTTCCACCGTTACGTCCCACACAAGCTGTATATCCCACAAGCTCAAACTTCTGATCGACATAGATACTAAAGACCTCTCCATGGTTTCTTAAGGCTCTAGAACATTTACGCCAGCACAATCATGTTGATGTTCGTAGACAACATGTACCTATTTTCTCTTGTTTGCCCGTTTGTATCAAACTCGAAAGCGTAAGTGTACGGAGCATTAGTTATTGGCTTATCGTCTGCCACCGCTAAGTTATAACTGCCGACGTCAAGATCGACTTCATATGCAATACATCGCGTTTGTCCATCAAGGGTGAATGCTCCGGTCGGGATTTGAACCCGAGTCTTCGGCTATCCTCCGGAATCAATCCGCCGAAAGGCCGAGATGATTGTCCGGACTACACTACCGGAGCACGAAGCATGCGTTCATGCGGAAATTTGTACTTAAACCTTAGCAAAGAATGAGTGTTACAGACATGATTCATTAGGGATTGACGTGTCTGAAAGATAGGGACATATAAATTTCCTGACAACGAAATCATAACAATTTAGCCTCGATGCGTAATATTTAAATATAAATTGGAACGGGGAGTATAATATTATATAATCGTAATGATTATGTCAGCAAATATCCCAAAAAAATTGGAATGGAGGATTCATTTGAATCGCCAAAGCCAAGAACTCGAGGAGGATGAAGAACTGGATAATGAACAAGGCGAGGATGTGCTTCGATCTCCCCTTCCGAATAGGAGAGAGGGGGAAATGTTTGGAATAGCTGATCAACTCCTCGGGGCATCGAGAATCAGGGTCATGTGCGCTGATGGGAAAGCGAGGATGGGACGCATTCCTGGAAAAATTAGAAAAAGGATGTGGATTAGGGAAGGCGACCTGGTCATCGTTAAACCATGGGAATTTCAGGATGATAAAGCGGATATCGTCTATCGTTACACAAAAACCCAAGCGAACTATTTGAGCAGAAAGAAAATCTTGCCAAAGAACCTTGATGTTTTCTAAATGGCGGAGTTTAATATATGGCAAGAAAAGATTCAATCGCATTTATTGAGAGGGAGCTCGAAAAAATTCGATTTAAGGAAAAAGGAGTCGAAGATCGCAAGGTACTTGATCAGGTCTTCGACAAAGAAACACTCCTTGCCATTTATAAGATGATGACGGATGGGATCATAGAGACGGTCGAATGTCCGATTTCGACGGGTAAAGAAGGAAATGTATTCCTCTGTAAGAAAGTAAATGGTGGATATGTAGCGCTGAAGATTTACAGAATTGTTACAGCAACCTTTCGACGGATTTCAAAGTATATTCAAGGCGATCCTCGATTCGAGGGTCTTTCTGGAAATTATCGTAAAATTATCTTCGCATGGGCCTCGAAGGAGTTCAGAAATCTTCAACGATTCAGCGAGGCTGGTGTGAGAGTTCCGCTTCCGATCAAATTTCATAAGAATCTCCTTGTAATGGAATACATTGGCACCGAGCGAGCACCGGCGCCGCTAATGAAAGATGTTGCCCTTGAAGACCCAGAAAAAATTTATAATCTTATCGTTGAGTATATGAGGCTCGCTTTTCAGAAAGCGGAACTCGTGCACGGTGATCTGAGCGAATACAATGTACTCATATATGAAGGTGATCCGGTTATCATCGATTGCGGCCAGGCTATGGTCACTGATCATCCAAATGCACTCGATTATTTAAGACGGGATATCACAAATATTAATGAATATTTTAGGTCAGTTGGTGTTAAAGTCATAAATGATGATGAAGTCTTCAGATTGGTAACAGGTGGAAAAAAATGAAGATTGTCAGAATCCCTGTAGATCGCGTCGGCGTGCTCATCGGCAAGGATGGTGAAACGAAGAAATTGCTAGAAGAAAAAACAAAGGTGCGGATGGATATCAGTTCCGATGGCGAGATCACCTTAGACGATAGTGGAGTGGAAGATCCGCTCATGTCACTGGTAGCCGTCGATATTGTCAGGGCGATCGGTCGAGGTTTTTCACCAGAAAGAGCTTTCCGCTTGTTAGAAGAGGATGAATACCTGGAAACAATCGACATTAGAGATTTCGTTGGAAAAAAACCAAATCACGTTACGAGGATGAGAGCAAGACTCATCGGAACAAAGGGAAAAACGCGCAAGATCATCGAGAATCTCACTGGCGCTTCCGTTTCGATCTATGGGAATACTGTATCAATCATCGCAAATTCCGTTCAAATGCCGATCGCGAAAACCGCGATTGAGATGATTCTAAGAGGGAGCGAACACGCAACTGTTTACAGATATCTGGAAAGATCGAGACCTTACTTGCGGATCGCTGAGATGGGCTTCGACTATTGATCGATTTGACTGAAGTGATAAAACGCAATTATCAAGAATTTAAAATGAGAGAGGAGAACTCTAAGAACGAAAAACCATTAGGGCAATCAATAGCCACAAAAGCCTTTTGAAATAATATTAAAAGAGCCTTGCGATTTAGCCCTCGCATGCAAACTCTTATCTCGAAGGCTGAGACTGCCTTGAAGAGAGATCTTTGCGATCATTGTCTAGGGCGGATATTCGCTCAAATCGGCACCGGCTTAACCAATAAACAACGAGGTGAATCCCTTCGAATGGGTGTTATGCTAAAACGGATATTGGAAGGAGGACCGCTTCCATCGCATGAGAAGTGCTGGGTCTGTGAGGAGTTATTCAATTCAGTCGAAAGATTTGCTGAGGCAGTTATAACAAGACTCTCTACTCTCGAGTATAACACATTTCTCATCGGATCCAAGGTTGATCCTGAGATTTTAGAACGAGAGGAACGCCTTTGGGGAGAAATCGGTGGTGAATACGCGGAATCGATTAAGAGTGAATTGAATAGAGAGATAGGAAAGATCGTCGAGGCAAAGACTGAAAAGCAGGTCGATTTCAGCCATCCTGACGTTGTGGCAATTGTCGATACGAGGTTTGCTTCCGTCGAGCTCGAGATCGCGCCTCTATTCATTTACGGCCGATACAAAAAATATTCAAGGGAAATACCGCAAACCCGCTGGGTCTGCACCCAGTGCAGAGGGAGAGGATGCGAGCGCTGCAATTTCAGAGGAAAAATGTACGAGACGAGCGTTCAAGAAATCATCGGGGACCCAATCCTGAAGGCAGCGAAAGGGGTTGATCATTTCTTCCATGGGATGGGGCGAGAAGACATCGATGCTAGAATGCTCGGCAATGGCAGGCCCTTCATCATTGAAATTAGAGAGCCGAAAAAAAGGATGCTTGATCTAGAGTCTCTCGAAAAAATGATCAACGAACAAGGCAAAGGAATTATCGAGGTATCCAATCTACGATTATCCTCGCGCGCCGAAGTAAAAAAAATCAAGTCCGCATCGCCCGAAAAGATTTATAGGGTCGAGATCCTCCTTAATGGCAAAGTTAATAAGGAAAAGATTAATGAGGTACTGCAATCATTCAAAAACACTCGTATCACTCAGCAAACACCAACCAGGGTTGCTCACAGAAGGGCGGACAAGACAAGAGAAAAAGAGATCGTCAACATCACTGCTGAAGATATTGGTGACGAGGCGATAACTCTTGTCATAAGGGCTGAGGCCGGGACATACATAAAAGAATTCGTTCACGGTGATGGTGGGCGAACGAGACCGAGCCTCTCGGAGCTTCTGGGGGTACCCTGTGAGGTGAAATCTCTGGATGTGATAGAGGTCGCTGACAACACTGGAGAGGAATGATATGGTCAAAGCGTCAAAAGGATCGAGGTGTAAGTCGAGGAATATACTCAAGAAAAGCCCTAGAGAGAGGGGACTGTCACCGATCACACGCGAGTTTCAGAAGTTTCAAGAAGGAGACAAAGTGAGTATTCAGATCGACTCCAGTGTTCACAGAGGCGCCCCAGATATCAGATTCCATGGAAAGACAGGCACCGTTGTTGGAAGCAGGGGTCGTGCATATATTTTGCAGGTTAAAGATGGAGATAAATATAAGACGATCATCGCAAGACCCGAACACCTAAGAAAGGCTGCATAGGCGGTGTTGTCATGGCCGATGAACGCTTCGTCACCCTTGCTGAAGTAGAAGAGCTTCTCATGGAAGAAAGTAAACTGAGGGAGCTTAGCTCAGAGCAGAAGCTCGCACTCGATCATGCGACCAGATTGAAAAAATTGCCAGCTGAAAAAGCTAAAGCACTACAAAGGGAATTGGAACAGATTGATTTTGTCTCGCCAGCTATTGCATGCAAGCTTGTAGATATCCTTCCGACTCACCCAGATGACGTTCGTATTCTCTTCACAAAGGAAAGACTCATTCTCGAGAAGAAGCACATCGAACAAATACTCAAAGTCGTGGAGAAATATCTCTAAAGACCTGGGGTGATCTTTTTGGAAGACTACGCTCGCATACTCGATTATTTACCCCAGGGACTTCCATCAGAGAAATCATTCAAAAGAGAGCCGATTGCCTACGCCCTTGGAGAAATTGAATTCAAACTATTTGAGCTCGTTCCAAAACCAAACGCACAAATCATGATTGGCCAGAGAGTCTATATAGGAAAAGATATCAGCAAGAGAACTGAGATCCTTCATGTTAAAAGGAGGGTTAGTTACAGTGAACTTACAACTGCCGCCCAGAAGGAACTGCCATTTGTCATCGAGGAGATTGTCAAAGCAAATGAGCAAAAATTTGTTCAGTTCTTCAATGACGCACAGGCGATCACGACTAGATTCCACATGCTCGAATTACTTCCGGGCCTCGGCAAGAAGACAATGTGGGCCGTTCTAGAAGAGCGTAAGAAAGGACGCTTCCAAAGCTTCGAAGATATTGCAAAGAGGGTCCCCTCGATCAAACATCCCGAAAAGCTCATTGCAAAGAGAATCGAAATAGAGCTGTCTGATCCAGCGCAGAAGTATCATCTTTTTGTGGCAAAATGATGTTAATATGAGGATTTCGGAAATCCTTGAGATCACCAGGAAATACAACGTGACCCCACGGAAACGTAAGGGGCAAAACTTTCTTGTCGACGAGAGAGTTGCAAACAGAGAGATCGAGTACGCTCAAATTTCCAAAGAAGATACGGTTCTTGAAATTGGACCAGGCTTAGGAATTCTCACCTCGAGACTCGTGGAAAGGGCGGGACGAGTTATCGCTATCGAGTATGATCGCGGACTCGCGAAATACAACCAAGAGCGTTTCGGAAACAAACTCGAATTAATTGAAGGAGATGCCCTCTTGATCCCTTTTCCCGCTTTTGATAAAATCGTATCGAATATTCCTTACAACATTTCATCGCCTTTGATTTTCAAAATACTTGAACATCGATTCAAGCTCGCAGTTATCATGATACAGAAGGAATTTGCGGAACGAATGGTCGCACAACCCGGGGATAAAAGGTATTCAAGACTTTCAATCGGTACCTATTACCGCGCTGATTGCGAGCTGCTCGAATTCGTTCCAAGATCGAGATTCTGGCCGGCGCCAGAAGTCGATTCGATGATTATACGACTAGTGCCCCGTGACCCCCCATTCAGAGTAAAAGACGAGAAGTCATTTTTCGAACTTGTGGATCTTCTTTTCAAGTACCGGCGAAAGAAGATAGGAACGGTGCTGAGAATGAGCGGAATCGATGCGAAATCGATTGAGCACCTTCCATACACAGATCGCAGAGTCGATACATTGGCTCCACATGAAATTGGAATTCTTTCTGATGTGATATCTAGTTTCACTTCTTTAGAAAAGGAAAGCGATCGACGATCGCTCTGACGAGTCTTTCTGATCCTTCTAGAAAAACATCAACCGCTGGGATTCCGAATACTGCCTCGAGTTTCCTGCAGACGTCTTTGACTTCATCGATCGATAGACCCTCATGATTAATACCAAGCCCGATAACGGGCGCGTTAGCATATGCTTCGTAAAGTGCAATCTCTTTATGTAGATCAGGCATCGGGAGCTTCAGCTCAGGATCATATGTCCTGAATTTTCTGCCTGGAGCATGCTGAATTATGATTGCATCTGGCTTTGTTGCAGAGATAATCGCACGCGTCCCACAAACATAAACGGGATGCGTCAGAGAACCTTGCCCTTCCACGATAATGACGTCTGGCTTTTCATTCAGCCAGGCCTGATAAATCGCATGCTCGAGTTCTCCGACCATATAATCGCCCTGGATCGCATCTAAGGGCACGCCGTATCTAGCTCCTTGCAGTAATCCCGTCTGACCGGTTGCAATGAATTCGGTTTTAACGCCGATTCGATTAAGTCCTTCAGTGATTTCAATCGCGGTCGTTCTCTTCCCTATCGCAGCGTCAGTACCGAGAACAGGGATCTTCACCGCTTGAATCACACTTGCGAGATTTCTGTATTTGTGCAGTTGAGGAAGGGGCGGCTCTTTCCTGATGTCCACGATCGATGTACCAGTCCGTTTCGCGATTTCGAGAAATTCCTTTTCCTCTGCGAGATACTCATGAAGGCCGGAAATCACGCTGATGCCATTCTCTAACGCTTCTCTGATCGTTGGCCTGAATTCATTAGGGAGCAGACCGCCGACTGTAGCCACTCCAATGATAAGATATTCCGGCTTAGAAGGACATCGTTCGAGCGCTTCTGAAAGAGATGAAAAAACAGGAATACCTCTTCTAATGCCATCGACGACTTCTCCCGCATCCCTGCCAGCATTCGTGCTATCGATGACGCCGAGAATGCGATATTTCCTCGAATATCTGACCAATCCCCTCGCTGTCTTACCTGCTGTTGTTCCGAGTTTGCCCTCGCAGAGCACAAGTGCATCGTTCATCAAATTTCAGGTAAACTCATCAAACTGCAAAAAGGTTGCCCGATTCCGGTCGAATAATTCTATCTATCATAACTACGATCTTGAATGATAACTAAGGCCGAATTCTTCAATTGCTTCTTTGTGTTTGATGTATTGCGACAGTCAAATTAAGGGTTAAGATGAATAAGCATGAAAGCTATCGAGATGAAAAGAGGAGGTACACCGTTGATCTACGAGGAAATCGCAAAGGCGATGGTCGATGGCGATGGCAATAAAGTGGTAAATTTGGTCGATTTTGCTCTAAACCAGGAGAACAGACCGCCTTCTGAGATTATTAAGAGAGGATTGGCAAGTGGAATGGATATTCTCGGTCGATTGTATGAATCAGGAGAAAAGTATCTGGTGGATCTCATTGTTGCCTCTGACGCCTTCAAGAGATCCATAGAAATTCTCAAACCTCGATTGATCGAATCAGAATCTGATGCAAAGCTGTCCGGCTTAGTGATTCTTGGTACCGTTGAAGGCGACATTCATGAGATCGGTAAAAAACTCGTGGGAATCGCTCTTGAAGTCGCGGGGTTCAGGGTTATCGACTTAGGACCAGATGTGTCGCCAGACCGTTTTTCCGATGAGGCAAGAAATCTTAAAGCCGATATCCTCGGAATGTCCTCTCTCATCACCACAACAATGATCAATGCGAAGCGTACGATCGATAAGTTAGTGGAAGATGGAATTCGTGGAAACATCAAGATCATGGTTGGTGGTGCTCCAGTGGATGAATTGTTCGTCAGGAAAATCGGAGGAGACGCGTACGGAAAAGATGCTTTCGAAGCTGCCGCTGTCGCAAAAAAGATTGTCGACCTGTCAAAAGACAAATCATAGCAACGAAAGTTATTCGAGACTTCTGTTCATAAAACCAGAAATATGAAACTGATCAAATGCTCTTTTATTGAGTGTCGGCCATTTTGTCACCCTTGATGATAAGTATTTTTCTTTGATGATCTCAAAAAATGTATCGAATTTTCCATCTGACGATTTTTCAAAATCGTTGACTTGATTTCTCAGTCAGATTTCAAACTTAGTTCAGTCAAAACGATGAGAGTTTGCCAGAAGTGTCATACGATCACAAAGAACAATCAACGAGGCATCATTATTTCTCGCTCAGAAAAATATAAGTGATCATGATTACCTTTTGTTAACTGAAAAGGAAGTGATCTAAATGAGCGATGAGCAAAAGGGAAAGATAGAAGAAACTGCAGAAAAAACTGGCAAGTTAATAGGGAAAGGTATCAAAAAAGGCGTCGAAGTGACAAAGGAGTTTGGGAAAGGCATCAAGAAAGGTCTTAAGGACGAATAGAATCTTTTTAGCTTCCGCGCGTAGTTTTAATTCCATTTCGATTCTTTTACCAATGGCACAGAAGTCAATCATATCTCACAGAAATCTTCTTAAATGAAAGGAAAAAATGACGAAATGCAGATCGTGTGGCACCGAGGTCGGCATAATCTCAAAAAGTGTCGGTTTGTGTAAAGAGTGCATCGTCAAATCAAACGAATGTAATCACGTCATTGTTGCTCGATCAAACGCCAGGAGAAGATATGGTCTCCCCATTTCTCCACCAACTGGTGGACAAAGATGCGGTCGTTGTGTCAATGATTGTCGCATACCCGATGGAGAAAAGGGATATTGCGGCGTTCGGCAGAACATATCTGGGAAAATTCAGAACGTGGCAGGCGACCATGCACTTGCGATAGCCTACTACGACCCATTGCCGACGAATTGTGTTGCATCGTGGGTTTGTCCTGGCGGTACCGGCTCTGGATTTCCGAGGTATTCATATAAAAGGGGAGCGGAAACCGGTTACAAGAATCTCGCAGTTTTTTATGGGGCATGCACCTTTGATTGCCTATTTTGCCAAAACTGGCATTACAAAGAATTGTGTCAATCGTCTTCACCGAGATTGGATGCAAAAGAGTTAGCTTCAATGGTTGATGTGAGAACATCTTGTATATGCTTCTTTGGCGGGGACCCGACACCTTTCATCGATCATTCGATCTCTACAGCAAGATATGCCCTCGCCGATACAAACCATATTCTGCGCATCTGCTGGGAAAGCAATGGCTCAATGGAAGTCAGTTATGCCAAGGAAATAGGACTTATCGCCCTTGAGACAGGTGGCTGTGTGAAGATCGATCTCAAAGCATGGAATGAGAAACTTCACCGAATACTTTGCGGAACAACGAATGAATGGACACTGAGAAACATTGAATTACTTTCCCACATGGCCTCCTCGAGAAAAGATGTACCACTTCTGGTCGTTTCAACCCCTCTCATACCAGGTTATATCGATGAAAAGGAAGTGTCAGCGATCGCATCATTTCTTGCTGACCTCGATCCAGATACGCCGTATTCGCTATTGGCATTCCACCCAAACTATTTGATGTCCGATTTGCCAACGACGTCCAATGAACAAGCCCAGCGATGTCTAAAAGCTGCAAGAGATGCTGGTCTCAGACGTGTGAATATTGGAAATGAATGGCTTCTCAGATAAAATTGAGGACTATTTAAAGAAATAATCGCGAAATAGAATGATTTCGGAGCTCTTAATTGTATTAGCAGAAATGGAGTTGTTCGATCATGTAAAATGGTTGCCATTCATAACTAAATTGATCACAACATCAGAAAAATGATATTGATAAATCTAACCTGAGATTTGGCAAAATAGTTTACCAACATCAACAATCATATGCTGAAATACTATCAGGAATCATTCACAAATCGATTGATATCATCCTCTTATGCTGAGACCCAATCCAATTTTTTCTAATCTCTCTGGCTAAGAAACATCGTATCAAATTCTCGAATTTTCAACCTCATGATCCTGAAGGCAATCGTCGCGATAGCAAAGCTTGCGAGTAGACCAGCGAAATAGATTTCCATTCCCTGAGAAAAGATCATCCCCAATATAGCAAAGAAATTGAAGAGCCCATGGACAACAACAGCAAGGATCACATACTGTAACCACCGAGAACGACGGCCGATCTGCCTAAAGAGTTTAGCCTTGCCGATTCCGTATCCCGAAATGGCGGTCGAACTTGCGTGAAGAACTGTTGAAGTCAAAGTCCTCAATATGGCAGTGACCAAGAAGACCTCAAATCCGGCAAGCAACGCGTCTCCAAAATAAATGACGTTTTCTGCGGCTGCAAATCCTAGGCCCGAAGCGGCACCATAGATCATTCCGTCTTCAAGTTCTGCTAAGCGTCTGTACACGAGAAAAACGCCGCTCGCTTTGACGAATTCTTCAACAACAGGCGCGATGATTACCGCAAGGATAAAAAGATAAATCTCCGGATTCGGGCCATTGACTCCCCACAAAAATCTGTTTAGTAAACTACCGTTCTCGAATAATAAATAAACAAGTGAATTTTCAATTACAAAAGCAATTCCAAAAGCGGCTGTCAAGCCGAAAAAAAGCACCAGAAATACGAGAAAAAGAGGCTCCCGTTTGCATATCTCCGTGTTTCGAATCCAAAGGATATACAATACCGAAGGTACAAGGGCAACAAGAATCACCGTAGTTATCTCCAAAGTACCAATTTCCATTTTTCCCAAATCATGAAGAGCACGCATAACTAATATAAATTGTCCGTGTTAGTATATCAAAGCCAAGAAGAGATTAATTACCACAATTTTCAATCATGTGAATTATGGGTCAGGTATCAAAGCGATTCACCGAAACTGTAGTTGGAGATGTTTACGACTTGATTGTGAAACGGCCTTCAACCGTCAAGTCAAGCGCGAAGATCAAGGACGCGATTGAGGAAATGCTTCAAAATCCAGTGTCGAGAAAAGTTTACGTCGTTGAGGATGATGGGAAACTTATTGGAACTGTGACCACTGAAACGATACTCAGACTTCTAGGCTATCGTGTTGGTGTCAGGGAGGGCGGCGCATTATCATTTTATAGATTTCTCAGAGACGCTCTCAAAGAAGATGTCATGAGCGTGATGCAGAAGAGCAACACTGTCAAAAAGGAGACGAAACTAACGGAAGTATTACAACTGATGATTGAAAATCACCTTAACGACCTTCCAGTTATTGACGACCAAGGGAGACTCATTGGTGAAATTATTAGTCTGGAACTGTTCATCATAGGAAAAAGTGTTTTTGAGGGGTCGGTCAGCTCTGACAGCTGATCCTCCTTTGTTTCCTTCTGACGAAGATTTTGAAGATCTCCATGACAAGGAGAAGAACCGTAGCAAGCATTAACAACATGAGCCATTCTTCTATCGATACGGGCTCGATTGTCAACACTTCCTGCATCACTGGTACATGCATCGCTAGTATGTGAATTCCCTGGGCACCAAGCACGGCGAATAAGAGGAAATAATTCTTGCTGATTGGAACTCTGAATGCTGATTCATATTCCGAGCGACAGTTGAAGACATGGATGTTTTCGAGAAGAACCATGAAAAGGAAGGTTAAATTCGATGCCTCGAAATAAGAGCGCCCATCGATCACAAGCAGATAATAGAATAGAAGGAAAGCCAGCGAACCCATTGTGATCGAGGATAGGGCAACCTGCCGGATCATCAGTTTGTCGAAGATACTTTCTGATGGATCGCGCGGAGGTTTCTTCATCACACCTGGATCGCCAGCCTCCATTGCAAGGGCAACATGCTGAATTCCATTCGTGACAACGTTAAGCCACAATAGCTGAATGGCAAGTAATGGTATCGCAAGATGAGCACCTTCAGCCCTGATGCCGATGAAAATTGCGAGAATGAAGAGTAGGATTTCTGCAGCGCCAGTTGAGACTAACAAATATGTAACCTTTCTGATATTTTCATAAGCATATCTGCCTTCTTCCACCCCAGCGACGATTGATGCGAAGTTGTCATCAGTGATAATAATCGATGCCGCATCTTTTGCTACATCCGTCCCAGATCCCATCGCCACCCCGATATTTGCTTTTCTAAGAGCTGGTGCATCGTTGACTCCGTCACCAGTCACTGCTACAAAATGGCCTATCTTAATTAACGCCTCAACAATCTGCAGCTTTTGAACAGGCGTCACTCTTGCGAATACTCTTTTCCCTCTAACCAAATCGGTAAATTCCAAACTATCTGATGAGCGCGCCTGGGATAATTGGCTACCTGTAATGACTTCTTCTTCAGATTCGGCGATTCCAAGGTCTCTTGCAATCGCGAGTGCAGTTGAGGGGTGATCACCAGTGATCATAACCACATCAATTCCCGCACACTTGCATATCTCGACAGCTTCCTTGACCTCGGGTCTCGGGGGATCAATAAGTCCCGCGAGGCCGAGAAATGTGAGCGGGGGAATGCCTTCTTCGCCAAGGGGGTTGCCATCAGGATTGATTTCGGTTTCCCCCACTGCAACAGCGAGTACCCTGTAACCATTTCCCGCGATTGCACTAGCTTCATCCTCAATTAGCTTTCGATCGATCTGACTGATGCCATCTTGCGTCCTCATCATCTTGCAGAAATCTAGAATTGCTTCAACAGCACCTTTAACAAAAACGCGTACCTTTCCATCAATGATATAGAATTTGGCGGCATAGCGTTTCTCAGATTCAAAAGGGACATCACCGATAATAGGAAACTTGTTTCTCAATTCCATTGTATTTATACCAATCTTGTGCGCGAAAACGAGGAATGAGATATCAACGGCATCTCCCGTTGCAGACCAATCATCGCCCGACAGAATCATTGAAGCGTCGTTACAGAGAGCGCTGGCCACAGCAAACTCTCTGAGTCTGTCCATATCGACGCTCTCAATCGGATCTTCGGATAATGGGATCACTTCACCCTTTACCGAATAACCCTCGCCTGTAACATTGAATTTTGAATTGACTGGTAGATAAACGAGTTTGACTGTCTGCATGTTCACAGTCAGTGTTCCAGTTTTATCGCTCGCGATGCACGTACAACTGCCCAAAGATTCTACCGCAGCAAGCCTCCTCACAAGCACGTTTCGCCTAGACATCTTTGTAACCCGCACGACAAGTGCAACCGTCACTGCGACTGGAAGACCTTCGGGAATCGCCGAAACCGCGAGTGCAACAGCTAGAAAAAAAACCTCATCCAAAGGCATTCCCTTTATGAAAGCAACGATCGCAAGAAGAAACGCGGCACCAACGACGAGGAAGCTAATCTGTTTGGAGAACCGCTCGAGACGTTGGATGAGCGGTGGTTTTGCACTTTCAGTGGTGGTAACGACCTCAGCAATTCGTCCGATCTCAGTCTCTGTTCCCGTTGCGACGACGATTCCAAGCGCACGCCCACTGCTGACCGTCGTACCTGCGAACGCAATGTTCTTCCGATCGCTTACGACCGTCTCTTCTGGCAAAAGAGTCACCACTTTTTCAACGGGAATCGATTCGCCTGTAAGCAACGATTCATCAACTGTAAAATTCGATAGTGAAATCAAACGAATATCAGCAGGGACCTTATTTCCAGATTCTAAAACAACGAGATCACCGGGAACTAGACCATCTGCCGGGATAACAAATTCCTTACCCGATCTTCTCACTCTTGCACTCGTTTTCAAAAGCTGCTGCAATCGTTCGGCGCTTTTCTCTGCCTTCATTTCTTGGACCGTTCCGATGATCGCGTTGATCAAAACAACAATAAAAATGAATGTTGCATCGAGCGTTTCCTCGAGAAAAAGCGCGACAAGACCTGCCGCGATGAGTATGTAAATCAGGGGGCTCAGAAATTGCCGGATGAAGATTTCGATGATAGATGGCGGCTTCCTCGTTGGGAGAATGTTGGGACCAAATTCTTTCAAGCGCTTCTCACATTCATCTAACGAAAGCCCTTCTGGACTCGTCTTGAGTTTTTCAAATAGTTCTGCTTCCGTAATCGAATGCCAGGCAATTGTGCCACCTGGTTTACTAGCTCTTGTCGATTTATCAAGGGGTCGATACTTGCGGATAAATCGGAACCTTTGCTTTTCTTTCGATGTTTTCATCTGCGACCAACCTTGGGAATCAAGAAACGAACTCGCTCAAAAGATGTTTAAATTGAGTTGGCTCATTGTTTGTATACAGAAACTGATTAATAATGCTTTTCCTACCAATGGATGCTTATATAAACGAAGACCCAATCATAATAGTTAGTTTTCAATACTGCCTCTTTCATTGACACTAACGAGGGTTGAAATGACCATTAAGAAGGTTGTCAAAGATCTTCGAGTTAGGGATGTGATGACAAAAGATGTTATCGCAATTAATGAGGATACATCGATCAAGGACCTTAAGGCGCTTTTTGACAAATATGATTATAATGGTTTCCCCGTTGTGCGCGATGGCTATCTTGTTGGCATTGTTACAAAACTGGATTTGTTAAAGACTATTTCACCCGGAAAAAGCGTTTCAAAAACCAATCTTCTCAAATTATTCGCTGAAAGAGTCGATGAGATCATGAGAAGGGCCGTCATTTCGATCAATGTTGATGATGATTTGAAAAAGGCTGTTGAGTACATGGTTGAATTCAAATTAAGAAGTCTACCAGTTGTTGATGATGAAGGCAAACTCGTTGGCATGATATCTCGAAGGGATATCATGGATCACTTACTGATCACCGACTATGATAGCCAAAACTGAATCACAATAGGATTACTAATTTTATCGATAGCATCTTTGGGAAAGATGACTATAACCATCTCGCGTCCATTCTAATCTGTATCATTCAAGTGAAGGATATAATGAATGGTGTAAGAGGCTGATTTTGGTCAGAAATAATACCAGATGCTTTCATAATCCTCAATGTTTTCTCCTCTCGACACCAAGCGATCGAGGAATTCCGCAATCGGAACATCCCTGTAGATGTAAGTGGGTGCGAGAGCGATGTTCTTCTCCCAGGGATGGAATTCATAAACCCTTTCTCCCTCTGAAGTGATCATGATCAGATCATGATGCTGCCATGCCCTGAGATGATTCTTCCCTAACGCAGGGATATTGAAGACCGGTTCATCAGTTCTTGAAAGTCCCGGGATAAGACGCGCTTCCTCTTTTGCTTCCTGCAGAATACGCGCAATCGGAACTCTGAACCAGTGAGTCTCTTCCTTGCCTTTCGTGTTGAAGGTGTAGTAAGGATCGACGCCAATTCTCTTGAGCAGGATTCTAAGTGCTACCGTCTCAAACCGTCTGGAGTTCTCGAAGGTGAAAACTTGTTGATTGTAAACCATTATTCCTTTTCTTCTGATCGCTTGCACAGCATTCGCAGCATCTGGTGTGATTTCGTATGGATGTTCAAAATGCGTTACAATGCAGAGCTCCCTATTCGGCGGATTGTGCGCATCAACAAGAACCTCGAGATATGAATCATTGAATCGCATTGGCAAAACGACGGGGAGCCTCGTACCGATCCTGATCCTTTGTATATGGGGCATTGCTACAAAGCGTTCAAAAATCTCCCGTTGAAAGCTGTCGGATAAAAGGGCCGGATCGCCGCCAGTGATCAAAACTTCTGTGATCGCGGGATGTTCTTCAAACCACCTGATTGCATCGTTGATCTGATGTTTCGTCGCTAACGCACAGGGACTCAGAACCCCATCAATTTCCCAGTTTCTCTGGCAATATACACACACCTGGGCGCAGGCGTTATAAGGTTTGAAGATCGCAATCATTGGATAACGTCTAGTAATGAGAGAAATCGGTGACGTTTGTCGTTCTTTCATGAAATCAAAGACAACATCGCGTTTGTCTTTGAATGATATCATCGCCTCAACGTAATCGAGTGAGGGAATCACTTGCGCGCGCAAAGCATGATCATTCTTACGGCTCTCCTCCTTATCCATTAGAGAAAGGTAATATGGTGTGATTCCAAACGGAATTCCGTTCTCAACAGCCAGTCTGATCGCTTCTCTTTCAGAAATTGTAAGATCAATGATCTCTGATATTGTGTCAACATCCCTCAAAATATTCTTTAACTGCCATCGATAATCTTGCCAGTCGTCTTCTGTCCCGCCAAGAACATCGAGTATTCTCTTCATATTAGCTTCTCTGATTTCAATGATCTTGGGGTCAAGGCCATGAGCATATGAATTGATTCGTGAGAAGCAACGTCTTGCCAGTTCATCTAGATATTCGGATCGAAGCCGTGCGGCTTCAAGTCCCTCAAATTCGAGAAACGGTGGTGCTTCTTCCTTATAAATTCCTGATTTGCCAAGAGATCCTTTAGCAATGTACAGAACGTCGAGAAAAAATGCATGGAAAACAGGGGGAACAATGTCACAACGCTTAACAAGATTGTAAAGAACTCTTAAAACACTGCAGCCAGCAACATCCTCATTTCTTCTCGAAAGAAAGTTTTTCAAGACACGAACGCAACTTAGGGCAGTCACTCTCTCGAGAGGTTCAATTGAACACTCGCGATCCAAATAAAATCGCTCTCTGCGCTCTATTAACCGCATCAACCTTTCGCGAGCTTCTTCAAGATCTTCGCTATTCTCGAGTACCCTATACATTTCGGGGTCCGTTTTAAACAGCTCACGAACCCTGAAGATACGAGGTGCTACTCCCTGCATCCTTTCGATGACAGTGTGGTCATCAATCTGAACCTCGTTAGGCTGTGCTTTCTCCATTTGATCAACATCTTCATCACTCATTTTAACCACCAAGGCGATTGAGCGCGCAGGAGAAAAGTGATTTCATCACCGAAAGAGGCGGATAATGTTTGCAATTTACCTGCGCTGTAAAACTTCAGTTTACTAGTTTTTCATTATGAATTTATCTTATTAATAATTATTCCTGGTCTCATTCAACTTCCCGATTTTTGGTTTCACTTTGAGAGTGAAGTGGATTGAAATTGATCTCTTTGATTGAGTACCATTGTTCAAATTGCGCGGGCGCCATTAATAGCCCTCGATCGCCGTTTCTGGTGTACAGGAAAACAATAGAATGAGTCTCTCACAAGAAAAGAATCGCCATGCGAGGATAATGAATTGGTTACAACTTTCTAGACCTTCTAAGAAACTTGTCTTTCAAGCAAGAAACGATTTTCGAACATGAAATTGAATGCGGAGATAATGATTTTTACATGGGCGTCTATATGCAACCGATAACATGCAGATCGGCATCGTCGGCAAACCCAACGTGGGGAAGTCGACTTTCTTCTCTGCGGCAACTTTGGCGACCGTTGAGATTGCAGACTACCCATTTACAACTATCAAACCGAACAGGGGTGTTGCATATATAAGGGCAAAATGTCCTCATACTGAGTTCGGCGTCAAGTGCAACCCGAGAAATTCTGCGTGCGAAAATGGAATTAGGCTCGTGCCTGTCGAGCTTCTCGACGTCGCGGGACTTGTACCAGACGCATGGCAAGGTAGGGGACTCGGTAATAAATTTCTAGATGATTTGCGGCAGGCATCAGCCCTCATTCATGTTGTTGATGCGAGCGGCGGTACAGACGAGGAAGGGAACAAGATCCCTCCGGGTTCCCACGACCCAACATTAGATATCAAATTCCTTGAACAAGAGATAGCATACTGGATAAAGGGAATACTCGAAAAGGGATTTGGAAGAATGGCGAGACAGGCACATCTTGAGGGGATCAAGGTTGAGAAAGCTCTTCACGAACGATTGACAGGACTCGGGGTATCAGAAACAGACATCATCGTAGCGATAAAAAACGCTGGATTACCAGATAATCCAATGTACTGGCAGGATGCGGATCTCCTAAGATTGGCAAGTGCCATAAGAAAACAAAGCAAACCGATGATCATCGCTCTTAATAAAGCCGATGTTGCGAGTGAAAGCCTACTGGCACGATTGACGAATCTTGAGGGCTATATTACTGTCCCCGTATGTGCAGAATCGGAGCTTGGACTTAAGAGGGCCGCCAAGGCTGGACTGGTTCGATATTTGCCAGGTGACAAAGATTTCACGATCGTCGATCCCCAGAAACTCAATGAGAATCAAAAAAAGGCGCTCGATTACTTTGCAAAGGTTATGAAGAAGTGTGGTCATGGAACTGGTGTCCAAATTTGCTTGGAAAAAGCGGTTTACGACCTTCTCGACATGATCGTGGTCTATCCAGTCGAAGATGATAACAAACTCACTGATCACGATGGGAACGTCCTACCAGACGCGTATCTTGTGAAACGAGGGAGTAACGCAAGAGATCTCGCATATAAAATACATACAGAGCTTGGCGATAATTTCGTGAGGGCGATCAACGCGAGAACGCACAGAACAGTTGGTCATGATTATATATTACAGAATGGTGATGTGATAACTATTGTTGCACGAAAGTGATTACTGTGGATAGCTGGGACGTGAGACTTCTTACAGCATCGTATCGAAGGAATGCAGATGACGACATTACAATCGAGATGTATGGAAAGACGATCGATGGTAGATCGATTGCCATCAGATTCACCGGATTCCTTCCCTATTTTCATGTCCTCGAGCCAACAAGAGATGTGATTGACTCTTTGAAAAAAGATCCGAATGTTGTCAATATTGAGGAAATAGAACTTTTCCACAAGGGAAAAGTCAACAAAGCCGCAAAAGTCACTCTCAAATTTCCTTGGACTGTCCCCGAATACAGATCGCGATTGAAACGCATGAATTTTGAAGTTCTCGCTGCTGACATCCCCTTCCATAACCGATTTATTTACGACTTCGACATCCCCTCGTGCATCCGCGTCTTTGGTAAGGAACGGGACAAGACGGGTTATACAACAGATATCGTTATCGACATGGACAAGGTGAACGGCAAGCCGCGATTTGAAGAAATTCCGTCATTTAACCCGAAATTAAAGATACTGGCTTTCGATGTCGAGAACAGCATCAAAGATAATCACATCTATACAATTTGCTACGCCGTCAAGGAAAACGGAAAAATTCGTCAAGGGCGTCCTTTGATTGGTGAGGAGAGAGAAATTATCGAATCTTTTTCAAAAGTGATACAAAGTGAGGATCCAGATGTGGTGACTGGATACAACATCGACGGATACGATATTCCAATTATCATCGAAAGAGCAAAGGCAGTTGGTATTCAAGGATTACAATGGGGAAGGGACCTCAGTGAGCCAAAGCCGATTATGAACCGGTTTTGGCGACTCACTGGGAGATTGGTCGCAGATGCGTGGTGGGCAACAAAAATACAACTCAAACCGAAGCAAGAAACGCTCAATCATGTCGCAAAACTATTACTGGGAGAAGAGAAGATCGACGTCGATCCGAGAAAAATCGACGAGGAATGGATATCCAATAAAGATAAAGTCCTCAAGTATTGTCTGAAAGATGCCGAACTCTCGCTACGCATTCTCGAAGCCGTCGATATCTTGAGGAAAAGCATGGATCTCGCTACTGTCTCACGCCTGCCAGTTGATGATGTTCTCAATTCTGGCGCGTCTCAGCTGATCGACTCAATTCTCATCAGGGCCGCTGATCGTCAGCGACCTCCTGTCGGCGTTCCGTTGACTGGGAGCTCTGAAGAAGAGGAGACGATTGAAGGAGGATATGTTCATACAATTGAACCAGGAATATATCACTGGGTATGTTTACTGGACTTCAAATCCATGTATCCTTCGCTCATTATTTCAAAAAACATATGCTTCACGACTCTGAATGAAAACGGTGATATCATCAGCCCAACAGGTGTTCGATTTCTCAGTAAGGAACAAAAAGAAGGATTGCTCCCCCAGATCCTAACGAGATTGATGAAAGATCGCGATGAAATCAAAAAAAGAATGAAGGAAGCGAAGAGCCCCGAAGAATACCGATATTACGACGGATTACAAGCTGCGATCAAGGTTCTTATGAATGCATTCTACGGCGTCTTCGCCTCCTCCTTTTATAGATTCACCGATCGAAAGATTGGTGGCTCGATTACAGCCTTCGCACGCGAAACAATCAAGGGCATTATTGCGGAGCTTGAAAAGGAGGGACATAAAGTCATTTACTCCGACACAGACTCGATTTTTGTCCAATCTCCATATCAGACTCTCGAGGAAACGATCAAATTTGGGCAGGAAATTGCTACGAGATTTTCGAACGAGGGACGGTTGCTTGAATTTGAGAAAATCATCGAGCCGCTTTTCACACACGGAAAGAAAAAGAGGTACGTCGGTAGAGTGATCTGGCCAAATGAAGAAATACTAATCAGAGGTTATGAGGTGAGGAGAACCGATTCATTCGACCTTCAAAGTGAGGTTCTCATGCGCGTTTTTGAGCAAATTCTCGATGGAAAGACTGAAGAGGCTGTAAAAGTCGCGAGACAAGCAGTCGCAGACACGTTGGCAGGAAAGGTTCCGATTGAAAAGCTTGTCATTTCGAGATCGTGCAAACCCTTTAACCAGTACAAGGATCCAGATAGCCAAGCCACAGTTCAGACGGCCAAGAAGCTCATGGCTCTCGGATATGAATTCGTTCCCGGCATGAAGGTCTCCTGGATCGTCACCGATTCCCGAAAGACACCTCAAGAAGTCGAACCATACATCAGTGGCAAGAGATTCTCTGGGACGCCCGACTGGCGTTATTATGCTGAGAGACTTGCTCAAACCGTTGCGCGCGCAACCGAAGTATTTGGATGGGATGAGCGAAGTTTGATGATGGGGTCCCAGCAATTCACACTGTTTGACGAATCATTTGAAAAAACGCGGCGCGAAGAAAGAGAGAAGCAGCAACCAAAGAAGACCCAAAGAAAGCTCAGTCTAGAGGACTTCATGTAACGATGCTGGCAATTTTTTTTAACCACGATCAATGCGCATTTCAGACAAAGATTTATATATCGACATCACTTCTGCGCCATCAAGTCGCGCGATGCAATCGCGCTGGAGATGTGCCCTTCGGGGTGAATCCGTAAACGCCGCATGAGACGGCTGGTGACGACATGGCAAAGAATCATGAAAATCTCGAAGAAAAAGAATCTCTTGGTGAAGAGGCTGAATCCCCTAAGCTCGTTTCTGGTAAGAGTATTTACCATTACATCGCCGAAGCATGGAACGATCCAGATGAGTCATACGTCAAACAGCTGCAATTCGAAAGGTTAATTCAGTGGAGACGAGAAGAGAATTTCTGTCGGATTGATTATCCAACAAGATTGGATAGGGCAAGGAAACTCGGTTACAAGGCGAAACAGGGCTATGTGCTTGTCAGAGGCAGAGTGAGAAAAGGCGCTCTTCAAAAGAGAAAAATTAGGAAAGGAAGAAGGGCGAAGCGTCGCGGAATCGTAAAGATTACAGCTGGCAAAAGCTTACAGAGAATTGCTGAGGAGAGAGCGGCGAAGAAGTATCCCAACTTGGAGGTTCTCAACTCATACTGGGTCGGGAGTGACGGTAAGCACGAATGGTTCGAAATTATCATGGTCGATCCGCATCATCCAGTGATAAGAAGCGATCCAAAAATCAACTGGATATGTGATCCTGTGAATAAGGGAAGAGCGTATCGCGGACTCACATCAGCTGGCAAGAAAGGAAGAGGGCTCAGACATAAGGGTCGAGGTGCGGAGAAAGTCAGGCCATCGATCGGCGCTCATAACAGACAGGGTAAGTAAAATCAAGCGCTGATATCCCTCAACTTCCTTTCAACTTCTTTATCGTCAAAACCGATCAGCGGGAAAAAGGCAGGCACTGAGATTTTGATTTTTCTTATTTCTTCCATTTCATCGCTACTATGTCCAAAAACAACAGCTAATGCCCTATACTTTCTGATGCATTGCTCAATCTGAGCGGAATGTTCGACTATAAGATGTGGTGTCCAAGCCTCAAGAATTTTTACTAGATCTCTCGAATCGGAGAGAATAATCACACGACAGCCTCTCTTCATCATGAGCCACGCGGCCACGACATCCCTATCTCGATTAACAATGGCGAGAACCTTTCCCTGAGAACCTAATGGAAGACCTCCAGGACCTGGAATATGTTCTGTGAAAAAGTAGGCTTTGCTTCCACGAATTTCCACAAATATTTCGATGTCGGGCGACGTGAGGTCAACGCTGATCTCCTTTTCTTTGTTCGCCTCGAGAATGGCGCTCCCAAGATCCCTGGCAACATCCATACTACTAAAATTATGATTCCCAGTACGTCTCACGCGCAGTGCAAAAGTGCTTCCCCGCATAAATAGAGGCGCTGAATATTCGACAGCAAACGATCGCATTTCTTCGAGTCTACTGCTACAACTTCTAACAGAACTAATTGATGCGATTCCGAAAATCCTCCTCAATCGCTTGATCGCACGATTGACATCATGCGTTTCAATGAAAATCCTTCCTCTATCTCGTTCGATGAGACACTCAATTCCTTCCTTGGCGAAGGAGTCGAGAATGTTGTTGACGAGAATTCGCTCAAACTGGTTTCGGACTGACTCACTCTTGAGACCGACCTCGGCATAACGAACGAGGAGGAGCGACATTGCGTTGAGATGAAGCAACATACGATTATATGTGTGCAGCGTCCGGGAACATACAAAGCTGATCCTTTCCATTCTTTTCTATAAGCGGCTGGGCAACATTTATTTATCATATACTGATATGTCCAAAAGACCATCAGGCGGTTATCGATGGAATTGATCGTCTTCATCGGACTGATCGTTTTCGCACTTATCGCAGGGCTTCTTGGCTCTCTCCTAGGTTTAGGCGGAGGCATCATTATCATTCCAGCCCTCACGCTTGTCTTTGGTTATCAGATCCAAGTGGCAATCGGCGCAAGTCTTATCGGCGTCATCGCGACATCGACAGGCGCTGCATCGCATTATGTTCAGGAGGAACTAACGAATATAAGACTCGGGATGGTTTTAGAGACGGCCACAACAGTCGGTTCGATTGTTGGCGCCCTCGTTGCCGTTTACGCAAACCAGCATCTTCTTGCAATTGCATTTGGAATTTTTCTGGTCTACGGGGCGATTTATATGATCCGCAGGCCTGAGCGCTTATCACCACCAGCTCCCCTTGAAGATGATGGAAAATCTTTCAAAATTAGAGGGAATTTTTTTGATCGCAAACTGAATAAAGAGGTCACATACGAAGTGAAAAATCTTGATCGAGGTTTGGTGGCAAGCGCTGGGGCCGGCATTATGTCTGGCCTTCTTGGCGTTGGTGGCGGCTTGATCAAGGTTCCCGTAATGAATATTTGGATGGGCGTTCCGATGAAAGCAGCAGCTGCAACGAGTAACTTCATGATCGGTGTCACTGCCCTGGCGGGTACGCTCGTCTATTACGGCTATGGTTTCCTATCGCCACTTGTTAGCGCGATCGTTGCAGTTGGCGTCTTTTTCGGAGCAACGATAGGTTCACGAATTGCTTACCTAACTACTGGCACTTGTCTAAGAAAATTCTTCGCGGTCGTGATGATTGCAATTGCGATTCTCATGTTCCTTCGCGGCATGGGAGTCTTGCCAACGGGGTGAGAAATCGATGGAAGAAAAGGAAAAACTGAATTGGTATGTGAGACTAGTTTTATTCAGTGGCATGATCCTCAGCGTTTCACTGCTGATTATCGGTCTTGTCGCCTTTTTCATTTCACCTACTGGATGGAGTGATGTCACAATACCACTCGATCAAATCCCGGGAGAAATAGTGAAGGGGAACCCTGTTGCGATTTTGAATCTCGGCATCGTGTTGCTTATCGCAACGCCGATGATGAGAGTCATAATAGCTCTTGCTGTTTTCATGGCTGAGAAGGATTCTCGTTACGCTGGTATTGCATTGTTCATCTTACTGATCATCGGGATTGCGGTATTGATTGGTGCGGAGTGATATCATCGTTTCAGAGTTCTATATAAATCGTAAAAAAAATGGGATATGATCCTTTGTCAAGAGCTTCTTTCATAGAATCGCTACTCACTCATTTGATGATGTCCAAAATTTGGAAGGAAAGTTCAAGATCATAAGAAATTAGCCAAAAAGATACGAATTAAAGGAAATAGAAAAAGGTAATAGTTTTCGGCTTTCTTGAATAGTTACTAAAGCACGGACTGGAGAGAAATCGGATTTGATGAATCTTATCGTCGATTTTGAATTCTCTGATAGCTGAAAGGAACAATGTTAAATAGAAACCAGCGTATCCCCATCAAATGATATCTTGATAGGGCGCAAATCTTTCCTCATCGTTCTTTCACGATTCGCTTCAGCCGGACTCGCGTTCGTGGGTCTGTACTTCATGACGAGGTATTATGTACCCGATGTTTACGGTAGCATCGCATGGACTCTTTCATTTGTTAACACATTCAATGCAGTGGCCGATCTTGGATTCAACGCTGCACACATTAAACGCGTGTCGGAAGGGAATGACATCCACGATTGCCTCAGTACTTTTCTTGTTGTAAAAGCCTTCTTGACAAGTATTATGGTATTGACGACCATCGTATCAGTGCTTCTTTGGTCGTCGTTTTCTGGCGAACAATTTTCACAATCGACACTCGAACTGATCATGCTCTTCGTCCTCTATTCAGTCTTTTACGATCTAGCTTCGATTGCCACTACGACATTCGATGGCCGCGTAGAGACTGCGAAGACACAGATCTCTGTGATAATGGATCCGCTAATAAGAATTCCACTCATTGCGATTGTTTCGATAAACAGACTCGATGCTACCTATCTTGCCTATGTATACGTTCTCGGGGGACTAGCAGTCGCAATCGTCAGTCTCACAATTCTCATGAAGGGACGATATCGATTCGTTAAACCGACGCTTTTCAAATCTTACATCAAATTTGCTTTCCCAATTGCGCTGATTTCAATCATGGGAGCGATATCTGCCAATGCAGACAAACTTTTGATCGGATTGTTTTGGAGCGATGCCTATGTTGGATTTTATTCTGCTAGCCAATCAACTCTCGGTCTTTTCAGTGTAATAGGCGTTGCTGTGTCGACGATTACATTTCCGACCTTTTCAAAGATGCACCGAGCAGGTAATCTCATCGACGTGAGAAAAAAGACGAGGATTGCAGAGAGATACATTTCAATGATTGCAATTCCCATAGTCGTTGTCATTCTTTTATTCCCATCCGAAATCGCAATAATTCTTTTCGCTGAAAAGTTCGCAGAGGCAAGTGGACCCTTAAGATTTTTGTCGATATCCATGCTACTTGGATTATTAAATGGCGTGTATGCAAGCCAGATTAACGCCGTCGATCGACCTGATATCACGGCAAAACTGACTCTCTTGTCGCTTTCTGTCAATCTCACAATGCTCTTGATTTTCGTTCCCCCGAATATAAATGGCATAACCATGCTTGGACTTGGGGCGACGGGAGCTGCGATTGCAAACGTGATTACAGCTAGCACAGTGTTTTTCGCGACGAGACTTGTTGTAAGAAGACTAACAAATACGCGATCGAATCCTCGCATTCTTTTACACGTCGTCGCTGGGATTATCACGGGTTGCGTGCTATACCTTATAAGTTTTACTTGGCCAATGGTGAGATGGTATGATCTTATCGGATATGGGATCATATCGGTTGGTGTATTTTTGATAATCCTCTATTTGCTCAGGGAGTTGACAAAAGAAGACATCCATTATTTCTTGAGTGTCGTGAGTCCTGGTGGGATGAAAGAATACCTTAAGTCAGAATTACGCAAAAAAGATCAATAATCATCGAAAACTGATTTCTAAAATGAAAGAGAGGAATATGCGGCAATAAGACGGGATTTCATCGATTCCCAGTTATATTCCTTTTCTGCCACCATGCGACCATTCGCGCCGAGCTTCTTACGAACAGCGGGGTCCCTCAATGCGTTGATCGCACTGAGAAAATTTTGTTCAGACCATTCGAGGACAAGACCACATGAATGTTTCTTAACAATCTCTCCTGTCAATGTGCCCTCCGATGCGACGACGGGTACGCCTAGTGCCATCGCCTCAAACAACCTGTTGGGGATTCCAATCCTGTTGTTCTTGTTTTTAGGGTCTAGAAGACATAACGAGACATCAGCGTTTTTGAGTTCATCCAATAGTTGCCTATGCGACAAATATCCAAAAAACTCGACATTGGAAGACTCTCTAGACATCTTTTCGATATAATCAGCCAATCGACCGGATCCAGCAATTCTCAAAATAAAAGCTTGCGAAGAAATTGCGAGCTTAGTCACTTCGACCAAATATCTCAGCGGTTCCAAACTACCGCCGTAAAAAACAACGAGTTTATCATGCTCCCTTGACCGCTGTTTAGCGTTATTAGGTAATTCACGTAAATCGATGCAATTCATCACGACTACCGGTTCAAAGCGAGAAGAATCACGAAGGATTTCTGCAATTCTCTCATTAGCTGCGATGACGATATCCGCTTTACCAACGAGTGATTTTTCAAATGAATCAAGGAAATTTGATAACAAATGTGGAACATCTTCGAAAACCATACTCGCATAATGCTCATGAGCATCGTAAATGAGTGGAATACCTTTGAGTTTTGAAACGATCACACCCTGAAAAAGTGTATCGAGATCATGGGAATGAACGATGTTGCAATTTGTTCTCAACGCCCTGAGAATCATTTTGATCATGAAGAATGGGGAATTGAAAATAAATGATCTAATTTCTTTAACTGATAGCGTCCTGATTCTTTCAACCTCGACCCCATTGGAAAATTCATTCGCTACCCTGCTGCATTTGCGATCCCAGCAGATTACTTTCACTCTGTATCCTTCGCTTAGGAGGGTGAGTGCTTCCCTCTCGACTCTCGGATCTGGTCTATATTCGTTTGAGAGAAGCATCAGAACTGTTTTCTCGGCTGGATCTTTCTTTTCAAACATACGTGTCAACGGTTTTCCCTTCAATCATCGACTGCTTCGCTTTCTCGATCATCTCGACAGTCTTCACGCCCACGATACCACTATTCCTTGTCTCGGTATGCGGATCACCAATGGATTTAATGAAATGCAGGAGTTCTGTCCTGATCGTATTATTCCTCTCAATTCCAAGTTTGTACCAGTATCCACTCTCATAGACCGTTACTTCTTGAGCGACTGCGTCGATAACGCAGCAACGCCTCTCCCCAACAATCTCGATCTGCCTCACCTTTTTCGGTGCTAGCCAGCTTAGTGAGGCACTTGCAATTTCACCAGAAGGCAGTTCCGAGATGATGTATGCTGTTTCCTCCATCTCTCTCCTTCTAAAGGGGCGACCAACGCAAGTGATCTTCTTTGGCCAGACACCTAACAAAAAGTTAATAATGTCGAAATAATGAGGTGCCAAATCTACAATGACGTCCCTGTCAGGGTAAGGAGGCTCCAGGTTCACCCAGAAGAGATTCATGAAGAAAATACGGCCGAAGAATCTTTCGCCAATAAGTCGCTTGACTTCAAGCAATGCATTATTGAAACGATAAATATGACCGACTGAGAGCGTTAAATTCCTCTCCTCTGCAATCTCAACGAGCTTCTGGCCTTCCGCTGAGGTCATGGTCATCGGTTTTTCCACGAGGACATGCTTGCCAGCCTCAAGAGCGTCTCTACAAACCTGGTAGTGGAGAGCGTTAGGCACACAGACATTAACAGCGATGATCGAACTATCAGCAAGTAATTCATGATAATCCTGAGTCAATATTTCGACACCATACCGCTCCCTGCAATACTCGAGATTTCTTTCGTTGATATCGGCGACGCCCCTGACCCTTACCCCCGATATCCCACCGTATTCGTCGACAATCTTCCGTCCCCAGTATCCCACACCGATGACTCCGACGTCAAATCGTCTCATCTTCATGACCCTCCGTAGAAATTGAAGATTTCCTCGCATACATACTTGACATCGCTGAGGGAAAGAGTGGGGAACATCGGAAGAGAGAGAAGATTTTTTGAAAGGGCTTCACTAACGGAGAACATTCCCGGTGAGTAACCATAAGTTTCAACATAGATTGGCTGAAGATGGATTGGAACAGGGTAATGGATTCCGCATTCGACTCCTTTAGACTCAAGGTGTTTTGCCAACTCATCCCTCTTCTCACAACGTATCACAAAAAGATGGAAAACAGGGTGGATATTAGTGGTGCCCATCGGCGGGAGCCTGACTTGCGGCAAATCCTTAAGTTGTTTTGCGTAGTATTTTGCTATGGTTCTCCTCTTTTCATTCCATTCGTCTAAATATTTTAATTGCACGAGGCCAATCGCCGCATTTATCGTATTGAGACGGGCGGTAAAACCGAAGACGTCATGAAGATACCGAGAGATGCGACCACAATCCCGCAGTTTGGCGATCGCCTTTGCAAGGGAATCATCATTAGTTGTCACCATTCCTCCGTCTCCTCCGACGGTCATATTCTTTGAGGAGTAAAAGGAGAAGCAACCGATATCTCCAATTGAGCCCACTTTTTTTCCTTTGAAGATCGCGCCATGCGCCTGAGCGGCATCCTCCACAATCTTCAATTCTCTTACTCGTGCAATTTCATGAATATCGTCCATCTGGCACGGATATCCAAAAAGATGAACTGGGAGAATCGTTGAGGTTCTTTCAGAAATCCTCTTCGGAATCTCGACAGGATCGATATTGAAGTCTTGGTCTGAAACATCGGCGAACCTTGGGATTCCACCAGCATGAACAATCGAGTTCGCAGTCGCGATGAATGAAAGAGGTGTGGTGATGACCTCCTGATTCTTGATATTAAGTGCGAGAAGTGCAAGTGTGAGCGCGGCGGTTCCAGAGGAAACTGAAATCGCGTAGTTAGTTCCGATATACCTAGCAAATGCTTCCTCAAAGCGATAGACGCTCTCTCCAAGGACAAGTCTTTCGTTTCTCAGCGCATTGACAGCAGCTTCAATCATTTCGTCTGTAATCACTGGTCTGCTTAATGGTATCTTATTCGTCGATCTCACCACCTTTGCGATCCTCCAATTTTTTTACCACTCTCGCTGGATTTCCAACGACAAGCGTATTTGGCGGAACGTCTTTAGTAACAACAGCCCCTGCACCAACCATCGCGTTTTCACCAATTGTAATTCCGCAAATAATCACAGCACCAGCTCCTATCGATGCACCGCGTTTAACAAATGTCGGAATAACCTTCCATTCACCGATTGCCCTAGGGCGAATGTCATTTGTGAAAATAGCGTGAGGTCCGATGAAGACTTCATCCTCGATTACCACACCAGACGGAATGTAAGAAAAGGCCTCAATTTTGCATCTGTCTCCAATCCTCACGCCTCGTTGAATCTCGACAAACGCAGCGATTTTGCAGTCGCGACCGATCGTGCAGCCATAAAGGTTTACGAATTCCCTTACGATTGTTCCTTCCCCGATTGTGCAATCCTCTATTGAATAATACCTGGCCAAGAGCTTCATTTTCACCAACCAACGCAATCTGGGCATAATAATTTTTTGTCGATCTCTGCGATCAAAATTTCTTGAATTATTGGCAATGATCAAATACAACTTTTCATCAAGTCAATCAATATTTAGATTTCATCGAAATTGTGATAAGCCTCTGAATGGTTATCCAGCGATAGATGCTTGTCAGCGTTGTTCTTAATGTTATGAACGAAGAAAGGAACATATCCGATCTTCTGGACAGTCTCGTCATTCAGGAAATGCCCGTCGAAATCATCGTTGTGGACGCGAACAGTAAGGATAGGACACGGGATATCGTGAAGTCGTACGCCGAAAGATATCCTTTTATCAAGCTTTATGTAAAATGGGGGACGAGAGGAGAAAGTACGAATTACGGAATTTCGAAAGCAACTGGCGATATCATTGCGTTCACTGGAGGCGACTGTATCGTTAACCCATTCTGGGTCAAGGAACTCAGGAAAACGATTGCGGAAGGGGCAGACATCGTTGCGGGAAGAACAATTAATTTGGGACCTGAAGCATGGGAGGATTTAGAACGTGTTGAATTATATCATAAGGGATTTGATGTTTCCTTTCCCAGTTGCAATATGGCTTTTCGCAGGGAAGTTCTCGAAAAGGTCGGTGGATTTGATCCTTGGTTCATCACGGCAGAGGACATTGATCTGAATTACAGAGCTGTCGAAGCAGGATATTCGATTAGATACAACCCCAATGCGATCGTCTATCACAGAACAAAAGGCACGATATACAAGTTTTTCAGACAGGCTTTCTGGAACGGTGTTGGGAGAAAACAACTTACTTTCAAGCACGGTAGACTTTGGAGCTCTTATGATCCGATTAAGATGTTCAAACAAAAAGTCAACGCATGGTCGTTGCTACGACTCACTTGCGCACTTATGGGTTATATTGGATTCAAGTTCTTTGGCGATAAGGGTCCGTATAAAAAGAAATGAGAGGTAATCACTTTCGCGAACATTAATAACAAAAACTTATTTTTAATGAAAAGAAGAATCACCATCTGGGGGGCTCAACTGAAGGTTTCAATTATCATCCCAACAATGAACGAGGAGGAATCGATTGGCAAGGTCATCGAAGATATCCACGAGGCGATGAGAAATACAGAGTATCAATACGAAATCCTTGTCGTTGATACAAATTCACAAGATAGAACTAGAGAAATTGCTGCGGAGAAGGGAGCAATCGTAATCGATGAACCTCGAAGAGGATATGGAAGGGCCTACAAGACAGGTTTCCAGATGGCGAAAGGTGATATTCTTGTAACACTTGACGCCGACAGTTCATATCCCGCAGAAATGATTCCCCGGCTCGTTGAAATGCTTTGTCAGGAGAATGTTGAATTCATTACGACGAACCGGTTTGGCAAAATAGAAAAAAATGCGATGAGTTTCAAGCATCGAGTTGGAAACTGGATATTGACAGTCACAACAAACATTCTTTTCGGGATCCGAGTGAGGGACTCACAAAGCGGGATGTGGGTTTTCAGGAAAGACTGCTTGAGTAGAATGAATCTGATTAGCGACGGCATGCCTTTTTCCGAGGAAATCAAGATCGAGGCCTTCAAGAAAGCCCGCGCGATGGAACTACCTATCGAATACAGGAAACGAATAGGAAAGGTTAAACTCTCATCATGGAAAGATGGTTGGCAGAACCTTTCGTTTCTATTCAAAAAACGGTTCTCATTGCACTAAATCCTCTCGTCATATCTCTTCTCCGACAAATACGCCTTTGCAATCTCAATGCTTTTCTTCAGCGTTTCTCTTGCACGCATGCTGTATAAACATGCGGCTGGATGATACGTCGGTACAATTAGTGGCATTGTGTCTCCGATTACCACTTGCAAAATGCCATTCGCCTCCTCATCGAGTTTCACTTCTCGGCCGAGCAGATCGAGGCACGCAGTTCGGCCCATCGCGACAATAATCTTCTTTCCTATCAATTCCTCCAAAAGAAAGGGGAAGCAGGCACTCATTTCATCTTTCTTAGGCCTCCTATTATTTGGTGGCCTACATTTCACAACGTTGGTGATCAAAACTTCTCTCCTCGAAAGTCCGACTTCTTCCATAAGACGGTCGAGCATCTTGCCAGCTCTGCCAACGAAAGGTCTACCAATCTTGTCTTCTTTTTCGCCTGGTGCCTCCCCCAAAAAGCATACTGGCGAAGTTATATCACCATCTGGTGGAACAACCTGGGTTCGAGAAAGCGACAGGCGGCAGCGTCGGCAATTGGGGTCAAAATGCATGAGGTTTCCCCAGCAAATCATTCGAACTCAGAAGTGATATGAGTTCGATATTCATCGATTTCAGATAATCTCTCCCCCCTTCCTCTCTGTCGACGACCGCAACCACAAAATCAACAATCGCTCCGCTCTCTCTTAGCAGCGTGACTGCCTCCGCAGCCGAACGCGCGGATGTGACGACATCCTCAATAACAATAACGCGATCACCCGATTCAATCGATCCTTCAATCATTTTTCCCGTACCGTGGTCCTTCTTTTCTCTTCGAATCATGAGAAAAGGGATGCCCGTTTTGAGAGAGAGCGCAACCGCGAGAGGAACCGAGCCAAGCACCACACCCGCAATCTTATCATATTTAATGTTTCGTTTTGTCAAGACTGTTAACATCCCGTCCGCGATAACTGAAAGAACAGATGGGTCTGTGGTCGCCTTTTTGATGTCGATATAATACCCGCTCTTTTTCCCCGACGCAAGGGTGAAATCGCCGTACATGAGGGCCCCGCAACTCAGCAATGCGTCTTTGAGCGCTTGCATAGAATCACCAAGGAACACTCTTCTTACCCAATTTGTATCCTATGATATTTACAATCCTGTGAAGAATCGGAACGGTAATAATCAATGTGATTAATGATAAAATATGTTCGCCGATGATGAAATGATTAATGAACCAATCTGGATAAAAGATGACCACAAGGAGAATCGATCCCACAAGAAAGTCATATTGATCGAGTACCGGCGCCTTCGCACCCCTTTCAATGCCAAGCCGTCGTTTAATGAATGACCCTCCCATATCGCCGAGCAGAGAGCCAAACGAGAGCACAAAAATGATTCCGAACCCTCTTGAACAAGATTCAAACCCCCAGAGATTTTGGGGATCAAAACGGAACGCAATCATCAACATGATGAGACCTAAAGACACGCCGGCTGAGACGCCACCAATGAGGCCTAACCACGTTTTACCATCGCCGAGAATTCTTTTTCCACGAAAACTCCTGCCGAAATCGATCGGCGGCCCGCCACCAAAGATCACGGCCGCGGGGTTGGGAATCAAAGAAGGGAGCATCAGCCAGAGGCCGCTTAGAGCGACATACAACAAATCCATCGGCCCGCTTATTCTGAACTCTTCGTATCAACTTTTCGCATCTTCGTCTTTTCACTTGAGACCTTTCGCTCCTTCTCTCTTTCCTCAAAGAAACGAAGCACATCGCCGAGGGCATCTTGTGTCAGCTCAAGTTCTATGCGATCGGAGAACTGCTTTGCTCTTCGATCGAGAATAATGGCAACGCCAATATCCGTGTCCGTTCTAATTAATCTCCCGATGGCCTGAAGCATCCGGCGGTATGCAGGCGCCCTTACCGTGTATTCCCACCCCCGACCAAATTTCATTTCATAATAATGGAGAAGGGCCCTTTGTTTAGCTGTTGGCTTAGGATAAGGAATGCCGACGATAAACGCGAGTTCAAGTTCCCGATCCGGAAAATCGAGACCTTCGCTCACCCTTCCGCCTACGACCGCGAAGAGTACGGCTCCTTGCTCTGCGCCTTCCTTGAACCGCGTTACTGTTTCCATTAAGTCGTTTTGACTCATACCACGATCCTCGATGTGAACCTTCCGTTTGATTCGATAGAGAATTCCGTCTGAGAGAAACCGCTGCAAAAGATTGAAAGAGGGGAAGAAGACAACGGTATTTCGTTTTACCCCGTTGCAAATGTTGACGATGTAATCCTCAATCTTCTCCACGATCTCCTCGTCCTGCGCCAAATCCTCGTATTTTGTTGTCACATCATCAACAAAAAAGATCCTACGGTTTCTTCTGGGAAATGGTGATGGAAATGACTTCATAGGTGAGCTCGAGGGGAGACCAAGTGAATCCCTGTATTCAACCAGAGGAGAGAGCGTGCCAGACATGTGTATAGAAGCGGCGCATTCGAGAAGGGGGGCAGCCGCGATCGATGGGTCGAGACAATAGCTCTCGAATGATGGGTTGTCGCCACCGAGGATGAGCTTCACATAGTAACGCTCCTCAATGTTCATCCAGAAATTGAGAAAAGCACCGAGCGAAAATATATAGGATCTTGGTAATCTTCCCGCCTCTTTCTTTCTTTCCCTGATGATCTCCCCTTGTACCATCAACTCTCTTGTTGCCAATTCTAGCATTCTCGATGTAAGAGTGAAGGCGTGCATCAGACGCTCCTCAAGGAAATTCATCGGCACCAATCCATCCTCATCGAGAAGATATTCTTCGACCGCTGAATCGAGGGCTTCGTCCATCGCTGATACAATGTCAAGGATGCTGACTCCGTCGAGAACCTCGAGGTCTCCAAACTCATTTACCTCCTTTTCCACATGACGTAACGCCTTCCTCGATAAACTCAGCGTTTTCACTTCTCTCGCATAATCTGGAAGGTTATGAGCTTCATCGACAATGACCACCAGATCCGAAATGGGAACGGACATCCAATCGAGAAGCGTATCCCTGATAAATTGAACGAAGAAGTATGCATAAGGTGCCGTTACGACTGTTGCTTTTGAAGCTAGCTCTTTTGCGAGTTCGTACGGACAGATACCCCTTCTATCACAATAATCCACAAATTCCTCCACAGTTGGGATGTCAGAGAACACATATCTTTCGATCTCATCAAAAGACGTGGCGATCGTTTGTTCGTAAAACCTGCATCCACCCTCAAGCTCATCGATTGTACGCCTCTTCTTTTCTGTACAAAGCTTTGAAAGTTCCTCTGGCGTACCAGATCTCAGCTCAGGATCTCTTCGCGCAAGCGGGCAGGTACTTTGTCTTCCCTGAAGGCCAAGTCCGTAAACAGAGCGAATATCGTTGATTCGCCTCAGTTCTTTCAACACCTGTTGCTGCTGAGAATTTGTTCGTGTTAAATAGAGAATCTTCTTCTGGCTATCAAGCGATGCGCTCAAGCACCCTACAAGCGCACATATTGTTTTCCCGGTCCCCGTGCCAGATTCGATGATAATATGCTGCTTATTTCTTATCGCAGTGGCAATATCTTCGACCATTTCGCGCTGACCGGATCTCGGACGATATGGGAAAAGATCCATTTCATTCATAATATCTGAGAGCTAAACAATACCCTTTCGGAGAGGTCATCGAAATTGCTGGTCAATTGAGTAAATTAAAAACCAAACTACTCGAATCCAAACTTGAGAATAACTCAATTTCTTTGCCAAACATCATCTGGAATTTCATCGTAAACCGAGTCGGTGTCATTATCGAAATGCTTATTCGACCCGTTCATTTCAAGTAATTCAAGAATCCTCTCTTTTCTGAAAAGCCAGTAATGGATTCTCCATTCTCTTCCGTCATATAGCGTTGTTTCTTCCCGTTCAGTCGTCAAAATGCCTGTATCTTCAAGCATGTAAAAGGCATCCCTATCTTCGGGTTCGAGAATATTATCGATAATCCTTTCACTATATCCAAAGAAATTCATAATGTGAGTGGCCATCGCCTTCGCTTGATCTTCAGGCATGCCATTCCTGTCGATGCTATTCCTAATTGCCTTAGCCAAATCATCAACCGTAAATGTTGATGACTTACCGTTATTGCCGTTGTTAGGTGACATGACAGGTCCGCTCCGTACGAAGTTAACAAGTTCCGAGAACTTTCTACTAGAGAGAAGGTTGATTGAAATTTGGAGATTCTCTATTTAAACATTTTGCGAGAGTCATCCTTTGAAATGGAGTTATTTCTACTAATATGGAGGAAGATTAGCTAAATTATGAAAAAATCATCAGTTTTTTGTATCTCTATGTTCTATCAAAATTATGAGAAAGTATGATCGTCGAATTCAGCATTGTTCCAATAGGAAAGGGAGAAAGTCTGAGTGGGTTCGTGGCCGAATGCATTAAGATTGTGAAGGAGAGCGGCGTCAAGTATCAGCTTACACCGATGTGCACAATTCTCGAGGGCGAATACGATGAGGTCATGGAAGTTATCAAGAAATGCCACATGAAGATCATGAGCATGTGCGATCGTGCACTGACATCAATAAAAATCGATGATAGGAAAGGACGAAAAGATGCAATGACTGAAAAAGTGAAAAGCGTCAAAGAGAAGATCGAATGAATACACTCCGTCAAACATTATATGGATGTATATGTGAGCGATGCGTTCCCGATTCTCCACGCCGCGTCAACATCCCTCATCCATGTATTATGAGCGTAGTTCTTCGAAATCTTTCTCGATCGACTCAACGATCCGCTGTGCAACATTCCCATCTCCATATTGCACTGTTCTCGATGATCTAGGTCTTACACTGCAAATTGCATGGAGAATCTTCTCCTCGTCGGCACCAACAAGCACATTCCATCCGTCTCTAACTGTCTCAATCCATTCAGTTTCTTCTCTCACGGTGACACATGGGACACCGAAATAGTATGCTTCTTTTTGAACCCCGCCTGAATCCGTCACAATCGTCCTTGCGTATTTTTCAAGAGATGTAAATGCGATAAAATTCAGCGGAGGCAAAATTTTCACATTTCCAGACGAGTTAATCAAATCTTCTAAACCCCACAATCTAATACTCTTTGCTGTTCTCGGATGGAGCGGCAATAATACCTCAAGTTTGCAGTTCGAGAGTGCTCTGATGATCGCCTCAAGCCTCTCCTTCACATCTGTATTCTCTTGCCGATGTATCGTTGCGAGAATGTAATTGTTCTCAGTAACTCCGAAATTCTGAAGGAGAGATTTTGATAATTTCTTTTCAACACCTATCAGACATTGAATCATCGTATCTCCGACGACGTGAACTCTATTGACAATACCTTCTCGAGCAAGATTTTGTGCAGCAGTGTTGCTCGGACACAGAAATATCGAGGAAATATGATCGGTGATGACTCTATTTATCTCCTCAGGCATTTTCATATTGAAAGAACGTAAACCCGCTTCCACGTGTGCGATCGGAATCAACAATTTTGCGGCAGCGAGGGCGCCAGCAAGTGTTGAATTCGTGTCCCCGTAAACGATCACGAGATCTGGTTTCTCCTTAAGAAGGACTTCCTCGATCGCCATGAGCATTCTCCCAGTCTGGTTGGCGTGACTTCCTGAGCCAATTTCCAGATTGTAGTCAGGATCGGGAATACTAAGCTCCTCAAAGAAGACCTTGCTCAATTCGTAGTCGTAATGTTGCCCAGTGTGGATCAGCAAATGGTCATGTCTTTTCGAAATTTCGTTCTGAAGTGGCGCGACCTTGATAAATTGAGGACGCGCACCAATGATCGAGGCGATTTTCATTAATAGTGAAAATGAAAGTCCTTGTAATACATTTTCCGACGTCAACCGTTTGAATTCGATCGTCGATCAGAAGAACATATATTCTCTCGGTTTCAGTTTACTCAGTGCGATAAACCTGACCTCATGGAATTCTCCGAGACGTTTGATCTCATTGAGGACCTCCGCCGGTACTGGATCGTCAACAGTGAGCAGCATGAGTGCCCGACCGCCTTTGTTCTCGCGTCCAACGCCCATCCTCGCAATATTGATTCCTCTGCTGCCAAGAATTGTACCGACCTTCCCGATGACGCCAGGAATATCGCTATGCGTGGTCATGATGAAATCACCCTCTAACGGAAGGTCGACATCGAAAGAGTCAATACCTAGGAGTCTCGGTTCATTCGTTGGGAAGGCAGTACCACGGACTTCCCGTTTGACGCCATCTGAATGAATCCTTACATTAATCGTGTTGAAATACTGAGATGTTTCTTCCACTTTCGACTCTATGACCTGAATGCCTTTCTCCTTTGCAATTACCTGCGCGTTAATGATATTCGTGTTTTCTCCGGTGATATTCGATAGGACACCGATCAATGCAGAAATCGTCAGCATTTTCGTATCAAGTGTTGCGAGTTCGCCTGAGTAAGAGACTTCAATTCTTCTTATTGGTCCGTCGACCAGCTGGAATGCAAATGCGCCAAGTTTCTCCGCAACAGAGATGAATGGAATGACCTTCTGGTCGAGTCGACCAATTGGCGCGTTAACAGCGTTCGTGATCTTGTGTTCCGTCAAAAAGAGCTTTACATGCTCTGCCATTTCAAGTGAAACTCTTTCCTGCGCCTCCCTTGTCGATGCTCCAAGATGTGGTGTTGTGACGATATTTGGCAATTCAAGAAGTTTTGAACCGATCGGGGGTTCCTTCTCGAAAACGTCGAGTGCAGCGCCAGCGATTCTCCTCGCCTTCAGTGCTTCATATAGAGCTTCCTCGTCGATAATACCCCCTCTTGCGCAGTTGACAAGCATTGCCGTTGGCTTCATTAAATTGATCTGATCCTTGCCAATTAGATGATAAGTTGACGGCGTCAATGGTGCATGGATCGTCACGATATCCGCTTCCTCAAGCGCTTTATCGAGTGGTAACAGCCGAACGCCAACCTTCACTGCGGTTTCAGGTGATATGAATGGATCATATCCGATTAATCTCATCTGGAATGCCTTCGCACGCTTCGCAACCTCCGCCCCAACCCGACCAATACCGATAATCGCCAGTGTCTTTCCGCTGAGCTCAATGCCCGTGAACTTGCTCCTCTCCCATTTTCCGCTCTTCAGCGAGGCGTCGGCCCATACGATATTTCTCGCGAGTGCCAGAATCATTGCCATTGTGTGTTCAGCGGCCGAGATGATATTGGCGGAGGGGGTATTCATGACAAGAATGCCTTTCATGGTCGCATACTCAACATCGACGTTGTCGACACCGACGCCTGCGCGACCGATGACTTTGAGATTCTTACCCGCGTCGATTACATCCCTTGTGATCTTAGTGCCGCTTCGGATAATGATGCCATCATATTCATGTATGATTTTAATTAGATCTTCATGGCTAATATTCGGTCTAACATCGACTTCTACTTTCGAATCCCGACGCAGTATTTCGAGACCTTCTTTCGAAATTTCATCTGTAACGAGTATCTTCATGTCAACGCCTCCAGTACTTCATCCATTGCTTTCAGAAGTTCCTCAATTTCCTTCACAGTGAGATCGCCCATGTGTCCGATCCGGAAAGTTGAATCTTTGATTTTCCCATAGCCGGGCGAAATCTCGAAACCTTTCTTCCCGAGCCCCTCCTGCAATTGATCAAATTTGAGATTTCCCTTTGAAATCACGGTGATCGTGTCCGATCTGTATCCCTCCTCGGCAAAAAGGGAGAACTTTCTTGCAGCCCATGACCTCACGGCTTCTGCCATTGCCCTGTGTCTCTCATACCTCTGTTTCATCCCTTCCCTCAGAATTCTTTCAAGCTGGAAATCGAGAGCATACATCAATGAGATCGGCGGAGTCGTTACTGGCAGATTCTTGTCTGCAAACTTTTTCATTTCAAGTAGATCGAAGTAATAACCCCTGTTCTCCACGCTTTTTGCTTTTTCAAGTAACCTCTCGCTGACGCAGATTATGGCAAGGCCAGGCGGAAGTGCAAGTGCTTTCTGAGTCCCGAACACAACCGCATCCGCGTCCAGAGATCTCAATTTGAGATCGATACCAAACGCAGCGGTCACTGCATCGATAAAGATAAGAGGATCACATTTCGCGCGAATCGCATTAATGACATCATCGAGGGGATTGAAAACGCCAGTTGAGCTTTCATTGGCAACGATAGTTACCGCCTCGACGTCCTCTTGCAGAACGCCACATACAAAATCGCCTCTGGCTGCTTTACCCCAAGGTACCTCAATTTTCTGCACCGTTTTATTATTTAATGAACCGATCAATTGCCAGCGTTCCCCAAAGGCACCGTTTGATATGCCAGCCATCTTCTTGCTAACGCCACATCTCACACAAGCTTCAAGAAGACCAGTTGATGATGATGGCGCTATTAGTATATCCATATCTATCTCCAAAGCCTTCCGAATTTTCTCGACGATGCTTTCTTGAAGATATTCGTAATCTTTACCTCGATGCACGATCATTGGTCGTGTCATCGCTTCCAGGACTTCTCGTCGAACCTCGACAGGGCCTACAGTAAACAACTTACGATACACGGACACCCCCCAGAATTCTCCGCACGACGCTCAGGACCGCGCGGGGAAAGCGGAGGGCATCCGTGATGCTCCTCCACATCCGCATCCCGATCCAGAGCTGATCGACCAGCAACCGCAAGAATTCATTCGAAAACTCAAAATCCCTATGCTTGGCGAGTCTTTGCTGCGCGCTATCGAGATCAAGTCGATTCTTGAAATGCCAAGCATGACACTTAATAACATTGTGATGCCTGTATCGAAAATGTCCCGATATAAAACTTACTGTAAAGAATTGATCATTGAAAGAATTCTTTCAGAGATATTGTGTATGAGCATAGTATTACAAATGTTCCGATCAGGAGCGACTCAATTTGATAATAAATAAGACAATTAGGTATGAAGAATTAAAATTCGCCGATCAAGTATACAATTCCACCCAGCACTAAGAAAAATATGGTATTGACCAGCCATTGTAGAAGGTTATTATACTTGCTGCGTGAATTCGGCAACCAAATGAGTACAAAAGTGATTTGCGTCGTCGGACTCGGCTACGTTGGCTTACCATTGGCGTGTTTGTTCGCTGACAAAGGATACGAAACAATCGGATTGGAAAAAGAAAGGAAAAAGGTGGAATTGATCAATCAAGGCATTTGTCCATTACGAGGAAAAGAGCCCGGTCTAAACGAAATTCTTCTGAGCGTGGTCAATAAAAGAAAATTGATCGCAACATCGGATCCAGAAATTTGCTCACAAGCCAATGCTATATTTATTTGCGTTGATACGCCAATAAATGAATTCCAGAAACCTGTTTTGACATTTCTCGAATGCGCAGTGATGGAAGTAGGAAAAAGACTGAAGAAAGGCGCGCTGGTCGCAGTGGAGTCGACGCTGCCTCCTGGGACGATGAATAATTTCGTGATTCCGCTTCTTGAAAGCGTTAGCGGGTTGAGGGCAGGTAATGATTTCTATATCGTTTATTCCCCTGAAAGAATTCTACCTGGCAATGTGATAGTAAGCCTGAAGAAGAATGCAAGAATAATTGGTTGTCATGATGAAAAGTCGCTCTCACTGGCCCGCGAAATTTATTCGGCGATCGTCGAGGCCCCAATTTATGAGACAGATATGCTCACGGCCGAAATCGTCAAGACTGTTGAGAACGCCTACAGAGATGTCCAGATAGCGTTCGCGAATGAGGTTGCACTGGCCTGTGAAGAGCTCGGAGCGGATGTTTTCGAAGTGAGAAGACTTGTCAACACTTCGCCTTTCAGAGATATGCATTTGCCAGGATCTGGAGTCGGTGGCCACTGCCTCACTAAAGATCCGTGGCTTTTCGCAAGTTCAATCACTCGCCAATCGCTTCCGTTGATTTCGACTGCGAGGGCAATCAACGATTCGATGCCGAAACATCTCGCCGCGTTGGCGATCGAGGCGCTCTGCGAAGCTGGAATAGAGGTGTCGAAATCGAAGATATCGGTACTCGGTCTCGCTTTCAGAAAAGACTTGGGAGACACGAGGAATTCCCCTGCGCTCGTTGTGATCGATACACTTCGCAAAGATGCAAAAATCATCGTCCACGATCCCTATGCCGAACCGCCAATCGACATTGCATTTACAAGGGATATCAACGAAGCTTTAAGAGATTCGGACTGTGCTATCTTTGTTACGGATCATAGCGATTATTTCACGATCGATCTGCAAGAAATGGCCAAACTCATGCACACAAGAATTATCGTCGATGGTCGCAACCTGTTCGATGCGAAGAAATGCAGAGAAAAAGGCTTTATTTATCGAGGAATTGGCAAGGGTCGGTGACTAGCAGATCGATTCGACGATTCTAATCGCCTCATCAATATCTTCTTCCTTAATACCATAATGAGTGACGAATCGTACAATGGTTCCGCCGAAATCAGTGGCAAGCAATCCCTTTTCCCTTGCCTTATTGACAAATTCCACCGATGTCATGTTCAAAGGTGAGACATCAAGTAACACGATGTTCGTCTGAACCCTTTTCATGTCGACCTTCAATGAACTAATCTGAGTAAGTCCTCTGGCCAATTTCTTTGCGTTATCATGATCTTCTTTCAAGCGGTTAACCATCTTCGTCAGAGCGATGATGCCTGGTGCAGCAAGTACACCCGCTTGCCGCATCCCGCCGCCAAGCATCTTCCTCACTTTCCTTGCCTTTTCGATAAATTCTTTGTTTCCTACAAGAACTGACCCAACGGGTGCACAAAGACCTTTAGACAGGCAAAAACTGATGCTGTCAACGTGCCTAGCGTACTCCTTTACGTCGACATCTAACGCAACGGCGGCATTGAAGATCCGTGCGCCATCGATATGCACATTCATTCCAAAATCATGTGCCACGCTGGCCACCGATTTTACATCGTCAGGTTTCCATACCGTCCCGCCCGCCCTATTATGTGTGTTCTCGATCTCGACGAGCGTTGATGGCGGAAAATGCAGATCATTTCCACGTAAGGCGGCCCGAACATCTTCGCCGGTGAACACCCCATATTTTCCTCTGATCAAACGAGGTATAACGCCAGCGATCGCCGACATTCCGCCAACTTCATAATAGTAAATATGTGCTTCGGATTCAACAAGCATTTCATCGCCACGATGGCAGTGAGTCATCACAGCGATGAGATTACTCTGTGTGCCGCTAGGTGTAAACAACGCTGCCTCCATGCCAAATTTCTCCGCTGCGAGTTGCTCTAATCTGTTGACCGTTGGATCTTCCCTTGCAACGTCGTCCCCGAGCTCAGCATCGAGAATACTCAAGAGCATTTCTCTTGTCGGTAGGGTTACAGTATCGCTTCGCAAATCGATGATTCGCATGCTTTCACAATCCCCAAGTACGATAAGTTCATTAAGAAATCTTTCGAACGGATCTGTGACTTAATGATCTTCTGCGTCCTTCAATGAGCGATCTCGATCTTTCTTTTTTCCCTGACGGATCGAATTGCAGCTTCGCATACCTTCAGATCCATAATAGCATCGCTCGCTGTTACCTTCGGCTTCCCTGAAGACCTGACTGCTGCGAGAAAATCTTGTAGTTCCCTCTTGAGCGGCTCCTCCTTTTTCAGAGAAAGCCGGCGGACGTCGAATTCCAGCGGCACTTGAAAGAGGTTACCAGGATCGATTTCCCTGACTTCCGAAGAGGAGATCTCGAGTACTTGATCGATGTAATCGAGTTGAACATATCCTTTGCTGCAGGTCATTGACACTTTTCTCACTTTCATCGGTGTTAGCCAGTTTGTTTCTACGTGACCCGTGACACCACACTCGAGTTCAAGCAGAAGATTCGCGTAATCCTCGAATCTATCATTCGCGAATTTACCCCCCATACCAAAAACACCAATGATCTCCGAGGAAGTGATGTACCTGATTACATCAACATCATGGATTGCCAGATCCATGATCACCCCAACGTCCCTTATTCTTGAAGGAAATGAAGAAACCCTCTTAGAAGATATCGATATAATTTTTCCAAATCTACCGACCTCAAGCGCTTCCTTCGCTGCAGAAACCACGGGGTTAAATCTTTCAACAAATCCACCGGCGAGGACGACATCTTGCTTTTCGGCCTCATTTGCTAGCAAACTCGCCTTTCCTGAGTCGCCGGTGAACGGTTTTTCCAATAGCACGGACTTGCCCGCTTTTAACGCCATGAGCGTCGAATCAAAGTGATCGACCGTCGGCGTGCAGATGCTCACTGCATCGACCTTCTGAATCAAATCTTCTATTTTCTCAAATACCTGGGTTCCAAAGCGACGTGCAACAGCACGCGAATGATCGATATCGACGTCATAAATTCCAACAAGATCCGAAATCTCTGAGTAAATCCTCACATGATTTTGACCCATGTATCCAACGCCGATAACACCAGTCCGGATCATGCATCTTCCATCACATTAGGCAGTATTAAATCCCCACGATTATAGAAATAAAGGGCAGACAAATGAGTGAGCAAAAAATATATCAGACAAATGGATTGTTAATAACCTCATTTAGGTGATCATTTGAAACGTAGACTTCTGGATATACTTGCATGTCCGGTTTGCAAATATCATCCGCTCGAGCTCAATGTAATTGAAGAAAATGAAAACGAGATCGTTCGGGGAACTCTGCGATGTCCGAAATGTCAGATAAATTATGAGATTGAAGATGGCATTCCGAACATGATTCCTCCAGAAAGGAATTTATGAAGAAAAATTGATCAGAGTTTTTCCAGCGCTTCTTTGATTCTTTTCATTCCCTCGATAATCGCTTCCCTGCTCGTTGCAAATGATAATCTGATGTGACCCTCACCCGATGGTCCAAACGCAGATCCGGGCGTCACAGCGACATGTGCCTTTTCTAGGAGGTAAGCTGCTAATTCTTCGGATGACATCTTGAAGTCATAAGATGGAAATGCGTAGAAGGCCCCCTTAGGCTTCGGCGAGCTGAGTGAAGGGATTTCATTCATTAACTTCCAGACTAGATCTCTTCTTGCCCTAAACTCATCCACCATCTTCCTGACAGAATCTTGTGGCCCTCTTAACGCCTCGAGTGCTGCCATTTGAACGAATGAAGTTGCACATGTTAGGGAGTGGGTCTGCAATTTGTTGAGCTCCTTCATGATCTCAGATGGTGCAATCAGCCATCCAATGCGCCAACCAGTCATTGCATATGTTTTCGAGAAACCATTGATCGTGATCGTTCGATCAAACATACCATCGAACGATGCGATTGAATAATGTGTGCCTTCAAATATGATCTTCTCATAGACCTCATCCGTCAGCACAATCAAATCGTGATCTTTCGCCAAATCGGCGATCCCCTTAAGATCTTCCAGGGTCTGCACAGCACCGCACGGATTTGATGGAGAATTGACAAGAATCATTTTTGTCTTGTCTGTTATGAGTTCTGCCATCGCATCTGGAGACATTCGAAAATCGTTTTCCGCTTCAAGAGGCAAAAATCTTGGAATTCCACCGGCAATTCGAACACAGGCCTCGAATGTCCCCCAGGATGGATCAGGGAGAATAACCTCGTCTCCGTCATCGAGAAGAGCTAACATGCTCAAGAAGATCGCTTGCTTCGATGGTGTAATCAAGACATGCTTCTCATCGCAAGGGATCCCATTTTCTTTCCTACTTTTCTCAGCAACCGCTTTCCTTAATTCGGGAATTCCGGCAGACGGCGTGTAATGTGTAAAATTTTCTTTAAGCGCCCTGATGCACGCGTTGGTAATGTTTTCAGGTGTAGGAAAATCGGGTTCCCCCATCGAAAATGAGATAATATCAGTGCCTTCCTGTTTGAGCTTGCTCACGATATTTGATATCCTCACCGTGCCGGACTCGGCGACGCGTTTGACTCGCTGCGAAACCATCAACGACTGCAATATGGTCGACCTTTTAGTTTTTTTCTCATGTGATAAGTGATCATAGGAAGTTAAATACGAGAGGCATGAGATACGATACGCAATCCGCCGGGTTTTTAGGAAAATGATAAATAATGGTGCACAACTAGAGTGGATTGGTGAAAGAAATGCCACTGGAACTTGATCTGGCCAAGCTCAGATGCGGAACCGAACTCCTCAAGAGAGGGTTCGCAAAAATGCAGAAGGGCGGCGTCGTGATGGACGTTACAAATGCTGAGCAGGCCGGGATCGCCGAAGACGCAGGTGCGGTTGCAGTTATGGCGCTGGAGCGGGTCCCTGCCGATATTAGGGCGCAAGGAGGCGTCGCCCGCATGGCCGATCCCAAGAAAATACTGGAAATTATGGATGCAGTTACGATCCCAGTCATGGCGAAATGCAGAATAGGGCATTTTGTCGAAGCGCAGATCCTCGAAGCTCTCGGTGTCGACATGATCGATGAATCGGAAGTACTTACCCCCGCTGATCCGTTTTACCACGTTGATAAGAAGAAGTTCACGGTTCCATTTGTTTGCGGGGCGAGAGACCTCGGTGAAGCACTCCGACGCATCGATGAGGGCGCAGCGATGATCCGAACGAAGGGTGAAGCTGGTACAGGCAATGTGATCGAGGCAGTTAGGCACCAACGAGTGATCATGGGGAAGATCAGAGAATTGAAAGGTAAGGAAGACGAGGAACTTATGACTGTTGCGAGGGAAATCCAGGCGCCGTTTTATCTCGTTAAGGAAGTCGCGGAGCTTCAGCGCCTTCCCGTCGTTAACTTCGCTGCTGGTGGCATCGCAACGCCCGCAGATGCAGCCCTGATGATGCAGCTGGGATCCGATGGAGTCTTTGTTGGATCAGGTATTTTCAAGTCTGAAAACCCTGAGGAACGAGCAAGGGCAATTGTTGAAGCGGTCACGCACTTTGATGATCCAGCAACACTAGCGGAGATTTCCAAAGGACTTGGCGAGGCGATGAAGGGCATCGAGATTTCGACGATAAGACCAGAACAAAGGCTGCAAGAGCGGGGATGGTGAGTCTAAATTAGACTCGTCCAAATTCATGAAACGATCTTATGCAGTAGACCTCTGTCCCTCGCAATCTTGATTTCTCTTGAAATTCGCCTTCCAGTGCTCAGCTCTGGCTCAATAAGATCGGAATAAGGAGAGCCGGAAATAAACGGATTCGTTCCAGCGACGATTCGAGATGAGATTTCAAAGACCTTAAATTCAAGCTTGTCTGTGACGATGGTCTCGAGGCAGAACGGACCGATCATGCCGCCAAATAATTCAATTGAGCGGTTAATCACGCGCTCGCCCATGTCAAAAATCTTCGGCAATAGACTCTCTCTTATGACAACGGGAACGTTGCCAGTGACGACGAATGTAGGGTAAAGTCCCAGTTTCTTGAGCTCTTCCTGGGCACCAAGTTTGTACATCTCGTCGATGTTGCTCTCGTCACGCCTGTCCATTGAAAGGAGCTCAAGACTGCCCTCTGCAACTCTATATCCATCTTTTTTTATCGGGGAATAAAAGTAGTGTAGGTAATACCTTGTTCCCAGTACATATTCCTGAATCGTGTATGGCTGACTCTCATCGATTCCCAGTTTGAAGTCTGGATAATCTTTGGCAATGAAAAAACCCCGACCGCCTTTTGCGCCGTGGTATTTAACAAGAACAGGTCTATCGATCTCCTTCGCATCGCTGATCTTCTTCGGCATCTCGACACCGGCTGAAACAAGCCATTCCCTTTGTTTCTCTCTATCTGATTCCCACTGGAGAACGGCCCTGTTCCCAAAGGTTGGGACTGGAAGTTTCTCGAATTTTTCCGTTCCCATGTACTCAACAAAGGAACCGTGCGGAATGATGATGATATTGCGGTCGACGAGTTCATCGGCTCTTTCAAGAATTTCATCATAACTTTCGAATCGAATAAACTCGTCAGGTTTGGCAAGCGGAAAAGCATCGTAGAATTTCGTCTTTTGATTGACGGCAAGACCAATCGTTCTAAAACCCTCGCGTCTGGCGCCATAGAAAATCTGAAGCGAAGAATGAGAACACAATGTAGCGATAGCGATCTTACTTTTATCGTAACTGTCGAGAATCTCACTGATCTTATTTCTCAGTGCCATTACCGTTTAATTCCCCTTCGATGCTTAAATCTTTCCATCTGCATTTCACTTAAAAACTCATCTCGAATTGTTAACATAAAATAACAAAATCAAAGATGGCCAAAGAGATTGATTCCGAATCCATAGAACAAAGCATACAAAATGAAGGCTCTTGTAATTCCTCCTAAAAAGTTTGCGAGAACAAAATATCTCAACTGAAGAACCTCCCCCTCTCGATTGAAAACGGAAAAGATGTAAACCGGAATTGTATCAACCATACCAGGAATGCTGAGAAGAATGTATAGACCAAGGTATTTCAGCTTTTCAACAAGAAGCTCAGACTTCTCGACGAACCATCTGAACCACCCCCATTTCTGTGACCAATTTCTTACACGCCATTCAACTTTTGATCCGATGAAGAAAACAAGTATACTGCCAACCGCTTTTCCAGCTCCGAGGATCAGCGCCTTCAGAACAAAGTGAGTTCCAGGGTTGAGAATGAGACCAATTTCTACAGGAATCGGAAGAATGATTGCCGCAGATACCGAGTAGATGAAGAAAATCAAGCTATATGTAAATGGATCTGTCGAGTACTGATTCAAGAAATGAATGAACTCTGTCCAAAGATCCATCAGAGGGTGATTTCATTTAGATTCTAAAAACCTTCTTTGGGACTTTACATAATATCTCATTCTCCGCGTAAAGGCACAATAAAGGAGTCTTCTAATCCAGCAGATAACACACTTAGCAACATTTTTAAGCAAGCATTCCAATTACGCAATATAGGGAATACAATGGCGCCAAAAGATGCTGCAAAGGAGGAGGACTGGTTCGCGCAATTGGATGCCGAGCTGGAACAAAAGACCGAAGCTATTACCAAGGATCTCATGGAACTCAACAATCAAAAAAGGATGATTAACCGAACATTGATCGAAGACTTTTGGAAGATTTGGATGAGGTTTGGGAAGATTAATGTCCACTTTACCATGGAGCCTTCGTATAGCGCCTTCGCCCAATTCGACGAATTTCCAGATCAATGGCGTTTCAGAGAAGATTTTAACTTCGCAGGAGTTAACACAATACAACTTGTCGATAGAACGCAGGAACAGGGGCGAATGGGTGATTCCTTGAAAATCTGGTATTATAACGAGGATTCGACACCCCATATCAGAATGGTCTTTGAATATTGCGAAGGAGAACACTATTACAAGTATTCAGGATGGAAGAGAATCTTTGGACAATTTGTCATTTATGATGCTCCTCTTGCTAAGTTTGACATGGACAAGTTTCACGAGAAACTCGCAGACGTTGTTAAAGCGTGGTATGAATCGCATCTTCGAAGGAACAGAGACATTTTGATCAAGCATCTCAAAGACAACTACGAGCGTGGCGAGACTTTCACCGAGTAAATAGAATTTCGAAGCGCCAGATATCCTTTCATCCGCATTTTTCCTCTTTCAAAGTTTTGAGATCCTGATCATATCGATTTAGAACAGATGTTGTTGGTTAATCCAAGCAAAGAATCGATGCGAATCTGTATTCACCACTTTCGATCCCCTCCGCAATAATACAATTAATAATAACTCAGATAAATTCTAAAGCGAATGAGATCACCGAAGAAAATGGAGGCGTTCTATGCAAAAAGAAGATCTAGCACCCCATGTTAAAGAGATCAGCCAGGTGCTCAATGGCAGTATTGATGATGATCAGATTACGAAGGAACTTAAAACTTTTCTTGAAGTTTATAGGGTGTCGCTCGAGACGGCGAAAAGGAGTATCATCAGGAAATATGGCGGAAATCCGGCCCTCCTATCGGGCGGTCAGAGAAAACGTATTGGCGAACTCACTGGTAATGAACAGAGAGTCGATCTTCTTGTCAAGGTTATCTCTGTCAACAAGAAGGAAATCGAGATTGACGGAACTTATAAGCCGATTCTTTATGGGATATTCGCAGACGAGAGCGGCACCGCGAGTTTTACCGCGTGGGATGCAGATAGATTTGATTTCAATAAAGGGGACGCCTTGCTCGTCCGGAATGCTTACACCAAAGAATGGAATGGGCAGCTGCAGATCAATCTCGGAAATAAGGCAATTGTTGAACGACAAGATGCCGATTCCATTAATTTTTCTGAGATAGAACTTCCGAAATTTACGGAGACAAAACAGGTAAAGATAGCGGAGCTCCAGGAAGGTATGAACAATGTGACCGTCACTGGTCGAATCCTTTCGGTAGAAAAAAGAATTGTTGAGACATCGGATGGTTCAAAGACCGTGTATTCGGGCGTCATAGCAGATGCAACCGGAAAAACCCAGTTTTCTGCGTGGCATAACTTCGAACTCAAACAGAACGACGTGATCACAGTCAAGGGCGCGTATGTCCGGGGATGGCGGGGAATCCCCCAGCTAAATTTTGGAGAGCGTGCTGAGGTTAGCAAATTCTCTGGAACTTTTCCCTCTCTGATTGACCTTTCTCAATCAGTCCTGAGAACAATTGTCGATCTCGAAAAAATCGGCGGCGGAATTGATGTTCGTGTAAAGGGTGTTGTCGTCGATGTGCGTGATGGTTCGGGATTGATTTTCAGGTGTCCCACCTGCAAGAGGGTAATCCAGAGGAATCTCTGCAGAATTCACGGCACCGTTGAACCATTGCCAGATCTTCGAATTAAGGCTGTTGTCGATGACGGCGAGTCTGTTCTCACAGCAATCATGAATAGAAAAATCACGGAGTCTTTATTGGGAATGACACTCGACGAGGCAATGAAAAAAGCGAAGGAGATGATGACTCCAGATGTCGTCAAAGAGGAAATTGAAAATAAACTAATTGCCCAGCCTATCGAGATTTCTGGAAATGTAACAAAGGATGAATACGGTCTCATGATGGTCGTTGGATCGGCTCGCATCGCATTACCCGATATAAAGACGGAGGCGACAACTTTGCTCTCTGAACTGGAGGGATTTTCATGATTTCAAGGGAAGTTGCGTGGAGGGCATTCGCGGCCGAATACAACGCCTCGACTCTTGAAGTCAAGGGAGAGGGGGAGAGGGCACCGTCCTATGTGATCACTCCGCTGGGCGCGATGATCAACAGACTTTTTGTGGTTGGCGTGTTGACCGACATTGAAAACACGGGTACCGAGGAAGAGCCATTCTGGAAAGCAAGGATCACCGATCCGACGGGAACATTTTTCATTTCGGCTGGCCAGTATCAACCAGAGGCTGCCATCGCGTTGGCTAGAATAAGGCCACCTGAATTTATTGCCGTCGTGGGGAAGAGCAGAACATATTCACCAGAAGAGGGGACGCTTTATGTCTCAATCAGGCCTGAGAAAGTGACGGTTGTCGACGAAAAGATTCGTGACTACTGGATCCTCGAAACGTGCAAGTCAACGCTCAAGAGAATATCAGCAGCCGAGGAAGCAAGGCAGATGGAAAGTCCATCAGTTGAGTCTCTTATGAAACTCGGCTTTTCGAGAGTGCTTTCAGAGGGTGTGGTGAGAAGCGTCGCCCACTATCAAACAGTTGACTTTGAGAAATACAGAGCAGTGGTTATTGATGCACTGAAGTATCTGTTGCCAGAATACCAGACAGAGATACCAGAGATACCGGTTGAATCCCCTGAGGAAATCGATGAGGAGGAAAACATCGATAACGAGGAAAAGGTTTTGGCGATCATCGACCGACTTGACAAGAAAGGGAAGGGAGCACCCTGGGATGAAATTGTTGAGGAGGCAAAAAAGGAGGGGATCGAGAAGAATGAACTTGAAGAGATCACAAACTCTCTTCTCGATAAAGGATTGATCTACGAACCGATTTTAGGAAAAATGAAAAGGATATAGGGAAAAGGTTTTTGAGAATATTCTTCAACTGAATTCATTCTTCGAGATCGCGATGAGGATAAGACCCACGAGCCCTAGTATCGAACCGATGAAATACGGCCCGACGGTCAACAACGCGAGAACAGCACCGACGATCGCAAATCCCCATTTTTTCCTCTTTATCGCGAAGACGCCACCGATTAAAGCGATTAAACCAATGATAAACCAGATCACTCCACAGGCAACCAAAACACCTTCGACTGCGCTAACGATGTCAGGGCCATACATTTCCTGTAACAGGTCTTCGATCTCACCAGAAAGGGCCGCAAGTAAAAGACCTGTGACGATGCCGATCAGCCCCGAGACAATGACTAAGACGCCGCCAACTACTGGCTTGGAAGTTAGCAGTTTTGCACCAGCGGGAGCTGCCTGCGGAGGTGCCTTCTGCGGTGCTGCAGCCTTGGCAACTTCAGGTTTTATAACATACCCGCAGTAAGGACAGACGTTGGCGTCCATCGGGACCGCGTGGCGACAACTCGGACATGTTGCATCGATGATCTCATCATATGGACGTTCCTCCATCCTGATACCTCCGTCGCCCTAAAAGGGCAAAAAGATATCCTTTTCTATCTATTTATAATACTTCACTTTGGTCGATCAATTCATTTTTAGTTTTCCGATTTCGAATAATATGGGGATTTTCAAAACTCATTTTGTCACGACGATCGCGCCGTAACCAACAACTTCTCTCATAGGATAAACATCGCCAGACGTGCCGTATTTTAGCAATCGAGCTTCCTTCCCTCTCGCCGATCCAAGCATCACCATCACAGGACCATAACCGCACATTGAAACATCCTTTCGAATTACAACATCGTAAACGCCTCTTGGGTTGAGCGCTAGAATCTGATTGATAACCTCCATATCCTTCGCTTTTGCCTCATGTGCTGGCACATAGTGCGAAAAATCACTCGATGCAATGATGACGACGTCGAGCCCTTCAATCGCCTCCTTCAACTGCTCCGCCGTTTCCATTGCTGTATCATAATCTTGTAGTGCCATGCATATCGGAAGGATCTTGACGTCATTAGAGAAGTATTGAATGAATGGCAGTTGCACTTCAATCGAATGCTCGTACTGATGGGCAATCGGATCGACGCTCATCTTGCGTTCGAGTTTCTTTAGCAGATCACGATCTAGCTTGCACACACCTAGTGGTGTCTCGAAGTCTTCACTAGCCACCGCCACTGCGCTTCCAATTGCGTGATGATTGGGGCCAATGATCACAAAGGTTTTTGGAAATCCGTCACGGGCGATCGCCGCGTAAGCGTGCGCAGCAATAGGTCCAGAGTAAACATAGCCTGCATGTGGCACGACAGCCCCGATGATCTTTCTTTCACCATTGCGTGAAAGCTCTGGAATTGAGCCTGGGCCGAGGGGCGAGAGAAAACATTTTCTGATTTCCTCTCTTAATTCTCTTTCCTTTCCTGCGTAGAATTTTCCAGCGACGGCAGGATATCTCATATTAGCAAAAAGATGTGTGCTACATTATTTCAAAGTTTTGTGATCGAAAAGTGAATGTTCACCAATTCATTTCTGTTTTAAAGCTCTGCTTCGAAGTCATCGATTGTCAATTTGAAATCCGAGTCCTTCTCGATCATTTTCTTTTCCTTCAACGTTTCCCTGGTCAAAAGCCAGTAAACGCACGCAAGTGCCCTCCGCCCCTTGTTGTTTGTCGGAATGACAAGATCGACATTTCTCGTTTCGTTGTTTGCGTCGCAAAGGGCAACGATCGGAATCCCGATGTTGAGGGCTTCGGCTACAGCTTGCTGATCTGCAGCTGGATCTGTGGCGAGAAGAACTTCCGGTTCAATATACTGGGGAAGAGCGGGATTCGTTAGACTTCCAGGCACAAAACGACCAGGGATGACCTGTGCACCAATTGCTTTAGCAAAGACTTTTGCTGGCTTTTGCCCATATTGCCGCGCAGAGACCACAACGATCTTGTCGGCGGGAAATCTTGAAAGGAATTTTGCCGCCACCCTGATCCGCTGATCGGTTTGCTTTACATCGAGCACATACAGCCCGTCTGATCTCACTTTGAAAATAAATTGTTTCATGTCTGCGCTTTTCTGTTGCGTTCCGATGTGAACGCCTGAGGTAAGATAGATGTCCTCGGACACGAGAAGTCCAGTATTCGTTTCATCCGTCATTGCAAACCCTCATGTATCTCTTTTGACCGTAAGAGGTATGACTCCCTTCTCAAATTCCAGCATAGCAATTTGAATCGGATCAATGACATTCTCAGGAATATCGATGAGAACAGGCGCACCGAGAGATATCTGCAAGGCCCTCGCTCCAATAATGCGCGCCTTCTCAAATCTCGTATATTTCATAAAGTCACCATGCCGGGATTTCCCCCATATTGATGGAGGCCTTATAAAACTTTTGTAGGGAACCTCATGATGTTCTGATACGCTGGCTACGCATCTCTCCGCGCCGATTTCTGTATAGGTGCACATCAGGCATCGCACCTCCCGAGCTTTGCCTTCATATACGGCACTAGCCCTCCCCTTTCTAGAATATCGATTAGGAATTCCGGAAGGGGATTGAAACCGATACGAAGGCCATCAGATTCTCTCAAGATAAATCCACCTCTAATATCGAGGGTGATAATATTTCCTTTTTCCAAAAGACAAAAGGCATCCGGACAAACGATGACAGGGAGACCAATATTGATCGCATTTCTGAAAAAAATTCGTGCGAAACTGGCTGCGATAATAGCCCCTATCCGCTTTTCTTTGAGAACTGCCGGTGCTTGCTCCCTGCTTGATCCGCATCCGAAATTCCGACCAGCAACGATAATATCGCCTGGCTTGACACCGATTGCGAATATCGGATCGAGATCTTCGAATATATGAGCAGAAAGGGATTTCATGTCATATTCGTCAAGATATCGCCCTGAGATGATTAAATCTGTGTTGATATGATCGCCATACTTCCATACACGCCCTTTGATCATTGTTACACCGTCCTAGGATCCGTAATCTCACCTTTGAGCGCGCTCGCCGCAACTGTCTCTGGGCTGGCTAGATAAATTTCAGCGTCTGGACTTCCCATTCTTCCCCTGAAATTGCGATTTGTCGTCGAGATACAGCGCTCTCCTGCTGCGAGAACACCTTGGTGTGCGCCGAGGCAAGGACCGCACCCAGGATTCAAAACAATCGCGCCCGATTCAACGAGCGATGTAAGAACCCCTTTTTTCACCGCTGAAAGGTAAACTTCTCTCGATGCAGGCACAACGATAAATCTCACGGATTCACTCACTTTTCTTCCGTTCAAGATTTTCGCCGCTGCGATGAGATCTTCTAATCGACCATTCGTACACGACCCAAGAAGAGCTTGGTCAATAGGCGTACCAGCAATTTCCTCAACTGGAACGACGTTATCAACAGAATGAGGCTTCGCGATCTGTGGAGGGAGGTCGGATACATCGAATTCTTCCGCTTGTACATCTGCTGAGTCATCTGAACGAACAATTTCAAATGACTGGTGAGATCGACCTATTAGCCACTCTTCTGTATTTTTATCTGGGAAGACGACACCAATCTTTGCGCCCATTTCCATACTCATATTCGACAAAACCATTCTCGAGGCAATAGACATTCGATCAACGCAATCGCCAACGAATTCGACGGCCATGTAATTTGCGCCTTCTGCACCAAGTGTACCGATAATATTTAATATCACGTCCTTGGCTGAGACACGATCTGGCATTTGCCCAGTGATGCGAATTCTCAGGGTTTCAGGTACCCTGAACCAGAGCTCCCCCGTTGCCCAGACTGCGGCCATTTCAGTTGCTCCGATGCCTGTTGCAAAAGCTCCAAAGGCACCATAAGTTGTCGTGTGAGAATCCGTACCCACGATGAGCATTCCTGGCAATACGTGACCTTTTTCTGGAAGAACCTGATGACACACGCCTTCTTTCACATCGTAAAAATGTCGAATCCCTTCTTTTTTGACAAACTCTCTAACGATCTTGTGGCTTTCTGCTGTTTTCAAAGTATTTGCTGGCACACGATGATCAAAAAGAATGACAATCTTTTCAGGATCCCAGACCTTTGCAGCACCCATTTCTCTAAAAGCCTTGATGACGAGAGCGGTGTTCTCATGCGACATTGCGAGATTAACTCTCGCATTCACGATGTCACCCGGATCAACCGGTCGACCGCACGCACGGGAAAGAATCTTTTGCGCAAAGGTCATGGGAATCATGCCAAGAAGGAAGCATTACTCACTTATATCGCTATTGGCCGCAATAATGCGGCAATTGTCGAATAAAACATACAATAATTCTGAAGAGCTGACTAATGTAAACGACCAAAATGAAGAATTTCTAGGAATCGACGTGCAAAGTGAGGTTGCACCTCATTTGAAGTGACAACCTGAAGATACGAGGAGACTTGCAGATAATTCATGCGACACAATTGTATGGGGATTTCAAAGGTTCAAGGGTGAACTACACAATATCGCCGGCGAAGCAATCGATTAACGCACAAAATGATGGAGAAAGAGTAAAATTGTTCTCTAATAGAAAAGAGCTAGTGGATCAACAAAGAAGTGCACAGTCAGTGAGATACGAATGGATGAAAATGAAGACGCAAACGCACTTATGAACCTGGACAAAATAGTGAGACGTGTTTTGTTCGATTCAAAAATCTGAGAAATTCACATCGAATCGACTGGAACGATCATCATCGAAAATCATCAAGTACGACACGAAGTGAAAATATCGTTCCGCATTAGACGACTGCCAAGTTTTCCTTCCTCAACGACGAGTTGCAGCTGCTTTACTTTTTTCTACGCCATAAGATAGCAAACATCAGAGAATTTGTCATTCGCTACATGATTATTGACAAAGAACTCATTACACGGCGATCGTTATGTATAGAAACCTAAGGTTGATTTGAAAATATTGCACAATAGATTCTTGCAAGAACGCCGATAACATGATCGCCATTAACCGCAATGTTCTGATCAGCATAACTGATCTTATATTAAAAAAAGAATCGACTTGAAACCATTTAATCAAAAAGCCTCTTCAGGATTGTTAACATCCCTTCTCAATAATTTCACCCGCAGTTCCTCCCTTCGTTAAGAGATCGAGAAGGAAGCGCTTTTCTTCCTCGTCAGAGAAGGCTACAGCGCCGATTTTTTCGGTACATGTAATTGTCTTCCTCTTTCGAATTTCGATAATACCAGAGGACTGACCTGCTTCTTGCACGACTTTGAATACAAGGTACATCATATTACCACGACGATATAGTAGAATAGAAATAGCCACTTATATCATTTGATGTTGTGGCGATATCCTACGAAAGCAATCCACTAATGATACAACGACACAATCACGCTTTTTTTAAATTGATGACGAAAATTGCGCCCCGAGGTTTATTCTCCTCCACATGGACGCATCCATCATACCGATCAATTGTTTTTTTCGCGAGATACAACCCTAGACCAGAGCCTCGAGCATTTCCGTAGCTCACGCCCTCATCAAAAATCCGATTTCTGATTGATTCTGGAATTCCAACCCCATAATCAATAATCTTGATTTCACATGCGTTCGTATCCGATTTAATCACGATGTCGATTCTATCAGTTTTCCCGTGGACGACAGCGTTTCTGATGATATTATCAAAGACTGACATAAGAGCTTCATCCGCCATTACGCTGCAATCGCCATCAATTTTGAACTTGACGGGATAACTGCCAATGACCTTTTCCAAGACTTCTCTGACCCTAGTCGGTTTTAATCCGATACCAGAAAAAGCGAATTGCTCCAGTTCTTTCATTCTTCTTATCAATTCTGTACTCTTTTTCACAGCAGTGAGCACGTTCTTCAAGAATTTCTCGTCCTTTATTTCCATAAAAAGTTCAAGAGATCCGCCAATGACGGTCAATTCATTCAATAGATCATGCCTCATCGTTTTGTTTATAACCTTGAGGATGTCGTTGAGTTGCATGATCGATTTTTCTGCGCGCTTCCTACACGTCACATCCATGATAAAGCCCTCAATCGCGACCACATCCCCAGAATCGGCATAGACTCCCCGTCCCTGCTCCCACACCCATTTCTCCTCTCTGTGACGAGTTTTGATTCTGTATTCAATCGTAAATGACCTGCGCTCCTGTAACGCTTTTTGTATCTCATTCCAGACGAAAGATCTGTCCTCGGGGTGTATAATCTCTGCGTAAGAGATCTTCGCATTCCCAACGAGATCGGATGGAGCGTAGCCTGTAAGAATAGTACATGCGTCGCTAATGAATTCCATTGTCCGATTTGCGTCATTATGGCATCTGTAAACCATCCCATGGAGATTGCTCAATAGAATTTCGAATGTTTGATAAAATTCTTCCAACAAGCTTCCCCTATGATGGTTAGATGGTATTGCCAGAGATGCCCAATCATGATCCTTTTTAGAAATAATGATTTGGTGATCTAGTGCGATCATTGTGATTTCCAGTGGTTCAATTTCGGTCGAAGGATAAGAACAGAGAACGGTCATTTTCTTATTGCTCAGCACTTCGTTAATAAACCGTTCGCGTTCCATGACGTGTTCGATCTTTTTCCCTGGCACGCTCTCAGTTGTTATAGCCAGCCTCATTCCCTCTAGATTTCTAACCACACAAGAGTTCAATTTTCCCTCGAGGTACTGTCTAAGATTTGTCAACGAGGATAAATCTGGTTTGTTAGCATGCTCGTCGATCACATCCTGTGATACTATCTCGATTTGCTCATGCCGAAGAAAATCATCAAACCCTGGAACCTTACGGTATAAAATATCGACCATTTCGTCTACTGATGAACGGTTTTGTAGGATCCACAGACAGTAGTGTTTCTTATTGAGGCCAGAAAAAATCAATGACGTAACAAGATCGATAAATTCATCGCGTTCTCTATAAAATTGGCAGATATGTGTGCCCCACTGAATTGAATCAAGGACGGTTGGTATCGATCTGACCATGCGCAAATCCACTCCGAATATCCGTCCCAATCCTAACGCACCGGCATACCGATCGTTTTCTTACACTTTCCGAAGATTTTAAATCTATTTCCTTAAATCATCAAATGAATACTTGAAACCAGCGCCTCGCAAACTACATTCTTTCCAGCCTTTGATTTCTTTTGTACAAGTATCGAGCACATAAGAAATAAACATATATGATGAAGAAATGAGAATTATATTAATTTCGTATATATCAGGAAGGGATGGGATGTGCGAAAGAGTAGAGTCAAATTTTTGTTTCTTATCGCATCGATTATCTCTATGATGACTGTCAGCTTCGCTAGCTTTTCGGCTGAAGGGCATCCGGATCGCATCGAAAAATTCGGACTTATTGAATCGTCTGATCACTTCACTGCCTATTTTGTTCTGTCCGATAAAGATGGCAATGACGTTGCAATAGCTGGAACTGTTGATTTCGAAATTCGAGACGAGTTTATGATCACTCTTTACAAGACCTCATTCGAAGTTATGGCTAACGAATTTTCTATTTATGACTTACCAGATCATACACATGTTTATGGATATATATGGCAAATCCCCTTCGGCGTCATTCAGAAAAGCGATAGCCGAAATGAATCTCTTATGGCATACGTGCGCTTTTCAAATCATGAAGTCCTCCTCGAAAGAATTTGCGATAACGTCCCATTCCCAGATCTTCTCAAGGCACCTAATAAACCACCTGTATTGAAAATTAATGCACCAAGGATTTCATGGTGCGATATCGAAACCAAATTCAACGCTTCTTCTTCATACGATCCTAATCTCAATGCGATGTTGTTTCGATGGGATTTTGGAGATGGGCAGAATGTAACCGGATCTAACGTCGTCTCACATTTCTATCAATTCCCTGGCAATTATCAAGTCAAATTGACTGTTGAGGATTCCGAGGGTGGCATTAGCAACATAACCCATTCAATTAAGATTGAGAATCCAGAGATTATTTCCATTACGAAAAAGAGCTTCGAAGATCAGAGCGGATCGTCGATGTACACGTTCAGCATCGAGATATCCGTGAGCAACAGAGCGCCTCAACCAGTATTAATCGACATCAACGAGTTTTTCGTAAAAACCGATGATGAATTATATCAATACGAAAGAACTGAGAATGAGTCGGACAAAGTCTTGGATTCTCTAAAGAGGGTTTCAATCACTCTGCACTTCGAGATTCTTAATAACGAGATACCATCCGTCCTTATTTACAAAGACAGATTATTTGTTCCGATTGACGATACGGTTTCAAAGAATCTGACAGTTTCGTTCGTTGATGTCGGACAGGGCGACGCGATTCTTATTAAGACACCTGATTCAAGAACCGTTCTCATCGATGCGGGACCTGACGATAAAGCCCCGGAACTTATCAGTTATCTTTATTCTAATAACGTGACATCGATCGACGCTTTCATTCTTACCCATCCAGATGAGGATCATATTGGGGGAGCTGATGAAGTTCTTAGGAACTTCGACGTCCTGAGCATCTATCATCCAGGATATGTCAGAGAGACAAAGACGTATAATGAATTCGTCTCTGCGATGCTCGAAGAAGGGTGCCCGGTGTTCACGGACGAGAATATAGATCCAGGAGATCGAATCCCAGTCAGCAGCTCCATCGATTTTCTTGTTCTCCACATCGATAAAGATGCACCTGATTCCAACAGTGCAAGCATTGTCATAAAGATATCATATTTTGAAATAGATTTTCTACTAACAGGGGATATTGGATATAATATCGAGAGTGAACTTCTGGTCAACTTCACAACGGAACTGGATATCGAAGTCCTGAAGGTAGCCCATCACGGAAGCAAATATTCAACTTCAAATGAATTCCTTGAGGCAACAACACCAGAAATCGGAATTATCATGGTCGGAGCTGATAATCCCTATGGTCATCCGTCGAGTGAAACACTTGCGAGGCTCTCAGCTCACCAAGTCACAGTTTTACGGACGGACATTGAGGGCACAATCACTGTCACAACCGATGGCATAGGCTTGGCGTTTTCCTTCGAAAAGACAAGTGATATCGAACGAGATTTTGATGGATCATTTTAAGCTCGGTTTCAAATCAACGAAGATCTCCAAGATTTAAAACAATGGATTTTGTTGCATTTAGCATCTCTGAGAGTGATTCTGCCGACATCGCTCTTGTGTCCGTGGAAAATTCCTTCCCATGATAGCATTTTTCAAACCATAGAGCGTACTCATCTCCATTCCGATCAGAACTCGAATCGTCTCTCCATGAAAATGATCATTAAGCCAGAATCGCTCCACGTACCTCCCCGATTCTCTGAATTTGAGACCGACATAAACCCTGGACCTAATGTCTTCGGCGCCTGCTTTTCAATGACGAAATCTTTAATTGCCTTGATAGTCCCGGTGTAAGGCTCCCCGCCAAGAATCGCCAAGCCGTGATGAGCGTCAAGAAGATTAACAGAATCACCGGATTAATCATCGACCTTTCGACTATGCTGAGCCTTTCCTTCTTATCATCTTCCTCAAGGCTGTATCCCCTTTTCGGAAGAATATATGTCTTCTGGCATTCCTGGAAAAAACTCTCTCACACCGGTGAAAACCTTGTTTCTCAAATCTGCCATCGTGATATAGATCATCGATGGGGGTCAGAATTGTATTTGAAGTCTGGGGGAAGAGATCTGACTGTAGTACACAGATTTGGTAGCACCACATTCATTTTTTAGCTAAATCTAGAAGCTTCTTGAAAATTGTTCTATCTTCTCAAAATGAAAGAATCTTGAGGAGTATTCTTCGCTGTGTGAAAGTTTCATTAGTTAATCAATCAATTGCGTCAATCCGAAGAATGATTCGATATGGCGCATAGATATGTTAATAGGCAGCTGGTGAAGAAATATGCGAGCGGCACTTCTCCTCGACCTAGATGAAGTCAAATTCATTGAGCCAAGCTTCGATAGGCTCATCGACGAACAATTCACCAACGATCTGGTCAATATACGATCATCGAGGGGACGATTGCTGATCAACGAGAATGAATGGCCGATTGCAGTTGCATTGGAAACGGATATCGGATGGATTGCTGGGAGTTTCACTTATCGAAATATCTCAGAAGAGCTTCTTGATAAACTCGAGCAAATTGACGTTGAGATTTACCAGGAAAAACAAGCAGAATGGGAATCGGCTGTAAGGGAATACTATTCACTGATGCTTATGAAAAATACAATTCCCGCCCTCGAGGATTTTTCACAACCTCGTGTTGAAAACTTGCTTGACGTCGTGAAGGAAGAGTGGATGGATGTGAGGGGAGAAGTCTGCTTGGATGCTGCGTGCGGTACAGGCGTAGGTTCAGTGGTTGCGAGAACGATAGGCATGACGGTCATTTCGTTTGATAACGATCCTTCGCTTCTATCGTGCGGTCTCCGGACTGGAAGATTGCTGCCCGAAGAAACAATGTGCATCGACGCATCTCTTGCATCCAGGTACATCAAGAGTGCGGGATATGGCCTTATTCTTATGGCGGGAGAAATCACACCATTTAATTCATTTCTATGGAAAAGAATTGTAGACGAGATCCTCTTGCTAACAGAGAATACGATCATCACAACAGGGACAGAGAAAGAAGCACTCATGATCAGCAAGTGGTCAGGCGAGAAGGGAAGAAGAGTGGAGCTGATTCAAAATGAAATGAGCGATTTTTACGATCAGTGGATTTGCAAAATACGGAAAAGATAAACAATCATTTCTCATTCTCAAACAAGGAAGAGAATAATACCTCATTTTCTATGTAAGATAAGCGTGGTCTTAATGGAAGAAAGAGTTAGAGTTGCTGCAGCTCAATTATCACCAGTCTTTATGAATAAGGAAGCAAGCCTCGATAAGGCGTGCAAAGCTATCGAGTCGGCTGGAAAGGCTGGTGCAAAACTCGTTGTCTTTTCGGAAACATTCATTCCTGGATATCCATACTGGCGTGGTATCTTGCCGATTTCGAAATGGTCTAATTGGATGGTAGAGTACCAGAAGAATTCCCTAAAAATCCCTAGTCCTGATCTTGATTTATTGTGCGAAGTTTCGAGAGATGCGGCCGTCATTACGGTTATAGGTTGCAGCGAAATGAGCGATGTCAAAGGAAGCGCGACCTTGTATAACACAATTTTGTTTATTAACAACAATGGAAAATTTCTCGGTCGTCACAGAAAGATTATGCCGACTCATGCTGAAAGGATGATATGGGGAATGGGGAATGCTGAGGACATTGCAGTGTTTGATACGCCTATCGGGAGGATTGGCGGATTGGTCTGCTATGAGCACCACATGACACTTCAAAAGGCTGCGATGGCAGCACTGGGTGAGGAAATACACTGTGCTCTTTGGCCTGGTTGGTGGGTTATGGAACATCACCCAGGGGATAAGAGAAGGTGGAGAGAGGGAGATTCCCCCTACTCCTGCGATATTGAGCACGCCGTCAGAGAATATGCGTTTGAAAATCAGGTTTTCGCAATCAGTGTTGGCCAGTATATTTCTGATGACGCAATGCCACTGGATTGTAGGGATTTCAATGTTTCAGCAGGGGGGAGCTTCATAGTAAATCCAGCGGGAGTTATCATGGCAGGTCCCGTTTTCAATAAAGAAGAGATCCTTTATGCCGACCTATCAGCAGAAGATCGGGCGTTGACAAAGGCATACTTCGATACCCTCGGCCACTATTCACGTCCCGACCTCTTCAGACTTGAGATCATACGCGGCACGGTCAGTGGCAATCGTCATACGCCTCCTTCAGAAGACCAAGATCGGACAAGGGAAACTGCCGTCTCGTATCAATCTGGTAAAACGATTGAAACAAGAAAGAGATAGCTTCCAGAATAATCGCAATGTTGCAAACACTGCAACTCGATTTGATGATCAATTGATAAAACAATAAACCAGAGTTTTAAAATTCAATATAGAGGTCATACACAAATGAAAGGGTAAACATCGAATGACAGAAAAACTCAGCGTAATTACGACTCATCGCTAAAGTCCTAGTTCTTGATGCACCCTCTTCATTCCATTTAGAGCAATTTGCAAGTACTGTTCGATTGAGAGACCCAATTGTTCACAGATAGCGATCCTTTCCCTACTGACGTTTTTCGCAAAATCCTTTGATCTGTATTTCTTAAGAAGTGTCTCTAATTTCACTTCTTCGAGCTTTTTCGATGGCATAACAAGCGCACATGCGACAATCAGACCAGAGGCGGCATCGGAAGCAATGAGAGCTTTCTTGAACTTACTATCTGGTAAAACCGATGTGTATTCATAATTATGTGCCAAAATCGAGTTGATGATTTCATCATCAACAAATCCCTGGAGCAATTCCTTTGCCTCCAGGGTGTGCTTTGAAGGAGCATCACATATCTCGAAGTCAATGTCATGGAGAATTCCAGTCACCTCCCATTTCAACGCATCTTCTCCAAGATTCATTGCTAACTCCCTCATGATCGCGCCAACCGCGATCATATGCTTCAGATTGTTTTCTTTCGAGATGTAGTTCCTCACCGCGCGAATTGCCTCATCCCTTGAGATCATTTATTATGAGATATCACTAGAACAATAATTAACCTACCTCTAGGATGTTCTTTTCTTCATGAATTGCTTACACATCCCTGGTACTTTGCAAGTTCCACTTGGCAACCTAGATGGTTCATAAAAAAAGGCAAAATCGAGGATCGTAAAAAATCAATAATTACTTAATTTTAAATTGCAGAGTAAGATCCGGCTCCACTTTGTACAATCACATCGCCAAAATATCAGTGAAGGCACCATTGCCTGAATGAAAAAATGTAAACCGATTTTGCAAAAAACTTGAGAAGAGCCATCAAAAGGCAAAATTGATAGCTAGAAAGATTCCATAGAGAATTAAAAGCATAGCACCATATTTTCTATTGATACCACCGTGGCGCCTCAGCAAAAGAATCACCAGAAGAATAAAAAGAACGAGTGGGATCACGCCTGTGATCAGCAACATGTTACTAAGCGGCAAACTCTGAAAGATTCCACCCATTCCTGCGACGACGAGTGTATTGAAAACGATAGAACCAAAGCTGTTTCCCAAAGCAATGTCCGTTCCTTTCTTAAACGCGGCGACAATGCTCACCGTTATTTCGGGAAGAGTGGTTCCGAGCGTCACGAGCGTGAGACCGATCAAAAAGTCGCTTATCCCAAAGGCTTTTGCAAGATTCACTGCAGAATCAATTGAGATTTGCGCCCCAATGAGCAGGATCATAAGGCCCACTAGAAGGGTTAGTGCGCTCATCAATGGCTTAGGGCATGGAGAACAAATTTCCTTGTATTCCATGCTAACAGCGTCGCTTGGCTTTTCCCTTCTCGACAAGAAAAATAAGATAATAATTGCCAGAGGAAACAAGATGATCATCAGGGAACCGTCAAAGATCGAAATTTGACCATCAAATGCAAGCAATAGAAAGAGTATTGTACTCAAAAGTGCAACCATGCCTTCTCGTCTGACCATGTCAAACTTGATGACGATAGGAGAGATGATTGCACAAAGAGCGAGAATAAAAGTTATATTCGATACATTCGCACCTATGACATTACCGAGGGAGACTGTTGACACTCCCCGCATTCCCGCAACAAGACCGAGGAAGAATTCTGGAGCAGATGTTCCGAAAGCTACAATAGTCGTTCCAATAATAAATGGTCTCACTCCAATTGCGCTCGCAAGCTTAGCCGCTCCATCAACGAGGTATCTGCCTCCAAAATAAACAGCAGTAAATCCAGCAATAAGAAAGATGAGATTGTTGAGAGTATCCATTTCAAGATGGGACATCAACTAACCTTTATTTATTCTGTATAGATGGGCTACAGTTGACAAGACCATCGATATCTACGCAGCAAATCAGATGTTTCGAGGATCTGAGTTAAAAATTTTAATTAGAAAACCGACCAGTATAAGATGCCTAAGTGCGCTCTCATCATTTTTTGGTTAACGATAAGAAATGCTCGATGCCCAACAACGAGTGCATAAAGTGTATCCGTAGGTGATCAAGAGAGGGGGGTTAAACGTCGACAAGCTTAACGCCTTCTTTTTCAAATCTCTCACGTAAATTTTTGAGAAAGGTCGAAATAATTTCATCTTTTCTATTAATTTCCCTGATCCAAATCTTGATTGCCAGTTTTGTTCTCGTACCCTGAATCTCGACAACGTTGACCTGTGGATTGAAAAAATTCATGTCGATTTTGCCTTCAAATAATGTTTTGAAACGTGGCAGTTCGAGCAATTTATTAATTCTTGATTTTTCTTCTCCGATTACATTAGGTAAAATGAAATTATTCTTGTCCGCTTCATCCATCACGATCCTCGCGATGCGATCGACATTTTCGTCCCTCGAAATCCACACTGGCACCGTTAGGGCAACAAAACCTCCTTTTGTGTAATTAATTAATTTATTTCCAATTAAAAAAGAATTGGGAATGTAAAGAATGCGCCCATCTAAATCACGCATGACTGTATTGATGAGGTTAACATCTTTTACGCGGCATAAACCGGTCGCGGGCATGCCTCCGACCTCAACCCAGTCTTCAATTTCAAAAGGCTTCGTGACTGAAATAAGGATGCCAGCGAATGCATTCTGTATGACCTGTTGCGATGCGAGAGCAACAGCAATACCAATGACACCAAGAGAGACGAGAAATGCGGAAATATCCAATTTGAGGATTTCCCAGAAACCTATGTAGAGACCAACGATGATAAGTAAATATTGAGTGAATTTTGCGATCATCTTTGATCGCTTCTTTGTGATTCTGACGTCGAGGACTCTTCTAATCAAAGCATAGGCACCCTTCGCAAGAATAACTGACAAAACGAGTACGATAAGAAATGCGATTAGATCAAGTATTGTCAGGCTGCCAACTATTGGATCGTCGAGGAACAATTCTTTTAACCTCCCTTATTCAGCTATTACATCAAAATACCATCTGTTGCTCTTTTCCTACCAATCCATATGATCATTAATTAATTTCCTTTTCAATCTTTCCAAGTTCCGCCAAATGACTCCTTTACTTAATATCACGAAACAATTTCTTGAAATGTTGGCAATAAAAAACATTATTAGAGTTAATAACACTTTGAATCGTTTAGCCAAGGATTTTGTTTCAATTTTTTACGATCAAAAATGCTCAAATCATTTGACTCGTAAAGTGAGCAATAAGGCGAACGAATAGCATCGCCATTTCAATATCGGCCAGTTATCAAGCTAATCCCACATAATCCCCCAATCAAAATTACGACTTCATCCAGAAGCAAAGAACAATCGATGTGATATTTTTTCCTCGAATTAGTTTCATAAGCCAATAGCGTTAAAATCTCAGGTTCATTGTTTCCGAGAAAGTTCATTTTGTCATAATTAATTGATATTAACAACTGCGCAAAAAGAAGCTTCTGCGATATGGTATTTGGCGCGTTGGTCCTGAGAATTTCCCGATTTATTATCTCTCTGAAGTAGCCACGACAATAGAAAAGAGAGTGCTCAAAATTCCTATGGGTAGCATGAAATCGATTCAAGATGATGCAAAATATCTCGTTGCGACATCTTAATTATCAAGCCAACGCAAATCTATTTAAGCCATAAAAACACCATTTCTAAATAATTAATACGAAATCACAAAAAAAAGTGAGCCTAAATGGTTGTGTGGTAAATATGGATTATGAGATAAAATATAAGCCGTCATATTCAATGGTTGTCATCAAGCTCCGCGATGGGGAGACGGTCGTAGGCGAGTCCGGTGCGATGACATACATGACCCCAAATATCGAAGTACATACGAGAGCACGATCAGGAGTTTTGGGATCTTTGGCTCTAAAAGTACTCGGTGGCCAATCGTTTTGGGTTACAGACTTCACTGCAAGAGGCGGTCCCGGGGAAGTCGCTTTCGTGTCTGCACCGATAGGCGATATCGAGCATCTGAAACTCGATAGCACGAATGGTTGGATCATTCGTAAAGAATCGTATGTCGCCTCGGCACCCACCGTTGATCTCGATATCAAATGGGAAGGGTTTACAAAGGGACTTTTTGGTCAAGGTCTATTTATGATTAGAGCGACCGGTACGGGCGACCTCTTCATCAACACGTTTGGGGCAATCGATAGGCATGTTTTGAAGCCCGGAGAGGAAATTATTGTTGATAACTTTCATATTGTCGCCTTTAGCGACGCATGCTCATATAGAGTTGAGAAATTCGGAGGCATTAAGGAAACCGTACTAAGCGGAGAAGGACTCGTGACAAGAATACGTGGTCCAGGTGAGGTCTTGATTCAGACCAAGAATCCTAGAGAATTTGCAGATTGGTTATGGACACTTATAGAGCCTCGTGTGCAATCTAGGGCACGTTGAAAATGCGCAATTGATGAGGAGGTTTCTTATTGCCCCGCGCCATAAAATATGTCGCTCATGGCTCGAACCGAGAAAGATCATTTACTTAATGATTTAGTTTGGGAAATCCAGATTTTGTGAGAAGTCAGAGGCTGTGGCACCTGATCAATATAGGCAATTCCGTCCTGTTATAACAATTACCCATGGTATTCCTTTTTGCCGATTGAATTCTTACTAGGAGCTGATTTTCTAGACTCCCTTAGAAGGGAAAAAATTGGCTCCAATACCAGCAATCCATCCACATCCGACAAAGGCATGCCATAAATAGTGTTGATATCAGAAGGCGGTGCAGAAAGACAATGACCCAATGTTGATTCCTCGCTTTTATACAATGTAAAATGTTAGGAATAATTGATCTGTATGACGATTTTTTGCACCAAACAAGTAGCGGGCCCGTGGGGATTCGAACCCCAGTCTTTGGCTCCGAAGGCCAAAAGGATAATCCAGACTACCCTACGAGCCCGTCGAAGGTATCACATCACCACCTGATAAGTATTTGTCTGTTTTGCAAAGAATTTAAACGGCATATCTAAACGTTCATTCGACTCAAAAAATGGGATATTGCATCGAAATATCAAAAATGCAAGACGATCAGAATCTTGTCACCCAACTCGCAAAACCGTGCTATAAATTCTACTGAGATCACTCTTTCCAACTTTCCTCGGATTTGCTGGAAGGCAACTGTTCTTCATTGCATCATTGACAAGCGCCTCAAATTCGTCCTGACTGATCTCTAAGTGATTGAGATGATGAGGGATACCGACATCAGCTGACAATTCCCTGACCGCGTTGACAACGCTATTGGCAGCATCTTCGATAGAAGAGTTACAGTTCTCAACAGCATTGATATTTAAGATCCTTCCCAGACGGGCAAGTTTGTCCATAACCGCTCCGCAATTGAATTCAAGGCAGTACGGGAGAAGCACCGAGTTTGCAATTCCATGCGGCACATTTAACCTTCCGCCGAGGGGCTCCGCCATCGCATGAACCATCCCTAGACCAGAAATTGAAAATGCCATTCCAGCAAGCGTGCTAGCGGCACTCATGCAACTTCTTGCCTCAATGTCATGACCATCCTCAACAGCCGTTCTCAGATTTTCGAAGATCAATCTTGTCGCTTCAATGGCGAGAGCATCGGACATCACATGAGCATTTTTTGATATGTAAGCTTCGAGGGCGTGGGTGAGTGCATCCATTCCAGTTGATGCGGTAATCGATTTTGGCAATGAAATCGTCAATTCAGGATCGACCAGAGCGATCTTAGGGTAAAGACACTCGCCGCGAATTGTTTCCTTCACCTTCGCCTTCGCATCTGTAATAACTGCTGATCTCGTTACCTCGCTACCTGTACCTGCTGTTGTTGGAATTGCAATCAACGTGATCGGCGCTGCTCCAGTCACTTCCCTCCGATAGAGTTCGTGTATATCACAGCATTCTTTCATCAGTGCAAGTGTTGCTTTTGCAGTGTCAATGACACTGCCGCCACCAACGGCAATGATGGACTCATGCGATGATGATCTCAACATCTCAAGGGCTTCGATGACGTTTTCCTCTTTTGGGTTCTGCTCTACACCATCAAAAACATCATAGGAAATGTTGCTGTCATCAAGCGAGTCGATCACTTTACGGACACAGCTTGCTCTTCTCACTCCACCATCGGTGACAATGAGAGATGAGTGAATACCCTGCTTAACAAGTATCTCACCAATTGACTGGGCACAACATCTTTGAAAGATGATTTTTGTCGGTACGTGAAATTTGAATGGATTCATGGATATCTTCCAAGGTGCGGGTTCTCGAAAAGCAAGAATTGATGATAAACCTTTGCTTCAAAAATGAACTGATTTAACTTAAATTGTCTATAAACGATCAATTTACTTGCCAAATAAAAGACAATTATCGATCAAAACCCAATAATGATCCATCAAAGTCTATCATTTTCCTATTTAAAAAGATTTAAACGACGCCCTTTAATTTATGGTCGCATGAACAAGGTGACAATGGGGCATGGTGCAGGCGGCGAGCTGATGCAAGAGCTTATCGGAAAACATATCGCACCGTTCTTACCAGATTTTCCAATTGAAGTGCCCCTGAGATCTTTTGATGATTCTGCTGTAGTCGATGGCATCGTTTTCACGACCGATGCTCATACCGTTAAACCACTCTTTTTCCCTGGGGGGGATATAGGTTCACTGGCGTTCTGCGGAACAATTAACGACATATCAGTGATGGGTGCGAAAGCACTTGCAATGTCTTGCGCTCTTGTCCTAGAGGAAGGGTTGGAATTTGACGTGTTAGAAAAAGTCATGAAGAGCATGGGCAAGTACTCCGCCTTGACTGGAGTTCCAATCGCAACAGGTGATACGAAGGTCGTCGAGAGGGGAGCTGCAGATGGCATGATTATCACGACATCGGCTGTTGGGCGGAGAAGTGAGCACCTCGATCACAACTTGGAAGTTGCTTCTTCGTTCCGAAAAGTGCGAAGGAACTGGTTAACAGACGATAATGTTGCTGATGGTGATATCATTATCGTCTCGGGCACAATGGGCGACCACGGTATCGCCATCCTTTCATTCAGAGAGGGTTACGGCTTTGAAACAGAGGTCAAGAGCGACGTAGCGCCTCTCAATGAACTTGTCGAGGAGATCCTCAAAGTTGGTGGCGCGGTTGCGATGAAGGATCCCACGCGGGGCGGCCTCGCAAACGCCCTCAACGAATGGGCAGAGAAATCTCAAGTTGGAATCGAAGTTGATGAAAAAGCCATTCCGATCTCAGAGCCCGTCAGAAACGCATGCGAAATGCTTGGTCTCGATCCGCTTACAATCGGCAACGAGGGGAAATTGGTCGTTGCAGTTGTACCAGAAGTAGCCGAGGAAGTGCTCAAGGTGATGAAAAAATCGCCTTTCGGAAAAAAAGCTAAAATCATCGGACGGGCGACATCGAAACATAAGCGGGTTGTCCTAAGAACTGAAATCGGGGGAAAAAGAATTCTTGAAAGGCCTGTAGGAGACCCAGTACCAAGAATATGCTGACGTCACATGCGAAAGTTCTCATCCGTCAGAGAATAAGTTAAAATCACAATAAAGCCTCGATATTTGACCTGGATTCACCGTAATCAAGATTATTAATCAAGATTATTATTGATTCAGATAACAAAATGAAAACACATTGCCATATTGGACTAAACGCGCCACGATGAGAAGTAGAACTACGAGGCTACCGATTGGCAAAGAAAAATCTAGTATGGTAAAAGAATTACGATCAAGTCGTATTCAAGTAACTAGCACCTGTACACTCCCAAGAAAAAAGTACTCTAGAAAAGTTGCACTCACTTAGCTGAGCTACCTAAATGCCGTATGAATTTTTTTCAAGATTCAGAATAAGAGATTATCCTTCTGATCTTCAGTTCAACCCTAGAGAAATCCTATTGATTGTAGCAGATCGCAATGTTCATCTTAGAGCTCAATCCATACAGCAGGCTTCTGACAAAAGTCAAAGAACTGAAAAGCCCCAGATACCAAATTTATATATATAGATGCATTCGATACATTGTAGTAAGAGCTGCCATTGGTGAGAACAAAATGAACCATTGGCAAGCAGGAACTTAGGAGGGGTTATGAGTTGAAAAAGATAATTAAGATTCTCAGCGTGGCCATTGCACTGGTTATGGTATTCGGGGTTTTTGCTGCCGTTTTTCCGACAACAATCGCTGCCCCATCAGAAGAGCCAGTTATCGCCGACGTGGAGAAAATGGACATCGGACCATCGATTAGAGCGGAATATCCAGACTATAGTGCTGTTGCCTCATCTGCCTATGCATACGGTGCTTCGCCAATGAAACATGATCTGAATGACTTCTATAATGTCGGTGATTTTGAATGGTATTATGCAGGTAGCTATAGTGGAGGATTCAAATTATTCGAGAAAAGAGGCGAAGGAAACTATTGTGAAGTCTGGGTAGCTGTGGATCTGAGTTTCCCGGCTGGCGATCCAAGAAATGCGTACACTTCTAGAATTACAATCACAGATGAACATGTGGCATGGATTATTGACCAATTCGATAACAACATCTATCCTACCGAAACAGCATATTTCTCCGAGCCTCCGCCTCTGGACGGATCCAACGCCCTTATGAAGGATTGGGGCTTTCCATATATGGAAACAAATGACACGGGTAAAGTCATGATCATGATTTTCAACATCAGGGATGCAAACTACTATAATCCATCGTACCCATATTATATCGCTGGTTTCTTCAGCCCGACACTCGATCTTTACTATGATAGGAATATAATTAACATTGATTGCTGGGACTGGGATAACAGAACTGGCCCCTACTCCCCGAGACCTTGGCTCTATGAAGGCACAGTTGCCCATGAATATCAACATCTGCTGCACGATTACTTAGACCCAGATGAAGACACATGGTTGAATGAAGGATGTTCGATGTATGCAGAAATGCTATGCGGTTATGGGATACCCTATGATTACTTCTTGAGATACCTCTACACCCCAGACAATTCGCTGACCGATTGGGGAGACCAAGGAGACATCAACATTCTTGCTGATTACGGAGGAGCCGCCCTATTTATGGTCTATTTGAATGACCACTTTGGTGGCTCAGAGCTAATCTCAGACCTGGTAAAGAGTGAACTTAACGGCGCAGCATCCGTCACTCAGGCATTACATGACAGGGGTTACGCAGATTGGGATTTCGACAAGGTTTATCACGCCTTTTCATTGGCAAATCTGATCAGATCAGACAGTATCGGTAATGGTCTATACAATTATGCATCGATCGACCTCTCACCCATAACGCTTGGAATGCACTATTATCGCCCAAGCTATGGTTATATCGATGAATCTTGGTGGTACGGCACGACATGGACATATGACGGTTATGACACAGGTGTGAGTACATTGGGATCTTACGGAACTGACTACTTCATCGTAGATAATTTCAATAAAGATGCAACGGGGATGAATCTGCTATTTAACGGGGACGATATAGCGATGATCGGATGGGAACAGGTGTGGGTTGGATACGGATATGGGTATGCATGGTATTCCGGAGCATCGGATCTTAGAGACGTTTCCCTCATTGGAAAAGCCGATCTCTCTGATATGGAAGAAGCAACATTAACAATTACAACCTATTACAACATAGAAGATTTCTGGGACTTCGGATTCGTACAGGTATCAACAGATGGTGGGAACACATGGGTCTCGCTCGCCAATGAGTATACAACTGATGAAGCAGATCCAGACGCTCATCCTGCAATTGTTGAGAACCTGCCTGGACTGACAGGTTGGTCTGAGGGATGGGTAACGATGTCCTTCGACCTTTCCGAATACGTTGGCCAAGAGATCATGTACCGCTTTAGATACATGACGGATTGGGCAACTACATACGAGGGATGGTTCATTGACGAAGTATACATTAACGATGTCCTCGTCGATGACGGCGGAGATTCAATATCGACACTGGAACCAGTCTATCCAAATAGTGACTTCGTGATCACAATTTATGCACCAGGACAATTGACCTGGGATGGAAACATGCTGCTACCCGTGCTCCTAGAGATCAACGTCAATCACGCGAGTGAAACGGTAATGAGAAGCGTTTCAAGTCTGCTTTCACTATACGACTATCTGTACATCATCGTTAGTACAACACAGGGTCCAGTCAATTATTGGATAGGTATAGTTTCAAATCTACCGGGCATTGCCTAAATCGTTTTTTCTTTTTTTTCTTATCTTTTCATTTTTCTGCTCCTGTTTTACTACGGTTTTTTGCAGAACGGTTTCTTACTGAAACGAGCATTACAATGCAAGAAAGTCAAAACAAAGGCTCGGAAAAGGAGAAGGCCAGAACAGCGTGAATTATCGTTATTCTTTCTTCCAGAATTTGTAATGGTTTTCCAGTACATGTCAATGAATCTAAGTCTTTTTAACATACGAATTCAGATGATCAAATATGAGATACGGGAGAACAATTTGACAATAGGATTTTAATAATTCATTTATGTGCAATTGCTAATCTTTAATTACGTTCCTTCTATTATACCGGTGGGCTCATGGTCTAGTGGTCATGAGTTGACCTGGTTTCAGGTCAACTGGCAAACAACGCCCTTACACGGCGTAGGTCCCCGGTTCGAATCCGGGTGAGCCCATTTATTTTATCGAATACCGCATTGTTTTTCGATTCTGATCAAGTCGCCTCTATTCCCAAGAACGCACAAGCGCACACGCAAACAAACTTGATCAAGTGGTTGACTGAAATCAAATGAGAAAGCTGCCTGATACATAGCTGCTAAAATTGCTGATGGACTCGTTTATTTTATGGCAAATCATGTGATGTTTTATGATATCACGCATATGCTTATCGCCGTGTCGGAAAAACAACAAGGCACATGGTATGTTTTTCTTGGGATTTATCGGTACATTTTTCTTAGCCAGAGGTCTCATCAAGAACTTGTTTCTTGTTGAGAATCATGCTGAAAAATCAATTTGGAACACTCAATTGTTTCTTGTTAATTTCATTTCTGAATAATTCGTAATCAAACGATTGCACGATTGTATTGTCAGTTATTAAAAGAAAAAAAAGAGCGTTTCACCAGGACGTTTTCAATTCGTAAATGCGAATAGAGGCACGACAGATAAATAGCTCCATTGCATACGAGCGGAGAAAGAATATTGAATAGCATACCTATAACCCCAAATCCCCGGTGCGCGTATGGTAGTCTTCCGACCTTTCAAGGGTTATCTTCCAAATCTCGGTGAAGGAGAAAGCATTTGTGATAGGATATCGCCTCCTTATGATGTGATAGATGATAACAGAAAGCGACAGCTACAGAGCAAGCCCTTTAACATCGCAAGAATCACGCTGGCGGAAAGCGCAGATAATTATGATGTTGCAAGAAAGGAATTAGAGAGTTGGCTGAGAGCCAATAAACTTAAACCAGCTGATCGAGAATCATTCTATTTGTATAGGCAGTCGTTCAATTTCATTGGACGAAAAATATCAAGATTAGGGATTGTTGGGTTGTTGAAAGTAGAAGAGTATGATCAGGGCAATATTTTACCACATGAGGAAACGATCGCGAAAGTCAAGGATGATCGACTCAACCTATTGAGGGCGACCGAATTTCATCTTGAGTCGATCTTTGGCGTTATTGATCATCTTGATAATGACATTGTAGAAAAAATGACATCAGTTTCAGAGACTCTTTGGGAATGTTGTGATGAAGATGGTATCCAGCACTCATTTATGAGGCTAAGCGACCAACAAACGGTGCAAATGATTTCTGAAAGTTTGAAATGGAAAAAAATCCTGATCGCCGATGGCCATCACAGATATGAGACCGCCTTGAGATACTCACGGGAGCGGGGGGATGAAAAGAGTCAATTCGTTCTCGCAACGCTGGCCAGTTCGGATGATCCTGGAATGATCGTTTTGCCAACGCATAGGATCATCTATGGTACGGGACTTAACAATTTCGAAATCTTCGAAGTTTTCAAAGAGAATTTCGACATCTCTCGGACAAGAGATTTCATAGAACTTAAGAAAAAGGTCTTCACATCCAATACATCCGGAATCGGCATTATTACGAGCGATCACGAATGCGCGATTATAAATCCGAAAATGAAACGATCAGACGGTGGGCTGTGGAATATTCATGCGTTTGTTTTTCAGGAACTTGGCCTGAACAATATTCTCGAGAAAGTGAGGTTCAAAGATAAGATCAGAATTGAATACGAACATGATGCTGATGAAGTTTTCAAGAAAGTGATGCATAATCGCTGCGATTTCGCAGTAATCCTTAAGCCACCAACAATAGATCAGATATGGAAAATTGCAGAACAGGGGCTCAGAATGCCAAAGAAGACGACTTATTTCTGGCCGAAAATATGGTCAGGATTTGTCACTTATTCAATGAAGGACTGAGCGCGACGGAAAGTTTTATCAATCTAGTTCCTTTCTAATGTTGAACTTTATAGCAATAACACGTTTCTTGACGTGAGAACAACCTCGTGAAGAATTAAAGATGGACGTTTAATATCAATTTCAATTATCACATGAGATAATATCTGGATTTAAGAAAAGGTTTAAATAGTCACTCATTGGTAAATAACTCCTAGAATCAAAAAGGCGATAAAAGGCACTAATTTAATGAAAAATTAGTGTTTTCTGGTAAACCTTTTTGATCATGAAGGAGGGAGGAAGTGAATTCGACGAAAATAATCATAGCAATATCCTTGACCTTTCTTCTCGTTGTGAGCTTCGGTTTGCCTGCGATCACTGGCGCCGTACCTCAAGAAGGAGAAAGAGTAAGGCTGGTCGGGAAGGGGATTTACGGAGCTGATGTCGCAGTCAACGATACATATCATCTAGATCACTGGATTTGGGCATGGGCTGGATATTATCTCTTGGAAAATGAAACTACTAGTGTAGAGTATAACGGTTATTGTATTGATTTCAATATGATAATCGAAGAGAACGACACGCTATGGGGCGATGGCGATTTAGAGAATTTCTTGAATGAAAGTGAAGCTTGCGCGGTTAATTACATCATCAATATGTACAAGCCTGAAATGGCCTCTGATCCGAATCTTGAGGCCGCTGCGATCCAGTGTGCGATATGGTACATTGTCACCGCTGATGAGCCAAACCCTTTTATGACGGACAATGCAACTGGTGATCGGTACGATGCTTGGAACGGAACTTATGGATCTCAAATAAGAGATCGTGCATGGGAGATCATCGGATCGATTCCTCATCCTTGTTCATACCCAGCTTCATTATCGCTTGAGCCTGGGATTCAAGTCATTGACTGTGAGGACAATGCAACAATTGTGGCAACTGTTCTCGATCAATTTGGAAATCCAATGGAGAACGTGCTTGTTCGTTTTTCAACAACATTAGGTGTCCTCAGCGCTGAAGAAGTTGTAACAAATTCAGCCGGACAAGCGGTCGTCTATCTAAATCTCGAATGTGCGACGATGGCAGTTGTTACTGCTTGTATCAATGGCGGAGAAGGCATATTGGTATGGGATGATGAGAATCCGCCAAATGTGAATTATCCTGGTGTGAATGTGCAGAACCTCGTCGTGCCGAATGAACTCTGCAATTCCTCAATTGTCAAGTGCTGCTATTACCCAGATGGATTCACCATAGGTTTTTGGAAAACAAATATCGGCAAGAATTGGGGTTGGATGAAGGGAAAGGGCATTCAGGTTCCGAAAGCAAAAATCGTCAACTACCTCGCAGAAATCAACGAAACATTTGACTGGCAAAGCGGTCACTGCACCGGTGAATGCATGGAATGGATCAGGAACATTACACCATCAAAGGCTTACAGCATATTGTCTATCCCCGACGCAAACAACATGACACAAAAAGCACAGGCCCAGATCCTCGCACTGCTTCTGACGAACGCATGGTACAATGATTATTATGGCGAAAACTATTATCTTAAGGGATGCGTAGATCTTCCAGGCGACAACGATCCGACCATTGGGGAAGCGCTTCATGATATCCTAGAATGGTATTGTGATGGCGAGTACAAAAAGGCAAAGGATATGGCAGATTACATAAACAACCAACCAGAAGGTGGTTATTTCTAAAAAATCCATTCCTTTTTTTTTATTTTTTAATTCATGATATAAAGAAAAGAATTTTTAAGCAGGCGGCTCACTAAACCAAGAATTGAAAAAAATTTTAGTATTAATCCAGACCAAATTTGATCTTGCAAGTCGTGTCAAGCGTTCTCTGTAATTCGATGAATCGAACGGGATTCTTTTTGAATGCCTCCAGACACTCTTCACTGCAAAAGTAATAGGTCTCATTATCATAATTATAAGACAAAACGGCTCTCGTCGGATCGATTTCCGAACCGCATACTGGATCCAGAACAAGACGTCTCGCTTTACAAACCATAACCCTTGCACCCATTTCGTGGCAATGAACCACTTCGTCAGCTCCCGCTTTTTTCAGTTTCGCCGCGTTTCGATAATCTTCAACTTCGGAGACGACATGCAGATTCGGATTCAACATTTTCGCTGTAAGGACGACCATCACATTAGTCATGTCCGTCATGGTCGCCAAGAGGGATTTAGCGTTTTCAACATTCGCCCTCTTTAAGACTTCCTCGTAAACGGCATCGCCCTCGATGACTGGTATTCCCTCCTCAACCATTGCCGCAACTTTTTCTTTGTTTTTCTCAATCACGATAAATTTCTCACCTTTCTCGCTTAACTGCTCAGCAATCTGGCGACCCACATTTCCAAAGCCGCAGATAATGTAGTGATCTTTCATCTTTGTCCTCCTTTCGGGTAATCCCAGTTCTTCCCTCACACTTTTACTAACAACCGTATCAAAAATTGATTGCAACGCAATAATTCCTGCTCCGATGCCACCGAGCATGACGATCGATGCGATAACCCGACTCGCAGCAGTCGTTGGCACGATGTCCCCATATCCCACAGTTGTCATTGTAACGATGGTGAAATAAAGCGCTTCCAGAGGATTATCGACCGTTGGCTCCGAGAGTGTGAAACCCACAGTACCAATGATCAAGACTGCGCACAACCCATAAAGAGAATAAAGTAATCTTCGACTCTTCAAACACAACCCCCGAGGGAGTTATATTCTTTACACGTGAGAATGAATATTTATTGATTCTTATATCGAAAGATAAGAATGGAGCCACTGGAGGGATTCGAACCCTCGACCTACGCCTTACCAAGGCGTCGCTATTTGGCGGTGCAGCAAGGCACTACCGCTAAGCCACAGTGGCCGGCGAATCCTCCAATCAGATGAGTGTTCATAAAGTTTTCCAAAATCGAAAACAAGCATTTATGCCGCCTCGATATATGGGTATTGTTGATGAAGAATGAGATGAGCGCTTTTGATGTACTCGCATTGACAGCTGAAATGCGCTCAATTGTTGGCGGATTTATCGATAAGATCTTCCACTGGAACGGAAGCAATTTCCTTTTTAGAATCAATGTACCTGGATCTGGTAAAAAGGAAATTGTCTTCCAGGAGGCACGATGGCTTTATCTCGCAAGTGAGCGCCCTGAGCTTCCTGGTATTCCTTCTCAGCTCGCAATGGTAATGAGGAAACACTTAGCGGGTGGGCGTATCACATCGGTTTACCAGAAAGATTTTGATCGAATTGTCGTTCTTGAAATCCAACGAGATAAGAAATATGAGGTCATTTTTGAGATCTTCGGGGACGGTAACTTAATTGTTGTTCAGGAAGGGAAAATCGTCATCGCACTCGCATCAAAACAATGGAAACATAGAGAAATTAGACCCGGCGTGGAATACAACTTCCCGCCATCGCGATTCAACCCCCTTGCCGCAACCTTTGAATCGTTCAAAGCAGCGCTCCAACAATCGAAATCCGACATCGTAAGAAGTCTTGCAACCGTTGTCAATCTCGGCGGCCAGTATGCTGAAGAAATTTGTCTGAGAGCCGGCATCGACAAAAACAAGAAAGCAGATGCGTTGACGGAAGAAGATTTTAAGAACTTAAACGTTAGATTGCGGGAAATCATCGACTCGATTCGCACTAAGCCAGAACCGAATCTTGTTTTCAATAATGATTCCCCCGTTGATGTTACGCCAATCAGGCTGATGATTTATGCTGGTGCGCGGGCTGATCAGTTTGTTTCTTTTTCCGATGCAATCAATCGTTTTCTAGAATTGAGGCCAAAAATTGAGATAGAAACGGTTGATGAGGAACTTCGAAGACTCGAGCGACAACTCGAGCAACAAAAGAACACAATTCAAGAGCTAAGAAGCCGTGCGGATGAGTACTCGAAGTCAGCCGAGCTTCTTTTTGTAAATTACACAGCAATCAACGAGATTCTCTGCAAATTCAAAGAAAGAGCTACCTCATCTAAATGGAATGAGATCATTGAGTTCTCAAAAGGATTTAACATCGTAAAGAGCATCGAACCCTCTGAACACTCAATCGAGATCGAAGTAGACGGAAAAAGAATCAAACTGGATTATCTGAAGAGTCTTGAAGAGAATGCTGACGCCTTTTACCAGGAGTCAAAACGCTTGAGAGAGAAAATTGAAGGTGCCCTTCTCGCCATCAAAGAGACCGAGGCAAGAATTGAACAGAGAAGGGTAAAAAAAGTGACGGAAACTGTTGATAAAAGGACAAAGAAAACAAAAGAGTTCTGGTTTGAGAGGTACAAGTGGTTCATCACGTCGGGCGGAAGACTTGTTCTTGCCGGCAGAGACGCAAAGACCAATGAGCAGCTCGTCAAGAAGCATATGACAACAGCTGACAGATTTGTTCACGCCGATATTCATGGTGCGCCAAGCGTTATTGTTAAAGACGGAGCGATGGCAAGCGATGAGGAAATGAAAGAAGCGGGAATCTTTGCACTCTCACATTCAAAAATCTGGAAAGCCGGAGCCGGTGAAGGAAGCGCGTATTGGGTTTTACCAGATCAGGTTTCAAAGACGCCGGAAGCTGGTGAGTTTGTGCCCAGAGGCGCCTTTGTAATCAGGGGAAAGAGGAATTATCTCCATCACTTACCTATCGAATTGGCAATTGGCGAAATTGATCATCAGGGCGAGAGAAAAATTATGTGCGGACCTCGCAGCGCCGTTGAAAAGCAATCGACAAAATTTGTTGTAATCGTGCCAGGAAATATTGATAGAAATCAGATCTCATCGGTTCTTGCAAGGTCTTTCGAAGTGCCCGAAGAAGAAATATCTAGAATTCTTCCTCCAGGTGACATATCGATCAAGGAAAAGAAAAACGTGGCGATAGAAAGCTAAGGAAGTGCCCGAGCCGGAATTCGAATCCGGGTCTGGAGGTCCGCAGCCTCCTAGGATGTCCAAGCTACCCCACTCGGGCATTTTTTTCTTCCGGGATATCGGTATACCCTTTAATTCACTTTCTGCCTAATAAGCTGTCGTCATATCCAGTTTTCCTTTTTTTCGGGCAAGGAAATCTGCATATTTTAAGATGATTAGGGAGAAAAAAAGAAAGAGGAGGATAGAAACAAGAAGCAAGACCATCATCTCCTGCGCTGAGTAATTCGCAAGACCGCTAATCGAAATAGTCTCGGGCATCATCGAGCGCCTCAAAAGTTCAAGCCAGTAAGTGATCGGAATGAAAAAAGCGATCGACTGCCCCCAGGAAGGCAGAAAGGTGATGGGGAAAATTACGCCGCAAAACAAATAGAAAACGCCAGCGACTCCTTCATTGATTCCTGTCCCGTGGCGCGCTGTCAGCAAAGAAATGCCTGCGAGCGCGATGCCAATCGTGCATATGCAAAAGAGTCCGAGGACCATCGCAGCGATTAACAACGGCCAATCGATTTTCCAAATATTGACGGGCAAACCGAGAGCCAAAATTCCAAATGCGAGCGTCACGATGACAGAGGCCGTTGTGATAATAATCTTGCTGATTCCCCTCCCAACAAGATAGACTGGAAAGTTGATTGGAGCGATGTAGATCTGCTTCAACGTCTGATAATGTTCCCGATCTTCATGCACCACCCAGCTGATGCCGAACAAAACCTGGGCTACATACATATAAAAGGCATTCCCGATGAACATATAAGAAAAGAGCACAGGATCAGCATTGACAGACTTGAGAATAATGAGATACATGAAAACGACAATCAGTGTTGCCATAATTGGTTTAATAATGGAATAAATAATGAAAAGAAATGGACTCGTCCAATTCGACTCCATCTGCCAGCCAAGCCATGCCGCCCATCTGATCGTTCGAAGATGTTCGTTTACTGCCATCGCAAGGTCAACCTCCCTTCTCTCTTGCCGAGATTCTCCATGAAATTAAGCGCGACGCGGGCGCCGTAAATGAAAACGACCGCCAAAAGGATAAGAACAACGATCTCGACACTGACTGGTAGAAATCCCATCGTTTCCTGCCCAGCGAAAATCAGCTGTCTCATCGCATCGAGACCGAGAGTGATTGGAACAATTGAAGCGAGGAGCGCCACCCAAAATCCAAGGGCCTTTACTGGGAAATAAAAGCCAGAAACGAAATAGATCGGTTCCTGAAAAACGCTCGATAAATGCCATACGCCCCTGCCGTAGAGGAGGTAAAGGGAGGAGAACATCATCCCCATGCCGTACAATGCAAAAAGGGTTAGAAAGAAGACGACCAGGAGGCTAATTGGAGAAGTGATCTTGATTTCGATGCCAAAAATTAGCAATCCTAAAGCAAGTGTTGACAGTGCGCGAACTGAAGTGAAAAAAATACCACCAAGTGCCATACCAGCAAGAACAGACATGCGCGACATCGGCGCCATGAGGTATAGCTGGAGGTTTCCCACTTCTTTCTCCCAGTAGAATTGTGCCGCCATACTCCAGAGAACGTTGAGCCAGTATGCTGTCATCGCGCCGCCAAGAATTACAAAGCCAATGAAAACCGATGGGGCGCCGAGTGCTTGATAATAAAAAGCAAAAGCCGCGATCCCCAAAAGAGGAAGGAAGATGTCAAAAAATAGCCAACTTGGTTCTCTAAAAGATCCAATGACTCGTGGATAGGCTCTTCCGATAACAGCACGGAGATTCAAACGCCAATCAATCATATCAGTCCTCTTCCAACGAGCTGCAAGAAGACATCCTCAAGTGTTGGCTCAACTTTGGTGAGTGAGATCACCTTCACTCCCTTTCCCGCTATCACCTGGATAACTTCAGCTAGCACAGACTCCTCTTCGGCTACGATCCTAATCTTCTGCCGTTCCCCATCGGTTTCAACAGTGTACCCCTTCATACCGCTGATATGCCCGATCGAATCGAGATCGGCGAATTGCGTTGTTTCAAGAGTGAAAACAGCGTCTCTCTGAACTTGTTTCTTAAGGTTGCAAGGCGAGTCGCAGGCGAGAATGCGTCCCCTGTCGATGATCGCGACCCGATCACAGAGTTCCTCAGCCTCCATCATATAATGAGTTGTGATCAGTGCCGTTTTTCCATTCTGTTCTCTAACCCACCTTCGTATGTAATCTCGGATTGTCCTGCTCGAATTGACATCGAGACCAAGCGTTGGCTCATCAAGAAAAATTAAATCAGGGTCGGTTACAAAACCTCTGACGACATTCATTCTTTGCCGTTGGCCCGTCGATATCGTTCTCACTTTCGCGTCCGCCTTGTCTGCGAGCTCGAAGTCATGGAGCAATTCATCGATCCTTTGCTTTGCAATCCTAGTCGGGATACCATAGAATTGCGAAAACATCCAGAGATTTTCTCTCACAGTCAATAATCCATATCCAGAAAATTCCCCGCCAGAAACCATGTTAATGCGAGGTCTTATCTTATGCGCTTCCCGTTCTACATCATATCCCAATACTGTGACCTTTCCTGACGAAGGAAGTAATAGAGTTGCAAGGATTTTGATCAATGTTGTCTTGCCAGCACCATTCGGTCCGAGCAAGCCAAAAAGCTCGCCTTCTCTAACATCGAGATCGATGTTATCGAGCGCGATGATCGCCTGCTGCTTCGCATTCCCTTTGAAAGATCGAGTCAGTGATCTACACTCAACAGCTTTGTTCATCGTTGGCGAAGAGAAGAAAGAGGGTGATGAAAAAACTATCGATCATTGTTCGAGCTGCTGCCAGTATCGCGTCACGTAACCTGCTATGCGATTCCTCATCGCGGGAGAGTAAACATCGGTAAGCTTCTCTACCAACAGCTTATTGTGCTCGAAATCGTCATTGAACGCTTTCGGATATTTCTTGACAAGTTCAAGCGCCACCCTCTTGATATACGTAGGTCGTATTTTTCCCATGCCTACACCGGTAGCATCGGGTTAAGCCATATTGTTATTTAAGCCTTTTCAACTCGTCACGCCGCGGCTTTCCACAACTCATTTTGCCCTCAGGACATGGTCCCCTCATGCAAGGCGGTCCCGCGTTTTCGAAAATTGCCGGTGAGACCCTTTTGACTTCAGCTAGCATTTTATCAGCGACTTCTCTGATCTCCCACTGAGCACGATTGCAACAGCGAAGTGAAAAAAAATGCAGCAATTCTCTCGCGTTCATCGTCACAGTGATATTCGTCGCGCATGCATTTGGCAACACGTACCGCGCATCTTCTACGTCAACCTTTTCAGATAATCGCCTATAGACTTTCCAAATCTCATCCATCAGTCTCTTGAATTCACTAGCCATCTCTCTGTCTTTTTCAATGCTAGGGGGAATCACGTAATACGCGTGATCCATTGAGACGTAACGCTGGCTCTGCTGTGAATATGACGCAATCCTGTGCCGCACAAGCTGATGTGTCAGTGCCCTTGAAACGCCTTCGACGCTAAAGGTGTAACATGCGTGCTCAATTACAGAATGATGACCCATGCCTACAACTTTTGAGATGATTTTGCCTGACCGGGCATCATCAATATCCGTTAACAATTCGCTCGCTGGTTTTTCTGAGTAACAAGATTGTGCGGCCGCGGCACAGAGTTTTTCGGCATCCTTCGTGTAAGAAAGAAGTTTGACCCTCATCGATCGCCCCTTAACTTCGTGTTAATAGATTGTTCTTGTGTGATATATGGTTTTCATAAATACTGATCCGAGTAAGTAAAATGGAAGGATGCTTCGGCGTTGCCAGCCGGCGTTTTCTTTTCATCGTGGGATGGCCATACTCTCAAATCCCGCAATCTGAAAACCTTGATTTCATTATCATTCAGAAGCTTCTTGATACCCTCAATGTGGCCATCGCCGACCACGGCCACTACTTCACCATGATGCGCACATGCGTCTTCTATTCTCGATGCCATCATTCTATTACGATCGTCGATGAGTATTTTCTTGATCGTCGGAAACTGTTCACCGAATGACTTGATGTAATCCTCCCCATTCTCCTCAAATCTTTCCAATTCTTTCTCGATTTTTCCTTTGGTCATAAAAAAACCAGTAATTGCCGAAAACATAAGGCAGACCTTTTCTTTGACCGGCATTTCTTTCCAAAGTTTTTCGAAAACCACCGCCGCATCCTCATCGATGAACTCGACGACTGCTCCGATTTCTTTCGCGGCCTCAGTCGCAGCAATCATCTCCATTCCAACTTCTCCACCAAATTCTTTTGCCATTCTTTTCTGCACTTCAGCGAGCATGCGATACATAATAGGCATTGACTGAGCCGTCTGAGGATTGCGTAGAATCTCATAACGGTGGGGATCCAATTCGACACAGACAACATTGGGTTTCTGAGAGAATATGATCTGGCGCACCTGCTCCGAAAGATTAAAAACGTGACCCACACCGACAAGCGTGATCATTATTCGACTCATGGCGCGAAGATTTTAATAATCTTTTCATGCTCTTCTCTGATCAGGAAAATGACGATGGAAAGACGCTTCGATCTTGTGGCCTTTGATATGGATGGTGTTCTCGTCGATTATCCAAGCTCATGGACATGGATCCATGATCATTTCGGCGTGAATAATGAGACCTCGCTGGAAAGGTACATCCATGGCGAAATTGACGATATCGAGTTCATGCGCAGAGACATCGCTCTTTGGAAATCGTGCAAGAGTGATTTAAACAGAGATGATATCGAAAGAATTCTTAGCCCTCTGCCCCTTCTGGAAGGCATTGATGAAACAGTCCGCGCATTGAAAAATGCTGGGATGAAAGTTGTCATCGTGAGTGGAGGATTAGACATTATTGCTGAAAAAATCAAGCGTGTCTTTGGATTTGACGATTATATTGCAAATGGTCTCGAGTACGATGAAAATGGCTGCTTAACTGGCGAAGGGATTTTGAGGGTTGAACTGACGAATAAACGACGGGCACTTGATTCATTTCTGAAAAAATGGGGCATTGCAAGAAACAGAGTTGTGAGTATAGGAAATAGCTTCGTCGATGTGTCGATGTTTGAAGAGAGTGGTCTTTCAATCGCATTTAATCCGATTGATGAGATCGTCGTTAGAAAGGCTCATGTCACTGTTCAATCAAATGATTTGCGTGCCGTTCTTCCATTCATCTTCGAAGTACCTTCTCAATTGCCGTATCCGTACTCACCAATTAGTGGCACAAAGACACAGCCACCGAGGTTTGTTTGAAGAAATTTGTTTTGTTTTCTCTCGACGAGAATGAGATCCTGATACCATCGACCTCCAACTGGTATGAGCAATTTGCCATCGTCAGCAAGCTGCTGTTTTAACGGTTCGGGCACTCCAGGAGCCGCCGCAGCAACACAAATCCTGTCAAATGGTGCGAATTCCCCCAGGCCCTTTGAACCATCGCCAACGACGATCGTCACGATGTCGTCATACCCCGCCTCTTTGAGATTCTTTTTTGCCCTTTCAGCAAGAGATTCGATCCTTTCAACACTATACACATGGCCATCTGGTCTCACAATCTCTCCCATAACTGCTGCATGATAACCCGATCCTCCACCAACCTCGAGAACCTTCATACCGGGACGAAGATCGAGAGCTTCGACCATAATCGCAACCATATGCGGTGCGGAGATTGTTTGTCCTTCCCCGATTGAAAGAGGCGTATCAATGTATGCACTTCGACGAATACCCTCAGGGACAAAGAGATGTCGAGGGACTTTTTCCATCGCCTTAATCACATCAGGCTTTGTGAGGTAGCCCTTTTCAACGAGAGATCTGATCATTCGTTTCCTTTCGATGTCGAAATCCATGCCACAAGCACCTCAAGCGCTCGTCGTCCTGACGATCTTGGCATAAATTCTGACAATCTCTCGCGCCTCGCTTCCACCATCTCTTAGCATTCTGTCCTTCGTCTTGATATTATGTACAACAACATGGTACTTCCCGACAGTCAGGAGATCCCCAACGTAAAACTCCTCATCGGGCGGAACAAGCATCTCGGCGGGAATCGTCTTGGTGCCCTTATTGATTGATATCTTAACCTTCACCCTATCAAATCTCTTCGCCCATATCGTGCCTATTTCCCTGGCGACGCATTCTTTTATTCTTTTTTCGCCGCTTTCGATCGAGGTCACAATGACTTGCGTATCCCCAACAATCAGCTCATCGCCGATCGTGACCAGTTCGTCTGGACCGAGTTCGATTTCCTCTTTCCGCGATTTTCCAAAATCGCTGATGACGATAGGGATCTTTCGCGGTTTCATTTCGGTGTAAAGAGTAGTATGAATGGTGCCACATTTCCTGCAGCGCACCGTCGCCTCCAGTGTTTCTTTCTTTCCTCCGACCCTACCTCTGAGAACCTCATGGAGAGTATTTGTACCGCACGAGGGGCACTCCAAGTAAACAGCACTCGGGATTGTCATTTCGATCTTCAAATTCATTGAGCGTACCCCCAGTTATAATTATCGGTTGATCTTAAACGGGCGGTCGTGGCCTGGAATCACGAGATCTGCAAAAGTGACTATTCTCTTCATACTCTTGAGCGCCTCTGATGCATCGTAATGAATTCCTGGCGGCAACCATTTCACATAATTATCCTTCGTTGGTAGCGCGTCGCCTACGATTGCAACTCTCGATTCCGACTCGACGAAGACACTGATGCTACCTCGCGTGTGCCCTGGTGTATGAACGATGCGGACACCTTCAAAGAGATCAACATCACTAGAGATCTTCACGTAATGTTCAGGGGGATACTCGTTTACGTGAGCGATAAACCGCGCTTGAGCGAAAAGATCGTTATTCCCAATGTGATCGTGGTGAAGGTGTGTAGCCACTACGACATCGATCTCATCGCATCCAATATCTAAGTTTCTAAGAGAAGTGAGCAATTTTTCGCGATACGCGCTGCTGCTTGTATCCACGATTGCTCTTATCTCATCATTGTAAATAAGGGTTGAACTTGAGTGCGCCTCAACGACGAAACCACCAGCTTTTCGAATCATGCCTTCGAACAGAACTTCTACTCTCATTCCTTTCATTTCACCACCGTTGCAAAATCACATGAAGTGCACCGAAGTTGATAGCGATTGCAAGAAAGTGGTGATCCGCATTTTGGACATCGAGCATGCTTCGCAAAATATTCAAGCCACGCCTTTCTCACGTCCTCAAATTTTTCTTCTCTTATAATTGCTAGTGCGTTTTTAAGCTCCTCCGTCGTCGCTAGGGATTCAAGCGCTGAGGTCTCGAATCGAAATGCCTCACGTTTTCTCTGGTCGGCGACTTTAATCCCAGGAGACATTGCTGAGGCGAGCAACGCCCCAGCAAGAAATCCGCCAATATGTGCGGTGTAGGCGATCGGTCCTGAGTCGACAAAAACCATAGCAACTTGGATCGCAAACCATGTTCCGACTGAAAGCCAAACAGGTACGCGAGGTAAGAAAATGGGTCCCAGAAACATCGGAATTTCCTCTTTTGGATAAAGGAGGAGCAATGCACCCATGGCACCCGAAATCGCCCCAGAAGCCCCAATAATTAACACATTTGAACCCCATTGAACGAGTGATTCCATCAACACTCCGATCACGCCGGCTAGTAAATAAATCGCGAAAAACCGCGATTTTCCAATTCTCAATTCGAGGTGCCCGCCTATGAGAAAAAGAAAGAGCATGTTGAAAAAGATATGGGCTATCGACGAGTGCACAAACATCTGCGTGATCAGAGTGTAAAAATTCTCTCCCGTCATGAGATACACTGGCTTAAATCCCAATTCGAGCTGGACTGGCGAGATCGCAAAGAAGCCAAAATTTTCGAGTGAAATAATCGTCAAAAAATAAATAACAAGATTTCCCATGATCAACGAATTTGTCATACTGACTCGTTTCGTGAAACCGAGGAAAATTGAAACAATAACGATGATGATCGCGATCCACGAAAGAAAATTCATCCGAACACCTGGCGGAGTGTAGCAAACTCTAGCATTATTTGCGTTTCGCAAGTCAATGAAAGTAAACTATGGGATTTTCAGCAAAATTAACGATGAAGATATTCTTTTATGCTGCATCTGTATCAAATTATAAAGATGGAAGAGATATGAAGATTGAAAGGCAGATCCATATTAAGGAATGTCCCGGCGTATATCCGCCGAGAGAAGATACTTACCTTTTGCTCGAATCAATTGATGTCGAAAAAGACGAGGAGGTCCTCGAAATCGGATGCGGAACCGGTATCATTTCGATTCACTGCGCGATGGCCGGCGCTATCGTCACCGCCGTCGATATTAAGGAGGAAGCCGTACAATGTACGAGGGGCAATGCCGAAAGAAACTCTGTGCCTGTAAACGTCCTTCGTTCCGATCTATTTTCTGCGATTACTGGACAATTTGACATAATCATTTTCAACCCGCCCTATCTACCCGTTGATAAAGACACATATGAGTCAATCTCTTGGGCTGGAGGGGCCGATGGTGTTGAAGTCTTGCAACGTTTTCTCCGTTCCGTCCTTCTATTTCTAAAGAAAACGGGAAGGATATTCATTGTTGTTTCTTCGCTCATGAATCAAGATACATTGAAGGAACTACTTGTCCCTTTCAAAGTTGATTTTATCGCGAAGAGAAAAATGTTCTTTGAGGAATTGACTGTTCTTCGCCTCCGAGTTCCTTAGTCTCCAATGATCCTCGCAATTGCTTTTCTTAGCAATTCGCTTGCGATCTTGCCATCGATTTTGCCTCTCAACTGCGACATAACCTCACCCATGAGAGGCCCCATCGCGTTCATTTTCCTCTCTTCGATGAATTCTCTTCTTTGTTCAACGATTCGTTCAATAATCGCCACTGCCTCGTCCATCGAAATCGTTTTCAAACCGAGATCCTCGATCGTCTTTTCCAGAGGGATCCCTTTTGCGATCAATCGGAGGATATCCGGAAGCGCCTCTTTTGCAAATCTGTTATCGTAGAGCGCCTGGAAAATCTCTTTGATTCGAGCATCATCAATTGAGTAAACACCAACACCTTCCCTCTCGAGCTCAGGGAAGGTGTTTAACAGTGTTTTCGCAGCGATGCTCCCAAGGCCCCATTTCGAAGCGATTTCCTCGAAAATCTCTTCGAACCCCTCCCTAATAATCTGCTCGGCTTGCTGCTCATGAATGCCATATTGCGACACGAAGCGCTTAACCTTGAATTCGGGCAACTCTGGCAATCTCTCTCTAATGCGCGTGATCAACTCAACATCGACGGTAATCGGTTTGACGTCGGTTTCAGGATACATCCTGGCTGCGCCTGGCAATGGTCTGCTATAAGCGGTCGTTCCGTCAGGTAACGGGTCACGAGTTTCCTCAGGCACACCAATCAAAGCATAATTAGCACGCAATGCAACTGCTTCGAGAATTCTTTCGACCTTTGTTGGCAGGTCAGCACACATGACGAACGCGTCATTTTCCTCGAGTCCAAGCGTTTTCCTTACAGTGGTGACCATGACTTCATCGATTCCGTAACCGGGCAATTCATCTGTATGAAAGATTCCTCCAGCTCCTTTCGACCTCGCATATTGTGCAAGCTCAGCACCAAGGCGAAAGCGATTATCCGCGCTCTTGAGCACCCTAGCAAATCCCTTGAGTGGAAGAACAAGAACTTTGCCGCCCGACGAAATCGATGACCGGACAATCTTCGATTTTGTATCCCTGAAAATCTCGGTGCAGTCGAAAAAATGGGGAATAACTTGTGGAGCTGATCGCGATCGAAGTATCTCCCTGATTTCAAGTAACATTTTCTGCCTTTCGATTTCCTTTGAAACGTAGATCGGTAACATCCTGAGCTCCTGAACCCCCTTGATCTCAACTCTTGCTCCACCTGGAATTGAAATATTAAGATCCTCCCGTATTGTGCCTATTCCGCGTTTTACACGCTTCGTTGCCCTCAAAACCGACCCGATCTTCTGCGCCGCAATCTTGACCTCCTCTGGCGTGTGAAGCTCTGGGCCTGTCGCGATTTCAATAAGGGGTATGCCAAGACGGTCCAATCTGTAAGTAACTTCGCCAGTTTTTATTTCGATCTTTCTTGCAGCATCCTCCTCAAGGCAAATCGTCGGAATTGAAATCCTTTTATTATTGATCTCAATTGAGCCGTCAAGAGCGATAAGGGCAGTTCTCTGAAAGCCCGTCGTATTCGAGCCATCGATAACGATTTTTCTCATGAAATGTATCTCGTCGACCGGTGTTGCGTTCAAGAGAGAGGCGATCGTCAAACTAATATCAATCGCATCTCGATTCGCGTCGTGAGGCGGTTCCTCATCAGCTTCCACAAGGCACGAGACGCCGCGAGGCGCTTGGTAATTGAATTTCATGCGTTTCTCTGCCTCAGCAAGCGCTGCACGATCAACGTCGCCGAGTTCGCTCTGAGTAGGCCTTAACCTCCGCGTGAAAGTGAGACCTTCGAGATCAACAAGCGTCGAATCGCAGGAACAGAAAAGTTTCTTCGTATCGAGCTGTTGGTGGATTTCGAGGCCGATGATTGCTTCACTATTCATCGAGCTCCCTCCTTTGCGAGATCTCACCGCGGAGATTCTCGCGCATCATTGATTCGATATCTTTTTCTGACGCGGCGTGAGCGAGCACCCACATTAATTTCACGTACGCCGTCTCAGGCAGCATATCTTCACCTGGAATGACGCCTGCGGCAAGGAGGTCCCTTCCAGTATCATATACGTTGAGATTAGTTCTTCCATAAAGACACTGAGATGTCATGACGACTGTTGTTCCTGATCGAATTGCTCTTGCGATCGAATGAACCATATCAGACGAGACATGTCCGAGACCTGATCCCGCGATTACAATGCCCCGGTGTTCACGCAGTATGTTCTCGAATTTAGAAACACTCATGCCAGGGAAGAAGTACAGAAGTGCAACATTCTCCTCCATTTCTTTTTTCAGAATAACTCGATTGCCATTCTTTTTTCGGTAATCTGATAGATATTCAATACCACCTTCGAAATGAATTCGCGCAATCGGCCACGCATTGATACTCTTGAAAGCGTCCCGTCGACTCGTATGCATCTTCCTTACCTTTGTACCGCGATGAATCAAGGCAGAAGTATCTGATGGCGATTCGTGCATGAGCACGCATATCTCGGCAACATCCGATTCGACCGCAAATCTCGCGGCTGCAATTAAATTCGTGTACGCATCGGATGAAGGACGATCGGAAGATCGTTGTGCACCGACAAGGATCACCGGTCGCGGAAGGCTTTCAAACATGAAAGAAAGCGCTGCCGCAGTATATCCCATTGTGTCAGTACCGTGGGGGATTATGCACCCCTCAACGCCCTCACCGAGCTTATCCGCAACTGCCTCCGCAAGCGCTTGCCATCGTTGAACTGTCATATTCTCGCTGAAGATCGAGAAGAGAACTTCAGCCCTCACGTTGCAAATCTCTGAGATCTCAGGTACAGCGCTGACGAGTTCATCTGCCGTCAATGCGGGATGAACGGCACCTGTGCGATAATCGACATAACTGGCAATTGTCCCACCCGTTCCGATGACGGAAATTGTCTTCCTTTCAATTTGTGGTGCATACTCAGATCGTTTCATCGATTTACTGATTGCCTTCTCGATCAAGCGAACTCTTGTGCTATCAGAAACTCTGATTCCAACGTTATAGCCGTTCCCGAGTTTCAAAATAATGACATCTGGATTGCTGAAAGAATGATGCGGCATCAGAATGCCTTCCATCTTCTTCTGACCCGTCTCTACAATAATCCGATCGCCTTCGCTTGCTCCGCAATTTTCTAAAAGCGAAAGAACTCTTGCAGAGTAACTCATCGTTTATCCCGAGAAGAGAATAGAATCCAGCCTTAACTATTTTGGTAGGAAATTGTTGTAAAAAAATAAAAGGAAAAAGGAAAAAAGAATGAGTTTATTTCTTTCCAGCTTCCACGAGAAGCGCCACAGCTACCAAGAATATCGAAATCATCAGGAATATGAACGCAAATCCAGGGCTGTATGTTACAGCCTTCTCCACAGGCGTCTCAATGATGACCTCGGTATTCTTGTCCAACACGACATTCTTCTCTACATATCCCTGATCGAATGATGCGTTAACCGTGTATGTCCTTGCAGCTCCCACGCCAGCGCTTGTCTGTACGTAACCAACTGCACAGAGACTGAAGTTGCCTCCGTCATCTGTCGCACCTTCTCCGACAACATTGCCTTCCTCATCGTAGACAACAACCCAGACTCCGCTTACTGGCAAACCATCTTGATCAAGAGCCCTTACTATTAGCTTATAGTACACCGTCAGAACTGATGTGTCCAGGACCTTTGCTTTCTCGAATGTGACTTCGATCGCACATGCAGTCGATCCGTCAGTGAGATAGATATCGAAGTCGCCCGCGTCAAGCACGAGGTTTCTCAGATCTGCATTCGAAGATTCAAGGAAGATCGCATCGTCAAGGACACTGATCATGCCGCCGTTAACCGTGACATTAGACTTCGCTGCATAGATACCATCGTATACAATGATCGGTAGCGACACATTCCACAGAGTTCCATATTCATCGTAGTAAGGTAGAACAAGCGTTGTCATATTTATCGTATCACTGACTGTCAATGTTGATTGAGTTACATAGATCGCGTACTTGAGCATGCCGTAAACGTTATCGCTCAACGAAACCGTCGAATTGACCGCATATAGACCGATATGGTTCATCTGGGATTCCGCAATGATCTCGGGGGTGAGCATCCATTCGCCAAAGAGCGGGACATAATCTCCACCGATGAGAGCCGGTGCGTACTTGGACATAATGTCGATGATCACTGAGTAACCGATCTGATTGTCCTCGACCATTACCGTGCTGTCCTTGATGTAGATTTCAACGGGGTTGAACAGAAGGATATTGTCATGTATTGAACCACTCGCTCCAATCACATAGATACCGATGCCCCAGTTGGCGACGATCACATTGTCAACGACATTGGCAAGGCTCGAATCGATTGCGTAGATTCCGCGGTTGTTCATTGCGATCAGACAATCCATGATTGTCGGAGCCGCATCTGCTCCTTCGATGAAGATACCGTCCATGCCATTGTAAATGATCGTCGTCGCCGAGATTCTTGGCGAGCAGTTGTCTATGTGGATACCATTTCTCCAGTTTTCATAAATTGCGCTTGTTCTGATGTCCGCATTTGATGTTGATCCAAGGTAAATCTCAGTGGCACCGCTCACCTCGCTTGATTCCATATCGAGTGTACCATAGACCTCAAAGCTCCAGTAATAACCGCCCTGGAGTATTTCTGGCCCAGGCCACCAGCTGTAGGAACTGATACCTGAGGCAACGACGATAAGCGTTCCCCCTTCCTCAACGATGATCTGCGGTACATTATCCATCCAATCTTCGCCAAGTATGAAGTACCACACATTGTCGAGGGTAAGCATGCCGCCATTGACGACAGTCAGATCACCGTACAGAGTGATTGCGTTGTTTCTGACTTCAGAGACATCATCAACAATCCATTCGACCACGCCGTAGGCATAGATTCCATCATAAGTGTTATCCAAGTAGATACCATTGTAAATGGTCACTGGCCCTGATTCATCAATGTAGAGACCATATAGCAGGTTCTCGCGGATTGTATTGTTACCGATAACGACCGAATAACAATCCTCAAGCTCAAGACCGCTCCCACCGTTCTCCGACATGACGTTGCTTTCAATGACAAGCGATTCGCAGTCTTCGAAGTATGCGCCCTCATAGAGATTGTCGCTGACGACGTTATCTAAGAATACGATGTCATTAGAGTAGTAGATCACAACCCCGACCGCGTTGTTTGTTATTGTGTTGCCTGTAATGGTCACATTAGATGCCTCGTAAATGTACAGTCCAAATGTATCGTAGCCTTCGAGCCCATTATTCATCAGTATATTGTCTGATATGATAAGATCGCTCGAATAGTATACGTAGATTCCGTCACCGCAGCCATCAACTTTGTTGTCTGAAATATTCATCTGGAAGCAATCCTCGAGGTAAATCCCCTGCGCGTATATGCCGCCAAGGATTTCATTTCCTGATACAACGCCAGTTGATTCGTACAGATATACACCTTCGTCTCCTGGCTTTGATATCGCATTGTTCGTTGCCGTCACGATGCAGCTTTCAAGATCTATGCCCACACCAGCGTTCTCTATCACATTTCCATCGGCAACAACGTTAATGAGACCCCATGGATATGAATAGGCGTAAATTCCTTCGGTCCAGCTCCATTCCACTTGTGGGCTAAATGAGATCTCGTTTGAATTGATTTCCACAGTAATGTTCGAGTTAATGTAACCCTCAATGCCCCAATTGGACCACGCATTTGCGTACAGCGAAATGCCTGTGGCTTCATACCAATCAGAGAGCTCCGACGAAATCAAGTTGTCTTTGATACTCGTTGCAACCGTCGCATTCACGATTGCGTTTGTGCTGAATGCATCCTGCGAGTATTGATCTGCCTCAAAGTACCAGTCGACAATAACACCGTAACCGAGATATCCTGAGATCACATTGTTTGATATTTCTTGCGATGTCTGATAATTGACAGACGATTTACCGTAACCTGATTGAACGTAAGATTCTACGAAAATCCCATTGTATATCGGACCTCTGATTTCATTTTCGCTGATCACAAGGTTGGAAATCAATGTTGCAGTAGGTGATGAAGCGAATTGATAGTAGTAGCTGTTTGCTCCCACAGCATCATAAATCTCTATTCCGTATATGTCAGCGGACTCGGAATCCGTTGTCACGTTTATCAGATTGTTTGTGACCGTAGTTGAAATTGATGAGACAACAATACTATCACTGTACGACGCGGTGGCATAGTTCCAATTCCAAATTGCCGAATCGTACGATGCATAACCAGCGACTTCTATCGTGTTGTCAGCGATCAAGATGGTTCCATCCATATAGCACGACGGGTGGGAGAACAGACTCATCCAATCGTATGCATAAGCATCGGTGTAAACTCCCATACCGTAGAGACCACCTGCCCATTCACTTGGATAATATGTTCCCTTGTTCCCCGTGATGCTGACATCAAAGGTGACTGATTGCATTGATGAGACTTCAGTTTCGTACAACGGGTAATAGTATTCATATATAGCGTAACCGTAGATCTCGACATCAATGATCTCGTAGAACGCAATAATCTCATTGTCCGATACCGACACCATTAAAGTCGCTGCCTGGTTGCCGAAATGATTATATGTTCCCGCTTCTGCCTCGATATAAATACCGTCAGATGCATTCTCGATCAGGTTTCTCTCAGTTACTATACTCGCATCGAGCGATCCGTCACCGCGGCCGTATTCTAGGTAGCTTCCAATATCAATATAGATACCGTCCCAGGCATATTCCTCAGCCTTGATTTCATTATCATTTATCGCAATATCGATGACTGAATAGAGACCGGTATCCGAATCTGCGCCGTAATAAACGTCTATGCCGTCAAAGTCACTCTGCCCATAGATCACATTATTCGTGATAACGATGCTTGAGGTAATGGCCGCTGTTGCGCCGTATGAGGCAACCTCATCATCAACCAATACACCACTCCATATACCCCTGTATGTTGCCACAGAATCAATCGAGTTTCCGACAATCTCAGTGACAAAGTTGGCAGACATATTCATGTCTTCGCTGTAGAGATCATGCCTTACTTCGATGAACGATTCTCCTCCCATTCCCCAGAACGTCGGTTCGCCGGAGAAGCTGTTATTAATGACCCTATCCGCGATAGAGACATTCCACACAGAGTCGCCTATACCTATCATCGCCCCAATCATTATGCCACCGCTGTTAGATCCGACATTCTCGGAGATTATTCTCGTAGCACTGAACTCGACCATTTCGTTGAAACCATCAGTATCTTCCACTTCCGTTAAGACGGCAACAGCCCAGCCAACCTCGTCGAAAATGTTCGATGTAATCTCGACGATATCTTCCCCACCCCAATAGGGTGACGATAAGAAGCCGACTGCAAGATTCGCTATGTGAGAGAATTCTGAATTGGTGACGGTTGCATGCATTGTGCCGTTGAATGTGAGAGCGCCTACGGCAACGCCATATGGAGCTATGCCTAGAATGTACTCCGCCTTGAGATTATTCACGTTTACCGTAACATCTCCGTTTTCACACATGAAGAAGATACCAGCGCCTGCATAGTGGTTAATCGTGCTGTCAAGTATCGAAGCCTCGACCCCACCGTTTGATACTACATATACGCCATACTCTCCGAACGATTCTCTCGTGAGATAAATACTCCTGTAATCCGCATTGTAGACATTTGGAAGCCAAATGTCATTAAGGACAATTGCCACATCCCAGGAACCTGTTGTTCTAACACCATAATCATATGACCTATCGTTCGAGTTCAACGCATCCATGTTCGCATAGTTAAACTGTATGTCACCGTTTGAATAGAGGATTGCCTCAAAGACGTTTGTAACAGCCCAAGGATCGGCGTATCTGTTTACATACCACTGAACAATGATTTTCTCGTCATTTACTATCTTGTAGCTCACATAAGGCCAGTATACAGCGGTAAAGTAATCCTGACATGGTACGATCAAATTGGCTGCTACTGAGTCCAGGTCGATCGGGAAAGTAATTGGAACCAAAGAACCCACATAAATGAACCCATATGGACTGATTGCAATGTTTGTATATGTTCCAGTACCGAACGGGAATTCAAATGGCAGTGGAACATTTAGTACCGACCAGGTTGTGTATCCATCAGGATCGATGATTTCGTACCCGTAATCGATTTCCTTCGGATAATACCATGAAAGTTGGTTTGCTTCTTCACCATTCATGTAGCTGTTCTCGACGTTAACAGTTGCTAGTCCACCGGCGACGACGACCATTGATACCAATTTATTAGCCATAAAGCTGGAATTGGTGATTGCAACAGATACATCACCACCAGCCTCTAGATCAAGACCTGCAGTTCCACCAATAATTGAGATTCCCTGAATCACCGCACTCACGTCGGCATCGTTAGATTTAGCAAATACACCCATCGCCCATTCTGTGTTGTTAATGATAGTTGAAGTGAGACTCAAGTCGACATTACCAGCAGCTGAGTTTACAATCAATCCGTAATCCAAGCTTTCGAGGATTGATACGCCTGACAACCCAACGACAGCATCGCCATCGACGGAATAAACCGCAACACCAACGACATTCTCAGAGAACTCAGAATTCTCAAGTATAAGAATAGCGCTAGTTGATCCCTCCGCCTGGAGACCGGCTTGCCCGTTTCCAGAAATGAAAGATCCGCTCACCTGAACGTCAACATCTCCAACCGCCGAATAGATGAGTATACCATTCAATTCACATGCATTCACAATAACCGAGTCCAAGGTCGCTTTGACATCTCCACCAGTAGAATACAAAATGATGCCTGAATTCGCTGCAGATCCTGTCACTGCTGTACCGGTAATTTCCGCATTTATCCAGCCTGTCGCTTGAACAACAATTCCAGGCCCATTTGTGTCGTTAACTATGCAATCTGTTAGAGAGACCGATGCATTTCCGTTGTTCGCTATCAGCATTATTCCCATTTGCCATAAAGTATGGTTGACTTCAACGCCTGACAACTCAGCATCGATGTCTCCACTCGACGTCCACCAGATCCCTGCAATGTAAATATACTGAATGACGGTATCTGTCATCGCAACGCTTGAATCTTCAATATAGAGACCGTAGTCTGCTAGTTCGATGATCACATTGCTAAATACTGCACTTCCCGAGTCATCAACATAGATCCCAGACCAAAACCATGTGCCATTTGCCGTGAAAAGAATCGGTTCGGCGGAAGTCCCAATCGCTACCAGTTCCCCCTTGATCTCCAAAACATTCCCAGGATCTACCATAACCGTCACATTCGGTTCAATAGTCAAAGTAGCTCCCGAGAGGACAGAAACTGATTCGTTCAAAATGTAGGGGCTGCCATCCTCCGTCCATGTTGTGTCCGTGGAAATGTCTTCGTAAACGTAGGTAGGTCCCGCTGCACTTGCATTACTGGTGTTAATGATAAGAACCAGTGCAAAAAGAAATACCAGAGCACCGAGATATACCAGCGTCCGCTTTCCCAAAGCGTGACCCATTGATGGCTCACGCTTATTTTCCTTGTCCGAATTCATAAATACACCCCAAAGACTGTTCAAATCCTTCCTCCCTGTTTGAAAGGTACTGAGATGTAATAATGGAATCTCTTTATATAAACTTTGTCGGTTTTTCTTTTATGATAATGATTATCTGGAATTGACGCCTAAGAGGGAAAACAGTAGGGAAAAGAAAATGCTAATCATAGCCTCAGCCTTGAGAATTAGAGCAGGACCCAGAACTTACATTGCATTTTTCCTTTTTGTTCAGAAATATATGATACACATGAAAAATGCATGCAACCTAACACCCTATCACAGATCGACAGTCAAAGTACCTTTTCATTTGCCGAATTTTGAATTTTTACAATACATCTTGTTTTAACATACCTTAATGCATCATTCTCAAAAATGCATCATTCTCAAATTTTATCAATCAAAATAATCAATTAAAAGACTTGCCCTAAACAATCGTTGCTCATTTCTTAATCTGCCTCGATCAAATGATTACTGACCGACCATCATGAAGATTCTATCGAATTTTTAATCGAAAAATCTGATTTGCGCCACCATTCGTCCTCTCTATTTCTCCTGACTAATTAACCTTAATCATCAACAATGAAGAAAAATCTGATCACTAGATCGATAGACAACAATTTTTCTATCTTGAATTTCAATACCGGCATGTGCACAAGATTACTGAGATATCAATGGAAATTGACGTGCTCGCCGAGAACAGAAAAATTGCCGATGAAAATCACGAACTTCTCAAGAGGAATGGTATCAAATCAATCGACGTGATGGGATCGATCGGCTCAGGTAAAACAGCGTTAATTGAGAGAATCGCTTCAGAAATGATCAAGAAAGGGAAACGCCCTGCTGCGATTGCTGGTGATGTGGCTGGCCAAGACGATTACAATCGTTTTCGATCGCTTGGTATTCCAGCGATCAATATCAACACAGGCAAAGAATGCCATCTAGATGCACATTTAATCAGCCATGCGCTCGAGAAGTTGGATCTCGAATCGATTGATTTTCTATTTATCGAAAATGTCGGCAATCTTGTCTGCCCGGCGGATTTTCCCCTTGGGACTGATAAGAGACTTGTCGTAATTTCCGTGACAGAAGGAGACGATATGGTAAGGAAACACCCTTTGATCTTCTCCGTAGCGGATGTAGCCGCGCTAAATAAGATCGACCTCGTTCCATATCTTGATGTGGATCCCCAAAGAATCGCAGAAGACTATCAAAAGATTGCAAAAAATAAGAATCTCCATCTAATCAGTGTCAAAACCGGCGTCGGAATACCAAATCTTGTCAGAGATCTTGAAATCGATCTTTAATGACTCACTTTTGCTATTGGTTTGATTGCACTTTTCCCTGATGAATTATCATAATCCAAAGAATAATTAGAGGGTAGAATTTCTCAACCAGTCCAAAATTATAATAGTTGATATTATTCGCAAGTCATCTTTATAAACGCTGAGACCTTTTTCATCACAGGGATTGCGATGAAAGTCTTAACAGTAGGAGGGGGAGGAAGAGAGCATGCAATTGTGCGAGCGCTCGTTGATGGTGGCGCTGAGGTTTATGCCGCAATGAGCAACAGGAATCCTGGTATTGCAAGAATTTGTAAGGAATTCAGACTGATCAAGGAGATCGATTTCGAAACTATCACGGAGTTCGCTGTTGACGCAGGAGTCGAGATCGCGGTCATCGGACCTGAAGCGCCGCTCGATGTTGGCCTTGTTGATGCGCTTTCAAGACAAGGGATTGAATGCGTAGGGCCAAGTAAGGCAGCTGCGAGGATCGAGACATCAAAGCGCTTCATGAGGACTCTCATGAAGAAATACGATATTCCTGGCAATGTTTATTTCGAAACCTTTAATGATTTTGAAGATGCAAAGAGATTTGTCGTCAATTGTGATAAATATCTGGCCGTCAAACCTATTGGATTAACTGGCGGAAAAGGGGTGAAAATTGAGGGGGAACACTTAAAGGATAAGAATGAAGTGCTTTCTTACATCAAAGAGATTTTCGAAAAAAGAATTGGGGGCATTGGCGTCGTCCTTGAAGAGCGGTTAGAAGGTGAGGAGTTCACGCTTCAATCATTTGTTGATGGGAAAACGGTTGTGCCAATGCCGCTAGTTCAGGATCACAAGCGGGCATACGAAGGAGATGTGGGGCCAAACACAGGAGGTATGGGTTCGTACTCGATGGAAGATCATCTACTTCCGTTCATGACGGCAGAAGATTTTGACAAAGCGATGGAAATTATGAGAAAAACCGTCAGCGCCATGAGAGATGAAGGGTGCCCCTATGTAGGATTCCTCTATGGCCAATTCATGCTCACCGTCGACGGCCCAAAGGTTATCGAATTTAATGCACGTCTCGGCGATCCAGAAGCGATGAACGTTCTTCCCTTGCTTAAGAGTAATTTTGTTGATATTTGCGCCGCAATTGTCGATCGTAACTTATCACAATCGAAGGTTGCCTTTGAGAATAAAGCGACAGTCTGCAAATACGTTGTGCCAGAGGGGTACGGAACGAAACCAAAGAGTGGATTGAAAATATCGGTCGATGAAGAGGCCGTAAAAAGGGAGGGAGCTCAATTATTCTACGCATCTGTCAATGAGGACAATGGCATTATCACAACGACGACCTCGAGGGCAATTGCGGTCGTTGGAATTGATGGGACTGTAGAAAAGGCAGAGGCACAATGCGAGCGTGGCTTGAAACATGTCACCGGCGAGGCAATCTACGTGCGCCACGATATCGGAAAGAAAGAGCTCATCCAGAAAAGAATTGAACATATGAAGAAACTGCGCAGTCAAACATAATCGTATTTAAATGATGTCGTCTATTTCTGGACTATGAGAAATCTGGAAGAGATTGCCAATCGAATACAATATAAGCTCGATGAAAAAGATGCCGTACGGGAAGTGGCAATTAAGTCATCAAGAGCGATCATTAGAATTTCAACGGGCATCGTCCATTCGATTCACAGGAAAGAAGATGTTAAGGAGGCGTTAGCAGAAGCAAAAGATGAGGTTCACCGCCTCAGGAGCCTCCTCGAGGACCATCCTGATATCTGGAATTCTGGCCTGGTTGAGGACGCAATGGCTGAAATGGCTGAAGCATCGATACTTCTCGCAATCGTCGAAAACGAAGAACTTCCAGATCCAGAAGAACTAAATATCACATCCACATCCTATCTTCTAGGTCTTGCTGATGTCATTGGTGAACTGCGACGATTCGCACTCGAGGCACTGAGGAAAGACAAGACAGATGAGGCTGTGAAGTATCTCGACATGATGGAGGATCTGTTTCTCATTCTCATGCGCTTCGATTATCCAGATGCTATCGTCCCGATAAGAAGAAAACAGGATATCGCTCGTTCACTTCTTGAAAAGACGAGAGGAGAAGTCGCCGTTGCGGTGACTTCAAAACGTCTTCAGGAAAAATTAGAGGATTTTCGAAGAGATCTAGATAGCTCAAAAAGTTGACAAGCGTAGCAGATGGAAAAGTGCAGAATAACGCCTCTAGAAGGTTTCGATTAAGGAAATCAGTCACATCGATGTCAGAAATTTCTCTTTATCGCTTCTGCAATTTCCTCCTTCGGCACGACACCTACAATTTGATCGACGACCTCTCCGTCCCTAAAGAAAAGAAGCGTCGGAATTGCCATGATTCTGAACCGCCTCACGAGTTCAGGATTGTGATCGGTATTCATTTTGCCGAAGACTATTTTTCCGGAATATTCAGCTGCGAGTTTTTCGAAAATTGGGGCGAGCATTCTGCACGGACCACACCATTCAGCCCAGCAGTCAATAATGAGTTTAGAATTTTCCTTTCTGATCCGCTCAAAGTTGTCATCTGTGATCTCAATGAGATTTCCGGCCATGAATTCGCCCTATCATGAATCGCCTATATAAATCGTCCCAAAATTCTCATCATTTCGACGGGCTTATTTCTTCACGTGAGAACTTTTCAAATCTAATCAAGTTCCGATTTTTTGAATTAAAATATTAACAGAGAAGAAGAAAAAATTCATAACTTTGCTAGCGAATCAAGGTTTACCGCTTCATCCTTCTTCTTTTTGGTCGCCGGTACACCAAGTAGATTGAAAACACAGATAAGAGAAGGATTCCAATTAGCAGCGCGTTGACAAAGCCGTAATCGGTCTTCCCAACAAAAATTGTCGTTGTGAATGAAGTGCCGCCGGTATCGAGCTTGACGAGAGTGTTTCCTGGGTCAATCATCACCGTAATGACATGCTCCCCGGGCTTCAAATATGGGTCGGTCCAATTGAAAATGATTGTCTTTGATGTTTTCGGATCGAGATTTATCGTCGTTTCATAAATTTTCAATCCATCCGCGTAGATCGCAAAGGGGATATTCTTCACTGACATGTTCCCATCGTTCCTCACAGTCGCTGTGATGACAACAGGAACCAGCACCTTGATAGGGAAATCTTTCGTCACCTTCTCAACGAGCGTGCCGTTGGCAGAAACCGAAGTGACATTGATGCGCAGAATCATGTCTCGCGCCGTCGGTGGCGCCGTCACATTGACTCTGAAAAGGCCAGTCGAGGATTTTCCGTTAGTCGGAATAACTTTTGCTTCGGCTGGTGATGGGCCGATCAATTTCGCTGTGAAACTAAAATTTCCTCCAGGTTCGTCTCCAGGGCCGCCAACAACCCTGATTATATATTCCGATTTTTCGCTAATAGCAATGCAATTTTTGCCATCGATGGAAACGTATATCGGGTCATATGCAGCGACACTAACACTCGCAAGTGGATAAACGGAAAGACAAAAAATCGTTATCGTGAATACAATCGCCATCAGCGCCTTCTTCGTCTGAATACCCCCCTGTGTATACCCATTAGGATGAAAATCACAAACGCCGCCAAGGTTGCACCTGCAAGAGCGATTGTCTCAATGGGAATTGCTGCAGGTTCAAAATACACGTTTTCCCCACTAACGCTCACGCCGTCTGAAGGCAGAATAATTAGAGGGAGCGGAGGCTTCACTATCAGCAATGCGTACGCATCTGAAGACTTCTGAGAAGTTGCTGAGATGACGACCTCAATGTTTGGATTAGGATTCTCTCGTATCGGTGTAAGGAGAACATCGAAATATTTGACTTTCCCAGCTTGCAAGGTGACCGTGAGATTATTAACAGGATTCTCGCCGCCAAGCCTCACCTCTGCTTTCCAGCCCAGCTCAGCGAGTGGAACTCGATTTGCAATGCTGATATTGATCGTGTCCTCATCGTTCCCGTTATTCTCAAGTTTTATGCTGTAAGAATAGGGCGTTCCATTGACTTGATAGGGTTTATCGAACTTGAGATTCAAACTGTAATATGGGAGGATGATCGCGTCGATTAATACAGAATCCTGAATCGATGCGTTATTGAGCGAGATTGCAGTGATCTTAATCGGCGAATGTGAGACATAGACACTCGCCGACGGTGTAATGCTCACCGTAACTAGCTGAGAATTATAATAGCCGAAATCGACGCTCACCGTGCTCTGGGAAAACACAACATTCCAGTTCGCAGCCTGAGCCTCGAGCTTAAAAGTATCTAGCACATTCCCCTTATTGACGATTCTTAAGTTGTAAACCGCTGTCTGCCCAGTCCTCAGTGTCGTCTTCTCAGCCTCATTCCACTGCAAATCAACGCCCCTTTCAGGAATCTTTTCCATTTTGATCGCTCGGCTTAGATCAGTAATCAAATTGATCGATGTATTCGCGTAATAACGAACAGAGATCCCCTTCTCCATTCCAGTAGAAGTGAATTTTACACTATATTCACCAGGAGGCAAGATGATTTCAAAAGAGCCTGAAGATGATGAAGACGCACTCAATTTCGCCCCGTTCGCTGATGTAATCTCGATCGTCGCATTGCCAGGCGCGTATTCCTTCAGGGTTTCACCGGCAAACCTAAACCCAGGCACGAGAGTAATGTCAAAAATTTTATTCGACTGCGGTGACACATTAACAACGCCAAGGTATACGCCTAGCCCACCGACCTGCCTTGCATACACACTGTAATTTCCAGGTGCGATCGATAACGCGTATGAACCAATCCTAGATGTCACTGATGCGCTCATTGCTGTGGAAGATATAGGAATGAATTCGATCGTTGCGGAAACCAATGATCCACTCGAGTCGAATACCGACCCGCTAAGAGTCACATTATCATAAGTGCGATTTAACACGATAGTGGACATTGTTAAAGAAGGAACGAACAGTGATGTATTTCCAGTATAACGCACATACCGCGTTTCTAGACCGATTCTTGTCTTCGTGTGATAATCAACTCCTGCCGAATAATTCCCGTATGGTAATATGGCTTCGAAAATACCGCTAACATAAGAGTTTATCTTAATGATCGCACCAGCATCATTTCTGATCTCAACCGGAACAACGTAAGAAAATGGTGAGCCTTCAAAATAGATCGTGCCTCTAACCATTTTCGCAATGGATGTTGTTAGATTTAGTGGTGAAACAAACGCATCGATGTGGATAAGATCGAAAAACGCATAATCAGTAATTACCTGGTCGTTGAGCGCATAAACACTATAGTTACCCTCCACAAGGTAAAGATCAAATCTCCCAGAGGTCGTGATCGTTCTTTCCTCAGGCCCATTGAAAGTTATCTTTGTCGTACCACTCCTTTCTGGATAGAGCGATCCGTATACTCTTACCCTCTTCACAAGATCGATTTGTAACAAGGATGGGTCAGAACCGATGGGAACTTGTATTGATGAAGTAAATTGATATTTTGTCGCATTATTCATCGACGAAACATTCTGATCGACAATCACTTCGTAATTTCCTGGTGGAACTGAAATCGAAAAAGTACCCGAGGATCCGCTATTCGCCGCGAAAACATTACCATAGGCCGATACAAATTTTACCAAAATGTCGGCAATCGGTGCCGACTCGTAATACACGATACCTGTGATCGTGCGGTTGAGAGGAACAAGTCTCACATTCTGGGAAATCGATGATTCGATAAGCGGGAAACTCAAAACCTTCGACGCATAACCACCTTTGCTTAACGAAAGCTCATACGAATAACCTGAAGGAACTACGAATGAAAAACTGCCGATTGAATCACTTGTCGCTTCAATTGCTCTGCCATCGCGATCGTACAATGTCAATTTTACACCTGAAATCTGTTCACCCGAGTCCATGATTGCGTTGTTGTTAGCATCATACCATGTCACACCCGAAATTGAAGCAGCGGATGATAGTACAATGTTAACACGCTTCGACAAATCAACAAACATGTCTCCCCAATATGCCTCTTCATTTCCTCTGATATAGACAAAATAAGTACCTTGAGGAAGAATGATCCTCGCTCCACCAGTTGCATTTGTCACCGCTTTTACAGCAGCGTTACTGGTTTTCGATTGAATCAAAACCTCGGCATTACTGACGGGTCCTAACGAACCAGAAACATAAAGATCGATGAAGTTGCCTGGTACCATTTTGATATCATGATTCACGATGGGACCAAAGGAATTCAAAGCAGTAAGAGAGACGTAAGTTTCACCATTCTGGATCGCCAGGCAGAAAACCGTATAATTCCCACGAGGCAGATTAACATCATAAATTCCTCTCGAATCACTATTCGTCCAGAACTCGCTTGCTTTGGAGAGGAATGCAATCGTTACATTGCTCGCAACTGAACTTCCGATCATGACACGACCAGAAACTTTCATGGAACCATAGACTGTCAGATCCATCGTCTTAGTTTCTCCTTCCATAACGCTGACTTCATCCGGCACAATCGCATAAGAGAGGTCTTGTGTCTTTAGGAGATAATGCCCAGAAGGCAACATTCCGATGTGGAACTGCCCATTTGATCCTGTCGTCGTAGTAATCTCTTTTCCGCTGATCGTATCGACGATTTTTAGATTCAATCCCGAGGCCACATTCCCATCGGCAAAAATCGCTGTACCATTCAATGATGAGGGTTTAATTCCGATATCCTTTGTGATATTTCCCATTGGAAGCAGAGTTACCTGGATACGACCAAAGGAATGATTATCAAGCACAGCATATATAGTCGCATTCATCGGCGGCAGTCCATAGAACCCATAGCCACCAACACTCGAGATCGTTTCGTATCGAAGTTCTTTACTCTCATTTCCAACGATCACTTTTGCCCCTTCGATAATCGTGTCAGTTCCAGAAGTATAAGTTCCGTCACCGTCAACATCCCAGTAGACCTTTCCCTTCATAGCACTGCCCTTGACGGCTACATTTTTTGTTATATAATAATCCCATTTCCCATCATTGTCGGCATCGATTTTCTTCCTCATCGACTGATCATAACTCACATTGAAAGAGATTCTACTGAGTTCAGTTGCAATCTGTGTCCTTAGATCAAGATCTCCGTAGGAGAACACCAGTTTCACCTCGCCAAACGGCGCGATGACTTCGTAATGCCCATTCGTATCAGTCTTCACTGTCTGATGCGGAATTCCATATTCATCAAGGACTGTGACCCAGAGCCCAGGATAAGGCAACCCACTATTGGTCGTTACCGTTCCCTCGACGATAGCACCATCGTAGTATTGGAGAAAGACAACGCCCTGAATCAGGGCACTCGCACTTGCATCGACCGTTCCCTGCATTTCACCATTGTTGATTTTTTCACGAAGTTCGAGTGCCTCATCGTAACTAATCGCGCGCCATGCAGATGAATGATTCTTGACCTGATCTGGAGGGAAGGGGTTGTAATAAGCAGTCCTATAGACCATTCTGAAATGCGTCATGTTCCAACCCTGCATTGGCGGATAGCTTGATAATGTACCAGTAAGGCCCGGTAATCCCTGGCTCGTCTCGCCTATATCATACGGTCCATAGCCCATGAAAGCACGATAAAGCATACTGCGATAGAACATTTCCTTGTAAACGATCTGGTAATTCACGATCGTCATGTCAGAAGTTACATTTGCTAGATCGTGAATTCCGCCCTCGCTGTCAATCGCCTTAATTTCAAAAAAGTCGATTGGGGAATTAGAAATCGTGTCGATTCTATAATCAGCTAATTTGGCCGGCGCGTAGAAAATATTGGCGCTCAGCGCTGTAAAGGGGAAAAGCCTGCTATCAATGGCAAAATAAGAGATATCCACACCAGTCATCTGACGGAGCTCGTTATAAATCTCAACAATATTCTCGAGACCAACCTTCGAAAGCTCAACGCTCGCAGCAGCATACTTCGCATTCGTCGGACTCAGATCCGCGTCTCTGGGGCCATAAATTTCGGGATGATTCCTGACGATCTCAACGTACCTCTCTGGTCTCGTCATGATATCCCGCAATTTCGCGTAATCGACACCATGATCGACCAGCACCTGAACGATCGTGTCATTTTCAAGTCCTGTTTTCTCAAGAATTCTGATGACAAAAAGCGCGACGGCAACGGTCTCGTTTTGAGACATGATGAAGTTGCCGGCAAACTGGTAAGCATTCTGGAAGTTATCAGCGACAGTTGGGTGCTGTCCCGCCTGGATTGCCTCAAAACCATAGTCCCACCATGAAAGGAACGCGGGTCTCGCAGATACTGGAATGATATTTGAATCAACTGTCCTGAACCAGCTCCACGCTGCTGGCCAATATTGTGTCGGCAGCGGCATACTGTATGCAAAAGCTCCGAAATACCAGTTTGATCCGTTAACTACATCATAACTCGCAGGTTTGGCAAAACCTGGCATGATATTATAGACCTGCTTGTCGTACTGGGCCTTCAGCTCTGAAGGAATCGCAGCGTCGGTTGCTCCCCAGGCATTTGGCAAAACGACGAGAAACGCAAGAAATAATGCTGCAAACACGTGCCTAACTTTAATCGCCCGCCGCAGGAGACCTAATAACCCCATTCTCGCGCCAGTGGAAAGAACACGCGAAATGTCTGAGAACTTGACACCCTCAATGATTAACGCGACAACCCATCCACTAGTGATCGCAAACGCAGGACTCGCGTTAAACATGAATCTTGCCGCCGACACCGCCATAAACATCGAAACAGCAGTCCATACGACAATGAAAACGAAATATGCCGCGACATTCTTTCTAATCTTGATCGCGGCAATAACAACGCCCGCAAAAGATAGCCAGAAAGTGACCGCACCGAAAGATAGTGCGAGGTCGGAGAAACTTGGTGCCTGGGCTTCGGAAATCGTCGAGTAGAGTTTGCTTTTGACGAAATAACCCTGACCCGATATGATCGCTTCAAAAATGCTTGGCGCTAAAATCGATAAAATGAAAAGCGCGATCGCAGCAAGAATTGTGAAGGAAGGGAGAACGAGAGTCCATGGATAGTCCCTCGTCGCGACGAAAATCACTCCGACGATGATCGCAGCAACAAAAAGATAAAAGGGAACATCAAACCAAACATCCCAATAATTCATCTGATAATAGACTGGTGCCATTATCGCAAACGCCACAAGAAGCATGACGACAAAGGTAATCAGAACGCCAAATGAGTCAGAATTTCGAAATCTATTGATCAAAATCTGAACAAGGAAGTAGGCGAGAACAATGACGAGAAGGTATGCATACCCAGTCCAGATCATGCCTACCGCGGCAAGAGAGATACCAGCGAGTGCTGCGTAGATTATTGATGCCCAATTTTGACGGAAATAACTAACAATTCCAAAACGAATCGATTTTAAACTCTTCCAGTTTTCCACCCATCGATCGCCTTCAATTGTTTTGAGGGCAGTTAACAAGAAATAAAACGAACAAACACCGAAGAATAGGACCATTGAGTCATGGTCCGCGAAAGAGAGGACACTTCGAGTAATATGACCAGGCATGATTGCAAAAAGGAAAGCCGCAATAATCCCCGCCTTTTTGCCAAAGGCCGATTGTCCGATCAAATAGACGGGAATTACCGTCAATGAACCCCATATCGCCGTTGAAAAAATGAGAGAATAGCCAACCGCATCCGCTATAGCGATACCAGTCAGTGCGGAGATAAACATTCCCGTCACAGCAATTGACCAATCATAAAGGGGCGGACGGGGATTCCTCATTCCCAATGGATAATTGAGAAGGGGATCGTTGACAAGATGCGTACCTGTCGAGGTGACGTGATCGATCACTCTTTGATGATAATACGAGTCGGAACCGCCCGAGACAAGGAATCCGTTCTCTACGGAAAGAGAGTAACCAAAATAACTTCTCATGAAAAGAGCGATCAGAAAGATCATCGAAAGCACGACAACTGTTTGCCAATTCCTTCCAAGCCACGAATCGTCAAAACGAGCTCTCCAATTGCCCAGTGACTTGAACGGATTTCTTGAGACAAGGCCCGCTACGCCTTCCTCTCGCCCTTCCATCTCAGAGTCTCCCCGACAAAATCGTGCGAAGTCGATAACACACCCAATATAAATAATTGTCCACAGCCATACCCTATTACGTCATTATCTGGATACCTTCTCAGACACAGACGATCGATCGTTTTCTAGGCGGTTTGCGATTTCCTCGCAGATTGCCTTTGCGACACCCTTCGGATTTGCACTCTCGTAAATTGAACGGCCGACAATGACATAATCCGCACCCATTGAAATCGCATCTCCCGCGCTCCCACCCTGTGCACCAACACCAGGTGCAAGGATGAGAAGGTCGCCCACAATTTTCCTTATGGCTTTGAGACGATCTAATCTCGTCGCAGGTGCTATTACACCGGAAGCGCCGCATTCGACAGCAAGAGCCGCGAGCCGCTCAGCAACAGGCGCGGTAAATTCCTTTCCACCAGGATGACTCATTTCAGTGACGACAAAAACGTCAGCAGATTCTCCTGCGGAACGAACCGCCTCACAAACGGAGTCATGACCTACGAATCCATGTACAATGATTCCTGACGCGCCAAGATCCACCGCTCTCTCAACAATCAACCTCACAGTATTTGGAATATCAGCGACCTTAAAGTCGCAGATCACATCACATAATTTGGAAATCTCTGTTATAATTGAAGGGGAAGAATGAAGAACTAGAGGCCAATTGATTTTGATTGCGTCAACAATACCACTAAGTTCCTCAGCGATTTTGAGCGCTCTTTGCTTGTCGATTTCATCAAGCGCTAGTATCAATCTAGTGTTTTTCTTCATCATCTTCACCCGTAAATCGTTTTTAGGTTACCTATTCGAGAACACGCAGCATTTCCTTAGAGGTACTCATACATTCCATCAATTTAATTCCTTTCAGATCCCTTATGATTATACGACGCATCATGTAAAGTACAATGACCGAAATTAGAAGGACTATGAATTTAGTTTAGCAGAATGGTCGATAACTTTCTAATTTTATTTATCTGCGAACACTAACGACAAGAGCTTTTGTCAATGAGAGAAAGATTTAAAACTCAGACTGTCTGCGTCTTTCTAATGAAGTTAAGATCAATGGAAGCTGGTTCAAGATATGTAGGCACGCTGTCAAAAGGCTGTAAAATTTGCAAGGAAGGGGCAAAGCTCGTCCTACTGGTCACGGGTAAATGCAACGCCTCATGCTTCTACTGCCCCTTATCATTAAAGAAGAAAGGGCGCGACGTCATCTATGCAAATGAGCTGAAGGTGAGAAAAAAAGAGGACATTATCGAAGAGGCAAAACTGATTGATGCCCTGGGCACAGGCGTGACTGGCGGAGATCCATTGCTTGTCCTCGAACGGACAATCGAATTTATCACAATGCTGAAAGAAGAATTCGGTAGTGAACACCACATTCATCTTTACACTTCCACAATTGATTCAAAAGCATTCGATGCGCTTGAGACCGCTGGCCTCGACGAGCTGCGCATCCATCCGCATTTATCGCTATGGAAGAAAATGGCTGAGACAGGAATCGAGGATGCGATCGAATCGAGGAAAATGAAGATCGGACTCGAGATTCCAGCGTTACCTAATAAGAAGGAGGAAATCATTTCGCTCGTGACTTACGCGGACAATGTCGGTATGGATTTTATCAATATCAATGAGCTTGAATTCTCTGAAACAAATTGGAAGAAGCTCAAAATGAAGGGGTTCGAAGTCAAAGACGATATTTCAAGTGCAGTTGCTGGAAGCGAGGAACTCGCGCTCGAGATACTCCGACTTGATCTTTCGATTCCGCGCCACTATTGTTCATCGAGCTTCAAGGACCGTGTTCAATTGAGAAATAGAATCATGCGAAGAGCGAAAAACATCGCAAGGCCAGGTGATGTCATAACGGAAGATGGGACATTGCTAAAAGGGATCATTGAGGGCAAGAATCTGAAAAAAATCAGAGAATTGCTCCTTGAGATCTTCGAAGTACCAGATGAACTTATTCTGATTGATAAGGAGAAGAAAAGAGTTGAGATCGCTCCGTGGATTCTTGAAGAGATCTCAACTTCACTGCCCTATGATTGCTACATTATTGAAGAATATCCGACAGCAGACAGACTTGAGGTTGAGAGGGAGAAACTGCCATCCGGACCTAAGCCACGCTGATGCTCTGAATGTTATGATGTCTGTTGACAATGTCTCTCGCGATTTTTAGATTCTTCCCGTTTTTCCCGATTGCCCGACCCTTAACTTTGGGGTCGACGGTGACCGTCGCATGGATGATGTTCCCACGGTTTTCAATTTTGACGCTCTGTACATTGTAATTATAAAAAACGTTTCTGATAAATTCCTCAGGTTCATCAGAATACTCAATGACCTGAATGTTTTTACCAGTCGCATTTTTCATTCTGATAACATTCTCGCCACCTTTTCCGACCGCCTTATTTGCCTGCCCTGGATTGACGACAAAGACAAGCTTGTCCTCTGTTTCAAGACAATCCCTGACTCTCGTTTTCGTGATACTCTCAAAAAGTGAGATGTATCGGAGAGTCTCCTCATTGAAAGTAATCTCCGGCATGACCATCACAATGAAAGAATGTTTGAAGCCCCTTTGTCAATAACAGCGAGTGCCGCGACTGAAAAGGGTTTCCCACAGAGAGCGCCTAGCTCGATGTTCGTGCCATCAAAGCGATAGACCTTCACACCATGATTTCCAGATGCGAGGAACTCGCTAGGGCAGTTTTTCGCGATGATGACCAGTTTCGCTTCTCCTTTCTTCACGGCTTTTTCAGTTCTCTGCGTCCCAAATACCACTTTTCCAGTCGATGCTGCAGTTTTCAATGCCCTTCCTAAATCAATCATTTATTCGCCTCCCTGCGCACCGGCATATAAACAAGATTGACAGCTCCTGTACCAAGAGTAACTGGTTGCCCAACTATAATATTTTCTGCTACACCGTCTAAATGGTCAACTTCTCCTGTAATTGCGGCGTGCAGCAAATGCGTTGCTGTAATCTCAAAGGCTGCCCTTGCAAGAACACTAGACTTCCTTCCAGAGATACCATGTCTACCAATCGCCTTCACATCACCATCATGAGTCATTAGGTCCGCTACGAGCATGATATGCCTAATATCGACGGTCAGACCTTGTTCTTCTAATGTGCGCGAGGCTTCGTTGATAATCGCGTTTCTTGCTGCCTCTATTCCCAACACCTCGTATATTTCCTGAATGCAGTTCGTTGTCGTCCTGGTTCGATCGACGCCTTCAATCTCAAGTACTTCTTGCAAGTTTGACCCTTCAGTATAAATCACATATTCATCTCCGCTCTTTCGTAGGATTGCGCGTTTGATGTTATCAATTCCCTTTATCTTGCACTCCTTAACTGTATCGACGATGTTTTGTAATTTCTTGAAAGAGGGTTCATCGGATGTGATCACAATCTTATTATCGACCATTTCCAAAAGACCCTTGAGCGCACGCAGTTTCGAGAGCTGCGCATAGACATCATCGAGAGTAATCTCCTTTTGCGCCATTTTCCTTTCATCGAGATGGACGATTACTTTCATATTGATGATGTCTGTCTCAATGTCAGCAATGTCGAGAAGAACGGTTGCTTCGATCTCCGTTGCGATTTTCCTGACACGCTCGACGTCGTTCCTGATTTTCGGATCAACGTGAATCTCCATCATCGGTGTGCTCGGAATTCTCCTTGCGTCAACGATTTCGATGAGCCTCGGGAGACCCAGGGTAACGTTAATCTCTGCGACACCTGCGTAGTGGAATGTACGCATTGTCATCTGCGTACCTGGTTCTCCAATGCTCTGCGCGGCAACGATTCCCGCAGATTCGTGCGGATCCATCAGATGCTGCTCATATCGTTCATGAGCTCTTTGAAGAATTTTCCTCAGTGTCGCATCAGGCACGTCGATTCCTTCTAGCCGCTCAGAGATATCGATGATCACACGCAATGGGACGTCGAGATCCATGTCTTCCGCAAGTTTGAGCATCTTCGATTGGAGTTCCGTCAGAGGTTTCGACTTGATAGGTATGTAAATCTCCATTTTACTTTCCTTGATTTCTTGGGGCTTTTCCTCCTTTTTCTCCACCTTCTCTGGAATCTTTTTCGCTAGCTTCCGAGCAGGCTTCCCTCCGACCTTGGCGAGAATGTCTGCTGCCTCCTCATCAGTGAATCCGAGCGAGGTAATTTCCTTGGCGCTTGCTGATGCAATTTCGCTGATCGACTTGAACTTCGATACGAGTTTTGAAATCGCGTCCTCGCTGAGTCCTCTCCGCTTGAGTGCATTGACCGTGTCTTTTAGCGCCACTTACTCCTCACCTCCGGCTTCAAATTCTGGCTCTTCATATTCCTCTTCTTCTTCAACTTCCATCAGATCTTTCTCGATCGTTGCATATCCGCCGACCTTCTTCTCCTCGATCTTTGCCAGAAGCTCAGCTTCATCTCCAAGCACTTCGATGAGCAGATCATCGACATCGACCGGGCTGCCTTGCACGCTTCTCGAAGGATCGATGCCGTCTTCACCATATTTGAACTGGATGACCATATCCGCGGTATTCCTCACGGTGCCATCCTGTTTTAATTTAAGATCTTCCAGCGCGTTGATGAGACGACGCTGCATATAACCCGATCTTGATGTACGAACAGCCGTATCGACGAGACCTTCACGACCACCCATACTGTGGAAAAAGAACTCAGTTGGCGTCAGACCGCTCTTATACGAATTAACAACGAATCCCTTTGCTCTCGCACCGAGGTCGCCTTTCTTGAAGTGAGGCAACGTCCTATTCCAGTATCCTCTTGAGAGCCTTTCTCCTCTGACCGCCTGCTGACCGATGCAACCGGCCATCTGGCTCAAGTTAAGCATGGAACCTCGTGCTCCAGATCTTGCCATGATCACAGCGGAGTTCTCGAGACCAAGATGCCTCGACGCAATCTGACCTGCCTCATCTCTCGCCCTTCCTAGAACCTTCATGACCTCAACCTCAAGAGTTTCTTCGAGAGAGCGACCTGGGAGCTGTTCGAGAATACCCTCACGGTACGCGGTGACGAGTTCATCAACCTTTTTCGCTGCGTCCTGAAGTACTTCCTCGATCTGCCTCTTCGCTTCCTCAGGGATATCCTCATCATCAATTCCAGTCGTGAATCCGCGCACCATGATTGCACCAATCGCAAGTCGCGTCAAATTGTCAATAAACGTACGCGCGGCATCCGAACCGTAATCCCTGGCGATCTTGTCGACGATCTTACCCTTGAAAGCGCCGATCGCTTTCTCATCGATTGTACCGCACAAGAGCGTTCCATTTCTGATTTTCACATAGGCATCGAGATCGCATTTCTCTTTGAGACATTCGGGGCATTTTCTGCATATTGATGCCCTAAACGTCATTCTGAGATCCTCTGGCAATATCAGCGAAAATAATTGCTTTCCCGTCCAGTACCTCTTGCCGTTTTCAATAATAGGTTCTGGCAAGGGTTTATGATCAACTTTTGAAAGGATGAAGAGCGTTTCGCTCAGTGTAAACTTCGAATCCTTATGGGTGAGCAGGAAGCTACCGGTAATATGATCGTGGATTGCGCCAATAATGGGACCTCCAAATCTTGGCGACAAAATGTGCTCCTGAACTTTCATGAGGATGAGGGCTTCTGCTCTTGCTTCATCGCTCTGCAAAACATGGAGGTTCATCTCATCCCCATCGAAATCTGCATTGTACGGTGGGCAGACGCAGAGATTGAGCCGGAATGTCTTCCACGGCATGACCTTGACCGTGTGCGCCATCATCGACATTCTGTGAAGTGAAGGTTGTCTGTTGAATAAGACAATATCACCATCGACGAGATGCCTTTCAACAACAAATCCGATATCGAGGGTTTCGGCAACACTCTCCGCATTTTTCTCAGTAACCCTAATTCTCCTGCCATCAGGTCGAATCACGTAGTTAACACCGGGCAAATACTTCGGACCTGGTGGATTCGGTCCCCGCTTGACCATTTCCCTTAGAGTTTCGATGTTGTGCTTCGTCACATAAACGGGAACAGTCAACTCCCTTGCAGCTTCGACGGGGACACCTACTTCATTAATTGAGAGAGAGGGGTCTGGTGAAATGACGGTACGTGCGGAAAAATTAACCCTCTTTCCTGAGAGGTTCGACCTAAACCTTCCCTCTTTACCCTTAAGTCGCTGAACGAGAGTCTTCAACGGCCTTCCAGAACGATGCCTCGCCGGTGGAATTCCCGAAGTTTGATTATCGAAATAAGTCGTCACATGATACTGCAAAAGCTCCCAGAGGTCCTCAACGATAAGTTGCGGTGCCCCGGCATCCCTGTTTTCCCTCAGACGCTGATTAATTCTCAACACATCAACGAGCTTGTGTGTCAAATCGTCCTCTGAACGGTCACCAGATTCCAGCGTGATTGATGGCCTCACTGTAACAGGAGGAACAGGAAGAGCAGTGAGAACCATCCATTCAGGTCTGCACGCTTTGGGATCGATGCCTAACGGTATTAAATCTTCATCTGGAATCCTTTCAAGACGTTCCCGAACTTCTTTCGGAGTGAGCTTATGTCCGTTTTCCCTAAAAGTCGTTGGCTTGTCAAGTGTAATTTTTAGTTGCTCGGCACCACAGTGTGGACACACGGGTCGTGAGGCCGCATCTTTAGCCGTCTCCTTGGAAACCATACGAACCTCAATCGCATCGCCACCGAGCGTCTCAAGCGATTCCATTGCCTCCCTGTATTCCCTCGCTTGATCCTCTGTCAAAAGAAGGCGCCCACATGATCTGCAGGTCGATTGTAATAACTTTTTGATTTCCTTGACAAAACCAACATGAATCACAGGCATCGCAAGGTCGATGTGACCGAAGTGTCCTGGACATTCGTCGGCTTTATGTCCGCAGGTCTTACAGCGCAGACCTGGTTCGATGACACCGAGATGGGGGTCCATCAAACCCATTTCAATGGGAAATCCGTCATCGTCATAGGTGTCGGCCGTAATGATTTTCGTCGCTGACATCCGCCGGATCTCATCTGGCGACAAAACGGCAAACTTGATTGCCCCTATTCTCTTGGAGACGCCTCGCATCATCTTAAGTCCTCCAATTGAAGTCGCATTACAACACCCAATGAAAGAAGCTCATCGAGCAACAATTTGAAAGCATATGAGGTCTGAACAAGACTGATATTTGTGTTATTACCGCATACAGGACATCTCAGCACACCGCGTCTATCCATGATTGCGATGTGCCCACAATTCGGATTTCCACAAACATACTGGAAAGTACCGTCGGATTCATCGAGCAGTCGATCCTTGATCACCATGGCAGCGCCATGACCTATCAAACAGTCCCTTTCCATTTCACCAAATCTTAGACCGCCCTGTCTTGAGCGACCTTCCGTTGGCTGCCGTGTTAAGATTTGAACCGGACCGCGACTGCGAACATGAAGCTTCCCGGAGACCATGTGGTGCAATTTCTGATAATAGATGACGCCGATGAAAATGTCCGCACCGATTTTCCGACCAGACATACCATCATACATGACTTCCTTTCCGGTGTGCTTGAATCCACATCTCACAAGCGCTTCACGCAACGATTGCTCTTTCTCCCCACTGAAGGGCGTGCCGTCGATCATCCGGCACTCCATTGCGCCGACTTTTCCACCGATCATCTCGAGGACGTGAGCAACTGTCATTCTTGATGGAATTGCATGTGGATTGATGATCAGATCGGGGACGACACCATCCGACGTGAATGGCATATCCTCCTGCGGCACGATGAGCCCGACAACACCCTTTTGACCATGACGAGATGCGAATTTATCGCCGAGTTCCGGGATCCTCTCGTCCCTGACTTTGACCTTGACAAGGCGACTGCCATTTTCTGATTCTGTTAGCATGACGCTGTCAACCCATCCACTCTCACCGGGTCGGACGGTGATCGAGGTTTCCCGACGTTTCTGAGGCGTAAGAAAGTCCGTTTCCTCTTCAAGGAATCGCGGTGGCGACGTCTTGCCGATCAGCACGTCGCCCCCGTTAACTGGCGTCTCAGGACTGATCAGCCCGTCTTCGCCCAGATTGCTATAGGCAAGATCGGCCCTCGCTCCCCTCACGTCTGGACCCGGAATTTCAAAATGATCTTCCTGTCCACCAGGGTATCTGCGTTCCTCGGCTCTATAGGTTCTCATGAAAGTAGAGCGGCCGAGTCCTCTTTCAATGCTTGCTTTGTTGAGAATTAATGCATCTTCCATGTTATATCCGTGATAAGACAGAACTGCGACAACAAAGTTCTGACCCGCCGGTCTCTCATTAAATGAAACGAAATCCATTGTCTTCGTCTGCACAATCGGTTTCTGCGGATAGTGCAAAAGGTGCCCTCTCGTGTCTGGCCTCTTACGATAGTTCGTTGTGCTGAGACCGAGGGACTGCTTCGCCATCCCCGCTCCCATCGTGATTCTTGGCGAAGAGTTATGCTCGGCGTAAGGGACAAGCCCAGCGCACACGCCGAGAATGAGAATCGGGTCAATCTCCATGTGCGTGTGTTCTCTCGTCAGCGTTAGAGGTGTTTTTATTTCGCTGTTGCAGTGGCGACAGCGGAGAAGCGCATAATTCTCCTCTGCACCAGGATTTAGCCAAATAACATCGATCGGTGATAGGGCCCTTTCGCAACTGCTGCATCGCTCTGGCACTTTATAGGCATCGACGGCGATGTAGGTGTCTTCTTCTTCCTCAGCGTCCAACCATTCAATAACCCCTTCCCTTAAGAGGTCTGACCATCGGAGCCTGCCCTCTGTAATCTCATCAAGATGCTTTCTCGTTAGAACAGTTCTCCCGTTTTTAACGACAAGGAGTGGCCTTCTCAACCTACCTTCATCGCAGTTGATGATGACTTCATCCATTTCCTCATCGTATCTGATATTGATCTCGTGAGAAATGATCCCCGACCTTCGTCTATACCGGATCTCCGCGACGAGTTCCCTCGCGCGATCGTGAACTCCAACGAGATCACCATTCACGTAAACCCGAGTTCCCATCTTTTTCTGACCTTTGACCTCTTTAACCCCAAGATCTCTCAGTATCCAGCGAACACTCTCTTCGGGAAATCCTTCAGAAACGTCGATGATCAGCGCCGCATTCTTAACAAGCCCGCAATTCTGACCTTCTGGCGTTTCATTCGGGCAGAGTCTGCCCCATTGCGTTGGATGCAGATCTCTCGCCTCGAAATGAGGCTGACTTCTTGTGAGAGAAGATGTCACTCTCCTCAAATGACTGAGGGTGCTCATATTTGACGTTCTGTCAAGAAGTTGACTTACGCCTGCTCTACCACCAACCCAATTGCCCGTCGCAAGGGCATGGATAAGGCGATTTGTCAAGAGATCTGGTCTGATGGCGCTTGAGATTCTCAAATCCTTTTTTCTCGCGTAGCTTCTTTCAAGTTGGTACTTTAAATCCTTCATCAGGTTGGTAAAGGCAACCCTGAAAAGATCCTCCATCAGGTCACCAGAAAGTTTGAGACGCTTGTTTGCGTAATGATCTTTGTCATCCTCCTTCCTCAAGCCAAGGGATAACTCAAGCACACTTCTCGCGATCCTTCCGAGGAAAATTGCCTTCTTGAGTCGATCTTCTGAGGTGTCGCCGAGGTGAGGGAGGAGAGAACGGTCGAGAATTGATTCCACCTTCTTCACACGGTACTCCTTCGCCTGTCCAGTCGCGAACTTCCTCTCGAGGTAAAGAATTGCATCTTCGGTTGTGAAGATACCATTCGGTGGATACAATTTCTTGTCTTGGCATTCCTCGATGTTCGCGTAGACAATGTTCGCCATTTCTGGGACACTCACTATTGCCTCGTAAATCTCTTCATCGCTTTCCATACCAAGCGCTTTCATCAAAACGACAAGCGGTATCTGGCCAGAGGCAGCAGGTACAGTAACCATGAGCATGCCGTCTTTTTTCTTCTCGACGAGAGTAAGAGCCCTGTAACCCTCTTTCTGTGAGAAAACCTTGGCAACCTCTATCTTTGTCCCGTAACGCTCATTGAATTCGACCATGACTCGGTTTGGCGCGAGATCCTCGAGGGAAATCAGAACTCTCTCGGTACCACCGATGATAAAGTATCCGCCAGGATCCATTGGATCTTCGCCGGCCTCGATCAGTTTCTTAATATACTCTTCTTCGGTGAGCTCCCTCTCTTCCTCCATATTTTCTTTGTAAAGCGTGCATTTCTTCGATTTGACCATGATCGGGAGATCGCCGATGTGAACGTGCTCTGGTTCTCTTTCGATTCCGTCTTCAATGACAGTAAAGTCAACGTAGACTGGCGCGATATAATTTAAATTTCTCAATCTCGCCTCCATAGGCGTTAGTACATGGGAAGCGCCGTTTGCCTCTCTAACAATCGGCAATTTCACGTGCACGGTTGGGCGAGCATGAGAGTCAATTTGTCCCGTCTTCTCATCTCTCTTTCTTCCAACTCTAATCTCAATGATCCTTCCGTCGGTCTTGTCTGGATCGAGTCTAATCACACCCCTATCGATATCTTCAACTGAGACTCGTAAGTTGTCGACGATTTTCTGCATTCGGCTGTTCGGATTGTCGATTGTCGAGAGAAAATCGTTAAAACTTGCGATATGGTGGTTGACGATACTTCGCTCTTTAAAATAAAGTTCCACAAGCTCCTGCAAAATCTCACCCTCTTATAACCATCCTGTATCCCACAAAAATTTCTGCAGTTGGACTTTTCCTCACGATTTTGATAATTCTGCCCTCATCGATCGGGCCATGAATCTTTTCAAGAACCTTGACACATGCATCGCTCTTTCTGATTTTTGGAAGTTGATCTCGTGTAATCCTCAAATCTTTCAAGACCTTCTCGGCCTCTTCCTCTGTGAGCAAATGGTGCTCAGGTACTAGCTCATGCTCTAAAACATTAAATTCGATAACATCAGACACAATTTCACCTCGCCGCTGGTCCCGGACCTATTTTTCCATTAAATGCTATCATTATAAAAATGCATCGACGCAACGAATTTTTACCAGGCTTCATCACCGTTGACATCTTCTCCCCTTCCAGGCGGGCCCGCGGGGATTTTCGAAGGCCTTGGGGATCCGAGGCCTTTTCGAACCCCGGGCCATCTGGTTAAAAGCCAGATGCTCTTTCTAGGGATGCTTAAAGTTTAAGAATCCAACCTAGCTGAGCTACGGGCCCTTGGCAAGCACACATAGGCATGTAGAGAGTCCCCAAACAACTATCATTATTTAAACTTTGTCTAAAAGGAATTTTCGAATCTTGCCACTCAACCCAAAGTTGATAGGGTCGCCATGAATGAAAACGTACATCCAAATACCAACCAATCAGCATTGATTTTTTTGCATCCTGCCCTCAAAACATACTTTCGATTTCAATAAGATCGAGAGATCGCTTTCTTCAAAGCTGATTCTCGCAACAGACGCTTTCCCAAAAAAGTGGAGAAGGATTTATAAATAAGAGAAGCTTCATGTCGCACCGGCTGAGACCATGAAGCAAGAGAAGATCTGCAGTTCATGTGGAATCAGACTTGTCGGGAAAGGAATCACTTATTTCAAATGCCCAATGTGTGGCGAGACAGAAATCGGGCGCTGCGCTAAATGTAGGGATCAGAGTGTACCTTACACGTGCCCAAAGTGCGGCTTCACAGGACCTTAGGTGATCGCCATGGGTAAAGTTGCTGCGGTCTACAATTTAATGCCCGATGACATCAATATCCCAATGGAAGAGATTGCACAGACAATTACCAAAATCGTTCCTGGCGGAGTGGAAGTCGCGAAGATTGAAGTGAAACCTGTGGCTTTCGGGCTTAAGATGCTCACAGCGACATTCGTAATGAATGATGCCGAAGGTATAGTGGATAAACTTGAGACAACGCTTCATGAGATCAAAGGTATTCAAAGCGTTGAAGCCGTTTCTCTCACACTGATTTGATCGAGAACTGCAAAATAAGTATAGAGAAAATTTTAGATTTTTAATGAAAATGATTGTAAAGCTATTACTATATAAAGTGGAAGATTAAATTGGTATAAAGAGGGTATTCATTATTATTTAAAGGAAATCAATACCTTATCGCGAAGTTCAATTTTAATTGCTTCATCTTCAATAACTAAGAAATCTTCATAATCTGCAACAGCCCACCCATACGATTTGACTGAGCTGCGAAAGCGTAATCATCAAATGAGAATTAACAACCGTGCTGAACACTGATAAACCACCAAAGATAATGTAACCTGCATGCAAAAAATGAAGAAAAAGGAATGATAAAACAAGACTAATATTTTCACTCAGGCGGCGGAAGGATGCAACCTTCATTCATCAGCAGCTTTGTCATATCTCTTGCACGACGAATGATCGACGAGGCCCTCTCATAAAGCTCGTTCCTGCTCATCTTGATCCTCGCAACCCCCTGTTCCATTGCTTTCATCCCGACTGCTACCGCCTCTCTCGGAAACACTTCCCAGTCGTCCATTGTCGGTACAATATACTCCTCTGTCAAACCTTTGTCCTCAGCTGTTTTTGCAAGTTCCAACGCAGCGGCAATACACATTTCATCGGTAATCGTTCTTGCCCTAACGTCAAGCGCACCTCTGAAAATACCAGGGAATCCAAGCGAATTATTAATCTGATTCGGAAAATCTGATCGACCTGTCGCGACAATCCTAGCACCCGCTTCCTTGGCATCCCAAGGCCAAATCTCTGGAATTGGATTAGCTGTTGCAAAGACGATCGCGTCGTCAGCCATTGACTTTACCATTTCCTTTGTAATGACATCCGGTCCGGGCCTCGAGGCTCCAATAACGATATCAGCACCTTCCATCGCTTCTTTAATTCCACCAGTCTTGCCCTCTGCATTTGACTTCAGCGCCATTTCCCACTTCTCAGGATATCTACCTTCGAGATCTGTTCTACCAGGATGCAGAATGCCCTTGCTATCAACCATGACGATATTCTTAATGTTAACGCCGGCGGCAATTAAAACGCGTGCAATCGCGATATTTGCGGCACCCGCACCTATCATGGCGACCTTTGCCTCATTCATTTTCTTACCAACAACCTTCAGCGCGTTGATTGCCCCAGCCGTAACGATCGTAGCCGTTCCCTGTTGATCGTCATGCCAAACTGGAATTTCAACTTCCTTCCGCAGACGATCGAGAATTGTAAAACATTTGGGATGCGCAATGTCCTCAAGATTAATACCGCCGAACGAAGGGACGATCCATTTGACAGCTTGAATGATTTCATCTGGATCTTTAGTGTTCAAACAAATCGGTACCGCGTCAACGCCTCCCAAATATTTGAAAAGGAGAGCTTTACCTTCCATCACTGGCAAACCTGCCTCAGGCCCAATATCGCCGAGGCCAAGTACTCTTGTGCCGTCGGTCACGACCGCTACCATATTCCATTTATTTGTATGACTGTAAACATGCTCAGGATTCTTTTGGATGTCCTTGCAAGGCTCTGCCACTCCAGGAGTGTACCAAATCGCAAAGTCCTGTAAGTTGCGTATCGGGCACTTTGGGACGACCTCAATCTTTCCCTCGTAATAGGGATGGTACTTCATTGCTAGTCTTGCTGGTTCGTGTGCTTTTTTCAATCTTTCTTCTTCAGTTTTTTTCGCGCCAGACATCATAACACCCGTTTTTTTGTATCGACTTCGATTCTATCGAGAGTATACCGGGAAGCTATTCCCGGCGTGACAAGGCGTAACCTATAAACCATCGGATAAATAATGATTGATCTTTCTTTTCTTATTAATTCGAAATAACAACATGAATTTTCGAAATCGATTAAGGAATATAACTAGTGAAAAAAAGATTAGATGATCACATTCTCGCTGATCTTTAATGTTCATGAATTATCAACATATTAGGAAAGTGGGGATTCGTTCGAGCGCGTTAAAGAGCACATTAAATTATCTATAAATTAATTGTTACACATCCGATTATGTTCTCTGAAATGGACCCCGATGTTCTCATTGTTGATGGCTTCGTTGATGAGCCTGCGTCGCTTGGCGTGCCGCCGTATATCTCACCGCATATCAGAGCGATAGCAGGGGCTGTCGCGGACGCGGGAGCAACTTCCCATTACATTTCAATTAATGAGCTGAGGAAACAAGTAAAGCTACCAAATGCGCAGATTAGCGTTTTCTTCGGCGGTGTATCGGTTCCCGGGAAATATCTGAGAGCGATGCCAGCATCTCAAAATGAAATTATTCGTTTTTCGAAAACATTACCTGGTATCAAAATTCTCGGCGGTCCTGCGACATTCGATGTGCAATACGAAGAAACGGGTCTTTTCGATCAGATTGCGAAAAAGGATATAGCCGCGTGTGTTTACGATTTTCTCAGAACTGGTGAATTTTCGACCAGGTGGAGAACAATAGAAGAGTGGAATCGCTGGCTCATCAAGGGAGCGCCCGTGGTTAAGAAACATCCCGATTATCCTGAACCGCTCATCGCTGAAATTGAAACATATCGAGGGTGCATTCGATACCAATCGGGCGGATGTTCTTTCTGTATTGAGGCACTTAAAGGTGCACCATTGTTTCGAGAACCTGAGGATGTTATTCAAGAAATCAGGACATTGAACCGCCTTGGCGTCAAAAACTTCAGACTCGGTGGCCAGACATGCTTCATTTCGTACAAGGCTCAGGGTTATGGTGACAATCTCAGACTTAACCCACAAGCGATTAAAACGCTTCTATCGGGAATTGCCAACATCGGCATCGATATCATCCACCTTGATAACGCAAATCCAGCGGTTATCGCTGAGCATCCAGAGGACGCAAGAATGATTCTTGAAACTATAGTGCATTATTGCACAAGCGGTAACGTTCTTGCACTTGGGATGGAGAGCGCAGATCCCATTGTCATCGAGAGGAATAATCTCAATGCCACGCCAGAGCAGGTCTTTGAAGCGATTAAATTAATCAATGATGTTGGAGCCGAAATTGGAGAGACTGGTTTGCCAAAGCTACTTCCGGGTCTCAATTTCATTATTGGACTGGATGGTGAGAGCAAGAAAACACTTGAACACAATTTGGCCTTTCTTCGTTCCGTCATCAAAGAAGGGCTGCTGCTGAGGAGGATCAATGTGAGGCAGGTCATGCCGATCAGAAGAAAATTCAAACCTGGTGTTACCCACGCAGATTTTCTTAGATTCAAGGAAATGGTGAGGAAAGAAATCGATAAACCGATGCTACAACGTGTCGCTCCAGCTGGAACAATACTTCGAAGAGTATATTTGGAATTAAGGGAAGGCAATAAAACATTTGGCCGACAAATCGGAACTTATCCTTTGCTTGTTGGGTTTGATTATCCCCTTGAGCTAGGACATTTCGTTGATGCAATGGTTGTTGGATGGGGGTACAGGAGTGTCACCGCAATCGAATACCCATTCCCGATCAACACAGCCCCACTCGCAGCAATGAGATGCCTACCACTTATCGGCGAGAAGAGGGCCACTCGAATTCTGAAGAGGAGACCGTTCAGAACACTCTCCGAGCTTGCAAACGCGCTGGATGATCCAGCCCTTGCTGAAAAGATCGCTCCGATCATCACGCTCGATGTCGTCGGAAGATCGATTAATGAAAGTAAAGCGATTCCGTCAAAAACTCAGAATACGCGGAAAAAATGAAATAAAGAGAAGCGATTGAATCAATCGATATGGATCCACATCGTCTCGCAAGATTTCCGTTTCTCAGAGATGCGATTACGTATGTAAAAGAAAATGATGTGGATCTAGAGGATGTCCTCCTGAATGATATTTTCTCTGAAGCAAGAAGACGCGGCAAAAAGAGAGTCATGGATGCAATAGTCGAGGGAGAAATTGAGAATTATCCGATGTCAACAGAGGAAGAGTGCTTACTCGAAATACTCAGTTATCCCGTCGCTCGGATGATCGTATCCTGCATTAACGATGGTTTTCTCATCAAGCGTTATGCGCTTGCTGAAGCGGTAACGATGAATAAGAGATTACTCTCTGAGAGTACCGAATCCATCGCAGCTCTCGCTGACGAGCTTGGAGTTAATGTCGTGATCATTGATGAATCGCTAAGAATGTATTTTGCCGATTACCTCAGGTATACTTCAAAAATGCGCAGTGTTGATTGGAAACTAGTAAACATGGAAGTAGAGAACGGGTATGTGTATCTGAACAAGCATCGATTTGCGAGAGTACTCCAACAGGCATTGCAAGAGAAGATTGAAAGTGAATTGCCACTTGAGGTTTCTGATGAAATCCTACAGCGATTTTCCGCCGACCTTGCAGAAATTCGAATGGCACTTGATATGAGAGTAAAAAAGTATAAGGCAGAAGACCTGGGGAGAATTAGCATCATCAAGCTACCTCCGTGCATGAGAAAACTCATCGGTATGGTACAGACGGGTGAGAATATCCCGCACAGCGGCAGGTTCGCAGTCACCGCATTTCTCCATGGAATAGGACTTTCCCAAGAGGAAATCCTTAGACTCTTTTCGAGTTCACCAGATTTCGATCAATCGAAGACTCGCTACCAGATCGAACACATCACCGGGGAGATTTCTGGCACCAAATATACCGCACCGGAATGTTCGACGATGAAAAGCTACGGACTCTGTTACGAGCCCGATTCACTTTGCAAGAAGATCAGACACCCATTTAGCTATTACCGAATGAAAAGCAAAAAACGAAAAGAGACCAGTTCAGAGAAGAATCTGTCAAAAATCGCTGATGGAGAAAAATAGAAACGAGGAGATTGATTGGCTAATTGACGAAATATTCCCGGAATTGGTATCCTCCGCATCGAATGATTGCTGAATAAGAATCACGATTGAAACTTGATCAATGAAAATCGCATTCAACTGCACCCAAGCTTTTCATTTAATCTTTTTCCAGATCACATAAGCCCTCTGCATTGCGGTAAGATTTCCAACGATCGCAAACCAGAGCATTACGATTTCAAATATCGTCAATTGCAGCTTGTCAAAGCCAATCGTTTCTAGTCCCAATGTGAGCAGACCCCATTGGACGAGTGGCGCGAAGAACAATATAACAATTCTATCGGCCCTTCCAAGCAATCCACTGTATAACCTTCCTGCACCGACAGCTTGCGCCTGAGTGCCCATGTAACTGGTCAGGAGAACCCCAATAATCGCGAAAATCCCGATATACGGATTGCACCATGGGCTCACTGCGATCAAGCCGATCATCAAAATATCAGCATAACGATCGAGGACGTGATCGACAAAATCGCCACTCTTCGAAGCTCTTCCGGATAGACGTGCAACTTTTCCATCCAACGCGTCGAAAAAACCGTTTAGAATAATAAGGATTGATGTGACGATAAGTAGAGGATGTGCCCAGTAGCTGAAGTATATGGAAATTCCGGCGGCACCAGCGAACAGGAACGCGATCCAAGATAAAGTATTTGGATGGACGCGGCGAAAAGCCTTTGCGAAAGGCTCGAGAATGACTTCGGCATCGTTCCTCAAGGATTCTAGAACCAGCTCAGTACCTCCTCACTCCAATCGATATTTCCATATGCATACTTTTCTTTTTCTCCAGCCAGTATCTCCATGATACAGACTGCGACCTCTTCAGGTGTTCTCGATGTTGTGTCGATCTCGTACACCTCATTTGATCGTTCAAGGGCCTCGATAAGGATGACGTCGCACGCCTCAGCCTCCATATTCTCCCTCACTTTAGGTTCCTTCCAACCGAGATTTCTTAATCTTATACCGAGAACAGAGGGACTACACCTGAGCACGATGATCATGTCAATGATATCTGGATCGACCAGGTGGGAAAGATGACCGACGACGAATACGTCTTTTCTCTGGATCTTTTTTAGTAACACTTCATCGAGCTTCGAGAGATCGACCTCATAGCTATCTCTTTTCTCGTCATACCCGCAAACGATGTTCTCTTCTTTTGCTAGATCACTGATTTCGATGATCTCAAAACCTCTTGATCGAAGAATTGCTGCGACAGAGCTCTTGCCTGTTCCTGGCGTACCAGTAATTGCTATGACCACGATTGAGCATGGTTAGAGCGAATATTAATTATTCGCATTCATGCACATAACGATCTTTTAGAAACAGTGAACCATAATCGCTATAGTGCCAGGAGAATTCCTCTCCTGGCGAAGGGATTAGTCCCCGGGGCCTTCCCCATATCGTTCACAGAGGGGAGTTACTTATGGCGGGTGGTTGGTTGTTGTCAGTAGACTTGAAGCAATCTATAAAAATCATCTTAGAGCATGCTAAGACAATCCTTTTATAGCAATATACTCTGGAACGAAATAACGAGAAAGTTTAAAGATAACCGTTCAAAGACAAACCAGAAACTCTATCTAAATGATCGAAAAAGAAGGATTTCAAAAAAGCATCAGTTTTCCCTTGTGTGATTTTTCGAACGAGCGTCATTGGACGTTCCACCTGAAAAGAAATGTCATACGATACATCCATCAGAATCAAGTTCTCCGCTGGCGCTATCCCGAAGTCGACAAATTCACCATTCAATCCCCTTTTAATGTCTTCAATCGTTGCCCTTCCAGAAGCAACCATCGTCATCGCTGACATGATTTTCCTCACCATATTCCACAAGAAATCCCTGGCAATGAAGTCGATTGCGATGTAATTTCCACATGCGCTTACGGCAATTTTACTAATCGTTCTTTTCGTTGATCGACCATCATATCTGCAAAATTGCCTGAAATCGTGTTTCCCTTCGAAGAGCAACGCACATTTCATCATAAGATCGATATCAAAGCCAAAATTCGGCAACCAGTATCGATACCAGCGTGCTTTCGCGCGTCTCGGAGAAAAGTCAATTGGCGTTTCGGCGACTGCGTAGAAATAAAGATTCCTCGCGACGGAATTCATCGCCCTAAGCAATTCACTCTTTCGAAACTCTGTATCAAAAGCGAACACGTTCCCAAGAGCGCTCACACCACGATCCGTCCTACTCGCTGCTTTGAATCGTGAAGATTTCTCGTTCCTAATTGCTTTGAGTTCTTTGAGAGTCTCGATGATTTCGCCTTCAACTGTCGGCAGATCTGGTTGCCTTTGAGAACCGGCGAAAAGTCTACCGTCATAAGCCGTTTTAACGGCTGCTCTCCAGACCACGACAGCATTAAGTAAGAAACGGGTAATAAGCTTTCTGAGAAGACTCATGCCACAATTTAGAGTAGTCCTTGTTAATCCGAAGAATGATGGGAACATAGGAGCGATTGCAAGAGTTATGGGTAATTTTGATTTCCAAGAACTTTACCTTGTGAGTCCATGCCAGATCACTGAAGAAGCGTATAAAAGGGCGAAACACGCCGTTGATATTCTACGCGATGCGAGAATTGTCGAGACTCTCGATGATGCGATCAAAGAGTGCTCACTCGTCGTCGGTACGAGCGGTGTTACGACGCCAAGTGAAAAGAATTTTATGAGAATTCCACTGACACCAAGAGAATTCGCTGACAAAACAAAAACGAACGATGGTCGAATCGCTTTGCTTTTCGGAAGAGAAGATTACGGCCTCTCGCAGGAGGAGTTGATGAAATGCGACATTCTCGTTCATATCCCGGCGAGCTCGCATTATCCCGTCTTAAACATTTCCCATGCAGCCGCCATTATACTCTATGAAATCTATCTCGTTGGAGCTCGATCGTTTACACTGACCGAGGCGAGTGAGATTGAAAAGGAAAAATTGCATGAGTTTTTTTCTGATCTCCTAGATGCAATCGGTTATCCCTCATTTAGGAAAGAGCGGACAAAAATCATGTTCCGACGTTTAATAGGCAGGGCTGTGCCATCAAGGTGGGAGTTTTACACGCTAATGGGTGTGATCGGAGACGCAGTCAAGAAAATTCGCTCGGAGAAATTGAATGGTAATGAGGGAAATGATCAGAATCTTGAGTCATAAGTTCAGTACGCAGTCATCAGATGCCCGCCGATTGTTTCTAAATCACCTGATTCGTCAATCTCCTCGATTCCCGTAATGACGGCAATGACCCTGATTACCCCCTCGCAATCATCGTCTACCCTCGCACCGAGAATAACATTTGCCTGAGGATCAAGAAATGCCGTTATTCCTTCGACAACCCTTGTGACCCTCTTCAAAGTTAGGTTACTTCCGCCAGTGATATGAATAAGAGCGCCAGTAGCGCCAGTAAAATCAATATCGAGAAATGGATTACTAAGGGCGTCTTTGACAACCGAGTCTGGATCTGAATTCTCACCATAGAGAACAGTCGAAATTCCCCGTTGCCTGAAGATTGCCCTCAGGTCGGAGAAATCGATGTTGATTAGTGATGGCTCAGTGATCGCCTCCGTAATGCCCTTGACGATCTCAGAAATAAGCTGGTCCATGACACCGAAAGCTTGGTCAACTGGTAGATGTGGTACCATTTCAAGGAGTCTGTTATTATCGAGTATAAGAAGTGTATCGGAGAACCTTTCTAATTGCCACAAACCCCTTGTCGCGATATCCACACGCCTTCCTTCACATTCAAACGGCATTGTGGCAATTGAAAAGACAAGAGACCCGTTTCTTCTCGCGAGGTCTGCAACGAATGGCGCTGAACCAGTACCAGTCCCTCCTCCAAGTCCGGCAATCACGAATGTGAGATCTGCGTCGCATAGAATCTCATTGAGCGGTTCAAATGCGTTCTCGGCACAAACTCGACCGAGTTCAGGGTCACCGCCTGCACCAAAACCTTTTGTCAGACTAGCACCGATTAGAAGTCTTTTATCAGCTTTGATCCTTGCCAGGTGTCGCCGATCGGTATTGATCGCGATTGTTTCAGCTCCTTTTAAGCCAAGATCACTTAATCGATTGATGGAGTTGCAGCCCCCTCCTCCGCATCCTATCACGAGGATCTTCAGCTGCCTGAGATCTTTTTCAATGTCCTCGTTCTCGACGTATTCCCAACTCACGGGCCACACCCCGGCGCATCTAGCTGGCTTACCTAATCTCCTCGACGACTTTTGATATTCTCTTTCTCACATATTCCCGCACAGCATTCCTGATCGCGTCATCGATAGAAACGGAGTCGCCTTCCTTGACGAGATTTTCCAGTTCAACGACATTACCCTTTGGAAATTCCACGGTAATTCGTTTAATATGTTCTGGAGTGAAATGTTTCTCAATGATTGCATCGATGGCTTCCCTTACTGCATCCGAGATTGTTGGATACGACCCCCTTTTTACGAGCTCCTGCAGAGCCTTAACCTTCTCTACAGGAATTCTTACAGTAATTCTCTCAGTTTCGGTCATGACCTCGGCTCTTCAAACTGAATTTGTCCGACGATATTGGCAATATCGTCAGACAAATGTCATTATATTCCAGTGAGTATTTAAAGATTGGCAACGCTGTCATTACTTCCATTAGGCATTTGCATTACTCGGCGTAAATGAGAATGAATTTGCTCTGTTGTCTACGCCACAGAGCGAACTCCCATTAAGCAACCGACCTCATAGAATAGAATAACTCCTAAATAGAGAGCCTCATAGATTGCGATGATATCGCGTGTGAAATGCCAATTCTCTACCTAGTATCATCGAGCGACAGAAGCAATTACATCGGCGCTCATTGATCATTTCTTTATCATTCACGAATCTAAACTCAAGTCTCAAGTCAAGCAATAAGTCAAGCAATAAAATAGAAGAGTGGAAGAGGGATATCGCTTTTTGGTCTCAAATGCTAACATTATTCACGCATCTCGAAAACCACAGAGACATTCGTTAAGAACCTTTATAAAGGGTTATTTAAATAACCGCAAAGGTGACCCCCGATGGCCAAAATTAAAATAGAAAACGTTGTAGCATCGACGTCCCTAGGAGAAGAGCTGGATCTTCAATCGATCGCCCTTGCATTAGAAGGGGCGGAATATGAACCTGAGCAGTTCCCAGGATTGATTTACAGATTGAAAGACCCAAAGACAGCAACATTGCTTTTCAGAAGCGGTAAAGTGGTGTGCACAGGTGCGAAAAGCCTAGAACACGTCAAGGTCGCAATTAGCAAGGTTGCAAAACAAATTGAAAGGGCTGGCATCAAGATCAAAATGGAACCCCAAATCGAAGTTCAGAATATTGTTGCTTCATCTGATCTCGGAACCGAGATCAATCTCAATGCGATCGCGATTTCTCTCGGTCTTGAGAAAGTTGAATATGAACCAGAACAATTCCCAGGGCTTGTTTACAGAATCGATGAGCCAAAAGTTGTCGTCCTCCTATTCGGCTCTGGAAAACTCGTCTGCACAGGTGCAAGAAAACCCGAGGACGTCGAGGCTGCTGTTAACAAAATAACGGAGGAACTCAGAGCCGCGGGTCTGCTTCATTGAGTCATGAGAATCCCAATATTAGATAACCACATTCATTTACAACCTTCGGGCAGGAATCTCGACGCTTTGAGAGAATTTCGGAAGGCGGGAGGGACGCACGCAATCCTCGTGCATCTTCCATACGATGAAGTTGAGGTCGTCGATGAATTAAGTTTTGAGCGGTCTTTTGATATCACGGTCAACATCGCAAACAAGGCGAGAAAAGAGGTTGATGTCGACCTCCATGTGGTCGTCGGTCCATATCCTGCGCTTCTTATTCCACTCGCAGAAAGGTATGGCCTCAAACGCGCTGTTGAGATCATGAAAGGTGGAATGGAAATCGCCCAGAAGTTCGTGAGAGAGCAGAAAGCAATAGGAATCGGTGAAATTGGGAGACCTCATTTTACTATCGACGAGGAAATCCTCAGGGCGTCAAATGACATTCTTTTATATGGTATGGAACTCGCAGCCGAGATCGATTGTCCAGTCATTCTGCATACGGAAAGCGTCACGCCTGAGACGATGAAGGAGATCGCTTCTATGGCGGACGTAGCTGGTTTGAAGAGAGAGAATGTCGTCAAACATTATTGTCCACCGCTTGTGCTTCCGGAAGAAAATCACGGGCTCTTTCCATCAGTTCTCGCCAGTCGCGAGGCTATTAAAGAGGCGATCAGAAAGGGAAGGCGTTTCTTCATGGAGACAGACTATTTGGATGATCCGAGTAGACCAGGAGCAGTTATGGCAATTACAACTGTTCCAAAAAGATGCCATTCATTTTTACAATCGGGAGTATTTACAGAGGATGATCTTTGGCAAATTCACAAGGAAAACCCTGAGCGGATTTATGGTATTACTGTCGAATGAACAATAATCTCAATCATAGAGAATTTTGAATTCGTCAAACTCGTCTCGGAAAGACGACCATTTAATTTCAATTGAGTTTACTCGAGCATATGGATGCTCTTCTCTTAGCTTACGTACAACTTCATCTATCAATTCCTTTTCACCCTCAAAAACTGCGTAAACACTTCCATCTGGCATATTCTTTACAAACCCCACGACACCTAGTTCGTCGGCAAAGCGCTTCGTGTAGGCCCTGAAATAGACGCCTTGTACCTTTCCGGAGAATTTTACCTCAGCACGCGCCTTCATCGCCCTACGAATATGACATCGAAAGATAAATCCGTGCGATCAAATGAGGTACTTGCTTTCTTAATTTCTGCAATTCTCTTATTTTGCTTCAAATCCACAGCTTCCTATCCAGCATTATCTGTAAGCCGCTACTTGATATTTCCACTTACCTCAATTTCAACACCATCAATTATCAGTGTTCTAGAGCGTGATCGAATTTTTCTTATCAGATTAAAACCAAACGGATTTTGATAATGAATCATAAGAGAAACATTCGATTTCGCAAGCTTTCTTCTTGTCTACTTGAATATCGATATCATTCGGCTCAATTGAGAATACTTTATATGCAAGACCAAAGTCATCTCTGCCTGCAAAAATCTGCGCGGTGCTATCGAGTTGATTTCAAATCTTGCGGAAAAGGTAGAGGGTCATGCTCAATGAAGGATTATCGTCTTATTCGTGAAGCATTTCGCTTAAAAAATTGTAAGCCATGCTGGTTTAGCAAACTCATGAATTATAAGTGAATGATTGATTAACTGATCGCCAACGACAAAAGTTTGCCCTGAGGAATTTCCTCTCCATTTCCTTCCTTGCTCCCATGATCACTTCTACTCCTTTCAAAGCGATCCCAGCACTCGATTAAGTAGTAAACCTTATAAACCCGTATGGAGCATAATATCGTGCAGGGATGCACGTTTCTGGGATGGGAGCGGGCATTGTAGCATTGGAGGAAATGAAATGAAATCAATGCTTGAGGGAGCCCTGAGTAGAGGGGCTGGTGGAGCAAGCGTTAATATGCAGACTACGACTCTTCCCGGTCAAGAATCCACTGATGCTGAGTTACTCGAAGTATTACAGAAATTAAGAACAAATATCACGATTGTTGGTGTTGGTGGTGCGGGTTGCAACACCGTTGCGAGGATTTACGAAGAGGGCATTTCGGGTGTTAATCTTTACGCTGCGAATACAGATGCACAACACCTACTCACGGTACGAGCACCAAGAAAAATATTGCTCGGACGCAGAAGTACGCGTGGTTTAGGCGCTGGTGCATTGCCTCAGGTTGGAGAGGAGGCTGCAAGAGAGTCCGAGGATGAATTAAGAAAGGCTCTGTCGGATGCACACATGGTTTTTGTCACTGCTGGCATGGGTGGAGGGACAGGAACCGGTGGTGTCGCAGTTGTTGCGGATATCGCGAAACAGATGGGAGCATTAACTGTAGCTGTCGTCACGCTTCCCTTCAAAGGTGAAGGACGGTTGAGAATGGAAAATGCAGAATGGGGTCTCGAACGCCTTAGGAATGTAGCGGACACTGTCATCGTCATCCCGAATGACAAACTTTTGCAGCTCGTGCCGCGATTGTCTTTGACGGCTGCATTCAAAGTCGCTGATGAACTGCTTATGAGGGCAATCAAAGGAATTACCGAATTGATTACGAAGCCTGGTCTTGTCAACCTCGACTTCAATGATGTTAAGACGATCATGAAAGGCGCTGGTGTCGCAATGATAGGGCTCGGCGAATCGTCAGGACATCTTGAGGACAGAGCGACGGAGGCGATAGATGAGGCAATAAATTCTCCACTGCTCGAAGTCGATATCAGCACTGCGACAGGCGTGCTCATCAACGTTGTTGGCGGACCGGATATGACGATTAGTGAGGCGGAAAAGGTCGCGGAGGAAGTGCAAAAGAGGGTTTCAAACAATGCGAGAATTATTTGGGGAGCAACGATCGATCCTGCGCTCGAACACAAGATCAGGGTATTGCTCGTCATGACTGGTGTGCAGTCGAAACAGATCCTCGGAAGGACGATAGAAGCATCGCGTATCAAGGAAGCAGAAGTCGATCTTATCAGATAAGAGTAGACTTGAAACTTTCAATATCCTTCCATCTTCGTAATAATCCAAATAATCGAAAACCCACACTTCAGAGCCAAAAACACCGTCGTGCAGTGTGTAATTGAATTTCGGCGATCAGATTTGAAAGAACATTGTGCAAGAATCCTCAATTCAAGGATGGTAAATGTTCATCAAAGGAGAGGATCTTATTCCTTCATTCTATTTACCACTATCAATTCACGGCATTCCAGATACGTGATCGACAAGCCATAAAACCGAAATGTTTTAAAATACAAATGCACGTAAGGCTAAAAGCGAGATAAATCGATATAGTGTTAACTCGATAAAAGCACCCGATGGAGGTCTCATCGTGAAATCATTCATTGCTGATGCACTGGCTCGTGCCGGAACAAATGCTGCGGAGATCGCTCCCGCGAATGCCACAGCGCCATATAAGGGATACTCGGCTGAAGACGAAGAGCTCGAGAAAATTCTCGCAAGCCTGAAGACAAACATTAAAATCATAGGCTGTGGCGGGGGGGGCTCGAACACAATCGACAGACTTGTCGAGGCGGGAATTGTTGGAGCCGAACTCTATGCCGCGAACACAGATGCCCAGCATCTTTTGACAGTAAGAGCTCCACATAAAATTTTACTGGGAAGGCGTAGCACGAGAGGACTTGGCGCCGGTGCATTACCTCAGGTTGGAGAGGAGGCAGCGAGAGAGGCCGAGGAAGACTTAAGAAAGGCGCTGATGGGAGCTGATATCGTCTTCATCACCGCGGGTCTTGGAGGAGGGACTGGTACTGGTTCAGCGCCATTCATTGCTCAGTTAGCAAAAGAAATGGGTGCCCTGACGATCGCAGTCTGTACTTCTCCCTTCAAGGCAGAAGGTACAATAAGAATGGAAAACGCAGAATGGGGTCTCGAACGCCTTAGGAATGTAGCGGACACTGTCATCGTCATCCCGAATGACAAACTACTCGAGTTAGTCCCCCGCTTGTCACTGAATGCGGCATTTAAGGTTGCGGATGAAGTGCTGATGCGGGCGATCAAAGGGATTACCGAGTTGATCACAAAACCCGGTCTCGTTAATCTCGATTTTAATGATCTCAAGACAATCATGAAAGGGTCTGGTGTAGCAATGATCGGGCTGGGAGAGGGCGAAGACGATGATCGTGTTGAGCAAGCCGTCGATCAGGCCATCAACTCGCCATTAATCGATGTCGACATCAGCGGAGGAACAGGTGCTCTAATTAATGTGACAGGTGGCGAGGACATGACGGTCAGTGAGGCAGAAAGGGTCGCGGAGATTATCCAGTCAAAAATTAGCCCGAATGCTAGAATCATCTGGGGCGCAGTCATCGATCCAACGCTTCGCGATAAAATAAGGGTCATGGTCGTTATCACCGGTGTAAAATCAAAGTACATTCTCGGTCCGAAAGAGACACAACCCTCAAAAACGATAGACGTTGATTTTATAAAGTAGAGGACGTTCACCCCTCAAGAGTGCATCAAAAATGGACATCATCGAGAAATCGTGGGAGGTCCAAAAGGGAATAGAGGACCGTGTCAAACATATTGGTAAAGGCAGGTATGGTCGCGTTATTAAGATGGCCAGAAAGCCCTCGAACGAGGAATACATCCGTGTGATTGAGATCACCGGGATTGGGTTGATACTGATAGGAGGATTAGGCTTTCTGATCTACTGGATCATGTATCTGCTCACTGGTTGATATCAAAGGAGAGGTTTCAATTGGAAATGTCAGAAGAAGATAGAAAGAATGAGATGATATCTCCTGGCGAAACAGGAATGAACATTCATCTAATCGCAGAGAGCGACGAGAAGAGATTGCCGGCGAGTGGTCGGGGCATCTGGAAGATCCAGTTGAAAGTGGACGATGGAACAAAGAAGAAAATCAAATTGAATCTGACAATCGAGGTAGGTGGAGACACTGAAGGTGCTCCTGAATGGGGCATTAAACTATATGACGCGAGAGGGATCCTCTGGGACAGTGACTCGCAGTTGCCACCTGAGGTTGAATTTTTTATGGAGGGGACAAATGCGAAGGAACTGCAACTCGAAGTCACAGCCCCGAAAGGCGCGCGGTACAATGACAGGGTTACCATTAACATGGAAGCTTTCGCTGAAGATTCGCCAAATGATGTTGCAAGAATCAAATTCAAAGCTTCCGCGAGACAGTCGATTCTCGCGCTTAAAACATCAATTGGTCATGAGAAAAATGTTGCAGACAGTGTTGCAAGCAAGGCAAAAACAGGAAAAGCGGGGATCTTCGCCGTTCTCGCCCCCGCAACACTTCGAGGCTATGTCCTTATTGAGGGCATGAATACCGATTCAGTCCGAGAGGCAGTTCGCGGAATTCGAAGGGCACATGGACTTGTTGAAGGTGAAACGAATTTCAGCGAAATCGATCATTTTCTCACACCGAAACCGCTCGTCTCTGGTGTTATGGAAGGTGATGTTGTTGAACTTGTCGCTGGTCCATTCAAGGGAGAGAAGGCAAGGGTCAAGCAGATTGATGAGAGCAAAGAAGAGATCACAGTGGAGCTATTCGAGGCAATGGTTCCTATTCCTATCACAGTCAGAGGGGATCATGTCAGAGTCATTGAAAAAGAGAGGTGAATAGCATGGCTGAGACAGTCGAAGTGCTTGTTGAAGGTGGCAAGGCAACGCCAGGACCACCGCTGGGTCCGGCACTTGGTCCACTGGGTGTAAATGTCATTCAAATCGTGAGCGCGATCAATGAGAAGACGAAATCATTCGAGGGTATGAAAGTCCCTGTCAAGATCACAATCGACCCGAAAACTAAGAAATTCGAGATCGAAGTTGGCACTCCGCCAACGTCAGCGCTGATACTCAAGGAAATCGGAGCTGAAAAGGGCTCGGGATCAACGAAAGCGACGAAAGTCGGCAACATCTCGATTGACCAGGCGATCAAAATCGCTAATATGAAAGGTGACTCACTGCTTGGAAAGACGCTGAAAAAGAGGGTTCTCGAGGTCATCGGTGTCTGCGTTTCCATGGGTGTCACTGTTGAGAATCGAGATCCGAAGGAGATCCAGAAGGACATCATCGCCGGGAAGTACGACGACAAGCTAGCCGGCTGATGCCATAAAATTTATAAATAGTACGAATGTTAGAGGAGGCCACTGCTGTAGGAGAGCACAGCTCGTTAGCACTACAGGAGGCATTGTATTGGCAGAAAAGAACGTAATTCAGGCTGTCAAGAAGGCACTTGAAAGAGCAAAGAAGCGCAATTTTAGAGAGACTGTTGACGTTTCTATCAATCTTAAAGATGTTGATCTTTCCGTCCCAAAGAATAGAATTCAGGAAGATGTTATTCTTCCACACGGGAGGGGAAGGAATGTCAAGATTTGCGTCATCGGGGGAGGTGAGCTGGCGCTAAAGGCCAAGGGTATCGCCGACCGTATCATCACACCCGAAGAGCTCGCAAAACTTGCAGATGATAAGAAAACGGCAAAGAAAATCGCTTCTGAGTTTGATTATTTCATCGCCGAAGCTCCTTTGATGCCTACGATTGGTAAGCGACTCGGTATCGTTCTTGCACCTCGTGGAAAAATGCCAAAGCCCATCCCACCAGGTGCGGATCCGAGGCCGATGATCGAGAATCTACGCAAAACTGTTTCTGTACGGAGTCGTGATAAGAAAACATTTCATGCACCCGTCGGCACTGTTGACATGCCACCAGAGCAGATCGCAGATAACATTGAAGCGATCCTCAAGCGGATCTCATCGAAATTAGAGCGGGGAATGATGAACATCGGTTCAGTGTACGTCAAAACCACGATGGGACCTTCGGAGAGGGTGAAGTAACATGATCAGACAAGCACATGTTGCGCAGTGGAAAAGAGAAGTTGTCAATGACCTCACGCGCATATTGAAGAATAACAAGGTCGTCGCTGTTGTCAACGTGGGGAATATTCCAGCCCCTCAACTTCAGCAGATTAAGAAACGACTTCGCGGGAAAGCTGAAATGATCATGTCTAGGAATACACTAATTAATATCGCCATCGAGGAAGTTTCAAAAGAAAGACAGGGATTAAAGTCGCTCAAGGATCTGGTCGGCGGACAATGTGCATTGCTCGGCACCAACATGAACGCCTTTAAATTATACAGAGAGCTTGAAGCCACACGAACGAGAAGCGCAGCTAAACCGGGCGATATCTCGCCAGAAGATATCGTTATAAAGGAAGGTGAAACACCTTTTAAGCCAGGCCCAATTGTTGGGGAACTTCAAAAAGTAGGTATTCCCGCCGGTATTGAAGGCGGAAAGGTCGTATTCAAAAAGGATAAGGTGCTGGTGAAAAAAGGGGAAAAGATACCAGCGGAGATTGCCAAGATACTTCCTAAACTTGACATCTACCCGATGATGATAGGCCTGGAACTCCTAGGCGCATTTGAAGATGGCATCATCTTCAAGAAGGATGATCTTGCAATCACACCTGATCACTATCAATCGATGATCGCGACAGCAGCGAGGAATGCTTTCAGTCTAAGCATCCACATTGCATACGTGACACCGCAGACCATTAGACCTCTGCTTGCTAGAGCTTATCGCGAAGGGGTCGCACTCGCCGTCGCTGCTGCATTCCCGACAAAAGACAATATCAAGATCTTGTTGGCGAAAGCTGAAGCGAATATGCTAGCTCTCGCATCCAGGATCTCTGGATTTGAAGACGAACGACTGCGGCAGAGACTGACAACAGTACCTGCCCAGGTAAAGCCTGAACAGCCCAAAGCAGAAGAACACAAAGAGGAGAAGAAAGAGGAGAAGGTCAGCGAGGAAGAAGCCGCAGCTGGCCTAAGTGCTCTATTCGGATAGAAAAGGAGGTAAAGAAATGGAATATATCTATAGCGCAATGGTTCTCCACGCCGCTGGGAAACCGATTACCGAGGATTCGATTGCAAGTATCCTCAAGAGTGCCGGCATTGAGCCGGATGCGGCGAGGATAAAGGCGTTGACCGCGTCACTCGAGGGAATCAACATTGACGAAGCGATTGCCTCAGCGATGATCACAGCTGCCGCACCTGCGGCTGCACCCGCGTCTCCAGCCGCTGGAGAGCCGAAGAAGGAAGAGAAGAAAGAAGAAAAGAAGAAAGAGGAAACGGTGAGCGAGGAAGAAGCCGCAGCTGGCCTAAGTGCTCTATTCGGATGAGCGCGTAAGGCCACGCGGAACAATCTCCTCTCAAAAATTTTAAGTCAAGAAGTTGCGAGGACGACTAGATCCGCTCAATCACGTTCGAAACTTCGCGTTCGAGCAGCGATGCAAGATCCTTTTCCAGTTTTTCTTTCATCTCTTTTGGAACCATCGCAAGTCCAAGTTCTGCTCCGCATTTCGTCAACTTCATTAGGGCGTAGACTTCCTTGATTTTCGCAGCAACAAACTCACCGATTGCTTCCTTGATCTCCTTCTTCAGCGCCGGATTTTCTTCGATTTTCTGTCGTATGTATCGCTTGACCTCATCACGAACAAGATCCCTGAGAGCCTCGAGTAAAATATCTTCAGAATGGAGAATCCCCAGCTGACTCCTAATCAACGACTCAATATTTTCATCTGGCATAATACCCCATATATTACTTACTGATAAGTATAATTACTTTTCACATGCAGTGCTCGAAAGAACGCCGATTTGAAGTAATCGGCGATCGATTCTTTTCCTCGTGATGAGTGATCATACACTAACACTTAACTCGAATTGGTGATGAGAATCAATCCTGATCTTGATGTGGGACATTGATCGTCTTTAATAATAACCGTCTGAAGCGCTCAGGTATCGTTCGACGAATGATTAAATATGTTCAGAGATTACCCTGAATTGAGTATTATGAAGCTGGAAGAAATTTATCAACTGGCGGTCAAAGTAGGAATGGACGCCGATCCAAGAACAAAAGAGGAGATCGAGGCTGAGCTCAAAAGAGTCGAAGACAAATTTAAGAAAATGGAGGAAAAGGAGAAAAAATGGTTTGATATGGATTCCCTTTGGAACCCATATTCTGATACCCGAATCCTTGTCGGCGATCCGAAAATAGAAATTAATGGAATCATGTGGGGAATCGATGTAACACCTGCGGAAATTCTCATTGCCGATAGGCTGAGAGAAAGAGGCGAGAAAATCGACCTTATCATAGGACATCATCCACGAGGAAGGGCAATGGCGAATTTCTACGACGTCATGCATGTACAGGAAATTATGCTACAGAGACTCGGCGTTCCTATCACCGTCGCCGAAGATATACTGGCGCCGAGAATTAAGGAAGTCCAGAGAGGCGTGCATCCACAAAATTTCAACCAAACAGTGGACGCATGCAACCTTCTCGGCATACCCTTCATGTGCATACATTCGCCAACGGATAACCTTGTTCAGAAATATCTCCAGACGATTATGGACGAAAAGAGGCCTGAAAGAGTCAAAGATGTAGTGGACATCCTCTGCGAAATCCCTGAGTTCGATTTCGCTATGAAACACCATGCTGGACCAGAGATCTTCGTAGGAGATAAGAACAGAAGAGCCGGTAAAATCGCAGTCAAAATGACTGGTGGAACCTCTGGTCCTAAAGAGATGTATGAGCAGCTCGTGCAGGCAGGTGTTGGTACAGTTGTTTGTATGCACGCGCCAGAAAACCACATCGATGAGGCAAAGAAATACCATATTAATCTCGTGATTTCAGGCCATATGGCGTCAGATTCTCTCGGAATGAATCTTCTTGCAGACGAACTTGAAGAAAGAGGTCTCTCAATAAAACCATTCTCAGGGTATATTAGGGTGAAAAGAAATTGATAGCATTCGTGCAACAGGAACGGCGGTCGAGGATTTTCAAGGACGTTTCGAAGCTTTCATTCGATTATGTTCCAGATAAACTCATCCATAGAGAGAGCCAAATGCAGAAACTCTGGATGCTTTTCAGACCCGTACTTGAAAAAGGCATTGCGCAAAGCGCTCTGCTGATCGGAAGTGTTGGTACTGGGAAAACCGCCGCTTCGAAGCGATTCTGTCTCGATTTTGTAAAAGTCGCACAGGAATCTGGTCGGGCGGTCGATTTTATCGTTGTCAATTGCCGCCAGCGAAACACGGAGGCAAGCGTCGTTCTGAGACTTGTCTCGCATTTCGATGAGGGTTATCCAGATCGAGGAATGTCCCTTTCCGAAATGCTTGTGTCATTAAAAAAACACCTCGAAAAAAGAAAACTCCACTTCATTGTCGTTCTTGACGAAGTTGACGTTCTGCTAAGAAGAGGTGCCGGAGATCTCATTTACCAACTTTCCAGATTTGACGAAGAAAAAGTCGGTGGCCGTGCATCCCTTTCGCTCATCCTCATCTCCCAAAAATACGTACTTAATCTCCTCGATCAGTCATCAATTTCCACCTTCCGAAGGACAAATGTCATCACATTCGGCAAATACACTCGTGACGAATTGAAGGATATCACAAGCGACAGAGTTGCACTCGCGTTCTATCCCGGAAGCGTGCGCGAGGATGCGATCGATCTTATCGCCGACATCGCGGCCGAATGGGGAGATGCACGGTTTGCCATTGAGCTACTCGAGCGATCTGGCATGATTGCGGAAGAGGAGGGTTCTGCGGTTGTCTCACCTGAGCACGTGAGAGCAGCAAAGGCATTTACATATAGTATCGTTACCGAATCAAAAATTGAAGAGCTCGATAGACAAAAGAAAATCGTGTTGCTTGGAATTTGCAGAGCGATCAAAGACCAGGCCTATGTAACAACTGGTGAAGCAGAAAGAGCATATTGCATCGCCGCGGAGGAATACGGGGAAAAGCCACGAGGCCATACGCAATTCTGGTCATATTTGCAGGATCTTTCAAATGAGGGCATCATCGAAACGAAAGTCTCCACAGATGCGTCCAGTGGAAGAACGACCTTTATTTCCTTACCAGACATTCCGGCGAAGGTGTTGAGGCAGAAGCTTGAAGAAATTCTTCGATCATAGAATTCCACAGTAGACGGTTGGCTGTTTTTTTCATCGTCGTGTTCTCGATTCCCTCTTATCGCATTCTTATGAAAGAATGAGAATTAATCAATGAGAATTGCATTTACTCCTGATTGATTAAGGAGTGTCACTAACATGTTAGAGGAGCTCACGGAGCTGCTGAAAACACCTGGAGTATCTGGTTTTGAATCCCCAATAAGAGAGATTATAAGAAAAAAAGTGGATTCACTCGCTAAGACACGAGTCGATCAAATTGGTAATCTGTATGCAACGATCGGGGACGGCGATCGTCATCTGCTCCTCGTTGCTCACATGGATGAACTTGGGATGGTTGTATCAAAGATCGAGGAAAACGGTTTCCTTCGTTTCAGGAAGATTGGGGGGATCGATGATCGATCGCTACTGGGAAGAACGGTCACGATATACACAGCGAAGGGAGAAATGAAAGGTATCATCGGAATGCTTCCTCCCCATCTCATGAAAGACCCGACTACCGAGATGAAAGAAATCCCGAGCGTTGAAGAAATGATTATCGATATCGGTTGCACGTCAAGAAGGGAAGCGGAGGAAATCGGTATATCGATTATGGACCCAATCGTTTTCGAAAAGAATATCACAAGATTAGGTGCACGGATCGTCAGCGCACGCGGTCTCGACAATCGGTCAGGATGTCTTGCGCTCATCGATTTGCTACGCCGTGTACACAAAAAAAGGATTAATTTGCGCGTGACGTTCGTCTGGAGTGTCCAGGAGGAGATCGGATTGAGAGGCGTTCGAGTCGCAGCGCTCAAAGAGATGCCAGATTACGTGATTGCCGTTGACACCTGCTCTGCGACAGATTTTCCTGGCACCCCCGAATACCTTGACAAGATTTCATTAGGCAGAGGTCCTGTCGTTAGATACATCGACAACAAGTCCATTGCCTCTCCTGCCTTCGTCAACCTCATTAAGAGCATTGCTGCATCTAATGGATTGCTACTCCAGCTAGGAATAAGTGGAGGAAGTACTGATGGTGCCGCCGCCCAAGAATTTGGCTCGATGATGGTTCCTCTTTGCATACCTGTGAGATATACGCATTCTACTGTCGAATGCATACATCTCGATGATTTGGAAAATCTTGTTCTCCTCCTCGAAAAAACGATCGATGATCTCGGAAAGAAGAAAAAAGGTGTTATTTCATGAAAAGTGAAATATTATCCATGCTTCTGGATCTCCTAGAAATCAGAAGCGATATGCATGCTGACAAGAGCATCATTGTAAATTATGTTAAGAAAACACTAGAAGAAATTGGGTTTACAGTTACAATTGTGGGAGATCAATCGTACCCAGCCCTCATTGCATCAAGAGGCAGAGGAGGCATCGCCTTCTCTGGGCATCTAGATACAGTTCCTATCGGAGACGGATGGACAAGAAAACAAGGGGAAATCGACGGTGACAGGGTTTATGGAAGAGGTACTACGGACATGAAAGGCGCGATCGCTTCGATGCTTTTCGCCGCACGTGATCTAGTTGATAAGGACATCCCCTGCACTCTTCTCCTCACTACGGATGAGGAGGAGAGGATGCTTGGAGCTTTAAAGCTCAGTCAGTTTGAAGCAGTGAGAACAGCACATGCGATCATCATCTGCGAGCCTACGAACCTTAACGTCGCATGCAGAGAAAAGGGTGTCTTTAGGTTCAGATTAATTACGCGAGGGAAGGCAGCACACTCGAGCCAATGTTGGTTAGGAGAGAACGCGATTCTCAAAATGCACAATTTACTGATGAAGCTCTCCGATCTCGCGCAGGTTCCAGCCGGGCCTACAGACAAAATGACGATGTGTTTTACAACAATTCATGGCGGTACGAAAGATAATGTTGTGCCAGACAGGTGTCAAACGGAAATTGATGTACGCTTTCCCGCGCCCCTAACTCTAAAAGATATTGAAACACTGATAAGAAGTCGTTTAGAAGGTGAAGATTACGAGATTGAAACGATTTATGGTCTTGAACCGTTCGAGTCCGACAGAGATTCGAAAATTGTAAAAATGCTCATAACACATCTCAATTCGACGATCGTCGACGTTCCCTACGCAACCGAAGCACCAAGATACCAGCCGTCCAACCGTTCCATTTACATTTGCGGACCGGGGGCGCCTTCGCTCGCCCATGTGCCGGACGAATATGTTGAGCTATCAGCACTCGTAAGAATGCATAGCGCGTTGGTCAAACTCGGGCAAGAATTGTCTGGAAATACCGTTCAAGGATAAATGCGTGCAACTGTCCTGGGGAATGGGGTCACTTCCCTGATATGCTCAACTCCACAAATCCACCTGACAACCCTCTCGACCCCCAATCCAAACCCAGAATGCGGAACACTTCCAAATCGCCGGAGATCAAGATACCATTCATAATTTTCTCTTGGTATTGAAAGCGCGTCTAACCTTTCGATTAACTTGTTGATATCAGTCTCTCTTTCGCTACCGCCGATGATCTCACCGTATCCTTCTGGTGCGAGAAGATCCGCACATTTGTATGTTTTTGGGTCTTCTGGGTCTTCTTTCATATAGAATGCCTTACATTCTTTGGGATAATTGGTGATAAAAATCGGCACATACTCATTTGCTGTGACTGCCCTTTCCTCTGGTGCGCCAAGATCACAGCCGTAGGCGATATCAAATCCTTTTGAACGTAAAAGGCTGATCACTTCCGAGTACTTCATTCTCTTGAACGGTGGTGACACAGCCTTCAATGGTTCGATATCCCTCTTGAGCAATTCCAATTCGGCTCGTCTTTTACGCAAGACTTTTTCGACCATCGCGGTCACAAGATCTTCCTGAATTCTCATATTCTCATCGTTCTCGACCCAAGCTTCCTCGAGCTCAAGATGCCAATATTCAGTTAGGTGCCTCGGCGTCCTCGATTTCTCAGCACGAAAAGATGGCGTCAAAGACCAGACTCTTTCAAGGGAAAAGATCAACGCTTCGAGATACATCTGCGCACTTTGACTCAAATATGCCTCTCTTCCGAAATAATCCAGTTTGAATAGCGTGACACCGCCTTCACATGCATTTGTGGTGAAAATCGGCGGCGTCACCTCCACAAAGTCATTTTCTTTAAGCCATTCCCTTGCTCCCTCAAGAGCCGTCGCCTTGATTTTCATGATCGCGTTCTGTTCCCTTGATCGAATCCAAAGATGCCTTTTATCGAGAAGAAGTTCTTCGCTTTGATACTCCGTGATAGGAAATGGGTCAGCAGGACCGATCAATTTGAATTTGCTAGCTCGAATCTCAAATCCACCCGGTGCTCGCTTATCTTCGGCAATTTTACCTACGACCATTACCGACGACTCGATAGATGCTGTAACTGCTGCATCAAAATCAGCCTCAGGCAGAAGACCTTTTTTCACCGTCACCTGGATGATTCCCGAAGCATCCCGAATGATAGAAAAAACAATCGACCCACTCGATCTTGTACGGTAGACCCACCCTCTGATGCAGACATCCCTATCGGTATCAGGCTGATTGAAGACTTCTGAAATCGGAACTGGCTTGCACATTCATTCTTTACGAAGTGCATTCAAGTATCTCTTAATTTCGGTACGTAAGAATGAGAGACTGAAATTGAAGTTCGGTTCTCCGTTTTTTCATTCAAGTTGAACATACAGAAAGAATAAGAATTAATTGCTCTGTGAATGTCATTGATCAATCGTGGATCCTAGCGGCGTGGTAATAAAGAGAGCTACGGTAAATGATATTTCTTATATTGAATTGATCGAAAGAGCATGCTTTGAAAAATCCGAGCGATATGAGCGATCGCTGCTAAACACACTTTTGGGGAACCAAGAATTCTTAACAATTATCGCATGTATTAATGATAAGCCGATAGGGTATGCTTCAGCTTATTTATCTGAACTCTGCCACGAATCGAAAATCATTTCGATCGCTGTTCTCCCAGAATATCGAAAAATGGGGATTGGTACCATTATGATCGAAGAGATTGAACGAAACGCGCTGGCAAAGGGTATAATCAAAGTTGCTTTGGAGGTTCGGATGACGAATTTTGAAGCATTGAAATTCTACAAGAAGAGAGGGTTTTTAATCAGAGGGGTTCTTCTGGACTATTATGGTCCCGGAAAAAATGCATTTACCATGGAAAAAATTCTTCGATGCCCTCGTGAAGGGCGAAAGAATTCGAACGATCAATCTTCGAAAAACTCTATAGATTTGGCCTCAAAATATTAGTAAATTCCTATCAAATCCGATCAAAGCAACGACAGTTTCATGACATCCACTCGATGGCAATCGATGTCCTTATTTCCGCTGATCGCCTAAATGATCGGCAGCGATCGCTTCAAGCTTGCCTTTGTGGTTAAAGTTAGTGTAGTCGCAGACCCGCATTTCCATACACCAAAACATTACGAGTGATGCCTAATTTTCCGGCTAAAAAGCCATGTAGCTGATGATTTGTCTTGATTCAGGAGAGTTGTCAATCCAATTTTGCATCCGCTGCTTTGAACTTAGGGCAGCGTTCACTCTAAAACAATAGAAGTAATCTTTCCACCCCAAGCACCAAGATTAATTATTTTTTATCTTGATCTAGCACAAACGAGATCATAAGAAAGCCAGTTTTTCAGATGAGTGAGAAAATCGTTCAGAATGTTCAATAAGATCAAACCTGCATTGAACTGGAAGAATTTAATTATTCGATGAAAGGTTCTTAGCAAATTATCAAGCCGCCATCGGAACGACCTTTGTCGTGTAAAAATCATTATATATCAAGCCATATATGTGCCGCACGTTGGTGACCTCTCAGGATGTTGGCTGGAGGTGGATGAAAAATGGAAGAGACCCTTTGCAATGTTGAGTTCCTAAAAAGCAACACGACGTATGTAGCCAGAGTTCAAAGCGACATTGGCGGATTAAGAGAATATCGTAGTTCGAGTCTCGAAGAAGTTCTTGAACAAGTAATTATTGATCTCCAGGAAGAATTTGAGACGACTGGCTAGGGATCTTCCAGGGCTCTGCATTCCGCCCGCTTAAAGGGCGCATAGCATCCTGCGCCTATGAGCCTGTATGCCATTGAGATTCGCTCAAGAGGAGGTGTTCGATTTGCAGGATAAGGAGAAAACGGAATACGACACAGTTATGTCGAACTATTACGGTGATGACCAGGTTACCTCACTCATAAACTTGAAAATTGACACAAAAGAGGCGGATGCAATAGCAGAGCGGATATCCGAATACGAAGTTGTAGAAGATGTCTTCTTAGTTACTGGTGATACAGATATCATTGCAAAGGTGAAATTTCAGAACTATAATCAACTGAAGAGATTTCTTGTCGAGAAAATTGCCAACATCCAGGGAATCAAAGAGATAAAAACTATGATGGTTGTGATGACTTTCAAAGAAAGAGGAGAGTTGAAAACGGAGTCGCCAAATGGTCAAAGGTCTGATGATACACCAAGAAGTGAATGACGGAAACACACTGTAGGTGAAGGAGGTGATTATATGGATCAAAATACCAAACTCAAGCAAATCATTGAAATTCTTGACCAGCTGGCCGAAGATACATCGGTGCCAAGGAACATTAGGCGGGGAGCGACAGAAGCGAAGGAGCGCCTTTTACAGCAAAATGAAGCGCTTGATGTGAGGGCTGCAAGCGCCATTTTTATTTTAGATGAACTGGCAAATGATCCAAACATTCCCCTTCATGGCAGAACCTTGATCTGGAACATAATTAGCCAGCTGGAAACCGTGAGTTGAGAAGACTTCTGCACCGCGCATGAAATCAAAGAGATTAAAAGCGGAAAAGAATTATTGATTGAAATGCGATTAGGGCGCGAGCGGCTGTAGTCTAGTGGTTAGGACTGGAGCTTCCCAAGCTTCAAACCCGGGTTCGAATCCCGGCAGCCGCACTTTGAGGTTTATTGCCGTTAATCGCACGAGTGTATGTGATATCAGGTCACTGTCATTATTAGATCTCGATCCATTCTTTCTATATTCAAAGAAGATTCTACAAAATAACCCAGAATCAATCCATAATCTGAGTGGTTTCGAGTAGAGGCATGAACCTTCATTTATTACTATTTCAGAAAAAGGGGATTTATGGAGGCATAAATGATGTTCAACTCGTCCCAAGAAACGATCGAATAAGAGAATCCCGCCTATTTGGCTTCACTTATCTCGTGAGGTGATCTTTGCAGCATTCTTGTTCTCAATCCCGCAGCCAAATGACGGAAATTCGTCATCGGCGACAAGCCCGCTGATTGCTACCGGTCGACTCGATACTGGCCGGTAAAATCGCTTCATTGTGATGATAATCCAGACAAGATAAGCAAAAAGTGCGATGAGCGTCAGTGGCCAATAATAAGGATAAAGAAATGCAGCCAAGATCATTGCAATGAGTCCCCCGGAAAGAAATGAGGAAACAAATCTGGTAGTAACCCGATTGTCCCTCTGTGAAAGATTGAGATTTGAGTAATTTGTACTCCTTACAATCCTGGCAATCTCAGATGAAAAAGCAAAATGCAAGATGATCGTTAAGAGGATTCCGATCGAGAACATTAAGATGTGCGCGTAGCTAGTCGTCACAGCAGTTGCACAAAGAAATAGAAAGTAAACAAAAAGAAGAATACCAATTCCCTTCGATTTTTGTCGGATTGGAAGAGTCGAAGGCATGACTAATTTCGCTAATGTCCTCGATATAACAGCACCGCCATATTTCACATATGCAGGAAGTTTTGAAGAAAGTTTACCAGCAAATTTCAAACTATTTCTCATTAGGAATGGGGTAATCGCGCTCGTCACGAAGCAGAGTGCTCCCGCAAAGGGGTAAAGAATTGCGCCTTTCGTCGCACCAAAAGCCCTGCTACCGACGCTCGCAAACATTACGGATTCAGCATCTCTTCCACAGAGTGCGCTTCCTATCGATACGGAAGCTTTCGAAGAAAAACCGAGTAAATATGCGAGCGCAGCGGTGAGAATAAAATCATTGAGAATCACAAGTGCGACTGCTGCGACGATCAGCCACCAAATATCAACGAACATAAGAGGATCGATCAACATCCCAAAAGATACAAAGAAGACAGCTACGAACGCGTCTCTGAAAGGTACGATCTTCTCCTCAAATCTCTCGGAAACTTTCGTTTCTGCAAATACCATTCCTATAAAGAACGCTCCGATAATTGCTGGTACTCCAGAAATTTCCGCGAAAGCAGCGGCAAGGAAAACGATACCAAGTGCAAAGAGGACGAACATCTCATCATTTTTAATTCTTCTAAGATGGTGGATCGTCTTCGGTATAACCCAAAGTGCAAGAAAAACGAAGAATACATAAAAAACGATGATCCCTATCGCAAGGGATGTCAAATTCACAGGTTCAGTTCCGTCCTTGATCATTAAACCAGCAATAATCGTTAGAAGGACCATTGAAAGGAAACTTTCAGTCACAGAAATTCCGATGAGAAACTCCGTTTCTGGGTTTGCTAACCTTTTGAGTTCAATGATTGATTTCATTGCTACTGCACTGCTACTCATCGAAATGATGCCGGCAAGAAAAACCGTATCGATGATTGGCCAGCCCATCGCTGTTCCCAACATAATGCCAGTAAACATGTTGATACCGAGATTGAACATCGCAATGATCGCAGCTGACGACTTTGTCTTTCGTACCTTGCTAAAAGAAAATTCCAGTCCAATGAAAAACATGAGAAGAATAAGACCAAGGTACGAGAGGAAATCGATCATTGTTGTGTCTTTGATGATGCCATTATAAGTTAGCGGACCAAGTTGGAGGTGAATATGAGGACCGATGATGATGCCAACAATGATATAGCCAAGAATAACACTCTGCTTCAACTTTGAGGCGATTGTGGCGCCTATAAATGCGATGAGCATAACAGCGCCAATCTCCAACATCATATTGTCTGGTGTTAGCATGGCCCCTCTCATCAATACAGATCTAACATGAGTGGGGATATATTGGTCGACCTGATTAACGAGCGATGGGCAATTGAGAATTCGAATGGGTAGGTTGGCGAGTAAAATTCCCTAATGCACAATATAAACCCCTTCTGACGCGACTGTATCAAGTGTGCATCCCTCCAGAGCTATAATGATATGAGTCAATATTAATACATTTCCCAGCATGGACGATCGTCGAACAGATAATTTTTCGTAATTTGTCTGAACTGTTCAAGATTTTTCAGTTGCACAGTCATTCGAATTCAATTACGATTCCTCACACTGGCGATAGTTGCACAAAGCACTTTGATTCAGTCTCGGAGATCGAGTACACTTATCGGTGCTTTTTTAAGGAGGTAGTTGAGTTTCCGATCGATGGTAAGAGAATGGCACTCTCTAAGCAAAGACGAGGTATTAGCTTCTCTAAATACTAATCCTGAAAAAGGATTGAGTGAGAAGGAAGCCCTATTGCGACTGGAAAAGTTCGGGGCAAATGAAATTGCAAATACGTATGCCATCAATCCCTTGAAAATCTTTATTGGTCAATTCAAAAATCTAATGGTCATCATTCTGATCGTCGCTGCGGTTATTTCTGGCTCAATTGCAACAATTCAGGGAACAACTGAGGAATGGCTCGATGCTGCAGTTATCATGGTAATTGTTGTTCTCAATGCGATTTTAGGGTTTTTTCAGGAATACAAGGCTGAAAGGACTTTGCAAGCGCTCAAGAAACTCACCTCACCAGATGCGACAGTGATCAGAGACGGTTTTGAGAAGGATATCCCGTCGAGAGAGCTTGTGCCAGGAGATATCATCGTTATCAAGACTGGGGACAAGATCCCGGCGGATGCTAGACTGATCGATGCTATCAATCTAAAAGTCAATGAGGCTTCTTTAACTGGCGAATCGGTGCCAGTTTCTAAGAATGCTGATGCACTTGTGGAAAAAGAAGCGTTCCTCGGCGATAGAAGAAACATGGTCTTCGCAGGGTCGATCGTGGAATATGGAAGAGGTACCGCAGTTGTTACATCGACGGGCATGGAGACAGAACTTGGAAAAATTGCCCATATGATACAAGAAGAAGATGAAGAAACCCCTCTTCAGAAGAAGCTTGCGACATTAGGAAAGCAACTGGGAATTATGGTACTTTTCGTATCTATTTTTATTTTTATCGTTGGGATATTGCGAAATGTCTCTATCGGGGAAATGTTTCTCACATCCGTAAGTTTGGCGGTCGCCGCAATTCCAGAAGGATTGCCCGCTATCGTTACAATAAGCCTTGCTCTCGGCCTGCAACGCATGGCAAGAAGAAATGCGTTGATCAGAAAATTACCAGCCGTTGAAAGCCTAGGCAGCGCAACAGTGATCTGCACGGACAAGACTGGTACGCTCACAAAAGGCGAAATGACCGTCCGGGAAATTTATACGGGAGAGACCATCTATGTCGCTGGTGAAGGTTTTATACCAGTTGGTGACTTTAGCAAGGGATCACAAAAAATCGACCCTCTCACGATCGAAGAACTTGCTTGGTTGCTCAAAGCTGGTGCTTTATGCAATGATGCGTCGCTCGAATCTGAGTCAGGGCGGTGGAGGATTAGCGGCGATACGACAGAAGGCGCCCTTCTCGTTCTTGCGCAGAAAGCGGGCATTAACATTTCAGAACTGAACGAGGAGTTCCCAAGAATTTTCGAATTGCCCTTCGACTCAGTCAAGAAGAGAATGATAACGATTCATGAGCACGGTCAAGAGATCTTTGCATTTATGAAAGGTGCTGCGGAATCGACCGTCTGTTTGTGCAACAAGCGATACCAGGATGGACGAATCGTTGAACTTTCAGAAGATGAACGAAAGAAAATACTAGAAAAGAACTCAGATATGGCCAAAAGAGCCTTGCGTGTTCTCGCAATCGCGATGAAAGAAATGCCAGAATTCTCTCAAAATGAGGTTGTGATTGAGAGAGATTTTGTCTTCCTTGGCCTTGTTGGTATGATTGATACACCGAGGAAAGAAGCAATCGAGGCGATTGAAAAGGCAAAAAAAGCGGGAATCCGTGTTATTATGATCACTGGCGATCACGAATTGACTGCGAAAGCAATCGCTCAAGAAATGGGCATCGCCAATCGCAATGAAGCTGAAGTTCTTACCAGCAGGGAACTCGAGACAATGACGATGGAAGAACTCAGAGAGCGAGTGAAGAAAGTCTCTGTCTTTGCGCGTGTGGCTCCAGATCACAAAGTGAAGATTGTGGAAGCTCTGAAGAGAAATGGAGAAATCGTCGCGATGACTGGTGATGGAGTTAATGACGCACCAGCTTTAAAGAAAGCGGATATCGGTATCGCCATGGGCATCACAGGAACTGATGTTTCAAAAGAAGCTTCTGAAATGGTGCTCACGGATGATAACTTTGCCTCGATCGTTCATGCCGTGGAAGAGGGGAGGGGCATCTATAATAATATCAGGAGATTTGTCGAATACCTTCTTTCTTGCAATGCCGGTGAAGTCGCAGCGATGTTTCTTGCAACACTTATTTTCGCAGATCCTGAATTCCTACCATTCCTCGTCCCGATCCAAATACTCTGGATGAATCTCGTCACTGATGGCTTGCCTGCGTTATCACTCGGCGTCGAACCAACATCACCAGACGTTATGAAAGAGCCACCGAGAGATCCTAAAGAAAAACCGATCACGAGGCGTATGGGTTACCGTATCGTAGCAATTGGATCCATCATGGCAATTGGCACAATATTGTCATTCTATCTTGAATACATGGAGACTGGAGATGTGACACGGTCAAGAACCGTTGCATTTTGCACAATTGTGTTCTTCCAGCTATTCTATGTCTTCTCCGCTAGATCGGAGAAACGGACAATTTTTGAGCTTGGGTTGCGCTCAAATGTTAAGGTTGTCTACGCATTTCTTGCATCGATTTTGCTGCAATTGCTCGTTATCTATACACCTCCACTCAACCCCATATTTAAGACGACACCGATAGGGCTTGAAGAGTGGGTGATCGTGATCGCTATTGGGATGTCTGCAACGCTAGCGGCAGAACTTTGGAAAGTCATTTCGAAAAAGAAAGATAATAATGAGCACCACCAAAGGATTTGTTGATAAACCAGTGCTCTCATCGCGAGAGGAGACTTATGATCGAAATCGACGGCTCATATGGAGAGGGCGGCGGGCAACTCGTGAGATGCGCTATCGCATTTGCCGCACTAACCGGCAAAGAGACGCGAATCTACAACATTAGAGCTAGAAGACCGAATCCCGGTCTCGCACCACAACACCTCGCTGCGATTAACGGTGTCGCTCTGATTTCTAGAGGTAAGCTGGAAGGGGCAAAAGTTGGTTCAACTGAAATTATATTTCGACCTGGAAAAGTTCAAGGGGGGATGTTCAAGATCGATGTTGGCACAGCTGGTAGCATCTCCCTCGTCCTTCAGGCATGCATGTTGCCAGCGATCATGGCTGAAACAAGAACGACCATGGAAATTTCTGGTGGAACGAATGTAAGGTGGTCCCCATCTGTTGACTATTATGATTTAGTGTTATTTCCACTCTTAAAGAAGATTGGAATAGAAGTGAAAATGAAAATCATTGCACGAGGCTTCTATCCAGAAGGGGGAGGAAAAGTATTAGTTGAGATCTCTCCTGCCAAGAAACTCGTGCCGCTGGATCTTGAAGATCGTGGCCAGTTGAGAAGGATAGGAGGCAGATGTTTTTCCCAAAATCTCCCAACACATATCTGTTTACGGATGATTCATTCGGTGAAAAAATCGTTGATCGATTTCGGCAGTATTGAGATCGAGAATGAAGCCTCATCAGGTATCTCAACTGGTACAGGGATCTGCCTTTTTGCCGAATACGAGCATACAATACTAGGCGCAGATGCCCTTGGCGAGAAGGGATTACCAGCCGAGTTAGTAGGAGCGAGCGCTGCGAACTCACTTAAAGATGAAATCTCTGGATCTGGTACGCTCGATGTTCACGCAAGTGACCAGATCTTGCCTTATCTCGCGCTAACCCCTGACGAATCAACATTCCGTGTAAGAACAATCTCAAAACATCTCGAAACGCAAATCTGGCTGATAGGTAAGTTCATGAATACGCGATTTGAAATGGAAAAGATCGAGGGAGGATATAGGATCATTATTCAACCTACCCGTACATGATTGATCGCATTTTTGTCAGTTCTTCTTTCTTGCCGGCCTTTCTGTACATTTCTTTTAATTTTTCTTCGATCACTACCGCCTCGTCGAGGAGCGGCTTGACGTCGATTTCGGTATGAAGCAAGATCTTATCGATTGCCGATGTCACAGCAGCGGCCGCTCTCGCGTCTGGATAGTCTGCACTCGCTTCCGACAACAATAACAAAACATCAAAATCTCTGTACACGCCTTCATTTAACAAGACACTCGCTAGACCGACAACAACGCCGTTTTCAAAAAAAGGAATACCATTGTTTTTCAAAACTTCGTTCGCTCTTTCGGTTGAACCGATTCCCCAGACACGATTGATCAGATCCATTTCTGTATCAATTTTCCCAGTTTCCTTGTATTCCCGATCCGGTTCAGACTGAACAATGAGACCTTCTGGGGAAATTACCATCCCGCACCTATGTTCTTCTGTCCAATCCATCACAGCTCTCGCAAGCGGTCTAATTAGATTTGCTGGTGGTTGAAACTCTGATACGAAGACAACAATTTTATCCTTTCCCTTTTCACCAGCATATATTCGCACAGGGCCGTACGGCACTTTATTCTTTATCCAGGATACGGCCGGAAAGTATTCGGAATCGACGACACCGACTTGCTCGAGTGACAGAGCCGTAACCAAATAATTTGCCGCGATCGACCCTACGAGCCCTACACTCGGGAATCCATCAATAACATAAGCGCCTTTTAGATTCATTTCTTTTAATTCAATGATCTGAATTTCGTCCATCATGATTCATATTCAGTTCATAATACTTAACAATTAGCACTCGCTGGCTTTCATGAATTTTCATTGTTCTCTGACAAAATGAAGAATTGTCTGACGGACGGAAATCTTATCATCTTTTTTCATCATGTTCTGAGATGATGAGACCCTATGTGATCGTCAACTGTGCAATGACACCTGACGGAAAAATCGCTGGGAGAGAACGAAGACAAGTGCGGATCTCGTCTCAAGAGGATCTCGAGCGGGTAAAAAAATTGCGTGCCTCGTGCGATGCGATTCTTATCGGCATCGGAACAGTACTTGCAGACGATCCGCATTTGACTGTCAAAGATCTTCCGCCAGAAAAGAACCCGTTGAGAGTGGTGCTCGATTCAAACGGAAGAACACCGGATCATGCCAAGATCCTTAATCAAAATGCCCAAACACTTATCGCGACGTCAGAAGACTGCAAGAAAACCTGGAAAAATGCTGAGGTCGTGAGATTTGGAAAAGGCAGAGTTGACATTGAACAATTACTTTCATATCTCTATTCGAAGGGCGTAAGAAAATTGCTTGTCGAAGGGGGAGGAGAAGTCATTTGGTCCTTTTTCAAAGAAGACTTTATTGACAGGTATTGTGTGTTTATCGGGGACTTTGTTCTAGGTGGGAGGGATGCTCCAACTCCCGTCGAAGGAGATGGTTTTCCCGATCATCAACCATTCCGTCTCAAATTGATCGATGTAGAAAGATTGGGTAATGGGATCCTCCTCATCTACGAGGCTGCTAGGAATGTCGAATGAGAGGATAAAATTCGCAGCAGACGAGATGCTTGGAACACTTGCGAGGTGGTTGCGCATTATTGGTTATGACACGATCTATGAAAAAAACAAGAGTGATGAGGAAATAGAGGCGCAAGTGCTCAGAGAAAAGAGAATTCTGCTAACCAGGGATAAAAATCTTGCAAAGAAGCTTGGCGAAAGAAGTCTTTATATTGAAAGCGATGAGCTTTATGAACAACTTCGTCAGGTCATCAAGTCGTTTGATTTAGTGATGGATGAGGATTTTACGAGATGCACGCTATGTAATGGAGAAGTTGATAGAGTTACTCAAAAAGAGGTTGAAAATGAGGTGCCGGTTGGTGCCCTCATAAACAACACAGAATTCTTTCGCTGTCGGAGCTGTGGCAAGGTTTACTGGAAAGGGTCTCACTGGGAAAACATCCTAAAAACCCTAGAACGAATCGAGGGAAATGAGTGAATCCCATGCATATCTCGAACAACAATTTTCCTCAAAATATGCTTCCTTCAAATCTTATAATAATCCTCACTGATGATTTTTCCGTTGCCTGCGTTGAGTATCATGACACCATGAATGCCCTCGACGCACCAAATCGGGATGTAAAATACACCCAGTTCCTTTACGACAACTTCATCGGGGTTCGGTGAAACTGTTTTCTTCTCTACAATAGTAACCTGCCCCGTGTCCCTGATAATTTCCTGCTCATGCGTGTGTATTCTCACAACTTCACTTTTGACGAGTTTTTTCGCTTCTTCTACCTCCAGCATCGGTTCCAGACGTTTGTACGCATGTTCAAGCGTCAAGACGATGTCGACATTCTCGTTCCAAGGCTCAACCTTTCCCGTTAGTGCATTGACAGACAAGTGTCCTCGCTCACTACCGACCTTGATCTTATCAATGTACAGATCACACGAATATTGATAGACGAAATAGGGAACCAACTCCAGCCGGTATCTGAAGCCCCCAACGGTCTGTCTTGAAATTTCTTTCACATCCGAAATATCTATCACGGGTTTCACGATCCTCTCGCTCAATTCCGTGCCTTGCATTTCTTCCAGTACTTCTGGCGCAATAATTTTCGGATAATCATCGGCGATGAGTTCATCAATGAGACCGTGATCATGTTCTCCTAATACTCTTTCGATGCGCGTTCGCCCAATTTCGCGAGCGACAGCTTCCCTGTCCCAATAGGTAACAGACTGATCAAGAAGTGCCGCCGAGGACTCTGAAATCGGCTGAAGACTCACAATCACCCGTTTCCCTTTGAAATTCTTAAATTCGTTGAGAAAAGATCGGATCTTTGTCTCATCATCCGTTCCTTCCAACAGCAAAAAGACAACTTCATTCGTTCCTTTCTTTCCGAATAAACGATCTCCCTTTTCAGTCACCTCGAATTCCCTTGACTTTAGAATCTCGATGATGACGCTGCTCAGGGAGGACAAATTCGCACCATCAACTTGATTATGTTCCAGAAATAAAAATATTATCTTTGCGTTGATTGTGTTCACATTTTCGATCGAAGCGAGATAGCCTTCTCCAAGACATGTTATTGCATTACCCCTAAGAATCAAATCATGCAGAAAGGACTTCTTCCCATTGAACACAATAGGAGGATAATGTATTTCGTGAGAACGAAATGTTTGGAGCATAGGTTGAATTACCAATAAGACACTGGTCGATTACTAGAGCCGTTCAATCCGCATGATTATGAAAAAAAACGAAATATTAATTCTGCCTCGATATCTGCGATATAAAAGGATTTTATAGGTCGCGCTCTCATTTTTCGATCGAGGGCAGGTCACGGAACCTGCGACGGGAGAATTGGAAATGAAAGAAAAACTACGAAATAGACTGAAAATACCGGAAAGCGCCCTAAAGGAAATCAACGACTTCCTTCTTGATCCATCCAATGAAATAATAAACGACATACTTTCTGTTATCGAAAAATACGGGACGCCCGAAGAAATTAATGCAAAAGCACAAGAAGCTCGCAAGCTTGAGAACTTGTTGCAGCGCCTGAAGGAAATGAATTCACCGTACTTTAAAGATATCAAGTGGCTCATCGATGCGAGAGATGAGAAAAAATTCATTTCCATTCGCGAATTCAGAAAAAAGGTGCTTCGTAAAAAAGCCGATGAAATGGTCTTTAACGAGAAATATCCTGTAATTCTAGAGATTAGTGCCCTGCAATATTTCCCTTGGTTGATCGCTGAGGCCCAGCAGGCGATCAAGAACGGGGAAATCATGCCATCTAGATACATCAGGGTCAGAAAAATGAAAGAACAGGAAGCCGACCAAGGAGATATCCTAGCCACCGCGGCAGCCATGCAAGTCATTGGCGCCTCATATGTTGAGACGCTTGATACAAGGGGAACTGACGGTTCAAATGTCCACCTCGGTGGTCCTGAGACGATTACTGGATATTTCGGCGGTGTTGGACAGCCAAACGATCACGCACTTCAGTACATCGATGAGTTTCTCTATTATTATACAAACTATGGAATAAAGCAGGTTCTCAATGTCAATCCAGGCACTGTTCTTCTTGGTTACATCATTCACAAGCTAGGGATCGATATGGAATTCAAGATATCTGTCTTCATGGGAAACGACAACCCCTATTCTGTACTCTGGACATTAATGACGGCGAAACTGTTTGCACGAAATGATGGTACGACACCGCTCGTTGGATTCAATCTAAGCAATTCGGTTAACGTTGACACGCTAGAGAAAACGGCGGAAATTCGCAAGATGCTCGGCCTTGAAGATAAGGTCAGAATTGAGCATCATATCACTGAAACATGGAAAAGCATTGTAAGGCAGCCATATAATCGTCGAAATGATCTCCTTGAGGTTGCGGATCACATCCCTAACATCGCCGCGAAGCACGAGGGAGGTGAAATCGAAATCGAGCAGAAAAGAGAGCATCCTTCAGACATTCTTGACTATTTCAGAGATAAGAAAGAGATCGTAGACGCGGGATTAATGCCGTTCTTAGAGCGAAATTACCTCGATAAACACGAGGCCGTTAACAAGACCGCGGAAGCCCTTACAAGAAAAGGCCTATCATTTGTCGGTGCATGGAATCTTCATGTACGATAAGATATAGTAATTTGAGAGATTCTCTTCCTGATCATTTTTCCGATGGCTGGAACAATTTCAAATTGCCAGAATCGAGTTGAAATAGACGGAACGCCAAATCTCTGATGAGAAAAATTGATAACAGGACGTTCATCTGTATCTGAAGATGAATTTCCGTTTGCCGATTCGCTTGATTTCGCTCTCAATGATCGTAAGCGGTATTTTGCTGGTGATTTATGGTATCACAAGTGGTGAGATGCAGGTTGCTCTCTTCCTTATTTTTCCAGTGATTTATGGCACAGGAATCGTAGGTTTGATTTCGATTCTACTGATTTTTCTTGGCTTCTTCTTAGCATTCTTGTTCTTCGCCATTTTTCCTCACCCCATTGAAGAGCCGTATGAACCTATGGAAATTGAACAACCTCAGATGGAGAAGAAATCTCGAATCAAAGGTGGTGGCGTTGTTCTCATCGGTCCAATCCCGATCGTCTTTGGATCGAATGCTAGAATGGCGATTTTTGCGATGGTACTAGCCATTATCATGATCTTGTTCATCCTTCTTTTCTTTCTCTAATTCGTCAACAATCAGCTGGCCAGCATCCTTCAATGAGATCTTCTTTTTCCGCGCGAGTTCCCTGATTTCCCCAACGATCCTAATATAATCTTCGAACGTGTTTTGCCTTTTCCGCAACACCCGGCCCAGCGCTTTTTCAAACGGCTCGTCCTTTCTCAGGTGTTCAAGCGCTTCTCTGACCGCAATTATATCCTCCGATCTCATTTATGCCAACCTTCAACGACGCTGAGAAAATTCTTGAAAATCTCTATGCCATATTCGGTATGTTCAACCTCTGGATGAAACTGCAGACCATATATTGGTCTCGATTTCATTTTAACCGCTTCGACGGGACAATGATCTGAATGGGCAAGGATATCAAATGAAGGGGGAACAACCGATACCTCGTCATTATGCGACTCCCAGACGATGAAGCTACGGGGGAGATCTTTGAAGAGATCGTTTTCGCAATCGATATAAACTACTGTTTTTCCGAACTCAGGGACTTTTGCCGGTTCCGTTTTTCCCCCGAATTTCGCACACATGAATTGCATTCCAGCGCAGATTCCGAGGATTGGAATCTCTGCCCTGTCGAGGTACTCACTGTTGCGCCCCATCCTTTCAGCATCGAGTGCGACACGGGGAGCACCACCAGAAAGAACGAGAGCATCCGCGTCCTGAATTTCCTCAAATGGTGTTGTATTTGGCACAATCGCTGTGTTGACGCCGAGATACCTGAGCACCCTCCATTCTCGATGCGTCCACTGTCCACCGTTGTCCACAACGTAAATTTTCATCGCCTTGTAAAAGACCGTATCATATTAAAGGACTGTCGGTTCCTAGATTCCGATATCAAAGATCCGATCAACGGGGATTCAAAAACTGAAAAGGAAGAGAACGGATCATAACAGATTTTGAGATGCCTGACCTTACCTAATGATTTCGAAGTTACGCAATTTTCGCAAAGTGTTATTTGACGACGAATGGACCACTAGCTTAATCATAATCGGAATCATTAAATGATGATTGTATATCAGTTTCTTTTTGTGAAAGCCATTCTTTTCGACCTTGGCCACACACTCATCGATTACTACCACGATTGGAAAGAGCCTGAGATGAAAGCGATCAGAAAAACCTATCGTATTCTCTCAACAAATTTTGGAATTTCTGACCAAGAAGATGAATTTTGTAGGCACCTCGGCGAATTGTTGATGGAAGCGAGAGAGACAAAACTCAAGAGAATGATCGAAGTGCCGTTATCAGATATCCTTAACAAATGTTTTCATCGTTACGGCTGTGACGGTGATGATGACCTTGTCGATAGAGCGCTGTATGCTTTTTACGAAACTTTGCTCGAGAATCGCCGGCTAATTCCGGGCACGAAAGAAATGCTTGATAAAGTACGAGCAATGGGTTACGTGATTGGGCTTGTCTCAGACGTCGCCTGGGGGCTTCCCTCTGAGTTCCCTTTGAGAGATATGCGCTTTTATGGAATTGACCAGTATTTCGATGAGCTTATCTTCTCGACAGATGTGGGTCTAAGAAAACCCAATCCGAAGATTTTCAAAATGGCCCTTTCAAATTTAAATGCGAAACCTGACGAGGCGATATTTATTGGCAATTCGCTTCAGGCCGATATCAAGGGTGCAAAAAACGTTGGGATGATTGCGGTTCTCAAGGAATCGAAATTCTACCAGCACGACGATTCAATCGTACCAGACGAAAAAATCTCAGGTTGGGATGAAATAGATCGTCTCCTTGCAAAGTACGCACGACGATGAGTCATTCCCACTCAATCGTCGCAGGCGGTTTATCTGTAATGTCGTAAACCACCCTGTTCACCTTGTCTTTCATCTCGTTGACGATGCGAAGCGAGATCTTTTCTAGAACTTCATGCGGAATCTTCGAGTAGGTAGCGGTCATCGCATCAACCGAATCGACAGCACGCACAGCAATCGTTCTTCCATAAGCACGCCTGTCACCCTGAACACCGACGGACTGAACTGGAAGGAGGACGGCGAAATATTGCCATGGTAATGTCATTTTTCCGCTCGCAGCCGCCTTTTCAATCTCCTCTTCAACAATCGCACACGCTTCCCTGACGATTTCTACCGCTTCCGGTGTCGCCTCCCCGATGACTCTAATCGCAAGGGCTGGACCTGGGAATGGCTGTCGTTCTGAGACCTCAATGCCTAAAAATCTCGCGACTTTCCTGACTTCGTCCTTGTAAAGATCACGCAGCGGTTCCACTAGCTTTAACTTCATGTCAGCTGGCAATCCACCGACGTTATGATGCGTCTTAATCGTATCCCTCAAGCGATCTCCGCTTTCGATCCAGTCTGGAGCGATCGTCCCTTGCACGAGGTAATCTGCTCCAAAATCTCTTGCTGTTCTTTCAAACACTCTGATAAACTTTTCACCAATGATCTTCCTTTTTCTTTCAGGATCCACAACACCATTGAGCGCGGCAAAAAACTCATTTGATGCATCAACGATTTTGTAATTTAAGCCAAGTTGCTTTAGCATTTTCTCTACCGTCTCCGTCTCTCCTTTTCTCATAAAACCAGTGTTGACGTAAACGGTGAGTAATCGATTTCCAATGGCTTTGCTTGTTATGACCGCGGCAACAGTGCTGTCGACGCCTCCTGAGCATGCAATAATCGCCTTTCCTTTGATTTCATGCTTAAGCTCGCTCACCTTCTCCTCAATGAATTTTCCTGGGTCGAACACTAGTGCTGCACCTCCTCTGAGTCTCGTTCAACCTGTTTGGCCATTTCGTTTCGATATTCAATAAGTTTATCATGAATCCGTCTATCAGATAATGCCAAAATCTCAAGTGCTAGAAGAGCAGCGTTATCGCCACGATCAAGGCCGACGGCGGCCACGGGTACTCCTGGTGGCATCTGAACGATTGACAAAATTGAATCAAGATGGATCTTTCCGCTGACGGGCACACCGATTACTGGCCTCATCGTCAACGCTGCAACGGCCCCAGGAAGCGCTGCCGAAAGACCGGCGATCGCAATGAAAACTTTTGCGTCGCTTTTCGATACAATTTCCTTTACGCGTTCTGGGGTGCGGTGCGCAGATGCGACGACGATTTCCGCAGACACGTCGAATTTTCGAAGGATGTCGAGGGCCTTTTCACCAACAGAGATGTCGTTCTTACTGCCCAACAGAATTGTCACGTCCGGCATAGACCTATTGACCATATTGTCAGAATAAAAGTATTTCGTCCGTTAAACAAAAGAGATGAAGAAAATTACCAGAATTTTGAATATGTTAAAAAGAAAAAAAAGATTTTCGTCCTCAGGACTTCATGATGGCAAGCAGGAAAATGCCAATTGCAATTAAAGCACCAATGACCGCTGCCAGAATGTTCACAAATGCATCCCAAACAACGTCAGCCACCCATACATGAACGATATCTGTAAAGCCTGTGAGATAAACCCAAATGATTCCCACAATGAGACCAATGATCAACAGCGCAACGCCAATTGTTCTGCTTTTCCCACTGCCAAAATAAGCTGTGAATGCTCCTGCCAAAACCATGAACAATCCAAATGTCAACAAAAGTACCGTCAAGAATCCTTCCCAATTCATCTTATCACCTGTGTTCCATTTTCATCTAGAACTTGATGCCCGTAAGTGTCTTGGTGTCTATAACGCCGGGGATCGATCTGATCTTGTCAACAACGACTTGGCCAAGAAGGTTAAAATCCTCCGCTTCGATTTTTGCAATCAAATCATATTCACCGAAAAGGGGATGAAGTTCAACAACCTCCTTGACTTTGAGTAGTTCGTTGTAGACCTCGTGCTCTTTTGCGGGTGCCGTACTGATCAGAACAAAACCCACAGCCATTTATTCACCAAACCCCATTACAGTTTATTTGTGTTTAAACTTTTCGCTATATAATTATCCAACGGCTGATCAATTCAAATCAAAAATATTGATTAATGTGAGAGAATCTCTGACATCCGCTTCTCGACGTCATTCCAATCGGGGATATTTGTCATTGACCCCATTGATTCGATAATAAAAGACGCGGTCGCGCAGCCTGCAGCTGCACATTCTTTGAGAGACATTCCACGGTATAATCCGGCGTAGAAACCCGCACGAAATGCGTCTCCCGCGCCAGTGGTATCAACAACTTTCTTCGACTTGAAGGCAGGAACGCTAATCCGATTTTGACCTTCGTATATCACGCATCCTTCTTTCCCTTTTGTATTAACGAGGAATTTCACGCGTGAAGAGAGCTCCTCAGGTGTCGAGAGATGCAGATAGCGCATTGCTGTCCTCAACTCGCTATCATTCGCGAAGAAGGCATCACATTGCGAGAACGCATCGCAAAAATCTTTCTCACTCCAAACATGGTGAATTTCCTGCGAGGGATCGAATGATATGAATTTGTTCATTTCCCTGCACGCTTTCATCACCTTCAGGTAGTATCCCGGTCTTCCCGTGCAAATATGAACAAACTTAGATTCGCGTGCAGCGTTGACTCTGATCTCGAACTCATCCATTCGTCGCATCGGCCCCTGGAAAACATATGCGATCTGATCGTGTGATGAATTAGAAACAATCCAAACAAGTGGCGTCTCATCATTCTCAACCTTCACAAGATCTCTAAGGTCAACGCCTCGGTCGAGCATGAAACGCTGGAAATTATCGGGGAAATCGTTGCCAACGAATGAGCAAAGAGCTGTTGGAACACCGAGAGAGGAGGCAATCGTCGCAATATTGGCGCCAGTTCCGCCGAAATATTGTTTCTTTTCAAGAATATCAATCGACGTATTTGGCTCAGGAAAATCCCTGAGTCGAATGATGTAGTCCAATGCAACGTGCCCATAAACAGAAAGGAAAAGAGAAGGCGTCATGTCCCCCCTTCCCAACCAGAAAGGTAAAGTTTTTGTTCACGAGTGAGCCGATCAATCTTAATACCCATCGCTTTTAATTTTAGACGTGCCACTTCGTTGTCGATCTCCTTTGGCACGTTGTAAACGGATGGCAACATCTTTTCATAATTTTCCGAAAGATATTGAAGTGAAAGCGCCTGAATCGAAAAACTCATATCCATAATTTCTACGGGATGTCCCTGGCCCGCGCCTAAATTCATCAAACGCCCTTCGCATAATAGGTATATCCTACGACCATCAGGAAACCGGTATTCATCAACAAACTCTCTTACTCTTACAGGTTTGCCGCCAAGTTCTTCCAAGGCTCTTTTCGATATTTCGTTGTCGAAATGCCCAGAATTCCCCAGAACGCAACCATCCTTGATGTTTCGTAAATGCTCCTCTCTCACAACATCCCGACAACCCGTTGCTGTGATGATGATGTCCGCCTCTCTCGCAGCCTGAGCCATCGGTTTGACTTCGAAACCGTCCATAACAGCCTCGATTGCACGAATGGGGTCGACCTCAGTTACAATGACATTCGCGCCAAGTCCTTTTGCGCGCATCGCAATGCCTCTTCCACACCACCCATAGCCTGCAACGACCAATTTCTTTCCTGCGACGAGGAGATTCGTTGCAGTCATCCAGCCATCAAATGTCGATTGGCCTGTTCCGTAACGGTTATCAAAAAGGTATTTCATGTGCGCGTCATTGACTGAAATCACTGGAAACTTCAATTTCCTTTGCGACGCCAATGCTCTCAGACGGATAATTCCTGTTGTCGTCTCCTCATTTCCCCCCTTAACACTATCTAATTTTTCCCTCCGGCTCGTGTGAAGCATCGTGATGAGGTCAGCACCATCATCAATTACGAAATCAGGTGAGAGATCAATAACAGCATTGAGATTTTGATAATACTCTTCGAGCGTTTCCCATTTCCTCGCATGAACCTCGATACCAAAATGTTCTTTCAGAGCTGCGGCAACGGAGTCGTCTGTTGACAATGGATTGCAACTTGCAAGCCTCACCTTCGCCCCGGCTTCAGAAAGTGCAATCGCAAGAATTCCTGTTTTCGCTTCAACATGGAGGGCCATTCCAACTCTCAGACCGCTAAACGGCTGTTCCTTTGCCATTCTTTTCCGAATAGCGGAAAGAACTTTCATATGGGTGCTGGCCCATTCCAATCGCTTAAGACCTAGATCTTTGTCCCCAATCAAGGTAATCCACTCACAGTGTCATTCACGAAATTGCTCAGGCCTCGTTTATCAGTTTCCTCATTGAAACTGCGAATCGAGATAACGACATATTGCCCTTGCAATTTCCCTTAGGTTTCTCTTATTGTCGAAATTCAAGATAAGTTCCTTACGGGCAAGCTGGTTATCTTTCAATTTTGGAACAAATTGTTGCATATTCGAGATTGCACGAGTTACCTCGTCAACAATCGATATAGTAGCCGTTCTTGAAGTCCGTGACAAAGGATTTAGGTCGATGGCGATAACGACCTTTCCAGCCCTTACCAGTGCTTCGGCCCGATCGCCGTCTTCCAATGGCACGAGAACGACGTCAGCGGTGTATATTCCTTCTCGCGTGCATAAGGCTCGGTCCGACGAAATCCCTTCTAGCCTCGCATCAGGCTTCCTTCCAAGGACATGCGTTGCGCCGGCTCTCTCTAGATAAGCGCAAACCTTTTCAACACGTTCATTTGAACGATGGAATAAATTGACTTCAATTTTTGCCGGTAAAGATTTTGCCAGCCTCACAATCTCCTGAGCGCAGAGTGCGGCCACATTACCATTCACCGAAATCACGGGATTCTTTGCTTCTAACAGATAAGCAACAGCGACTTCTTCAGCAACAGCTGCTTCTTTGACTGTTTTCTCACCGAGAAGATAATCAAAGGCTTCCCCCCGACCATGAGCGATTAATCCAGTTATTGAAACGATTCCTTCACGACTAAGCTCTGCAAGACGCTCCCTCGTTTCAAGCGATTTGCGACGCGGATGATCCTTCGGTATTTCCATGATCGAGCATTACTCGATGCACGATTAAAAAGTTCCTACGCCTTGAAGGATATCGAATAACAAATGTAACGGGTCTCAATCAAATATCAAAATGAATTCCTTCGTTCTTCGTTGTCGTGTTGAGAATCCATTTCAGCCGCGCTTTAAACAAAAAGAATATTTATTATATCAAATAAATAAAACAAAAATTAATATGGGATTCCATCAATTAAAAGCATTCCATTAAATCTTTTACGAAATCTATATATACATGTTCTCTAATGTACTTGCCGCATCGGGGAAGATCAGTGAACTCTCATAGGCGGATTAGACTCCTTGGCGCTGTCCAAGAAATCGCTTTTGACGGTAAGTTTGTTGTTAGGGCGACTTTTGCCCCGAATATTGGAATGAGCGTTCTCGACAACAGGAAGAGGGTCATCGGACGCGTCAAGCGAGTTTTTGGTCCAGTCAATAATCCTTTCGTGTCAATAGAGCCTGCCAATAATTATCGCCCGACCGACGTGGTCGGCAAGCAAATATATGTTGAAGAGGTCGATGAACATGCCAAAGCAAAGAGAAGGAATGGATGAGATAGAGCGGTGCCCAGAATGTAACAGCGCACACCTCGTAAGAGATTACGAGCGTGGCGAGTTGATATGTGAAGATTGCGGATTAGTAATTGATGATCAATTTATAGATCAGGGACCCGAGTGGCGAGCTTTTGATGTGGAGCAAGGAGAGAAAAGAGCGAGAACTGGCGCCCCGATGACCTACACGATTCATGACAAGGGACTTTCGACGGAGATTTCATGGAAAAATAAAGATAGTTACGGGAAGAGTATTCCGACAAGAAATCGTGCTCAGCTTTACAGATTGAGAAAATGGCAGAGAAGAATTAGGGTCTCGAATGCAACAGAGCGAAACCTTGCTTTTGCACTGAGCGAGCTCGATAGAATGGCGTCAGCAATGGGTTTACCGCGAAATGTTAGAGAGACCGCTGCTATGATCTACCGCAAAGCTGTGAATAAGAACTTGATCAGGGGAAGGAGCATCGAGGGTGTTGTGGCAGCCTCGCTGTATGCTGCATGCAGACAGTGCGGAGTACCGCGAACACTTGATGAAGTCGCAAACTCGAGCCGTGTCGGTAGAAAGGAAATAGGGAGAACTTATCGATTTATGACAAGGGAATTGAAACTTAAACTGATGCCAACAAAACCCCAAGATTATATCCAAAGATTTTGCAGTGAATTGAAGTTGAGTGGCGAGGTGCAATCGAAAGCAGGTGAGATCCTCAAGGATGCCGCAAAGAAAGAGCTGACATCGGGGAGGGGCCCAACAGGTGTTGCGGCGGCTGCAATCTACATCGCTTCAATTTTGTGCAACGAAAGAAGGACACAGCGGGAAGTTGCTGATGTTGCAGGCGTGACAGAGGTAACGATTAGAAATAGATATAAGGAATTAACAGAGAAGCTGGGCATCGATATTCAACTCTGATTGGTGCATTCGCCATCAGACTTCGGAGCCCGTGCTGGTTCCGAAGTTTATTTATTGCTTCTTGCCATTACAGCAGCGGGAATAGCGGTGCAGATCGGGAAAACTTTGCTAAAACCAGCTGCTATCTGTATGGTAGCTGGTGGGATTCTCACCATCATTTCATCAGTCGTTGTGTTCATAGGTGGGAGACTTGTCAGCACGACGCTCGGTACGCTCATTGTTATTTTATTCTTTCTCATCGCGATCTCTGAAATTTCAGTGACGAGGCCGCTATGGCGCTCGGAAATCGGTGCTTGGAAGAGTATTCTCACATGGATAGGCTTCTCGCTTATCTGCAGGGCTCTCATCGTTTACTTCTCCTCAGGAGACATCTTTTATGCAAACTTGATTATCGGCGCTATCGAGCTATTAACATTCGTGTTTGTTTTCGTGAAAAAGGAGTATTTTATTCCACCGGAAGCAGAAAGAGCAGTTGCGATCAAGAAACTCGAAGCCTCACTGGTAAAGACGGTTTCGGAGTGTCCTACATGCAAGGGAATTGTTGAGAAAGATTGGCTATCATGCCCCTATTGTGGTACATCCCTTCCAAAGATTTGCGGAAAATGCGGCGCTAAGCTACAGCCTGAGGACATCAAATGTGGCCATTGCGGCGCTGAAATCGAACGCCCTGAGCTGCTGATCAAACATGTGGAAACACTCAAGGCCCTTGCTGAAGAAGACAGTTCTAATGAAGTCAGATCGAGTCGATACGCAAAACTTGCCGAGGCGCTATTGAAGCTCGGTCGAACGAACGAAGCACTCGATGCATATAGAAAAGCGATCGAATTTACCATCTTTGATAGAAAAAAGAGTCATTATATGGTTAAGATGGCGACAATTCTCAAGAATATCGGAAGAACCAATGATGCTCTTGAAATCATTGAAGAAGCGTTGAAACTCGACCCCGAAGATTACGCTGGAGCGATGAAGGTCAAAGAGCAGATTTTGAAGCCAAACAAAGAACAGGAAGCACACCAAGTCGGGGAAAGAGCGGCGACTGCCTGATCAAGGACGCACTCTTTTCAATTTCAAATAATCGACCTTGCAATCAGAGATTCTACCAAAAAGAATTTCCTTTTTTACGCCGTGAGCAAGCCTTACGGCCCTCGAGATCTCTGGCCAGGTCACACAGTATTCAGTTGGCACGGCGTGAACAAGGTACTTCGAATGATGTTTATCTGGATCAGCATCATAGACTCTAAAATGCGATCCATACTTGAACCCAGTTTTGACAATGAGTCCTTTCCTTCTTAAATCGCTGTAAACTTTAAACCTCAGATCAAAGTCCGTTTGAATCTTTTTTGCGCGCTTTCTGAGCCCATTCAGACCGATTTTCCTTCCCGACTTTGCACTCCTCAGAACAATTTTATTATCTTCAAGCAAAAAAGCTGTCTCGATCATCGATAATTGCAAGGCGTTACCAATTTTTTTCCCGTAAAATTCTTGATCGTATAGTTGCTGGACTGCTCTCTCTTCAAAGACAAGAACCCGATCTTCGAAAAGGAACGCTTCGATCGACTCTATTTCCTTTCTGACTGAAGAAAATCGACCCTTTGGAATAACAGAAGATGCTTTGTAATAAGTAATATCGCCCTCCTCATCTACAACGGCGACAAGCAACTCCTTCCTCGTTTTTTCAGATCTTTCGACATCCTGAAGAAATTTTTCAATATCGAAGAGCGATCTCTCTGTCATTGCAGAAACCCAGAATTTTGTCGGAGAACTCGTGGGTGTTCCGCCTCTTGGAAACACTCTGAAATCAAAATCGCTGGTCCCACGCTTAACGATGTAGCCTCTCTGCCTTAAATCACGGTAGACCAAGTAATCGATCTCAAAATCATCGCACACACATGCAGCACGTCTCATAATCTCGGAGAATCCGATAACCAATGAGCCTTCATAGACGACAAGACGACCGGTTTCAACAAGGTAGCACGCTTCAAGCAAATCGAGTTCGAGACCACCACCTGAGCGGGGGTATCCATAGAATCCTTTATTGTAAATCTGACTCCCTTCAGCAGCGTCTTCGATGATAACTGAATCATTAACGATTATACCAGGCATGCACCTTGCAATTCTGTTTCGATTATTATAGTTATTTGCCAAATCTATCGCGATCTTATTGACTTGCATCAAAAGCGTGAGCAAGGCAGCCAGTACTTGGGTTAATTGATTTATGTGCAGCACTAGATTTTCACAAAGTGATGATGGATTCAGATGTTCAAATCGGTTAAATATATATATTACATGTTGTTAACTTTATGTTATCTAGAAGTGGTTAATATGACCGATCTAGACACCGTTCTTTCCATAATCGAAAATCCTACGCGTAGAAGGATACTTGAAGCCCTCGTTAGAGAGCCCCATTACCCATTGCAACTCTCAAGAGAGCTTCGAATGAGCCAACAAGCCATCATGAAACATCTCAAAGTACTCGAAGAGAATAATCTGGTGAGGAGTTTTTTGATGGAGAGCGATCGAGGCGGACCAGCAAGGAAGGTTTATGTTCCTGTAAGAGGATTTAGTATTCTTGTCGATGTGGGACCAGGTCTATTCAACGTTGAAATCCTTTCACGCGAGAACTTTGAAATCGAATCTCGCACTGATTTAAACATGCAGGAAAAAGAGAATATCGATTTTGACCTCTTTTGTAAAAAGTATGCTGAGATGAGAAATCAGATCGAAGCAATCGACAAGGAACTTGAAGAACTTCAAAACCGTAGGCGTGCTCTCATCGAGAAAAAGGAGAAAATACTGAGCGAGACGAGAGAGCTCGTTGAGTCATCTATAGGAGATTACGAAGCGAGGCGTGTGATCTATGAATCGGTCAAGCATCCTACGCTGACGGCGACCCAGATCGCGAAGGCGTTGGGACTGCGAGACGAAGTTGTTGAAGACATATTAGGTACAATAAATGGGGGGAGTTGATATGTGGGATAAAGTCAAGTTAAAGGCCCTCATGGAACAGTACGAGGAGGAGTTGAAGAAGCTCGCTCAAGAGACGAATGAAAACATCAAGACAACAATCAAGAAAATAGAGAGAACGAGCGAAGAGATTCTTAAGGAGCTGGTAAAAGAGAGTAAGGAAGCTGAAGAAAACGTGAGAAGGACGGCTAAGAAAATCATTAATGATGTCAAGCAGGAAACCCCTCAAATCATCGAGAATTTACGGGCCATGGAACAGGTTGTGAAGAAGCAAATTGAACGCATCGAAGAAGACTTGAAGAAGTTGTTGAGCGAATAATTTATATAGATGTTCTTTTCTATTATAATTAGTAACCTCGAGTTGATAACTCGAGGTTGTAAAAAATCCACGAAAATGGAGGTGGTCGCATGAGAAAAGGAGAGCGAGAGGGTATCGTTCCACGATCTTATTGGGGACCACTTAGCCTATTGGATGAAATGGAAAGAATGCTCGACGATCTGAGAATGGGATGGGGTGAATCCTGGTTCCCGTCCTTGCCGATATTCAGCGGCGGCTTTGAACGCATCCCAGCAGTCGACATCAAGGATGCCGGTGACAAATACATTGTTCAAGCAGAGCTGCCAGGGATCAGAAAAGATGATGTTGAAATTGAAATTGTCGACAACATGCTAGAAATTAGGGCGAAGAAAGAGGAGGAAAAAGAGGAGAAAGGCGTTGGCTATGTCCGCAGGGAGAGAGGTCGACTCTCGTTCTACAGGAGAATTCCGATGTATGAGGACATAGATCCAGACAAAATCGAGGCAAAGATGGAGGACGGGGTACTGGAGATCGCCCTTCCCAAGCTCAGAAAGGTCGAGGAAAAGCGAAAGAAAGTGGAGGTTAAATAAAACCTCCATCCTATTATTTTAAGGGAGCGAACTGAATTATGAACTCATCAGAAAAAGTACTCAAGGTTGCAGAAGCAAAATCGAAAGACGCGGGCAGAGGCATTGCGCGCGTCGATCCTGCCGTGATGGAAGTGTTGGGATTGACGGCAGGCGATGTTATACAAATCGAAGGCAAGAAGAGAACTGTGGCGATCGTCTGGCCTGGTTATCCCGAGGATGCAAACAGAGGGATCATCAGGATTGATGGCACGATCAGACGGAACGCACAAACGAGTATAGATGAAAAAGTTGCGATCAAGAAAGTAAACGTTAAGGAGGCTCAAAAGATCACTTTTGCCCCGACCGAGCCTTTGCGAATCATGGGTGGTGAGGAATACCTCAACCAAACCCTTGAAGGCAGAGCCGTCACAAGGGGCGATGTCATTGAAATCAATGTGATGGGTAGAAGAATCGATCTTGTTGTCGTCTCCTACACCCCAACAGCTGATGCTGTTATCGTCAATCGTAATACTGAAGTCAAGATCAGTGAAAAACCAGTAAAGGAGATCGCACAAAAAATACCGAAGGTTACCTACGAGGACATTGGTGGCTTGAGTGAAGAAGTCAAAAAAGTAAGAGAAATGATCGAACTTCCGCTCAGGCATCCTGAGCTCTTCGAGCGACTTGGTGTTGAAGCGCCAAAAGGTGTCCTCTTGCATGGACCGCCGGGTACCGGTAAGACATTACTGGCAAAAGCAGTCGCGGGTGAGACCAATGCAAACTTCATCTCAATCGGTGGACCAGAGATCATGAGCAAGTTCTATGGCGAGAGCGAGGAGCGCTTGCGTGAGATTTTCAAAGAAGCGGAGGAAAACGCACCAAGTATCATCTTTATCGACGAGATTGATTCAATCGCGCCGAAAAGAGATGAAGTGACAGGGGAGACTGAAAGAAGAGTTGTTGCACAGTTGCTAGCACTAATGGATGGGCTCGAGTCCAGGGGAAAGGTCGTCGTCATCGGCGCAACAAATAGACCGAATGCCCTCGATCCTGCACTCAGACGGCCCGGTCGGTTTGATAGAGAAATCGAGATCGGCATCCCGAACAGGAATGGGAGACTTGAGATCCTTCAAATTCACACACGCGGTATGCCTCTTGATGATGATGTTGATCTCGAGAAGCTTGCAGATCTCACACATGGTTACGCAGGTGCAGATTTAGCGGCTCTCTGCAAAGAGGCGGCGATGCATGCTCTGCGGAGAGTCCTGCCAGAGATCGATCTCGAGATGGAAAGCATCCCCGTCGAGATTCTTAACAAGATCAATGTCAAGAGGGAGGATTTCTTCGCCGCATTGCGCGAAATGCAACCCTCGAGTCTGAGGGAGGTTTTAATCGAATCCCCCAATCTGCACTGGGATGACATCGGTGATCTCGAAGAGGCGAAGAGGGAACTTAGGGAAGCCGTCGAATGGCCATTGAAATACGGCGAAGTCTTCGAGCATCTCGATGCGAAACCGCCAAAAGGCGTCCTTCTTTACGGCCCGCCGGGTACTGGAAAGACCATGCTGGCTAAGGCGGTCGCGACGGAGAGTGAGGCAAACTTCATCAATGTCAAGGGTCCTGAATTCCTCAGCAAATGGGTTGGCGAGAGCGAGAAGGCGGTAAGAGAAACCTTCAGAAAGGCAAGACAGGCTGCACCCTGCATCATCTTCATGGACGAGATTGACTCGATAGCGCCGACAAGGGGTGGCGACTTCGATAGCCATGTCACTGAAAGAGTAATCAGCCAGCTGCTAACAGAGATGGATGGACTAGAAAGTCTGCACAACGTCGTTGTCATTGCGGCAACGAACCGTCCAGACATGCTCGATCCAGCACTTCTCCGACCAGGCCGATTCGATCGCCTCGTTCACATCCCCGCGCCAAATCTTGAGGGGCGCAGGAAGATTCTTGAAGTCCATGTGAGAAAGAAACCTTTGGCGGATGATGTGGATCTCGATGACCTTGCAAAGCGCACAGAAGGGTACACAGGAGCAGACCTTGCAGCGCTCGTCAATGAGGCTGTCATGCTCGCAATGCGAGAAATCATCTCAAAAGGCGGAGAGGTCAATTCGGAGACGCTAAAAAAGGAAAAAGTGCAGATGAGGCATTTCCTGGAAGCACTCAACAAAGTAAGACCACTCTCACGCTCCGAATTGATCAAGTATCAGAAAATCGCAAAAGACTTTGAATATGTGAGGTGATCACGATGGCAAAGGATAAGAGGAGAAGGGACTGGGACGACTTCTTCGGTGATTTTGATGAAGAATTCGAAGAAATGCGCCGGCGGATCGAGAGGATCATGGAGAGACTGATGAGTGGAGAAGTACCACTGGAAAGGGAGCCGATGATCTACGGATTTTCAATGAGAATCGGCCCCGACGGAAAACCGAGGATCCAGGAATTTGGAAACACGATCCGTAGAAAAGAGGAGGTCGCAAAGAGAGAGCCATTAACAGATATCATCGAGGAGGCGGACAAGGTCAGGATTATCGTTGAACTGCCAGGTGTCGAGAAAGAGGATATCAAACTAAATGCGACGGAGGATTCTCTCGATATCGAAGTGGATAACCCTGACAGACGATTTGAGAAACGTATTGAACTTCCATGCGAGGTCGATCCCGATAGCGCAAAGGCGACGTACAAGAATGGTGTTTTGGAGATCCTACTGAAAAGGGCAAAAGTAAAAGAGAAAGGTAAGGAGATCAGAATCGAATAGGACAATCGGGTCTGTGATCGCTCAACGATCACATGACCTTCCAGACATCTCAAAAATGTACCTAGAATTGAGCAAGACTTATATAGAAGCTCGCCCTGTTTACAATTGTGCAGAGAGGAGAGCTCATCGAAGGCGTCAGAGGCATTTTGGCTAAAGCGGGATTCTACGTCTCAAAACCTATCGTCATGAGGAGCATCAGCTTCGACATCGTCGCCCGGAGAGATGAGACGCTCCTCATCATCAAGGTTCTCAGCAACGTCGATGCTTTTTCGAAAGAAAATGCCGAAGAAATAAAAGTGCTCGCTGAAGCACTTCAGGCTTCTCCTTTGCTCATTGGTGAAAAATCCGGCTCCGGAGATATCGAGGAGGGGATTGTTTACTCACGATTTGGCGTCCCCATTATTTCAATAGAAACTCTCTCAGACTATCTCCTCGAGGGCGTTCCCCCATTTATCTTTGCAGCTCCGGGAGGACTTTACGTACGCCTGGATAGCGAATTACTAAGATCGATTAGAGAAGAGAGAAATATCAGCCTCGGTACATTAGCCGAGGTAGCAGGTGTCTCAAGGAGAACGATTAAGATGTACGAATCCGGCATGGGCGCAATGATCGATGTCGCACTTAAGCTCGAAGAGTTCCTCGGAGAATTTCTCGTTCTACCGCTTGATCCATTTAAATACGCATCTGAAACGAGCGGGCCCCAGATTGATCTCAGCGAAATGGATGATTTAAGCCGAGAGGTTTTCATGCTACTCAGCAAGCTGGGATACTCTGTTGTGCCAACGGTGCGGTGCCCGTTCGAAGCTTTGACGAAAGATGATCGGACTTTGATTTTGACGGGTGTAGGAAGAGACGAAACAAAGCTCGTCGAAAAAGCATGTATCGTCGGGGATATCTCGAAGATCACCGAGAAGAAATCGGTGATCTTCTTGAGAAGAGCGAAATCAAGACAGAATATTGGTGGAGCGGCGATTATTGGTAAAGATGAGTTGAAGAAACTTAATGAGTCAGAAAAACTTTTTGAACTGGTTATTACGCGTTGTGGGATTAATGAGAAGAGTTGAAATCAACGGCGCGACAATCGATGTCCTGCCAGTTGTTAAGGGTCTTGTCTCCGAAGAGTCTGCCGTCGAGAGGGTTTTTGAGCTTGTTAGGCCTGAGGTTGTCGGAATTTCGATATCTCCTGAAGAACTCGAAGGTCTTAGGAAGAAAGAAGACTACGATAAGTATGAGCCAAGTGATCTTGAGGTCGCTTATGGAGATCTCCTATCAACGTTTGGAATGGTGAAGATTCCGCCACCCTGCTACGTCAAAGCGCTTGAACTGAGCGAAAGAAAGGGAATCACCATCGTTGCAATTGATATGTGTGAGGAACATTATACAGATGTATATTGCAACTGTGTCGGGGCGATCGACCTACTTCGAGAATCATTTTTCGTCAGGAGACTTACCAGGAAGAAATTTGACCTTTCATCCCCGCGAAACTTCGTTCTTGATTGGGACAGAAAGGTCAATGCCTCGAATGGATTCAAGAAACTCTCGCAGATGAGGGAGCAATACATGACAGAGAGGATCATTCAGATGGCTTCTATCCACAGGAAAATCCTCGCCGTTGTTGAATGTGAAAGAGCTGATGGCATTGTGATGAATTTAGAGAAGATGGCATCACGAGGCTAATAATTCGCTAATCATCTAAAGTATCCTTTCTTGTATCTACAGCTCGCGAAGAACATACTTGAGTATTCCCGGAATGAGCCTCTTATCACTTGATCAAACTCTCAGCGATGAATCAAATCCTTCAGCACCTTAATGGAAAAAAAGGAAGAACGCTTCATCGCTCTTCATCGAGAGTGCTCGTTTTGAGTGATATTTTATCGGCGCTTGAGGACTCGGCGAAGGCATATCCGTGCCGATGGATCGTAATAAGACTGGTCGAAGAGTACGGGTCCGAGAAAAAAGTCAAGATCTACTTTCTGACGTCTGCCAGCCTAGAAGGAGCATAGAGAACTAATTGATTTCCCCCTTCGGAAGAATTGCAATCACCGATTGTCACAGAAGAGGAAGTGATGATTGTTTTGGAGCCACTGAAGAAATTTTGTGACATTTCTTGCATTACTATTGCAGGACATCTTCACACTGGAATTAATCTCAGAAGAAGGGAAAAAATGACACGATCAAGCAGAATGACGGGAATCCCTGCTTTTTACATTTCGGGAGGGGGTCTTGCTTCACTATTTTTGGTTCAGCTGCATTTGCACTCATATTTTTTGGTAAGCTTTAGTCATCGATCCACGACATTGTTGAAAATATTTTCATTAGAATCCCCGCTCAAGAGTCACTCCCTCGGTACAATTTAAAGATGACTCTCGATGTTCGCTGATATCAAAGAAACCATCAACCAGTCTGCAATCGAAATCGCTTGTGAAAGCAGTAAGCTTGAAAGTCATCGGGAAAGAGAGATTTGATTCTGTTCGAATAAATAATGCAATGTGTCTGAGAATGTTGTAGGTTTCTTTTCTGATCTTTAGAAAAGATCAAAGGAAATGACGATCGCCATGTGAAAGGGAGATGCCATTGCCCACAAATGGATTAACGAGGGCGCAACTACCAGTACTCGACCTCGTGTTGACAGGTGACATGAAGAAACTCAATGGCATTCAAACTGAAAGAGGAGGCACACTTCCTTTTGTATTTGCGTACGAAAAAGACCATATGCAATGAAGAAACAAGAAGTCAATATTCAATCCCTTCTCGTGCTTTCGTACCATCATCGTAAGGATGCTTTACCGACTTCATTTCTGTCACGAGATCGGCAATATTGATCAGTACTTCTGGTGCGTTGCGCCCAGTAAGTACAACATCAATTTTGGGATTGCGTTTTCTCAAAAGTTCAAGCACATCATTGACATCGATTAACCCAAAATCGATTGCAACGCATATTTCATCCAGGATAACGAGGTCAAAAAGACCTGAGGTGAGTGCTTCTTGGGCAAACACCATGCCCTTTGCGGCCTCTTCAAGATCCTCTTTCTGGTGTTTTCCCTTCACCACGAATGCACCAGTTCCGAACTGTCTAAGCGTTACGGCATCGAACTTTTTGATCGCTTTGACCTCTCCACATTCCTCGCAACGTTTCATGAACTGAACGATGCAAATGCGCTTTCCGTGTCCCGCTGCCCTCATTGCGAGGCCGAAAGCCGCTGTCGTCTTTCCTTTTCCATCCCCAGTATATAAGATAACGAGGCCCGACAGATTCAACACCTCCTCAGAATTGGCATTAACTTTGGCTTAATTAAGATCATTCATGAACCATGATTTTTAACTAGGCAGGAAAGAGACTAATTCCAAAAAGTAGAATGATAAGAGCCAATATGTTTGTCAGGTCAACATTATTTATTTCTTCAATACATTCTTTACAAACATGCTGGAAATCGAAGTCAAGTCTTATTCCGACAATATTGCCCTGATCAAATCTCAACTCGAGTCGATGGGCGCTCTAAGAGTCAGTACCACAAAGCAAATCGATATTTATTTCTCTCATCCTTGTCGAGAATTCTCGGTGACAGATGAGGCTCTCCGTATTAGAAAAGAAGGGGGTCATTGCACACTCGCTTACAAAGGACCAAAAATCGATTTAGAAACGAAGACACGCGATGAGATTGAAGTTGAGGTTTCTGACTGTGAACAGATTGCTTCAATTCTCAAGAAGCTAGGTTTTAATATCGCTGGCAAAGTTGTGAAAGAAAGAACAGTATATAGGAATGCGTCACTCGTTGTCTGTCTTGATGAAGTCGAAGATCTAGGAAGTTTTGTTGAGATTGAATACGCAGGTGAAGATCTCGAAGAGGGAAAAAGAGAGATTCTCTCGATGATGAATAAGCTCCATCTAAGCGGCAATGAGCGGCGATCCTATCTCGAATTACTATTAAATAAAAAACAAGGGAAATAGAAAAATCATTTAAATGAAAATAAATGATAAAAGAAGCGCATTTTTGACTTGGATAGAGATAGCCAGTAACAAAACTCAGCTACTCTAATCAAGCTTACATCGACGATATTTTCTCTACGATGAACGCCTTGATCTGTGGATCATCCGGTATGGTAAGAGATTTCTTGAATCTCTCGGAGCCATCAGGAAGATAATAGCCCCTCGAAAGCGAGATAAATTCATTCTCGCCGTCTTCAGTGATCGCCTTTTTTCTGGCGATTTCAATGAAGTTGTTTCTACCGAAGGGTATCTTCTCAGCGCTTATCGTCACGAATTCAACCTTCTTGCCCGATACTTCATCATCCATTTTTAGCCTCCTGATCGGCTTGTCCCAAAAGGTTCGGATACCTAATAAAAGTTTCCTCAAAATAACAATTTTCAATCTGGCTTTTTTCCATTTGGCATATCGGTTGGCAGAGATACGACCTGATCAAGCACAACTTTCCGAACTAGAGATAGGCTAGAAGAAGATATCGAGATGAGAACCGACAAGTAGAAATATTAACCTGAAAATTGAAAGCTGTGGTATCTGGAATCCAGTCGCCTGCTGGCGTCCGTCCTTACAGGTTTTGCCCTAGATGCGGGCATCCCGTTCTACCGGAAGCGAATTTTTGCGCTTCCTGTGGGCAGCAATTGTATGTCCCATTCGATATTCCGCGTTTGCCCACTTCATCAACTCAGTCCGCAATGATGACAATCAAGCAAATCCTCAGGGGCGTTGGAACTTATACAGTTCTCAGCCTTGTAGCGATAACAATATTGAACATCTTCATTCTTATCTGGAGCATACAACTCGTTCTCCCGCAGACGCCAAATTATCACACGACTCTTTTTATCATTGTTCCATGGATTGTTAATCTTGTTGAGCTCACAGGAATTTCGTTCGCGATATATCATGTATTACTCGTCCTTGCGATCGTCAATTCTTTTATACTCCTGATATGGAAAAGCCGGAGGTTATTCATTAGGGAATTGTCCGTAGAAAAAGCGGTGGAAAAACACAGTCCACTTTATGTCGTTGGCACAATTTTTTTTGCTGTTCTCTTCTTCAATGTCATTTATTATCTAATCCTCAGCGCAGCCGGCATTACCCCAAGAACGCCAGAACTTGAGGGGCGGGAACTGTGGAAACTTCTCTACGGATTTGCGAGTGCCTCTGTTTGGGAGGAGATCGTAAGCAGGATGTTGTTGATCGGCATTCCCTTGCTTATCATCGACAAGGCAAGGAGGCGAGGAAGAAGCTTAAAAAATTATTTTCTTGGCGGCAACTTTTCCCTTGGTAAGTTCGAAATCACATTTCTCATCATCTCTAGCATCTTCTTCAGTTCCGCTCATTTTTTCAGCTGGGACGCATTCAAGCTCTTGCCGACTTTTGTTGCCGGTCTCGCCCTTGGCTACCTTTTTCTTACTCAGGGAATTTATGCGTCGATCATGCTTCACTTTATGGTCGATTACTTATCAATCCCAACTGAGGTTTTTTCCGGCCTTACGTCTCTCATTCTCATGGGACTAATCATCTTTGCCTGGGTTGCAGTGGGTTTCCTTTATTTCATCAATTATACGGCAAAGGCCATCGGTTTTCTCATCGGAAGAAAGATCTGGCCAGATTCGATCACTGTTGAAAAAGAAGAGGACAAATCGTCGACGATCTACAATCCGGCGCAGATGGACATAAGACACGGCGATCAACAAAACAGACCAGGATCCTTCGGATTTGCCTGTCCATACTGTGGATACACCGAAGCAAGATATCGTGATGGGAGATTCGAATGTCTGCGATGCGGACGAATTATCAACTAATTTCAGCGATCAGCTCAGTTAGTCTTTCCTTTGACAGTTCTGCATCGGGCATGCTCCTCGCCTCGATAACGAATTGCCCTTTGTAATTTTTAAGCGCTCTTAGCACCCTTTTGAAATCCAGTGTTCCGCTTCCTATAGGGAGATGTTCATCATACTGACCACGATTGTCATGAATGTGAACGTTGACGAATCTATCAGCATACTCAAGAAACGCTTCTATGGTACCGCTGGTATGAGCATGACCGACGTCAAAACAAACATCGATCTCAAAACCGTTCAACATCGCAAACAAATCTTCTGGCGTTTTTCCCATTGTTACCGGCATGTCTGGCATGTTCTCAAAGCCGACCTTTACACCCGTATCGATTGAAACCCTTTCAATAGCCTTGAGTGATTCATGCACGGCGCGATATACTCCCTCCTTATCTAGCAACCCAATTGGAGACCAAAAACCAGGATGTATGGTGTAGACTTCAAAATTCATGCGATTGGCCGCAAGAAGCCCATCGACAATTTCCTTCACAGCCGCTTCCCTTAACCTGGAGTTAAGACTCCCGATATTAACATCACTGAGCGGGCCGTGTGCCGAAAATTTCATGTTATAAGATGGTGCGACTTCAAGAAAGGTCTTTTCAATGTGAGGAAGAAAATGTCGCCCCTCCCCTACAATCTCCCATGCATCGAACTTCTGGCTTACAAAGCCCAGTGCCATTTCGAAATCCAACATAGAGAAAACTGGTGAAGAAACCGCGATCATCTGTCTATCCCTCCTCGCCCACGGTACTCGGTGCAATCGCGTCGATGAGGGCGATGATGTTCTCGTCCTCAATAACAACCTCAATCGAGCCAAGAGGCGGATCTCGATCTTCGATGAAACTCAATTTTCCAACAAACGCAACCTGTTTGTTGATTCTGAATTTTACCCTGTTGCCCTGCCTTCCTCTGAGAAGCACAGCACGCGCTGAGTCAAGAATCTTCATGTTTCTAATGAGTTCACTGAGTTTTTCCGCTGAAGCTGTGTTGGCGATAAAACCATCCTCATACTCTGTCAGCGTGCTCTCTGGGAAGATGTTAAGGATTGCTTTCTTGACCCTCTCAGGGTCTTCGGTAGGATAGCATTTCGCCCGCACTGTGATTATGGACATGCCCACCCGATACCGGAAAAAGTATTTAAATCGGACTGCTTCATCATCAGCGCAGATGAGGGAACAAGTTCTCGAAGTTCTGGCGAGCAATGGAATATTGCTTGAGCCTGGTGCGCTCGAAATTGTCATGTCTAAAGACGATCCGATTGCTTTTGTTCAATCGGCAATTTCATTCATGAAACAGCACCCCCTCATCGTCACTGCAGCAGATCTAGCAGAATATGTAAAGGATCATTCGGCAGCGGAGACCCTCACCGTGGCAAACGCATTGCCAGATCATCATGAATTCCGAACAAATGTAAATCAAGAGAGTAGTGCCAGGAAGATTGATGGTGTAAAAATCTTGAAAGATATAACGGGTAACTCGACCTGTGAAGGTAACATATCAGACTTTGCGCGGTATTTCTTAGATCGATTTAACGCGATCAAGCGAATGCTCGCTCATAGGAGAGAATTAGCTGGTTCTCTCCCGATTTCGAAGGCACTCAAACTTGAGCGCGACGTGAGAATCATCGCGATGGTCAACGAAATCAGGATGACCAAAACGGGACATAAGATATTGGAAATAGAGGATGAGGAAGAGAGGTGTCTCGCCCTCATCCCGAAAGATTCCCCCCTGATCAATGATTCCGTTATTCCTGACGAGGTCATCGGACTCATAGGAAAACCGAACAGGAAGGGCGAGATGCTCATTGTTCAGGAAATCATCAGACCGGATATTCCTTTGAGAAGCAGATTCGAACAAAACGATGCCACATCAATGATCGCGTTCGCATCTGATATCCATGTAGGCAGCAAGACATTTCTGAGAAAACAATGGGATGCGATGATTAACTGGCTCAAGACTGAGGGGATTTCAAGCGGGGTCAATTATTTGATTGTGCCGGGTGACTGCGTCGACGGCATCGGCGTTTTCCCTGATCAGGAGGAGGAACTCATTGTTGACGATATTTTCAAACAGTACGAAATGCTCGGTGAACTCCTGAAGGAGATACCGGACGGTGTGACAATCATACTCCAGCCAGGCAATCACGATGCGGTGAGACTTGCTGAGCCACAACCAGCGTTTCAAAAAGAGATTGCGAATCTCTTCGATTCTCAAGTTATCATGATCGGCAATCCTTGTTACCTCGAGATCGAAGGGAGAACTATCCTCTCATATCATGGTAGGAGTATTGACGATCTGATCGGCAATATCCAATCCCTTACCTACGCCAATCCGATCGATGCCATGAAGGAGATGCTCAAGAGGAGGCACCTTGCGCCAATTTACGGCGGCAAAACGCCTATTGCGCCAGAGAAAAAAGACTTTCTCGTGATTGATCCCATCCCAGATATTTTTGTCACCGGTCATGTTCACGGCGCTGGCGTCTCCGATTATCGTGGCGTGAGGATCATCAACGCATCAACATGGCAGGCACAAACAAACTATCAACGAATGCACAACTTCAATCCAGATCCTGCTAAACTCCCAGTCGTGCATCTTGGCACGGGTAAGTGTATTGTAAGGAACTTCAATTGACTTTTCTCAGAAAGTGTTTCATGAAAAACAATCGCTACACCAAATGCTTCACGCATTCCAGAAGAGAACGATCATGATGAAGCCGAAAACGAGCATGAAAGTTGATATCGCCCAGACTAATTTGAACACAAGTTCCCTTTTCTTCTCTTCGCTGATGTCGAAAATTCTCAAGCGCGTGCCTCCGCCTTCTGTTTGATGCGCTTGAGGCGGAAAATATTTTCCCTCTCCATCTCCTCGAGCCTAAATTCGATAAAGTCCTCCGCTTCTTTCAATTCAGGAATCACCTTGTACTCGAGTGCATTGACACGGCGCTTTGTCTTCTCGATTTCATCGAGTAGCCGTTTCATCGTTGTCTCTATCTCAGCGGCTTTGATGATCGTTTCAACGAGTTCCTCGTACGCCTCTGCAGCTTCGTCGATGAAGGGTGATGTGCCAATGACACCATATCCCCTCTTCTCGAGGGTCGTTCTAATGCTCGTCGACTCAATCTCAGGCACAACGAGACCCATAATGTTCTTGCTGCGCAGCTTCACCTCAGGATGGACTCTGAGGGCGAATGCAGCTGACTTGACGGCAATGACACCATCAACTGCCTTCGCAATTGCGATTTTCTGCATCGCCCTTTCGTAGTCTCGCACAATCTTGGCTCTTACGTCCTTTGCCTCCTCAAGGATCTTGAAAAATTCGAGGATGAGACCGTCGCGTTTCATTTTAAGAATCTTGTACCCGGCTTCTGTAAGCTTGATTTTCTTCTTGATCTCGAGCAGCTCAGACCGTGTCGGGTTAAGTTCACGCTTAACCATCTTCACTCACTCTTTCGATGCGCAGGGTGATACTTTTCGATGTACTTCCTGTCAATACGAGTCAGCTGAGATTCTGGCAGAGTCGCAAGCAACTCCCAAGCGATCTCGAGTGTTGTTTCGATGTCCCTGTCCTCCTCTCTGCCCTGCCTGACAAAGCGGCGTTCGAAGAGGTCAGCAAACTCGAGGAACTTTTTGTCTCTCTCAGAAAGCGAGTCCTTACCGACGATCGCGACGAGACCTCGGAGATCTCTCCCTTCCGCATATGCGGCGTAGCACTGATCAGAAACTGCCTTGTGATCCTCCCGTGTCAGCCCTGGACCAATGCCAGCATTCATCAACCTAGAAAGCGAGGCACCAACGTTGATTGGCGGGTAGATGCCTGCTCTGTGCAAATCCCTCGCAGCCACGATCTGCCCTTCAGTGATGTATCCTGTCAGGTCAGCAATCGGATGAGTGATGTCATCACCAGGCATAGAAAGGATTGGAATCTGCGTGATCGATCCTTTCTTTCCTTTGATCCTTCCAGCTCGCTCGTATAGTGTGGCAAGATCCGTATACATGTACCCTGGATAACCTCTTCTTCCTGGTACCTCTTCTCTTGCAGCACCGATCTGACGCAACGCCTCGCAGTAGTTTGTGATATCGGTGAGAATGACAAGAACATGCATATTCAGTTCAAACGCAAGATATTCGGCCGTCGTCAGCGCCAGCCGTGGGGTGATAATCCTTTCGATCGCAGGGTCATCTGCCAGATTCATGAAAACAACAGCTCTCTTGAGCGCACCCGTCCTTTCGAAATCGGCCATGAAATACTGCGCTTCCTCGTTCGTGATTCCCATCGCCGCGAAGACCACGGCGAACTCCTCTTCCTTTCCACGAACCTTAGCTTGTCTTGCAATTTGAAGTGCGATATCGTTATGTGGCAAACCGCTTCCCGAAAAAATCGGAAGTTTCTGCCCTCTAACGAGGGTGTTCATCCCATCAATTGCTGAGATCCCCGTTTGAATGAATTCCTTTGGCTCGTCCCTCGCCCAGGGATTAATGGCCGATCCAACGATATCAAGTCTTTCTTCCGGGACGATAGGCGGTCCCCCGTCGAGGGGCTCGCCCGAACCAGAGAGAATACGCCCGAGCATATCCTGAGACACTGGCATCTTCATCGTCTCGCCGAGAAAACGCACACCCGACGATTTCTCGATGCCAGCAGTCCCCTCAAAAACTTGAATGACAACGAAGTCATGCGATGTGTCGAGAACTTGCCCCCGCTTCACACTGCCATCTGGAAGTGAAACTGCAGCGAGTTCCCCGTAGCCGACGGGTTCGGTCTTTTCAACAAAAACAAGTGGGCCTGCGATCTGAGAGATCGTACGATATTCCTTTGAGATCATGCCCTCCCTCCAAGACCTTCAAACTGAGATTCCATTTCCTTGTTGATCGCTTCAAGTTCCTCATCGATGTTTGGTTCGAATTTCGATTTCGTCAATCTAATTCTCACAGGCAATTCTGTGATCGTTTCGACTGGCACATCAGATTCAACCGCCCGCCTAGCAAGCTCGCTAAAGCGCTTGATCGTTTTCATGAAAACATATTGCCTTTTGAGAGGCGTGTAGGTATCGACAGGATGATACGCATTCTGCTGGAGAAAGATCTCCCTGATCATTCTCGCGATTTCTAGGGTCAATTTCTGCTCTTCGGGCAGCGCATCAGAACCAACGAGCTGAACGATCTCCTGCAGTTCGGCCTCCCTCTGAAGAATTTCCATCGCCCATGCTCTAAGCTCAGGGAAATCCTCCGCGACATACTTCCTGAACCAGCCATCCAAGTTCGAGGTGTATAATGAATATGAGGTTAGCCAGTTAATGGCAGGGAAATGCCTTCGTTCCCTGAGTTTTGAATCTAGAGCCCAGAAGACCCTCACAATTCTAAGCGTGTTCTGTGTTACTGGCTCGCTCAGGTCTCCGCCAGGCGGAGAAACAGCACCAACAACGGTGACTGAGCCGTTAAATCCTGATAAAGTCTCAACCCTTCCAGCTCGCTCGTAAAAGTCAGAAAGACGTGCTGCGAGATAAGCTGGGAATCCCTCCTCACCAGGCATTTCTTCGAGTCTTGACGAAATCTCTCTCATCGCCTCTGCCCATCTCGACGTTGAATCTGCCATCAGAGAGACATCGTATCCCATATCCCGGTAGTACTCAGCAATCGTCATGCCTGTATAAACTGATGCCTCTCTGGCAGCAACTGGCATGTTCGATGTATTGGCGATGAGAACAGTCCTTTCCATCAATGGTTTTCCCGTCTTGGGGTCTTCCAGCTTCGGGAATGTCACGAGAACTTCAGTCATCTCATTGCCTCTCTCGCCACACCCGATATACACAACAACATCTGCGTCACTCCACTTTGCAAGCTGCTGCTGGGTCACCGTCTTACCAGTACCAAAACCGCCAGGGATTGCACCGGTACCGCCTTTTGAAAGGGGGAAAAGTGTATCCAAAATTCTCTGGCCCGTCACCAACGGAACATCGGGCATCGTCTTACGAACGATTGGCCTCGCCGTCCTCACAGGCCATTTCTGCATCATCGTCACTTCTTTTCCGGAAATGGAGCACATCGGTTCCTCAACGGTGAATTGACCCTCTTTAATCCAATCGACAGTGCCAGAAACATCTGGCGGAACCATGATCCTGTGATCCATATGGCCTTCCTTGACGTTGCCAATAATGGCACCCGCCTTGACCACATCACCTTTCTTCACGGCAGGCGAAAAATTCCATCGCTTTTTTCTATCAAGTCCAGGTGCTGTAACTCCTCGCTTGATGAAATTGCCCATAGCATTCATAAGGACCGGTAAAGGTCGCTGGACCCCGTCATATACACTACCTAGAAGTCCCGGACCGAGTTCTGCAAGAAGAGGCTGTCCAGTATCAAAAACCTTCTCTCCCGGTCTCAACCCAGAAGTATCCTCATACACCTGGATGACCGTCTTATCGCCGTAGATTTTGATGACTTCGCCCATCAATCTCTCTTCACCGACCAGAGCGACGTCATACATCCTCGGTGAAATGCCAGTCGCCGTAACGACTGGTCCGGCCACCCTGTAAATTTCGCCAACCTTAGCCATATCAATCCCTCTGCGTCTTATATAAATCAACACCGATAGCCCGTTTGACCTTATCTCTTAAGTCGCCTTCCTCATGACCTACTGGAACGACGACTGGTGCAATGTTCTCGAGCACCTTTTTCCGCGTGCTTGCACCTAATTTTTCAAGGATGGATGAGTCGATCGCCAGTACTCCGATTGATGTATCTTGAAGGAGTTCCAGTAACTTTTCCTCAAATTCCCTGATTCCCTCGGCTCTGTAAACCCGTGTGACACCTGCGAGCCGGAATCCAAGTATAAATTCCTCGCTGCCAAGTACGGCGATCTCCATCAAACCACCAATAAATTCTTTATTATTTCGACATCAAGCCCGCTTTCTTTTCCGCGAGCGATGATCCTGATATTGTCGACCTCGATCTTTTTTCTGATAATATAATCAAGCACTGGAAGGATCGAAAGTGGATAAATGTGTGAGAAGGTCTCGGATTGCTTCACGAGGTATTTCTGTAGTGCAAGCGTCACCTCGATCAGCGATCCACTTTCCTTTGCGATGCGTAATCCTTCCTTGATCTCCTCGTAGAAGGAGAATTTGGCGAGCTCTTCGACGAGGCGATCGAAGTTCTCGACGCTTGCGAGGCGTAGCAGCTCCTTCATCGTGAGCTCGCTGCCGCCATCAATGAAGTATCCCTTACACCTCTCGGGTGGGACGTTTTCTCGCTTCAGCTTTAGGAGCGTCTTGAGATTCGTCACGTCAATTTCCTTTTGAACGAATGCAAGAAACAGTTTCCCTGGCTTGGTATTTGTTCGAATAGAGGCGAGAAGGCGGGAATAATAGACCTTGTCCAAATATTCTTCGAGTGGCTCGAGCGTTCTACTTTCCCGATAAGCCGCCATGACCTCTTCGGGTATTGTGATACCTTCTTTCGTCCTCAGCGCTTCAAGAATTTCCTCGACTGTCTCGAGTGCAAGGAGGCTGTTCAGCGTATCTTCACTAAGTCTTCCGGCTGGAACGAGATCCTCCTGGATCTCTTCAATGCTCGCACCGGAGTACTTACCTCTGAGGATTGTTTTAATATTCCATTCGTCCCATCGCCCGAGGTAACTGCATATCATTTCCCGCAGCTCACCTCTGCTAAATCCGATGATCTGCCTGTATATCCTTGCAAGATTACGACTCGTCCCTAATTCAATGAGATCCACACCTGAATACCTCGAGGCAAGTTCCGTCATCTCAACGTGGTACTGTGTCTCGCCGAGGAATCGGCCAATTTCATTCAGATCCATCATGAGCAGTTTTGGATAAACATCTTTTGTGAGAAGAAGGCTCTTCTTCGCTTTAATCCTCGCGCAGACATATGCGTAATTTCCCTTCTTCCCCCAGAATCGCTGCATTGGTTCACCCGAACAAAATTGCCGATATCCTCTTCATTTCCTTCTCCCAAATCTCTTCAAGCATCGTTCGGAATCTGAAGTCCAGTCGCATCAGACCGTCTTCACTTTCAACAATGAGACCAGGTTCCATGTCAGTTTCGATGATGGGGACATTGGCCGTACCCTTTTCAATTAGTGCGGCGTCACCTTTAGGGCAAATAATCCTCGGTTTTGAAACAATCGTCATCGCACGCTCGATGATCTTGTTATAGATCCTAGCCCTGTTCTCGCGATCCATTCCGTAAATTTCACGAAGTGCTTCATTGAACGCGCGCTCAAGCAGCTCTTTTTTCGCATTTAGAACGATCTTCTTCGCCTCCAATTCGGCGCTTGAGATCTCCTGCCGGGCGAGCCGCCGTATGAGTTCCTCAAACTGTTTCTCCTGCGCCCGTTTCCTCTTTGCAATCGATTCCTCGCACTCTTTCAATATCGCGGCTCGCTCCTTTTCCGCTTCCGCTGTTATTCTGTCCGCCTCAGATTTAGCCTTCTCTAGGATATCCCTGACTACGGTATCGAGCGCCATGATCAAGCTCCTTATTCTTAATGCTGCCCTATACCATCTTGGTCCACAGCAGAATCGCCATGACAAGGCCGAAAATGATGATCGTCTCCGGAATGACCATCAACACAAGGCCTTTCCCAAAGAGTTTCTCGTTCTCCGCCATGGCACCAACGGCTGCTGTACCGACATCCTTCTCAGCAAGCCCCGCACCAAGCCCAGCAAGACCTACTGCGAGACCCGCTCCCAATGCAATCAAACCCGCTTCTATTGCCATTTCTTTCACACCTCCATAGTATACTTTCTTCGAATTCTCAACGGATTGAACTTAAGACCTCCGCCCTCATAGAACTTCGTGAAGAATTCAACATATTGTAACCTAATTCCATGCAATCCCGCGGAAATCACTGCGAGAATAAAAATCATCATGTGCCCTACCGCAAAAATTGCAAAAGCGACGGCGATCATAACGCCGCCCCCAGGTGCAATCATCTCAATCGCAATCATGTTGAACGCGAGGGCCATACCCGCCTTCGACATCCCGATCGCCGCCAACCTCGAATATGACATGATATTGCTAACCAACCCAGGCAATTCTAATACAACGCTTGCGCCTTCTCCCTTGAAACCAAGGATGATACCAATAACCAACGCGACCAAACCACCGACCATCCTTACGTCAGTCATGACAAGTGGTTTGGAAAGAACTAACACATCCAGGAGAGCCAATCCCAACATCACGGCGCCAATTAATATAAGAAGCCAGCAAAGTTTCTCAAAAACCGCATGCTTCAGACCATGCCTAATCGTCACGTTGATAAATCCAAGCACATACCCAACAAAAAGATGAATAATACCAATCCAGACGCTTATATATAGGAGTATCTTCACATCGTGAAGCTTACTGTAAAGGCCTAGTGGGATCGATAACGCTCCGAGCTCAATATGATGTGGAATTTCAATACCAAGCAAGCTAGACCATGTGATTTCACCGTGCGAACTTGATGCAAAGTGTAAACCAAAAGCCTCGCCAAACATGAATAAACCGAAAATTATTGTAAATATTCCGCCGAAGAAAAGCATGGTCGCGATTGTTCGCCATTCATTGCTTGTGCATTTTTTCAATCCCAAGTAGCCTAGAATGACGAAAGGAATTCCATAACCGACATCTCCAACCATCAGTCCGAAGAAAATAGGAAAGAAGATTGAGATTAATGGAGTTGGGTCGAGTTCGTTGTATTTCGGCGTTGAAATTAATTCGACCAGATATTCGAATAGATTAAATGGTTTCGGATTCTCGATTTTGACAGGTGCTTCGTCTTCCTCCTCGTGATGTCCGTCAACTCCCTTCCTTTCCCTCCTTTCAAGGACTTCAATGTAAATTCTCTCTCCAAAATTTTCATCAAAAGCTTTCTTAAGTTGTTCGAAGTTCCTCTCAGGTACCCAGGCCTCAATGATAAAGGAATGGACACTCGCACCGAGCCTCAACGGTGTTTCGGCTTTTTGGACAATAATGTTTAAATGTTCCTCAGCCGCAAGCGCAAAGGTAGCGTGCTTTTCCCTCAATTTTTCCAATTTTTCTGAGAGGTCGGCGATGCTCTTCCGTAAAGTTTCCTCCTCCGCAACAATCGATTCGAGAATCCTGTCAGGTTTCCCGCTTTTCAGTGGCACAGGAACCTCGGAAAACCCGTGCTGAACGAGGATGCGCTGGGCTTCCTCAGACTCCTCTTTTGCAACAAAGAGCGCAATGAATTTTCCGTCCTTGCTCATGAACAATTCAAACTTTTCAATTGATTCCCTTAGAACCCCTTCTGGATCAAGTTTCACATAACCAGTAAAAACATCCAGTGATTTGTAACCTCGATAAAGATCAAGTTCGAGGGGCAAACCAACGAAGGGTTCGATATTCTTTCTCTCTTGCTCCAATTCACTCAATCGAAGTTCGATCTTCTTCTTCGATTCTACAACATCAGAAATCTCCTGATGAAGCGATTCAATCATCTGGTCGAGCTCTCTCGTAAGCACATCTATCCTGATCGGCTCGATTCCCTTCATTTCCTCGATGCCGAGATCTTTCTGCATTGCCCTCAATCTCAGGAGTTTCTGAGACGCATCAGAAGCTGCTGGCAATGGTGAGCCAAGTGTGAACCCTTCTTCATCTGCCGGGAAGTCGATCAAATGCACGCATTCCAGCTCATACAGTAGGTCGACCGTCCTTTCCAAAAGGTCCTTCGAACCGACGACAAGAACTCTAACCATTTGTTCTGGTAGCAGCATCGATCGCCCTCTCAAAAGCGTTCTTCAGATAAAGTCTGATCTCTGGGATGCGCTCATTGGCCAGTTTCTTTATTTTTTCAGCCTCCTCCCGCCCCCGTTTGAGAATTTCTTCTTTTTGAGATGCGATGCGGTTCTTTTCTCTTGAAACAGCTAATTCGAACTCGGCCCTGAGCTTCTCCTCGCTTTCTCTCATTCTCTGCGCGGCTTCGCGCCGGGCGTTGGCGACAATCATTTTCTGTTTTTCCTGCGCCTCCCGGACGATTTGTTCTGCCTCTTCTTCCGCTTTCTTAATTTCGAGAAGCGTTTCAGCCCGTGTCACCAGACTCTCCCCGGATAGCTGCGAGTTGAACATTCTCGTCATATTTATAGCTTTAGTTATTTGATCGTCGAATATCCGAAAATGTTTTTATCTTAGCCAGAGATTCAGACTTTTGATCTCGAATATTTCGGCACTCGACGAGTATCATCCTTCAAATTTTCGAACACGGACATTACTTTCGCTAAGGATCTTCTTCGAGAGTTCATCGACATACTCGTCTTTATACACGACTTCCTCGATTCCGGCATTGACGAGGATTTTCGCGCAGAGGACGCATGGAAAATTTGTCGTGTAAATTGTAGCGCCCTTGATACTCACACCGAAATACGCCGCCTGGATGACGGCATTTTGTTCGGCATGTACCCCACGACAGAGTTCGTGTCTCGTCCCCGACTCGATGTGATTCTGCGCTCTCACGCAACCGACCTCCTCGCAGTGTTTAAGTCCGCGAGGTGCGCCGTTGTAACCCGTCGTAAGTACTCTTTTTTCCTTGACGATCACGGCGCCAACCTTTCTGCGAAGGCAGGTCGACCGCGTGGCTACAAGCTCCGCCATTTTCATGAAGTAAGTATCATTATCAGGTCTCGTCATTGTCACAAGGCGTATTGTCGATTCCTATATCCAATTTTTTGCATCTCAACAGATGAGCTCGAATCCCTTTGCATCAGTTGCCTTGAGAAGCCCAATTCTTTATAATGACAAATACTAATCAGCAACTTGGTCAGTGACTCGATGGTCAATATGGCGATACGGAAACTGTTTATCAATATTGGAATCGCGGCAGCCACCATTCTAATTATTTTTTCTCTGCTTTTCGCTTACAGTTCAATATGGCCTCCACTTGTCGTTGTTGAATCGAGTAGTATGCAGCACAGCGACACGAGGAGCTTTCTCGGTGTCATTGATACGGGGGACATTGTAATCGTAAAAAAGGCACATGGCAATGATATCATAACATATGTCGAGGGGGTTGCGAGAGAACACATGACTTATGGAGATTATGGTGACGTGATTATTTACAATAAAGGTACTAATTCTCATTCCGCGCCAATTATTCATAGAGCAATCTGCAGAATCATTTACAATGCCACTGGCGGTGGTTTCGATATTCCGTCACTTGCATCGCTTCCCATGTGGAAATGGAAGGTTCTCCCAGAAGGCGAACATGTATGGTGGAATCTCAAGACGGTTGTCGAGATTTACGGCGTTGGATATCTGAATGTGACTGTTCACCTCGATCTGCGCAACATACTTCAGTATTTTGAATCACGAGGAATGACGCCCCATGGTGGTTTCATCACGATGGGTGACCATAATATCATCAGCAACAACGGCATTCTCTATGGATACTATGACCAAATCTCGATTTTCCGCGAACCCGTCAAAGATGATTGGGTTGTCGGAATTGCGCGCGGAGAGATACCATGGTTCGGATTGCTTAAGCTATGGGTTAGCGGGGGCGCACCTCCAGATGTTCCTGAGAACAGTAAGACCAATCTGTTTCTCACAATCGCTGTCATTATCGTCGTACCCATTGGAATCGATGCTCTCAATTTTGTACTCAGGAGAAGAGGGATAGAGATCTTTAGCTGGACTAAGAAATTCAGTATTAGACCACTTTTCAAAAAAGCTGAGCCTGAAAAGCCGTCAAATACACAAAAGATCGCCAACATCAACGATAAGACTGCAGTTACGGAAACTGATAAGAATAAGAGGGGAACGAAAGAACCCATGAAGATCGATGAAAATCAACATCAGCGAGTAAAAAAGAAAAAACAGGAAAAAAGCAGACCAAGAGGGAAATGATTTTCGGGCTTGCCCCTTTACTTGAGAAGCACTTTTGCAATCAGATCAATGTTGTCTGAGTCTTAGGCTTGAAATTCTTGAGGCTTTGAAGCATCTCGTCCTCCTCGAGTATTTTCTTTGCTTCATGTGGCGGAACACTCAGCTCGATTTCTTTCGTCCGACCGCCTCTGCCGAACGATTTGACACGAGCGTGGATGATGCCGAGCATGTCAAGCTCTGAGATGAGATCGGTGATTCTTCTCTGCGTCAAGACACTTACGCCAACAGCTCTGCTCAACTCCCTATAAATCTCGTAGACTTCTCCTGTCGTAAGCCTCTCGCGACTTTTTTCCTCGTTAATAATAATGCTCATCAGCACGAGTTTTGACTGTGTTGGCAATGTTCTGATCGCTTCTGTTACGCAATCGAGTTCGATTTTATTTTTTGCTTTGTATACGTGCGCCTCCGTGATTTTGTCGTCGTAATTGCGTTCTGCGAGCTCTGCTGCGACTCTCAATAGATCGAGCGCGCGCCGGGCGTCACCGTGTTCTTGTGCTGCCAGAGCCGCGCAGAGTGGGATAACACTTGGCTCAAGGACTCCATCCTCGAACGCGAGTTTTGCCCTTTGATTAAGAATGTCCTGCAGCTGTTCAGCATTATATGGTGGAAAGACCATTTTTTCTTCACCAAGACGGCTCTTAACGCGAGGGTCGAGAAATTCGGTGAAAGTGAGGTCGTTAGAAATGCCGATCAGCGATACCTTAGCTTTAGCAAGGTCATCGTTGATCTTTGATAAATGATAAAGGACGTCATCTCCGCTCTTGTAGACCAATTTATCGATTTCATCCAAAACGATGATGTTGACTTTGCCCTCATCTTCAATTCTTTCTCGAAAAATATTATAGAGCCGTTCCGTACTCCAGCCAGTGAATGGAATCCTTTCCCCAAAATCGCTGATTAACCTGTTTCCGATGTTCTGAAGGACACCGTACTGGGTATCAACGACCTCGCAATTCATATAGAAAAAGTTAACGCGATTGGATGTGGCATCAGCCTTCTTGATCTCATTCCCTAAAAATTTTACGCACGCCGTTTTTCCTGTTCCAGTCTTTCCAAAAATCAACACATTCGAAGGTCTCTCCCCTCGCAATGCCGTGGCAAGAACTGCCGCTAATTGACTGATCTGCTGCTGCCGATGAGGAAGTTCATCTGGTATGTATGACGGTCGTAGGATCTCGCGATTTCTTTTGAACAGCGATTTTGATTTAAGGTACGGTTGAAAGATGTTTTCATCCAAGGGCACTCCCCCCAAACAATAGAAGGCGTAGGAATGAAATATCCCACCCCTTCATTTCAATTGGAGATTATATAGAGATTCAATTTCCGGAATGAATAGGATTGTTGATTACAAGAACTTTATTTTTATTCCCCATAAACGAAATAGCAAATCTCTGGTTTAAAATAGGCTCTTTTCTGGCAGTGAGTTTACTAATAAATTCACTGAGCCCTACCCCCTTGTTTCTTGTGGAAATCTTCTTCAAGACTTTTCACATTTTACAAAAAATTTTTTCTATATCTGGATATTATAAGCATTATGCGATTATGAATTAAAATGTAAATGCAACTCGTTTCGCGTGAAAGAAGTGAAAAACGAAGAGGTCATGTTATCGTAAAATTATGAATACTAAAACGTCGGTTACTAAAATAGAATTAAAAGATCATGGAGGTATAGGTTCTGATTCATAATTCTGAAGGAGAGTTCGTCATTGTAAAGCTTGAAGACGGGGAAGATGTACATTCAAGTTTGATTGAAGTATCTAACAAATATGGAATAAGAAATGGTTGGGTACTTGGTGGGGTGGGTATATTAAGAGAATTTACTCTTGGCTATTTTACGGGAAAGGAATATGTCAAGAAGTATTATGAAAAACCACACGAATTATTGTCCCTATCTGGTTCGATAACAATTGGGGCGGAAGTGCCGATACATCTTCACTGTTCTGTTTCGAGTGATCAATTTGAAGCATTCGGTGGGCACTTATTCAAAGGGACTGTTAATGTTCTTAATGAAATCCTAATCAAGAAATTCTCGACGATACAGCTCGGACGGCGCTTAAACCCAAAGACGGGATATTTCGAGCTTGATATAAGGGCATGACAAAACAATTATGAATTAAAGATTCGAAACTCTCTCAAATTCTATTGAGTTACTCATATATCGAATATTGTAAAATACTTTTTAAAACGATAGAAATAGAAAAAGATGAAGGATATGAATGAACGCACGGCAGCTATTATGACAATTAACGAAAACGTTTCAGAGCTTGAAGAGCTGGCAGAATCTGCTGGATATTACTTAATTTATGAGATCATTCAACGCCGAACGTCTCCTGATTCTTCAACATTCATAGGAAAAGGCAAGATCGATGATGTCAAAATTATTCTTGGCAATCGATCAGTAAATACGATCATAATTAATGGTGATATGAAACCATCACAACAATATAATCTTGAGAAAATATTGAATGTTAGGTGTATTGATCGTATCAGTTTAGTTCTCGAAATTTTCGCGAGTCGTGCGAGTAGCAAGGAAGCAAGATTACAAGTTGAAAAGGCTAGACTTAAGTATGAAATTCCGTTTATTAGAGATTGGATTCACAGAGCCAAAAGCGGGGAGCGTGCAGGTCATTTTTCTAGTGGAGATTACGAGGCAACAGTCTATTATAACCTTATTAAAAAAAGAATTAAGAGAATTGATGATGAATTAAAAAAATTAAGAGAAGATCATCTTTATATAAGATTTGAAAAGAAATCTAACGCACATGTTATTTGCTTAGCTGGGTATACAAATGCAGGTAAATCGAGTTTATTTAAAGCGCTTACAAAGAAGGATACAATTATCGATTCAAAGATGTTCTCTACATTGAAGCCTCTGTCAGGCAAAGTTGCTGGTATAAAAGAAAATTTTGTTTTGATCGATACGATTGGTTTTCTTAGTAACCTACCCATCTTTCTTATCGAAGCGTTCAAGAATACAATTGATGATATTTTTACTGCTGATCTTGTCTTACTTGTTTTAGATGCATCTGATCCTATCTCTGAAATTGAAAGAAAATTTAGTGCATCTCTAAAGATCTTGTTGCCTGAAGTCGATCCCAGAAAGGTTATAGTAGTTCTTAACAAGGTAGATAAACTTGAACATTCAGAGATCGAGAAGATAGTGGAATTTGTTTCTAAACAAACTCAGCTAAAAAATATCGTTGCCGTATCGGCTACAATAGGAACAGGACTCGATTCATTGATTGACATGATTAGATGTCATTTTGATAATTATGAACAGTTAGAACTGCGTTTGCCGTATACTGAGGAGGCAAATTCTATCATTTCCTGGCTTAGTAAAAACACCATAATTAGTGATATCGCTTATGAAAATGAAATTAGAATATCTATTAAATGTGAAAAGTCATTGAGAGAGACCTTAATTGAAAGAACGTTAAAATTGACGAGCCAGAATCCTACATATAATTAATTTAGAAAAAAGAAGAAGACCAGCCCCCCTTCCAGTGGAAATAAAGGGGTCTCTCTTATGAAAATTCTCTTATCAAATTGGTCAGACAAACATTTCATTTTATTTTTAATTCGCTTTTCTTTACCTCGAGTTCTCTTTGATATTTCGAAGGGAGTTTCCAAGCCATGTATTCAATATCATCCAAATTTTTGATGAAGTCGGACTTGCTTCTTGTTGCAAGTAATCTCCTAAATTTTGAAAGCGTTGATAAGAATCGCCAGAGCCAAAGACCCCCAGAAATAGCAAGAATCAATCCCGCTATTAACAGCCAGTAAGCCCATCCTGTCGAGATCAGAGAGACATCTGTGAAAAGAGACATCAAAGCAAGTTCGATGAGTACAAAACCAGAGAGCAAAAGTCCAACAGAAAATACGGGCGCCCACTCAACATGAATCGGTTTTCCCATAAGCAAGGCATCAACAGGAAAACTTTTCAATTTTCTGATGCTTGAACATCCTGATCTTCTGATCTGTAACCCATTTAATGTTTGTAAATTTACAACATCAATAATGTAGAAACTAATCAAATGACGATTAATGTGATTGTACTCACAAAGACCAATCTTCACATCAAGAATCCTCCACTTGATGAATTTTAAGCGGATGGTTGCACTGCTTTGTGCTTTGACGGTAATAAGCATCGGCGTACTGCTTCTTATCAGCGACTTTAACGACCATACAATTACAAACTTTGACGATCTCTTGCAAGAAAAGAATAAGCGCGTACGCCTGATCTGCGCGGTCGAAAATATCCAGAAGGGTAAGAATGGTTGGATCCTTCAACTTTCGGACTTATTTGGTCATGAGATCCGCGCTTTCTGTGAATTTTCTTTGATAGATGCTGAAGCATTAGAAATCGGATCAATGGTTGAGATAGTTGCGGATGTCGGGGAAGATGGAAATTTTGTTTTTATCAAATCAATCGAACCCTACACTTCAAATCTGGTTAACGCACAGCCTTCATTTTATTGCTGTATGACTGATCAAAACCTTCATTGAAAACATTCAGTTGAAAAAAAAGGGTTTTCATATAAACGGAATTGACGAAAGTTTAAAGAACCGTTTTAACCCCTGTCTTCCCATTTCAGAGTGACATAAAATGATCGTCGCGTTTGACGATACCGATTCGACAGAAGGCATGTGTACAACTTTTCTTGCGACTAAGATCATCGAAGAGCTTGAAGACTTTGATCTCATCGGATTGCCCCGTCTTGTTCGCCTCAATCCCGCGGTACCATGGAAGACGCGCGGTAATGGGGCGATTGCCATGCGCTTTGGAATCGGACGAGGGAAGAAGATGCAAATCGGGATGATCTCCAACTCCCCAATCTATTCCTACGAACGGGGAAAAAGCGACGCAAATCCCGAGGAGATCGCCCAACGATGCGGCGAAGTCGTTAAACAGTGGGCGAGAACGGATGAGGGCGCGAGTCCTGGTCTCATCGTTTCACCAATGAAACCAAAGGAGTCTTTCTACTGGAGAACAGTTCGTGGTATCATGGAAAGGGAGCTTGTGGAAGAGGAATTGAAAAGGCTTGGCGCCGCCAAATTCGAACTCTCTGGTGGAAGAGGGATCATTGGTGCGACGGCTGCGGCTGCCTGGAAACCAAAAGACCGAACGTACGAGATCATCACCTATCGTTTCGAGAACAAATGGGGAACAGATCGTGAAATCGATGATGATACGGTAAGGTTATTGGATTCCACATTTCCATCAACGTTCAATAATTATGATGCTGAAGCAGGAAGAATCGTAATCACCCCGCATTCCCCATGTCCTATTCTCTTTGGCATTAGAGGCGACGATGTAAACGAACTCATCCCTGCAATGCGATCGATCAGGGGCGAATTAGTGGAGCGCTGGATTATTTATCTCACCAATCAAGGAACTGACGATCACATCATTAAGGATTGGGAGGAGTTAATTCCAGGCAGATCTTACGCGGTTAATGGTGTTGTACTCAGCAAACCTCTCACGATCAAGGGAGGACATGTGGTTTTTAAGTTGCAACCAACCCGGTCTCGCACGCCGATCGATTGTACGGCTTATGAACCTTCGAAGAGGTTTAGAGATGTGGTCAGGGCGCTTCATCCTGGGGATCGGATCGTTGTTTATGGGGAGCTGAGGAACGAGCCAAGGACGCTCAACATCGAAAAAATGAGGATCATTGAACTTGTTGAGATAAGAGAAAAAATGGGAAATCCGATTTGCCCTTCCTGCGGGAAACGTATGAAATCGATCGGAAAAAGTGCTGGCTATCGGTGTCGCAGATGCGGAAGTAAGTTATTTGAGGCTGATGCTGAGTACCGCATCGTTCCACGGTCAATTCAAATCGGATGGTATGAACCGCCAGTTTCTTCCCGCAGACATCTCAGCAAACCGCTGAAGAGAATTCTGCGGTAACCGTTACGATTTAGTCAATCAACGATGGAAACTCAGGGAATTTTAAAATAATCATCAATCGTTAGTCACGCCGCAAACTCGCGACCATCAGTTAAGAAACGAGGAGTGGTATTCGATGAAAGAAGTTGTTATACTTAGCGCTGTTCGAACAGCAGTTGGAAAGTTCGGGGGTGCGCTTAAAGACATCCCAGTTTACGATCTCGGCGCGCATGTGATCAAGGAAAGCGTGAGAAGGGCGCAACTTGAGCCTACCGACATTGAGGAGTGCATCATGGGCATTTGTCTTCCCGCTGGGGTCGGGCAGAACCCCGCAAGAATGGCGGCGATCAGGGCAGGTCTGCCTTATGAGATCGGCGCGCTCAATATTAGCAAGATGTGCGGATCTGGATTAAAGGCAGTCATGCTCGCTGCAAATGCAATCAAAGCTGGCGAATACAATGTGATCGTTGCTGGTGGGATGGAAAACATGAGTGCAGCACCATATTTGCTCCCACAGGCTCGTTGGGGTTATCGGATGAATGATGGCAAGGTCGTCGACCATATGATTTTCGACGGCCTATTGGATTCGAATACGGGTATGCTGATGGGGATGACGGGTGAAATTGTGGCGGAGAAATATGGGGTGACGAGGGAAGATGCAGATCTCCTTGCATATCAAAGCCATACTAAAGCGCTCGCAGCGATCCAATCTGGCCGCTTTGAGAAAGAAATCATTCCGTTCAAAATTAGCACGAAGAAGGGTGATATCGAGTTTAAGGTTGATGAAGGCGTCCGTCCTGATGTCTCACTGGAATCGCTGGCAAAATTAAAACCGGTTTTCAAGAAAGATGGCATCGTCACGGCAGGAAATGCCTCGCAGATCAGTGACGGCGCCGCAGCGATCGTCGTCGCTTCGCGGGATTTCGCGGAGGAGAGGGGAATTAAACCGATGGCGACGATCGTCGATTATAACACTGGCGGAGTTAAACCGGAATATATCATGGAAGCGCCGATACCAACGGTTAGAGCGCTGCTCAAGAAAAACAATATGACGATCGACCAGATCGACCTCTTTGAACATAACGAAGCCTTTGCGACAGCCTCCGTTGCCGTTAAGCGAGAACTGAATGTTCCCGAAGAAATATTCAATGTTAACGGTGGAGCAGTAGCACTTGGTCACCCAATTGGCTGTAGTGGTGCAAGAGTTTTGACAACGCTTCTGTATGCGATGCATGATAGAAATAAGGAAACTGGTTTGGCAACGCTGTGCCTTGGCGGTGGAAACGCCGTCGCTATGATCGTTAAGAAATAAGGAAAATGATGGTTGGGATGATAAGATGAAGACGGTTGATAATGTAAGAAAAATTGGTATTGTTGGCGCCGGAACCATGGGCAGTGGTATCGCGCAGGTTGCTGCGCAAAGTGGGTATGAGGTCATTCTGAACGATATCAGCGACTCATTCATTCAAAACGGCATTGCGAAAATTCAGAAAGGGCTGGGTAAGGCGGTTGAAAAGGGAAAGATGACGAAGGAAGAAATGGCAAATATTATGTCGAGAATCAGGGGCTCAGTTAGCCTCGAAGATCTCGCGAATACTGATGTCATTATTGAAGCGATTCTGGAGGATCGGGCTGCCAAAAAGCAGGTGTTCGCATCCCTTGATTCTATCTGCAAACAAGACGCAATCTTGGCGTCAAATACATCATCGATCCCAATCACAGAACTCGCATCAGCAACGAAACGACCTGATAAAGTCGTCGGGATGCATTTCTTTAACCCCGCCCCTGTTATGAAACTCGTTGAAGTCATTCGAGCTGTGCAAACTTCCGACGAGACGAAGGAATTGGTTAAGGCGCTCGCCGTCAAAATGGGCAAGGTGCCAGTCGAGGTTAACGATTTCCCAGGCTTCTGCACAAACAGGATTCTCGTGCCGATGATCAACGAAGCCGCGTATTGCCTCATGGAAGGTGTTGCATCGGCTGAGGCGATCGACCAAGTCATGAAACTCGGTGCAAATCATCCGATGGGTCCCCTCGAGCTTGCCGATCTCATTGGTCTTGATGTTTGCCTCAATATCATGGAAGTGCTCTACAGTGAATACGGAGATCCAAAGTACAGGCCATGTCCTTTACTTAGAAGGCTGGTTCAGGCAGGGCGCCTTGGAAGAAAAACTGGCTGGGGATTCCACAAATACGAGTGATCGATTTGTCAAGGCTAAAGCAATCTTCGATAACCGATTCCACGATCAAGATTAGACAGAAGATCGATCGAAGGATATCCTTATGGACATGAAATGACGACGACAATGATTTATAAGGAAATAAGTCTCTCTCGTTTTGAGTGATCCGATGCCATCCGTTGATGAACTGCTTGCTGTTATTGATGGTTATAAAGACGAAATGATCGAAGCGCTGAAAGAACTCATTAGGATTCCTGCAATCGGCCCGGAGAACGGAGGGGATGGAGAGTTTGAAAGGGCTAGGTATTTGAGGGAGCTCGTTGAACACTGTGGGTTCGAGGAGATCGAATTATTCGATGCCCTCGATGAAAGGGTACGCCTTCGCTTGAGGCCAAATATTGTTGCGAGGAAGAGAGGAACCTCCGATCAAACTGCATGGATCGTTACGCATATGGACACGGTGCCGCCGGGCGATCTTGACAGTTGGAGTTATCCTCCGTTTTCTCCTCGGGTTGTTGATGGCAAGCTCTATGGTCTTGGTGCCGAGGACAACGGTCAAGCGCTCATCGCATCGCTCTTCGCTGCCAAGGCAATCAACAGTTTTGGATTGAGCGGCGAAAAAACGATGGGCCTAGCGCTTGTGGCTGATGAGGAGTGCGGAAATGAAAAGGGAATCAAATTTCTCATCAGGGAGGGGGTGTTTAGATCTGGCGATTTGATTTATGTGCCAGATTACGGCGTGCCAGATGGATCTGTGATCGAAGTCGCCGAAAAATCGCTTCTCTGGCTTAAAATCACTGTTGAAGGTATTCAGGCACACGCCTCTTCCCCTGGAAAGGGAATCAACGCAATGAAGGTGGGATCGAAATTCATGACTTTCCTGCTCGATCATCTTACTGAAAAATATGGCAAGTTGAACGACCTCTTCATTCCGCCAAATTCGACATTTGAGCCGACTAAACGGTTGCAGACAGTCGGGAATATCAATACGATCCCAGCGGAGGATGTTTTCTATTTCGATTTCCGTGTTTTACCGGAGCACGAGGTCGATGAGGTTAAGAAAAGCGTCGAAACGATTGCTCGGTTGTTTGAAGAGAGAAGTGGTGCGCGAATTAAGATCGAAACAGAGCAGATAACGAAGGCCGGTCCGCCCTCATCGACAAACACAGAAGCGATGAAGGCGCTCGTATCTGCGATCAAGATGGTGAGAGGGATCGAACCTGTGGCAAGGGGTATCGGTGGTGGCACATGCGCTAACCTTTTCAGGCAGGTCGGGTTTGACGCTTATGTATGGCAAACGGTTGATGGTGTGGCGCATGCGATAAATGAATATTCAAAAATCGACAATCTTATCGCGGACGCGAAGGTTTTTGCGGCCATGCTTGCGACGATCTGTTATCCAAATCATTTTGAGCGCTAACCATGCATCCGATAATTGATTGTCGATTTTTCCTTAAAAGATCATATACTATTAGCTCGGGGAGAATTAGCTCGCAGTTTCTTTTGAAAACAGCCGTTCGACCATCCATTTGCTGTCGAACTTAATGAAATCATCATATCCTTGGCCAGTTGAAAGAAACGCGATCGGTTTGTTAACAGCTTGCGCAATCGATAAAGCAGCGCCCCCCTTCGCATCCGCATCGATTTTCGTGAGTATGACCGCATCGATCCCAACTTCTTTATCAAACGTCGCCGCCTGTTCGATCGCATCGTTGCCCGCAAGGGCATCGCCGACGAAAACTACGAGATCTGGTTTGACAACCCGCTTGATTTTTTTCATTTCATCCATCAGATTGACATTCGTCTGCATTCTACCCGCTGTATCAATAAGAACGACGTCCTTCTTCCTCGCCTTCGCATGCTCGACTGCGTCGAAGGCGACAGCAGCTGGATCACTTCCAGGCTTGTGTTTAACAATCTTGCAGTTGAGCCTCTCGGCGTGAACACTCAGCTGCTCGATTGCGCCAGCCCTAAAGGTGTCGGAAGCGGCGAGCACACAACTCATCCCATTCTTTTGAAGGCGATGGGCGATTTTCGCGATCGCTGTTGTTTTGCCTGTGCCGTTAATCCCGACAAACATAATGACGACTGGTTTTTGCCGAGAAGCGATGAATTGATCAAAGTCAAATTCATTTTTCTTGAGCACATTCTCAATCGAACTCTTGAGCGCTAGCTCGATGGCGTCTTCGGGGGCGTATCCCCTTTCAACTTTCTTCCCTAACAAATTGTCGCGAACGCCTTTTTTAATCTCTTCAACAACCGGCAAGGCGACATCGGATTCAAGCAAGTCGATCTCCAGATCCCAGAGTATCTCATCCAGCATGTTTTCAGAGATCTTTCGGCCGCTGTCGCCAATGATCGCCTCTGGTGACTCTGGGAGTTCGGTCGCTTTCTTCTTCCACCCAAAAAGTTTCTTCTTCAGCGACTCGAACACCTTGGCCACCAATCCTAAATCCTTTGTTGCATCGTCTGATATGTTTCCTGGATTTTTTTCGTTAGTTGGGAAGTCTGGGCCTCGAGCGCCGATCTTCTTTCCCCGAGTTTGTTAAAAGTATCAATGAGTTCTTGCATTCGCGACTCGATCGTCTTGACCGCCTCATCCATGGGTTTTTCGACAGAAATTCCGCTGCCGATCCCGACGATCGCTTTCTTGTTCGACGCCACCTTTGCGAAGACGAATGAATTACCGCCAACTGGCACGAGGATCTCCGTACCCTCTTCAGTTTCAGAAACGCTCGCGAGTGTTGACTTTGCCCTAGCATGCTCCTCGATCGTTGCCTGGATAATTTGCTGCTGCTCCGCCAGGCTCTCGATCTGGGCTCTGTACAAGTCGAGAAGAGCGAGCGATTCCTGCAATTCTTTTTCGCTCATCGCGCCCCTCCTACAAGATATCTGACGACCGGATTTGTGATTTCTTCATTGTTGATCTCCTTGATCTCATTCAATTGAATTTGCTTCCGCGGGACTTTATGCCTGCTCCCGAGATTTGAAAGTATTCTATGAATTGCATCATTCTCATCGTTTGCTGCAATCTCGATGCTGAATTTTTGCCTCCTTTTGGGATTGATTTTGTATGTACCTTCCACTCTGAACGCTCTCATATCATCTCCCGTTCGTGGAAGTGTCTCAATCGAATAAATATTTTGGTTACGAGTGCGTTTTCGATTAGAAGGAATCATGAACGATAAGATTGTTGCATTTTACCCTGGCAAGAATTTCCCAGCTATTTCGATCACGGGTTCATACTGCAGTTTGATGTGTGACCACTGCCGCGGAGTTTATCTTCGTGACATGATCACTGCAATATCACCTGAGGCACTGTTGAGCGTGGCAGCCTCAATTATTAGCCAGGGAGCGGAGGGCATCCTGCTAAGCGGCGGCTCCAACGCGGAAGGAAGGGTCGAACTCGATCGATTTGTTCCAGCGATTAAAGAAATCAAGAAAATGGGGCTGAAGGTCAATGTTCACACGGGCCTTCTCACACCTGACGCGATTCCCCCTCTAGTGGAGGCAGATCCTGCTGTTTTTTCTGTTGATGTCGTCGGGGATGAAAAAGTCATCAAGAATATCTTTCATCTTGAAGCGACACCAGCAGACTATATGAACGCCATTGAATTACTCTTTGATAACGGCGCAAAGAAAGTCGTCCCCCACTTTTGCCTCGGTCTTTCTGAGGATCCAGAGAAGGACCGTGATGTGTTTGATCTTCTTTCTGGATTTCCGATCTCTGCATTCGTCATCATTCTCTTTCGCCCGACGCCAGGTACTCCTCTATTCGATCGACGCCCACCCGATGAGTCGAATATTGTCGATTTTGTAAATACCGCCGTTGATTTGCTACATTGTCCAATCCTGATCGGCTGCATGAGGCCGAGGGGAAACTGGAAAATCGAAATTGAATGCGCGAGAAGCGGAGTCGCCGGTATCGCACTGCCGTCACGAAGAACCATCGAGAGATTGAAAGAATTAGATTACAAAATTGAAGCAAGGAAGTGCTGCTGTGCCCTCTATCGATAAATCGACTCGCCAGCGTATTTCTTTCTGATAGCTAAAAGGTACACGATCGCGACTGCATAGACAATGATAAAAAGCAGGGCAAAGAGGGGAACATAGTCCAGGAAAATCGATGAAATGTTCTTGTGCAGCGTGTATGAGAGCGGTGAAGGATCGTTGTCTAAATGCTGGACTACAATGTAGAAGGTGTCGTATTTCGTATCAGGAAAACTGAAAGTGATCGTCGGGTTGTTCGCATCGACGCTGTACTTAAGATAATTGATCCGATACAGTTTCAATGTTTCTAGATCAGATGCGTATGTTGAATAGTAATCTGAATTGACGACATATACATTTGCCGCGTTTCCATCGCTTTCAATTGTGATCCTGTTGACTGCAATGAGTCCAAGGTGATCTTTGTTGTTAAATTCGGCGACACTCGATACCGTGCCGCTCGCACTCATCGCGTTTTCGAAAGCGTTGTAGATGAATGGAACTTTCAAGATGATGATAACGGCAACGCAAATACCAATGATGATGATACCCCTTCTGATGAACCGTTTCGCCATTAGTGACTTAGAGCTCGTCGATCGTGCAAATCTTATTTCGAGTGTTCTGAAATAAAAACTCTCAGCGGCGATGATAACACCCATGAGCAGCAGGAAATAGATAAAGGAGTTGATTGGTAGATAAAATGGCTTGAGGGAAAAAGCTTCCTCTGAGAAGATGAGGATAACGACCGCAACCATTGCGAAAATAACTTGAATCATATATAAATATGATTTAATACGACGGATGCGAGTCAAACGCCATCCGCCCTCAAGCGCTTCCCTTCCGCCCTCCATCAAGTTCGTTACAAAGCATGATCTGGAATGGATATATATTTTTCGTTGCTGTTCATCAATCTGGCTCTGAATTCATTTCCAAATTTCCGCTGGCGTGGGAACAAACAACTCAAGAATCGATCATAAAAGTGAATCATTTTATGATTCAATTGATTCTCTTGCCATAGTGATCTGATAAGAAAAATCATCTTGTGAGCACCGCTTCTTTCCTGCAGAGAAGGAAGATTGCTGCGAAAAGCGGAACTTCAACTTCCCCATCGAGGGCGAAACGCTCATCCCTGAGTTTGATATCTATTTTACGATTGACGATGAGTCTGATAGGGTCGTCGGTGAAGGTGTCTGGTAGTGCATCTCTCAGGGGATCAAAATCATCAAGTTCGTCTCTGTCCATTCTGACGACGAGAAGCCCCGTCTTTCCGTGAAGGGTGAATGGCAGACGGATCAGCCTCTTGATATCGCTTGTTACAGGCTCGTCCACCTGACCGGCCATCCGCGATTTGATTTCCTCAAAAAGAAACTTGATAAAGAGGTCTCTCGCTTTATCGGAAGAGAAGATCTCGAGCGTGTCGTTCTCGAACAGATTGTCTTTTCCCGCGATTTCCCCCCTTTTTGTAAAAAGATCATCGAGCATTTTTTCGATGAGATGATCTGGTGCACTTCTAAGCGAAGGGTAACGGTCTTTGATCGCCTCAACTGAAAGGCCTGCAATCTCGTTCAACAACAGCTCTGTGCCTTTGCGAAATCGACGTCGCCATGCAGCCGAATTTGCTGGAGGAAATCTTCTTGACATACCAACCTTTGTCACATGTTTGAACTGCCTTTTTTCAAAGGGATCCGCTGGGAAAACCCAATCGACGCTGAGATCTGTGCCTGTAATGTAATCTACGATTTCCCTGCGTTCATGGCTTTTGAGTGATGTCACACGCTCATCGCTTACGTGGACGTGATACCCTCTCCCGCCCGAGAAAACGACTTTGATTTCCCGCGACTCAAACCCGAGATCACCCATGAGAAACTCGTCGAGAAGATGCATAATCTCTTTCTTGACCGCGGCGAGCATTTCAGGGTAACTCATTGTTTCGGCGCCTTTGATGTGGTCTGCGTCGAGATCAAAAATGAGATCGGCGCCAAGCCATCCCTTTTCATCCATAGTAGAGGCAGATGGAAGTTCGTAATATGCGGAAGAATAATAGACGTGTGCTGGCACCTGCGAGATGAGAAATGAGGTCAGCTCATTCGCCTTTGCAAAGGCGACATGCCGCTGGACAAAGTCCCTATCGAAGAACATGAAGCCGAATTCGCGTCTTCCGAAACGCTCCGGTGGTGGGGGTGGCGATCTTTCATAATGTTTTCTGAACCAATTGATGATGAACTCAGTTTCTTTTGAAATTCTCGTATTACCATCGGTCATCAGATCGCTTCACACATTAGATACTCCGGAACTAATATGGTTTCTCCACAGATATTTTCGGTGAGCATTGTTCCAATGAAAAAGATCTTCGCCGTGATTTGACGGGAGTATATTTGACGTTCATCGAGTTCCTTCGTTTTCAAAATGATGTCCTGAGAGTTCAAATTTGGGCAACGCATTGTAAAGATGGGGGCGAGATCAATATTTAATACCGTAGAAAGATATGCCTTTTCCGATACAAATGAAGGCCTTTGTCAAGGTGGAATACAGTAGCGAAGGCAAATCGCCTGCGGAAATCGAACGCATCTTCGGTGAGGCTGGCTTTAAGAAGATTGCGGGGTCGCCAGTTTTTGAAATTGAGGTCGATGAGGAAAATGAACTGGCGGAGAAAATCGAGAGGCTCCATCAGTCGCTGAAGAATGCTGGTATCATCTACATTCCATCGATCATACGACCAGCGGAAGCACAACAATTAAGATCCGCGGGCTACAAGGAAAGGATGGATCTTTGGCGGATTCTTGGGATTGATGTTGACGAGTTATTCAATCTCCTCGAATACGATCTTGAGAAATTCAGAGCAAGAGCGATGGAAGTTTTTAAGATGGAAGTTGATCGCATCGCGATGGAAAGAGAAAAGGAATTAAGAGAAATTCGAGAAAGGGAATTGATTGAACAGGCGAAAAACAAAATCGTAGAGAGCACAAAAGTCGAAGGCGGGCAGACATTCCAGGAGCTCTTGAAAATTGTTGGCATCGATGAGGATTCTCTCTCACAAATGATCGACGAACTTGTTGAAAAAGGTCGAATTAGAGCGGAACAGAGGGGACGCAGGGTCGTTTATATCGCATCATAATCGTAAAGATTGAGAATTGTTCAGCGAGCTCGTTTTCTATAGCTCATTTCATCATCACTTCTTTTTCAAACTCTTCGATTGTATGACCAATCTGATTCGATTGACTTTGTAAATCCCAGATTGCTATTTTTAGGATAAATAAAACTAAATAGATGTTTCAAGATTGATGCGTTCAAGGTGATAGCGATGGGAGCGGTTTCGCGCACTGCGCTGCTTTTCGCATTCATGTTCGGTCTCTTTATCGTGATAGGCTGGGCCATTGGGAGCTTATTCATTGGTAACTGGATTATAGGAGCAATCTTTTTCCTCGCGATCGCAGGTGTCTTCAATCTCATCGCGTACTTCTATTCCTCAAAGATCGTACTCTGGTCGTATCGTGCGAAGATTGTAACTGAAAAGGAAGCGCCGAGGCTTTATAAAATCGTTAAGCTCGTCGCTTTTAAAGCCAATATGCCGATGCCGAAGGTTGCGATCATCCCGAGCGAAACACCGAACGCGTTTGCAACGGGCCGCAATCCAAAAAACGCAGTCGTCGCTGCAACTGAGGGCATTCTCAAGACACTTAATGACGATGAGCTCGAAGGTGTCATCGCTCACGAATTTGCGCACATCAAGGACAGGGACATTCTCGTCATGAGCATTGCTGCGACGCTTGCTGGGGCAATCTCTTTTGCCGCGAGATCCTTCTGGTACAGCGTCCTCTTTGGCGGCGGGGGGCGCAGGGACTCGTCTGCAGCATTTATCGCCCTGATCGTCGCGATCACCGCGCCGATCGCCGCGCTACTCATCCAGTTGGCAATCTCGAGGAGCAGAGAATATTTGGCTGATGAGGAGGGCGCGATGATCATCGGAAGACCGATGAGTTTGGCGAAAGCGCTCGAAAAGCTCGAAGCGGCGAACAAGCGGCGGCCGATCGAATTCGGGAATCCGGCATCCTCGTCGATATGGATTGTCAATCCCTTCGGTTCGAGCGGCCTTGTACACCTCTTCTCCACGCACCCGCCAATTGCTGAGAGGATCAAGCGCCTCAAGCAGATGGCAAGCAAGATGGGGCAGTTCTGATCTTTTATTTTTTGAACTTTTCCCGTTTTTCATTCCAACTTTTTTTTCTTGAAACAATCGAGAACCAGATCGAATTCAATTGGTGCTTCTACGTGTCGAGTGAAACAATCTTGTAAACGATTTTTCGACATCTTGCAATCATTCGTTAAGATTGCCTTCAATACAATCGTTCTAATGAGAACTCGAACCTCTGTCAACTCGAACTCTTGTATCTTCTCAATCAATTTAGAAGAGAAGGTCCTCTTCTATGCCAATCTTCCTCGCGAAATTGTAAGCCGGACTGACATTGTAAACTTCCGATAGCGTTCTATGAACGTCGGTCCCGATCGAAAATCTGACTTTTCCCTTGAGCTTCGCGATGAGGTCTTCAGCTCTTTCATAAAAAGCCACTCCGTTCCTTTTGTAGGGCTTCGCCGTGTTAATCTCGATGAAGAAATTATATTGAGAAAGCAATCTTGCGAGATCATCTGGATGAATACCGACAAAGGCTATTTCGAAATCAGGATGTGCGAGTCCGCAAGGCACAATCAGTTCTGAAATAAAATTTCCAATGGTTTCAATGTCTGCACCGCCGTTCAAAAAATCATTGACATATTCAAATAAGACAAGATCGAGGGAATTGAGCATTTCGGTTGGTATGCTACTCAGATTGCATCGGTCTGGATTTGCATCAATTTCCACACCAGCGAGAACGGTGATTGTCCCCTCGTATTTCTCTTTAATCGTCTCGATCGTCGCAAGATACCGCTTGAAATCACGCTTGCTGAGTGAACAGACCTTCGTCGTTTCAAAGTGATCGGTGATCGCGATGTGCGTCAATCCCTTTCTTGCACCTTCACTAACGATTGTCTCGATGTCAAAGATCCCATCGGAAAAAATCGTGTGCGTGTGGAGATTGATCACTGTACCTTTTCCCACTTCTCCAACTCCTGGACACTTGAAAGTGTTCTTCCCCTTTTGATTTCCTCTCTGATTCGGTTTTCCCTTTCGAGGATATCGAGCGCGCGATTCGCGATTTCGACCGCATTTTCTTGTGGTACAACGATGACGCCACTCTCATCTCCGATAATCCAATCGCCCGTGCGAACGACCTGCCCTCCACATATAATCTCTAGACCGATCCCACCAAAGCCTTTCGGCTCACCGGCTTCTGGCGTCACAGACCTCGAAAAACAGGGGAAACCGATCTCGATGATCGTGTCAATGTCTCTGACAGCACCGTCAATGACAATACCAGCAATCCCCTTGATCTTGCAGCTCCATGAGGCAAGCTCCCCCCAAACTGCGATGTCGCTTCCTCCAGCATCGACGACGATGACATCACCTTTCTGCGCGCGATCGATCGCCTCTACCGGCTTGGCCCAGTCACCTTTCGATGTTTGGACCGTCAGCGCCCGACCGACCATTTTGGTGCCGTGCTTTATTCTCGGGATAATGCCCTTCATAACCCCCCGCTTATGCGCCGCGTCGGCGATATTCGGCGTCGAAACGCGTGAAAACGCCTCGAAGAGTTCCTCGGCCTTGTATTTTCTTGAGAGGTCGGAGGCGATTGACTCGCCCCTCTCGATCGCTTCTTTGATCCTCCTCGCGGCCGTCTTTACATCCTCAGCCTTGATAATTCCCCCGCCGACAATGATAATCGAAGCGCCAGCTCTCACGAACGAGGCAGCAGTTTCGGAGGTGATCCCACCTGCGACTGCAACTGGAACATTCGTTACCTCCGATACCGCCTTGACCACTTCAAGAGGCGATTTGCCGCCGCGCATCTGCTCGTCGATGCCGACATGAAGGCAAACGTATGAGGCGCCGAGCGTCTCCACTTCTTTCGCCCTTTTGACTTTGTCCTCGACATTCATCAAGTCGACCATGATCTTCGTTCCATATTTGCGACCAGTGAGAATAGCCTCGGAAATCGTCCCGTCATCCGAAAGTCCCATGACTGTCACGATATCAGCGCCTGCCTTCGCCGCGATTTCGACTTCGAATCCCCCGACATCCATTGTTTTCATGTCTGCGACAAGAACGCGATCCGGAAATTCACGCTTGAGCGCTCTCAGACAGTCAGCACCCTCGCTCTTAATCAATGGCGTGCCCGCCTCGATCCAGTCTGCTCCGCCTTCGACCGCTTCCTTTCCTATTTCAATCGCCCTCTTGAGATGCATCATGTCCAGGGCAACTTGCAAAACGGGTTTCATCGATCTCGATGAAGAACCTCTCTTCTAATAAATCCTTTTGAAATCAAGACTTCTATGTAATCGCTTCTCTTATTATTTTCAAGAGTGTATTTTTAGGAAAACCATATAAAAAGGCAATGTGATAGTGTCCAGCAAATGCAAGAAATCCGACGGGACGGCGGAAGGTGCGTGACGGGCATCGAGGATTTGGATAAAATCCTTGACGGCGGGATACCGATCGGGAATATGGTTCTGGTCGAGGGTAGTTGCGGGACGGGGAAGACGACACTGGCCTTTGAGTTCCTCGTCCGCGGGGCTTTGATCGGGGAGAAAGGTCTTCTCGTGCTGACGGCTGAACCGCCGGAGAAAATGCTTTCAAACGTCCCTCGATTTGTTTTTTTTGATGAAAAAATGATTGCTGATGGAAGGATTCAAATTGTTCAGCTAGAGGAACTTGAAAAGATCGCAGGCGGAGCGCTCGAGATTGATGCACGCGAAAAGGGACTGAGATTTATTCAAGCGATCGGGGAAATTATTGAGAAAAATGGTATCAAGCGGATGGTCATCGATTCTTTCAGTAGTTTTTGCAATGATGATAAGAATTCGATCGCAAAGAGGCATGTGCTGAGAAAGCTGGGCTCTCTTTTATACGAAAAGAGATGCACGGCGATGGTAGTCTCAGATGGAGTGGACGAAAGCGAGGAAATCATTGCCGATGGAGTCATCTTGCTGAGTAATCTCGAAAGACGAGGAGATTTATTGAGAATTATGCAGGTCATCAAGATGAAAGGGGCGGATCATTCTCGATCGAAGTATGTCGTTGATTTGACGACATGTGGCATGCTCGCGACGCCGCTCCTCAGGGGTGGCGCCTTATGAATGACGCAATAAAAGGAAAGGTATCGGCGAAGCTCGAAGAAGCAGGTTCTGGATCAGCGATCGCGTTTGAAGTTGATATGGAAAAGTATTTTGATTTTATTAGTGAACTGCTCGAGTCATTCGTTAGTGCGAAGAAGATCAAATGCATTTATGTGACATCCTCGATTTCCTCCGCGACACTGATCAAAGCGCTCGACGCACTCGGTGTTGATGCTTCGAACGTGCGCTTCGTCGACTGTGTTTCGAAAACGATCTTTGGGAGCGCGCCAACTCTTGATCATGTTTCTTATGTTGAAGGTCCAACAATGCTCGAGAACATCATTCTGAAGGTCAAGTATTTCTTGAAAAAAGAGAAGGAAGGAGCGCTCGTCATTGTTGACTCAGCGAACGCATTCGCTGCGTACAACGACATCAGACTCCTTTTCGAGTTCTTTCAAATTCTTCTTAACGTTGTACGATCGAGAGGTGATTATGCCGTCGTTGTTTCAATTTCAAATCAGATGAGGCCTGAGGTCAGAGAGATGTTAACGCTCGTGAGCGATCAAGTTGTGAATCTTTCTTGATTTTATAATGTAGACAGCGGTCTTTCAAAAATTGAAGATCTTTTCAAATGTTAATATGGAAGAGCGCTTGAAAAGAACTTAAGAGCCGTTTACTGTGAGTGATTGATTTAATGATTGTATTTGATTTCTTGTGTTTGATGTTTAAAATTGTCTATTCTTGGAAAAATTTTGGCGTGATATTTGGTTTTTGATGGTGCTTGATATCTAATCGAAAGTCTGCTTTTATCTTTAGATCTCCTGCTTTCCGAGATGAAAGGGGAAGTGAACTTAAAATATGGGAAAATTCCAAATCTATTCGTCAATGATCGATTATTTTTTGAAAATAAATTCGTCTTTTGCCGTATTGATAAAATCTGACTTGATATCTAAATAGAAAGCTTTATAATCATTGATACATAAATCTCTACCAGCGTAGGTTATACCTACGATAGGAGGACAGAACGATGAAAAAGATATGGAAAATGAGAAGGGATTCTGAGGCAGTTTCCCCGGTCATCGCCACGATCCTCATGGTCGCGATCACCGTCGTCTTGGCGGCGGTGCTTTATGTGATGGTCATGGGATTTGGCGGGCCTGCAGCACAGACGCCGACAGGGTCTTTTGTTGGAACGCCACAAAATCAGACTAGTGGTTATAAACTTACATTTGGAGTTATATCACCAGATACCAAGTGGGTAGATTGCAAACTACTCATTACGGTTGGTGGAGAATCAGGAACAGCTGCCTCATTAACAAGTTTGAGTAATGTAGCGTTAGGTACTATAAGCGGCAAGGCATATACAGCGACCATCACTGATTTAGCGGGTGATGGTAAGATTAGCAATGGTGACTGGGTGCTTGTTAAGGCGACTGGTGGATTCCCAACAGATACGGAGATTACACTGACCTTGATTTACACATCAACTGGCGGACAGATTTGCTCTCAAACATGGACAACTCCCTGAAAACTCTCTCCCACAATATAAGAAGTGGGAGTCAATTTTTTATTTTTATTATTAATAAGTTTATTTAAGTTATTTCAATAAATTTTAATTTAATAATACTGATTTTCAATGTCAGAAATACTATCTGATTTGATAGGATAACTGAGAATAGATTATAAATCTGGTTTTTCCGCTTCATTCCTCGAATCTCGTATTTTAAAAATTCAAAAAAATATTTTCGGGATGATCTGATTTTTGTTAGTGCCATTTTTCAGAATTTGTACAAAAAAATACAACTTTGTTTATATTCTAGACATCTTCTGCGATATTCTATTAAATTAGCGTAAAGGCTTGATTCGCAGCATGGCGGTTTTTAAATTCCTAGGAACTACTTGTCTCTGCCCAATCGGTACTATTTCAGTAACCAAGCGGAAAGTGCGGGTCGATGATCACTTCTGCCGTTGACGGAGCGATGAACATATTCTTTTCTAGAAAGTACTAGAAAAATGCGTAAAACCCTCCGCGATTAGAGAACAAATAATTCAGCAAAATGATCCCTGTAATGTCAAAGATTTTCAAGTGATTGGGGGAAAGGAATGAACGAGAAAAAGAGTCTTGCTGCAAATTGGATATTGGAGTCCTTGCTTTCGGCGAGCCGGTCTGGAAAATTGAAAAGCAATTTGCCGAAAATTCCCACGAAATCGAATTTTTTCCTTTCGCTATCGTTCTTCATGTTTCCATTTCTAATAAATTATGTAGCAAGAAATATTTTTCAAATGACTCGAGATTGAATTTATGAATTGGTACGATCGAAACTTAAAAGTCTATCGCGCTTCATAACAGTGCAATCAATATTGTAGATTTTCAAAAAGATGAATAAGTGCGGTCGGAGGTGAAGAATTGCAATGTGCCAAGGACTTCTTCACCTCCGATGTCAAAATTCAAAATATAATCATAAAATTTCGTCAGTGAGCGTCTTGAGGGCTCATCGTCGACTTCTCAACATCCCTCTTTTCTTTGTTTCGCGATCGTCGCGCGATCTTTGCCACGCGCTTCAATTCCGGCGTATACATGATGACTGAAGTCCCAGCAATCGTGTCACTCCAACGCTGCCTCGGATCTCCATCGATGGCAAGTCCAATCAACACATCGAGGGGGAGAAAAATATACCAGAAGATCTTCGGCACGCTTCTGATGAAAGTCTTATGTATTGATAGATTCTCGTTCTCTTTCACTGAGATGACTTTTAAATTCAACAGACTTTTCCCGATCGTTTTTCCGTAGGTTCCTTCAAGAAGGCAGCTATAGAGAAACCATGCGATTCCTGCTGCAACACCAGCGATGATATCCTGATAAGGAGAATCGATGAAAAGTAAAAAGACTCTGATTGGAATGAAGATGATCAATGCATCGATGATCGCCGCAGCGATCCTCCTCAACCAGTGTCTCCTTAATGCGCTGCTGTGTTCCAAAAGGTCGTATCCCGTTGGCATCCCATCCACCGGTAATGCATATTGTTCAAATGCCGTTATATATTTTTGCCTGGATGAAAAGAGTTCTACATGAGCAGATCGGATCTGCGAAAGGGATTTTTTAAGAATACTGATGATCTTCCCTTTTAACAGATTTTTAGCAGATTCAGCTCGAGACAAACGCTTGGTCGCAACGGGGTCAAGTCAACACTCTCGATAAACTTCTCAACAGCATCGATTAAAAACAAGAATGCCACTCAGCTCGCCCGTCTCTCTTCACCTTTCTGCGCTGGGTTTATCATCATCGTGGCGTCTTATTGTAACTCTCGACGATCAATTAAATTTAACGCCTCGATTGACACTTCTCCCCCTCATCGACTGAGGTAACAGAGGCTCGTGCTCGCATGCCGTCTGATGAAAGTCAAGAAGGAACGAAAAAACGCGCGTTCGCGATGCATGTCATCATTCTACTCGGGTTCGTGAGCCTCCTCGGTGACATCATTTACGAAGGTGCAAGAAGCGTTACTGGCCCCTATCTCGCGCTTCTTGGGGCGAGCGCAGCGGTCGTCGGCTTCCTTTCGGGCCTCGGAGAATTCATCGGGTACGCACTGAGACTCGTATCGGGTTACCTCGCCGACAAGACTGAACGCTACTGGCTGATGACTTTCATCGGTTACGGCCTCCTCATATCGATTCCATTGCTCGCTCTCGCAGGTCGCTGGGAGATCGCCGCGATTCTCTTGATTTCAGAAAGAATGGGAAAGGCGATCAGAACTCCCTCAAGGGACGCAATACTCTCGCACGCAACGAAGCAAGTCGGGCGAGGGTGGGGCTTCGCAATCCATGAAGCGTTGGATCAATTGGGGGCGATTATCGGACCACTGCTTTTCACGATCGTTTTTCTCCTCAAAGGCAGCTATGAGAACGGATTCGCCTTGATGCTCATCCCGCTTGTTTTTATGATTGCGATTCTTTTCCTCGCGAAAAGGAAGGTGCCTTCCCCAGCAAAACTCGAAAGCGAAGATGTAGAGAAATCGAATGGTGAAAAAAGACTCCCTTCGATCTTCTGGATTTATACCGCGTTTATTATTCTTGCAGTCGCGGGATTCGCGAATTTTCAGCTCATTTCATACCATCTGAAGACCTCCTCGATCGTTTCCGATGCGGAACTGCCATTATTCTACGCTTTGGCGATGGGCGTTGACGGGCTCGTCGCGCTCATCATCGGAAAATTTTATGATAGGGCGGGTCTGCGATCGCTTACGCTCATCCCGTTGCTTACAATTCCAATCCCCTTCCTTGCGTTCACTACTTCCTATGCCCTTGTTCTTATCGGTGTTATCCTCTGGGGTGCGGTCATGGGGATTCACGAGACAATTATGAGGGCAGCGATTGCCGACATGTCTCCAGTCCAACGAAGAGGCTTTGCCTATGGTATTTTTAACACAGCATACGGCGTGTCTTGGCTTCTTGGCGGCACAGTCATGGGTCTCCTTTACGAGATTTCGATTTCGTGGATCGCTCTCTTTGCAGTCATCGCCCAGCTTGCTTCCCTTCCACTTCTCTACCTGATGAGAAAAAGACCATCTTGTAAGACTTAGTTTGGTGGTTTTCAAAAATTGATTTTAATCGGGCAACTTATCCAAGAAAAGTTATATAGAAGTTCTTCATATTATCATTAGACCTTCTAAATATCAGCCAAGAGAAGGAGGACGATGGTGAAACTCGAGGATGAAGAATACTGGAAATCGATGATCAACATGGCGCTCACGAAGTTCCTCGTACTCAGGACGCTCTATCATCAGCCGTCCCACGGTTATGCGATTTTAGAAAAGCTCGCGGCGTTTACGCGCGGGTGTTGCACGCCAACCTTTGGAGCGATCTATCCGATCCTACAGAATCTCGTCTCAGAGGGGTATGCGACCGTTGAAGAAAAGACTGTCAACGGCAGAAAGCGAAAAATTTACAGTCTAACGGAGAAGGGAAAAAACGCTTACGAATGCGCGCTGGCAACGTGGAAAGAAGTCATTCCATATTTGCAAAGAGCGGTTGACGAACTCGAGGGTACCTCGTCTCTTCATAGTAGCGTTTCCGATTCAACTCAAAGGAGGGATGAAAAGTGTCAGAAGGAGAAAAGAAGAGTCTCAAGGAACGCCTAGCGAAGCCAAAAAAGGGATGTTGCGGCGTTAAAATCGTGCCGAAGGAGGAGGCAGAGAAAGGCTCGAAGAAGTGAAAGTTCACTTCTCATGTCATAAGAGTGGCGCCTCTCGATGAGGTGAAAAGATGAGTGAAACGATCAACAGCTTAGCGCAAGCTGGCGAGTTCTTCGCGATCATCATGATCGAACTGACGATCCTGTTCATTGGGATCACGTTTCTCGTTGGTGTCATTCAGGAGTACGTTTCAGAAGAAAAGATAAGGAGAGCCCTTGGGAGCGATAGGAGAAAAGTTTTCGGATGTGTGATCGGGGCGGCGTTTGGTTCACTGACTCCATTCTGTTCGTGTTCGACCATTCCGATATTCATCGGTCTAGTAGACGCTGGCGTTCCGTTTGCGATCGCAATGTCATTTCTCATCGCCTCTCCGCTTTTGAATCCTGTCATCATTGGATTGCTGCTTTTACTTCTGGGGACTAGTATCACGATCATTTATACGGTGATCGTATTTGTCACGGCGGTTATCATTGGTCTCGTTCTCGATGCAATGGGGTTTGAGCGTTATCTGAAGTCCGTCGAGGTCGTAGGCAAAGAGGAGAAAGAGGAAATTCTGGTCTCAGCGACTGATACTTTCTGGCAGAGACACGCACCGCGATTGAAAAGGGCAGGCACTTTTGCATGGTCTCTCTTTCTTCACATGTTCCCATATTTACTCATCGGCGCTGGGGTCGGTGCGTTCATTTATGGCTTTGTGCCTCAGGATATCATCGTTCAATACGCTGGACCAGGAAATCCTTTTTCAATACCAGTAGCAGCAGTTATCGGGGTGCCCATGTATATCAGGGCGGAAACGATAATTCCGATCGGCTTCGTGCTTGTAGAAAAGGGCATGAGCGTAGGGACGGCTATTGCTTTGATTATTGGTGGCGCGGGTGCAAGCATCCCAGAGCTGACGATGCTAGCTGGCATTTTCAAGAGAAAGCTCTTGATCGCATTTATTGCCGTTGTGATCGGAGTGGCGGTGGTAACAGGCTATCTCTCAGATTTTCTTATCACGATCTTAAAGTAAGAGCCAGCTCTTAATGATTCATGAAGAAATTGAATCGAAAACAACCGAGCAAAAAGGGTGGGATCTCGCTGAGTTTTTCTTCAAGATCAACCGGTGGGCTGAGGGTAGAAAAAAATTCGTAATGGCGTTTGATAAAATCCAAGTTGTGCGTGGAGATAAATCGATTCTCCGTTTACTGGCTCATGTATTGATACCTATCATAATCTCATCGTCGTCGTAACGGGCTCCGAGGTCGGCGTCTTGTTCGATTTCCTTGGCTTTGATTAGCCCGGCTCTCCATTGCATGGGAGATGCTTTGTCGAGATTCAAATGAAAACCTTCACTCGTCAAATGTCTGAGGAGTTTCTTGCAGTGGGGGTTCGAACAGATCAAAATGATACACTCTGCAAGTCTACTGGCATATGCTGTTCAAGAATTTATTTAACAGTGTTTCATGCATTTATGGTCTGTGCGAAAGATCTTGGGAATTGAAGCGGGAGATTGAAGCACGGATTGCGAACAGAATTAAGTCTTCGATGTAAAAGTCAAAAGGCTCCGTCAAAAACTTCTTTATCTTATGTTTACTTGGTTAGGTTGAACGACTTGCGCCAGAAAATAAGGCAAAGATAATTTCCGTATGTCATTTAGAAATATATTCAAGATGCTCATTTCAAAAGAGAAGAAATCCCAAGAACAAGTTGGAGGCGACCAGTTGTGTTATCTAGATACCCAAAAACTGTTTGAAAAAGACAAGAGGGTATTCCTGCATTGGTGTTGAGAAATCTAAATTTCTACCTTTCGGTGAGGGATGATGAACGTGTTGTGAAAGATCATGATTGTGGTAATATTATCTGCAAAAATAGAAAAATCTAGATAGAATCATATGAAAAGGAAATGTTTATTGGTCTCCATTCCAAATGATAAAATACCAAATCTTTAATAGTGATGCATATAACCAGGACCTGCAGATGATCCCATTATATGTTTACGACGGCGAGCAATGCGATCCAAAAAAATGTACCGCTAAGAAGATGTCAAGGTTAGGTCTCGTAAAGACTATTAAGCTGCTCCGCGAGATTCCGAGAGGTAGCATCGTTCTTAACCCAATGGCAGAGAAGGCGTTGTCTATCGAAGACCGGGAAAGGGCGATGAAGAGGGGCATTGTCGTGATGGACATCTCATGGGAGCATATCGATTTGTTTCCGAAAATCAGAAAGGACGTCGAGCAACGCGCACTTCCTTACCTTCTCGCAGCCAACCCAGTCAACTGGGGAAAGCCGACGAAATTGAGCAGCGTTGAGGCTATCGCTGCGGCCCTTTTCATATTGGGATTTCCCGATGAGGCAAGAAGAATCCTCTCCAAGTTTTCATGGGGCGACAATTTCCTCGTACTCAATCGGGAGCTTCTTGAACGTTACGCTTGTGCGAAGACGAGCGCCGAGGTTGTTGACATTCAGAAAGAATATTGTGAAGGTGAGTGAGAAAATACCAATGTTTTCCTCTCATTTTTTGAGAAGTGGTATAAGGTTTACTCACTTCTTTTCTCACTTCAACCTCCGTTGTTGATTAGATTTCTTTAAACTAGAAAACTATTATACCTCTTTGTTCTTCGCAAGAAAACACAACCGACCCGTCCGTCAAGAGGGAGGGATCTTTTGCCTATCGAATACACGAATGAGGACCTCATCGCCAGATGGGAAGAATTCTTCGAGACAACAGAGTACAGGTTAAAGGTAAAAGAAGTTTCAGACATGTACCCTGAATTGAGAAGCGTTCTCGTTTCATATTCTGACATTGACCAGTTCGATCCCGACATCGCCGACTACTTACTACAGCATCCACATAAAACGCTATGGACGGGCGAACAGGCGATCAAAAAGATGATACCTCCTAGCAGAGAGGGCGTTGACATCCACTTGAGAATCATCAGCCTTCCAAGGGACAGCAGAATTGAGATCAGGAAGCTCCGCAGCAAGCACCTCGGCAAACTCATTTCCGTTGAGGGTCTTGTGAGAAAGGCAACAGAAGTCCGACCAAAAATTACGAGTGCCCTTTTTCAATGCATGCGTTGCAATCAAGTCATTAGAGAGCCGCAGGAGGGTTTGTACTTCAAAGAACCGCTCGAATGCTACAAAGAACAGGGTGGATGCGGTCGAACGGCAAGCACGACGAAATTCAAGTTGCTGACAGAAGATTCACACTATGTCGATACACAGAAAATTGAGATTCAGGAAAGCCCAGAAGGCTTAAGGGGAGGTGCTCAGCCGGAAAGGCTCATCGGATATCTTGAAGATGACATTGCTGGTAAGATCTCGCCTGGCGACAGGGTTATCCTCAATGGCGTGTTGCGATCTGTGCAGAAAGGCGCTCAGATCAGGTCCACGCTCTTTGACATTAATCTCGATATCAACTCCGTCGAATTTCAACAACACGAATATGAGGAGATCACGATCAGCGAGGAGGAGGAGCAGGAAATCATACGTCAGGCGAGAAGTCCAGATATTTTTGAAAAAATCGTTAGGTCGATTTCACCAGCGATATATGGCTATGACATTGAAAAAGAAGCTATCGCCCTTCAGCTTTTCGGGGGCGTTCCAAAGCAGCTCGAAGATGGGACAAGGATCAGGGGAGATATTCACATCCTCCTGGTCGGCGATCCAGGTGTAGCGAAGTGTGTGACTTATGAGGCTGAAATCACCCTTGGTGACGGGACAAAGCGAAAGATCGGAGAGATTGTAGAAGAGGTACTGGCAAGAAGAAATTATGTGGAAGTTGACGATGGTGTTTATGCCGAAACGGATTTCACAGTTCTCACGTTCTCGCATAGGGGAATCGTCGAAAAGGGAAAGGCCATCCGGGTGTGGAAGCGACGGTCGCCTGATCACCTTTTTTGTGTGAGAACTGCTGGCGGTAAATCGTTAATCGCGACCCCAACCCATCCGCTTTTCGTGCAGAATGGTCCCTGGATACAGCCTCGCAGCATCTCAAAACTCGAAATTGGTAAGTTCATTGCGGTTGCGGAGGGATCAGGGAAAGGCGGGCCAGATGAGACAATCGGTTACGCGAGGGGGCTTTCCTGGGATCAAATTGTTTCGATTGAAAAAATCCAGGCTGAGGACGAATGGGTTTATGACATCGAAGTCGAGGAGACGCACAATTTCATTGCGAATGGCATCATTTCGCATAACAGCCAATTGCTGCGCTACATGTCTGAACTCGCGCCCCGAGGCATCTATGCGTCGGGGAAAGGTTCTTCGGCTGCTGGATTGACCGCTGCAGCCGTTAAAGATGAGTTCGGCGAGGGGCGCTGGACTTTGGAAGCTGGAGCCCTCGTTCTCGCCGACAAGGGAATCGCTGCGATCGATGAGCTCGATAAGATGGAAGAACATGACAGGAGTGCGATGCATGAGGCTATGGAAAGCCAGACCGTCACTGTCGCGAAAGCGGGGATTACCGCGCGACTGCAGTGTAGATGTGCGATTCTCGGCGCTGCCAACCCAAAGTACGGTCGATTTGAAGAGCACAATTACATTGCAGACCAGATCAATCTTCCCCCCGCGCTCCTGTCGAGATTTGATCTCATTTTCGCCATGACTGATAAGCCAGATGCAGAACTCGATGCGAAGATTGCCGATCACATTCTCAAGGCGCATCGGTGGGGAGAGCTCAGAAAATACAAGGACCCGAGCGAGATCAAGGAAGTCAGGTTCGATCAAATCATCGCCGATAGCCAGGAGCTTACACCAGTCTTTTCGAGGGATTTCTTTAGGAAGTACATCGCGTACTCGAAGCGTTTCGTGCCCGTGCTAACAGATGAAGCGATGAAAATCATCCATGATTACTATCTTCAAATCAGAAAACAGGGGGAGGGTGAAGGCGCTTCTGTTCCGATCACTGCAAGGCAGCTTGAAGCCTTCGTTCGTCTTTCCGAGGCGAGTGCGCGTGCGAGGCTGAGCCCTCTTGTCACAGCTGAGGATGCAAATCGCGCGGTCAGGATCGTTGAATACTATTTGAGAAAGATCGCTGGCGAAGCGGGAAGACTCGACATCGACATCATTACGACGGGGACAAGCAAGTCACAACGCGAACAGATTGGTGTGTTGAGGAAACTGATTTCTGATCTATCAGATCCGAGGAAAGGTGTCTCGGTTGAAGCGCTTGTCGAGGCGGCGGACAGGGAAGGAATTTCTGAAGATAAAGTGAGGCATCTTCTTAAACGCTTGAGCATGGCTGGTGAAATTTATTCACCCTCGCCAGGATATTACAAGCTGGCGTCGGAGGAATGAGTTGATCACGGCGCGTGTTTATCAGAGGGGAAAGGAAATCGTCCTTGCGGCTTGCGATAAAGACCTTCTCGGGAAAATGTTCAGAGAAGGGGAATTGCACATTGAGGTGGTCAGGGACTTCTATGAAGGCGAGGATGTGGATGAAGAGACGTTAGTCAATAGACTCTCGATCGCAACGATCGCCAATCTTGTCGGTGAAATAACGGTGAAAATCGCGATCAAGCATAGATTTATCAATGAGGATTGCGTGCTGAGAATTGCCGGCGTCCCTCACGCACAGATGGTGAGAATTTAGAATGTTCTGCGTCAAATGCGGCCGCGAAGGTCCTACATATGAAAATCTATGCGCATCATGCTTCATTGCTCAGACGCGCTTTTCGAATATCCCAGATCACGTCGACCTCGTTGAGTGTACACTCTGCGGTGAATTTTTACTTAAAGGCAACTGGAAACAGTACGATTCGATTGAAGACGCCGCCAAGGAAATTGCGCTGCAATCGATCGCTCTTCGTAAAGGTGCTTGGGTTGAAGACGCCACTATCACCATTAGCCAGCGAGACGAGAGGAATTACAATTTGGCTCTTAATCTCACTATAAGATTCGAAAATCTTGTTAAAAACGAAGAGCTGAATACAACAGTGCGCGTCAAGAAGGGATTGTGTGAGCGTTGCAGCAAGATCAAAGGATCCTATTACGAATCAATCATCCAGGTGAGAACAAGGGGTCGGGCGTTTCCGACAAAGGAAAGAGAAACACTGCTCTCTGAAATCGAGGCGCTTGTCGCACTTGCCTCGAGAAAAAGCAGAGATGCGTTCATTTCGAAGATCAAGGAAGAACAGGGTGGTTTCGATGTCTATCTCTCCTCATCATCGCTTGGCAAATCGATTTCGAGGGAAATTTCGAGATCGCACGGGGCAGAGTTCAAAGAATCTGCTAAGCTCGTCGGTCGAAAAGACGGAAAGAATGTCAAGCGGGTGACTTACCTCGTCAGGCTACCTTCCTATCGTATTGGCGATATCATTCGTCATAACGAACAGATTTATTATGTCGAGGGAATCGGTGCGCATGGGGCGAAATTGGTTAACCTAGAGACTCATGAATCAGTGATGGTCGGTAGCGGTGAATTGGAGTCTTCACGTGTGATCGTCGAACGCGAAAGGATCGCAGAAACAGTCGTGTTAAGAGAGGAGAAAAAGGAAATCGAGCTCCTCGACCCGGGAACAATGAAGCCCGTTGTCATCAGGAAACCGCACTCTTATACTGTAAAAGATAGGAAAGTGAAAGTCATCGTTCACGAAAACCAGATCTTTTTAATCCCCTCGGTCAATGAAAAATGAATGGTGAAATGAAAAGATCAAAACTCATTCCTCGAGGAAAGCATCCTTTGATCTTTCGATGAGCACTTTGAGTTCTTCAACAGCCTTCTCCACTTCTTCTTTTTCCCCTTTGACTATCACTCTATTCCCCCTTTCCCGCCATTGCTCATCAGGTAACGAGGCAATTTTCACCCGGTATTTCTTGACGATCTGGTTGAAGAGGGGCTCCATCGTCGTTTCGCCCCTCCACGCCCTGATCTCCATCGTATAGAGATTTTCCCCTTCAATTTTTGGGAGGATATATGTTTCAAACATCGGGATCATTTCTCTGGGGAATCCTGGCAAACAAAATATCGTCATTTTCCCCTTTTTCGCCTCAATCCCGCAAGCCGCTCCAGTGATGTTCTTGAGCGCAATTGTGCCTTTAGGGATCGTAGCCATTCTGAGCGCCTCATCAGTCAGGACCGGTTTTTTTCCATACATCCTTTTGATTGCATCGCTTAGCCAACCGACCGCTTCCTGGTGAATCTCAAGGTCAACGTGAAGAAAATCAGCGAGGGCGTATCGTGTCACATCGTCGAGTGTCGGGCCGAGGCCACCAGTGACTATGACCAAATCGACGTTTCTCTGCTCGGCAAATCGTAACGAATCAACGATCTCCTCCTTGTTATCCCGAAGGATGGTGATCATGTTGACCGAGGCACCTTTTTCTCTGATGAGCTGTATCATTTGTACTGGATAAGGATTGATTTCGCCGGTAAGAAGCTCATCGCCAATATGAATGATCTCGATTTTCAATCGATCTCCTCCACTACGCTGACATCTCCCTTCTCGAGAAAATCACGAATGCGAGTAATAATGAAATGACGATGTACACAATAGCCACGAGTATCGATGTTGCCACATCAGGATAATAATTCGCAATTTCAAAGACACCACCGCCTGGTAAATTGATTGTCTGAACAAAATCTTTTGGATATGGCGTTTCCATGATATACTCGATCGCTCCAGAAGCAAAGCTGATTGAAAATTCCGGTTTGACCTTTGCGAATGTGAGAATACCATCTGCGATAAGAAGGATCGGGAAGAAGAGGGCGAAGGTGAGAACGAGTGCCCCAGTTGAGCCCTTCATGACGGCGCTGATGAGATATGCGACGGAGACAGCCGCAATCGCGAAGAGAATCGCGAGGCCAAATGATGACGCGGTCAGATCGGAAAGGCCGCCATCGACCGCAAACACAAGGATCGACGAAACGCCATAGAAAACTCCCAGCGCTGCAGAAATAATGCCGATTGATGCAAGAAATTTCCCTGCAAAGAGAACACTTCGTTTCACAGGGTTGGGAAAGATGAGGTAACCGGTCCTGTTCTGAAATTCTGAAACGAGGGAATCGCTAGCCAGTAAGGTTGTTCCGACAATAATCAAAAACCAAACCCATTGAATGAAGAGCTGCGAGAATTCCGCAGGGTCTTCTGGATAATCTCTTCCTAGAGCAGGAGGAACGATCATGATAAGTGCGATCATGAGGAATTCAAGAACAAAAATCCCCAAAAGGCGCCTGCTTCTCAGATATTTGAGGAATTCGTATCGCGTGACGGTCATCACCTGATTGAGATCTGATGGGATCTTGTTACTGTCCGTCATCTCCTCACCTCGAATCCTTGATCAATGACATGTAAAGCGACTCCAGTGCGATTCCGGTCTCTCTAAAACTCACGACTCTGAGCCCAAGTGCTTGAATATCCGTCAGCAACTTTGCCTGCATCTGCTCATCGCCGTCAAAAGTGATCTTGAGTTGTTGATCACTTAGAGGATCCACTGAAACGACACCATCGAAATGAGCGATTCGATCGACCAAATAGCCATCTAAAGGCTGTAGCACGCGCACTTCGATGTCTTTCACTCGTGTCTTGTGGATCAACGAATCGACAGTGTCATGCAACAAAAGTTTCCCGCGATCGATCAGAGCGACGCTCTCGCAAACTTCCTGGACTTCGTTGAGGAGGTGTGAACTCATGAAGATCGTGTAGTCCCCCTTTTTCAATTCCTTGAGAATATTCCTGACCTCGACCATTCCCCTCGGATCGAGACCAGATGTTGGTTCGTCGAGGATGAGGACACTCGGCTCGTGCAGAAGCGCCTGCGCGATCGCGAGACGCTGCTTCATCCCCTTTGAAAATTTTCCGATTCTCTTATTCGCCCACTCCGTGAGTTTGACGATTTCGAGAACCTCTTTACTTCTTTTTTCAATTTCTGCTCTGGACATCCCTCTCAGGGTGCCAAGATAGCTCAGTGTTTCGATTGGCGTCAAATAAGGATAAAACTCAGGCGTTTCAACAACAGCACCAACACCAGCAAGTGCTCTCTTTGGATCTTGCGTTACATCGATCCCATTGAGAAATGCGCGCCCTGAGGTGGCTGAAAGCATATTCGTCAGGATCTTGATCGTTGTCGTCTTTCCAGCACCGTTAGGGCCGAGAAAACCGAGGAATGATTTTTTCTTGATCGTCAGATTCAGCGCGTCAACTGCTTTGAAACCATTGAATTCCTTTGTCAAATTTTCGATTACAATGGGCGCATCCATATGAATGACCTGCTGTTATTGAGTAAACCGTTGAACGAAGGAGTTGCGATATTAATCTTTTGGTTAGGCGAGCAAAACATTATTCTGAACGTCGTCATACATTTCTTGTGATCCGATGATCTCCGCCCAGTTAATCGAAGAGGTTGTTGTCGATCTCCTACGAAAAGCCTCGATTACCATTCCTCGCGATGTCCTTCGTGCACTTGAAAACTCAATTGAATCTGAGACTTCGAGCGTCGCAAGGGTACAACTACAGGCGATTCTTGACAATATCAAAATGGCATCGCTCTGTTCAATCCCGATGTGTCAGGACACAGGGATCCCTCTGTTTTTCATCAGGGGTGATTGCAGCTTGGAAGTGCTTGAAGGGATTAGATCTGGCGTGAGACGAGCGACAGAGGAGATTCCGCTGAGACCAAATGTCGTCCATCCGATCACTCGTAAGAACCCGGGCAACAATTTAGGTGAACGGATGCCACACGTTCATTTTTTGCCTTCACAGAAAGACTATTTCGAAATTTCCGTGATGCCGAAGGGGGCCGGATCGGAAAACATGAGCGCGTTAAAAATGCTCAATCCCTCCGATGGCATCGACGGAATCAAGGAATTCGTTCTGGAGACTGTTGTCAACGCTGGAGGAAAGCCCTGTCCGCCGATTATTGTAGGCATCGGTATTGGTGGGTCTTCTGATCTTGCGATGACTTTGGCGAAAGAAGCGCTTCTTGTCCCTCTCGATAAAGAAAATACCGATCCCATTCTCTCTTCTTTGGAACGGGAGATCTACACGGCACTCAATGAGACTGGCATCGGACCAATGGGGCTCGGTGGGCGAACAACAGTCCTCGGTGTCAAGATCAAAATGGCATACTGCCACACAGCGAGCTTGCCAGTTGCAATCAACCTGCAGTGCTGGGCGGCGAGAAAGGCGACAGCGAGAATTTTTAAAGACGGCACGATCCTTTATTCGTTAGAGGGGTTTGAATGATTCTCAATACCCCGCTTTCTGAAGAACTCGTGAGATCGCTTAGGGTTGGTGAGACAGTCAGACTCAATGGCATCCTTTATACGGGGAGAGACGAGGTGCATCGTCGTGCGCTCGAAATGCATGAACGGGGAGAAAGGCTTCCAGTGGATCTGAAAGGTGCGGCCCTTTTTCACTGCGGGCCAATTGTGAAGAATGAAAGTACTGGCTGGAAGGTCCTCGCCGCCGGTCCAACGACAAGTGCAAGGATGAACGCGCTCGAACCAAAGTTCATTGAAAATTTTGGGGTAAGGGCGATCATCGGTAAAGGGGGCATGTCAAGACAAACCGTCGACGCAATGAAGCGTTTCGGCTGCGTCTACCTCGCTGCAACGGGTGGCACTGCGGTTACGATAGCGAAAAGTATCAGAAGAGTTGTCGGTGTTGAATGGTCTGATCTAGGAATGGCAGAAGCATTATGGATCTTTGAGGTGAAAGATTTTGGACCGCTCATTGTCGCGATCGATACAAACGGTGAGAGTCTCTACGAACGAGTCGAGAGAAGTGTAGCAAATAATCTTCTCGTCGTACGAAAGATGCTAGGTCTTAAAAAAGCATGAAAAGATTAATTTATTCAATTCTCTCAAAAATACATCGGAAAATACATGACTATCATTTCTCTTCTTCAGCTTCTTCTTTCTCTTTTGCCTCGACCTCAGGCTCTTCTTGGGCCAACAATTCGGGATTCCGAATGATCTTGAATCGGATAAACAAGGATACGATCAGGATGATGATCGCGATGGAAAGAGCGACAACCATCAGGGAATGTGGAAGATCGAAGCCTGGAATGAAGCCACCGCTTTCCTCAATTGCCTCTCTTTCAAGGGAAAAATCGTAGCGTTTTTCCTCGAAGGGTGAAAGGGTAATCTGAACGGTCTTTTCTTGATAACCCTGTTTTCTGAAAATGAGAGAATAAGTTCCAGCTGGAACGTTTGATAGTGTGTAATTGCCATTTGCATCTGTTGTCGTTGAAGTCGAAAAAGACTGCGATTGTAATACCACTTGTACGCCAGCAACAGGGCTATCACCGAAATAAACTCGCCCGTAGAGCTTCGCAGGTTGCTCGACAAGGGTGAAATTGAGGACTGTCTTCTTCCCTCGGATGATAACGACTGGTTCGTTAAAGTATGAAGTCCAATATCCTTGTTTCTCCGCATAAGCGATATAGGTCCCTGGTGCAATCCCGCTGATGGTATACTCACCAAGCGGACTTGTCGAAATACCTGTGTAGTTATTTTTTGAGCTTCGCAGGTGGACGGTCGCTCCCGGAACTGGCGCTGTCCCGTTTGTCACATATCCCGATAACGTTCCGAGAATCTCAGACATCGTGAAATTTAGAATCGGAAAATGCGATGAGTCGATGAGAATGCTGTGATAGGTGATATTGGCCGTGTAATTTGTCAACGAGGCCGAAATGTTGTAAATCCCAGAAGGAAGTGATAAGTTATATTCTCCGGAATTATTTGAGACAGTAAAAAACACGGCGTTCGTCGTCGTGTTGACTGCAGTGACGTTGACACCTGCAAGCGGTGCCCCCCTTTCGTCGAAAATAAAACCTCTCACATAAACTCCGTTACCCTCTTGAGCAAACGATTGAATCGAGATTGGTAATAGAAAAAATGAGATCACGACAGCGACGAGCAGAAAGGCAGAAAGGTTTTTCATGTCAGGTGTGCGCTATAGACTGCGAAGAATAAATTAATTGCGAAAGATGAGAAATCACGCGATGTGTGCCTATCCATATCGCCATGGGTGGATCCCTTTTTAAGAGGCAATCCTTCGCAAATTAGTAATACAAGAATGATCAATGAATTTTGATTTCAATTTGGAGAGATAAGCCGATGATGGAACGAGTTACACGATGCTATACGAAAGACGAAGTACTCGCTCTCATGGATCCCCTGATTGCGGAGTGGTTCAACCGCAAGTTTGCGGATCTGACTGAGCCGCAATCTTACGCGATCCCCCTCATCCATAAAAGGGAAAATGTCCTCGTTTCCTCTCCAACTGGCTCGGGGAAAACCCTGACAGCCTTCCTCGCGATCATCAATGAGCTAATCAGTTACTCGAAGAAAGGAAAACTAGAAGATAGAGTCTACGCAGTTTACGTTTCCCCTCTGAAAGCGCTCGCAAACGACATCAACAGGAACCTCGAGGAACCGTTAAGGGAAATGCGAGCGCTTGCTGAGGAAAAGGGCTTGGAATTTCCGGATATCAGAGTTGGTGTACGCTCTGGTGATACTTCATCCTACGAAAGGCAAAGAATGCTGAGAAAGCCACCTCACATCTTTATTACCACCCCGGAATCACTTGCGCTAGTTCTAGCAGCTCCAAAGTTTCGAGAGCGGTTTTCTAAAGTCGAATACGTGATCGTAGACGAGATCCATGAGCTCTGCGATTCGAAGAGGGGAGTGATGCTCTCCCTGACGCTTGAGAGGCTGCAGGCGTATTGTGAAAGACCGTTCGTGAGAGTCGGTCTCTCGGCAACCCTTGCTCCTATTGAGGAGATTGCCGCATTCCTTGTCGGTTTTGAAAATGGAAGGCAAAGGCCTATCAAGATTGTTGAGATTCGAAGCCAGAAGAATCTTGATTTGAGGGTTCTCTGTCCAACCGACGATATGACCGCCCTGCCTTACGAAATTGTCAATTCAAAGATGTACGATTTATTGAAGGATCTCATCGAGCAGCACACGACAACCCTCATTTTCACCAACACAAGATCTGGCACAGAAAATGTCGTTTACAAGCTTAAGGAGAGAGGCGTTGAGGCGATTGAAGCGCACCATGGGAGTTTGAGTAAGGAGACAAGACTCGATGTCGAGGAGCGATTGAAGAAGGGCGAATTGAAATGCGTGGTCTCATCGACATCGCTCGAGTTGGGAATTGACATCGGGTCGATTGATCTCGTGTGCCAGATCGGATCGCCTAAATCGGTAGCGAAAGCACTCCAGCGAATTGGGAGAAGCGGTCATGGTTATAGGCAGACCTCGAAGGGCAGAATCATTGTTTTTGACAACGATGATCTTGTTGAATGCGCCGTGCTCTCAAGGGCCGTGAAAAGGAATCAAATTGATAAAGTGAGCATCCCTGAGAACTGTCTTGATGTCTTGGCACAGACGATCGTTGGCATGTCGATCGAAAAGCGATGGGATGTGAAAGAGGCGCTGGAAATCATCCGCCGCTCCTATTGCTATAGAAACCTGCCAGAAGAGCGTTTTTACGACGTCCTCCGGTACTTAGGAAGCAAGGATGAGTTTGAAGGCGTCTATTCTAAAATCTGGTATGATGAAGAGGAAAAACGTTTTGGGAGAAAACGGGGAGCGAGGATGATTTACTCCCTCAATCTCGGCACGATCCCCGAGGAAGCGAATTATACCGTTTATACGGAAAAAGGAGGACAAGTTGGTGATCTTTCGGAAAAATTCGTCGAGCGTCTCACGCCAAAAGACATCTTTGTTCTTGGTGGTAGGACTTACGAATACGTGAGGACAAAAGGTATGAGGGTTTTCGTCAGGACGGCGACGGGCAGGAAACCAACTGTCCCTTCGTGGACAGGCGAGATGTTACCGCGGAGCTTCGATCTCTCCGTCGAGATTGCACGTTTCCGCAAGGAAATGGCGGCGAAACTGAAAGAAGATGAGGAAAAAACGGTGGCGTGGCTCGTCTCTGATTTCAACATCGATTATGGGTCTGCAAGGTCGATCATCAGTTATTTCAAGGAGCAACAAGCAGCATGCGGCATTATACCGAATGACCGCGTACTCGCGGTCGAAGGTTACAGAGATATGGCCGGTAATTACAGCATCATCTTTCATTTTCCTTTTGGGAGACGCGTCAACGACGCGCTTTCTCGGGCATACGCATTCCAACTCACGAAATCTCTCAACTGCAATGTCAGCGTATCGGTAACCGATGACGCATTCCTGTTGAACATGCCCAAGCGGGTCGATCTCAACGGGATTGAGAAGATCGTGACGAGCAACGAGCTTGAGAATGTTCTCCGGCGCGCCGTTAGAGATTCCGAGATTTTCAAGCAGAGGTTTCGCCACACGGCTGCTAGGAGTTTTATGATTCTTCGGAATTACAAGGGAAGAGAAGTCTCGGTCAACAGACAACAGCTCCGTTCGAGCTATCTTCTCGATACGCTTGGTAATATTGAAAACATGCCGATTGTTGAGGAAACTTATAGGGAAATTCTCAACGACGTCATGGATCTTCAAAATGCGAAACTCATTCTATCATTAATTGAGAAGGGGGAGATCGCTGTTGAGGCGATCGACTACTCTTCCACTCCTTCGCCGTTCGCGCACAGTGTAATCCTTGCTGGTATTTCGGACATCGTGCTGATGGAAGATCGTAGCTCTCTTCTCAAAGAGCTCCATCGCAAGATTCTCTCGAAAGTTCTTGGCACAGAATTATCGGAATTCGAGTTCGAGGCAGAACAGGTCACTGCCTATTTTAGAAAGAAAATTGGAATGATCGAGAAGAAAGAAGACATTCTCGATCTGCTCAGGCTCGCAGGGCCGATGAGAATTTTCAAAGAGCGAGCACGGAGTATCTACCCATATGCCTCAAAAGATAGAAAGATCGTTGAAAATTGGGCAGAAGAGCTTCTCGATGAGATGAAGATCGCATCGGTCTTCATCGATGATTTTTACTTTGTTGCTACTGAGGACCTCAATACATATGCGACCATTTTCTGCAGAGAACGACCGCTTGGTGCTCTCGAGCGAAAAGCTCTTGAAACGCTCAGTGAGGAAAAATCGCAGGTGCAGATTGCCCAAATCCTTGGAATCAATCTTGATATGGTGAGCAGAATTATCCATGTTCTAGAGTCAACCCAGCTCGTCGGAAGAGTTGCATATAAGGGCGGTCAATGGTATTTTAAGCGACGGGAAATCTCGAAAAGACCTTATGAGGAATCGCTTCAAATCGCCGTGCGAAAATTCCTCGCCTCTAACGGTCCCGCGACAGTTGAAGAGATCGCATATGCATTGATGTTGGCAGAAAAAAAGGTTCTCGATACTGTTGAATCGCTTGTCAACGAGGGCGTCCTCGTTAAAGGAAAGTTCATCGTCTCAGAAAAGCCACAGTACATGCTTCGTATCGACTATCTCAGGTTGAGAAGTGAGAACCTTTCAGCTTTTGATTCGAAAACAGTCGAATCTTATCGCAGGTGGAAGCTTGATGGGCCGTTCAATTCTATTGAGGAATGCCTTCGTTTCCTAGGAGGAGTGGGCGATCCCCTTGATGTCTTTTACCGGGTTTCAGGATTTACGATGGATGAATGGGAGCGCTTGAGAAAATCCGGCAAAATACTCCTCGGACGTTTCCAAAGGGGGCGGGTGAGGTATGTTTTGGCGGATGACGCACCGCTTTACGTTTCTGCGTACAGAACACCGGCGATTGGACAGCGGGAGCTGGCGATACTTGATCTCATCAGGCTCCATGGTGGCCTTAGTTTCAGGCAACTTGCCTCTCTTGTCAATATGACAAAAGAGCAGCTGAGAACCATTCTAGAGAGACTCGATAGAAATCTCTTGGTCATCAGGCTATATGACGAAAACGAAAATCTTTCGAGAGAGAACATTTACGCCTATCTCAATGTCGCACCGTACGAAGGTGATGCGAAGGAGGAAATTGTCAGGCGATTCATCAGAGCTCATGGTCCAGTTTCGATGCAAGCGATCGCGGGCTACACAGGCTTTTCATTAGAAGAAATTGAGACGATTCTTGAAAAGGAGGGGATAGCGAAAATTGTTGTGGGAGAATCGCAAACGGAGATGTTCGTCTTCGCGGATGAGGTCGAAAAACTCGAACGTTTCTCTGAGTCTGTAGAAAAGATTTGTATCAGATCGCTTCATGATCCCTCGGTTCAATCTCTTTGGGCAGAGATCACATCGAGGTATGGCGATAAGTGGATTTATCCAGTCATGCGTGATGGGACACTGGTCGGAGCAATCGAAAAGTGGAAAATGAGTGGGTGCGTTGAAATCAGGGCAATCGATCTTGATGATTATGGTACAATCGATGAGGTCTTGAATGCAATCGATGACACCATGGTCTTCTACCGGCAATTGGGCTACGATATTGTAAGAGTAAAAGAAGTCCTAGGCATGCCAGCTGGGGAGATTTCGGGCGAGCTCCTAGGAAAATTTTTCAATGCTGGATATCACCGAATAGGCAGATCTTTGATTAAAGGAAACTTCGTTCCACAGGTCTACGCATGGGAACAGGTTCTTCAATACATTTTCACAAAGCAATCGGTTTATCCACAGAATAATTTCGAGAATGTACTCGAGGCGGTGAGAAAAACAGGAGGGTTCAGGGCCGATCCACCTGCGTTTCTCAGGTGTAAGGTGAAAGTCCCGTTAAAAAAACTCGTTGAACAGGGAATGCTCGTTCGAGCGCAAGTGATTCCCTCATTCATGACTTACACCACGGTCAAATTTGCCTCACTTTGCCGAAAAGCGAGGAATGGCGAAATGACGGATGACATGAAACTCCTCCTTCGTGTCCTTAATGATCATTCTTCAATCTCAAAAGAGGAATTATTCTCGGCGTCGCCGCTCGGATACGGAAAAACGTACGAGGCGCTTAAAAAACTCGTGGAAAATACGGTTGTCTATTTTGATGGGAGAAGACGAATATCGGTCGTGCCGGAAATTGATCTCAGTGTGGAAACCGCGCGCGTCAAACTCGTCGAACATCTCTTCGAAAATTACGGCATCTTCAGCGCTGAAAACCTCGCGAGGATGCTAGACTTCATCATGCCAATGAGGGAATTGAGAAAGTTGCTTGCCTCTCTCGAAAATGACGGCTTCCTTGTCAAAGGATATTTTGTCAGCGATGATGAAACACTCTACTGGATGTTGAAAGATGATTTGCCGCTAAAGGAGATCGAATGCGAGGACGGATTCGTTCTCACGACGGACGATCATCTCTTCTTCTATTTGCAACCCTGGTTAAAGAAGGAGATTGGCCAGCGTGCTGAAGCGATTTTCAAGGGGCCTCATTTGATCGGCAGTTTCAAAGCTCATCGCCTTGGCACTGATCTCTACATCGACGAATTCTCTGGTGGTCAGGAAGCGAAGAGAATACTCAACACTTTCTTGCGGATTAATCATTTCACGCTTAGAAAGAGCAGGGAGGAAAAGATCCCTGATTGGGAAGTGCAGGAGTTTTACGAGAAAACTCACCCAGGCGAGGTCTGATTTATTCCTCTCTGCTCATAATGAGTTCGGCGACTTTCTTTCCTGATAATAACATGCCACCAAAGATCGGCCCCATACGGGGTGCTCCCATAACAGCATTACAGGCCATCCCCGTTACGTAAAGGTTCGGGAATACTTCAACGGTGTTCTCGACAGTCATCTTTTCGCCAACCTCTGCCCACATACTCTTCTCGCCCTCGATCCTCCCTGAAGGCGTGCGCAGTTTTCCTGCTTTCTGTTGCACAATTCTGCAGATCTCCGCTGCGTGACCAGTAGCGTCGATCACGTATTTTGCTCTCACACTCACTGGGTCAACATGAAGACCTGCGATATCCACAGCGCTCCAATTTATGACGACACCAGTTACCCTTGAGTCCCTAATCATCACGTCTTCGACTGTAATCGCATTAAAAAGTCGAGCGCCCGCATCGATTGCAGCGGCAATCATCTTAGCTGACGATTCAACCGAATCCGCTGTGTAATAGCCATTCCCCTCGTCTTTGAGTCTGACGCCGATCTCTTCGAGAAGGAATTTTGACTCCTCCTGCACGACGATGATCGGGAAAGTCATTCCACCTCCCCACATGCCGCCACCGGGCGAGATACGCCTCTCGAAAATAACGACCCTTTTTCCTCCCCTCGCAAGATATCTCGCAGCTGTAAGGGACGATGGTCCAGCACCCGCAATAACAACATCTACATCGAGGTTCTCGATAAACTCTTTCGAAAACCGTTCGACGATTTTTCTTGTAATGATAACCTCGTCAATTGGCATGAGACGACACCTGTTCAATTTTAAGATTAGCCATGAAACAACAATCTTCCCTTATGAATTTGTTGTTTGAGAAGCGAAGGACTGTGAAATCTGGGGGCGACGTTGTGCGTTTACATAAATTTGAGACCCTCTTGTCTTTGAAATTTTCTGCATAGTTGCTGGTGACCTTTGTGTTCAACAATTGCTGCACGATTTTAGTATTATTCTGGTGTCCGAAATGGAAAATCTGGTAGGTAATCTGCCGCTCAGCCAATTCATTTGCTTTCTTCATTGTTTAAAAATTTTGATTAAAATTTCATTTATCTGCACGAAGGTTATATGAAAACAAATCCAGTCAAGTTGCTTGTCGATCTTACAGAAAAGTCGAAAGAATAATTATAAAATCTTTAATATCGTTAATTTATCACGGGTCGTTATGAAGATCCCATGCGAACTGATTGTTTGGTACGTGCTGCCATCAATACGTAGGGAATTGGCCAGAGAACTTGTTGAAAAGCATGGAATGACGCAAGCCGAGGTCGCCCGCCGTTTCGGAGTAACTGATGCTGCAATTTCGCAATACTTGAAATCAAAGCGCGGTACGAGCAGGGAAATCGAGACAAGTGAAAAATACGAGGAATTCAAGAAAGAGGTGGAAAGGGCAGCCATGAGGATCCTCAATGGATCAGACATTGTGACGGAGACCTGCAGAATCTGCGAAATGGTCAAGAAAAGCGGGATGCTCATTTCGATTTACGAAAGTTATACGGGCGTAAAAGCTCCTCAATGCATCTGCCCTAAGATGGAATAACAAGCTTTCTCATCGATGCAAGATCATCTTAAATCACGCCTCGCCTCTGATAAATAGATGAATTCTTGTGCATAACCAGCATACTCGCCGAAATACGATCGGCAGAAGGCGCTAACTTTCTTGTAGTTTCCTTCGACACCATAGTGTCTTTTCATGGCTCTTGCAATCCTAACATCGATTGGAAAAGCCTCTAGTTTATCGAGAGAAAAGAGCGCAATACAGTCTGCGACCTTATCACCGATCCCCTCAAACTTTTTGAGTTTCCTGATGCACTCCTCATATCCCATTTCTCTGAGCTCATCAAAATTGACATTGCCGTCATAAACCTGCTTGGCAAATTGCACGAACCTCTTACATCGAAATCCAAGACCGCAATCGTGTGCAGCTCTCTCATTTCTTACAATGCTCTCCGGTGTGGGGAATGAATAGTATTGGTCATTGATTTTTTCTCCATAGGTTATGCAGAGATTCTCAATCATCTTTTCAATGCGCGGAATGTTTGCATAGGTAGCAAGGATGAACGATGCGGAACATTCCCAGGGATCTTGTCTGATCAGCCTTAGCCCTGCGTATCGCGTCACGAGATTTGAGATATAGTTGTCCCTGGAAATATCGCAGTAAATCCGCTCAACTTGGTCATCCGCTCTGAAATACCGGCAAAGGAAGTCTTTATCGACATTTCCACGCACTTTAATTGAATCATTTTTCTGTTTAAGTTCAATGATCCTAGAATCAATAACTCCAACCCACCAGTCCCTTTGCCTCTTCCATCGAAAGACTTGTCCGCAACCAAGGGTGTAATCAAGGTTGATTGGCTTTACAATCATCATTTTTTCCTTACCAAGAATATCATCAGCTCGCTATCATTTTTAAATGGCGAGAACGAGTAGTCTCCGTAGACATCGAGCACGTCAAAATCGCATCGTTTGAGAACCTCAACCATTTCCCTATAAGAGGAATATCGAAGCGTAAATGTCGTCGTCACGCGCCTCAACTGTCTGTCCTGTCTCGAAATATCGTAGAAAGAGTGAATCGTGATTCTTTGCGATGCTAAATCATAATCCCATGATTCAAAACGAGAAATAATTTCACCCTGAGGCGTCAATTTCGTTCCAGCATGGTATAGTGCTTTGCCCATTCTCGTGAACTTCGGATTGATGATAGCGATTGTGAGCAAACCATCATCAGCCATATGCGCGGCAATGTTCCTTAGTACCTCCTCTTGTTCTTCTGTGTCGAGAAGATGCATGAATGAGTTGTAAGGAAGGATGGCCAATTTGAATCGTTTCGATGCTCTAAACGATCTCACATCGCCCTGGATGATATCGATTCTTTCTTGGATCTTTTCATCAAGAAGTTCAATTTTCTCAGCGCACCGATCGAGCATCGCCGAGCTCCTATCGACACCAGTTACTTCGTAACCTTTCTCAGCAAGCGGTAGAAGAATTCTGCCTGTGCCACACATACAGACGAGAATCGGCGATCCCGCTGTTTCAGCGAGTTGAACATAAAAATCGATATCCTCTTTAAAATCTTCCGTCCAGATATCGTAGTATTTTGCCGATGCTTCGTATTCATCCAGGCTTTCGAATGCTCCCTTATCGCTTGTATCCGATCTTCCTGAGGAACTCATGTCTTTCTTTAACTTTTTCATCGCTCTCGACTCCCACTGGTGGTTGACCATCAATCACTCCTATGATCCCACGTCCTCGTTGCGATTCAGCAACGATCACTTCGACTTCATTGGCAGTCGCACAAAAAATCGAACAGATTTCTGAAACGTCCCTGATGTTCTTCATAACATTAATCGGATACGCATTTCGCAAGACAATGATAAAGGAATGGCCAGCGCCAACTCTCATTGCATTTCGACTTGCGCAGGATTTCAATTCATCATCATTACCCTCAACCCTCACCAGCCTGTCCTGCGAAGCCTCGCAAAATGCGATCCCGAATCTAATGTTAGGTGTGGCAGTAATGAGCGCCTCGTAAAGGTCCTCGGCCGTCTTGATAAAATGTGACTGACCGATGATAACGTTCGCATCGTGTGGTTTCTCGATGAGCACCGATTCAATCTTCATCTTTTCATCCCAGTGTATACATTATCTCCACTAATAAAAATCTTTAGAGCCGGAATTGATACGATTAGAAGTGTTTGCAATAGTGAAGTACTATGGCTTTCAAAATGTCGATCTACTAGAAACTTCAAAGAACGATTATCTCTCCACTTTCTCTAATTCTCGCGGGACGATGAATCTTCTCGAGGTTCGAAAGCAGTGTTAATATCGTCGCTCATCGATTCAATCTTGTGTACTATTTCGGGCCTGCAGGATATCCAGAGGGTAGCAAAGGACCAGTTGACGCTCTTGAACGAATTAAGATTCTCGGTCTCAACGCGCTCGAGGTTCAATTTGTCAGGCAGGTCATGATGTCTGAAGAGAAAGCGAGGTTGGTTGGCGAAAAAGCAAAGGAGTTTGGTATTCTGCTGAGTGTTCATGCGCCTTATTATATCAATTTCAACTCTTCCAATAAAGAGACGGTCAAGAAAAGTGTGGAATGGGTGTTGAAATCGGCGAGGGCTGCTGGTGCGATGGATGCATGGATCGTTGTCATTCATGCCGGTTCTTATGGGACTACACCTCCCGACGTCGCGACAAAGAATATTATCAAAGGCATCAGAAGCTGCCGCAAGAAGCTCGAAGAGGAGGGTTACAACGTGCATCTCGGGCTCGAGACGATGGGGAAGAAAGGTTATTGGGGAACACCCCAGGAAATTGCAAAAGTTGTCGAGGAGATTGAAGGCACCTGTCCAGTAATCGATTTTGCGCATCTTCATGCAAGGAGTAACGGCAGTATCAGGAGGGAAGATGATTTTGAAAACTTGATTAAGTCATTTGAAGAGATCTATACTGGACGTCTTCACGTCCATTTCAGCTCGGTGGAATTTACTGATGCTGGTGAGAAGAAACACTTACCTCTCGATGCGAAATCTCCGGATTTTGCACTTCTCGCACCTTGCCTGAAAAGAAGATCTTACGACATCACGATTATCAGCGAGACCCCATTACTTGAAAAAGACGCAGTGAGGATGAAAGAAATACTCTCGAATATAAAGGATTAGATTTTTAATTGAAATCCTCAAGCCAATGGAAACAAGAAGGGTTTATCGAGATCGCAATGAACGAAATTTCTCACTTCATGCCATTGCTTGAGTGGTTATGATTATAACTAAATATCTCAATGGAGATTATCAATACCTGAGACTGGTGGTTTATTGAAGGCCAACCGCTCTGTAAATAATGAGGATCATAATCAAATAGAATTCGATTGCCCTGAGTGCGGGACGCATATTGTCGGTGAAGTATCGAAATGTCCAAAGTGTGGCGTCGAATTTGTGATCGAGGAGGTCATCGAAGTTGAATGTCCCAATTGCGGAGCGGTTGTTCCTGCCGACCTCGAACGTTGCCCGAAGTGCAATGCGAAGTTAGAAGTTTTGAAAGAAGGCGCCGGGGAAGTTGAGACATCGGTGAAGGGAGCAGCGAAAGCAACTGGTACAACGGTGGAAGAATCACCGGCTGAAGTTGAAGCGAAAGAAGCTGAAGAAAAAGAGATCGAATTGAGAAAACAATTCCCCCTCCTCGTCGAGGAGGTCAAGTCGCTTCTTGCACTGGCAAATGAATTTAACATCGAAGTGAATGAGGCGAAGCGTTTCATCGACAAAGCGGTTAGAGCCGGCAAGCAGAGAGACGTCGTCTCTGCGGTCAATTTTGTACAGGAGAGTCTGGCGAGAGCGCGAGAAACCATTGATGAAAAGATTGCAAGGGACGTTGAATATCTAGAAAAGCTCGTGGAAGTCTCAAATCAAATAGGCTCAGATCCTAAAGCGATTCTTCAATCGATTGAGGCAATCGAAACGAAGAGAAAAGGCGGTGATTTGAAAGGGGCATTGATCGAGATAAGAAATGCCAAAGATCTCGCTGAGCAGATCACGGGCCGTTACGTCGAAGCGAGCGAGATGTGCGAAGCTCTTGAGAAGCTTATCAAGAATGCCGAACATCTCTATGTCGACGTTAGGGAGGCGAGAAAGCTCCTCAACGAGGCTCGAGATGTGGGGAAACATGGCGATTGGACAATGATGGGCGTTCTCGCAAAAAAGGGGAGGGAAGAACTGCTAAAAATGCTCCCAGATGTTCTGAGAGAGGAGTTGAAAAAATCAAAAGAAGCGCTCCTCGACGCGAAGGCGGAAGGCAAAGATGTCAGTTCCCTCATCAAGATATTGAAAGATGGAGCTGTGGCTTTTAAGAGAAATGACATCGAGGAAACGCTCGAGAGGCTCGTCGAGTTCAAGGCTGAAATGAAGCGAATCTCGTGATCAAGAAGGCTTGAGGACTTCCATTTCCCTTTCTAGGATCGATCGATCTTGAGGGCTGAGACTTTCTTCATTAACCGAGACGATAAAAATTGAAGGTGTTTCTGAGATCTCATCGACGACACTTCTTATGAACCTCACGATTCCTTCGAAAGTCGTGTTGCTGATCAAATATTGGATATCGTCAAGAAGAATAACGCATTTTTCATTCGTTCTGATGAACTCTTCGATCACTAGCATAATTCTTTCAAGTGATGGCGGTAAGGTCTGGGCTATTGCCGACTCGCGATCGGTAAGCCAATAGATTGTAGCCTCGAGCTCTCCTAGCTTTCCAGCGAGGTTTCTCGGATGTCCTCTTGTGATTGCGAGTCCTTTGTAACCTTCCTGAATCTTTGTAACGAATGCTCTGTGAGCTACCTCAGGCTTCGGCTCTTCGACCAAATAACTTTGGCCGCCGGCAAGGTCAAATTTGAACTCCCTGACGCGCATTCCTTCGGCCTCATGGCTCAACACCTCCTTCGCAAGCTCGAGGTCGATGTCAGTGCGCATGAGTGAAGAGAACGCAACGATCCTGTTCAGGCCACCCTCGAGTTGTCTCACGTTGTCCTTGCAAACGCTAGCGATGAACTCAAGTACTTCTTTCGGCACGATGATTTTTTCTTCTCTCACCTTTTTTTCGAGGATCGCAACGCGCGTCTCGTAATCAGGCGGCTGAATATCTGCAATGAGACCTGATTCGAATCGTGTTAGAAGCCTCTCCGAGAGTGACGGGATTTCCTTCGGCAACCGGTCGCAAGCGAGTACAATCTGTTTTTCGCTCTCCAAGAGATCGTTAAAGATATGGAATAACTCTTCTTGCGTCCGTTCTCTACCTGCGATGAATTGTATGTCATCGATCAAAAGGACATCCACGCCCGAGTAAGCTTTGTGAAATTCATCGAGCTTACTCGATGAAATTGCTTCGATGAGTTCTGTTTCAAATTTTTCCATTGATGTGTAAATCACCGAGAGATTCCGATGTTTTTCAACGATTTCATTGCCGATCGCATGCAGTAGGTGAGTTTTGCCAAGTCCAGATCTACTATAAATGAAAAGAGGATTGTATGCGGTTCCTGGATTGCTCGCGACGGCTTTCGCTGCGGCCTCGGCAAATCTGTTGCCATGACCGACAACAAACCGCGAGAAGGTGTATCGTGGGTTGATCATCCTGCCATACTGGGGACTTTCAGACACGAATTCGTTGCATTTTGAACAGAAACCGTCACGATCCAGAGCTTCTCCGCACTTCGGGCACCTCGCTCTTTTCTCTACACCATGGGCTCTCATTTTATGATATTGAAGAATGAGATCGTAGACGTGATCGATCCGCTCATTCTGTTTTTTTCTTTCAATATCGAGGCGGATCTCTTTCTCCGCAAGCCTTTCCTTTTCCGATCTCTCCATTGTTTTCATAAGGAGATCGAATTCCATCTCGGCTTCATCAATTCGCTCGGGATCCATCGCTTTTCGAAGGATTGAGTCGATGTCCCTTTCGATTCCGGGCTTCTTCAAAAAACGAAGACGCTCAATGAGAGATTTCGCTCTTTCGATGTTCGCCTCGAAATTCGGAAGGTTTTTTGAAGCTCTTTCAGGATCGTTTAGATATACATCCAGTATCCGAGATACATTGAAACCTTCGCGGGCCCACTTTTCAATTTTTCTCGCGACCACACTCGTGTCGTCAGCGAGAATACTTAAATCGATAGGTTCCGGTGGTGAAGGGGCCGAAAGAGAGGATAGGAGTTGAAATCCATTGATTTCAGCCCCCTGAAATCTTTTCAAGATCGCCCTTGGATCCAATCCGGTGTGGAGGGAGACAATTGCGTTGACATGTTGCGAATCCTCGGAAATGAACTTGAGTGCCTTATCTCCTACATAAATCTGCTCAGCATTATTTTGCCGCCTCTTGTCGACATATAGAGCGCCTATCGGTTCGCCCGCGTCGAAAAAAATTACACCTTCTGATTCGTTCTGCTGAAGCTGCAAGCTCACTTTTACATAGCCAGAGAAAAATTCTTTTTTGATTCGGTCAATAATATTCAATAAAATATCTCCACTGCCATTCATTCTTTCCACGATTTTCGCTTCAGGAATTCCCGCCTTGATCAGCAAAATAATCAAGATTCAATTAACATGATTGATTAAATTTTTTATGTAATCAATATATCCTTGCGTAGTAAATGACTGGCTTCTCGTTTGATTCTGCAAGACGAAGACTATCCATTATCGTTAAAAAAGAACAGATTGAAAAAGTCCTTCAAGAATTTTTAAAAGAAACGCAAGAATGCCCAGCTACACTTAAAATTCGCCGTCTTATTCGAAAGACAACATTGATTGTGAAAGTAAACAACGCGATATCAAGAGAGTCACTCATGCCTTTGGATGATTGTATTTTTCGGCTCATTGCCACCTAAGAAAATTTTAAATCAATGCGACGATTTGATGTGCCGGATCGATGCCACTGTAGCTTAGCGGTAATCGTTGATCGCTAAAGAGCGACGGTTTCGTAAACCGTAGGTCGGGGGTTCGAATCCCTCCAGTGGCTCCATTTTTTGTTGTCTCTTAAGCAGCAGAATCTCGGCTTGATGTTCAACAGTAAATTTCCTGATCGCCTAAGGCAAACTGTCAGCAAACACCATCCTTTTTCAGATATTCCCTCAGAATCTTGATCGCACAGACATCGCCACACATTGAGCATCCTTCGCTCGCCTCAGTAATTCCTCTTGCCCTGTACATCCTACCTTTTTCAGGGTCGAGCGCCTCTCTAAACATCCCTTCCCAGTCAAGCGCCTTCCTTGCTCTTGACATCCTGAGATCCCTTTCCAGACCTCTACCTCTTGCAACATCTGCGGCATGCGCTGCGAGTTTCGCCGCAATCACCCCTTCTTTTACATCTTCAACGCTCGGAAGGGAAAGATGTTCAGCTGGTGTGACATAGCAGAGGAAATCCGCGCCGTAGTAGGCTGCGAGTGCTCCACCGATCGCACCTGAAATATGATCATAGCCGGGTGCGATATCCGTAACAAGAGGGCCGAGCACATAAAATGGGGCACCATCGCAAATTGTTTTCTCGATTCTCACGTTCGCCTCAATCTGGTCGATCGGTACATGCCCAGGGCCCTCGACGATGACCTGGACGTCTTTCTCCCTCGCCCTCCTGACAAGATCGCCCAGGATGATGAGTTCCTGAATTTGTGGAACATCTGTGGCATCATGGATGCATCCGGGACGAAGGCCGTCTCCTAGGCTGATCGTGAATTCGTATTCTGACGCTAGCTCCAATAAATAGTCGTAGTTCTCATAGAGTGGATTTTCCTTTTCGTTGTACAAGATCCATGCAACAAGAAATGACCCTCCCCTCGAAACAACATCCGTGACCCTTTTCGAGCGTCTCAAATACTCAACACTTTCTCTCGTGACGCCGCAGTGAATTGTCATAAAATCAACGCCGTCCTTCGCGTGCTTGATGATGCCGTTGAACATATCGTCCTCGTCCATGTCCACAACGGCGCTTTCTCTCGCGGCCTTCAAACCAGTTTGATAAATCGGGACGGTGCCAACGGGGACTCTGACCTCTTTAATGATCGTCCGTCGAATAAGGTCAATATCCCCCCCAGTGCTCAGGTCCATAATTGTGTCCGTCCCGTATTTGAGAGCAACCCTCACCTTCTCTATTTCATCTTCTATACGCGGCATGTCCCTCGATGTACCGACATTGACATTGACCTTGACGGTGAGACCTTCACCTATTCCGCAAGGTTCTGGTGAATGAATGGGATTTGAGGGGATGACGATCCGACCATTTGCAATGCCCCTTCTCACGAATTCGGGATCAACACCCTCACGGCGCGCGACACTGACAATTTCGTCCGTGAGTCCTCTTCTTGCATCTTTAATCGTTACCATTGCCGGGCCCAACAGATTCTCAGTTTTTAGTGTTTGTGTCTAAGCACATCTAGTTTTCGATGCTACAATATCAAATTTATGAGTTCATGCTTCTTTGTTAAGAAATCAAAATACCTTTTTTAATGTCTTGACTTCTGGTTTTGAGTAGGGCATCCGAAATTGACAATTGAAGAATGGTGTCTTATCTAGTTTCTCTGTGAAAAAGAAAGGCATCGCATCACCAAAATTTCAATATTTTATTTAAATAGCCAGACATTTAGAAGATTATTAATAGTATGAGTACATTAAGAAAGTATGTCAGAAAAGGGATGGGAGAGCGTATCATCCCTTTGAAACTGTGAACATGTCCACTTAATACGCTAAACTTCAACCTGAGAAATACGAGGTTGGGATCAAATGGAAGACTCAAGTTATAACGAAGACAAGATTCAGGTCCTCGAAGGTCTACAAGCGGTTCGAAAGAGACCGGGGATGTATATCGGGAGCACAGATAGTAGAGGGCTTCATCATCTCGTCTTCGAAGTCGTTGATAACAGTATCGACGAAGCAATGGCTGGTTTTTGCACGCGAATCAATGTGACGGTTAACAGGGACGGGAGTGTCACTGTTGAGGACGATGGCCGGGGTATTCCGACGGGCATTTTGCCAAAGTATGATCGTCCCGCCGTCGAAATTGTGATGACAACCCTTCACGCTGGTGGAAAGTTTGACAGGAAGAGTTACAAAGTCTCCGGAGGACTTCATGGTGTCGGCCTCTCCGTCGTTAACAGCCTATCGGAATGGCTTGAAGTTAAAGTCAGAAGAGAAGGAAAGGAACATTTCGCGCGGTTCGAAAGGGGTGTTGTTATTGAGAAGTTGCGCGTAATTGGAGATGCGTGCACAACGGGCACGACAATTACATTCAAACCAGATCCAGAGATCTTCGAGGATGTTAATTTTGATGCTGATACATTGGCAAGCAGATTGATGGATCTTGCTTTCCTCAACAAGAATGTCATCATCACATTCAAAGATGAAAGAACAGGAAGAGAAGAAAAATTCCATTATGAAGGAGGCATCGTGGAATTTGTTCGATACATCAATAAGACAAAGAATGTACTTCACGATAAGCCCATTTACATCACTGGTCAACGCGATGATGTTCTGATCGAAGCAGCTCTCCAATATACTGACTCTTACTCCGAAAACATCCATACTTTTGTTAATAATATTAACACGATTGAAGGTGGAACACATCTCATCGGATTCAGATCGGCGCTGACGAGGACGATGAACGACTACGCGAGAAAATACAATTTCCTGAAAGAAGGAGACGAGAGTCTTAGTGGCGATGATGTCCGAGAGGGATTGACGGCGATTCTTAGTATCAAGATGCCCGAGCCGCAATTTGAAGGGCAAACGAAGACAAAACTCGGAAACAGCGAGATTAGAGGTCTCGTCGATTCGATGATCTACGAGAAATTGTATCAATTCCTTGAGGAAAATCCAAAGGTCGCAGAGGTTTGCATCAAGAGGGCAATTCTTGCAGCCCAGGCAAGGGAAGCCGCGAGGAAAGCAAGAGAGCTGACGAGAAGAAAAGGATTCTTTGAATCGACGAGTCTTCCCGGCAAATTGGCGGATTGTACGGAAAAGGATCCAGCTAAATCAGAATTGTTCATCGTCGAGGGCGATTCTGCTGGTGGGAGCGCAAAACAGGGTCGGAACAGGGAGTTCCAGGCTGTTCTTCCGCTGAGAGGAAAGATACTCAATGTGGAGAAAGCGCGGATGGACAAAATTCTGAAGAACGCTGAGGTGAGGAATCTCATCACAGCGCTTGGCACTGGTATCAAGGAAGATTTTGATATTAATAAGGCACGGTATCATAAAATCATCATTATGACAGATGCCGATGTGGACGGTGCACACATTCGAACTCTTCTCTTGACGCTCTTCTTTAGGTACATGAGGCCGTTGATCGAAAACGGCTATGTGTACATCGCACAGCCACCGCTCTACCGGATCTCGAAAGGAAATGCAGAGATATACGCGTACACGGAAAGAGAAAGAATCAACGCAGTCGAGCGCCTCGGGAAAGGTGCATCGATTCAAAGATACAAAGGTCTCGGTGAGATGAACCCTAAACAGCTATGGGAAACGACGATGAACCCAGAGACACGCGTGATGAAAAAGGTCACAATCGAGGACGCGAGAAGGGCAGACTTGCTTTTCAATATCCTCATGGGTGACGCAGTTCTCCCAAGAAGGGAATTTATCAGTGCCCATGCGAAAGAAGTGGAGAATCTCGACGTATAGGTGTTTTCATGGAAGACAAAGCGACGCGAATTATCCAGCGCCCCATTGAGCTCGAGATGAAAAAATCCTACATCGATTACGCGATGAGTGTGATCGTGGGGAGAGCTCTTCCAGATGTCAGGGACGGGCTTAAGCCAGTTCAAAGAAGGATCCTTTACGCGATGTATGATATGGGCCTTCTTTCGAACAGACCACACAAGAAGAGCGCGCGTGTTGTTGGCGAATGTTTTGTTGCTGGCACGCGGGTATTGACGAGTCGAGGACTCATTCCCATTGAAGAGATTGAACGTGGCGACACTGTTTATACGCATCGCGGACGAGCGCCTGTGATCGAACTGTACGAGATGCCACCAAAACCGCTTGTCAGAATAAAATTGGAAACTGGTGCGGAAATTGTTTGCACACCAGAGCAGCCAATTAAAGTTCTCAATTCTTCATTATCTTATGAATGGAAGGCTGCAAGAGATCTTGCGGAAGGCGATCTTGTCGTTGCGCGGTGTATCTACCCAGAAAAACTTGGTTATGCGAATATGCGATTGAAAGATGGGAAGCAGATAGAAATCAACGAAAAAATTGCCTATCTTTTCGGTTATCTCCTGATGAAGAACTCGCTGGGTAAGGAGAAAGGGCATCTTTTTTCGACCATTTGTGATGACACAATTCAGGAACAATTCTCTGAAATTTTGGGCGAAGTTGTCTGTAAGGGAAAAAGTTCTGATGGCCTTTCTATACTTCTTCAACAGATTGTCCAATTGACTCGTGAAAGAGATGGCATTCCAGAGCCCTTTTTCCACTCACCTCGTGACGTCTTGCTCTCTCTCTTAAAAGGAATGCTTGATGCAGGTCTCAATTCCCTTGTTGACATTGGGTCAATCTGTTTACCCTTTGTATCACGAAAGATGGCGGCCGATGTCCAGCTGATTTTACATCATCTGGGCGTCATCGCTTCTCTAAAACCAAATAGTCGACAAGTTAGCGAGAGGCTGGTTGGGCGTGATCAGACTCATGCCGATTTAGCATATGCAATCGAAATAAATGGTCTGTTCGCTGAAAGACTCTTGAGACTGACTGGGCATCGACGTCAAGTTAGGAATAACGCGGAACAATTTCCTCTTCCATATATCAGGAAACTGGTTCCGAAGATTATCGATGATACTGTAACTTGCTCTAGCCCTCAGGTTGTCAAACTCATTGATCAAGGAGAAGGGTGGAGACTTGATCCATCTCTTTCTTGCAAATTCACTGATCAAATGTCGCCATTATCAGAATTGGTCTTGTCGTTGGGCGATGAGGAAACAGATTGCAATTTGAGCTGTGATGTGGTCGGCGAAGAATTGCCATTGCTAGGAGACGCTCTTCAGTACGGCCTTTTCTTCATTCGCGTAAATGGCATAGAAGATGCCGAACCTCAAAAGACATACGACCTCGAGGTCGCAGAATCGCATGAATTTGTCGCAAACGGTATCGTCTCGCACAACTGCCTCGGTAAATATCATCCCCACGGTGACATGGCAGTTTACGATGCCCTTGTGAGGATGGCGCAAGATTTCTCAATGCGCTACCCCTTGATCGATGGTCAGGGTAACTTCGGTAGCGTCGACGGCGATTCAGCGGCGGCGATGAGGTACACTGAATGCCGACTCTCGCCGATCGCGGAAGAAATGTTGGCCGACATCGAGAAAGATACGGTCGACTTCGTCGATAATTTCGACGGGAGTTTGAAGGAGCCAGCAGTATTGCCGGGCAAGTTCCCCAACCTTATCGTGAATGGCTCATCAGGTATCGCCGTTGGCATGGCGACAAACATTCCGCCTCACAATCTCAGGGAAGTCGTTGATGCAATTGTTCACCTGGTCGATAACCCATCAATGGAGACGCAAGATCTGATGGAGTACATCAAGGGACCTGACTTCCCCACTGGTGGCATCATCTATGGGATTAATGGCATCCTCGAAGCGTATTCAACAGGTAAAGGTAAGCTAAAGGTAAGAGCGCGGACGAGGGTTGAAGAGTTGGAGAATAAGAAGAGAATCGTGATCACTGAGATTCCCTATCAGGTCAATAAGGCCAATCTCATCGAATCGATCGCCGAGCTCGCCAAAGAAAAGAGAATCGACGGCATTATCGATCTGCGAGATGAGTCTGATCGAGAAGGCATGCGGATCGTCATCGAGCTTCGCAAAGATGTAATGGAAGACATCGTCCTCAACCAACTCTTTTCACATACCCAGATGGAAGTGACTTTCGGTGTTATCAACCTCGCACTTGTCAACAACGAGCCGAAGGTTCTAACGTTAAAGGAAGCGCTCCAGCATTTCATTGACTATCGGAAAAGCGTCGTAATTAGGAGAACGCGATTCGAGCTTGAAGAGGCGAAGAAGCGCGATCACGTCTTGCAAGGTCTCATAAAAGCGGTCGACGCCCTCGATGACACGATTGCACTAATTAGAGCGGCGAAGACGCCAGAGGAGGCAAGGATCGCGCTCATGCAGCGTCTGTCAATCACTGAAGAACAGGCTAAGGCGATTCTTGATATCAGACTACAACGCCTGACAAGTCTGGAAATCGAAAATTTGCGCAGCGAGTTCATCGAGATCGAGAAGAAAGTGCGGGAACTAGAAAGTATTCTGGCAGATGAAAGAAAGATCATGGATATCATCAAGAAAGAGATGCTTGAGATCAGAGAAAAACACGGTGACGAAAGGAAAACAGAAATTGTTCATGATGTACTAGAAATGGATCTCGAAGACCTCATTCCAGATGAAGAAATGGTCATCATGATCACGCATGACGGCTACATCAAGAGGGTTCCCCTTGATACCTACAAGCAGCAGAGGAGGGGCGGCGTGGGCCTGATTGGGATGGAAACGAAGGAAGAGGACTACGTGACAAATCTCTTCGTTACATCCACGCACAACTATCTGATGTTTTTCACGAATTTAGGTAAAGCTTACTGGTTGAAGGCTTACCAAGTGCCTGTCGGCAGTCGGCACTCGAAAGGAAAACCGATCGTTAACCTATTGCCAGCGCTTTCGGAGAGAGAGAAGATTTTGGACACGATTCCGATCAAAGAGTTTGACGAAAATCATTACCTCGTATTTTCGACAAAAAAAGGTATCATCAAGAAAACACCCCTTACCGCTTATTCTCACGTGCGATCGTCCGGTATAATCGCTTTAGGTCTCGAACCTGGCGACGAGCTCGTCGATACGAGACTGACGGATGGTACGAAGGAAATCGTCATCGCAACGAAGTGCGGCCAAGCTATCAGATTTAGCGAAACAGAAGTCAGGCCGATGGGAAGACCTGCAAAAGGTGTCATCGGGATCAGGCTTTATCCTGGTGATGAAGTTGTCAGTATGGCAGCAGTGAGCCCAGATTCGATGCTTCTTTCTATCACTGAGAACGGTTATGGCAAATTGTCACCAGTGTCTGCATACAGGAAAACAAAGAGAGGGGGTAAAGGTGTCATTACGATAAAAACTGGAGAAAGAAACGGCAAAGTCGTTTCGGTTCTCGATGTCGCTCAAAACGACGAACTCATTGTGACTAGCACGCAAGGCATGGTGATCAGAATTCCCGTTGCCGACATTAGGGTGATGGGAAGGGCAACAATGGGCGTGAAAATTATGCGGCTCCGCGAGGGTGACAAAGTTACAGCTATTGCGCGCCTGATCGGTGAGAAGGAAGAGAAAATGGTCGATATGGCGGAAGTGACCGAGGACAAAGATATGATTCCGCGGGAACCTGAGGACGAAGTGTCCGACGAGGATTTCGATTCTCTCAATGAGTTCTGAGCATCGTGTATAATCAAATTAGGGGTTGCATAGAATTCGATACTCTCTTAAAAAATGAATATAAATCGATTAGGGAATATTGAATCGAGTGCCGATGAAAGAGCTTCTCTGGTCTTGACTTATAATCTCGCCCGGATCAAATAAATAAAATCATAGTGCCGATCTATAAATGAAACATCTCTTTTTCAATAAGTACACCAGATCTATATCGACTTCGATCGTTTTCAAAGACCATTGATTAATTATCAAAATCGATAATTTAGTTACAAAGGTTTATTAGTGGCGATATCAATGAATTTTCTCGAGGTACTGGTGCGTAACGATGTTCAAGAATTCGATACAGGGTCTCGAAAAGATCTTTCGGACAGATATCGAGTCGCCGAAGGTCGTGCTCGTCACAGGACCGCCGGGTTCTCTCAAAACGAGTTTTACATATTCCCTGATTTCCACATATCTTGAAAAGACAAACGAATGTGGGTTATATGTAACGCTCGAGGAATCGGCGGAAAGCCATATGAGAAATATGAGAAGTCTTGGAATCAAGATAGCGTCAAATCTTGAGATATCTGATTTCACAGATCTAAGAGAACTGGATGAAGTCATTGAATCCGAAGCGCCAACAGATTATCTTCATTTTGTAGAGCAGGTCATCGAATACTCCAAGAAAAAACATCAAGACAGGTTCACGGTCTTCGCCCTCGATTCTCTGGGCGCTCTCTACTCGCTTATGGATGACATGAGAGGCATGCGAAAAAAGATGTTCTATTTCTTTAAGACGCTGCGCGATCTTAATCTCATCTCATTTATCATTATGGAACGTTCCCAGGGAGGGTCGGTTGATTTTGTTGGCAACGAGGTTTTCCTTGCGGATGGGATCATTGAGTTAGGTCTCGATCGGACACGTGGCAAACTTGCCAGATTTATCCGAGTGGAGAAAATGAGGGCTTGTGAGCATAGTATGGAAAAACATACGATTGAGATTGGAAGCAACGGTCTCATGGTTCTTGGGCCTACGTTGTCATAGCACAATTAATTAATCGAAGATGGAATGATATTAAATCATTGAAATGGTGTTCACGAAATTAGCGATGTGAGGAGGAAGGCGAGTGTCATCGGAGGATAGTATCCCAATTTGGCAGGTCATTGAAGAATTCAAGGAGAGAATCAAGTCGCAAGAAGTCGAAATTAGAAGACGAAAGGAAGAGCTTGATAGAAAAGACGCGGAGTTGAGGGAACGAAGGCAGCAGCTTGACGATTATGCCAGAAAACTCGATGAAAAAGAAAAAGAGTTGCTGAAAAGGGAATCAGAATTAATACCGCGTGAAAAGGCAGTTCAGAAAACGGAGGCGGAATTACTCGAATTGGAAAGGGAACTCAAGCTTCGTGAAGAAGAGAATCACACGATGCGTACTACCCTTGAAAAGCGCCAGAAGGAAATTACCGAACAAGAAACTCAAATTCTTGAACTCGGTGAGGCGGTAAGGGGATACGAAGAGAAGATTAGGCAAGCTGCTGGTAGAATTTTAGAACTCGAAGAAAAATTGCTCACGGAGGAAAGGAATCTAAAAAAGGTTCTTGAAGAGGTCTCTGCGAAGAGGGAGGAGATCCTTGCGAAGGTAAAGATTTTCGAGGAGCAGCAGAGACTTCTTGTTGAAAGCAAGGCAATCTTGGTCAATGAACAGAAGAGATTGGTTGAGTGGGAGAAGATTCTTAACGATAGAGAGATGGCGCTCGGTGAGCGCGAAAAGATCCTCGCAAGAAGAGAAGCTTTGATTTCTGGGGTGGAGGAGATCGAGGAAGTTGAGGTATCAGCGGTAACTGAGCCACCCGCAGTGCCATCAATCTCAGAAACTAGCACTCCGGAAGTTTCAGCTCTACATGAGGAATCAGAAATGACATCTGAAAGATTCTCGCAAGGTGAGGTGATAAGTCAACCTTCTCATGCAGAGTTGGAATCTTCATCGGTGACTCAAGAAGTTCAGGCTACGTTGGAATTAGGTGTTAGCGAAATAGAAACGAGAATGGAAGAAAAGGTCGAGGAGAAGGCTAGTGAGCGGCCAACGGAGAAGTTCTGCCCGAACTGCCGGACGATCGTCGATGCAGATGCAGAGAGATGTTACGCCTGTGGGGCGATTCTCAAGGAAGAGAAGAAGGAGCAGAAGGAAAGAGAGGAAATTCAGGCAGAGAGAAAGCCTGAAGAGAAGGTCGAAGAAAAGCAAGCTAGAGAAGAAGCGCAAGAAAAGGCCGGAGAAAAAACTCAAGCCGAGGAAGAAAAGAAGGAGCCCGGCGTCAAGCGCTCGATTTCAATCAAGAAGATTATTAGAAAGAAATAAACCTTCGAAGAGTCAGAATTTACTTTACCTTTTTCTCTTCAATATTCTTTTCCTCTGAAAATTACTTTGAAGAATAATTTTTGGGTTGGATGTCTTGCGATCGTGCAAATATAAAGGTACCAATATAATGAACCTAGTCACATAGTATGCAAAAATAGTCAATTGGCACCAAGTTTGAGATATTAAGATTCTGGATATTAAATCAATTTGTGTCTATTAGCCAATGGAGTTCTTGTAGGCTAATAATAGATCCAAAAACAATCATTGACTCAGAAAATGAAGCATATTCTTGATCTAATGATAATTACTCAAAGTCTTTTTTTTATTATCATGATAAATTACTTGAATGGATATGTATTTATAATCACTAATAGCTACTTTAACTGGCGGAAATGTATTTGGTGGGATAATGTTACGGCGAAATATTCTGAGTAAATCAGTGAGTATTTTGACTGTATGGTGCCTGATTTTTTCCTCTCTGGCCGGGTTTTTTGTCTTTACGGTCCCCGAGAGAGTAGAGGCTGCTTCCCCGTCGAACGATATGATTATTGGTGCAGATTATTCAATTCGTTACTGGAACATCACGGATACAATCTATCACATGCGGGGTAATCTCACTATACGATCTGGTGGAATTGTCAATGTCGTAAATGGCGGCCTTGTTTTCGATCAGGACACGGGATTTGATGGGATTGCAGGAACTGGTGATGACCATGTATATAGGCTAATAATCGAAGACGGTGGGATGCTTGTTCTTAACAATTCGATCCTCACGACTAATCTTAATCAAATTAACGATTACCCGAGCCTTGGCGTTATTGTAAGAAATGGTGGTGTACTTGAGGCGATCAATTCAATCTTGAAGTTCCCAGGGCACATGGTTGTTGATGATTCAACACTCATTATGCGAAATTCTACGATGATAGGGCATTCTTCAGCCGATATTGCAAAGTACTGTAATCAGACGCAATTCCCAGCGGACTTTTTTGATGACTTTGCCGCATTAGCCTTCATCTCATCGAATATTTATCTTTATGATTCTAGCATTACCAGTTTACTCGAGAGAAACTCGAATTCTTCCGCGTATGATCATAATTACGGTTTCGCTGCTGATGACGGATCAAAGGTGACTGTCACTTATAATCTCATAAGAAACGTTCTTGGGCTTGGTGCTGATAACACAGCAGACGGCGAAGAATTTGTTAATTTGACAATGGACGATAAGAAACTTTTTGCTGTTGATTCAGGTGAGAGGCTCGCAATCGAAGGTATCGATATTGCGGGATTGGTTTTTGAAAAGGGAGAAGGCGTTGCTGTTACGCTGTATGCCAAGTACAAGACTGATGCGGGATACACCGGAACGAATGCTTTGGAGTGGTCGTTCCGCAATGGCGGTATTTCATCATCAACAATCGTGCCTAGCGATACATCAGCTCCCTATGATCCTTCGATTAATAATGAAGTCATTGCCGCTTCAGCACTTCCAGATATGTCGTCGGCTGACCTAAGCAAATTGAACATCACTTTCGAAAACAATGATGCCAATGGTAAGAAAGTTTACTTTAATAGAATCTGGGTCTCGGTCGAAATGTCTCTCAGCACGTACAGAAATATTACTTTGGCAGGATCAACTCAAATGACCGCCGTTAATTCTTATCTCGGTGTAGATTTTTCAAGCGAAGTTACTGAACATAATCAGTTGGTTGTTCTCGACGGCTCTAATGCCTACCTCTATGGAGTGTATGTTGATACGGAGCAAGGGATCGCAAGATTGCCCGATCGTTCAATGGCTTATGTCCCAACCGACCGTGTAGTCATTGCGTTACCCCTCTCAAGAGGTGAAAATGATAACACTGGACAACTGATTTCTAGTCTACTGGTTGATGATACCCAGTATTATACAGTAGGTAATGGGCAAACAATGGATATATCTGGGCTCAATTTGAGTGATCTAACTGTAGGTGTTTCATCCGTAGTATTGCATATGATTTACTTGACTACGGCAACATTTATTCCAAATAATTATGTGCAATATAAAGTCGGAAGCGGAGACTATCTAAATACTAGTATTAGAATCGACACCAGGACAAGTCAAATTGAAAAAACATTTGATTTATATTCAGCAGGCGTAGATACGCTCTCAAAAATCAGTGAACTGCAGATTAGGTACATGAATGTTGGTGGAGGCGCAAATGCGTATATTGACGCGATCTGGCTTGAGATCACACTTAGGCCAAGTATCTATTTATATCGATGGCTCAATCTCACGTTGCTAGATTCTCAATCTCTGCCAGTCGCCAATGCCATTGTAAACGCAACTGTATCGGGCTCGGGCAGTCCAGCATATTATGTCTCCCCCGACGGTGTCGATACAGTTCCGCCAAATGTAGTTCTCGAGTATCTCGGAAAGGATACGGCAAGTTACAAGCAGACAGGACAATTTGGAGAAGTTGAGATACCGCTTCTGTGGGAAGTGATCAATGAAGCAACACTGCCGAACGCGCAACAGGTCGTCGGCGGGTATTCGGTAAATATTACATACAGAAACACGACAGGGAGCATGTTCTACGGGTTCTGCGGCGTTGACTTTCCAGTATATCCAGCAATTGGAAAAAACGATCAGATAACCTCTAAGATAGTTGTGTTGTCAAACCTGATTGTCGATAAGCCAGATCTTAGGGTCGTATCTCTTACATATGTACCGACTACGATTTATGAAAACGACATAGTAATTCTCACTGCTCGAATCTCAAATGCGGGTCTTACAGCGGTTTCTAATGTAAGGGTTGATTTCCTAGACTTTTGCAGCGGCTCATCCTCAGCGATTGGAAACCGTACGATATCGTATATTTCAGCTGGCTCCTACGCGGATGTGACGATAAATTGGAATGGTACGTCCGCTGGGGTGCATACAATTACGGTCGAAGTGGATAAATTTAATGCAATCCGCGAGATCGATGATACTAACAATCATTTGTCCACGCCTGTAATTGTTCTAGCTCTATTACCCGATTTATCAATCACAGCGGCTGATATAGATATCGGACCTGAACCGATTTTTACTGGCAAGCTTGCGTATGTGAATGTTACGATTCGTAATGCAATGGGGAGGGCAAACGCAATAGATGCGAGTGTAGAGTTCTATTTAGGCGATCCCTTGAGTGGCGGCAAATTGCTGGGTACTCAGTACGTCAGTGTTCCAGCAGGCGGTTCAAATGGAACGAGTTTTGCTTGGTTGCCATCTCAAATCGGTACTTATCCGATTTATGTGTATATCAATAGGTTAAAATCCATCTCAGAGTACTCCTATGCCAACAATATTGCGTTTAAGAACATCAGTGTTCAACTATACACGGCGGAAGGCGATCTTGTTGTCGATGATAATAATACCTTCACTTTCCTTCCAGGCTCTTTCTCGTTCAGGGGCAATGTAGTTGTCAAGGAGAACGGTACCCTAATCCTCAACCAATCAACGCTAACGATTAATCAGAGGAATGATCATGAATTTCTCATTGTTATAGAGAACAACGGTGTGCTCAATCTTGATTCTGCTACACTCGCTTCAAACTTCAACCTGAGAGTCTACCTCTTTGACCGAGCCACGATTATTGCAAGTAACGCCATCATTGGGCCTACAATCACCTTAATTGCTGATGGGAATTCAACAATATCGATTAAAGCGTCGGTCATCTATTGCGAAGTGATTACGCCTTCAACATCGCGGGCCACCATTTTTGCCATCAATACAACCTTTAGCAAGGCATGGTCTTCCTTCGGTGGAAATGCGAAAGCGTATCTCACGAGCATTTCAATGCCTTCTATATCGCCTATCGGTTCAGCAGAAGTATGGCACTATAGATGGCTAACAGTTACAGTGCTCGACGGAGTCGGCGCGCCTTTGTCAGGAGCGTACGTGAATGTCGTGAACTACATTAACGGTACGGTGTATGGAAGTGCTGTAACTGGCGAATCTGGTACGGTGATCATTCGTGCCCTATGCGATAGAATCAAGTCGACATCGATCCAATACGTTGGTCTCTATCGTGTTAATGCTACCTATTGGTACGGTGGACTACCCTATGAGACAGAAAGTCCATTGGGGATTTCCTTAGCACCCTATTCTACGCCTTTGGCTCGTAATGATAAATCAGTTGTCATTTCGATATCAAGCGCGTTACCTGATCTCGATCCACCATTCTGGGTTTCGGATACATCACCTGCGCGCGGACAGGAAGTCGTGTTGGTTGCAAACATTACAAACGGAGGCGCCGTTCCAGCAAGAAATGTCGTCATCAGGTTTTATGATAATACATCGGTAATCAAGAATTCCGTAGTTTCAATCATAAATCCCGGCGAAACGGTAAGCGTTAACGCAACATGGATTGCAAGTCTTCCACTGGGAGAACACAATCTTTCAGTTGTTGTTGATCCTGATAATTTGATACCTGAATTAGACGAAGGGAATAACGTTAACTATACTGTAGTTACCGTTCGCGGCATCGCTCAATTATATATCTCAGTGGGAGATCTAGCTCTATCTCCTTCATCTCCCGTCACCAACACTACAGCAACTATCATAGTCACCGTTCACAATGGTGGCGATCTTGAAGCAGAAGAAGTCAACGTGACCTTTTATGCGACAAGAACAGATGTCGGGTCGACGAAGATCGGATATAGTATCATATCTCGTATCATACCTGGCAAATCAGAAATCGCAACACTCTCTTGGATACCGAATAGACCCGGCTCCTGGACAGTTATCGCAGTGGTTGACGAATCCGGATTGATTGAAGAAGATACGAAGACGGACAACACAGCGTCGATAACTGCTGTGGTGAAGAACTATGCGGATCTTACGCCAACATCCTTGATTTTCACACCAGCGAGCCCTGTAGATGCTGGAACACATATCAGAATGGATCTCAGCTTAATGAATATCGGAGAGAGTAGTGCGTCGAACGTCGTTGTGCAGTTCTGGCTGGGGACCATAGGTAGTGGCGTATTAATCGATGAGACCATCACTGGTACGATCGGACCTGGACAAACAATCGTCGTCTCGGGTGAATGGGATGTCGAAATTGATGCCGGACTGAGTACGCAGACGAGAACGATTATGGCGTTGGTAAATCCAGATAGTTCCATTCCCGAGATAAGATACGATAATAATGTGGCAAGTCAGCAATTAACAGTTCGTGATACGCGACCAGATCTGAATTTCATCGGCAAACCAGAGGTGACACTTAGAGGGCGCATCGTGAACGAAACATACGTCGGAGAAACCGTGGTTCTAGGCGTAAGAATGCGTAATACCGGATTTACGTCAGCTCTTGGAGTAAATGTTGCATTTTACGCGATTGACGAAGATTCTGTTTCGACCTACCTCGGATCACTAACAAAGGATTTCGCGGTCGGTGCGACTGTTATTGCAAATCTTACTTGGTCAGTAAACCTGACTGTTGGCGATTATTCGATTGTGGCGCAGATAGATCCTTCAGGATTAGTCGACGAGAGTAATCGTAATAATAACGAGGCTAGCATTTCTCTGAAGATCGCTCAACCTAGTCCAATTATTCTAATCGATCTCGGCAATGTTTACAAATATAAAGCGGGGGAGAACATCGTCGTAGGCGGTCGGGTGACAAACGAGATTACAGGAAATGCCCTGTCTGGCATCACCGTGGCAGTTTCGCTTGTTGACGCCAATAATATCATCGTCAGCGGTCCCTACACTTTGAGTACAAATTCTGATGGTTACTTTGATGCAGTTGTCTATGTTCCCATTGGTGTTGCTGGCAACTGCAGGATTAAGGCAACAACAATGATCTCAGGAGAGCAGACGACGAATTACGAGGATGTCACGATTGAAAAGGGCTTCACTGAAACAGGCATCGAATGGTGGGTATACGCGGTGATTATTGCGATCGTTGCTGCGATCATCATCGCCTTTTCGATCTATCTTTATAGGTATGGACTTGGGAAGATGGTCGAGTGTGGTGAGTGCGGAGCATTGATACCAGAATCATCGCGTCGTTGCCCGAAGTGCGGTGTCGAGTTCGAACCTGGGACGGTCAAGTGCAGCGAATGCGGGGCATGGATACCAGCAAATTCAGCTGAATGTCCTGAGTGCGGCGCAAAATTCGTCACGGAGCCTATTCCTGAGGAAGAGGACGAATACATCAAGAAGATGCGGGAACAGTATGAAAAATCAATTGAAATTTACAGAGAGCAGGCAAGGAGTGTACTCGGTAAGAAATATACTGAAGAGAAATTCAAACAATGGTGGAAGAAGCAGCCGACTTATATCTCGTTTGAGAAGTGGCTCTCTCAGGAAGAGGAGCGCCGGAAGCTCGGAGCATTCGCTTGTCCAGTTTGCGGAACCCTTAACGCTAGAGGATCCACCGTGTGCCATAAGTGCGGTACAGTCTTTGAAACAAAGAGCGAAGTGAAAGAAGAAGGCGCAGCTCCTGAAGAAAAACCGAGGGCACTCCGTAGGATTGTTAAAAGACCTGTCGAGAAAAAAGCAATCCCGAAGGAGCGCGTCGAAAAACCAGAGGAAGCGAAACCTGAAGAACAGGCTGAGGAGCAGACGCAAACATCTGGAGAAAAAGAAGAGCCGAAAGAATCTCAATGATGTAGATTCTTTCCACTCTCTTTATTTATTTTTCAATTGATCATGGGAGTAAAACATTTATTTTTGCACACAATGAATGAATCGATTTAGGAACTTGCATGAAGCAACTATCTTTCTGCGAGTTTCTCTCTGACCTCTTTCATGACTCTTTCGGGATCTCTATAATACGCTGAAACAATTTTCGCGACGCTCCTATAGTTGTCAACATTCGTCTTCTTCATATATTCAAGAATGTCAATCCTGCGCTTGACCTCTCGCTCCATCTCACGTGGAGACCAGTTTCGAATTGTTCGCACTTTTTCGAACACGTAAGAATGACCACTGAAACTGAAGGTATCATCGGCGGGGTTCCAACTGTGAACTGTATTGGTGATGAGTTCTCCTGTTTCAGGATCCATACCGACAATCTCCGTGAGTGATTTAACACGCCTTGTCATTTTCGTACCTACTTTCACCTGCGCCTGGAGCAACACAATATCAAGCGCAGTCAAAAGCGCACGCGGTAGGTTGATCGGATCATTTTCCATCCTATGAACCATCGCCTGGACGTCTTCAGCGTGGAAAGTTGAGTAAGCAGTCTTACCAGTGGCCATTGCCTGGAAAACCACATAAGCTTCCTTTCCTCTCACTTCGCCTACCATGAGATACTGCGGTCTCTGTCTCAGGGCCGCGGTAAGCAACTCGAACATGTCAATTGTACCAGCTTTGTTAGTACTTCCTTTACCTCCAAATCCTTCTCTCGTAAGTGCAGGGATCCAGTTCTCATGCGGCAAATTGAGTTCTCTTGTGTCCTCGATGCTGACGATTTTCATCTGCGGAGGAATGAAAAGAAGGATCGCATTCAATGTCGTCGTTTTGCCGCTCGCTGTGCCTCCGCAGACGAGCATTGAACTACCATATTCCGTTGCAATCCAGAGATACGCCATCATCTCGGTGCTCATCGTCTTGAATTTGAGAAGATCGACTGGCGTGAATGGATTTTCCTTGAATCGTCTGATCGTAAATGAAGAACCTCGTTTCGTCACATGCTTTCCCAGTGTAGCGTTGAGTCTTGAACCGTCTGGAATTGTTGCATCAAGAATCGGATCGGCAACTGAAATGTGTTTTCCACATTTCTGAGCGAGCCAGACAACAAAAGAATCCAGCTCCGCCTCATTGTCAAATCTGATATTCGATTTGATCGATCCATATTTTCGATGGAATATATACAATGGAATGCCTACACCGTCACAGGAACAGTCCTCTACATTTGGATCTGTCATCATAACGTCGATGACTCCATATCCAATAAAGTCCCTTCTCAAATAATAGTGGATCCTTTCGCGAGAAACTGGGTGAAGGGAAATTCCGAAATTCTTTAGAAGGGAATCTGTTGCAAGTCTCAAGATTTCTTCCTTTTCCTTAGCTGTCTCCACATCTGTGAGGTTGAGTGTTAATATAAGTGAATTCTTAAGAAAGTCAAGGAGATTCTTCTCGTCTTCAGAAAGACTCGGTTCGATGACTTCATAGAGATATTCACCAGCGATGTTATCATATTTTATTCTCACAAAAGAATAGGGATCGAGGATTTTCGTTAATTCAACTTCGTCAACATTAACATCCGTTATCTTCGGAATTTCGGTGATCACATCAAGAGGTCCTTTTGAAATAGTAACTGGAATTCGAACTTTGAGAGGTCTCTCTTTAATCCTAAGGAGAAATGAAAGGTATCTGCTTGAAATTCGTCCGAATCGCCCCTTTTCTTTACCCTCCTCGATTTCTTCGGTCATCTCCTCAGGCGGTAGCGTCTCCATATCGGCGGCGGCAGTCATTTTTTACCCTCCTAAACCAATCTTGTCCCAATCAGCCCTATTAACAGCATGATGAAGCTGTGCCTCATTCCATTCGCGATTCTGCCATCTTGGAGTACTCCGGCGAGAATTCCATCACCAAAGGCATGGATGACAACTGCGATGACAAAAATGAGTTGGATCTGCGGTATCACATCAGCTTTGATCGTTGCTGGCATATTGGTAATACCAGCTTGCTCAGCCCCCTCGGCAACTTGTCGGCCGGCTTCCGCCATTTTCGGGAGAAATGTTGAATTGAGGATAAAGATCGTTGCGATAAAGACTGCAAAGGCGATATAGGTCACAACCATGTATGTTGACATCGCAATTTTTCGCTCGTTTTCATTTAACATAGTTTCTCTGGCATCGTGGGCAACCATTGTAAGGACATCAGCAACGCTCCCACCCGCGTCATTTGCTTTGATGATGATAGACATCATTCTGTTAACGAGCGGTGTATTAACCCTTTCAGCAAACAATCTCATTGCATCTGCCGCAGGCACTCCCCATTCAATCTGTGCTGCCATTCTTCTAATTTCTGGCGTAAGTTTTCCGTATCGACCACCGGACGCCGCCTTTATAGCTTCTGCGAGTGTCATTCCAAAACGACCGGCTTCTGCAACATCTCTGAGAAAGTCTGGGAGTCTTGACTCGATGTCTTTGATTTGTTTATGTCTATAGCTTACATAAAATCCGTATGGACCCGTGATTGCCATTAATCCAATTGCAACGAAATCAATCCATTCTAATCCCGTTTTGAGTCCACCGATCGCATCTAGGAAGCCAATAAAGAAGAAAATCACCATGAAAACAGCACCGATGATAAGGATCGTCTTGGATAAATCCCTCTTTTTCACGGTCAGCTGCTTAATATCGATAACGTCTTTCGCCTTTTTCTTATCATTCATTGGATCCCCCTCCTCAAATACTTGCCTCCTTCGTCATATTCCATATATAGAAAATGAATCCAAACTGGGAAATCGGGATCATAAGACCGACGACTGCGTAAAGAAGCATAAGCGTCGACTCGGATCCACCACCTCCGCCTGGGACTATCGCCATGATCGCCATAATGACGACAAGGAAAAGCGGGAAGGCGACGACAACCGTTACAAACGACTCCGCCATTAGACCAAGAGTCTCTAGCATTGATCTCATATCAAGCTTCGCTTCCTTTTCAAATTGCTCGGCTTTCTGCAGGAAGTATGGCTTCAGCTGACCACCAGAGGTCGAAGTCGTAACAACGCCCTGTAAAAACTCTTGAAACTTTCTCGACGGCGTTCGTTGCGCTGCATTGCTGATTGCCGTTAGTATATCCGTTCCAAGCAGTTCGGTATCCCTCGTGATCCATTCCGCCTCATTCCTGATTTCACCATATATCGGCTGTCTCGATAATTCTTTGAAGATGACATCAACATTGACATCAGCCGAGGCCATTGCAGATATAAAACTCATGGCTGGTCCGATTCTCTTGTCGATATCTCTCGCTCTCCTTTTTGCAATAGATGCTGGCTGAGAAATGAGGATCACATAAGTCAAAAGTGGAGGAATTGCGATCATTAAGATGGAGATGAGAAGAACAAACGCCGCATCAAGATGCAGGAAACTGAGTATTAGTCCGCCAAACAGAATTGATATCGCGGCAGATGCGATGCCTATTAAGATGGTTGTCATCCATACATACGCTGTGTATTCCTCTGGGCGCATCTTCATATGCGCTTGCAGAAGGGCCTGCTCGAGTTTTGGATTCGGTTTTGCTCTCAACCTGACAAACGCACCCAAGGTGCGCCAGCAAAATTGCTGGTATTTGGTAAGCTTAACGTACTCGGGAATAGCGCCCTTAGGCAATCTCACCATATGGGGTCCCTTAATTTCTTCCTCCTCTTCCGTTCTTTTAGTTTTGAGATAGAACTTTCTCATCGACTCGAGTCGTGCGAAGATATCAGAGACTTCAGGCGCCAGTTACTGCACCCCCCTCAGCCAATTCTCTTCTAACCCTTTTGATAGTTGTTTGTGGATCTTTGTAATATGCATTAATCAGCGACCAGATTTTTCGGTGATCTGTGATATCTTTCATGGCCATGTATTTGATGATATCGACCCTGCGATTGAACTCCTCAGCCATTTCTTCATGCGTGAGGTTCTTCATTTCCATGATTTTATCAAAGAGAAAGCTGTGTCCTTTGAAAACGAATTTGTCCGTTGCCTGATCCCACTCATAAACAGTATTGGTGATGAGTTCGTTTGTTTCTGGCTCGAATCCAACGATCTCGATAACCTGTTTGATTCTTCTCACGAGGTCTGTTCCGACCCTCGCATGTGTTTGAATGATCACATTCCTAAGAGCTGTCAGTAGAATTCTTGGGCAGTTAATCGGGGGGTTTTCAAGTCTGTTGACCATTGATTTTACCGAATCGGCATGCATTGTCGAATACGTCGTGTGACCAGTTGCCATCGCCTGGAACATGATGTATGTCTCCTTGCCCCTCACTTCACCAACAATAATGTAGTTTGGTCGTTGTCTAAGTGAAGCTCTCACAAGATCATACATATCGATCTCGCCAGGCGCTTTGCCATCGGGTCCCCGCTCCCCGACACCACTTCTTGTTGTGCCAGGAACCCAGTTATCGTGGGGTAGATTGATTTCTCTTGTGTCTTCCATTGTAACGATCTTTGCGCCTGGGGGAATAAAAAGGGCGATTGCGTTTAGGGTTGACGTCTTACCGCTTGCGGTACCTCCAGCTATAATTGCTGATTCACCGTTTTCGACACCAAGCCAGAAATATGCTACCATTTCCGGACTCGCTGTTCCATACTTGATCAATTCCACTGGTGTAAATGGCTTCTCCTTGAATCTACGAATTGTGAATGTTGAACCTCTTGTCGTAACCTCTCTTGCATATGTCGCCTGAACCCGGTGTCCTTCGGGGGTGGTACCATCAAGAATTGGTGTGGAAACTGAAATCTGTTTGCCGCATCTTTGTCCTAGTCCAACAACATATGAGTTCAATAGCTCTTCGTTATCGAATCTCAAAGTCGTCTTGATACTTTCGTATTTTCTATGGAACAAAAAGATCGGGATACCGACACCATCGCAAGAGATATCTTCGACGTTTTCATCCCTGATAAAAGGGTCAATAGGCCCGTAGCCAACGAAATCTCTTGTGATGTAGTAACCAATCTTCTTTCTAGAGATCGGATCAATTTTTATGCCTCTGCTATTGATGTATGATTCGACACTTTCCAACAGATATTCTTCCTTATCAAGGGTAGTGAATTTATCCCATTCATACCCCAGTGTCCTTCCAAGAGTGTCCTTGATGAGATCTAGCAATTTTACTTCTTTCTCACTCAGTTTTGGCTCAATCGCTTCAATAAGATATTCATTTGTCCTCTTGTCAAAAGTGACTCTGACGTAGCAGTAAGGTTCAACGACAGGATAGATTTCGACGGTTTCAATATTGGGGTCAACAATCGGAGGTATTTCGGTAATAATCGATCCCATTCCTCTGGACCACTCAATCCGTTGGGCAATTTCTCCTGCAGGCAGTCGGACACGAGATGCTCTCTTTGGGGAAACAGTCCTGAGGAATTTCAGATAAGAATCTCTCACTTTTTCCCTTAATTTGACTCCTCCGTGGATTTCTGACACAAAAGTTAGATCTGAAATTTCGCTTTCGACAACCACATCAGATGCGTTTGTTTTTTCAACACCCTTTTTTTGCATTATTGCCACCATTATGTCTCACACCTGAATCGAAATCTGCAGGTATGCTCGGTCATAAATCAGCGACCCGACATTCATCAACTGGAATTTAATATAATACAAGTCTTCGCCTATCTCTATTTTATTAAGTCTGTAGTCAACACCAACAGTTAGATCGGATTTCGAGCAGATATCACTAAGATACTGTTCCCACGCTTTTCCATATTGGGTGACCATCGTGATGTTGACACCATGATCACCACCATAGCCAACAGTGAAGTTCTGGGATTCAAAATAAATGAGATTAATGTTGACTCCGATTGCCTCAGTTCCTCCAATTGTGACGTTCGATCCCAGCATATCAATCTGGGTAATCACAATATTGACTTTATTCTCTATCTTCTGCAAAAGAATCCCAGGAAACGCTCTAACAACTTGACCATCCACCTGTTTAACAATTATCGCGCCATTCTCATATGCTACCCATTGCTGGACATAGTATCGATTTGGCGCCCAAAGTTGAATGAATCCTCCACCGCTTTCATTAAACTCAACTCTCTCTCCGGAGAGCGTATAATTAAATCTCATCGAAAAACCGGTGTTTGGACTACCTACTGGGGCATAGATTAATTGCCCCGCTGTCGGGGACGCGAAAATCGGAATTCCCTCCGATCCGAGAGTGATTGGGGAATACATCATGAACTCGGTCTTGCCAGTGATCTTTGCACTCACGATCATATTATCGATTCTGCCCTTTAGATCGCCAAATTGATTGAGGACGACGTTCATATGAGACCTTTCATTCGCCTGCATCCAAACAGGGATGTAGGAATTCGTGAAAAGTGAAAGGAATGTAAGGAAAACGAGCAGCGCCATGATCGTGCCGACAGTTGATGCCACAGCCTCCCTATCGCGCTTCAAAAATCGTGACCTCTTGAGTTTGAGACAATTAGCTCCCTCACGGGACTTATACATATCCTCACCAAGCACCAGATTCGATTTGAAAAAAGCTGCTTATTACTATTTAAACATGTCGTGAATGCTGGCTTGTTTTGAGAATAAGCTCTTACAACCCAATTGGGATCTGAAAGTCTTTAGCAAAAGGTTGTACGAGGAAATCTGATGCAATCCTTTTAGTCGTGTTGATGGATTGGCCAGAAAAATACTCTCCCCAGCAATTAACTGTTCGAGCGAACTGATGATGAACGATCTCTCAGAATCTTTGATCTCGCCTGAATATTTCGACAATTTTTTCATTCCCATTCGATAGATCAAATCAAAGGTTAGGCAAAATTTATTACAGCCCTCTCCTTTTGGTGGTAAAATGACGCCGCGGTAACTCAGCTGGGAGAGTGCAAGACTGAAGTTGCCCATCTGGGATCAGAAATCTTGAAGTCGCTGGTTCAAATCCGGCCCGCGGCACTTTTTTTGTTTTTCATTCGCACATCTAATGAAACAGCGAAACATCTATTAATCGAGTTTGACAATCGACTAGAAGAGATTTGGGAAGGACTAAAATGATGCAAGTCAAGGGCTTTGAGGCGAATGGTATCGAGGCAAAAAGGTTTTCCAAGGTGGGGGAACGATTTGTAAATATAAGGATCGATCAAAATAGCAGCGTTACACGGATATCGAAAGCTTCCGATGATACTGCGTCGGTCGAATTCCGTTTTACGACAAATTACGCTGGTATTGGTTACATAAGGATCGAAGGGCAAGTCCTTCTCTCGGGAGACGCGAGCACTCTAGTTGATGAATGGACGAAAACCGGTTCAATGGCAGATGAGATTGCTAATATTGTTCACAACCTCATCGTTTCGAACTGCATTCCCATAGCGCTTCTTGTGGCGAGGGATGTGCGTTTGCCCCCTCCAATTCCACTCCCAAAGATCAACATTCAACGAAAAGGATCTCGCGGTCCTGGCGAGAGTGTCGAAGTTGCATGATCTTTTGAAAACTTACATCCAATGTACATTCTTTAGCGGATGTGTTCGAGTGCGAATGAACCAATTGTGAGACCGCTCTTGCTCGCTGTGTATCGAATATAAGCCCTCGACTGCACTTCGCAAATGCCGATCACGGCGAAATACGTTCTCAGTTGGTCGACTTTGAAGTCGATCATCCCGTCCATGATCGAGCCAAGCATTTGAATTTCCTGCTCGCTATGCATGCCCTTCTCAACGACATAAAGTGAAACGGCTTTGTCTCTCTTCCTGCGACCGCAGAAGGGGCTGAGAAATCGAAACGCCGAGTTTATGTCTGAGTACGCAATGAAGGTTGATATTGTTCTGAAGGCAAGACGGTAGTATTCATACTTATCCTTATACTCCTTTGCGATTTTTTCGACCGCATTCATGATCTTATCATGATCCGTCGGTTCTTCGATATAGACTGTATACGGATCCACCGTCGTATCGCCCATGCTCCTTGAATACGAATCAACATACTTCACGAGCCCAAGGCGCTCATATTCTTCATAACCTGATAAAACGAATTTCATCTCCTCTCTGATATCGTTTGGTGTCTTGTCCGTGATAACCCATATCGCCGGTATACCTTTTTTCAACCCCTCCGCGATAAACTGATTGACCATCACTTCTTTTCCAATGAACGGCGGTCCGTGAATCAGTACATTCGATCCAAATGGAATGCCACCGAGAAGAAGATCATCAAGACGTGGATTTCCGGTCTTGACCTTGGCTTGTTGCATTTCAAGCGCACGTTGTTCCTCCCTCGCCGCAATTTCATCTTCGATGATACCTTGCTCTCTGAGTCTCAACTCTTCCATCTTCGCATTAAGGTACTTTTCTTTAGCTCTGAGCTCTTCCTCTTTTCGCTGAATTTCTGCCTTTAGATCCTCTAATCCTTTGACCATTTCATGTTCTTCGATGCTAGTCGCATTCTTCTTTGCCTCTTCGAATCTTCTTCTCTCTTCTGCCAATAGTTTCTCTCTGTAGAGGATGTCCTCTTCCCTTCTAATCAGCTCTTCTTCCTTATAGGAGATCATTGACTTGATCTTTTGAAGTTCTTCATTTTTCTCTTGCAGCTCTTCCCTTAACCTTCTGATTTCTTCATCCTTTAACAACAGCGACTTCTCTTTTTGCTGTATTTCCTTGATGGTTTTTTCAATTTCTTTTTTCGCGTCAGGAGCACTCATCTTCGCAATTTCAAGTTCATCTTTCAGCAGCTTGATCTCGATGTTTTTTTGTTTAAGCTCATCTTCGAGTTGTTCTATTTTTGTCCTTAATTCCTGTTCTCTTCGTCGATAATCACTTTCCTTCTCCAGAAGTTCCGCATGATAACGATCTTCAAGTGCGGTCTCCTCCACCGCTGCCCCGGCTTTCTTGTTTTCTAGCATCGCCTCTTTTTCCGTCAAGCGTCTTTCTCTTTCTTCGAGCGCTCTCTCCTTCTCTTTCAATTCAAGTTCTTTCCTGATAATTTCAGCATGATCGACAGGGAGGCCTGCCAAAGCTTCCTCAAGTCGTTCTTTGAGAAATGCCAGCTGTTCACTAGCTTCTTTCAATTCTTTTGCCAGTTTTGTATTTTCTTCAGTTAACTTCTCAACTTTCTGTCTAATTTCTTCACGATTCTCGTCAAATATAACTGCCTGCCCCTCTTTTGCTTCGCAGATCTCATCCTTCAATCTTGCAATCTCGGCTTCATAAGAAGCAATGATCTCTTCAACCGTTTCCCCCCGATCTTCTGCTTTTTCTGAAATGGGGGTTGTCTCGGCAGACGCTTGCGGTGATTCATCGAGCCAAGAGATCAAATTATATTCATCTGTGAGCCACTTTTTAATTTCCTCAATTTTTTCCGTAGAGGTACTACCATCGGTATTATTGTTAATACCATTAGCTTCCGCGGGCTCAAATTGTGCATAATCGCTCTTTTGATCTTCCTTCATTTTCTTCTCTTGCAATTATACACCTGCTTTCTTTCACAACTTAATTGATTTCACTTTACTTGTTTAATTATTATTTTAATATTTTGGCATCATCATCAAAAAATGAATTTGGCAACAAGTGTCACTGTTTTGTTATTTTTGTCTCGACATAAAAGCATGCGAATATGAATTGCGTTCCTAGACGATAGCCTGTAAGATCAGATCGTATTAAAATCTTTAAGATTTTATAGCGCACTGGTGTTTATATCAGGCCAGCGCCCAACAGATCCTTTATTCAAAATCATTTTTTATATTTCGACCGAAGTCGGTAATTTTTTATTTACTTCTGGTCTCCCTATATATTTAAACCCTGATTGCTTCTGAACAAAAAAATATATACTGACAGAAATATCTTGATAGATTCGGGCCTCGACCAGGAGCTTTGAAATGGAAAAGCGGATTCACGTCAAGATCGATAAGAACAGTAACTTGACATTGCGTGAAGTTCTTAAAAAAATCGAGGAAATCCAGGCTGAACATCCAGAATTGGATGTTTTTTTTGATGGCGACGAGTACGCCATCTGCAGCCGCCCGAAGAAAGCTGAAAAAGACCAATGAATTGCCTGAGTTCTAATCGGGCAGCATTACGAGAATGGAGGAAATGAATATGGTGAGCCGCAAAGACCTCTTGAAAGAGAAAGTCAAGGCGATAGACTTCGACAAGATCAAAACGGTAAAAGATCTCGTAGAGGCTTATAAGGACAGTTCGGTTCAGAGTAGAGCGTTGGCCAACTGCGCTACTGTGTACGAGAATGCGTTGAAAGATCCGACCAGACCGACAATTGTACTGGGTCTGGCTGGGCCACTCATTGCAGCTGGATTGAGAAAAGTCATCGCTGACATGATTAAGTATGGTATTGTCGACGTGATTGTGTCAACAGGAGCCATACCCTATCAGGATTTCTATCAATCAAGAGGGTACGCGCATTACAAGTGTTCCCCACATATCGACGATGTTAAATTAAGAGAGCTTTTCCTTGACAGGATATACGATACCCTTGTTGACGAAGAGAAATTCGAAGAAACTGACGCTTATATTGGCGAAATTGCTGGTGAACTCGAACCGAGGTCGTATTCCAGCAGAGAATTCCTCGGCATTCTCGGAGACTATTCGAAAGACGAGAACTCGATTCTTTATAATGCGCGAAAGTACGGTGTGCCGATTTTCGTTCCAGCGCTTAACGACTCGTCTATTGGCATCGGTTTAACTGAAATGTATGCAAAACGAAAAGAGGAAAACAAACCTTTCATGAAAATTGATCCAATCCGCGACGATTATGAGCTGACGCAGATCATGATTCATTCTGATAGGACAGGCGTCATTTATATCGGGGGCGGAGTGCCGAAAAATTTCATACAGCAAACAGAGGTTATCGCGTATTCGTTAGGCCATGATAAAGGCGGCCATTATTATGCAATACAAATCACGACTGATGTCCCGTACTGGGGTGGTCTTTCTGGTTGCACTTTCGAAGAAGCCCAGTCATGGGGGAAGATTAGCAAACACGCGACAAAGGCCGTTGCATACGTCGAGGCGTCTATCGGCATGAGCCTCATGGTCGGCTACATATTGCAAAAAGGTGTATGGAAGGGGAGAAAGCGTCTGCAGTTTATCTGGGAAAATGACACACTGAAAGAGATAAAGAAGATTCCGTTGGCAATCGAATGATTTTCGATGAATCCTTTTTAACTCTTTTTAATCGAATTATCTCATGATTTAGACGACGAAGATGTAAACATGATTGGACGTCCTACAATCGGTCTTTGGAATTCTTACGATCCCAATCATTTTAGGGAAGCCCATCGCCGTTTGCTCGCCCGCGCGGGTCCATTGGCGTTTGCGTTCGATATGAACCTCGCGACCTTCGGATTCCCTTTTCCTTCGGAGCTCTCAAGGCCTTCTGAAGTGGCGGAGTGGATTGCAACAACGACAACAATTGGTGAGGAAGGCCGTTATCTGAAAGAACTAGCCTCAAGAGGACGCTTTCAAATGTTCCCATACGTTCGAAAGGGATTCCCGCCACAGCTCGGCGAGATTGTATTGACGACGTGCAATCCTGATATAGAACGAAGGAGAACTGCTGACGATATCTGCGCGATGCTCATGAGCGGCAGGAGCGTTTGTTTACTTTTCGGGGCAGGGCCAAGAGGAACACCAAAGGAGCTCATCGATTTGACAAATCATCATTTCGATGTGACTTTTGACGGTCACTCTCTTGAGACGTGTACGGCACTTGGTGCTGTTGTCGCGGTCATCGCTCACACATTGAAAAGAAAATCCGAGCAGTGGCAAGAGTCACCCTAATTCAATAGTGTTCTAGCTTGTGCACGCGCTTCGTTTTCTTCAATTAGCTGCATCAATACTTTTAGTATTTTTTATAATAAATTTTTAGTGAAGGAATGGCGACGCCTTTTCCTTTCGTGACCCTACCAACAACCCTTGCACCTTTTCCAAGGATTTTTGATGCATTTTTTTCCTCCGCTTCTGGACAGATCACGGCGAATCCCATTCCCATATTAAACGTCTGATACATTTCATGATTATCGATTCTTCCCAGATGAGCGATGATTTCGAAAATTGGGTTCGGAGGAAGAGGATCTTCGATTTCGAATTTCACGTCGCCTTTGATTCTAACGAAATTACGGAGACCTCCGCCAGTAATGTTGACCATGCCGTGTACTTTGCATGATTTAATCAATCTTAAGACCTTTTTCACATAAATCTCAGTTGGTGTGAGAAGTTCTTCGCCGACACTTTTATTGAGCGGCGAGATGACCTGGTCGTAATCAATTCCATTCTCCTCGAATACCTTTCTTGCCAAGGTCAGTCCGTTTGAATGAATTCCTGAACTTGGCAACCCGATGATCAAGTCGCCTGGCGTTACTTCGCTTCCATCGATGATTTTCCGCTTTTCAACAAATCCAAGGCAGCTTGCTGAAAGATCAATTTCCTTAACGATTTCGGGCATTATCGCTATTTCTCCTCCCACTATGTCAACATTAGCTAATTTGGCACCGAGCTCGAGACCTTTCCCAATTTCCTTGGTAATCTTTTCATCGGGTCGATCCATGGCAATATAATCGACGATTGCGAGCGGTTCTGCGCCAACGCAGATCGTATCGTTCACATTCATCGCGATGCAATCGATCCCGACAGTATCCCATTTGTTCATTCTTTTAGCGACGAGGAGTTTTGTCCCAACGCCATCGGTACAAAGAGTGAGGGCAATGTCGCCAAAATTAATTAAACCGGTGAATTGACCTTTGATCGGCAGCGCCGCGCCGAATCCTCTTCGTTTATATTTTAGCTCTTTAACAAGCGAACTGATTGCCATCGATTTCTTATGTATATCGACACCTGCCATTTTGTAAGTCCATCTTTCTGGGCTCATCGCGCACGCCAACTAGTAATCCCCCTCAGTTGGATTAACCTTTCTTTTCTTCTCGTGTTCATATCCTCGTGCGCGAGAAACAAACATTTATTTGGGTGGCGAAAATAATTGAATTGAGATGCCTAGACGCTGGGTCGTTGAACGCCGCCGGGATTTTTATTACCGGAAAGCGAAGGAATTGAACTATAGGAGCAGGGCTGCTTTCAAGCTGAAACAGATCGACCAGCGATTTAGAATTTTGAGGCGCGGAGCAACCGTTGTCGATTTAGGCGCCGCGCCTGGCGGGTGGCTTCAGGTCGCAAAGGAATCGGTAGGATCTGAAGGTATTGTTGTCGGTGTTGATCTGCAACCAATCTTGCCAATTGAGGGCGTCACGACCATTCGCGGGGATATTAGGTCGGAGAAGACGGTGGAGAAGGTGCTTTCAGTGATCGGAGGTCGCGCGGATGTCGTGCTTTCCGACATGTCGCCGAATATCAGTGGAAACTATTCGACTGACCATGCAAGGTCTGTCGAACTCTGTGAGCATGCCCTTGAATTTGCGAAAAAGAGTCTGAAAGATGGCGGAAGTATGGTTGTCAAGATCTTCCAGGGGGATCTGTTAAAGGATTATCTGAGGCGGGTAAGGAAGAGTTTTTTGGATGTGAAGTTGCACAGTCCGAAAGCCTCTCGCCCCACAAGCTCGGAAATCTATGTCATTGCGCGTGGGTTTGTTCGCAATGATAAGAAAGAAGAAGATGTGGACAATTCGATCAACCAGTAGGTCGTTTTGACTGCAAAGTTTTTATGATTGAGTTCCATTAAAGAATGGAGAGTAGATCGAATGATCACATATATGACAATAATTTTCAGCTCCAATGGTTCGAGACCGTCCGAAGTACTGAATGCGCTACACAATCTCGGGTTTGAAACAACAACTGGCGCCTATGATTGCGTCTATCGATGGGACAGCAAAGCAACGGTAGAAGATGCGATTTACCTTGCTGACAAGGTTCATGCAACTCTCAAGGGCATGGGCGTTCTTTTCAAATTAGAGACGGTCAGCGATGAGCTCTGATTTTTCACTCAACGTTCAAGGAAAAGTGAAACGAGTAAAGTGTCAGAAGATCATTGGTGTGGCCCGCAATTATCTAGAGCATGTCAAGGAAATGGGGGCTGAAAAACCTGAAGAGCCGGTCATCTTCTTGAAAGCACCGAGCGCACTGACTAGGAATGGTTGCCCTATTCTCATTCCCGACGCAATTGGCCGTGTTGACTATGAAGGAGAACTTGCTGTCATCATCGGGAAAAAGGGGAAGAATATTCCAATCGATGAGTCAAGGAATTATATTCTCGCTGTAGCCGCGTTCAACGATGTAACCGCGAGGGACATACAGCTTGAAGCGAAGAAAAAAGGTTTACCATGGGCAATTAGTAAGAGCTTTGATACATTTGCCCCAATCTCGAAACCAGTTTTATTGAAGGATGCTGGCGACATCGATCTGATGGACATCACTCTCAAACTCAACGGGCAGGTTCGCCAGAGCAGCAACACATCTTTGATGATCCACAAAGTCGACTATCTCATCTCTTTCATTTCTAAATTTATGACCCTTGAGCCAGGAGACGTTATTGCCACTGGTACACCGGGAGGCGTAGGATCGATGAGTCCTGGTGATGTTGTTGAAATCACGGTGGGAAACTCTCTTTACCTTCGCAATCCAGTCGTCAGAATCTAGTCCCAGAATCGCTTTGTTCTCGCATATTGAATCTCAGCGCTAAGGATTCCTCTTAGAAATTCATCTTCGTTCTCATAGAAACCTGAAAGAATCCTTGCTGCGGTATCAGGTCCAACTCCTCGCGCTGAAAGCACTAGAACTGCTTTTTTTCCGTATTCTTTAACGAGATTTGCATTCTTGTAAATTTTTTGAATTTCCTTTTTTTCTTCTTCCGTTAGGCGCTTCTTTTTCAGTAATTTTGCCTGATCCTTATTATATGAGTGCAAAGCCGCGACCATGACCCCCTTGCATTTTGGACAGGCGATATGCTTTGGCAAATTTCGAGGAGTTGAGCGCCATTGGTTGTGACAATTAAGGCAGGTGAGATAAGCTACTTCATCTTCGAGCCTATTCTTGAGCGCCACAAGAATCGAATGATCGGCGCGCTGGGGCATAATGAGATCTCTAGAATGCTCAAGCCCACTCATCCCAATTGGGGAAATCCCACATATCTCGATTTTGATCTCTTCTCTTTCAATTTTCTTGAGAATCTCAACAGTTCTTTCTAGATCAAGATCCTCCCATAAAATCTTGTTTATCGCCTCTTGGTAGAGTGGGGTATTCTCAAAAATCTCAATGAGTCGGGAAAGATTGATTGATCTATAATCTGCGCCCTTCTCAATGACACCGAATTTCTTTGCAACATAGATAAATCGCCAGCGCATGAACGATGAATTCCTGATTGCTTTCTTGATGAGCTCTCGTGCATTCTCAGCTTTAATCGATTTGATTGTTTCCAGGATCATCGAGGGAGCGATATCTCGCGGTAATTCGATGAGGATCCTATATGGATCTGTTCGTACAGAAACACTCTCTCCAAGCCGTGCGCTGAGGAGGAGTGATAACAGAATTGCGATTGTCTCGTTGACTCTCGAGCCGAAACAGGCATTGAGAACAACAACCCTCCTACCAACATCGAGTGTCAGAAAATTGTCTGTAGGCATCGGATATCGCTCATTTTGCTTGTCGAGATACTCTTTCAATTTTCTAAAAGCCTCATTATCACCTGGATAATTTTCGAAGTCCTGTTTTGATCTCAGAGCTCCGACCTCTTGGGCAACTTCGAAGGGAACAGGTATCTCTTCCCCAACCCACGACGGAATTGATCCGATCTCTCTGACCTGCTCCACAAGCAGCTCATTTTCCCTTATTTCGATGATACGCCAAGTCCTCCCTCGAGTAATAAATGTGGCATAAGGCTCGGCGAATGAAACGACGAAACTTTCATCGAGTGAACCGACAACCTTTCTGCTGCCGATATCCCTTATACGATAGGTCTTTTCATCGGGAATCATCGAGACGTTTTCGTAGAAATACCGCATTCCTCTGCCCGATCGTTTAAAAGAATCAATACTGATCCTAAGTAACCCAATTTGGCCAAGCTGGTTGAGGACATCCATGAATTCGTCCCTTGTCAAATTTCTGAAGGGATATGCTCTTGTAAATATCCTGTACGCATCATCGATTTTGACATCTCCGCTCATCGCCAACGAAATAATTTGGTTCGCAAGGACGGTCAAAGGCTTTTCCCGCACAATCGATGCTTCCAATTCGCCGTGTAGCGCCCTTCTTGCGATAACAAGGCTTTCTGCGATTTCATCTGGTGTTGAGGCGATGATGATACCCTTCGATACCTTTCCAACTCCATGCCCCGATCTCCCAATTCTTTGGACAAGTCGTGTGACTTGTCTCGGCGAATTGTATTGGATTGCAAAGTCCGCGCTTCCGATGTCGATGCCCAGCTCGAGCGAAGAGGTGCAAATCAGTGCTTTAATCTTTTCACTTCTGAACGCCTCTTCCATTTCCTCTCTGATCTCTTTGGAGAGGGATCCATGATGAACACCAATCGGAAAGTTTTCGTCCCAAATGTGATATCTTGCCGCAAGCGCCTCGGCAGTATCTCTTGTATTTACAAAAAAGAGCGTCGATCGATGGGATTCGATCAGCTCTCGTCCCCTCCTCATACATGCAACAAGCTGAGGATCACTTTGCAGGATGCCTGCCAATTCCTTGTCCTCTTCGGTAATCTCAGGTCCCTGCACGCGAATATCTAACGTCTTAATCACATCGGTTTGGATGATAGTAACTTTCCGACCTACGCCTCCGAGAAACTTTGCAACCTCTGATGCAGTTCCAACGGTCGCGGAAAGCCCAATTCTCTGGAATTCACCAGAAAAATCAACCAATCTCTCAAGCGCAACCGCCAGTTGTGCACCCCTCTCATCAGAAGCGAGTTCGTGTATCTCATCAATGATGACCCATTGAACATTCTCAAGATGTCTTCTTAGCTTCCTCCCAGTGAACAGAATTTGGAGGGTTTCGGGAGTTGTGATCAGCACTTTTGGCGCGATTCTTGCCTGTTTGTCTCTTTCCGATTGAGCCGTGTCTCCATGTCTAACAGCAACGTTGATACCTAGATCCGCTCCAAACTCGCTAAAACGGCGGAGCATATCCCTGTTGAGAGCTCTCAATGGCGTGATGTAAAGACACTTGATTCCTTCACCCTCTGCTCGGAGGATTTTATGGAAAACTGGGAGCATCGCCGCCTCCGTCTTGCCAATGCCAGTCGGGGCGACGAGGAGCACATGCTCCCCCTCTAGAATATGGGGTATTGCATCCTTCTGGGGATCCGTGGGTTCTCGGATACTCTTTTTCTCGAGAATCTTTTGAATTCTTTCATCAAGAAGTTCGAATACCATAATTGAAAGCGCCAGCACCGAATAGATTGTAATATTTCAATATATCGATTCGTTTTTTTGGATCAAGCGGGCTTATAGAAACATTGAAAAGTCAGATTATCCCATAGCATTTATTGAAAAAGACAATTGGATTTTGAGGAAGGAATGCAATGAATCCGTTACTCGTAACTCCGAAAGAATTCGAATTAATTATCATCGCACTGCTTTTGGTTTTCGGTATTGCACTTGCATTTGTGGGTCATAGGATTTACGAGAGCATTCTTGCGGTTGCCGGTGTAGTTCTGGGATTTGTCATTGGGTTCACTATCGGCTCATTGTTTGGTGGGATCATAGTCGCGTATATACTTGGAACGCTTGGTGCAATTTTCCTCGCTCTCGTTTTTTATTATTACGTTGCCACCGCGATGTCACTTATTGCTAGTGCTGCAGTATTTCTACTAGCGCATGCTTTGGGAGTTGGTCTGATCATCTCACTCATCATTGCCGCAGCGGTTTTTGTGATCGTTTTCTTAACCTACGATCGGATTGTCGCTCTTTTTACTGCACTTGTTGGTGCCACGTTGGTTGCATGGGCACTCGATATTATTGGATTCCAGTGGTTCATCATCGTGGTTGTTTTCTTCATCACCACGATTTCTGGTACAATCGTTCAATGGGTCGATATCTCTTCAAAAAAGCCTCGCCCAATTGAATCAGGAAATCAACCGTCGAAGATTGATATTGTAAAGCGATGCCCCAATTGTGGTCACGTACTCACATATATGCCAGAATATGATGCATGGTTTTGCTACAGTTGTGGGAAATACAGTTGAGAATAGTTCACAGCAAAGCGAGTTGATATTTTATTCAATATTTCGCTGACAGGTATCGAACTAATTGATTCGCGCATCTCTCAAAGAGAGAGTCGTTACCCGTGGTTAATTCACTGCGATTCTAAGATGTCTTAGTTGGCTCTGTTGCTTCAAGGAGGAGTTCAGATATATCTTTCACTGGAATATTGGCATTGATTTTCTTCGCGCCCTGTTCAAGGTTTAAGACGCAGAACGGGCATGAGGAAACGATAATCTCAGCTCCAACATCCAAAGCCTCCTTAACCCTTTCAGCAGCGATGTTGACTGCATAATCGTTGAAAGCCGATTTATATCCGCCACCAGCACCGCAACACATTGAATTCATCCTATTGTGCGCCATCTCAACGAGTTCGATCCCTGGGATTGACTTAAGTACTTCTCTAGGAGGTTCGAAAACGCCAGCATGTCTACCGAGGTGACAGGGATCATGATACGTCACTTTCGCTTTGATTTCCTTGGTGAATTTGAGTCTCTTTTCTTTGATGAGTTTTTGAACGTATTGTGAGAAATGATAGACCTCGAAAGTCGGATTCGAATAAAATCGGCCGTAGTCCTTCAGCGTTGTCTTATAACACCCGGCGCATGTCGTTATCATCGCTTTTGCACCTCTCTTCTCGATCGTCGTGATTGTATGTTCTGCGAACCTTGGTGTCAAATCGGTCATACCAGTTCTCAGTGCTGGTGATGTACAGCACCATTCATCCGCTCCCAAAACGTCAAGTTTGACACCGGCGCGATGGAGGACGATGACACCAGCCCTCGCGATATTCTGAACTCGATAGGATGCGGTGCATCCAGCGAAAAAGATGACCTCAGGAGTCTTCTCTCGCGGTACTTCTGATGGAAACCATGCGTCTCTCTTCTCTACCGGCTCTCCGTAGGGATTTTTCACTTTCTCTATTCTTTCATGGAATTTCTTATGTGCGGGTAATGGGCCAGCGCCATGCTCCACAACCCATTCTCTTACCTTTTCCCAAAATTCTGCAAATTCGATCTGAACGTGGCAGACGGTCCAGCATGCAGCGCATCCCGTACACATGTATAATGCCTGGACAAATTCATCGTCAATGTCGACTTTTCGGCCGAGAAGTTTGTCAACTGGTGATCTCCTCATCAATTGATTGAGGTAAAAAATCTTACCTCGAGGTGTAACCGATTCCCATGGTGTTTGCTTCCAGGTTTCACAAACCCGGACGCAGTAGCCACATTGCAGGCAAGCGAGTAAATCTCTCTTAATATCTGGTAGTTTAGCCATTTGCGCACCTCAATCAATTTGTCAGACCCGGAGCTGCTCTCAGTTGGAGGTGATTCGGGCTATGGATGATTACTGAATATTTATTTTTTCTCCAAATGCAGGCACCGATTCGAAACAATTGATCAATGATGAGCGGTTATCTAGACAATTTCCAATGAAATCTGCATCTCTTGCCCAGAAAGATCGAGAGAGATTTTTAAAGATGTTCAACAATTTTCAACACATTAGTATGTTAAAATTCAACCTTCAAGAATAGGGACGTATCCGTACCATGTGCCTTCAAGTTTTAACATGTGGATATTTTCTTCAAGAAGTTTCTTGTGACCTTCTTCCCATTTGGCTAGTCGTTCGAGGAGTGCTTTGACATTCGAATCAGATGTAATACTAGCTGCGTCGGTGTACAATCTAATTGAATTGTCCTCGACAAAAATGCCAACTTCGATGATTTTGATCTCACCCTCAACGGAACGGCAATTTTCTTGCAAGTTTTCTGAGAAAATCTTTTGAGGAATGAGGCCGGCATATCTCTTCAAAGGTTTCAATTCTGAGAGTTTCGCGTCTGGTTGAATTCGATGGATTTCACTTTCAATCATCGATCTATGCATCTCTTCGTCTCTTGCCAAACCTCTAAAGAGCGCAGACCCCCTTTCATCTTTAACGCATTTCGATAATTGCATGTAATACTCGTATCCAAATCTCTCGATCTCAATTGCCGCCACTAGAATTGAAATCTTGTCTCTGGCCTCGTCCACCCTTTCTCTCCCTCCATATCAATCAGAATTTACCAAAGTAATTGCCGTTTTTTCCAATCCTCGCCGCGTTCTTACAAATTGCCATGAATTTACCTTACGAGAAAACAATCGTTGTTCATTATTATTTATATTTTTTTAGAGATCTCAAGAAAGAAATTCATTGAGAGTGTAAGATCAGATTTCGCAATCCGAAATGTAAATCCTGACATAACGAAATTCTTATAGTGCTTGAAGGGGTTTTAGAGTCAACGCGAAAGCCTCCCTAGCAGGGCGTATCTTTCCTCACCAGACCTGCTAGAAATGAGGAGGCGGGAGGAGATTGGGACGGTTCGCGTGATCGTCCTATAAAAACAAAAGATGAGGAGGAAACGAGTCTATGTACGGATATTGGGGAAAAATTTTGAAAATAGATCTGAACACCAATAAAGTATCCACGCAGGAGTTCGACGAGGAATTTGCGAAGAAGTGGCTTGGAGGAGTTGGTTTCGGGATTAAAATCTGTTATGACGAAATTCCAGCCGGCGCCGATCCTTTGGGCCCCGACAATGTCTTCGTCCTCGCGGTAGGTCCTATCCAGGGTCACGGAATCTTAGGCTCCGGGAGATTCACGATCTCGTTCAAATCCCCCTTGACTGGCTTCTGGGGTCAGTCGACAGGTGGTGGATATGTAGCTGAGGAGCTCAAGAAATGCGGATATGATGCGCTGGTGATTAAGGGCGCGGCGAAGAAACCGGTGTGGATCTCGGTGATGGACGACAAAGTTGAAATTCACGACGCATCGAAGCTCTGGGGCAAGGACGTGCACGACACGCAAGAGGCGCTCTGGAAGGAAGTCGGTGACAAGAACGCTGTTGTAATCCCGATTGGTCCCGCAGCGGAAAACCTCGTAAGATATGCTGCACTCGTCACCTACGATGGTCACGGAAATGCTGGTCGGATGGGTGGAGGCGCTGTTTTGGGATCTAAGAAAGTGAAGGCTATCGTGCTCAAGGGAAACAAGAAAAACACCGCAAAGGATCCCGAGAAACTGAAGGCGCTGAAGAAGGAGGTTGCAGCTGCCGTCAAAGATAACCCATTTGCAAAGCAGAATCGAGAAGAAGGGCAAGCAATGGCTGTTATCCCTAGGGAACAGCTCAGCCTTCTGCCGATGAAGAACTTCTCCCTCGGATCGTGGCCTGAGGGTGCGAGGAAGATTGGATCCGCTGGTGGTGAATTCAACCAGGTTCTCAAGCCGAAGCCTGACGCATGCTCAAACTGTGTAATGGGTTGCCACAGACGTGTCAAGATTAAAGAAGGGACACCTTGTGATATGGATGGCTATGGTCCAGAATACGAGACACTCGGGATGATGGGTAGCAATTGCCTCGTGGACAACCTGAAAGCGATTAACTACGCCGGTCACCTCTGTAACATGTACAGCATGGATACGATTGAATTCGGTGGTGTCGTGGGCTTTGCGATGGAAGCCTACGAGAAGGGGTACATCAAGAAAGAGGATTTGGGATTCGAACTCAAATGGGGTGACGGGGTCGCGATGTGCAAGCTTGCCAAGATGATCGCGATGAGGTCAAACCCGATGGCGAAACTTCTTGGCGAGGGTTTGAAAGTAGCTGCGAAGAAACTCGGCTGTCCACAAATCGCCGTTGAAAAGGATAATGCCGTTATCCCAGCGCACGACCCGCGAGCGTTCTTCTCAATGGCTGTTAACTACGCGACAGGGCCGAGAGGTCCATGCCATGTAACTGGATTCCCTGAGGGTTCAGAGCTTGGCATTCCTGTGCCTGAGTACGATCTTCCGCCGATGGACAGATTCGATGACAAGTTGAAAGGTAAAGCTGCTGTTGCATGGCAGGACATTTGCCAGGTCGATAATGCATTGAGTTACTGTCTCTTCTACGACTTCGCTGGGTATACGCATCAGATGAAAGCGGACATACTCAACGCGATTACCGGCTGGAACTATACAACAAAGCAACTCTTCCAGGAGGTTGGTGGGAGAATTAACCAGCTCTGCAGGATGTTTGCTTTGAAGCACGGATATGACCCGAAGAGAAACGACACGCTACCGCCAAGGATGTTCGAACCACTCAAAGAGGGCGGTGCTGCTGGCAAAGTGCCTCCGCTCGATAAGATGCTGAAAGAGTACTACGAGGTAAGGGGCTGGGTAAACGGAATCCCGACGGAAGAAACACTTAGGAAATTTGGGTTGGACTTCGCAATTCCCGACCTGAAGAAAGTTCCAGACGGCAAGAAATGGATCTGGGCATAAGCCCTTTCCTTTCTTTTTTTGATTTTATTCATAAAATTATCGGTTTTGCATGCGAATTCTAAGTTAGGTTGTGGCTATAATAATGAGAAGACGTGACGGGAGAGCATAAACCCTGTCTCATTGTCACCTTTTCTTGACTTTTTCTGGTCCTCCTTTCGATATCAATGGTTGTAATTAGATTTTTTTCGAGGATTTTATTATCAAATTTTTATCTCTTAACATCTGGAGTGTTCCATAATATTCTGGAACTTTTTTCAATATCAGTAATAAATGAGGCGATTCAAAACCGACAAGAGTTATGGTAATTCATCTTAAGTCAACAGGATGTATTGTACTCGATTAGTTAATACTGATTTTGAGATTGACTCTGTTTTATGTATACTTTTTCAACTTTATACCGTTCAGGCGAATGGAGGTAAGCATTGTTATTGCTATAGCAAAGGAATCGGAGAAAGGGGTACAACTCATCATCATTTCACGATGTGATTCCGCATATTTGCACCCCGTTGATAACGGACTTGATCAATCTGAGATCATCGATCTCATGAGCGCTCCTCTAATGACAGTAATATTTCACCTATTGTGACAAAGTCTTAATGTCGATTTTCCAGTCATGCCTTTCCGGAAATGAAAATACAATAATCATAGTGAATTGGACCGCGTTTTGTCGTGTTGCACGGAAATTCTTGACATAGAAAGCAATAATCTACTCCCCTCCGATTTGCACATGTGGCTATATCGCAAAAGCGATTCTCCTTTGGTACACAACCCTTGTTACCGTTCGGACATTTTCCCATCCTCATCAGTGGGCAAATTTCGCAAGCAATGCCGCAGACACCAATTTTCATGCGTTCTATCTTTTCTTCCACGACTCATGATTTCTTGCATAATAGATGAATATTCTTATCCAATGAGAGTGCTTTGATTTCTCCTGAGATTCCGAAAATAAATCGGGAAGGTGAGGGATCTGAGGATTCTATCTTGGAATGTCAACGGTCTCAGAGCAGTCCTACGAAAAGGATTCATCGAGTGGCTCAAATCCGATAATCCAGATATCATTTGCATCCAGGAGACAAAGATTTCAGACCGGCAAGTGCCGCGAGAATTGAGTAGAATAAGGGGATATTACATTTACTTTTCGTCATCGCAGGGGAAGAAAGGATACAGCGGAGTAGGACTTTTTTCTAAGCGGGAACCAATTTCAATCGAGAATGGCATCGGCATTGAGAAATTTGATAAGGAGGGAAGAATCCAGGTTGCTCGATTTGAAGATTTTCTTCTTTTTAATGTTTATTTTCCAAATGGAAAGGCATCGATGGAACGTCTGAGATACAAACTCGAATTCTATGATTGTTTTTTGAATTATGTGAAAAAGTTGCTTGAAAAAAATGAGTACATTATCATTTGCGGGGATGTTAATACCGCGCACAAAGAAATTGATCTGGCGAGACCGAAAGAAAACGAGAAAGTTTCAGGATTTCTTCCGGAAGAGAGAGCATGGATCGACCGTTTAATTGAAAGTGGTTTCCTCGACACTTTTCGAGTTTTTAATCGATCACCCGGCCAGTATACCTGGTGGGATATGAAGACGAAGGCGAGAGAAAGAAACGTTGGATGGCGCATCGATTATTTCTTCATCAGTAAGAACATGTTAGATCGTTTGAAGACAGCATTTATATTAAAAGAAGTGCAGGGCAGTGATCACTGCCCCATTGGCATCGAGCTCACCTGATCGAAAGGCATCTATCGTTATTCCTTTGAACGCCTTAACTGGATCAAACGCCATATTGGGTTGACACTCAACTTCTTACCCTCACTTCTCGATCTTCCAGTGATCAGGATATCTTTCTTAAACAACCATACAGCAATGTATACTGTGAGTAGCCCGAATAATGCCTCGTAAATGATCCCTGCGGCGACAAATGTATAGTTGTCTAGCATCAGGTTCTGCATAGCCAACATCGGATGTGAAAAAGGAATTGCAAATAGTATAATCTGAACGGCAAAAGGAAGCGTATCGAAGTCGCCAAAAATGAGAATGAACATTGGAATGATTGCTAGGAAGGTAATGGGCATCGTCAGTGTCTGCGCGGATTTCATATTCTTTGCGAAAATGCCCAGCAACATGCAAAGAGCGAGTGCCGCAAAAAGACTGAGAAAGAGTGTAATCCCTGTTAACAGGTAATCGAAAAGATTCAATTCGAAGCCATAAGCTGCCAAATCTACTGGTGATTGTTGCTGGATTGAAGAGATGTAATATCCGAAGCCGATCATATAAATGACTGCCATAATCAATCCAACAATCGCAGCACCGACAAGTTTTCCGAAGACGATTGAACTCCTTTTCACAGGTAATGTGAGGAGCGTTTCGAGTGTCTTATTTTCCTTTTCACTTCCCATAGAGGAGATGACCGTTCCACCAGAAATGACGATGACAAGAACGACTACGAGAGGAATTACGAAACTCTGTTGTGAAAGAATACCCATGATCGTCGTTGGAGATACGCCCGTTAGTTGCCTGTTCTTGAATATCGTCGTCTCGTTTTTGATAGTGGGGTTAAGAATAGTTTCAGGGCTCACCTTCGATTCGTTACCAATAAGATGCTCTGCAATCTCAAAATTCATCTGCTGGATGAGCGCTTCAACAACACCTGATGGAATACTGTCGAGGACGCCACTTCCTCTCATGATCCAAATGATTTGGATTTCGCCTGACTTATTGTTCAAAATGTTCTCTGAGAAATTATCTGGAAAAATAATAAGCGCTGTCCCACCTTTTTCCTCAACTGTTCTAATCCCCTCATTAATATCGGAGGCATTATAAACAACCTCAGCGTGCTTTGTGAGCGAAGACACTGCGATTTCCGAAACTGGTGTCTTGTCGAGATCGATGACGCCAATAATAGGGGTTTTTGTAGCTTCTTCACCAACACTGCCTATCATGTTTCCTAGCGATCCGAAAATAACAGCCATAACGATGATCGGCACAATCGTCGCCGGTGTTAGAAGTTCTCTGATCTCCTTCTTTGTAATGTTCAGAAATCCTCTCATGAGACCACCTTGACAAACACGTCCTCGATATTTTCAGCGCTGTATTTTTCTTTCAGCTCTTTGGGAGAACCGGTTTCAACGATCTTGCCGTCGTTGATGAGTGCAATGCGATCGCATAAAAATTCAACTTCGAGCATGTTGTGCGATGAGAGGAGGACTGTCATCCCCTCGGCTGAAGCTTTCCTCACGATGTTTCTGATCTCCTTGGCATTAATTACATCGAGACCTGAGGTGGGCTCATCGAGAATTGCAATTTTTGGTTTAACCATGAGGGCGCGGCCAACTAAAAGGCGACGTGTCATCCCTTTACTGTAGGTCTCCACTTTATCGTCGATTCTCTTACCGATATTTGCGATACTGATGCCTCTTTCCACCATCGATTCATATTGTTTCCCGAGCGAAGGATCGAAGAAAGCCGCAATGAATTTCAGATACTCCCTTCCCGTCAGATTCTTGTAGGCGCCAGCATCTTCAGGAAGGTAACTGATGATCTTCCTTATTTCATCCTGATCGCGTTCAAGATCCTTATCGAATATTCTCACACGGCCTGAAGAAATCTGCAATAATGTTGCGAGGATCCTGAGCGTTGTTGTTTTCCCTGCGCCATTTGGGCCAATCAAACCGAAGATCTCACCTACGTCAACGGAAAATGATATTCCCTTGACCGCGGTGAATTTTCCGTACGTCTTGACGAGGTCGCGCACCTCGATAGCCTTCAATAGGTAACCCTCCTCGAATCCCTTAATCGATCCCTTGATCGAATGCACTTCATATTAACTTGACTGCCTAGGAATCGATCATATCAGTTCTTAATCCCAGCTTCCTCATCAGTGTGAGACAATTTCTTGGTGCGTACGCATTGTAATCGTTGTTCCAGTATCCATAAACCTCTTCAACATCAAGTGATTCCAGAATCCGGGTCCATTCATTGATCTCGTTCTCGCTGTATTCATAGCGGTACCACGACTTGCGACCATGCCATCTCACGTATGCGAAGCCAGCAGTGATCACATCTCGGATAATCATTTTAGGGGAATCCACGAGACAAGTTGCCACCTTGTATTTGTCCATTAAAGATTTTGTTTTTGAAGTGATCCAACTTTGATTTCTGAACTCGATTGCATATTTGTGATTACTGGGAAGCGCGGCAAGGAAGCTCTCAAATTTGTCAAAGTCCAGTTTCATTGCAGGTGGTAGCTGTATTAAAATGGGGCCGAGTTTTTCGCCTAACAGGTCCAGTCTCCCGATAAAAACCGATAAGTCCTCCTCGACGCTTTCGAGACGCTTCATATGAGTGATCTTACGACTCATCTTGGGACAAAAAATAAAATACTCAGGTGTTTTGGCCATCCAGCCCTTGACCATGCCTTCGTACGGAAGCCTATAAAATGACATATTAATCTCGACCGAGTCGAAATATTTTGCATATTCTACAAGCATCTTTTCTGGTGGGCAGTCTTGCGAATAAAACTTTCCAAGCCAGTCCCCGTAGCTCCAACCGCTACAGCCGAGGTGGTATCTTTTAGTAGACATCGTTGTTATCATTCGCTTTAGTTCTTATAAATTCGAATGTTGAGATTGGCCAGAACCGAAAAACGTTTTGAAAAGAATATATTTTCTTAACTTCCAAAACGACAGGCGCAAATCCTAGACAATGCAGAATCATCACATCGGCGCTGTCGAAAAGAATTCCTCATCAGCGAAAATATTCAAATCATCGAAGAGATTCTTCTTTACAATCTAATCAATACATTTTAAAATCAAGTGTGGTGATATTTCATTTTTAATACTATTAGCACGACGTTCAAACTTAGCGCGATGGCATTCCAGAAAATAACTGGCAAACTGTTTATCAGGATGCCGTAAACCATCCAAAGAAACATGCCAATGCCGAGGAGCAAAAGCATGCCTGATGAAACATCTTCCATCTTTTTTGTTTTAAATCCCTTGACAATCTGAGGAACGAATCCCATAGTCGTGAGGAAACCAGCTAATAAGCCCAGAAGTGTCCATTTATCCATGATCGGAAATATCTATTCCGCAGATTATCCTTTCTGCCGCCGATTCTTTGTGATAGAAATTCCTTTTACACACTTTCTCATCATATAGGATATCTGGTAAATTCGTTATTACCTCAATCAATCATAGGCAGAAAAGGACACAATTCTGTCAGAAACTGATATTCAGCCTCGCTCCATTGGTTGAGATGAGATCCATGATTTTGTAGTATGAAGATCTTCAGAAAGCGACGCCGTGAAAAAATGCTTATGATTGAAACTATTCAATATGCATGAAAGAAGTTGAAGGCAAATATAGTGCGATCCCATCACTCAGTCCTCGCGTATCTTGTATAAAAAATGCATTACTGGTTCAATATCGCACATACCAATTCTAATTATTTGAATAATCTCCTCTTGAATAATCTCCTTTACCGTCTATTCAATGACCCGAATTTTATTAGCCGGTGAATCATTATTTGTCTGACGAATCTTGCGAAATTTACATTGTGTACCATATCATTGGAATGGTGAAGAAACGTGTTGATTGAGGTTCTCGGCCTCCTCTCGCTTGGTTTTCTTGTGGGGCTCAGCGGGGCCATAATCCCAGGTCCGCTTCTCGCATTTACTGTACTTGACACAAGTAAGAAACAAAAAATAACGGCGCATAGAATCATCTTCGGCCATGTTGTCTGGGAATTAGGAATCATTCTTCTCATTTTCGTCGGTTTTGGCAATCTCTTGATCAACAACAAGTGGATTGTTTTTCTTATTGGTGGGGTTGTTCTCATTTTCATGGGAGCAATGATGATGCTTGGAAAGAGGGGAGAAATCAGGCTGAAGAGCTCTCGGGTTGACTCTTCTTTTCTTGGCGGGATTTTTTACACAGCATTCAATCCATCACAACCCGTCTGGTGGGCAACCGCCGGCCTTGCCTTATTGGTCACAGGATTGGAGGTATTGGGTATTATCGGCGTCATTCTTGTCACTTTGGGGCACTGGCTATCGGATTTTGCTTATTATTTGATCGTCTCTTTCGTAATTCATCGACATGAGGAATTCATCAATCCCCGCCAGAGACAGCTAACATTGATCCTCGGTACCTTTCTCTTAGTTCTAGGCATCTATTTCTTAATCGCGAGTTTTGGTATTTAGGTTGAATCTTCGATGGTGATTAACCTTTTGGCAAAATTATTTCGAAATAATCTTTGGGGCGTATTGCAAAGACATTAAACTATCCAAAAAAGTACAGGTACTCACAGATGGTCAATAGCCAATGCTATTGATTTTTTAAAGATGGCGTTTCTGCAAATTTGAAAAGGGTCAAAAATCACTTCAACATAAAGGTAAAAAGATATTCGTTGATCGACTCCTTGCAACTCGTTCTCTTATATCCCGTAGCACATTCTTTTCTAAGCCAAAAGACAAATTTGAAGTTCATCCTTTTCATAAATAGAACGCATCTTCGCATCACATTTCTCAGCTTAATGAGACCTCAAAGAGTCTGCGATACGCTCTTTCGTTGTATATTTCATTATCAGTAATATCTAGAGTGAAAAATTCGTGAATAACACCTTATCAACAAATAAGATCCACTCTAGGGAGTCGGGTTAAATACAATTTTGATGTAGATGAATGGGAACCAAAAATCTTAATGTCCAGTTCTCCATTTGTCAATTACTCAGGGATCTCCGGTCTGAGCATTATGTTTCATCATATTCTTCTTCGCTCTGTCATACGAGTGCTCGATCGCTTCCAGAGTTATGAATTCCTTTTCAAGTGAAGCTTTCTGAAAGTTAAACTCGCGCACGAAATCCTCGACGTGACGATCAAAAGCCTCCTGGTCACCGAGACCCGTGTCCAGCTTTAGCGCCATTTTGTAGCCAGCTATTTCAAAAAGCCATTTGAGCGTACTTAGATCGTTCTTATCGATTCCTCTTGTCAATTCCATTTTATAAATAAGCTCACGCCAGTATTCCGCCCATGCAGGCGTGAGATAGAAGACTCCTGGGTAGCGTTTTAATAAGTGATAATAGCCATCTGTACCGCCAAGTACTGCTGCGATGCAATCATCCACTGGCCGGCCCTGATCATCCGTGAGCATGAAAAGGGTTTGTCTGCAATCATTCTCAATCTCAGAGATATCTTTGAACGCATTGCCACAGAGGCCATAAAAGAGAAGGATCGATCTACACTTCTGTGCGAGGAGATTCACAGATTCTAAGACTTCCTTACGCAATTTCTGAGGGTCTTCATGTAGTCCCATGGATTTCATGAGTATCAAAACATTAAAGCCATGTTCTGGGAAGTGATCAAGTTCGTCTTGTTTGATCGGGCAAATCTTTGCCCCGACTTGTGCCCTTGTCAACTTCATTAATAGGTTCCTCGAATCCTCGTTTTCGATGACGTAGACTCGTGCGATCTCCTTATCGCGTTTGATAGCATAGACGATTTCGTTCTCGAGAATGGGGCAACCGATAATGCCAAGAACGCCGGACACGGAATTCACGGGGTATGAATCACAGCACTTGTATTAATGATTCTTGTTTGAAATTCGATTCGAACTCGAAAATTGCAGTTTCAAAACATGGGAAAGACCCAAAATCCGCAAACCGATTTTCATGCTGCAAATATAACTAGGTTTGAACATATCGTGAATTCTGGGCAGACAAGAAATTTGCTTGTGACTGAGATGATTTCCTTTTTGATTGTAGATGCCTCATATAGTAATTAAATCATCAATCCTACATGATTGGTAACACTCTCGACTCCATTTTTCACGAAAAGATAATTGAAGGGTGCCCCTCAACTTGATGTCTTCTGAGAAATTCGTTCGACAATTGGACGAGTGAAATGGGCCCGGCCGGATTTGAACCGACGACCATCTGGTCTCTCAGAAAGATCTTATGAGCCAGACGCTCCGCCAGACTAAGCTACGGGCCCTTTGGTTCACGGATTCAGGTTATTATGCGGATTCATATAAAGCTGTTGTCCTTTGTCAGCTATCAAATGGCGATCTCAGTTGTTAACCTTTGGAGGTGATTCGTTATATTTCTAACTCGAATGTTTGGGATTGTCAATGAGATGTTTATGGTAAAGTGCTTGACTCCTTTTGATCAGAGGCTCATTTCCGCACTCCAGGTAATAAGTTATATCGAGGCAGTGCGCATTGATCAATCGAAATGGGGAATCACTTAGGAAAGATTTTTAGGGAGTAAATCGGGATTGACTTCGAAAGAGTTCCTCATTTACTTGCTTATCATCGTAACGAACGATTTTTCATTGTGCAACAGGTTGGAGCAGACTAGATAATCAATAGGATAGCGTAAGACTCGTGATAGTTGTGAAAATCGTTGATCCGCCTCTCAATGCGAAAGCGTCCATATAGTTGCCGATGATGGATATATGATCAGCGTGTTTTTTGGAGAATTGACATAAGATGATTTTTCTGCTGTTCACAAATTTGAAGATGGGTAGCTTGAACTGAATCATGATGGTCTCTTGAGACTTGTGTCTCCAGAGAAATATGCGTATAAATCGATAGCATGGATGAGGCGAAATGAATTTGTGGAGGAGCAGAAAGTCAGTTATTTGAAAGTGAGAGAATATAGAGGCACGGCTAAAACCTTTGAAAATAATGAAAGTACAGGCATTAGAGGAAGATCTAGATGATTAAAGGGGCGATGATCCTTGACTCCTTTAGAAGAAGACCTTGCATTGCTCTGTGAGAAGGCGAAACAGTATGGTGCATCGAGGGCAACAATCATCTCTGCTGGCAGAATCGTTGTCGATCCAAGAGCCCGTCTCAAATGTATGATTCCGCTATGCGCGAGTTATGGCGTTAACCTTATGTGTCCTCCCAACGTCATAACGCCAGAAGAGTTTGCAAAAATCCTCTCACTCTATCGTCAAGCGATTCTTGTAGAGGTTCCGTTAACAGTTAATGATGATTTCACAAAGATCCTTAGTCAGAAAAAGTCGTTGTCGGAAATCCGAGAAGATCAGAATTATCGAAATTCATTATCAAAAGGTGATAGACAGCTTATTGAGATTCTCTGCAAACTCGAGAAGGATTGTCTTGAAATGGGTTACAGGTTCGCCACTGGTCTATCGGCTGGAACTTGCAGGCTTTGTGAAGAATGCGTCGGACAGCTTTCTGGAGAACCTTGCAAACATCCCTTCGAAGCAAGACCTTCGATGGAAGCAGTTGGTATTGACGTGATCCAGACAGCAAAGAATGCTGGCATCGATCTAAAATTCTTTACAAAGACGGCGCCTGTGTGGCTTGGTCTGCTCCTCGTGGATTGATCGGGAAAGTAAAAGAATTACTGGGCATACATCCTCTCTTTTTCAAGAGTTTTTCAAATGATGCTATGACGGATTGTTTAGATGATCACAATTTCTTTGAAAAAATGATTGAAAGTAGAGCGCCGTCGAGCGGGATCGAACCGCTGACCTTGTGGTTTCAACTCCCTAGGAGGGATTAACAGCCACACGCTCTACCAGCTGAGCTACGACGGCACAATTGGGCGAGGCTCTAAAATGCCAGCCTCATATTAATCCTTTTTCCTTGTATTAACTAATTGTCATTAGAGCCAATAATGAATTTTTAGCGCAATTCTCTTAAATGAATCGTTAACTCGCGAATATGAAATCTAAAATCGGCAACAATTTATCGCTCAACCAAGCGATTCGCGAAGCTCTTTAACAGTGTTGCTCATCGAATCAAGTGTTTTCTTAAGATTGTCGAGGAACGGCTGTAATTTATCCGTCGTGACAGCTCCCTCTGGAGATGGCTTTATGAGTCCTTCCTGTTCAAGAATCCTGAGGGAATACCGTACTTTATGTTGCGGGCAGTTCAGTAATTCAGACAATCTTATTATACCGATTGGTTCGTGTGTCATGATTGCTTTGAGCATTGTCACGTGCCTCTGGAGCAAATCGATCTCGCTTTCGATTTTGCTTGTTAAAATGCTTCTTCCTCGCATTTTCTTCTCCAAGAGACGTGATAACATGTGTTGATATTTTATTTTATCTATCTCCTTTTATTGAACGGTATGAAACGGGACTTATCCAACAAAATGAAATTGCGGTCATAAGCCATTCGAGAATACCTAGTTGTCAAAAACTTCGGTCATTAGCCTTTAATTAAAGATCAAAAGCAACCCCATTGTTTGAGTTTTCGCGATTGAATTCTCTGCGCGTCAAAAATGAGTCATTGACGAAGACATTCATATTTGATGAAATCATCATGTTATTAGGTTGTGTAATGGATCCAGGTAACGCTTTGAGGCGAATTATCCATATGCTGACCCCTGCTTTTTTAGTATATTACTTCTTACCTGACCCTCTTTGGATCGGAGGTCTTGAAAGAGAACATGCGTTGCTCCTCCTTCTTTCAATTATCCTCATTGCTGAAGCTCTACGCCTAATTTTCAAGCCACACATCATCGGTTTGAGAGACTATGAGCAATACCAGATATGTGCGGCAGTTTGGGCAGCCGTTGGCATGACCATCGCCTTTCTTTTCTTTCCCCTTGAATACTCAGCGCCAGTTCTTATGGGAATGGGCTGGGTCGATCCGCTTATTGGAGAGCTGAGAAAGAGAAAAAGTCATTTCTATCCAATAGTCCCCCTCATCATCTATTTTGCAATTGCTTTTTCCTTAATGATTTATTTGATCGGTTTGACTCCCACGGTTTTCATCGCAGCGTTTGTTGCGACATTTCTTGCTGTTGGTATTGAAAGAGTTAAATCAAGATTCGTCGACGATGACTTTCTTATGATCGTTGTACCACTGATAGGGATTGCTATGACATTCGCCCTTGTCAAATAAATATAAAGGACAGATCACCGTCCGAAGAACGATTTCTTCGGGTATCTGGTTATTCCTCTCTGAATGATTTGAACAGGGCCATTGTGGCAATTCTGAGCGTCTTCAATTGTATCGTGTACCTTATCGCAAACGAGACACTGATAGACCACTTTCATCCCTTTCCGGAAACTCCAAAGAGGTTTATAATACATTTGAATGATGCAGCGATGCCAGTCCCATTATTTCTCAGCTTCTGGCTCCTCTTATGCATGCTATCCTTTTATATTTTCACAATTCAATAAGGTACCGTATGAACAGGATCAAGGTTATCAACGACCCCTCTGATCTCGTACCAATGTTGAGGGCGGTTGATACCAAGGTAAAAAGGGAAGTACTGAAGGAAGTGACGCTTGAGTGGCGCACTTCGAAGGAGATTGAAGAAAAATTCGGTCCAGAGGGCAAAGAAGCACTCAAATTCTTTGAGAAAATGAAGCTCGTTGAAACGAAGTGGCAATCGGTTGCAGGATCTCATCCAGACAAAGCCTACCATACCTATTATACTTCCTTCCATATTAACGCATCTTGGCCAGTGTACGAAATCAGCGATGTCCTAGCTGCGGCCATGATGTCTGACGAGGAATTTCAAGAAATCGAGAATAAGATCCTGGACCTTGTGGGGTCAGAGGGTAAATTTGCTGGTGACGTTGCCGAAGCTCTTGGTATCACGTCGACGATGTTGAAAAGTCTTGTCAAGCGCTCGGTCAAACTCGATTATCGTGGCCATAGGATTGAACGTATTAAAGATTGAATTTTGGAAGCTTTTAGAATGACAGAGATTTGGGTGTTGAGACTAGGTCATCGCCCCGAGAGAGACAAGAGAGTGACAACCCACGTAGCTCTAACAGCACGAGCTTTCGGTGCGAAAGGAATCATCGTGACAACAAAGGATGAGAGATTAGAAGAAGGAATCCGAAGCGTAAATGAGCGATTCGGAGGAGACTTCGAAATAAGAACGGGGATCAGCAACTGGAAAGGATTTGTAAAGAATTTCGAGGGGGATGTCGTCCATCTGACGATGTATGGCATTCATATTGATGATGCACTCCCTAAGATAAGATCGGAAAAGTTGCTCATTGTCGTCGGTGCGGAAAAGGTTCCAGCAGAAATGTATGAGCTCGCAACCTTTAACGTTGCGGTGGGAAATCAGCCGCATTCCGAAGTAGCAGCCTTAGCAGTATTCCTTGACAGATTTCTCAAAGGTGAAGGACTCCGAAAGGACTTCAAGGGCCGAATGAAAATCATTCCGTGCGAGAGAGGGAAGAAAGTTGTCAGTGATTCCGACTGAGGAGGAATGTCTCCGAATTCTCATTGAAGAGGGAGCTGATTCCAACGTTATCGAACATTGTTGTGCGGTTAAAGAGGTGGCTAAGAGAATCGGAGAGTGCTGTGGCGCTAACATCGAACTTGTGATTGCTGGTGCACTCCTTCATGATATTGGAAGAACGCGAACGCATGGGGTTGACCATGTAATCGAAGGGATGAAGATCGCCATGAAACGGAATTTGCCTACCGACATCGTGAGAATCATTCAGAGGCATCTTGGCGCGGGGTTAACTGAGAAAGAGGCAGAGCTTCTCGGTTTTCCGCCAGGTATTTACATGCCAGAAACGCTCGAGGAAAAGATTGTCACGCATGCTGATAATCTCGTTGATGATAAAGGTGTGAGGACGGTTTGGGATGCTTCTGCCGATTTCGAGAGGCGCGGTTTACTCGACGCCGCAAAAAGAATGCGATTGATGCATGAAGAACTTTCTCGATTATGCGGCAAGGATATCGACGAATTGCTTTTTCCTCTAAGGAAGCGTATGAAGCTTAGTGGGTTGTGTAGCGAGTATACTTCCCCGCAAGGTATGAATCCCTGAGTTTGTGATATTCCTCTGCATTTCTGGCGGCACGCTCTTTTATGCCTGGATCATCTTGTTTGATAATTTTTCCTGGAACGCCGACTACGATTGATTTCGGCGGTATTTTTGTCCCTGCAGTGATCAAAGCACCAGCACCGATAATGCATTCGTCACCGATGATTGCACCATTCAGAATCGTCGAGTGCATACCGATGATACAGTAATCGCCGATCGACGCGCCGTGAATGACCGCACCATGGCCAATCGAGACATTTTTTCCTATGATATTTGGTGAGTCTTCATCGCCGTGAATTGTCACGTGTTCTTGAATATTCGAACCCGCACCAACTCTTATCGCATTAAGATCTCCTCTTAGAACAGCATAGGGCCAGATACTGACACCCTCTTCGATGATGACATTGCCGATAATGACTGCCGTTGGATCAATGTAGACTTTTCCTCTAATATCGATTTCCATGAGCGCCCCGAATGAAATAGAAAGGAAAAAACTTCTCTTTTTGTCTATAACTTTCTTATTATTCTCTATAATTTCACAGGCGGTTTCTTGGTTGTCACTCTCTTTGGGAAATACTTAAGTATGATCACATCGCCGACGGCCTGGATCCATCGGTAAGGAATGTTAATAGCCTTCGAATCTTCGACAAGTAGCGGATTCGTCTCATTTATGAAAATGCCATCAATGCATTTCTTCTCCAGTTCAATGACAAGGTTGTTGACATTTCCGACGAAGATTCCATTTGGGGTATAAACCTGCAACCCGATGAGTTCCGAAGCTTCCTCCAACATCAGCTATCCCTTCTCCATATGTCTCTTGCTTCTTAAAAAGCCTTCGGATTCTAAAGTGTGAGTGAGGTTTATCCTGTTAATCGACTATTGAAAACAACAAGGGAGAAAACTGTTGTCGGTTTGATCTTTGGTCTGCAACCAATTGTAATTATCATCATCCTCCTTTTCTTTGGGAGGATTGACGATGCAAATCCTTGAATTATTAGGCAGAAACTTTAATAAAAGACGTAATATTATCGGTTTTGTCTAAATCGAACACAACCGATGGGTGATTATAATATGGACGAATTGGAAGAGATTCGAAGGAGAAAACTCAAGGAATTAATGGAAGCGGCGGGAAAGGATGCAACCTCTCATTGGCCGTCAGAACCCGTCGAGATTAGTGACACCGAATTTGATAACTTTACGAGGAAATATGAGATGGTTGTGGTGGATTGTTGGGCGCCATGGTGCGGTCCGTGCCGGATGATTGCCCCCATTGTAGATAGCTTAGCCAGGGAGCTTCAAGGGCGCGTCGCATTCGGAAAACTGAACACCGATGAAAATCAAAAAATTGCTTTGCAGTATCGGATACAGGCTATCCCAACGCTCCTCGTTTTCAAGAATGGAAAACTTGTTGACAGAATCGTTGGCGCTGTTCCAAAAGACCAGATTATGAAAAGAATTCAAAAATTTATGTAGTGGCTCAAAAATGAAAAACGAGGAATATCGAATCAGACTCGAGAAACTTGAAGAGGAACTTGCAGAACTGGAGGCAAATCGGCCTGCTCATTCGCCCAAGCCTTCTCTCGAGATGAGAATTGATGAATTGCGTGATGAAATAGCCATCCTAAAAAAGAAGCTAGAGGGAAAATAGCAGCCATCAATTTTTTTTGGTGCTGATGAAATTCTTGTGTTGCGTAGAACAACTGTTATAACGGCGCAACATCATTTTTCATTTGATGAAGGATTTGGAAACAGATGTTGGAATCATAGGATGCGGACCCGCTGGACTGCAAGCTGCCATCCATGCAGCGAGGAGCAAAGTGAAGGTTGTGGTCATTGGTCATCCAGAGAGAAGTGCGCTGATGAAGTCAAGAGTTGAGAATTATCTCGGAATCGAATCAGCGGAAGGCGAAGAAATTTTGAAAATGGGGGTAAATCAGGCGAAAAAATTTGGTGCACAAATCCTGGAAGAAGATGTGATCAAGCTGAGTAAAGATGAAAAGCGCTTCTTAATCGAGACGGACCACGAAAGAAAAATCAAGGCTAAGGCGCTTATATTAGCGCCTGGCATTTCGAGAGTAAAACTAGGTATTAAAGGCGAAAAGGAATTCCTCGGTCGGGGCGTCAGTTACTGTGCATCATGCGACTGCAATTTCTTTAGAGGCAAGAGAGTTGCAGTCATAGGTGATGAGAGCATTGCCGCATCATCGGCGCTTCTTCTAAAAGATTACGCTAGCAAAGTCTTCTGGGTATCAAAAGAAATGAAAGTTGCAAAACCATTGCTCGACAAGATCAAATCGACAACGATTGAGATCATCTCACCAGCCGTGCCCCTGAGAATCTACGGTGACGAGGTTGTCACTGGTCTAGAACTTGATGATGGTCGGAAGATCGATCTTGACGGCGTTTTCATCGAGCTCGGTGCAATGGGTTCAATCGAACTTGCACTCGAAATCGGGATCATACCAGATCCAAGTGGACTAATTTCCGTCGATAATACTTGTAAGACAGAGGTCGACGGTGTTTACGCTTGTGGCGACGTGACTGGTCAACCATGGCAGTTGGCAAAGGCGGTCGGACAAGGCTGCATTGCAGGTCTTAAGGCAGCGGAGTTCGTCAAGAACCAGGAGGGTTAACATCTCGATATGGCTCTCGAAAATGAATTGATTGCGGGGATACTACGCGGTGAAGGCGGATTTAGAGAGGCGCTAAAAAAGGTGCTCGAAGAGGACCTCCAGATGAGCGTCTCTGAGTTCTGCGCGAAAACGGGACTCTCAATGAGCACAATTTATAAGATCATGCAGGAGAGGAGAGAGCCAAATCTACGGACTGTGAGGAGTATTATCTTGGCAGTTCGCAAACTTGAGAAACATCCGACGGGCAATTTCATCGCTGTCATCGCAAGTAGGCCAGTTCTTGAGAAAATCGAGGAACGTACGATCAAAATTGGTGACAAGAACATCAGGGTTAAGGAATATCCTGCGGCGACGATGGAAGAAGCGATCATTTCCGCCGTAAGAGCTGAAAAAGACGGCGCCCTTGCTGTTGTCTGTGCGCCCATTGTCGCTCCAACAGTCGAAAAGATCCTCTCGGTGCCGGTGACAGTTGTGATTCCTCACGACTCTGTGGTGAGAGCGATTGAGATTGCGGCGAAAAAGGTCTATTGAGTTAAGTCGATGGTGTTGGTCTGACGACCTCTCTTTCTAACTCTGCCAAAATGTGTTTTCTGAGTGATGCGAATTCGACGCTCGCTCTGTCTCTGGGTCGAGGCATCGTGATATCGAAGATTTCTTTAATCGTTCCTGGGCGGGCCGTCATGACGACGATGCGATCAGCCAGATAGACCGCCTCGTCGACCGAATGCGTCACGAAGAGCACAGTTTTCTTTGTCTCAGCCCAGATGCGCAAGAGCTCTTTTTGCATCATGTTTCGCGTCTGCGCATCAAGCGCCCCAAATGGCTCATCCATTAGAAGGATTTTTGGATCATTGGCAAGTGCACGCGCGATCCCCACTCGCTGTTTCATACCACCAGAGAGTTCGTATGGATGTGAATCCTCGAAACCTTTTAAGCCGACGAGTTCGATATATTTGTCAGAAATCGCTTTTCGCTTTTCTTTTGGGACTTTCTTGATCTCTAGTCCAAATTCGATATTTTTTCTAACCGTTCGCCATGGAAACAGAGCGAACTCCTGAAAAACCATACCGCGATCTGAACCTGGTCCTGAAATCTCAACCCCATCAATTTTCACAGAGCCGGAAGTCTTTGTTTCGAGTCCTGCAACGATGCGTAAGAGAGTTGTCTTCCCACAGCCTGAGGGGCCGAGTACACAAACAAATTCGTGATCCCTCACCTCGAGGGTGAAATCGGTGATCGCAACGAGTTCCTCATCATCCTTGGGAAATCTTTTTTCAAGTTTATCGATGGTCAGTGTCATTTCATCCCCATCAATCGTGATAAATACTGCTCAACGTACCTACTGATACCCACGGTCAGGATTCCAAGAATAGCAATGACGACCATTCCAGCATACATATATTCGTATTTACCAAGCTGCTCCATAAAGTAAATATAGTAACCAACCCCACCTCCCACAGCGCCGATCATTTCCGCAGCTACAATACACATCCAACCGATACCTAAGCCGATCGTGATACCGGTCATGAGAAAAGGAACGGTTGATGGGAAAATCACTTTTGTGAATAGTCTTAAGCGATCTGCGCCTAGCGTCCGTGCTGCATCTATGAGTGTTGGATCGACCGATTTCACGCCAAAGATAACGTTTGAAAGAAGAGGAAAGAAAACACCGATAAAGATGACCATAACCGGACCCCAAAAGAGCTTGAAAATGAGGAGAAATACTGGCACCCATGCAATCGGTGGTATGGGTCTGAAAACTTCGATCACTGGCTTTGCAACAGTCTCTGCTGTCCTGAAGAATCCCATCATCAACCCGAGCGGGACTGCAACACAAAATGCGAGGACAAAGCCGAGGAGAAATCGTTGGAGGCTTGATGCGATATTATCGCCCATTGTGATGCCAAGGGATGGAGCTGGTGTCAGAAACGAATCGATAAATGCCCGGAAGACCTCATAGGGTCCAGGTAGGTATGCACGGTTGATAATTATCGAAAAAATCCACCATACGAACAGGAATCCAGCCAGGGAAAGGGGCGTGATCCATAAAATCCGAAGAGTCCCAGTCTCAGAGATCTTTCTCCATCTTTTTTTCAGCCTTTCCCAGGGTGAGCTCATCTGCATCCCTTATTGAATTAAAAAAGAAAAAGGTTTGTAGGGATGCTACGTTCCCTTGAGCTTTAGTTTGTACCCGTGCTCGTTTGCGTAGTACATTAACAATAGATGCTGAATCGAACCGGGTCCTGGTGTTGCGATCGTTTGGCCGTTCAACTCGTTAAAGTTCGCGATACCAGCTTTTGCAATAATCGCCGAACCACCGCTGTTGACCAGGGAAACGATTTCAATCTGGATGTTTGCGTTGATGCGCTTCAGCAGTGCTGGTGGGCTTCCGAGATAACCCATATCGATTTCATTTCGAGCAAAACCGTCCATCAGGAATGCACCGTTTGCATAAGGCAGAGGTGATTGAATCTCGACACCATACTTTTCAAAGAGCGTCTTTCCGCCCCATAGCGTTTCGTTCATCGCGACAACTCTCGCAAATTGATGAAGATCGCCCATCAGATATCCTAGTTTCACGGTGCCGAGAATTGTATCGCTAGGCTCAACCGTCATTGCCCTCTCTAAATAACTTGTGTTGACGACCGAATTGACAAAAGCTGTCACGTTCGGGAATTCGCCAAGGGAAGTGATTTGTCCTAAGTCAGCGAACATTGAAGTATAATTTTCAAACCATTTCTTCACTGGCTCTGTAATCTCATAATTGAATTCGATATGCTCAATCGCCGACTCGACGACTGTTGTATTTCTATTACTGAATTCTGCACCGATCTCCAAAAGTTTTGTGTAATTATCACCGCCATTTTCAATCGCTTCGATGATCCAGTTTGTCGCTTCGATGTGCGCTCTGATAACCCTTGCAACGAGATCATTATTCTTTGCAGCTTCTGAATCAGCAAAACTCTTCTTCACTGCGATGACGCAGCATGGATGATGTGGCCAAATATCGTTAGACCAGGCGATAACGGTGGCGGTACCATCAACTAAGGAGTCCGAAACATATGGTTCCCAGCTGACAGCTCCTTGAACGGTGTTTGTCTGCAGCGCAGCACGCTGGTTCGCTGGTGCGATGGCACTCCAATACACGACCTTTTCTTCCGCGGCAGGTTTGTACAAAACAGCCACGGATACAACGGCGAGAACTGCAATAATCGCAATAACAATTGCATAGATTGCCGATCGCTTCATAAGTTCACCGATTTCAATAGTTTAACGGGTCTATAAATGGTTTCCCCCTAGAAGGATAAAAATTGGCCTATTTGTACATTTTTTTCTTCGCAATTCTACATAATGGTATTCGACAGTCCTATCTCGAAAGATCGTCGGTTGCTATAATGTTGGTATTTTACCTTTGAATGGCCAAGTTACTCAATCTTAATTGAAACTAGGATCGTGATGTTTATGTTATTTCAGATTTTTCATTTATAAAAGGCGCGGTACTAGATTTTTGAGAGCGTTTTAAAAAAGAATCACGCTATCGAAAGAAAAAAATTAATAAGCTTTAATAATCTCGAGTTATGCGATACTATGTTCCAGCTCAACGTCGTAAGCAATACACCATTAACGCCCATAAATGATATTGATGAAGTTGCCATAGAATTCCTCAAGCAAATAGGTTATTTGCCAGTGAACTTCGATCCGAGGAAGAAAAGGGCAAACTCAGCGGAAGGAATTCCTTATAAGCTCTTTGTAGAGTGTTTCATGAAAAATATGAAACGTGTTTGGCTTGTGGAAGAGTTAGCGATTTATCTCAAAACGACGAAACCAACAGTCTACAGACATCTCAATAAATTAAAATCGATGGATCTGATTGAAGAAGTTGAAACTGTTCGTGATGGGCAGATAAAGAAGGGATACCGTATTCGATACGGCGATCTCCGAAAGGCATGGAGCTTCACCGAGGCAAATGTACAAATGGCAATGGAAAATTACCGCAAAACGGTCGACCATCTCCAAAAATTGATCGAGGAGGCGAAGTAGATGTCGGGCAAAGAAATCGAGCCAAATCTCACAAAAGGTTCGAAGTGCAGGGTAATCAGCAGGGGTGGCGAAGGGCAGCCATTATTGACTACTGGTGAATTCAAAGGGTACGTTGCATTCGGACATGACACGGCGATCAGTATTGAATTGGACGATTCTCATGGGGAAGAAGCGGGGAGAATTAGATTAATACCCTGCGTTGCAGTCCTTTCGATTGATCTGTTGCAGTTGAAAAAAGAAGAAGAGAAAAAGGAAAGCGAGGAGAGAGAGGTTTACTTCAGGTAAATGCGGTCAAATGATGAATCACTTTTCTAATAAGAAGAACAACTTGGGAATTAATCAGGCCGATCAGAATCGATGGAGTTACCATGAATCCCTGATCAGGCAGATTGTCGAAGGTGCAATCAAGGATAGAAAGAGCCTCCAGGTTGCAAAGATCGCGCTGGCGAGACAATTCAATCTTAGTGAAATACCACCTAACTCAGAGACTCTAGCAGTTGCGGGCGAAGACGAATATCCATTGGTTTTGAGGTTATTGCGAAGAAAGCCTACGAGAACTCTGAGTGGCGTGGCAGTTGTCGCTGTAATGACCTCACCAGCACCGTGTCCGCATGGCAAATGTATTTACTGCCCTGGTGGAGTCGAATACGGATCTCCGCAATCCTACACGGGAAAGGAACCAGCGGCGAGGAGAGCCTCTGCCAACGATTTTGATGCATTTCGACAGGTGAGAAGCAGAATCTCACAGCTCGAGGCTATCGGCCATCCAACTGATAAGATCGATCTGATCATCATGGGCGGGACATTTACAACGCGCCCTAGGGATTACCAGGTAGCATTTGTTAAAGGATGCTTTGATGCCTTGAATTCGAAAAAAAGTGATTCGCTCGAGGAAGCGCATGAGATCAATGAAACGGCTGATCATCGATGTATCGGAATGACCGTCGAGACAAGGCCAGATTCATTTGATCGAGAGAAGGCAGAATTTTCGATGTATCTCGGTGCGACGAGGGTTGAGTTTGGCGTACAGATACTTGATGATGAGATCCTCAGCACGGTCAAAAGAGGACACGGTGTGTCGGAGGTTGTGAAAGCAACGCGCATTGCAAAGGAACTGGGACTCAAGGTCTGTTACCATATCATGCCCGGTCTTCCTGGCTCGACGAGAGAAAAGGACATCGCGAGTTTTTCGATGATGTTCGAAGATGAAAGATTTCGACCAGATATGTTGAAGATCTATCCGACGCTTGTGGTCAAGGGGACACCGCTTTACGATCTATGGAAGGATGGAAAATACAAACCCTATTCCACCGAAGAGGCGGTAGAGGTCATCGCTCAAATGAAAAAAATTGTGCCACCATATGTCCGTATCCAGAGGATTCAGAGAGATATCCCTGTGCCACTGATCGAGGCAGGGGTCGACAAGGGGCACTTGAGGGAACTTGTCAAAGAGAAAATGAAGAAAGATGGAGCGAGTTGCCGGTGCATTAGATGTAGAGAAGTAGGATTACTCGGCGTTGAAATTAACGAACGATTGCATGCGGACCTTGAGATCATCAAATACCGGGCTTCGGGCGGCGACGAATATTTCATTTCCTTTGAAATTCCAGATCGGAATGCATTGGTCGGCTATGCAAGGCTGAGAATCAATGATTCGCCACTGAATAAATTCGCGTCCCTGAGGGAATTAAAGGTTTTTGGACAGATGTTGCCAGTCGGTCGAAGTGGAGAGTCCTGGCAGCATCGGGGGTTTGGCAGACAGCTGATTGCTGAGGCGGAGCGAATCGCGCGCGATAGAGGTTGCGAAGAAATCAAGGTCACGAGTGGTGTCGGCGTCAGGCGATACTATTCCTCACTTGGATACATGCGGGATGGCGTCTATATGACGAAAAAACTCTGATTATGTGGGCTCAAGAACCAATACTTTTATTTCATAGTGCTGATACATAATTTGGTGTTTTATTGGGGTGCATCAGCTGCGGTGAGAAAACAGGTGATAATGTATTATTATGCAAAGCATGTTTTGAGCGACTGAAGGACCCATTTTCTCTTTTGCCATCACTTCTCGATCCGACTGCGGATATGAGGTTAAATCATTTTTGCAGTGTATCGATGAGGATTGGTCCCTTCTCAGATTCTGACATTACTTTTGGCAGAGGTCTCGAGATGATCACAAGGTTGAGAGAGCTTCTGATGTCAAGTCATAAGGATCAGTTGCCAATTCTCATTGACCGATATCTCTCGATGCTCGGTATCGATCTCAGATTATATGGTGACGAGCGTCTGCCGCGGAGAGGCATTTTGCGTCAGATCGTTAATGCGACCTCAGATCTATCTTTTTCCGGCGAATCATGGGCGCGTGCTTTGATCCGATTGGGCAATATTGAAGCACTCACAGCCAGAGAGATGATGAAACTTCCAATTGAACCATCAATTTCGATTCCCTATGCAAAAGCGATGGCGGAAAATGCAGTGAAGCGCTATGAGCGCGGTGAGCTCTCTCCCACTCTGAAAAAAATCACTGAGGTGAATAAGGCGATCATTCTTCATTTCATTGGCTCAAGCGATGATGCCATCAGAAGACTTGATCAATTCCTCAGTTCCGAGGATTTTATCGACGAGAGGCATCATATCTTGATATGGAAAGCCACCATTCTCTTGGACTTGGGTAGGGATTCAGAAGCGATCAAAGTCATCGGAGAATTGCCGAAGGAGTTTCATGAAAGAAGAGTTGAGAAACTTCGTTTGCTTTTGGGCGGATTGAAATGAAAGAAATGGAAGAAATCCTCGAGAAACGACTCGACGCGAGAATCTCCGATGCGCTGAAGACATTAACTGCTGAAGAATTCAAGGATATCGTGGTCGAATTACTGACCCTCATGGAACTCAGGATCACTGGTGCAATGTCTTCTGAAGATACTGTGTTCGTCGAAGGCGAGGGTAAGGAGGGAAAATATCTTGTCATGGTTTCCAAACGAGCCGGTGATGCGTCTTCGGAAGGACTTAAAAGGATTAAGGAAAAGGCTGAATTGGAGGGAAGACGCCCCGCTCTGATCGTTTTGGGTGATTTTGACGAAGACGCGCAGCAATTTGCAGTCGCCAATGGAATCACATACGCAGATCGCCCGCGTTTTCTCTTATTATTAAAGAAATTTGGAATTGCTGAGAAACTACTCAAAGAAATCGATCGCCGCATACTAGAGCGGGAAGGGGTGAGGTATCTTCCGAGTATAGGGAGATTTGACGTGACGTTCGGCGCGGCGGAAGAGGCAATCAAGCAGAGGAATTACGAAAGAGCGCTTGGATACTTAGAAGATGCACTGCGATTAAAGCCAGATCATTTCGTTGCCTGGCAAAAAAAAGCAATCGTTCTGTCAGAAATGGGAAGGAACGAAAAGGCATTAGAGGCGTGCAGGAAAGCAATAGAGATAAAGCCAGATGACGCATATTCGTGGTATCTGCTTGGAGTTATCCTCAGCAAGCTCGGTAATTTTAGGGGCGAATTGAATGCGTACGATAACGCGTTGAAATTGTCGCCTCGAATGCACTCAGCACTTCTTAACAAAGGTGCTGCACTCTACCAGCTCGGCATGTTTGACGAGGCTCTCAAAGTTTACGAAACGATGCTCAAGTCATACCCCGGACACGCTCAAGCTCTTAACAATCGCGGTCTCGTGCTCAAAGCTCTTGGTCGGTTGAATGACGCGCTTCAGTCCTTCGAGCTCGCGCTCAAGAATGATCCGAAGAATCTGGAGGCGTTGATCAATCGCGCCTCTCTTTTATTAGAACGCGGTATGGTCAGCGAAGCTGTCGATGCCTGGCAAGAAGTCGTCAGAGTCGAGGGTGATAAGGCGGAGCTCTGGCTAAATCTTGGGAGGGCGCAAAAAGCAGCAGGTCTTTTCGAAGATGCCGCCAAATCGTTTGGTGTTGCTCTTAATCTCAATCCAAATCTTACTGAAGCAGTTAGCGAGCGTGATGAGGCGCTAGCAGCGGCGGATCTGATTGTTCCACCGAAGAAGAAAAGTGAGACGGGCATTGCAAGAGAATTTTTGAAGGCAGCGATCCTACTTCGAGCGATGGGAAACCCGGAGCAGGCATTGGTTGAGATCGAAAAATGTCTCAAGATCGAGCCTTTGACGCCAGAGGCGCATCGCCTGCGCGGCGAGCTACTTCTCGATGTTGGGCGACTCGAAGAGGCGCTCGTCTCTATTAAGGAGAGTGTCAGAGAGATGCCAGGAGATATTTTCAATCTTCTTGACCTCGAGGCAATCACCTATCGTCTTGGGAGAAAAGAGGAGTGTCTTAAACTTTTAGAAGGTCTTCACGATTCCGTTGAATCTGATGCTAGACGAGCGCTTCTCTTGTTTGAAGTCAATCGCCTCGAGCGCCTTGATTTCTCTCTCCTAAAAAATGAAACATCGCTTATGCGTGAGCTGCGCATTCTTCTCCTGATCGCCTCTGGAAAATACAGGGAGGCTGTCGAGGAAATCGAGAAGATCGTAGCGGAGGGAGAGATCACGCCTGAATTGGTAAATAATCTTGGTGTTTGCTATCGTCTTCTCGGGGATTTCGAGCGATCTGCGAAAGCGTTCAGAGATGCGATATCGCTCGCTCCTGCGTATGCCGATGCATGGAACAACCTTGGCTGTGTTAATTATCTGCAAGCGGATTATAAGCAAGCATTAAAATGTTTTGACGAGGCGCTGTTGCTCGAGAAGCGCCCCTCATTTCTTCTAAATAAGGGAATATGCCAGCTCGCAATCGACGATCTCGAAGGGTCAAACGACTCCTTTATTTCAGCGTTGCGCCTCGAGCAGAGTCCCGACGCGCTCAATTGCCTCGGAATTGTAGCTGAGAGAAAAAAGGAGTTCATTAGAGCTCTTGAGTTTTACAACGCAGCGCTCGAAAAGAATCCCAAATTTCACGATGCGATTGTGAATCGCGATCGCGTGCTAAGTCTAGTCAAAGAAGGCAAAAGATAAAATTCTCAAATTCGTCAAAAACCATCTTAGCTGATATTCATCACAACGACATCACGCACGGCCCGCATTTCGCTGAAGGGTAAGATGAGTCTGCCTTGTGCATCAGTCTTGTATAGGCGTGTTTCAATCTCTTCCGCTGGCACTACAAGCACATGCTGAATTTCCCCTGTCGTCGTCTCGATTACAAAGTTATCAATCATCCCCAAAATCTGTCCATCATTTGTCATTACGGTCTTACCCTTCAACTCCGTGATGAATTTTCTCATTACAAACACCTTCTATAATGATTTTTGATAACTGGTAATATGAATGATATTGTCCATATTTAGCTTTATCTCATGGTATCTGGATGATCCAGAGTATTTGGATACGAGATGTGGCGGCACTCTCTTCAAAAAATCTAAATCACTTCTTGTTGCGTTTGTAGGTCGCTCGATGTGGGTGTCTGTCAACACTCTAGTCGTCGAACCATGAAATATCCTAAACTGGTGGCTTACATTCGAAATAAAACATGCAAATGAGCGAATACTGGACGATAGAACGGAAAGATTTATTAGCTGAGCTCCTTCTTAAGCTTCTCGCGAAGGAGATCAAAAAAAAGTCTCACTGAACGGGTCGTTACCCATGGGTTTAAGCCATAGGCTTCATTACCAATCAAAAGAAAGTGCCTTCGTCAACATCGCTGGCGACTATCGATATCTCAGCGAGGGGCACTACGAAAGCATCGAGGCCGAAATACAGGGGATCCCTGTTTATCCACGAGTGAAAGAAGCGCTCGATGCGTATGTTGTGCCATTATGTATGGAGAGAGCCAAACGGGCTGGTATTCCCGTTCCGGAATACTATATTTCAAATGGATTTTTTGAACCTCCCGCGATCATTTATCCTATCAATCCCTTCATGCGACGACACAGTGTCGTTTATAAAGAGGGGCATGTGAAGACGATCAGCAAGTCGCTTACAAGGAATTATAAATATCCAATACTTGTCCAAAAAATTAGAGAAGATGCATCGATCAGGGAATTCAAATGCATTCTCGGCACTACGACAACTGATGAATTCGAAAAGATCGCCGATCGCATCTGGAATCTCTTTCACCTACCGATTTGCAAGGTGAGGGTCATCGAGGACGGCGAAGTCATGCTTAGCGCAATCGAGCCATTACCGCTTCACCAGCTCAAGAGCAAGGAGCTGAAGCTTCTCAGGAAGGCGAACGAATGGCAAATATAGCGTGCTTCGTTGAGCGCTATACGATTAATCGATCGGAGGAACTCAACGCCCTCACGAATTTTAAGGTCGCAGCACTCAACCTGGGGCATCGTTTTGATTATATTTTCAGATCGGATATTCATAAAATTCCTGAGTTCGACGCGCTCTTCATCAGATCAACGACTGATCCGATGAACGCATCGTATGTCGCATCGCGCATCGCGGAAATGAACGGTCTTACAGTGATCGACGATCCCGATTCGATCATTATCTGTTGTGACAAGATCAACATGTATCTTCGATTGTTGAGGAGTGGTCTGAAAATTCCAGAAACGCGCTTCCTGAACAAGAACACATTGAATGTCGACACCGCTCAAAGGATTTTCGAAGAACTCGGATATCCAGTAGTGTTGAAAGCACCGTTTAGCAGTTTCTCGACTTATGTCGAGAAGGTTGAAAATCTGCATGAGTTCTGCGAGACTGCAAGAAGATATTTCAGAAGAACGAGCGCGATTGTGGCGCAGCGCTTTGTCCCTTCTAACTTCGATTGGCGTGTTACAACGCTGAACGGAGAAGTGCTTTTCGTCTGCAAGTACATCATGCCACCAAGTAGCTGGAAAATCCAGCATAGGGAGAACGGTCATGTGACGTGGGCGAAAATTCAGGCGATGGACCTTAACGAAGTTGATTCGGAGCTGATCGAAACGGGTATTAGGGCATCCGCTGCGATCGGCAAAGGTCTTTATGGGGTTGATATCAAGGAAGTCGATGGCGAATACCTGGTCATCGAGGTCAACGACAATCCTAACATCGATGCGGGTGGCGAAGACGCAAAGAACCCAGAGGTCTACGATAAAATCATACGATACCTAGCTGGTGAGTAGGAGTTGATCAGAACAGCGTCCCATCAGGATATTCCCGAGATTCAGCGACTCGAGGACGAGTCATTCGTTGACGATGCCTTTTCGCACCGGCGAATCGCTTACCTCGTTAAGAAGGCAAAATCAGCAACGCTGGTTTATGAGGATGGCGGAATCCGTGGTTATATTCTCCTTCTCTTTAGAAATGATACATCGGCAGCTCGTGTTTATTCGATCTGCGTTCACCCCGCATATCGTAAAAAGGGCATAGGAGCGGCGTTGATGCGTGCCGCGGAAAAACTAGCCAAGGAACGAAAGTGCACGAAGATGACGCTAGAAGTCAGTGAATCGAATTCTGATGCAATTGCCTTATATCGATCATTTGGATTTGAGGCAGTCAGAACGCTCGAGGATTATTACCGTAAGGGTGTCAACGGATTAAGAATGGAAAAGATGCTCTTGTGATCTTTAAATGTTGGGAACCAGTGTTCACCTATAAGCGCCGAGTTCTTCCCAGCCTGTCTTTGCCTTCTGAAGTGTATGGCCGATGCTCTCATACTGTTTCATGATATCCTTATCTGTTGACGGTCGAACAATCTTGAGCGCCGCTTCGAAATGACGCATTTCGACTTGGCACGCATCCCTATTTTCTCTTAACGCATTCATCGCAGCCTCCCTGCAAAGATTCTCTAGGTCCGCTCCCACGTATCCCTCTGTCCGCGCGGCAATCGACGCGATATCAACGTCTTTTAACGGCATCGATCGCGTATGAATTCTTAAAATCGCAATTCTCGCTTCTAGATCAGGCACTGGTATCAGAACAAGGCGGTCGAATCTTCCAGGTCTGAGAATTGCAGGATCGACGATGTCTGGCCGGTTGGTTGCGGCGATGACAGTGACCCGATCGAGACTCTCAAGTCCGTCCATACTTGTTAGCAGCTGGTTGACAACCCGCTCGACAACCTTCGTGTCACCGCTAAGGCCCCGCTTTGGCGCGATTGCATCGATCTCATCAAGGAAAACGATTGAGGGAGCAACCTGCTTCGCACGTTTGAAAATTTGCCGAACTGCCTTTTCGCTCTCTCCGACCCACTTGCTCATGATCTCTGGCCCTTTAATCGAGATAAAGTTCGCCTTCGACTCGGTTGCGACAGCTTTGGCGATTAAAGTTTTCCCAGTACCGGGCGGGCCATAAAGGAGAATTCCTTTTGGTGGCCTAATGCCCATTCTACGGAAAGACTCAGGGTTCTCGAGGGGCATCTCGACCATCTCTTTTAATTTCTGTTTCACATCTTCGAGTCCGCCAATGTCGTCCCATTTAACCTTTGGGATTTCGATGAGCACTTCTCTCATCGCGCTAGGCTCAACTTCTTTGAGCGCGTCGTCGAAGTCTCTTGCGGTCACCTTCATCTTTTCAAGCAATTCTGGCGGAACGGGCTTGTCGAGATCGAGTTCTGGTACATATCGCGCGAGGCATTTCATAGCCGCCTCCCTTGCAAGAGCTGCGAGATCCGCTCCCACGAAACCATGCGTCACACTCGCGTATTTATCAAGGTCGACATCCTCCGCAAGCGGCATCCCGCGTGTGTGAATTTGTAGTATCTCCTTTCTACCTTCTTTAGTTGGAACGCCAATCTCGATCTCTCGATCGAATCGCCCAGGTCTTCTCAACGCGGGATCGAGCGCATCCTCACGATTCGTTGCACCAATGACGATGACCTGCCCACGCCCTCCAAGTCCGTCCATGAGTGTCAGCAGCTGAGCAACAACTCTCCTCTCTACTTCGCCCTGAACTTCCTCACGTTTTGGCGCAATCGAGTCGATCTCATCGATGAAAATGATTGACGGCGCATTTTTTTCCGCCTCCTCGAATTTTTCGCGTAGTTTCTGCTCACTCTGGCCGTAGTACTTGCTCATAATTTCGGGACCCTGGATTGCGTAAAAGTTTGCGCCAGCTTCGTTCGCGACCGCTTTAGCGATCAGCGTCTTTCCCGTCCCTGGCGGACCGAAAAGCAAGACGCCTTTTGGGGGATCGATGCCAAGGCGGTCAAAAAGTTCGGGGTGCTTCAGGGGCAATTCAATCATTTCGCGAACTCTTTGTAATTCATACTCGAGGCCACCAATGTCATCGTATGTGACAGACGGTGTTACGACTTCTGTCGTTTCAACAGGCTCTGTTTTTACTGAAAGTTCAGTGTGCTCCCCTACGATAACCACACCTGCCGGTTGCGTATTGACGACGATGAACGGCAGGAATCCACCCATCAGTGCGATGTTCGGGATGATGATCTCGTCGCCCTTGATGAGTGGTCTGTTAATTAATCCCTTTCTGAAAAGCTCTTCAACACCCTGGCCGAATCTGACCTTTTTCCCTTGAGGGATTTTCGGTGCGACAACGACCTTTGACGCTGGTTGCGGATCCGCTCTCGAGACCGTGACCTTCTCCCCAATCGAGACGCCAGCGTTCGATCTGATCATGCCATCGATGCGAATGATGCCCTTTCCTTCATCTTCCTGAGACGCCCTGAACACTTTCGCGACAGTCTTCTTCTTTCCGACAATCTCGACCACGTCTCCGACCTCAACGCCCAGGTCTTTTCTTGTCTTCGCGTCGATTCTTGCCCTTCCGAGTCCGACTTCCGATTGATGCTGTGCACGGGCCACCCTCAGGGTTACAGACTCTGGCATATTACCCCCACGTCCTTTGACTGCACAATGTTTCAGCGAGTCTTAAACCTTCCTAACTTCTGGCTCTTCTCAATCAACAAGAAATTTCGATTCTAGACGCAAAGGATTAATGCAGGGGTAAAACATGAGTCCCCAACATGCAAATGGATGCGGAATGTGTGCCCTGCCTGCTCGGTCGCGTGCTATACGAAACTCGCCTTTGTGCTCCTGAACGAAAAGAAGAGGTGATGGTGGAGTGCTTGAAGATTCTCTGCGAGAAATTCAAGATCGGTGTGAATTCAGCGGAGGTGGCGACTCATGTGCATAGGCGAGCATACGAACTTCTTTGCCCTGATCCATATATAGATCTCAAGAAAAAAAGTAATTTGGCGGCAATTTCAATTTTCGAGAGAGCGCGATCTTATGTGTATTCTGCTAGCGATCGATTGAAAGCCGCCTGTTTGTGTTCAATTGCCGGCAATGTCCTTGATTTTGGCATTCGTGCGTCGGTAGAAGGACCTGAGTTGTTTTCGAATGCATTTGAATCGATCATTGCACAAGGACTAGATCTCGATGACACCCCCAGAATGAAAAGGATTCTTGAGGACGCCGACAACGTAGTTTATCTTTTCGACAATTGCGGAGAAATCGTTATCGATAAGTTACTGATCGAGCAAATTAAGTCTTTTGGAGTGAAGGTGACAGGTGTTGTTAAGGGGGAACCGATCCTTACCGATGCGACGCAAGAAGATGCGATTGAGACTTCAGTCGCCTCCCTCGTTGACGATCTGGACACAACGGGCATGTTTGCCATTGGCATCGACGTTTCCAGAATGTCTGTCGATCTTAGGAAAAAATTCGAAGATGCAGACCTCATCGTTTCGAAGGGGATGGCAAACTTCGAAGCACTTTCAGATCACGCATTCAAGCCGGTTGCGTATATCCTCCGAGCGAAATGTAGGCCGGTTGCGAGGGCCATTGGCGCGAAAATTAATGACAACGTCGTGAAGGTCATTGAATGATAATCGATGCTGTTCGGTGTTAAGTCATGAAAATTGAGTCTATTGATTTCAAAAAAATTGTTCTCGAAAGGAAGGAACCCTTTCGAATCGCGACGGGCGTTTCAAAAGACGCAATTAACTTTCTCATCAGAATTCGTGCTGATGACATTGATGGCATAGGCGTTGCCGTGCCAAATTCTGTCACGGGGGAATCAGCGGAATCAATTGTACATTCGATTTTGAAAATTCGAGGCATGCTCATCGGTCGCGATGCCAAGAATATCGATGAAATTCATGGAATCCTACGCGAAAAAATCCCAGGGAATCCCGCGGTTGAATGTGGTATCGATCTCGCAATTTACGACCTCATTGGAAAATCAGAAGGGCTTGAGGTCTGTGAGATGCTTGGCCGAACGCGCGATTGCATCGAAACTTCGTTGACGATTGGCATAGAGGATCTCGAGACATCTATTCAGAAAGCGACAGTCGCTGTCAAGTCGGGCTTTCGTGTTCTTAAGATAAAAACGGGGTTGGATGTCAATGGAGATATTCGTCGGGTTAGGGGAATTAGGGATGTCGTAGGCTCGAAAATCAGGCTGAGGGTTGATTGCAATCAAGGGTATACCTTTGAAGAAGCGAAACGATTCGTCGAAGAGCTTGCTTCCCTAAATATCGAATTCGTCGAACAGCCAGTTTTAGCAAGCGATCTCGAGTCGATGAGAAAGCTTTCTTCGATTTCATCGATCCCGATCATGGCTGATGAATCTGCCAAAACGCTGGATGATGTGAATCGGATCATCAAAGACGATTGTGCATCGATGATCAACCTCAAACTTGTCAAATTTGGCGGAATTTACCCGGGGACGATGGTTGATACGATCTGCAAGGATCACGATATCCGAATTCAGGTTGGCTGCATGTCTGAGTGCGAGGCATCAATCGCTGGCGGTCTTCATTTTGCTCTTTCAGGTAAGGCAGTTCAACACGCTGATTTGGATTCGCACTTTTCCTTCTTGAATGATCCGACAAAGGGCATCAGGTTTAGTGATGGCATGCTTTACACAAGCGGATTTCCAGGTCTCGGCATCAATTTAATCGCTGGCGAGAATTGAGTATGATTGATCGATGAGAAAAAAATTCGAATGAATCAATCGATATGTTTCCTTGTGCCATCTTTTTATTGTTTCCGCGCATATCGATGTTAAAACGCTTAACTCGGAGGCGATCAATTAATGAGGAAAATAAAACAGGCAGTCGTACTCGCTGGTGGCGAGGGCACGAGGTTGAAGCCTCTGACGAACACGAGACCGAAGCCGTTGCTACCAATTCTCGATAGGCCGTGTCTCGAATACGTGATCGAATCTTTGTCGAGAGCCGGTATTGATGAGATTTTTTTGACATGTTCATACAGATCTGCGGACATCGTCGCCGCCATTGGAAATGGCGAGGAGCTCGGTGCCCGTATTATCTATTCTTTCGAGGAAGAACCGATGGGAACCGCTGGTGCTGTCAAATTGCTAGAAGAAAAACTCGATGAAACATTTGTCGTTGCGAGCGGAGACGTCCTTGCAGATGTTGACATAGGATCACTTATCGAATTCCATGAGCGTTCTAACGCGGATGTCACGATTGCCCTCACTCAGGTTGAAAGACCTGAGGAATTTGGCATCGTCGGATTAGATGATCAGGGCAGGATCATGAAATTTAAGGAAAAACCCTCACCACAAGAAGTCTTTTCAAATCTCATTAACGCTGGCATCTATGTGTTAAAGAAGGAGACTCTTGAGGAGATTCCTTTTGGAGAAAAATTCGACTTCTCGAGGAATCTGTTTCCAAAACTCCTTGCAGCAGGAAATAAATTATTCGGATTCAGGATTCCTGGCTTCTGGAAAGACATCGGAAGACCTTTTGATCTTTTGGAAGCGAATCTCAAGATGGCGGAGCGAAGACAGGCGCAGAGGGGTTCTTTTGAAGAGTTGTCGCATTTAGGTCATATGGTCAAGGAGAGCGCGAAGATTCTCGGTAGTTCGTACATCGGTGAGAAGGTCTGCCTTGGCGAGGAGAGCGTAATTTCATCATCGGTGGTCGGAAAGGAAAGCGTGATCGGCGATGCGAGCGAAATTGTCAATTCCTTGATATTGGGCCGCTGCCAGATTTCAGATAAATGCGTGATTCATGAAAGTATTCTCGGAGAAGGCTGTGTTATCGGTCCAGGTGTGAAAATCGTGAGAAGCGTGTTAGGCGATGGCGCCATGATCAAAGGTCCGCTATCACTTGAGGGCGCTGTGAGAGAATGAGTGAGGCGATTCGGTGCGATCGATCATGAGCGTTTCGATTAAATAGTCCTGCGGGGATTGCCGCCGGGTGAAGGCGAAACACGAAGCGGCCCTGATCGCATCAAGCTTCATCTGGGGCACCTCATTCGTTTCGGCGAAGATCGGTGTCGAACACGTCGACCCGTTTCTTTTTTCGCTTCTTCGTTTTATTCTCGCATCATTTGTTCTTCTCTTAATTCTGATTGTGACGAGGCGATTCAGTTGGCGGCTCTTTAAAGACAAGCTCATCTGGGCTATTGCTGGATTCAACGCCGTCGCCCTTGAACTCCAGCATTTTGGGATGACGATGACAAGCGCAACGAATGCCGTGCTTCTTATCGACATCAATGTCGTTTTTGTCGCGATCATCGCTTTTTTCATTCTTGCTGAAGAGATTTCTAAGAAGGTTATTCTAGGGCTGGTGAGTGGTCTCATTGGTGTCGTGATCGTCTCGACGAATGGCGACTTGTCTGCAATCTTAACCGGAAGTTTTCTCGGAAATGCGATGGTCTTTTGTGCTGGTGTTCTCTGGGCATTCTATATCGTTTATCAGAAAGAGGTTCTCATGAGGGAGCAAGACATCCTTCTTGTTACCTGTGCCGTCATTCTTGCGACAACGATGATCCTGATTCCTCTGACCGCTCTCTTCACCGGTGACTATCACATCGATGTGCCTGGTGGTGTGAGCGCAATTTATACCGGCATTATTTGCACGGGCCTCGCCTTCCTTCTTTACAATTATGGGTTAAAAGGAATGGGCGCGACGATGGCTTCGATTATTCTTTTGCTCGAAATCATTTTTGCGATGATCTTCGCCTTCCTCATTTTACAAGAAATCCCGACAGTCGCCACTTGGATCGGAGGGGGATTCATCATCTTTGCTATTGCTGTTATATCGATCAAGGGAAATAGAAAATGAGAAATAGTCTGGGCGATCGATCATGATGTGTATTTGGCCAGAACCTCTGCGGCCTTTTCTAACTGGTCGACGCCTATCGCAATTTCTTCCTTCGGCGTTCTCGCCCCGAGAATGAAAATTGACTCGATGTTAATTCCTGCCCTTGCCAATTTTTTCGTCAATTTTGAGAGCTCCCCGGGTCTATCGCTCAGGGAAACAACAAGCACATCTCTTTCAGAGAACTCGAGTCCCGCATTCTTTAGCGCGCTTCTTGCACTGTTTTCATCATCTGTGATGACGCGGATTATTGGCCGATTCGAGCCAAGATCGGTCGAAATACCGCGAATATTCACCGAGTTTTTCGCCAGAATTTCTGCAATCCAGGCCACTTCCCCCGGCCGGTTTTGCACATAAATTTCGAATTGCTTCATCATCATTAGTAAAAATATTGATCCTCCCTGCTAAAATAGTCTCCGGCTCTGTTATCGGGAGAAAGACAAAGAAGTTAATAGAATCATTAGCAATGCGTCCTCAATGAAATCCTTCCGATCTATCAGTGTGATTACCGTTAACTGGAACAGACCCATCGAGACGGTACGGTGTATCAAATCATTGAGAGATGGAGGGATTGAAGATATCGCGATCTTCGTCGTCGATAATGGCTCTGATGGCAATGATGTCGATCTTATTAGACAAGAGGTTCCCGAAGTTGAGATCATCCAAATGGGTAGGAATGTCGGCTATGTAAGGGGGGTTAATGCTGGTATATCAAAGGCCATGGAAAACCATTCGCCTTTTTTTCTGATCATCAATAACGATGCTTATGGCTCGCGAGGTTTCATCGCTGAACTCATCAATGGTATGGAGCGCCATCCGAATGCCGGTATCGTAGGGCCAAAGATCCTCTATCCTGATGGGAAAAAAATCTGGTACGCCGGTGGTGAATTTAATAAATGGTGGGGATACAGCAAGCATCCAATGATGGATTGTGAAGATAATGGCGATCAGAAAGATAAGAAAGTGGACTTTGTGACAGGGTGTACAATGCTCGTTCGGAGAGAAGTTTTCGAGAGAGTCGGGTTTTTCGATCAAGATTACGAGATATATGCTGAAGACCTCGATCTTTGTCTGCGCGCTGCAGAAAGAGGTTATGAATCCTGGTATATACCTTCCTCGGTGGTCTATCACGAGGTTTCAAGTTCAACTGGGATTGCTGGCTCAAATCTCATGACGCCGTTAAGAGCATATTACTATGCGAGAAACATGTTTCTTTTGACCTCGAAGAGAATCAAAGGAGGAAAAATCATCACATGTATCATTGGGCAGTTTGCAATCTGTTTTCCCTATTATTTTCATTTGATTGCGATGCAAAAGATGAAAGGAGCGCATCTTGCGTATCTTAGAGGAATGATCGATGGCTTAAGATTCATTGTGGGAGGGAGAAAGCTGCTTGAAGAATAGAGCTTTCTCAGCGGTGATTTACCAGAGAATCGCATCCTTTTTCTCACTTCGCTTCCGCGGGATGCGCGATATGCTCCCGATTATCGTCGTCGGGCTACTCGTGAGGTTAATTGTGGCGCCATGGACCTCATGTCCGTATGACATTTATCCCTTTTACAGAGCATCGGTTGACATGCTATCTGGTGCAGGTGTTTATGGGCATGCTTGCTTTTCCTATCCTCCCCTTTCTGCCGTTGTCTTCTATCCATTCATCGCAATATTATCGTTGTTTCTTGACCCATCGAACTTTGGGTCTGTCCAGTATTCTATGGTCAGTGTTGCGCAAATTACGGGCATGCTCATTCCTTTCGTAACTCATCCTCTCTTCAATATCTCCTTCAAGCTCCCCTTGATTGTTTCAGATCTTCTGCTTGGAATCACGCTTTATCGATTTGTGCGCGAGAGAAGAGGCAAGGACTCAGCAAAGAAGGTATTTGTCTTATGGTTTCTTAATCCGCTTGTCATCTGGATCAGCTCTATCGCAGGCCAAATCGATGTCTTGCCTGCATTCATGACATTGATCGCATTCATCAGCTTTTACCGTCGTGAATATCTCTTCGCAGGTCTGGCTCTTGGCATTGGCGTCTTCATTAAACTCTACCCGATTTACCTCTTTATTTTCTATTTAACATTCCTCTTCTCGAGAGAGTTTGATGGCCAACATTTGCGTGCGAGTCTCCTGAGAATCAAAGGATTCTACGCAATGTTGATTGGAGGGCTGATGAGTTTGATCGTCGTCCTTCCGTTTTTCTTAGCGCCCGACAAAATGCTTGACTTTATCTTTAGGAGGACAGGATCAACGAGCTACGGTGGGTTGAATTTTTGGTTCTTTGTTCCTGCGCTTCCCAGCGAAGGTCTCTTACCAGATATCTTGCCAAGTGTAATCGGCCTCCCGACGATTGTTTTCGTCCTCATGGTTGTATTGATTTTTCTTTTGTCCAATTTAATTGTAAGATTATACACGAAAAAGAAAATTGATGAATTGACTTTGCTAACCATCGGTAATCTCGTTGTGATCGGCCTCATCCTGTTTTTGCAGCCTGTTACAAACCCTCAGCACATGCTCTGGATTTTTCCAGTCTTGCTGATTGCTCTTGTCGATGACAAACGCTGGGAAAGAAAGCTTTACCTGTTAACAATTCTCGCTCTTCTCTATTTCGTATGGCTTCAGTCGGCATACGCTTTGATGTATCCTGCGGCGACCTATGGTAATTTCATGAGTATTGAGTCTCTCAACACAACAATTATCAATTATTATACGTCTACTGGCATTCTCTCGAGAGAATCGCTCGTCATCGCGTCGGCGATGCTGGGCGGGCTCACGATCCTTTCCATCTTAATTCCAAAGAAGTACGACTTTGTCAATCGAATCTGGGATCGATTGATTTCAATAAAGGGGGGAGAAAATGAAACTAGGTAATCTTTTATTCTCACTCTTTGTCATCTTTCTTTTTCTTGGAGCCGTGATCATCCAGGATGGTGTCGCAAGACCCCATCTAGATCTTGATGTCGATGTCTCGGAGGGTGAGCAAACTCAAATCAATATCTCGTATGCATTAAGCGGATCTCGATTTTATGGCAGTTTCAACATCGTTTGCTTCCCCATATCCAAACTGAGATTCGATCGAATTTACTTATTCGATGATCCAAGATACGTTGACGTCTATCTTTCAAGGTGCGTCCACGGTCTCTATGATCACTTGCGTGCAGAGATTGATCTTTTAAACGCGGAAAATGAGGTCTCAATTGTCGCGCTCGATTCATTGATCGAAGTCTTTTCTAGCGATCCTGCGACCGTCATTCTTGCCGGTGGGATTCCCAACGGAACGGATTTCGCCAATCTTGCGCTTCAATGGGTTGAAAGAGGTGGAGTCTTGATTACCATTGGGAATGAATCAATCCCTTTCCTCGCGAAGAAATCTGAGGGCGGAGTAAATGAAGGAAGATTTCTCGGACTTCAATTCTTCCCTCTTGATTTCCTCGGTGGCGATCGAATAACACCTTCGAGTGTCGCCGAGGCACTCGATTTCAGGCTCATAGCTCCCATCATGGGAATTGATGTTGCAGATGTTGAGCAATATGGCGGTATCGTCATTGGTTATTATTACGAGAGGGATCGTGTCCTCACATCTGCGGCGCTCTTTCACATTGGCGATGGGGCGCTCATTGTCTTTTCGAGCCCGATTTCTGCCCCTTATGTAACAAGCGCTGAGGATACAATCGCCTCTGACATTGCGAAGATCGTCGTGAGCCAGCTCCAGTGGGTATCCGGACCAATCGTATTCGAGAATGCGAAGGGAGAGCCTGGCAAGATCAGCGGCGCGATGCATGTGACATTTGAGAATCCACGATTCGTTTCAATCCTCGCCCTTTCCACGATCGACACCATGGCGATTTACACCAGAGAGATCATTGATATTCGCACTTATTAAATAGAGAATCCTTTAGTCGAATCAACGATTTCCCAGATGTGTTTGTCTGATCGATTGAGGATGACGTGTACTTTCGCATATATTCTCGCGATCGTTTCGAGAGCAATCGCCGCTGCAATTTTATCGATCTGTGATTGATGCTCCTTGCAGAATGATGCAAACGCCGGCAAGAGATATGAGAGATTCCAGGTCGGGACTGTGAAGTTGAATCGTTTCTTCATGTACATCTCGCCGATATTGACCCTGATCCTCTGCTTGAGAAATTCTTCAATTGTTTCTGGTCCCTTATTATAAACGATTGCCTCCGGTACATACACAACCCTGTATCCACGCCTTTCAATCTCCATTTTTATCCAGTCTTCATCAGTATTTGTGCCCTTAGGTAGCTCAAATCCGAGATTGCGGAACGCGATGAGCTCTCCAGTTTTGGGCGCGATGAGGGAAAGACGATGGTGGAGGTCCCAGAGCATCCTTACCGCAAAACCGGTAATCGTCGTTGGTGAATTGACAGGGACGGGATGACCGCCTGTCATGCCAACGTGATCATTCCTGAAAGGAGAGAGCAAATACGAAAGGGCATTCTCCGCGAGGATGTTATCAGCGTTCACAAGTGCGATAATTCCCCCCTTACTCTCTCTGATAATCAAATTGACGGCGGAATATTTCCCCTCCCTCTTTTCTTGAACAATAAGTCTGACACGCTGATCTTTCTCCATATACTTTCTAACGATCTCATCGGTCCGGTCAGTGCTACCACTCGAAACCACGAGGATCTCATCGATCCTAAAATCTTTCACGCGCTGCGACGAGATCGCGCTCAGTGAGTTCTTAATGTTTTTTTCCTCGTTGTGAGCGCAGACACCTACCGTCACAGAGTGCATCGACTCTACAAGTCTCACTCTCGATAGATAATTTTCGTTTTAAACGCAGATCAACCAGCATCAATGTTGCATCCAACGGTATCGTAAATAGCGGATAGACCGAAACCAATGAACATCGGCACTAGCTGAAGATCTGGAAGTTCTGAAGCAATGATGTAGAAGAGGCCAAGGTTGATGAGGTATCCACTGAACGCTGTAAACATGATCTGAATGCCTTTGAGCAACCCCCTCTTCTTTCTTCTCTCGGCAAAGAACTCGTTTGCTACGACGACATAGCCAACTGCGAGAAGAAACGAGATGACCGTCGGAAAAATTCCTAGTGTGTGCCAGGGTTGGCCAGTCATTGTGAGAAATACGATCGTTGTCAAAATTCCGAGGATAAATGCTGCGAGAAATCGGCCAAGCATATTCAACAAAAAGAATGAAGTTGCTGCAGCGAGTCCTTTGCCGAAGATGCCACATTGTCTCATGATTGATAGGACGACCTTCGCATCCAGTTTTGATGAACCGCCACGTCGTTCTCCGAACTCAAACTCGATTTCGGAAATTCTTGTCCAGTGAGGAGAAAATTTGAGAATGTCAAAAAGGATTTTGAAGCCCCGCCTCTCGAACTTATCATAATTTTCAATCACGATTCTCTTACAGAACTCCGTTCTCCCGCCGAAGAAACCGCTCATCGTGTCTCTTGATCTCTTTTTTCTCCTAACTCGTAAATACAATGACGCGAGCGAGTGCGCACCCCACGATGAAATTTTTCTCGTGAACGAAAGTTTTCTCTTGTTTTTCCTGACACCAATAACGACATCATTTCCCTTTTTCAGTGCACTTACAATATCCTTAATTGCCTCAGGCGGATGTTGGAAATCCGCATCAAGGACGACGAAGTAAGGTGTTTCTGAGAAAAGAATGCCTTCCATGACGCTTGCTGTTAGACCTCGGTCTTTTCGCTCTCTCTCAATTAACGAAACTTGACGATGAAGTCGCGCGTATTCCTTGACTTTTGCTTGTGTACCGTCCGTTGACGAGTCATCAATAACGAGGATTTTTGCCGATGGATAAAGGGAGGTAAGTGATTCGAGCATTAACTGGATATTTTGGCCTTCGTTAAGAGTTGGCAAGATAATCGTGAAATCTTCAGTACAAGTATGATGTTCGATCATGACCCCGCTATTGACTTTCTTTTCACGATATATAGTTTTCCTGGATGAATTAACTATGGTTAATCCGTGAACCTGCCACTCCACATTTTCGGTTTACAGACTTTTGAAAAAATGCTGTATCATCTGACGACTCACTCTTTTCTTTCTTTATAATCGGATTTCGACCAATGCCGATGACCCGATCTGATGGTTCAAGGGTATTTGTTCCATCTACGATGTAGCCAGGGTAATGATCAAGAATGCCTGAGAAGCAATCATGGGCAGCCGTCATGATAATAATATCTGAATTGAGAACTTCTGTAAGTTCTGCCTGCTCGATGCCGTTCTTGACGAGCGGATCATATACATAGATATGTCTAGCCCCCAGTTTCTTCAAATGATCAATGATGAAGATCGCTGGTGCATTCCTCGTATCCGATGAGTTTTTCTTATACGAAAGGCCGAGGATACCGAACTTGGTCTTAGAGACATCCTTACCAATTTTCTCCCGACAGACTGATACAGCCTTTTCGGCAGTCAGCACTGGCATGGTGTCATTAATTCTTCTTGCGGCGTAGATCAGGTCGAGGTCGATCTCTTTGCTGTCGAAAGAATTCGCGAGGAGTAGCGGATCTTTTTTGAGACAGTGACCTCCAACGCCGCAGCTTGCTTTATATGGATGAAAATTCCATTTCGTCGAGGCGGCGAAGATGGCCTCTTCGATATCGATGTGTGCCTTTTCACACATCATTGCGAAAAGGTTCATGAGGGCAATGTTGACATCTCTCTGAACATTCTCCATCAACTTGACGAACTCTGCAGTGCGTGTCGATGATACAAGGATAACCTCGTTCACAATATGCTGGTAGAGACTTGCGGCAATTTCCGCCGATTCGGGATTAATTCCGCTGACGATCTTTGGTATGTTCCTCAGAAATCTTTCTTTGTTTCCCGGATCGATTCTTTCTGGTGAATAAGCGACGAAGAAGTCCTCACCAGCAACGAGTCCATTCTTTTCTAGCGCGGGAACAACAATTTCCTCGGTTGTCCCGACTTTAACAGTACTTTCCAAAACTATAAGCTTCCCAGTGATATCGTTCTTAACGATCGAATCGAGTGCGCTGTTTAAATATTCCATTGTCGGCGTGTTTCCATTGGCTGTTGGAACTATCACGATGATGACATCACCAATCGCTGACGCATCGTCAACTTTTGTCGAAACGAGGAATTTGTTAAGAAGCACACGAGGAAGCATCTCGGAGATGAAGTGCTCTTCGGGGACGTAGTTGATGCCTCTTTGCAAAGAATCTATTTTCTTTTCATCAACATCAAAACCAAAGACTTGAAATCCCTCACTTGCAAAACTAATCGACACGTTCAGGCCCACATAACCGAGGCCGATGACCGCAATTTTCGCAGTTTTATGCTGGATTTTCTCGGACAAGGCATTGAGTTTCGAGTTCATGTCTTCAATCCCTCGGTAAATGTTAAGAATAGCGTTGTCTTCTTAAAAGGTATAGTATTTCCTCCTGTATCTTTCTTTGTCTTCCTTGCATGTCAGCGATAAGAGCGAGAACTATAAAAATTATTCCGACCAAAAATAGCGTTCCTGATATTGACAATAACGAAGTGAAAGGGCTTGTTTTCCCTGATACAAGCCAGTGTGCAAAAACGAACGAGAACATGGTGATCGAAGGGATGATAAAACACAACGAAATCGCCGTGAAGAATCGAAGAGGATGATGATCCCTTTCCGCCTGAAGAATGATCTTCAGGGCACGGAGTCCATAAGAAAATGGATTCCTGACGACTTTTGATTTTCCACTCTTCCGCGGGAAGACTCTGACTGGGACTTCTATTGCTCTCATGTTTTTGTTAACAAGGTCTAGAAAAACTTCCTGTGTATATGTATACCGACCGAAAGTCGTCAGTCTCAATAATGCTTCTTTTGAATATGCTCTAAAACCACACTGGGTATCTGTGAAGTTCATTCCAGTGAGCCAATTTGTTAACCTCGTAAAAAAACTATTTCCGATTCTTTTTGTTTTATTCATTCCTGGTACTTGGTTGTCATTCAAAAACCTTGAGCCAGTAACGAAATCCGCTTTCCCTTCGATTATCGGTTGTATCAATTTTGGGATCTCATTAGGATCGAATTGCCCATCAGCGTCTAAAGTGACAACTATGTCAGCGCCTAGTGAGAGTGCTTTGTCTATTCCCGAGGAGAAAGCAGCGCCGACACCCATCCTTCTCGAATGCGACAAAACAATTGTATTTAACTCTCTCGCAATGGATGCGGTATTGTCAGTGCTGCCATCGTCTACGACGATGATCTGATCAACCCATTTCATCGTTTCTGAGATGACACTTCGAATCGTGGATTCTTCGTTGAAGGCGGGTATTATTGCTATGATCTTTCGTTGGGTCATTCAATTTTGTTCCGATGTCCTAGTTCGTATTTATCGATTCTCCTAGCGAGACGTAAGACGAACAATAGATTTACAAATACACGTGCGTTAATGACGAACTGCCAGATTAGAAACATAAAAGAGCATTTATCAGTAATAATTCACTTTCTGTGCGCCGGGATCATTAATGTAGTGGGTCAAATATTTTGAATCTTGCATTAAATTAAAATCATTGTAATATTATTTTCCATAAATAAACAGCAATTCTTAGAACTTCGTGCGTAATGCATGACTTATGTTGACAATGGTGATGAATCTTGCAATCAGGGGAGACCGCCCTCAATAGTGATCTGGCCATCCTATTCGTCACGAGGAAAATGGGCAATGCCAAAGGAGGAATGGAAAAAGTATCTAAGGATCTGTATCATGCACTCAGCGGATCAGCCACCGTTCGCTTAATAACGGTTTCGGATTGCATTTCACGAAATCCCCTCTCGATTCTTGTTCTTTTTTTCAAAGCCTTCTTGTATATTTTATTTAATAAAAAAGATGGAAATAAGAATATTATTTATCTGCAGGACTGTGCGCTTGCCCCATTGCTCATTCTAAAGAAGTTCTTCAATGTACCCGCAGTGATTCAAGCCCATGGCCTCGATGTGGTATACTGCAATTGGATGTACCAGCACATAATTGTGCCTTTGATTCGATTATCAGACATCGTGATATGCGTTAGTGAAGCAACGCGCCAGGAATGTATTTCAAGAGGTATCTCAAAAGAGCGCACCGTCGTTATACCAAATGGGATTTCCCCGTGCGAATGGGATAATGTATTATATGATAATGATAGTAATGTGCCTGAGAAGACCAAACAAATCCTGAGTGGGAGATATCTTCTTTCTGTTGGAAGGTTAATCAAGAGAAAGGGTTTTGATTGGTTCATTTCGGATGTTTTTCCACAACTAGCATATGAGTACCCTGATATTCGTTACTTTATTATCGGCGAAGGGCCAATGATGGAAGAGCTGAAAGAACTTGTGAAAAAAAAGGAATTAACTGCCCGTGTTTTTCTATTGGGAAAAGTTGACTCAGCGACCCTAGCATATGCCTACAGCAGAGCCTCTATCATGATCTCTCCCAATAGAAAGGTGCATTGCGACATTGAAGGCTTTGGGGTCGTCAACATTGAAGCCTCGCTGTTTGGCGTTCCAGTCGTAGCTGCAAGAATTGATGGAATTCCTGACTCAATTTCCGAAGGAATAACGGGGATATTAGTTCAACCTGAAGATGTGCGCGAATGGGTTTCTAGTATTAATTTCATGCTTAACAATTATAGTTGCTGGGATCGGAACAGAATCAGATCTGAGACTATTGATAGGTATGGGTGGGATAGAATTGTCAAACGGTATATCAGTGTTTTTGAGAGTATATATAGATCCAAAGAAGTTCACTAACTCTTATGTGAAATTCTTTAAAGTCTCACCATATGGCCTGACCCTTTAGCCCCCTTTTATTTATAACGAGAACCGAATTAATAATTCAACAGCGCTTTTGGGGGAGATAAATAGGGAATCTATTGGACAACCCTTTTGAAGGGAACTGAAAAGCTTTTTCCGTTGTTTCTAAGTGATAGAGGTTTGTTCAGATAATTTTGTGTCCAGGCTATCACACGCAGAAAATTCTTAAAATTCTTGAGATCGAAATCGACAATTGCAAGGAATCACAATTTCTGAATTTAATTTGTTAATTGTTGTTTGTAAGGAATTTTTCATTTCGCGTGAACCAAGGTAAAAGGCTCTCGCCATATGACCTCCTATCAGATAATTTCAGCTAAACGATTGCTTTGTAAATGTTGATTACTCTTGGGATATTCCGCTCACAGCTATACTGTTCTTCAACTCTTTTTCTATTTGCTTTTCTTATTTTATCGATCTCTTGACCGGAGAAGCTCATTAACATTTCCAATTTGTCTATTATATCCTCTGCCTGAGGGCTTGCTATTATCATGCGATTGTCATTGACGATTTCTCTAACATCCCCAACGTCAGTCGCAATGACTGGTAATTCACAGCTCATGGCTTCTAAGACTGCAATAGGAAAATTCTCGTATAAAGAGGGGAGAACGAAATAATCTGCCAAATTGTAGATCTCATTCATACGATCATAGGAGATTTTTCCCAAGCATTTCACGAATTTGAATCCAGAGACGTAGCGTCTCAGGATGCCATCGCCGACAAAAAGAAGTTCCACGCTATCATATTTTTTATTGAATTCCTCAAAAGCTCTTATCAAACTCAAAATTCCCTTTAAAGGTTCTAATCGGCCAACAAAAAGAAAGTATTTCGAATTCAGTGATAGTTTATACTTTTCTCTCAGAAGAGTTTTTTTGGTCTCGTCGAAAGGATAAAAAAATTTTACATCTATAAAATTAGGTATATGAATAAATCGTTGATAATAAGTCGCATATCTCTGCGCCGCCTGGAGCATAGAGTTTTGGCTAACAAAAATTACTTTTGAAGAGTTCATGATCGTTTGCTTATCGAACACTTCGTAGATTCTATGAAAAAGGTTAGCAAACTTTATTGCGGGGGTTGTCTTCGAATTTCTCGCCATCATGAAGTAGTTCAAAGTGTGCATTGTAGTAATCATAGGTATCTTAAAATCTTCAGCTAGAAACGAATGATGAGTATGGATCAAATCGTATTTTTCTTTCTTCAGGATTTTCTCTATCCGTTTCTTGCACGCGATTGCGAAGTGTGGCTGTCGAACGATGAAGTTACGTCCTAGTGGTTGCAGGAGCTCAAATTGGGTTTTAGAACTGAATCTCTCCAACTTGTTAGGGCCGATTATCAAAATCCTATCAATGTCATCCAATCTATCAAATTCTTTGAGAAGTAATCTGATGTGAGTGCCTGTTCCACCAAATTGCAAGTCCCTTGTGCATATGATGACTTTCATTATCTTTCCTAACCCAACATTTTCTTTTCTTTATATATAAACATTCAAAAATGAGAGAAGCATTTAGGAAACATTGTAAATAATATTAATTCATATTGATTAAACTCGACTTATTTTATTGAATATATCATTATTCCCAGAGGCATTTCATAAATATAGTTTCCAAGTTTTTATTGTTCCTGGCAAATAATCTGATATCCAATTATCTAATTCGAATTGATACAAAATCTTATGAAATTCCTCATCATTCCCAGTAGCGGAATTGGACATGAAGGTGGCAGTGCTTGCAGATTGGCCAAGAAGCGAAGTGGTTGGAGGCGTGCAGGTTCATACCGTTAATCTCGTGAGAAATCTTGCGAAAATGAATGATCTAGAGATATATGTGATATCATTTGGGGAAGCATCGGAAGTCTATTTCGAAGGTCGAGCAAAAATTGTCTCGATGAAGAATAGAAGGATATACAGGTTCCTGCCGATTCTTTCTATGATAAAGGTCGCTATTGAAGTTGATAGAATAAAGCCAGACATCATACATATACAGGGGTCCTACCGAGTCCCCTATCTGCTTTATGTACTGCTGTTGGCTCCACGAAGATATAAAAAATTAATGACTATTCATGGAATTGTTGGTATTGAGACACAATTTGATGAGAAAACCAGTACAATTGGAAAATTTTTAGGCACACTCTTGGAGAAAATCGCCATTGCTCGCATCCCTAATTTAATCGTTTGCTCCCCAGCGGTCAAGGCTTTATTAAATGAATATCAGAAAACCGATTCCAGATTCCATGTTATACCGAATGGCATTGAATTTGAAGATACTCAGACCATCAAAAACGTTGAACTTCATCATCCGAATGTGATCTTTATCGGGCGATTGACAAGAGTAAAGGGCGTGGACGTTCTCATTAAGGCAATTCCGCTCGTGAAGGAGGTAATACCAAATATTCATCTATATATTATTGGCTCAGGACCAATGGAGAATGAATTGAAAGAAATTGTCAAAAGTATGCGTCTAGAAGAGAATATAAATTTCTTAGGGGTAGTTTCAGACCTAGAAAAATTTTCATATCTGAAATCGGCAGATATTTGTGTGTTGCCATCGTTCTATGAACCATTTGGAATTGTTTTATTGGAGGCAATGGCGTGCAAGACAGCGATTATTGCCTCTGATGTTGGGGGAATTCCTTATGTTTTGGGCGATGGTGAAGCGGGAATTCTTTTTAAGTGCGGAGATGTTGACGATCTGGCGAAAAAGATAATTCTCTTGCTTTCCGACGAAAGGAAGCGCAAAGAATTAGCTGATGCAGGTTACAAACGGGTTAAGGTGTTCACGTGGAAAGATGTTGCTCTTTCGACCAAAAAGTTGTATACAAGATTGGTCTGTGAAAGGAAATAAGTGAACTAGATATCTCGAATCGTCGAAGTATTATACTTCATCAGCTGGCATGTGAAAGCTTGTCGGTAACAATTCAAGGGCAGAGTTCAGTGATTGGGCTCTTATAAATTTCATTACTAATGTCAAAATTTGATTGCCTATCCTATATAAAAATAACTTCGAATTATCAAATCTTTATCTTTCGTCATATTAATATGAGTCTTCGGCCTTGAGAATTCCAAGGCTGAGAAAATGGGAGAGAATCTGAGTATCCTGCTGGTTTCTGGTCTGTGTCCGCCATGGCATAAAGGGGGACCAGATATAGTGGCCTATGAACTCCATAAGGCTCTACGAAAAAAAGGTGTTAATTCTATATTATTGGCAGAAGCGCCAATTGATCTTCAATTGGATGATATCATTCTTACAAAACATTTCAATAATATTTTCTTGGATTTGACCAGTAATTTTTTCAATAAGCACCTCAGGATACGACACATTATCAATGAATTCGACATAATGCATTTCGAAATCTTGCCAGGAATAAAATACCTTTTTTTTACGGACATTGCAGAGATGCTTGGCGTTAAAGTTGTTGCAACATTACATGGGTCACCTATCAGGGATGTTAATTTAAAGGAAAGAATGAGTGGGAAAATATTGTCACTCTTCAATTGTCGTGTTGCGCTTCGGAATATTTCAAGGATCAAGCATATAATCGTCAATAGCCATTTTATGAAAGAAATCATCAAAGAAGACTTAGCGATTGATGGTTATGTCATACGCAATGGGGTCGATATCAACAGGTTCATGAACCGGGATCTGGAACCGCCAATTCCATTAGAAGGCGAATATAGAATCCTATTCTGGGGGCGTATATCAAACGAAAAAGGAATCGACATTTTAATTAAGAGCGCTAAATCAGTTGTCGATGAATACCCCTCCTGTCACTATTATATACTTGGTGATGGTCCAAAATTAGCATCAATGAAAAAATTAGCATTTGATTTGAACATTAATAAAAATGTCCATTTTCTTGGTTTCCGTGATCACGATGAAATCTCGGCGCTCGCCAGCCGCTCAGATATCATTATTTTGCCGTTCAATCATATTTCAAACATTTCTGATAATGCGCCACTGACTGTAATGGAAGCTATGGCAACAGGAAAAGCAATCATTACCACAAGAGTTGGTGGGGTTCCAGAACTTATTCAAGATGGGATAAATGGATTGCTTGCTGAACCTGATCCTTTGGATATTACTAATAAAACCATTTTATTAATTGAAGACACGAAAATGAGAAACAGATTAGGAAATCATGCGTTTGCAACTGCAGAATCCCATTCCTGGGATCGAATTTCGGAGTTATATATTAAGTTCTATAGGGAGATCATATGAAGTTGCCCGTCGGAATTCATGCATTTGCATCATATGTTTCAGAATCCGTTGAAAGGAAAATTGCTTTTTTTTCCGATACACGCACTATATCACGCATTCATCAATATAACGAAAGGATGCAACACCAAGGTGTTTAACTTATAGTACTCGGAAAATGGTCTTGCCAGGAGAATTATCATCCGATGAAATTTGTGATTATTTTGCTCAACTGAAGTCGGGGGGCACAAGATCTGTGACTCTCACAGGTGGAGAACCATTATTGAGATCAGATCTACCTTCAGTTATTCGAGTCTCAAAGGAGTTCAGTTTTCGTACATATCTGGCTACAAACGGATTGTTGTTGGAAGACTTTGCAGAACGTATCGCCAACGCTGGAGTAGATCGGGTGTCCATATCTATTGATGGTATGTTTAGTACCCATAATAAATTGCGTGGAATACCATCTGCATTTGAAAGTGCAATTGCAGGCATACGCAAACTAAAATCAATCGACGGTGACTTGGACGTTAGAATAGTGACGACGATTTCTAAAGACAATATAAGTGAGGTAAGGCGAATTATTGATTTGTGTAATGAATTGGGGTAATTATGGGGTTATAATCTCTTAGATACAAATTCATATTTCTTCAATACACCTTATATTGATCACTTAATGCCTCAATCTGATGTAACAAACCCGTTATTTTAAGAAATAATAAAGTTAAAGGAATGGGGGGGTCGCGCTCTAAGGTATACAGACCCGATATTACTTAGATTTGCAATGGAATATTTTTAGAAGTCATAAAATCGATGTACCGTGCATACTCGGCTGGTTATCACTGTTTCTTGATAGTCAAGCAAATGTATTTCCAGGATGTTGGGTTCTCCCTCCTGCGGGAAATCTTAGGAAAAGATCCCTTCGAAGCATCTTAGATGATAAGCAATATCGCCAGAGACTGGTGGAAATGTTTGGTATAAAGTGCCCAGGGTATACCTGTAATTACTCATTGAATTGCAGAATATATCGGTTCCCAGAATGGTTTGTAAATAACGTATTTGGTGGAGACTAGATATTTTAGCATATTTCCTTTTTTTTGATATATGATTCAAAAACAATGAGAAATATGCGTTTACTTCGTGTACCAAAGGGGCTCGTAATAGGCAATTGGAAGGAGCACCAAATGACTAGGATTTTTGGTGAGATCAATCAGGAAACAAGATCCAAACTCTGGCATCTTTGTCGTATTTAGGATTATTAAGGCTCTTTAATTCTTCAAATCGTTCAAGAACAAGCGGCATCCGCGCCATGTAGGAAGCGATGTCATCTGAAGTCATCACTACTGGACCATCTAGCTTATCTGGAATGTTTTGAAAATTATCCTGGAAGGATATTAATTCGCTCTTTGCATCGAGGTAATGTAATATCAATCCAGCGCAACCTCCAACATAAATTTTTCCATAAGAGTCTATTTCAGAAAGTCTTGATTCGATGAAAGTTACATTCCTTTCGTTGATTGGGAAATATCCTTGGTATTGAAGTGCGTTGAGTGCTGCGGTTGCAAAGAGAATTCCAATAAGTACGGGTACTATCAATCTGGTAAAACGATTCTTGGAAAGTCCTTTTAACATATATATCATGAGGAATGAAATGAGGAGATACGCGTATATGAGAAATCGATTAGGTTTGAGTCCAAATTGAGGTATATATGAGATGAGAATCCCGACTCCAACCGCTACGAAATACGCGAGAATGACCACATTACCTCTATGATTGGATTGAAGTTTTGATGAAAATAAGAAGAAAAAAGCTCCAAGTAACATTAAAACGATGTCGGCAGGCATATTGAAATGAGAGGGTTTGATCCAATTGTAGGTAACATCATCAAACCCTCGTTCTTGTATGAATTCTATCCCTTGAGTGAACTGGGCTGCAATTCCGAAATATTGTACGTAAATAAAAGGAGATGAGATAACCACGGCGATCAATATCGCAACCAATAAACCCTTTACGAAATGGATTCTTCTTTTAAAGGCGCAATAAATAAGAAATATAATTAAAGTCCCCAAAACGACGGAAGAGACGATAAGATGGCTTCCGATGACAAACGCAAGGAGAATCGCGATAAAGCTGGCATTTTTAATCGTAAAAACATCCTCCTTTTCGAAACGAGCCAACACTAGTAAGATCACGAAACCGACGATAATTATAAGATCCTCCCTGAGGGTCATCGAGAATCTTCTGTATGTATAACTGCACAGAAAGTAATATGAAACGGCAAGAGTAACGAACATTTTGTCTATAATCTTTTCAGAGGAGGTTGACTCCGTAAGAAAAAGGTATAGCACAAGGAAAAGAAACGCGATGAAAACGAGATTTCCATACTTTATGATATCATAATAACTTATAAAAGTAATATCATGTAACCCTTTAGTGATATAGTAAAAAAGGGGCTCCGAAACATAACTAAAAACATTAGTGGCTGTCAAATGCTCTGAAATTATTTTTGTTAAATACGGATCATAATACGGAAAATAAGCATCTTTGAATGTAATTTTCAGATATGCGGAGAGTATGATTCCCAAACAAACGAAGAAAAACATCGCCAAAAGAGCCTCATTCCGCCTAATAGTGCCTCTCATTGGCAACACCTTTTTTCAATCAACCTTTATTGTCATATCTCCAAATGATAATATTAACATCCTTGATGCCGCGTATTTTCTACAGGCGTTTCGAGCAAGTCTTACTTATCCTGTTTATCCTGTATCTGTATCTTATTATAAATCTTAATCACGAAATATTGAATATTAATAATTCATGTAGACACAACCTAGGAGTTTGGAGACGTAGTCGACTTTGACCAAAGAAAAATCGCATCCGGAGTGTCCTTTCATCCTTCTTTTATCCATAAGTAACTCCTGCCTATATGAGAATCTTGTTTTCCAACGACTAATCTGACAAAAGATCTCAGAGTGTGCGCGGCTTAGTATCCTGACCAAGATTAAGCAAGAAGTATTAATTATATAATTGACATTGCATTGCCTTGTGCTCATTGAAATGATGGCTTCGATTATCGGGCTCATCGCATTTATTATTGTGCCTGGACTCATATGGAGTTATATTTTTTTCCCAAAAACGAAGAATGATCCGTCTAAGGCAACGACAAGGGGCATCTCATTAAGTTTAACCCTTAGATTGATTGTGAGCGTTTGTCTCTCCCTAGCGCTTGTTTCTATTTCGATTTTTTATCTCGATTATTTGTTCGGTCTGCGCCCGTCTTTCTTCACAACTGCGATATCCATTGTCGGCACATCATCACTCGGTATTATTCTACTATATTTCGTATCCCCTCACTTCATTAAACAATGTGTGGTCGAAGCGTTGGACGCTATGAGAAATTGTTTTTCAAAAATACGATCAGTCTTCAAAGGCTATTAGTGAGAATTTGTCACGTCTGATTTCTTTTTAATAGGAGATCACATCATTTGTGAGGTGTTTCGTTTGTAGAAATTGGTAAGTTTATTAACTGCCCAATTAGATACTTAAAAAGATTCTGGAAACGCAGCAAAGCAACTTCAAATACAATTTTTCAGATTGCTTCAATACCTGTAGTTTCTTTAAATCTTGGCAAGCACCAAGATTTCAAGGTATACGATCTAGGGAATTGCCTCAATTTCAATCATGTTACTTCTAGTTTCCTTCATTAACATAAAATTTGAAAATGATTCATGAACCAAACTTTGAATGAATGAGAGATCACAACAAGTGCTGTCATACTTTATTTATTTCTAATAATTTTGCCCTTATAGTTTCTTATCCTTCGTAAGCTATGAGTGGAAGTTGTTATGCGAAAGATGATACCGTCGGGTGGCAGAACAGACAACCATTTAGGAATTCTGATTTCTATCATATTTCTTGTCATAATCTGTGCATTATCAATTACAATGCGAATTCTGCCTTATATCGTAAATTTTCAACACTTTGAGGTTGGTTTCGATACTGGTTTATACGAACAGCTATTGCTTAATTATGCAAATGCAAGATCTTGGCCTTTGCTTCCTGCTTATCCTGATTTCTCACCTGCGTTTGGTCAGTATTCAAACAGCATAGAGCCAGGGTTCTTTGTTACAATATCTTTGGCATACAATTTGGTTGAACACGATATTCATACTTGGTTCAGGTATTATCTTCCTAGCTTAACTGGTCTTATTACGGTGCTTATCGCATTTGTAGCTGGTAAGAGACTTTCTGGTTCTAGTTTTGGTGGCTGGATCTCTAGCATTGTAATATCATTTTCGTATATCCAGATAGATGCCATTAACGAATCATATTATCGACAGATTTTTGGAACGTTGATTTTGGTTATGTCACTAATCTATTTAGATAAATATATTAAAACAAATAGAAAAAAAGATATAATTCTTTTTATGGTTCTTGCCTCTGGAATTATTGCCTACCATATCGCCATAACCTTATTACTATCGTTTGCCTGTGCCATTGGTTTGGCGCTTCTTATTAAACATCACAAGAGATCATCGATCAGGTATTTCATTTTATCAGTCTTGGGAATCGGATTTCTTTCAGCGCCAGCTTGGGCTTCCAGAACTGAGGTTATTTTAACTATGCTGTTAAATGCGTTATCTGAAGGGCTTCGCAGGCTCTCAACGCTTTCCTCTGGTGAAGGGTTATGGGCAGGCGGGGGAGCAATCCCACAACTTCTATGGGGATATCCCCATATACTTCTTGGTTACGTTTTATTCTTTCCTCTCTTAGTTTTTTTCTCATTGATAGGTTATAGGGTACTCTGGCGAGAGCATGGTGTACTTAATATCATACCACTCCTGTCTGTAGTCCTTTGGGTTTATATTGGGTTTTGGCTCTTTTTTGGAAATAGGTTTCTTTTAAATCTGGATTTCCTTCTTTGCATAATTGCACCAGTTACGATAGTTCATTTCAAGAAGCATCTGGTAAAGCAATACCGTATACGCACACAGGCTTTCTTACTTATCTCTCTCACTTTGCTTCTTATTCTACCTGTTGCTATGGTTTCTATCAATTGTCAATTGAAAAAAACACCGTACATTACTGAAAACATTGAAGGTGTGGAATGGATTGAAACGAATATCACCAAACAACAATCTGTAATCTTCGCTCCTGATTATTTATCTGCCAATCTAATTCAACGCGGCTATTTGATGGCAGTCTGGGATTTTTCTCTATCCAATGATAGTGTTCATCCTATGATACTTGCAGAGGAATTCATGGTTAATGCACCAAGCAATCTGACGTTTTTACGGGAATTCTTCACTGAGCATCCCGATTACAAAGAAAAACAAATCTACGTTCTCTGGGGTACTTGGGATCTCGATCGACCTCTGGTGATGACGAAAAAACTCATACCCGTTGACGAATACGCCTCAAGTCCTTATTTCAGGTGTGTTTATCATGGGTATGGTGAGATACTTTACATCTATGAATACGTCGGTCCATTTGCTTTTTGACCTTACTTCTATCACCAAGAAAATCCCCTTTTTTCCATTTCGCCTCTGATCGATCGAATGTCTTCTTTTTTTTAAAAACTAGAATCAACTCATTAGTATTCCAGAGTTTTTTCTACTAGCGAAACTTCTTCGTCGATTATGTCATCCCAATTTCTTATTTTCGGCATCCCAACGGGGTTAGATTCCTTTTCAAGTAACTCAATCGCTTTATTGCTAAAACTTTCCAAGTCTAACTCATCAACCAGGTATATTCCCTCAATGTCATTGTAATATAGTTCCAGCGCGGGTATTCTATACGCAACAACAGGTAAACCGAGGCACAACGCCTCAAGTACCGTATACGAGAACGAATCCATGTGCGATGGATAAATCATGAGCCGGGCTTTGGCGTAAGACCTGAATAATTCATCTCGTGGGATATAACCTGTTATTCTGACTTTATAAGTTAATTCGAGTTTTTTACATATACGATTAATGTTCATGACCGAGGATTCTTCCAAGAAACCGTGGATTACCAATTTCATCTTCTTGTGATGCCTTAAAATATTTTTGAAGGCTAATAAACCTTCCACAATCCCCTTTTCAGGAATGGGACGTCCTCCAAAAATGATATAATCTTCGCGTACGTGCACTTTGGAATTAAGGTTGTTAATAAGCGATACGTCGTAAGGATCCAGAGAAACACCTGGATCCAAAGATTTAACTCTAGGAATCCATTTTTCGCCCATGTCTATTGGTATCGCTCTTGAAACTGCTATTATTGAATTGAAGTTCTTGAGCAACTCCCTTTGTCGGCTCTCGACAAGGCCGAAACCAAATTTTTTGAAAAACATACGCGAACTTTTTTGAAGTTTTTTATCAAGTGTCATGCTATACCATAACTCATATGCTCTCATTATATTTGATCGCCTCTTGGCATTTTCATAATGTGTAGGTAGCTGAAGTAAAGCGACACTTGGTATTTCATAGAATTTAGCTAGTTCAGTTGCTTTGTACAATGAATCAAAGTTTTCATGTAGCGATACCACTATATCTGGTTGATCTTGAGTGAATAGTTCTTTCTTTAGGAATAAAGAAGGGACCGTGATCTTTGCTAAATGAGAGATTTTTGACCATACTGGGGTTCCATCTAATCTGAAAGGACTCCTCAATCGTGAACTTCCTGCTATATGGATCCCACGTTGGGTTAGATCGTTCCACTCCCTTTTAACATGCTCTTCTGTTGCCCTACCCCATGTACTACAGGGCTGAACCAGCAACACTCTTAATCCTCTATTAAGATAGCCAATCAGTGAGCGGAATGCTCTCATTCCACCGCCGGACGGATAGAATGGATCAGCTACGCATAGGACTGCTAGATCCTTCACTAGAAGGGCATTAACTTTTGTAGAATAAACATTTTGCTTGCCAAATAATCACCCAAGAAATGTGCGTACCACAGGATTTTGATTAGTATTCAGAGCTAGGAGACTGCATTATCTAGCATTCTTCATACATTAGATTATACTGGTATAATTCAAGTTTTGTTCCATATTCTCCAGGCGTTCTGTATCTGGTGCTTCCAATGAAAGTACTCATTGTCGCCTTCGTCAACAGTTGATTTAGCAAAAGTGCTTTAAAATAGAAGTGAAGAATCTATCACTCGAATTAAAATAAAAATCTTCTAACAAACTCTTGTGTAGTTTGTAATTATTTATCTCCGGGGTGCGTTTATCTATGTTGGCTACTTGATGGGACTTCCAATCTTCCTCTTCTTAACGATATTTAGTAACCAACAAAGCTCTGAAAGCAAATAAATGACGAGGCCAATAAACGAAAATTTTGTGGATTTCTCAAAGATTTTCCCACGATATAAATGAGGAGTGAAAGAGTGAGAGAAATATGTGTTGTGTTATATGGGATACCGAGGAGATAGGTAGGCGCCGATGGCAAAAAAAGCACTAGCTACTTGTAATAACGCCTCAAGTCATTACTTAACATACGGTCATCCCGAGATTATTGAAATAATGGTTTCCACAAAAGTAGAGGGTATCTAGTTTAATTCCCAAATTTATTGGAAAGAATTACGGTTTTCCCTTTAGTTTCTTTAAAATCTTTTCAAGAAAACCTTTTCTCTTTAGGACGAGGAGCAAGATCCCAATAGCTGTTGGCAATGAAATGATCATGATTGAATCAAGAATTGAAGGTCCTACGTCGATGACCAAATTTAAAAGGAAGGTTGTCAATGGGACGAGAACCAGCGAAAGAACGATTGAGACGGCGATGCGCTCAACGACGTTAAAGAATTTGGTGTGAGGCGAATCTTCAGACTCCTTTTCTTGCTCTAAAAGCAAGTAAGACCAGACAAATCCAGGAATGAAAAAAACGAGAATTGTTCCTATGATAACGCGCAGAATCTCAATAATCATGCCATCATCGCAATGAATGACAGCTATTTTATGCTATTGGAATGTCACTGCTGCCGACAACAATGAGTTTGTCCATCACAAAAAAGGCATAGAGTTGTTGAGTCGCATGTTGAAATCCAAAATGTATTCTTAATTAACTCTTACATGTCGTAAAATTCTGTAAACCAGTTGCCAATTAGTTTTTTGTAAGTTCTTGTCATCTTCTTCTTGAAACTAGCAGAACTGCTGAAACGCAAACGACTGCAACAGCGGCAATAATCGCTCCGATGCCTAGGGGTGAAGTGAGATCTGCAAAGATTGAAACACTTTCCACTTCAATGGTATGCGTCGAAAAACTCGGCACATAAATTAAAATCTGGCAGACCTCGCCTCTTTGCAAGACGGTGAAAGCGGCATCATTTTTCTCAGATCCTGATGCAAAAAGGACTTCTAGTGGCATCGAGGTCTCTTTGATTCTTTCACCGTCCAATTTCACAATCATTTCGCGCTTTCCTGCTTCCATCGTTTCCTTATCGAAATTGAGGAGCACCAGCTTTCCTTCATGATCTTCTGAAGAGACTTCGAGAATTACACGATTCTTGAGTGCACTCATAATTTTCGCGCGGAACTGATGACGGTATTCCATGATATCGTACATGGCACTGCCATTTCGCACGAGTAACGAGATTTCGCATCCCAGTCTGTTCTGCGCGAGCGAATAGAAGAGCGCTTCCTCCGCTGTAAGACTTCTGTTGGCAAGTGCTGGCATTGCTCTGAACATAATGTGATTTCCATTTGTCGTTACATTAACGAAGGTTCCCCCACTCCCCGTTACCGTCGTTATTGTTCCGTCATCGGTCGCAATGATCGCACGTGCCAGTCCTTTCGAAATAATTACAGCTTCTCTGCCGGTAAACTGCTCGCCGTATCGAGAGCCGATGATCCTGGCAATTTCAACATCATCTGCTAATTGAAAGGAGACAAGAACATGCGTGGCATTTGAAACAACGTGATACATGCCTGTTGGGTTATCATGAATGATGATCTGAACCGATCCATTATCCGCGTGTAACACGGCCCCGCGTACAACGGGCGCATCAGGATCAAAATTATTGATGAGAATCTGATCAAAGAATCTGATCATTTCATTCTTGAACTTGAGAGTGTAATTCGTCACCGTGCCGGTCGTCTCATCATAGAAAAAATCGATGAAGTATCCGTCAGCAACGCCACTAGAGTATGAAAATGAAGCAAAAAGCGCGTAGCGCATTCCCTCTTGCATCATTTCCCGCATCTGTTCTTCCATATGTTGTTGGTTGCCGCCGTATATGAACCCCATACCGTCGTGCCACGTCTGACCGTCGGACCAGTTCCATGCGTGATTGCCCATACCGTTACCTGACTGTTGCATCGGTGTTTTCGGCATCATTCCGCCGTCCGCCGACGCTGGACTCGCAAAAATTGGGGCGATGAGCATAACCGCAATTGCAATGATAAAGATCTTGATACCCTTATGGGGCATGGAAACTCTCAAGGAAACCAATCGATCATGATTCTTAAGCACTTTATGGTTCAAGCATCGAACACATTGTCCGCCATGAACCCATTACGGCCTTTGTAAATATATTTTTTCTTGCAATGGGAAATGATGAAAACTTTCTAATGCCTTACAACTTAATCATAGTCAGGTATAAAAGATGACACCGATCGATCTATTCCTTAGAATCTGCTTGACTGGCTTTTCGACTATTCTCGTCGCCGTATCGATCATTGCGTTTCGCAGGTATCGAGAAATGAGGCTCGCCATCGTTTCAATCGCCTTTATTCTCTACGCGCTTCTATCATTTCTCGTTCTTTTGTCAGAGTTCTTTGGGCTCGATGAGTTCTCGATGAGTCCGTATCTCGTCGCGCTGAATCTTGCAATACTCTTGAGCCTTTATTTCGCGCTGCTGAAGAGATGAAATGATATGGATGATGCCCTCAACCTCGAGAGTAGGAGAAAGATCTATCAATACATCGCTCAGAACCCAGGAACATATCTGCGGGAGATTGAGCGTGCGCTCTCGATGCAACCAGGTGTTCTATCCTATCATCTCGATGTTATGGAAAAACGAGGGTTGATTAAATCCGAAGATGATGGTTATATCAGAAGATATTTTCCCGCTGAGAAGTTTAAGCAGCGCGACAGACGCATTGTCTCGCTCCTGAGACAGGAATCACCGAGAAAAATTCTCTTGCATATGCTTCTCAATGGATCTTCCAGTTTTCAATCATTAACGACCGCAGTTGGACTTTCAAAATCAACGCTTTCTTATCACTTGAAGAAGCTGATTTCTGCTGGAATTATTTTCTCAAAAAAGGTGGAAAGGGAATTTGTCTACGGCATCGAAAATCCTGATGAAGTTGCAAATCTTTTGATTACCTTACAGGAGAGTTTAGAAAGCGATGCAGTCGATCGCTTCGTTGATATTTGGAGAAAACTGGGGAAATGAATTCTTATGGAGAGATCAAGCTCAAGTAGGCTATTTTTATCGCAATATAATAAGAAATCGGCGAGACGGGCGTAATAATGAAGATGTATTCACATATGGCAACTTCCTCCCTTGTGGCTATTTGATTAAGCAATTACTCTTTTTGCAAATCTGACTTCTCATCGATCCAAAAAATCGAAAACCTCAGCGAACAGAAATTTTGTTGAAATCTGCAACCTCGTCCCCCATCACGCTGAGCTTTAAGCTGGATTTTGAATTGAGAGAATTGTATAAGAACTAAACGGGCGACACGAGGAAAACAAATAATATATGAGAAATTGCTTCATCATTCAGTTATTTATTCTTCAGGGGGGAGGAATAATAGGCATGAAGAGGAAAGCGTGGGCAGCAATCGGCGTTATCGTTGTGATCTCACTCATCGCCTCATCATTTGCTGGATGTATTGGCGGGAGGGAGACATCGGTCGACATCATCAAGAAAAGGGGAATACTTATTGTTGGCACATCTGGTGGATTTCCGCCTTTTGAAGTCATCAACGAGACGACCCAGCAGCTCGAAGGTCTCGATATAGATTTAGCTTATCGCATTGGCCAGGAGCTAGGGGTCACAGTTGAAATCAGGAACATGGATTTCACGGCGCTGATCGGTGCAGTCAAAACCGGCATGATCGACATGGCGATTGCGGGGATGACGATCACAGAAGAAAGGAACAAGTCCGTTGCCTTCTCGAAGCCCTATTTCAGGGCGGACCAGGCGATCGTTGTGAAGGCAGACAGAACAGACATCAACTCGCCAGCAGATCTCGCTGGTAAGAAGATCGCGGTCAACCAAGGAACAACTGGAGACTTTTGGGTGGATGAGAATCTGGTAGCGACTGGACTTGTCGCTGCACAGGACGTTCACAAATTTGGATTTGCATCGGACGCTTTGCTGGAACTCGTTGCCGATAGGGTCGACGCGCTCGTCATCGATTCGCCAGTTGCCGAGACATATGTTGCTAAGACCAGCGGACTCAAAGTTGTCTACACGATCGTGACGAACGAATACTACGGTATCTGCATGAAGAAGGATGCGGTCGAACTTATCGAATTTGTCAATGAGTTGATCGAAAAGATGGAAGACTCTGGTGAGATGCAAGCGCTCATCGACAAGTGGTTCTGAGTCGTGGTCTAACATCTTTTTTATTTTTTTTATATCTGGTGTGATCTGGACGTGATCGGATGGGTCTTGAGATTATAGCAAATAACCTCGGATTTTTCTTGAAGGGAGCGATCCTCACGATTGAAATCAGTCTCTCAGCGATTGCGTTGGGGTTTGCGCTTGGCGTTCCGATGGGGCTTGCGAGGATCTCTCGAATTTTGCCTGTCCGGATGCTCGCAACGGGATACGTTGAAGCGCTGCGAGGCACACCTCTGCTTGTTCAGATCTTTATCGTTTATTTTGGCTTGCCATCGATAGGCATTTATCTTGATCCGCTGGTCTCAGGTATCCTCGCGGTCGGTCTTAACAGCGCTGCTTATCAGGCAGAGATCATTCGTGGTGGCATTCAATCGGTGCCAAAAGGGCAAATGGAAGCAGCACGCTCGATGGGCATGACCTACGGACAGTCGATGCGCCGTGTCGTTCTTCCGCAGGCGATGCGTCTCATCATCCCCCCGATGACGAATGAATTTATAATATTGATAAAGGACTCTTCCTTAGTGAGTGCGATTAGTGTATGGGAACTGACTCTCGTGGCGAAGGAACTAAACGCAAAATACTTCGATCCTTTCACGATCTTTCTCTTCGTCGCCGCCGTGTATTTCATCATGACATTCGCAACGTCGAAAATCCTGAGGGTCGTGGAAAAGAAAACGGCGATTCCGGGCTTCGGCGCAGGGGATTGATCGAGGCCGTCGATATACACAAAAAGTTCGGCGACCTTGAGGTGTTGAGAGGCATCTCTCTCAAAGTCGATCCTGGTGAGGTTGTTGTTATCATCGGTCCATCCGGTAGCGGAAAAAGTACCTTTCTTCGTTGTCTCAATCGGTTGACTGAGCCAACAAAGGGAGAAATTTATTTTGACGGCGTCAGGATCACCGATCCAGACGTCGACATCAATAAGGTTCGCTCTCAGATTGGCATGGTCTTTCAAAGTTTCAATCTCTTTCTTCATTTGACGGCGAAAAGAAACATTATGCTCGCGCTCACAGAAGTTAAAGGCATCGAAAAGGCGGACGCTGAAAGAATTGCAATGGAAGCCCTCGATAAAGTTGGTTTGTTGGATAAGGCCGATGCCTATCCAGGGCAGCTATCCGGTGGACAACAGCAGAGGGTTGCGATCGCAAGGGCAATCGCCATGAATCCGAAGCTCATCATGTTCGACGAGCCCACCTCCGCCCTTGATCCAGAATTGATCGGGGAGGTCCTCGATGTCATGAAGAGTTTAGCCAAGGGCGGTATGACGATGATTGTCGTTTCACATGAAATGGGTTTCGCGAGGGAAGTTTCCGACCGTGTCGTCTTTATGGATCAGGGAGTGATTCTGGAGGAAGGGTCACCAGCAGAAATCTTTTCAAATCCAAAGCATGAAAGAACCCGTGTGTTCTTGCGGAGAATTTTGCACGAGTAACGAGAAATGATTTTCACCCTTTTTGTTTAATTTTTGTGCGAGCATGAGAACTTATGACAATGTTTAAATAGAGTATTTCCAATACGAATCCACAATGAACGCTGCCCTTCTCCTTCTGCGGAATTCTCTCTTGGTCAGCGTGCAGGTTTTGGTCGTGTGATAGGGGACACGATCCTCCCTGGATGGTGCGTCCCCATGATTGTTTGTGAGGAATATGAATGAGAGGATCTGAGGCTATCATTAAGGTCTTGCATGAAGAGGGCGTCAATGTCGTCTTCGGACTACCCGGAGGAGCAATACTGCCACTTTACGACGATCTCAGGACTTCTGATATCCGGCATGTTCTCGTACGCCACGAGCAGTGTGCTGCTCATATGGCTGATGGTTACGCTCGTGTGCTAAAAAAACCAGGCGTATGTATGGCGACGTCCGGAGCAGGCGCAACGAATCTTGTTACGGGGATCGCAACGGCATTTCTTGATTCCTCGCCCGTTGTCGCGCTTACGGGACAGGTTCCAACAGGTATCATTGGTAATGATGCATTTCAAGAAGCCGATGTCTTCAGTCTCATGATTCCAATTACAAAGCATAATTTCAGAATCATGAACCCGAAGACATTGCTTTCAGATCTTCGGAGCGCCTTTGCGATCGCGAGGACAGGACGGTTTGGTCCCGTCCACGTTGATCTTCCTCGGGATATTCAAATGAGCGAAGTCGACGATTGCGAGGAACCGATAAAGCGTAACAATGGTGTAAAAGAAAATCTCATCGAGTTGCCGCAGGCGGTTGCGCTGCTTGAGTCTGCACAAAGGCCATTAATTCTTGTCGGTGGGGGTGCAAATTGGTCTGGTTGCGGCCGGGAAATCATGACGCTAGCGGAAATGCTCATGGCGCCTGTTGCAACAACGCTTATGGGCAAGAGTGCCGTTCCAGAAGACCATCCACTTGTCCTCGGTATGGTCGGCATGCATGGAAGAAGGGTGGCAAACTACGCGCTTGAGGAGTGTGATGTACTCCTCGCAATCGGGACAAGGTTTAGCGATCGAATGATTGGAGACCCTTCGTCCTGCAGGACCAAGGTCATTCACATCGATATTGATTCAGGGGAAGTCGGTAAGAACGTTAAGCCAACGGTCAGTCTTGTTGGCGACGCCAGAAAGGTCATTAAGACGATTATTACATCGATGCAGGTCAAGAGAAAGAGTGGTGTTTGGGCTGAGCGGATGAGAATGCTGAGGAAGGAATGCGCGTGCGAAATGGACATCGGAGGCAATCCGATCAAGCCGCAAAAGGTCATTTTCGAACTCAACAAAATTTTGCCCGATGATGCGATTGTCACAACAGAAGTCGGACAGTGCCAAATGTTTGCCGCACATTACTTTGAGTGCAGGGGCAAGAGGATGTTCATCACACCAGGAGGTCTCGGAACAATGGGCTTCGGCCTTCCTGCTGCAATGGGTGCCAAAATCGCGGCACCCGATCGAACGGTCGTTGATGTGGCGGGTGACGGAAGTCTTCTAATGGTATGCCAGGAGCTTGCGACTGCCGTCGAGGAGAAAATCCCGATCTTCATCTGCCTGTTGAACAATGGGCGACTCGGCATGATCAAGCAGCTGCAGAGCCTCTTTTATGGCAAGCGTATTTTCGCAGAGAGCCTCGGATCCTCTCCAGATTTCGTTAAATTGGCTGAGGCCTTCGGCGTGCGTGCAGCGCGCGTGCAGGATCCGAAAGATCTTGCGAGCGTTATCGAGGAAGGAATAAATTCCGAAAAACCATTCCTGGCCGACATATGGATTGATCGAGAAGAGGAAATCCTCCCTGTCACGCTGAGGACTGGGAGCGGAACCCAGGTCATCACGGGTAATTGCGCATGGAAAGGGGTGTGTTGAAGTATGGAAGTCATCTCAATGATCGTCAACGATCAATTTGGCGTCATGCAACGCGTTATGGGCGAATTTACGAGAAAGAAAATCAACGTCGAGACAATTGTTGTCGGAAAGTGTGAGCTTCCTGGAAAGGCGAGAATCGTACTGAGCGTCAAGGATAAAAAGCAGGCAGAACAGGCAGTTGAACGATTAACAAGGCTACAGGATGTCATTGAGGTCGAGATTATTGATGAATCAAGGCACGAGGCGTATGCGCTCGTCGCGAACTCGTTTGGAAAGGCGCGGTTGATTGGTAGTATCGAAGAAGTTGATAACTTGGTTGAGATGACGAAACCAAACAAGTACATTAAGACGATCAACGCTCTCTGATGTTTCACATGAATTGTTTTATTCGAATGAACGTTTAAACACTATGATCGCTATCAGGTATCGACGTCTTCGTCGGGGGAAACTCAGATGGACTCTGCTGGCAAAATATGGATGGATGGAAAGCTGGTTGATTGGGACAAAGCGAATGTACATATCATGACGCACGGCCTTCATTACGGTGGAGGCGTCTTTGAAGGCATCAGGATTTATGAGACGACAAGAGGTCGTGCGATTTTCAGACTTCGCGATCACATGATGCGTTTTCTTGATTCGGCGAAGGTCATCGATCTCAACATTCCTTACACAGTCGATGAACTCTGCGAAATAGTCAAGGAGACGGTCAGAGCGAATGATCCAAAGGTTGATTACATAAGGCCGATCGCTTATTATGGGTCTGGGACGGTTGGACTCAATCCAATTAAACTTCCAACAAGGCTAGCGATCGCGTGCGTTTATATGGGCCCTTATCTGGGAACGGATCAGCAGAAAAAGGGTGCAAAGGTCATCACGTCCTCTTGGGAAAAGCCATCGAACAGGGCTGCGGCGCTCAATGCAAAAATTTGTGGTAATTACATCAACTCCGTATTGGCTCGATTGGAAGCAGTTAAAAGGGGTGCTGATGAAGCGATCATGCTCAATGCTGATGGGAATGTCGCCGAAGGAACGGGTGAAAATATCTTCATGATCAAGAGTGAAAAGATTTTTACACCTGGCATGGCCTCCGGCATTCTACGCGGAATCACTAGGGATTCAGTCATGCAGCTCGCGAGCGATCTTGGTTATCATGTTGAGGAGAGGGATATCACAAGATCGGAACTCTACGTGGCTGATGAGGTTTTCATGACTGGTACGGCTGCTGAAATCATGCCAATCGTCGAGATTGACAGCAAGAAGATCGGAAGTGGGGAGCCCGGCCCAATAACACTGAAACTCCAAAAGGCTTTTTCGGAAGTGACGAGAGGAACGAATGCGAAGTACTTTTCCTGGCTCGATTTCATTGGTTGAAATTTGAAATGAAAAATTGAAGAGAATCGATCACGGAAAACTGAGTAAATCAGTTCGATTTACGGCAGGAGATGATTACTGATCATCTCGAATTAAGTTTGATGTTTTTTGACCATCTCCAAAACGATTCCTCGCGTTCATTTTCTATCTCGTCGATCGATTTAGAAGGATTTTCATGAGAATAGAATGATATTTAGATGAGAACAGCACTAGATATCATTGTGATCATTAATTGGACTGTATGATTGCGGGACCAAAGGGGGTTTGTACATGATCTGCCCTGTTTGTGGGTCGGTGAGCGTGTCTCCAGAATTCAAGTTGACGGAGCACGCCGTCTACTACTGTTGTTGCTGCGGATCCCATTTTATTGGAAATAAGACTCTTCGAGAATGGAAGTAATAGCTGCTATGGGATAGTGGTAGGTCACGAGTCAGCACATATCATAGAAGAAGAACGATCTTTTCGTTTTCTTGCATACTATTGATCTAATTTTTAATAATCATTGTAGGAATTTACGATATTTCGTTGCAAAGTTCTGAGTTATCGTAGGAATCCAGCCATCATCTGTAAGATCATATAATAGTGGCGTCCTAAATGTTTTGTGAGTAGAATGGAGGGTCAACGTGTACGAGATTCGTTTTCATGGAAGGGGCGGACAAGGCGCAGTGATGGCTGCTCAAGCACTTGCTGAGGCAGCAGTTCTTGAGGGCTATTATGCGCAGGCTTTTCCATATTTTGGGGCAGAAAGACGTGGCGCACCGGTTCGTGCCTTCGCGAGGATCGACGAGAACAAGATCAGTATCAAGTCACAAGTTTATGAGCCAGATGCACTTGTTATCCTCGACGAATCCATTTTGGGGATTGATCCTATTTCTGAAGGACTGAAACCGGATGGAAAAGCGATTATCAATACTGTTAAGAAGCCTGAGGAAATCGATCTCGGGATTGAGGTTGAATGTGGAACAGTCGATGCGACGACGATCGCACTTGAAACGATCAAGGCCCCAATTGTCAACACGTCGATATTGGGAGCCTTTGCCCGCGTTGTCGATATCGTGCCTCTCGAATCAATCCTTAACGCAATCATGAATCGTTTTGGCGAAAAACTCGGTCATCAGTCGGGTGTTATGAATGCAGAGGCCGCGAGAATCGCCTATCACAATACAGTTATTGGGCGGTGTAAGGGCACGAGAACGGTTGTGAGAAAAGAGATGTGGTTGCCAACATGGGATGAAATTCCGATCGGGAATACTTTGTCGGCTGGAGAGATCAATGGAATCGCTATCGGTCCTGGTAGCATGGTGCAGAATTTTACGGGTACATGGAGAACGCAGACACCGCGGTATTCCAAGGAGAAGTGCATCAGGTGTCTTCGATGCTGGTTTTCTTGCCCCGAAGGTTGCATTGAGCGACAGGACGACGACTACGAACGCTGGGATTATCGTTACTGCAAGGGATGCGGTATCTGCGCGGAAGTCTGTCCGGCTGATGCCATCGAAATGGTCAGGGGGGTCTACGAATGGTGATGAAAGTCATCAGCGCGGACCACGCTGTTGCTCATGGGGCAAGGCTCGCAAGGGTTGAAGTCGTACCAGCGTTTCCAATCACCCCTCAAACACTCATCGTCGAGCTCATTGCGGAATTTATCAATGATGGAGAACTTGACGCGGATTTTTTACCGGTGGAGAGCGAGCACAGCGCGATGAGTGCGGCGATTGGTGCCTGCGCCGGTGGCGCCAGGGCATTTACTGCCACTTCTTCACAAGGTCTTGCGCTCATGCATGAAATGCTCTATGCGGCACCGCAGAACCGTTTGCCTGTAGTCATGGTCAATGTCAACAGAAGTCTCGGGGCAGCATCGGGTATTTGGGTCGAGTACAATGACTCGATGCCTGAAAGGGAATCTGGCTGGCTTCAGGTTTACATTGAGGATAATCAAGAGGCACTAGATATGGTGATCCAAGCATACAGAATCGCTGAGGATCGCGGTGTCATGTTGCCCATGATGGTCTGTCTCGATGGTTTCGTCCTATCCCACACGGTTGAGCGCGTTGATTTCCCTGAACAGCCGCTTGTCGACTCGTTTTTGCCGAAATTCAAACCGCTGTATGTGCTTGATCCAGATGAACCGGTGACTATGAATCCGATCACACCGCCTGAGTATGCGATGGAAATGCGCTACCAACTCCAGCGGGCGATCGATGAATCAAGGGCGGTCATTGAAAAGGTCGATCGAGAGTACGGTGCGCTCACAGGACGGACTTATGGCGGTCTTGTTGACACCTACCAAATGGAGGACGCTGAGATCGCGCTCATCACACTCGGGACTGTGACGAGCACGGCGAGGGTCGTTGTCGATCATTTACGAAGCAAAGGCAAGAAAGTCGGTCTCGTCAAATTGAGGTTCATGCGGCCGTTTCCGTCTGATGAATTGAGATCGATCGCGAAAAATCTGAAAGCGCTGGGCGTCTTCGACCGATCTATCTCGTTCAATGGTTTTGGTCCAGTATTCACGGAAATGAGAAATGCACTTTATCATCTCGGCATACCGCTTACGAATCACATTGCTGGTCTCGGAGGGCGGGATGTGACATTAGAGGAAGTTCGAGAGATGTTTTCGGTGATTGATGAGAATGCGAGGGGGCATCGAGTGAAGGAATGCCACTGGCATGGATTGAGGGGTGGTTAGTTAATGGTTACAAAAGAAATCAAGACAATAAAAGATCTGCCGCGCGATGATTATTTGACAAGAGGCCATGGTGCCTGTCCTGGCTGTGGTGTTGCGATCGCGGTAAAAAATATAGCAAGGGTTCTCGGCAAAGATACAATCGTTTATGTTCCGGCCTGCTGTCTTATTGTCTTCAGTGCGCTTTATCCAGCATCAGCATTTAAATGGCCTTTCTTTTACACGGCCTTTGAAAATACAGGGGCAGTCATCTCGGGAATAAAAGCGGCGCTGAAGCGTCGCGGAAAGGAGGTGACGGTAGTCGGTATGGCGGGCGACGGAGGTACATTCGATATAGGCTTACAAGCGCTCTCGGGTGCGGCGGAAAGAAATGAAGACGTCATTTATGTATGTCTCGATAACGAAGCTTACATGAACACTGGAATTCAGCGAAGCGGCGCTACACCTTTTGGCGCCTGGACTACGACGTCACCAATCGGGAAAAAGGTACAGGGCAAAAGGGAATTCAAGAAGGACATTGATGCGATTGTCGCTGCGCATAATATTCCTTATATGGCCACGCTCTCAATCGCGCATCCGAACGATTTTGTGAGGAAAGTTCAAAAGGCTAAATCGGAACGTGGGTTCAGATTCCTGCATGTCCTTTGTCCATGTGTTCCTGGCTGGAGAAGTGAAGCCTCGAAAAGTGTCACGATTGCGAGGCTTGCGGTGGAGACCGGGATGTGGATTCTCTACGAAGTGGATCACGGCATCGAGAAGCTCACATATAAGCCAAAGACACTGGTGCCTGTCAAAGAATACCTTCAGCTACAGGGCCGATTCAGGCATATGAGCGAGGAAGATGTTGAGAAATTGCAGACATGGATTTGTGAGAGATGGAAGCATCAGTTCTACGAGGAAGTACCCGTGCCGCCATGCAAGATCGAAGAGGCGAAAAAAACACTCATCATCGACGAAGATCCCCTTCACGGTCCATGAGGTCAAGAGAACGTTGATCGCATTTCAAAGACCTGAGCGTGTCGTTCGTTTTGAACTGTGGTTCCACAATATGGTCTAAAAATATTTTGGTCTCTTCGACAAACCTTTTATATTCCTTTCCCTTTGTGCTCGTTTGCTCTTCAGAGCCGATGAATGATGAGGATGTGCAGAACATCTGAAGGAGGTAATCACAATGCCAAAACCGATCCATGTTCGATTCGAAATGCCAAAGGAGCTTCAGGATAAAGTTTACGAGCTCATCGAGATCGCAAGAGATACTGGGAAAGTAAAAAAAGGGTCAAATGAAGTTACGAAGCTCGTTGAAAGAGGAGAAACAGTCTTCGTCGTGATGGCGGAAGACGTTCAACCTCCTGAGATCCTGGCTCATCTCCCGCTCCTCTGCGAGGAGAGAAACATCACTTACGCTTACGTCCCAAGCAAGGCCGAGCTCGGAAATGCCTCGGGCCTTGAAAAGCCAACAGCGGCCGTCGCCGTTGTGGATGTGGGAAAGGGAAAGCCATTACTCGAAAATCTATCTGAACAAATAAAAAAGCTGAAAAAGTAGGTGCGAAGGATGCCAGAAGATGAGAACATTCCTTCGGAAGTCGTCGAGATTATCGGCAGGACAGGCATGACTGGTGAGGCGACTCAGGTCAAGGTCAGGGTCCTCGAAGGTAGAGATAAGGGCCGAATCATCACTAGGAACATCATGGGACCTGTGCGTGTCGGAGATATACTGATGCTGAGGGAGACTTCGAGAGAAGCTCGAAAGCTCACAATCAGATGAGCGATAACCGGGGGGCGCTAAACAATGGTTGAGCGAAGGGTCTGTTCATTTTGCGGCGATGAGATTGAACCAGGTACCGGTCGGATGTTCATCAAGAAAGATGGCACAATTTACATGTTCTGTACGAGCAAATGCTTTAAGAACATGATTTATCTGCGAAGGGTGCCTCGGAAAACTGAGTGGACACGCGTAGCTCAGCGCGAAAAACAGAGCATTTTAAAGGTCTCGTCTGCCGCGACAAAAGTGGAAGAAGCTGATAAGGGAGCTGCGACCGGTGAGCAAGCTGAAACTTCTTCTCCCGTTGAAGCCGATTCAAATATTGAGGAATCTGGTGGAAAAGAAGAGAAAAAAAGTGAACGCAAAGCAAAGAAGATCAGGAAAAATGCAGAAAAGGAATCGGGAGAGGGATGATCGAGCGCACCTTCGTCATGCTAAAGCCTGATGCAATTCAACGTGGTTTGATCGGTGCGATCATCAGTCGGCTTGAGGCACGTGGGTTCAAACCTGTCGCGATGAAACTCATGCGCATTCCGCGTGAATTAGCGGAGAGGCATTATGCGGAGCATAAAGGGAAGAGTTTCTTTCCAGGTCTCATCGACTATATCACTTCAGGACCAGTACTCTGCATGGTGTGGGAAGGAGAGAATATTATCACCGTTCTCCGAACGATGATGGGGAAGACAAATCCACAGGATGCAGCACCTGGAACAATCCGCGGAGATTTCGCGCAGCAGACAGGAAGGAATCTGATTCACGGCTCAGATTCTCCTGAATCAGCGAAAAGGGAAATTGCGCTGTTTTTCAACGATTATGAACTCCAGGACTACAAGAAAACAATCGATCCTTGGCTATACGAGTGAAATCTGCTTTGATGATTTTAAGGCATAGAGATAACCAATAGAATCAGATTAGTGCGAAAATCAGATCAAAGGATCTTTGCCTTTAGGAATCTTTTTTTATTCTTACACTCAGAGGGAAGATCTGAGTTTGAGGAAAGATTCTAATAAGATTTCCCTAATGCGAGAGACGATGGCTTTAAGGCAACCGATCGTGAGCGTCCTCGGTCACGTTGATCACGGGAAAACAAGTCTCCTCGATTACATCCGAGGTAGTACCGTAGCTCTCCGTGAGGCAGGTAGGATTACACAACACATCGGGGCGACCGAGGTTCCAATCGATCACATCTACGACAAGTGTTCGGCTCTCATCGGCAACAAGAAGTTCATCGTTCCTGGCCTTTTATTTATCGACACACCGGGCCATCAATCATTTACGACGTTGAGGGCGAGGGGAGGATCTCTTGCCGATCTTGCCGTCCTCGTCATCGATATCATGGAAGGCCTGAAGCCCCAAACGATCGAATCGATCAATATCCTCAAGCGATATAAGACGCCATTTGTTGTCGCTCTAAACAAAATCGATCTCATCGATGGCTGGATCTCGCATCCCAATTCGCCTTTCGTTCTTTCTTTTCGGGATCAGCTCGATGAAGTCAAGGCGAAGCTTGACGAAAAGGTATACATGATTTCCGCCAAGCTCCACGACGAAGGGTTATCAGGAGAACGTTATGACCGCATCGAGGATTTTACGAAAAACATCGCAATCGTCCCCATCAGTGCAAAGACTGGGGAGGGCGTTCCTGACCTCCTGCTCGTCCTGATTGGTCTCGCGCAGAGATTCCTTGAGTCGGAGTTGCGAACCGAAACGGGACCTGCGAAGGGGACGGTTCTTGAAGTCAAAGAGGAGAGGGGTTTAGGCACCACGATCGATGTGATCATTTATTCTGGAACTTTGAAAAAGGGAGATTGGGTGGCGATTGGCACATCATCAAAACCTCTTGTGACGAAGGTCAAGGCAATTCTCAAACCTAAGCCTCTCGATGAAATCAGAGATCCGAGAGAGCGATTCAATTCTGTTGATGAGGTTTCTGCAGCAGCTGGTGTTAAACTCACGTGCCAGAATCTTGACGGTGTGATCGCAGGTGCCCCGCTCAGGGTCATCTCAGGCAATGAAGATGTCGTTATCGATGAGATTCAGAACGAAATGAAGGTTCATATCGAGACAAAGGACGATGGGATCATTATCAAGGCCGACGCGATAGGGTCATTAGAAGCCCTTGCTTTCGAAGCAGAAAACGCCGGCATACCGATCAGAAAGTTCGAGGTAGGGGACATCGCCAAGAGGGACATCGTTGAAGCTTGTGCCACGAATGAGTCGCTTTACCGAGTTATCCTCGGCTTTAATGTTAAGATTTTGCCAGAAGCGAAGGAAATCTTGCCAACTTATCCTGTCAAAGTATTTTTGAACGATGTTGTTTACCGATTAATCGAAGACTACCAAAAGTGGGTCGAGGAGCAAAAGAAGGCGAGTGAAATCGAAAAGCGATCGAAGTTTTCTTTTCCTGGGAAGATCAAGGTACTTCCAAACTGCGTTTTCCGCATCAGTAAGCCAGCAATTGTCGGTGTGCGTGTTCTCGCTGGAAGAATCAGACCAGGCCAGACTCTAATCAACCGAGAGGGAAAGGAAGTTGGAAAAATCAGGAGCATCAGGTCTGGAGAGGAAGCACTGAAGGAAGCGATCGCGGGGAGTGAAGTGGCAATTGCGATTGAGGGAGCGACTGTCGGCAGACAAGTCGTTGTCGAAGATATCCTGTATGTTGCGCTGGAAGAGTCAAAGGTAAAAGACCTTCAGACACTCGATTTGAATGAAGATGAAAAGATGGCCCTCGAAGAATTGATCGCGATCATGAGAAAACAGGACCCCTTCTGGGGTCTTTGATTACGTCGCAGAATATGTATAGTCTCAGCATCGTGAGATTTTTTTAAGGAATCTAAAATGTTTCAGTTTTTCATCACACTCAGTGAATGAATATCTGGGCTTTCAATCTGGAAAATTGTTATCGGATAATTTATTCAATGGCGTCAGCCTGTCTGCTTCCTGAATTGACCAGCTCATTCCGACTCACCAAAAGTTATTTAACGGGAACTACATTAGGGCGATACCTAACAGGTGTTCAGAATGGTTGAATTCAAGGCTGTCATTAACGATGCAAAGACTGGAAAATCGTATCAGGTGACGGTCTCAGGCCATCATGCAAACTCCCTAATCGGCAGAAAGATTGGCGAGGTGATCGATGGTATCTTCGTCGGCCTTCCTGGGTATAAGCTGGCCATTACGGGAGGAAGCGATAAGGATGGCTTCCCGATGAGGAAAGACCTCCCAGGTACAAGGAGGGTTAAGCTCCTGTTGGCGAGCGGCTCAACGGGTTTCAAGTCTGGTGAGAAAGGGGTTAGAAAGAGAAAGTCCGTGCGGGGAAACACGATTTCACCAGAAATCGTCCAGATCAATATGAAAATCACTTCGAGAGGAGCAAAACCGATTGAGGATCTCATTAAGAAAGAGGAGACCAAATGATCGTACCGCAGCAGCCCGAGGTCAACATTGGGATGATTGGTCATGTCGACCACGGAAAAACGACGCTAACAAAAGCACTTACTGGAGAGTGGACAGACCGTCATTCTGAGGAGATCAAGCGCGGTATTTCGATCAGACTTGGATATGCGGACGTCGCATTCTATAAGTGTCGCTCGTGCGAACCCCCAGCTGCCTACACAAATGATAAGACCTGTCGGCATTGTGGTGGTGAAGCAGAATTTCTCCGTGCTGTTTCTTTTGTCGACGCACCGGGCCATGAAACTCTAATGGCGACGATGCTCTCTGGCGCTGCCCTAATGAATGGCGCCCTGCTTCTTGTTGCTGCTAATGAGCGCTGTCCCCAGCCTCAAACAAAAGAACATTTGATGGCGTTGACGATCATCGGCGTTGACAAAATCATCGTTGTACAAAACAAGATCGATCTCGTAACGAAGGAGGAGGCGTTGGAAAACTACCGACAGATCAAATCCTTCGTAAAGGGAACGATTGCCGAGAATGCTCCAATCATTCCTGTTTCGGCGCATCACGATGTGAATATCGATAAACTCATCGAAACGATTGAAACGTACATCCCTACGCCGAAATTCGACGCAAGCAAACCTGCAAGAATGTATGTTGCGCGATCGTTCGATATCAATATCCCCGGCTCATCGCCAGAGGAATTAAAGGGGGGCGTACTAGGAGGAAGTTTGATTCAAGGGCAGCTTGAAGTGGGCGATGAAATTGAGATTAGCCCGGGGAGAAAGATCGAGGGCAGTGGCGGGAAGACCTCATGGGAACCGTTGACAACAACGATTGTCTCTCTCCATGCAGGTGGAACGCCACTAGAACGAGCAAAACCTGGTGGGCTCATTGCCATTGGGACGAAACTCGATCCTTCGCTGACTAAATCGGACGGACTTACTGGCCGAATGGTCGGCAAGCCTGGAACACTCCCACCCGTTCTCAGTAAATTCACGATGTCAACTCACCTCCTGGAAAGGGTCGTTGGCACGGCGGAAGACTTAGCGGTCGAGAACATTAGAACGAACGAACCTCTCATGCTGAGCGTTGGCACAGCAACAACCGTTGGTGTCGTGGTGAGTGCGAGGGAAACAACGTGTGAAGTCTCGCTTAAGATCCCAGTCTGCGCGGAACCGAATCAAAGGGTCGCGATTTCTCGAAAAATTTCGGGGAAATGGCGCCTCATTGGTTATGGCATTATCCAATGATTGTGACTTTATGCAAAAAGTTGTTCTCGATACAAATGCTCTTCTCATGCCTTTTGAATGTTCTTTCAATATTGATTTGGAACTGAAGCGCCTCATTGGCGATTGCGAAGTTCATGTGCCTTCACCGGTCATTGGCGAATTGAAACGCTCGAGGAATAAATACGCGAAAGCTGCTCTAGAGCTGGCGCGAAAGTATAAGATTGATTCGACAGATCAGCAAGGCGATGATGCGGTGATCGAACTCGCTTCAAAACTTAACGCCTTTGTTGTGACGAATGACAAAAATCTCATTTCAAAGCTCAGCGCGCGCGGAATCAAGGTCATCGTCCTTCGATCAAAGAATCATCTTGATTTTTACATTGATTAAACAAGAGGCTGTGGTGCGTCACCAGAATCTTCTTTCTCATTCTTTTTGTGAGGAATCACCTTCAATCGCTCTTCCATGAGTTTCTTGCCAAATTCCGTGGAAGCGTAAACGGGAATCTTATTTCCAACGGAGAAGATCGCCCTTTCTTTTGCGACTTCTCTTACCCACCTTGACGCACACGCCGTCACGATATCACACGAATTGAAAAGACCTATCGCTTCGTCTTTACTCACATTAGTCGTGTGAACTGCGAAAATTGCCACTCTCGGCCCGTAACAATTTCTGATTCTCGCCGCATCATCCGCCGAAACGATCGTCACCCCAATCCTCTGGAATCCGAGGCGATCAGCAAGGCGCACGCCTTCAAACTGGTCAATCCTTCCAGTTTTTGGATCGAGAACGCGCTCCTCGCCAAGAACACTAATGATCTCTCGGTATGGAGTTGTTTCGATGACTCCAGAAAGTCTACCGCCGATTCCCTGTATGATCTCCGGATCACTAACGACAGTTGTGCCAGCACCATCGCACACGAGAACGGCGCAGTCGAGATAATTCTTAGAAACGGCCATCGCAATGATCTCCGAAACGCCGAAACTCAGAAAATCTCTCATTCTGATCTCTCTCTGCGGAGTACACATTCCAAAGCTCTTAATCCTGAACTCGATATTCTCGCGGATCGTTTCTCTTGTAATCCTCTCGATCCCTCTGTATTTCTTGAACAAAGGACAATAGGTGATCATCGGCTCGCCGACTTCTGTGACCTTTCCATTTTCAATAACAACCCTTGCTCGACCTAGCGCTTCAATAACATGTCTATCCATAAGATTCCCTTTAAACCAAGATATCATCTGTCGTTAAATTAAGCTCGCGCATCATCATGTTTCGTCAAGTGTTATGAAAGAGTTAAATATCGAAACCTAGAATCGAAGCATGAACGTGTGGAATTGTTAAGTCCTCATTGAGAATCATTGATCTCGTAGGATGGTTGGAACGATGGATGAGAAAGTCATTGTTGCGCTGAAAAAGATCGCGCTTCTTGGTGGTCTCCACGACTACGTCACTATTTCATCAAGAGAACTCGGCGAGATTCTTGACATGAGCCAGCAATCCGCTTCAAAACGCATCCTCGATTTACTTGATAGGGGTTTAATCCAGCGTGATCTCGGCGCGAGGAAGCAACGAATCAAGTTGACTGAAAAAGGCATCGAATTATTGAAGAAGGAGTATATTGAATACCAGCGGATTTTCGAAATGAAGGACTTTGTTATTATTCGAGGGACTGTCATCACTGGTATGGGTGAGGGGCAGTATTATGTGACACAATCAGGGTACATGGAACAGTTCGAGGAGAAACTCTCGTTCAGGCCGTATGACGGCACTCTCAATCTCAGAGTTTTCCTGGCAGATCTGCCAAAGCTCGAGGCGCTAAGGAGAAGCGGAGGGGTATTGATCAAAGGTTTCGAAAGGAATGGCCGCACTTTCGGTGACGTCAGGGCACACAAAGCCTCGATCCAGAATATCGACTGTGCTGTCGTGATTCCGAGCCGGTCCCATTATAGCGATGTCATGGAAATCATTTGCAAATATCATCTCCGCAGGACATTAGGTTTGAAAGACGGAGATCAGGTAGAAGTGAGAGTTTCACTCGTTTGAGCTGATGTAACCACAGATAAGTTCTTCATCACCTTACCGAAAAATCCGGCGATTTTTCTTCAAAACTTTTTTGTAACATACTCGACAACGGATTCGAAAACTGCTCTGCCGTCACCCGGATCTTCTGGTGAAAGACGAGTTCTTGTCCAGTCAGGATGGTTATACCGGAAAAATGCCCTTTCAGGGTGCGGCATTAGCCCAAGAACAGTGCCAAGAGGATTGCATATGCCCGCAATATTCTTCAACGAGCCGTTTGGATTCCATGGGTAGCCAGCATAGGATCCAACTTCATCAACATATCTGAAGACGATCTGATCGTTTTCTTCAAGTTTGGCAAGCATGTATTCTTCTCTTCCAGCAGGAAGCATGAATTTGCCTTCTGCATGAGCAGAAGGAAACATCACGATTTTCCCCCTTTTCATCTTTCGCGTGAAAACGCATTTTCCTTCGCTCTCGACTTTCAAAAGTGTTGGAATGCATTCGAACCTTCCTGATTCATTCGTCGCCAGTGCTGCTTGTGCCGAATCGCTCATCACTCCGTCTAACGCTGGCAGCATCCCGAGTTCGACGAGCACCTGAAATCCGTTACAGATGCCGATAATAGGTTTTTCGGCGTGCACAAATTTCTTTAGATCGTCTGAAAGAGTGCTTTTCATCCGCGCTGCAAATATTGCCCCCGCCCTCACATAATCACCAGCAGAAAATCCGCCAGGAATAACGAGGATGTGATAATCATTAAGATTCCTGCGGAGATCAGCTGGGCAAGGACCAGTCAACTGCTTGAGATGTACGATTTCAGGGGATGTGCCGATCAATCGAAATGCCGCGCAAGTTTCATCTTCGCAGTTCGTTCCTTCGATTCTGAGGATACAGACTTTCACATCTTTGGTTTTCATTGGACCACCCCTCATCCGAGCAGTCGCCAGAGCGGCTCTGACCAGTGTTTTCTCAGCACATCAACATCAAGATCGATCAGTTGACTGCGATCATAAATGATCATCGCCTTGCCTTCGACCGTTCCGATCCTGGTCGCTTCATTCTTCATGATCTCCTTCCAATCATTCTCATTTTCTCGATCAACTTCGACGATCCATCTTGAGTTCGATTCTGAAAAGAGTTTGACGATCGACTTTTCTTTACCCATTCCCCGGAGATCGCCAATAAACCCTATATCCCCAGAAATGCACATTTCTGCGATCGCCACTGAAACCCCACCATCTGAAACATCGTGGCAAGCCAGAACAATTCCCTTATTAATGCAATGTCTGAGCTTCTGCATTCGTTCAGAGAGAGCCATGAGATTTACATCTGGCACAAGATCGCTGCTTCCGCCAAAGATTCTGAAAAGCGCCGAGCCTCCCATTTCTTCCTTCGTCTCTCCGACAACATAGACTGGGTTTCCACTCTCCTTGAAGTCTGCAGTCACGCAGCGCCTCATATCATCGACGATTCCGACTCCCATGACTGTCGGTGTTGGGAGCGCAGCACCTTTGGGCGTTTCGTTATAAAAGCTCACATTTCCAGACGGTGCCGCGATACCGAGGGCTTTCAGCGCATCACCAATCCCTCTTACACATTCCTTGAATTCCCAGAGTCTCTCAGGTTTTTCAGGATTTCCAAAATTAAGGCAATCGGTGATTGCGTGAGGCATTGCTCCTACGGCTGTCAAATTCCTGCATACCTCATCAATTGCACTCAATCCTCCGCGATAAGGATCAAGTGCTGTAAACCACGGGTTTACGCCGACTGCAATCGCGAGACCTCTTTTAGAATGATGTAAAGGCTTAATGACCGCTGCATCTCCAGCGCCTCTCTTCCCCAATTTTCCCTGGAGAGGTTTGATGACGGTGCATCCCCGTACTTCATGGTCATATTGCCTAATAATCCATTCCTTGGATGCGATGTTTGGGTCAGCGATAACTCGCAAGAGTACCTCATTCAAATTTGGGGGTAATGAAGGATACTCAGTTCCTCTCTGCATTTCCTTTTTCTTCTCGAGAATTGGTCGACAATATTCAGGGCCCTTTGCAAAGAAATCGAGATCGAGTTCAAAAACCTTGGTGCCATTGTAGAAGAGACGAACAACCTTTTCTTCGATAACCCTCCCGATGACCGTTGCTGGAACGTCCCATAAATCAAAGATTTCGATGATTTTTGCAACATTTTCCTTCGGAGCGGAGAGCATCATCCTTTCCTGCGACTCCGAAACCCAAATCTCCCATGGCGCCAAGCCAATCTCTTTCAGCGGCACCTTATCAAGATCGACCTCCGCACCACATCCACCAGCGAGGGCAAGTTCGCCTACGACGCACGAAAGGCCGCCGCCGCCGAGATCTTTCATTCCCGTGATCAGTTGTTTCGCGTTGACCTCGAGGCACGCGTGGATTAGCGGCTCCTTCATAATTGGATCTCCAAGTTGGACGGCACTTCTCGACTTTTCTTCAGAAGTTTCATCGAGTTCCGCGGAGGCAAAGGTGACTCCGTGTATACCGTCCCTGCCGGTTTTGCCACCGACGAGGATGAGAACATCGTTCGAATTCTTAACAGCATTTCGAAGAATTCGATCCCTTCTGACAATACCAACACATCCTACATTAACGAGGCAGTTTCCGATATAGCGCTCATCGAAGAAGACTGCGCCGCATAGCGTAGGCACTCCAATCCGGTTGCCGTAATCTCTTATTCCTGCGACAACGCCTCCGAGTAAATATTTTGGGTGTTTCGTTCCCGGCGGCAACTCACCGTTGAAATCGAGCGGACCAAAAAAGAGGGGGTCGATGAGTGCGACCGGTCTTGCGCCCATGCAGAGGACATCTCGGACGATGCCACCAATGCCTGTCGCAGCGCCACCATAAGGTTCGACTGCTGAAGGGTGGTTATGGCTTTCAATCCTGAGGGCATAGGCATATTCGTTGTCGAATACCATAACACCCGCATCACCTTTTGCTAGGATGTCAGGGTGGTCGATGTTGAAAATGTGCTCCCTCAAGAAGACTTTTGAGCTCTTATAACAGCAGTGTTCACTCCAGGCCTGAGCGAGCGATTGCAGTTCGACGTCTGTTGGGAGTCGACCTTTACGCTCAAAATACTGCTTGATTCTTTTCATTTCCTCCAGGCTAAGGTTCAATCCCATGGCTTGGCTGATTTCAACTAAATCGTGATCAGTTGCAGAAAGAAGATCAATTTCTGCCAGCTCGAATGACACTCCTCGCCTTCTAATGAGATTCTCCAGCGCCATAAATTAATCACTTCAGTTCGATTTTGTAATTGTGGATCACCGGATTCGCGAGCAAGCGTTTGCACATTTCTTCGCAGGCTGCAATCGCTTCTCTCTCGGCCATATCGAGGTCGATCTCAAATAATTTAATTGAGCGTACGCTTCTTATATTCTTGAAACCTAAAAGCTCAAGGGCCTTCTTCGTATTCTGTCCCTCTGGATCAGCAACACCAGGCTTCAACTCTATGCGTATGTCGACGACAACCATGGGAGCACCTTTTGGTAGATTCACTGTGCCCTACTTAATCCTGTTCACTAACCAAATAATCCCATAAAATAATCATTAATTGCCTGGAAAACGCCTGAGAGGATGAAGTTCACCGCAACTGCCGCAAGAAGGAGACCCATGATTCTTGAAAAAGCCATCGCACCACTTTTCCCCATTCTTCTGAACAACGGTTCTGAGTATGTGAGTAACAAATAACTGATGATGACCGTCAAAATAATCGAGATGAAGATCGAAAGCATATCAATGACCATATCGCTCGACTTCATCGCCTCCGAAACGAAGATCATCACGGTCGTGATTGCGCCTGGACCTGCAAACATCGGAATGCCGAGCGGTACGATTCCGACAACCTCCTTCGCCATCGCCTCTTCCTGATCCTCATCACTGATCCTAGCCCTTGAACGCTGGCCGTGCATCATTGAAAAGGCAACAGAAAAGAGCAAAAGGCCGCCCGCGATTTTGAATGCTGGAATCGTGATCCCATATAGCGAAAAAATCCATTGGCCGAAAATTGCAAAAATGAAAAGCACACCAGTGGTGACCGTACAAATCTTTCTTATGACCTTTTTCTTCAATTCCTTGGAATATCCCATCGTTACTGCTTCAAAGATCGGGATATTACCAATCGGATTGACGATGGCGAAAATGGTTGCAAACGCGCTCAATGCAAACTCGAAACTCATGCGATTTCCCCATCTTTATCCAATTAGTTAACACTTGGCTTTTCTCGAAAGACTTTCCGTGCAAAAATGAGATATCCAGTATGGCCAAGCATTTCAAAGGCGGGTCTCGTACCTCCTTCATGGACCTCCATTGGTCTCTGTAAATTTTCAAATGCCCGGATTTCCACATAACTCTCGGCTCTCAATTGCTTCACGGTGTTTTCCAGTTGGTTAACATTTGGGACATACGCACAGAACCTTCCCCCGCCCTTTAGCATCTTAGTCACGTTGTCGATTGCTTCCCATGGGTCCGGCATGTCAAGAACCACCGCATCAACGGGCATCTCTAAATTGGCCGTTTTTATATCCTCGACCCTCAACTCCCAATTTTTTTCCAACTGGCTCCTCATGACGTTCTTCTTAGCTTTTTGAGCAAATTCCTGCCTTAATTCAAAGGAAATGACCTTGCCGTACGGTTGAATCGCGTTCAGAAGCGCAATTGTCAGGCATCCAGAACCTGCGCCAGCCTCGACCACAACATCACCGCATTTCAAATTGAGAAAATGAACGATGTAGGCCGCGTCCTTACTGATGATGACTTGGGTGCCGCGCTCAATTGATTCCATCAGCTCAGGTACGCCAGGTCTCAGAACAAAAAACTTCTTACCGGCGATTTCAACCGAAATACCGGATTCAGCACCAATGATTCTATTTCCATCTAGAATCCCGAGACCCTCGATCTTAATCATATTCTTTTTCAAATTGAACCAATAGCGCCTACCTTTATCATCAAGCAGGTAAAGGATCTCGCCTTCTTTCATCATCCGAGTTGTAGATGTTCCCCGTTAAAGAAAAGGATTTTGGAGATCATTGTAGAGATCATTGTCAATATTTCAAATTCTTCCCGCATCGCTGGCAGTTCCAATCGTGGACGGAAATTGCAGCACCGCAATAGGGACATCGCGGAATCCCTTCAATTTGTTGCACACGCTTACTTTCCTCTTTCTCGTTTTTCTTTTCTTTCTCGCCAGATGACACCGCGGGTTGAATCGCCTTTTTTTCTTCAAATTCATACTTTGGCGCATCGTATCGGGGCTCTGGCGGATACTTAGTTTCACGTATTAGTCTTTGTCTCGACGCGTACTTGTAAAGAGCTGCTCCGATGATGCTAAGAAAGAATCCAGCAATAACCCAATCAAGAGCGGGTTCATTGAATTTCGATCTCGAATCGCTAAAAATCCAAAGGGCGATTACTGCTCCTAACGCAAACCAAATCAGTATGATCACCAAAGCGAAGAGTGGCATCCCATGACCCTAATGACAATCACCATCGGATTATTTAAACATTAGCTGGCTTGAGGATTCTATTTTGCACTCATCGTCTTTTTATCTGTTGTGGATTAGAATAACTCAATTAAAATTCTTATTGATCCATCGTCATTATTAAGCTTCGCAGATGGTTATTACTCTAGGCTCCAGAGTTTTTTGAAATCGGACTCTCTGTTCATCAGCAGCAAAAGAAGCTCTTATGCATCTGGCGATTCTCAGGATTACATCTTCGTTGAAATATGTGTCTTCACCATCAGAAACCCCAGTTAATTTACAAACTAAAAAATTTTATATAGTGAAGGCATTGAGCAACCCGATGGCCGAATCCCAGTTTCCGAGAAAACTTAAAATGGCGTTATCCCTACTCCTAATCATTGCTGGCTTCTCAATGTACTGGGTATGGGGGTTGCTCTACGGAAGCTGGAATATTTTTCAAAAAGAATTCATCGGCGTTTATTCGATTGTCATCGTCCTTTTCGGTTTCGGGATACTTGGATTAATTTTGTCCTTGAAGGGGAAATGAAGCCTTTCTTCTAGCTTTTTAATCTTCTTTGAACCTCTTCGGTGTCTATCATTTCTCACTTGGCACTTTTACTTTGAACACCGTTTGCACTATGATGACAACACCGTCTTTCGATCGTTAATTTGGTCTCGTTATGGCTGTTTAATGCCATCCCCGAGGGAATTTACATCGCCCTTGCTGCGTAGGCAACGATTTCCGTCGATTTTCCGCAGATAATACATGAGCCATGAAATTCTTCTTTATTATAGGGGGTACCCAGCAGCTTCAGTTCTGTCATCTCTTCAAATCTCTTCCCGCAATCCTCTGAACCGCACCAGCCAAAGCGCACGATTTTCTTAGGGACGTTCTCAATTGAATCAATCGTTTCGATTGATTTCATCAGATTTTCGCGAGCTTTCTTGAGAAGATCATCGGCTATCTGGTTCAAAATATTTCTGACTGAATCGACGATCTCAGGACGATTGATTATTCCACGCTCCCCTTCGTCCCTTCTTATAAATGTCACAACATTTTGCGCAATATCCCTCGCACCAATCTCAAGTCTCAGCGGAACCCCTTTAATTTCCCAATCGTAGAACTTGCTTCCTGGTCTTTCGTCTCTATCATCAAGTTTGACCCTGATCCCAGCATTTGCTAGTTCGTCCCTTAGCTTCACCGATTCCCTCATGATTTCCTCAGTCTTTCCTTTTGCGAGTATCGGAATGATGACGACTTGGAAAGGTGCGATATCTGGTGGCAAGATAAGCCCACGATCATCACCGTGAACGCCCACGACAGCGCCTACGAGCCGCTCACTCATACCGAATGTCGTCTGATGCACGTATTTTATGTTGCCTTCTGGATCTTCATATTTGATCTCGAACGGTCTCGAGAAGTTCTCTCTATAATGGTGGATGCTACCGAGCTGCAAGCTACGCCCGTCTGGTAATGCGGTATCGACACCTACTGTGTAGTAAGCGCCGGGGAATTTGTCCCAATCTGTCCTTTTTAACAGCAAATAAGGGAGACAAAGGCGGCGCGCGATTCGTTCCAGAATAACAAAGTCTTCCTCCACCTGCCGTTGTGCGTCCTCCTCATCGACATGGCAGGTGTGAGATTCAAAGAAATGAATTTCTCTTACTCTGATGAATGCTCTCGTCTGCTTTGTTTCGTACCTGAATGTATTCACGATTTGATAAACTTTCAAGGGTAGGTCGGTATGTGACCTGATCCAGAGTGAGAATATTGGATACATCGCCGTTTCGCTTGTTGGCCTCAAGAGTAGCCTAATGTCGAGGGGATTTGTTCCCGCGTGCGTAACCCAGTATACCTCCGCATCGAATCCCTTGATATGTTCTTTCTCTTTCCTAAATTCCGTCTCAGGGATGAGCAGTGGAAAATAAACTTCCTCATGTCCCGTCGCGTTACACTCTTTTCTGATGAACGAGTCAATAAGGGACATGATTTTCCAACCGTATGGTGTCCAGACATTCATTCCTTTGATTGGATATCTCTTATCAGTGAGATTCGCTTTTTCGACGATTTCATTGTACCATTCACTGAAATTCTCTTCTTTTTTCATGTGTCCGCCCCTTGAAAAAGGAATTAGAAATTAGACCTCTGTTCTATAAAATTTTCCAGTCTCATATGAAAAATTGTCACGGTCGATTTTGTGATCAATTCATTGGAAAGCGGCTGCAATTGCTGGGGCTACAGAAATCATTGAGACTTCCCCTTCAATTGTGTTTGTAGCCACAATCTTGTCGCAAGACTTTTTCAGGCGTTCGAGCGCACCGCTGATGAAAAGTCCGTGTGTACAAGCAACGTAGACCGCTTTTGCTCCGAGTCTTCGCAACTCCCTCGTTGCTGCTTCGATTGTACCGCCGGTTGAAATTATATCGTCGACGATGAGTACCTTTTTTCCCCCAGCTTCGACATTACTCGGTGTTATTCTCACCTCAGTACCACTTAATCGTGTCTTGAGAAGATGATCCCATGTTGAACCTAAAACGGACGCAACGGCTTTCGCCCTACCCGAAGCTCCCTGATCTGGAGCGAGAACGAGGTCGATCCCATCATTGATGAAATATTTTCCAATACATTCCGCCGCGTGAACATCGATTGCTGTAGCTTTTCCAAACCATTCGATGATTTTTGGGGTGTGGATATCGACGGTAATAATCTTGTCTGCTTCGAGATCAAGATGTTTAACCATAACACGCGCGCTGATGGCTTCGCCCTTGAGGAAGGTCTTATCTTGGCGGGCATATCCGAAATAAGGGATCACATTGATAATCTTCTTCGCGCCGAGATTTCTGGCGGCATCCTGTAAGAGAAAGAGCTCGACGAGCATGTCATTCGGATACGAATTCTGAACAATGATGACCTCTTCATCAATTGTTTCCTTTTCAATCCGAACATAACATTCTCCGTCTGGAAATTTCCTAGAAGTTGCCCGGACATGTTCAAGATTGAATCGCTTAGCAAGATCATCAGCCAGATTCCTTGAAGATGAGCCACTTACGATAATCATTTAGGGGAGAATCATCCTTTTGCATTTAATATCTATCTAATCATATGGTAACGCCTATGAATTGAGAACTTTCACACTTTATGTTGAATACAAAACTCTTTGTTGAATACAAGACTTTTGAAAAAGTGAATTGAAAAATAATTCGCATTGCTGGGATTGGCCAGAAATGATGAAGGAAGTTTCGGAAACATTTTTATCCTGAGCGAATGATATCGAAGTCGGATGGGATGCGATGGAAACCGATTCTGCCGTAGAGACAACGGAGAGCAACGCTTCTCACAGGATTAACAAATACCCTGACCTCGAATGTATTGGGGTTATCTACGGCAATGTCGGAACGACCTCTTTCAATTGCCGTGCGACTGGGAACATGGAACGATTGCAATACGTCCAGGTTGAACACGAGACCGACGGCTGGGTTTTGGGAATCGTATCAGAAATGGAGCGAAAGACCGATCTCTCCATCGAAAAGGCAAAAATGGTTTCGGAGGGGGAGGTCGTACCAATTGAGGAGAAAGTCACGGCAAAAGTCGACGTTATCGGTTTTCGCGATGAAAGGGGTCTTCTTCAAACCCCGCGCACGCCTTTTAGGGCAGGCGATCTCGTCTATAAGGCCAAAGACACGTTAATCAAGGATGTCATCGGACTTAAGGAGCGGACTGATACTGGCGCCTACATTGGACTTCTTCTTGGGCACGATATCCGCGTTGAGATCGACATCAATGCATTAGTTCAGAAACATGTCAGTATACTCGCGAAGACTGGTGGCGGTAAGAGTTTCCTCTGTGGCGCACTCATCGAAGAGTTGATGAAACATGATGTGACCGTTCTCATCATTGACCCCCATGGGGAATACGGTTCGATGAAGGAAAAAGGATCCGTGCCAAAGACGATTAGAAATTTCGAGGTTACGCCCCGCGGTTATGCGGATAAGATCATCGAATTCGCAACGGATACAAATGTTAACAAGAACGCGATTCCCTTGAAATTTACACTTGCTAATCTTGAGGCAAGGGACTTGCTCAGCCTGACAAACATCAAAAATGTGCGGACCTATCTGACATCACTGAGAAAGGCAATCGATAGCGTGAGAAGCATCAAGAAGGAGTATACTCTTAAGGACATCATCAATGTGCTTGAAGCGGATGAGGAGACGCAGAATGCTGCCCTCATCGCAGAGCTCGAATATCTCGATGAGATCAACATTTTTGCCGCCAAAGGTACGAGGATCGATGAAATCGTCGTAAAGGGAAAGACGACGATCATCAACCTCAAAGGTACGCCACCAGATATCCAGGAACTTGTTGTCAATAGGATTGCGACGGCGTTGTTCGAATTACGGAAGGTGGGCAAAATACCACCGATGATGCTCGTTGTTGAGGAGGCTCATAACTACTGTCCTCAACAGGGGCTTGCAGCTTCGAGCAAGATCTTCAGGACGATCGCATCTGAGGGAAGGAAATTCGGCCTCGGCCTTGCCATCATCAGTCAGCGCGCCGCCAAAGTGGACAAGAATGTTTTGAGTCAGTGCAACACGCAGATGATTCTTAAAGTCACCAATCCAAACGATCTGAAGGCGATTGCTGCGTCCGTGGAGGGGTTGACAGCTGGCCTTGCTGATGAAATCCAGAGGTTGCCAATCGGTGTTGCGCTTGTTGTCGGAGGAAATATTCAGATGCCCCTTCTCGTCGAAGTGAGACCGAGGGAGAGCAAGCACGGCGGTGAGAGCATCGAAATAGTACCTTCTAAGAGGGTATGAGATGCAGAAAAATGTGATTTCGGAAGATCATTTAGTTAGATATTTGGAACTTACAAGACGCGCTCTTGAGACAATCCGGATCGCGGTACCAGCGAGATCGTTTGGTCGGAAATTGGCAGAAGATTTTCTTCTGATGGCGAAATCCTATTATGAGGATGCGCTTAATTTTAAAACTCAAAGCGATTTGGTCAATAGTTTCGCTTGCGTCAATTACGCTCATGGGTGGTTGGATTGTGGTGCGCGCCTTGGACTCTTTGATGTCGGAGAGGATGATCAACTTTTCACACTTTATGAATGAAAAATCCTCGTTGGGGGCACCCGAGACCATTTGAGTACCATAAGTATGCATGCATTTACTCTTCAGCGATCACGCGAGGTCCGATCCAGTCAATCTTAACACGGTAGGTTTTTCCAAATTTATTCAGAGCTTTCTCAATCTCGTCCACGTCGCCAGAGGCAAAGATCGAGTTTCCTAGCATAACCATGCTAGCTGGTCCGAGCCCGTCAATGGCATCAAGGGCCCTTCTGACATAATCTGTCATAATCCCAGAACGTGATGCAAATTCCCTGGAGATTCTGAATAAGTTAGCTAGAGATGGACTTTTCGAAAAGTTCTCGACGCATTCCTTTCCGATTGCATTGATTCTCTCCCTGATTTCAACGTCACGGAGCACACTCGATGTGAGAATCGGCGGGCCAACGACGCCTAGTATAATTTCCGCGTCTGCGGAGACCCGGTCAACGATTCCATACGGCGGTAACCCTTCCACTTTCCTGAAAGTCACACCACCTCTAGAGAGGGCCGAAACATCGCCCAATCCCGTTCTGTGAATAATCTCCGCCTCATGGGCAACCTCAAGAGCTCTCTGGAACGGTAAATCCAGTAGATTGGCGATGGCGAGCGAAGCGGCTAGAGTTCCGGCAGCGCTCATTCCAAATCCCTGCCCAATGGGGAGGTCAAGAGTTGTCTCAACAGACACATCAAATCCCCTGTCGTAAATCAACTTCGCGAGCGCCTGTTTTGTAACGGGCGCATCGCTCCTCTCCCCATTGATCTTGATCTCAATTCGACCACTCCCTTTCTCTATCTTTACAGTGCTCAAGGCTCCATGGGAAATGCACAGGCCCGCTCCTCTCGAGCCGGTGCGAAGGATCTCTTCATGTTCGCAGATCTGAAAGAAGCCGGTGATATGTCCCGGACAGAACGCAGTTGCCTTCATGCGATGTACCTCAGAATTTCATCAAGTATTCGATGTGCAACTTCCTTCTTCGACCCTGCGACTGTGCATGTCACGCCTTTCTTGGTTATGATCGTGACTTTCGTCATTCCGCTTGAAACATCTCCTAGATCATTTGCGATAATCCCGTCGAGTTCTAAGTCAATCATTCGTGATCTTGCTTTCGTGGCGAGCTCGTCGGCTGTCACGTTAGACTCGGCCTTAAACCCAAAAAGTACACATTTCTTTTTCCTGATCGATTCAAGAACTTTTGGTGCTCGCTTCAGGTAAAGAACAAGTTCTTCCTTGTCGGAAGGAATTTTCCCATCAGTTTTTTCGACCGTGTAATCTGATAAAGCGGCGGGTACGAGAACGATATCCTGATCGATTTCCCCGACCATTTTCAACAGGTCGCCAACAGTTTCAAATCTCCTGGTTCTGATAAATTCTGGCATCGGCACGCTGGAGCGCCCCATCCAGAGTTCAACGTCTGCAGATCTCTCGAATGCTGCCAATGCAAGCTGGACAGCCGTCTCTCCTGTTCCTCGGTTTGTAATGATCCTCATATCGTCAATTGGCTCTGCAGATGAACCGCCAATAACTAGGATCCGTTTGCCGAGAAAATCTCTCGGTCCAAGTCTTCTGATCACTCTCTCCGTAATTTCCTCGACGTTCGCTAACTTTGCCTTTTTCCCCTCGATGTATGGATCGATGAATTCGATTCCCAACTCAGCGAGCGCTTTGATATTTTTCTGGATAATCGGATGTTTGTACATCGAAATGTGCATCGCAGGAGCGATCATAATGGGGACACCAGACCCAATCGCGGTCGTAGCCATCGTTGTAACGGGGGTGTCATCAATGCCAGCGGCAATTTTTGAAATCGTGTTTGCAGTACAGGGCGCAATCAGAAGCATATCCGCCTTATCGGGAAAGTCACCGAGCAATGACACATGTTCGACCTGTCCTCCGATATCAGTGATAACTGGTTGACCTGTAGCAAATTCCATGGTGTGAGATGTAATGATTTTCAGTGATTCGGGTGTCATCACTGCACGGACTTGCGCTCCGTGTCTGATAAGTTCCCTTGCAATCTCAAGCGACTCGACAGCTGCGATGCTACCCGTAACACCCAATATGATTTTCTTTTCAGCCAGTGATTTGCTTTTTGTCCCCCAAATACTTTCAGAAGGGTGCATAACGACACCATTAGGACTTGAGACTTAAAGGTTCTTCTTGATAAGTCGCACGATTTCGCTGACAATTGCATCAATCGGTTTCGTTGCGTCAATTAGAACGAAGGAATCATCATACTTCGCAATCATTTTGTAAAGTCTGTCAACCTCTCTCAAAAATTCGAGACGTTCAAATTTTGTCTTTTCAGGTCGTTCTTTCAATCTCCTAATGCCAATTTCTGGCGGAATCTGAAGGAAAAAGGTAAGATCAGGTTTCCTGATCACAGGTTCGTTAATAACTCTGAGCCAATCGAAAGCACGCTCACCGATCAGGGGAATTAAAGAAGCGCCTTGATAGGCCAAGGTGGATGCATAATAGCGGTCAGAAAGGACGACTTTTCCTGAATCGATCCATTTCTGGATATTCTCAGTATGTGCGCATCTGTCGGCGACAAATAGCAACGCCTCAACAAAAGGACCGAGATTTTCTGCACATGCGCGCCTTATAGCGTCACCCAACCACGTATCAGTCGGCTCGGCAGTCAAAATGACCTCTCTTGATGTTTCGGCGCTGAGCAAACGACAAACATTCGATGAAATTGTCGTTTTTCCAGAACCATCGATCCCTTCGAATGCATAGAATCGACCGCGTCTAGCTAAATCTATCGACCGAATTCCCGCGACGGATTCTTCTCTCGTCATGGCCGGAAACGCTGTTGTCATCATCAGATAATTGCGATTTGATGTTTAAAAGCTTCAGATTCCACCCTAAACGCGATCACAAGTCCTCTCTCGTAACAAATACTTGATGTTTTGGTCTCAGCTATAGTCATTTCCTCATTTGCTTTTTTATTTTCAGTAATCAAGCAAATTTTGTTATTTACTGGTTGTGTTTTTCATAATTTTTGATAAATTTGCTAGTACTCTGGATTTTATTGAGCGGCTACTATCGTTTCTGCCGAACCCAAAAACATCGTGCTTCTTGAGGACCTTTCCTGTCGGAAAAATTATTTTCGGTTGAGAGAATATCGGATCAAGGGAGGAGTGATTTTGAAAATTACGGACGTGAGGGTGATCACTATTGGGCAGAATGTTCCTCCGAACGGTTGTTCGCGCGGAAGATCTATCACTTTCAGGGGAACCGCCCTTATCGTGATCGACACAGATGAAGGCATTCAGGGAGTGGGAGAAGGATACGGACCAGAATACTATATTACACGGACAATCGTCGAGAGAAAGTTCAAACCCTGGCTTATTGGTCAGGATCCGCTGGACATCGAGAGACTGTGGCGAAAGATGTTGATGACGACGGTTTATTGGGATCAGAAGGGACAGGGTGTCGCCGCTGCGAGCGGCGTAGATATGGCCCTTTGGGATATTGCTGGTAAGTATTACGGTGTTCCAGTTTACAAATTGTTAGGCGGTGACGCAAGAGGCGGGGGCAAGATACAGGCTTACGCGAGCGATTTGTTTTGGGATACACCAGAGAAAATGGCAGCGACGGCGAAGCGCTATGCCAAGAAGGGGTTCCCCTTGATTAAGACACACCTCGGTAACGGTCTCCAGGAGGATGAAAAGCGTGTGAAGGCGATTACCGAGGCGATTGGTGACGCACAGCTAATGGTTGACATGAACTGCGGCTATGGCCGTGTCGAGGCGCTAAAAGTGGGAAGAATGCTTGAAAGATATGGTGTTTACTGGTACGAAGAGCCCCTTTCGCCATACGATGTTGACGGTTATGCATGGCTGAAACAAAAGCTCGACATCCCGATTGCGACTGGAGAGAACGAATATACGAAGTGGGGTTTCAAGGAGTTATTTCTGAAGAATGCCGTTGATTTTGCTATGCCAGACATTATGAGGTGCGGAGGAATCACGGAGACGAAGAAGATTTGCGCGATGGCTGAAGCGTTCGAAGTAATTTGCTCACCTCATAATTACACAACTGGTGTGGGGCTCGCCGCAACAATCCAGCTCATCGCATGCACACCAAATTGCGACCTTCTCGAACTCGATATGACTGATTACGCATTGTATCATAGTCTACTTAAATCCCCATTGGAAATTGACAATCACGGTAGAGTAAAGATCCCGAATGATCCCGGTCTCGGTGTCGAGTTAAAGGAGGACATCATCAAGAAGTACTCAGTCGACTGACCTAAGCGAAAATTCAAATGATTGATTTACGAGCGATCTACATAAACTCGAGAAAATCAAATGAATTGAACTCTGGCGTCTCTAGAATGCGTTATCAAAAAATCGGTATTGACTTAAGCCAACAAAATGGAGAGAGAAATCCTGCGATCTTAAGTGATGTTTCTCCAAAAAGCTAATCCCTTTTAACCCGTTTTTTATTTTCTATTAACTCACTTATTACAGTACTTAATTCATATAACGATTTATCTCTTATGGCAGAAGTCTGGACAGGAGAACAACCAAGACCGGCACTCATATCGATCTTTTTGTGGTGAATTTCAATATCATTTAATCTTACCGAATTCATCATCTTCGCGTTTCTGCCATGAGTTTTAGATAAAACATTGGAAGTCCCTCGATGTCTTTGACTTCCTTCTTTGCAATTTGAACGAGCCTCATCCTAATCGAATCGTCAAAGGGCACTCCATTGGCAGTTAAGGCGATCCGCAACGCTCTGCAAAGTTGTCCTCCTTTCTTATCCCAATCTGTGAGAATAATGGCAGATTTTCTTTTGTGTGCAAGCTCTTCCGCGATATGAAAAATTGAGTTACCGCCTTTGATCTGCCAGACATCTCCTTCGATGCCGAGCTCTATTAGTGCGTTCTTGTCTTTCTGTCCCTCAACAAGGATCACTGTATTGTCTGGCCTCTCTCTCAAATCCTCTAGAATCGATATAAGTTCCTCGAGCATTTCAACTGGATTTCTCATCTAAACCCTTCAATCGCGACTCGACGCTCTGAAAATCGCATCTTACGAGAGCGGTCTTTAGTCGGCCTCCATATCCCTTCACAATTTCAACATCTGATTCAAAGAAATCAGACAAAAGAGTTTGCAGCTCTTCATTCGCTTTTCCGTGTTCAGGAGGGGAAGTCACTCTGACAACAAGACGATTTCGCCATCGATCTATTCCGTCGATTCTTGAACTCTTTGCACCAGGTGAGACGATCAATTCGATCACCACACCTTCTGGTGTTTCCTTGGCGACGGTCTGAGTCCTCACGATTTTCTCATGATCCATCCATTAGAAAATATTTGCGCTCGCCCCTCTCTTATCTCTTTTTTTTAAATTTTATCAAATGGACGACAGATCGTTTGAAATCTCTAGAACTGATATACTAATATACTAGTTATTCAAATCCACCGATTGATGCTAGCCCTTGCTCAAGCAGAGATCATCGATGAAATTTCGAATCACCTAGATGGGATCTCTTTCAACCAATTGGTGAAAAAAATGAAGTTGAAGGTATCGCGTGTCACGCTTTTGAAGGAATTAAAGACGCTCGCTGCTAAAGGTTACGTGAAGGTTGAAAATGACCCAAAGCATAAGCAGCGGAAATTATTTCGCTTATGCGAGGAATTACACCGCGTTATTGAGGATTTGAAGTCCATTGAGCAAAAGGTGTTAGATAATCCCATTCACCATCTCTCAGACTTTCTCTTGTTTTACTACGAAAAAATACGGGATCTAAAAGACGAATGGACGAAAGACTTTGTAAGATACCGCCTGCGACGCGATCTCGATAAAGCACTTCAAAAAATGGAGGAAAGGTTATGACACCAAAAGTCGTCCTGACGTGCGATGAAACGCTAACTAGTACCTATCGTAACATCCCGCTTCTGGATTTCTTCGGATGCGCTCCTGTTGAAAAAATTCCGAGTCCTATTTACCGTTTACTCGATTCGCAAGTCCCCCACAACAACGGTCTTCTTTCGATCGCTCCGTACTCCTTGCGAAAGATCGAAGCTGCACTTGTCAATGGAGGTTATCCTGAAACGGTTGTTGTTCACGCGAGCTTTGTGACGCAATTCATCAATCGGGAAACACGTGTTGTTGGAGTTTCTGCGATGGATCCGTTGGGCTTGGGGCCCGTCTCGATGATGTTTACGAATGGAGGACGCTTAACAGCTTACACGAAGAAGAAATTCACTGAGTTGATCAAAAGACTCGTCTCTTATAGGAATGCGAAGAATTATTCATTTAAGATCGTCGTGGGAGGGCCTGGAGCGTGGCAGCTTGTCGCATCTGGAGACTGGAAAGCGATGGGTATTGATCATATCGTTCTAGGTGAGGTCGACGCAGTCGCCGGAGAAATCATCAGGGAAATTGAAATGGGGAATGCGAGCGAGGTGATTAGAGTCAGTCGATTTCCATCCTCCGAAGAGATTTCGCCAATCATCGGACCATCCTATAAGGGAATGGTCGAGGTCATGAGAGGTTGCGGAAGAAATTGCAGATATTGTGATCCAAATCTCCGTCGAATTAGGCACATACCAGATGAGGTGCTGCGCAAAGAAATTGAGACCAATCTCACCGCTGGACTGACAACTGCATGGCTTCACAGTGATGATATTTTCCTTTATAAACTGGAAGATCGAAAGGAATTCCATCCAAATAGCGACGAGGTCGTCCATCTTTTCGAAAAAGTAATGTCTATTCCCGGCGTCAAATTTTCAAATCCGACTCATGGCACAATTGCACCAGTGGTTGCGGATCCCTCGATGATACGGAGGATTTCTCAGGTGGTTAGAGCCGGGCCTTCTAAATGGGTTGGGATTCAGATGGGTCTCGAAACGGCATCGCCCTCCCTGATCGAAAGGTACATGGAAAGTAAGGCAAAACCGTTTAGTCCTTCGGAATGGCCGGAACTCATTGTGAAGGGAACACAGATTCTTAATGAAAATTACTGGTTCCCTGCTTATACGGCAATTATCGGTCTGCCGGGTGAAACAAGAGAGGACCTTTTGGAAACGGCACGTCTTATCGTCACGATGGAAACAGTTCTCCGAGATCGCATCGGTGGCAAAGCGCACTTTACAGTCACGCCTCTTTCCTTCGTTCCAGCTGGCTCCTTGAAGGAGGGAAAGGCTTTCGATATTGAGGAGCAGATGACGGAAGAAGGATATCTCCTGATTTATCATTCATGGAAGCATCTCGTTAGGGAAATTTCTTCATTCATTCCAAATGGTGGAGCCAATAAAAGGCTGGTAACGTTCTATCCAATTGCGCGTATGGGTCTTTTTGCGATTCTCAACTTCATGAGACGATGGGGGATTCAAATGGGATACGATCCTGATCGGCGACTTGAACCACTTGACATACGGCTTGCTGCATCTTAATAATGTAACGAGGGTTATTATCATTGTAATGAGAATCGATGATAAGCCAATGAGACAAGGCGAAATCAAATTCGTGATTTACTAGTAAGTCAATTCATCTCTTCCGCTAGACAACAATCAAATACTCTCTCTCGAATTTGTTTTTGATGTCTCCGCCTTCTGAACCTTTGAATTTTGACGAGGTCACAGAGGTCTATCGCAGAGAACAAAGGACCAAGAACGTGACGGAGATCAGAAGAGATTTCTATCCAGCTTTAAGAGACCTCGTGGACAGGATCAGAAAAGAAGGCGAAAAAGAGATGGCGATCGATCAATTCTCAGCGAAGGCGACGCTCCTTCGCAATCAGCTAAAAAAGGTCTGTGAAAAGGCAAGCCAGATATTTGATTTTCGGATAGAAAAGATTATACTGACGGCATTGCGGGCCGCGAGCGGTTCGAAGGTCGATCTCGAGCGATTGACACCAGAGGAGCGTGAATTTTACGAGCGCATATACGCACTGATTATCGAATATCGCTCCACTCTCATTGGAGTTGAAAGACATCTCAGAGGCGGAGTGGCAACGGCGTCGCAGGAAGTCTCCGTTAAAGTTCACATATCTGAAGATGAGATAAAGAATGAAAAAATCGCCCCGAGTGGAATTTCTGGCGAATCTTTGATGAAACAGTCGGAATCTGCAGAGGCGAAGGCTTTTGAAGCTATTGGTGAGGGGGGTTCCGATGGTGGACGAAAAACTGGTGGGCTTGAGTCCAGTGCAGATTACGATAACTCGATATCCACGACGGCCGCCTTTCAACAGAATCGAATAATCCTGAGAATACTGGAAGATCTTCCGACATTTGCTGGTCCGTTAAGAAATTATTGCCTAAGAAAAGAAGATGTCGTTATTTTGCCTGTTTCAATTGCAAAGGTTCTTCTTGCTAAAGGCAAAGCGGTTGAGATAAAACCGCGACTCAAGAGTTAATCGACACGCACGCTCTTGACGTCTCCAGGTTTTTCGATGCAACCAATTAGTTCAGGATCGCAACCAAGCGCCTCCGCAACGGTGTTCCTGGCGATTTCTGGTCTATTGTTGACACGACTGAGATGGGCGAGGAAAATCTTACGACGAGGATTACGCGTGATTCTAAGGGCTTTTGCGCAATCACCGTTCGATAGATGTCCTTTTTCGCTCATAATAGTCCGCTTGAGAAACTGCGGATACGGTCCAGAAAGGAGCATATGGACATCGTGATTTGATTCGAGCATCACGAAGTCAGCATCCCTTAATGCAGAAAGTATCGGAGAAGTGACTTTTCCGAGATCTGTTGCGATCACCAATTTCTTGGTATCGGTGGAAATGCGGAACGCAACTGGATCAGCCGCATGATGAGAAGTTGGTAACGCTTCGATGTCAACAGAACCGATCGAGAAAGGCATTGCATCTTCGAAAACGATGAGACGCTCTTTCCCTTCAAGATTTGAAGCGGCTAATGTGTGAAGATTTCCTGCGATTGGAATGTCATGTTTTCGGGAAATCGCCGAGGCGTGTCTTGAATGATCGACATGCTCGTGAGTCAGAAGGATAGCATTGATCTGTGATATATCAATGCCAGAGGTTGTGAGAAATTTTTCTGTTTGCCTTGTGCTGAGCCCCGCATCGATCATCAATGTTGTGTCTTGAGCAACAACGACGGTGCAATTGGCATCGCTACCACTTGCAAGGATGTGTACCTCGATATCAGAGTTTCCCGTAGAGCGCACCCCGTAAGCAATATGTGTTCACGTCAGAAAAAAGTGGCGGTTTCCTTTTTGTGCGCTTTAGGAAAAATAAGCTTTAGGAAAAAATAAATGTTATGCCTTTGAGAATTTATCCTTGTAAAGTGCCCAGATGATGTCGCCTTTTGTCACGATACCAACGAGCTTTCCGTGTTCGACAACTGGCATTCGATTGACATCTTTTCTCATCATGATATCGATTGCCTCCATGATTTCTGTATCAGGCGATACGGTGACGACTTCCTTTGTCATAATTTCTGAAACCTTTTTGCTGGAAATTTCGTTATAAATTTTAGCCAGCTTCTCATCTTTTAGAATATCTTCAAATGGAACAGATAGAAAGGAGACGGATGGCTGCTTTCGACGAAATTCTTCTTGAAGCCTTTTCACGAACGCAAGTATATCGGTCTCGCTTAAAACACCGATAAGTCGACCCTCGTTATCGACAACTGGAGCCCCAGAAATTCCGTTGATCGCAAAACTTATAGTGGCATCATGCAGGGTCGCATCACCTTTTATTGTGACGACCGTCGTCGTCATGACATCGCGAACGCGCAAATCAGGCATGAAATGCCAATTAGTGGCAATTGTCTTAAGTGTTTTCGTCTGAAATGTGGCAAGAATCTATTTCTGATCCTTCTCGATTAACATTCGCGCGAGAAACTTTCATTTATATGTCGATTTTTTTTTCCAGTTCACCAGTGATGATCTTAGCACTTCTTTTCATCAGATTTTTACGATATCTTTATTTAGGCCAACCATATATGCCCGCTCGGGGCCCGTAGCTCAGCTAGGTAGAGCAATCGGCTCTTAACCGATGGGTCGAGGGTTCGAAAGATTCTAATTGAATCCGAACATCCCTCCGGGCCCGCTTTCTACGGTGGCCGAAATGCGAAATATTTACTTTATCGGAACGGCAGGTAGCGGAAAAAGTACATTGACCTATGCTTTTCATGATTGGCTGGAACTTCAGGGACTCGACTCCATCGTTGTAAATCTTGATCCAGGGGCGGAGGCGATTCCCTACGTACCAGATGTTGACATACGGGATTGGATTCGTCTCAATGAAATCATGGCTGAATACGGATTGGGGCCCAATGGAGCACAGATTGTTTGCGCTGATCTCATTGCACTTAACATCAAGGAAGTCGTTTCGACAGTCGAGGAGTTCAAGACAAATTATGTGCTCATCGATACCCCTGGTCAAATGGAATTATTCGCATTTAGACAGTCTAGTACGGTCGTTGTTGATGCGTTCGGAAGAGAAGATTCGTTCCTTGTCTTTCTTTCTGACCCACAGCTCGCAAAAACTCCATCTGGTTTCGTTTCTGATCTAATGCTCTGCGCGATAACGCATTTTAGGTTCGCGATCCCAATTTTGAACGTTCTTTCAAAAATTGACACCCTTACTGACGAAGAACTTGAGACAATTATGAACTGGTCGAGAGATCCTTACGCGCTAAACAATGCACTCGGAGAATCGCATGGAATGACACAGAGCCTGCTAAGTCTGGAACTTTTTAAAGCGCTTGAAAATATCGGAATGTACAAAGAGCTTACGCCAGTATCTGCAGAGTTGCCATATGGAATGGAAGATATCTATAACGCGATTCAACAATATTTTGCGGGTGGAGAAGATCTAACAAAGGATTGAGGACGAAAAATCATTTGCACTCTAGAACGAGTTCTTCTTGTTCGCCTGACACCATCTCCAGCCGAGCCCTTACGCCACCGTTTTCGTAAAGGATTTGCGCTCTCTTGAGAAGGGATTCGTAAACTGCAATGAACTTGCCATCACTGGTCAACCTTTTTTCTTTACATCTCAACAATCCATTCTTTTGCAGCATTCGTATTCGTCGGTAACATGCAGCAATTGGAATGTTCATCTGCCTGCTTAGATCAATCGCGGTTCTAGGCTCGTCAAGTGTCGCCGATAAGATTTTGACACAGTATTCATCCATGATAATTCTAGAAGCCTCTAGCGCATGCATCGACTGGGAGATTTTGTCACTTATACTTAATTTTCATGCCGTGAATACAAAAATTGATTATGACAACGGATAATGGTTAGATGATGTTGATGATGTATATTATACTCGAAAGTTATCTGGCTTTTGAGGAGAACGGTGGCATGGAATGAATCAAAAGATTAAGAAAATTCTTATATGTCCGCAATGCGGCTCTTCAGATCTATATTACGAATCGGGTTTGTTGACTGGCTATAAATATCACTGCAAACGATGTAACTACATTGGATCATTCGTTATCGAAATAGATCTCCCGTTAGAGCAAGAGAAGAAATAAGATAAGAGGTTTAAGCGAACATGACGCCAGATTCCAAGCACTTCGTTTCTTCTGTCTCCATGACTTTTGCGACCGCTCTCTCGAAATCGATCATTGTAACGTAATCGCGGTTATCTCGTATCGCAAACATGCCAGCCTCAGTGCATATCGCCTTTATATCAGCACCCGTTGCCGATTCACACTTTGCCGCTATCTCGGCGAGGTTAACGTTCTTGTCGAGATTCATTCTCCTCGTGTGGATCTTAAAGATTTCAACTCTCGCTTCGTAATTAGGCATCGGAATCGTTATGATCCGATCGAAACGACCGGGTCTTAGAAGCGCCTCATCGAGAATGTCTGGCCTATTTGTCGCCCCGATAATCTTGACATCACCGATGGGATTGAATCCATCGAGTTCGGCTAATAACTGCATCAGCGTTCTCTGCACTTCTCTGTCTCCAGAGGTGGCCACCTCAAGCCTCTTAGCGCCAATAGAATCGAGTTCATCGATGAAGACGATGCTCGGTGCCTTTTCCCGCGCAAGCTCGAACAATTCTCTGACCAGTCTTGCCCCTTCTCCGATATATTTCTGAACAAGCTCTGAGCCAACGAGTCTGATGAAAGTTGCTTTGGTTTGATGTGCGACTGCCTTAGCCAGAAGAGTCTTACCTGTCCCAGGGGGGCCGACGAGTAAAACTCCCTTTGGCGGTTCGATACCGACTTTCTTGTACAATTCAGGCCTCAAAAGAGGATCTTCCACAGCCTCTCTCACTTCCCTAATCTGCTCATCCAATCCGCCGATCTCATCGTATGTGATATTTGGTTTTTCGATGATCTCAGCGCCTACAACGATTGGATCGAGTGATGGTGGTAGAACGCCCATAACGGCCAATGTCTGTTTGTTCAATGCAACGCGCGCGCCGACCACGAGATCTTGTGCGGGTACATATTCGGATGTGCTTACGATGAAATCTGGCCCTGTCGAGCTCTTGACAACGACTCTGCCATCAGAAAGAACATCCTTGATGATGCCGATGATAAGGGGAGGTGATTTGAGTCTTTCCATCTCGGTTCGCATTCTCTTGATTTCCTTTTGGAGTCTGAACAATTCGCTTTCAATGTATCTTTTCTCTCCTTCCAGTCTACGAGCTTCTTCTAATAGCTCACTATTGCGACGCTCGAGTAACTCGATTTTCTCCTTCATTTCGGCGATCAACATATCAGTTTGTTGGTCTCTCAAATAGGCCACCTTGTTCCTGTTTTATTAAATAAAGTAAGCTATTTGATTCTTTCGCATCAAATCGCTTTGAATGGCGATGGAGATCGCACGATCCAGCTGAATTGACAAGTCGTTTACATCCTCTCCAAACGATCAGAAATGACATAATTTCATGCGAATCAGTTCTTGCCGATCATTATCGGATAATGATTGCATTTGAGAATTGGAAAGAGCATACCACATGCATAACTCTATTAAAGACACGATTTAAGTGGCTGCAAAATGACATTCGACGCGTAATCATAACTTGAGAACTTTCTTACGTGAGATATAAATCTCTTTGTGAGTATAGTGAGAGCTGATATCTATGCTCTGCGAACTCTGCGGTAAGGAGACCGAGCGTACGACACGCGTTTTCATTGAGGGAACGACACTGAACGTTTGCAGAGATTGCGCAAAATTCGGAGAAGTGCGCAAACCAGGCAAGAAGGAATTGACACCTCAAACAGTCATCACAAAGCGGCTTGAAATCAGAGAGAAAAGGATGAAACCGAAAGATGTCTATGAATCTGAAGAAACAACTTTAGAATTGGTTCCAGATTACCCAAGAATCATTCGAGAAGCTCGGATGGCTAGGGACTGGAAGCAGGAGACGCTTGCTGCGAAAATCAATGAAAAGGTCAGCGTTATCAACAAGATCGAGCGTGGGGATATGCGCCCAGATGATGCGCTCGTCAAGAAGCTGGAAAAAGAATTGGGTATCAAGCTGATGGAGAAAGTTCCTATCATAAAAACTGAAACGAAATCATCGACAACAAAGGGCCTAACGTTGGGTGATCTTGTTAAATTGAAAAAAGAGTGAATCAGAGAATATTTCATCTACTGGCGACTTCCTTCCACACCTCATCGAACAAATCATCGATGTTAACCCCGGCCTCTTTTGCGTATGCGAGGGCCGCGACTTCAACGTCAACACCGAGCTTCTCTTGAATCTTGTTGATTTTTGCAACAGCCTCCCTCCTCGGTATTCCAGCAATTGCGATACGATTGAGAATTGTTGAAAATAACGAAGGCTCCTCTCTTACTTCTTCTAACACCCTTTTGCTCGGTCTGAAATTGATTGGAATCTCGACTTTCTTGTAATCAAAAGTTGGCTTGATAAGACCATCGGTTCTGGTGAGCAATCCATTTTTTAAACCAATTTCCAAAAGCCTTTGTGCTTCCTTTGGTGTGAACCAGCGATAATCCATTGAAACAGAGAAAACTAATTCTTTCTCTGCCAAAACGCTCTTTCCTTTTCTCTTGAAAACGAGAGCCAAACACGTCATCAGTTCTTCCATTTTTCACCTCTTGCCATCTCTTTTGTGATTGGTCCATTCATCGTTTGTCAAGAGTAGTATGAAATTCTTATGTAATATAAATCTCAGTGAGTGTCGATTAGATCGATCACGTTGATAATTGTCCTCATGTTTCATTCATTCTTGATCGATATTCATTACGAATGCCAAATGAATTCGATGATGCCGTGGTTACTGATTCATGCCAGTTCTTCCCTTCAAAAAAGCCATCGCATCTTCATAGAGTGCAGAGATAACCCACCTGTGCTTTTCGACCTTTTCCATTTTGGAACCGAAGGGTTTAGTCTTGATCTCAACCTTTTCAAAATTAACAACAAGCCAACTGTCTTTTTGATCATAATAGAGGTTTCTAATAATGGCAAGGGGCAAAATGAACAATGGACGATCGCCTGCTTTCATTGTCCTTTCAATAAGATCGAGTTTCTTTCGTTTCATATCGTATTCCCTACGCAAAAGGAATCGTTGCTCGTAACTTTTCGATTTCTCAATCGCTTCTACGAGCTCCCTCAGTTGTGTAGCGAATTCTTCCTCATAACTAGACATCGATCTTCTTCCACCAACAACAGCTGAATCAGTAATCCCAACAGCGAATTCTTTACGTCTTAATTCCCAGCCTGAGACCAGGACTGCAGAGTGTGGAGGCCAGCTAAATTCTTTGAAAGCTGGCCATGGAATCACTTTCGTCACAACTTGGCCTGTTCTTTTTTCAAAATCTTTCTTGTAAATCTCTTCGAGCTTCTTGAGTTCAATCTTGCAGACATTGCAAACTCCTTCCTCTTCAACAATTAATTTTGAACCAGAAGTTGTGATGTACCCTTCAACCATTTGGCAAATGCTGCAGGTTTTCATAATGCATGCGTCTGCCTTATATGACAACAGGCATCACATATTTTTGCATGTCACCGTTACCAAGGGAGATCCTAGGGAGGAGCAATAGAAAAATCGACGATCAGAAAACCAAGTAGAAGAGACATACGATTTGCGAATTTGACATCAGTGCATTAAAAACTGAGTTCATTGGATGTAAATGGAATTTGGTTGCAATTATCTTCTGTTCTATTGAATCACTGCCAGCGTCAAAATTCTGAGCACATCGATAGTTATCCTTATATAGAAGAACAAACATTTCAATCGTACCAACTTCGTGCTGAAGTTGAAATCTGTATTCAGAGGAGGTATTAAGTATGGGAATGGGAACAACACCAATTCTTATCCTTAAAGAAGGCACGAAGCGTGACAGGGGAAAGGATGCACAGTATAACAACATTATGGCAGCGAGAGCGATTGCCGATGCTGTGCGAAGCACCCTCGGTCCGCGCGGCATGGATAAGATGCTAGTCGACAGTATGGGCGACGTGGTTATCACCAATGATGGTGTGACAATTCTGAAGGAAATCGATGTGGAACACCCCGCGGCAAAGATGCTAGTCGAGGTTGCAAAGACTCAGGATGAGGAATGTGGGGATGGAACCACAACCGCAGTCGTTCTCGCTGGAGAATTGCTGAAGAAGGCAGTTGACCTGATCGATGCGAACGTTCACCCAACCATTATCAGCGGTGGCTACAGACTTGCGGCGCAGAAAGCGATAGAGTACCTTGATGCCATTGCGATGCCTGTTTCCATCAATGATAAGGAAACGCTGAAGAAGATCGCGATGACCGCGATGATGAGCAAAGCGGTCAGCGGAGTGCGTGCACATATGGCAGACCTTGCCGTTGAGGCTGTAACTTCTATCGCAGAGAATGTAGACGGGAAGTGGACTGTTGATCTCGATAACATACAGGTCGTCAAGAAACAGGGCGGCGCGATGGAGGATACTCAGTTGGTCAAAGGAGTTATTCTTGACAAGGAGCCAGTTCACCCTGCGATGCCGAAGAGGGTTGAAAAGGCGAAGATCGCGCTCGTTGATGCCGCTCTTGAGATCAAGAAGACCGAAATCGATGCGAAGATCGAGATTCGGGATCCTTCGCAACTTCAGGCCTTCCTTGCCGAAGAGGAAAACATGCTGAGAAAGATGGTTGAACAGGTCAAGAATTCGGGTGCGAATGTCCTGTTCTGCCAGAAGGGAATTGATGATCTAGCTCAGCACTTCCTTGCGAAGGAGAAGATCTTCGCTCTCAGGCGTGTCAAGAAATCAGATATGGAGAAGTTGGCGAAGGCGACTGGTGCGACAATCGTCAGCAAGCTCAGTGAACTCAGTAGCAAAGATCTCGGTCATGCGGATCTCGTTGAAATGAGGAAATATCAAGAAGACGAGATGACCTTTGTTACGGGCTGCAAGAATCCAAAGTCCGTATCAATCTTGATCCGTGGTGGAACGGAGCACGTTGTTGACGAAATCGAGCGCTCACTCGAAGACGCGATGAGCGTTGTCGCTGTCGCGATTGAAGACGGCAAGATGATCACTGGTGGCGGATCCACAGCTGTCGAGCTTGCGATGAAGCTGAGGGAATATGCCGCATCAGTCGGTGGAAGAGAACAGATTGCGATCGACGCATTTGCAAGCGCCCTGGAAGTTGTCCCAACGGCACTCGCTGAGAACGCAGGTCTTGATCCTATCGATGTGTTGATCGAATTAAGAAAAGCGCACAAGAGCGGCGAGAAGCACGCAGGTGTGAACGTCTTCACAGGTAAAGTCACCGATATGCTTAAGGAGAATGTCCTTGAGCCGATCCGCGTCGGTAGGCAGGCGATTAACTCTGCAACAGACGCTGCAGTTATGATTCTGAGAATCGATGACGTCATCGCTGCAAAGGGCGGGTCTAAGCCTGGGCCGGGACAACCGGGCGGACCGACTGAGGCTAGCTTGAAGCCTGAAGAAGACTGATCAAATTCAGGGAGCACAAATCTTTCTGCGCTCCCTCCACTATCATTTTTTATTTTTTCATGATTGTTGGTGCGAGGTGCTGCTATGGTTGACAAAAATGGCGTGAATACCGAGACCATGGAAACAACTGGGGAACTAAAAAACCAGGAAGACGTGCAGCGCCTACTCGGTGAAATAGAAAACCTTCGAAAGCATATGGAAGAATTGAAAAAAGAACTGGATAAACAAACAAGTCTAGCTAAAGAATATTTAGACCTTGCAAAGCGCATTCAGGCTGACTTCGACAATCACAAGAAGCGCATTGTGAAAGAAAGAGAGGAGATTATCCGATGTGCCAATGAGAATCTTATCTGTGATCTCTTGCCTACGGTTGATGACCTTGAAAGGGCTCTGAGTGCAAATTGTCAGCCTGAAGAACTCAGAACTGGTTTGAATCACATTTACAATAATTTAATGTCATTGCTTCATTCCTATGGTTTGAAGGAGATACCCTCAGATGGCAAATTCAATCCAGAATATCATGAGGCAATCGCTGTTGAGGAGGGAGAGGAGGGAAAGATACTTGAAGTGTATCAAAAAGGGTATCTCCTCGGATCGAGGGTTATCAGACATTCCAAAGTGAAAGTGGCAAAGGAAAAATCAGGAGGTGATGATAATGCCAAAGATAATCGGAATTGATCTCGGAACGAGTAACTCGGCAGCAGCCGTGATGGAAGGTGGAAGACCAACGATTATCCCGAGCGCTGAAGGAACGAGCCTTGGAGGAAAAGCTTTTCCTTCATATGTCGCCTTTACTAAAGATGGCCAGTTGTTGGTGGGAGAACCCGCTAGGCGGCAGGCTATTACGAATCCTGAAGGCACGATCACGGCGATTAAAAGAAAAATGGGAACGGATTACAAGGTCAGAGTTTTTGGGAAGGAGTACACGCCTCAGCAGATATCAGCGTTTATCCTTCAAAAGATCAAGCGGGATGCGGAGGCCTATCTTGGAGAAGAGGTGAAGAAAGCCGTCATCACAGTTCCTGCGTATTTTAACGACAACCAGAGGCAGGCGACTAAAGACGCAGGTGAGATCGCGGGGCTCGAAGTCGTAAGAATCATCAATGAGCCCACGGCAGCCGCTCTTGCGTATGGGATTGATAAAGCAGGAAAGTCTCAAAAGATCATGGTTTTCGATCTTGGCGGTGGCACGCTCGATGTAACAATTATGGAATTCAGCGAGGGCGTTTTCGAAGTTCTTTCGACGAGTGGCGATACTCAACTTGGCGGAACCGATATGGATGAGGCACTTATCAGGTACGTCGTGGAGAATTTCAAGAAAGACACTGGCATCGATTTAACACAGGATAAAATGGCGATGTGGAGAGTGAGAGAAGCGTGCGAGAAGGCCAAGATTGAACTTTCGACGACGATGTCCACAGACATCAACCTCCCATTCATCACAGCGGACGCCTCTGGGCCAAAGCACCTAGCGATGACGATCACGAGGGCAAAACTTGAGGAGCTCGTCACGCCAATCGTCGAAAGGTGCAAGGGGCCGATGATTACAGCGATGGATGACGCTCATTTGAAACCGGAGGACATCGACTCGGTCATCCTTGTCGGTGGCCCGACACGGATGCCGATCGTTCAGAGACTCGTAGAAAGGGTCGTCGGAAAGAAGATTCAACGTGGCATTGATCCAATGGAATGCGTGGCTATGGGAGCAGCGATTCAGGGTGCCGTTCTAGCTGGAGAAATCAAGGACGTCTTGCTCCTCGACGTAACGCCACTTTCGCTCGGCATCGAAACGCTCGGCGGAATCACCACGAAACTGATTGAGCGCAATACGACAATTCCGACGAGGAAGAGCCAGATATTCACTACAGCGGCCGACAACCAGACAAGTGTTGAGATTCACGTCGTGCAGGGAGAAAGGGAAATGGCGAAGGACAACACCTCGTTGGGGAGGTTTCACCTTACTGGTATTCCACCAGCGCCCAGAGGCGTTCCCCAGATCGAGGTCACATTCGACATCGATGCGAACGGGATATTACATGTTTCCGCAAAAGATCTGGGAACCGGCAAACAACAGAGTATTACGATTACGGCGAGCACAAAGCTTTCGAAAGAAGAAATCGAGAGAATGATTGCCGAAGCTCAGAAGTTCGCCGAGCAGGATAAGAAACAGAGGGAGAAGGTCGAGGCAATCAACCAGGCAGACGCGATGATTTACAATGCGAACAAAACGCTACAGGAACTTGGGGAGAAGGTAACTAAAGAAGAGAAAGAGCGAATTGAAAAAGCGATCGATGAACTGAAATCAGCGATGTCTGGTGGCGAAACGGCGACAATTAGAGCAAAGACAGACGCGTTGATGAAAGAGGTCTTCCAGATGTCTTCGCGGATCTACCAAAGCGCCTCTCATCAAAAGGAAGAGGGAGGTCAGAGAAAGGAGGGTGAAAGCGGCGGAAAGGACGACAATAAAGGTGATGGTGAAGGCTTTGTCGACGCCGATTACAGAATTGTTGATGACAAATGATCATTGAGACTCAGGATCCCAGGTTATGACAAAGCGCGATTATTACGAAATATTGGGCGTCAGCAAGGACGCCACAGTCGACGAGATCAAGAAGGCTTACCGTAGGTTAGCGCGACAGTATCATCCAGATGTTTCGCAACTTGACAGGAAGACAGCAGAGGAGAAATTTAAGGAGATTTCGGAAGCGTATGAGGTTCTCGTCGACGAGGAAAAAAGAAAACTCTATGACATGTATGGGCACGCTGGTGTTAGTGGGCAGTTCAGAGACGGACAGTTTACCTGGAGAGACTTCAGTCACATGTCCGACCTACGTGATATATTCTCCGATCTTGGCAATTTCGGGTTTGGCGACTTTGCATTTGGGGACCTGGGATTCGGTGACAGCATTTTTGACATTCTTTTCGGGCGTAGAGATGCATATCGGAGAGGTAGAGAGGGGCCGCGAAGGGGGCAGTCTCTGCGTTATGACATTGAAATCACGCTTCAGGAAGCTGCGACTGGTGTAACAAAGGAGCTTGCAATTCCTCATTCGGTGAAATGCGAGGATTGTGGTGGTACTGGTGCGAAGGATGGTAAGATTTCCACTTGTCCAGCCTGCGATGGAAAGGGGCAGAAAAGTACGGTGGAGCGCAGAGGATATAGCCAGTTCATTTCAATCACCACATGCCCACGGTGTAGGGGAACTGGTAAAATCGTGGTTGAGCCGTGCCCGAAATGTCATGGAGAGGGCATCACATATAAGACTTCGAGAATTAGTATCACGATCCCAAAAGGCGTTGAGGACGGCACACGCCTACGGATACCAGGTGCTGGAGAAGCTGATGTAGAGGGGGGACCGCCTGGTGATCTTTTCGTCGTTGTGCATGTTAAGGAAGATGAGCTCTTTAAACGCAATGGCGCGGACATCTGGATTGATTGGCCAATCTCGTTCCCTCAAGCAGCACTTGGTGCGGAGATCGAAGTTCCGACTCTGTGGGGTAAAGTGAAGTTAAAGATCCCGCCTGGCACGCAAGGTGGCACCGTATTCAGATTGCGGGGGAGTGGAATTGAAAAATTCGATGGTTCTGGCAGAGGGGATCAGTTCGTGCGTGTCAAGATCGAAGTACCCCAGAAGCTGACAGAAGAACAAAAGAATCTGCTAAAAAAGTTTGCAGAATTGGAAAACGAACCGAAGGGACGTTTTAGCAGGTTTAGAAAAGGGTCCTGATCGAATTTTCTGATTCAGATACATAAATTCTTTTCGGAAATTCTTAACTAGCGAATTGTGCTTCATCCTTAGTTTCGCTCCTGAGACGTTCGAAGGCATTTCGTATGGCAAGTTTTAGAGGGTATGATGAACGGGTGTGGATTCTTTTCATCGGCCGGACGATCGCTGCGGCTGGTTTCTCAATCGTTATGCCATTTCTTGCGATCTACCTTCACGAGAAACTTGCCGTCCCAATGTCAATTGTGGGCTTGATTTTTCTCATTTCTTCGGCAATTGGTGCTGTTGGACAATTGGTAGGTGGAGAGGTAGCCGACAGATTAGGTCGAAAAAGCGTGATGGATTTGTCGATTGGCGCGAGGGCCGCGATTTTTGTTATGATCAGCTTTGCCGTTGCCACCGACGCTAGTTTCTTATTGATCGGTGTTTTCGTTGTCATTAGCAATTTCCTTGGATCCTTGTTTGAACCCGCTTCAAATGCGATGGTCGCAGACATTGTTGAACCAGCGAAACGATTGGAAGCTTACGGCTTGCTGAGGATAGGAGTCAACATCGGATGGGCTCTAGGTCCACTGATCGGTGGTTTTCTTGCCGCATTCTCATATTCATCGCTTTTTCTTTTGACCGCCGCGACGAGCGCCACGGTTGCTCTTCTCATTTACTTCAAAGTCGAAGAATCGATGAAGCCAAGCGATTCTAACGATCGCTTCAGTTTTAGAGATCTACTGAAACTGAGGAATGACCACCGGTTTCTCGTTTTTTGTGTGTTTTCGCTCATCCTTTGGATCGTCGTCGCACAAATGTCCTCGACGTTCTCTGTTTTTTCAACTTCTGAAGTCAAAGTTTCAGTGGTCGAAATTGGTTATCTTTATGCAATTAATGGTCTAATTGTCGTTCTTGCTCAACTTCCGGTCGCGAGGTACATTTCACGATTCAACATGTCGACGATAATCGCCCTCGGAGCGCTAGTTTATTCGATTGGATATTTCCTTGTTGGATTTGCTTTTGGATTTCTCTTTCTTGCATTCTGCATGGTGATTATTACTTTGGGAGAAATTATCACTTCTCCATCGTCTATGAATCTTGTTGCGAACATGTCACCAGAGAACGAAAGGGGTCTCTACATGGGATTTTTTGGGCTCTTCACTTCTTTTGGATGGTCACTTGGTCCTTTCATCGGAGGCGTATCGATTGATCTGCTCTCGAAATCACCAGTCCTCATGTGGGGGTTCATCTCATCTTTCGGAGTGATCAGCGCGATTGGCTATATTCTCCTTGGTAGAAGACTTCCATCCCGTCTAAACAGAGTTGCAAATGAAAGAGAGAGCAATAATTAAGTTCAATGTCGTCTTTTGATAGGAATAGAATGAAGATCATCGGAATAATGACCGAGGATTTCAGATTCTTTCATCAATTGGTGTTACAGCTGAAAGAGCGCGGGGAACCTTTTATATCGCTTGGCTTCACCGATATGATTCCCTCTGCAGTTGGCGTGATCATAACGACCGAGGCGGAAAGTAAGAAAATCTCATTTCCTGCGGTAGTTGCCAATGATGACCCGGGGGTTGCGATTGATATCGCCCTAGGAAAACTCAAGGGGGGAGAGGAGTTCGAAACACTTGTAATAGGGATTGACCCAGGAAGTCGCCCAGGCATCGCAGTACTAGGTGATCGTAAATTGATTTTTGCTGAAACTGTGCAATATCCTGAGCAAGTTGCGGAAATTCTCGATCATGTTATGGCGTGTTATCCTCATTCCCACTCTCTTGTTAAAATTGGACATGGCGATAAGACAAATCGAAATCGTGTTATCCGAGCAATATGGCAAAAGGTCGACGAAATTCAGGTTGTCGATGAAAGTAATACGACGAAAAGAACAGAGTCGCCTGATGTCGATGCAGCCGTTGCCATAGCCTTTTCATCAGGAAAAACGCTGTTCGAGATGCCTGAAGTGGCTCCGACGACTGGCGAAATAAGGGACATTCAAAGGCTTTCTCGCATCCACAGTCAGGGTAGGGTGACGATCTCCGCCGATCTCGCACAGGCGGTGGCGAAGGGGGAAATGACGCTCTCAGAGGCGGTCGAAGTGCAATCGAGAAAGCTCAGCCACTGACCCTTGAGAATGATGGGACTCGTGCAATAACCATTCCTTCAATTGACATTGGCTCGAGTCGTCTTGCCAGGCCTACTGCCCGCTCAAGTTTTGCCTCGTTTTCCGCGTAAATCGTATAGAGCGTTTCTCCGGCATCGACCTTGTGCCCCCTCTTCTTATTCAGAATAATGCCAGCGCCCTTATCTTTTGGAGCACCAGCCGTCCTCGCGATTCTAACGATCTCTTTGTTCTTGATTCCGGCAACATAACCTGATTTCTTTGCTTGAACTTCGAACCTGAATTTTCCAATCGGTATATCGTCTGATCTGATGTCTGGGTTACCACCTTGTGCTTCAACAATTTCTCTGAATTTGTCAAGCGCCTTCCCTGATTCGAGGATTTCTCTTGCTTTGTCAACACCTCTCATGATTCCACCCATCTCAAGGAGCATCCCCGCGAGTTCGCATGACTTCTCAGCAACGCTGCCCGGAAGCTTGGAACCCTCGAGAATGGCGATTGCCTCTCTCGCCTCCAACGCTGGTCCTATCGCCCTTCCGACCGGCTGTGCACCATAAGTAATCGCACACTCAACTTTCATCCCCAACCGTTCGCCCAAATCGATAAAATCACGCGCATAGGCCTTCGCTTCCTCGATATCTCTCACTTTCGTCCCCTCTCCGGTTGGGATATCGATAACAACATAGTCTGCTCCCACCGCTTTTTTCTTCGACATGATCGATGCCAGAAGCTGTGCGTGCGGGTCGATTCCCAGCGGATATTCGACACGGATAATAAGATCATCCGCAGGTGCAAGATTAACCGATCCGCCCCAAGCCATGGTGCCGCCAACTTTCTCTGCAATCCGCTTCAACTCAGAGGCGGTGAACTCAACCGGCGCAAAGACTTCGACGATATCAGCAGTGCCAGCAGCACTACTAATCGCTCTTGATGAAGTCTTCGGAATGAGGAGCCCAGCCGCAGCAACAATCGGAACGACAAGGAGGGTTACCTTATTTCCTGGTACCCCGCCAACACTGTGGAAATCGAAAACTGGCGATCTGTCAAATTCGATCTTGTCGCCTGTCTCGACCATTGCGAGTGTCAGATCAGCAGTCTCTCTCAGGTTCATCCCATTGATGTGTAGAGCAGTCACATACGCTGCGAGTTCAATGCTCGAAAGATTTCGGGAAGCGATGTCGCTTACGAGTGTCTTGATTTCTTCCGTGGACAGCTCCAGTCCGTCCATTTTCTTTCTAATATATTCAATTGAATCGGGCTTACCAGTTCCCACGATCTCAATTTCTTCTCCAATTTCTGCTCCTAGGGTCTTAAATGTCCTTCCAAGAATCCCAATTTCTCCGGGATTAACGACCGAATCAGTTGTCTGTACAATCGCAGTGATCGTCGTCCGCTCGTGAGTGATCTTGATGCGATCCTGTTCTCTTACTCCCAGTTCCATGCAATCTTCATCGTGGAGCACTGCAGTGTATTCACCCGTGTCCATATCGATGTACTTCGCCTTGAGTTTCATTTTTCCCCCACCTCTTAAGTGCTTCTCTTAGTTCCAAATGGTCAACAGCATATTCTTCGAGCGGAATGCCATGAAATGCGGCATCAACGGCCTGAACCATTGCTATCGCTCCCGCTCTCACGCCAAGTGGATGACCGGCGACACCGCCACCTGCCTGGATCTGTATATCGTTCCCCGCGATTTTCATGAGTTCTGGCACAAGGGCAGGATAAACGCCACCTGAGCAAACAGAGACGAGGCTTTTCAATCCAAAAAATTCCTCGCTGCACGCCGCTTGCGATTCGAGATCTTCCCTAGGAGACCCTTTCATCTTGCCAACGCCAAATGTCCCGATGTGCAGTGCGTCGCCACCGCACATCCTAACGAGTCTTGCCAGCGGTTTCATCGCGATCCCGTGATCTTTATTTCTTGTCATCGCAGCATGCATTGTTCGATGAACATGGATCGGCACTTTGATTGAGGGATCTTCGGCAACTGCCTGAACGGCGGCAAACCCACAGGTCAGAACGTCGATCATGATCTCACTTGCTCCGAGTTCCTGTACCCTCTCGGCAATCTCAACAATCTTGTCGCTTCGTGTTGAGATATTTATAGCATGGATCATCACGTGACCGCTCTCACTTTTAACCCTATCGAGCGCTTCTGCGATCGCGACGACGCGGTCTTCCAGTGGGCAGAATTTTTGATTGACAAGCGTCTCATCGTCTTTGCTATTTGTAAGTCCACCCATGCCCGCCTCATAAACATACATGGCCATTTCCTTGGGTGACAGCCCTATCTTTGGTTTGACGATCGTTCCGATAAGCGGTTTTTCAGGTCTTTTTAGTATCCTCCTCATTCCTTCCACACCAAATTTTGGACCCTTAAATTCCTTGACAATCGCAGCTGGAAAATGAACATCCTCAAGGCGGACGCCCTTGAGCGCCTCCAGTCCAAAAAGATTTCCAGCAATGACACTCAATATCTGTGGCACACCTCCGATGTCGAGACTGAAATCTTCAATTGGGAATGCGATTGTTGCAAGCCTTCCCTTGATATCGATAACCTTTCCACTCAACCTCTGGAAAACATCATCCTTCAGTGTGCTGATCGAAGTCCAAGTCCCCGTTGATTGTTCAGTTGCGATAGCTGCAGCTGCAGTTTTTATCGGCAGATCTGTCTTAATCTTGTAAACACAGATGACGTGGCTATCTGGATCAACACTCTCTCCAAGATGCAAATACTTCTCAGAATATTCCATTCCATTCACCACCTTTCTCGAACATGAATTCCTCTCCCAGCTCCCTGACGATGATCTCATATGCGGCATAGGGTGGGACTAATCCAATCTCGGTGACAATTGAGTCGATGTATTCTGGAGGGGTCGCGTCGAAGACCGGATTGAGTACTTTGACATTCTCAGGGATTTCGTCCCTATTGACAATTTCGTTGGCATCCCTTTCTTCAATCTCAACGAGTTCACCTAACAGTGTGCGGGGAGAAAACTTGTATGTCTCTGCGCAGACAACGAAGGGCACTCTCGCTTCTTCAGCAATCAACGCAATCTGAGATGTGCCAATCTTGTTGATGACAGCACCATTTGAAGCAACCGTGTCCGCGCCAACGATCACGAGATCAACCTTCTTCATCGCCCATCTCACCGCGCTGTCGATGATAAGGGTTGTTGGAATTTGATGCCCAGCAAGTTCTCTCACGGTCAACAATCCCTGTCTCCACGGCCTTGATTCAGTAGCAATTACCTCCAGTTTCTTCCCCTGCGCGTACGCGGTCTTGATGACACTCAAGGCGGCTTTGCTGTTGCAGTGTGTAAGAATACAATCGCCTGAATTAATTCTCTTCGCTCCAATCTCGCCTATTATCCTGACGGCTTCTCTTGATTTACTAATGAAGTTATCGGCATTTTTTGTAATCAGCGATTTCAACTCGTCGACAGAATCGAAGTTCTTGACATTTTTTAAAACTGAATGAACGGCATTCCAAAGGGAAACAGCGGTTGGCCTAGTTGACAACAATATATCTTTTCCTTTTTGAATAAGTGATCGGAACTGGTCAATATCATTTCCGTTGTAAGAAATGGCAAGATCTTTCAAAGCCTGTGCGGCTGTCCTAGCGATCTCACCAGCACCGCGAATCTTCATACTTCTAATCAATTCTGCGATTTCCTCGATGTCCATCAATGGATCGATGATTCAAGCCAGTATTTAGTCTTATTCATCATCGTGCCACTCGATTCATGCGTTCAAAGAACCTGGCAATCTGAAAGAGATTTTTTAGGGTGTCGCCAGGCGTTTCCTTGTCAAATTCCAAGAACTCGTTCTAGATCGTTGAGAGTGAGAGTGTTAGCGACATTCCCTTTCTCAAGCCATCCTCTCTTAGCGGTCGCAACGCCGAAAATCATGTAATTAAGTTGATCAAGGCTGTGCGCGTCAGTACCGATTGCCATCATGATACCACTCTCCTTCGCCCACTTCGCATTTACGTCATTGAGATCTAGTCGCTCAGGCAAAGCATTGATCTCGAGCCATACTCCCTTTCCTCTTGCCTCGTCGATGATCCTTTCTAGATCAACTTCATATGGATCGCGTTGCTCTATGACACGCCCTGTTGGGTGGGCCAGAATTGTCACATAATCGTTCGCCATCGCACTGAGGATTCGTTCCGTCATTTCCTTCCTACTCATTCTAAAGCCAGAGTGAACGGCAGCAACGACAATGTCAAGATCCCTCAGAACAGAATCTGGGTAGTCAAGTCTTCCGTCGCCCAAAATTTCAACTTCTGCTCCAGTAAGGACACGGAACCCATCGATTTTCTCATTGATCTTTCTCACTGTTTCAATGCTCTTAATGAGTTTCTCTTTACTCAGTCCGCCGGCCACTTTGAGCGTTTCGGAATGATCGGTGATCGCAACGTATTCATAGCCACGTCGCTTGCACTCTTCAGCGATCTCTTCAATCGAAGCACTCCCGTCACTCAGATTTGTATGAATGTGAAAATCGCCGCGGATGTGATCTATTTCGATGAGATGTGGTAGTTGATGATGTGCAGCCGCCTGGATTTCGCCCCTGTTTTCCCTCAATTCCGGTGGAATATAATCGAGTCCGAGAATGCCGTAAACCTCCTCCTCGGTCTTACCGGCGATTTTTTCGCCCGTCTCTTTCGTGAAAACGCCGTACTCGTTGATCTTGTATCCCTTCTCGATTGCTAGCCTCCTCAGCTCAATATTATGGTCTTTTGATCCAGTGAAATATTGCAGAGCAGCACCATAGCTATCGGTGCTGACGACTCTGATATCAACCTGAACGCCATCCTTTAACCTGACGCTACCTCTCGTGTCACCCCTTGCAAGAACCTCTTCGACTTCTGGGTTCGAAACGAAAACGTCCATAACCATTGAGGGATTGTCACTTCCAACAAGGATATCGATATCGCCGATCGTTTCTTTCATCCGCCTGAGGCTTCCTGCAACGCTCACGGTCCTCAATTTCGTGACTGAAGCGATGTATTGTTCGATTTTCTTCCCATAATAATACGCATAGCCGAGCAGCATGCGACCGCTGCGCTGCTCGATAATTCTTATTCCTTTCAGGATATTCTCTTCAGATTTCTCACCAAATCCCTTCAACCTCCGTATCCGATGTTCCTCAGCGGCTTTCTTCAGCTCGTGGAGATTTGTGATTTTCAATTCTTTATACAAACGCATCGCAGTTTTCGGACCTATCTCTGGGATTTCCATTAACTGAAGCAATCCTGCCGGCAGTTCCTCTCTTAGCTGTTTGAGATAATTGAGCTCCCCTGTCTCGATAATCTCCCTGATTTTCTTCGCAATCGCCTTCCCAACGCCTGGTATTTCCTCAAGTTTGTTTTCTTTGTAATAGTCTGTAATATCCCTTCCAAGGGTTTCAATGCTTCTTGCCGCTCTCCTATAAGCACGGGGTTTGAATTCTACGCCTTTGAGTTCAAGTAAATCGGCAATCTCATACAGAATTGCCGCAATCTTTGCGTTGCTCATCCTCTCTCTGATTAAAGAGTAGTGTACATGAGGAAATTAATTTGTCTCTAATGTCGGAAAACTCTGATTCCTGTGAAGACCATAGCCATTCCGTGTTCATCTGCTGCCTTAATGACTTCATCATCTCTGACGGATCCACCAGGCTGGATGATGGCGGTGACACCGGCTTTCGCCGCCTCGTCTACACCATCCCGGAACGGGAAGAAAGCATCAGATGCCATAACGCTCCCCTTTGCCTCATCCTTTGCCTTGAAGGCAGCAATCATCGAGGAGTCAACTCTGCTCATCTGGCCCGCGCCAATACCGACAACCCGTTCATCCTTCGCAAGAACAATCGCATTTGACCAGACATGCTTGACGACTTTCCATGCAAACAGCATTGACTTGATCTCAAATTCCGTCGGCTTCCTCTTTGTCACAACCTTAAGATCTTCGGGCTTGAGCTTGACGTAGTCATGAGTTTGCGCGAGTAATCCACCTTTAACTTTCTTCATTTTCAATTCTGGTCTCTCATCAGGGGTTATTGGTGCGTTCGTTCTTAGGATCCGTATGTTTTTCTTCTTTTCCAAAATCGAAAGTGCTCCAGGTGTATACGATGGCGCGATCACCGCCTCGACAAAATGTTTACTGATTTCCTCCGCTGTCGCCTCGTCGACTTCTCTGTTGATGCCGATGACACAACCGAAAGCCGCCACTGGATCCACGTTGTATGCCGTCACGAACGCTTCACGAATGCTGTCTGCGCTCGCGATCCCACACGGGTTTGTGTGTTTTAGGACCGCTGCTGTCGGCCTCTCGAAATCTCTCAAAATGTCGAGTGCCGCTTCGAGATCAAGAATGTTGTTATACGAGAGCTCCTTTCCATGAAGCTTTTCAGCCCGCGAAATGCAGACCCCAGTCGCAAATGGGTCGATATAAAAGGCGGCGGATTGATTCGGATTCTCGCCGTAACGAAGATCGAGCGCCTTTTCAAATCCGAGCACGAGACTATCTGGAAATATTTCCTGCCCGAATTCCCGCCCAAAATAATTTGAAATCATCGCATCGTAAACAGCGGTCGTTCTAAATGCCTCGACCATCAGTGCTTTGAGAGTTTCCTTGCTTAACGCACCGTCCGTTTTCCGCATTTCCTCAAGGATATAACCGTACCTTCTGGGATTCGTGACAACGGCGACAGACTCAAAATTCTTCGCGGCAGCCCTGATCATGCTTGGGCCGCCAATATCAATATTCTCGACGATCTCGTCGATGGTTGACCCAGGCTTTAGAACAGTCTCCTTGAACGGATAGAGGTTAACAACGACCATGTCAATTTTCTTGATCCCTTTTTCTTTGAGTTGGTTCATGTGTTCTGGCTCATCCCTACGTGCGAGAATACCCGCGTGGATGAATGGGTGAAGTGTTTTGACCCTCCCATCAAGCATTTCGGGGAACCCGGTTACTTCTGAGATTTCGATCACACCTACGCCACTTTCTTTCAAAAGACGAGCAGTGCCGCCAGTCGAAATGATTTCGACGTCGAATTCTTTGAGTCCTTTCGCAAATTCTACGATTCCACTCTTATTTGAAACACTGATCAGTGCTCTCTCAACTCTCATCAAACGAACTCCTCCTGCATAGTTTCAGGCATTTCGTTCTAATCAAATGCCGGAAGTATATGATATACGTGATGATAAATACAATCGTAAGCCCTGCCGAATGATATCGATATTTTCCGATCACCAACAAATAAGAAGGTAATGCGTCGGAAATTACTAGTCAATAATTTTTCGAATTTTCAAAAGGATTTAAATCGTAAGCAGCAGTTTTCTCATCGGGCAGTGCTATGATCATCATCGGTGAGAAGATTAACGGACTTTTTGCATCTGTGGCAAAGGCGATCGATCGTCGCGATGCGAGTTATATTCAAGATCTCGCGATATCGCAAGTCAAACATGGCGCACACATTCTTGACATCAATACGGGACCTGGAAGGGAAGACGCGCCAGCCGTCATGGAATGGCTCGTGAAAACAGTACAAGAGGTTGTCGATGTACCGCTTAGTATCGACACACCCGGTCCGAAAACGATGGAAGCGGGTCTGAGGGTTTGCAGGAACAAGCCAATTATGAACTCGACGACGGCAGAGCGCAAGCGCATGGAGAAATTCTTCCCTCTTTGCAAGGAATACGACGCGGAGATCATCTGCCTAACACTCGATGAGCGAGGAATTCCCAACGATGCGCAATCGCGTGCTGAGATGGCGATGCTCATGATGACCACGGCGATGGAATACGATATCATGCCTGAGAGAATATACCTCGACCCACTCATTTTACCAGTCGGTGCAGCACAGGATCAGTGTAAGAAGGTCATCGAAGCGATTCGAATTTTCCAGACATTAAACGAGCCTCCACCGCGAACTGTTGTCGGTCTGAGTAATGTTTCAAATCTAACAAAGGAGCGTAGCCTTTTAAACAGAACCTACCTTGCCATGCTCATGGGTGCCGGTTTGACTGCGGCGATATGCGATCCTTTGGACGAGGAACTCATGAAGATTGTTAAGGCAGGGGAAATCCTATTGAATCAGCGGCTATATTGCGACGACTTCCTCAGAGCTTAAGTATCCACATCGTTTAAACGATCAGTGGTTTTACATCCTAAAGAAATTCGCGGATAGTGTGAACTATTGACTGTTATCACTTAACATAAGACTCTGGAACTTGGTAGCGCCTAAGCGGCTATTTGTTCCCAATTATTTCTAGAATAATAAGGGGGAATTTGCCTCGCTGAGGGGTACCAGAGTTCCACCGACTCTTCACTAAGAGAAGATTCTAATTTTCCGATTAGACCGAAGGTCGCGGATACAGCCCAGCTTGTCTGACGATTTCAGGTACGATCTCTTCCCACGCGATTGCCATAATATGGACGCCATGAACCCCCTTAACCGTTTTCAGATACTCGATTTGTTCGACGCAGATCTTGATACCTTCGGCCTTTGGGTCTTTCGCCTTTTTCATTCGATCGATGATGCTATCGGGGACGATCATCCCTGAAACCTTATTTTTCATGTATCTCGCTGCACCGACCGATTTGAGGGGAATGACACCCGCAAGAATATGCACTTTTTTGTCAAGTCCTCTCTCTCTGACCCCCTCCATCCATTTCTCGAACCGCTCCATGTCGTAGATAGCCTGTGTCTGGATGAAATCAGCACCAGCATTGGCTTTCTTGGCAAGCCTTGTAACTCTGAATTCGAATGGATCGGCAAACGGGTTTTCGGCAGCGCCGAGAAAAACTTTCGGAGCCTCTTCGAGATCCTCTCCTCCGCAGATTTTCTTTTCGTCCCGCATCTTCTTGAAAATCAAGAGCTCCTGGATTGAATCAATGTCATATACGTTTTTTGCTCCTTTCTCGTTGCCAAAAGTTTGATGGTCGCCTGTCAAGCATAATACATTCCTGATTCCAAGCGCGGAAGCACCGAGAAGATCAGATTGCAATGCAATTCTATTTCTGTCACGGCAAGTCATCTGCATGACCGGTTCGACCCCTTCCTGAAGGCATATCACAGCGGATGCAAGGCTCGAAAGACGCACAATAGCCGTCTGATTATCTGTCAAATTGAATGCATCCGCATAGCCCTTAAGCATGCGAGCGTGATGTCTCACAATCTCGGGATTTGCAGATTTCGGAGGACCGATTTCAGCCGTCACCGCGAAGTGGCCAGCTTCAAGAACCTTTTCGAGATTACTTCCTGCCTTCATTCGAGGCCCTCCTTTGCCGCCTTCTCTTCAAGCGTCAGAATCGCCTCTTGCTTGATGATTCTTCGCGGCCCGCCGCTGTGACTTGTAATCCAGTTCTTTGGCGGGATGATCTGCTCCATTAGTTCCAGCTTTCCGAGTTTCTTCAAACTATGATAGATCTGATCCCATGCACATGGCGTTGTCTCTGGGTTGACCTCGCATTTGCCATTTTGTGATCCACCGCACGGTCCGTTGAGAAGGCTCTTTGAACATCTTGCAATGGGACAGATGCCGCCAGTTAAATGAAGCACACAGTCTCCGCATCCTGCACATTTTTCATTCCATATCCCCTGTTCTTCGGGAGCACCCATGTTCGAAGTGTTAAGACCCGGAATCACCCTAACATCTGGATAAATTTCCTGCATCACTTGAGCGCCAACCCCGCATGCCATTGATAAAACGGCATCCTTTCCCTCAACGATTTTATTGATCTCCTTGACCCATTCCTTTTCACATTGCCGTTCCATGGTAATCTCATCAATTTCCCAAAGATGATCATGCATGTCAGAATAGAGTCTCAGCGATTCCGCAATAATACCGACTTCTCTCTCTCCACCGGCTAGACAAATCGCCACGCAGGATCTACAGCCAGCGACAAGTATTCTCCGATGGCCTTCTAAATTCTTGATGATCTCTTTCAACGGTTTCTGTTCAGCGATAATCATGCGGTCACCTTCTTCAACGGACTAGGGCCGATTTTTTCAACCCTCGAGACCATCTCATCAACAATCGCCTTGAATTTCCATGGCATGTTTGAAGCAACATTGAACATCTCGACTCTTTCTCCGCCGATTCCCAGATCCGATAGAATCCTTTTTGTGCATTCGACTCTCTTCCTTGCCTCTATATTTCCATATTCATAATTGCAGTTCCCTTCAAGACATCCAGCGACAAAAACTGCATCCGCACCTTCTCTGAAAGCTCTTAGGATGTGCCGCACATCGACCCTTCCAGAGCAAGGTAATCTAATGATCATCACATCAGGTGAGTATTCCATATGATTCAATCCTGCGAGATCGGCTGATGCGTATCCACAATAATTGCAACAGAATCCGATGATCCTCATTCGCACACTCATTTCAGGACCCCCTGGCAATAGATCTGACTTGTGCGGTCAGTTGAGCATCAGAATAGAAATACATCTCGATCGCCCTACTTGGGCAAATGCCTACACAGATTCCACAACCTTGGCATTTTTCCATTTCAATTTCGGCTTTGCCCGCTTCCCCGATAAATGGGGCCTCATATGGGCAACTTCTCACACAGGTCAGGCAGGCGGAACATTTTTCAGGGTTGACTTCGGCGACCGCCCCACCAATTTCAATATAATTGGACTTTACGAGCGCTGCAGCACGCGATGCAGCGGCATGGGCGTCAAGCAAAAATTCCATGGCAAGGGAGTACTCAGCAGCACTACCACATAGAAAAATACCTTCCTGGATGGTTGCAGCTGGTTTCAGCTTGACCTGTGTTTTCTTGAAAAAACCATTTCCAGTCAATGGAACTCTCAATATACTTGCGATCGCAGTTGTTCTGGTTGCTATTTTGGGAACGTCGCTGGCCACAATATCCGCGGGAATTCTTAGCGTCAAGCCAGAACTCGCATCGTCGACGAGTACATCGAACCCTTGATTCTTCTCGATTCGCACATCCGTTTCAGTCCGGATCACTCTGATGTTTTCTTCCTGGGCTTTCTTGAAAGTGAGTTCATGCAATCCATAGGTGCGGACGTCTCTGCAGATGATGGTGATTTCTGATCTCGGATTGAGCTGTTTAATTCGTATTGCCATTTTGAAGACATCCGAATCTTTGTTGACCCCGCAGGAGCCAGAGTTTTCGCTTCGTGTTAAGAGGATCACAATTCTATGATGGTCATCAGTTCCTACTGTTTCACTCTTTTCCAGAAGTGCTAGCGGGATTATTCCCTTTTCTTTGAAAATCTTGTCTGAATCCTCCTGTGAAATAGAGTCCATAGCGAGAATGACAGCGCCACATTCGATGTCATTTTCTTCAGTTCCGATCGAAACAAGTGCACGGAATTGACCGGCGTGCCCAGAAAAATCAATGATCTCTGCATTCGTGAAAATTTTCACGAGAGGATTCGATTTGAGTCGTTGCAATCGCGCTTGCATGCTCTCAATGAGCTCGCCGTTACAGACCATCCCAGATTTCTCGAGACTAAAATCGTTTTCCGGGTTGACAACGATCACCTCGATGCCTTCTTCTACGATCCTTGTAGCGGCTTCAATGGCAGTGATGCTGTTTCCGATGACGAGGACTCTTTGACTTATGACTGGTAATCTGTCGTATGGTGATGGGATAAGAAGTTTGCATTTTGCAATCGCTGCGTTTAGAAGGGCCCTCGCCTTCGGCAAAGCATCTTCCTTTCGATGGACGAAGGCGCACTGCTCCCTGATATTGGCCATCTCAAACATAAACGGATTAATGCAAACTTCAATTGCAAGATCCCGAAAAATCAACTCGTGTGTTTTTGGAGAACATCCCGCGATGACAAACCTCCCCGCTCCACATTCTTTTAAAATTCTTTTGATTTTTTCTTTGCCATTCGAGGAGCATGCAAAATCAAGCACATAGGCGACCGTCTTGTTGTCCTGGTCGGAAATTTCTTTTGCGATCGAATCAACATCGATTTTTTCACTGATCGCGCCGCCGCACCGACAGAGGAATACCACGATTTTATCGTCCAATTTGATCTGGTCTCTGACCCGAGGATCACGATGAGGTCTGAGAGATCGTGTCGCGGTGACGAGTGTGATCATCTCGTCTCCTTTGCCAAATGAGACTTTTCCACTCATTTCGATCCCCCAATAAAGGCTGCAACACGATTAGCAGCTGCGACACCTTCCATGAAGCTCTCTTCAATGTCTTTTGGTCCTGTGCAGCATCCAGCGGCGAAAATCCCCCTGTCCGCATCCTTGGAAGATATAAATCCAGACGGCGACACGTCGATCCCAAGGATTGTTGAAAGCTTCGTGGCATCAGAGGGAGGCATAATTCCAATGGAAAGCATTACAAGGTCGAACTCTTCCTCCTCGATCTTGTTTTCCGCAAGCGTCACATATCTCACAAGGGGTTTTCCATTCTCGGATTCTATGATCTCAGCTGGTCTAGATCTTACAATTTTTACACCTTGATTCTTTTTCGCCCAATCGAGAAGTTCATTGTCAATTGAATCGTATGGTCTCCAGTCCATGAAGAAGAACGAAATCTCTGTCTCTGGATATTTCAATTTTATAAGTTGAGCAATTTTGAGTGAATACTTGCAACAGACTTTGGAGCAGTAAGAGATTCCCATACTCTCATCACGTGAGCCAACGCACTGGATGATCCCGATTTTCTTACAAATAAGGCCAGTAGAGGGAACGGTTAGCTTGCCGGATCTACTCAGCATTTCCTCTATTTCCAGCGAAGTAATCACATCCTTTATCTGATCGTATCTGAGTCTGCGATCTTTAGATGCTTCAAATGGTTCGAAACCGTTTGCAACGATGATCGCTGCGACGTTGAGATATTTCCTTGTAGTTCTTGCATTGAAATCGATTGCGCTAGTCGGACAAATTTCTGAACACCTTTCACACGATTCTCCTTTCATTCTTACGCATTTTTCTTCATCGATCCAGTATGTCATCGGAACGCTTCTGCTGAATCGGGGTTTGATGGCGCTTCCTTCAACTGGGCATACACTCGTACATTTTCCACATGCAATGCACGCATCTTCTCTGACAAGTTGTGGCTTTCTGATTACGGTAACCCTGTATGAGCCAGGTTTTCCGCTCACCCTTATAACTTCTGAATTGGTGAGAATACGAATGTATTTTGATTGAGCAACTTCGTACAGCCGATCAAGAGAAAGGCAGACGTCGCATTTTACACACTGGATTTCGCCCTTGCAGCATAGTTCTGAGGCCCTTCCACCAATACTCGGTTCCTTTTCGACAATCGTGACAAAAATACCGCGTTGTGCGAGACTAATTGCCGATGCGATACCCGCCGTCCCCCCGCCTATTACGAGCGCTTGAACCAAACTTTCACCCCCTACACTCCATTGACAAAAAAATCACATGAGCCTGCTTTGATAAAGCCATTGACAGTACAATTGTTTGAGGTCTGGAATGTGACCATGAAGTTCACTATGTTCCGAGATTTCATGAAAAGTATATATAAATTGAGAAATGTGAAAACCCGCGAAGAAAAAATGTCTCGACATCGAGATGGTCAAAGAAAAAATGGACATTGTTTGAAAGTGGAACAAATATAATTTTGATTCAATCTATTAGATTATTCTTACCTTTTTTATTCGGGAAGTTGCATTTTACGCATGAGAATCGATTGGCATTTCGAATTTCTCGAAGCACCGGGCAAAGGGGATTTACCTGAAATTCATTAAAGGTCCATTAAGATTGAGTAATGTAAGAAATTAGTGAAGAGAATCGATCAAAAGTAGTGAATTTTAAAAATCGAGATAACAATTATTTCTTACTTTACAATATCATGACTATGGGCTGCGCAACGATCACGATTGATGTTGACCGCGATGTCAACCTTCCAGAGTATGGAAGGATCGAGGGCATCTCACGGGCTAGAGACGGCGATAAAGCTCCAAGATTCGACTCGGCTGCTAAAGGACTCAAATTAATCGTATCCGTGCTTAACGATCTGGGAATCAAAGGAACTTTTTTTATTGAAGCCGAGACCGCCAAAAAGATCGCTGAGAAAATGAATATTAAGGAACTTTTGAAATCCCATGAAATCGCATGTCATGGATATAGGCACGAAGACCTCACAGGTGAGCAGAGTGGGATTAAACTGTCTGATGAACAAGTCAGCTCGATTTTGGACGAGAGCGTGGCGACCATCAAGGAAGTGTTCAACAGGAAGCCCGTAGGTTTCCGCGCACCATATCTGCATATCGATAATAGAATCCTAGCTGCACTTGCGCAAAAGGGGTTCATGTATGACTCGTCGATCATCAAACGACTTGATCGCGGTGAGATATATCCATATCGAATTTATGGCGCTTTGATAGAGGCACCAATCGCCTCAGGTGTCGATCGTGCGGGAAAAAAGATCGTCTCTTATCTATGGCCACTACACGAAGGACAGAGGAATCTGTCCGATTACGAGCATCTCATCTCCCGATTTTCAGCTGGGCTTTTTATTCTAGCAACTCATAGCTGGCATCTCATCGAGAGCTATGATTTCGGATTGTTGCCTGAGGAAAGAATTGCAGAGAACGTTTCCTGGCTTCGTTCTATATTGAAGACGGCAATTGATCTTGGTATCGAGTTTTGCACGGTCGAGGAGTATCTTCTTGGGAAAGCGGGCGATTGATCAAGATGAAACGGGATTATCCGGGTCTTGAAAAGATTACCTACGAAGCGGCACTTCAGAGAGCGTGGGATGACCTTCTTAGGAGAGACCCACTTGAAATAGCTGAATTTTCGCTCAGCAGAATTTTCGATAGCGTTATTGTTGTTCGTTTTTTTACCAAGGAGTATTCCGTTGATCTGGGCAGGAAAATTATCAAACATGATCATCAACCCCTTGAACCCTTTCCCTCAATTCTAATTCTTCATTATTTATGCGGATGTTCTGATCTTCATCCGACAGGAGAGATGATCACTTTTAGAGAAATACCTGGAGGCGATTTTTACTATGCCGCGTTTAAGTCGAGAGCGATCGATCCGCTTGTAATGAAATTTGGAAGTAAGCCAGAAATGCTTTTCACCGCTGCTGAGAGACTTGGCGCAGAGAAAATCGATATGGGGAGCGCGAGTGTGAGGATTGATGTATTTGCCAAGCTTCCGGTCATTGTGGTTGTCTGGGAAGGTGATGAGGAAATACCGAGTTCGGCAAATATTCTATTTGATAGGACGGCAGCGTCAATTTTCCCAACAGAAGATTTGGCGGTGATAGGTTCTCTTGTTTCTTCAAGGCTCACGAAGGCCGTCTAAACTTAGGGTCCTGGTTGTCATCTGAACGAATAGTTGATTCAGAATGAGTTCTTGAATTCTCATTTTTTTTATAATAATAAAAGAAAGGAGTAGGTCCGGCTGTGCCGGACACAATTGTTGGTTTTCTCAGAAGAGACCCTTGACTTTGCCATTTTCGTCGATATCAATATCCATGAACGCTGGTCTGCTTGCTAGGCCAGGCATCGTGCTCATCTTCCCTACGAGCGGATAGATGAAGCCAGCACCGACACTCGCCCTGACCTCTCTGATCGGCAAGACGAATCCTTTTGGCACACCTTTCAGATCGGGATCATGGCTCAAGCTCAGGTGCGTCTTCGCCATGCAGATCGGAAGTTTTCCATAACCTGCGTCTTCAAACGCCTTGATCTGTTTCTCAGCGAGTGGTGTGTATGTAACTCCATCAGCGCCGTAGATGTTCTTGGCGATGCACTCGATCTTTTCTTTGATCGACCATTCGAGTGGGTAGAGGAACCTGAATTTCGATGGCTTCTTGCAAGCCTCTACGACCAATTCAGCCAACTTTCTTGCTCCTTTTCCGCCTTCTGCCCAGTGCGTGCATTTCGCCGCGTCCTCTGCTCCTGCCTGGATCGCGTACTTACGGACAAGTTCGATTTCTGCGTCGGTGTCTGTCTCGAATGCGTTAATGGCAACAACGACGGGAATTCCAAAGAGTTTGGCATTCTTGATGTGAACGCCAAGGTTTCCAAGTCCCTTCTCTAGCAGATCGAGATTCTCTGCCGTGTACGCTTTGTCGAGCGGTAGTCCCGGCTTGACCTTCGGGCCACCTCCATGCATTTTAAGTGCTCTTATCGTTGCAACGATGACAACGCAATTCGGAATCAAACCGCTGTACCTGCACTTAATGTTGAAGAATTTCTCCATGCCGATGTCGGCACCAAATCCACTCTCGGTCACGACGTAGTCTGCGCATTTAAGGGCGATCTGGTCAGCGACGATGCTACTGTTGCCATGAGCGATGTTTGCGAATGGACCAGCATGGACGAATGCCGGCTGCCCTTCCAGCGTCTGCATTAGGTTCGGCATAAGCGCATCTTTGAGAAGAACAGTCGCCGCACCAGCGACTTTAAGCCTTTCAAGTGTCACTGGTCGTCCTTTCTTATCCATTGCAACGACAACACGTCCTATCCGTTCCCTCATATCCTTTAACCCAGTCGTTAACGCAAGTATCGCCATCAGCTCACTTGCAACGCTGATGTCGTATCCTGACTTCCTCGGAAAAACAGGACTCGGCGTCCCGTCCTCTTTCTTCGCATCGTTGAGACCGATCTGGATTTCTCTGAGGCTTCGGTCGCAGACATCGACGACGCGGTTCCACATGATCGTCTCGGGGTCGATATCGATTCGCTCGAGTCCGCGCTTTTGTAATTGTTCATCCGTCAACACGCTTTCGTGGTACATCCTACTGTCAATCGCAGCGGCAATGAGGTTATGCGCAATTGAGATCGCATGAATGTCGCCGGTAAGGTGGAGATTGAAGTTTTCCATCGGAACAATCTGGCTGTAACCTCCTCCAGCTGCACCTCCCTTAATGTTAAAGGTCGGTCCCATGCTTGGTTGCCGAATACACGCAACGACCTTCTTCTTGAGTTCGGAACCAAGGGCTTGCACCAGTCCAATTGTTGTCGTTGTTTTCCCCTCTCCCAATGGAGTAGGTGTTATTGCTGTGACATCTATGTACATTCCTTGCCGCCTATCGGCAAATTTCTCGCGTACGTCGAGGTGAACCTTGGCTACGTACTTACCATACAATTCCAAATCATCTGGAGTAAGGTCGATCTTTGCTGCAATGTCGAGAATCGGCTCCAAAGTTGCTTCTTGGGCTATTTCCAAATCACTTTTCATCAGAACTTCCTCCTGGTCGTATTATTTAAGTATTGAAATATTAGGGGGAAATACCAAGGAAAATATAAAACAGTTCCTAAGACGAAGTGAAGAATTATCAATCGGGACATCGGATCTTTGGCATTAATCGCCAGTAAACCTTTTTCATATCGACAAAGAATTAAATAAGCTGCCACCGTTATGGCACGGAACAAGGTGGTGACGATGGTTGCCCGGCTGATTGATGGTAATGAAATCGCCGCACAGATCCGCGAGGAACTGAAGGCGAAAATTGCTGACCTGAAGTCAAAAGGTGTCACTCCTGGGCTTGCTGTTATTCTTGTAGGAGAGGATCCGGCTTCTCAGGTCTACGTGAGAATGAAGGGAAAGGCATGTGAAGAGCTCGGACTTTATTCTGAGACAATCAGGCTTCCTGCCAATTATCCCGAGGAAGCGCTCCTCAAACTTATCGACGATCTGAACGCAAATCCGAAGATTCATGGGATCCTTGTGCAGTTGCCTCTTCCCGATCATATCAATGAGACGAAGGTTCTCAATCGCATCGATCCTGAAAAGGACGTAGATGGGTTTCACCCTGTCAATGTCGGACGAATGTTGATCGGCGATCCTGGATTTCTACCATGTACGCCTCATGGAATTCAAGAGCTTTTGATAAGGAGTGGAAATAGTCCCGAGGGAAAACATGTTGTGGTCGTTGGAAGAAGCAATATCGTTGGGAAACCTGTTGCTGCGATACTGATGCAGAAAAAGAAGGGCGCGAATGCAACTGTAACAGTTTGTCATTCGAAGACAAAGGATCTTCCTTCGGTGACGAGGATGGGAGATATCCTCATTGCGGCTATGGGTGTTCCAGAGTTCATCAAGGCGGACATGGTTAAAGAGGGCGCCGTCGTCATCGATGTCGGTGTCAACAGAGTTGATGATCCAAGTTCAAAGAAGGGGTATAAATTAGTGGGTGATGTCGATTTCGAGGCAGTGAAGCAAAAAGCGTCCGCTATTACACCCGTGCCTGGTGGCGTAGGCCCAATGACGATCGTCATGTTGATGAAAAACACCGTTTTGTCCGCAGAAAAGACGTTGGCCAGAAAGTAAGTAAGTCGGTCTGGAGGGGGATATCGACGACAAATAGACCATGTGATATTGTAGATCTAGCAGGTAAAGCTGGCGTCTACAAATCGAAGCTTTCGTCCGGCAATTTGCTTCTTCGCGGGTTTATGGCCGGTCTTTATATCGCCGTTGGTGCCGCTCTCGCTACTGTTTGCTCAACCGGCGTTGCGAATTATCTTGGTGCGGGAATCGGAAAACTCGTCGCTGGTGCTGTTTTCCCTGTAGGTCTCATTGCCATTGTATTGACGGGTATGGAACTCTTCACGGGTGATGCCATGCTCGTACCAATGGCAGCGATGATGAAACTCGTCACATGGAAGCGGGTTTTTTATGTATGGACTTTCGTTTATATAGGCAACTTCATTGGATCGCTGTTTTGGGCATTCCTTATGGCAGTGGGGCCGTTCCAAACTGGTGACATCTCTGCCGTTTCCGGTAACGCGGTTTCCGACAGTGGCTTCTACCTCAATGCGTTTGGCGTAAACGCGATCAACATCGCTGCGGCAAAAACGCTCACATACAAGGCTGCTGGCGGATTAATGGGAATGACATCGGTGTTCATGAATGCGGTGGCCTGCAATCTCCTCGTCAATGTTGCAATTCTGCTCGCTTTATCATCGAAGGAAATGATTGGTAAGTTCTTCGGGATATGGTTCCCGATCATGGCTTTCGTTGCGAGTGGATTTGAGCACTGTGTTGCTAACATGTATTTCATTCCTGCTGGTATGATGGCACTTGCGATGCATCCCGAGTATTCGCTGCCCGCGAATACATTGCTGGCGCATTACGGTGGAATTACGGTCAGCGATTTCCTTATCTGGAATTTGATACCGGCGACGATCGGTAACATCATCGGGGGGTTCCTGTTCGTCGGCGTCGTGTATTTCTATGCCTTCCGAAGTGAACTGCCAACGGTCTGCGCATCCGACGTTCCAGGCGCTCAAGCGAGGAAAGAGGAAATGAAATAAATGGCAAAAGTATCGAAGTTGGCAATCATTGTTGTCGCCTTTTGGGCGGCACTGGTCCTCTGGGTCTTCATTGTGACCCAGGATCTGACACTTCTTTTTCTCGGTCTTTTCATGGTCATCATTCTTTACCTGATTCCCCTGATGATGGGAAAGATGAATCGCTCTGCGTTCCAAAAACTGGCAGAAGAATATCGAGGAAAGGCAATTAAGAAGAAAATTCGCGATCTCTCTTTGTCAGACGTTGGAGAGGTAATCATTATTGAAGGGTCGATCGAGCGTCGAAGTTTACTCTGGCTTTCGAGACCAAGATATTTGGTTTCGGAAGGCGGCAGCAGTGTAACTGCAATCGCTCTTTTCTCCCCCCTCGATGAAATTAAAATTGGGGATCGCGTCAGAATTCTTGGCACAGTTTCAAGAAGTTTGATAAAACCTGGTGAAATCACGATTACTGTTTTTGAAATCGAGAAGATCAATTGATGACACTGTTGCGAATTGCCTCATATCTCTGGCATAAATTGACATTGTGTTTTCTTTCTTAGGAAAAAACTTAAACGATCATATCGGATTCATCATCCGAAATGCTAAGGGAATGCAAGTCTCACGGTTACTTTAGGGGCGAAGCCTGCCCAATTTGTGGTGATAAGGGTCGATTCCTGATGAATGAAAAGGAATTGGATCAAATCGGAAGAACGATGGCAGGCGTTCTTCGTCATTTTCCGGAAAAGTTTGGGCTCAAAATGGACTCTCAAGGATTTGTTAGCCTCAAGGATTTTGTCAACGCGTTGAGGACGCATCAACGAAGATATCACTGGATTCGCCCGTATCACATTATTGCGATCATCGAAACAGATCCAAAGGGGCGTTACGAGGTCAGCAATGACATGATCCGGGCAACATACGGTCATACGATTGAGCTCGATTTGAAACTACCAACGGATAATACGCCTGACAAACTCTATTATCCGACGACACCAGAAGAGGCTGACATAATTTTGGAGACAGGGCTGAAGCCCTCGGATCGAAAACTTGTTCATTTGTCAAAAACATACAAGGACGCAGTTGTTGCTGGCTCCGTGAGAACGGAATCGCCTGTGATTCTCGAAGTTGATGCGAAAAAAGCGGTTGAGGATGGGATCACAATACAGAGAGCGGGGAAAACGGTTTTCTTGGTGGAAGAGGTACCAGCCTGCTACTTGAAGCGTGCTCAGGCAACGGAAGAAGTGAAAGAATAATCGAATTCAACTGATCCTTACTTGCAAATTTTCGATAAATACAATTAGCTCTTCAGTTAGTAATATGCTATTGATGTTCATCAGGGCAGATAAACTTCTCTCTCGATCTTACGACTCTTTTCGCACTTATCACGTGTTATCTTTTTACTGGGATGATTTCGTTCCTCGTCTCCATCTTTACGACATTGGGGAAAAGAAAGTAAAAGAAATTGAACTCAAAGAACTTGCCTTCTCCTCGAGCCACGAAAAATATTGCGTCGGTCACTTTAGGGGGTCGGAGTATGTTCCCTGCCCCATTTCTGCGCGTGTCACACGTTTTAGTCAATGCTCTTATTGTGCTTCATCTTGGATTCCTCATCAGGAGTGCATTTTCGAGCCGAAATGCAATGGAGAACTCTGTTCATGCGATTTTTGCAGCAAACATCATGTTGTATACGCTGCAGTTATCCGCGATACAGTCAAGATAGGAATGACTGGTGAGTCGAGGTTGAGGACTCGTGGAATAGAACAGGGCGCTGATGCCATTTTGCAACTCGTAAAGTGCGATGGTCGTCTGGAGGCGCGTAATTTTGAAAAGAGAATTGGAAAGATTCTCCACTTACCACAATTGATAGGATCCGAAGCGAGTTCAAAATGTTTTATGAGACCTCCGCCTAGAGCTGAGATTGAAGAATTGCTGATTTCCGTCAGAGACCGACTTTCCAAGGAGTTACAAGTAATCGATAGCGAAATTCTTTTCCTCGATCGTTATCCAATTGATCATTATCTCGATTCGCCTCTTGAACCAAATCTACCATCGGGGATTCACACGGGTAAAGTTCTCGGTGTCAAGGGACGGTTTCTACTATACCAGGATGAAATAACTAACCAGTATAGGGTCTTAGATCTCTCAGATCTGCCTTGCCGATATATCAGTGAACTTCACGAAAGGGATAACTATCGGAATGAGGATGTACCAATTTAATTCGACGGAAAGCTGGGGGCGCCGTTGATGTCAAAGGTGCTAAAGCCAGAAGAAGTTAGAGAGCGTTTTGGGAACCTATTTTGTAAGAAGTTTATCACAATTGTTGATGAAGAAAACGGTATTGCGAGGATCATTGACGAGTGCATCGCTAAAGGCCCAGTCGAATGGGATGCTGTCAACAGGAAAAGAGCTGGTGGGGTGATCACGGATGTCCGAGTTGAAGGTACGACCCTTATTATGGATGCAATTATTGGAGAGCGTGAGGTAAAGTTCGGACCGGCATCAAAAGATCTGGGGGGACAGGGGCTCAAGGCGCTCAAAGTCGAAGGAGATAAAGTGAGAACGACGTGGGTTGGGCTCGCAGGAGCGAGTATAGGCGTTGGAGCGTGTCTTCCACAGGCGTCTGGAACAATCGAAACGGAATACCCTGATGACATAAAGATTGGTGGAGCGCATAGGATTGAAGTTACGATCACTACACCAAAGATGATCCGGATGATCTTTGCCGTCGATGACACTGATACGAAGGAAAAAGGGGCATCCTGGGCGATGATGCTGAAGATGGCGAATTCCTCTCCGATTGGTCATTTCCTCGAGCACAAAATCATTCAGCTGAATCCGAGTGTGCCTGATAAGACAACGAACTGCGTTTCCGTCGGCGTTTCTTTTGCCGTCGAAGAAAAAAATGCAGATCGATTAACTGATTACGTTATCAATTATGTCAAGGAGAATACTTATTCAAAGAATACCACTCTCGCTGTTTTTCGTGGATTGAAAATTTCAGACGAGCTTGTGAGATATGGGCTTGAGGCGAAAAAGCGCATTCTGACAGTCGACGACGCGAGGGAGGTTGCGGCGAAAAATGGCGTCCGTCTCATTGAGATCACCGGAAAGCGTGGATCGATTGGAGCTGTGGCCGGCATCGGTTGTTTCGATCTCGGTATTATTGCCTCGTCATTGCCAGAGGACTTTGAGAGGAAACACGATTGAGAAATAATTTAAATATCCTGCCAATTTAATCAGAATAATTAAAAAGCGTCCCTATTGAAAATGATCCCCCAGGGGGCATGGCAATCAAAGAAGAAATATCTAAACTCATTTCTAATACAGCGTATCAGGCTTACGAAAGGAAATTGCTAAAAGAAGTGCTTGAGCACGAGATTCCTCGCCACGTCGCGATCATCATGGATGGTAACAGACGATTCGCGAGGGAATTTGGTCTCCATCCAAACGAGGGTCATATTAAAGGAAAAGACAAGCTGGAAGAAGTAATGGAGTGGTGCCTTGAACTCGGCATCAAGATCCTCACCGTTTATGCCTTTTCCACTGAGAACTTGCAGAGGGATAAGGACGAAGTGGATTACCTCATGAATCTTTTTGAAGAAAACTTTCTCAAGCTTGGCGATGATGAAAGAATTCACAAACACAAGATTAGAGTCAGAGTTCTTGGACAGCGTGAGCTTCTTCCCGAGCGGGTAAGAAAGGCAATCGAATACGCAGAACAGCGCACTGCTGATTATGATCAATATTTCTACAATATTGCCGTCGCTTACGGTAGCAGGCAGGAGATCATACAGGCAATCAAGCAGATTGCCGAAAAAGTCAAACGAGGAGAGTTGAGCGTGGAAGAAATCAATGAAAAGATCTTTTCAAATTTCCTCTACACGGCCGATTTTCCGGATCCCGATCTCATATTGCGCACATCCGGTGAGGAAAGAGTCTCAAATTTTTTGCTCTGGCAACTCGCTTATTCTGAACTTTATTTCACAGATGTGTACTGGCCAGGATTCAGAAAAATCGATTTCTTGAGAGCGATCAGGTCTTATCAGCTGAGACAGAGACGGTTTGGTAAGTGAAGATTTTATGTATTCCTTCCTCACTCAGGCGAGCGACTAAGAGGAGGGCATTATCTGGCGAAAGAGGATCTAATTCTCATTCATGCGCCAAGCGTTTATGACTTTAGGAAGGAGACGATCTTCTATGGCCCGATCAGTGATCTTATTCCATCAACACCGGTCTTCGAAATGTACCCATTTGGATTTGTTACAATTGCCGCACACCTGCATCGGGAGGGATACAGGGTAAGGATCGTCAATCTTGCTTCTTTGATGCTTAGCGATAGAAATTTTGATGTTGAGTCGTTCATCAAGAATTTGTCATCGAATGTTTACGGTATAGATCTTCACTGGCTACCACATGCACACGGCTCTCTGGAAGTCGCGAGACTCATCAAGAAATATCATCCAGATTCTAAGATCCTTTTTGGTGGATTATCGTCAACCTATTTTCACAGAGAGCTGATCAATTATCCTCAGGTCGACCTCGTCCTGCGTGGCGACTCAACTGAAATACCAGTTGCATCGCTCATGGAGGCTGTTGAGAAAAATGATGATTTCACCAGGGTCCCTAATCTGACCTGGAAGAGAGATGGGAAGGTCTTCGAGAATCCGCTAGCTTTTGTTCCTGAGGATATCGATTTTCTTGACGTCGATTATGGCTGGATGATTAAGTCCGTAATTAAGTATCGTGACCTTAAAGGGTTCAAGCCATTCAGGGATTGGGATAGATACCCCCTGGTTGCTGCTTTCTCGGTAAGGGGCTGCACGATGAACTGCGTCGTGTGCGGCGGATCATGCACTGCAATGAGAACATTCCTCGGCAGAGCAAAACCAGCATTTAGGACACCAGAAAAACTTGCGAGCGATGTGTATAATATCGGTTGTCATTTTGACTCTCCGATTTTTGTTGTCGGTGATCTCCGTCAGGGAGGAAAGGAATATGCGAGAAGATTTTTCGATGAGGTAAAAAAGCTCGGTGTTGAGAATCACCTGATTCTTGAGATTTTTACACCTGCTGATAGGGAATTCTTTCGCATGGTCTCAGCAGCCGTCGAACAGTTTTCAGTTCAATTCTCGCCAGATTCACATGAGGAAGATGTCAGGTTCGCACTCGGAAGAAAATTCGATAATAAGTCTATTGAATCTACAGTTGAACATGCTCTAAATCATAGCTGCAGTCGTTTTGACATGTTTTTTATGATCGGCCTTCCCGAACAGACCGTTGAATCTGCAATCAAAACATCGGATTACGCGCGTCACCTCTATAAGAAACTCGATCACAAAGAGAAATTGTTTTTCTACATTTCGCCACTCGCTCCTTTCCTCGATCCGGGCAGTTGCGCATTCGAAGACCCCGAGAAATACGGTTACAGGGTTTTTGCAAGGACGCTAGAAGAGCACCGCTCGAGACTTTTGAATCCTAGCTGGAAGCAGGTCCTCTCGTACGAAACAAAATGGATGACAAGAGCTGAGATTGTCGGTGCTTCTTACGACGCGGCAGAGTGTCTTAATAAAGTTAGATTTGAAGAGGGGTTAATGTCAGTTGATGACTATGAGCTTCTATCAATGCGCATCCGCCTCGCAAAAACGATGGTGGAAGAAATCGATTTAGCAGAATCAATAAAGGATCCGGAGGAAAGAACTCATCGGCTTCAAATGATCAAAGAGAAGGCGGATCAACTCATGGAGTCAACGATCTGCAAAAAGAGAGATTTGGAGTGGGATACAAAAGGGGTTTTCAGGAGTATTCCTCGGGCGCTTTTCGGTTTTCTGATAAAGAAAAGGATCTAGCGGAGTCTTTGCCTTTGACGACTCGCGTTGATCTTTTTCTTGTCTACTGTTTCTCGCCGAGTTCCGTTGACTTCAAGGCAGCAGCGTATACCGCCTCAATCAACGCCCCTCTGACGCCAGCAGCCTCCAATATTGCCAATCCTTCAATCGTCGTACCAGCTGGTGAAGCAACCTGGTCTTTGAGTTCTCCAGGATGCTTTTTTGTCGTGAGTACAGCCTTTGCGGAGCCGTAAACTGTCTGGGCAGCAAGTGCGAGTGCAACATCTCTTGGAAGTCCTGCTCTCACACCGCCATCGGCAAGCGCCTCAATGATCAAGTACACAAAAGCAGGCCCACTTCCACTCAATCCAGTTACTGCATCAATGAGTTTTTCATCGAGGCAGAATGCGATACCAACGGACTCCAGAATCTTTTGAACGACTTCCTTGTCCTCTTTTTTCGCATACTTTCCAAGTGCGTAACCAGAGGCCGATGCACCGACAAGGCAGGCGTGATTGGGCATGACTCTAACGACTCTGACTCCCGGGTTTAGTCTCGATTCAATGAAATTGATACGAATGCCCGCGGCAATTGAAATGATCAGCTTTTCCGCCGTGAGATAGGGTTTCAATTCCTGGAGAACCATGCCAACAACATTAGGCTTGACGGCGAGAACAACGATTTCCGATACCTTCGCAACTTCGACATTGTTATCCGTCGTTTGAATGCCTATTGATTTGGAGATATACTCTCGTCTTTCAGGGATAATTTCACTCGCTATGATCTCCTCCTTCTTCGCAAAACCGACTGAGATGATCCCTTTCATCAGAGCCTCAGCCATATTTCCTGCACCAATGAACCCAATCTTTTTCATTGATCCACCTCAATACCGATGTTCATCCGTTTCGTTTCAAATATGACATGCAAATCGATTTTTCGATTGCGTCTCCTATATGGAAGCCCAACATGTCGGAAGTACTTAAATAACTTAGTGAAACTTGTGCGAAGATGAAACGGGCGAGAAGATTTTAGAATGAACGTTCATTGACAAAATGACAGATGAAATCATTCAATCACCCAGAATCTTCAGTATCTCCCTCATGAACGCAGGGAGATCTGACGGTTTTCGCGAGGTAACGAGATTTCCATCTATCACGACTTCTTCATCTTTGAATCGCGCACCTGCGTTGATCAAATCATCTTTAATCGCGATAACTCCCGTCACTTTCCTGCCCTTCAAAATTCCTGCAGATATGAGAACTGAACCACCATGGCAAATCGCCGCTACGAGTTTTCCCGCTTCGAAAATTTCCCTTACAAAGTCATTGATCTGGGGATACCTTCTCAGTTTGTCGGGTGCCCATCCACCTGGGATAATGACGCCATCAAATCTCTGCGCGTCTGCTTCTGAAATTTGAATATCTGGTTTAATCTCGTAGCCATGTTTACTGCGATACACTTCGCTGCTTCCAGTGCCGATCACAATCGGCACATGGCCAGCTTCTTTGAGTCGCAGGACTGGATACCAAAGTTCGAGGTCTTCATAATCATTTTCGACAAGGACTGCAATCGTTTTTCCCAATCGATCACCAATTTTCATTACAGATTTACAATTCTTAAACCTTTAGGCATGCGAAATAATCTTTGATCAATGTTCTATGTGGTAGCAAATACTTTCATAAAATATTTTCCTAGCAAATATTATTCGTAAACTCAAATTTTTTATTGGCATGAATGATGAGTGGAAGAATTATTTTTAATTCAACTAATTTTCACAATCCATTTCACAACTCAAAGATTGCTGGCTTACTAACATTTCGCTTCCTGTCGAAAGTAATTACATGGAAAATTTAAATAAAGGCAGTATATTGTGCCTCCGATGTTGCTCGAAAAGTATCTACCTGTTGCGGTTTTCGCAATGGTTACAATACTTTTCCCTGTGCTCGCCTTCTATGTCTCCAGGTTCTTTAGACCTACGAGAAAAACTGCCCAGAAGGCGATAACATATGAATGCGGGGAAGTGCCGATCGGCGAAGCTCAAATTCAATTTCATTTTCAATATTATATTTTTGGAATTATATTTATTATTTTTGATGTAATCACCGTTTTCTTAATGGTATGGGCCCTCGCATTTTCAGATCTCTCAGATCTCGCCAAAATATACATGGCAATCTTTGTAATCATATTGCTTATTGGCCTTGCATATGCGCTGAAAAAGGAGGAGATCATTTGGATCTGAGTCTGGCACCTAATGCAATAGCAATGAGCGTGAGGGAGTTCGTCAAATGGTCTTCCGAGCTTTTCGACGATCTCATGCGAGCGACGGGAGTGAAAAGAGCCGTTGACAAGATCACAACACCTATCTGGAACTGGTCTTTGAGGAACTCGATTTTCCCTCTGCACTTCGGTATCGCATGCTGTGCTCTTGAAATGGCGGCATCCTCCGCTCCAAGATGGGATGCGGAACGGTTTGGCATTGTCTACAGGTCCTCTCCACGCCAGTGCGATGTTTTACTGGTGAATGGATGGGTGACGACAAAACTTCGCCCCGATCTACGGCGTTTATATGAACAGATGCCGGAACCCAAATGGGTCATCGCTATGGGTGAATGTGCGATCTCCGGAGGTCCCTGGTACGACTCGCATACCGTCGTACAGGGGGTTGATACTTTCATTCCTGTCGATATTTATATTCCTGGTTGCCCGCCGAGACCTGAAGCTCTTCTCGACGGTTTCCTGAAGTTGCAAGATAAGATAAGGGCATCAACGAAAGGCAGATTCCTGGAAGATTGAGGTGAAACTGTGAATACGACTGCCAGTCAAGAAACGTCAGGGTTAACAGAAGAGGCGATTGTCGATGTCGTGCGAAGAGCCTTTCCAGAAGGCGTAACGATTGGAGGCGTCGCTCCGAGAAGGATTTTCGCGAGGGCTGACAGAGCTATCATCTACAAATTATGTGAATTCCTCAAGAATCAATTAAGATTCGAACATGTGTCCTGCGTTACTGGTGTTGATAGAATTGATCGTTTTCAGGTTGTTTACCATTTATCATCTTATGAGAACCGTTGTGTTCTCGAAATCACCGTCGATATTCCTCGCGACGATCCCGAAATAGACTCGGTTTCACCTCTCTGGGGTGGAGCAAACTGGCACGAGCGGGAGACCTACGACATGTTTGGTATCCGCTTCAAGAACCATCCACGGCTTGAAAGAATCTTTTTGCCGGAGGATACTCAATTCTTCCCGTTCAGGAAGGACTTCAAGTTGGGGAGGCAGTGAGATGGCTGAAATGTGGATTAACATGGGGCCCCAACATCCAATGACGCACGGGCTCTGGAATCTGAGGGTTAAAGTCGATGGTGAGACTATCGTCGATGCTGAGCCCGTCGTGGGTTATCTGCATCGTGGGTGGGAAAAGCTAGTAGAGAATCGAATGTATCCCCAGATCATTCCGCTTTCTGATAGGCTCTGTTACGGCGCGTCGATGTCCTGGAGTCACCTCTATTGTTTGACGATCGAGGAGCTGATGGATGTCGAGGTACCAGAAAGAGCAGAATACATACGTGTTATCGTGTTGGAATTGCAGAGGATCGCGAGCCATCTTATGTGGCTTGCCGCCTTTGGCACCGATCTTGGGCTTTTAACCGGGTTTGTTTACGCGATGAGGGAGAGGGAACTTTTTCTCGATCTTTTGCAGAGCGTCAGCGGCGCGCGGATGACTTACAATTACATGAGAATCGGTGGTGTAAGAAATGATTTGCCACCGAATTTTGAAAGGGATTGTCTCAGAACCCTAGATTATTTTGAGAAGAAGCTCGACGAGTACGAGCAGATCTATGATGGAAGTGACATTTTCCTCATGAGAACACAGGATATCGGATATCTCAAGCCTGCTGATGCGATCAACCTCGGTGTGACTGGGCCAACGCTCAGAGGAAGTGGCGTTAAGATCGATATCCGGAAACATGATCCTTATTCGGTTTACGAGGAGTTAGATTGGGAGATCTGCACCCATCCAGATTGCGATTGCTATGCGAGATATAGGGTTCGCATGGATGAGATGAGAATGAGTTGCCAAATTATTAGAGAAGCATTTAAGAAAATGCCAGATGGGCCCGTGCGCGTCAAGGTGCCGAGACACGCGCCTAAGCGAACCGCCTTTGCGCGGGTTGAGGATCCCAGAGGGGAGGGGCTCATGTACGTAATCGGCGATGGAACCGATAAGCCGTTCAGATTGAAGGTGAGGAGTCCTATATTCGTTACGGTTTCTGCTGTTCCTATCATGCTGAGAGGTTACAAGGTTGCGGATGTTCCTGCGATCATGGGATCTGTTGATATGTGCCTAGGAGAGACGGACAGGTGAGTGGATGGATCTCTACGGTTTCACCGAAGGAATTGTCAGATGGCTCGTCGGAATCATCAGTTATTTCGTAGACTGGCTCGGATTTCATGGATTTGCTGGTTGGATTGAAAGTCCTGGCGTCATTCAATTCCTCACGATCTTTGGCGAGGCGCTTATCGTTTTCATTATTGGGTTTCTTATCGCGATCACAATGATATGGCAGGAGCGAAAAACCCTCGGAAGGCTCATGGATCGACGAGGGGCGATGGTCGTTGGTCCTGCTGGTTATTTCCAAAATATTGCTGATGGTCTCAAGACTTTTCTTAAGGAAATCATCATTCCAGAAAAGGCGGATAAGAAGGGATATAACTGGGCACCCGTCATCATCATTGGGTCATCTGTTCTTCTTATCGGACTGATTCCGATGAGTGATCGCTTTTTCATCTGCGATCTTGATGGTGGCTTGATTTTAATTTTCGCTGTTTTCAGCATTACCCCATTCGCGATATTGATCGGTGGTTGGGCATCGAATAACAAGTATTCGTTGATTGGTGGCATGCGATCAGCTGCCCAGCTGATCAGCTATGAGGTCCCGTTGCTTCTCTCGCTTGTTGGTGTTGTAATCTTGACTGGAAGCCTCAATCTGGGGGAAATCGTACAGGCGCAGCAGGAATCAATCTGGTTTGTAATTCCTCAGTTTATTGGTTTCATCGTTTTCCTCATCACGATCGTCGCAGAAGTCGAGAGAATCCCATTCGATTTGCCTGAGGCTGAGGCTGAGCTTGTTGAAGGCTGGTGGACTGAGTACGGTGGTATGCGATTTGGTCTTATCATGCTCGCTGAGTATATCAGAGGATATGCGGGTGCGGCCGTTGCTGTTCTTTTGTTCCTAGGAGGTTGGAGCGGGCCGTTCCTTCCACCAGAAATCTGGTTTTTGATCAAGGTTTTCATCGTCTTCTTTGTTTTTATATGGATCCGTGGCTCCCTGACAAGAGTAAGAATCGACCAGATTCTCAATATCGGATGGAAACGACTCATCCCGCTTTCAATGATTAACATTGTCATCGCAGTTTTCATCAAATCAATGGGGTGGTTGTGATTGTCTGAGAGGAAACCAAGGAAGAAGAATATCGGTGTGACTGGGTATATTCTTAAGCCCATGTACGCCACCCTCAAAGAAACGATCAGAGCAACAATTCACCGCCCGAACACAGTACTTTATCCTTGGGAAAAGCTTGTTCTGCCAGATAATTACAGGGGGCGGCCAGGTCTCATCATGGATCGATGCATTGGTTGTGGCATTTGCATGAGAATTTGCCCGACAAAATGCATTGAACTTGTGGAAGTCGAGTATAAAGATCAGGGCAAGGTCAAGCGACCGAAGGTTAACCTCGGAAGATGCATGATGTGTGGCTACTGCGCTGAATATTGCCCTAAAAACGCGATGATCGTGACACCAGAATATGAACTCGCCGCTTTTACCCGTGAAGATCTAATCTTTGATCCCTATAAACTTCAACATGAATACAAACCAGGATACGAGGTACACCTTGTCGAGGTAACGCCTTCTGAGCTCAAGAAAGGGGTCGTTGCCGCTCCTGCAGAACGGAAACCCGAGTCAAAGGATAAACCAGAGCTCGACGACAAGAAGTGTATCGGCTGTTCTCGATGCGCCAAAGTCTGCCCCGCTGGGGCGATTGAGATGATCCAGGTTGGTGTCAGTGACAAAGGTAAGCCGATTAAGCGGCCGAAATTCGATTATGAAAAATGTGTCAGTTGCGAACAGTGCGTTGAGAACTGTCCGCGAGATGCGCTTGCGATGAAGGAGGCTCTTTAATGGAGTGGGATTTGCTTTTCTTTTTAATCTTCGCTATAATCACAGTCGCTGCAGCAGTTTTCGTAATCGCTTCAAAAGAAATCGTGCACAGTGTCATGTATCTTGCACTGGCTTTCATCGGTGTTGCAATTATTTTCTTTTTCTTGAGCGCGGAATATGTTGCAATCATTCAGATTCTGATTTATGTCGGAGCGGTTTCCGTACTAATGCTATTCGGTATTATGCTGACAAAGAGAAGGCTCACTGGAGGTGAGCGCATATGAATCGACAGAGAGCGTTTGCTATCATTTCAGTCGCCATATTCCTCATCATCATTATATCATCCTTGTCGCTTTCGTCGTGGGGAGCAGGAGAGATCACTGAGATTGGCATGCATCAAATCGGAATCGCTCTCTTCGAGGATTATGGGATCACATTCCTAATCATTGGGATCCTTATGTTCGTGGCAATGATCGGCGGGGTATTCCTCGCTAAGGAGGAAAGCAAATGATACCACTCGAGTACTTCCTTGTTCTAGCTGCAGTTTTATTTGTCATCGGCGTGTACGGAGTGCTGACAAAGCGCAACGCGATCGTTGTCTTAATGTCGATTGAGCTGATGCTCAATGCCGCGAATATCAATTTCGTTGCATTCTCATCCTTTTTCAACGATATTAAAGGCCAGATTTTTGCATTATTCTCGATTGCGGTCGCGGCGGCTGAGGTTGCCGTTGGATTAGCAATTCTCCTGGCGCTTTCAAAGGCAAGAGACACGATCAATCTCGACGAAATTAATCTGCTGAGGTGGTGAGAGTGCAAGCAATCGAATTTGCGTGGCTCATCCCGGTCTTTCCCCTGATTGCCGGTCTGATTATAGGTTTGATTGGGAGTCGATTGAAGGAAGGCGGTGGTTATATTGCGATCGCCGGCTCTGCGATATCCCTCATCATCACAGCGTTTGTTGTTGTTCAGGTTCTCGACGGCTCTTATGATGCCGCCGATGGGGTTATCGATGGAGTCTTTGAACAGTCGAGGAGTTGGCTCATTTTATCGGATACCTACTCCTTCGAAGTCGGTATTTACATCGATCAGCTGACAGCCCTTATGCTCGTTGTCGTCTCGCTTGTTTCGACACTCGTTATCATCTATTCGATCGCATACATGGGTGGAGAGGGCGGGAGGAAGAGGCGCTATTACACTGAGATATCGCTTTTCGTCGGAGTCATGCTTGGTCTCGTCCTTGCGAATAATTACCTCGAGTTGTTCATCTTCTGGGAGCTCGTCGGTCTCTGCTCCTATCTGCTGATCGGTTTCTGGTATCACAAACCATCAGCAGCCTCGGCTGCGAAGAAAGCATTCATTGTGACAAGAGTGGGCGACATCATGTTCATGGTGGGTCTGATTATTCTCTTCACGACATTCAAGACCCTGAATTTCCGCGAGCTCTTTGAGATGGAGGTCTCGGGCAGTGACCTCGGCCTTCTGACGATAGGTACATTCATGATTTTTGGCGGGGCGATTGGAAAGAGTGCGCAGTTTCCGCTTCATGACTGGTTGCCTGACGCGATGGAGGGTCCAACGACCGTGTCAGCTCTTATTCATGCGGCAACGATGGTCAAGGCGGGTGTTTACCTTGTGGCGCGATCGTTTCCCCTGTTTGTCCAAACTCCAGATACACTGATGGTCGTCGCAATCATCGGAGGGGTTACTGCATTTATGGCAGCCACAATGGCGCTCAACAATCCCAATATTAAACGTGTTCTCGCCTATTCAACAATTAGCCAGCTCGGTTACATGATGCTCGCGCTCGGCGCCGGCGGGTACCTATTCTATTATATGCAAGGTGCAGAAGGCTACACCGCTTCTATGTTCCACTTAATGAATCACGCGTTCTTTAAGGCGCTTCTCTTCCTGTGCGCTGGTAGCGTTATTCACGCTGTTAATACAGAAGACATGCGGCTGATGGGAGGTCTTGGTAAGAAAATGAAGATCACATCATTCACGATGCTCATCGGTGCTCTCTCCATTTCGGGCATACCCCCGTTCAGCGGCTTTTGGAGCAAGGATGAGGTGCTTGCAACGGTTTTCGAGGCATGTGAGCTAAACTGGGTCTTCGCATTGCTTTACATCCTCGGTATCGCGACAGCTTTCATGACGGCTTTTTACATGTTCCGTCTCTGGTTTATGACATTCACAGGGAAAGAAGGTGAGGCAAGTAGTCATGCGCACGAATCGCCGAAGCTGATGGCAATCCCGTTGATCATCCTTGCGCTTCTTGCTGCAGGTTCATTCCTTGTTCTATTCGTCGGCGGTGGATTTGGATCACAAATCTTCTTTGAGGAACCTCATGCCTTTACAGCTGGTGAAATACTAGCCGTGACATTCACCGATCCTCTCACCTATTTGTCAATCGTAGTCGCACTTTGCGGGGTTGGGATGGCTTACGTGACTTACTATAAGAGAGCAATCTCCCCAGAAATTTTTGTTTCCACAAAAACTCGAAGAACCTTATACAATATCCTCCTCAATCGTTACGGATTTGCTGCTGGTTACAATGCATTCGCTGAGAAAGTCGTGTATGGGTTTGCAATTGTTGTCGATGCGTTTGACAGATATGTGATTGATGGCATTGTTAATGGCATCGCCTTCCTTCTGACAAAGGCGGGCCACTTTATCAGGAAGATCCAGACAGGATACGTGCAACTCTACGCGACGATTATTGTCGCGGCGATTTCGGTCATTATTGTCCTTCTCTATCTCATTGGAGGTCTGAGATGATGCTAGAGAATGTGCCGATTCTTTCGCTCCTTATCATTATTCCTCTGATTGGCTCGATTCTGGTATTTGCACTTGGCAATTCGAGGAAGTCTGCTGCAAGTATTGCTTTGGCCTTTTCAGCGATTCCACTAGCTCTATCGATATTCCTTTTGCTTGATTTTCATATAGGGGCTTCTGACTATCAATTCGTTGAAAAGTACACTTGGATTGAAAGTTACGGAATTGCTTATCACTTAGGTGTCGATGGTATCAGTGCTCCAATGGTTTTCCTGACGACACTCCTCTGTTTCCTTGCAATCCTGTTTTCCTGGGATGTCGAACACCGAACGAAGGAGTACATGGGGTTAATGCTCGTCCTGGAAGTCGGTGTCCTTGGAGTATTTACCGCCCTTGATTATTTCCTCTTTTATGTCTTCTGGGAAGTGGTCCTGATCCCAATGTATTTCCTTATAGCGATTTGGGGTGGACCTCGGCGCGCCTACGCTTCGATCAAATTCTTCATCTACACACATGTTGCGAGCCTTGCGATGTTGATCACCATTATGGCTCTGTACTTTGAGGCGAAACCGATTCTCGGGTATGCGACGTTTAGCATTGTAGATATAGCAAGTGTCAGCGGTCATTTCAATTACCTTTTCCAGGTTGGTGCGTTTGCGGCGCTCTTCTTCGCATTCGGCGTCAAGATGCCAGTTGTGCCGTTTCATACGTGGCTTCCAGATGCCCATGTCGAGGCGCCAACGGCTGGAAGCGTCCTGCTTGCGGGGCTCCTGCTTAAAATGGGGTCTTACGGTCTTATTAGAATCGCACTGCCGACGGTCCCCGATGGTGCTAACGCATTAATGCCTTTGATGCTCGCGATCGCAATTCTTTCAATCCTTTATGGATCTTTGGTCTGCCTAGCGCAGAAAGACCTGAAGAAAATGGTCGCCTTCTCGTCGATCAGTCACATGGGTATCGTGCTTCTCGGCATTTCGACTGGATCTCAACTGGGCATCGCGGCCGCGGTGCTGCAGATGTTCGCGCACGGCCTCATAACAGCCGTCCTCTTCATGATGTGCGGTGTCATTCAACATAAGGTCGGAACGAGGGAAATACCGGTCCTCGGCGGCTTGGCACCGAAAATGCCTGTCGCAGCGACCTTCATGACGATCGGTTTCCTCGCGTCGCTTGGTCTGCCTGGAATGATCGGATTTGTTGCCGAATTCTCCGTGTTCGTCGCAACATTTGACGCGTACGCGTGGATATTGTTCTTGCCGATCGCGAGTGTGGCGATCACGGCTGGATATTACCTATGGGCCTTGCAACGCACAATGTTCGGCCCGCTAACGGACAAAATTGACACATCGCACGTACATGATGTCAACTGGTACGAGGCAGCCCCGCTTGCAATTCTAGCGATTCTGATCATCTTCTTCGGCATGTTTCCAGGTGTTGTCATGGATTATATTACGCCATCGGCGAACATTATTTCTGCGATTCTGGGGGTGGGTTAATTGGTCGATCTCTCACCAGTTTACTCGGAAATTATTATATTGCTATTTGCAGTCGGTCTACCGGCAATCTATTATCTCACGAGGTCGGAGAAGGCGCTCAGCATTGTTTCGCTCATTGGCATCATTGGAGCGATGATTCCTCTTTTCATTTTTTACATTGGAGGTTCTGAGGCGATAGTTTTTGCGGGAGGGCTACTGAGACTCGATGCTTTCGCCGTTGCGTTCAAGCTGATCTTTCTAATGGTTGCACTTTATGTGACCATCGCCTCCATCCGATACGTTCAAGGCGAAAGACACTTGGCTGAGTACTATTCGCTCATCTTGCTCGCGACCCTCGGTATGATGATCGTTGCTTCATCCCTCGATCTTATCACCTTGTTTGTCGGATTGGAGCTTGCAAGCCTGTCATCGTATGCACTTGTTGGATTTAGAAAAGCTGATAAGAGAGGAATTGAGGCGGCAACGAAATATTTCATCATTGGCGCGCTTTCTTCGGCGATCTCCCTCTACGGCATTTCTCTCATCTATGGAATCACTGGTAGCACGATGTTCGAAGACATAGGCGTAGCACTTACCACAGTCGGCGGTATGGATCCGGCGATTCTGTTGGCTATAGGTCTTCTCATCGCCGGGTTCGGATTCAAGGTTGCCATCGTTCCATTTCACATGTGGGCACCTGATGTTTACGAAGGCGCACCCACGACAATTACCTCGCTTCTTGCCTCAAGCTCAAAGAAAATGGGTTTCGTCGCACTCTTCAAAATTTTCCTTATAGGTCTCATCGCTGTCAAGGCTGATTGGGATGTCGTTGTCGCAGTCATCGCCGTCCTCACGATGACCGTCGGCAATCTCGTTGCTATCTCGCAGACAAGCATCAAGCGAATGCTCGCATACTCAAGTATTGCTCAAGCTGGTTACATCCTGATCGTCCTTCCGATCGGCACTGAGTATGCGCTCGCAGGCGGCATCTTCCATATCATCACGCACGCCTTCATGAAAGGAGGCGCCTTCATTATCGTGGCTGCCTTATCGACGGTCGCACTCGGAGAAAGTCTGGCGGACTATAAGGGGCTCGGCAAACGCTCGCCGTTCCTTGCCTTCTCGATGAGTGTTTTGCTTCTTTCTCTAGCTGGCATTCCACCGCTTGCTGGCTTTGCAAGTAAATTTTGGCTGTTCTCGAGTGCAGTTGATGCGGCAATCGTTCCCGAGCAGAGCTGGGCTCTGTGGCTTGCAGTGTTTGGTGTGATCAACAGCGCGATCTCGCTTTATTATTATGTTCGAGTGATCAAGTACATGTACGTCGAATCGGGTCCAAAGGATCCAATCAGAGTTCCAAATTCGATGCTCCTCGCGATCGCCATCACGGTTGTCGCGACAATCGTGATTGGCATCTTCCCCTCGCCGATCCTTGATCTCTGTAGAGAAGCTGCACGGGCATTCTTTTTAGGGATGTGAAGCATCGCCCCTTATTTTCTTCTTTTTGACATTTCATCTTCGTATGCTTTGAGTGCGTCTAAAAATGAAATTGTGCCGACAAACTCACCGTTTGAATCGACTACGAGTACTCTGCTCACCCCACCGATTAACATGAGTCGCAACGCGTCGATCACATATCCATCCTCATGAATCTGGATGCAAGGATTCTGTCCAACAAGCGTACAAGCGGTCATAAACTCCCTTACCTTGACAGTCGAAGGGTCACGACCTTGCACAATGACCCTCGTAACATCAGTCGATGTGATGACGCCGAGAACGATGTCTTCTTCTTTAACAACGACACCTGTTTGATGTCGCTCTACCATTAATTTTACAACATCTTCTAGCGTTGCGCCGTAGTCGACAACAGGGGGATTGCGGTCGACATAATCCTTGACTTTAGCCTTGACTTGCATGTAGAAGAAGTGATTGGAGCCCCTCTCACTTAAACCTTTTCTCTGCAGGTTTTCGTCTCGATTTAAAATTTGTTGTCAGGTCTTATTGCACTCATTTATCAATCATTGAGAAATGGTCTGGCATAGCGAGTTGAGCAAGTGCAAGGAATCGAGACAATTAATAAGTACATTATCATCATTAGGCATCTCGATATTGATGAGCTGGGATCTTCCAATTAGAAAAGAATTGAACATGGTGGAAGAGGAGATCAAAAGATGTGTGCAGTCCCAGCAGCAGCTATTGACGGAAATTTCAATGCATGTAATTGGCGCAGGCGGGAAAAGAATACGCCCAGGCGTTTCAATCCTCTGCTATAAGGCAGTGGGAGGCACAGAAGTCTCGAATGTGATTGGAATCGCCGCGGCGTTTGAACTCATTCACAGCGCGACGCTGATCCACGACGACATTAATGATGGAGGGACGATTAGACGGGGCAAAGTCTCAGCCTTTAGGAAATATGGCGTTCAGCTCGCATTGGTGGCCGGAGACTTCCTCTTTGTTAAAGGCTTTCGTGCGGGCGGCTCTTTCAGTAAGGAAGTAGTAGAGATTATCGCGGACTCATGTGCGTGCATGGCCGAGGGAGAGATCCTCCAAGTCGGTCATATCAATGACCCATCGACATCGATCGATACTTACTTTAAAATCATTGAGGGAAAAACGGCAAAGCCGATCGAGGCAAGCGCAAAGGTAAGTGCGTTCCTCGGAGGCGGATCGCCAAATGTGATCGAAGCTCTCGGATTTTATGGACTCAACCTTGGGATGGCTTTTCAAATTATGGATGACATTCTTGATATTGTTGGCAAAGAAGACATCTTGGGCAAACCGAAGGGAATGGATTTTTCGGACGGAACGCCGACATTGCCGATTATTTTAGCAATGGAAGATGGCTACAAGGGAAAGAGGTTATCAAAACTTTTTGAAAAGAAGAAGAAGCGACGCTGGGAAATCGAGGAAGCTTTGAAAATTCTGATGGAATCGGATGCTATTCAACTTTCGAAAGAAAAGGCGCTTGAGTTCTCAAACAAAGCGATTGAATCGCTGTCGATTCTCAAGCCATCGGTCTACGAAGAAGCATTAAAGACTCTCGCCAGAACGGTTGTTGAAAGGGAATCGTGAAAGAATTTGGGGAGAATAGGTAATGCCTTATGGGTAATGTCTTTGTTCAATATACTGGAGAACGACACAACCGATTCTACGATCGTATCAAAAATGGGGATTGCCGATGACGGAGAAGATATCAACTGATATTCTAGTTGTGGGGGCGGGACCGGCTGGATCAACAGCGGCTGAATACGCGGCTCTTCACGGTGCTGACGTCTTGCTCATTGAACGCAAGAAAGAAATCGGGATCCCTTTCGCATGTGGTGAGTTTCTCCCATCCATCGATGAGGTGAAAAAGATATTTCCGGAGGCCACGGACATCGGCACACTCTTCGATTTTCCGAAGGAGCTAGTTTCTTTGGAAACTCATAAATTGAGAATTTATTCGCCAAAATTGCGTGTCTACGAATTCGAGTTTGATGGTTTCACAACATATCGTGATCGATTTGATCGATATTTGGCCTCAAAGGCGGCTAAAGCTGGAGCGAAAGTCCTGACTGGATGTGCTTTTATTTCGATTGACAGGAACAAGGTGATGACGAATCAATGTGAGATAGAAGCGAAACTCGTGATCGGAGCTGACGGACCCCGATCTCGTGTTGCCGCAAGTCTTGGTCTTCCGAGGAACAAGGAATTGTATCCTGCGATGACAGCTCAAGCGATCGGTGACTTTGAGCCCGTGGTGGAAATGTATTTTGGCAATATCGCGCCAGGAGGGTATGCCTGGATTCTACCGAAGCGTGGTGGAGCCAATATCGGCGTCGGCATATCGCCTAAATTTGCGCGGAAAACTGTTGGAAAGTACTTCGAAGACTTTGTCAAATGGAAACAACTTAACGCTGGAAGACCGACTGGAAAATACGTGCCAATGGGAGGTCCACTGCATCCAAATTACAACGATAAAGGCTTTATCGTCGGTGATGCAGCTGGTCATGTAATGGCCGTTAACGGTGGTGGAATTCCAATTGCGTTGATTTGTGGGAGAATCGCTGGTAAAGTGGCAGCCTCCTGCGTTAGATCGGGAGAATCAATGGCTCGATATGGTGAAGCATGTCGTAAGCAGGTTGAAAAACCCCTAAGGACCGCGCTCCGGACAAAGACCCTTGCAGATTTCTGCTGGGGAAGTCAGAGAAGGCTTGAGCTTGCGATGAGGATACTCGGTAAAAGGCGAATGGCCAATATCATCAGATGTAAGCGCCTGTTCCCATAAATCCTGAATTGATGATACCAATCTCTTTTCACTCGTTATCTCGCGTGAAATTCTTATGTCGCCGACTAATGGGAATGTCTTATTTTGAGGAATTTACAGTCTGTTCAATAACCGCGGTAAGAGACGTCCTCTTGATTGCTCCAGTAGAGCGAAGACATTCTAAATGGTCGAAAGAAAATCATTGTTCGATCTCAGTTGCATAGACGCCGAAAGCGCCAAAATGCTAAGAGAACAGTGAAGATTACTTCTTCTTTCTAGAGCGTCTGCATTTGAGAGGGCTTCCACATATCGGACATTCCTTAATCTTCTCATCAAAGACCCTTCCGCAACCGATGCATTTCATCTCCCATGAAAAAATTTCTTTGATCCCCCTCGTAACGATGTTGAGGTAATCAATGCCCATCGACCTCGCCACATTTTGAATCGAATAATCCTCTGTCAAGATTGTCGCATTGAGATCGTGTGCGAGCGCTAGAACTTCAATGTCAGTTTCGGATAGGCGGTGCGTATCCCCAGTTTTTTGAGCGGCAATCTTGACCGCCTCCAGAGATTCGGCAGATGGATGGGTTAACTTGATTTTGAATTCCCAATAGTCTGTGCGCTTGTCCTGATACTTTTTTAGCTCGGATAACACTCCCGGAGGAACAAGGATTTCGGCATCTTGCGGAAGATCCTGCATCGCGAAGAACGCAGAGGTATCGACGACGTATTTCACAAGGAATCAATTGGCACTTTCCTAATATTTTCTTTTCTTAAATTATGTTTTCGCCCTTTGAAAATCATCCATATCCTTCTTATTGTGAAGGAGCAAGGCACTGTTAAATAGGATTAATGCAATTCCAGCGCAGGAATGAATGAAATCGAAGTTGAACAGGAAGTCATCGACTTTATTAAGAAGCATAAAAGGGATTATAGAGTTTCAACAACATGCTATGGGCCAGTGATCTTGCCAATCGATGTAAAACCTCCGAAAGACACTGACCTCAGAATCAAAATCGGAGACAACACGCTTTTCATCTCGATCGTTCAGACAAAATATATTACGAAGGTGACCAAGTCGATGCTCTGCGGTGTCGATGAGGTAACGCGCAAGAAATGTTCGGTCCTCTAGCCTCTTTTTCTTATTTCAGGAAATTTCATTAAATAGCCATTGTGTTCTAAAAATCATCAAGTTCCCTGATTTCACAGATCGCTTGCTGTACAATTCCCTCAAGATCAGCTTTCTGTGCTTCCTGCAGTGCTTTTTTGAGGCTTGCTCGTGTAACTGGTCTTTTTGGCACAAAAGAGCATGATGGGGCTCGCCTTATTGAAATTTCGTAGGTCCCAATACTTTTCGCGAGATTTTCAATTTCGAGCTTATCGAGTCCGATGAGAGGTCTGAGAACAGGTAGAGAAACGCCATGCTGCTCCACCCTGATATTGTACAAAGTCTGGGATGCGACCTGCCCAAGGGATTCTCCGGTCACAATTGCATCAGCGTTCAATTGTTGCCCTAAGGCATCAGCAACTCGCAGCATGAGCATCTTGCACAATACGCATCGATACCCAGCGTCGCAACGATCCGCAATAATTGCCTGATTCTTTCCGTGTGGCGCAATGAAAACTTTCACGCGCTTTTCTAACAAATGTGTTAACGTGCGTGCGATGTCGCGGATTTTTTCAATCTCCCTTTGGTCACTGAATGGCTGATGATCCATGTGCAAAAGGATGATGTCAAATCCCTTCTTTCCGATGAGAAACGATGCAACAGGCGAATCGATTCCCCCCGAGATCAAGCAAATCGCTTTCATAACACCTTTCCTCATTATCCTCTCTTTTGATTAGTCTGATTAAATTGAATTCGTCAAACAGTTTAAACTGGCGAACCTTGGTTAGACTAAACGAAATGCCTTATTCGATCAAAAAAGATTTTCAAAAGAATTTAGTTATTCAATCTATTCTGGTCAATCCCCCCGAACATGGGGTAATCTAAATACTCCTCAACATCGTCGTCTTCCGATTCAACGACTATGCTAAAGAGCATGTTAACGATCTCTCTCATTTGCCTCAGTTCATTTCTGAGCTCGTTTATTTCACGGACCAGGTCTTCTGTGGTCTTCGTCATTCGTTCTCCCTGCTTTTGTTTAACATCGATGAGGGATATATCCTTTTGCCTATCCCTTCAAATTCTTTTCGCTGATCGAATTTTTCAAGTCAATGTTTCCGGTGATACAAAGAAAAAAAATCAGAATTTGACTTCCCCGTAATCATCGGCAAGCTTTCTTACGTCGGTTCTCTCGCACCGTTCACAGTATAATGTTCTATTTCTTTTCTTGAGAGGAGCACGGCACTTCTTGCAGAGTGCAAGAATAACGCCGAAATGATGACCAACCGTTGAAAGTTGAAGGGACGGTTTCACTTGAATGACCTTTGCCCTAATTATATCGCTTGGTCTCAATTCCTTTCCGACATCCTGCGTGTACCCTGACGAAACCTTCGAGATATGAATTGTCGCGCTCGTGTCACCGCTGATGTCGCGCTCTTTTCCCTCAACGGCAATCACTTCACAGATTGCCATACTATTCCTCACATCTGTCACTTCTGCGTAAACAACATCGCCAACTTTGAGTGTGACTGGCGGATTCCTCGCCGAGACCTTCGCGATTTTTTCTTCATAATCAAGCTCAAGATCACCGCAGTATGCAGAAAAGATCTTACCATCTATCTCATAAGTCCCCTCACCAGGGATAAATTCCTCAACGACTGCCACTTCATCTCCTGGCAGAACACATTTTCGTCTCTTCATTTCTCTTCACCCGATCTTCGAATACGAAGGAGCAAAACATCGAAGTCCTTTTTCATCTTTTTGTGAAATTCAAACATATGCGGAATCACAAATTTATATCTTTTTTGGAGGGTAATCTCCCATCCACTACTCTTTACAAGGTTTGTCACAAAATCAAGGGTTTCGGCATGATGCATTGTGTAAACAACACTGGCAATTGACATCGCTGTTTCGAGAAACGGTCGATCCGCCCCGCGTTTCTGAGAACCAAATGGCGGATTCTGAATAACAACATCTGCCCTTGCGGAGAATTGAGGTATTTTCGCGAGGACAAATTCTACATTTGCCCCATGGGAAGCAGCATTTACTCTGGCCTCTTTTATCGCGAGAGGATCCGCATCAACGCCGATAGACATTGCAGAGCCGAGAAGCGACGCGCCAATGGCAAAAATCCCATTTCCACATCCCAAATCAACTATGATTTTATCCCTGATGTCGTTATTTGCATAGGCCGTGAATAAAACATCAGCAGCTATCGTGGCCGGCGTCGAATACTGCTCTAGAAAAGGCTTAGGTTGAGTGAGGGGAGGTATCTGCTGTAACACAATTTCCAGCGTTCTTTTTTTCATTTTGAATTCAAACAATGAAGTCAACAATATCAAAGTTTGCCATCAATCGTCATTGAATATTTCGAAAAATCATCTCTTAAATCCAATATTGAGAAAGTCCGCGCTTGTCAAGATTCCAATGACGACACCTTTCCTCGAGACGAGGACCGCCTCCTGCCTTTGTAGGTGAAGCGATGCCAGCTCTATTGGCGTATCCTCGCTAAGGATGGGAAAAGGTGCTTCCATGATCTCAGAAACAGGTGTCTTCATTACCTCTTCGTAATTCTTTTCCTTATTTCTCGTTTGTTCAATCGTGTAATTTCTGATGATGTCGTCTGTAATGCTTCCAACGATGCGATCGCCAACAACAACTGGAAGTTGAGTGAATCTGCCTTTCACCATTCTCTCGATGGCTTCGGCAATCGTGTCATTGGGCGATATTGAAACGACACCACGTGTCGCGAGATCTCCCACGGTGAGGTGAATTCCTGTCTTTTCTGCATCGACGATCCCTTTTTTTAATACCTCTTCAAATGCCTGGAATATCTTTTTTACATTCCCGTACGACGGATCGATGGCCCCCTTCTCAATTTTAGCGATAAGGGATTGGCTGACCCCAGCGCGCGAAGCGAGTTCCCTTTGGGAAAGGCCTAATTTTTCTCTGATTTGTTTGATTTTTTCAAGATCTGGAAGTTGCGGCATGATTGCAAGGTCAATTGGATTTATTTTCGGACTCATATCGATCATCTGTTGCAATTTCATCTACAAGTTTTCATGATTTTCTTGTGTTTTTTCAAGCTTCCTGTGAAGCATTTCCAATTTAAGCAAACCATAGCATTTGATTTCATTAAAAAAATTCGCATCTCAATTGAAAATGCAAATTTTGATCGTGAACAATTATAACGAATTCCGATTTTATCTCTTTGATTTGATTCGAAATTCGTATAAATTAATTCTTGTACGATTCGGATGAATAACAATCAATAACTACTCAATCTCACCTCAGTGAAGCGAGGTTTAAGTGATGCTTGCATTGAACACTGAGACATTCCATTCGATAACGAATTTCCCCTCAATGTTCACGATCTATTTTCTTTATGGCAATGTTTCCAGATTCTCGCAAACGATTGAACACATTGCACCTCGTAAATAGTCGATGAAAACGAATGGTAAGGTGATCTGGTTTGGATGAAGAGAGGCTATTTCCGAAAACATCTCTTCCTCTTTCAGGGAGCGCTCTGAGACCTAATGAGAACAAGGAATCGCTGATCGGGCAAGCATCAATACGCAGGGGAATAGGATATCAACTGGGAGGTTGCGGTATAGCCGGCTGCCTCTCTGTTGATGGAGATCTCATATCAGGAGAGAAGATTGCTACCATGCTGACAACGATGAGTGAGCGCGAGAACGGTCTCGGCGCAGGTTATGCCTGTTATGGGCTCTTTCCAGATCGCCGTGATGAGTTTTGTCTTCAATTTTTCTTTGACGATGAGGAAGTCAAGAATTCTGTTGAGGAGTTTCTTAAGGACCACGGAAACGTTACAAAAGATGAAAGGGTTTTTACAAAGAAATCGACGACACTGAAACCGCCTTTTCCTCTCGTTTGGAGATTTTTCTTTAAACCTGTTGAACGGAGAGAATGGAGAGGCAATCAAAAGCTCTCAGAAGAAGACTACGTCGTTCGACTTGTTATGCATGTCAACGAACAGATAGAAGGGGCCTTTTGCATTTCAAGTGGAAAGGACATGGCCGTTTTTAAGGGGAATGGATATTCCTTTGAAATCGCTGATTTCTACGACATTCAGAGATATAGGGGGAAGATGTGGATCTCACACTCGAGGTTTCCTACAAATTCTCCTGGCTGGTGGGGTGGTGCTCATCCGATAAGTATCCTCGATTGGGCCGTCTGCCACAACGGCGAAATCACTTCCTATGGCGTTAATAGGAAGTTCGTAGAAATGGAAGGATACAAATGCACTTTGCTAACTGATACAGAGGTCGTTGCGTATCTTTGGGATATTCTTGTAAGAAAACATGGTCTGCCAATTAATCTTGCTGCGTTTGCGATGGCGCCCTGGTACTATCACGAGATTGAACAACTCGATCCGCAAGACCAAAAATTAGCAACACTGATAAGGGTCACTTACAAGGAAGCATTTCTTAACGGCCCATTCAGCATCCTGGTAGGAAGGAGAGAACCAGAGATTACGATGATCGCCCTTGCGGATAGAAAAAAGCTTAGACCATTGATTGTCGGCCGATCATCGGATGAGGGGATGTTTTTCGCAGCAAGCGAAGAATGTGCAATCAGGGCTATTGAGCCAAATGCGGAAACGTGGACGCCAAATGCCGGAAGTCCAGCTATCGCTCAGGTTCGCAATGGAATCATCAGAGATGGATTGGAATCACCTTTCTGGGGTGAGTGGAATGAGTGATTTGATCAATTTTTCGCAAGAAAAAATCGTTCAAGAATTGCCGGACAGATTCAGGCCTGTCATCGATTATGAACTCTGCAAGGGTTGCAAAAGATGCGTTCGAGAGTGCAGTTACCAAGCCCTGGAGTTTCGTGACGGTAAAGTGCGGGCAGTTCGAGGGTGTGTCGCTTGCGGTCGCTGCACTGCGATCTGTCCTGCTGGTGCTATAGAGATTCGTCTTCTTCCATACCATTTCCCTCCCCATTCGAATTTTACGGAGAGAATAAGGCGGAGTATCATCTCGCAAGCAAATACTGGGGGAGTTCTGTTGTCATCATGTGGTACGGATCTCGAATATCCAACGGTCTTTGATGAACTGTTACTCGATGCCGCACAGGTGACAAATCCATCGATCGATCCACTGAGAGAACCGATCGAAACTGTGACATTTCTCGGCAGGAGGGGTGGGAGGCTCACAAATTCAGAAAAGAAAGGTTTGCTGAAAAATGAGGACATCGGCCCTGTCATCATGATGGATATGCCGATCATGATTGGCCACATTAGCTTGGGTGCGGTTAGTTACCCAGCACAAAAAGCTCTTTTCAAAGCGGCATGCGACCTCAATATTATTGCTGGTTCCGGCGAGGGTGGCCTGCATTCAGACTTCTATGCTTATGCGGACCACATCAATAGCGAAGTGGCAAGCGGGAGGTTCGGCGTCACGCCTGATTATTTGAAGAAGGTTGCCGCCATTGAGATCAAAATAGGGCAAGGTGCAAAACCGGGGCATGGTGGCCATCTCCCTGGTGAAAAGGTCACCGATCTTATCTCGCAGACGAGAATGATACCGACGGGTACGGATGCACTTTCCCCATATCCACATCACGACATCTATAGCATCGAAGATCTTCAGCAACTGATCTGCGCTTTGAAAGAAGCCACGGACTATAGAATTCCCGTGGGCGTCAAGATTGCAGCAGTGCATAATGTTGCCGCAATCGCATCTGGCATTGTGAGAGCAGGAGCTGATTTCATCACGATCGATGGATTCAGAGGGGGAACTGGTTCAGCCCCGCGTGTGATAAGAGATCACGCTGGTCTCCCGATTGAAGTAGCTGTTGCTGTCGTCGACAAGCGTCTCACAGAGGAGGGGTTAAGAAATAAGATTACACTCTGTGCTGGTGGCAGCATTAGGTCATCCGCCGATATGATTAAGATTCTGGCACTGGGTGCAGACGTGGCTATGATATGCACCGCGGCGTTAGTCGCAATGGGCTGCAGGGTTTGCCAACAATGTCATCGAGGCTTGTGTGCCTGGGGAATTGCAACGCAGAAACCAGAGCTCACCGCGAGGCTCGATCCGGAAATCGCATCTGCGAGAATTTCGAGGCTTTTCACGGCATGGAATGAAGAGCTCAAGGAGGTGCTGGGAGCTATGGGTATTGATGCTGTTGAGAGCTTGATTGGTAATAGGGATAGGTTGAGGTACATCGGACCAAATCCAAAGATTGCCGAGATCATGGGAGTTAAACATGTCGGCGAAGGGTGGGGTTGAAATTGAATTCGGACGGAAAATTCAAGATCAATGGCTTTACTGATCATCACATCGATTTCAGTTTCGAAACACATGGTATCGTCAAGACAGCTACGATTCGGGCGGACAAGCGGGATCGCCTCGGTCATCCACTTGATTACAAGATTCTCAATCTCGCAATAAAGAAGTGCGTTAACGCTGGTTATAAGCACATCGTGATTGAAGGCGCTCTTGGGCAGAGATATATCGGCGCAGCTCTGTCAGATCCCGATGTCAAGATTGAGGTACATGGAACTCCTGGCAATAATCTCGGGGCGTTTCTCGACGGGGCAACAATTGAAGTTTTTGGCAATGCCCAGGATTTGACGGGAAATACAATGAATTCAGGTAAGATCATCGTGCATGGTAATGCGGGTGATGTGACGGGACTTGCTGCAAGATGCGGTATCATCCTGATTAAGGGGAATTCTGGTTATCGAACGGGAATTCATATGAAAGAGTTTGCTGGTATGAAGCCTTCAATTGTTATCGGTGGAAGTGTTAAAGATTATCTTGGAGAATACATGGCAGGCGGTACGATTTTGGTTTTTGGTATCGGTATCGATGAGCGGGCAGTCTCTGGAACCAACATAGGCGCGGGGATGCATGGTGGAATTATTTTCATTAGAGGTAGGGTGAACGATCATCAATTGGGATCAGGAGCGATTTTTAAAGAAATAACGGAAAATGATAGGAAGCAATTGGAGACACTTGCAACGGAATATGAGGCTGCTTTCGGCACAGAAGTACCAAGAGATTGGGAAAGTTACACAAAGATAGTACCGCACACGCATCGACCGTTCCACGGTCATTACGATCCAACACTCATCTGAAAGTCTTTGGTCTAGAGACCAGGAAATCTCATCACAGATTCGAGGACGATCTGGACTTTCAGATCGACCAGGCCAATTGGTACAATTTTTTTTCCGATGAGATCTTCGAGGGCTCTATTATCCGGTGCGTGGAGTCTGATCATGATGCTTCTTTCGCCAGAAACATAGAGCGCCTCCATTACCCCTGGAATTTCTTTCAATTTCTTTAAATCGTCAGCAACAACGTTCTTTGCGAGATTTGCGAAAATGATTGCGTCGGCTTTCATGCCTGTTTGCTCGGTGTTGACGATCGCCACGTAACCCAGGATGACGCCGTCATCCTCTAATCTCCTTATTCTATCTCGAATCGTTGACGGAGACCGGCGTAGTTTCGACGCAATCTCATTGTATGTCATCTTGCCCTCGGTGGCAAGAAGTTTGACGATCTTTCGATTCATCTCGTCGATAACTACCACGTCCGGCTCCTCCTAATGCCGTTGAGTGATTACGGATTCCTAACATATATTCCTTTTTGAATTTTCGCCTTTATAACGGAAAAAGAACGACATATTCGCCGTTTGAGCGTAATTCTCTTGGATCTTTTTCGGGAGCTATTTTGCAAATCTCACTGTCTCGGTAACTATCCGTATGCTCAATCTCCATTGCTGATCGGTTTTTTGTCGTTCTATGGAATTACATTTGATCGGCGATTGGCTAGCTCTTGCTATCCCCTTAAAATCTTCATGACTTAGAGGTGGGGAATACATACTCGTATCATTTAGCTACATCGCATTGTGGTTGCTTAAGAAAGAACTTCCTCGACGATTTCCAAGTAAGCGAAACTTCAGGCAGGCATAGCGCTTTTTACCCTTCCATCTGAATCATAGTATTTCTTTCTGAACCAGAATGCGACATTAACTAGACTGATCAGAACAGGGACTTCGACGAGAGGACCAATGACAGCGGCAAATGCAACTCCTGATCCAATGCCAAATATCGCAATTGCGACAGCGATAGCAAGTTCGAAGTTGTTGCTCGCGGCCGTAAAGCTCTGAGCGGTGGCATGTGGATAGTCGAACTTCATGCGGATTGAGAGGCGGAATGAAAGTAGGAACATAATGGTGAAGTAAAGTAGTAGTGGTATCGCGATTCTCACTACATCGATTGGCAGCTGCAATATGTATTCTCCCTTCAACGAAAACATGACGACGATTGTGAACAACAATGCAAGCAATGAGACCTTGCTGAGTTTCGGGATGAATTTGTTATCATACCACTCAGATCCTTTTCGTGGAAGGAGTGCATATCTTGTAACAATACCAGCAAAAAATGGAATTCCAAGATAGATCAAGACTGATTGGGCAACCTCCCATATTGATATGCTGACGGCGACACCAGATCCAGGTGCAATAAACTCAGAAAGTACGAAGATCATGAAATACGCGTAGAATGAGTATGTAAGAATCTGAAAGATTGAGTTGAGCGCGACCAATATGGCGGCATATTCAGAATCGCCCTCTGCCAATTGATTCCACACAAGAACCATGGCGATGCATCTTGCAAGGCCTGTCAAAATGAGGCCGATTCTGTATTCTGGTAGATCGGGCAAAAAGATCCATGCGAGTGTGAACATCAAAAACGGTCCAACGATGTAATTTAACGCGAGGGACGTGCCGAACATCATCTTAGACTCAGGCATTCGCGTGAGCTTCGAAAGTTCTTCATATTTTACTTTAGCCAATGGTGGGTACATCATTAGAATCAAGCCAATGGCGATCGGTATCGAGGTGGTGCCGATGCTCATCGAATTCAGTATGTCAGCTACTGCGGGAAAAACAGCTCCGAGTCCCACGCCAATGAACATCGCGAGGAAAATCCAAAGTGTCAGATACCGATTGAGAAATGAGAGTTTTTTTGATATTTGCTCTACCATCCCATCATCACCGTCTAATATTTCAGAATGTCTGCATCGATTGTTGATGAATCAAGTGATATTTCAACAAATTTAGAAATACCATTTGTTGTATATAAAAATAGACTCATCCTCCCGTATGAAATATGAAAATTTCAAAGATCAAGACCGATTGCATCTGTTTAAAATCATCATTAGTATTTTATTGGATTTTATTGACATCTATATGTATAGGATCCGAATTTTCAGTAGGTTTTTTTGAGTGTATGTTCTTGAGCATTTTGATTTATTCTTAGGAAATTGAAATTGATCCCACTTATTGTGAAGTAAAGCGCTTGATCTACTAGGTTTATTTTGGTCACCTTCACCATTGCATCGGATTCTGTAATTAGTTTTGGCAAAAGATTTATGTATTATATTTTGATAAAGCTTCAAAAAATATTGAAATAGGCGAGATCCATGGGAGATCCTCTGATCGACTCACTCATCAGCGGCTTTAACAGCATTATGGACTATCTGAGCCAACATACGCTTACATGTCTTATTCCGGCTTTTTTTATCGCTGGAGCTATTGCCGCTTTTGTTAAGAAAGAAGCAGTTCTCAAGTATTTTGGACCAAGTGTCAGAAAGATCAAATCGTACACCGTCGCATCAGTTTCAGGCACGATCTTAGCGGTCTGCAGTTGTACGATATTGCCGCTGTTCGCAGGGATTTACAAGAAAGGAAGTGGTATCGGTCCGGCCACGACTTTTCTTTTCGCAGGACCGGCAATTAACATTTTAGCGATTATCTATACGGCTCAAGTACTAGGTTACGATCTCGGAGCTGCAAGGGCGATAGCCGCGATCGGTCTATCAATCGTCGTCGGACTCATAATGGCTTTTGTTTTCAGAGAACATGACAGGGCACTGATCAAGGAAGAAAAACCTTTCGTTGCTGCAGTATCGTCCGATCCAAGACCAAGATGGGTAACTCCAATCTTTTTCATACTGCTGATCGCGATTCTTCTCATCGGTGCATCGAAACTTGAATGGGTTCCGAAGCTTGCAATCGTTTACATATTGACTGTTGTCGTCGCCGTTCTTCTGATCTATTACTTTGAAAGAGACGAAGTGACAAATTGGGCAATGGAAACATGGGATTTGACAAAAAAGATCTTCCCAATATTGATCGCAGGTACTTTCATCGTCGGCGTCATCGCCTATTTTATTCCACCAGAAACCTTCCGACCGTATCTCGGGGATAATTCGATTGGGTCAAACCTGCTTGCATCGATCATTGGGGCGATTCTTTACATGCCAACGTTGCTCGAGGTTCCCATTATTGGGACGACTTTTGGTTATTCGACAGGAGTCATGGCTTCTGGACCGGCATTAAGCCTTCTGCTGAGTGGGCCGACGACAAGCCTGCCGTCAATCATTGTACTTTATAGGATCATTGGTGCAAAGAAAACGTTTGTCTATTGGATCTCCGTTGTTTTCACATCAGCAATTGCTGGTTTGATATATGGTGCAATGGTGGGATAATATGAGTCGCGAGAAACCCTGTTGTCCGGAATCCGCTGCGAGAATGGTTAAGAAAGTGAATGTTGGCGGCCTTCCTGTTGGAATCGCCCAGCTCGATGAGATTATCGAGGAAGTCAAGAATCTCGGGTTGAAGGATGGCGAGGAAATCGGAAAACAATTGCTCAAGCGTGTTAAGGTCTATAATTATGTTCCACCGGGCACGGAAGGAGAATATATCGATGCGTTATTGAGAGAATATGAGAAGAGGAGGTGAAAGACTTGAAGATTGAAGTTCTCGGAACGGGATGTATGAAATGCAAGAGGCTAGAAAAGCTTGTGCACCAGGCCGTGGAGGAGCTGGGCATAACCGCAGAGATCGTCAAGGTGGAGGACATCGATGAAATCATGAACAGGGGAATTATGATAACACCAGCTCTATACATCGATGGTGAGGCAAAAGCCGTGGGAAGGGTTCCAAGCCTTGATGAAATCAAATCAATGCTCAAAGGAGGGAATTAATGGAGAAAAGCGGACGTGAGGAATGTCTTTGCGGAGGAGGGCCGATTCTCGTCTATTCTTGTTCTGGTGGCTCGAATGTAGGGCAAATCTCAAATGAGGTTGCCAAAATGCTTGCTATTTCAGGAAGGGCGAGGATGTCTTGCGCCGCGGGGATAGGAGGGCATGTAAGCGGGATCGTCGAGTCGGCCAAAGCGGCAGAGACTTCCGTCGTTATCGACGGATGCCCACTTGCGTGTACTAAAAAATCCTTTGAGCATCAGGGATTAAAACCAAGCATGCATATCGTTATTACAGATCTTGGTATCAAGAAGTCTTACGATATGGCTTCAATAGAAAAGGAAGAAGTTGAAAGAGTCTTCAACGAGATTGCGAAACGGCTCCCAGCGCCGGTGATGGTTAAAGTACAGTTGTAAAGCTTTCAGAATTTTTTTTCATTTGTTCATGAATCCGCCGACCTGTTTAGTTAATTTCGTTTAAATTGGTTTGTGTATTTTTACTCTTGTCTTTCCGAGCGCGTGGATAATTCCTTACTCTGATCTGATCGTCTTTGAAGGATCACCAAAGCTGCGATGTCGAGATTTCTTTTTCTCGTAGAAAAAAAGCAAGTAACTTCATTATCATTACTAGGGCCACGATATGACCAAACTCTTGAGAATTGTACTCTTTGAGATTTCTTAACTTGTTTTTCAAAATGTTGATGTCAATAAATCGACAATTGCAAATTCATTGACTCCTGTTTTTTCTTGGATGAGTGCCGTATTCTTCGAACTGATCTCTATAAAATTTGTTTGTCAATTTTTCAGTTAACTAAGATTGTGATGAATCGGATGTAGAATGCGTATCAACACATGTTGTGACTGAAATGGATTCTCATAATATTTGGACTACGTGCTATTAAGTGTGCAATCCAAGCGATTATTTCTCGTTCAAATTTATCCTATATTGTCAAAAACCTTATAGATTTGGTTAACAATAGTTTATTAAAAATAAAATTCTTCTTAGACTTAAAAAAGAGGGATCCGATGATAGAATTCGATGAAAAAGTTGAGATGTACGGCAAAATGGCTATCGCACTCGAGATAATTGAAAATTGCAAGGAATTTTCCCTTCTCGTCCCCGAAGTTCGCACAAATTTAGTCTTTGCATCGAGTAATGCTGTCACACCATCGGATGTGCTAGCTATCGACGGAAGAATCACTGTTGTCAATGGTTTACCTCGTGCTGCAGGCCCTTTCAGATTCGGGGCATCTGATCACATGGCAAGATTAATATTGGAAATTGGGAAAAAGGAACCAGACATCCGTGCGGGCATCAATTTCGCGAGTACGCCAGAATTGACGAAGTGGCTCAAAGGTTTTTGTGAGAGAAAAGGTTGGATCTTTGGAGTAATCGATCGGTCAAAAGAACCCATTGAGGTATCATTGAAAGACGGCGAATCAATGCCCTGGAAAATTGAGGAACTCATGCGATCAACAAGCGGAAAAATCCCAAAGGTCTTTTATGAGACTGGCGCCGTTGGAAAGGAACCAGTTTCTGTTCTGATAGGAAGAGATCCTGTTGAAGTGGCGAGAGAAGCATGTGAGATCGCAATTGCATTTTCGAGGGAAGCGAAAGAAATGATCCAAAAAGACACAAAGGTCGGAAAAATAGCTCCAGAGGAATTCGAGTCGATCATTATGGGCAGATTTGGTGCAGCCGATGACACTGTTATCGTGCCTCCGAAAGCGGGTGTTGACGCAGGTGTGGTTGACCTAGGAAACAACACAGTGCTCGTAGTTGCAGAAGATCCGATCTTTTCGATCCCATTTCTGCCGCTTGAGATGTTTGGGTGGTATACGGTACATATAGGTGCCAGTGATGTTGCGGTGATGGGCGCTAGACCACGGTACATGTGTTATACACTGCTTGTGCCGCCTGGAACTGAAAAGGCAGATATGGAGATCATCGTTGATTCAATACATCGGGCTGCACTAGAGCTTGATATCGCGATTATAGGAGGACACACGGGTTATTATCCCGGAATTGCCGAACCACTCATTGGCGGCATCACCGTCTTCGGGATTGCTGAAAGGGGAGGATTCATCACTTCGGCAGGAGCAAAACCTGGAAACGACATTATATTGACCAAAGGACCGGCGATCGAAGCTGTCGGGATTCTTGCTTCTATTTATGAAAAAGAACTCGAAAAACGCTGCAATGCCAGCATAATTGAAAAAGCGAAATCATTGCTGAAAGAGATCTCCGTTGTGAGGGACTCGATGATTGCCATGGGTACGGGCGGCGTAACAGCAATGCACGACGCAACAGAGGGCGGGGTTATCGGTGGCCTTTTTGAGATTGCCCAGGCGAGCAATGTTGGCATGGAGGTCGACGAGTCTTTATTTACAATTCCTAATGAGGTGGAAATGATCTGCGAAATATTTGATATTGATCCCATTGAAGCGATTTCCGAGGGGTCTCTCATCATCACAGCGGATGTACAAAAGTCCTCTCAAATCGTCGACAATCTCAGACGTTCCGGTATTAATGCATCTGTGATCGGGAAAGTCATTGATTCCACTGAGAAAAGAATTCTGAAGCGTAAATCTGGTGAAATTGTCCCATTGAGAATCCCAGAACAAGATCCCTTTTGGCCAGTGTTCTTCAAAGGGCTTTACACGAGACCGGCATGAATTTATTAGCCGTTCTATAGACGATAATTTATGTGGGATGAGGAATCTCGATATGAATTGGATTCCTAATGGCAGTCGATTGCTTTTTTTTACCATGATTTAATCGGAGAGATTTTTCTCAGCGTTGTGACGGCATCTGGGATGACATCGAGGAAGTAGTTAACTTCTTCAAATGTGTTCATCCTGCTGAGACTGACTCTGAGTGATCCTCTCGCCTGTTCAGGTCTGATTCCGCATGCAAGTAGAACATGCGACGGCTCAAGATCCTTCGTAGAACATGCTGAGCCCGTCGATGTCGCAATTCCTTTCATATCGAGTTGCAAGACGAGAGCCTCTCCTTCAACGAAGTCAAATCTGAAATTAGCGTTGTTGCAAAGGCGCTTGTATCGATGACCGTTGAGATAAGAATCCGGAATTCGATGGAGAACGCCATCAATGATGCGCTCTCTCATCGCCTTCATCCTTTCGACGTCCTCTATCATGTTCCCCCTCCCTATCTCGACCGCCTTTCCCAAACCGACTATTCCGCTAACGTTCTCAGTCGATGAACGCAAACCCCTTTCATGACCGCCGCCATACATGATCGGCCTGATCTTTGTTCCATTACGGACATAAAGGGCACCGACGCCTTTTGGACCGTGGATCTTGTGTGCTGAGATTGAAAGGAGATCGATGGAGTCCTTGAAGACATCGATCGGCATTTTTAAGAATGCCTGGACGGCGTCCGTGTGAAACAGTGCCTTGTAATCGTGAGCAATTTCCCCAATTGCTCGAATCGGCTGAATCGTGCCAATTTCGTTATTGGCTGCCATGACTGATACAAGTATCGTTTGACGGGTCATTGCTTCTTTGACCGCTTCCTCAGAAACAATTCCTTCGCTACTCACCGGTAAATAGGTGACGCTAAATCCCTGACTTTCCAAAAATCGGCAGGTGTGAAGTACGGCATGATGCTCAATCGCGCTCGTGATAATATGATTTCCTCGATCCTTATTTGCGAATGCGATGCCTTGGATGGCAAGATTGTCTGACTCCGTCCCTCCCGAAGTAAAAATGATCTCCCTTGATGTTGCATTGAGCGCCTTAGCAACGATTCTCCTTGCCTCCTCCATTGCCTCCTGCGCCTCACGCCCAAAAGAATGGAGGCTTGAGGCGTTCCCGAATTTTTCATCGAAGAATGGCAGCATCGCCTCGACGACTTTCGGATCAACCCGCGTCGTTGCACTATTATCAAAGTAGACCTTCGGCATCGACAAACACCTAATTTGATTAACTATTGTTACAATCTATCTCTTTTATACATATTTCGTTTTTGGCGAAGGATGATGGTCGACCGGAGATAAATAAATGAAGATTCCATTCATTTTTTTGAATACTGATTGATTATTTTTCGATAGTTTTGATTAGAAAATGCCTGATTTTTTGGATCGATTTATGCAATCGATCAGAAAGGGTCATAGGCTGAAATAGATCACAAAGAAATAAATGTGATTGAAGGGCCACGGAGGGATCCGAGCAAGGAGGTTCGAAACATATAGATATCGTGAATTTTTACTAAATGGAGGAATCACTCATTATTCTTCATATTTGCTGGTCATTCCCAAAATGCGTCAGGATTCATTCGATTGTCTATAACTTGCCATGCTTGTTTTTACTATCATAATCCTGTCAGCAAAATGATTAATGAATTGATCTGTCGAGAACAGCTCATTTCGAGTAATCAGAATATTTTGTTTTTTTACCGATTGTTTGCATTTTTTAATTCATGATCTCGAAACCTTTCAATAAATTATATATAATATGGAAATAATTTCAAATTAATTTGAAATGGTGAGAAACGTGAATGAAAACTCTCAAAAAGAAAACGAAAAGGAAATCCTTCTGGTGAGCTGCAGCGGCGCTTCAAATACAGGGACACTGTCTGATTGTGTGGTGAGGGAACTTGTAAATGAAAATCCGAAAAAATACAAGTTGCTTTGCTTGCCAGCACTTGCTCTTGGCCGCAAGAACGCGATGGAGAGTTTGAAAAACGCCAGTCATATCATTGTCCTCGATGGCTGCGCGATGAAGTGTGCAACCCAAATTCTGCAAGAAAAGGGACGGTCACCAGACGTTTCGATTGAATTGGCAAAAGATTGTGGGATAAAAAAGAACATGATTCCCACTTGTGAAAAGGAAGATGTCAAAAAAATCAAAGAATTGGTAAAAAGGGCGACGGAAAATTGGTGATTTGCATGGTCGAAAAGATCATTTTTGACTCTGACAAATGTACGATGTGCGGGAAATGTATCGAAATATGTCCGGGCAACGCCCTCGAAATGGGTGACAATGCTCCCCGTCTAATCAACAGCGAACTCTGCTCCCTCTGTGGAGTATGCGAAGATCAGTGTCCCGTTGGTGCGATTACTATCCCGTCAAAGCCTGCTGCGGTCTATCAAGCGACGATTATCACAGGTGATCCTGGTATTGTTGAAGTATCAGAAAAAATCGCTAGCTTACTCGACCTCAAGAAAATGCCTGTTGGGGTAAAATTACTGAACCAGCAAGAATCGCCTTCTCCAGGATTTAGAAAGGTCGATATTCCACTCCGACACTGCGTTTCCGTTCATATGGCGTCACTTGGTGCAAGCCTTTATCTCCCCGGTGAAATGCACGCTTGTTCTGCCGCCAAAGCCGCACTCGGGATTGCGGAATTACCTGAAAAAGTGAAATCTGGTAAGGTTCCATACATGCATGGTCTTGCCGCATCGGAGAAGATCGCTGCGCGGATTATGGAAGAAGTTCCAAAGCTTGAGCCGGGTAGTACGGGAGGGACTTTGGTTGCCCCTCTTAAGAGTTTTGGTGATGCCCCCGACGTTGTAATTATCACCTGCCTTCCAAAACAGGCGATGTGGATTGCTAACTCTCTTCTATATTCGACTGGTGGCCCACGGATTACAGCAAATTTCGCAGGTATGCAAGCTTCTTGCGGAGATGTGACGACAATACCGTTGAAAACAGGTAAAGTCAACTTCTCACTCGGCTGTTATGGCTGTCGGTCAGCCGGTAAGCTCCGAGATGAAGAGATGTACGTGGGCATTCCATGGTCTATGATTCATTCAGTTGTCGGAGGGCTTATTGGTCTGAGAAAGGCGATGGGAAAGCTGGAAGCGCGTATCCAAAGCTAATTGTTACCTCCCTTTTTTTCGATTTTCTTGCTTTTGGGAATTCTTGAGTTGTAGTTTGCTTACATTACATTCAATGTCGATAGATGTGGATTCTTTCAGCAATGCATTTTCTGGTGATTTCAATCGGATGAGGTGTTGCTCAGACTGCGAGGTTGCCCGTCGACTAACTCATAGATCAATTTGCAAACTTTTTCAGCATCGTCTTTCATATTCGCTTTGATTAGGATCTTACCATTTGGATAAATATGGCAAACAGTTCCAGTATCTTCAAATAGAACGAGCAAAAAACATCCGAGGCGCGTAATTTCCTGAACACCAACATTCTTGAGTTTCGATTCAAGGTTCTCGAGATTAATCTCTAGTCTCTCTTTTGGTGTTGCCTCAAATTCTTCAATTCCAGAACAGAGTTTTCTCATAACAAATTCAACAACTGTCATCTCTTATCCCTTTTCAGCCCTGCCTGGATTAGCAGAGAATCAATCTTCTCCCTCGTTGATCTGTAGTTTTCTTGGGATAACGGTTGACAGCTTTCTATTTGGGCTCGGCCTTCGAGAATCTCCACCGCAAACGCCATGCACGTCGGGAAACCGCATTTGCCGCAGTTACTCCTCGGCAGAAGTCTGAGAAGATCGATTATCCCGACCTTTTTCCGTTTCTTATATTCCTCTGGGTCGATTTCGTTTTTCCTCTCTTTCACATCCTCTATCCAGTCAACAACTTCTTTAATGACCCGTTCCGCTTCATCTAGATCAGTTAGCTGAGTTATCCCTACATTGCCCTCCCCATCGATTGAGATGATTCTTTCCTTTGATTTATATGATAAGACATTGGCCCCCTCATTATAACTAGAACCAAGTCGATCGCTTGCGAGGTATGGTAAAAGGGATTGGATATCGCCTTCGATTCTGTAGATCGCTCTGATTTTCCTGCTGTCCGCGATACATGGCAGCGTTTCGACAAGCGCCCATTTGAAACTACCCATTGGATCTAACCATCCTTATCAGGGATTCACAGAGATTCTTTTTTCAGAATCGATTTGTCATCAGTATTAAATAGCCCTGAGCTATTTCAACTTTTTTGAAAATTCGTGTATGGGCGAAATATTAAGGAGCGATCAGCTCGGTTTCGGATTGGTGAAATCAATGACGTCAAAAGTGAAGGTCAACATGAGTGTGTGCGGCAAAACGACGATTATCAAAGTCACGCAAAATGAAGACGGAGACTTTGAAATCGAGGCAGAGACAGATTGCGACAATGTGAAGGAATTCATTGGTCTGCTTGGAAAATTGACACTGACAGATATTTCAGATAAGCCAAACAGTCGAATCTGGGAGTGCTTCAAGAAAGCAAAGATGAGCTCGACTTGCTTGACACCGGCTGCAGTCGTCAATGCCGCATGGCTCGAGGCGGGAATGTTATCGAAGAATCTCGCACTTTCAAAAGGAAAAATCTGCGTGGAATATCTTGAATGAAGTCTTGAATCCTTGTCCAAACCAAATTCAGTTAGGATGAGTTGATCGACAGACTTTCAATGGGAATTCGTTAGAGAGTGATAACATTGTTTATAGAATTGTAATCCGCTCCGCATCCAAATCAATATTTCTAATGAGAAATGAATGGTTGATTCATGAAAGATTCTGAAAAGACTCTCGACAACGAGCTGATCGGCAAAAGATCAGATCCGCTTTTCATCCTGTGTGCAGGGGGCGGGCCGTTTGGATTAAGAGCTGCAGAGATCGGCAAATCTTATGGTACAGTATTGGTCGTCGATCGAGACCTTAAATGCCCTTGCGCGGGAAGAGCGGACTTCATCCTCGATCAAATTCATGATCTTGATCTTTATTCTCTTGGCAAAATTCAATTCCTTGTTGGAGATGCTTCAGGTATCCTTTTAGAGCTGATCCGTCTTAACAAGCCTCCAGATTTTGTCATTCCCGCAATTAGAGGACATTTTGCCGCGAAACTGGCTTTGGAATTCCTTGTCAGAAATGGATACGAGGTTTTGCCAAATCCGGGTCTAATGGCTAATGTGGTCAAGAGATTGCCTGACAATCTCTGCTCACAAGCGGACGAGAAAAGTGCAGTTCTCTCATTGAGTTACATGTCTTTTCATGAACAATGCGATGAGATGTGCGAATACCCATTAATATGTCCAAAAACTGGATTGAAAAGGGAAATCTCGATGTACGAGTTCATTTCGAGGTCTCTCTCAGAGGTGACCAGCAGTTTTATGGTTTTGGTAACACGGAATTTCGGTGGATTAGGTGCACTTACGATCTCTGATATTGAGAGTCTACTAAAACATCTATCGTCTCTCAAATCTGGTGATTCTTTTTGCGTGGCCACATCTTGTGAATGTCACGGAATAGTCAACTTTCTGATTGTTGGAGATCAAAGGGAAGAGATGCCATGATAATGGTCTATCGCCGTGCGAGAGCCTTTTCAATGGCATGTTTGAACAGACTCATAAGAACAAACGGAGGAATAGACTGGGACGCGTTTGTGTCTGTATTTATCTTAGATCTTTTTTCATTTCTCAACATGAGATCTGAGAAAACGTGAGAAAAAGAGTTTTATTCGATCAATTTCTAACACCGCATATGCTCGCCTGTTCTTGGAGCGGTGGGAAGGATGGTTGTTTCGCTTTTTGGAAAATGGCATGTGCCGGATACGAGATCAAATACTTATTGAACACTTATCGAAAGGAAAGTGGAAGAGTCGCTTTTCACGGCGTGAGGGCATCATTGATTGAAGAGCAGGCAAGATCGATTGGTGTCGAGCTTCTTCAGAAAGAAGTGGCTGGCAATGACTACGAGAAGCATTTCCTCGAAGCTCTTTTCGAACTCAAATCTTTAGGCGTTGATGGGATTGTTTTCGGCGATATTGATATAGAACAGAACAGGCAGTGGTGCGAAAGCGTATGCAAGAAAGCTGGTGTCCGATCATATTTCCCTCTTTGGAATCTCGATCAGGCGCGTATCCTCAAAGACTTTATAGCTGAGGGTTTCAAAGCGGTTGTCGTTGCCCTGAATTCAAAATTCCTCAATGAGGAATGGCTGGGAAAAATTATTGGTTTGGAATTTTTAAATCAAATTGAAGCGATCAATGTTTATAGATCAGCAACAAAGATAACGCCCTGTGGTGAGATGGGCGAGTATCATACATTTGTTTTTGACGGTCCTCTTTTCCGATTTCCTATTCGTTATAGACTTGGAGAGAAAGTTTTCAAAGAGGGGTATTGGCTGATTGATCTTCTACAGTGAAAACTCAAATTGAGCTCTCTGCCGTTAACCGACTAGCCCTTTGGTAAAAAAAGAAGTCGTAGAGTCCCGACTTGACAAAAATCTTATATATGATTCCTCTCTCTTTAAAAAATGCTCTATCTATTATTCAATCAATTACTTCTGGAACAGGGCATTTCCGAAAGAATTCGACGATGACGGGGGTGTTCGATATATGGGCATTCACGTTATCGCCGAATTGCTCGGCGTCGACGCTCGAAAGATCTCTCGCGTCGAGATTGTCCGCCCGATCTTGAATAGAGTTATTTCTAAATCTGGATTGAACTGCATTTCCTCCCATTATCATCAATTCGAAAAATATGGCGTCTCCGCTGTATATCTATTGAGTGAGTCTCATTTGAGCTTGCATACATGGCCCGAGTATGGGTATATCGCTCTTGACATTTTTACTTGCGGCCCTGATGAGCCAGCGTTGAAAGCATTTCGTTTGATCGTTGAAGAATTCAGACCAAGGTTTGTGAAGAAAAAGATCATCAGGAGGGTTCCCTATGCAAAAGGTGGATGCGCAGATTTTGAAGATTCTTTCGGAATCGAAGAAGTCCATTTGGGAACTGCTTGATGCTTTTGATTTCAATTTAAGAGAATTGATTTGCGGACTAAGGCGACTTCACGATGCTGGCTTAATTTTTGTGGATGAAGAAGGATTTGCTCTTACTGAAAGAGGGAAGAATACTCTCGATCCTAATATCGCAACATTCAAACCCGTCAAATGTGGGGAATGTTTTGGGAGGAGATTCTTACTGGCTGGTAGATTCAAAGAAATCTTCGAAGAATTCAAGGAGATCACTAAAACGAGGCCTCAACCGACTTTTGACTACTTCCAGGGATATATGGATGAGATTGATGTGATATCGAGGGTAGCTTTCATGCACTATTATAACGATCTCTATGACAAAGATATCCTCCTTGTTGGTGATGATGACCTTCTAAGCGTTGCCCTTTCTCTGACGTACATGCCCTCGAAGATCTGCGTACTTGATATCGACGAGCGGATCGGTAATTATCTTAGCCAGGTGAACAAAGAGCACGGATTTGATATCGAGTTCCGCAAGTACAATGTCGCGGAGCCTTTACCGGACGATCTTATTCACAAATTTGATGTCTTCTCTTCTGAGCCTCTCGAAACGATCAGTGGTTTGAAAGCATTCATTGGAAGGGGAGTGAGTTGTCTTAAAGCGAATGGTGTTGGCTATTTCGGTCTAACGGTTGCCGAGGCATCTCATGAAAAATGGCTCAAAATTGAAAAATTGCTTGCGAATGGAAATTGCGTGATTACCGATATAATAAGAGGTTTTTCACGGTATCCAATGAAATACGGTGATGTGAATTATGAAACATTTGTCGCAAAGTTAAAAGTCCCCGTGAAGGAGAACCCGGGAATCCATTGGTATAAGTCAGCTCTCATCAGATTTGAAATTTTAGGAGAGCCAAAACATATCATCGACCCGAAAAGAAGGCTTAAGGTAGAATTTGTTGACAAAGCGGATGATATCACTCATATCAGCGTCAATCAATGTGGGGAAAATGGAGGTGAAATTAAGGAGTGAGCTTCGAATCTTCAGGTGGAGAAGCGGTGGCGAGAATAAGGAAGGCAAACGGAGGGGAAATAGAAATCGCAAGAAGAATATCATTTTATAATGTGAAGAGGGGGAAGGCCATTGACATCAGCTTTTCACTTAGGTTGGTATCGCAGCTGATGTCATAAGTTATACCTGTTGGGGTCTTATCTTGAAGAAAGCGATGGCAAGCAATAGTGCTGAAATCCAGATTAGAATTAATCCTATGCCAAACAGAATGATTAACACTGCGCCTATTAGAAGTAGTAACCCAGCGGTTGAGAATAAGCCGACGCCTGATTTTATTGAAAGTGTTCTAAGCGAGCGCCTGACAAAGAATGCTGAAATTATTGAAAACACCCAGAGGACAATGAACACTGCGAAAATTCCCGCAAGGAAAGGCATGATTTGATCCAAAGATAAATTCGATGGATCAGGGGTTAAACCTGAAAGAGTTGTCCAGTCACCATTCCAGTCTGGAAAGAGTGCATATAGGAAATCAGTTAGCGAATTTAGAACCACGATAATAATAAGCACTATTGAAATTACAACGCCAACTATCCCCGTTATCAATCCGTAGAGTGCATTGTTAAAAATGCCCTCTTCTTTGTAATGGCTAGCCAAATTATATAGGGCAACCATGACAAGTACTAGACCGACAAACTCGATTATGCCAAAGTAATTGATGTATGGAAAAACCCCAATAAACATCAGTAATGCGCCCACCCCGCCCAATATTTTACCAATTTCTAATGACATTTTTTTACTCCATCCATCATCTAGGTGAATTAAGAATAAAAAGGTTATCAAGGTGTTGAGTTCTTCATATTAAACTGAAGACAAGAAATAACAGAACTCAATAAGTGAGTCGAAACAATGTCGTTTTTTAATGTTGGCTTTGCTGTTTGCGTTTGAAGTTTACACCTAAGTGGTTTAACTCCACCAATTATGCCAAAAATGAAACGCTTATGAATCCTCTTCCCGTGATTATAATGAGTTGGAGAATGATATTATCAATATGCGACACGCTTTCGTGTCTCCTGGTTTAATACGTAGCATTATGCTACAAATATTATTGAGGCACAGAATTTCAGCCTTACATTGCCATTCACAACAAATATGACCGACCTCTATGGATTCAAATCCCTAGCGCATGGCTTGGCGTACGAACTCTTCTTTGCGCCAATCTTTTCTCTTTTTCGTCTTTTGCATGCTTACTCTACTTTAGCTAGTTACCCCCTTCCGCGCGTATCCGTCTGACTATTTCCCGTATTTTCTGAATCGTTGTGGGGAATCGGATGCGGCGCCGTGACAGAAACCGTACGCACCTGACTCGATCGGCTATTTCGCACACATAAAAGAAAGGGAATTGGTGAGACACAAGGACAGGGGGCTATTCACGAGGCAGCCCGTCGTGAAGGATCCCGAGGGGAAAGTGAAGATCGAGGACAACCCGCATCTCATGGAAAAGGCCCTGAAGGGGAGGAGGGCACTGAAGTCCGTCGACGAGAACTTCGCGAAGAGCCGCATAGCGCACTTGAAAATAACCGAGGGGCCGATGGAAGTAATCGACCAGTACTACACGGTCGAGAAAAACGGCAAGCCGGTCGCGAGCGGGCACGTGTACTCGCCCGAAGGTAAAAAGGCGGTGCCGGAGGTGGGAAAAGGCGAGGAGCTCTATGAATGGAGGGACGGGAAGAAGGTGAAGGTAAAATCGCAGGATCCGCCCCCGTCAGTGATTACGATCGAATTGCGCAATCAGCGCGCGTTTTCGGGGTGGCGTCGAGTATTTGGCGGAAGTAGGTTTCGATGGATGCGGTGAGTATCTCTGCATGGATGTTCTCAGAAGTCTGTCGAACCCCTCTGATAATTCATGGAATGGAAAAATGAATAAACTGAAGATCAACTCTCGGTCGCGCTTATTTGCGTCTTTTCCTGAATATCACGAACTTCGATTTTGTGCTTTCATAAATGTTGAATTTTGTCTTGCAGTGTGGACATTCGTAACGCCCTACATCATAGAACCTAAACTTCTATGATTTCAAAGGCTTACTAGAAAACTCGCTACCACATTTAGGACAGTTCACATTCATCCAAACACCATTTAATAATAAATCATTAATCCTAAAAAAAGCCTATTACCTCTCATTTCCTCCAATCTTAAACATCATAAACAAAGAGTACTACCGCCAAGACAAACTAGGCTATATAATACAAAAAACAAGATAGCGAAGGCAACTCCACATAAACTTTTTAATAAATCGTATGACCACGATAATTAAGGGCACCAAATACAACAGCAACTCCAAAGCACCGACCAACCCAGAACCGTGCATAAGCCATATTCCAACCAGCCATCCAATACTGTAACTTGTCGTCCAAAAGGGGAATACAAAAACCATTGAAATGGTAAGAAGAGCATTAAGAAAATGGAATAGCAACACAAAGGACTCAGAAATCAGCCCAGCATCGACAAAGGAAGCAAAAATTACGAATATAATTAACCCAGCAATTACTTCAGAGACCGCTCTCTTCAAACCATACTCAAATTTAGACATATTAAACTCTGTTGACTGCAAAGCTTGATTTAAATATTTAGCCGACTCCAATCATCACAAATTCCAAGAGAATTTAGAACCCATAATGACAAGTTCCATTATGAGAGGCAAATCGTGTAAAATTATTGAAGATCTATCTAGCTATGAAGCATCAATTACGCCTTTCATATAGACTGGCTTTTTTTTATTTTCCATTAGTATTTTTAAATTTTACTTCTCTGCGCAAGAAGACAAATTAAGTGGATTTTGACATTTTTCACTGACCTCTCAGGGCCATCTCTTAATAACGCATTCTAACAAAGCTGATACGAAAAAGGTTTTCGAAAAGGAGGACTCGATGCCCCTATACGCAAGTCCAAGAAACGTCATACTGTCTCAAACCGCTATTGTTTTATAATGAGCAAAGAGAGATCTCGAGAGTTGGCGCGGAATTGAAAGTATTCAAAAAGGAATACAAGTTGCTAGACGGCAACGTCGGTGAGATGGTGGAGAGGGTCGGAGACGGCTCAATCATCAAGAGGTTCGATAAGGAACCTGGTTTAATAAAACTGAATGCCGTCGTTGCCTGCATTTCCTCGAGCTCAATTGGGCAACTAGTTGCCCCTATGACTACGCATGGTGCTATCTCGAGGTGACCTTCAGATTCCTCGACTACAGCAAGAAGCTGAATGTGAATGACTACGAGAGGGTAAGGCTCACCTTCTAGCCCTTTTTGACGTGGTCGGTGTTTACTAGAACTAATCAACTTCAGGCGTGTTAATAAATCCGCTCATTGCCAATAGGTTTGATAGAATGGTCACGAAGTATTAAATAGATCGCAGACGGCGAAGGATAAACACGAAACATTTGACGAAATTAAAAAGCTAATAAGCGAGATTTGAGCAGACATTTTATGAACCGCCTTTTTGCAATATCATTATCAATTTTCTTGGATTCCTTTCTGCGAGTTCCAGAACCCACCAAAATGGACCATCAAAATGTGAAGTCGATACCCCTTTTTCGATGCAAAAATCTCTGAGAAATATTATCCAGTCTTTATCGCTATAATAGGTCATGTCCGGGAACTTTTCCTTTATGGCATTCACCAGTTCTATGCGGAGCTTCTTCGGTATACTTGAGATTATTTTTTCGATCTTGATAGTGCCTATATTGGCTGAATATGCCGATCCTCCTTTGATCAAATCTCTTTGTAATTGTGCTGCTTTCTCCCATTGTTTATCAAATTCGATTTCTTGATCAATTGGCTCGATAATTGGGACAAGGCCAAGTTTAAAAGCCGTATCCTTAATCCATGAATCATTATCCAAAAGCATGAGATCATCTTCGTATTCAATTCTATCGTGAGATCTGGGGATTGCCACTAAATGATGGAATATGGGTTGTTTATAGGGATTCTTAGGATCCTTGCGCAATATCCTTCCCATTCTTTGGATAAGTTGCAATCTCGTTCGAGACGCTGCAACATTAATACCGATCTCTGCATCAGGGATGTCGACTCCTTCGTCGAGCATCTTTGCTGCGACGAGAACCCCATTCTCCTCCCTTCTAAACTTCTCTAATCGCTTCTTGACTTCGTCTTGTTTTAGATTTGAGTGTATGGAATCAACATAACGAACTTCATTCCTCAGGTTATTTGCGATATTCTCACAGCTCTCTATGTCCATCGTAAAGATGAGACATTTACTACTATCCGCGTAGCGTTTGGCTAGATTTATGGCAAGTTTAATCTTGGGAACACTTGTGTGAAGTATGAATCGTCTTTTGATCAATAGATTCTGTAGTACCTCTAGACTTGGAGGGAGCTCTCCGATCTTGCCTCGTAATCTAGCTATTTCAATGCATTGGATAATATCTTGAATTGTTGTGAATTCAAAATTATCTAAATTATATAGCGTTCTCGCAAAACTTTTAGCATCATCGTCTTTTCGTATTTCACCGATTGTCTCGTTTATGGATTTCGTCAACGACTCAAAATTTCTCTGCTCGTTATCGTCCAGGCTAACGGGATGAATTTTCCAACAAAAATCAGGTATGATTTTTCTATCAATTGCATCCTTCAGCCTAAATCGATATAATATCGGAACCTTGTTGCGTATTTCGAATATTTCTTCCCTCTCATCTTCAACACTGGCAGATAAACCCATAAACCACTTGTACTGGATATTCAAAATCTTGTTAAATTCGTTTGCCGCAAAGTGATGTACTTCATCAATAATGAGGAATTGTCCTGGATCATCGTAATCTGAAAGTTTCCTTAAAATCATCTGGGCAGTTTCAAACCTCAGTTGAATTTCAGAAGTTAAGAGAGGTGTGTTGTAAGGGTCCGATCCATGTACTTCACGCATATCGCTTCTCTATCTATGTCCAGTGCATCTCTTATCCTTTCAGCTGACTCCATAATTCTTTTTTTACTTTGTCTTTTTCTCGTTCTTGCCTCCGCAAGTTCTCATAGCTCCATAGTTCCCCAATATTCAAGGGTTATTCGCCCTGAAGTCAGACTTCATAGTTGCTACCAGATGTTAATCCCAAAGTAGCCGAATATGAATTTGAGAGAAACGTAGAGGAAGTAGACCCCGAAAATCAACTTTAGCGTTGTTGTCTTAAATTTTTTGATGATGGCCGCACCGATTTGCGCACCGATTATCGTCCCGATTGCCAATAACAGACCTGCGCCTAACGCTACATATCCCTGAGCTAGTTTTATTCCGCCCCCGACAATCGCTAACGGAATCATTGTTGCCAATGAAGTGCCCATTGTAATGTAAACAGGTGCGCTAAATAAATAGATCAAACCAGGGACAAGGGCATATCCTCCTCCCAATCCAACCAAACCTGTCAAAACGCCAATAATAAAACCGAAAACTCCCTTCGCTTTGATCGAGCCAGGGATTGCGTTCCCCTCTTGTTGAGGTTTCTTATTACGTGGAACTCCCTCAATGATCATTCTGATGGCCGGTAAAAGAAAGGCACAACCGAGTATGAGTCCTAATATAGCCGTCTGAGAGGCCATTAGAGTGAAAAGTATAGAGCCAAGGATTACTCCAATTATTCCAAAAACACTGAGCCAAAGTGTCGTTTTCTTGTCTAGGTTCTTACGGATCAAATGACCATAACCACCAGAAATTGCGGTAAAGATAACCGCGAAAAGCGTCGTGCCGATCGCGATTGCCGGCGGATACCCTAACCAGAAAGACAATATCGGTAGCATCACACTACATCCACCGGTCCCAATGATGCCTCCCAGCGTTCCAGCCGCGAGCCCGACGATGAGAAGAATAATCACACTCTCTGAAGTAATTGAAGGGGTACCTTCTTTGGCAGCTGTACCCGATTGAAATGACCAAATGGTCATTCCTATTATAATGACTAAAAGAACAATCGATGGCAAATTTTTCTTCAATCTATCCCTATTTGTGGTGTTCATTTTTCTCATAGGCGCGTTATGCGGGATGCAGATATTTAAATTTTTTTTGAAATGCCTTGTTATCTTCGTTGAAAAACCGACCGCTACAAAAAGACAATCGTAGTCTCTTTCAGCTCTTCTTCACTTTTTCCATATGATCAATGGTTTATCCGTTACTGAGCACTATTGAGTCAAGAACATTCCAAATTGATAACGACGGAAATGATGAAAATTTCTGATCATCTTTTGAGCCGGCGAAAGAAAGCCAACCAAATACCATCTCCGATTGAAGAGGTCTTCCAAAGCCTTCGTCTATGCAGAAGTTTCATTCATGAAATTAAAAGGAAAAAATATCGGGTCGATATAACATCTCTTTGCCCTCGACCTCATTGCCTTTTCACGATCATTGGTCTTCGAGTTGCTTCATCGATTTCTTTAAAGTCGTCAAACATCTGCAAATATGTCTGATGGCGAGTGGATGAATTCCAATGAGTCCTGAGCTGGAAAAGCGCATTAGAAACTGACGATAGTTTCTTTTCAATTATAATTCAAATATGCAGAATACAATCGTAGCCACAATCAAAAATAGTTGTTATTAGTATCCAAGAGATTTATGATAAGTTGTGAATTATATGCCTAGATGTCCTAACTGTAACGATGAAATAAGAGAACCGAATAAGACGTGGAAATACGATCAATTCATGGTTCAACCCTTTGCGTGCAACAAGTGAAATACCCAATTCCGGGAGTACCTCAATAAAAACGGAAAACACAGCTTCACACTAAAATTTTAAAACAGAAAAAGCTATAGAAAGGCGTAGAATCCTTTGGGCATGCCCTTTTCTTTAGGATCTTGAAGAAGTCATAAACCAGTTTTTTCAATTTCCCTTAATATCTTTGATGCCTTCCTCTCTGCGCGGTAGAACCAATGTGTGCGGATCACCACCACTTTCGCCCCCTCTCCTGCCACTTAATTTTTAATTCATGGGCGTGTTCCACAAGACCCAACGGAGGAGGTCAAAGTGAAGTTCGAAAGGAATATACGACTGGAGAAGTTCTTGGAAGCGCTTGTAGAGCAGTACATGTTCGATCTGGGCGAGGAGGTCGCGAGGGAGTGCCCTGTGCTTCGTAGTATGTCGGAGTGCCTCGCCGCGGTCAAGCCGAGCAACAACGCGGAGGTCCGCATCGAGATGGGGGTCGTCGAAACCTGTGGGAGGTGCCTGAAGAAGCGGTGAAGAGAGTATTTCTTCGTTTCACCCTCCTTTGGCAGAATATTTAGACGTAAGAGTCGCAGCAGACGGCACTGGATGGAGGGTGAGCTGAAGAAATAACATCGAATTAAAGGATGTTCAAAATAATTTTCGACGCGCTTTGTCAGAAACGGGAGATCCCAGATCACGGTGCAAGCCCTGAAAAATCTGTGTGCGCCGGCCCGCCAATTGTTTTGAGCGGCTAACTGCGCAGTAGCTCGACGCTGAGCTTATCGACATTGAAAGGAAGCTCGGTCGTACTTAGCACACATGTTAAAACACCATAAAATTCCTTGTCGAGTGTGACGAAGACCAACTTGTCGACTTCATTCCTCGTGGCAATAACGGTGAGTTCAAGTGCGATCTCGAGATACATCCCATAATTCCTTTCTGGCAAAATTAGTTGCTTCTCGTCAGGAACTCTTCGGCGCCCCTTTCAATTGCAGTCTCCGGCGTTTGTGCACTAAGAACAAATAAATAACGTTTTCAAATTAAATTTACACACATGATACTCCCCGATTTTTTTTTCGTTTTTATCGCATTCGTTTTTTACTTGGTGCGGATCGATTCTCTTCCCTTAGTCTTTTAACAGAAGAATGCAATTGATGTATCCTTGTATCTCGTTAACTGTTCATGGATCATGATATATCCTCTTATCTTCTTCCGGCATTTTCTTGGAACAACTTATCTTCCTTTTGATCCTCTTGAACTTCGCTGCAACATCATTGATCTTCTTTTTTCATCTTTGTATTCATATTTCTCTTACATAAAGAATGATAGGGAAAGAAGAGGGAAGAAGAGTTCTAAATGTGCTTGACTGATTTCTTTCGTTGCGTATTAGTCAGATTGATCATAATCTTTAGATGATCGTCCTGATCATGATTTTAAAAAATTCTTTTTTATTGCTTCATTGCTTTCCGTATTGATACTGATTTACATTGAAAACATTGAGAACATTATTATTATACGTATAGAGGGGTGAGCTGTTGAAAGAGTGAAAGTCGGAAAAGTAACGTGTTGCAAGTGGAGAAATACCATAGTGCAAGAGCGTACTATACCGTAGTACAAGAGCGTAGTACGGCACAGTGCAAGAGGGGAAGCGATTATGCAAATGATGCGAAAATCACTGAAGAAACTAAAGAAAGGAGTGAAATCATAGTGAAAATAATGTGTTTCAAGTGCAGAAGTAGCATAGTGCAAGAGCGTAATATATCATAGTGCAAGAGGGAAATGATTATACAAATGTAGTGTGCAAATCACAGGTGAAAAAAGGGTATCTGTACAAGTAGAGTAGTATCAATAGGATAAAAGCAAGTGGGAAATGATTGTGCAAGTAATGTTGAAAGATTGTTAAAAGATGGGGAAACAACGAGTTGAGGAAAAAATGATGAAGTAATTTGGAAAATCGAGGAAACGATCTTAAATTGTTTCATCAGAATCTCTTTTTTTTGATTTTCAATTCTTTTTATTAATTTTTGTAACCAGTGCGGAGAATTATTTAGGCGAAGATTTTTTTGTCTAAGGTTTAGTAGTTCTTTATAATCTTTTTAGCAATTTCAATTTGACTCGGTGTCAAAAGGACGAGTTTCTTTTCGAAGGGATATGTTTGCGCGGCTTCCATTATTTCATCATGATCTTCTTTTTTTGCATTTATAACTAATTTGACTGACCATCAATGCACTTCAATAAGTCTGTATATCCTTGATTCTAGACTCTGTGATTTTTTTTCGTTAAGATGAGCTTTATGAATGGCTCCTCTTGAAAGTGGATATGGAAAGAGGAAAATGCAGCCCGATCAAACTAAACGAGTCAAAAAAAGATAACTTGGATGGAAGGTGGGCTCACCCGGATTCGAACCGGGGAACTTCGCCGTTCTGACCTCCAAAAGAGGATGTCAAGGCGACGTCATAACCACTAGACCATGAGCCCATTTTGGCCTTCGAAAATACGCTTTCCTGTCTATATTCCTTTCGCTGTGGCAATGCTGAATCTTCTAAATCAGATCGATATAAATTCAACCTCAATTTTCGACTTGAAATCAGCGGGATTTCTTCAGCTCATTAAAAAAATGAAAGTTTCGAAAAAAATCGAGCGAAATCTCTCGGTACAAGAACGAGAATTCTCACTTCATCCGTAAGCTATTAATCCACTGACATATTTCAGTTGCCTGATCAAAATGCCAGAGATTTTACTCTTCACTAAACCGGGTTGCCAGAAATGCGAATTCGTGAAGGAAAGGATTCCGAGCGATTTGAATGTGAATATCATCGACACATCATCGGCTGAAGGTCTTGCGGAAGCGGCTTATTTCGAAATTCTGAATAAGAATGTCCCGATTCTTGTGGTTGACGATGAGATCATTGAAGGCGCGATCCCGATTATCAACAAACTCAATGCCTTGAAGCAAGAGTTGAAGAAATCTTAAGGACTTAATCATTTCAATGATCGTGATCAAATGATAGCGATTGGTCTTGAAGGGACAGCGCACACGCTCGGCGTCGGGATTGTTGACGACAAAGGCAACATTTTAGCGAATGAAATCAAGATGTATAAACCCGAGAAGGGTGGCATTCATCCTCGGGAAGCGGCGAATCACCACGCGGAAAATGCCGCAGCCGTTATAAGAAAAAGTCTCGAAGTAGCCGGGATTTCCCCAAAGGACATCGATCTCGTTTGTTTCTCTCAAGGCCCTGGTCTTGGACCCTGCCTTCGGACGGTCGCGACCGCTGCGAGATCCCTCTCGCTTTCGCTCAAGATCCCAATCATTGGCGTTAATCATTGTATCGCACACCTCGAAATCGGCATCATCAAGACTCAAGCAAGAGACCCAGTCTTACTTTACGCTTCTGGCGGCAACACGCAGGTCATTGCCTTTGCGAACGGCCGCTATCGGGTTTTCGGGGAGACGCTGGACATCGGAATCGGTAACATGCTCGATAAGCTCGGGCGCGAGCTTGGATTAGGTTATTACGCTGGGCCAAAAATCGAAGCACTCGCAAAGGAAGGCACGAAACTCCTCGAACTTCCTTATTCCGTTAAGGGAATGGACATGGCTTTTTCTGGTATCTTGACCGCTGCTTTGAATCTTCACGCAAATGGCGCAAGTGTCGAGGACATCTGCTTCTCCGTACAGGAAACCTGCTTTGCGATGCTGACTGAGGTAACGGAAAGGGCGATGGCCCACGTCGAGAAAAACGAGGTTCTTCTTGGTGGGGGCGTTGTGCAGAACAAGCGATTGCAGGCGATGGTTGCGAAAATGGCAGAGGAAAGGGGTGCTTCGATGTTCGTGCCAGAAAGCAAACTGTGTGTTGACAACGGGACGATGATCGCCTGGACTGGCCTTCTTATGTATCAATCAGGCATTCGAATGGATATCAAGGACACGCAGGTAAGGCAGAGATTTAGGACGGATGAAGTCGAGGTGACTTGGCGATCTTAAGCACCGAGTTTCTTTCTCTTCTGTTCTCCGACCATTCTATCGAGATATTCGAGAAACTCGTTTTCCTTTCCCTTCGGGATTGTCGCACCGCTTGCGATCGCGTGTCCCCCGCCGCTTCCCCCGACGACGCGGGCACTTTCACCAATTGCAACTGACAAATCAACACCTTTTTCAAGGATCTCAAAAGTCGCTCTCGAGGAGACTCTCGACTCCTCATCACCTATCGAAATCGCAATCGTCGGCTTGTCGCGGTCTGCGAGGTATTGCATCGCGAGACCGCAGACCGTTCCTGAGATATTGGGATTATCGCTATAGAAAAACTGGATGTTCGATAGTTTTGTCAACCCTTTCTTTTCAAGGTTTTTGAGGGAAGTGAGAATAGTTTCCTTGTATTTTTTTCTCAGCACCATCGCTTCTGTAATCGACTGCTCATCGTTCAAAGTGACACCAAGACCGATGCCTTCGTTATCGGTCCGTCCACAGGCGTTGAGCATTGACGCGAGATCCGAGGCGTAGAGCTGCAATTTTTTGAAATAAAATCGTTCATGCGAAATCTCTTCAAGCGTGCTCAGCGTGCATCCCTGTTTCATCAATTTTAGCGCGAGAAGCGACGCGATTTTTCGCCGCTCGCTCTCGTTGAGCTGGTCAACGGACATTTCAGGATTGATATTGATCGACGCAAGAAAATCAGCGACACCCTTTTCATCAGCGCTCAAGCCAGAGAAATAGGGATCGACCGAGTAAAAAAGTGCGTCCCCAATTTTACCATTTGGGATGATCGAGCCTTCATGGACTTCCACAATACCCTTTGAAAGACCTTCGGTAAGAAGGTATTCGTTAATCCCTTTCAACCCCCTGATATGCTGCCTGTCCCCGACGATACCAGCAAACGCGATCGGCAGTAAATCCCAGTTGGCAGCGTCCATTTGTGTTGCAAAGAGCTGGCAAACCGCGCTCGCAGAGGCGGCCGTCATTCCGTCGAGGCCAAAAAGGTGGGGGTTGATGTGAAAGACCTTGTCTGAATCTCTCGGAGGTGCGTGATGATCGAGGACGATGACCGTCCCCTCAATTTTCTCCAGTTCATCCAAATAAGAGGAGCCCATATCGGACAGGATCAAGCAGCCGGAATCGATTTCCGATGCGAATTGTGCGATCGCTTTCGCATCGAGATTCTTGATCATGCTTGCCTGAAAACTTTTTCCCCTTCTCAAAAGAGCGTTGCAGATGACGCCAGCCGAGGCGATGCCATCAGCATCATAATGCGAAATAATTCTAATTTCCTCGTGTTTTTCTAGCGCCGCAATCGCATTCTTGATGCGATCGAGAAGAGTTGCGGGCAGAGGCTCAGCATCATTCATTCGCCTCACTCAATCTGGAGTTCCGCCGTCTTCAGAGAATACGTCCAATTGGCGGGAATGACGCCCTCTCTCTTGTAATATTTCACGAGTCTCCTGATCTTCGATTCAATCAATTGGAGACCTCTTTTCGCCGCAAAATCTTTCTTGTTTTCGAGCAGATGCATATCGACATTGATCGCCTTTCTCATCAGAGCGGCAAGATCTTCTGGAATCTCAGGTTTTAGCCCGTTTTCTCTCAATATTTGCGTGATGCTCTTTCCCGTAGCGAGTTTGACGCTCGGTACTGCATAATTGTCTCGAAGAACGAGACCGATTCTCGCACTCGTTAACCCTTCCGTTCCAAGTTTTACGACAAGCTTTTCAATTTCCTCTTTATTCAACGGAACCCACTCAGGATTCTTCGTGATAAGTGGTCTCTTTGAGCCTGACCTGCCTCTTCTCCTGGCATGAATTCGAGCCATTTCTATCCTCCGTAACGATCCATCATCTCGAACATGAAGCGGTCGCCAATTTGTATAATAGTATATAAGGTTGACCGTTGCTCCCGTCAGGGTGATTTCATATCACCGGCAGGGGTCTTTATTCGAGGATGAATTTTGAGGATGAATTCTTTGCGTTGTGAGGAAATTGATTGATTCGTGATTGATCATAACGCATTGTAACGAATTGTAATCCATTGACCTCATTTCTCCAGTTGTATCTTATCGGGTTATGACGGAAAATTTTCAAACTTTTTTCTCTAATCGGTTTTCAAATTCAATAAGTATGCAATCCGCTGTCCCCTACATTAAACAAGACTCATTGGGGTTTCTGACTTTTTTTAGGACCTCCGCATATTCTTCCGCGGGGAATGAGAGCTCAGCTGGCAAGGAGTCAAAAAAGCGCCATTCCATCTCCCCATCGGTAACGCGCTTGCCGATTTTTCCAACGAAAATGGCATAGAGTTCTGTGCGGAGTTTGCATCGTGGAATGAACTCGAATCCCACTTCCTCGGCAAATTCACGAACGCACGCCTCCATCTCATCCTCACCCTCTTCCACCCTTCCGCCTGGAAATTCCCATCCTTTCCTTTTTGGATTATAGACCAAGAGGAACTTTGAATCTTCGAGGGCGACAGCAACAACGACACTCATTTCCCCCTCACCGCGATCATGGCGTGATCCTTTTCAATTGGATCGAGGGGAATTACATCAGCGACCTCGTATCCCTCGCTTTCGAGCTTTCTGATGGATTCGTCGTAGATCTCTTTTGGTTTCCTCGTGACATCTTCAGACCTCGCTTTGATCGCGATCATTCCCGCCTTTGCATTGAATGTTCGCATATTTTTTATAAAAATTGAAGTCTGGCCTCGCTGTGCGATGTCTTGATAGACAACATCGACTTTATCAATCATCATCGCGTAACTTTCCGGTTTACTTGCATCTGCGAGCAGGGGAATCATATTTTTGCGAGATGAGCAGACGAAGAGTAAATCGCGGAAGGAGCGGGGAGATATCTCTACGCAGTACACCTTCCCTTCAATAACAAGATCGGAGACGTGTGAAGCGGTTGTTCCGCTCGCCGCTCCCAGGTAGAGCACTCTCGTTGTTCTTTCAAAAGGAAAAAAGTTTCCGCCAAGCTTGAGGTAGGCAGCCAATTTGCTTCTGCCCGCTACCCACTCCCTGTATTCTTCGTCATTGATACGGATCAATCGTTCGCCGTAAACCCTGATTCCCGGCGTCAAATTCCGTGTATAGATTCTTTGTGAATCGCTGAAAACACCGGCAAATCTTGTTTCACGGATCGCGATGCCGGACTCCATGGTTTTCGTCACGATATCGGCGCACTTAAATTCTGCTATGCGCTTATTTCACCGGTGGAAAAGGATCACGGATCAGATAAAATCGAGGAACTTGCTGAGCGGATCAAGCAACTCGAGGAAACGCTCAGCGAAATCGTCCAGCCTTATCGGGAACTTGTTGACAGACTTTCCCATTTTCAAAATCTCGTAGCTCAGTATTTTCAGCTTCTCAACATTTATCGAAAATTTGGGATGATTTCGATTGACGTGATTTTGCCAGAAGTTAAGGACGAGATTTCAAAAGAGATTTTGAGGATTCTTGCGGAAAAACAGGGTCTTAACGTTTCTCAAATTACAGCTGAGCTTCGCGCAAGAAGGGGGACGGCTTCGAGAAGGATTGTCAGCGGTCGACTTCAAGCTCTCGTTGCAAAAGGTTATGTCACTGAAAGATCTGGAAGACGGCAGAAACTTTATGAAATTTCGGACGAAGTGATCAAGAAGTGGTCACAAGTGCTCGGTTTATCAAAATCACGTGATCAAGATTATATGGAATAGGAAGCAAAGATGAGGAGATCATCGATCATAGCAAATCAATACAATTTCGAATCTTTGTTGTGCGAAAAGGCGACAAAGGTTTGAACTTAAAGGGAATGCGAAGATCTTTGTTTCCGGGATAACGAGGTAAGTAGGAGGTTGAGTTATATGAATGAAAGAAGACACGAGGAATTTGATGCAGAAAAGGTCCGTGAGATCTTCAAAGTCCTTTCAGAAAGCGTTCCGCAGCTTATAGAAAAGTTGACGAAGGTTCTTTACGGAGCTGAGGAGAGCCAGGAATTTGCAAGAGCGATCGCGACATTCTACAAAGCGCTTAAAGACGCGGGGATGACCGATCAGCAGGCGTTCGAATTGACGAAGGAATACATGTCTAATCTCAGTCTGAGCAGTCTGATCGGGAGCGCAGCGGGAAAGCGTATGGGGCGTGGCGCGGGCGGCGAGGAAACTATCGGAAAGGTGATCAAAGAACAGATCGAGAAGGAGCTTCGAGATGAAGACTGAAGAAATCACGCGGGCGGAAGATCGGAGAGAATCATTTTTCATTTTAGGTGTCCTGTCCTCACCGCGATTGATCGTCAAACTCTTTCTTTCCTATTTTTCATTTTTAAAGATGCGGAAAAAGGCGGGAAGAATATTTTACAATACGCTCAAGGAGATCGGCATTTCAGAAAGAGAAGCGCGGTTTCTGATGCTCGAGTATCTCCAATTAATTGGATTGAAAAGTATCTTATTGATGATGCGGTCGACTTGACAATCCTTGTTTATTTTTCCCGTAAATTCGAATCAATGCTTTTCGAAAACGTTTGTCCAATTGATTGACCAGTGGCAATTACAATATTTTCTTTTGGCGTGGAATTTAATTTGGATCATTTGGATTGATTCAATAAAGCTATAAGGATTTGATGACGTTCTCTGGGAACGATGCGCGAAATCCTTGAGAGCATTGCACGAGAGGTTCGTTTCGATATCTCATCGCTTCCATTGACATTCGAAAAAGGAAAGGAGTTGGGAATCGGCGCGGATGGCACCCCGACTTGCGGTGTTGACAGGGTTGCTGAGGAACGAATCCTGAGATGCGTTGATGAAATGAAACTTCCAGTCAATGTGTTAAGCGAGGAAATCGGATACATTGAGCGAGGATTTGAGCGGACCCTCGTGATCGACCCCATCGACGGTACGCACAACGCGATTCTGGGAATTCCATTTTACAGCGTGTCGCTGGCGGTTGGTAAGTCTTCTCTCAATGATGTTGAATTTGGACTCGTTAAGAATATCGTGACTGGTGATACATATTATGCGGAGAAGGGGAAGGGTGCGTTTTTGAATGGGAATAGGATCGCTGTCAAAAAATTCAACCCAAAGCAATCAACATTCCTTGTTTATATGGGTATGTATTCGCATCCCGACACATTTCATGTCGCACGCAAATCAACGAAAACGCGTTCCCTCGGTTGTGCCTCGCTCGAAATGTGCATGGTCGCCGAGGGAAAGGTCGATGCTTATTACATGAATTGCGAGTTGCATGAAAAATCGATACGGGTTATCGATATCGCGGCGAGTGCATTGATACTGAGGGAAGCTGGAGGGGAAATCGTGACGCTCAGCGACGAACCCCTCGATATGCCATTCGATTTGGCGGCGAGAAGTAATTTCCTCGCCTATGGTGATCACTCGGTCAAAGAGGTGATTTTGTGAAATTCGGAATTACTGCAAATGTTGACGTGCCTGACGCGTTAAGCATTTGCAGAAAAGTCATTAATTTGTTATCTGGACATGAGATTATTCTGGAAAAAGAGATTGCGCAGAAGCTGGGATATGAGGGATATCGCATTGAAGATATGACGGTCGACATTCTCATTACCGTTGGTGGGGATGGGACGATACTGCGCTCCCTACAGCGCAACAATTCCCCGATTTTTGGAATTAATGCTGGCGTTCTCGGATTTTTGACGGAGATCAGCGCTGATGCTGTCGAAGATGGCATCAAGAGGATTCTCGATGGTGAGTACATAATTGAAGAAAGGCTGAAACTCAAGACTGTTGTCGGCGGTAAGAGACTTTATGACTCGATGAATGAAACGGTCGTACACACGGCGAACATCGCGAAAATCAGGCAGTTCGAAGTTTATGTGGATGACCAGCTCGTCATCGACGTGAGGGCCGATGGGATCATCGTCGCAACACCGACAGGATCAACTTGTTACGCGATGAGTGTGGGAGCGCCGATCATCGACCCCCGTGTCGACGCTTTTGTCATCGCGCCGATGGCCCCTTTCAAGTTTGCAGCGAAACCGCTTGTTGTGCCCTCGAATAGTTGCATCAAGCTCAAGCTTGTCAGGCCAAAGCCCTGTGTGTGCGTCGTTGATGGGCAAGAGTCTCACGAAATGACTGGCGACGAGATCGTCGAGCTATCCGTGTCAGAAAAAAGAGCAAGATTTGTTGGATTCGGTCGGAGTTTCTATTCGAAGATCCGCGAGAAACTATTGGGCTCGTTATGACTGGAGAACGACGAAGACGCGTGTGGGGAATTGAGGGAGCTGTGATCGAAACAATCAACGAGGCAGCGAAAAGCAGCTTCCCGAATGAATTCGTCGCAGCTCTGCGTGCCGAGAAGGGTGTGATCACAGAGATTCTGCTTCTGCCTGGAACGATTTCAGGAGAGCGATCTGGTCTTCTCCAATTGCATATGCTTCCAATTGATTTTTCAGTTGTTGGAACGGTTCATTCGCATCCTTCATTCAGCAATGAACCGTCAGATGCGGATCTTGCACTGTTTGGTCGATTTGGATATATCCATATCATCACTTGTGTGCCCTTTGATGAGAAAAGTTGGAAGGCGTACGATTTTAGAGGGAATGAGGTGGAACTCGAAGTCATTTAGAACAATTTGCTCCGTGGGCCGATACTCCCTTTCGCGAGAGCACCAGGACCGATGATCGAAGACTCCCAGATGACGGTACCTGCATCAATCATACTGTTAATGCCTGTCTTTACATCATCTCCCATGATCACACCGAGTTTTCGTCTACCTGAGTCGATCAAAACACCGTTCATTGTCAGTTTGATCGACTTCCCGTCAAAACGAAGATTGGCCACTTTCGTCCCCGCACCGAGATTGCACCGCTCCCCGATGATGCTGTCACCGACATAGTTGTGATGGGCGATGTGCGTTTCTGCCATAATGATCGAATTCTTTATTTCCACAGCATTCCCGACTCTCACACCCCTGCCAAGACAAGTCGCAGGCCTGATGTAACAGTTCGGTCCGATGTCGCATTCCTTCGAAATGAACACAGGTCCCTCGATATAACAGCCGCTTCTCACCCTCGCACCTTTTTCAACGACGACATCGCCGATCAACGTTGCACCATTTTCCACCACACCTTCGATTTGTTTTTTGATTTTACTCATCAGAATTTCGTTTGCTTGGAGAAGATCCCATGGTCTTCCAACGTCAATCCAACCTTCTTTCAAAGGATAAACGATCACGTTATGCGATGCGGCTATCATGTTGAGGCTGTCCGTGATCTCATATTCTCCCCTCGGCGATCGTTTTGTCTTCCTGATCCATTGAAAAATTTCTGGTGTGAAGATAAACACACCAGCATTGACGAGTTTCGATGTTGGAACTTTTGGCTTTTCAATAATTTTCAAAAGTTTTTCTCCCGATGTCTCGATGACACCAAACCTCGATGGATCCTCGACTGTCACAGCTCCCATAACGATTGATCCATATTTGCGATGGAGACTGATCATCTCTTTGAGGTCCGATGCAGAGACGACGATATCGCCGTTGACGCAGAGAAATGAATCTTTCATGGCGCTCTCAGCGATGCCGATCGCGTGCGCTGTGCCCATTCTCTCTTTCTGTTCAAGATATTCGATGATGACGCCTTCAGCCGAACCGTCACCATAAAATTCCTTAATTCTGTTGCTCTTCCAGCCAACGAGAAGACTGATTTCTTTGATACCAGCGTCTTTCAGAGCGGCGATCAAATGACTGAGAAATGGTTTTCCAGCAACGAGTAGCAGCGGTTTCGGAATGTTCGATGTCAAAGGTCTGAGCCTCGTCCCCTCGCCTGCGGCTAAAATAAGCGCTTTCATGAAATACACCTTCTTGCGATTTCTGTCGAAATGGTCTTGAGCCTCGTGAGCGCTTCTTCTGTACGCGCTTCGACTGTGATCCTCATTTTTGGCTCCGTCCCAGATAATCGAATAAGGAACCAACCATCTGAGAATTCGGCTCTAAATCCATCCATCGTTAACAGATTATCGCACTTCACCTTTTCAATTTCTTGCGCGAGCCTGCTTTCGATTTCTCTCCTTCTCGCACGCTCGAAATTGAAAGAACTTCTAAATGATGGATAGATTTGCAACGAGTCAACGATCTCAGAAATTTTATTTTCAGAGGCGATTTTAACCAGGAGAGCAGCGGCATAAATCCCGTCGGGACAAAGCGAATTCTTCGCGAAAATGAAAGTGCCCGAAGGCTCCCCGCCAAAGTCGATTCCAGTTTGTTTCATCATGGTCGAGACGTACGCGTCACCAACTCTTGTCCTTACCACTTTGCCCCCAACCAATTCGTCGATGATCATCGAGGAATCGATCGTCGTCACCACTCCGCCTTTTCCAAACATTGCAGTCAGTAGGGCAAGCAATTTGTCGCCCCCGATAAATCGTCCCTTCTCGTCGATAATCACAACCCGATCGCCATCACCATCGTGGGCGATGCCGATATCGGCATGCTCGTTGAGAACGATATCTTTCAATCGCACCAGTTGATCTTCGGTCGGTTCTGGCAATCTTCCTGGAAAAAAGCCATCTGGGTGCGAATTGATCGAGATGACTTTACAACCGAGTTCTCTAAGAAGGCGGGGCGTGATGATAGAGGTAGCACCGCATCCGCAATCAACGACAACCTTTGCCGCAATTGGGTCGACAAGTCTTGAAATGATTTCGATGTGAGACTCGACCGCGCCCTCATGTGTGAACTTCGTCCCGACGCTTCTCCAGTTAACCTTTTTGAACTTTAGCAATCTCACCACGTTTTCGATGTCTTCCATCTGATCATCATCGAATGAGGATCCATCGGGATTCCATATCTTAATTCCGTTGTATTCTGGTGGGTTATGGGAGGCCGTGATCATTATACCGCAATCGTAATCTCTTGTCGCATGCGCGAGGGTAGGCGTTGGTACTATGCCAGCATCGTAAACATCACCACCACATGACATGATTCCAGAAGAGAGAGCGCAAGCGATCATGTCCCCACTCGTTCGAACATCTTTCCCGATGACAACCCTGCGATACTGACCACCGATGGCAGCGCCAACCGCTTGTGCCAAATCAATTGTCATTTCATGATTGACAAGACCGCGGATGCCTGAGGAGCCGAAAAGTGATGTCACGTTAGATCGCCATTAAAAGAAAATTGCCGGAAATAAAGCTTTTTAATCGCAATATTTGTAAATAGGAGAGGGTTAGGAGAGTCGTGAAAACGGATCAGATTGCCTGCCAGTATTAGCCATATATCTGGTTTGTTGATTCGGCGAGAGATAGATTTTTAAAAGGGATAGGCACTGGATAAAGAGCATTATATGAAAAATTTTATATATGAGCATAAAGCATTACTAACCAGTCATATGGCCTGTTGCTGGCCGAAATTGACTTGCAAAAATAGGAGGGAAAAGAATTGGTAATGGAACAAATAAGCCTGGATAAGGCAAAAGAAATTGCTAAGAAGAAAGGATTGAAGCCCGGACGTGTCAAGGGAACAACTGGTGTCCAATTCACAAAGGGAAACAATCCTCGCCTCGAGATCATCTCATGGGAAGAATTTGAGAAGACGCTCGCGAAGAGAGGACTTGCCGTATACGAGAGCGGCGGCTGGATGAAAATCATGAAGAAATCCAAGTAATTTTTCTTTTTATTGTTTTTCTCTTATCTTGGTCTCTTTTGATAATTTTGTCTCGAGTTTTTTTTCGAAAAAATCAGATCAAATTCGTCTCGAATCAAATCGTTTCTGTTAATTATTTCGTCTTGATGAGGAGCCAGTTCTTTACATCTTTTTCTTTTCCCTTAAATCTGATCAGTGCATATCGGCCTCTCAGTTTCGTGCCTTCGATGTCAATAACGATTCTGTCAGGGGTTCTCTCGACAAGATGAAATTTCCCTCTATCCCAGATCTTCACTTCTCCGGAACCATATTGGCCTTCGGGAATCACGCCCTCGAAATTAAGATATTCAATTGGATGATCTTCTGTTTCGACAGCGAGACGCTTGACGCCCTTTTCCAAAGGGACACCTTTTGGAATAGCCCAACTTTTCAGGACGCCGTCAAGGGAAAGGCGAAAATCGAAATGCAAGTGCGAGGCATGATGTTCTTGAATGACAAACTCATCCTCAATCCCTTGAACGCTTCCCTCTGGCTCCGGGGTTATGATAAAATTTCTCTTTTTCTTGTATTCGTCGAGCGCCATCTCTCTCAATATTCTGAATTTGACGAACTCCTATAAATCAGGCATCATTGCGTGTTGCTTTTCCTTTACTTATCCAAATAAAATGTCAGGATTACTAAATCAAACGGCTTGAACTCAAGCCCTAAATACTCATGGATTGAGTATTGGGTAAGGTTTTAGTATCGCGACGGTATCTCTCTTTCTTAATCTAGTTGCAGGGATAACCAAGCCTGGCCAACGGTGCGAGATTCAGGGTCTCGTCGCGTAGGCGTTCGGGGGTTCAAATCCTCCTCCCTGCACTTTCTTTATTTACGATTTTGGAATGATTCTTTGTTCGTGATTTTAGTATTCTTTGGTAATAAGGAATTCAGTGGTAGCTCGTGAATCTGGATATAGAGTCGACTGTATTCGTCTTTTAAATTTCAATAGTGATTTCAGAATTCCTTCGATGTTCCACCCTAAAGATACGCAAATTGTATAAGGGAAGGTATCAATGATCAATTATTGGTGATATCGTGAAAGTCCTGGTCGTTTATGATTCGTCATATGGGAATACGGAAAAGATTGCTTTGTCCATATGCGCTGGCATGAAGGAAGTTGGCCTCAACGATGTAACTTGCAAAAAAGCGGATTCGGTCACAGCGGATGATTTCAAATCTGCAGATGTTTGGGTCTTGGGAAGTCCTACTCATGTTGGAAGTGCAACTGGAGCGATTAAGAAAGTTTTGAAATCTGCAATTAAGACTGGTGCGTCCGGAAAGATTGGAGCGGCCTTTGATACGAGATTCGACAAGGCTTCGAAAGGCGGCGCTCAGAAGATTCAGAAAATGATGGAACGTGCTGGAATGAAAATTGCCGTACCCGGAGAATGGTTTATCGTCGAGAACATGAAGGGGCCTCTTGCACCTGGAGAAGAGGCCAAAGCCGTTACTTTTGGAAGAAAAATCGCGGGTGCAATCAGACAGAAATGATCTTTCATGCTCCTTCATGTATGAATAGCGTGCTGATCTGCTTGTTCTGACGGTCCTTTTTCCACATCGAGGATCATTAGAATGATTGCCGCACAGAGGACAAAAAGGGATGCGATGACGAATGTCGCAAAGAAACCGAAATACTCAGCTATGATACCTCCGATGAATGATCCCATGATCGATCCAAGACCTTGGATTGCGCTATAAATACCGAGAGATTCTGTTCGAAATTCCGAGTACGACATGTTCGAGACGAGCGCGTTTCCCGCGACACTGAGGTTTGCCCAGCAAAAACCGATCAGTCCGTGAAGGATGCAAAGAGTGATGATTAGCCACTCTTTGGTCAGAGGAAGGAAGGTGACAGCGAAGAAAGACGGGAAAAGGACGATTCTTCCAACAAACGCAGCCAGTTGCGTCTTCTTTCCGCCAAAACGTGCAACCCATCTCCCCGCAATCGAGTAGGTAATCGCTGAAACCGCTGAGCTCGCGAGAAAAACAACGAAAACTTCTGAGTTAGAAACACCAACATAGTTTCTCAGATAAATTGGAAGACCCACATAGAACGTGAGAAAACCCGTGAATGCAAGAAATGTCATGAGGTAATACTTTTTTAAATTCGAAGGAAAATTTCGCATGCTGAGATTTCTTGTGCTGATTCGAAGAACATGAAGAAGCCTGTGAGGAAAATATTTGACTTTTTCGAAGACGATGAGTGGCTGATCCAAAATATTTTTTTCAATGTGTTCCCTCCTGACCTTCTCTTCCGGTTCAGGAACCCATTTCAACGCGAGGAATAACGAGGCGAGGGCGAGCAAGCTCGCGACGAGGAAGAGCCCTCGTAAGGAAAAAACTGATTCTTTTGCCCCTGGCATGAATTCCAGCCATAAAGAACCTAGTATGAGACCAGCAACCCAACCGATACCGCCAACTTTACTGAAATCTCCTAATCTTCTTGCCCATTCATGCTTTCCAAACGATTCAAGAACGAGCACAGTGCCCACAGGTGCTGCGGCACATGCAAGAAGACCGAAGAAGAAGTTGGCGAGATAATATGAGGAAATGGTCGTGGAAATCGCCATCATGAACAATGCAAACGCCATGCCTCCGAATCCGAGGAGGACGAAGGGGCGACGTTTTTTCGTTGTATCTGATAAATTCCCCCAGAGAATATTGCCCGGGACAGAGGCGATCGATGAAATAGCGCTGACGATGCCCACCTGGGTTAGACTACCTTTAAGTCCCTCAGTAACAAAGAGCGGAATAAGTGGAGAGGTGCTTCCACCCGCAATGTTGTATGGCAAGAATGTGTAGTACCAGCTCTCTTCGTTCTTCTTCATCGCACCCCATCCTGTTTTTTTAGAGATTGAAGCCGAGTATAGCAAGATCTCTTCAATAATCTTTTCTAAAATGTCGTTGGCTTCATCGAGTTCTCAAGAATAAATTATCTGGAAGTCTCATTTCTTGTCTTAGTTTGTATCTTTTGAAAAAAAGACCATGAGGAATCTTGAATATGCTGGGTGATTTGCTCACATACGAAGATTTCAATGAAGCTGAAAAATAAGCGGTTAAAATCGCCTTTTACACTGGGGCATGCGCGGTATTAATCTTCTAGACTTGAAATAAAAAAAGACAATCGTTCTCTTAAATTCCTGATATCTCATTGTTTGTGAAAGTAAAATTTACCAATTTGTCGCTTTCTATCGCATCATAGTGGTTTTCCTAAAAATAGCCAATACCTTTTCATAATATGAGATACTTTACCTAACATTTAAATATCAAAGAATAAATAACAAATTTGTCCGACAACCGTCGGACTAGTGGGATGGGATGTGAAAGTGCTTGTTAATTCATCGAGCAGAGCCTTTTTATTACCTCATACCGGGGGAATTATATGTTCTTGAAGCAAATTGAACTGGAAAATTTCAAATCTTTCGGCAAGAAGTTAACGATCCCCCTTTTAGAAGGGTACACCGCCGTGACGGGACCAAATGGATCTGGAAAATCGAACATCTCCGATGCAATTCTCTTTGTGCTCGGTCCGAAAAGTTCAAGGGCAATTCGGGCTGGTAAACTCACAGATCTCATTTTCAACGGCGGCAATTCAAAACAGCCAGCAAAATATACAAAAGTCTCGCTCATTTTTGATAATAAAGACCGGCTCATCCCCATTGATTCCGATACTGTCAAGCTGACAAGGCTCGTCAAGCTTTCGGACGCAGGAGATGGTTATAATTCATATTTCTATGTCAATGATCGAAAGTCAACACTAACGGAGTTTGAATCGTTGTTATCACATGCAAGAATCAGTGCTGATGGATACAATTTTGTCCAGCAGGGCGATGTGACGAAGATCGTTGAAATGTCAAATATTGAGAGAAGAAGAATTCTCGATGATATTTCTGGTATCAGCAGGTATGATGAAGAAATAGCAAAGGCAGAAAATGAAAGGAAGGAAGCAGAGCAGAATATTGAGAGAATCACCATCATCATGAATGAACTCGAAAAGCAGATCGAGCAACTTAAGGGGGAGAGGGAATCAGCGCTCAAGTACCTCGAAATTAAAAACACCCTCAGTCTTTCAAAAGCGCAGCTCGCGCACAAGAGGAGAGAAAGTGTTCTCACTGAGATCGATTCGATAAAGAGCCAGATTGAACAATATAATCGGGAATTCAACGATCATCAGCTGAGAAAGGACGAAATATCAAAAAAGATCAACGAAATGGAACTTCGGATAAAAGAAATCGAAGACGAAGCGTCGAAAAAAGGCGGGGAGAGTTTCAAGGAACTCAAGGAGAAAATCGATTTTGCGAAGATCCAGATTGCCAGGTTGCGCGATCAAGCCGAAAGAGCTCTGGAAAGTACAAAAGAAATTGAAGAATCTTTACAAACTAAAAAAGAGGAAAGGGAGCAGCTTTCCCCTGAAGTCGAGCGACTGGAAAGCGAGTTGAAGAATCTCGATTCGCAGCTGCAGAGCAGGTCTGAATTACTCTCGTCAAAGAAACAAGCTCTTGAAGAGATTCAGAACAGAGTTGGCGCGTTCGACGAAGAACTTCAATCGTTGCAGCAAAAGATCTCTTCTCTCGAGGAGGAAATCAAAGCAAAAGAGGAGAATCTCCACGCGCTTTCGATGGAGCGGGAGAGACTGGAGGAGAAAAAGAGCAGAATTGAATCAGAGATTTCCCTCCTCGAGGAATCGAGAAAGAGCCTTGAGTTTGAAATCAACGATGCCGAATGGAATATCAAGACCCTCAGGAGCGCCGATAAAGATTCAGTGAAGGAAATAAAAGCGCTCCAGGAGCAGTATCTTTCGAAAAAGAATCTCGAGTCAAAATTGAGCCGTCAGGCGGATGAGCTTGAGCAGGCAATTCAGCGTCTCACGCGAGAATACAATCACTTGAAGGCTGAGCAGGAAGCTCTCGAAAGCGTCGCGAAGGGATATACACGTGCGGTTCGCAGCATCCTTGAAGCGCGTGATCGAAGGGAACTTAAGGGAATTCACGGGACGATTGCAGAACTCGCTGAGGTCGACGAAAAATACCAAACAGCGCTGAATGTCGCCGCAGGCGCAAGAATGCAGTCAATTGTTGTTGACGATGATGAGGTGGCCGCACAGGCGATCGAATATTTGAAAAAGAATAACCTCGGCAGGGCGATCTTCTTACCTCTCAACAAGATGCTCGATGGAAAGCCAAGGGGTAAGGCGATTCTTGCAGAAAAGGAATCCCTCGGTTACGCGATTGATCTCGTGAAATTCGATGAAAAGTATAGGCCAGCATTCTGGTATGTCTTCGGCGACACCGTTGTTATGGAAACGCTCGAAAAAGCAAGAAGGTTCATGGGAGGAGTTCGCCTCGTGACACTCGAGGGCGAGTTGCTAGAAGCTTCTGGTGCGATGATCGGGGGGACGATCGAGGGAACTCAGGTCAAATTCGGGTCTGCCTCAAAGAGCAAGCTTGACGAAATTGGTGAAGAGTTAAGAAAGGCGACCGACGAGGCTGAGAAAGTCGGGGAGGAGTTGAGAAAGGTCAGGGCTGAACTTATTGAAATTGAAAATAGGATTCGCGAATTGAATAGCGCGGGTGGCGCGAATGACGTGCGGCTGAAAGCCCTCGAGTCAAGAAAAGAGGAAATCAAGGCGAGGTTGCTCAAGGTTAGAAGTGACCTCGAAGCGAGAAGAAAAGAAAAGGAAGAAGTCGAGAAATCCCTCACATCGATCGCAGAAAAAATAGACCAGCTGACGAAGGAAATTGCTGAGGCTGTTGAGCTCAAAGAACAAGAAAAGAAAAAGATGTGTGATCTCGCACCGATGGATCTATCGAAAGAGCTCAAGAATCTCCAGGGGGAAGTTGTCGAACTTATCAACGAAGTCTCTGAGCTAAGATCCCAGAAAGAAGCGATCTCAGGGAAGTTACATGTGGTCAGAAGAAGAGTCGAAGACCTTGATGCCATGGAGGCAGAGGCGAAGGAGAAAATCGAAAAATTGACGAATGAAGCGAAAGAAGCAACGGAGAAAGAGCAGCAGTTTAGGGTCGAGCTCACGGCGCTGCTCAAGATCGAAGACTCGATGGGCAAGGAAATTAACGAGCTGAGGGAGAAAAGGGATGCGCTGTTCAAGGAGAAAACGAATCTTGAAGCAGAAAAAGACAAATTGCAATCGAAGATCGAGACGATCAAAGATTTCTCCGTTGGATTGACAACAAAATTGTCGGTCGCGGAGGATAAACTCAAGGAGATCGACGAGGAAATCAAACAATACAATGTCCAAATCGTCTATCCCCTACCTTCATCAGAATCCTTAAAGGAAAAGATCAGTTCATGCGAGAGGCAACTTGCCTCGATGGGTGCTGTCAATCTCAAGGCGATCGAAGACTACGATGCGAAGAAGGCAAGGTACGACGAACTGAAATCGGAAATACAAAGGCTCGAGGATCAAAGAAGAGATCTGCTGAAACTTATGGCAGACCTGAACGAGAAAAAGAAGATGGGTCTTCTCAAGGTCTACGAAGCCGTTAACGAGAATTTCAAGAGGATGTACGCAGAATTGTCTGGCGGTGGAGAAGCGGAACTTGTTCTTGAAAATCCCGAGGATCCTTTCCAGGGAGGCCTGGTCATCAGGGCAAAGCCAAAGAATGGGAAGACGCTGAGGCTTGAAGCTCTCAGCGGGGGAGAGAAGAGTCTTACCGCACTCGCATTTATCTTCGCCATTCAGGAATATCAGCCGTCGCCGCTTTATCTGCTCGATGAGGTGGACATGTTTCTCGATGCGGTCAATGCAGACACAGTAGCTCACAGGATACAGCGTGCCTCGAAGACTGCCCAGTTCATACAAATATCTCTGAGGAAGGTCACGCTAAATAAGGCTGATCACATCATTGGTGTCACAAAGCAAGAGGGAGGCACCAGTACGGTCATCATGAGACCAAACATCGGCGATATAGCGGACTTCCATGAGGATGCTGCTAAATCGAATGGGAACACTGCGGAGGGGGTAGCATGACCATATGTGAAAACGCATCATCGATTCTTGATCATCTTCTCTTTCATAAGGCGATTATCGATGATGGCGATCGTTCAAGAAGAATTGATCATTACCTTGAGCTTTTGCATCAAGCGGAGTCTCAAACCCCACCGATCACGACGAACCCTCTTGACAGAGCGATACAATTGGTCTTCGAACTTGTTATCTCGAACAATCTCGATCCTTGGGATATTGACCTCGTGCAGTTCACGAAACTTTACACTGAAAAGATGCAGGATGAGGAAATCAATTTCATTGTCGCAGGCAAACTCATGTTTATGGCATGGATGATCCTCAGGCTGCAGAGTGAAAAAGTCCTCGAGATGCACCAGAGGGCAGAGGTTTACGACTTATTCTGTAGCGATTGGGATTTCGACCATCTTGACATGCTAACGAACTCCACCGATTCTGCGCCATTCGAATACGATATCTTGGACCATGTTGAACTCGCGGAAGCTATCAGACGTGGTAGCTCGCGCCCGGTCTCACTAGTTGAGCTACTCGATGCTTTTGATGAGGCGCGTAAGGAAGCTGAAGCGAATCTTAGGAGAGCAGCAATTAGGGAGGAGATGCGAAAAGCTGGGATCAAGTTCGATGAGAAAACACATTCTGAGGACGTTGAAAAGGACGTTGAGATCGTCTGGCAAAGGATTCAGCGTTGCGGTCCTGGCGTGATCAGCATCGAGGACCTCTGGGAAGAATCGAAAGAAGACCGAGTTATGGTTCTCGTTTCACTCCTCTTTCTTGCGAAAATGGGAAAGATCTCTCTCACACAGGATGATCTGCCGTATGGCCAGATCTTCGTCGAGGCAAGAGTCCCATGGGATATTGGTGCGATTGAGGATGCGACAACGCCAGAAATCACATTTTCGAATGGTGAAGCGGTGATGTGATGTGGATCCTGTGAGGGTTGTTGAAGCAGTTCTTTATTCCTCTTCGGAGCCCATCAGCATCTCCGAAATTGTCATGGCCACGGATCTTTCTCCCTCACAAGTTCGAAAGGCGCTGAAAACGCTTATTGCTGAATACAACGAGCGGGAGTCGGCGATCGAAATTGTCAAGATACGCACTCGTTATTCGATGCAGCTTAGGAAAGAGTATCACGATTATGCAACGCCATTCGCTGAGCGAGAATTACCTGATAGCGTACTCAGGGTTGCCGCTATGATCGCATATCACCAGCCCTTGCTACAAAGCGACCTCGCAAAGATGCTAGGCACGGATGTATATGAAAGCGTTAGGACGCTCAGGTCCATGGGATTGATCGCGGCGAGAAAAAAGGGTCAGACACTTGAATTGAGAACAACGAGGCGTTTCCTCGAATATTTCGGCATCGCGGGCTCGACGCAAGAAGATATTAGGAAATGGATGGAGAGCCAGGTAAACAAGTCTGAACAGAAGTAATCATCTGCGTTCAAGATATCACATTTCATGCCACATCTAATGCAATTTTTTTTGACATTTCCATTGATTTTCATTCGTTATTGATCTTAATATTGCGATATCATCACTAATTAATTCTAAATAAAAATCATGCCTATGATTAGAAAATTTCTATTTATCGATAATTCTCGGCATTGGTAAATGAATACTGATCAGCACTGGAAATCTCAACAAATCTCCGAATGCACGCAAATGTAAGTCCAGAGAATCTTTCAAGGCTTTTCAAAAAGAAAGGTTTAAATTCTTTACCTACATTGACTGGACATAGGGATATTATGGTAATGCCACTTGCGCTGTTAGAGAAGTCAATGAACAAGAAAATATCGCTTCTGTTGAAAGACAACAGGATATTGGAAGGGAGACTTGCGGGATATGACGACTATATGAACATGGTTCTTGAAGATACGGAAGAGCGCACGGCCGATCAGACACGGCGCTTGGGCACTGTTATATTGAGAGGAAATAACGTCGTCAGCATCGCGCCGCTGTGAAATTTGTTGGTCACGTTGAGACACCAGCTCCCGATGATAACTCCTTGCAGACTATGAAGGCAGTAATTCTAGCTGGAGGGATGGGCACACGTCTTAGGCCATTGACGAATCTAATGCCAAAACCGCTCATTCCGCTTGTCGATAAGCCGTTGATCTTGCACATCATCGACTCTCTTCCTGAATCAATTGATACGGTTTTTCTCGCTGTTAATTACATGAAGGATGTTTTGGAGGATTACTTCAAAAGAACCCCGGGAAAAGAAGTTATCCTTGTCGAGGAGCGAGAGCCGCTCGGAACTGGCGGTGCTTTGAAAAACGTCGGTCGCTATCTTGATGACACTTTTGTTGCATGCAATGGCGACATCATCTCATCGATCGATATCGCATCGATGATCGAAGAACACCATTTGAAAGGCGGGATCGGCACGATCGCCCTCTGGCGTGTGAGCGATCCAAGCGCCTTTGGCGTTGTTAGCTTATCAGAGGACAAGAGAATTGAACTATTCCAGGAAAAGCCCAAACGGGGTGAGGCATGTTCGAATCTCATCAACGCAGGGATCTACGTTTTTGAACCAGAGATTCTTGATTTCATTGGGGATGGTTTTGTGTCGCTGGAACGTGAGGTTTTTCCGAAAATTCTCAATCGTGGTCTCTACGGTTATTCGTTCGATGGTTACTGGGTTGACTGCGGTGTGAGGGAAAATCTCCTTGAGGCGCAGAGAATACTTCTCAGCCAGAGAGGTGAGATTCACTTGAACTCGAAAGTCGATGTTAAAGCAAAAATCATTCCACCGAATTTTATGACTAATGCAGAGATTGGTCCTGCGACCGTCGGTCCTGGTGTTTGCATTTGTGATCGTTCAGTGGTTCACAATGGTGCGCAAATCTCGAATAGTCTTTTGATGGAAAATAGTGTCGTCGGAAAGGGGGCCGTCGTGAGGAATTCGATCATCGGGCCGAATGCGAGAGTGAATGATGGAGAGACTGTGGAAAATTCAATCTTAGTCTGACTTCGAATTCGATTGTGAATGGTTTCTATAGATCACATTCGCATCGGCGTTGGATTTTTCTGGCAAGATCTGATACAATCAGGCCAGATATTTTCCAAATTCTAAAACAAGTTACATATTTATCTTGAAAATCGTTTCAGGTAACGCGTACCAGGGACTAAAATGAGTTACAGTGACACAATACTCAACATTATCAGTAAGAAGTCGTTTCGAAAGGGCTGGAACGCTTTCATAATTTTCTTTTTCCTCATCTTCGTCATACTTCCGACCGTCTATATTCTCTCATATGTCTTCACACACTGGAGTGCGATTGAAACCAATGTACTCAGCGACCGTGAGACGATCAATATCATTCTCAGTTCAATTGCCGCTTCGTTTGAAATCGCGGCGATTGTGACTGTTATTGATTTCATCGTTGGCCTTCCGCTCGCATGGCTCATCGTGCGCAAGGAGTTCAGAGGCAAGAGATTTCTTGACACGCTGATTGATATGCCGCTTGCTGTTCCAACTGCTGCGCTCGGTTTCTCGAGTGCCATATTCTGGGCAACGACACCCCCATCGATCGAGGCACCGCCCTTTGCGTTCGGAGCGATCTCATCGCCGATGCTCCTTGTCATTCTCTTGCACATCGTTTTCTCTTACCCATATATGGTAAGATCCCTTGCAGCGATACTCGAACAGATTGATGTCACGTACGAGATCGCAGGCCAGACGCTCGGTGCAAGCAAGCTAACCGCGGCGAGGACGATCACGCTTCCGCTTTTCAGAGCTGGTCTCGTGACTGGCATCATTCTCTGTTTTTCGCGCAGTCTCAGCGAAACAGGCGGAACAATGATCGCCCTCGCGACGATGGCGAATGCGGCTGGGTTTAACACAGGACCGACTCTCATAGGTGAATGGAAGAAACTATCGGTGACTCATCCTGAACTGATCCCGCAGCTGTCGTTCGTCAGCATTTTGCTCATCATTATCGCACTCATTCTTCTTGCGATATTGAAGGTAATCGTGATGAAAGTGAGATTGCCTTTCGGGAAGGTCTGGCCGCGACCGGAAAAAATTTTGAGTCGGGGCTTTGCCCCGAAATTGAAAGATGCTTTTTCTCTTGTTTTTCTTCTTTTCTTTGTTTTGCTCCCTTCCTTTTTCATCTTTTCATATGTTGCAATGGCTTCACCATCGGGCGGTGACTGGGGTGGGTTCTGGGGCAGTCTCTCTTATTCCTTTGGAATCGCATTTATTGTGACTCTCATCGACCTCTCCTTCGGCATCCCGCTTGCCTTTTTCATTGTGAGAAGTGAATCAAGAAAAATATCAAGCGTACTCGATGTCCTCGTTAATGTGCCGTTAATCGTTCCAACAGCAGCACTAGGGTTTTCCCTCGGTCAATTTTATACCGATCAGCCTTTCATCCCTGCCATTCCAACTTTGCTAATTATCATGGCCCACGTTGCTTTCACTTATCCGCTCGTCGTCAGAAATGTTGCTGGTGCAATAGAAGAGATAGATCCCTCGTATGAGGAAACGGCGAGAACGCTTGGCGCCAAACCAATCCAGGCATTCCGTCGCGTACTTTACCCAATGATCAAGAGCTCCATTCTCGCGGGCTCGATTATGGCTTTCACGAGAAGCCTTGGCGAGACTGGGGCTACGCAGGCGGTTGTTAGCGAGGCGTTGACAGCACCTGTTTATATAGTTGAGCTTGTGAAAGGCCAGGAATACTACCTTGCTGGTCTAGCCTGTATCGCACTCATATCCGTTTCTTATGCCGCGATGCTCCTGCTGCGATATCTGACGAGAAAGAAGGGGAGGAGCGTCTAAATGCCAGAAATACGACTTGAATGTATCAGGAAATCATATGGCTCCGTTCAAGCTCTCGATCATCTCGATCTTACTATTCATAGCGGTGAGTATCTGTGTCTTCTTGGACCGACGGGTGCTGGCAAAACGACGACATTGAGGATTATTGCCGGTCTTACCAGTCCTGATTCTGGGAAAGTTTATTTTAATGATAAAGAGGTGACACATGTCGAACCAGAGGAACGGAAGGCGGTCTTCTTATCTCAGACATACTCGCTTTTCCCTCATATGACAGTCGCAGAGAATATCGTTTTTGGCCCGAATATCAGAGATTGGCCAGATGAAGTAAAAAAGCGAACGCTTGCTGAAATGCTTGACCTCGTGCGTCTCTCACGCCGAGCCGATGCTTACCCGCGAGAATTAAGCGGGGGGATGCAGCAGCGTACGGCTCTCGCCAGGGCACTCGCATCGGGTGCGGAAGTTCTCCTTCTCGATGAGCCCCTTCGGGCTCTCGACGCACGGCTTCGATTAGGTCTGCGACGAGAACTCCGTTCCCTTGCAAAATCCCTTGGTATCACAACAATTCATGTGACTCATGATCAAGAAGAGGCTATAGTCATGGCTGATCGAATTGCAGTGATCAGAAAAGGGAAGATCGCACAGATCGGAACTCCCGAGGAAGTTTTTGATCATCCTAATTCACCCTTTGTGGCAAATTTCGTTGGGCAGTCGAATTTCTTTAGAGGTGTTGTCGTCAGCAGTAATGATGTGACTCTTATCAAAGAGAAGCAAGGAAGGTTGTTGCCAGCTCGACACTCGCATTTTAAAGCGGGCGAATGCGTTGTCATCGCTGTTAAGGTTGGCAACACCGAGATTGTGAAATCCGAGGATGGCTATTTGACTGGCAGTGTTGAGCGGATCCTATTCGAAGGGCGTAACCTATTTGTGGATATTTTGATCGATGGAGTGGGACGATGTTCGTCAAAGATACCAGCAAAATTCTTCGACAGAATCAAGGTGGGGGACAATGTAGGTATACGCTGGGATGCCGAAAAGGCCTCTATCTTTTCACTCGAAAAATGCAACCTGGATGAGGAGTTGAAGGTGGAATGAGATGCCGACGGTAGAATTGAGGAACGTTACGATGAAATGGGGTCGTGTCATTGCAGCGGAAAACGTTAATCTGAGAATTGAGGACAGGGAATATGTAACGATCCTCGGCCCTTCTGGTTGTGGTAAGACAACGCTCGTAAAAATCATCGCCGGCATTCTAGAACCGAGTTCTGGCGAGGTGTTCATTGACGGTAGGAATATGACAGGTGTGCCAATTGAAGAACGTGATATCGGTTACGTTTTTCAAAACATTGCGCTTTTCCCGCATCTTGATGTTTATGAGAACGTTGCTTATAGTCTCCGGGTCAAGGGTGTTGATCGAAAAGAATTGGAAAAAATCCCGCGCCAGTATCTCGATCTTGTCAAATTGCTCGACAAGATGAAGATGTTCCCTTCTTCCCTCTGTGGAGGCGAGCAACAAAAAGTCTCACTTGCGCGTGCCTTATCGACAGGGGCTAAACTACTTCTCCTTGATGAACCACTTTCTGCGCTCGATGCACGAGTCAGGGTCGATCTCAGATATGAGCTTAGAAGACTCGTTAAGTCCCTTGGTCTCACAGCACTTCATGTCACGCATGACCAAGAAGAGGCGATGAGTGTTTCAGACAGAATTGTCGTCATGAGAAGCGGAAAAATCGTTGAAACTGGAACACCGATGAAAATTTATACAAGACCTGAAAATCTTTTCACAGCGAATTTCATCGGCGAAACGAATCTGCTTGAGGGTTGGGTAACGCGTGTTTGTGAAGAAGAGACGAAAGTTGAATTGAGAGACGAAACGGTGATCACCGCCTCCCCTTCAAATTTCAAGGAGGGCAATGCTGTCGTTGTCTCAATCAGACCAGAAAATATCTTTTCCTCAGAACACGGGATCCCGGCAGTCATAACCGATATGAGGTATATTGGCACTTTCATTCGTGTGATTGCCAAGGCAAAAACGGAGGAAACCCTCGAATTTGATATTCCAACCTCGAAAAAACGCGAATATAATATTGGGGATGAAATTCATTTATCATTTGAGAAGGACTCGGTGCTCGTGTTTGCGAGAGGCCCGGGCGGAATCGAGGAGGCGATAAGTCTTGAGTGAAAAGAGATCACTGTTGGATTGGTTCAGCAGGCGTCGTGAGTCTGTGGTGATGAACGGAATTAGAAATCATGCGCTTCGCGTGAGCGACACGATCGCGGAGCTCAATAGGGCGATTGCGGCGATCGGCAATAATGAAAGGGCGAAGGCGCTTGAAGCAATACAGAGACTTCTCGTCTCCGAGAAAGAAGCAGATTTTTATGAGTCGACGATCAGCGAAGAGCTCAGCAAGGGCGATCTCGATGCGAGGGAAAGGGAAGATTTGATGCATCTTGTGCGCAGGATGGACTATGTAGCGGATTGGGGTAAAGAGGCGGCATTGAATCTTCAGATGATTATTGAAGCAGGCGTGGAAGTGCCGAAGTCTCTTTGGGAGAAGTACCATGCGATGACGGTCGAACTCGAGCGGGCTGCACGGATGCTGAAAATGAGCATCGACAACCTTGGCGTCAACGAAGAGCAGGTTATTAAATACGAGCGTGAGGTCGAGACTGCAGAACACAATCTTGATGAAATGTATTTCGACACGAAGAAACAGATTCTTTTTGCGCAAATGGATCCAAGAGCGATCTTTCTCATGAGGGACATTTTACATGGAATCGAGAATTCAGCTGACAGCTGCAAGGATGCGGCAGATATCATACACATTCTTCTAACGGCCGAACAGCACCGGGCGAGGTAAGGGATCATCGGTGACGCGTAGACTCTTCGGAACAAACGGTGTACGGGGAATTGTCAACTCGGAAATGAGTATCGAGCTCGCGATGGATCTAGGTAGGGCAATCGGCACTGCGCTTGGAGGAAGGTTAGCAATCGGAATGGATTCGCGCATTTCGGGAGAGATGCTCAAATGCGCAGTATCTGCTGGGCTGATGTCAACAGGGGTAAAGGTGTTCGACCTTGGCATGCTCCCGACGCCAGCACTTCAGTACTATGTTAAAGCAAGAAAACTCGATGGTGGCGTCGTGATCACGGCTTCCCATAATCCCCCAGAATTCAACGGAATCAAGTGTATCGCGGCGGACGGCACAGAAATGGCAAGAGAGGATGAAGAGAGAATCGAGCGGATCTTTTTTGACCATTCCTTTGTTGTCAAAGAATGGGACAGGGTTGGATCATTGCATCATCAGTCAGATGCCCCTAATTTATATCTCGACTCGATTGTGAGACATGTTGATAAAGACGCGATTCGAAAGGCGTCGATGACGGTTGTCGTTGATTGTGCAAATGGTGCGGGCTCTATCACAACACCCCGCCTGCTCGAATTACTCGGGGTTCGAGCCATCACACTCAACTGCAACCCGCAGGGCACTTTTCCAGGTCGACCAAGTGAACCAACGGAAGAGAGTCTCTCGGATCTGATTGCGCTAGTGAAGAAGACCTCTGCGGATCTTGGAATTGCGCATGATGGCGATGCTGATCGCACTATTTTCATCGACGAGAACGGGGCATTTGTGCATGGCGATCGAAGTCTTGCGTTGATTGCGAGAAGTATTGTTAAATCAAGAGGAGGGGGCCTCGTTGTCACGCCAGTAAGTACCTCTCGATGCGTCGAGGACGCGGTAATTGCTGTAGGCGGACAAGTAAAATACACGAAGGTCGGCGCTCCGATCGTCGCGAGGGTGATGAAGAGTACTAATGCGGTTTTCGGTGGTGAAGAGAACGGTGGCTTGATATTTCCTGAGCATCAGTATTGTCGGGACGGTCTCATGACCGTTGCAAAGATGCTTGAAATTATTTCGAAGGAAGGGAGATTATCAAGCCTCTTAAACGAAATACCACGGTATTCTCTGATCAAAGGGAAGGTCGAATGTAGAAACGGGATTAAGCAGGATGTTATGGCACAATTGTGTGATCGCTTTCGCGAAAAGGCGATCGACACGACAGACGGCATCAAGATTTTCTTTGACGATGGCTGGGTGCTGATTAGACCATCTGGTACCGAGCCGATTTTTCGATTAATCGTCGAGGGTGTGACTGAGGCAAATGCGAAGCGCTATTTCGCGGAATTCAAAACGATGCTCCATGAGATTATTCAAAGTGTTAATGGCTGATTTCTTCTCTTGACCTTTACCTATATCAATGCCTGAATAATGAAAATAAAGCCGAAGATCAAGAAGACAGCGCCGCTGGTAATTTTAATGTATTTTCGATCGACCCTATGGCCAATTTCGCCACCAAAAAAGACCTCGATGAGCGTGATGAGGGCGAATGCTGCCATTGCGCCAATAAACACAAGGAGGCCTGCACCAGATTCGGCAGACAGAGCGATAATAGAAAGTTGTGTCTTGTCTCCAAGTTCCATAAGTGTCACGATAATAAATGTCCCAAGAAGACCACCTGTTCGCCCAAATTTCACCTTTTCAATCTTCTCTTCTTTTTCCGGTAACAGTAATATTAGGATGCCAGCAAGAATGAAAAAGGCGCCCGCGACGATCTCGATGATTTCTCTCGAAATAATCTCGAAAAGGGCATCTCCGATCAAAATGCCGATAACGGAAACAGTTCCCAGTGCGAGCATTGCCCCAATAAAGACGGACTGACGGGAATGTTTTGAGGAGAGGGTAATGACAGCAATCATCGTCTTGTCGCCGATCTCCGTCAGCGCGATCAGAATGAAAGCGGAGATAAGCGGCGCCAAATCCATTTGATCACCGCAACGATCGTTGCTTCCACACGACCGCGATCACTTCTCTCATCATCCTTGCTGCGAGAGCAGCGGTGTTCCCGTTATCATATGGTGGCGAAACTTCGCTTATATCAAAGCCGACGAGTTTAGGGGCAACGATGTTAAGGCATTTCTTCACATCATAAGGGGAAAGACCGAAAGGCTCCGGCGTTCCAGTTCCTGGAGCGTAGGCCGGATCAATGCCGTCGATGTCTAAAGATAAAAAAATCTTATCTTTCTTGATCAGGCTCAACGCCTTCCTGAAAGCTTCTTCAACCCCTATTTCTCTGATTGTGAAGGCATCGATGTATTTTGGCATCCTATCTCCTACTTCATCGGAGGAAATCGAACGAACGCCAAAAACCACAACATTATCTAATCCAACGTGTTCAGAAATTCTCCTAGTGACGCAAGCGTGGCTGTTTTTTAGGCCTAGATAACTTTCCCGATAATCGAGGTGCGCGTCAATTGTGATAACGCCGATGTCGTCGAATGACCTGACCGCCGGTATCGTCACTGAATGCTCTCCGCCCATGAAGAGAGGGAATTTTCCAGCCTCTACGATCTTCTTTGCAGCCTTGAGAACGCCGTCGACCATATCGTCAACAGTTCCCACTTCCTCAAAGTCACCAGCATCGTGTATAGGGATATCAACAAGGTCAATTCCATGCTCGAAAAGTAACGTCTCGAAGTTGTAAGAGGAGATTCTTATCGCGTTAGGAGCATACCGAGCACCTGGACGGAATGAGGTTGTCCTGTCGAATGGGATGCCCATGATAACAAATGATGCGTCATCAAAGGACGCGTTCGCATCAGCGAACCGCAGAGTTGAAATATCCATATCAGACCCTAGTGATCTTTCTCTTACCCATTGCAACGAGGTACATGATCTCCTCGCCAGGTTTCAATTGTCCCTTCAGTTCCTCGGGGATATGTAACTGAAAATTCTCATACGTCTCGAGGTCCATAAGCTGTGCTTCATCGCCAACGATCGCTAAGACCTGCGCTTTTCTCTTGTCGATAATCGGCACTTGAACTTTGTGTTTTACAGGGTGCACAATACTTCTCTTTTGCTCATCAAATATTCCGATTGCATCGATTCGAGCTTTCGCTTCGCCATGCTTCCCTGGTTTTGATGTTGTAATTGAAATGATCTTGCATGGTTCATCATCGATGAGGATGTACCTTCCTTCTTTGAGTTCCCTTACTTCAGCCTGCGTCCATGTCATGTCTATCAGCCATTGGTAACAGAATGCGATTTAAATAGTTTGCTCATCTCAGCGCTTGCCGTGTGTTTTCTTCGGCGGCGTCGGATATTTCTTTTCGATTTCCTTTCTCCTCCTATCCAGCTCTTCAACAAGTCGATCGCCGATGAATTCTCCTCGCCAATAATCGACTCTTGCGGCGATCGTGATTTTCGATGCGAGAGAGCGCGCGATTTTTCCCCTTTGCCAATAGGGAGCTCTGTGAACGGCAGGATGCTGATATATAATTCCATGTTTCGGCGGCTTCTTATGGTTCTTCAAATGAAGGAACATCGCTTTTTCCGCACCGAGCAGTTGAACAGTGCTAGATGGGAGTTTCGAAAGTCTCTCAAGACTTCCTGCAAGAGAGATCAATCTAGCAGCAAGGTTGGCGGAGAGCAGTGTTGTTAGATTCGGTGCGATTTCCTCCATTTTGCGGGAAATGTAGTTTTCGAAGTGTTCTTTTGTATCGTAGGATTTGAGAATCGAGGTGGCGAGCATTCTGATCGCATCAAGATCTTCATCTAGCATTTCCCCTCCAATTGATTCGATTTCGACGCCAATTTCTTCTATTATGTTCTCGCGCTTACCGCGCCTGGCAATGAGATCCACGTATCTCTTTTCTTTCGCATACTCGTTGAGTTCAGGGAAATGAAGGCCATACCATTCATGCAGTCTTTCGCTCATCACGTTGATTGATTCATTGATGTCGTCGATCGCCCTAATTGCCTGTATGATTAATCGATCAGGTTGAACTGATTCCCTCGTTCTCAATTTACCCAATTCAACCATCGCTTCATGCATCAGCGATTCTGAAAATGAGAAATCTTCTGGCCTGATGAAGGAAGTGTCGACATACACCGGCCTTCCCAGTTCAGCGAGTCGAATATCAGCAACTTGCACTCTTTTCTGAGCAAGTTCTCTCTCTTCCGGTAGAATTTCACCCTTTTGAATAGAGGCAAGTTTCTGTGCGATGATCTTCGGATTTTTTTCGAAGAGAATGTATTTCTTAATTTTCTGCCTGTCGCAAAGAAAAACCCCGAACCATTTCGTGACGAGAATCATTGGTAGTGAATATCGACACTCCCTATTCTTTTTGTTGTCATTTTTTTGTATTGATCGCTTTTAACGCCTCTTCCGGCAGTTCCTCGACTTCGCCAAAATGCGAAAGGTGAACCTGAATCGTTGCGAGAAATTCAAGTGTTTCAAGGCGCAAGAAAGCTTCCTCAAGATTTGAACCAACGGATAAAGCGCCGTGTTTTTCCAGTAGGCAGGCGTTGTTGTTGCCGATCATTGCCGCTACGCACTCACCGAGATCACGTGTACCTGGTGTTCTATACGGGACGAGTGGCACTTTTCCAAGTATGAGAGAACCCTCAGGTGTCAATGCGGCTTTCAGAGTTATGCCAGCAACTGCGAGTACCGTTGAGTATACAGGATGGGTGTGGATCACTGCTCCAACATCTTTTCTTTTCTCGTAGATCGCGATATGCATGGGGGTTTCGATAGATGGTTTCCCCTTTCCAGACACCTTTCCATCTTTTATCGTTACGATTAGAATTTCATTCTCTTTCAGAAAACCTTTGCATCGACCAGAGGGCGTTATAAGTATGCGATCATCATCAACTCTCGCGCTGATATTCCCTGCCATGCCTGTGTTCAGACCTCTTTCGTAAAGCAATCTTCCGTACTTGACGATCTCTTTTCTTAGTTTTTCTTCAATGGTCATTTATCTCATCTCTTCATTTTCAACTTAGAGATCTCAGATGGTTTGAGAATGCCGATCTCCGTGATGAAGCCAGTCACATACTTGTTTGGAGTCACGTCGAATGCTGGGTTGAGCGCACTTGCGCCAATGGGTGCAATTCTTCGCCCTTCTATTTCCGTTACTTCATCCTCGCTTCTGCTCTCAATCGGTATCTCCTCCCCGCTTTCGATGGAGAAGTCGAATGTTGAAACAGGTGCCGCGACATAGAACGGTATTCCGAGCTCTTTTGCAAGGACTGCTTTTTCGAATGTTCCAATCTTATTCGCAAAATCCCCATTTGACGCGATTCTGTCGGCGCCCACGATAATAACATCAACATCTTTTTTCATGTAATGTCCAGAAGCAGCGTCGGCGATAATCGCATGGGGAATTCCCTCATTCAGCAGCTCCCATGAGGTGAGTCTCATACCCTGCAGACGAGGTCTTGTCTCAGAAACATAGACAAAGAAATTCTTCCCCTCGTCGTGTGCAACGCGCAGCGGTGCAAGAGCCGTACCAACATCGACCGATGCGAGTGCCCCTGCATTACAGTGTGTCATCACCTTAGAATTGTTTCTAATGAGCAATGAGCCGTATTTTCCAATGCGTTTGCATTTTTCCACAATCGCATCGGCATAAGCATTTGCAGCTGCGATAGGATCTTTGCCAGATGCGATGGCGTGGAGCATATAGTCGATCGCGTAAAAAAGATCGTTTGCAGTTGGGCGCGTACGTCTCAACAGATTCGCTGCTGTTTCTAAGTTCTCACCAGAAAGAGCAGCAAGAGTTAAGCCATAGGCGGCTGCTGCACCGATCGAAGGAGCGCCCCTGATCGTCATATTTCTTATCGCCTCGGCCACTTCGCTGCATTTGCAAAATGATAAAACTCTAAATTCAAGGGGAAGTATTCGTTGGTCGATCATTTTTACCCTATTATTCTCAAACCACACCGCTCTGACTTCAGTTGGCTTTCCTTCAACTATAACTCTCAATCTCTCACATCCTGAAATTGACCTCGACTTAGAAAAAATATCGGTTCAATCGAGGTGGATATATAAGCCACCTAATTCAATATTCTTTCTGGATGAACTTTTCCTAGAATTCTGAATGACCAGCATCTTCGAGATTATCAATCGTTTACCATGGATGTACCATCCAGCGAGGGAATGATTCTTATACTTCTTTGAAAGTGTAAAATATGAATTGCCTCACGTCTGATTCATCTATAAGTCAAAACATTGGTGATATAGAGATGGATCGTTTCTTCCAGGTCTATTTAACTTCAAACGGTCTGAAGCAAATCTCAAATCCTCTACGTCAAAGGATTCTGAGTGAGTTACAAGATAAAGAACTGAGCCTCAGCGATATCGCGTATATGACGGGTAAGGCGCAGTCAACGATTTCTGGACATCTGGAGGAGATGGTCAGAGAAAAACTGATCGCTTGTAGGGATGATCCGACCGACAGTAGAAGGAAAATTTATCACTTGATATCAAAACCCATAGGCTCTTCGAGTTCCCCAAGAGAAGACTTAAAAGATGCGATTGGAAGAACGATCGCAGGATCGATCGGCATGCCGAGTACTTTTCTCAAAGGGGTTATCAGATCGATCATTCTTGGCATGGAGTCAATAGGCCTTAAAATGGAGCCGATGCTCAAAGACATTGGAAAGATGATTGGATCAGAGGTTTCGAAATCAATGAAATCGAATTCCATTGAAGAACTTCTCAAGGAAATTCAGAAGTTTTACGAATTACACGAGCTTGGCGACGTTTGCGTTTACTCAATTAGACCTCTTGTGTTGATCATCAGAGATGAATACAATTGTCATCGAATGCCAGAGACTGGAAGGAGCTTCTGCATTCTTAATGAGGGAATCATTGGAGCAATCCTCGAGAACCGGACGGGCATGTGTTTAAAAATCCTGGCTGATACCGAGTGCCTGGCTAGTGGCTACAACCACTGTAAATATTTAGTCGAACTAGCATCAAAAAGCCATGCCTGATCCCACTGATTGAATAATTTCAATGAACTCAAAGCGACTCAAATTCGAGAATTGCCGATGATATTTTTGGGATCTCTGAGCAAAATTGAGTTTTTGTAAGAAATAAACACTGGGGCACGAAGCCCCTTTATTTTTCTGAGCCGCAATCTGACTATGGCGTATATTTGAACGGATGCCTCACCGATTCTTTCTGATAGAAGATCTCGTCGAGCGTTGGTCTTCCCTCGATCGCTTTCCTGATCGCATATCTCGCTGCCTTGTAATTGTTGACCTTCACCCTATGCCTATTGGCAGCTGCGGGGTGAACAAAAACATTCGCGAGAAGAACGATATCGTTGAGGATATCCTTCGGCAGGAAACCGTCTTGGACGCTCGCCTCGATGGCCCATTTGAGTCCAGCGACAGCGTGAACATACAACAACTCTTCCTGCTTCTTCGTTCGCGGCGTGACTGTCGGGACAAGCAAAGTTTTAGGCAGATCGTGAACGATTCTCATCTTTCCCTGGCCTGCATCGGCTTGAAGCGCTCTCTCGATCGCAATATCGACCGGCCCTCCTTTAACGCCGATCAACAAGTCTGTGTGTGCTATTTCATGGTATGGTGGTCCAGCATAACCTTCGCCAATTTTGAGCGAGAAATTCTCTACGACCATTGGTGTTTGAGGTGTCGCGGGAACTCTTGTGGTTATTCTTTTGCTTCCGAGAATGTAAGTAGTTTCCCTTGGCTTGATCTTACCTAAGATTTCTAATTCGATTCTCATCTCCTCTCTATCTTCGTGCCTAAATGCGTCTCCGGGCATCGTCGGTCTTCGCGAATATCCGACATCAATGCCCATCATCCACAGCCCTTCCTTGACTGCTTGATTTCCACTGGTTCTCGCGATGATCCTGACGAGTTTCTGGATCTTCTGTTGGAGCTGTCTTGCCTCTTCGATTTCGCCCTTTTGGACATGCTGATAGATTTTCTGCCAGATATCAGGAATGAGATTAGCACTTGCGAGTATCAATCCGTCCGCACCGCTAAGCAGAGCGGCAGTTCCCACTTCGTCGTAACCGCAGAGAATATTGATTTTTCCTCGTATCTTCTCGAAGAGTGCGGTCATGTAAGGCAAATCGCCACTTGAATCCTTGACACCGATAACGTGATCGAGGTATGCAAGTCCTTCTGTTGTCCACCACTGCTGGTGCATGCCTGCGCATTGCGGAATGTTATATAGGATAATCGGAAGGCCAACCTCGTTCACCGCGTCAAAATGTTCGTAGATTTCCTTCCACGTCGGGTTGAAATAATATGGAGTGACAACGAGCGCCGCATCTGCTCCCATATCTTTTGCTCTCTGCGTTAACTCGACGGTCGCTTTTGTGCTACTCGCACCTGTACCGGCGATGATAGGAACTTTCTTGTTGACTTGATCAATGACGATCTCGAGTGTTCTTAGTCTCTCCTCATCTGTCAGATAAACAAATTCTCCTGTCGTTCCAGCAACGACGAACCCGTTGACATCTTTTATGAGAAAATCAACGAGATTCCTCAATGCTTCCTCGTCGATTGTTTCATCTTTTTTGAAAGGTGTTACGATTGCTGGATAGATTCCCTTTAGCCATTCAGCCCTGGGCATTCACATCACCCCCCTTCCGAACGCCATATCAATGGCACCCACTGTCGCGTCGTAGAAGTTCTTGTAAAGGATATTTCGTTCGAGAGCATTTGGATGCACGAAGGCTTTAACGAGCATAACATGTGTGTCGATGATATCTTTCGGGATCACATTAATCTCTACCTTGTCTGCAATCGCTTTCGCGATCCCCGCCTGCGCCGGACCGTACATGATGTTTGCCTGACGGAGGTTCTTGAGCTCGACCGTTGGGACAATTAGGCAACACGGCTTTGCGGATAAATTCGGCTCAAGGATTGCTGGTAGTGCTTCATATCCCCTTCGAAGATAAACGAGTTGGCTTGCGAAAGCGACGCCGACAACCCCGTCCTTCCGACCAGCAATGAGATCGACGCGTACCTTATTGATGCCACTACCAGCGGACGCACTTCCAACTAGAATCTTATTATTGTTGACTTCACCTGCAGTAATTCCGATATCTTCGAATCTTTTATCGAGGGGAAGTTCAGGGGCTTCAACTGGGGGCTCAGATAGTGGAATCTTGCCGATTTTCTCGAGCTCAAGCCGGATTTCTTCTCGATCTTCGTGGAGAATCACACCGCCTTCTTTTAGGGGGCTCCTTGTCTTCCCCATATCAAGTCCCATGTACTTGAGCGCGATTTTAATTGGTACTGGTCCGCCGTACCTGCAGAAAATTCTTGAGAGCTTTTGAACCTTCAACTGCTGTTTCCTAGCCTCCGCGAGATTACCCTCCCTAACGGCCCTGTAAACCTTTTGCCAGATATCGGGGTAAATCTGTGCGCTTGCGAGAATCATCCCGCTGCATCCTCCTGCGAGTGCAGGAAGTACGACCTCATCATGACCGACGACGATATCGATCTTGTCGCCAACCTTTTCGAGGACTTCCATTGTGTAAGTTAGATTCCCTGACGAATCTTTCAAACCGACGATGTTGTCGATCTCGGCAAGGTCCTCGATAACTCTCCGTGGGAGATAGCCACCGACTGCCTGCGGGATGTTGTACATGATGATTGGAATGTCAACTGCTCGCGATAGCTGGTAAAAGTGTTCATAGATTCCTTTGTCGGAGGGATGAAGGAAATAGGGTGTGACGACAAGGCAAGCGTCAGCACCAGCGTCTTCTGCATACTTTGACAACTCGATAACGTTTCGGGTACAAGGATCACCGGTTCCAGCAATGACAGGTTTCTTGCCATTTGCTTCGTCAATGCAGATGTCGAAAATTCGTTTTCTCTCTTCGTACCTCATGTATTCAAATTCACCGGTTGTACCGCAGGGAACGAATCCGTCGACGTGATCGAATACACTTCTGATGAGAGCACGAAAAGCCTCCTCGTTAAGTTCCTCCTTTTTGTCAAAAGGGGTAACGAGAGCGGGATAAACTCCTCGGAGCCTGAATTTCTTGCTCATGAATTCAATCCTCTGCCTCTGCATAGAGAACGAGGGATATTAAATTAAGGCCTGTTTGGACAATCGAGCGATAATTTCCGGAGTTGAATTGATCATAATTCTGGCAATAAGAACGCCAGGAATTTTGATTCGAATCCACTATCGATTTACTTCATGTTTGTTGCCGAGAGTGATCGGTTTCCTTATTCTTTCAATCATAAAATGGTGACTGAGTTCGAATCGTCGATCATCCGTCACGTGAACGCGTGAAGGCTGAGCTCGATTGTGTTTCGTATAATCTTCGAAAGAGTGTGTTAGACGACAGTGATCTTGCCATAGAAAGTTCTGCGTATCTTTTCATATTGGGTTCGATAATATCTGACCGCTGCTGGCATGAAATTGAGGACGTCTTGTGCTGTCATCCCATCCTGTCCGATCGTTTCTGCGGCCATGTCACCGGCAAGTCCATGTATGAAAACGCCAGCTTTCACAGCTTCCTCAATCGGCAATCCAAGTCCGTACATCGCCGCGATGCTTCCCGTTAAGACATCGCCGCTACCAGCTGTAGACATGCCTGAATTGCCAGCCATATTGATATAGACCCTGCCATCGGGATAGCCTATAAATGAGATTCCTTCTTTCAGGACGATAATTGCATTTAGATCCTTCGTCGTTTTCTGAACAATACCTATCCTATCTTTCCTGACTTCGGAAGTCTTTATGCCAGTGATTCTTGACATTTCGCCTGTATGGGGGGTAAGAATTGTTGTTGTTTTCCTTTTTCTAACGCAGTCGAGATTCTTTGCGACAGCAGTGATACCGTCACCGTCGATGAGAATGGGTTTTTCGATTCTTTCAGTTAGCCATCTTACTAACTCCTGCGTCTCTTCATTCAGTGAAAGACCAGGTCCAATGATTACCATATCCATCTTGTTTGCAAGTTCGAGCAGTGATTCCTTGTTCTCGAGTGCGATACTACCGGTCTCGGTCTCCTTTTGAGGAATGATAACGATCTCGCTTCCCTTACTGGCAATGAAGGATGATACGGAGATCGGCGTCGCGAGCCTCGAGTACCCCCCGCCAGCCTTGAGAAAGCTCATTGCTGAGAAGTAAGGAGCACCGAGATAGGCTCTGGCGCCAGCGATGAAGAGCATCTCACCAAAAGTTCCTTTGTGCGCATCCTGTTTTCTTGGAGGGATCTCCTGAGGGATGCTGATCTCGACCTTTATTGAATCATCATTATAAAGTGCTGGAGGAAATGAAATATGTGAGACGAACAGCTTTCCTGAGTGCTCGTATCCCGGGTGAACGACATTGCCGATCTTCGGAAGACCGAATGTGATCGTGTAATTTGCTTTTACTGCAGCCCCCATCACGAGTCCGCTATCCCCACTTATACCCGATGGAATGTCAACGCTGAAAATTGGCTTCTTGCAGCGATTGATGAGTTCGATGACTTCTTTGAAAAGTCCTGAGACCTCTTTCACAATACCGGTACCTAAGATTGCATCGATGACCGCATCGCATTGTGCAATTGCCGAGGCAGCATCTTCGGGGGAGTTGACCAAAGCAATTTCTAAATTCCTTCGTTCGACCATTTCAAGATTCTTTTTTGCGCTCCCCTTGAACTCATCTTTCTGGCGCAGTAGAAATACCTTGACTCTGCCTCCGCTTGAATCAATTTTTCTGGCAACAGCGAGACCGTCGCCACCGTTGTTTCCGGGGCCGCAAAACACGACAAAATTCTTTCCCGCGACGCCATTCATTTCATTCATAATGACTTCATAAACAGCAAGAGCTGCATTTTCCATAAGTAGAAGCTCGTCAATTCCGTATTTCTCAATGGCTTGTCGATCCATCTCTCTCATTTGGGCTACGGTGGTTACTTTCATCCTTCCCACCCGTTAAAGTCATGTCTTTCTTACTTTAAGTAGAAACTGCTCAAATTTCTTTAAGTTAGGATGCTATTGAAAATTATCTTATTATAGTGCTTCACAACAAACCATTTCTAAGTGAGCTGAGCGGACGTTCCCAAAAATTTGCTTTCCTGGATCCGAGCAATGACCATCCCGATACGGATAAAGATCTTCGCTTCGTGGTTACAGGATTCGAATTCTTAATTCAGTTAATTAATCAAACGAAAAAAAAACAAAAAATGCAAAATGTCATAATCCGGTCGAAAGTGGTGAACTTCAATAACTGCAAATGAGAAAGATTCAACGAGGAGATCGCGTATGGAGATTCTAAGAAAGGAAGATTAGGGATGAGTCCGATGCCGAGGGAAAATCCGCGCCGTCTTTCGGACAAGGAGATCGAAAGGTACTCGCGCCAGATCGTTTTGGATAAGATCGATTATCATGGGCAGCGGCGGCTTATCGAAGCGAAGGTCTGTGTTGTGGGCCTAGGCGGGTTGGGATCCCCCGTCGTTTTTCAGCTAGCGGCGATGGGCATCGGCCATCTTCGTTTGGTTGACTGTGATGTCGTCGAGCTGTCAAATCTCCACCGCCAGTACCTCTATGATGTTAGTAACTTGGGCTATCCAAAGGTGGAAGTTGCGGCAAGAAAAATCCACGAGTTAAATCCGGAGATCGAGATTGAACCATCGACAGTTGCAGTGAATTCTGGCACGGCGGAAGAGGTGATCAGAGGCATGGATGTTGTTGTAGACGGCCTGGATCGAATAACGCCACGATATGCGATTAATAGAGCATGTGTGAAAGCACGCATTCCATACGTCTTCGGAGCGGCTATCATGACGTATGGCACCGTGAAGACTATAATCCCTCACGAGAGCGCGTGTCTTGAATGTTTCCAAGGAGGTATCGAGGAGGCAAATGTTGAGAGATGCGCAGTTGTCGGTGTTCACCCATCAGTGTTAGGAATCATTGCAAGCGTTGAAGTCTCGGAAGCTGTTAGGATTGCACTTGGAGAAAAGCCTCAGCTAGCTGGCAAGCTGTTATGTTGTGATATTTGGGACATGAAGTTCGATGAGATAGAGATCCAAATGTCTGAGGACTGCCAAGTCTGTGGATCCAAATCATATTCGCCACCATCGCCGTTGAAAGAGCCTCTGGTTACCGAACTCTGCGCAAGGGATGGGAAAAGAAGTCTCCTCATTGCACCGAGACATAATCTTAACATCAATATGGGGGAACTGAAGTCATGCTTATTACAGGAGAAGGCAACGATCCAGATAAACGCAGAACTCGGTGTGACATTCAGTTTTGATCGAGGCATAAAAGCCAGTTTTCTGAAGAGTGGGGTAGCGGTGATTGAAGGTATAGATGAGGTCGATAGTGCACTATCCTTTTACGAGAAAATCATTGTCGATGGATTAGCGATTCCCAGGTCGCAAGTCTTTTGTGATTAATTTGGGTATTTGAATTTATTTAGGGTATTCAATGAAATTAACTGCTAGTTCGAATTATCTACTGTTTAGTTGAATTGAAAGAATACTTTGCATGTTTCAATTTGACAAATATCATTTGAATTCAAAATAACACATATCTAGAATGAGGCGGAGAAATGGGCTCACCCGGATTCGAACCGGGGAACTTCGCCGCTCTCAGCCATCGGATGACATGTGAGGGCGACGTCATAACCACTAGACCATGAGCCCAGAATCCGAAAAAGATCAATCTTCTATTAATGTTTGACGGTCTGTCTCATACTGGCTATCATTCAGTAATAACCTGTGTCGCTCTGAACACGCCATCGCTGAAGAGCAGAGAGAAGTACCCTGTTTTGTGATTCGTACTTCTGATCTTAACCGCCCTGATCCTGCGTTGAATGTCAGTCTCACCAATTTCCTGCAGTTTCAAACTAATGACGCCATCCGCAAGATATCCTTCGTCATATTTGTTTTCAAGCATTTTCTCTGGAGAGGTCTCGGATATGAGGAATGAAGTGACGCCGAGATTCCTTAGCCATTCGAAAAGATAGAAGAGCTCTGTACGTCGGTTTTCACCCATCTGGGCGGCCATTTCCAGCACATCAAGAGAGTCCACCACAAGTAGCTCGTACCCAATGCTTCGTTTGAGGCTATCTGCATACATCTTAAAGACTTGCAACCAGGTCCCCTTTGCGCTCAACTGAGTTAGACTTTTCCTGATGAGTCCAAGGTCTAGTATGTGAATGAATTCTTTTGCCCTCTCATCATCCATTCCCATACTTACCATCTGTTGCATCAGATTATCTTTCGATTGCTCAAGTGTCATGTAGACGCTCTTGATTCCGTTTTGCAATGCGTTATGATAAAGGATGCTATAAGCAAGGGAAGACTTCATCGTCCCAGGTGTTCCCGTGATCAAAACAACCTGACCCTTTGGAATACCTCCCTGAAGGTTCTCATCAAAATTGTGGATGAAAGTCCGGACTCTTTCAATGTGCACCATACTTTTCCATCCCGCAAATATCGGTTACGACATCTGGAATATTTAATCTTTCGTCACCATCTCGCTCGCAACATTCACTTTAAGGAGAATCATGGCTGTTTACAATCGGCACAGATATGTTGAACCGCGACCCATCATGCGAGAACGAAAAGAAGCGCGGATCGATATTCGCACCCCTCATTTTCATCACCCTTAACCAGCGCTGCATTCGCCCGTGATCAAGTTCTTTCATTTGTAGTTCGATCACCCCATCAGCTAGATAAACCTCGCTCTCGACGTTTTCGAGTAGTGAGGTGATCGGGTTTTCTGAAATTACGAAAACCGTAATGTCCAGCGACTTGAACCAGTCAAAAAGATCCTTCAGATCCTGCCTTGTAAATTGATAATCAGCTAGCGACTTGAAAGATTCTAGCGAATCGAGCACAAACAGCTGAAAGTCCCATTCCTTTTTGACATTGCTCACATACCTCATAAGGATACTGCGCCAGTCACCTTTCTCCTTGGCCATTCGCTTACGTAAATCAATCATATCCACAACCATTAGATGGTCTCTCGATTTCTCTCTTGGCATCCCTAATCGTTCCATCTGTCGAATCAGCGACTCCCGACTTTGTTCAAGTGAAAAATACATGCTGTTGATATTATCTGAGACGGCGCAGTTGTGAAGAATCGCATAGGAAAGTGTTGATTTCATCGTACCTGCCGTGCCGTTGATAAGGACAACGCTGCCCTTCGGTATTCCCCCATCGAGGGCCGCATCGAGTCTTTCGATATGCGTTCGGATTCTCACGTCATCAAGCTTTTCTGGAAATCCGGCTCCAATCTGAACGTCGATTTCTTTCTTAAGCTCATCGATCAACTTACTAATATCCACAGCGCCAGCGACAATCTCCTTCGGCTCTTCGGCAACTCCTTTTTCTGCAATTTTTGTTTCGCTCGTAACTCTCTTTTCAAAAGAAGCCTCTGCTGCTTTCAGCTGTTGTTCAAGCTGTGAAAGCCTCTCAAACCTCTCTCGTAACTCCTCCTCCACTTGTTTTTTCATTTTTGCTAAACCTTCTTCGAGCGCCTTTTGATAATCTTCTCTCAACGCGAGGAGTCTTTCAAATTCTTCCGTGCTCATTCTCATCTTTCTGCCGGAATCTGTTGAAATCTCGAGTTCCCTCATGCTTTTCTCAAGCTTCTCTGCAAGTGCATCGAGTTCCCTCTCCCTTTCTTTTAGCACTTTTTCACGAGCGCGAAGCTCCGCTTCAAATTCTGTGCACCGTTTCATCGCTTCTTCCAGTGCACGATTATCCTTTTCGAGAGATTCGATCGCTTCCGTCAATCGCTTTTCTCTTTCCATCAGTTCCTTTTCTTTTCTGGCAATCTCCTTCTCCTTTTGGGTCAATAGCTGCTTCTGTCGTGAAAGTGAAAGATATTCCGATTGTCCGAAGACAACAGGTATTTCTTCCTCACTGATAACCTTCTCAACAGTCACTGAAACGGGCAAAGTTTCTGACTGCGGCTCAATCGGCTTCAAAATCTCGCCGCATCGATCACATTGAATATCATCAGGTTTGATGCCTGCGCCGCATCTAGGGCACTCGTAGCGTTTCTTCATTAATTCACCAGGCCTCATTCGCTGATGACTTTTGTTACCTGGAATCTGTTACCGCTAAACAATAATGTGTAGTATGAAGGATCGTGATTCGTTTCTCTCATTTTGACGCATCGAATGCGCCTTTGAGTTTCCACATCTCTGACAACCTGCATTTTCAGGGTGATAACCCCGTCAGAAAGATACCCTTCGCCAAAAGTACCCTCGAGGATCCTCTCAGGCGAAGCCTCAGAAATCAGGAAAACGGTGGCATTGAGTTCTTTTAGCCATTGGAACAGGTAAAAAAGCTCCGTCCTTTTGTTTGATATTTCTGACATCGTTTCAAGCACATCGAGCGAATCGATCGCTAGCAACTCATATCTCAGGTTTTCGCTTAAATTCTGCAAATAAGCTTTGAAAACTTGAAGCCACGAACCAGCACCAGAGATTTGTTTTAATTTCTTTCTGATCAAACTAAGATCAAGAACATGTAACTTGTCCTTGACAGATTCTGTTGGCATTCCCATTTTTTCCATCTGTCGGAGGAGGCTTTCCCGCGATTGCTCCAAAGTCACGTAAACGCCAGTTTTCCCATTTTCAAGCGCATGATGATAAAGAATATAGTATGTGAGCGAGGATTTCATCGTTCCAGGGGTGCCAGCAATGAGAACAATATGTCCAGCGGGTACCCCACCCTCCAGTATCTTGTCAAATCCGTCGACAAAGGTCTTGATCCTTTCGTTTGAATTCAATAGAACCCCTCCGAGTCGGCTTCCGAACATCGTTCGTGCCGAACTATTTTCTTTCATATAGCGAATAATACTAAAAGATATTGGAAGTTAATATCATTCTTGATAATTTCCTTTAGGCCTCCCCCCTGATGACAACCCTTTTCACATATGATTTCGCGATTTCAGCCATTCTTCTGATTTTCTCCGTGGGATATGGATTAAGTGCACTCAATCGCTCATCAATCGTGTTTTTCGGACGGAACTGCTGGAGTGCATACTTCCTTGCTCCACCAATGAACGCGGCGATCGATTCAATATCGTCCTCATTAAGAAAGATTGGCACAACGGTCGTTCTGAATTCGTAGTCAATCCCAGATTCCATAATCAGAGATATCGATCTCTTTATCTCCTCGAGCGGCGCTTCGATACCAGAAACGTCATTGTATTTTTCGTTGAGCGGGGCTTTGATATCCATTGCGATGAAATCGAGAAGTTCGTCTTCCATCAGATCTTTGATCACCTCAGGTCGACTACCATTGGTGTCAAGCTTGATTTTCATTCCCAGATGGCGGAGCCATGTGATCAGATCTCTCAGATCTTTGTGAATCGTTGGCTCGCCGCCAGTGATAACTACACCGTCGAGAAAATCCTTGTTTGCTCTGATATACGATTCAATTTCTCCTAGAGAAATCTCCTCGAGACTATCTGGATTGATCACGAGATCTCTATTGTGACAAGCGGGACAACGGAAATTGCAACCCGGAAGGTAGATCGTCGAGGCGACACAACCGTCCCAGTCGACCAACGATGTTTTTGAAAAGCCTACGATTCTCATTGTTTATCTGAAATGAGCATCAGGGATAAATCATTCTTGCTATTACATATCGCAGAAACGAAAAAGAGTCGATAAAGATCTTAAAGATTGCTAATATTTTCATTTCGAAAAGGAAGAAATCTCATCCAGCAAGAGAATGCGTCGAGAGAGATTCGTGTGAGCTGATCGATGGGAAATTGTCATGGATCGCGATTTACGCTGAAGATGGCGCGTTATATTTATTGATTTGATAAGAGAGGCGAGTCCCGCAATCATCGACATTTTCCACCATAAGATTTTGAGATAGCGGGAAAGCAACTGACTTCATGAGAACTCCAATCCGACGCTTTATTGGTTATATTAGTATGATTCAGAATTGGAAGATGAGATGGAGAATCGGGAGGAAAATTGGTGGAAATCGATTTATTAATTGAACAGAGAATGAATTAATTGGGAGCTTCAGTGAATATGTTTCTTTGATGCGCTACGTAAATATGAAAAGAAATATTCAAGATATGATCACTTCCAAACAACTCTCTAAGGCTCTTTCATCCTCATCTGAACAGCTCTTGATTTGCTAGTTCGCATCGCTAAGACATCATCCAATAAAAAACTGAATGGACTTATTGACCTCTTTGAAATCTTTCGTTTGATGGTGATTTCATTCGAATCAAAAGATTTTTCATCAATCGGCGCTTAACACGAGAGCTTGGGGGTACTGATTTGTCGGGCAAACCAGTTGCCGTCATAGGGGGTGGCATTTCTGGCGTGCAAGCCGCGCTCGATGTTGCAAATGCTGGGGTACGAGTGTTATTGATCGAAAAAGGCCCTGCACTCGGTGGTCATATGGCTCAGCTCGACAAGACTTTCCCAACGAACGATTGTTCCGCCTGCATTCTCTCTCCAAAACTCGTCGAGGCAAGCAGACATCCACTCATTACAATCATGACGATGTCTGAGGTGATTGCCTTAGAGGGTGAAGCACCAAACTTCAAATTGACGATTCGCAAAATGCCCAGATATGTGCGTGAGGATCGATGCGTAGCATGCGGGATCTGCGCAGAAAAATGTCCTGTAAAGGTATCAAATGAATTCGACGAAGGTCTTGGAGAGAGAAAGGCGATTTATCTTCCATATCTACAGGCAGTCCCTCTCAAGTATCTTATTGATTCGTTTCACTGCCTCTTCTTGAATAAAAAGAAATGTGGCGTTTGCAGTAAAGTTTGTCCCGCAAATGCGGTTGATTTTGATGCGAAGCCAGTGACTGAGGTTCTAGAGGTCTCATCAATCATTGTCGCTGCGGGATTTGAGCTCTTAAACCCTTCCAAACTTCTTTCTTTGCAATGCGTACAAAATCCCCGCATACTTACGTCGCTCGAATTCGAACGTCTTCTCAGCGCATCGGGGCCCACAGGCGGCAAATTGATCATCCCGGGACTAAACAGGGCGCCGAAACGCATTGTTTTCGCCCAGTGTGTCGGTTCAAGGGATTCAAGATTTCGCCCTTATTGTTCAAGATTTTGCTGCATGACTTCTATTAAACAGGGAATGGTCGCGCTTGAGCACGAACCGTCGATCGAGAGCATCTGGATTTGCCATATGGGTCTTCGAACTTACGGTAAGGGATTTGATCGCTATCTGGCAAGGGCAAGAAAAGAGGGCATCAAATTCATTAAGGGAAAGGTTGCGGAGATTCTGGAAGATGGTGAAGGGGTTCAAGTTAGAGTTGAGGATGTGAGAACTGGAATGATTGAGCTCCTTAAGGTCGACATGGTCGTCCTCGCTATTGCCGCATCTCCACCAAAGGACCTATCAGATCTCGCGAAGGTCCTCGGCATCAAAATTGCCAGCGATGGCTTTATCGCAACCGATAAACCCTTTTCGGTCAAAACAGCAAGGGAAGGCATTTTTGCGGCGGGATGTTGCACAGGTCCAAAGGACATCTCAGACAGTGTCGCCACAGCGTCTGCTGCCGCCTCTCATGCCCTTATAATTTCGCGAGAACTAATGAGATTGGAGAGCGGAACGGCGACAAAAAGTATTGCTGGAGAAAAGAAAATCGAATCTCCGAAATCGGAAGAACCTAGAATTGGCGTCTTCGTCTGCAGATGTGGGACAAATATCGCGTCAATTGTTGATGTCGGAAAAGTCGTTGAGGCTGTGAGATTAGATCCTGGTGTTGCATACGTGGGTGAGCATCTTTTTATGTGTTCTGACAGCGCTTTGACGATGCTGTTAGAACTGATTCATCAGGAGAGGCTCAACAGAATCGTCGTCGCGTCATGCACACCACGGACACATGAATCACTGTTCCGTGCGACGATTGAAAGAGGTGGGCTTAATCCGTACCTTTTCGAAATGGTCAATATCAGGGAGCAGTGCGCTTGGGTTCATCGGTCTGAACGTGAGCAGGCGACAAGAAAAGCGATCGCGTTGATCAAAGCTGCAATTGCTAAAGCATCGTTGCTAGAACCTCTGGAGCCCGGTGCAATCGAGGTGAAAAATCGGGCGTTGATCGTTGGGGGAGGACCAGCTGGTTTGAAAGCCGCATCGGATCTTCTCCAGCAAGGATTTGACGTAGTGCTTGTAGAGAAGTCCAACAAACTAGGTGGCTCACTGCTCTCGATCAAAAATCTCGATATCGAATTTGATGGCAGCGAAAAACTTCAAGCCCTTCTTTCGCTAGTCGATGAAAAGAGGTTCACGGTGTGGACGAACTGTACCATTAAGGTAATTAACGGCACAGTCGGTGATTTCAACGTCGTCTTATCTAATGGCACTGAAATTCACGCTGGTGTGATTATTCTGGCGCCTGGAGCATCACTCCGATCCAACAATCAGAAACTCATCGGAGATTCCATCACAACTGTCGAACTCGATCAAAGAATTAAACAGAATGATTTTCTTCCAGAACATATCACATTCATCCAATGTCTTGGTGCGAGAAACGAAAAACGCGGTTGCTCGAGGTTTTGTTGTTACAAGACTTTGCTCCAGGCAATCGAATTACGCCGAATGGGAAAGGAAGTCAACATTTTATACATTGACCTAATGTTTTACGAACGGGGCACGGAGGAATTATTTTATGAGGCATGCCTCGAAGGCGTGCGCTTTTTTGAATATGACACGATTATAGGTTTTCAAAATAACCGGCTTATTTTTAATTCCGTTCTAGACGGGTTGATTTCATTGGAAACGGATCTTGTTGTTGAAGCTGACATTCTTGTCCCTGGAGATTCGATTGCAGAACTCAGCTCAATTATGAAGGTTCCGACAGACGAGGAGGGATTTTTTCTGGAAAAACATCCCAAACTCGCTCCAGTTGAATTTTCAACCGAAGGAATTTTCGTCGCGGGTTGCGCCCAATATCCAAAGAATCTCGGCGAGGCAATAACTCAGGGTTCTGCAGTCGCGGCGAAGGCCGCTGCGGTACTCTCAAAAAAGAAAATGTTGACGTCTCCATTGATCTGTGTTGTAGATGAAAACAGATGCAGGGGATGTGGTGAGTGCGAAGCAATCTGTGAATTCGGAGCTGCTAGACTGATTATCGAAGGGTCGACTAGAAAATCAAGAATTAATGGAACAATTTGCAAAGGCTGTGGCACATGCGCAGCTTCCTGTCCCACTAATGCAATCGAGGTCAGGGGTTTTTCACACGATCACATGAAAAGGATGATCACCGCATTACTGGGAGGATGCGAATGACCTGGTTTCCAAGAATCATCGCATTCTGCTGCAACTGGTGCGCGTATGCGGGTGCGGATACAGCAGGTCTGTCGAGATTTCAATATCCTCCGAGTATTAGCATCCTTCGTGTCATGTGCACAGGTCGGATTGAACCATCAATGATTCTTAAGTGCTTTGAGCAAGGTGCCGATGGTGTCATGGTTTTGGGATGCCATCCAGGGGATTGTCATTACATTTCTGGCAATGAATGCGCAAGGAGCAGAATTGAAACGACCTGGGAAATCATGGAGATTCTTGGCATTGATAGAAAAAGACTGTTATTGAAATGGGTATCTGCATCTGAAGGCGCTCTTTTTGCTGAGACAGCAAAAGATTTCACAGAAGTGATACGATCGCTCGGCCCTCTCAGGGGTGAATCTTAAGATGATCAGGGATAAAATTGAAGAATATGGGCTAAAACAATGTATTGATTGCGGAAAGTGTTCATGGGCTTGTCCAGTATCTCACCGCCAAAACGATTTTTCGCCGCGAATGGTCGTTGAACGTCTCTTAGCCAGCGATGAGCATCTGCAAAGCAGAGAGATATGGGATTGTTTCACCTGCGGGACTTGTGGTGCCCTCTGTAATTCAAGTGTTCGGTTTCATGAGTTCATGAGAACGATGAGAAAGCTTTCTATCGCACGTGAATCCCCGATGACGACTCATGGCGATATATTTCATCTCATCTCACGCCTTTCTTCAAAGCCTTATCTCCATCCAAAAACATCAAGCTGGTTGGCTTCTGATTTGAAGATAAACAAGAACTCGAAGGCATTATTATTCGTCGGCTGCACGCCTTACTTAAATATCATTTTCAAACACCTCAATATCGATTTCCTTGAAATTCCGAGGGCTGCGGTGAAGCTCCTGAATGCGATCGGCATTGAACCGAATATCTTGGAGTCGGAAAGGTGTTGTGGGCACGATCAGTATTGGCTTGGGGATGACGAGTTATTCCTCCAGCTCGCCGAATTGAATTTGAAAGCGATCGGATTATCAGGCGCAGAAGAGGTCATCGCATTCTGCCCTGAGTGTTACTCGACACTAAAGTTCGTTTATCCTCAGTTTTTCGGTCCGCTCGATTTCGAAGTGAAGAATCTGACGGCGATGATGGGTGACGCAGTTGCTGACGGAACTCTCACTCTGGAAAAAGATGACACACTTTCGACAACTTTTCACGATCCTTGCCGATTAGCCAAGCATTCAAAAATTATCGACGAACCAAGAAGGATCTTACATTCGATCAGCAATCTTTTTGAAATGCCAAAGTCTGGGCATACCAGTGTATGTTGTGGTGTCGCGTGTTGGGTGAATTGCGACTCATGGACAAAAGATTGGCAACTGGAGCGAATTAAGGAGGCAAGGACAACTGGAGCTCGAACACTTGTTACGGCCTGTCCGAAATGTCTAGCGCATCTTTCATGCGCTCAGTATGAAAAGAACAATTGTGGAGAATCTCATCGTTTCAATATCGTTGATATTCACGTTCTCACGGCCTCTCGGATGTTGTTCAAAAGGTGAAGAAGACGAAAAAAGAATTTTCTTGTTGGGATTAAAAATAGAATTATAAAGAAAAGGAGTTTATGCATTCCAAACGATTGCCAGCAAACCACCGATGAAGCCGAGGATCATCCCGATGATGAAACCCCCGCCAATGACGATGCTTAGCAGTGAGAAAATCAGGATGATGACACCCCATGTGATATTATCTTCCGGACGTTGACTCAATTTGATTGCAGCTATCAAAACAACTAATCCAAGAATCAATCCAGCAATTAGAACAATGATCCCTGCTGGAATGAACATGAATGTCATGACAGCGCCAAGAATTGCAACGATTAACCCGTTGATCATGATGAAAACGCCTGCAATCATTGAAAGGATAATTGCCCCTTCTGGTCTCGTCTTTCGCGGATGCTGCATCGAATAACTCTGTTGATATGGCATCTGATATTGTTGCTGTCCAGTCGGTTGGCTTTCTTGAACTGGAAGTTGCGCTCCACACTTCGCGCAGTAACTCGCTGTAGAAAGCATTCTTTCTCCGCAATACGGGCAGAATCTTACATCATCTCTCAATACGACACCTGCGTCGGAAAGAGGGTTCTTACTTTAATATTTTAGCGCCTAACTACGGAATTAGCCTAGCGATTGGTAACAGCTCTAAACTGTTTTCTTATTTCTTGTCGCTTTCTCCGAAGATGATCTCCCCTTTCATTTTATTTTTCATATGGCCGCCTGGACCACCTCTTTCAATCCTCGCTTTTTCGATGCAATCTTCGCTATCACAGACGAATGCTGCGAAGAGAAAATGCTTTGCCTGCCTCCCACAGAACTGGCATTTCTCTTTCTCGATATCCATGATTATTTGGTATTGCGGTCGTTTGTTTTGATGCTTATGGTATTTCTCGCAGCAATTCTTTTTAAATTCTCTCAGAGGAAAAGAGTATAAACGAGCGGATTTATCAGCGTCTACTGTGAAAAAATCCGTTTTTGATCCTTTCCTTCCCGTGGCCCTTGTAAAAGTTTGGTCCGATCTGGGTCTCTGGAAATGTCATCAATGCGGGCAATGTTCCGCCGTCTGCCCAAGCCAACAGCACGGTGGCATTCATGCTAGAGAAATAATCGAACGAGCGTTATTGGGTGCAATCAATGTTGAAGATGAAGGCATTATATGGTTGTGCATGATGTGCCAGAGCTGCACGGAAAGGTGCCAACTAGATGTTAACCCCTCGTTCGTCATCACAATGGTTCGAAATCTTGCTTCAGAAAGAGGTAACATTCCGCAGCAGTATGTGGACGAGGCGAAATTATTCATGAAAACCGCTCTTTCATTTCCGAAAACAGGTTTGACGAAAAAGATGAGAAGCGAAATGAAGCTTGACGATTTTGATATCGATCAGGGAGCGCTAACTGAGATTTCATTCATTGTGAATAAAACTCGATTGGGGAGGCTGGAGCTTTGAACGACACATTTTATCTTTTTCGTGGTTGTCTCATCCCTACGAGACTCCCCTTTCTCGAACGATCCTCCCTCTTTGTTTTGGATAAGATGCAGGTTGACTATCAGCCGCTTCCCAGTGCAACATGCTGTGTTGAACCAATCGGATTGAAGTCGCTCGCTCTTGATACGTGGTTGGTTGTAGCCGCAAGGTTACTTTCCATCGCCGAAGAAAAAAATCGGAATATCCTCACGCTGTGCAACGGTTGCTTAATGTCGCTCAAAGAAGCAAAACACGCACTTGAATCGCAAGGCGTGAAAGATCGCGTCAACGAAGTGCTTGCAGACATCGGTAGAAGATATACTGGCAAAATCGATATCATTCATCTCGTAGATTTAATCGCTGAGAATAGAACGAAGCTTAATGAGCTCGTCGTGAGGAAAAACACTGGAATGCGCGTCGCAATTCATCCGGGATGTCATCTTGTCCGGCCTACTGAGTTGACCTCACATGATCAGACTTACTATACGCGGATACTCAGCGAAATTGCTTGTTCTCTCGGTGCTGATGTTGTTGTGCAAGAGGATTGGCCAAAATGTTGTGGTGGCGGAGTCTCGAGCATTAACGAGGGGCTGTCATCGGCGGTACTAAATGAATTGATCAGTGAGTTCGCCGCGGCTGGAGCGAATTACATTTTGACGCCATGCCCTTTCTGTTTCATTCAATTTGACCTTAGGCAAAAACAAGGTATTCCAGTTCTCTATTTTTCCGAATTTCTGGCACTTGCATTGGGGGCATCGCCGGAAGAAATTGGATTGCGATATCATAAAACAAGAGTTGTTCTCTAGGGGGTCTCAGGCGCCCTGACGCTTGTGATCTCGAGGCTAAAATGGATGGCCTTTGCGGAGTGCGTGATCCATCCAAGTGAAAGAATGTCCGCATGTCTAGCATATTTCGGCGCCGTCGCAGGCGTCAAGCCTCCCGATACCTCGACGAGAATCCGATCGTTGAGCCTCTTCACAGCAAGGAACGCAACTTCGACCTGTTCTGGTGGCATATTGTCTAACATGATGATATCGGCCCCAGCCTTGGCTGCTTCCACTGCTTGTTCGATCGTTTCGACCTCGACCTCGATTTTTTTTGTGAAGGAAACGCTTTTCGCTTTCGATACAGCTTCAGTGATACTTCCAACGATTCTTAGATGATTATCTTTGATAAGAATCGCGTCATCGAGCCGATAACGGTGAGGATCTCCTCCCCCGATGATGACTGCCTTTTTTTCGTATTTTCTGAATCCCGGTGTGGTCTTCCTCGTCGCGGCGATTTTTATATGTGGGTTAAATTTTCTACACTCCTTTAGAATATCATTTGTGGCAGTCGCTATGCCACTCATTTTCATAAGGAAATTAAGCGCAAGTCTCTCTCCAAGCAGAATTTTTTTCAAAGATCCTTCGAGGACAAGAACGTCTTCTCCTTTCGTGACTCTATCCCCATCTCTTGCCATCGGAAATGTGTTAACCCCGAGCCTTTCAAAGATCTCGATTGCCTCTTCAAGACCTGCGAGAACACCGTCTTCATTCGCGATGATTTTTGCATTGCCTACTTCATCATTGAGAAGGATGTCGCTTGTGATATCCCCAAAACCTACGTCCTCCTTAAGGTAGTCAGTAATCTCATTCATCCAAGTTATGATGGAAATTTTCTAATATAAATCTATTCATTATCTGGCTAAATCCCATTTCAATTCTATCATTGCCTGTACTATTTCAACAGTACTACTTTTCTCAACCAGAATTTCCCACATCTCTTCTTTCTGTTGTGATTGTGTTATAAACTTCGTAGCAGGGACTTACCTTTCTATCAAGAATTGAAGCACGACGCATTAAACTCATTAACTTTACACTTTTATGACCTGCCCAGCGGCAATGAAAAAGGCTTACAGATATTCATCCTAACTGAGATCAGATCCTTTTATGAAGGTGCTTATCTCTCAAAAATACCGAGTGCGAGCCCGGGTTTTTTTTCGGACTGAAAAACTCATCAATAATTTTTTTTAGGCCAAATGGCTCCTAGTGATTTTTACTGGCGCAAGGAGCGATGAAGGTTTGTTTATTAAGATCAAACATGACATCTTTTCAGGTATTTTGAGAAATAGAGTCGGGTGGAATGGCCACGGAGGTGACTTTCTTCAAATGAAGGGGAGAAGCAAGTTCATTTATTTTCAGTGAAACAGTGGGGCCTAATATCTTCGCACCTAACTGCGCCCCTTCGTAAATCTCTTTGTACGATAGTTAAAGAAACTGGACACTAACCTAATTCAAATTCTTCCCCCGGTTTCGGAAGATATACGTTGAATTCCCCTTCTAATTCCTTTGCGAGAATCTCTCTGTTCTCGCTGTGGCACAATACAACATTTCTTGGCGAGCAGGCACGGATAAATGCGATCAATTCGTTGTGATCCGAGTGTGCTGACAAGTCGAATGCTTCCACCTCACACTTGATCTTTTCTTTTACACCGTAAATATCGATCATTCCCGTTTCGATGAGCTGTCTACCATTCGATCCTTCGACCTGATAGCCAGTCAAAAGAATCGCGCTTTTTCGGTCATCTTTGAGATCTTTTAGGTATTCCATCACGGGGCCGCCATCAAGCATACCACCAGTTGTCACGATAACCTCCCCTTTCTTCGCGCGCTCTCGACCCGCTGGGGTTCTCACTTCCTTGAATCTGCTTTTCGCAATTCTGAGATTCTTCTCAGAGCGCAGGTATTCCGGTTGGTCCAAGTAAAGTCGTGTGATCGTTCTTCCCATACCATCTACCCACATATCGTATTTTTCATTTTTCAAAATGAGCATGACCTCTTGTGTTCTTCCGACGGCGAAGCATGGAATGATGGCCTTGCCTCCGCGGTGTACGACTTCTTCGATCTTCTCGAGGAATCTTTTTTCGGTCTTTGTCCTGTTCGGATGAGTTCTGCCAGCATACGTTGCCTCAATGATGAGATTGTCACATTTTACTGGATGTGCTCCCCAAACGAGTTGAGTGTTTCTTGTATTGATATCGCCAGTGAATAGCGTCACATCGTCGCCTCTCAATTCGTACATCGCAGCACCAGGTATATGTCCAGCACTATGCATCTCTACTTCAAATCCGGCCACATCTACAGTCTCACCAAATTCCATCGTGGTGAAATTCCTCAGGGCCATCTTGATATCTGTGTTTTCAAACGGTCTCGGGTATCCTTCCGAATCGGCAACCTTGAGAGCATCTTCTAGTAAAACTCTCGTTATTGCCATTGTCGATGAGGTTGCAACAATTTCTGTATCATATCTCTTGCAAAGCCATGGAACCATACCGCTGTGATCCAAGTGGCAATGAGATAAGAACGCATAATCAACGGGAGGACTCGGCATTGGATACTGAGGTGGCTTTGAAGGTCTCATACCGTATTCAAGAAGCAAATTCGCATCTCTGTGTCGCAGGAATATACCCATTCTTCCGACAACATCAGCTCCGCCTAGAAATTTGATCTTCATGTTAAACAGCTCCAATACATTCTCTTACTCGCCCATAATCTGTATGATAACTTTTCGGCTCCTTTTTCTAATGTCCAATTCCACGAGAACAACCTGCTGCCATGTCCCCAGGTCGGGAGAACCCCCAGAAAACGGGATGGTTATAGAGGTTCCGAGAAATGATGATCTGATATGAGAATGTCCATTGTCGTCTCCCCAAGCTTTGTTATGGTCATAAACAAAATTCTTCGGCGCGATACGTTCAAGTGCTTTTCTGAGGTCGTTTCTTAGTCCCGGCTCATTCTCAATCGTTATCAGCGCTGCTGTTGAATGAGGGACGAAAACACAAACGAGGCCGTCGGAGACCCCCGATTCCTTAATTGCACTCCTTATATGATCGGTGATATCGATCAGATCTTCTTCGCCTCTCGTCTCAATGGTGACCGTCTTTCTGAACATCATTTCACGAAACCGCCAACTAAAGCGTACATATAAGCATTTTTTGGTAGGAATTGGATTGCAGGATTACAAATTTTTGGGAATAGGCATAGGTGGCGAGCACAAATTGCGCAAAAGAATACAATAATGATGAGAATTCATGATTTTCTATATGAACTCGTTTCGAATACCATCAACACCGAAACTTATTGGAAATGTTAGTTTGAATCGCTGACCTTGTTTCTTGCAATTCCTCAACGATTTCTTTCGAGAGAATTGTGACTTTTTCCAGCTATCTCGGTCATGAGAATTCTACTTCTAATAATACGAACGAGTTTCGATACAAATCAGTGGAGAAAAGATTAAGAATTCGAATTCAAATGATAATTCTGTGCCTAATCCCGTCCTAGATGCAGATATATGTCTAGGAAAAAAGAATTTGAAAGCTGATCGGATCTGGTTGGAATCCGATTTCAGAGTTAGACTGATAAAATATGGAATTGATAAGGCAGGTAGCATCAATAAGCTGGGAAGAGAGCTCGGATATCGCTCAAGAGTTCATCCAGGGTGGAGCATCAGACAAATACTTTTGGGAAAGCAAGCTTTTCCATATAGTAGATTAGCGCGTTTGGCGGATTATCTCGGGTGGTCAATGGACGAGATACTAAAATATCAAGCAAAGCGTGACAAGGTGACTTTCGAAAGCACGAGGCGGGCTCTGCAGCAACACGGTCTTTGGTATTATATACCGCGCTAGCGTCTGACGTTTAGTCAGCTTATATGATCTTTGCAATACGATCACAAAACTCGTTCTCCTAATATCGTATCGTAAAATGTGGATAAGATCACATAGATAAATCCAAAAAAAATAAATATGTTGAACAACATTAGAATTTTTGTCTGACGCATGTCCGACTGAAGGGATTGGGGTGCTCTTTAGAAAGAAAAATCCTGCAATTGATCACGAAGCCAAACACATTACCCATCGCAGCGTATATAAAGTCGCTGAGGTGGAAGACGGCGAGGAATCAAAAAGGTTCAAAAGTACAAAGGTCGTCTACAGCTTCTGGAGCGCCGTTAAATATATTTTTATTTTGTCGTTTCTCCTCTGGTGGCTTCCGATTATTGGTCAAATGATTGCAGGCTATGTTGGAGGCAGAAGAGCTGGAAGCCCATGGAAAGGTGTCGTAGCAGCTATCATTCCACTTGCCATTATCTTTGCGATCACCGCAGCGGTCGATGTTGGCTGGATTCCGACGACGATCAACGGGATTGATATCACGCCAGGAGCAATTTTGAGTGCACTGGCCTCAAATATTCCACTTCTTGATTCGTACATGAATTTTGCTTCACTGTACCTTCACAATTTTGTGTCATTGCTTCAATCAACAATCTCATTCAGGCTTGATAGTTATCTGATGACGATCGCCTTTGCGTATATTGGAGGAATTATCGCTGATCAGACCAGGAGGGAAATGGAATATATTTCCCAGCACGGCGGCCACCGAACAACGGTTGTCGTGGAAGGAAGCGAATTCCCGCAAGAAACTGTCTCCCCTCGACCCTCCTGGTCAAGTTTCTCTCTTCGCCCGAGGCGGCAGGAACCTGAAAGAATGAGTTTTGATGAGCTTCAAGCACTTGGAGCACGTGTTGAATATGGGGACGAGGAACTTCCGCCGCTCAGATCCGCTCACAGAATTGTCGAATCAAAGGAATTGCCGAGATCGATGTCTCCTAGGGAAGCGAAGCTCATTGACAAAAGAGCGCATTTGATGACTAGGAAGCAAAGAATGGTCGAGAAAAAAGTGAAGAAGACAGCTAGTTTGCCAGAGGGATTGATTAATAGGGCATTGGTGAAGAAACGCACGAGCAAATCTGTTGTTCCAGAAGGAGTTGACTCTAATTCGGGCGACTGGGAATTCATGTAAGTGAGATCGCGAAGGCAAAAAAGATCTTAAATCAAATTTACTACTCAAATATCAGTCTAAATAAATGGAATAATTTTGGAGCTTTCTCGAAGTCAACGAGAATCTGGGCACAATTTGATTCCCACGGTATCAATTTCATCGGAGAAGATGAAAACGCCTCAGACCTACGATTCTCAATGGTTAGTATGTGAAGCGCAATTTCGTAGAAGAATATTTATATGGAAATCTTTTTCCACGGCACTTGGCGATTGAACGATGTTCTGCCCGGAATGTAAATCATTAATGTTTCCCAAGAATGGCGTATTCAAATGCAGTAAGTGTGGTAAGGAACAGAAAATGAACGGTGAGAGACAAACTTTCACGACGAAGATTCGAGAAAAGGAAATGGTGGTGATCGATTCAAACGCCCCGACCCTTCCGAAAACAAAGGTCGAGTGCCCGAAATGCGGACACAATGAAGCTTTTTGGGTCTTAAGGCAGACGCGAGCAGCCGATGAGCCGGAAACGCGTATTTACCGTTGCACAGAATGCGGGTATTCTTGGCGAGAATATTAATTCCAGTCAATAGTGCTTAAGTAAGGTTTATTACTGTATAAACGCTTATCGAGCAATGGGGGGAACTCATGCTTCATGCGAAGGTGAAGTCAGAGATTCTCAAAAGCATTGTTGATGTCGTTTCGACGCTTGTAGACGAAGCAAAGTTTAATATTGCGCCGGATAAGCTCAGTTTGAAAGCCGTCGATCCCGCACACGTTGCCATGGTTAACCTTTTGCTTCAAAAGGGTGCGTTTGAAGAATACAAGGCAGATGATACTGAGCTCGGGATCGATCTTGATAAGATTAAAGAAGTTCTGAGACTCGCAAAGGCCGGAGAAATCCTCGAGATTGAACAGGACGAGAACCATAATAGGCTCATCATCAATGTCGGAAACATCACGAGGAGAATGAATCTTGTAGACACAACGGGCATGTCTGACCCCAAGGTTCCTAACCTCAACCTGCCCGCAATAGTTGTCGTCACCTCTGACGAACTCCAGAAAGGCATCAAAGCGGCGGAGAATATCTCCGATTATATCGCCCTGACTGCATCGCCCGACGGCTTCGAGATGTTTTCAGAGGGTGATACGGATTCTGTGAGTCTCAAGCTCTCTAAGGATCTTCTCGTTTCACTTGAATGCAAGGAGAAAGTCCGAAGCCTCTTCCCGCTCGATTACTTCTCGAACATGATTCGGGCGATCCCATCAGGCACAACGATCAAGGTCAGCTTGGGCAACGATTTTCCGGTGAAACTCGAGTTCCAGATCGCTGATGGAAAGGGTGAAGTCAGTTATCTCCTTGCACCAAGAATTGAAAGCGATTAAAGTTTGAGACTCTCAAGAATTTTCATTTCCTGATCAGGGAGCACTACGACGATCGACAGTTTATCTCTAATGCCAGATTTTTCGATTTTATCACGAAGCAACTCATCGATCTGATAGATCCCAGCAGAATTGTTCATTCTGATCTCGATTCTGATCGGTTTGTCTTCACCTTTCGACACTGAGACTTTGTCGATCGCAAGAGCTGAAACTGAATGGATGTTGATGCTTCCTGCTTTGAAGGGGATCCTCGCTCTTCCCTTTTCCATGTCGAGCGCATCGGCAACTCTGACGATGCCAGCCTCTAGTGTCAACGGCGTGAATTCGTCGTGATGTGCGATCATCGCGTGCATGATTTCTGCGACAAGTAGTGTTAGCGCCGGTTCCGAATAGAACTCAGAGAGAATTCTTCGGATTATCGGTGGCGCTAGTATCAGTGAAAAATCTTCGTGATCCATTCGATGGATTGCATGCCCAATATCGTGGAGTGCTGACGCGAGAACGACGACAACCTCTGCATCTTCATTTCTCATCCCGTGATCTTCAACTATGTTTGGCTTTTCTCCACTTTCGATCAGAAGGCGCAGCATCTTAAGTGCGATGGAGGCGACAATCTTAACATGCATTGGTCCATGATCGTTATAACCCATTCTGTCAATCGCCATGATATTGGAGACCTTCCAGAGCGTGAGGATTTCTTGGTCGTTGTTGATCTTGTCAACGATTTTCGCAAGAACCGAATTTGAACTGCAAGGGATTCTGAAAACTCCTTTCATCATCAATTAGTATTCTACCAAATCCTTAAAAATTGTATCTGCAAAAAAGAATCAAACAGCGATCAGAAAAAGCGCAAAAGCTTTTTAATCGGAGTCATGCTATTCTCCAATCCCCCTTCCCGAGGTGCTTGAGTTTGGCCACTTTGACCGATGAAGATGTGCGTTATCTTGAACAGAAGGCAAATCTCATTCGAAGACATGTGCTTCGCATGACATTTGCAGCTGGTTCAGGGCATCCAGGTGGATCACTTTCGAGTGCCGACATTCTTTCTGCACTTTATTTCAAAATTCTCAATCACAGGCCATATCAGCCGGATTGGGAAGGCCGGGATCGTTTCGTGCTCTCAAAAGGTCATGCTGCTCCTGCGCACTATGCCGCATTGGCCGAAAGTGGCTATTTCCCTGTCAGCGAGCTTCTCACCTTGAGAAAGCTAGGGAGTAGACTGCAAGGTCATCCATCGAGGGGAAAGACACCAGGAGTTGAGATGTCAACCGGCTCTCTGGGACAGGGACTCAGCGTTGCCAATGGAATGGCGCTTGCCGCGAAGCTAGATGGAGAGCATTACCGTGTTTACTGCTTATGCGGCGATGGGGAGATTGAGAGCGGCCAGATATGGGAGGCCGCGATGTTTGGGGCGCATTACAAGATCGATAACATCACCGTTTTTATCGACAGAAATGGCCTCCAGATCGATGGGCCAACCGAATTCGTCATGTCGATTGAACCGCTGGCAAAGAAATGGGCAAGTTTTGGCTGGCATGTCATCGAAATCGATGGTCATGATATGAGACAGATCTGGAATGCATGTGAGGAAGCCAAAACGATCAAGGGTAAGCCGACGGTAATTATCGCGCACACGATTAAGGGAAAAGGCGTCTCGTTCATGGAAAATTCGGTAAGCTTTCATGGCAAGGCACCGAACGAAGAGGAACTTAGGCGTGGATTGAGGGAGTTGGGGGAGGAGATATGAGGAGACCGCTCGCCAGCCAGCGAAAAGAGTACGGCCGGGCACTTGTCGAAATAGGGGAGATGAGATCCGAGGTCGTTGTTCTTGACGCGGATCTTTCCACCTCAACAAGAACTGCGGAATTCGCTAAGAAGTTTCCTCACCGGTTCTTCAATTGTGGGATTGCAGAACAAAATATGATGGGAACCGCTGCTGGGCTGGCAGCTAGTGGTAAGATCGTCTTCGCATCATCCTTCGCAGTTTTTGCGACGGGTCGGTGTTGGGATCAGATCAGACAATCGATCGCCTATACGAAGTTCAACGTTAAGATCGTCGCAACACACGCTGGGATTACCGTTGGGGGGGATGGTGCATCTCATCAAACGGCAGAGGATATCGCACTGATGCGTACTTTACCAAATATGACCATTATAGTTCCAGCCGACGCACCAGAGACTTACAAAGCGGTCAAGGCTGTTGTCGATTGGCCAGGACCTTGCTATGTAAGGCTCGGCCGAGTGGATTTTCCTGTTGTGACAAACCCGGAGACACCGTTTTCGATTGGAAAGGCAACGGAAATGCTTCCGGGCGATGACGTGTCGGTGATCGCTACTGGTCAGATGGTTGCTGTTGCTCTTGATGCCGCAGAGGAGCTCAAGAGGATGGGGATTTCGGCTTCTGTTATCAATATGAGTACAATCAAACCGCTTGACGAAGAAACGATCATAAGGTGTGCTCAGAAGACGGGTGCGATTGTTACGGCGGAAGAACACAATATCCTATCAGGTTTGGGAAGCGCTGTTGCGACATGTCTTTGTGAGAATTACCCAGTCCCTATGAGAAGAGTTGGGATTCCCGATACTTTCGGAGAGTCGGGGGAGAGCGAAGAATTAATGATCAAATACGGTCTCACAAGTGATGAGATTGTCAAAGCGGCGAAGGAAGTTATAGGGAGGAAAAGGAAATGAAAATCTTCATTGACAGCGCAAATGTCGAACAAATCAAAGAGGTTGCCAGCTGGGGTATCCTCGATGGGGTGACAACAAACCCCACATTGGTGGCAAAAGAAAAGACTGACTTCAAATCGTTGATTCACCAGATTTGCGATATTGTCGATGGGCCGATCAGTGTCGAAGCAGTTAGTCTCACCGCAGACGAAATAATCAACGAGGCGCGATCTCTCGCTGCCCTTCACAGGAACATTGTGATAAAAATTCCAATGACTGAGGAAGGACTAAAGGCGACGAAGGAATTGTCAGATGAAGGCATCAAGGTCAATATGACACTTGTATTTTCGCCAGCGCAGGCACTATTCGCCGCCAAGGCTGGTGCGAAATACATATCGCCATTTGTTGGCCGTCTCGATGATGTTGGCCATAGCGGAATGGAACTTGTCGGACAAATTCTAGAGATTCTTGATAATTATAAGTTTGAATCAGAAGTGATAGTTGCGAGTGTTAGACATCCTGGTCATGTGATTGAAGCAGCGATGATGGGTGCTCATATCGCGACGGTACCATATGATGTGCTTAAGAAAATGTTTAGGCACCCATTGACAGATGTCGGTATTGAACGTTTTCTCAAAGATTGGGAAAAAGTGAGTGGTCGTTGATTCTCGTTTGAGAATCAGGAATTGATAGATGCCAAGAAGACGCGAAGATTGAAGACATTGAGGTATCATTTATAATTCGTGCCAACGTCTCTCATATCGTTGGTATCGCTTTGCAAGGAAATTGAATCGACAAGAAGCAGAAAGAAGAAGGTCGAGCTTCTTTCAAGTTTCCTTAAGAGATTAGATTCAAGCGAAATCAAGCCCGCTGTTCTATTCTTGCTGGGCAGACCGGTACCCGAATCTGAGTCAAGAGCACTCCATGTGGGATATTCTACAATTGCTAATGCACTGATGGTTCATCAACAGCATCTTCCAGTTGAAATGAATTTGACAATTCATGAATTCGCATCGATGATCAGTAAAGTTGCTGATGCTAAAGGCGGGGGATCGAGAAAATTTAGGAAAGATCACCTTAGCGGTCTCCTGGCAAGGCTTACTGAAGAAGAGAAAGAATACGTTGTGAGGAGTCTTTCTGGTGATATGAGAATTGGCGCTAACGAAGGTATCATGATCGAGGCGATCGCTCATGCATCTTCTGCTCCAGTTGAAGAGATCAGGATGGCCAACATGATATTAGGGGATCTTGGACTCGTAGCTGAAACTGCATTGACGCGAGGAAGGAATGCGATCAAGGCCCTTGGTGTCAACCTGTTTGTACCGCTCAAACCGATGCTTGCGGAGACCGCCCGATCAACTGATGAAGCCTTGAAAAATCCTTGGGAAAGCTGCTTTCGAGTTCAAATTTGACGGCGTGAGAGTTCAGATTCATAAGTCGGGAGAAGTTGTGAGAATTTTCAGCCGCCGGCTCACAGAACTGACAAGCAGTTTACCAGATGTTGTTGAGATGGTTCTCAAATCAATCCCCGCTCAGTCAGTCATTCTTGAAGGCGAGGCCATCGGGTTTCGCGATCGACCGCTACCCTTTCAGGAATTGATGCGTCGTATGATGCGTTGCCATCAAATTGATGAGATGATGAAACTCGTCCCCGTCAAGCTCTTCCTTTTTGATATTCTCTTTCTTGAAGGGCGATCTCTTATCGACAAGCCATATGTAGATCGTTGGCGTATTCTTCAAGAGATAGTACCATCGGAATTGATTGCACCAAGAATCGTGACTGATGATCGTGAAGAGGCCAGAAACTTTTTCGAACGTTCTCTGTCTGAAGGTCATGAAGGTCTCGTCGCAAAGAACCTCCTCAGTCCATATGTTATAGGTAGGAGGGGACGTCACTGGTTAAAAATTAAGAATTGCATGACACTGGATCTCGTTATTATAGGCGCGGATTGAGGATACGGGAGAAGAAAGGGATGGCTTAGCGATTATTATCTCGCCGCTATGTCCGGGAACGACTTTGAAATTGTTGGAAAAACGTTCAAGGGTTTGACTGATGATGAATTCAAATGGATGACGAATAGTCTTCTATCGATTAAGATTAAAGAAACGGCGAGGACGGTTTTCGTTGAACCAAAGATCGTCGTTGAAGTCGCATTTGACGAAATTCAGAAGAGCCCAAGGTATCGATCCGGCGTTGCATTCAGATTCGCGAGGATCAAGTCAATTCGCAATGATAAGTCTCCAGAAGAAGCAGACACTTTGGAGACGATCAAGCGCCTTTATGAGGAACGATACAAAGCAATGAGTCAATTCGGAGGATGAGAATTGTTATAAGACTCTCATTTTTTACTCTTCATATTCTCTTATGATCACTATGATTATTTCTATAACTCTTCGTTAATTGAATTCTTATGATTTTTGTGCTGGCACAAAAATAAGATATATCCGTGGACTTCATGACGGTTTGATGGAGTACGATCTCGTGATCGTGGGTGGTGGCCCCGTCGGCTGTGAGATCGCTGCACTTGTAGGAAATGATTTGAACTCTCTCGTGATCGAAGAGCATGGGCAAATCGGTCTTCCTGTTCAATGTGCTGGTCTAATCACACCACGTGTAATTGAAATGACCAGGACGGGGAATTCAATTCTTAATAAATTGTCTTCGGCAGACTTTCACTTTCCTAATGGTTTAATTCTCGAGGTAAGAGGAAAAGGCACAAAGGCTTTCGTTGTTGATAGAAGACGTTTCGATGAGATTTGCTATGAAAGAGCCGTTTCTGCTGGCGCATCATTTTCTCTCAACTCAAAGTTCATTGGCTTTTCGAATGAAAGAGACAAACTCAAACTAGCTATAGAAAAGAATGGAGAGCGGCAAATCATTTTAACTAAACTCCTCATTGGTGCTGATGGTTATAGATCCCGTGTTTCCGAAATCGGGGGCCTCGGGCAACCTCTGGAGAGGGTTAGGGGAATCCAGGTCGACATTGACTATGAAATGGATGAACAGGATATCGTACAAATATACCTCGGCGAAAGAGTAGCACCAGGCTTTTTTGCATGGATGATCCCCTGCGGTTCATTCACGAGGTTGGGTCTTTGCATTTTAGAACAATTTGGGGCACCAGTAAATTATCTCAAGCGACTTCTCAAACAGCTCGGCCTCGATCAACGGAAAAGAATCAGGCTGAGTTCTGGAATCATTCCGATCGGTCCTTTGCCTAAAACATATGCTGATCGATTGATGATCGTTGGCGATGCTGCCGGTCAAGCCAAACCGTTGAGTGGAGGGGGCTTGTATACAGGGTGCATCGCTGCACAATGCGCGACCAAGACAGTCTTGCGTTGTTTTGAGGAGGAAGACTTTTCTGCGCGCTTGACCTCAACATATCAGCGAGCTTGGAAACGACAGATTGGTCGGGAACTGGATCGCGGATACCTTATTCGCAAAGTTTTCACCAGGCTTGATGACAAGAAACTCGATGAGATAGGATCAATCTTGAAGAGGGAGGAAGTTATCGAAATTCTTTCAACGGGAGACATCGATTTTCCGAGCCTCATCGCTCCATCCGTTTTGAAGGCTGCACCATCTCTTCTCAAATTTTCGCCGCAACTTCTGCGCTCTCTTATAGGAAAATGATCTGATGATCAAGAAAAAAAGAAATAGAAGCTCGATTTTGGAAGCTCAGGAATGTTACTGGCGAAAGTCGAAAAGAGCCGGGCGGAAGCGATCAGGCGAAATCTCTTCGCACTAGATGTGGTGAGAAAAGATCTCGCGATTCTGGAGGAGCAAGACAGTATACTTATCCCTCTGAAGGAGAATATCGATGCGGAAACCATCAGGAAATTTGGGTTGGAACTCATCGAGGGAAAAAGTCATCCACGCACGTATTACAGATCACCTTATGAAGAAATTAGGGAATGCATCGAAATACCTGATAAGCTCAAGGAATATTTACCAGATAAATGGGAAAAACTCGGAGATGTTCTCGTCCTCCGGATACCCACCGAACTTGACGATTACGAAACACAGATTGCGGAGACTTATGCAAGAGTTCTGCGCGCTAAAACTGTTTGTCGGGAAATCGGAATTATTACGGGGCCGTATCGGGAACCAAATCTTAAGGTGATCTTTGGTGGTGAGACGGAGACTGTGCATGTTGAGAACGGAATCAAATACAAACTCGATGTCGCTAGGATCATGTTTTCCTCTGGCAACATCAACGAGCGAAAGCGGATGAGCGAACTCGAATGTGATGATGAAATTGTCGTCGATATGTTCGCGGGTATTGGTTATTTTACGTTACCCATTGCCGTTTATACCAAAGCGAGGAAGATCATCGCTTGTGAGATCAATCCCCTCTCTTATCGTTATCTCGAAGAAAACATTCGCCTCAATCATGTCGAATCGAAGGTTACAGCCTTCCTTGGGGATAATCGTCGTTTGCAAGGCAAAGGTATCGCAGATAGAATCATCATGGGTTATATTGGTACAACACACCATTATCTCCCCAAAGCAATAGAACTCATAAAACCTGGTGGAACAATTCATTATCATGAAACGTGTCCAATCGATCTATTTCCTGAACAATCAATGCGTCGCATCGACAACGCGATAAATGGGCGACCGTATGAGATCATCAGTATGCGAGAGGTGAAATCATACGGGCCTTCAACAATTCATATCGTCGTGGACATGCGTGTTCTTTAATGATTCTCGGCTCCTTGTTTTATTTTCTCTCCTCTCGCACAATTTCTTCGATCGAACCGGTTGCCGCGATTAACCGCACAAGTGCCTCATGATATGCTTCCCCTTCGCTTTTGACAAGCTCACTCGCAAAATTTGCAAGATAGGTTCCAAAAGTCTTTTCCTCATTGGTGTATAGCCACGATTTTTGATCAGCAATATTTGCGACGCACAAGAAAGCGTAAGTCACAGCGCGTGCTCGATGGTCAAGTTGCCGCTCCTTTTCGATGATTTTCAACAAGGATTCTTTGTCCTGTGTTTTAACGATTCTCGCAAGTCTATCGGCTAATCGTCCAATGTCACCAAGGAATGAATATGAAGGCAAAAGGGCGTGAACCTGATTTGCCAATTCTAGTCTCTTCGCCTCGTTAATCATCTGGGCGGGACTCAGGTCTGAGCGTTGATTGAGTATCGTATCTATCACACCTGGTGAGGCAACTTGTTCGAGAAGCAATTTTCCAAATCGATCCCACAGTTCTCCAATTATCTTTCCTGCCTGGTCGCTAGTGGAAATGAGTGGAATCTTTTCTTTGAGAAGGAGACCCCTGAGCGCTTCTTTTTCCGCATTGCTCCCCCTCAAATGAGAAATGAATGCATTGATATCCGATCCAAAGCATTTCTCGCCGACTACCAGAATCGGATCGTTTCGATTTTGAAGTTGCATGACGATTTCTCTTAAATAGGATTCGAAAAACTTGCGATCTCCGATTTTACCGTTGATGTAATCCCGGCGCAACGCACCGCTTTCCTCCATACCTTTCTTGATCTTGCACACTGTGCACGAAGACAAACATTCGAATTCATTTTTGACGCTCAGGTCAAAATCCGATGCTGGATCCCTCCCAGCAATCCCTTTCATAATGTGGTGCAGAAGATTCTCATCGCCGAGACATTCTGTGCATATTGATATGGTGAGACCCGCTGATTTCCATAGAATTTCGAATCTCATTCTTGCTGATGTGTGAGGGCAATGGCCGCGGTCGTCGAGTTTGTAGGGTGCTGTTCGTAGTGAATCCCTGACATATTCTATCGGCGCTTTTGGCGAATTCGAAGAACAAAAAAAACCGCTCTCAGATGAATAAAGATATAAATTGTCCTTCTGCGCGATATCCCAAAAAGCCAATAATCTCAATTCGGGGTCATCGAAATACTGTACCCCAATCAGTTTTTCTTTGTCAACTTTTCCACGCACCGCGTACGAGATTTTTCCAATCGGCAAGTCAACGAAAGCGAGATAGGGGATTTTTGTCGCATTCTTGAGCGATATCGTGGCCGCGTAGCTTCTAACAAGCTGATCTCCCCAGCTAGCAAAAGATATCAAACGTTCCGTGTCGTCTCCGAATTCGGCGATCTTTTCCATTTTGCTCAGAATCTTATCAAAAGAACATTTCCTGCACTTTGAGATGCATTTGGGAAAGAGGATGGCAGGGCTCTCGGCGAGTTTCCTCGCCTTTTCAATCAATTCTTTTTCTAAGTTTTTCGGCGTGATCTTTAATCCACGTGTTTTGAAACTTCTCTGCATGATCACTTACATGAAGTGACGCTCTTATGATAAGCTTTTGCGCAGATCAACACAAAAGGATTTAACGGATGACATATTCATTTGCGTGTTGAGGGATGTCGTGCCGGATAAAAAGTCCTATGCGAAGGGCTATCTCAAAGGATATGAAGACGGATTGAAAGAGGCATGGGAAGAACTTATCTCGCTAACAATGAAAGGTTACAGTGCACGTGAAATACAGGTGCTCGCGAAGTCGTCGCGTAGCTCAATCACTGCGAAAATAAAGCAGAAAAAAAGGAATTTCGAAGAGGAATTTGGACAGCTTGACGAAGAGGAGACCAGAGCATCGGAAGGTATGAGTGTTCCCGCAGAATTTGTCCCCGGATCGGTTTTTATTCTTAAGGGAAAAGAAATTGATAAAGCGTTTATTTTTTTTAAATCACTCTTAGAAAAAGGCTATAAAGGTCTTTGTGTAACGAGGTCGCATCCCTCGACGATAAAAAGGAAATTCACGTTAAATGTCCCGATGGTGTGGCTCACAAAAGAGGAAATGTTACCGCCTGAGCAAAATGGTGCGGATGAACAGATTTACGTTTCACCAACGGATCTGCCAAGGCTCTCAACAATACTGAAGACTTTTACTACAGACAAATCTGGGAATGATTTGAAATCTACGAAGGTTATCCTACTAGAAGGCGTTGAATACCTCATCACACAGAATGATTTCAGAAATGTCTTAAAGTTCCTACAAACCGTCAAAGATCAAGTCGTTTTATCAAAATCGATACTGTTGCTTCCAATCGATCCTTCTACGTTCGAACAAAGAGATCTCAGTTTGTTCGAACTTGAAATGGGAAGGTAACTCTGTCGCTTTCACGTAGTGATTTCCGGTCGTAATCACTATTACTGTGATAAATTAAAAAATAAAAAAGAGCTGTGGAAAGTTTCCCCTAGAGCGGCAACAATTTCCTAAACAATCCATCGAGTTTTTCATTACTTGCTCATGTAAATCTCGATGGATGACACATTGGCGCTGCCGCCGCCCTCTGCTGGAATCGTCTCAGTTTGTATTTTGATATCCTTCACCACAGCATCGTGTATGAATCTATTCCTAACGATCTCAGCGACATCAACCGCACGACTGATGGCTCTTCCTCTTGCCTTAATGATCACGTCGGTCGAGCCGCTGTTAAACTGCGTCACAACAGCCAAAACATAGTTCATTGTTGGTTTTTTTCCGATGTATACCGTGTTTTCGTCTGCCAATGTTAAACCTCCCTTGCGGTGGTATAGAGTGAACAATAACAGAAACGATATTTATTTCTTTCCCGTACTGATCTGGGAAAAAGGATAAATCGGTGGGGCTATAAAATCAACAAAAAATACCGATTTTTGTCGCATCATTTGAATTGAGACGGATCAAGATATCCCACTTTCTTTTTTATGTACTTCTTCACTTGCTCCTCGAACACATTTTTCGTAATGAATCCTGAAGCGTGCATAAGTGTGTCGTTTAAATCAGGTTCAATCTTCATCGATGCAAGGCAAGGATAGTGATGATGGGTGAGTGCGGCCTTCTCAACAATCTCATCAAGCCGTACTCCCTTCATGTTTTCCGCGACGTACTCTGTATTGCCACATGGTGTGCCTCTGCCCACTCTAATGTTGCTGGCAGTTTTGTTATCTTCCGTTTCAATCTCAATAATTGGTTTGCCAAACCATCGTGCAAATTCGTCGATTGTCTCCTTACCGATGAAGTCAAGAGAACAAAAAGGCCTGGGAAAAGAGTACTCAACGCCCCATTGATCCATAACCTTGCTAATCTGGTTAACCTGCCCAAATGGCATCCACTCACCATTATCGATTGGAGCGATGAGGCCCCGAGCCTTCGATCGACGAATGAGTTCGGGCACTAGTTGTGGAGCATTTGGACTTTCAGAAAGAAAAAGAAGAAGGTCTGTTTCCGGAATTTCTCCTGGAATATATTCTGATGCGTCATCAATGATCGTTGGAAGTTCCTTTGACAAGTGCTTTGCGCTGATTTCCCAATGAGGTGGAGCTCTCTTTTCTAGATGTTTGAGTATCCTTTCTCCGTATTCTCCTTGCCAAACCACGAGCACCCTGAATCCTGTGGAATAATCTCTTGGTGATGGAGCGGTATACAAATCGACTTTTTCCATTTGAGTTTCTGACTTCTCAATAATTGATCGCCTAGTGCTATAGTCAACAATCTTCTCACCAAGATTTTCGACTAGGGAGGAAAAGGCGTGTGTCGCCTCATCTGGTATGCCTATAAAAAGCTCGCCGTATCGGCGTTCAGAACCGATCGCCCCATCTTTTTCAGACGATGAAACCGTAAGAGCCGCATTTCCCGACAAAATTCGGATGTTATAATAAGCTTTTCTTTCTGATGAACTGATGTTCGCATATGTGATCGTGATGGGAAGATAATCAAGTTGCATGCCATGTTCTTTTGCAAGGAGCCATAAAGCTTTGACAATTTCGCTGCCGGAAAGTTCCGATGTCAGTGTGATTTTCTTTATTGCCATGATACTCAGTGGGCGGTGCAAATGATATTGTGTCTTTCGATCACATCATTCAAGTTTGATCGCTTCAACGGGACACTCATCAACACAGGTACCGCATTCAGTACACTCGTCGGGGTTTTCGACTCTTGATATGTTATCAACAATCTTGAAAACGCTTGCAGGACAGACTTCTTCGCATCTTCCGCATCCAGTACACAAATCTTCATCAACCTTTGGTGGCATAATCGATGACCTCCGTTCTTCAGGGGATACAATACCGGCATTTAAATCTGTTCAATGTCCAGAGACCCTCAGAATTATTCTCGCGTTATTGTAGTATGCCTATGATAGACATTTCCCCGAATTTATTCGGTGTTTTCTAATCTAAATGACGCGGTGCTCCCTGAAATATTTTGCAAGGATACGCTTCTGTCCTTTTCTTAAAATTTCTGACAGCGTCGATGTCGAAACCCCTAAACTCTTAGCTAGCTGTTTGAGACTGATTTTCCGCGGAAAATCAAAGTACCCTTTTTCAAACGCCATCCGCGTGATCTGTTCTTGCCTCGCAGTCAGCGCATCCTTGTCGCTGATCTCCGTAATCTTAATCAATTTTGGATCTGCGCCTACTTTCTCAAGATTCCTCATCAACTTTTGAAGTGGCTCCTTCTCTGTCACGAGCAAAGACCACTCGAGCCGACCGTCCTTTGTTGAGGTTGAAGAGGTGAGGAAGCAGTCTGTATGCGCAAGCAATCGGCAGACGGCACACTCAGTTGTCGAGAACATTGCGAGAACCTTTCCTCTTTCAATAGGTGTGATATCAACATTGAAAATATTGGGACTCGATTTAATTGACTCAATTACTGATGGAACGTCCTCCTCTCTCTCAACTTCGATTTCAACGAGATCTCTGACCGCGTGCCCGTTGACAGGTTTTGAGCTGATAATCTTGATGACTGAAGGATATTGCATGAGCGCGTCCTTGATCCAATTTTCTGGCATTTTTAGCGATACAACGGCTTCCATCATTCGCTGATCACTCCTATGGATAGAATCCCCTCAATTCCATTGCTCTCGCAACGCGTTTCATTGCTAACATGTAAGCAGCAGTCCTCAAATCCACATTTTGACTCCTTGCAATCCCGTACACCGTTTCGAAAGCTTCTGTCATCATCTGCAACAAGCGGCTCTTGACCTCATCTAACGACCAGAAATAGAACTGTAGATTTTGTACCCACTCAAAATAGCTGACCGTCACGCCACCCGCATTCGCGAGGATGTCTGGAATTACCATGATTCCTTTGTCAAAGAGAATCCTATCTGCTTCTGGCGTCGTTGGACCATTTGCTCCCTCGGCAATGATTTCAGCCCTAATCTTATTCGCATTATCTTTTCTAATGACATTTTCAAGCGCTGCTGGAATGAGGATTGTACATTCAGTTTCAAGTAAATCCTCTTGCGTAATGTTATCCGCCCCTTCCATATTTTGCACAGAACCAGTTTTCTGCTTATGTTCATAGACCTTAATCGGATCAAGTCCATTTCGACTCGTGATGCCGCCTTTCGAATCGCTGACTGCAACGATCTTGCATCCTGCTTCCTGATGAAGGAGTCTCGCCGCGTGCCAACCCACATTGCCGTAACCCTGAATGGCAACCGTTGCCCCTTTTAATTCAATGTTTTTCACCTTGGCGGCTTCTCGTATAACATACATCAGACCGCGGGAGGTCGCTTCATCTCGTCCCTTGGATCCCCCAATTTCCAGTGGTTTACCAGTTACGACCCCAGGTATCATATATCCTCTATTCATGCTGTAGGTGTCCATGATCCATGCCATGGTCTGTGAATCGGTGTAAACATCTGGCGCTGGGATATCTTTTTGAGGACCGATAATCATAGAAATCTCCGTCACATAGCGTCTCGTCATGCGCTCGATCTCCCCTTGGCTCATTTCCTTTGGATTACAGATAACTCCCCCTTTGGCACCACCAAATGGAATACCCATAACCGCACATTTCCAAGTCATCCACATGGCAAGAGCCCTCACCTCATCGAGCGAAACATTTGGATGATACCTGATTCCTCCCTTACATGGTCCGCGTGCAAAATTATGCTGAACGCGAAATCCCGTAAACATTCTCACCCTGCCATCGTCCAACCTAACGGGAAAGTTGACCGTAAGTTCACGCTGCGGTTTCGTTAGGAAATCGATAAGCTCCTGATCAAGTCCAAGGAGCTTTCCCACATTTTCGGTCTGTTTGACAGCCATCTCATACGGATTGTTCTGGTCCATTTTTTTCCCCTTCATGAATTGCCTCGAGCAAAGTTATAAAATTAGTATTTGTGCGACGTGTCTAAATACAATGCGGTCATGTCATCGATCAGCTCTTTTTACATGCTCGAGATTATAGTTAAGGGATTAAGCAATTTAATGAGCGGCAATCGACAAGGTTCGAAGAAAATTCGGTAAATGAGAATTGGTTTGTCACATCTTCGATTCCAATTTTTCGTAAGGGCACAACCTTTCGGCTAAATGTTCATTAATGAAAACAAATTTATTCTATCTGGAAGTCGATATAATGGTCGTAAGCGTTGATGAAGAAATTTGCCAGGGATGCGGTGTTTGCACTTCTTCTTGTCCTTCAAATGCGATCGTGATAAAAGGAAGGAGAGCTATTGTCATGAAAATCTTTTGTCGATCATGTGGTGTATGTCTGGACAATTGTCCTTCTGGTGCTCTGCAAATGCACGAGTGTTAAATAAGTTGTTTCTGATTCGGTTTGATACTATGCATCCTTTGGTACGATTCTTACCTCAAAATGTGATGGTTGAAGTGGCCCCAGGGACAACGGTACTTGAAGCTGCTTATCAAGCTGGGGTCATGATCAACAGTATCTGTGGTGGAAAAGGCACATGCGGAAAATGTCGTGTCATCGTCCAAGGTGATGCTGAGTCTTTTGGCGGCAGGGAATTTTTTTCGGAGGATGAATGGAAAGCGGGATATCGCCTTGCCTGTAGGACACGAATTCATGGTAATGTCGAGATATTGGTGCCAGAGGAAATCCAGATAGCCTCTCATCAAATCCTTACATCTTACATCGTTGAAAGACTCGGCAAGCTTTCGCCGTTGTCATCAGCAAAATATCTTGAGCTCTCACCTCCAACCTTAGACGACAACTTTGCCGATTTTGAGCGATTGAGGCGGTCTCTTTTGCCAGCCGGGAGCGATTTTTTCACAACACTTGGGGTTTTGAGGGCAATGCCGAAGATATTGAGAGAAAGTCGTTGGAAAGTCACAGCAGTTCTCGATGAAAGTGGCGAAGTAATTAGGTTGATTGGTCTGAGATCTGGGAATGCCGTTGCAAGAAATTTCGGAATTGCTGTCGATATCGGAACAACAACCGTTGTTCTTAGCCTCGTTGACCTCAGGACTGGCAATGTTATCGCACAGGCATCGAATTACAATAAGCAAATTATGTGCGGCGAAGATGTGCTTTCGCGAATCACTTATGCGGAAGAGGGAGGTCTATCCCGACTCAATCAATTAATCATCGAGACAATCAATTATCTGATAGCGGAATTATGCAATGCCTCTGAAAATTGCAGGGAGATTAATGGCAAAGTTTGTGCGCATGAAATATCAAGTATGGCAGTTGCTGGCAATACAACGATGATTCATTTATTCTTGGGCCTCGATCCGAGATACATTCGTTACGAGCCTTATGTTCCGACGGTGAGCATCCCACCAATTTATCGGGCACATGAGATTGGTATGAACATCAATCCAGATGCACCTGTTTATTGTGTACCTAGCAGAGCGAGTTATGTTGGTGGGGACATCACCGCCGACGTCATCGCATCTGGGATGCACCTCAAATCGGAAGTGGCGATGCTAATTGATGTTGGTACGAATGGCGAGGTTGTTCTTGGCAACAGTGACTGGCTTATCTCGTGTTCGTGTTCTGCCGGTCCCGCTTTTGAGGGTGGAGAAGTTAGGTACGGAATGAGGGCGATGTCAGGTGCGATCGAACGTGTTCGCATTCTTCAGAATTACGATGTCAAGTATTCAACGATTGGCGGCACAAAGCCGCGCGGGATTTGCGGATCTGGTCTGATCGATCTTATAGCGGAAATGTTCCTCCGTGGTTTGATTGACAAGAAAGGTCATATTCAGCAGGCCAACACCTCACGCGTCAGGCGCGGCGAAGATGGCATGGAATTTGTCGTTGCCTGGGCTGATGAGACCGCCATAGGGAAAGATAAGATCACAAAACTTGATGGGGGGCAAAGGATTGTTGTAAAAGAGGAAAAGGGACGCGACATCGTAATCACAGAAAATGACATAGCCAATATCATTAGGACAAAGGCCGCGGTATACGCGGCTTGCTGCGTTTTGCTGAGGAAAGTCAACTTGAGCTTCGATGATGTCTCAAAAGTGTACATCGCTGGCGGTTTCGGTAATTACATCGACATGGAACGCGCCGTTGCCATAGGCTTATTGCCAGATCTCCCATTCAACCGTTTCGTGTTTCTGGGCAATGCGGCGCTGGCTGGTGCTTATTTAACCCTACTCTCGAAAGATAAACGAATTGAGGCACAGAGGGTATATGAGATGATGACCTACCTCGAACTTAGCACAACTCAGATGTTCTTTGATGAATTCTCCTCCGCTCTTTTCTTGCCGCATACGGATATCAGTCGATTTCCGACTGTTGCGGAGTTGATCAGGAAGCTCTAGAAAATTCTAGAGTCTTACCGCATAAGCATCTCTCTCTTTCGAACTTGTAAAGATCCTCTGGCAGCTGTTCCCCGCACCGGCACACAACATTATCCTTTAAAATCTCGACGTTCGCTCCGCAAAAGGGGCACCTGACCATTTTGATCCCTGTTTTATGTTGAATTCGGCAATATATAATATTTTTCTACGACTGATGACGATTTTATTCGACGGACAACGAAATTGGGGTTTCCGCATCGCGTGGAAAAAGGTTTATTATACTTACTTCAAAATCTCGCTACCCGTGCGTTGGAATTTCGCTGCGACATGTATAGGTTCCCTCCCTCATGAAGATCCAGTGAAAGCTGTCGATCTCGTCTTCGACGTCGAAGATCTTATTCCCTTTTGGCCTCAGTTGCCGAATAGAAATTTCAGGGAAAATATGTATGCACAGTTCTCCGTTCATTTACCAGGTATCGACATCGATGCTGATAGGAAAAGGATCACAGTTGATCTTCATCGATATGAGCCTTTTAACTTTTATGAACAATTGATCAACGAAAATCTCGATTTTTTCGCATTTCTACCAGATAGTTTTGCCGGTTTTTTCGAAATGATGAGACGCAAATTTCCGAGCTCGAAAACGATCATCAAAGGGCAGACGACGGGGCCGATCAGCACTGGTCTCCAAATTTTTAGTACAGAGAATAAACCAGTCATTTACGACGAGAATTACTGTGAGATCGTGCGAAAGAATCTTAATATGATGACGCGATGGCAGGAGAAGACGCTTCGCTCAAAATTTCAGAGAACGATTATTTTTCTCGATGAACCATCGCTCTCGCTGATGGGAACGCCTTACGCAAACATCAAATGGGAAGATGCAATCGCATGGATCAATGATGTTCTTGAGGGAATCGAGGGCTGGAAGGGTATCCATTGTTGTGGAAACACCGATTGGTCTCAGGTCATAGAGACAAATATCGACATTCTCTCATTTGACGCCTATGATTACGGTTACACGATCTCTCTTTATCCAGAGGAAATTTCACGCTTCCTCGAACGAGGCGGTGTACTAGCATGGGGAATCGTGCCGAATAACGAGGAGGTTGCTGACAAAGAGAACGTCGATTCGCTTGTGCAGAAGGTGATCTCGGGGATCGAGATGATGAAAGCAAAGGGGGTCGATGAGGAATTGTTAATTCGCAATTCACTGGTGACGCCTCAGTGTGGACTTGGTGGCATGTCAGAGGCGGCTAGCGAATCGGCGATGAGAACGCTTGTCTCGGTCTCGAGAGGACTCAGGAAAAAACTTGAGCTAGAGGAAGCACCATGAGTTATACAATCGCCGTGGCGGGGAAAGGGGGCGTAGGCAAATCGACAATTGCTGCACTCCTCATTCGAGCGCTCGCCGAAAAATCCCGAGAAATTGTTCTTGCTGTCGACGCAGATCCCAATTCCAACCTAGGAGAGAAACTCGGTGTGAAGGTCGATAAGACTATCGGGGACCTCAGAGAGGATCTTCTTAAGAAAGCAGACGAAATTCCAGCAGGCACGAGTAAACAAGAATTTGTGAGATATCAAATTCAGCTAGCTCTTGTTGAAGGAGATCAATTTGATTTGTTGACGATGGGAAGACCTGAGGGGCCTGGGTGCTATTGTTATATCAACAACATTCTGAGGACATTCATGGATGAGCTGATCGACGATTACGCCTACATTGTCATTGACAACGAAGCCGGTATGGAACACCTCTCTCGACGAACGACCAGGAAAATGGACAAGTTGATCGTCGTTTCAGATGCGACTAAATTGGGCATCGATACAGCCGTGAGAATTAAAAAACTCGCTGAAGAAATGAAGATCGAAATAAAATCGAATATGCTGATTATCAATCGTTCACCTATGGAATTCCATGGTATTGTCGAAGCAGCGATCAATGCAGGTAGATTTCAGGAAGTGAGAAAGGTTCCAAATGACAAGAAGATCGAGGAGTTGGCAATGGCGGGTGAACCGTTGACCAAGCTCGATTCGACGAGCCCCGCGTTCAGGGCTATAAAGGAAATTACTAGGGACATAGCATAAGTTCCCCAGTCAGGGACGCCAGCACCACTCTTTAAAAAACTTAAGAAAATAGGAAAATTAAAAGGGGATTAAAAAAATTAGTCAAGCGATTTGAGAAGCTTCGGCAATCCGCTTGACTCCTTCGGTCCCACAATGACCTTCAGTCCCGTCAATTCCTGAAGCTTGCTACTCATCCTGGCGACCATGCCAGGAATGATAATTTCGCCACGCTTTGATTTATTCTTGGCACCCGATGCCTCGAGTGCTTTTGCAACCATCTCAGGTGTTAGTTTTCCTGCGGCGAATGCGGTCATGACTGACAGACCCTCCGTGTCAATGACCTGAAGCCAAACTGGAATCTTGCTCTTCTCAATATCGCCAACAACGGTGAAGTAGGTAAGCGAAAAGTTCGTCGTAAAGAGAAGCGGTGATTTTTCGTTTGGATTGTTGATCGCATATAGGTCTGGTTTAACCTGAATTGGAACCTGCGGATCTGTGTAGATGTTCTGTCGCAGGACGTAGAGTGGTAAGGCTGTAGCGGGATCGATATCATCAAAAGCGACAATGCTACCGTATTTCATTGTCGAAATAAGCCCTCGCAGAATCGCTCTTTCGCCTTCGCCCGCGTAAACAAATATTGGATAACCGAGTCCTCTGAAGATCTTTTTCACTGAGATTTTCCGGATGATTGTGCTTTTCTCGATCAGATCTTTAAGCGTTTTAGCGCCGAAGTCGAGAACGATGTCTTCGACACCAGCTGTCTTGACCTTGGCAACAAGATCTGCAAGCTGGTTGAGGCTCGTATCTTCATAGACGACTAGCGGGCATTTTGTTTCCTTCGCTACGGCCGCCATCGCTTCAGCGTTCGACAGGTTAGCGCCGTGCAAAAGCGGTACCTTCGCTGCAATCTTCGATGCCGCAAGTTTCATCGCGTCAGGCTTGTCCGATACCAAAATCATTGGGAGATCGGTCATCTTTGAAACTTTCTCGGCAACTGCAGCAAACCTCTCTGCGTTTCCAGAATCATTCTTGATGCCGATCATGTCCATTTTTAATAGCTGCCCGACCCTCTCAAATCGGAGGGAATGAGCCTTCTCCACCTTTGCTTTGATTTCATCATCTGAAGAGGAATCTGAAATGATAAGTGCATAGGCCGTGGGATGGAAGAACTTCTTTTCATGTCTGTATAATTCCGTCTCATCGCCTACTTCGATTGCATTCGACCCTGTACCGATCTTAACAAGCCGGATCGGTGGCGCAGCGGATGCAGCAAGCGTAGCTTTAGCCTGATCTGAAACATAAGGGCAGTCTTCAAGTTTGGCTTTCTGGTTAGCTAGTTGCATTGCAAAAGCAAGGCATGTGGGAAATTTGCATTCACCGCAGTTCTTTTTCGGAAGGAGCTTGAAAATTTCCATTGCGGTCGGCACTTCAATCACCTCCGAGCAGCTCATGGAGCGCCTTCTTGACGATCTCGACTGCTTTTGGGCTTCTCATGATCAGCATATCTGCACCCGAAACGAGCGCTGCCAGGGCAGTCGTCGCTTCCCACCATGCTGCCCTTACGTCCACATCCCCGAGTTTGTCATTCTCCTCCGTCGCTTCTCTTGCTTTCCACGCAATCGTCGTATCGCAAACCATCGGAACTTGGAGCATACTATCGCCCATGAGTGCCGCGAGTCGGATGCGCTCGTTGACGGAATATGAGTACTCAAGACCCATACCGAGACTTGCCATCAGTGGATCTGCGACGATATTCTCTTTCTTAACGCCAAAATCCGTAAGAAGGATATTGATCTGTTTCGCAAGGTTGATGTCGAGATTTGAGAAAGCGATAAGTGCGTGGTTGTTTGCCATTGAAGCAGCTGCGATCGATTTGTATGCGCTTTCTTCTGCGTGTCCAAGCAAGAGTCTTTCCTTCGCGCCAATATTGCTCACAGCTTCCATCGTCTTTGCATCCTTTTCCTCATGTCCGCAACCGTAGACAACGAGAGGGACTGGCACAGCTGCGAGGACTTTACGTACTGTTTCAGCAGCTTCTTGTGGTGACTTGTTTTCCTCTTCCGGGTTTGTCGATTGTAACTTAAGGCATATGAGGTCAACCCCATACTTTTCAACCCATGCCTTTGACCATTGGACTGGATCTTCAACAGCATCGCCAAAAGCCTTTCTCGCGAGAAGCGGATAGTCTCTTAATGTATCAATAACCTCGCCAGCGATTGCTGGTCTGTTCACGATCGATCCCTCAAAGGAGAGAAAGGGCATCCCCGTCTCTCCACCTATAACCACTTTCTTGCCTCTTGTCCCACCATCTTCGGCTGTTGCTCCAATTATAGTTGTACCGATCTTACCTGTCCACTTTTCTTTTGGAATTGGCACCTCAACCATGTGGTCCCCTCCTGTGGTTATTTATTGTAGCATCGGGGGCATTTTTAGGGCCGGGTGATCGACTTTGATCATCCATTCCATGAGCCCCTCAGCGTCGGTGCAAATCGTCTCATCAGCGATCTTGTCGACGAAATCTGGTGTGCCAAGTTCCTCACTTCTTTTCTTCAAATCTTCCCTCATCGCTTCCTTGAGGTCCTTTGGCATCCAGGCAATGCGATGGAAACCGCCGTCAGCGGAGATGAACTTTTTGCTGACCAAATACTTTCTTCCCACACCAATAAATCCAGGTGTCTGCTTACCGCCTCCGACTGAACCTGCGAGTGTTGAGAACTTCATTCCAATTGGTGTCATACCTGGGTATTCTCTATTGACGACAATGACAGCCTGCATATCAGCCGTCATTGCGACGATGCACTCGAAGCAACCGCAGCTTGTCATCGGGTCTTCCATCATTGTGTATGCGTTGAATCTTTCAATCTTATGATGACTGAATTCGAAGACAGCCTGGTTAACGCCAACCCATGATCCTTTAACAGGATCGATGACCTCTCCCTTGACGATCGGCTGGTTCGGACCAGTTGGCGCGATTTCATTGCTTGCTTTGGCATCAAGCCAGTTAATTGCACCGCAGAGCCCCAATCTCTCTGGCGTAATGACGCAGACATGATCAGGTGCGAAGGATTGGCACAACGTGCAGCTATAGAATGTGTCAACCGATTCGTCAGTCAATCCCGCCATTCTTGCATCTCTCTTCGCGTAAGTCTCAAGCGCTTCAGGCAACCTCTTTCTGATTTCCGCTTCATCTGTGATAATGGTAACCTGAACACGGCTAATGATGCTACCGAACTCTTCTTTCATCTTTGTGATGAGAATATCGCCGAAATGCTTGAATCTTAAGCCAGCTTTCACAGAGCTCTTGCTCAGCCTTATCCAGAGAATGTTTCTTTGGCCAGTATGCCATGCACCTTCAGCAAAGTTAATGAATTGATGAATCCTTCTTTCCAGCACAGCTTCGAAGTCTTCTTGCATCCTCTTGCCGTAAACCTCAACGATGATAGCGAGCGGTGTCTTGCCGCCTTCCTCCATCTCATCAACATCTTTTCCGATCAGTGTAATCTTACCATCCTCAACTTCGTGTTCCTGACGCATCTTCAGAAGTTCGAAAGCAAGCGTCTTCGCAGCACCGCCCGCTTCGATGTAAGTATCAGGTCTTCTGACAGTCTCACCTTCGAAAGCGGGGCCGTATGCAACTGGTATGTTGACAGGTGCGAGTTTGACCTTGATGTTTCTGACCTCAATTGCTGTCTGGATCATTTTGTCGTAATCTTTCTGTATAACATACTTGTCAGGAATTGGCTCGACATCCTGATCGGTGATTGTTGGAGAACCATTAAAGAGGACAGCGAACTCCGCAGCAACTTTGATATGGTCGAGAGGCCCCATTTGTAGCACAAAGACCTTTGGTCTCTTTGACAGGTACTTGTAGAGGTTCTCGCGGTCTCCTCTTCTGATGCCACCAAATGCGAGTGCAGCCCTGATAGCGAAGTTCAAACCGTGTATCGCCTGAGTGAATTCCCCAACTGGATAAAGCATCCGATCAAGTCCCATCTTGATGTTTTCATCACGAAGCTGCCTGATAGTGTCGAAGGTCGCGATTATGAGCATCCCTTTGCTCTGGCAGTCTCTTACAATCTTAGCAAGATCCTTGGGGTTCTTGGCACAGCCAACGAGCACAGCGCAACCCGGTATCGTGTCATCGACAAATGCGATACCCAGCTCTCTCAAAGTTCTATCAGGTACGAACCCACAGTACGGTGTGCCCTCATAGGGTTTCTCCGTTTCGATGTATTTTAACGCCTCAACGATCTCTGCTGCAATCATTGTGGCTTCGCCCGCAATTAATGCATTTTCATAGGTAGGCTCCTCCCTGATCTTTCCTCTCACTTTACCGAGGATGGGGGGCAGATCGCCAAGCTTCTTGACCTCTCTTCCGTCCCATGCATAAATCGACGGTAGTTCGAATCCAGTATCTGGATATTCGATCTTTTGATCATATCCATATTTCTCAATCGCAACGCTCAGAAGCTGATCAGCGTATCCTACCGCAATGATTGCCCCTTCGATCGCCATTTCGAATAATCGCTTCTGGCTGATAGGTTCACCACTTTCTACAACATATTTGTGATCAAGGCCAAGAACCCAACGTCTGTACTCTACCACATTCAGGAGCTTCTTTGCGGCTTTGAATGGATCTCTCTCAAAGATAAAGTATCCGCCATAGACGTCTCTTGCTGTGTTTTCAAGTACCTCAGTCACAAGCGATGATCCGAAAATGTAGTTAATCGTTCCTACATGAACGGGTAGGCCAAGAGCGACAGCCCATGTACCAATCGAGACCGCCTTTTCATGATTTGCCTCAGGCGCGCTTGCGACAAAAGGAATTTGGTGAACATCGACACCAAACCGCTCAGCGATTGCCGTTGCAAAATTCGCAGCACGCGTGTTGTCAACGCATGAACCCATGTGCCATACTGGGGGCAGATTAACTCCGTTCTTTTCCCCGAGCTCCCTCAGGAATTTCTTGAGCCCTTCTCCAGCGTATTTCTCCGTGGCCTCTGGGGAAAGTAAACCCTGTTTCGCAAATGCGCCAGCGGCACATCCCGTCGCAAGCACGAGAATATCGTTCTTGATGAGTGTTTTTGCAATGGTGATATGATTGAAATCCTGTACAGCTTTCTGGTTGTTACATCCAGCCATCAGAGCGATTCCTCTGATCGTTCCATTTTTAATATTATCAACAACGTACATGATTGGATCGTCTGGGTTGAGTTTTGAACAGAGTTCTTCGATTTGTTCAAGACTGAATCCTGCGATGACTTCATACTTGACATCTGGGACATTCGCCTTACTCTTATCCCTCTTTTTGAACGCCTCAATCGCCATCTGGATGATCGATCTTGCGCTTTTTTCGGCATCCTCCTCTCTGAATTGAACATGTGTGGCATATGGAATGTGGACGTTTGGCATTGTCGTAATCATCTCGGTGTGAAGGCACGAACAGATTTCTGCGACTGATGGCATGACGCATTGGTAGTCTACGACCATCAGGTCCACAACGCCCGTTGCAAGCACGAGCTCCTGCGAAGCGAAATTTGAAACCATTGGAACGCCTTTCCTCATCAGCGTTTCGTTCCCAGTGCAGCAAATTCCGACGATATTGATTCCTGATGCACCAGCAGCCTTTGCTTCGTTTTCCATTTCCCTCGCGACATCAACGATAATGTCACTAAGGACCGGATTGTGGCCATGAACGGCGATATTAACAGCATCTGGTTTCAGCGCGCCAAGATTTGCATAGGTTCTGACGAGTCGAGGTGTGCCAAAAAGAATATCGGATAGATCTGTTGAAATCTGCATGCCATTGTAGTCGGCAATTGCGCATTTGATGCCGCCAAAAAGAATGGGGACAGGATCAGCATCGCAACCAAGTGTTGTGCGGTGCATGACATCGGAAATCGCATGGTCAATATTGTCGGGCATCACACCCTTTTCTTCAAATAGCTTAGTGCGCGCCTTTGTGATCGTTGTCGTTGTAAATGTCAACGGCTTGCGTTCGTATCGTGAGTAATCGTCAAGCGCTTGCATTAGAACCTCTTTTGCAAGTTCGTTGGTGTCGATTTTTTCGGTGTTGATGCCTATACGCTTGGCAACTCGCTTGAGTTTTTGCACATCTTTGATTTTATAGGCCGGGGCTTTTCCTTCGAGCGCCTTCAGCATCGTTTCAGCAATATGCCTGCCATGACCCGAGTGCGCGGCGGCACCGCCCGCAATGTTCCTGATGATGTTTCTCGCAACGATTGTATAATCTCTCGCGCCGCAGATTCCTTTTTTAGGTTCTGCACCAAACGGATCTATTCTGCAGGGGCCTTGCAAACAATTCCTGCAACAGATACCAAGTTCACCAAATCCACATTGCGGCAGCTGGGTTTCATAACGATCCCAGATAGTTTCAATTTTTTTTTCTGAGGCGACGATTACTATCGGTTGTGCGCCAGCGTCGCAAGTCTTAGTTGCACAAATCTTTTCCTTAGCTTCCATTCTTATATCCTCCTGTCCTCCCTTTATCCATTATACGGATTACACTCAATTCATTGACATAGTTCCATTCAATTTTGCCAGAGAAATAGGAAATTTGGCTCATTGACATGAATAATGGATCGGCAAAATGGTCATGAGCTTTTGATTTTCCTTTTCCCCATCGAACAATCAATTTCCTCAAGAATTCTTGTAAAGATGATGACAGGCGGATGATTTCATCTATCTTTACTCCACATAACTGGTTTTGGCGACTCAAATGTGGATATTCATCCTCGTTTCTTGCCATCATCATCCCATTCACTTTTGAGCTCGTTGTCCTTTTTTTTGACCGACAATCTTTCGACTTTCCGGATTTCTCGACGTCTGTCGAAATGAATTTGTTTGATGCAAGCGCGTGCGAACACATTGATTTCTTTCCATTTTTTCGGTCGTCAGAGGGGCACCCGCGACCTTTTCTTCATTTAATTTCTTACTAACTATTGTCACTGGTTTGTGTTGAAATTGATTCTATAGCTACCATTTTAGAGGCGAAATTACTTACGCATATTTAGTTTTATATCATCGTATATTTAGTTTTATACCATCGTTAATGAATTCGATGATTAACGAAGTTATTATTCGATCATTGTCACAATGGCATTTCAAATGCCACAAAGTGATTACTTTTTTTTCGGTGATTGTGATACGATTCTTCAATTTTCATTGCCAAAAAATGCGCTCTTTCGCAATGATTTAATGAAGATTGCATTAAAATTAGCTTTGGGGACTGATTCTCCACTTATGGGATTTCGATTTTTTCAACCCTTATGAGTTCATATTTGCCTTTGAGTTTCGAAACTTTTTCCTTGATTATTTTTTTCAGATCCTCAAGTTGAATATTCGAGTTTGTGATGTCACCAACAAGCTCAAGCGTCATCGTATCGTAATAAACGAGGACCTTTGTGTACACTGAAACGAGGTTAATGTTGAAATTTGCTAGAATTCTTGTGATCTCGTAAATTGCGCCCGGTTTGTCTGGTATCACAAAATCGATTTCCACGAGTTCAGTACGCGGGTCGAGAAAAGTTAATGACAGAATCCAAGCATCCGTATCGCCGACCATCATGACGATCTGCCCGTCGGCAATTCCCTCGATCGTCTCGAGGTATTCGGGCGGAATCTCGAACTCCCCGTTCCTAATGATCGATGGCGTCCTGTGAATCTTTCTTGTCGTTTTCGTTCTTATTGAACTCCCTGGGGGGACAACCCCCTTTGTGTAACGATCGCTGATGTGTGAAGGTCTAATTTCCATCGCTTCCACTTTGTCCACAAGAGATGACCGCTCTTGTTTCAATCTTGCAAACTCTTCTCGAAGTGTCTCATAATTGCCGTAATAACTCAAATCGACAAGCATCTTCCACATCATGCAGACGTTTGAAATCACACTGAGTGAAACGGAGTTAAGAATGTCGATATTCCTGTCGCCAAGGAATTTTGCAATCTGTGCACATGCGCCAGGAACGTCCAACATATAAAATGTGGCATCACAGATCTCCCTGTAGTTCTCTGGACCGAATGTTGAAAGGACGATTTCGTAGCTCGTTCTGCCGTTGTAATCGTAGCGAAACATTGAGCTAAAGACCTGGCTCCCATCAACAAGTCCGAGTGGTTTTCCAATTTTTTCACTGATTTTGATTCTTGACCCCTTGAGTCTTGCAAAGTCCCAAAGTCTCATTCCTAAGCCCGAGTGCCCCCAATATGATCTCCCCTGATAAAAGTTATCATACAATCTCTAATGGCGTATTGAAATTGAAGTTTGGAAAAAAATCGAGGTCAAGAAGATGGTTCAAAACTGATTGATCTCCGATGATATATGCAGCTAAATAGATCAATGGATTAACAGCGAATCCAAATAAGTTAAAATTCAATAAAAAAGGGAAGAAAAATTTAGCACTTACTTTGCTCCCATGAGCTTTTTCGAGAGCACTACGCTGAGGGCTAGTAGTGCGAATGCAAACAGCGCAAGTCCTCCAAGGTCAATCCAGAGGTTATAGATCGGGTTCGGATTGTGGAATATGAATATTCTTGCTGCATCAACGGCAAGCGTCAGCGGGTTGTAGTTGGCTACAGTTTTCAACCAATCTGGCATGAGTGTTGTTGGGAATAGGGCCGCAGATGCGAACATGATCGGTAGGTTTAATAGGTTAATTACGCCGAAGAGAGTTTCCTGGTTTTCAACGGCCAGCGCAATTGTTGTGAATAGCGATGCAAATGCAATTGCAAGAAGCAACATGGCGAGAAACAACCCAACAAAATCGAGCGCATTGAAGGCAGGATTGAGAGTTAGACCAGTGAGTCCTGGCACGTACGCGAAGAGGAGTGCGATGACAAAGACAATCAGCATCTGAATCATAGCACGAATGACCGTAGCTCCAATTCTTGAAACTGGAATTACCCCTCGTGGGATCGGGGATGCGCGCAGCTTATTGAGGAATCCAAACCTTCTATCCCAGACGATCGACATCCCACCGAACATGCAAGTGAACAAAACGATCACGGCGAGCATTCCCGCAGCCATGTAAGAGAAATAGTCTGGTGCGCCAGCAAACATTAATGAAAAATTAAACTGCGGTAATGATCCTGGTAGTTGATCGCCTGTTGGAATCAACTTGTTGAGCTGGAATGCCTGCCCAAAAAGTCCCAACCAAACGATAGGTTGTATAAGGGCCATGAAAATCTGAATTTTGACACGATACCAGTGTTTTAACTCGCGGATCATCAGCGTCCAGGTCTGCCTGACTACATTTGCACCTTTCATTTACCTTCGCCTCCTTGCCTGAAGAGCTGCGGCTCTTCGCTGAAATTTATCCATCGACCCAGCTTGTTCGGCATCCCTTAGCGACCTTCCAGTGTATTCAAGAAATACCTGGTCGAGATTTGGTCGCTCGAGGTGCACGCTTTCAACGGTTACTCCATGATCAACAATCACTTTGAGGAGTGAGGGTATGATTTTCTCACCATTTACAGCCTTAATTCTATACTCGTCTCCTTCTTTCTTTACGCTCACTACACCTGCGACATTCTGGATCAGATTTGTCAAATCGGAACCGCTTTCAACCTTGATCTGGACAACATCTCCTCCGATCGAGCGTTTCAGCGTTTCAGGTGAATCCAGTGCCATGATTCGTCCATGATCGATGATTGCGATACGATCGCAGAGAGAATCAGCCTCTTCGAGGTAGTGTGTCGTCATAAAAATCGTCATATTGTGTTTCCTTTTCAGATCACGAATGTGATCCCATATTGCCGCCCTCGTTTGGACATCTAGGCCTAGTGTCGGCTCATCAAGGAAGAGAACGGATGGCTGGTGAATGAGTCCTTCAGCAAGCTCAAGGCGCTTTCTCATTCCTCCTGAGTAGGTTTTAACGAGTCTGTCCGCGGCATCTTCGAGTTTGACAAGTGCGAGTAATTCATCGATTCTTTCGATGGCCTCTCGTCTTGGGACACCATAGAGGTCTGCTTGAAGGAGCATATTCTCTCGACCGGTTAGATCATCGTCGACAGTCAGTTCCTGTGGAACAAGACCAATGAGTTTTCTCACTTGGTAAGGCTCTTTCGTGACATCGTGCCCAAGGATTTTTGCAACACCGCTTGTTGGTTTAAGTAGGGTCGTGAGGATCGAAATCGTCGTTGTCTTGCCTGCCCCATTAGGACCAAGAAATCCAAAGATCTCGCCCTTTTCAACCTGAAAGGACACACCATCAACTGCACGAACCGTTCCATTGTATATCTTGACGAGATTTTCGACTTCCACAACAGCGTTCAAAATGATTCACCCCTTTCTACTTTCATCATTTTTTCAATTTCTTCGATCTTGCTTTGTACCGATGCAAGTTTTGAGATGAGCATCTCCCTTATATTCCTGAGAGTCTCCAGTCTTTCTTTGGGATCGCATATGTCTTGATCAAAATCGCTGAGAAAAGCGCGTATATGCTTTTCTGGATTTTCATCACGAACACCAGATGCGGCCTGAGCTAGTATATTGAGGTAACGAATAATGAATTCGATATCGCCTGGAATTTTGGCGATGCTATCAACGACAAAAGCATTGCCCTCCTCAGAAAGATAATAATAATCGGTGCCTTCCCTCGTTTCGGATTTGACAAGCCCGTGATTTTCCAATTTTTTGAGAGCTGGATAAATTGAGCCAGTTTGAGGAGTCCAAATTCCTTTGAATTCTTCTCTCAGCCTCTTGAGTAATTCATATCCATACATCGGCTTCTCGCGAAGTATGATCATCATGACGAATTGAAGTGGACTAATTCTCTTTTCCTTATAGCAGTATCCTTTGCCAATCATCAATGATCTCTCCCTTCTTCGAGTCGTTTTTTCGATTTTCAGTTTGATGGTGATTGTTTGGCGATTTCTTAAGGTCATTATTGAGTACCGCGGAACTGAATTGCCCGCTACTATACTAAAACCCCTATTTAATCATTTTTCAATTCATTAGTAAGATCGAGAAGGACGGTTATAAACTGCAAAAAAGTTGGCCATTGAATCTCATAAGATCGATTGCCAACATTTTCTTAAGTTGTCTGCAATTTGGCTCTTCCAAAATAAATGAAAAATCCGATAAATCTTTTTGGTGCTTGCATTTTTGAACCTCATCATGTTTGCTCGAAATATAAAATCGGAAATCTCTTCCTCCAATTTTTTAATTAATTTGTAGATTTGCCAATTTTGAAATAATTATGAAAAAATCATCAAGAAAGTCTTTATGCCGGTTAAGGGTATTTTCGTTTGGAGGGACGTAAAATGCCTTACGAACATGTAATTCTCGAAAGAGATGATGGAATTGCTATCATCACGATTAATCGACCAAAAGTTCTGAATGCATTGAGAACCGACGTGCTTCGGGATCTAAGAGAAGCGCTCATGGAATGCGAAAATGATGATGCTGTGAAGGTGGTCATCATTACTGGAGCTGGCGATCGTGCATTTGTCGCTGGTGCAGACATCGGAGAAATGAGTGAGCTCGATCCTATCAAGGCGAAGGCTTTCTCGGAATTCGGAAATAGCGTTTTCCTTTACATCGAGAAGATGTCAAAGCCAGTGATCGCAGCGATTAATGGCTACGCGCTCGGTGGCGGCTGCGAATTGCTTATGGCCTGCGATATCGTCATTGCTTCGGAGAAGGCAAAGATAGGGCAACCGGAAGTCAAGCTTGGAATCCCCCCAGGGTTCGGAGGGACGCAAAGAATGGCAAGACTTCTTGGAAAAATGAAGGCCAAAGAATTGATTTTCACGGGCGACATGATTGATGCGCAGGAGGCGCTGCGAATTGGTCTTGTTAATAAAGTTGTGCCCTCTGAGAAACTGATGGAAGAAGCAAAGAATCTCGCAAGGACAATCGCTTCAAGAGGGCAAATCGCGGTAAGAATGGCAAAGCAGCTCATTAATGAAGGAATTGATGTTGATCTTGAAACTGGACTTTCTCTCGAAGCGAAAGGCTTCGCGATTTGTTTTTCTACAGAGGATCAAAAGGAAGGAATGAAGGCTTTTTTGGAAAAAAGAGAGGCAAAATTCACTGGGAAGTAGCTCTTTCTTTTTCCAACTCCTTTTTCAATTCTTGAACAGCTGAAACAACATCCTCCGTCCCTTCGACGTCAAGAGGCGAGATGCCTTTGAGATCCGCCTCTATCAGCATTCTGTTAAAAGGGATTGTCGCCGCGAGTGGCAAGCCTGATTTTTTCAGTGTTTCTTCGACGACATCCTTCTCACTTCGAGATGACGCTTTGTTGAGCACAGCCATAATCCTCTGGATTCCGATTTGGTTTGCTAGCTCCTTGATCTTGCACGCCGTTTCAAGCGAGCGCATTCCCGGCTCGACGACAACAAGCATTACATCCATATTCCTCGAACTCGCCCTTCCGAGATGCTCAAGTCCTGCTTCCATGTCCATGATTAAGTACTGATTCTTTTGCAGAACGAGATGTCGTATGAGATTTTTGAGAAGTGCACTTTCAGGGCAGAAACAGCCTCCTCCACCCTTGTTAATCGTTCCAAGTACGAGGAGTTTGACACCGTCCTTTCCTTCTACAGCATAACTCGCCGTGATGTCATCGACCTTTGGGTTGATAGTGAAGACGCCTCCATAGCTTGAGCCTGGTCTAACGCCTGTCCTTTCCTCGATGAGATCGAGCATTCTTGAAATGGGGACAATTTTTTCCCTTATTTCTTTAGGAACTCCTATCGCACTCGCGAGATTTGAAGCCGGATCTGCGTCAAGAACTAAGACTTCCTTCCCTTCTCTTCCATAGAGCCGTGCCAGAATACCAGCAACTGTCGTCTTGCCGACACCGCCCTTACCAGAAACAGCGATTTTCAGTGCCATTCACATCCTCTTGAAAACGATACCGTGACTGAGGAGATTCGCCTCTTTCAACTCCACATTCTCCAAGATCATTCTTTCTCCGATGATGTTAATGCAGATCGCATTTTGACCGTCCATGATGATCCTTGTGACATCCTTCATAACCTCACGGACCTCATCCTTCTCCTCAAGAAAAACCGATGATTCGCACATGTGTGTGGAATTGATGGAATTCGTATATAACCTCTCTGAGTGCAAAAAAACAAGAAAACTGATACAGATGTCCTGACTCACAAAATTCTTGCATTGACTCCATCGAACTATTTCAAACAAAAGATAGTGTTTATTAAATTGTATCATCAATTTGATTGGATTGAAGTTTCTTGATTCTTCGCCTCTATTGGTCCTTCTGCCTTGCGCTCCTCACCGTAAAAAACGTAACGAATTGGGATGCGTTTTCTCAAGCCAGTCCAGTATGGACATTTCATGCATTTGTAACCGAGTGTGACCGTTCCGCCAAAGATCGTTTGATTTCTGATTCTCTTCATCCTCGTACTGCATACAGGGCAACGACCAGCTTTGCTCTTCTCCTCACCTTCTCTTGCGTGAATTTCGATTTTGCCAAGATCTTTGTTTATTATTAATTTTCTAATTCTCTCCTCCGTCGCTGTGTAAGCGGAATCTATGTTCTTGAGCTTATGATTAACAAGGCTTGAAAGTGCTCTTTGCGATGTGATCATTGAGCGAGCGCTCAATACTTCCCTTACCGCTTTGACTAGGGTCTCCTCCGATGGGATCCGATAACTCATCCTTTATCAGATGGCTCTGGAAGTACAGATATCTTTCTCGATGGTGAGTTTACGTCCCATTCGCAATTAGAAAGATAATAGAAAGATAATTAACTGAACTCTATAGAATTAAATTCTATTGAATAGTAGAGTGTTCCTAAGTCTGTGGCAATTGATAAGGAATGTCACAGAAGTGTAAAATATCGCCAGCATCCTTTTTGCATTGATATAATGGTACCTGAGAAAATCGGAATTAGAATGAGCGAGGATGGGGGGACGGACATGAATCGCAGCAGGATCATCATCATGGGCGCTGCTGGTCGGGATTTTCACAATTTCAATACTTACTTTCGAGATAACGAAATGTATGAAGTTATCGCGTTCACGGCAACACAAATACCAAATATCGAGGATCGAAAATATCCACCAGAGCTTGCAGGAAAGTTGTATCCAGATGGAATTCCAATCTATTCTGAAGAAGAGCTGCCCCACTTGATCAGGAGATTTGGTATCGAACAGGTGGTTTTCGCGTACAGTGATATTTCACATGTTGATGTGATGCATAAAGCATCGATTGTTTTGGCAGCTGGAGCGGATTTCAGGTTAATGGGAAATCCGCAGATCGTTCTTAAATCAGAAGTTCCAGTCATCAGCGTTTGTGCTGTTAGAACGGGATCAGGAAAGAGTCAGACAACGCGAAAGATTTGCATAATCTTGAGAAATAAGGGATTCAGAGTCGTTGCTGTTAGGCATCCAATGCCTTATGGCGATCTAAGAAAGCAAGTTGTTCAAAGATTCGCGAGTTACGAGGACTTGGATATAAATGAGTGCACGATCGAGGAAAGGGAAGAATATGAGCCGTTGATCGACAAAGGGATCCTTGTTTATGCAGGTGTGGACTATAAGCGAATTCTTGAACAGGCTAATAAAGAAGCTGATGTTATCGTCTGGGATGGCGGTAACAATGATGTACCTTTTTTCAAATCAGATCTTCACATAGTCGTTGCGGACCCTCACAGAGCAGGCCACGAAATTACTTATCATCCTGGTGAGACGAATGTGCGACTCGCGGATGTTGTCATCATCAACAAAGTCCAGACGGCGGATCGACAAGATATCTTGAAAGTGCGAGAAAATGTCAAATCGATCAATCCGCACGCAATCATAATCGAGGCGGCGTCGCCGATTTTTGTTGAAAATCCAAGTATGATTCGAGGAAAGAGGGTACTGGTTGTTGAGGATGGACCAACAGTGACGCATGGTGGCATGGGATATGGCGCCGGTACGATTGCAGCAGAAGACCACGGGGCAAGTGAGATCATCGATCCGCGACCATATGCGGTGGGCTCAATCCTTGAGACTTTTAAGGAATATCCTCATATAGGAAAGCTGCTGCCCGCAATGGGTTATGACAAAGAACAAATCTCAGAGCTCGAAGAGACGATCAACAGGGCTGAATGCGATGTTGTCGTCTCTGGCACACCAGTCGATTTGAGGAGAGTTGTCAACGTTAATAAACCAGTTGTCAGGGTGAGTTATGAATTGTGTGAGATTGGCCATCCTACAATAGAAGAATTGCTCGTAGACAAATTAAAAGGAAAATTGAAAGGTCTTTAATTTTTCCACCCTAGCCTCTATTTTCTTCATCAGATCTTTTCTTATTTCATCAATGATCTTTAATACAAACAATTCACACAAAAGGATGAAATACTAAACTACCAATCGCCGCATCGAGATAAATCCCAGCATCAATATGCGCGAGCGGGGGTAGCTAAGTTTGGCCAAAAGCGCAGGACTTAAGACGGAGGCAACGCGTATTTCCGTAGGGCATTCTGTCCCGAAGGGGTCCGAGGGTTCAAATCCCTCCCCCCGCACTCGTACATAAACGCCAATGTATCAGCACTTCAAATTACAAGTTTTGCAGGATCCAGAATGAATGTATCTGAAAAATTGAGGCAATCAAGCGGTAGGGATCCTCCTCATCATACAAGAAATCAGGAAAATAGAGTGGCTAGGAAACTGATATTTCTATTGTTTAAAATAAGATTATTTGAAATTGGCAGGAAGCAAGACTAATGATCATTTTCTTATCAAATTGAAGTTTGTTTATTTTCTAACTACTTTCTTATAAAAATTCTCAACTATCATTTGCCCTTCCGCGTGAGTCTCATTTTGAATCTTGATTCGTTCGGGATGAAACTGAACGCCATAAAATGGTCTCTTGACATGTTTGACAGCTTCTACTTCACATGATTCAGAGTCTGCAAGTAAAACGAAGCCAGCCTCCTTTAAGCCTTTTTTAATCACATAGTCATTATGCGATTCGGCCAGTATCAGGTGTCTGTTCTCGAAGCCATCAAATATTTCATCAAATTCGATGATTTTGATCCATTCGAATTTATTTTTGATAGGTTTAGCCAGAGACGAGACCTCGGCACCGAACGTCCAGCAAAGCAATTGGTGTCCAAAACAGATTGCAAACGTTGGAATCTCGAGATTCTTTATCAAATCTACTATTTTCGCAAACATCTTCCTATGATTCTCATCAACTATTCTCGCTTCAGAGCCGCTGATGATAACAGCGTCGAAATCATTGTTCACTCGATCTTCAAAATTTATTTCTTCGTAATGACTGATTTGGCAATCACCAAAGGGCTTAATCGCACTGAAGAGTTCGTTTATTTCTTTTGGGTTCAGATAACAGTTAATGATCAAAGATCTCATGCGATCCTATTTATTCAGGGCTAATCCTATAATCATTTTGTGAGTAGTAAATTTCGCATGTAGAAGAAATCATGTTTCTTAACCCATTAGATCCCTGACTGATAAAATCGCAGTGGAGATTGGTACTTTCTCGCATCGAAGTCGGCATACTACATTTATGCATGGTGTTAATGATCGATTGTGGCAAAATACGTGAGAAATTTGACTCAGTAACTATCCAATCGCTCTTCAGATGTTTATAACAATATCGCTGATTGTTCGATTTTGATTGCTAACTTTTATTGCAGTGTATCTGGAAACACCAAAAACTCGTTAATATTTTCTATTCTTGAAATACCTGAATTGCGATTTTGGATCAATTTGCAAAAGTCTTCAACTTGACGGCATTTTGAATCTTTTCATTTTCCACAATTATCACAATTTTATTCAAGTTGACAAGTATCTGACTGGGTTTAACAATTATTGAAGAATAATATTACCAAATACTATTTAACTTCGGGAGATGACAAGATTGCTCGTAGATGATGAATAATAGTAAAATTGCAAATAGGATTCTCAAGCGGCAAGTTGTACGAGAAGCGGTCCTATATGAGACGATTGGAGATTCTAAAGTCAGGTGCAAGCTCTGCGAAAGAAGATGTGTGATTGCCTCGGGTACAAGAGGATTCTGCAAGACGAGGATGAATATTGGGGGAAGACTGTTCACTCTCGTCTACGGCAATTTGAGTGCGATTGAAAGTCGCCCCATCGAAATCAAGCCGTTTTACCATTACTGGCCAGGTTCAACCGCCCTCACTTTTTCGACATGGTCATGCAATTTCACGTGTCCATGGTGCCAGAATTATCATCTTTCCAGAAGAGTGCCCGAACCAGAAATTGACAGCTTTACTTCTCCAAGTCATATCATTGATCTAGCCACTTTGCGAGGCGATGACGGTGTTTGCGCAAGTTTTCAGGAACCAACATTGCTCACGGACTGGGCTATTGACACATTCAGTATGGCTCGGGCGCATGGTTTATATTCATGTTATGTTTCGAATGGTTACATCACGCTAGAGGCTTTGGAATTGCTAAGAAACGCGGGGATGTCTGCAATAAAAATTGATGTCAAGGGAGATATGGAAGTTTATGATAAGTACTGTGGCTGTGCGAGTGATAAATTTGTGTGGAGAAATATTTCCCACGCTACCAACTCAGGATTGCATGTTGAAGTGGTAAATCTGCTTGTTACCGGTGTGAATGACGATGAATGTTCCATTCGCAATGTTGTGGATAATCATCTTAAGTATGCAGGAACTACCGTTCCGCTTCATTTTAACAGATATTTTCCGGCATATAAATATGATAAACCACCGACCGATCTCGGTGTAATAAAGATCGCCTATCAGCTAGCAAAATCCGCAGGTGTTGAATATGTCTATCTTGGAAACATCCCAGATGCGAATTACCAAAACACCTATTGCCCGAACTGCAACTCCGTTCTCATCAAAAGATCGTCACTTGGAATAATTAGGAAAAATATATCCAGAGATCATCATTGTCTGAATTGCGGGAAGAAAATTCCCATCGTAGGTCGAATTATCGACTAGTTAGTTATTAATAACTGAGTTCAAGACGAATTTTCAAGAAAGACAGATCAATTTTCTGGCTAATATTCTTTTAATTAACTATGATTGGTATCTTTGTGTTTAGATGCTTAGATATTGCAAAAGGAAATTCACGTCTCGAAAACCTGATAATCTGAGACTTCATTGGTACTTCGGGGAAGCAGTTGAGCGTAAAAATCACAGTTTATGATGGGCATGAAACAATTGGCGGCAACAAAATCTTCTTGGAATTCGATAATCACGGGGTTTTTCTCGATTTTGGAATAAATTACAAGAAGCTTGGACAATTCTATGAAGAATTCTTGACTCCGCGAGTGGGAAGGGGGTTACATGATTACCTGATGACTGGGCAGTTGCCTAAGTGTAATATTTATAGAAACGATCTTGTTCCAAGTGATCTTGATATTTCGAAATTTCCGAGGCTAAGTGTTGACGCCGTTTTCATCACACATGCGCATCTGGATCATGCTGGAATGGTCTCGATGCTGGATTTTTCTATTCCGCTTGTTTCGAATGCATTGACCCTTGTTCTCTTGAAATGTTTTAGGGATTGTGATAGTCATCGTATCGAGCATGATGCCATTTATTCCGCAGTAAGGACGAATTGCAGCGATGATCGTCGAGTGCTCGTGAGTAAAAGGAATGAAGAATTTCGTACAAGGGATCTAATCGTGACGACTCCAGTTTCGGAAAGGTTCGAGAACTTTTTTAAGAGTTGCCCTTGGGGCAAGAATATTCGTCCTCCGAATTTCATCGAATCTGAGGAGGTTGATATCGAGTTCAAGCAGTTTGATGTTGACCATTCTATTTATGGGGCGTCTGCCTTTGCCATCAACACATCGCTGGGCTGGATTGTTTATACTGGCGATTTGAGATTGCATGGACGCCATGCATATAAAACAAAAAAATTTATTAGTGAAGCAAGGAAACTTCAACCGCTTGCATTAATCATTGAGGGAACGCGCATCGATGAGTCCAAAGATGATCTCACGGAGGAATCTCTCACGGAGGAATCTGTTAAAGAGAAATGCGCAGATACGGTTGCTGAAGAAAAGGGACTGGTTGTCGCAGATTTTTCGCCTCGCAATTTTGAAAGACTTGAAACCTTCAAGCGCATAACTGATGAGTTTGACAGAGAACTTGTTATCCTAATGAAGGATGCATACTATCTTGATGCGCTGGCGTGTGTTGACGGTATCGATCATCTTGACGGATTGCGAATATTCCGAGATCTTAAAGCTAGACATGAAAGGTTTGAAAAAAAGATCTTGGAGCGTCACAAAGAAGCACTTGTCGATCCAAATGAAATTAAACAGGACCCGGCTCATTTTATTGTATGCTTTTCGTATTGGGATATGAACAGATTATTCGACATCAATCCCTCGGGAGGAACTTACATTTATTCGAGCAGTGAGGCCTACACAGAGGAACAAGCGATAGATTTCATTAGATTGAAAAACTGGCTGGCAATGTTCAATATGAAGGTCAAAGGATTTCAGGTCGTTGATAGTAGGCAAGGGCAATGGCCAAAAATTGAGCCTGAGCAAGGATATCATGTATCAGGACACGCTTCTCGAGAAGATATTTTGAAGGTTGTAGAGTCAATCAACCCAGATATCGTCATTCCCGTTCATACGGAGAAGCCCACAGATTTTTTAAAATATGGATATTCAAATGTCCTCATTCCTGGCCAAAATAATGAAATAATTCTTGATAACGTCGTCTGAAAATCAAATCGATTTGAAAATTGTAACCGAGCAAGACTGATTTTTCTTATCATTCCATGTCTCAAACACTTATTCAAATGAGGCATTCGGAAAAGCCGATTATTCTTGAATTTTTCGATTCAACCCGAATTTTTCATGATCATTTTGATGCTTTGGGAAATCAATAAATACAGGTTTCTGCTAATTCCCTCTGGGTGATGAAGCTCACCCTTAACCGCTGGGTGCGGGCTGATAGCTTCTACTTTTTGAAATCGCACCATTTGGTGAGAGTGAGCTGATGGCGTCATGTCGTACATTCAATAGCATATCTGAATCCGCTTCTAGATCGATCGAAAGAGGCATTGACTTGGACGGATGGAAAGGCGCCTGTCTCGATGCGTTCTCAGATATCAAAAAAGTTGCCGAACGGATGGGCGGGAATTCACTTGCCTCAGCCATCAATTCTATCATCGTTGATCTCAGGGACGAGAGATTCTACCTCGCCGTGCTTGGGAGTTTCAAACGAGGCAAATCCACTCTGATTAATGCGCTATTGGGTCTTGAAGTTCTCCCAACCGGGATTTTACCTCTCACATCGGTTATCACAAGAATATCATTTGGAAAAGAAACGCAAGCAAGAGTCTTCTTCGAAGATGGCAATTCGATAGAGATTTCTGCTAGCGAACTTGAGTCTTTCACAACAGAAAAAGGTAATCCCAATAATGAAAAGGGAGTAACTGAGGTGCAAGTCTATGTTAATAATGAATTGCTGAGGCAGGGAGTGGTGCTTGTCGATACCCCAGGAATAGGATCCGTTCATGTTCAAAGCACGCAAAATACCTACAGGTTTCTCCCCAAAATAGACGCCGCGATCTTCGTTACTGGTGTCGATCCACCTATTAGCAATGAAGAAATCAATTTCCTCTCAGAAATGTGTCAAACTGTCAATAAAGTCTTTATCGTTCTGAATAAAATGGATTTGGTCGATGGAAGAGATATCCCTCAAGCAATAGCTTATACGAGATCCGTGATCGCGAATTTTTTGAACACAAATAGTCTCGAACTCTACCCTTTATCTTCAAAATTGGCTCTTTTATCATTTCGTGATCGGGATAAATTAAAATTAAGTAATAGCGGATTTATCGAATTCAGTAACCGTCTCAAAGAATTCCTTTTGAATGAAAGAGGAAGAGTATTTGTTCAATCAGCTATAAAAAAGGGAATTAGAAACGCCTCTGATCTTCTAACATTGATTGATCTTCAATTGAAAATGCTTCAACAGCCAATCAATGAGATCCAAGAGAAAATGACCTGGCTCAAGAAAGAAATTGAGAGAGTTAATAACAGGATCTCTGAATTAGATCACGTGATTGCGGCCAGATGTGAACAGGCAGTGAAAAAAGCAGAGGCGATGATATCTAGTCATATTAACGAGATAGTACCGAGACTACTCGACCGAATCAGCAATTATGTAAATAGTGAATTCTTAAAATGCAAAAAGAAGGATCTTGTCCCTCGGATTGAAAAATTTATTACAGAATCGGTTGAACAAGAAGTTCGCCCCATTCTAAATCGCCTGGAACTCGATCTCCAGAAGGCAATCCAGGATATTGCATTTTCTTTGGAACGGGAACTTGAGAAAATTCATACGGACTTCAGGGAGGAGGTCGGAAGGATTTTTCAAGTGCAGATGCCGAGCTATCAAGAATCTGATTTCTCGATATGTAAGAGTCGAGTGTATTTTGATGAAGTCAGACTATTCGACTATGAGGGTATAATCCCATTAGAAATTCCATATGTTCTTCCAAAACCCCTCTATATTCGCGTACTCTTGAAGCGGGTAAGTAATGTGGTAACGAGTGAAATGGATAAATATTCTGGAAAATTGCGTTACGATTACGCATACAGGCTAAATGAAGGAATAAGGCTCGTTAAGAGTGAAATAATCGCAAGAATGCAGATAACATTGGATATTATGAGAAAGGCAGTTGAGTCGATAGAGATTATGAAAGAGAAGGCTCAGTTTGAAAAGAATTCGAAGTTTAAGGAATTGGCAGAACTCCGTGCATCTGTGAAGGAGGCTATTGACAGACTAAACTCGATGAGCGTGGAAATCGGAGCAGGCGAGTAACATGGAATTGATTCCTTCAAGTGAGAAAATGCAGGAAAAGGAGCATCCGAACGAGACAGATGCAGTTAAATATTGCCAAAATGAAATTTTAAGGCGTATCTTAAATTTGCTCTATGCCCAGTTTTATGAGAAACTGTGTTCGAGGGGGATAGTATCGGGAATGAAATCTCAAAGTGCGCTGACGCGACACCCCCTCATGTCAAATGCAGCTATGCATCATATTCTCACGGAGGAATTTGGTGTAGAAATAATCCATTTTCCATTAAAAGGAAATTGTAGGGTTGTCTCAGAGACTCTCAGGTCTTGGAATGTTGATAAATTGGAGCAGTGGCCAGTGATTTATTCAATTAATTATGGTTTGTGATAAGATGGCCATATTGATGGTGAAGGATGGCGAATGTGATGGTTTCCGTGATTGAGGCTGCTGGAGAACGGATTATCAAAGAAATTGAAGGAGCACGAAAAAGGATCTTGGAAGGCCACGACGTTGACAATGAGTTCAACAGTTTGGTGGCTGCTGTGAATGGGATTATTAGAGACCTAGATCAAGAGTTCCGATGGATTTTGAATTTATTCTGGTGAAATGGCCGTGATCCTATATCCAGCTTCATAGCAAAATATGAATACGGAGGTGTATTTGGATTGAATCCTTTTAGAAAGCGGCAGGAGAAGTTTAGTAAAAATATCGTAAACAATACTCTCAACCTTGTTTTTGACAACGAGATCATTTCAAAATTTAATGACCTGCAAAACATGGACGTTCCGCTTGACCTTTCTGCGGTTTCCATCACAAAAATGGGAGCAAGGGCGATTTTGGGAATGCCATCAGATGAAGTTCTTGGTTGTACCCCTGAAGAAATGTTGACAAAAAAGACCCAAAAGTTGATTGAACTTGATCACGCGCTTGCGATTGCTGCAAGTGAGTTGAATGAGATCCATTCAGCCAGGGCTGTATACGCAGAAGACGAAGTGATAATTGAGTACCACATTGAAATGTTGGAGAAAATTGTTGAGCGAATGAAAATCTTGTTAAGAAACGAATCTCCCAAAAACTGATTGGTGGTGAGCCTGTTTGAAATCGATATCTGTTGATATATTAATCGATAATGACCTACGAGAACTCATAAAACGGGTCTCCAAAAAAACCAAGATGAACGAGATTGAGAGTGCAAAGCTGTGTTTTTCGGTCGGGTTGGAAGTTGTCGAAAAAATCATTGAAAAATGGACCTCTGCCGTTTCCCATGCAAAAATGGAATCGTCATTTTCCGAGTTGAATTCAAAAATCAAATCAAAAACTAAGGAATTAATGGATCTCAATGCAAGAATTGCTATAGAGCGATTTGATGCCTACGCAGAATTTGAAAGGGTGGGAAATCTTTTAATAAGATATTCATCAAAGCGAGCAGAAGCGCGTAGGCTGTATGCATTACTTCAAGAGAAGAATATTTCTTATGACTTGAGCCCCGGTGAACTTCGAAATTTCGATGAGCTTGCAGAACGTTATCTCTTTAAGAAGAGGGGTGAAGTTTACCAATAAGAACAACAATTCTTGTTATTGTTGGTCTAAATCGAGTGGTGATCTCTCTCGAATTGCGTTTTCAGCTTCCAATAGGTGTATTTCGTCCGCTCTGCAATTCACTTATTTATGTCAAGGATGAGTAGGCAAAACTCATCAAAATATCCCAATCGGCATATAGATTCTTTAGCTCACCGAACACTCAAAATTTCGGTGTGATTTCAATTCTTCCATTTGGCGTGAAATCTTATGTTTTCTTGTTTCAGAGCCATGGAGATATTTTCCTGATGTAAAATATTATTATTCTACAGCCCGGTTTTGAATGTCTAAAACAGAGAGTCAAGAGTATTTAGAAAAAAAACTGCCGCTTATGTGTAACATTATTACAAATTTGTGAATATTATGAAAAGATGTTGCATATTAACATATCTTAACAATCCTTTTTGAAATAATGTTTCATCAGCGATAAAGTAATCCTTAAATATTGTAAAGGCGGTAATCTGTTTGGGGGAATATAATGGGCTACGAAGATCTATTTCCAGGAATGGATATGAAGTGGCATGCAAATGCTGCAAAGAGATTCGCCTCCCCGTTCGTCGATGTCGGGCACGACAGAATCGACGTGGATCCGATCATTCTATCGCACGCGGCGGTAGCATGCGGGTTCACGATTCGAGACTTCTACGAGAAGCCAGAACTTGGAATCCACTGCGTCGGGTACATCTCACAGCTGTACGACCTTTTGCCCGTAACGCACTGGTTCTATTCGCTTCCGTGGGTACGCGAACTGGGGCTAAAGCTTGAATACAAGGACACGTTGCCACCAGTATCGACGGGACCGATTATCTCAGAGCCGAGCCAAGTGGATACTTTGCATGTGCCAGATGTGGATGAGTTGAAGAAGGGTTACACGCTGCCTGAATTCATAAGAATCTACAAATATGTCCAGAAGAATCTGCCGATGACGCTCGTGCCAATATCCTACGGATTCGATCTGGTCGGTGCTGCAGCTGAGCTGTGTGGTGTGGAGAATTTCATCATGTGGACATTCACTGAGCCAGAAGCTGCACACAAACTTGTCAAAACATACACGGACACATCAGTGAATGGTGCAATTGGTTTGGCTCAAGAATTTGGAATGGCCATGCTGATTGTGGGTTCTGTGCTTGCCAACAACGACATATTCTCGGACGAAGCGGTAAAGGAGTACTCGGCAAATTACATGAAGTACTATGTTGACAAAGCATTCAGAGGTGGAGCTGGGCCACAGCTATTCTATCACTTCTGTGGTAACCACCAGACGGACTACAAAGTATTCAAAGACACCCTGTTTTGGTCTCCATTCAACGTGTTGCACATAGGATACTATGGAAAGGAAGTATTCCCGTCGCAGCTACTTAAGGAAGAATTCGGTAACCGCACGACCATTATGGGGTCGGTCGACACAAAGCTTATGATTAACCCGAACCCGAAGGTAGTCTATGAGCAGGCAAAGGCGCAGATCTTGGCTGGACGAGACAGCCCGAAGGGATACATTCTTGGTACTTCTTGCGAGACGCCGCCGTACACGATTCCGGGCAACCTCCTAGCACTGGTCAAAGCGGCCAGGGACTACGGAACATATGGAACATGGTGAGGTGAGGTAGAATGGAAATCAAGATTCCAAATGAAGTCATGGAATTGATCGGTAAGAGAGGCATCAAGGAAGATGATGTCAAGGATGTCATTGAGACGGCGGAGTCATCGAACAAGAAGATTGTGATGGGCAACAGAAACCTTGCTAAGAAGATAATTGGTCAAGCCACCGTCTACGTCGATTACGAACTTGAAAAGGGTTTGTTGAAAAAGCATGCGACTGTGAAATCTGCATATTCTCACAGGCTGATGCTGGGAGAAATCGTCAACGCAACTGACAAGAGTGACTGGGTTTGTGCTCACTGCAATGAACCTGCGTTGTATGGACACGTGGCAATGACATACATGCAGGTCACTAGAAATGGGCCTGCAGTTGTCTGTCCGAAATGCAAGGACTCTTGGGTTGAGGAGTACCTTGCAACGAAAACGCTAGCAGCCGTTGAAGGTCTGTTCGAGAAGAAGCGCGCTTAAAATTTTTTCAAGGCCGCGAACGCGGCCTCTTTCATTTCACTTTCGAATTTGCTACACGGGTTTATTGTCTTCTTTGATCTCTAATCTCATTTGATTCCTCTTTATGGCATTAAGAGCGTAATTCAAGTAGTATAGTTCCCTATTGCAATTTTTCACTGTTACTTCAGAAAGTTAAAAATCTCTTGAGGCTATAAGGCAACTCACATCTGGTGTTGACATGAGCGAACTTATTGGAAAAACAGAAAGCCTCTGCCCGGAATGCCTCAAAACGATACCTGCGGAGAAGATTGCTGAAGGTGATAAAGTTTATCTAGTGAAGACGTGCCCCGATCACGGAACCTTCAAAGTCCTCATCTGGCGGGGTGTTGAAGATTATAAAGACCTCGAGCGTTATTCGTGTGTTAAATCGAAGCCTGAGAAGATCGCGGTTAAGAACAGTGGTACATGCCCAGAGGTCTGTGGTCTGTGTCCAGATCATATCCAGCACACCTGTCTCGTCGTTCTTGAAGTCACCAATGGCTGTAATCTCAAGTGTCCGATCTGCTTTGCGAGTGCGAATGAGCGTTATAAATTTCATCCGTCACTTGAAGAAATTCGAAAAATGTTCCAGACGATCGTTGAGTATGTGAAACATCCAATCGCAGTCCAGATTAGCGGCGGAGAACCGACGATCAGAGACGATCTTCCTGATATAGTAAAAATGGGAAAAAGCATGGGCGTCGATTACATCGAAGTGAATACCAATGGTGTTCGACTCGCCGAGGATATAAATTATTTGCAGAAGATTAAGGACGCTGGTGTCGATTCTCTTTATTTCTCATTCGACGGTATCACCGGTGATGTTTTCTTGAAGACCTGTGGGAAAGATCTTCTTGATACAAAGCTCAAAGCCCTTGAAAACTGTCAGAAGGTGGGGATGGGTGTCACCCTTGTGGTTGTCGTTTCGAGAAATGTCAACTTTCACCAGATCGGAGATATTATCCAGTTCGCTAAGAAGTGGATTCCGACCGTTAAAGGAGTGCATTTCCAACCGTTGAGTTACTTTGGAAGATATCCATCGATGCCAAGAGATGACGATCGCGTGCTCCTTCCAGATCTCCTCAAAGCGATTGAAGAGCAAACAAAGGGAGAATTAAGGGCTGATAATTTTATTCCGACTTCCTGCGCGAACGTGCACTGCGATGCGAAGTCGATGTCGATCCTGATGGAGGATGGTACATTGTTTCCACTAACCCAAAGAGCGCTGGGTCCCCCGCGTGAGACAAGCCAAATCGCCAAGAAGACACGGCAAGAGATATGTGATCTCTGGCGATACATCGAGGATTCGATTAGTAGCAGTAGCGAGGAAGATCTTGACGGAACTTGGCTCGGATTTATTCAAAGAGCGAAGACGCATTATCTGACTGTTTCGACGATGCCCTTTCAGGACGTCTGGAATGTGGAGACAGAACGACTCAGGAATTGTTGCATCCACACAGTAACGCCAGACGGGCGTCTGATTCCATTTTGCCTCTTCAACATCAACAGCATCAATGGGAAGACGCTGTACAGGCACGAGATCTTTTCGAAGTATAGGAAAGGCTAACGGGAGGTTCTCTTACCAACGCTCCTGTGATAGTCATTAACAATCTTGTTCATGTATCTTGAGATTTCTCTCTGTCTTTGTTCATTAGAGACGATAAGTTGCTGGAGTGGGAACTCGAAGTCGCAAAAGGGACACCTCGCTAGCTCACAGGTCGTCGCAGATCTCCTACATCCTCTACATGCGATCGCCCTTGACTGGAATAAGCTGAAAGTCTTGCCGCAGCGGGGGCAGGTCACCTGTTTCGTTGTTTTCAGAAGATTTGGCGTTACACCAAGCTGTCTCATGTGCGGCGTCAGTACCATTTTATGACCCTCCTTATCCAGTGAGGACGACCCCGATATTTAAATTCTTGGCAATATGCGCCAATTATTTCGCAATTTGATCATTTATATATGAATCATTGGGGTGCATTTCTATTTGCAAATTATCCTCAGGATTTCTTGATAAAGGATGTTACTGGAGTTCATTTGGTCGGACATCAAAATCTGGTGGCAATACAACAGGCCAGCCGAGAAAAGGCCTAAACGGATGAGAAGCGACTAATTCGGTTCTCATAAGTCCTTCAAGAAATTCCGTCGTTACATCAGCCGAAAACGCAAAAAGCATTTCTTCTTCTTTTACGAGACCGTATGTTCTGTCTCCTAAACAAGGGATGTCAATGACAACTTTTTGACCCTCGAGAATCTTTGCGATTGCTGCGCACAGACTACCCTGTCCAGTCATCGTCGTTGAGATCGCGTCTCCCCTCCAATATGTAAAGCCGATGATCATTCTCAAAACCTGTGCGGGTGTTGCATAAATCACAACAAGATCAGGATCGGTCGGTATCAAATCCAGCGGTGCCATGAGAATCGCGCTGTATCTCTTTCCGTCTGTACCGATCATTTTGATAGATTTTTGCAGATTCTCCGCTGAACTTGCGTTTCTAACGAATGGTAAATTCAATGTGCCGTTGACAACACGATCGGGCGCCTTAATGAGGCCAATGCATGACGAACCAAGAACACATCTTATGCCTTCGGAAGAGGCGCCGACAATCCCATCTTCTCTGTAGTACCTGGCAATGGCGGCCATGTGGCAGGGCGCTGTCTTTGTCAGAAGTCTTGCGTCGCCGAACTTAAGCAATTCCTTCGCCTCAGTGAAAATCTTGATGCCGACAGGGGAACTCGCAAGATTCAGTATCTTCTTGAGCGATGAGAAAGTACTTTTCCAAATATCACCAGTCATGAAAAAAGCTAATTGTATATTGCTTTTTAGTGTTGTCGATTGGTTTAGCAAATTGTTCTGCCTGCTTTTAAAAAGAGTTCTATTCGTCTAAATTGCAGACTTTTTCGGTCAAAAGGATTATTATTGATATGCATGATATCGCAGCGTGTGGATGTTCTAAATAAATTAAAAATCGCGATCGCTAGGAGACATTTATCCTCGAGGGATATTTCTGATGAGGCAAAATACCCTCTCGAAGAATGGATTCACAATCAGGTTAAGAAGAGCTTCAAGTCGAGCTCTGAGCTCAGAGAGATCCTGGGGAAAAGACGTCTTGATGAGGTGACGCGAGACGACATCCGAGGGTACCAGATTTATCGGTTGAGGAAGCAGCTTGAGTATGTTCGGGCTAATAGTATTTATTACAGAACAATGCTTAAAAGAGCGGATATCGATCCGAAAGAAATCAGAAGTTTCGAAGATCTGACGAAAATCCCACTGACCGAACCTTCGGAGGTTGCGAAAGAACCTTTTCACTTTTTATGCGTTTCACAAGGCAAGGTAATGCGCGCCTTCACGACTTCTGGTACTTCTGGTCTCACAAAAAGAATCTTTTTCACGAGAGACGATATCTTGAGAATCATCGACTCGATCTCGGCTGCCCTCAAAACCGTCGGCATGACCGAAAATGACGTTTTGCAGATCATGTTTCCTACAATCGCAAGCTGGGATCCTGGCTACATGCTTGACGGCGCTTGCAAGATCGCGGGTCTCCACTCAGTCATCGCTGATATGCTAGATGTCGACGAGCAGATACGTATCATGAAAGAATCGGGTACAACGATGATGATTGGATTGACATCGTTCATCTATAGAGTCACTGTGCTCGCGAAAGACAAATACGATCTTCGATCGCTAGGCATTAAAGCAATTATTCTTTCCGCTGAACCGCTATCAGAAGCAATGCGAAGGGAAATCGAAGAGGCGTGGGGTTGTAAAGCTCTTAGCCAGTACGGACTCACAGAGATGGGTTTGGCGACGACTGTTGAATGCGTCGCGCAAGACGGACTTCACGTCAATGATGCGGATTTTCTTGTTGAGGCAATAAATTCGGAAACGCTCGAGCATGTTGAACCCCGTGAATCTGGTGAACTAATAATCACGAGTCTCAATTACCAGGCGACGCCGTTGATCAGGTACAGAACGTATGATCTTTCGAGTCTCATTGAGCCGCCCTGTGCATGCGGCCTAAAGACGATAGGAAAAGTCGGGAAGATCAAGGGGCGCCTCGATATGATGAGGAAAATCGGGATGGGCGAAAAGATTTTTCCAATGCTTTTTGATGAAGCGCTGCTCAGCGTTTCTGGTGTCGTTAATTATGTTGTGTTCATTGAAAGATCTGGATTCAGAGATCGGTTGCGCTTCAGAGTTGAGTTTATCGGCGATAAGGAGGAAGGCCGGAGAAAAATACTGGACGCGGTTATGAATATTCCTGAGATCAAGACAAGTATCGAAAGCGATCTTCTCGAAGTCCCAATCGTCGAAATGGTTGATAATGGATCTCTCGAATTCACACCAAAAACAATGTCAATTATCGATCTGAGAAATCAGTATAATTGATTCTCGATCTCAATGCGAAAAATTCTTGGGCGTGCGGTTGTTCTACGGCGATAACTATGAAGGCCGGTGTTGTCGCTGTGCAAGGAGCGGTGCAGGAACATATTGACATGATCAATTTGGCTTTCGAGCGGCTAGGGATTGTTGGTTGCGCTGTTCCAGTCAGAAGAGAGAAGGATATTGAAGGAATTGATTGTCTGATCATCCCCGGTGGAGAGAGCACTACTATCTCGAGATTATTGAGACGCTTCAATCTCTTTGACAAGATCATCAAAAGGGGAAGAGAGGGTATGCCAATTATGGGCACGTGTGCAGGTTGTATCCTCTTGGCGAAGATTGGGGATGAGGAGGTTGTGAAAACTGGAACAGAACTCCTCGGTTTAATGGAAATGGAGGTCGATCGAAACGCATTTGGGAGACAACGCGAATCATTTGAGGCTGATATCTCAATTAGAGGATTTGAGCGCCCCTTTCACGCAGTCTTTATTAGAGCCCCTGCGATCAGAAGAGTTTGGGGGCGATGTGAAGCCCTGGCATCATTTAAGAATTATATCGCGATGGCGAAACAAGACAATTTGTTAGGTCTTGCATTCCATCCAGAGCTTTCAAATGATACAAGGATTCACGAAATGTTGATCAAAATGATTTAATTCGTAATTGTAAATGAATTTGAACAAGAGACGATACTTCAATTTCCTTCGTGATTATGCCGTTTTAAGAAAAAGTAATAAGATTATCGCATTTGTATATCGTATTGATATAATCTATCGATTGGTGATCGATTTTCCGTCTTCCTATCTCTTTATCGCCGTGATGATTTTTTCCAATCGTGTCGCAAAGTCGCCATTTTCAACAATTGTACCAGTGACAATCGCATTGGCACCCGCATTCTTGATCGCCACTGCTTCTTCAGGCTCTCTAATCCCACCGCCAACAATCAGTGGAATCGAGACGTTCTTCTTGACTTCGCGGACCATTGTTTCTGGTACGGGTTGAGGCGATCCGCTGCCGGCCTCGAGGTAAAAAAGTTCCATACCCATATATTGCGCGGCGAGAGCGTAAGCAACGGCAAGCTGATGGTTATCCCGAGGGATCAGATTTGCATTACTCACCTCACCCACCTTCATACCGGGTTCCACGATGACATAACCCATCGGGATTGTCTCAAGACCGAGCTTTTTAATAATTGGCGCACCTTTCACCTGCTCTCCAATGACATACTTCACATTCTGACTGTTCAACACACTCATGAAGTATATCGCATCGCAATGCCTTGATAACGCATGCGCTCCGGATGGAAAATAGATAACAGGAATCTTACAGAGTTTTTTGATTTCAAGAACTGTGAGATCGAGGTTCTCTTGTGTGACGCCAGTCGATCCGCCTACCATGATCGCGTCTGTACCGATCCGTTCAGCCGTCTCAGCGATCGTTGCGGCGACAACCGAGTCCTGCTTTGCTGGATCGATAAGCGTCATATGGATAGTTCCTTCTTGCATGCGTCTCATCAGATATTCTTTTACCGTCATAGAATGCCACCTATCAGGAAGGCAATGAGCGCAACAAACATTCCTACCTTAGTCAACTTCTGACCTCGCTTTGGATTTTGAAATTGAAGAAATGAGGAATATATAAAGATTGCATCTGCGATCAGAACGATGAAAAGATATTCGATGTTGAAGATGCCAACAATAAAAGGTTCGAAACTCAGGATCACTGCGATGAGAATGAACAATGTTGCAATTGCACCGGCCTTTCCCTTGCCAATCTTCTTAGGTAACGTCATTCGGTCAAAGTCCGCTTCCATGTCCTCGATGTCTTTGATGATTTCCCTGCCTAGGGTTGCAAGAAATGCCATCGCCGCCAGTGCAACCGTCTGTTCAACGTGCTTCACAACAGCACCACCGAGGAGGAAGAGGAAACCAGTCAATAGAGCAATTAGAAAATTGCCGCCAAAACCTTCTTTTTTCAATTTTACTTCATAGAAGAGCATGAAGAGAATCGCGATCATAACGATCGCGATGGAAATCGCATCTAGGAGCAGGGAAAGAAGAAATGAAATAGAAAAGAGAATCGCTGAGATCCTCAGGGCCGTTGAAGCGCTTATCTTTCCTGAGGGAATCGGTCTCTCTGGATGAGCTCTTTTGTCGATCTCTCGATCCATGTAATCATTGAGCGAGTTTCCAGCTGCAATGAATGTGAAGACGATCGCAGAAGCGATAAGAATCTCAATAGAATAATCTATCATCGAAGTTCCCGCACCAACCAGCGCCGCCAGCATCACTCCGATGACGCCCATGATGCAGTTGCCAATGCGGAATAGCTGAATAAACCGGTTCACGTTTGCAGAATTTCTTTATTATAATTACTTTTTTTCTTATGCAGTACACTTTTGAAAGTCTGTACCGTAATAGCGTTGGGCAAAAAGTTAATAATTAAATCAAGATAGCCTGCACGATGGTCAATACTGATGTGGCTTCTGAAATTGAAGCGATCAAATCAATCATTGGAAAGTATTTTCCGATTTACGACGTCAGGGTGACCCATGATTCCCTCTCAATTTTCATCACACCCGATCCACACACACTTGATCAGAATTTTGAATCACTTCGTCGCGAACTTGGTACTAAAGGATATATTCCATTCCTTAACTATTACGGCGGAGAATACATCATTGCGATTGCCAGAAAGCCTGAGATCAAACGGAGAGGGACGTGGATTAACCAAATCCTTCTTGTCATTACTTTCCTCTCCACTACATTTGCTGGTGCGTATTTATGGGCGAGTTACAAAAACGTCACTTCGGTTTTGACCATTGACAATTTCATATGGGGGGCAGTTTTCTTTGCCATCCCCCTGATGACGATGCTCGGGATGCATGAACTGTGCCATTACCTTGCTTCAAGGAAACATGGCGTCGAAGCCTCCCTCCCGTTTTTCATCCCCTCGGTCCCACCTCTCGGGACATTTGGTGCGTTTATTTCAATGCGGGAGCCAATGCCAGACAGAAAAGCGCTCGTGGATATTGGTGTGGCTGGACCAATCGGGGGTCTTATTGTGGCAATTCCTCTTGTTCTTCTCGGCCTCTATCTCACAGCGCATGGCGATGTTCAATCTGGTGAGGTCGGCACAGGCGGTGCGATCGCGATTGTTGTTCAACCGCTCTATCAGTTCTTCATGCTTTTCGTCCCTGTTCCTGAAGGTGTTGCCCTTCACCCCACGGCATTTGCGGCTTGGGTGGGTTTACTTGTAACAGCAATCAATCTCTTGCCAGCAGGGCAGCTTGATGGTGGGCACATTGCACGAGGGCTTCTCGGGGAGAAGTCAAGATACCTAAGCTATGCAACGATCGTTGTCCTTTTCATCATGTCCTTTTTCTATATTGGTTGGCTTTTTTTTGCGATATTGATATTCCTTCTCGGTCTCAGACATCCCGCCCCACTTAACGATATCTCCAAAGTGGACAACAAGAGAAAAGCCATTGGCGTCGTCGCACTTGTGATCCTCTTATTGACATTTGTCCCAATTCCAGTGATCGAGATTCCTCTGGATCATTCGTACGAGATCACTCTCATAGAACCGCAATCTACTTCCGTGAATGTCACCCCGGGGCAGATCGTGGTCTTCAGTATGATCGTGAACAATACTGGCAATACCTATTTACATCTCAACTTCATTGTAACGCAGCTTCCCCAAAACTGGAGTGCGATTATTTATCTGAGCAATCAATCAGGCGAGAATGCGACAAACGCACTCGAATTCGACATTCCATATAAAAAATCGGCGAATGTGACTATGGAAATTACTGTTCCTGACAGCGCAAGCAAAGGAGTGCGTACAATCGTTCTTAATACCTCATCACAGACCAAATCACTATCGATCAATTTTGAGATCATGGTAAACGAGTAAATACGCAATAGTGTCTTGTCAGCGATCTATGAATTTTCTGGACGTGGATTTCTTGTAAATTCAGTTTATCAGATGTGATATGGCAGGGTGACGGAAATACGATACTAAGACGTCCATTGGTCTTCAAAACATCGCTAACTGCCTTAATTGCCCTCTCGTACAACTGTTTCGGTGGTTCCTTTTTCGTGGTAGCCGAGCGACCATAGGGCGGATCCGTTACAACTGCATCAACATGATCGAATTCGGCCGTGATCGCACCGACATCGATGACCTTCAATTGCTCCCACTTCGCTCCAAAATATTGCATATTCTTCTTGCAACCCTCGATCATTTCTTCCGACACATCGGATCCAAAAACTCTTGCCCCGATCAGGCTTGCCTCTATGAGAATCCCACCAGTACCGCAAAATGGGTCAAGGAGCGTTTCGTTGGCTTCAACCATAGAGAGATTGACGAGCGCTCTTGCGTACCGTGGGTGGAGTGAAATTGGTGAGAAGAATGGCCTCAGCGCGACCTTTCGCTGATCGTACTGCTTTCTATCAACGACACGATCGCTTATGAAAAAGTGCAGCGCATCAGAAAGGATGACTCGGAGCTCGACATCCGGCGAGTTGAGATTGACGGGCTTTTTCTTCCCAAGAATCTCTCCGATCTTCCGTGCAACGTTCAGAGAATCAACTTCCTGCATGAATTGCTGATATCTTTTTACACGAACGCAAAAAGTTCCGCTTGGTAGTTCAAGTCTGCTTACGAATTTGCCGAGCTCATCGGGTTTGCAAGATCCAAGATATCGTCCGATGCGATGAGATAGCGCGAGACGATACGCGATTCGATTGAGTTTCTCCGTTGAAAAGCGGCAGACGAGATATCCCGGGCCAGATGCAATGATTGAATGTCGATCGCATTCGGCACGTATGCAGGCAAGTGCTTCAGCTCTTGGAAGTGTCGGATGTTCTCCCGAAAGCTCGAACAGGAAAGCGTCTTCAGTCACGGATTCCTTCCTCTGAGATCGTAATGACGACCTCTGCTTCGGGAAGATTTGGCGAATCGATCAATCTTGCGATGCGCTTCCCACCTTTGCTCTTTCTCAAATAAATTCTGAAAGTCGCTGTGTGACCGACGATATGCCCTCCAATGGGACGTGTAGGGTCTCCGAAAAAGGCGTCAGGCTTTGCTGCAACCTGATTTGTTACAGCAATGACAGCGTTATTGACGTCTGCAAACCTCATGAGATCATGCATGTGTTTATTGAGAGTTTGTTGCCTTTCTGCGAGCGCTCCCCGGCCAATGTATTCCGCTCTGAAATGTGCGGTCAACGAGTCGACGATCATCAATCTGATTGGTCGTTCCTTTGCAAGTTCCGCTGCCTTTTCTACAAGAAGCATCTGATGATGCGAATTGTAAGCCCTTGCCACGTGAATCTTCTGAAGAGTCTCGATAGGATCAAGATCAAGCGCTGTCGCCATTTGCACAATTCTTTCTGGTCGGAATGTGTTTTCCGTATCGATAACAATAACTTCTCCCTCTAATCCTCCTCTTTCGAAGGGCATAGTTGCGTTGACTGCGAGCTGAAAACATAGCTGAGTGTTATGGAGAATTGTAGGCAAGGATCCGCCGACAAATGAATGACCATCGGGTACCATGAAATCATAGATGTAATCATTGTACTGGCTTTTTCGTATAGATTTGATCCTGTCTGAGGAGATTCTTTGTCTTTTACTGAATGATCGAAGAAGTTCGTGATAAGTCGCATCGACAACCGCAATTTTCTGATTCTTTTTGATGCGACCTGCCTGGAGCCATTGAACTCTCCCATCAACGACGACTGGAAGTCTGTGAACCATACTCAGTGTAATCGTGCGTCCTCTTACAGTCTCAATCTCAAGGAGCTCCTTAACCTTCTCTCTGTAGATATGGGACGCGCATACTGGTGTGATAACTCCATCGATGAATCCGAGAACCCTTGTACCGCGTGTAGCAACGATCTCGCCGCTATCGAAAATCTTCTTTCCGCATTCTTCCTCGTAAAAGGCAAAAACATCTTCTATCTCGGAAACTGAGGGCAATCCATCCTGCTCAAAAATGACTGGTGTTTCGGCAGAAACGCACTTCCCGCTACCGAATTCCCCATAGAACTCGACAATTGATTGGGTCTCAAACCCTCCCCCCATCAATTCGTCAAGGGCTTTGGAACAGGAAGTTAGCTTGTGAATATTTTTTCTCCTTTCCAGAACTTGATCTCCTGTTTCAAATCCCCCTATATCTGCTGCTTGTTTCGCTGCGGCAATGATCTTTGCGGCAGTACTCTCTCCAATTTCTGCTATTTCAGCTAATGTCTTTGGTGATTCAACGGCGATGCTCATTAAGTCTGTATAGCCAGCGTCGCGCAGTTTCTCAGCAGTTGCGGGGCCAACACCCGGCAACTCCTCTAGTTTCTTTTCGGGCATTGATGCACCTCTTTAATCTAATCCCACCAACCTTTATAAGGTATACCCCCCGAGTTGATCGAAAGTGGGGAGTACATTATCAAGAAGTTTGATGTTTCTAAAATAGGGCCCAATGCAATTATATTACCTAATTCGATGATTAATAGCTTTGGTATACTAATCATGAAAAAAATCGAAAATCCGAGTGCCAGTACTTTCTTAGCATCAATCGATGATGCCTTAAGCAACGTATCAAGTAATAATTCATCCAAAAATAATCTATCCAAAGGATTTTTAATCCTCTCGCCGTTAGGGTCTCGACATGGCCCGAAAAAAGAAGAAAGAAGTCGTTGAAGAGGAATACGAGTTCGTTCCCCCAGAATTCGACGAGAAGACTTTCCTTGAGAATGACATCAAGGGAACAAAGACGCTGCTGTTAACCGCATTCTTTGCTATTATCTGTGGCATTGTGGCATTCCTCGTTGGCGAGATTAATGTATTACTGGGGCTGATCGTTCTCTTCGGAGGCATGTTTGCATTGAGGTATATCTATATTCTAATAAAAATCAAACCCGATGAAGTCGAAAGGAAAACTCTTCTTGGTAATCTCGTGCTTTTCTTTCTTCTCTTCCTTGGCATATGGATACTTATGATGAATCCTCCGTTCAGTGACCATACAGCTCCGCAAGTGTCAAAAGTGATGATCTGGTACCAGGATGGAAATGGCAATTGGGTTTCTCAGGAGCCAACGGCGTTTACTTTTTCAAATATTCCGCGTGGTGCCACGATCAATATAACGGCAAAAGTCGCTGATAATGGCAAGTTGAGTTCTGTCCAGATAGGATTTTCAGCCTTGCCTCTAGATAATATGACTCTTGCTTCCGATCATATCTACGAATTCACGAAGGATCTTTCAGAGCTTTCTGGTCCCGGACCATACGCCTTCTATATTGTTGCGGTCGACTCTTCGGGAAATCAGGCGATATCAGACATGTATACAATTCAGGTGACTGGCTGAGAATTGAATATTAGATCTCCCATGGCATTCTCTTGTCAAGCAGATCAGTCATGATCCTCCGATAATCCTTTCTAAAGACCTCTTTTCCCGATACAACATCAAATCTCATTCCCTTGAAATCCTTTCCGAGCGAAGCGGTTTTAATTCTCTGACGAAGTAGTTCCGCCGCATCTACATACTCCCTTTTTGCAATGACAACGAGCTTTCCTTGGTCGATGAATGGTTCGCTAAGTCCTTTTCCTCCTTTCCATTTTTCAAGGAATCGTTTAGAATGATCTATCCACATCGGTGGCCCCTCATGTCTCTTAGCGATTGGTAGTTTCGAAGATTGAAGCTCGAATGCGATTAAGACATGACGATCGACGTGGGATGCCCTGTTGATAACAATAAAATCATGGCTTTCAAGAAGATTGACCGCGCTTTCTTCTGTCTTTCTGATCTGGGGATATAGGTCATCATCAACGATATTGGGGCGATTGAAACGGACGATGACAACTGCTGTCTCCCTTTTCTTAAAAAATTCTCTTATTTTTTTAATTTTCCAGTCTTCTTTTTTCTTTGGAAAGAAAAAGCGCTCATCCTTTTCTCTCAGATATGATGAACATGCGTAAATGAATCGTGAAAATGAATCGATTGAAACAGGGGAAGCGACATTTCGTGTGAGATCGACTGGATCATAGAAAATCAGAGGATCATTGAACTTGATGTCGCCACGACGCTCAAGCCATAGCGTTTCACCGCGCTTCCATTCAGACGCCGATTTTACTGTAGAGAGGAAATCTCCGTATTTCAAGACAAGCAATTCAACTAAATAACCTGAGAACCCCTGGATTTTAGCTTCAGCACCATATACACCAATCCCCTTCATAAACTGTTTCAGAAGCCGAACTTCTGGCTTCTGGTTATCGGCGAGATTTTTTCTGATGAAGTCGGTGTGAAATGGAGTTCGGTCGACAGCGCTCTTGATATTCGAAGGGTTCTCGATATTGTAGCATGGCACGAGATCAACATCGAGTCCTTTGTATTTCCCATGAATATATGGATGTTCTGCGTAATGCTCTTCTCCACCGATAACCCTCCTTCCGATATCGAGCCCGATTGTCTCTAGTTCTTTTCGACTAACAGATGGCGGAAACATGATGAAAATATCAATATCGGGGTTGGGAAGGTACGTATCCTTTGCCACTGATCCCACAAGTCGTGCTTCCAATAGGAGATTTAATCTCGATATTTCTTTTTTGACTTTCTTCATGAGATCTGAAACAACTCGATCGACGAATCTTCTGTGTTCTTCGTCTGGTGTGATCCTCTGCAGAATTTCTTCTTCTAGCTTCATGCAGCAACCCTATTGAATTTGAATGAGAATAATTCTTCTGCGTGTTTCGACTCAAAATCCGTTGTTAATACTGTGGCTGACTTCAGCAATAAAAAAACTTAAGGGGGGTTCGGCATCCGAGGCCGGTGTGGTGGGGATAACAAAAAAAGCTTAGGAGGAAAGTTGAGCCACCGGCCCCGAACGCCTAATTCGGCATAATATGCACTACTATAAAAAACTATCTCATAGGAGGTTCAAACTTCAACGTTAACCGATGCGATTTCATCGGAAGTAATTCGAATGCTTATATACTCGAAACGGAGCAAACGACATTTGATCAGTTCCGATGCCCCTTTCTTCTGATGCGCACATCATTTCCAACATGAACGCTGGCAAAATCGGTCATTGCAACAGTCTTCACGCCAGATTCCTTTTCAACATACTTAGCCTGCTTCTCCGCTCCCTCGCTGAGTAACTTCATACCGAAGTGCGTCAAGAGAACAATTTTTGGGCAAACTGATTTTACGAATTCAGCTGCATCATCTGTATTCATATGGTAAGATATTCTCGAGCCTAGCGGTCTGGTTACGCATAAAATTATCACACGGCAACCGCGATGTGCCTTGATGACCTCCTCGCCAATTTCTGAATCGCTTACATACGATATCGTACCACTCGAGGTGTGAAAACGAAATCCAATACTGGTAGGATCGCTATGAATTGTGGGCGTTGCCTCAATGAGAACCCCGTCAACTGACACTCTATCCCCTGGCTTTAGGGACATAATACTTTCTGGCAGTGAGCGGTGGTATCTTGAAATTGCTGGTCCGAATCCATTCTCCCCTTCTATTACGCTCTTGCTCCCGATGACGACTCCTCTACGTCCAAAACCGCCACAAGTCATTCCTTCAATCAGTATTTCTGCATCGGTGTAGTGGTCTGGATGACAATGTGAAATGAGTATAGCGTCAGTTCTTGCAGGATCGATCGACAATTTTTTCATTGCGACGAGTGCACCTGGTCCGGGATCGACATGAATTCTTGCGCTGTCGCTGATGTAAATTCCACCAGTGCGCCTAGCCTGGTAGATCGTCGCAAATCTCCCACCGCCTGTGCCTAGAAATGTGATTGTCGTCAAGTTGATGCCTTCGGTAATTGATTTATCAGAGTAATGATGCAATTCAAGATAAGATATTCTTTTTTCAGCTTTCTCTTTGAACTTGAGAAACGCTATGCAATAATCTCAAGAAACGACTTTGTTAACTTTTAATATTCTAAGCCCGATCTCTCGAGTAAATGAGAATTGCGATAAAGGATGCATGGATCATCACTCAAAACGAAAACCGACAGATCCTTCGGGGCGACATCCTCATTGAAGATGGTGTCATCAAGGAGGTTGGAAAAGTCTCCTCGGACGCTGACGAAGAAATCTATTCACACGGGGATATTGTTCTGCCAGGTTTGATCAACACACACACTCACGTTTCAATGGCAATTCTGAAAGGAGTTGCTGATGATGTCTCATTTCCAGATTTTCTTTCAAAAGTTTTTTCGATTGATGCTCAAAGAACACCTGAAGACATTTATGCCGGTACGCAGCTCGGATGTCTGGAGATGATCCGTAGTGGAACGACAACATTTGTGGATTTATATTATGCTGAGGACGTTATTGCAAAAGCAACAGAAGAAATGGGTTTAAGAGCGATTTTATGTTGGGCGGTGCTTGACGAGGAATTCACAACGCAAAAATGTCGACCTCTTGACAACTGTAGGCACTTCTGTGAATCAATTGATCAAGAAAAGAGCAGGATTTTACCTGGTGTTGGTCTCCAGGGTGTTTACGTTTGTTCTAAAGAAACATTTCTCGAAGCAAAAGAATACGCCGATGAGAAAGGTCTTCTTCTGCATTTCCATTTGTCTGAAACGAGGAAAGAAGTTAACGATCATAGGAAAAAAACAGGGATGCGCCCGTCTGAATATCTTGATAAAATCGGATTTCTCGGAAAAAATTGCCTTGCTGCACATGCGTGCTGGTTAACGCTCAATGAAGTGAGAATACTTGCAAAGAGCAAGACAAGTGTTTCGACATGTCCTGTTTCGAATATGAAACTCGCTACTGGTGGCGTTGCACCAATACCTGAGATGAGAAAAGAAGGCGTCAATGTCTCGATCGGTACCGATAGTTCGACGACGAACAATAGTCTTGATATGTTCGGGGAGATGAAGACTCTATCGCTTCTTCAAAAATCGAGTCGATGGGACCCTACGGTTCTTAGCGCTCAGGAAATTCTTGACTTTGCGACAATCGGGGGAGCCTTTGCAATCGGGTTAGATCGGATGATAGGATCGATCGAGCCTAGCAAGAGAGCTGATATCGTGATTCTCGACGGCATGGCACCAAATTTATCGCCGATTCGCCGCGAAACGCTGATCTCAAATGTAGTTTATTCATCGTCGCAAGCGAATGTCAAAACAGTCATATGCGATGGACAGATCTTGATGAAGGACTGGGAGATCAAGAGGATTGATGAGATTGCCGTGCTCAATCGCGCAACTGAGGCAGCGAGGAAACTGTTTTCTGAGTAAATGAATAATAAAATAGTCCCGACTCCCGGATTTGAACCGGGGGCCTGCTGATCTCAGCGGCTGTTTGACCGGCAAGCCGGTGACCCACTACAGTCAGCCGCTCTAGCCAGACTGAGCTAAGTCGGGAACTTTCAACCCTATTATCGGAGTCGTATTTAGAATTTTGTTCTTTGTTTCTTTAAATTTTATGGCTGGGGAGTTTCTTATGCAGGATGATAATATTTAAATATATATGCGAATATATCTTTTGTCAGACAAAAGAGGTCGTTTGTACCTCTTAGATCTCCAGGTGCATAAATGACCGAGGAAGATCTCGAAAAAATAACGATTCGTTTACCTAACAGGTACATTAGAGCATTGGACTTCCTCGTCAAAGTCGATGACTTTCCCTCAAGGTCCGAGGCGATCAGAGCTGCCATCAGAGATTTCATCTATGCTCGCCTAGATCTCGTCATGGATAAAATTAGAAAAATGGAGGAAGCAGAAAAGACGCTCGCATCGATGGAGATCTTCGAGGAGCGATATCTGAAAAAATAGCTTGTGAGAATGGGATGGGATGCACATTCTCCGATGAGAGGTCACGATTACCTCCCCCCTTTATTTTTTTTATTAACAGATTTATTAATGGAATTTTTTGTGGAAAAGAGGATTGATATTGCCGATACATCAAATTTAGAATAAAAAATAAAAGACCGGCAGAACCAGAAAAAGAATTGGAAGCGATCTTGCCCCCTCTCTTCTGAAATCTAATTTACCCAATGTAGCCGAGATCTTCTCTTTTTGGTTCTGGTGGTGTCTCAATTTCCCGAATCTTTGATGTGATCAAGTCGATCTGTTCAGCTTTATCTTCGAGCGCGCTGAAATCGATATCGACGCTCAGAACTTCGGCAAGTACTCTCAGTACAACCTCAGCACCTTTCGGATCAACGAAATAGCCAGATGTCTCACCCATGAGACACACTGCTCGCATCCCATAGATCTTGCCGAGGCCAAGCAGGAGACCACTCGCACCAACGATGCCACTTCCCGGCTCTCCCTTCGAAAAGACAACACCATGCTTCTTCATTTCCTCGACAAGTTCCTTGTCAGTAGCCGCTCCCAAAACGCGGGGTTTTTCAACCATTTTTCCTACGCCATATCCGCCGAGCGTAAAGATCATCTTGACACCGTACTTCTTAGCGATCTGTAAGACATGGTCTGATAGTTCGTATTGTCCATCAGGCGTGAGTCCTTGATAGTCGCCGACGAGGATGATCAGATCTGGTCGTTTCCCGTCGCCCTTCGAGTAATAGAGCTCGTTATTCACAAGTTTGATTAGCCCCTCGTCGTCGACCAGTACTTGGGGAGGGAAATATTTTGAGTAGATCTCTGCAAATTTGATTGCCTCGATCTGTTCGAGCAGATGCTCAGCAGCAAGTTTGCCAACGTTTCCGACGCCTGGTAATCCCTCGACCAGCACGGGGTTTTCCAATTTTGGATCCTCATAGAATATCGTCTTAATGTATTCCGTAATCATCACCTCTTTCCTTTCTCAATCTTCTCCTATATATTCCATATTTATCATCAGGGGAAAATCTTGGTGGAGTTGCTACGACACTTTCCGTTCCACATCTTGGACAAGTTTCCCCTAGTGTATACTCCTGGCACTTCGGGCACTTTCTAAGCGAGGTCCTCATTATTAACTTTTCTCCTTATAGACATCACATATGTTTTTCGGGCACACTCTCTTCTATTTTGTTTAACGGGAAAAGGTACCATGCCCTCCCATTTGTTTAATTGTAGCGAGGATCTTATCACTGACTTTCTTCATCTCATCTTCAGCAGTCTTGTAATCCGGTGCCGTTACGACGATCCGGTACCGCGGCGCGCCAACATACTGAATTTTGACCTTTTCTTTTGCCGATTCAAGGCCATCCATGAGTGCCCTCTTGATTCTTTCCACACCGTCTGGAAGCGTGCATGTCAATTCAATTCGTCCGTCGATTTGGACAAATGGAGGAACGACGTTCTCTTTCGCAACATCGATGAAGACTTGCGTCCATGGGCCTTCCAAAGCATTTTCACTCAACGAATTCGGATTACCAGCACACTGCTCAAAAGCACCATAGAGTGTTCCATATTTTTCAATGAGTTTATAGCCGAACTCTTCGTAACATTCCTGGACGCTCTTGTTAAGGCGCTGAGCGACGATTTCCATCAGTTTCTCTGCTTTCTTCTCATTCTTCCATTGCTGGATCTTTTCCCTTCGTTGATGTTCGTTCACAGACTTTAACGATAAATCGATGTGTCCTTTAGAGGGATCAACACCGAGAACCTTGCATACGATTTTCTGTCCCTCGCGCACATAATCTCTAATATATTTTATCCATCCAGTTGCAACATCTCTGATATGAATAAACCCCTCTTTGTTGTCATATTCGTCGAGGGTTACAAAAGCCCCGAAGTTCTTCACATTTTGAACCGTGCAAACAACGAGCTCACCTTCTTCGGGGAATTCACTTATCCTGACCATTAATCAACCACCCCGAGCAGCTCGCCTCTGATCTCGCCCTTTCCACCAGTCGGTTTGATAAGAGTCGACCCGCACACATGGCAAACGACGGGTGTAGATGGCTTCTTGAAAGCGATCTGCTCGTTACCACAATCAGGGCATTTGACTTTTATAAATTTGCCAGTCCTGACGTCAGCCATCGGAATCACTCCACGAGTTCGAATTTCTTTGCTCTAAAGCACGGCTTTTGATGGGCTTTCTTACAAGTTTTGCATCGATATCTTAGTGCGATCCGTTTGGTAGGCTTTTCACGGCCTTCTGGTTTTGGGCGCGGGAAACCACCATAACCAGCGGTCGCTCTTCTGAACCTTCTCTGCCCCCATTTGAGCTCACTCGCCTTCCTTTTCTTGACTCTTTCTACTTCATGTTCTGTATGAGTCTTGCAATGAGGACAGTAAGTCCTTATGATTCTAGGCATTTTCATGAATTTTCACCTTGGGCGCAAGTTGCCCTAATACTCATGTAATATATAAAATCTTATCAGATTTCTTGACAATCTTGATCATCTGGATAAAGTTCCCTAATTTCATTGCTGAGAATTGATTCTTGTTTTGTATTTTTATCGATAAAGATAACATTCTGGCACGAAACCAGCGATTTGAATTTAATTTACAAATAGAAAAGAATATATATCTTCTTAATAATTAAATAAAAATAGAAAATCATGACCGAAAGGGGTTTTAATAAAAGAGATGAAACGCTGGTCGAACTTCTGATGAGCACCGGTATGCCGAGAAATGTTGCTAAAACGCTCGCGTTTCTGAGAAAAAAACCAGAGACCACATCGGTGGAAATAGAAGTTTCAACTGCACTGCGACAGCCCGAAGTCTCAATCGCGATGCAAGAGTTACGCCGGCGAAAGTGGGTGACGAAAAGGGATATCAAAAAAGAAGGGAAGGGACGCCCGATTCATGCCTATCGACTGGCTATACCCTTTGAGAAGATTATTGAAACGATCGAAAAGGAAGAACGAAAACGTATTGAGAAAATCGAGCAAAATGTCAATCAGTTGAAGCAATTTGTATCCTCGAGTTCTGAAAGCGTCTCTGAATCTGAGAATGTTGGAACAACACAACAGCAGAGCCAAGTAAGCTAGGCTTGAGTTCGTTTTTTGACAATCACTCCATGGTCGGTGCCTACGATGACTTGTGTAGCGAGATCGATAAAAAGACCATTCTCAACTACACCAGGAATCGAATTCAGCCTTTTTTCCATTTCCTCGGCGTTCTCGATTTTTCCGAAATAGCAATCATAAATGTAGTGGCCATTGTCCGTTATGAACGGTGTATTATTCCCCCTGAGTTTTGCAGTGCAACCTAGTTTTTCCAATCTCTCTCTTGTCATCTTGTGTCCGAATGGCACAACTTCAACGGGTAACGGCGATCGTGTCCCGAGGGTGTTAACGAGTTTTGAATCGTCGACGATGATGATCTCCTCTCTCGACGCATATGCAACGATCTTTTCCCTGAGCAATGCGCCTCCCAAACCTTTGATAAGTCTCATCTCAGGATCAACCTCGTCAGCGCCATCAATTGTAAGGTCAATTCCCTCAACCTCGTCGATTGATCTAATTAGAATACCGAATTCTCTTGCGAGCCGTTCGGTATCGAGCGAGGTGGGAACGCCAACGATTTCCAAGCCTCCCTTGCACAATTCACCAATTTTTCGTATAGCATAATAGGCAGTCGTTCCTGTCCCGAGGCCCACAATCATTCCATTCCTTATCTTTTCGACCGCTTTCTCTGCGGCAATTTCCTTCTTATTCATGACGCTCGCTCCCGAAATTCTCACGAATCAATTGTTCAATTCTCTCGATGATGCGCTCGTTAATCCGCTCGCCAATCTCCCGAGTTGCTTTAGTTGGGTCACCGACTATACCATCTGGATAGCAAGTTTCTGGATCCTTCACAATCCTGAATTTTTTATCAATAAATTTTCCCTTCCGTCGATTGCTCTTAACAAGATGTGGAGCAATTGCCAGGATCCGCGCTGTTTCAATGAACCCGCCGTGACCATCGGTTGTATCAAATTCAATCTCATCCGCAATTTCCTTTGCAATTTCATAATCGGTCAAAAGCATCAATTTCAAACCGAAGTGTTCGACCGCATCTTGGCACGCAAGCTTCAACGCAGCCATATGGATCGCGCCCGCATGTCCACTTAAAATCACAATTTTCCGTGCGCCGTTTTTTGCTAGGGAAGTAAGAATTTCATAAACCATATTTTTTAGTGTTTCGAAGCCGATCGAAATCGTTCCAGGCATGTTCTTTGTCGAACTGTGGCAACCGTATCTAATCGGGGGAGCGACAAGCCCGCCGATTTTCTCTGCCAGCTGCGTTGCAATGGTTTCAGGCTGAAGCGAATCGGTCGAAAGAGGAAGATGGTCGCCGTGCGCTTCAGTTGCACCGATGGGAATGAATATAACGGGATCAAGTTGGATAATTCTTTTGAAGTCATGACTTGTCAGATCGTCGAGACGCAAGAGTCTCACCTTCTTTTTGACGTTATTTCGATTAATGGACATCCACAGACTGGACAAATTCTCCTCGATAGGGAGTCAAGGTTGAACATTTCTTTCAGCTTCTTGTCAATTTCATCGATCTTTTCTTTTTTTATGCTTTTCTCACAACGAGGACAATAATACATCGACTCAGACATTCTTATCATCAATAATTAAGATTCTCGATTTCGCGATATTTGAAATATAGAGTCGATTTCTTTAAAACTCGTATCTCGTGAAAATCTTAAAATTCTTCCAATTCCGATAATACACTGTGAATTTAGCATCGCTATTCTCAGGCGGAAAAGACTCAACTTTTGCGATGTACCTAATGGAGCAGCAAGGGCATACGGTCGATTATCTTGTCAGCATCATTCCATCGAACCCAGATTCCTGGCTTTTTCACACTCCAAACCTTCACCTTCTACCACTTCAGGCCAGGGCGATGGAAAAATATCTCGTATCGATTGAAAGTGATGGAACGGAAAAAGGCGATCTCTTTGCACTGAAAGAAATCCTTTCTGATCTCGACGTCGATGGCGTTGTCACTGGTGCGATAGCCTCGGACTATCAATGGGGTAGGATTAACGGCGTCTGCGAGGATCTAGGCATTCGTGTCTTTTCCCCTCTATGGCGCAAAAACGAATTGATGGTGTTGAGAGAAGAGATTGATGCGGGAATTCGATCGATTATTGTGAGCGTTTCTGCAGAGGGTCTTGATTCTTCGTATCTTGGAAGAGAGATTAATAGTGATCTCGCAAATTTGTTTTTTGCACTCTGGAATCGCTACGGGGTCAATGTAAGTGGTGAGGGAGGTGAATACGAAACCTTCGTAATTGACTCACCACTTCACCGAGTCCCGATCAAATTGTTTGATGTTACCGCTGAAATTTCCCGTGATCGGAGTCGATTGATCATCAGAAAAGCTATTTTGGAGAAGTAATGAAATGCCACCGCATCGTTTTAATCGTAGTGATAAAGCGAGCCTTATTGGTGATCGGCGAAGGAAAATGCAACCTGCTGAAGAAATCGTTGAGCGAGCGGAGATCCAGAATCACGAGATTTGTCTTGACATCGGAAGCGGAATCGGTTATATTGCGATTCCAGCAGCAGTTCGCTCAGTGTGTGTCATTGCGCTCGACGTAGAACGGGAAATGCTCAAGTCTTTAATGAAAAGGGCACCCAAGGATTTAGGGGATAGAATCTTTCCTGTGATCGCGGAATTACCGCACCTCCCTCTAAATTCTGAAACGATCGACCACGTCTTGGCGATAAACGTGATCCATGAAATCGATGAAAAAGAGCGCCTTTCATTCGAAATTTCAAGGGTACTAAGGAAGGGTGGACGTCTTAGCATTGTGGATTTTCAGAAAAAGCCTACTTCATTCGGACCACCTCTTCACGAACGATTGTCTGTGGAGGAGATGATCGTACTTTTCCGCAATTTATCCTTACTCAGGTTATACAATTTCGATGAGTTCTATCAACTCGAATTTCTCAAGAAATAATCATTTTCCGTGAGCTTTTTCCACTTCGGCACGAATTTCCTCGTAATTTGGTTCGTAGGAGGGATCATCTGCGATCCAGACATATCTAATAATACCTTTTGAGTCGAGGATAAAGACAGCTCGATTCGAATACCCTTTGAGATACCCCTCTTGACCGTAGAGGACCCCATATCTTTTTGAAACCCTTCCATCAAAATCACTTAATAGCGGGAATGGAAGCTTCATATGTTCAGCCCAGGCCCGATGAGAAAAGATGCTATTTGTGCTGATCGCGAGAATTTTTGCGTTCCATCTCTTAAGATCCGCATACATTTCCTTAAACGCGCGAATGACCACATTGCACATCATCCCCCAATCTGACACATAGAAAACAATAACAACGGGACCGGAACCAAGAACGCTTTTTAGATTGATTTTCTCCTCAAGAGTTGAAGGCAGCTCGAAATCAGGTGCCTCCATTCCGACTTCTAATGGACCATTAGCCATGATTGGTTCCGCTCTATCATTTTCCCTATTCAAATCGATTTCGTTTCTTATCATGTTTTAACAGACAAATAAATAAAGAAATTTGGCGATCGATTAATATCGACGTTGATTGCATATAATTTTCATGCCGATGACAAACGATCGAAAATAATCGGCTCAAACATTGGAGGAGATTAAAATGAAACTCGATGTGAGAGAGATTTCTGAAGGGGTCTATTGGGTTGGGGTTAAAGACTGGTGGCGACGTCTTTTTGATGCTCTTATTCCACTGCCCTATGGTACTTCATATAACGCATATCTTATCAAAGGAGAAAGGAACAACGCACTCATCGATACAGTTAATCCAGGTTTTGAGGATCATCTGGCAGCGAAAATTCAGAGCGTAGTAGACTTCGATTCGATCGCTTATGTCGTAATGAACCATGCCGAGCCCGACCATGCTGGCGGAATTCCTTACGTCATGCGATACGCAAAGAAAGCAAAGCTCGTCGCAACAGAGAAAGGCGCGAAGGCTGCACAGGTTTATTATGGTGTTCCAGCGGAAAGAATCATGATCGTCAAAGAAGGCGATACAATTGATCTCGGTGGGAAAACGCTGAGATTTATTGACGCACCGTGGCTTCACTGGCCTGAAACCATGTTCACCTACTTGGTCGAAAATAAAGTGCTATTTCCCTGCGATTTTCTTGGAATGCACACGGCTTTTGGTTTCTGGGATGATGAGGTTGATCAACTACCATCGCTCGCGAAAAGATACTTTGGCGAAATCATGATGCCGTTCAGGAAAATGGGTCAAAAAGCGATCGAAAAAATCGAAAAGCTCGAAATCAGTCTAATCGCTCCGAGTCACGGGCCTGTGCATAGGCATCCTCAAACCATGATCGAGTACTACAAGAAGTGGACAACTGGTCAGACAGAAAAGAAAGCGCTCGTTGTTTATGCGTCAATGTGGAATTCAACCGCTGCAATGATAGACACAATGGTGGAAGTTCTTCAAGCGCATGGTATCGATGTGAGACTCTACAACATCGCGAATTCTGATATCGGAAACATCGCTGAGGATCTCGTCGATTCACGTGCTATTGTGCTTGGGGCTCCGACGGTGCTCGGCGGATTGCATCCAATTGCTCTCTATGTTGCGGCGCTTGCGAAAGCGCTGAAGCCACCAGCGAAATACGCAGCTGTTCTCAGCTCCTATGGATGGGGTGGAGGAGCGGTGAAACAGGCAGCTGAAACCCTTGAACCGATGAAAATTGAGATTGTTGGAGCAATTGAGATCAATGGACCTCCGACTGCGACAGACCACGAAGAGATTATACACCTTGCAGAAAACCTTTGTAGAAAGATAATGAGCGATTAACGACCAATTTTCGGAAGAAAAACATACGTTGATCGAAAACGCAATTCAAAATTCCTTATTTTTCCTTTTTCCAATTTCCATGTGAGAAATTATTATCGCTTCTGATTTCGAAATTCATTCCAGCTCGACAAAATTTGAAAGTTAATGGTTGATTGCGAGATAAACTTCTCAGAGAAAAAGAATAATCGCAAAGGCTGGTAATTGATTGTTGCACATACAAATCAGTGCTGAATAAACCAAGGAGTTAATGTCCAGTTTGATGCGACTAGTCTGAGTTGCAAGCTTCATCATATAGATAAGGCGAATAACGATATACCCCTTTTTCAAATAATTATTAGTACTAAATTCAACAATAAAACAAGTATGGAACAGGAGGATAAGTTGCTTGAAGAATTGCGCCGAATCCGAGAAATTCTGGAACCAAAGCCAGCACCACCTCCGCCCAAGGGATTTCGCGCTGAATTCATCGACTTTCTCTCGAAATATAAGGTCATAGGACTTGCCGTTGCCTTCATTATGGGTGTCTATCTTGGGGCTCTAGTTCAAGCGCTCGTCAAAGATCTCTTAATGCCGCTTATTGGCTTGGCAATTCCCGGGCTAGAGAACCTTTCGACCTTCACATTTCAGGTTGGAAGCCAATATTTTGGCATCGGTGATTTCTTAGTTGCATTGATCACATTCATTATCGTGGCGTTAGTGATTTTCCTTATCGTCAAGATGACTGCGAAATGGAAAATCCAATAACCCTTTTCTTTTTTTTGGAAACGAATCAATTGCTCGTTGAGCGATCAAATTAGAGCATTCTGGTACTCGATGATTAGAATTTGATTTTGTTGCCAAATTGACTGACGGAAAAATCTAGTAGTGGGGCCGCCCGAATTTGAATCGGGGTCTCAGGCTCCCAAAGCCCGAAGGATGGACCAAGCTACCCCACGGCCCCGCTCTCCCCCAGAATGGGGAAATTTGAATTAAATATTTCCTATCGCCCGCTATCATCATCGCTTTATGAAATTTCGAAGGCAAGATAACGCTTTTCGAGTTGCATTACATATGCCTGATTCTTATAAGAAGAATTTTTATCACCTGTTTCTCGTTAGGAATTTGATGAGAAAACTTATCGCTTTCTTTGTAATTCTGATGCTTCTATCATCTTTTTTCCTTTCGGGTTGCCTATTCGAATCAACAGACGAAGGCTTTACGCGGGGCGATCTTAGGACGCCTAAAATACTCTACATTTCGAATCCACCAACATTTTTTCCATTTCCGCTTACCGCCCAGACACCAACTTATTCATACACTCTTAGGTGGACGATGAGCAGCGTATTTGCCGATTACGGCGGCGTAATGTCTGTAGAGATAGAAAATAGGGGGAATACGGCGCTTTTCATTTACGGCTATGGGCTCAAATGGGTCAACCATACTGGGGAATATTTCAGATCCTCGAGCGCTTATGTTTATCCAGGAGAAATAAAGTCACTAGGCATCCTCGCTTTCCGTGCGCCCTCCGTTTCTCAATATCAAATGTACACAATCATGCTGAAGTTGTGTGTATCAGACCCAACCATTAACAAATGGCACGACTATGGCACCGTTAACAGTGGGGACAGATTTGCAGAAATAAAGCCTCTTAACGATCCACGAGATTATTCGATTCAGAAGAACAACAAGAACTATTATGGCAAAGTGAACACTCTTGTCAACATTTCTGTTGTCGGAGGTGTCGTCGAAGAAATCCGGGCATCCCAACCGGGGAACTACTCAACGCTTCAGATCGCAGAAGCATTTGACTGGATCAGATCTCATATCACCTATAAATCAGATGATGGTGGTGATTACTGGCAGAGCGCTAGCGAGACTTTGCAAAAAGGGACGGGTGATTGTGAGGACCAGGCGATTCTTCTTGCTTCGATCATCACCGCCCTAGGCGGAAACGCTCGTATCAATATCATCGAAGGCCACGCCTTTGCGAGTGTTTTTGTCACATCCGATGTGTATCAACTTCCCCGTGTACAGCAATCATTACGTTCTTTTTACGGCACGAATATCACGATGCATGTCCTTTCTGATGATCTGGGATACTGGTTAGTTGTCGACACAACAGGTTCGATGTATGCTGGTGGCTTGCCGGCAAATGCTTCTCCCACAGCAAGTGCTTCATGGAGTAACTGGACGTTCGAGTCCACAGACTGGCTGATACAGATTGATGTGATAAGCGGAGCAAGTTAGCGAAATTCATTTGATAGAAGATTGCTGGCAATGCTCGTGAAATCATAGTTTTGTCTCGTCCTTTCCGATCATCTCTCTTACAGCCTTTCGCACTGCTTGAGAACTGCTTAACCGTGGACTCCATCCAAGATCCTCTATTTTTCGAATAGAAAGCAGCATCTCTTTGACATCGCCGACCCAGCCTCTGCCACCCTTGACGCCCCCTGTCCACAAATAGACAACGTCAGCAAGACCCAACTCTTCCACAACAATGTCAGCAATTTGATGAACGGTGATGCTGTCTTTCGAACCGATGTTGAAGATTTCCACCGATGATTGCGCTCTCTCAGCGCCAAGGATCATCGCATCAATGCACTCTGAAACATGAATGTACGATTTTTTTGTCCCAGGAGGCGAACCGAGGATTTCAAGGTGCTTATGATCTTTCTCTAATTTTTTTAAAAAATCATGAAGGACATTATGTGTGCTCCTCGGACCCACAACATTTGCAAATCTATAAATTACGGATCTCATGTCAAAAGTGTGGCAATACGCGCTGATGAGCGCTTCACACCCCAATTTCGATGCGCCGTAAAGCGATATGGGGAGAAGAGGACCGTAATTCTCTGGTGTCGGAATGACTTCGGGTTCGCCATACACTGTTGAGGTTGATGGAAAGACGATATTCTTGATGCCTTGTTTTCTTGCCCCTTCCAGAACGTGATATGTAACGATTACGTTTTGGTTAAGGTGAATGCGTGTATCGGTGATGCCAACTCTAATCTCAGGATTTGCCGCAAAATGAAAAACGATTTCGGAACCGCGAAAAATCTCATCTAGATCAAGAGAAAGAAGGTCACCCTCGACGAGCTCAAAATTTTTCTTCCCTTCAATTGGTGCGAGAAATTCTCGTTTTCCTGCGGTAAAATTGTCGATTCCGATGACGACATTATCGGCATTAACAAGACGTTCGGTCAGATGGCTGCCGATAAACCCCGCGCAACCAGTGACGACAATTCTCTTGTTTTGCAGTTTCATTATCTTCCTCTGGCCAGACTCAAAGATCGTTTCTTCAGTTCATTCACTAACGTAGAGATCGCTTTTCCTCGGTGAGAAATGCGATTCTTTTCTTCTATTGACATTTCTGCGAATGTCCGTATCTCTCCCTCAGGGATGAAAATCGGATCGAATCCGAAACCACCTTCTCCTCTTTCTTCTGTGCTGATTCTTCCATATACTTTCTCGCTAACCATGATCTCTTTGTTATCAATAATGCAGCCAATGCAGCATTGAAAATACGCTTCACGATCTTCAACGTCTCTCATGAGCTTAAGAATGCCAGTGCATCCGAGCGTCTTGAAGACATAGGATGAATACACGCCAGGAAATCCTTTTAGATGTTTTATGAAGAGACCAGAATCATCAAGAATAAAATTAGCCATGCCTTTCGTCTTAAGCTCATCGAGACAGTGATGAACAACTTCTTCAAGTGAGTCAGCCTGGATTTCCTCGCAATCCACTTCGCTCTTTTCAATTTCGATATCAAGCGGATCAAGGGCGGCTCTGAGCTCCTCGATTTTCCATCGGTTCGAAGTGATGATAGATAGTTTCATTTAAGTATAGCGCCCCCTGCTCTCAATTTCCTTCATTCGTTTGATGATGGCATCAGCATTTTCAAAGTGTTCCCTGTAAGAATCGATCACGATCTGAAATCTGTCAAAGATCTCCGAATGTGCAGAGAGAAACGCTTCTTTCAATAGATGAAAATCAACACCCAGTTCTTCAATCTTGGCATTCTTTTCACCTAGCGAGAAATCAATGAGCCAAATCTTATGATCACGAAGAATCATGTTCGATGTTGTCAGATCTCCATGTGCGATTCCATTCCTGTGAAGCACGGCAGCTAGCCGACCGATCTCCTCACAAATTTTCGCGATATCGATATCACCAGCTTTTGAAAGTGCATCTTTAACTCTTTCGCCCTCGATCTTCTCCATTATTAATTCTGCTTTCTGAAGATCAATATCATAAATGATTGGCGTCGGAACGCCGAGTTGCCGAGCCTCGCGTATGAGTCTTGCCTCATTTTTCGTGCGCAGCGAACGCAAAGAACGATCAAGCTCAGGATGCCTGTAATTCTTTGGTACTCTGCTCTTAACGATGACTGTTCGCCCCATCCACCTATCTACTCTAATTTCTGCCTCAGCGCCTCTTCTAATAATTTCCACGCATCGAAAAATGCTTTGCAATTAATAATTCTTTTTTTATCTCTATAATGAAAAAGTCTTAAAATGCGCCTAGCCGAATTCAATGTAAATTGCAGTGAATTATGGCATTGGACATACCGATAATCGTCAAAATCGTTCAAATCCAGTCAGAGTCGCCAAGAATAAAGTGAGCCTTTTTTCTCTTACGCTGGGCAATTGTTTGGAATATTTTTTCATCGCTTCGGTCATTGTAGAGAATGATCATCGATTGATCTCTTTGTTTTCTGGCACGCAAGAAACCGATTTTTTTCAAAGATGATACGTAGGGGTGTCCTTTCGGAAGCCAACAATAAACACTAACAGCACCTCTATTAAAGAGGCACTCAATCGCTTTGAGCAAAAGAAGGATCGCAGCGTCATTAGAATGAGGTCTCACGAGGATATCAACGATCTCACCATACTTTACTGGCTTATTCTGAATGAATTTGAAGACAACATAACCAAGATCTCTTCCGTTCTCTTTCGCGATAAGGATATCAAATTCTCCAGCATCCTCATCAATGTATCTCCAGTTAAGGTATTTATGATCCTTGAAAACAGCAAGATCAAATTGGACTAATGCTGATGATACCAACTCATTGACGTTTTCGTCGAACTTGCTCACTGGTGTGATCTTCAAATTATTGATTCTGAATACCTTATTCATAGAAAAGTTTCTCAGAAGGATGTATCGCTCGTACAGGAACTTCTTTACTCTTCCTAGGAAGCCACGTTTGAAAAAAAGGGAAGGTCTCAAAATGAGCTCATACCGGATCATGTCAACGCCAATTTCTTTGTGCCCGCTCTTTTTCGCAAAATCAGCATGGAATCGATCGCTCGTAAATGCGAGATCGATTTGAAAATTCAAAATTTTTCTTTGCTTGTTTCTGCATTCTATTGCGAGCATTGAGGCGTTTCTGCGACGATACGCAGGGTGGGTAAAGACATCAACGCCTTGCGATCCTGATACGACCTTCCCGCCCACCCAAATGAAGATGGGAACTGCGGCTGCATGAGAAATGATTTCGCCTTTTTCTTCAACTACGCAGATGATGTTAGAAGCAATCGGATTCCGGAGAAATTTCCAATTCCAATATTTTGTGGGCTCTACACCTATTTCCTTCGCAGGCCAGATGTTGTTACACAGCAACTTAATGATTTTCTCTCTATCCTCGATACAAAAAGGTCTTGCGATCATTGTTCTTCGCCCTATACCGATTCTTTGACTCGACTCTCGTAGACTTTGTAATTCTAGTTTAACAATAATTAATCTTATGCCTAATCTCAATAACTCTTTGAGTAAAAGATCATAATTTGAGATGAGAGAATGGCGCCTGAGTCGAAAATTGTCCACCGGAAGTATCTTATTTCTTTTTTTGCCCGGAATTGAAAGCATCAAATGGATCAACCAGAATTAACACTCTTCCACTCTGAAGAAATCATGAATTGCTTTTATTGGATCTTGAGAATTCATAATCTGGAAATCATTAGGAAAAGCACTCTTAATATTATGATCAGAATACCTTTGGTCGAGCAATGCGATCACTGCGCGATCGTTTTCGCTTCTAATTGCGCGTCCTGCCGCTTGAAGAACCTTGGAAATTGCGGGATAAATGTCAAAATAAAGTTCAGCCCTTCTTTTTCCTATTTTCTTTTCAAATCGCTGTTTTATCGCATCGTTTTCGATTGATGGAGGGTTCATGGGGAAGCCAGCGATGATCACACAGGATATAATGTTATCTTTGAAATCGACACCTTCGGAAAATGACCCTCCGATCGTTGCAAGCAACAAGCAATGTCGGCTCCGTTTTAATTCTATAATCATAGCTTCCTTTTGACTCTTTGTGTACCCTTTTCTTTCGATCAAAATATGCCTTCTCGCCTTCATTGGACCTATCCTCGATCTCACTTCGTTCAAGAAATCATAAGACGTGAAAAAACAGAGCACGTTTCCTTGGACGACATCAGAAATGTCCATGATGATCTTCGCCATAGCTGAATAAGTGGTCTGCGAACGCATGATGTATTTGGAGGAAACCTGAGGGATTGAGAGTATCAAGCGATTATTTGTTGGAAATGGCGAGGGATATCGTCGACACGCGCATCTTTTTTCCACGCCAAGAAGATCTGCAAACATGTCAGGGGGGTAAAGCGTACCGCTCATTACGATAACACAATGTGCCGAATCGAATATCGGCCTCGATATGAGGGAGGGATCGATCAAACGTACAATGATCGATTTTGAGCTCCTATCGACGTATCTGATGCTTGAATTTCCAAATCGATGCCACATCGAAAGAAAATCGATGAGATTCTGATGTTTCAATAATTCATAAGGTTCGAGCTCTTCTGAAATTTCACGCGCAAGCCCTTCTGTATCCGTGCATGCGTTGGTGATGAGCATGTCATCCAATTCTTTCGTATTAACCCGTTCCTTGTCCGAATGCGCTGATAGTACCTTGAGAAAAGCGATTCTCAGGATGTCAATATCCTCACGAAATTTTCTTAAAGACTTTGAATTCAATGCTCGTTGAATTGAATGCATGGTCAGCATACCGGTATGATTCTCGACGATTCTTCTCGGCAAATTGTGGCCTTCATCAATGATGATGACCGATTCAGAAATCTTCTTTCCGATCTTATCGAGAATTGGTCGTGAATTGAATGCAAAGAAGTGATTATAATCACAAACGACGAGATTTGACCCGGCCATCGCATGTGTCGCTGCAAAGTATGGGCAAACACCTTCCTTGAGACAAAGTCTTATCAGCTCCTGAACGTGCAAGGGCCGCGTAAGAATTCTGTCGACAATTTCTTTCGGGATTTCCTTTGAGAAAAAGCAAGCATCGTTGTTTTTACACTGAAGGCGCTTCTCTCTTTTTGCCAGGCACATGTCTTCTTGGGCGATAACATCGACAACCCTAATCTCTTCCCTATCATGAATCATTTTGGCTGTTTCGATTGCAGCCGCATGTTGAGACTGTCTCGCAGTCAGGAAAAAAAGAGTCCCCTCGCTTTGCAAGGTATGCTCGAGTGCTGCTGCAATACTTACAGCAGTTTTACCGAGTCCTGTTGGAGCATGCGCAAAGAGATGAATTCCGTGTCTGGTGCATTCCCTAGCATGCTCAAGAAACAGATCCTGGCCTTTACGCACCTTATTAAAAGGAAAGAGGTCTCTTTGGAGATCCCTCGTATAAGCTCCCGATAATATTTCCATCGCTACCTTAGTCTTATTCTTTTAAACGAATCAATTTCTGCTAAGAGTATATTAAACTCTTTTTCATCATTAGTAACTCCATCAAAAAAGATGATAAGGGCGATGTGAAATCTCTTTCGATATCTGTGGAAAGTGGCGATTCAAGACAATTATCGCCTCGACGGGCGACAAAGATTGCATTAACTCTCTTTCTTGCAACCCTCGTTGGCTACATTGCAAGAGCTAATGTTTCTGTTGCACTTCCATTTGTGGCAAATGAATATGGGTGGAGTTCTGAACAGCTCGGAGAACTCGGCGGAGTCTTACTCGGCATCTTTCTTGTTGGCTATGGAATTTCAAATGTCTTGATCAGCCCGCTTATTGATTATTTCGGACCGAGAAAAAGTCTCATTTTCACCGTCTTAGCCTGGTCGATATTGACTTTTCTCACTGGTTTTCTTGGTACTTTCGTCATGATCTTCATTTTGGCAAGATTTTTCCTCGGCCTTTCACAAGGCACACTCTTTCCCAGCGCGAGTAAGGTCGTCGGGACGTGGTTTCCGCCTTCCGGTCGCGCACGAGTCAACGCTCTGTACCTGAGCTCAGGGTTCTTATCAAATCTGCTCGTCCCTCTTCTTCTCCTCCCATTGATCGTTGCAACAAGCTGGCAGTTCATGTTTTATGCAGTAGGTGCAGCTGGTCTCATTCTTTTAATTCCACTTTGGAAGTGTCTGTGCGATTATCCCGATGAAACTCGATCTCAGACTGCATCACATACGTCCATGCGTTCTCTTATTAAGCTGACAAAGGAGAACTTGAACGAAGCGATTAGGCTCAAAGGTCTCTTTACCATCACTCTTTCTTTTCTTGCAATCAACCTGGCATGGTGGGGTCTTTCTCTTTGGCTTCCCACTTATTTCATCGTTGCAAAAGGGTTTTCTGTTGAGGAGTTAGTCTGGGGGGCTTCGCTTCCTTATATAGGAGGCCTCTGTGGTATGTATGCTGGATCGTGGATTAGCGATCGGACAGGAAAGCGCGTCGAGACTGCGTTTTCCTTTGCGATGATCGACGCGATTTTCCTTTTGCTCTTGATCGTCACATTTTCCCACGATCTTGTCATTTTTGTTACTGGTGCGATTTTCTTTTTCCTAGGTGTCATGGCACCTACATCGTTCACGCTTTTGCAAAGCATTGCTCCTCCGCGATTAATTGGAAGTGCAACTGGGATTATGAATGGTATTGCAAACGGTGGGGCCGTGTTTGGACCGATCCTCCTTGGCCTAGCAGTCGCGCTCACTTCTTCTTATGATATCGGTCTCATCATTATGGCAGTTTTCCAAATTATTGGCGCTTTACTCTTATTTGTATTTTTTAGAACAACGCGCGAATATAAGTATCATTGATTCGGAAAAGCACCAATTAAACTGCATTACGCGACAAATAATATTCTCAATCAGCTAGCTTTCTAATCAAATTGAGGCGTATTTTATAATCACATCCTTCGGATTGTCTATCTCCAAACACTAAATTATGATGGTTGGCAGATTAGACAGAACTCTGAATAATACGAAGTATATTCATTGGCTATGTATGATTATGAGTGCTGGTGACACCAACGACAAAGATTATTGTTTTCAATCGCCTTTTCCACTTGTGGATAGAATCTCGTTCGGATGTGCCGCACTGGACTCGATGCTCGACGGAGGAATCGAGACTGGCTGTTTGACCCTCATTTATGGGGAAGCCGGTACAGGCAAGACAAGCCTTTGCCTTCTCCTCTCATGCAATATTGTCAAGTGCGGAAAGAAAGTCGCATACATTGATACAGAAGGCATCTCTCTCGATCGGTTGCGTCAAATCGCTGGTGCTGATTTCGATTTGGTCGTGAAGAACATCTTGTTCAGTGAGGTTCACAGTTTTGATGAACAGGAGAAAATGGTGGACAAAGCAGTCAAGATGGCTGAGGGAAATCCTGACATCGGGCTGATCGTCCTTGATTCTGCAACGATGTATTACCGCTTGACGAGCAGACAAGAGGAGAGATCAGAGAGGAGATCAATTGCGAATCAGACCGTCAAACTGCTTAGCGTTGCAAGGAAAATGAACATTCCCGTATTACTGACATCCCAGGTTTACACGGACGTGGAAAAAGGCACGTACGAAGCTCTGGGCGGCCATGCGCTACATCATAACGCAAAGGTCATTATACGTCTAGAGAAACTGTCACCTGGGAGAAGGAGAGCAGTCCTCGTTAAACATAGACATCTTCCTGAAGGTCGGACCGCAGAATTCACTTTAACAGATCAGGGAATCTCATGCTGAATCTTTCTCATTCTGGTCCTTGCAAGACCTCATCTCTTTCTGCCGACGGCAAAATCGACGAGTGCTGATAGCATTTCCTTTTCTTTGCTATCATCGAGACATTCAAGATTTGCCTTCGCCTTTTCTACGAAAGAAAGTGCGGTCTCCTTCACATAATCAATACTGCCGAGATCGCGAAGCATATCAAGAACCTCGCGGATTTCCTCATCGTTTGCTTTTTCGTTGCCCAGCGTGGAGACAAGTAATTCCTTCCCTGCTTCATCTTTTCTATTGTCGAGTTCTTTCAATGCATGGAGAATGATAAGTGTCCGCTTGCCGTTCCTGATGTCTGATCCGACTGGCTTTCCGAGTTTCTGTTCTTCTCCTGTGATTCCGAGAACATCATCCCAAATCTGAAAGGCGATGCCAAGCATCCTCCCGTACTCTCTCATCTCCTCTATCTGGATTTCCGATCCATTGGCGATAATCGCACCGCCTTCTGCTGCACAAGCGAATAAAACTGCAGTTTTCTTTTCAACCATTTCTAAATATTCTTGTGGTGTCACATCATTCCTCGTTTCGAAATCGAAGTCCATCTGCTGCCCTTCAGCAATCAACCAAACTGTCCTAGAAGTAATTGCGTACAATCGATTCAATCGTTCTGGCGTTGTCTCAGTCTTGCCAATTACCTCAAATCCACGCGCGAACATCGCATCTCCAGCGATGATCGCTGTTGGAATGTCAAAGAGGACGTGAACTGCTGGTCTCCCTCTTCTCATGGAGTCCTGGTCGATAATGTCATCGTGGATCAGCGTAAAATTATGAATGATTTCAAGTGCGCATCCAAAGGGAATGGATCTTTCCCCACCACGACCAACTGCTTCGGCGACGAGATATGCAACTAGCGGCCTCAGCCTCTTTCCCCCGGCCTCGGGATAATGGCGTACAGCTCTCATCAGTTTCTCTGGTTTTCCCTCTTCAAGATATGACATCAAATTCCTATCAACCCGTTCGATGATCTCTTTCATTTCCGTTAGAATACTCATAAAATCCTCCTTTTGCTCTGTTCAAGCCAATCCTTTGTCAGTCCAGTGATTATGAACTCCTTTTTTTGAAGATCTGAAACTCTGGTACAGCCAGTCAAAAACATCGCAGTTCTGAATTCCAATTGCATGATCTTCAATTTCTTGACAACCGATTCTGCTGAATCCATCGCAGCGGCAAGAATCGATCTCGCTACACCAGCGCATTGAGCACCCAATATAATACCCTTGGCGATGTGGAGGCCGTTCATAACACCCCCACTCGCAATCAGGGGAAGACCAACGTTTGCTAATATGACAGAAGCAGGTGCAGGGATCCCCCAATCGCGGTAAGTCTCTCCTAAGGCTACGCCTCTTTCATCGCCAATCCTCTCCGATCTATACTTTTCGACGGCGGAAAAACTTGTCCCACCGGCGCCAGAGACATCGATTCCCTTAATTCCAGTCCCTTTCAATCTTTCAGCGACTTCCCTCGAAATACCAGCGCCTGTCTCCTTTACCATTACTGGAAACTCCTTGGCAATTACCCTAAGCGCTTCCCAACATCCCCTTGCTCTCGTGTCCCCTTCAGGCTGCACAACTTCCTGCAAAAAGTTGAGATGGACGCTCAGCAAATCGGCATCGATCATTTCAAAAGCTTTCTGGATCGAAGAGAGATCAAATGCCTCTTTGTTTCGCTGCCTTATCAATTGCGGTGCTCCAATATTTCCAATCTTCAATGGGATATCGAAGTCTTTGATCACAGAATAACTACTTTCATCACCATTTTCAAGTGCCGCACGCTGGCTTCCAACTCCCATTCCAATCTGGAGTTCCTCACAAGCTTTGGCAATATTTTCGTTAATTTTCGCCGCCTTTCCGTATCCACCAGTGATTGCCGTAACGATGAGAGGAAATGAGAGTTTGCGGCCGAAAAGTGTCGTTGAAGTATCGATTTCCTCGAGGTCTACTTCTGGTAAAGCATTGTGCACAAGTTTCACATCGTCCCAATAGTTGTAATGAGAACCGACATCCTTTTCAATTGAGACCTCGACATGGTCAGCCTTTCTTTTTTCAATACACGTCATCGACTCATTCACCAATTACTCTTGTTCCTTTTACCGAATCTCCCTTGAGCGCAGCCTCAAGCCTCCCGGGAACGTTACCATTGATTACGAGGCATTCGCAATCCCTTGAGGCGATACGTATCATCCGTTCAATCTTTCCGAACATGCTCCCTGTCACATCGGTATATCTAGAATTCCTTGGTATGTGATCGAGAATTGATCGATCGACTTCCTCAATCAATCTGGCATCAGGATTCGATGTTGGATCGGATGAGAAGATGCCATCGACGTCCGTGCAGAAAATCGCCCTTTCTACGTTGAAATGAATCGCAAGTTTTTCCATGAGCTGATCGCCGGAGCAAATTCCGAATTTCAATTTTTTGTCGAGGCAGACATCACCGAATGTTACCGGCATTGTATCAAGTTCGATGAATCGTTCAAACAAGTCGTAATCAATATGGACAATTTCGCCCGAATTCAATCTCGTTGAAGTGCTCGGAGGTATAGAGACAGCAGCGATACCCTTCTCCTCAAGGATCTTCATGACATTCAAGTTGAGTTCCCTCACATCGAGCATGACCTTCGCGAGACCAGGTATCTGGTCGCGTGAAATAAAACCCTTTTGGAGATGATATTCACTTGCAAGCAAGTGGCCGAAAGATCCAGCACCATGAACAAGAATGATCTTCTTACCTGCATTTTTTATCTCTTCGACTAATCTCTCGACGTTTTCTTTGCGAAAACTCCTCAGCTGATTTTTTTCCGTGATGACACTGCCACCTAATTTTACAAGGATCATTCAACCGGCTAAAGCATCAGAAGGTGCATATAAAAAGATTCTCAGAAGACGACACTTGAATTCGATCTCGTCAGACCTCTTACGAAGCTCGGGAATGTCACCAATTGATTTACAAGCATCTCGAAATCCGCAGTCAATGTTATTTAAGACTGATTTTTCTTTTTTTTGGGTATGAAATCGCTACTGACCGTTGGAATTGTAAATTAACTAAGATCCCTTCAACTTTGTACCGCATCGTCTACAGAAGTTATCAGAAGGATCGACCTCAGCGGAACAAGAGGGACATTTTGGAATTCGAATGATTTTTACACCACACTTCCCGCAAAAATTATCTTCCGATCTAATTGATGCCCCACATTGTGGACATTTTTCCTCTTCGAGAGATTGCACCTTCAATTCTTCCTCAGCGCTATTTTTCTCGGCTGTCGCTAGCCGTTCGACCACTTGCCCCTCTGCACATCGTTTTGCCTTGTACGCGTATTTGAGCGCTTCTGTGTATTCGGTATTCGCAAAATATTTCTGAGCACTCTCTAGATAAGCCCTTGCGGTCTTTGTATCCATGCCCTTCTGATCCGCTGCTTCAATCCCCATTCTTGCACTCTCGATCATGAACTTGGATTCGATGTAATTCGCAGGGAGTTTCTTAACCTCTTGGAAAGGAACAACAGGTTCTTCCCCTTGCGGCGCAGGCGTTGAAGCGATCTCCTCAAAGACCTCAAGTTCCTTCGATTTTGCATGCCTGAGCGCTTCTTTGGCTCTGTCGGTCAATTCCTTGCAAGCTGAATAATCTCGTCTTTGATAAGCTCTCTCCGCTTCAAAAATCAGACGATCCGCGTCCGTCGTATCCTTTTTCTTTTCCTTCAGAGCTTTTGAAACAGCGCTAGTTGTAATCAGAGCGTTATACGCTTCATCGCGCAATAGGACCATCTCGATCTTGTCTTTCCTTCTTGATCTCATATATCTCAGCTCGAAGAAGACGACGATTGCCAATACCGCCACGCCGACGGCAATGACTGTCGTATCCCACGAAATAGCCATCAGTGGCACCGACTCTAGATACTCTTACGATCATCGATGCTTAAATCTTTTATTACTTAGATTAAGCTTCGAAGGAGTCGATAAACGCACTGAGTGTTAAAACATCCTTCATGTCTTATATTAATGACAAAAAATGATCAAAAAGTGCGCGAATGGCTGACAGCGATCCCTGCTTCCCATGGGCTCGCGCACCACAGTACAACAGGGAACGCGGGCGGGCTTAACTGCCGGGTTCGGATGAGACCGGGTGTATCCCCGCCGCTATGGCCGTCATACCATTCGCGTTGTGTCGCTTAAACAGGAAGCATCTATATATAATTTGTTAATTAGACCCATCCCAGATATTCTGATTATGATGGTGAAACGAAATATGAGTGAAATGTTCATTGAGTCTAATCAGACATTCTGATAACAGGTTCGTCATTTTCATGAATCATAATAGCACATTTATCGAGAAAAGCCATTTCCCTCGCTGAGAAGACGCGGGGATCCATCGAGAAGACCATAATGCCCCTGTATATCGCGGTCACTTCGTATACGTGGTTGATGAACTTCAATATCTTAGCAAAATCATTCTGTGCCATAAGATACTCTAGTCCCTCGAGAAAGACGATTGAATTGACATTTGTTGAAAGAAATCGAACGACGGTTTCTGTTAAAATTCCCATATTTTGCGGATTGAGATTTCGTGATCCCACCGTCTGTGAAATCCAAAGGGTTTGGTCTTGTGGAATTCCGTATTTCTCTTTTAATTGATCAGGATGAATTCTTGAAATACAGAGCATCTTTCTGCCTTGATTTCTAGTATTATTGTAAAGATTGAACAACTTGCCAGGATCTCTTCCCTGAAGCATGTATAGATTTCCCTGTCTAAGAATTACTTGCATCATTCGTACTCACATCGATTCTATTATCTCAACTTCTTCCTTACCTGTTAATTAACAATATTAATTATGTTTTTTTGGGATTTATCCAACATTATATCCAATGCAAATGGCTCGGAGTTCAGACAATCACAACTCATGCTTACAAGAGTTGATTATGGGTTTTATTGAATCATTTGGAAGAGAATCACACCGATCATCGCACCAGCAAACATTGAAATGACATTGGTCCCAAGTTTTGAAACAAATCCGCGGTTTTCCAGCGTCGCACCAATGACACTATCAATCATACATCCGAAGACACCAGCAAAAATTGGTATCAGCACCATCCCGTCAATCGACATTCCTGGTACGATCGCAAACCAACCGATAACGGACGCAAAGGTTGCCGCAACAATGGCCCAGAATGTTCCCGCCAGAGAGACCCCTCCATTCGTGCCAGCTTCCACTCGACTGAAATTCGTTATGAGATAAGTCCGGGGGCTCAATACGCCGAGCTCGCTTGCCGTTGTATCGGCCGCTGCGACGCTGATCGCAGAAAGGTAAGCGATTTCTGTGATGATTTCGTCTTGCATGTTCAGAGAGTACGAACATAATGCAATAATTGCTGGCACGAATCCGTTTGCAAGGACATTACGATAAGTTCTTTCGCCTCTTTTACCTTCTTGTAACCCTCTTGCCATTTTGAGCTTTATCTTGTACTTGGTAACAAGAAAACCAAGGAGTACAAAAACAATAAGGATAAAGAGCCAGGTGATCGATCCGAACCAGCCAATAATTAGCCCTACGGCGATCGATGCGATGCTACCGCTCGCGCTGAGCAATTTGAACTTATAGGCTAGGATCGATAAAGAAGCGCATAGCGCCAGCAATAGAGCAAAAGTTTCCACCGGAGACACGACATGGAATACATCGTGGTTATTATGAAATTATGGCTCAGGCGTAAAATGTGTAACAATTCAACAAAAAAAGGCAACTTCGAGATCGACGGGAATGAATGCACAATTAATAAGCTATCTTTGGCTAATCGATCTCTGTAATTTACTTCAGTGTTCGTGTTTATGTGGACCGTCTAATTGTTTTACATCTTGTTTTGTATTTTCATTTTCAGTACCCGATTTTTCCTCCTCTTGATTGATTTTTTTCGCTATGTCTTCGAGTTCAGATATATCAGCAAGACTTAACTCGGCCCCACACGAGGGGCATTTGCTAATTTTTGATGAAATCTCTTCACCGCACATCGGGCATTCAATCTTGATGGATCTGTCTAGACTAAGGCGTTTTCTAATCGATCTAAAAAGTTCGACGGGAACCTTCCATTCTCTTGCAAAAAGAAGATGGGCTTTGTCTCGTACCCCTCTCACCTTTTCGAGATCGCCATCCCATTGTGCAAAGATACTCCCATAATCCCGATGAATCTCGTTAAGAATTTTCAACATCTTTTGGGTGATTTTTGCATCGTACTTACCGTGGAGAACAGCGGCTAAATAAATCTTCTCTCCTTTTTCAACAAGGATTTTCTTTTCCCCGAAATCGAGTCGTTTGAGTGCTGTCGCATTCTCATCCTTAAATGCAGTCTTGACAAAATCTTGAATGGCTACGAGCATGCTGCTGAGAACATCATCATCCATTCCAGGCTTCAAACGTCGCGTATCGTGTGCAATGAGACAACCATCTTCATAAATCACGAAAACTTCATCTACCACGGTCGAAAATCGTCTGAGGTAAACGTAAACCCCTCCGAGCACGACCCCCGAAATACCTAAGCCAGCTATCCAGAGTGAACTCGGAATCGCCCCCTCGGTGACGACAATCTCCCATTGCCCAGTTGTAAATTTATTTCCACTCGTGTCAATCGCTTCAATCCAGAATGTAATGATCGTAGTCGCATTCAGAGCCTTTATCTGCCCCTCCCAAACGGTGCCAGTTCCTTCTGTTTTTAGCATCGTAGTTGAAAACGTTACATTTCCGACTTTGTAGAACAAAGTAGCATTTCTTATTCCAACATTGTCATTAATACTCGCTCTGATGATGATCGGTTTTCCCACAATCGAATCGATCACAATGATGTTTCCGACGATTGGAACTTCTCTGTCGACGACAACCCACGATGTGAAACGGCTTGTTGCACCATCATCATCTATGACCTCCAGAACAACACTGTAATTTCCATCGTTTTCGAAAAGATGGAAAATAATGGGACTGTTATTCCAATATGACCAATTTGATCCATCGTTGAAATTCCAACGGTATTTTAATGTGGGCATATCACTCGGGGTATCCTCGGTAAGACTCGCATCGAAGCGTATCTCGCCGCTCTGCACCAACTGATATGAAAATTTTGCTGAGGGTTTTACGTTCGCGATCTCGATCGTGATTGATTCCTCCGTGTAGGAATCGGAATCCCACACTCTGACAGCAATCACATAAGTTCCCTTTTTTGAAAATGAATTTGTCGACTTGTTACTCTGTGTGATCTTGTCGGTGGAAAAGGATCCAGAATAATTAAAATCCCACCAGTATCTAAAATTCTTTGTACTCTCCCAGTTAGCAATAACGGTGACTTCAATCGTGATTTCCGCATCTTCAACCATCTGGCCACTGCTCGAATATGCGGTCATTTTAGCAATGCTGGGAGACGTGTCTTTGACTGCGATTTGCATTTCGGAAAAATTGATCGAACCGTCACCGTCGACAACAGTGAGTCTTATGCGGTAAGTGCCGTTGTTGGCATAATAGTGGATTGGGTTCTTGTCGCTTGAAGATGACCCATCGCCAAAATCCCACGACCATGAGACGATGCCGTCGAATGCCGTCGATTTGTCTGTAAATGAAATCTGTTGTCCTTCGTTAGGCGATGTCGGGTTAAACGAGAACGAGACTGAAGGGCCCGTGTCTATAACTTCAATAGTCAATGAAATCGAATTTGTGCTACCATCAGCATCTCGAACTGTAAGGCTCACATGATAAGTGCCGTTTTGAAGATAGATATGTGTGGGGTTTCTTTCATCACTCGTTGACTGATCACCAAAATCCCAATACCATGAGACAATTGTATCAGGGTACGACGTTGACTTATCGATAAAATAGACTGTTGTGTTCTCCATCGGCGATGTGCTTGATAGTTCGAAGGCAGCTATTGGAGCATTATCGAGTACTACCAGATAATGAGAATACAAACTGGTAGATCCGTCTTTATCAGTGATGGTTAGATTAACGCAATAGGTGCCATTTCTCATGTAAATGTGGCTGGTTGAACTATTGTTTCCCTGATCAACGGTCCCATCGCCGAATTCCCATCGTCGTGTTACAATGGGATCTGGAAATGATATTGAATTATCGATAAATTCAACTAGCGAACCTTCGAAAACTGTCTGCGGGTTGATTGTGAATGAAGCGCTTGGAGCCAAGTCCAGAATCACTACCGAAAGATTGTATTGATTCATTAGTCCTCCACGATCGGTGACTCTCAATGAGACTTGGTAGCTTCCGTTATTTTCAAAAATATGAGTGACCAAACCACCATAAGCAAACTGGCCATCGCCAAAAGACCAACTGTAATTGAGGAAAGCAAGATCGGAATAGGAGTCTGTTGAATTACGTCCATCAAATCTCACTACATTGCCCTCTTTGAGCGGAGGGGGAGTTATACAAACCGCAAGAGCGCGCGGTGGTAGATTATTTTGATAATTGATTGAGACGGAGGAAGATAAGGGTGATGAAATGAGTAAATCTTCTCTAAGATCTTTATTCAAATCTGCGACTAATAAATCCCCTAATCCAGCGCCAGACGAAAAAGAAATAAGATTAGCATAAGAAGATCCATTTAATTTGATAATTGTCACCATCCCGATCCGTCTAGCCGTGATAGCTATTTCATCTTTCCCGTCATCGTCAAGGTCACCAATTGATGCCCTAAATATTCCATTTTCAACATTATATGAAATTCTCGAAGGAGAACCATCTGAAAATCCGTTCTGCAAACCTGTTTTCTGAATGTATGTTACTAATTTCCCATTGGCCAGTGGTACAACGAGATCATACAATTCATCGTTATCAATTTTCCCAGAACCTAACCAAACACAGGCCGAAGAAGTGTCAGGAAGAAGCTCTGCCTTCCAGGCAACTGAAAAAGAATGGGATATGTTGTCTTGAAAGTATATTTCCAATTTATTAGAACTTGAATTGTAAGCTGCGATGTCCTTCGTTGCGCCCCATCCCATTATAGTTTCATATCCTACGTTGAAATTGCCAGTAACCACATAAGTAAAATCGCTATTGTATACAGAAAAATTGAGAGAATGTGACGAATCAAAATACGGATACTGACCGAGATTGAAGAAGATCACAATTCCTCCTCTGCATGCGATGACAATATCCTGAGCACCATCTCCATCCATATCATCAATAGATATTCCCTTTGGATCGCTGAATGGGCTGCTTAACTGCAATGAGAGAGAGATTTCTTCGTTTTGAAAGAAGTCGTTTCCTCCAAAATAAAGCGTGATATTATTACTTCCTGAGTTCGAAATAACGATATCTGGTAGGGTATCATTCGTTAAATCTGATGATTTTATGTCAAAGGGTGAAAGACCAGTAATTTTTGTTTTCCTTTCACTGGTACCGATTTTTACGAATTTGAGTTTGTTATCGATGCATAGGGCGCCTATTTCGACAATTCCATCTCCATCAAAATCTCCCTGAACGAAAGATGTTGGGAAACTATCTGCATCAAAGAAGACGTTTTCGTTCGCATTACTGAGAAAACCCGATCTCAACCCATAGTATATGGTAACCGATCCATTGTATGAAGTAGCATTTGCCGAGATTATAAGATCTGCAAGACCATCATTATTAATATCTCCTGTAATCGCTCTGATCGGGTACGCATTTGAAGGAAAGGTAAAGTTTCGGTTTCCATACGGAAAATTGAGTCTTGTAAGGAAAATCTCTACATGACCGGTTTTTTTGGAAATAGTGACTAGGTCTGGAATCAAATCACCATTTGTATCCAACATCGTGTTTGTTGCTGGATCGATCAGACCTTCCTTCGTAATATATTCATTATATTGCCCGCTCGTCTCATCATACTTATAGACAATAGTCTTGTTATTTCCTTTTGAAAGTACAACAAGCTCATCAGAATCGATTAAATCGAGTTGTACGAACTGCATCTCAATCGGGTTTTTCAAAGAATATGAACCGATCACCTGAACTAGCGACCAAGAAAGTACACCGCTAACCACCTCACCCTTGTAAATCGCAATTTTACTGAAATTCGAATCCCCAATCGCGAGATCTGGATATCCATCATGATTAATGTCTGTCGTTGAAATTAGGGTTGCTCTGAAGAGACCAGCGGGGGTATCTAATCTCACATAATTTTCAGGAAAGAAATTATTTCTCCATAAATGAACTACAAATGTGCAGTTAGGACTCGACGAAGAATTATAGCTAACGTATGCAAAATCATTGTGTCCATCTCGATCAAAATCAGCTATAATAACTCCATAGGGATTTGGTCTTGCGTCTTTTGAGTTGAGGTTAAATCCAGTCTTCTGATAAAGAAGATACACTTTTTGCGTTGTTGTGGAGGTTACTATAATATCATCTGTCTTATCATTGTCGAGATCGCCAACGGCCAATCCCGCTATTGCGAAACTGAGGCTTATCGTTTTGCTAGGAGCCATGTTAAAAGTCCCATCGGTTTTTTGAAAGAATAATTCGATCGTCCTATTCGTTGGGCTCCCGACGACAATATCCTTTAAACTATCGTTGTTGAAATCCCCCACATCTATAAATGCTGGATCAACTCTGGTTCGGATCGATGTTGAGAATACATCGAAAATGGATGCAAAATTGTCGTTGCCTTCGACAAAAAATTGCGGGGCTTGAAAAATGCTCGATTGATGTTGAAGTTCAGGTGCCTGTAAGCTGAGTGGAACTGTGATTATCAACAGGAGAGATAAGAGTACAGCTCCACAAAATTTGTTCATCTGACCCCCTTGGTTTTCTGTTATAATGGCTCCTTATGTTATATATATTTCTTTTGTATTAAAAAGCTGGTTTTGTGATAATTCAATTAATTATTATCGCTTGGCTGGAAGATCAGGGACATAATTAGTTCGGCCGAGCAAGGTTGTTAATGATCAGTCTGATTTGCAGTGTTTTTCTAGGCAATAGGATCATTTTTCATGATCACTTATTATATTTTTAGTAACATTCCTTTTAGGTAGTTTAAAAATGCTATCATATATTGGAAAATATGGACTCAAGAGTCTCAAATTGGCATTTATCTTGAAATTGGCAGGATATTCCCGCTCGCCCTCATTAGATCAAAGAATTGCTAATGAGACCCAACAAATTTTTTGGAATTCCTTGACGAGATGGTATCATCAACTGGGTTCATTGGAGCATTGCAATCTGATTACAAAGAGGAAGAGAAAATGGGGTATTTATATGTCCAACCTATGGCCTTAAAAACCATCATTGAGCACACAAAATTTTCAAATGAAATTGCATAAAACGATTGCTATGGAGGGACAATAGAATTTAAAACGGGATGCAGACATAATGAATATGATAAAAACCTAATTAACTTCTTCGAAAATTCAATTTGAGGTCATTTTAGCTCGATCATCCAGTTGGCAAACATCTATATTTCCAAAAAGGTTTGACCGAATATTAAATAGACCGGATAAATGAATAACTATCTGTGCGCGCATCACTTCGCATGGGATCAATCAAGGGAATTCCCATCTACTTTCACTTCACTTTTCTCATAATTATTCCCATATTTGCGGCATTTTTCGCATTTAGTGGGGTGAGAATTAATGGCATCATTCTTGGCTTTTCATCTCTCAATGTCTCTTTCCCTGCCAAATTGGTGCTCGGCGCTATTTGTGCGATCCTCTTCTTCTTGACGATTCTTCTTCACGAGATCGGCCACTCTCTTATCGCGCTGAAGCATGGTTATCGCATTGAGAGTATCACCCTTTTTTTGTTTGGCGGTGTTGCGCAACTGGAGGACACGCCTCGTAATCCAAAAGTTGAAGGTATCATGGCCTTTGTCGGTCCTGCGACGAGTTTTGCTATCGGATTTATTCTCATTCCAATTGCGCTACTTCTCAATGATCCTTCGCGAGGAAGCACACCCCTTCAGGCTCTAAAAATCATGTGTGGTACAATTGGTTTCTACAATCTGCTGCTTGGTGGATTCAATCTTATTCCTGCTTTTCCAATGGATGGTGGCAGGATTTTGCGATCAATCCTTGCGTCCAGATTTGGAATGCTAAAAGCAACGGACATGGCCGTTAAGATTGGCAAGGGAATCGCCGTCGTTATGATCGTTATCGGTATCGTTTTCCTTGATATTTTCATCGTGCTTGTCGCACTTTTTATTTATGCAGGTGCATCAGAAGAAGCGCAGATGACGAAACTCATGGTCGCTCTCGATGGCGTCAAGGTACGAGCGATCATGAATTCGCAAATTTACTGGCTTGAACCATCAACGAGTGTCGACGAAGCTCTGAAGAAAATGATATTGGAACGACGGATTTCTTATCCAGTCGTTGAGAACGGTGTGCTTCTAGGTATCATTACTGCTGGCGCGATCGCTCGCGTTCCTTTGTATGAGAGGAGTAAAGTGACAATTGCTCAAATCGTCAATCGCTCAATGCCTTATGTAAGGGATTACATGGATGCCTCAGAAATACTCAGAGTCATGTCGCCACAAAATGATTTCGTGATCGTATTGGATGCACGGGATGAGTTCGTCGGAAGCATTTCAAGAGATGAATTTAAAAGAATCGTTACGCTGCTCGCTGTTGAAAAAGGAATCTTGCTCAATTAAATAAACAATTATTACTCGATTCTCGCATTTTCGAGGCAGCGATAGATTTCATTTGCAATTGATTCAGCTCTTTCCCTATCTTGAATCGGCCGTATCATTAAACGTCCATTCGTGTAGATTGTCATTTCAACGTCTTTCAATCTTGCAATAATCATAACGCCTGGATTTGCAATCTCTATTCCATTCTTCATAAAAATTTCGGCCACCCGATCAAGGTCGAATCGGACTATTTCCTGGGGCACGACCGAAAAAGCATCGCCTGTACACAACCTAATGATCTTGAACTTCATTTCCATCGATTTCCTTCAAAAGCGTTCGCACGTTCTCCTTGAATTCCTCAAGTGTCCCTTCATTAACAATCATATAATCCGCGAGGGCGATGAGATTACCCAGCCCCCATCCGAGTTCTCTTTGATCTCTCTCCTGAAACTGTTCAAAATCCGCTGGGGCATCAGATCGATTTCGCCTTCTGAGGCGATCATATCGCGTTCTCGCCGACGCATGAATCGCAATGACGACCAAATCCTCACCAAATGCACTTTTGAATATGGATAGTTCCGATTCTCCTCTGCAACCATCAATGACTGTCTTCTTACTTTTGACAAAGGGGACTGTTCTTTTCGCCCAGATGTCGTATCCATACTTCAATCTCTCCGAATGAGCAAAATTACCGATACTCTGGTCATCTGACGTGACCTTCTTTTCTATCGCCTCCATTCGTACCACGTCACCCATTCTCACAACATCGAAACCCATTTCCCTTGAGACTTTGACGAACTCCTCCTTACCTGCACCTGGCATTCCCGTCACAACGATCACTTTCATATAATCACCGATGTGTTTTGCGCTAAAAATTCATTCTCCTCAAAATTTATCGAGAGAGATCTCGCATGCATTTTCAAGTTCGAAGAATCTGTATGTAAATCCTCGAATATCCCGATGAACGCTGAAACGTGCTCAATATTGATCCCCATTCTCGCCGCATTTCGTAGGCACACATTAGGAATACAGACTAGTTCAGCTCTTGAAAATTCGTTTGTGATCGTCATTTCATAGCCTCGTTAAGATCAAAGGATTTAAGGCGTTGGATTTGCACGCCTCCTCTACCAATATCATCAAAGGTACATTGGACTTTAGTGACACCAAATCGATGAGGGATTCTTTAGTGTTTTTAATTTTTTACTATTAATACGAGTAATAACACTTAGATACTCATTACAGAGTCTACTCAATAATTCAATAAGCGTTGCCGATTTAATTGGATCTAAGTCTATACTGAGAAATGCAAAACACCGATGAGCATTTATTACCAAGATGCCCAGGTCGTCCATCCCCTTTGGGCATAGATGCGGGTTTGTCGTTCTTACAAATGCCCCGCATGTCCAAGGACGGCCAAGAATGCGAAATCAGGATCTTTGTTTTGAAGAAATCTTAAAATGTGCATATGATGGTATGAGACTTCGATCCCTTCGATCTTCGCTGAGTCGTTTTCTTATATTTTCCATTGCAAGAACATATAATTCGATTAAGAATTCTACATCAGAGACATCAAGCTCAACCACTCCTCTTGCATCAATTGCCTCTGATTGCATGTCTTTCGAGCGTGCACTAAGACAGAGTTTGTCCCCTTCCGGCCATTAATTCACGACGTATGGACCATGGTGCCCTTGCTTCTACCAGTCTTTTTGATATAATTGGCTCAAATTCTTTCTTCGCTTTGCTATCTCTGATCTGGTCAACCATTTCGCGATATCTTTTCCTAAAATATCCTTCGCAGGCACCATATCAGCAATGTCGTTGTGAGGCCACAGATTCTCTGGTTCGTCAGAGCGTTCATGAACATAACAGGCTTAAGTTCTGTAATCTTAAGTTCTGTCCCTGCGAAATTTAGATTGGAGCGTTCTAACTTCTCCATTGATTAGAGATCGTGCAGTCATAATATATATCGATGAGCAAGAGATCATAGAGAAAGTGAAAAAACCATTTCCACTAATGAATGAACATTTATCTCGAAACTTCCAATACAAAACGTTATTAACGACATCACCGCCGTGGTGGCTACCGATGATCTCATCATTTATCAAACCGTTCATGAATCACTTTATTTTCTTTGTCAACATTGATCGCGTTTCCTATATACAGGTGGTTCGTGCTATTCACTTTCGTATAATCATTTGGAAAAATAGATCCTAATCCCGTGGAAATTTCCTAATCACATTCATCCTTCTCTCTATTGCCTTTATTTTGTATTTTGAGGTACTCAAATCTGCTAATTACGAGATTGTAGATTACTCAGTTATGATGTTAGAATAATTTTTTTTATCATCGAGATATCACATGATGTTGGTCTCACTGTTGTGATTACCAGGTTTCCTCTGAACATATAGATTTTATCGGGAGGTCCGCATCCTGCGCCATCCAAGATATCAAGTTGTTGCGGCAACGAATCGATTTCTTTTGCAATGACCTATCTTTGTTCAATTGATGTCATTCGCGTCATACGAAGTGATTAAGAATTTGGACAGCGATTATCAGGATGTTCTTTATCGATTCAGTCGAATTTTGGAAATTATTAAATGATATTTTGCTAATGGGGTACATCAAATAGTCTGGGTCAAAAAACTTCTGGACTGCTCGGGGGATCCTCTTGAGGCCGGCAAAATCGATTGAAAGCGTGTTCGAGAATATCATTCGCAACGAAATGGATAAGGCCCCCTATCTCCAGAATGTTTTCATTATTTCAAAAACCGGATTGATAGTGGCAGGAAAATCTCTCTCTCAGATCCCCTCAGAAACCTTTTCGGCGATGGTCGCTATCATATATTCATCAGCTGAATCCGCGAAAACCGAGGACTCAAAAGAAAAATTAGAATATGTTATGGCTATATTTGAAAATAAGAAATTGTTCATTACAGAGTTCAGTTCGAATCTTCTCATCGTAGCAACAGTGGATCGAAATGTGGATGATGTTCGTGTTCTCGACGACCTCCGAAGAATTACCATCCGCGCGAAGGAGGAACTCATCTGGTTGAGATGATCTAGATGATATGCTCGGAGATATTTTCCAAAATTCTGTCGCAATAAATGCAACGAAGTATTGGCGGATCCTTGCACTCTACAATAAATTCCGGCTCAACAGGCTCCGATAGGTTAGTGATGCAGTTTGGATTTCCACATTTGACAATACCTCTAACAACATCAGGCAGTTTGACCTTGTATTTTTCAGCGACGTTAAAATCGCGAATGATATTGATAGTAGCTCTTGGAGAGATGAGCGCGATCTTATCGACTTCGCTTGGATCGAGTTCCCTGTCTTCGACCTTAACAACGTCCTTCCAACCAGCTTTTTTCGAAGGGACATGCATGAGGACGCTGACTGTCGAGTGGATCTTCTCTCCATCGACTCCTATGATCCTGAGAACCTTCAGCGCCATTCCACATTCAATGTGGTCGATGACCGTACCATTTCTAATCGGTGTTACTCTAAAATCTTTCATCGACATCAACTCCTAACAAAAGAAGCAAAATCGCCATCCTTACTGGCACGCCGTTGAATGCCTGCTGAAAATACCTAGCATGCGGTGTGTTGTCGACCTCTGGTGCGATTTCATCGACACGTGGCAGAGGGTGCATGATGATGAGATCTTTTCTTGCCTCCCTCAGAATCGATTTATCGATTCTGTAAGAACCAGCAACTTTGAGGTACTCACTCGGATCAGGAAAACGCTCTCTTTGGATTCTCGTCACATAGAGGACATCCGCTTCTGCGATAACTTCTTCCAGTTTCGATGCGAGTTTCGGCTTCTGGCCCAGTCGCTCAACTTCCTTTATCGTTTCTTTTGGCATCTGCAAGTTCTGAGGTGCCACAAGCCACAAATGCGCCCCGAAGAGCGCCAGTGCTTCGGCGAGGGAATGCGCAGTCCTTCCGTATTTGAGATCGCCAACCATTACGACGTTCATTCCCTCGATCTTTCCCTTTTCTCTTCGAATTGTAAAAAGATCAAGGATTGTTTGGGTTGGATGCTGACCCGCACCGTCTCCACCATTGATAACGGGTTTTGAGGAGAAGTGTGCGGCAAGTCTCGCCGCGCCTTCATGCGGGTGTCGTAGTACGATCACATCTGCATACGATTCAACCATGCGGATTGTATCAGCGAGCGTTTCCCCCTTCGCGACTGATGTCATCAACGGATAAGAAACGTCGAGCACCTCACCTCCAAGTCTCACCATCGCGCTTTCGAAAGATAGTCTCGTCCTTGTCGATGGCTCGAAAAAGAGATTAGCGAGAATGCGCCCTTCCAGTACTCTTGTCTTTTTCTCACCTTTTGCGTAAGGAATCATTCTTTCAGCAAGATTCATGATTTGTTCAATACTCTCTTTCGATAAGTCTCGTATAGAAACGATGTCAGAATTTCTGAAAACGCTCATGTTCCTCGTTTCTGAATTATCAAAGTTCCTATATGACATCTTCGATTTCGCAATCCTCTATTTGAGATTTATGAAGGACTTGCACGAATGGCAATGATGTTTTTGCATGTAGATCAGTCGAATTTTGAAAGTGCTTCTTTGAGCTTTAAGTACCAATTTTCCACACATTCTTCGAGCTTCTTTTTCAATTCTTTTCGGTTGATTGCCGTGTATAGATGGTAGTATCCCCCTCTCTCGATTCCTTTGGTCTCTCTGTAACATATGCCACATGCGACGAGCTTTTGAAGTGCTCTATAAACGGAACTTCTCTCTTTTTTCAATATTTGAGCCAACTTATTAGCGCTCGTTGGACCGTGTTCCGATAATTTCTTGTAAACAAGTATTTCGAAATCATTGAGATTGAAGGCGCATTTGATAACATCTTGGCAAGTTGTAACCTCGGTGAGGAGTTTTTCGGGTATCATGTTTTTCTCCCTAATCTGTGGCTAGAAAGGTTTATAAACGAGCGGTTATATATATCTGTTGCACAACCGTGCAAAACCGATTGAAAAAAAAGCTGAGGAGAGTACTTTATGAAGACGGAAATACTCGACTGTAGAGGCCTCATGTGCCCGATGCCTATCGTCAAATTGGCAAAGAAAATCAAGGAAGTGGAGCCGGGAAGCCTCATTGAGCTTGTCGCCGATGATGTTGGCTCAAAGGAGGATGTTCCAGCCTGGTGCAAAAGAACGGGAAATGAACTTGTTGAGATGAAGGAAGAAGGTGGAGTCTACCGATATATTATTAGGAAGAAATAGGGTGATTGAAATGGAAAAATTGTTGATTATTGCGACACATGCTGAAGACAACCCAGAAAAAGCTACGCTGCCCTTTGTCGTCGCGGTAACAGCGCTCGCATCTGAGATGCAACCAGTTGTCGCACTACAATCGATGGGTGTGTATCTTGCAAAGAAAGGTTATGCGAAAATGGTCCACGAATCGAGTTTTCCACCAGTTGACGAACTGATTGATTCGTATTTGAGTAGCGGTGGGAAACTCCTTGTCTGCTCGCCATGCATGAAAAAAAGAGGCCTCGAACCGAGTGATTTGATAGAGGGGGCAGTCATTGTGAACGCGCCGACTCTTGTAAAAGAAATCGGTGAAGCTAAGGCGGTTCTAACCTATTAGTGGAGTGCATCAGGAGGGAAACGATTGGCTGAAGCAAAAAGATTGTCAATTGTCGTTTCAGAAGGAACCTTTGATAAAGCGATGATGTCAGTTATACTGGCTAATACTGCGGCAAGCATGGGCATGGAGGTTCATGTCTTCTACACATTTTTCGGTTTAAATCTCCTCAAGAAAGGAGCAAATCCGAAATTACCTGGTATTTATAGGCTTTTCACTGGTGTCTTCAAAAAGCGCATGGCGAAAATTGGAATCGAAGACTTTTCAAATCAACTCAAAATGGCTATCGATTTGGGGGTCAATGTCTATGCTTGCAGCACGACTATGAACCTCATGCAGGTAAAAAAAGAAGATATAATTGATGGCGTTAAGGTGCTTGGAGCTGCCGCGTTCCTGAACATCGCTGCAGACTCGGACATACAGTTGTTTATTGGATAGTGACACGATGTCGTCGATTCTTTTTATATTACTTAAATCGCCATACGAGTATCATTCCTTGGAAAACCTCAATAAAATCGCTGGCAATGAAAAGAGGGCTGTTGTTCTCTTTGAGGACGCAGTGTATTTTGCCGTCGATAAGAAAAAGAGTACGGAACTTCTTGATCTGGTCGACAAAGTGTACGTAATTGCGGATGACTTGCATGCCAGAGGATTTGGTGAACAACTTGCGGAAGGATACCAAGTCATTGATTATCCCGCCGTTGTTGATCTCATCATGGAAGAGTACGACCAAACAATCACCTTATGATTAAGAATCTGGATGGAGGCGCTTTAATGACAAAGACACTGACAATTCATATCAGATCTGGGACAATGATGAATATGGATGCCAACGTGATGGTGAAAATTGCTGAGGCAGCGATCAGCAAGGGATACAAGGTTAACATTTTTGGATACGGCGAAGGGGTTATGACGATCAAAGAAGGACAGGACCCAAAACGATTTCCAAACATTGGGAAGATTCTTCACGATCTCGCTGAAAAGGGAGTGACGATTGCCGTTTGTGAAACTTGCTGCGCAGCTCGGGGCATCAAGAGGGGCGAGGAAATCAAAGGTTCAAAGATCGGGAGTCTAACGAACGATCTTTCGAAATTTGTAGCAGAAAGTGATCGAATGATAACGCTGGCGAGGTGAATTGATGGCTGAAAGTATCGTTGTACTGATCACAAAGCCACCGTATGGCACGGAAGATGCATTTGCGGGTCTTCGACTTGCTCTCGCAATGATCGCAAGCGGTATCATTGAAAAGACATCAGTTGTATTGATTGGTGACGGAACGCTAAATGCAGTCGCATCTCAGAAACCAACGGCAATTGAAATGCCTTCCAATCTCGAAGCGATCCAGGATGTCCTCGATTTTGATGCCTCCGTATACTGTGTCCAAGAAGATCTTTTTGAAAGGGTTGGCGAGATAGAGACGATGGCAGGCATTAAAATGGTGACGTGGGAGGAAGCGCGTTCGATTATTTCGGAACACCAACTCGTTACGACTTTTTGAGATCTCATTTTCCCCTTTTTATCATCTTTTCCTTTTCTTTTCGCGTGCGGAGACAATTGTTTTAATTGTTCGAATTCTCATTCGCTGAGTATGATTGAGGTGATCGCCAGGGGGGGACCCGGAAGGATTGTTAAATGGTCCCGCGGAGAAACTAGACTTGAAACGCCCAATATCCTTTTCTTTTCATCCGAAGCTCATCCTGCCCCAACTTTCGCGCAACTGATCATCAGAATGAATGAGAATGGTCGCCGCGAGATTACCGATCCAAGCAATCGGCGGCTGATCGAGTTTCCGGCACAGGACCACATTAAGCCGTCGCTATCCTGGCTCTCAATGACTGGTGATGGCTTTTCGCTGGCATTCGAGGACACAACGATCGTGCGTGCCGCACCTAATCAAATCACTGAATATTGTAAGGAAATCGAAAACTCAAGTACAGAAATCGTTTCATTGGAAGGCGCGTTTGAACTGAGAAGAAGTGCTAGAATGCTTGTTGAGAGTATTGTCAGTTTGAGGGAGGCCATTGGACCAAGCAAGCTGATCTACCTACCAGGGATTATGGATCCGAGTAATCTCGCGATTCTTGTTTATCTCGGAGTCGATCTTTTTGATTCCTCACTTCTTATTTACAGTAGTCAAATCGGACGTTTGTGTCTTCCTGAGGGATCGCTGCCCGCTGACCAGGTGTCCTGGTTGCAATTAGGCGACACATGCGAGCCCATTTTAAAATTCAATCTTGAATCGGCGTGGAGGGAGCTTCAACTTGTGAAACTCATGATGAAGCAAGGTCGCTTGAGGGAATTTGTCGAACTTCGTGCTAATGCCAATCCTTGGGCTGTAGCAGCCCTTCGTATTCTTGACCTTGAATTCTATGAATATCAAGAGAAATACACACCGGTGGTCGGCCAGAGAATTCTTTGTAATTCGAAAGAATCGCTTTACCGACCTGACGTCCGGCGCTATCGGCGAAGAATACTCGAGCGCTATAAGCCGCCTTCAAACAAGAGAGTTCTCCTTCTGCTCCCTTGTTCAGCCAAAAAACCCTATTCCTTTTCTCGGACACATCGAATTTTTGAGAATATTATTACTTCAATCGAAAACTGGCGAGTCGTGCATCAGGTGATTGTGACCTCACCTCTTGGCCTTGTTCCAAGGGAACTCGAATTGTTCTATCCAGCCGCTCATTATGATGTGCCGGTAACTGGACATTGGGATTTAGAGGAAACATCGATCGTAGTCGAAATGATCAGGTCGCTTGCTGCACATAATTATGTTGCCATTGTATGCCACCTGGGCGAAGGGATGAATTTTGTTAGTGAGAATATCGACTGTCTAAACACCTCCGTTGGTAGCCCAATATCGAAGGAATCACTTGAGAATCTGAGGAAAGAACTGACTAGGATTTGCGACGGCCTACCGCATGTGAGCAAAGAGGAAGATCGTCTTTGTGAGATGAAATCGATTGCACGGTTTCAATTTGGAGAGGGTGGGGAGATCCTCCTCGATGGATGTGAAGTGCTAGGAAAATATCCTTATCTCAAGATTATGGAAGGAGATAAACAGGTTGCCATTCTTACCCCTGAAAGAGGAATGCTCTCTTTGACATTGAGAGGCGCTGAAAAGATTATACCCATAGGAAGAAACTGGGTCGAGATCGAGGATTTTGTATTGAAAGGAAATCTTTTCGTCGCTGGAATCAAAGATGCAGATAAGAGTTTAAGAATTGGCGATGAAGTAGTTGTGTTAAAAAGTGGATCCTTAAAGGCAGTGGGCATTGCCTCGATGTGTGGAGAGGAAATGGTACGATGCAAGCGTGGCGAAGCTGTGAAGATCAGGCATTTGACTCCAGATCAATAGATCTAACGAGTCGTATTTGAACCACTTTCGGCGACCTCCCTCGACATTCTTTTTAAAGCAAGGGTCAATTGGTAGTTTTAGATAGGAAGTGCTCCGATGGAAGAAGCGGACATCCAACACTACGATTGGGAAGAGATCTACAAATTGTTTGGTGTATCCACATCATTATATGGTGAAATTCACGATGAGCAACCATCCCTTCAGTGGGGGAAATCAAAGCCTCCTTCCCCCCACTGTTTTCCCTTTGATTAATGCAAACCCCTTAGAATCTAATTCATGCAGGCCTCGAATCCTGGTGAAATTAAGTTTTATGTAATGTCGAACAAAAAGACCAGGGTGGCTTTTCACCGCTTTCCATTGATTGCTCTATTGATTTCCACTTGTCAACATTTTGATCATTTAATATACAATAATCTTATTCAAATCAAAAAATTAATAGGATGAATTAACTACTGCTAGCATACAAAGCAGTCCGATCTTTATTGATCACTTGCATTTCGCCACGCTCCCTACTGATGATTTGGATTGGACGCAGGTCGATCTGCTTGGTTGGCCCAGCTTTGCAATCTTTATTTTCCGATTTTAATAGAAATTAAGAATACATGGGACAAAAATGACGTAAAGCTCCGCTTTTCTGAATATAGTCATGGAAGTATACGCTGACTCGCTCTTTTTCTTCATCAGCTCAGCCACCGCTTTTCTGAATATAGTCATGGAAGTATACCCTCGGTGAGAATTACGAGAAGTGGTTTTATTGGTCATGACCATAAGGTAATTGAGAATGGGCGTCGGAGTCAAATGATGACTTATCAAATTGATCACAATTCATTCTTAATCAATGAAAAAAGATTGCGAAAAAAGAGGTTTCCGAGAGCGGATTTCTAGAGCTGTCGTAAAATGATTTCAAACAAAGTGCAGGTGCCGGGATTTGAACCCGGGCCGTTGGCTATCCTCAACCAGTTGATACCGGTTATGGAAGGCCAAAATCCTAACCAGACTAGATCACACCTGCACACGCCTTCATTTCTCCTTAACAACGATCGGTTTTAAATTTTTAGCGGTCGATGTCTGGACGTCAAAAATCAATAAGATATCAAAAAACTCAATGTCGCCCTTCAATTTCACTTGCGTTCCACAATCGAAAATGATTCGAAGGGGTGTCTGACGCACCCCTTCACAGGAGATCATGGCGAAGCCAGAACGATTTCCTCGAGATCGAATTTTGATGTCTCTGGTAGACTTTCAGTCATACTCCTCGCAACAGGTAAAAGATCATCGATGAATCTCCATAATTCTCTTGCATCGATACCTGATAATTCCATTTCCTGCGCTAATCTCTTTAAATCGCTGATTGTATGATTACGCATCCAGTCAGCAACACTTGGGTCAAATTCGGACAAATTGTCGTTCAGGTGATCTCCTGTCAATTCTGCATCCCATCCCTTAAGAGGTTTTGAGTTGTCCGACTTTTGTCGGACAAAAAACATTATGCAACCGCTCATACTTAAGGTTTTTGCAACTTGAAATATATAATTCTTTGACGCGCCATAATATCAAAAAACGCAGCATCGGTTTTTTTCAGGTTTTCTAACCCTCATTCAAATCCCCCTCCTATTGGATCGGAATAAAAGGTCAATGCATTGATGGCCTAATTGCGACGGCCTGGTCAAAAGCTTTTTGAAGTTAGATGGGCATTAAAGCAATGTTTGGTGATGGGATGGGATATTTTCAATCATTGTTCGATACAGAGCTCAAAACGCTGAAGAAAGCGAGAAAACTTATTGAAGATGCTAATTCCCGATTTAGTACTGGCAAACTTGATTCCGCGAAATCCGAATTGAATAAAGCCAGGGATATGATTCTTCAGGAGATCCCTGATGTGAAAAAGTACGCAAAAGATTTCGCGGATGTATTGGTTTCTCTCTCTGAGAATTATCTGAAATATGGTTTACCTGAAGAGGCGGTGAAGCTTTCTGACAAGGCTATAACCTTAACTCCCGACTCCGTGAGTGCAACAATTTGTAAAGCAAAATCACTTGCCGCCATCGGCTCAGTCGAAGAGGCTTTATCGATCCTTGATAAAATTATTGCGCAAGCTCCGAGTAACAAAGATGCATGGGCAGAAAAAGGCAGAATTCTTGACGCCACTGGCAGGATATCGGAAGCACTTCATTGCTATGAGAAGATCGTCGAAATTGATCCCAACGACATTTCTTTTTATGATATTATCATCACCAAGACACCGGACAAGATACTTTGGCTGAGAAAAAAAGGAGAAACGCTCCTGCGAAATGAAAAAGCTGAAGAAGCACTCAAAGTATTCGACGAAGCCCTTTCCTTGACTCCTGGAAATCTGGATGTTCTTCTCGCTAAAGGAAATGCACTTGTCGTCCTCAAACGATATAGCGATGCGGCAATGGTGTACGATGAAGTGCTTCTGAAAGATCCACGCAACTTTACCGCACATCTTAACAAGGCGCGTTCCCATAGAGAGAAAGGCGAAACAGATGATGCCCTCAGACACTACCGTGAAGCGCTCAGGTCTGACCCCTCTCACAAAGAGACCTGGCTTGAAGCAGGGACGATGCTCGAACACCTCGGTAAATTTGAAGAAGCACTGAAATCGTATGATCGAGCCCTAGAAATCGATAATAATTATCTTCCAGCTCTTGAAGGAAAATGCAGCATTCTGAGGAAACTCGGTAGGGATACGGAGCTTGCCGAATGCTGTTCGAAGTTGCTTGAACTGAGTCCTGATAACATTCAGTGGATTGTTATAAAAGCAGAAGCTCAGATGAAAATTGGCCAGGTCGAGGATGCTTTGAGAACTGTATCGAGTGCACTCGAGCGTTTTCCTCGAGAGCCTGATTTGCTTGAGAAGAAAAGAGTCGCACTTTATGCGTTGGGCAAATACGATGATCTGATCAGTGTATGCAACGAAATCCTTTCACTGCATCCTGATAATGTTGATGCCTTGCACGACCAGGGTTTTGCTTATTATAAAATCGGAAAATTCTTTGAGGCTATCAAGGTTCTTGAAAAGGCATCGAAAATACAGCCAGATCGCGAAAGCACTTTTGTTATTCTCAAAGAATGCTTTAAACATCTGGAAAGGGATAAGGACGTTTTAGAGGCATGCGACAACATCATTAGGATCAACCCCAAAAACAAGTCCGCACTCATGGACAAAGCAATTGCGCTCGACAGACTCAATAAGAAAATTGATGCAGTCGAAATGTACAAAAGAGTTCTTGATATCGACCCATCTGACGAAGAAGCGCTCAAGAATATATCAGTCGCCCTTTTCACGCTGAGGCGTTATGACGAGGCACTTGAGTGGTCTTCGGCTGGTGCAACATCCTATCCATCAAATAAGATCTTCTGGCGCGTGCGAGGCGATAGTCTCTATGCGCTCGGAAGATTCGATGAAGCGGCAGAAGCGTTCACAAAGGGAATTGCCATCGATCCTCAAGACAGCAAACTCTGGTATTCAAAGGGTCTTGCTCTCGAAAGTGCCAAGAGATTTGAGGAGGCGCTAGCGTGTTATGAAAAAACACTCGCACTCGATCCAGATGATAAGAATGCATTGATAAGCAAAGGCGTCACGCTTGAATGGCTCGAGCGGTATCCCGAGGCACTTTCATCGTATGACGTCGCGATCAGTCTCGATACCGACAACCGATTTGTGCACATACGCCGGGGCTACGTCCTTGCAAAGATGAACAAACATGATGAAGCTGTCGCCGCTTTTGACCGTGCGCTCGATATCGCACCGAAGGATCTTGAAGTCCTCGAGGCGAAGAAACACTCACTTAAAGCACTTGAAAAATATAACGAGGTTATCAGAGTTTGTGATCTGATTATTAGGCTTGACTCGCGAAACAAGAATGCGTGGTTTGACAGGGGCGTTGCATGTCATCGGATCGGTGATCTCGCTGAGGCAATCAAATCGTTTGATAGGGCGCTCGAGATTGATTCATACGATCTGGGTATTCTTGAACATAAGAAGTCGGCGGTCATCGCAATTGGTGATCCAAATGAAATTCTTAAAGTGACAGAGCGGATTCTTCAAATCGATCCGAGGAATAAGCTCGCGTTGATTGATAAGGGAATTGCGCTCGAAAAAATTGGTCGTCTTGATGAAGCTGTTGAAAATTATGATAAGGCAATTCAAATTGACAACACAGACAAGGTCGCATTTTACCACAAAGGTCTCGCGCTCACGGAATTGGGAAGATATAGAGAGGCCGTGGAGGCGTTCGACCGGGCTTTCAAATTGGATCCGACTGATCCTTACACACTTGATAATAAGGGAAGAGCACTCCTTCTCATGCATAACTTCGTTGATGCACTTCGGGTCTTTGAGCAGTGTATTAAGATGTCGCCTTCGAATGCTAGATTCCACACCGATAGGGGAAAGGCGCTTGCTTCGCTTGATAGACTCGGTGAGGCGATTGAGGCATTTGACCATGCCCTCCAGCTTGATCCATCAGATGCGCAGGCTTGGAAATACAAAGGCGGCGTCCTATTCAGGATGGGGGAGTATGAAGAGGCAGCTAGTTGCTATTCGAAGGCGATTGAACTCGGTGTTGAGGACGCAGCAGTCTATCGCTTCAGGGGAAAAGCTCTCGAAAAGCTAAATCGACTGGAAGAAGCCTTGGAAAGCTATCAGAAATCTATTGCTATAGATGCCAACGCCCCCTCTGTTTGGTTGAGTCTGGCCGCTGTACAAATGAAATTAGGTGATCTCGCGGCCGCTTCTGGAAGCATCGATCGTTCTATCGATCTCGACTCAAATGACAAGGAAGCGTGGCTTGTTCGGGCAGAGATTATGCAGAAATTGGAAAATGTGGATGAAGCGATCAAATCGTATGATAAAGCGATAGGCATCGATCCGAAAGAAAAGGTCGCGTGGGCTGGAAAGGGATCCGTTTTGTTGCGTCTCGAAAAATATGAGCAGGCTAAGCGCGCTTTTGAGAAAGCTCTTGAACTCGATCGAAATTACGATTTGGCAAGGGAAGGATTGAAGGTCGCAGAGGAGAAACTCAGGGAAAAGGAGATCGCTGGTTATGCTGAGAAACTGCTCGAGTACGAATATCGAGCGGGAAAGAAAGTCACGAGGGAAGAAGCTTTTCGTGAAGCTGGCGTGCCATTTTCCTATCTGGATGATGTGATGCGGTATCTCGATCAGAAGGAAAGCGTTAACATCAATTTGCTTACAGACGAGGAGTTCGATGAATATGAACGACTCTCCCGTTCGATAATATTGGCAGCGTATCGAAATCCCAATGTCGGAAGATATGGGTTGCGCTTGTGCGATGTCTTTATGAACATGCCTGAGAGAGATATCAGGAAGGCCAAGAAAGTGCTATCATACATCCAGGCGGTTAACGAAATTGACTTCTCCAATGCAACGGCAGACGAGCGTTCCGATCGTTTCATTCGCGCGGCACTCAATTTACCCGAGGAACAGCGTTCGGCGATTGGTCTCATGGAAAACCTTGGTTTGGGAATTTATAATGCGAGAAAACTTGTTGGTATTCTCCGATCATTGAAGTCAGAGACGTATAAGACGCCGACGGTGCGGGTTAAGGAAATACCTGAGCGCAAACAGCTTGTTGACATCGAAAGAGAAGAGAAGTCTAAGGCATCTGATGTTAGGAAAGAAAGCACTGAGAAGCCATTGGCTCGAAGGGAACAGGATCTCTATTCGAGGTTGTACCAGGAGACAAAAACGGTCGAGGAAGCACCTCGAGCAGAGGAACTCAAAGGGCGTCGATGTTTGTTCCACGGAAATCAGGCAGTAATGAGATGCGTCTCATGCGGTACCTTGTTGTGCGCGGACTGCGTTGCAAAATCGAATTATTGTCCGAGATGTGGAACGGCAATTGAAAAGAAAGGTATGAAGACAGAGGGTAAACAGGAAGAGCCAAGAGAAATGAAAGCGGTCAAAGAAAAAGCCGATCGGAGCGAAGATGATAAGGGATCAAGGGACTGGACGCGGCTCTGATTGCGCAGGATTTTTATGAAAAATGATGATTAATACGATATCACATCAGCTTTCATAATTTCCCTTAGAAGGGCAGTGGCATAACAACCGCGGTCGAGAGAAAATGAGATTAATACCTCATCGTTCTCGACAAAATATGTCAAATTTTTTATCCTGGCTAGGAGCTCCCTTCGGCTGCCTCTCGAGCTACACTGGGGCAATTCTGGGACAACGAAATCTTTCTTTGTGATCCCCTCATTTTCAATGATTTCCCTTTCGATCGCTCCCATTTCGCCTTCCGCGAATTCACTCTCAGAACCGAACAGAACGCCGCTGACAAATGCCTTGTCCTCAGCAACTCTCTTTTCAGCGAGATCGATGTTTTCCTCTGTTACGAGTACATAGTGATCATGATCTGGCAATCCCTTTGCATCGGCTGGCAAAATGATGTCACCGACGGTCGGCCGGTTGAGTGGAAATTCTCTTCTGATTCTTTCGCTGAGTATCTTGTTAAAAAGGTACGATTGATATGCATGGACAAACATCATTTGAAGATTTCCTGGCAGCGATCGAATCGCACCAGCGTAATCTTCAGGATGTTTGACAAGATGTGAAATGACGGTTCTTTCGAAGAGGAGTTTTTTCGGAAAGACTCTGAGTGCTGTTTCGAAATCTCTTGTTTCCTCGAGGTTTTGTCGGGCCTCCCTTACCTCTTCACTTTCATAATCTGTGGGATTTGCCACATAAGTCATGACTGCCCTTTCAAAGTCGCGCTTGATGATATATTTACCGACGTGATGGGTAATGGGTCTGATTGCGCCGAAACGCTGGATTCCGAAAAAATTGGGGAAACCGCCAGATCGTTCCAAAATCGTAAGAGTTTCTTTCAAGATCTTTGCGAGCTCCTCATCGTGATACAAGCACTCCCTAATTCTGATCTTGAAAAAGTTGCCGATGAGATCTCCGATCGTGATCGGTTTTCTGGCGCGATACGCATCGGTGATTGCAACCTGATGGATATACAAAGAAGTGACATTTTCAATTGGCGCCTCAAAAGACATCAGCTGTGTAGTCACAGCTCTCTTGTCCTTTGTTCCGGCAAAGCCTATCTTATTTCTGCTAATCCTCAGACTCTTTGCAAGTTGCCTCACGAGTCGATTCATCTCCCAGTTTATTGAGGTCACTTTTGCAATCGTATAGCGACCGTTTTCATCTTTTTCTGGAAAATCCGAAATCTCCTCAACTACAAAATCTTCTGGATCCTTTCTCAACTTGCCGCCGACACCCGGCGTGTCGGTAAAAAAGACCTCTATCCCGAGCTCCTTCTCTCTAGCGTGGCTTGGAATATGATCCATGTTTTACTTCAATTCCTTTTCAAGTTTTTCTCTCGCTTCTTTGAATTGATTTGCGAGTGATTTCGATGCGCGTTTAAGAGCGGTCTGGGGTTTACCGTTTTTCACCTTTACATACAACACTGGAGAGTCAAGTTCCGGATGGCCAGTCGTAAATTTGACCTCGGCAACACCCTCATCGATCAAGAGCTCGCTGACGAGCGGAGAAATTAAGGTCATATCAGCATCCTTGATACGGATCTTGATTGAATCTTTGTCTTTTTCGATGAGTTCGAGTTCCATGGCCGCTCCTATCTTGCTTCTCTTTTTAAAGTTTTTGATAGTCCTATCATTCTTCAATTTTCTTCAACTGGCGTTTGTACATTTCTACTAGTTCAATGCTTGTCGTTGCCTCTCGTGGATCTTTGTCCGAACGGAATCGGCCGGTAAATCTCGGAAATCTAATCGCAAGGCCAGCATCTTTTTTAATGAGAGAATAAGAACAAGTGTGAGTCGGACTCAATGTAATTTCTGAGCCAAGGACTTCCATGACGAGAGCAGGTTCGAACCAATAATCCGCTTCTAACTTGGATCTAACTTTCGGATGCATTCTTTGTAGCTTGTATGGCTCAAGCATTGACGGTAAGGCGGCGAGTGTAGCATCATCAAAACCGCTTCCCAGCTTACAAACTGTTTCGAATGAATCTTCTTTATCATTGTAAGTCGCCATGAGGAGCGCTCCGTAGACTCCTTTTCTCCTTCCTCTACCGGCGAAAGCACCGACGACAACAAGATCAACTGTATCCGACATCTCCGACCTGTACTCCTTTTTGTATTTGATCCAGAGGAAACCCCGTGCACCTGCGCGGTAAATCGAATCCTCACCGATCGATTTTGCCATAAGTCCTTCGCAACCATCCTTCAAAGCCTCCTCAAAAAATCGCTCGACATCCTCGACTCGATCAAGGATCCTGATTTCTGATAGTCTAACATCCTCTGATGGTCTGATACATTTCTCCAACGCCTTTCTTCTCTCCAAAAAAGGAGATTCGGTCAGGTCAACGCCATCAAGATAAAGGCAGTCAAAGAGGAACGTCCGTACGGGATAATCCTCGATAGCGACAGAGAGATCATATTTTCTGCCTCTCCTGTGTGAAACCTCCTGGAAAGGCAGCATTTCCCCTGTATTGATATCAACTGGAACACATTCCCCCTCGATGATCACGTCCTTCGACACGAATGCTTCTCGTAATGCACTCACGACATCGGGAAATTGGTCGGTGATATCTTCGAGGCGACGCGAAAAGAGTTTAATTTTCTTTTGCGAATCAATGTGTGCCTGGATTCGTACGCCATCATACTTGTATTCGAATGCACAACGCCCCCCCATTTTTTCAAGGATTTCTTCTGGTGATGATAGACGTTCGGCAAGCATCGCCCTGATAGGATTTCCGACAGAAACGCGTATTTTTCGCAATGCTTCGACCCCTTCACTGCAGAGAATTTCGCCAACGAGGCCGAGGTCGGATGTGATATTGAATGCTCTTTCGATTACATCCCTCTCATCTTTTCCTACAAAGGCCTGAGCAAGTGCGTCAAGGACGGTCATGTCAGCTACACCAAGTCTCATTTTGCCCGTTACGATTCTTGCAATGTATTTTGATTCGATGGGACTCGCATCATGGAGAATATCTGCGAGCATCTTGATCTTCAAATCCTGTGAGCCGCTACCTTCCGCTTCAGCGATTCTTCTGAGATTATCATAGACCCTTTCTAGCGTCAGTGGTGTAGAAAAAAGAGTTGTCTGTTTTTTTCCTTGGAATATTTTCTGAGCTACATTACCAGGATCACCCTCTTTGACGAGAAGATCCTGAATTATCTGTTCTTTGACGCCTGATGTGAAGCTGATCGCCCTCAATAGAAGCTTGTCGGCGATCCCGAGTTTCTGAGGATAAAAATCAGGGTATAGCTGTCCCTGAGTTAGATAAATGATCTTCCTCAATGAGGAGCAATCCGCCTCTTTGAAGAAATTAGCAAGAATTTCGGTCATCTCAAGTCTGCTCGTTGTAGACTCAAGTGCTTCGTAAACTCTAACAAGCTCTCGGTAGAGCATGCCTTATCAATCAGAGTTTGAGTATATAATCCATGAAGATTGACTTCGTGATAAAAGACATCTCGTTCTTTCGGATTTAAGAAAAAATTCAAAGAAAGTCAAAGACCGTTTTCTGCCCGCTTTCCTTTTGATTCCTTTTCTGTGATGGTTGCTCGTCTCTTTCCTTATTTTCTGTAAAGTGCTCCTCATTTTGAAGTTCCTTGCTGATTTGGAACAATCGCCGTCTCATCGCCTTTTCTTTTCTTTGGCTTGTGAAAAAATAAGCATCATCCCTAGTCCCCCTCGTTTTTAAAATGACGACCCGGCCTGGCCTCTGTCTCCCAGTTCTTCCCCTTCGCTGTATGCTCCTAATTTCGGAGGGTACGGGCTCATAGAAAATGACAAGATCTGTTGAGGCAACGTCGAGACCTTCCTCGCCGACAGAAGTTGCAACGATCACATTAAAATCTCCTTTTTTAAATCTCTCTAGAACTTCGACTTGCTCTTTCTGCTTAAGTCCCTTTTCCTCCCCTCTTTCCGCTTGGCCTACGAGTTTCGCGACCCTCGCACCCTCGATCTTTGAAAGTTTGTTCGCGACAAGTTCGCATGTATCTCGATAATGAGTAAATACTAATGTTCTAGACTCGGGGTGTGTCATTACTTGATTCGAGACAATGCTCATTATCTTTGATAGTTTTGGATGCTCCATTCTTGTTTTTTTAAGAATGTCTTCAATTGTTTCAAACTCATCTGATTGAACGATCGATCTTGATGCCCTAGATCCGTTTTCCGACATCGCTTCAGATCTCATACGTTCCAGATAATTAGCCAACGCGGTCGCTCCCTGCGTTTCTGCGAGCTCGAGTGCATGGTTGATTTTTAACGCCATGGCCTGAACGCTTAACCCCCTGTATAATTGATTTCTTTTTTCACCGGAGTTGAGTCTCTCTTGAATCGTCTCTCCTATCTCTAGAAGATATTTCCTTGTTACAGGGCGTTTCTCATCGATCAGTCCAAGGGCGATCAAATCCCGGACGCATGAATCGAACATTGCTCTCAGGATTTTTGTGATCTTTTTCATTTCATCGGGAATATCGACTTCGACGATCTGCATCTCGACATCCTGCATATATGGAGCAACATCTGGATCGCTTTCAGAGCGAACTTCCACTCGCTGGATGCCGAGATTTCTACACACTTCTCCGATTTTCGCTCCGCTGCTTCCAGGCGAAGCTGTCATTCCCATGACCAACCTATTATACTCCTTAAACTCTTCAGCAATTCTTACGTAAGCGTAATTGCCAACCGCACGATGTGCCTCATCAAAAACGATCAGTTGAACATCCCGTAAGTTGATTCTTTCATATCTCAAATCATTTGCAATGACCTGCGGGGTTGAAACAATGACATCATTTTCGAGCCAGCAAACTTCTCGCTCTTCTGGATCAATTTCGCCGGTCAGGCAGGCGACCCTTTTTCCCAAGAGGTTTTCTCGCAGAAATGACGCATGTTGTTCCACAAGAGGCTTCGTCGGTGCCAAAACGAGCACTTTTCCGCCCTTTCTGTAAAGCACCTCAGCTATCACGCGCAACGCAATGACCGTCTTCCCCATCCCCGTTGGGAGAACAATCAGTGTCGAGGATTCTAGGCATGCCCTTGATAGAGACGCCTGATAGGCTCTGTCCTCGATTTTATTTGGTTTGATAAGAGGATGCTGAACGAACACATAATCGAATCATCTGAATGATAAAAGAATATTTTGGAAGGAATGGTAAAAGTGTTTGTAGCTCGTCGAATTGAATGCGACACTTAGTGACAGCCGCCGCCGCAAGAATCGCAGCCGTTAAGATTCGGATTGTGAATGATCAAGCCAGAACCCTGGGGCGTTTCAATATAATCAATCTTGCAACCTTCGAGTAGTTCTTGGGTTTCCTCATCGTAATAGAAAGAGAAACCTTCTTGCTTGTCCTCGATGTCGCCTTCATTCTTCTTTTCTTGAAATGCCATCCCGAATTGAGGGCCAGAGCATCCGATTCCTGCGATATAAATCCTGATTCCATACCCTTTCTTATCATTCTTTTCGATGATATCATTCAGGAACTTCGTCGCTTCTTCAGTTATGTATACCATAGATATTGCACCTTGCGACTTTGACAAACAAGCAACTATTTAATTTCTTTCCCTCACAGCTTAACGCACAACTTGCTACAATTTTTAAAATCCTAATGGTTTAATCATAAAATCAGAAAAGGTTAAGTCAGGGAAGTCCTCTCTCGCCTTCGCATGGGGCCCGAAAGATTTCTTTCCGTTTCGTTTCGCTCATTTCAGAGGCACGATCTACCCGTGCTCGCCAAGATCAGTAGGGATAACATGGCTCATATTATCCGATGTGCATGGGGTGTTGAGTGGAAAGATGAGCTACTCTTCGACACACTATGCGACGAGGATGCACAAACTGAAATACTTGAGATCGACGGCAAAATCATCGGATATTATTGCATTTTTATCGAAGATAAGAGAGTTTTCATCGCTTCGATACAGGTGGCTAGGGCATATCAACATCGTGGTTATGGTGCGGCTATGATCAAAAGGATTGAGGCGATTGCTACACGCTTGAACGCAGAACGCGTGGAATTGTGGGTCCAATCAAACAATGAAGAAGCAATCGGATTTTATGAACACATGGGATTCAGGATTGTAGCAAGACAACGAAATAATCTACTGATGAGAAAATTTGTTCCGCCATTGAATAAAAGAGGGCATCAACAATTTCGAAGGGATTTCAATGGGAGAACACTTGCTTGAAATGGCAAAAGCCCTCATACTCATCAAAAATGGTCAAATCATTGTTTTAAGGGAACCACTCATCAAGTCGTGTCCGCTGAGAAAGGAACTCTATGGATGCGAGGAAGAAAGCAAGGAAACTGTCGAGAGAGTCTTGAGGAAACACATGGATGAATACGGCATGTACGGACCTGAAAGAATACTCGAATCTCACGAGAAGCCAGTATCATTCGGCGCATCAGAAATAATAATGGATGCGATGTTGGAAGGTCTTGTCGATGCCGCTGTTGTAGTCTGCGAAGGTGCAGGGACAATTGTTGTCAATAAACCAGAAGTCCTGCAGGCGATTGGCGCGCACATGACTGGTTTGATAGCCACCGACCCAATTCCAGAAATCATTAATAAGCTGAGAGACAAAGGGTGTTTCATTATAGATGAGCGCTGCACTATCGATCAAGTTCGAGGATTTAGAAAAGCCGTGGAACTCGGATTTAAAAAAATTGTCGTAACGATCACGGGCGGGAGGGCTGATGATGCAAGATCTCTCAGGGAAACGGGAGAACAGCTTGGTGTGAGACCAATCGTTTTCGCTGTGCACAATACGGGGATTGGGGAAAATGAAGCGAGGACGCTTGCGCAATATGCGGATATAGTATGGGGGTGTGCTTCCCGCTACGTAAGAGAAATCGTTGGTAAGTCATCGAAGGTACAAATAGGAGTATCAATACCTGTTTTTGCTGTCTCTGAACTCGGAAAGAAGCTAGTACTCAATCGTGCATATCACTTTGAGGGCACTTTAGTTATCCACAGAGCTTCATTGCCATTCGAATATGAAAATCGTCAGCCAAAACCGCTCTTATGAACGGCCTTTTTCGATGATTGTCAACTTGAGAAGATCACATTTGATCTCTGATAATTCGAAAATTTTCGGAGATCAGTGATAATATGTAAGTAGGTCGACATTTGATTACTATTCTGAGCAGTATGGAAATCCCCATTAGGTACGGAGAAAAAGAAATTGCGGTGGAGATTCCATCAAAGAATATTATCTGGGAACTTTCACCCAATGATCTGCCCGCGGTTGCTGATGAACATAAAGCTGTTGCAGATGCAGTTTCAAATCCGATCAACAGTGAGCGATTGAGCAAACTGATCAAACCGCATATGAATGTCGTGATCATTGCGGATGATTTCACGCGCTCGACACCGAAGAAGGTTATCCTGCCAATAATTCTTGATGAGCTCAATTGTGCTGGCGTCAGCGATGAAAAGGTCACTGTTCTCATCGGCTTGGGCACTCATCGATATATGACTGAAGAGGAGATCGTCAAGAACTTCGGAAGCGAGGTCGTTTCGAGGGTCAGGGTCGTTAATCATGAATGGATGGATCCTCAAAATCTCGTGTATATTGGGACGACCTCGAATGGAACCCCTGTGACGATTAACCGAATGGCGTATGAGGCGGATTTTCTCATCGGTGTTGGGAGCATTGTTCCTCATTGTTGGGCGGGTTTTTCAGGCGGCGCGAAAATCGTTCAGCCAGGCATTTGCGGTCCTGAGACGACAGCCGCAACCCATTACCTGATTTTTGATGATGATGACAGGGTGCTTGATTATGCTGGTATGCCGAGGAATAAAGTGATGCAGGAGATGCGCGCTGTCGCATTGAAAGCAGGGTTGCGTTTCATCGTCAATGCCGTTATCAATAGCAGAGGGCAGCTTGTTAAAGTTGTTGCTGGTGATCCAATTATCGCTCACGATGCCGGAATTGAAATATCGAAGCGTATTTTTGTGAGAAATGTCGAGGAGAAAGCGGATATCGTAATCGTAGAAGCGTATCCAGCCGATCTTGATATGTGGCAGGCTACGAAGCCGCTTTCGTATTCGAGACGCGTTGTCAAAGACGGTGGAACCGTGATTTTTGTCACAGCTGCCCCAGATGGCCTCTCTCCGACGCACCCATTACTCGCTGAGAAAGGGCAGCACACCTATCAGGAACTCAAACAAATCATGAAATGCGATCTTATTGATGACAAAGTTGCAGGCTCTCTTCTGATGCTCATAAAGAAAGGAGTGGAAGGCGTTAACGTGCTCGTCGTATCAGAAGGACTAACAAGAGAAATGAAGCAGAAGATGAATATGGGGCATGCCGATTCGGTGGAAGATGCCTTGAAGTTGGCCTTGGAAAGACATGGACGCGATGCGACCGTGGGCATCATTCATCATGGTGGCGATGTGTTACCTGTCTTGAAAGAAAGAGGTAGGGTCTCATGAAGGCGAAGGCGATTAAGATCAACGAAAAAGACAATGTCGCAACGGCGCTGACCGATATTAAATCTGGCGAAACAGTTATGATTAAGGGGGAAAAAGAGGAGAAGGTTAAAGTCATTCAGGACATTCCTTTTGGGCACAAGTTTGCACTCACGGACATCTCCAAGGGATCTGAGATTATCAAATATGGAGAGGTCATTGGGCGCGCAACTTCGGGCATAAGAAAGGGAGAACATGTGCATGTTCACAACATCGAAAGTTTACGAGGTCGAGGGGATCTTTCGAAGGCCCATGCGGTAGGTTGAAGGAACAAACAAGGGACTCTTTCCCAGGTTACGAATAGAAAAAGTGTCTAGATGAGAAATTATAGTTCGATTTTGCCTTTCTTCGTTTGCTCCAAAGAAGTCAGAAGAACAATTGAAAGAAAGACTCGAAGGTAATCGTGCATTCCTTGCATCATCGAGATGCATTTAGATCGGAAAGATTGTAAACAAGAACACAGTTTCCTCTAATTTGGGTTCAATCATGATCATTATCTTTTTTTTATAGCTAGTCTGGGATGCGATTTAATCCGTGCCTGAGGTTAACCGATAAGCCCGCAGAAGAGGAAGGACCGTGAGCCTCATCAATATGAAAGAAATAAGCGGAAAAGTCAAAGGCAATAAGGTCTTGGATTGATTACCTATGCGTTATCAATCCATTCTATTCTTGTGGAAACACTTATTTCGCCCCACTTCATAACTGTGCGATAATCATGGCCAACAAAGAAGGTTCGGGGTCGTCAGGCGTAGAGGTCACATTACGGAGGGACCTCGGACTTTTGGAAGTCTTAATGATAGGAATCGGGCCTAATATTGGCTCGACGATTTTCGTTCTTGTTGGCATCGCTATCGGCATTGCGGGCCCTGCAATTCTTCTTGCCCTCGTTCTTAACTTCTTTATTACGCTTCTCACAGCGATGTCGTATGCCGAACTTTCAAGTGCCTTTCCGGAAACGGGCGGAGGATACCTGTGGATTAAAGAAGCGCTCTTTCCTCCAATGGGTTTTCTCGGTGGATGGATGTCGTGGGTCGGTCATTGCATTGCATGCGCTGTTTATGCGTTGGGTTTCGGCCTTGGGGTTAGCGCGCTCTTTGTCCAATACGGCATTTCTTTTTTTGGTATCTCTTCTGAAATGATATCGAAGCTTTTCGCTGTGGGAATCTCGGCCTTTTTCATCTTTCTCAATTACCGCGGTGTGAAGGGAGCCGGGAGATCTGAGGTCATTATTTCGGCCATGCTCCTTGGTATCATTGTGATATACATGGTTTTCTGCATTATTGCATTGTTAAGCGGTAATGGAGTACAAAATGCGTTTGAGCCTTTTATTCCAATGGGTTACATGAGCATCGCAACTTCCATGGGTTTTACCTTCATGATCTTTGAAGGTTACGAGATTGTCGCACAAACAGGCGAAGAAACAAAAGATCCTGAGAGAACTGTTCCCCGCGCGATGTTTCTTTGTATCACGATCAGTGCAATTCTTTTCATTACAATCACCGCATTGACCATTGCAGTCATGGGCTGGCAACCAATTGCTCAGTTAGCCGCGATTGGAAAGGGGCAGGAAGCACTCGTTGTCGCCTCCCAGAAGGTCGTTCCCGTTTTCGGTGGAGCGATTATATCTGTCGGCATTATCATTGGCTCGATTGCGGCAGTAAATTCCGTGATTTTTTCATCTTCGCGCGTTTCGTTTGCTATGGGACGTGACGGTAATCTGCCAGTAGCTTTTGGCAAGCTTAACCGTAAGAACCACACGCCCTCGGTTGCCATCTTCCTAAGCGGTGGTATAATTATATTCGCTTCAGCATTTTTGCCAATTGCTCAGGTCGCTGCCGTCGCTGACATTCTGATATTGCTTCTTTTCATTCTTGTCAATATTTCAGCAATCGCACTAAGGTGGAAGAGACCAGATGCGAAAAGACATTTCCTAATTCCGCTTTTTCCGGTTTTGCCCCTAATTGCAATTGGAGCGAAAGTTTTTCTCGCCGCTTCCTTATTTAATTTTGAACCTCTTGCGTGGTATATTGCCCTTGCAGTGATCTACTCGGGACTTCTCATTCATTACTTTGCAAAAGGGCGAAAAGAAATCGAGAAAATCGAAGTCCCAGCAAGAATGTTACTGACACCAGAGGAGCTCAGAAAGTTTAGAGTTCTGATACCCGTTGATGACGTAAGGAATGTTGGGCTGATCGATCTGGGATGTATCGTCGCTGCAAAAAATCACGGAGAAATTCTTCTCACCAACATTGTCGAGGTTCCTACTGCCGTCCCTATTGACGCAGTTGACAGGAAAATTGTTGAGGAAAGAAAGAAAATGTTGGAGAAACTCAAAGTTTACGCTGAGCTGAGAGGTGTCCCGACTCGGGCGCTTGTTTCCGTGTCCCACGATATTGTCACCGCGATCATTGACACTGCGAAGGAAGAAGCGGCCAACATGATCATTCTCGGTTGGAAAGGTTATACGAGAACTAAGAAGAGGATTTTCGGGAGAAAACTGGATGACATCTTGAGAGGAACGCCTTGTGACGTAATTGTCATGAGAGATGAAGAGAAACTGAGACCCGAGAATATTTTGGTCCTGTCGGGAGGACTTTGGCACGTGAGCAAGGCGACAGAAATTGCTGCGGAGATTGCAAGGGTAGCGGCCGCGAGAGTTACAATACTCAATGTCATCGTTGATGAACGCTACCGGCTGAAAGCAATCGAGTATTCAAAGCGGCTGATGGAAATAGTTCAATCTGCTGGGGTACAAGTGATCACAAAAGAGATTAGGCCAGAAACGATTGTTGGGGGTGTCGTTGCAGAGTCGATGGATTATGATCTCCTTGTAATTGGCGTTAGCGCGAGAAGGCACTGGAAGAAGTTTGTCTTTGGACCGACTCAGGACAAAATCGTTCAAAACGCGAAATGCCCTGTGCTCATTTACGAAAGGGTGGCAGGTAGTGAGCTAACGAAACGCCCTACTGAATCAAATAAGCGCGAGGAAATTGATCGTTGATTGGTAGAAGTCAAGTAAACAGAAGATCAGCAAGCTTGATTCATGAATCAAGTGCCATGAGATGTTTTCATTGAGAACGGATGATCAAATTTAGGTGATCGTGTTTTGCAATATTTTTGAGTTCACTGCGTGTATTTTTCTTATAAAATGCACTTTGAAGGACTTTTTTCTGGTCGTCAAGCTTCATGCATGCTGGGGAGATAGAAAATTTGGGCAGCAATTGTATTAATGTCGTTCGGCATGTAATATTATTGTGTATTTCGTCGGTATCGATCTTGGATGGAAGATGAATCCCCCACGAAAAAGGGGAACGGCTGTTTGTATTCTCAGTTCTCAAGGTCAAGTTGAAAGAATTGAGCTCGTAACAACAGATGAAGAGATCATTGATAGAATTGCCTCGAAGAATCGCATTTGGATAGGGATCGATGCTCCACTCATTGTTCCAGATCATAATAAATTGAGGAAATGCGAGCGAACACTTTTCTCAAGGGGCATTAGACTTTTACCAACGAATCGCGTTTTTTTCGAACGAAAATTTGGTGGTTGCCGTGGGAAAATTCTTGCATCAAAATTGCTGTCGCGCGGCTTCAGTTTTCCCGATCAATTGTCCAGTGATAGGGTTTTGTTTGAAGTTTATCCTTACGGTTTGCTTTACATCATTACACACGGAAACCCCCCTTCATATAAGAGAGGCGACGAACATAAGAGACGCGAGCATGCCCTTCGGACTCTTCGTCTCGCAAGCCAATGGGAACCTTCAATAGAAATTCCCTTAGAGTTGGAGAACGAAATTAATCGCGTACCTGGAAGGGATCTGATTAATGTTGCGGACAAGATTGATGCATTTCTCAGCGCAATATGCGTGTATTCGCACTGGATAAATAAGGGGCATCGCACTGAGTCTATCGGAGATTATGACGATGGCTTCATTATTCTTCCAATGCAGGAGGTGATCGATTGAAAATGTGCGATAATGCAAGACTTGAAGCTATTGTAAATTCAGTCGGTAAGAACTATGGTCATGACCAGATTAAAGCACAGTTCTATCCATTTAAAGAATTGAAGAGTACCTGGAAGAGAAATGGATCGCAGCTCTCTCTTCGTGTTTCAGATTATCTACGATGGGCAGATGAACAGGTTGTCGAAGACTACGCCTGCTCACTCTTTTGCAGAATGAAATCAAAAAACAGGAGGGAACTTTACGGTGAGGCGTTTAAGAACTGGATTCAATCGAAAGAGTTTGTTGAAAAAAATCGCCCGATCTACCTCCAGCGTAGTAGGAATCTCAAGTTATCATCATCAGGATCGACCTTTAACTTGGATGAGATTCGATACGAACTTGAAGAATCCCGACTTATTAAGAACTCATCAGATGCATACCTTACATGGACGATCAACGGTAACAGAAATCGCGTAGGATATTGCAGCGTTATTATGAAAGTGATAGCGATCAGTTCCGTGCTGGATTCACCTTCTGTACCATCGATTGTTCCCGCTTATGTTCTTTACCATGAGATGCTGCATCTGGAGATGAATTCTGAGCATTTCTTTACTGGGCATGGATCAGAGTTTAGAAGACGAGAAAGAATGTTTCCAAAATGGAATGAGGCAGAACTTTGGTTGAAGAAAATCGCCAAAGAGAGAGTGACTTGTGGAGATACGTCTTTTATTCGGGATGTTAAAACGAAATGAATTGAGGTGTAGACACATGGAGATTAAGCAGTTGAAAAAGCGATTCATTAAAGATCTCGTTGTGGGCGAAGAGGTTAACGATCTTTTTTCAATTAAGTACAAGAAACCGCCCCGTCGATACGCTGGGGGGTTTATGTTTGAATTAAGAATCTCTGACAGGACGGGCCAATTGAATTTAAAATACTGGGGAACAGGCAATGAAGAAACGATTCGAAAACTTTATGATGGCCTCAAGAACGGCGACGTGATTAGAGTGCAAGGTATAGTGTGCGAATACAAGGATGTTATGGAGATCGGCGTAAATGCTGAGACTGGCGACTCTATCGTTGTTGTTCAACCAGGCTCTTATGACATAAGAGATTTTGTTGCCATTAGCGAAAAGGATCCAGATCAAATGATGTCAACTCTCAATTCTTTCATAAAGAAAGTTGAGAATTCGTTTCTCCGAACCCTTTTATCTTCCTTTTTTTCGGACGAATCGTTTGTGGAGAAATTCAAGCACGCGCCAGCTTCTATCTCTATTCATGGTAACTGGGTGGGCGGACTACTTGAACACACATTGCGGGTCGTGCAAATATGTGAATTTCAATCAAGACTGTATCCTAATCTCGATCGCGATTTGCTAATTACAGGCGCGGTACTCCATGATATCGGAAAGATCGGAGAATACCAGATCAAAACAAGTATCGAGGAAACAGACGATGGCATGCTTCGCGGTCACCTCGTCATTGGCGCGGAAATGGTTTCAAAGGCATGCAATTCCATTCCTGATTTTCCAGAGAATCTCAAGCTCAAGATTTGTCACATTTTGTTGAGTCATCATGGGAAACCCGAACTTGGATCACCAAAGATCCCGATGTTTCCCGAAGCCATAGCTGTTTCACTTGCTGATGACATGGATTCTCGCATTGAGCAGTATATTAGAACAAAGGAGGAAGCGGCAACGGAGGATAATTGGTTTTGGAGTAAGAGACTTGGATCGATCTATCTTCGCTAACTCTATTCCTCGATCTCGAAATAATAGGAACACCTGGGCAGTCCCTTTAATTGATCTGGATGCCACGGAAAAGCGGCGCAGAATGGTGGCCTTCGGGAGTAGATTGTACATGTCCATTCGCCGTTGATCAGCGCGAGAAATTGGCATTGTCCGTTCTCAGGAAGGCCATTCTCGGCATAGAATTTCTTCGCTTCTTCGTCGATCTCGAATCGGGGTTTGCAACAATCGCCGCAGCGATTGCAAAACCCCTTTCTGATGTATCGTGTCACCGATCACCTACATCATCTCATAGAATTTGTTTTTTTCCAGAAGGAATTCAAATAAATGTTGATCGAAAAGATGTTCCCCAGCCCTAACAGGTTGGATCATCGCAGGGAAACACCCGCCTCACCACACTGACCCAGGCTGGGGTTTGTCGAGTACCGGGGTTGGTCTCCAGTCATGACCCGATGTCGCATCGCCGTTCCTGGAGCGACCCATTTTAACGATACTCTGTCCACCCGAAGATTTTTGGGAAAAATCGATTCCCGACCTCTTCGGGCATTCGTGTCTATTATCATATGGATATTTAAATCTAGATGCCTGCTAATTTGCAATTAGTTTGTGTATATCGCGACACCACGATGTGATCCCGATGGCGAGCGACTTTAAAATCAAGAAAAATTTCTTGATCACAGGACCGCCAGGTATTGGCAAGACGACTGTCATTACAAAGGTTGCAAAAACTCTTGAGAGCGAATGCGGTGGCTTTTATACAACCGAAGCAAGAATAAAAGGAATCAGAAAAGGATTTAAGATCATAACATTGGATGGAATGAGTGGAATCCTTGCTGATGTCTCCTTGACCAACACGCCGAAAATTGGCAAATATGGCGTCAATCTCGAGGACATTGAACGGATTGCGGTCGCTTCCATTGAGAAGGCGATGATAACTAGGAAGATCGTGATCATCGATGAGATTGGAAAGATGGAAATTCTATCACCGTCATTTAAACGTGCGGTGATCGCCGCACTTGACTCTTCTAAACTTGTCCTCGGCACAATCGCAGAAAAAGGCGATCCATTTTTCAATAAGATTAAGGAAAGAGGGGATGTCGAGATTCTTGTTGTTTCTTTCAATAATCGTGATGATCTACCCGATTTCATTCTTCAACGGCTGCGAAAGTTTTTATCTGCCAACAATCAATAGAAATTCGATGACCATTTTGGTGGGTTGCAGTGGCTGGTCATACGATGATTGGATCGGTAGATTCTATCCACTTTATCTAGCCAATAGGAAAGAGGAATGGCTACGATACTACGCCCAGTTCTTTAAGACTGTAGAAATCAACAGCACGTTCTACAGACCGCCAAGCGAATTTATTGTACGGTCATGGATATCGAAAGCATCATTTCTCGGTGAATTTGAGTTCTCTGTCAAGCTACCACAACTAATCACTCACGACTCGCTCGTCAACGGAAAGATTGAAGCCGCAGGTCGACAGGCTCAATCGTTCGAGGAAATTTGCATCGCACCACTTGCAAAGAAAGATCTCCTAGGTACCGCTCTCATTCAATTATCTCCGTATTTCAAGTATGATCCTGATTCGATTTCATCGCTCTCTACTTTTCTCTCATCCATCGCGTGTGATCGATACCGATACGCCATTGAGTTCCGTCATAGGTCGTGGCTCGACGATTCTCGAAATCAAATTATTGGAGAAGTAACCGATCTTCTCAAGAAATTTGACGTCGCAATGGTTATCGTAGATGGACCTGGATTCCCTTTCACAGATCAATTAACCTCATATCATTCTTATATTCGATTTCACGGTCGGAATTACGATATCTGGTTCGATGGTGAAAAAGAAGACGACTTCCGTATCAACCGTTACGATTATCTTTACTCAGAAGACCAGCTAAGACCATGGGAAAAGAGAATAAGGAAAATGCAATTGGAGGCAAAAGAAATTCGCGTCTATTTTAACAATCACGGTAGTGCAAAAGCCGTCAAGAATGCACTGCAGATGATGGATTTTCTTTCGATACCTCATCGTGAAAAGGAAGTTCAGGTACAAAACCAAATGAAGTTGGGTACATTTAATTCCTCTCGTTATTTGGATGAATCCGAGATGAATCACAACTTTCAAATATCAAGATCCGATAGGGCCTAGTCCGGCAACACGAAACAGGGAGTAGTAAGATGAAAACCCTATTCGAGCCTGAGTCGATCGCTGTTGTTGGCGCTGCAAGGGAGGAGTCCAAAGTCGGGCATGTCGTTGTAAGGAACCTTATTTCCTCTGGCTTCGAAGGGAAAATTTATCCAGTCAATCCAAAGGCTGATGAAATTCTCGGTCTTAAGTGCTATCCCTCTCTTAGCGCAATTCCTAATAAGGTGGATCTTGCAATTATCGTCGTCCCAAATGTCCTAGTTCCAAAGATAATGGAAGACGCCGGTCAAAAAGGCGTTAGATCGGCTATCATCATTACCTCGGGATTCAAAGAAAGCGGCAAGGAAGGGGCGGAACTCGAGAAGAAGGTCGGTGAGATTGGAAGAAAGTACGGCATTAATATCCTCGGACCGAACTGCCTTGGACTTATCAATACGCATCATAAGATGAATGCCACATTCACTCGCAACTTTCCGAAGAAAGGCACAATTTCTGTCACATCACAATCCGGTGCAATCTGTACGACAATCCTTGACTGGGCATCACAAAATAACATCGGTTTTTCGAAGTTTATCAGCGTTGGAAATAAGGTTGATATCGACGAGGCTGACCTCCTCCGTTACTTGAGGGATGATGATCAGACAAAAGCTATCGCGATGTATATTGAAGGAACTGAGCGCGGTGTCGAGTTCATGCGTCAGGCATCACTAACAACAAAGAGCAAGCCGATTATCGCGCTAAAGGCAGGACGAACAAGCTCTGGTGCAAAAGCCGCATCGTCTCATACTGGTGCGCTGTCGGGGAGTGATGCGGTTTATGATGCAGCGATGGAACAGTCAGGAATCATTCGTGTCAAGACAATTGATCAACTTTTCGATCTCCTCCTCGCTTTCTCGAATATGCCACTGCCCAATGGCGACAGGGTCGCAATCGTCACGAATGCTGGTGGTCTAGGTGTAATGGCTGCAGATGCCGCTGCAGATCATGGGTTGACACTAGCATCCTTTTCACAGGAAACGATCGCGAAGCTCAAGAGCAGGTTACCTGAGCAGGCGAACTTCTATAATCCCGTTGATGTGATTGGTGATGCAGATGCGGCTAGATACGAATTCGCGATCAAGACGGTGATGGAGGATGAAAACGTCTCGTGCATCGCCGTCATGCTTGCCCCAACTGATCTCGTCGATATCCCGGCAACAGCAAAGATTCTTGCTTCCTTCGCTGGCAAGACTAAGATCCCAATCGTCTCGGCATTCGTTGGTGGGGAAGATTGCGCGGAGGGGATAGAGATTCTGCGAAAGGCAGGGATTCCGAATTACGAATCGCCTGATAGGGCGATGGCTGCATTGAGTGGAATGGTTCGCTATGCAAAGATTAGGGATGCGTGGGTAGAGAGTGAGCCTGTGAAAATAGAAGGTGACAAGAGGAGAGTGCGAGAACTCATTGACAGCGTGATCTCCGAAGGCAGAACCTCTCTGAGCGAGGATGAGGGAAAGGAAATCTTTAGAGCGTACGGAATCCCTGTACCTGGTGAAGGCCTCGCAAAGACGCCAGAGGAAGCTGTCGAAATCGCAAACAAACTCGGTTATCCTGTTGTAATGAAAATCGCGTCGCCCGATATTTTTCACAAGACAGATGTCGGTGGCGTTGCAATCAATGTGAATTCACCTGAAGATGTGCGAAGGCAGTTTGAGCTTATTATCGCACGTTGCCAGAGCAGGATGCCGAATGCACGGATCATTGGTGTCTCGGTACAACAGATGATCACAGGTCGAGAGGTCATTGTAGGGATGGTTAGAGACCCCCAGTTCGGGCCAGTGATCACCTTCGGTCTGGGGGGCATTTTTGTTGAAATATTGAAAGATGTATCTCAAAGAGTTGCGCCACTAACGCGTGCTGATGTAAACAAGATGATCCAATCAATCAAAGCATATCCGATACTCACAGGGGCAAGAGGTAGGAAGCCGGCGGACATCGAATCGCTCAAGGAGGTCATCTTCAGGGTAGCCCAGATCGCATTGGACTTCCCTGAAATCTCGGAATTAGAAATCAATCCTGTCATCGTTGGTGATGAAGGAAAGGGTTGTGGCGCCGTTGACGCGCTCGTAACTATAAGGAGGGAGAGTAAGTGAAGGCACTTTATATTGGTGCAGTTGTGGAAAGAGCTGGGAAAACGATGGTAACGCTAGGGCTGGCAAAGAACTGCCCGGGTAAGGTTTGTTATTTCAAGCCATTTAAGGAGGACATCATTCCCGTTGATGATAGGCTTGTTGATATGGATGCGTTTCTGATGAAGAGAGTCCTTGGTCTGGAGCTTGATGAGGAATCACTTTCGCCGTGCCGATATGATCTTTTTAGACCAACAACAATGGAAAGGCTTCTCAAGGCGTATGACAAGGTGAAATGCGACTTTGATTACATGCTCATTGAAGGCGCAAGAATCATTCAAACTGGTTATCTACACGATATCTCAGGACTCGCATTTTCGGAAGCGGTCGGCGCTGATGTCATCCTTGTGACAACCTCTCATCCAAGTGGAGTTGAGAGAGTTGGTATGTTGAAACGTCTCATGGAAACCTATAAACTCAATTTCAAAGGAGTCATTCTGAACCAAACAGACGATCCAGCCGTTGAAGCGTTACTAAATGAAAAGGGAATTCCTGTACTCGGTTCGATTCCAACTATTAAGGAACTGAAGTACTACCGCGTTAAGGAAGTCGCGGACGCGCTCGGTGCGGACGTAATCGTCGGGGAAGAAGGCCTCAACAGGATTGTCGAGGAAGTAACAATTGGTGCGATGCGACCAGAGACGGCGATTAAGTACATGCGAAGGATCGCTAAGAAAGCGGTGATCACCGGTGGCGACAGGGCCGACATTCAGATTGCTGCACTCTCAACCGATACATCATGTCTTATCCTCACTGGTGGGTTGTATCCGGAGAAGACGGTTATCGCGAAGGCATACGAAGAACAGATTCCGATTCTTCTCGTCAGATACGACACCGCAACAACTGCTGAAATGGTTGAACATCTGATCGCGAGAATAGATCCTGAGGATCAAGGCAAGATCGATCTCATCACAAAGATCGTCAGAGAGCACATCGATCTCGCAAGGATATGGGAAAAGTAAAATTCGATGTACAAGTAGACGGATACTTTCTCAAGTCATTAGGTTGATCTCGCTCGTCCCGTCCCCTCTCTCCCTAACATGGATCACGTGAGTCATGAAATCCTTGACATCGTCGATGTGTGTAATCAATATAATCTGGCTGAATTGCTTTGAGAGCTGATTCAGTGTTCTCATGATGTTCCGTTTCCTCGTCTGATCCTGTGATCCAAAGATCTCATCGAGTATCAAAAAATTGATACTGCTGCCAGCCCTTTCAGCAATAACCCTTGAGATGGCAAGTCTCAAACAGAGATTCGCTAAGTCAGCTTCACCACCAGAGAATCTAGAGATCGGGTATCGTTCGCCTCCGTCGTAAATATAGATTTCGTAGTCATCATCGAGTTCCATACCGCCGAATTTCGAATCGGTCAGCTCCGTGAACAGTGAAGAGGATATTTCCGAGAGCGTTGGTACGATCCTCGACATGACATTCTCACGAAATCCTTTCATTATTACACTGAGCGCATTGAGATTTTCAAGATGTTTCGTTTTTGCAGTGAGACTCTTTTCCTGCTCGTCTAAATCCTTTATCTGATTTTCGATATTTCTAATCTCGAACTCTTTGAGCCGTAGGTTCCCTTCTTTTTCTTTGAGAATCATCTCGATTTCCTGCTTTGCTTCACGCTCTCTCTCATATTGCTCATAGATTTCATTTGCTTCGGTCTCGTTGTACCCTAATGAATCAATCTGTTCCTGCACTTTTTTGAGAGATTCCTTTTCGACCACGAGTTGTTCTTCAATCGTTCGCATTTCCATCTGCAATTCTGGCAATCGCTCAAACCTCACGCGCAATTCTAGATATCGCTGAGCAACCTTCTCGAGCTCCTGGATTCTAAATTTAACTTTCCTATATTCAGCTTCGTCGAAAGTGATCTTTTCCAATGCAGTGATCTTCGTTTCCAGTTCATCGCTTTCCAAAATATTTTCCCTGATTTTTGATTGAAGATGTTCGAGTTCAGCTATGACCCTTATTTCCTCTTTTTGTTTCTTAATTAAGTCGCTCCTTCTTTTCTCCAGAGCCTCTTTTCTTTCACTTTGTTTTTTCAGTATTTCTTCAATTGCCTTTTTCTCTTCCAATTTGAGAGAAATCAATTTTCGCTGTTCTTCAATTTCCCTGGCAAGCTTTTCAAGCAAGAGTGTTTGGTAATCGCCGAGAGGTCTTTCACATGTTGGGCAGGAGCTTTCAGGACCAAGACGTGCAATTTCCATTCGCTTTTCTTCTGTTTCTTTGATGACGCTCTCAGCTCTCCTTATTTCGGAATCCAGAAGGCTGAGACGGGATTTAGCGTCATTCAATCGATCATCGACTTCTTTCATTGTCGTTTCCACTGTTAAAAGTCGATCCTCAATACCCGTAAGCGAGGCGAGCATCTCTCTCTTATTGACAACTTCTCTTTCCATCGCCATTCTATTATTCTTCACTTTTTCGAGTCTTTCCTTTAGGATCTTCAATTCCTCAAAAGCGCGGAGATCTCGTTCCATTTCCTCTTTCTTTTTCATTAGTTCCTTATGTTCAATATATCCCGGCTCGAGTGAAATCACTTCATCGCCGATTGTCTGCAGTCGGGTGATTTCTATTTCGAGATCCTTCTTCCTTCTTTCAAAGGCTCCAACTCGCTCGCGTTTTTCGATCATGCGATTCTTAAGTTGATTAAATATTTCCTCCTTACCTTTCATCTCATCCCGGCGGGTTTTGGCTTCCGCCAGCGTTTTCTCCATAATGGTCAATTTTTCACGCAGTAACCCGAATTCGTTTCTTTCGCGTTCAAGTTCCAGATTCAGTACTTCCAACTGTTTTTTCAATAGGTCAATTTTTTTCATGCCATCGGGCGATAAAAGAAAACTCGAAAGCATCATGAGATCTTTTTTCAAAGAAAGGGCGTCCTTATCGATCTCGCTGACGACCTTATCGAGGACGTCAACTTCGAGCATTCGCAGCACGAGTTTCTTTCGTTCAAAGGACCGGAGCGTTGACAATGCTGCTAGATCTTTTTGCCTCGCGAAAACCGAAATGAAAAAGGCCTTGTAATCCATGCCCAACCTTCTTGTCAGCTCTTGCGTGACAGTCTGGTCGCCCTTCGCCGCAGGTCTATTGTTGACGAAAAGCCTCGCATCGACTTTGAGGTCTCGCCCCTTCATCGAACGCTCGAGTCTGTACGAATCGCCTTCAAGCTCAAACTCGAGAAGAACACGACACTCCTCATTCGGGCCAGCGCCCGCTCTCATGACACCTTCCTTCGTGGTTCTCACAATCGGCGTTTCATTTCCATAAATTGCCCATGCAATTGCTTCAATCAGGCTAGATTTTCCAACACCGTTCGGCCCGATGATACCGATAACACCATCTGGAAATTCAATTACAGAATGCCTGAATTTTCTGTAGTTCTGAATTTCCATGTACCTCAATCTGATTCTTCCAGCCCCCTATTGAGATACTCGAGCCCCAGATCCCTGATTACCTCTTTATTTACTCCCTCCACAGGATGCCGTTCTAAGAATGAAATAAACTCCCTTGGCAATGAGCTCAGCATTGTCGTGGACGGCTGAACAGCCATATTCTCCTGAATAAGATCGTATCTTAAGTCGAATACCAAGGCACTCTTAGTCATCTCTCTAATCCTCCCAAAGTCGATCGTTTTGTACAGTGAGCTGCGCAAATTCTTGATCCTTAGCCGCACGATCTTGCCATCCAGCGGTTGCAATTCGATTACTCGCTCAATCTCTTCCTTTAATGAAATCGCGTTCAACATCGACGCATCAATAATCGGGAGATCGATCATTTCTCTAGTCTTGATTTCGACGAATTCTTTTCTTTTATTTTTAAGATCAACTACTAGAAATCCTTTCTTCTGATCCGCTTCCGCGAAAGAGAATCTTTCCGTTGAGCCAGCATAACACGCGTTATCGTTGATTTCAAAGTATCCATGGTAATGGCCTAGTGCGATATAATCGAACTCTTTTCTTAAATAGGATGATTGGATGAGTGCCTCGTTGAATTCGTCCATTTTGAAGACGCTGAGACCCACTACGCCAGCATGAAGCATCATGATGTTGTACTGTGCATCTTTGGCAATCTTGATCATTTCGATATTTTCCCTCAACGTCTCGCTATCGCAATGGGAAATCGCATGGACGGCCATATCACCAATTCTAATTTTTTCATAAGAACCCTTGTACACCGGCTTAATTCCACTGATATGTTCAAAAATCCTGAAAACGCTTCCAGTTTCTTGAAGGCGCGGCGTTGAATGGTTGCCTGCGATGACAACGACAGGAATGCCCTTATCCGTGATGCGAACTAGTTGCTCGATCGCAAACGATATAGCCCTATTCGTCGGTCTAACCGAATCAAATAGATCGCCTGAATGAAGTACGGCATCTGGGTTGATCTCCAAAATCCGATCGACAACTTCCTTGAATGCGTTGAAGACATCGACCTCCCGTTGATTGAGGCCGCTCTTCTCGTCTACTTTAGAATATGCAGAGTATCCGATGTGCGTATCAGACAAATGAACGATCTTCAAACCCCGTCTCCCCTTTTGGCGATCCGCGTTTATTGAGTAAGATAATCTGCAGAAAATCTTCATCCTATTTGATTCTTAGGGGGAATTCCATCTTTCGATTTCTCGTCTTCAATGATTGCTCTTGAAAGTGCTTGTGACATTCTTTGGTGAAGTGATTTGATAGCGTCCCTGAAAAGGTATGCAACCAAAGCACCGATGATAAGAATCAGAACAGGCGATATGTACGGCATATCTGGGGGAATCGGCACAATCGAAATCAGATAGATGACTGTCACAATGATAATAAAAATTGTGAAGAAGTTCATGAAAACTTTATAAATGACCTTTCCACCAATCGCGTTAAATCTGCCAGTATCCAGGGCAATATGCACGACGACTGCAACAATGGCCCTTATTCTTTTCATGATGCTGATCACCGGCGGTATCAAAAGTGCTGCAGCCGTCGATCCCACGATGAGCGCAGGTAATCCTGGTGAAATCTCAGCGAGTCCTGACATAATGTCTGTGAAATTGTATATTATGTTCGCGACGGCTGTCACAACGAAGATCAGCGTTATGTCAATAAAGATCCAGGTGATGTCGGTTCTGACCTTCTTTCTTATCTCTTCTGATGTAGCGATTTTTTCTCTCACAGAAGCGCGCAATCTTTCAATGATACCTAACGTGCTCCTTAGGGAAGCAGGTAAATGTTCCGATATGAGCTCGGCAGTTCTTCCAGCTTTCTTGATCGAGAAGGGAAGAACAAATGATGTGATCAGAGCAACACCAATGATTGTCGAGTAGAAAAACTCTCCAGCTGCACCAGTATCGATTGCAAGTTTTGCGATGATAAAGGAGAATTCCCCCATCGCGACCATGCTCATTCCAGCAACAAGGGAAGTCTTAGCATCAAGATTGGCAACGTACCCAGCAAAAGCTACGCTGAGAGTTTTTCCAACGATGAAAACAATGGCAATCAAGATTGAAACAAGAAAATTCTGCACAATCAGCGCGGGGATGATCAGCATGCCGATTGACACGAAGAAAATCGCAAGAAACATTTCTTTCACGGGTGTGATCTTTTCGATAACTTTCTCAACATAATCAGACTGGGAAATAATCACTCCCATTATAAACGCCCCAATTGCGACGCTCAAACCAATTGCCAGCGAAACGAGAGACATCGCGAAGCAGAGACCGAGACACACGAGTAGGAGGGTTTCACCTGGTTGCTCTCTCGCTATCCGGTTTATGATTCTTGGAATTACTGCTGCACCGAGAATAATACTTATCAGAATGAATATGACAATGCCAGCAACCATCGAGATAATCGTCTTTATGTCGACTATCGAGCCGCTAGTAAGAGGCGCTGCCATTGTTAGAATCATAACGGCGGCGAAGTCTTCGATGATGAGAATTCCAATGACTGCCTCTGTGGAACTTTCTTTCAATTTCCCATAGTCTGAAAGAACTTTAATGATGATAGCGGTACTACTGATCGACATCACAGCACCGAGAAAGATCGATTCTAGATGACTCCAACCCATCAAATTCCCAAGCGTGTAACCGATCGTCATCATCGTTAGAATCTCGATCGAACCAGCAATGATCGAGAAAAGTCCAATCTTCCGCAATTTCTTTAAATTAAAATCGAGACCGATGGAGAACATGAGAAGAATGACACCAAGGCTCGCCATAAGGTTAACAGATTCGATATTTTGAACAAGACTGAAAGGTGGCGTGTGAGGGCCGAGCAGAATTCCGGCTACAAGATATCCAATAACTGCAGGCATTCTCATTTTTGAAAAGAGAAAGGCGCTAATACCTGCAACGATAAGCACAACGGCGATATCTGATAACAACACAGTCTCTGCCGTCATTGCTCAAACACCCTTCGTGAGCGAAGTCTCAAAAGAACTTGAATTCACTCCGCGGTCTGCCTGAACTCTTTCCCCTCGTTCCAACTTCATTTGCTTCCCCTCTCGAAACGAATTCCTCGAAAAGATGAATCTTTACTGGGATTGCGAAAGGAGTGAAGGGAGAAGCGATGATTGCTTCACCTGGCATGAGCGTCTGTATTTCGTTGTCAAGCTGAGAGACGTCTTGTTTTGCAGAGTTCTTGAGAATGTCCCGATCTCTCCTGTCTGCAAGACCAAGTATGAACAAGGTGTTAAATTGACTTATAATTTCTGGATCAATGAGTTTTGGTTGTTGCGAGACTGCACATAATCCCACTTTGAATTTCCTTCCCTCCCTCGCGATCTGCGCGAATATCGATCCTTTTGCCTGTCCAAGGACTCTCTGTGCTTCTTCCATCGCGATCAATACTGGCGGAACGCGCTCGAATTCTTGCTTGTTTCCATACAGGAATTTATTTTTTTCAAAAATCGCCCTAGAGATAACCGTCGAAACGAGGAGCTCCTCGGCCTCGTATAGATTCGAAGTATCGATGAGAACAACCTTCGCGTTGTGTAAACATTCGATTACATGTTTCGTGATTGAGAGCTTTGGATCCGAGGTGATCAATCCAAATCTAAAGATACTTTCGAGCCTTCGCTTGATAACGTTAATTGTGCCCTCATGAAATCTGTCTCCCAAGTCTTTGCAAATTTCGCCGACGGATTTCGAGTTGAGCTCCTGTAGCCAATTTTCTCCGTAAAAAAACTGAGCTGTCTGAAGGCATTCGATTTGGGCTTGGCTGAACTCGTACAGGTTCTGGAGATCTGCAATCTCGATTTCTCTTGCCGAGAGTCTCAAGGTAGTGTAAGGCCCTTCCAGTTCTCTGCTGCTGAAAACCTCGAGCGCATCGTTTATGCAAGCATGTCTCAAACCCTTTTTTCCGATTTCGCCACCATCAAAATATTCACCATGCGGATCAAAAATGAGAAAACCATACCGGCGCAGTTTCATGCAGGAAAGGGCAAGATTTTTCATAAGATTGCTCTTGCCCATGCCCGTCGTCGCAAAAATCCCTATATGGTGTGGAAATGCGAGACCTGAAATTCCGACAGGAAAATCGAGCACGCGATCGCCTGATCTGAGTCTCCCTACCTCGATTTCGCCAAGAAATCGACGCAGAAACGCATAGTCCTCTTCCGTTGCTCTTCTAACTTTCGAGAAGTGGGATGGAATCGATTTTGTCTTTTTAAAAGAGTTTTCTGACGAATATCCAAGAGGAACGCAAACGCCAACTCTGTACAAGCGCTCCTCAATTCCTTTAACATCGAAAAACTCATTTCTTAAATCCTTATGAAGTATTTCTCCAGCTTCTCTCAGAATCCAATCGTCTCGATCGGCATCCGCACCATGTTCGACGTCCATGATTCTCACAAAGTACCTGATCTCCTCACCTTCTTCTTCGATGACGAGGAGTTCCCCCACCTGTAAATTCTCAGTAAATCTCGTGCGGAATCTGATTTCCATGACTCTGTTGCCAACGACTCTACCGATGTGCATTTTCGAATCCCCACCCTGGTCGAGTGCCGTACTCGATCCCCGAAAACGACTGAATCACCATATGTTTTTCGCTAATGTGTGTTCATGGGAAAATGCTTTCCTATTTAGGAAAGTAGGGAACGAGATCCGAATGTCAAGGATTGGAAATGATTTTGACATTCTTCTGGACGGAAATAATCTTTGCTAGATTATTGATTGTTGTCTGTCCTTTATAATCGCAGACCATCGGACTAATCGGACAGTTATCGCAGGTCAACTCTTCTATCCTCGTGCCAGAATATCCGTAAACATCAAAAAAGCATCCAAAAGGCCGCTTCGATGTCCTTTCGATATTTTTTTCGCCAGACATTGCGAACTATTGGTTAGTTATTATACTTAAGGCTATGCCCGAAATTTCTCTGATCGCAAAATGGGGCGATGTTTTTCTAATAACGCCGATCGGCAAATCTTCATTTGTCATGAATTTCATCACCATTGTGAATGGGTCGGACGCATGTTGACAACTCTCTCTTCAGATGCGAAGATAAAGCACCCAAGACTTAAAGTCATTGGTGTGGGAGGCGCAGGTTGTAACATACTATTAGATTCGCATTTTGAAAACATTGCCATCTGCACTTCTAACGATCATGTAAGACAGATTCCTGAAAGCAAACGACTTGTCATTGACGAAAAACATCTTTCAATTCTCCAAGGCACTAATCCGAGGACGCTTGCCTCAATCGACTATCAATTGAAAGAAATGATTCAAGAAGCGATTGGCGAATCTGAAATTCTTTATATATGTGCTGGGCTCGGCGGAGAAACAGGCACATATGTGGCGCCAGCAATTGCGCACATATGCAGACGAATGTCGGATTTTATCGTCATGTCTCTTGCCCTTCCCTTTTCCGTCGAGGGGAGGGATCGTCGAAATCTTGCATCAAGGGGTTTATTGAATGCCCTTCATGCATCGGATGTGGTCATTGTTTACGAGAATGATCGATTGTTGAGAGCTGCTCCACATCTTCCACTCTACAATGCATTCCGACTCATGGATGAAGTCATGTTGTTTCCCGCATTAGCTTTGGAAAGAGCAATCACGATGGAGGATCTGTACGAGCTCAGAGCAATGTTTTCATCGTTCAAACACGCGGTCTTTTGTATGGGTACAGCCGTTTCTTCTCAGGAGCATCTCGCACTTTATAACGCCCTTGATTCTCCTTGGTGTGACTATTCGATTGAAAAAGTGGGAGCTGTGTTGTTGATAATTTCTTCTGAGAAAATCGATGATTTTCTCATAAAGAGAATATCAGAGGAGGCGAAAAGGAAACTTCCGAAAGCTTCGATCAAATGTGTTTGCTACGCCGACCCGTCACTGAGGGGAAAAGTGCGGGTTGCAGCTCTGCTGGGCACTCCTCCGCAAGCAACTTCGCAATGAAGTCGCTGGTTTACTCGAATTTCGATTGATTTTTCTACAAATGATCCAGTATCTCTTTCGGTGCACCTGCGAACTCGACAAGCGCCCTTGCTTCCATAAAATGAAGTTTTCCTGGCATGATGAGGGTGTGCAGTGGCGGGCCCATGTCTTCGTTCAAAATCTTCTGCGGATATCCAGCGATAATCTTCTCGGTCCTCGATCCCACTCGTGCGGCTGCGCAAAGCAGCGATCTCTCATCGATTAAACCCTTTCCGATTCTTTCTTCCATATTGAGTAACCATTTGACGCCATCAGCGGCAGTCATGTATTTACCTTCAGATGCTCTGATGTCTAAGAGAATAAGGGTGTGAAGACCTATTTTCTTGTTTTCCAGTAAGTGCTCATAAGGGCTCGAAGGGTGGTAATTCTTCTCTTGAAAAGGAAGTGTGACGGTTCTGCCGAACTTGTAGTGTTGCAATCCAAAGGCAGATGCGCATGCTGTGTAAATCGAAACGCCGTGAATCAATCGCGTATTAATTCCAGCGTCAGAAGCTCTCAGTCTCAGGTCAAGATGGGTTGTTGCTGTCATTGGATCTCCTGCTGTGAGAAACGAAACGCAGTGCTGTCTCGCAGCATCAATAACCCCTTTTCCAGATTCAACTTCCTCTCTCGTCAGAATTATGATTTTTTTTCCTATTTTCTTTTCTAAATCCTCAACATCGAAATCGACGAGCTTTGATGTATAGAACTCAGCAAACACGATGTCGGACTTCTTGATCGCTTCAAGTGCCTCGATCGTCATATTGTCAGAGCCCGCTAATCCTAAACCAACAAATATCAATTCGCCCATTGAATCACCGTGCAGTCCTGGTGCGTTCGTATCGATGCTAGTAGAGCAGAATACGTTCGTAAAAAACTTTTACAAAAAGGATTGCTGGACAGGTCGCTTAGAGTTGCTAGGCTAGGAGGTGATGTTCTTTTTCCTATCCTTTTTGAGCGCTTGGCAGACCTGCCAGCTGATCTAAAAGAAAAGATCGAGATAGCAAATTTTGAAGAGAGAAAAGCGGTGGAGAGCGATTACAAACAGTATGTGAAAATCCCTCAATCTCTTGTTCCTCTGCTCCCGAGTTCATTCGATATCGTAGGGGATATAGCTGTCATTAAACTTCCAGATGCACTCTTGCCATATAAATCAGAAATTGGCGACGCTCTCATAAGGGCATTTCCGCACATCAAGACAGTTGCACTTGATAAAGGTATCAAAGGTGAAATGAGGATCATGGGATTGGAGATCATCGCTGGTGAAAATCGAACGGAAACAGTTCACACGGAGTACGGTCTTAAGTTCAAAGTGGACATGAAAAAGATGTATTTCAACCCAAGACTCGCTTCTGAACGAAGAAGAATCGCATCCCTTGTGGGAAATGAGGAAATCGTCATTGATATGTTCGCTGGCGTCGGTCCCTTCTCAATCATGATTCGGAAGTACGGAATGCCAAGAATCGTCTACGCGATTGATTTTAACGTCAACGCGATTGATTATCTCAGAAAGAATATCGTCCTAAATCATTTGAATCGGATTGTCCCGATATGTGCAGATGCGAAGACGGCGATTGAAGACTTGCCACCAGCAAACCGGATTGTGATGAATCTTCCGCATTCCGCGGGCGAATTCATTATGACCGCGTTGAGCAAACTCGAAGAAAATGGCATTCTGCATACATATTTTATTTCGGACAAAACAAAGGAGCATGATTTTGTGAAATCGGTGAGAACCGAATGTACGATGGCGGGTTATTTGATTGAAGTTTTAAGGTGTGAGGAGTTGAAGAGCTATTCTCCTGTGGCGAGCGTTTATTCACTCGATCTTCTTCTTATCAAGCGGGGTTAGCGTGATACCTTTCTGTCCCTGATAATGACCGCTTCTCTCCTCGTAATTCATTTTAGCCCGCATGCTCATCTTTTCAAAAACAATCTGGACGAATTTCGATCCGATCGGAATTTCAATTGAGGATGATGAAACGTTGAATCCTGTGAAGGTGAGGGATCCATGAAATCCTGCGTCAACCTTTCCGAAACTCGCCATAATTCCTTTCCTAATCCATGATGTCCGAAGCCAAAGTTGTGCAGAGATGTCGTTGGGAAGTTTTATCACCTCGATCGTTGAGGCATAGAACATCGTGTCTGGAGGAATGATCGCAACGTTCTGCCGACAAACCTGTCCCGAAGAAGGTAAAAGGATCTCCGAAACTCTTAGATCGTATCCGTTAGGTGTTAAAGAACTATCAGAAAATCCCTCGATGATGATCTTTCCAGACTTCAAAAAATCAAGTATTTCCCCGTCCGATAATATGCACATAGAAAGTTCATCACATCCTCCCATAAAAACCTGTTCTTCGCGTAATAAGTGGGTGCTATCTAATGCAAAATCCAGCTCTCCAATTCAATCGTTTTCAGGGTTGATCCTCTTCATAAATATGATATCTCAATTTTCTGGAGAAGATAGAACCAACCCAGCTACTGGTAGTTGATCCTCTTCATAAATATGATATCTCAATTGGTGCGAGATTGTTATTATATGATCAAGAAGATCCTAATGATTCGCAATGAATCAACGTCTCGATGGGAAAAATGATTCCATGCCATATTGAAAGAGCCTGAATTTTATTAGATAGAAAGCCTTGAAAAATAGGCTCAGATTGCATGCAAGTCATTCGATTGGATTTTAAATGACTTTCCTGAGACTTTTTGTCGGTCTCAAACGACCGCCTTTCTTGCAGCCACAACGCACTGTCCTGTCGAGATACCTCCATCTCCATTTGGGACTGCGTTGTGACAAACGAATTTCAATCCTTTTTCGTCAACGAGTCTTTTTGTAATCATCGAGATTGTATAGTTGTAAGAAACCCCGCCAGTTATACCGATCGCCGTGACCCCCCGCGCATGTGCTTCCTCAGCGGCGATCTCGACAAGCCCCTCGAGTAGCGCGTAAACGAAGCTGTGAATCTTGTCTTCTCTCCTGCCCGATGAATGAACGAGTTGCTTAAAAAGTGAAACCGTATTGATTACGTTTCCTTCCCGTTCAAGTTTGAATTTAATTTCTCTCTTTCCAGCCTCAAGATGTCGTTCAAGTTTCATTGCGGGCTCACCTTCATATGTTCTAGAACAGCAAATACCAAAATAACAGGAGAGTGCGTCGAGTATTCTTCCGAAGCTCGTCGTCAGCGGACTGGTACGCATCATCTTTTTGAAAATCGTGGCTTTTTCATCATCAAAAAGTTCTGTATCAATGCCTGACAATTCGCACAGAGCAAAGACCAATCTGCGCGGATCTCTGACCGCTTTCTCCCCTCCTAACAATGGGATTTCCTGGAGGTGTCCTACCCGTTCGTATCCTTCTGTATTCGCGTAAAGAACTTCGCCGCCCCACGATTTTCCATCAGCACCGTAACCAGTTCCGTCGAGTGTCAGTGCAATGATTTCATCGAGACCTCTATCAACAAGAAGCGAAACAGCATGAGCGTGGTGATGTTGCACCTCAACAAGCTGAGCACCCCAAGTTTCCGAAAGTTCCCTGCCGAGTTTCCTCGTTGTGTATCCTGGGTGCAGATCAATTCCGATTGCATTGATCTTTTCGATACCAAGGAGTTTTTTCTGGAATTTGATTGCTGAATCAAGGAACTCAATTACACCAAGTGAGCTCCCGTCTCCGATATACTGTGTTGGATAAATTTTTCCATCAAATGCAATCGCTCCTGTGATGTTCTCCTGAGCTCCGAGACCAACAGATGTGCCATGGATATCGACATCAATGTTCGATGGGATATGGCCTCTGGACTTCCTCAGGAAATAAATGTTAGTGTTGAACGTCCTTAGAACTGAATCATCGCATCGATTAATGATTTTCCGATTGTGAAGCAGATAGCAATCCGCATTCATTGAAAAGACATCGCTGTCCTGAAGAATCATCGGCTCGCCAGGCACATTGGCTGAGGTCATCACGAGCGCGTTTTCATTGAGATGATGAAATAGTATATAATGCATTCCGCTGTATGGCAAAAAAGCACCGATATTCCCAAGACCAGGTGCGATCACTTCATTGATTTCTTCTTCCTTTTTCTTGACGAGAACGATTGGTCTGTTTTGTGACGTCAATAGTCTTTCCTCGAAAGGTGTTGGTTCTGCTAATTCTCTGACTGCATCGAGATCTCTGAACATAACAGCAAAAGGTTTTTCTCTTCTCTTATACCACTCGCGCAATCTCGGAAGGGTCTCAAGGGTGCAGCAGATATGCATACCGCCCCAGCTTTTCGCGATGCCGATGGCCCCATGATGCAGCATCTCCGCGAATTTTCTAATTGGGTCCTCATCTGTCCTATGACCGCGCGAATCGACAAGATAATATCGTGGCCCACATCTTGGACAGCTGATTGTCTGGTGGTGGAATCTCCTATCTATTGGATTCTCGTATTCTTTTCTACACTCCTCGCACATTGGGAATTCATCCATTGAGGTATGAATCCGGTCATAGGGCACGTTATTGATTAAACTGAATCGAGCACCACAAACCGTACAATTGGTAAATGGATAGAGGTATCGCCTGTTTCCCTCGTCGAAAATTTCGGCTCTACAATCTTCACATATTGCTGTGTCTGTTGGTATAGAAACGCCGCGCTCCCCCTCACTACTTGATACAATCTTAAAACCTGAGAATGTGTAACCCACTTTGGCATCATCGTTGATGATTTCGATTGAATCTATACGAGCGATTGGTGGAAGGTGTTTCTTTAATTCCCCCAGGAGAATTTCTCCATCTCTGTCAACTTCAATTATTACATTGGAACCGTTGTTCTGGACAAACCCATTGAGTCCCAATGCATTGGCTATTCGATATACAGTAGGTCTAAATCCAACACCTTGGACGATTCCTCGTATAATAATGCGCATTCAACTCAGAATAACGGGCAGGAACCAAATATTATATGCAATTATCGTCACAATTTTTCATATCTTATTGCAACTTCCGTTTTTATAGAAAATTGAAGAAGTATTTGGCACTAAAAAAGCGACGGAGCAATATCTTGTTGAAATCAAATGGTAATTATTAAGATTGTGAAATATTTATTGGATCGACAAATCTTAACGACTAGAAAAAAATTGATTCGACAAATCAGAGTAACCAAGTGTTTGATCTAGCCGAAGATTTTGATTCAAGATTCTTACCAATTTGTCTTTGTCTTCAAAATCAATTCTTCATCGAATAAAAACAAATTTTGCATATGTAATCTTCCGGAAAATTTTACAAAATATATAAAGAAAGGATTTCGATATCGTCAGCTGGTCGAGAATATGAGTTGTGTACCCGAGGATCTGAAATACACGAAAGAGCACCAGTGGGTAAAAGTTGATGGCGATTTAGCTACAATAGGTATCACTGATCATGCACAGAGCCAACTAGGAGATGTTGTTTACGTGGAACTACCAAAAGTAGGTCTCGTGATTCGCAAGGGCGATGTAATTGCAACAATTGAGAGTATCAAAGCTATAACCGAAGTTTACAGTCCCCTCACAGGAGAAGTAGTTAGTTCTAACAAGGATCTTGAGGAATTTCCAAAGCCGATCAATGATTCACCGTATCAGGGAGGATGGATAGCGGTGATTAGGATAGACAACCCTACAGAGTTGTCCGATCTTCTTGACGCAGATGAATATTGCAGACTAATTGGCGATTAGTTTTGCGGCTCAAATCATGTTCAATTAACATCTCCTGCAGCAGTGTGGGTAGCAAGCTAATTTGGTGATCACCTCTTCTTTTGCATTCTTACCAGTTAATCGGCTTTTGCCAAAAGATTGAAAGAGCGGGAAGCAGAAATCTATAAATTCCGGCTGGTAGACTCTTATCATTGGATAATATGAATTTGGATGAAGACAAGATAAGTAGAGGTGCTCTCGAAACGATGAGCATGCTTCCCCCATCGCCTATCGCCTTAGTTGTCGTTGGCGAAACGGTTCCAGATATCATAACGGTCGGCATGGTAAATTTGTTCTCCCAGAGACCACCCATCATTGGAATTGGAGTTACGACAGCGCGATACAGCTATAAGCTTCTTGAAGAGAACGACGACTTTTCCGTCAATTTTCCGACGCCAGAGATCCTTAGCAAAGTCATCTGTTGCGGCTCAGTTTCAGGAAGCAGAGTAAACAAATTCGAGAAATGCGGTCTAACAAAAGTACCAAGCTCAAGAATCAAGTCACCAAAGATCAAAGAATGCATACTCAACGTGGAATGCAAGAAAATCGATTCGCTGGAAAAAGGCGATCACGTTTGGTTCTTCGGAGAAATAGTACATGGCGATGCACCAGCTTCATATGATCAGAAACTCGCATTGCTTCACAGGGATGGTTTATTCTGGACCATTGGCCAGAAACTTGAGAATCCCTAATCGGTGGAAAGCTTCCCTGATCTAGTGATCACCGGAATTCAATGAACCCACTCCTTATCGAATTACCATCAGGCACCCGCTTGCTCTAAAACACGTGCGCAGTCACATTTCTCCCTCTTCTCGGGAATTCTAGGAAGCACTCCATTGATGAGATTCCGAACCTTATCGATATTCTCTTTCATAGTTTTCAGGACGGTATTCGTATCGACAGGTCTATCGGCCCACACGTCGTAATCTGTAATCATTGCCAGACTGACATAACACATCTCCATCTCTCTAGCAAGCTGGCACTCCGGAACTAAGGTCATCCCAATTACATCAGCAAAATTGCGAAACATCCTGCTCTCAGCGCGCGTGGAAAAGCGAGGCCCTTCTATACAGATGTAAGTGCCCGCAGGTTTGAACGGAATCTTCAGCTCTTGTGCCACATTTGAACATAGGTGCCTTAATTCTGGGCAAAATGGATCGGCGCAACTTATATGAATTGTCTTTGCGCCATCATAAAATGTGTAATCCCTCTTTTTTGTAAAATCGATGAACTGGTCGACGATCACGATCTCTCCTGGTTTGTAATCTTCTCTGAGCGAGCCGACTGCGCACGGTGATATGATCCTTTCGACGCCAAGTTGCCTCAGAGCCCAGATGTTCGCTCGGTAATTAACTTTATGAGGGGGGTAAACGTGGCTCTTTCCATGTCTTGAAATGAAAGCAACTTTCACCCCTGATAAGTTACCGATTTGGATTTCATCTGATGGGGGGCCGTATGGGGTGCTAATCTTCAGACTCTTAATCATTTCAAAAAGACCTTCTTCATAAACGCCAGTTCCTCCTATGATCGCAATTTTTACCTTGTCCATGAAGATCACCGATGATGATTAATGGCATGAGATTCTACCTGATTAAGATTATTATTATTCATCGCAAAAATTCTATTGATTTTCTATTTTCAAACAAACCAGAAATTTCAAAAAGCAAAAAATGCGGATTAAAATCTTGAGAATACATGTGTTGCTAGATTTTGAAAAAAATTATCTGTCGATTTTAGATCGGCTTTCGCAATATTTAGGCTAAATTTTAATTATTTTTTTTAAAATTTTGTCTATATTAAGAAAGCTTATTTTAGGCGGAAGGACAATCTTTTTTCTGGAGGTACCTAAATGAAGGAGAAAATTGAGCTCAACGCTGCTGATGCAATTAAGGCATTTCCAGCATTTCCTGTTGCCCTTGTGGCAGTTGGAGATGGGGAGCGGAATATAATTACCGTTGGGATCGTGCACGCGATGTCCCTTAAGCCCCCTATAGTAGGAATAGGCGTCGTCCCAAGCAGATACAGTCACAAGCTGCTGCAGAAATACGAAGATTTCTCTGTCAATATCCCCGGTAAAGACCTCGTCAAAGAAGTGATGTACTGTGGCACGAAGTCAGGGAAGGACGTTGACAAATTCAAGGAAACAGGACTCACCCCAATTAAAGGTAAGAAAATATCATCACCGTGCATTGGTGAATGTCTGGTCGTCATGGAGTGCAAGAAATCGGGATCCTTCGACATCGGAGATAGGACTTGGTTCTTCGGTGAGATTGTACACGCTGAAGCCTCGAAAGATTACACCCGTGAGAAAGGACTCCTATACTGGGGCGGGGAGTTCAGGTTGCCAGGTGATGTCGTCTGGAGGAGGTAGTCTGAATCTTCCTCCTTTTGACCTGGAGAACTGGTTGATCAGATGCAAGAGCGCAAGGATTAATCTTGACCATAGCGGCGCCCCGTCTCCTTATGCTGACGGTTTCAACCCAAACGTTGATCAGTACGATACTGATGATTATGAACTTGAAGAAAGGTTGATCGAACTCATCGCCTCGACCTATCGCATTGAGAAAGAAAATGTCGCACTATGCTTCGGCGCACAGAATGCCAATTACATTGCATTCCGGGCAACTTTAAAATCGAGGGATCTTGTTGCAATTGAATCTCCCACGTACATGCCGATTAAGGTACTTGCCACTTCCATTTGCAAGGTTTTCGATCTAGATAGAGATCCTTCTCATGATTTTCATTTTTCCGAGAAAGGAATTGAAGAATGTATAAGAAGAGGGGCGAAAGCTGTCGTTCTTACAAATCTCCATAACCCAAGCGCCTCCTCGCTTTCAAATGAAACCCTTATGAACATTCTTGAGATCACTTCGAGAAAGAAAATCGTTGTCATTTGCGATGAGATATACCGAGAGATGCACTATGGCAACCCGCCAGATCCTGTCGCAACTCTTAGCAATAACGCAATTTCTGTTTCTGGTCTCACAAAACTTTACGGACTCGGTGATTTGAGGGTTGGATGGGCGATCGCACCTCCTGAGATCGCGTCACGAATCAATCTTCTGAGGTTATACATCGCCTATCGTCTTCCCGCGCGATCTGTCGCAGTCGCCATCGAAGCGATCAAGCGCAGAAATTGGTTTAGAGAAAGGATGTTACACATCGCAATGAGGAATCTTGTGGTCTTAAAAGAATGGCTTGAAAAGGAAAGCAGAGTTTCATGTAAGCTTCCTCAGGGAGGACTGATGACTCTCTTGAAATTACCAGCAGAGGTCGATGACATGAAGTTTAGCGAATATCTCCTCGATCGGTTCTCTACGGCGGTGTGTCCTGGTCGTTACTTCGGCATAAAGAATCACATCAGGGTAACCTTCAGCTGTACAACCGCGGACTTCAAATCTGGACTTGAAAATATATCGATGGCGCTTGACAATTTTTGCGTTTGATTACTCTGTTGGTACTTCCGCCCTCTTATATGAGCCAAGTACTTTGAGGAACGAAGCTCGTCTCATCAACTCAGTGAGAGCAGACTTGACGTTTGGATCGTCGAAATGACCCTCGATGTCTGCATAGAAAACATATTCCCACGGTTTGTCTCGCCGAGGCCTCGATTCCAGCTTGAGCATATTCACATTCCTGTCGGCGAATGCACCAAGGCAGTAATGGAGAGCACCAGGCACATTCTTAGTCGCAAAGACGAGCGAGGTCTTGTCACCAGAGGGATTCAGCATCGCAGTCTTCTCGATGACAAAGAACCGCGTGTAATTGTTGTGGCTATTCTGAATTCCCTCCTTGAGAATTTTCATATCGTATTCTTTGGCCGCCCTCGCGCTTGCGATTGCTGCCTCCTCTTTCATCCCCCGTTTTTTTATCAGTTCCACACTCCCAGCCGTGTCGTAGGCTGGAATCTTTTCCCAGTGAGGATACCTTGAAAGAAAACTCCTGCACTGTCCGAGTGCCTGAGGATGACTATAGACTCTTCTCACATCCTCAATTTCCGCGTCAGGATGCCCGATGAGACAGTGGCGGATGAGTAAAATGATCTCACCGACAACAGTCAAATCGTTCTCGAGGAGGAGATCGTTGACCTTCGTAACGCTCCCCTCGATCGAGTTTTCAACTGGAACGACACCATGACTGGCTTCCCCGCGGTTAATCGCATCGAAAACGTCCTCGAACTCGGGACAGGGCAGCGTCTTTGTCCCCTCGCCAAAGAACTTATACACAGCATCTTCACTATAAGCGCCCCGAATTCCCTGGAATGCCACTTTTCGTCTCAATTCCTTGCTATTCATGTTTGCCTCCGAAGAACTCATCGTGAACAGCTCTTATTGTTTTTTGAAGATCCTTTGCATCAACCGTGAAGTGATATGCAACCATTGATGCTCCAGCTGAAATCATTCCAACGCTGACCCCCTCTTTTGACACGGCGGTGAAGACCCTAGCTGCGATCCCCTTTCTGTAGCCAAGTCCCTCACCGACGACACAAAGGAGGGCGATATCGTCGATCGACTCGATTCTATCGACAATTCCCGTTTCAAGTTCCTCAAGCGCTTTTTCGGCACGCTCAAGCGATTTTTTGTCGACAAGCATCGCGATGCATGTCTGCGAGGTTGCGATTGAATAGATGTTAATACCAGCATCACTCAATTTCTGCGAAATACTTGAAAGGATTCCAAACTTATGCGCAGCGCCAGCGCCATACACCTTGATGACTGCCATATCTTTCATGTATGAAATGCTCTTGATAGTACCTGCTCTCTCAACACCACTCGGCCTAATAGTTGTTCCTTCCTTTTCTGGCTTGAAGACGTTCTTGACCTTAATGGTGATGTTTTTTTCTCGCGCTGGCTCGACAGTTCTCGGGTGTAATACTTTCGCGCCAAAATACGATAATTCGGCAGCCTCATCGTATGAAAGATTTTCGATGGTCACCGCCTCAGGGACGAATTTTGGATCAACGCTCATAAATCCATCAACATCCTTCCAGATTTCAAGTACCTGCGCACCAATTGCATTCGCAATGACACTGGCACTGTAATCACTACCATTTCTTCCAAAAACTGCGACGTGGCCTTCCTTCGTCCTTCCAAAGAAGCCTGTAATCACAGGTACCTCTTGCCTGCTTAGCATTGCGATGAGTTTTGGTGCGATATTCCGTCTTGTCTCTTGGAGATCAGCGACTGCATTGCCATATGGACCAACGGCAACGATGCCGAGATCATCAGCATCAATCGGAGTTGCGTTCAATCCCATATCCTGCAACATCGCAGCGACAAGAATGACTGAAAGTCTCTCACCGAAGCTTTGCACAAGATCTAATGATCGAGGTGTTAACTCTTCGAGGTATGAGATACCATAGAGAACTTTTTCGAGTTTTGCAAGTCTCTCAAGTAGAAGATCGATCGCACGCTGCTTTACATCAAGTGCGTTAACAACACCGCCAAGGATCGCCATGTGTCTTTCTTTCAATTGACTGACAAAAGTCTCCACCTCTTCGTCCTTTCTCGTTTTAGAAACGAAGGAGACAATTGAATCGGTCACACCCTGAACAGCACTGACAACGATGACCTTTGGCTCTTGATCTGAGGCGATGATTTCCCCGACTCCAAGCATCGAATTGGCATCTGTCAACGAGCTACCGCCAAATTTCATGACTTTCATCGTCCCCTCACCCTCCTGATAATTTCCATCGGATTATCTCTCACCGCTCTTTCCGCTTCTGTTTTCGTCAGGCCTGCACCCATCGCAATCACGATTGCCTCTTCTTCGCTGAGCAAGTCTTTTGCGTAATGTGCATCTGTATTGACGACCATCTTTGTACCAATTTCGCTAGCAATTTTTGCAACATGGCCGTTTGTCGCTGAATGTGCACTTCTCGAAGTGATCTCAAGTGCGACCCCGTTGTCTTTTGCGACCTGTGCTTCTTCAAGTGTGATAAAACCAGGGTGAGCAAGCACATCGACCTCAGGATTGCTCACGGCAACTCTGTTTGTTCCTGGCTCAACAGGTTCACTGATTGTTTCGCCATGAACGACAATTAATTGTGCACCAAGTCTTCTCGCTTCTGTAATTGCAACATCGATTTTTGAAGCCGGTACATGCGTTAGTTCGACGCCGAGTATGACTTCAATATCCCATTCCGAAGCGAGATGACAGTCTCTTCGTGTCTCGTTAATCACTCTCTCCATCGTTGAAAGTGAAACATGATCGGTCAGAGCGATCGCTCGATGTCCCTTTGCAACTGCTCGTCTTGCGAGTTCAATTGGAAGAAGTTCACCATCGCTCAGCAGCGTATGCGTATGAAGATCGATCCTCATTTTCTTCGCTCCGAAAGAACTCTATAAACTTCTGTGATCGGAAGGTTCATTTTCTCAAGTAAAACCATGAAATGGTAAATGAGATCTGCGGTCTCCCACGCTTCTTGTTTGGGGTCTCCACTTTTTGCAGCAAGAATCAGTTCTGTTGCTTCTTCAACGATTTTCTTCAGCAACTTATCCTCATCCTTGAGTAATTTGGATGTATAACTCTCTTCTTTTGGGTTTATCTTCCTATCTCGAATCACCCTGCGGAGTTCTGGTATAATTGCAGCGGTACTCCTCGTATCGCCATAAATGACCTCTTTAAAGCATGAAGGTCTGTTAAGATGACACGCATTGCCCGTCTGGTGAACCCTTACGAGGAGAGTGTCCAGATCACAATCAGTCTGTATCGAAACGATATCCTGCACGTTGCCCGAAGTCTCACCTTTCATCCAGAGTTTTTTCCTCGACCTGCTGTAAAAGTGTGTTCTTCCCGTCTCAATCATCTTTTGGCAAGCTTCCTCGTTTGCATAGGCCATCATTAAGACTTCGTTAGTCTCCGCATCTTGAACGATAACGGGAATGAGACCATTTTCATCGAATTTGAGTTTCGAAATCATCTAACGAGGATCCCCCTTTCTCGCAAATACTCTTTGACATCCTGAACTGTGTAGATGCCGTAGTGGAAGATCGAGGCTGCAAGTGCTGCATCTGCATCGGTTTGAGAAAAGACTTCATAGATGTGATCAAGCGTACCGCATCCTCCCGAAGCGATTACTGGGATACTAACCGCTTTACTTACAGCTGCCGTTAATTCGATATCATAACCATTCTGTGTACCATCTGCATCCATACTCGTCAACAAAATCTCGCCTGCTCCGAGCTCTTCCGCCTTAATCGCCCAGTCAATTGCATCCAGAGATGTCCGACGTCTTCCTCCGTGCGTATAGACGAGCCATGAATCTTTTTCCCTTTTTGCGTCGATCGCGACAACAACGCACTGTCTTCCGAAATCTTCCGCGCATAATGTAATCGTTTCAGGGTTTTCTACGGCAACAGTATTGATCGAGACTTTGTCTGCGCCCGCAAGCAACGCATCCCGCATGTCATCACGGCTTCGGATTCCACCGCCGACCATTAAGGGAACGAAAACTTTTTCCGCCGTCTTTCTGACAACATCGAGAAGCGTTTTTCTTCCTTTCACGCTTGCGGAAATATCGAGGAAGACGATTTCGTCTGCTCCCTGCCTCTCGTACTCTGCGGCCATATCAGGCGGATACCCAACGCCCCGGAGATTCTGAAATTTGACACCCTTGACAACACCCTCTTCGGTCACATCAAGGCATGGAATAATTCTCTTCGCTAGCAGACTCACTCCCTCCTGATTCGAGGCGTCTCCTTCGTGCTCAGTACGTCTTTTCTCTGTAATGCCGCATTCTTGAGCGCCAACCCAAGCGCTTTGAATGTCGCCTCGATGATGTGGTGTTCATCAAATCCTCTCTGAACGATCACATGAAGTGTAATCCCTGATGCCATTGCAAAACTTCTTAAGAAGTGGCGGTAAAGATCATTGGGGCATTCAATATCTGCGTACGGACGATCGATTAGATCGACTGCGACGGTGACCAATGCGTCGTCCATCGGGACAGTTGCACTCGAAATTCTCTCAATGGGAGCGTCATGAATCGCTTGTCGGAGAGCCATGCCTAGAACGATCGCCGTGTCCTCAATGAGATGATGTTCGTTGTCTCCTACAATTTTCATCGCGAGATCGAACGACGCGTATTTCCCGAGGGTCTCAAGCATGTGGCGGAGGAATTGATCTTTACATTCAATCTGACAAGTGCCACTACCGTTAAGCACTATCGAGATCTCGATATCAGTCTCTTTCGTCTTCCTACTGAGGTTTGCCATTCTTTTTTTCATCATCTCCGCCTCCAAACATCACCCGGAGCGATTCCACCGGTATACATAGCCATTCCCACGACCGCGGCATACGCGCCGAGTTTCTCAAGTAAATTGATGTCTTCTCTATTCTTTATTCCGCCGGCGACGAAAACATTGTGAGGGCATTGATCGATGAATTTCTTTGTTTTAATTGCATCGATTCCAGCGTTCTTGCCCTCGACATCGACGTCCGTATAGAGAACACCGGCAAGAGGGAGCGTTGCGATATTTCGTAAGATCTCGTCCAGAGCGATCATAGTCGGCTCCTGCCAACCCTTAATGAGGACTTTACCCTCCCTCACATCGATTGCGAGCATCAGTTTACCTGGCCATTTCTCCACCACATATTTAAGCCAGGAAGGGTCAAGGATCCCCCTCGTCCCTGTGATGACCCTTGAAGCACCTAATGATACTAAATCAGCGATCATCGATTCCGATCGAACTCCCCCTCCGACCTGAACAGGGATTTCTATTTCTTCCAGGATTTTCCTGATGATTGAAAGGTTGCTTCCTTTGCCCATTGCTGCATCAAGATCGATAACATGGAGGCCAGGCGCGCCTTTATCTTCCCAGTCGTGAGCCACCGCCACTGGATCAGGGAGTACGATTCGTTCTGTGCCGGGAATGCCACCAACGAGTTGCACGACTTTTCCGTTCATGATGTCAATCGCTGGTAGGACGATCAAAGGCAATCCTCCGCGAAGTCAACGAAATTCGATAAGAATTTGAGACCATCTATGCTGCTCTTTTCAGGATGAAACTGCGTTCCGTAGGTATTTTTCTTTCTGACTATTGAGGGAAACTCCTCTTCATAGTGCGTCCTTCCGACGATGATGTTTTCTAGAGGATCGCCGCGATAAGAGTGAGCAAAGTAGAAGAATTTCGAGTTAAGACCGTGGAGAATTGAATCTTCGCCAGAGATTGTGTTCCACCCCATGTGCGGAATTTTTTTTGCTTTCAGCTTGATAACACGTCCTTTCATGAAACCCAGGCCTGGTTTTGAACCCTCCTCGCTACCTTCGAATAGAATCTGCATCCCGATGCAAATTCCCAGGCAAGGTGTCCCTTCGTTCAATCGTCTTACGATCTCATCTTTGATTGAAAGAAGTCTTTCCATAGCTCTGCTGAAGGCACCAACACCGGGCAAAACAATGCATTCCGCATCAAGAAGTAACTTCAAATCGTTGGCAATTGAAACTTCAGCTCCGCAATTTTCGAGAGCCTTTCTAATGCTGTGTAAATTACCGACACCATAATCCGCAATCGCAATCCTTACTGGCACTCCTCGAGCACCTCCTTCATCAGCTGGAGAAGGCGTTCATTCATTTCCCTCGTCCCAACGGTAACTCTCACACAGTTTTCTAGCTTCCTGACTTTTCCAAAATCCCTGATGAGTATGCCCTTTTGCGCAAGTCTTGAAACAAGAGTTTCCGAACTTATTGGTGATTTTGCCAATACAAAATTTGTGTCTGAAGGAAAGACCTTGAATCCGATCGCCATCAGGCCTTTAGACACAAATTCTCTCTCCCTTTTGACTGCCTCCACGGTCTTCATCACAAAGTCCTGTCGGTTGAGTGCGGCAATCGCCATCTTTTCGCTGATGATGTTGAGGCTCAATGGCGTCTTTGCCCTCAGAAGGATATTCGCAAGATAAGGATTCGCGATCGCGTATCCAATTCTCAGACCAGCAAGTCCATACGCCTTTGAAAATGTTCTCGTAACGATGAGATTATCATATTCGTTGACGAGTGGAACGAAGGACTGATTCGAGAATTCAGCATAAGCTTCGTCGACAATGACAGGCCGATCCACACCTTCGATAATCTTTCTCACATCCTTCATTTTGAAGCTATTTCCCGTTGGGTTATTCGGTGTGCTGAGAAGAACGATTTTCCCTTCTGTTGCATTGATCGCCTCAGGGTCTAATTGGAACTGCTCGTCGAGATCCACGCTGACCACAGTCCCACCATTGACTTTAACAAAAAACGGGTGTAATGCGTAGGTCGGATGAGGCATAACAACTTTCTCTCCAGATTCGATGAACGCCTTGATACATACATCGAGGATCTCGTCAGATCCATTGCCAGCAACAAAATTGTTCATTTCGAGTCCATAAAATCTAGCAAGCGCTCTTCTTAAATCATCAGAATATGTCGTTGGGTAATTGTTGAGATCAGTGTTGGTCAGTTCTTGCAAAACCTCCTTTACGACTGGGTTGGGTCCAAAAAGGTTCGCGTTATTGTCCATCCTGAACGCTCTCACAGTTGGACTGTAATACAGAGAAACATCGCGCAATGTTGATTTAATCCATTTTTCCATCATCATATGTCACCTATGGCACCATTCTGTCGATCGGTACGATGAGGATTCCAGTTGCTCCGAGCGATTTGAGTCGAATGACAGCATCGTACACTTTATCTTTATCAACTACGACATGAATCGCAACGACATCGTCTCGTCCCATAATGTTCATAATCGTTGGACCCGCAATACCAGGAAGGAATTTTTTAATCTCGTCAAGGGCTTTGACCGGCACATCCGCCATTAAATACTTCTTGTTCTCGGCATCTGATACACTCTTGATCGCAGCTGACAACTCATCAATCTGTTTTCTTTTGTTCTTCACACTTTCCTTGTTGCCTATGAGAACAGCATTCGACTCAACAATCGTGGCAATTTCTTTCAATCTATGCGTTCTGAGCGTGGAGCCTGTTGAAACGAGATCGACGATGAGGTCAGCCACACCGATGTGCGGCGTCACCTCCGTTGCACCAGAAACGATTGAAATCTTAACTTTCTTCCCTATTCTTGAAAAGAAACGCTGGGTTAGATTAGGAAACGAGGTCGCAACCGTTGAGTTGTCTTTGATCTCTTCAACCGAATTGATATTGGTGTTTTCGGGTACAGCGACCACCAGTCTACAATATCCGTAATTAAGCTCAACGAGTGTAACAACATCGAGATCGGCTTCGAGAACAAGATCTTTTCCTGTGATACCAGCATCAACAACTCCCTGATGCACAAATCGTACAATATCTTGAGCCCTCAGGAACATGATTTCAAGATCCCTCTCTTTCACTGACGCGAACAGCTTTCGTTCCGAACCGTCCTCGATCTCAATACCTGCCTGTCTCATAATCTGGACAGATCGCTCGCTTAACCGTCCTTTATTCGGTAACGCGACCCGCAATGCCATATGTTCACCTGTAGCAATCCTCCCTCAATGTGGAATCACTATTTTAACAATATTATTTGATCGATCTTTATTTGATCTAACAAAAAACGATCAAGAAAATCATAGCCGAAAGAAATTTTATTTTAACTGGAAATGTTTTTCGCTATTCGTTGATCACATTGGTCAATTTATTATCGAATTTCCAGTTTTCAATCTCACCTGGTGATATGCATTTCTTGAACCTCTAGCATTTTTTCAAAATCCTGATGATTCTCAGATATTGAGATAAGCTCCAGAATTTCCTCGATTCCTCTCAGCGCTGCAATCCCTTTTGGAGTGATGAAATAAACATGTGTTTTTCTGTTTATGTCGATATATCCAACATTTCTCAGAAGCTTCATATGGAACTGCAAGTGTCCAGTTCTCAGTCCGAGTTGACGGCTCAATTCAGAAAATGTCCTTTCACTGGTCGAAAGAAGTTCCAGAATCCTGATTCGCCACGCATTTGAAAGGGGGCTCAGGATCATTTCAACCCGCTCGGGCGAAAAGCCTGATGGAGCATGAATCGCCCTTTTCTCATTCCCATTTGCTTCAACGCCAACGCGTGTTTTAAAAGCATTGAATATCGCAATATAGCATTTGATTTGGCGCAGGAAATCGAGGGCAAACTTCGAACATTGTGGATCAAGGCAGGGCGAAGATGATCCTAAAATCTTTGTCTCTATCTCTTCAATTAATGCCAGCGCTGTATCGATTTTATCATTCTCGAAAAGTCCAATGGTTTCGTTAACGACCTTTTCGATCTTACTAATACATTCATTCTTCCTTGAACAATTTGATGAAATATCGAAGCGACACATTTCGGTCTTCAATAATTTTTGACTCTCATCACTGAAAATTTGTTGAATTTGCTGAATGAAAATATTTTTAAAATCATCGTATCGAATTTGAAGAAGCGTTTTACTGAGTGTTTCGATTTCATTTCTCAATGAATCCAATTCTCTTAAGATCTTTTGGCTTTCCATTGGTATAGAAATGTATTAATTGATAATACTTATATATTTCGAAAGACACTCTCTTTCTAGGTGGAAAAATGGTGAAAATTCCGGATGAAGTAATGAAGATTATCAACGATCCAGGTACAGTGAAAATCCTAGGGACAAAGGATCCGAAAGGATCAGTCCATGTAATCCATGTGGGAAGTCTTGTTGCACCAGCACCCGATACGCTCGCCGTCGGAGCGGTACTCATGCAGAGAACGAGCAACAATCTGCAAGCGATGAAAGAGAAGAATGAAACAGCTTCGATACTTCTCGTCAGCGGTATGAAGTCATATGAAATCAAAGCTAAGGTGAAAGATTTCCTTACGTCCGGACAGCTGGTTAATGCAATGAATGAGCGACTTGCAAAAATGAATCTCAAGGCAAGAGGCGTCTGGACCTTCGAGCCCCTCGAAGTTTGGAATCAAAGTGCTTCTCAAGAGGCTGGGAAGCGCATCGTCTGAGCGCTTCCCTCCGCTCCCCCTTTTTTGTTAATTCTTACACAAGAAGTTTCAAGAGCGGTGTTTTTTCTCTTTAGCCAGAATTGTCCATTAATACTATTTATCGATCAATCGTTTGATCGAACGCGAATTCGATTTTTGAGATTGCTTTTTCCGAGAAATCTGTCTTAATGAGCTGCGGGAGTCTGCCCTTGAGCGCCACCTTGCCTTCGACAATGACCATCGCCCCTTCAACTCCATCAATTGAGCAAACCCTGTCCAGTGCCAATTGCATAACTTCTTCATCATCTGACTTAATAAGATTCCCAAGAAGTGTTGCGCATGCATCTGCAAGGGCCACATCTTCCGCAATAACCACAGCGGCGTCAGAAATGCCAAATGAAATCGAATGCCCTATTTTTCCTGAGGATGTACAGATGCCAAAGATCCCCTCTCTCGGTTGGCATCTAAATCCAATCTTTTCTTTGTAATGTTCGCCCGCGTAGATTCCGATTTCCGCGGGTACTTTCAATTTCATTGCAATGTCGCCACCGTTGTCGACGATAGCGTGTTCTGCACCCTTAGCCACCATGGCTCTAACCGCTTCTTCTGCGATGACACCGGCAACCGCCGCCATAGGTCCTACACCAGCCTTTCTGGAAACTTCGCACATTCTCCTCACAATTGGAGGAGCAGAGGAAGGCGGATCGTATGGTTCGAGTGTCACGAGGAAAAAAGGGTCCGAGAAGGCGAAGCAGATGATTTCCTCCCTCGATTTAAAGATCGAGACTTCAGCCGCTGGAATGAAACGTTCTTCTGCGATGATGTTGACGGCAGTCTCTCCGATTTCAAAATGTTTCTTTGTTACCATATCCGCAATTTCATTGCTCTCGGTGGGCAGGTATCGATGCAAAGGCCACACGCGATGCATCGATCTCCTTTGAAAAGCACTTTCCATGTCTGCTTATCCATCTCAAATGCGTCTGCGGGACAAATCGAGAGGCAAGCGCCGCAATCAGTGCAACGATCTTCATCCCTACTCACGTATTCGTTCAGTTCTCTAACTTCAACACCTGCATTCTTCAAAAAGGAAATTCCTTTGTTCATCTGCGATGGTTTCCCTTCAACTTCAATCAGAAGCCTTCCGCCTCTTTCGCTGACTTCGGCACGTAAAATATTGACAAGGAGGTCGTATTCCTTGATCATCTTGTAGGTGAGCGGCTCGTTGACGATCGCGGGTGTGAAGCTCAAGAGATATTTTTTCTTCACCATGCTCAAACCTCCTCCTTTGATCTGATGTCTAGTGGTTTGAACGATCGCTCCTCCGGCAATGACTGAACTGGTCTAGAAATCAGGAATTCTCCTTCTTCGATCATCTTCTTGAGTTTCTCTGCGATAACCCTTGCTTTATAGTAGCTTGAAAGGGATGAGGTTTTCACTTTTTTTCCAAAGAGCTCAATCGACCCACTTCTCAATTCCGCATAACTGACCTCTTTCAATGGCTTTCTATTTCTTGATTGAAGTGAATAATCAAGCACAGGTGCAAAGAGATCCTTGTCGCTGAGAGAAGCAAATTTCATGACATCTTGATCCAAAACAGGAATCGGTACGCCGATGCCAACAGCAAGCGAGACGCCGTAACGGTGGAAATAAAGTGCCCTGATAAACTCTGTTGACATCTCTTTCATATCACCAACGACGGCAAGTGTCCTTCCAGGTCGCAACGGCACGCCATTTTTCATCGGAACAGTTGTGTTGTATTGTGTGCCCTCCCACGCAACGAATCCTTTCGCCCCGCCAATGAAGATCCTTGTACCTATGCCAATCGTTCTGCAGAGCGGATCTTTAAGCAATGGAGAGAGCTGTCCAGCGCTGCTAAATGTTGCATTGCCATAGTTCGGTAGGAGTTTCCCCATGTAAGTGAAAAGAGTAGTATCCGATGAATTCGTCGCGACTGCATAGTTCTGATACGCATTCCTCGGGTTATAGAGATACGCCTGGTTAATCGTTTTTAGGGAGATGTATGTCTCAATGCTACGCCTAGGATAGCAATCTGTTCCGTAAGCTGTTGCCCTAAGATGAATGGGTTTTCCCGCAATTAAATCCTCGATGACATGCGCACCGCCGTATTCTAAATCTCCGTTTTCTTTGAGTTCAGTTGCCCCAATATAAGCATCGACGGCGGCGAGTCCTGTGTAAGCGGGAACGCCGTTGAGCCACACTCTCTGCATTTTTATCGGAGGTTCCGCGTGACCGAAATTGAGAAATGCCCCTGATGAACACATGGCGCCGAAAGTGCCTGTTGTAACTACATCAATTTCCTTCGTCGCACTTTCTAGCCCCTGGCTTTCGACGACCTTAATGACCTCTTCTGCGGTCATTACCACGACGTCACCTTTCTTAATTTTTTCATTAATTTCCTCGTAAGTTCTTTTCATCAAATCACCGTCGCGTCGATGGAAATAAAATGATGATAACAATAGTTAAGATTTATACCTTTGGATTTGTTAGCAGAAAAGCATTTTCTTTGCGTACGCGAGCTCAGCATTTGAGACTGATCCGCCTGCACCACCCCTAATCGTATTATGTGAAAGGACGAACATCTTGTAATAATTATTCTTTTTTCGGATTCTTCCAACCGTTACAGCCATTCCTCTTGCTCTTTGAGGCTCTCCTGCATAAACGTCCATCAATGGCTGAGGTCTGTCCATTTCTGCTCTTACAATAATGGGAACTCTCGGAACCGTCGGAAGGTTAAGTCGTTGTGCTTCACTTGTAAACTTTTCGAGGGCATTCTTGAATTCTTCTAGTGTTGGATCAGTTTTCAATTTAAGCGTTACTGATTCAAGGTGACCATCGATAACCGGCACCCTCGCGCAATTCGCGAGAACCTCAAAATCAGCGAATTTTACGCCTCTGTCTGTCAGTTTACCGAGGAGTTTGAGGGTTTCGCTCTCCATTTTTTCTTCCTCATTCTTGATGAAGGGGATAATGTTCCCAAGAATGTCAAGAGAAGGAACTCCAGGATATCCAGCGCCGGAAACAGCCTGGTAGGTGGAGACTATAACAAGATCTATGCCAAATGCATCATCGATCGCTTTGAGCGGAAGGGCAAGGCCAGTCGTCGAACAATTCGGATTTGTTACGATGAAACCGCCATTCCTGTAAGTTTGCTGCTTTTCAATCAACGCAAGATGATCCGGGTTGACTTCTGGGATTAGAAGAGGTACATCATCCCTCATTCGATGAGAAGCGGCATTGGAGAAGACGGCGACGCCTCTCGAAGCGAGGGAAGCCTCGTACTCTTTTGCAATATCGCTCGGAAGCCCGCTGAATGCTAATCGTACGTCCTTTGCGATTTTGTCAACGTCGATCTGCTCGACAACCATCTCGAGGGTTTCTTTCTTGAAAGTAAAGTCTTTTAGTTTCAACATCTCAGCAAGTCTTTTACCCTCAGAGCGTTCCGATGCGTAGAGCCCTTTGATTTTGAAATATGGGTGGTCTTCCAAAAGCTGAACAAATCGCTGACCTATCATACCAGTCGCACCAAGCACGGCAACCTCAATTTTGTCCATTTACGCCCCTCCTAAATACTTGCGTCCTTTTTCCATAATGTTAAGGAATTCGCGTCGATCATCGTTCAATCCTGCTTTTTTAATTTCGTCGAGCGATTGGACGAGTTGATCAAGTGCCATAACATTATATGGGTTAAAGTGTTGAATTTCGAAATAGAGATGAGCATTCTCATTCGCGACGTCTCTACTCGTTGCCAATTGTTTGCTGAAAGTCGTTGATGCAACACTATTCAACGTTTCCATACTATATCCACTTCTTGTAAGCGTGTTGATGAATGCGATGTTAAGTGCATGACTCATGCCGAGCACATAGGCCATTAACCGATCATGCTCCTCGATCGGTATTTTGATAATTTTTGTAATTGACCTTCCAATTAGATCAATAGCCGCTTCAACCGCCTTTTGTGAACCACAATCGCAGACGATGATATTCTTATCCCAGATTGAATTCGTGTTCGGTCCAAACATCGGATGCACGCTGCAAATGGCGTATCCCCTCATGGCCGCGTCTTTGAGTGAATTGATGATCGGAGCTTTGATCGAGGAGATGTCAAAAATGACGCCCTTTGGTTTCATCGCGATAATTTCTCTCAAGCAATTCTTAATCGTTGAGATCGGCGTTGCGATGATAACGAAATCCATATCGTATATGACATCATCGATTCTCTCAACAGAGGGGAACAACTCACTCCTAATCCTATCGTGAATGATGACACGATGTCCCCTTGCAGCCAGATATCTGCAAAGCCAATTTCCCATTTTTCCCGCGCCACCAATTACGAGGACGTTCGAGGATTTCTCACTCTTGATCATTCTGTATTGTGCATCGATTGTTTCGTTGATGAGAATCGACGATAGATTTCGTGCTGAATTTTCGCTGATGCCAATCTTCGAAGCCCAGTTAATATATCGCGAAATGACCTTTTCTTCAATTTCTTTATTTCGTAAAGGCATCGCATTTTCGAGCTTAATGCGCCCAATTTCCCTCCCTATTTCGATTCTCTCGGCGATGAGTCTCATGATACCATTATCAATTTCCTCAATCCGCTGTCGAAGCTGTTCAAGTCGGTCAGTCAATGAAACCACCACGCATGCATAGATCCGCGAGGACAATTGCTGTCGCCGCTTCGACGACGACAACCGCTCTCGGCACAATGCAGGGGTCATGTCTCCCCTCGATCTTCAGAGTTGTTGCTTCAAGTGTTTCAATGTTGATGCTCCGTTGTTCTTTCTTAATCGAAGCGGTTGGCTTGAATGCCACTCTGAACACGAGCGGTGTTCCTATCGATAATCCTCCAAGAACACCACCGGCATTGTTCGATAGAGTCGAGATCCTGCCCTTTTCGATGACGTATGGGTCGTTATGTTCCGAACCTCTCATCGTTGCTGCTCTGAAGCCTGCTCCGAACTCGATGCCTTTGACGGCTGGGATTGCGAATATCATTTTCGCTAGTTCTCCTTCTAGAGTATCAAAGAACGGCTCGCCAACCCCGACCGGAAGACCAACGACAACGCACTTCACGATACCGCCTACGCTATCTCCATCCTTCTTTGCATTCAGAATTTCCTTTATCATCGAGTTGGCAAGGTCAGCATCAGCAGCTCTGACAGAATTTCTCAGCCGTTCGTTGAGTATATCGTCAAAAGAATGTTCTTCGTTATCAGTAACCTTTCCAATCGACTGCGTGTATGCCGCGATTCTCACATCGATCTGCCTGAGCAGTTCTTTTGCGACGGCGCCAGCGGCAACAATCGAAGCCGTCATCCGACCAGAGAACTGACCCCCTCCTCGAAGGTCATGAAATGTTCCATACTTCATCAAGGCGGGGTAATCAGCATGCCCTGGTCTTGGTACTTTCCTGAAAATTTCGTATTTCGAGCTGTCGACATCCTTATTGATTAGCGTCAGAGTGATGGGGGCTCCTGTTGTGATACCGTTGAAAACACCAGAAAGGATTTGGACACGATCCTCTTCCATCCTTGCAGTTCCCACCTCTACGTCAGGTTTTCGCAGATCAACCTCCTTCTGGATCATCTCTTCATCGATTTTCAAGCCTGGTGGACAACCATCGACCACGCATCCGATGCAAGATCCGTGACTTGTCCCAAAAAGGGTGAGTCTGAAGGCGGTGCCGATTGTGTTCATTCGATCAACTCCATTGAGGCGCCGAGGGCACGCATGTCGTTCAGAAACGATGGGTATGAGATCTCGTAACACTTTCCATCCGTAATGATCGTTTCACCTTCCGCAATGAGGCCCGCTACGGCCGCTGCCATGAGAATCCTGTGGTCGCCGTGAGAATCGACAATTGTACCCCGCAATTTGCTCGGCCCGCGAATCAAGCAGCCGTCTTTCTTCTCTTCGATATGGGCACCCATCGATTTAAGGAAACTTGCCGTCGTACTGATCCTATCGCTTTCCTTTAAACGGACGTGTTCTGCATTGTAAAGTTTTGTTTCTCCTTTTGCAACAGCCGCAAGCACAGAGACGATTGGGAATAGATCTGGCGAATTGGACATGTCGATCTCAGCTCCTTCAAGTTCGCCAGAGGAAACGGTGATCTTTGAAGGATACCTCTCCACATGCGCTCCAAATTGTTCAAGAATTTCGAGGATGAACTTATCTCCCTGGCGGTCCTCAAGATCAAGGCCCGTAATTGATACTTTGCCAGCTAAGGCTCCGGCAACGAATGGAAAAGCAGCGGAAGAATAATCGCCAGGTATTGTATAATCACGGGGCTTATATTCTTGGTTACCAGGAACGTGAAAACCCTCTTTCGATTCGAAACATTCGGCGCCGAACCCTTTCATCATCTCGATCGTAATTTCTACATAAGGTTTGGACTTTAAGGGCGTCGTTAAGATGATATCCGTATCGACTTCTTTCACTGGCGAAGAGATCAACAGGGACGAAATGAATTGCGAACTTACATCACCCCTGATATGAGCGACCTTTCCTTGATTTGGTCCTCTAATGACGAGAGGTGCTCGACCATCCCCTTTCGTAGAAACGCAGTACACTCCCATTTCCGTTAATGCATCAATCAGTGGTTGCATTGGCCGACGGCGGATTGATTCATCACCAGTCAGTATTGTGATGCATGGCAATAGCGACGCGACGCCAGCGATCAGTCTAATTGTTGTACCCGAATTCTCAACATCAATAACGTCCTCAGGGCAGACGAATTCTCCGCCTTTGACCGTGCAGGTGTCGCCTTCAACTGTCACCTCGGCACCAAGCAACCGGATTGCACGGAGCGTCGCGATTGTATCACCACTTAGCAGAACCCGTCTTAAAGTTGATTTACCATCGGCGAGCTGTGCAAGCACCATCGCTCTGTGCGTATAACTTTTTGAGGGGGAAGATGGTATTGTCCCGTCGACTTTTGATGGTTTAACGAGAAGTCTCATTGCCTATCTCCCTTCTCCTGATTAGCCAGTTCTCCATTATAAATATCAGTCACGATGAACTTCACATCTTCGAATTCGCCAAGAAAGTCATCAACTTGTTCCTCATCGATTAGAATAACAATTGCAGGTCCGGTTCCAGATAAACCTGCAGCCTTGGCTCCTTTACTCAAAGCCCTAATCGCAATGTCCTGATCGACGTTGAGTGCAGCACTATAAGCGAGGCCGTTAAGAGTCATTGCTGTAAAATAATCACCAGTAAGTGCTCGTTCGTATGCGCATTCCACGATATTTTTCATCGATTTGATTCTCTCAAGCGGCAAACGGTTCTTTCTGATTTGAAAATCTGGCACGTGGATCAGAACCTTTAAACCATTTGGCATCAACCCTCTCTTGATGATCGTTTCGTTGCGGTTGTCCGTGATCACAACTCCGCCGAAAAAGGACGCGCAAGCATCGTCGAATGCGCCTGTGATCGAAACTCCCGCTTTTATTGCACACCTAGTGCCGATCTTTATTGCTTCAAGACTTTCGTATTTCGCTTCGATTGCTTTCAATGTTGCCAAAATGACAGCATTGGCCGCGGCACTACTGCTTTTCAATCCTCTGGAAATGGGAATTTCTGATCTTGTTTTCACCCGTGCCCCAAGTTCTTTGTCGGGAGAATAATGGGCGAGCACAGCCTCAACGCAGTTCTTGATCAACGCAGGGTCCTCATGAGTGAATCCCTCAATTTCCGCTTTAATTTCTTTTTCCGGAACAATCTCTACCTCCGCCCAAGTCTTCAGCCCGATGCCGAACGCCGCGCCTTTGCCTGTGGCGATCGCGTTGACGATTGTTGCGGCGCCGTGGGCAAATGCCTCTCCTCTCATGTCAGCGCCTCCTGCGCTGCGGCCATCATGATTTCGTGCGGTGGTGTGACACCTGTCCAAATTTCAAATGCCTTCTCGGCTTGGGCGACGAGCATCTCAAGACCCGATGATATAATGGCGCCACGACGTTCAGCGATCTCGAGGAATTTGGTCTTTGGAGGATTGTAAATCGTATCGAAAACAAATTGACCTTGTGAGAATATTTTTGTGTCTACCAACATCGTATCTGGAAATCCCTTCATACCGAGTGGGGTGCAATTGATAATCACATCGAATTTCCTTTGTTCAATTTCCGCCATATCGAGAAGTTCTATTTCTTTCCTGAAGTCCTTAACGAGCGCCTCCGCTCTTTCCCGTGTTCGGTTGACGACATAAACCTTCGCCCCTTTATCGAGAAGATATGCGCAGCAAGCTCTTGCCGCCCCGCCAGCACCAATGATGAGAACTTCTTTTCCAAAAGGTTCCACACCGTTCTTTTTGAAAGTTATCTCAACACCATAGAGATCGGTGTTGTATCCAACCAATGTGCCATCTTTGTTGAGCACTGTGTTGACCGCTCCCGTTTGTAAAGCACTACTGTCCATTTTATCAACATAGGGAATAATATTCTCCTTGTGCGGAATCGTGACATTGAATCCCCGAATTCCGAGGTCGATGACAAGATTTATGAGATCTTCCAACTCATCCTCCTTTGATGGGAATGTCAAATATCTCCCAGGAATTTTAAGAGCGCGAAAAACCGCATTATGAAGCAACGGTGAAATGGTGTGTGAAAGAGGGAAACCAGTAATGCCTGTGATCACTGGGTCGTCGCCAAGGAATTTCATTGTATCAATATCGAGTTGACCTGGCGCCGCCTCCTTTCCAGGTTCCACTGCAACATAGGTGAAGGCACATCCTAGTTTGGATGCAAGAATCCTCGTGAGCGCTCCAAGCTCCCCCATCCCAATAATGACAAATTCGTTTCCAGTTTCTTTGAAACCTTCAGCCCCATCGACAATAGAAGAGAGGTCACGAATTGAGTTGACCTGGAATGCGACTTTTGCAATGTCGCTCCTTGCAGCATTCCTGACGAGAAGTTCGATAATCGACGATGCATCTGGTGTACCATTGAAATCATGTGTGGAACAAATGATTTTCGCGTTTCCAACCGCATCCCCAAGTTTCGCCATCAAATTCGAATCAGACTCGATGTCGAGAAGTTCAAACCCTGATCTTGCCGCCTTTATCATGAATTTCAGTTTTTCATCGTCAGTACCTTTGAACTTTCCACCGTGGTGTGCCGATCGCAGTGTCGCGATTTTGGGAATCGTAATTTCTTTGAATACATCAAGTCTTTGCGGCAAAGAATCCATAAGGTCGAACCTAATCTCAATCAAATCTGGTGACTTTGAAAGAATATTCCTGGCGACGACCAGCGCATCTTCCAGGTTTTTTTCGGTAATTGAAACGCAAAGTTTCATCATCTCTCCACAATCGTTTCATTAATGGCATGACCAAAGTGTCTTCCGCCTTCCTCAAGTCTTACCAGTACTTTTTGTCCTTCCCTTAATTCCGCCACTGAAACTGAACCATCTGAGGTGCAAAGCCGTATCGTTTCAGCATTCTGAAGAATCGTCGTATATTTCTTTCCATTTGCATCAATCTCGACGAGAATGAGAGGCCGCCGCTCAATCTTAGCCCTGCCGACGACAACAGTCCTGCAGTTCCCGCTGGTGTCAACTGCGAGTAGTTCATCACCGCTGGAGACCTCGGAAAGATACCTTGTCTTTCCATCGGGGCCGAGAATATACGCATGCACCGCCCCAGCGTTCACTCTGAAAGGTCTCGAAGCGACATATTCGCTTTCAAGGCTCTCCGAGTGGACGAGAAAGAGGCAGGCAGACTGAGAGCCAACGAGCATGCCCTCTCCTACTCTAAGTAGCGAGCACGTATCGACACACACTCTGTCGCCCAGCGACAGTGGTATAATTTTGCTGACAGGTACCGCCGTCAACTTGATGGGTGGCAACTCTTTTGAAATGGCACCATGAAAATCCTTGAGACTTTTCGAAGAATCTGGCTCGATGACAATTCCCGAGACACCGACTTCGAGGGTCTCCGCAAACAATTTTGCCTCCTCTGGTCTTGACGTCGAAGCAAGAAGTTTCGTTTTCGATCTTTGAAACTCTGCAATCAAGTTCTCGAGTGGGATGATTTTCCAGTCAAGAGTCTTGATAACAATAAATTCAATCTTGTTCTTTAGTTCGCTCGCTTTCGTGAGATCATCAGCTTTCTTGATCGTAAGAACTTGCCCGACGAGGGATTCGTCCAGAAATATTTTTTCTCCCCTGAGAGTGAAAGCATCAAACTTGCCGAGCTTCTTAAATTCTTCATCCTCTTCTCTGATCAGAATATCGACAAACCCGCTTTCCAGGGCTGTTGTTACGATCCTTTTTCTCTCATCCCGAGATGATGGTTCTGTTGCGCTAACCCAGACGATTTTTCCTTTCTGGTCTCCATGCATTAGATCACGCCAGTATTTTCATCGCTTCCTCAACACTTGCATCTTCTAGAACGATTTTTGAAATTGCTCTTGTGATGCCGACAACGTCCCTATGCTGGAAGACGTTTCTCCCGATCGAAACCCCTTTTCCTCCAGCTTCAATTGAGTCCTTAACCATTTGAAGGAGTCTCTCGTCTGAATCCATCTTGGGACCCCCTGCAATGACAACCGGCGCGAGTGCACCTTTAACAACTTCCTTGAACGAATCGATATCACCCGTATAATTCGTCTTGATGACATCCGCGCCGAGTTCCGCTGCCACTCTTGCGCAATGCTTTACCAAATCAACATCGAATGAGTCCCTGATATTTTTTCCTCTGGGGTAAATCATCACGAGCAAGGGCATTCCCCATTCGTTGCATTTTCTTGCGACCTCTCCAAAATCTCTTAGCATCTGGGACTCGGCATTCGATCCGAGATTGATGTGAATCGAGACAGCATCAGCACCGAGTTTGATCGCCTCTTCGACGCTCGTGACGATGACCTTCTCATTTGGATCGGTGCCAAGATTTGTACTTGCAGAAAGGTGAACAATTAATCCAATGTCTCGGCCAAATGAGCGGTGACCATATTGAACAATTCCTTTGTGAAGAACGACAGCTGTCGCACCACCTTCCGCAACCATATCAATTGTTTTCTTCATATCAACTAATCCATCGATTGGGCCGAGTGAAATACCATGATCCATTGGTACTATCACTGCCCGTCCTGTTTTCCTATCCATAATTCGTTCCATGCGTATGCTCTTCCCAAGCACGATACCACCTCGGGCGGAGCGTGACAATACTTAGCACGCTTATAATTCTTTCTATCATCCTTACTCAACTAGGTGATCTTGTACGACTTAGTATGTCGCGATCTCTATGCTCTCAGGTATTAAGAATTACCCCCACAATGACTGAAATAACATTTAATTAGCCAAAAAAATCTCATTAACCAGGAGGAGAGATAAATGCGGAATTCTTTGACCGTCCTTTAATTTTCTCAGTTCTTTTCATGCCGAAAGACCAACAGTCTTGAAGAATATCAGTCATGGGAATAAATGGAACGTTGAAGCGCCTCGATGCAATAACGAAATAATGTGCCGAGATGTGGATCGACAAACCAGTCGCCTATACTGGAGTTTCACTTGGATACTTAGAGTAGATGTAAAACTGAAGATTGGTCGAATTTGACGAGTCTTACCTTTCGTTTACTCTGGCTTTATAAGCCACCTTTTTAGCAATCGCATCTCCGAATTTTAATGCCAGCGATTTCTTCCCTTATTTTTCACTGTTTTGTAAGAACGATCGTGTTTGGGTCTGAGTCAATCATATTCCCTGAAATTGTGCCGGTCATAATGTCGCTCGTAAACGCGAATCTGATCGTGATAACCCAAGGTGCGGTATCGTCGGAGGTCATAGTCAGGTTGCCGCCTTCAACGGTTCCTGTGAAATGGAAATGGTGGCTTACCAGAGGAATATGATACTCGGTGAGATACTCCCACGATGTGGGTGTGATGTCCATAATGCCACTGACGGAATTACCATCTTGAAGCAGTTGCATGCTGAACTGTCCCCAGACTTTGACCTCTCTGGTGTTTTCGAAGAACGGATCAAGCTCATAATAGATACAATCAAAAGTGCTTTCCCACGTTCCCTCTAGGTTCCTAGCCGGGCTCAAATTCCAGAGATCTGTGCCGTATATATCCAAGAAAATCAAGACCAGCACGACCATACAAACTGCGACAATTACGCCTCCCACGATTTTTGCGGCTTTTGGTGGCTTCTTTGAATTTCCCCGTATATTCTCATCAGCTTTAGACGCCAAGTTATATCTCCGGAATAGGGCTATAAATATGGAGCTATTAATTTTTTTTATTGAATTGGTATACTAAAAAGGCCTTCATTCGCTTGCTCATGAGAATCGGGATATCAGCCCTCGTTGGTATGCGCCAATTGCCACTCATTCATTTTATCAATCGATACACCGCATCCTTGATCTGGATACTTTGACAAGAGTTAGATACTTTAATAATCAGTGGAGCACTGATTTGTTCATCATTAATCACTAAATTGGAAAGCGTTTTCTATTGGAACCACATTGTATCGATTAGATGTGGCGTTCATTGGCAAAATATTTCGGACGATATCCGTCGCAGGCAAAGGTTGCGAAGCTCTTACTCCAGTATGGGCTGCGCGTCAGCGACCGCACAATTTTCTGCGGTGATGTTGAGGTCGCAGACATTGCTGTTGCTCGGGCGGCAGGCGTTGATAGGAGGATCGTCAGAGCAGCGGTTGAAACGATCATGTCACACGATGAACTCCTCAATGTATATTCTCAATTGCGCCCTACTGCTCTTTTGAAGGATGTCGCCCCTGTCATGGGCTGGAGTGCAATTGAAATCATCCCCGTCGATGCCCAAATGCCAGGCATACTTGCAGATGTTGCAGGAGTTATCGCAGGTGCTGGTATCAGTATTAGACAAGCGATCGTCGATGACCCCGAACTCTCGGAAGAGCCGCGCCTTTATGTGATTACCGAAAGCCCCGTACCTCCAGAACTTATCCCCGCAATCAAGGCTTGCCGTGGAGTTCGCAGTATTTTGATCCATTAGGGGGATTGCTCAATAACAACCGATCGAGAAATTCGCCTCAATTCATACATCTGTGCATTCATTGCCATTATTGGCATTTCCTTCTCCTCAATTTTTATTCGATGGAGCAATGCTCCTCCTCTCGTAATTGCTGCGTATCGTATGGGATTAACATCACTCATTCTGTTTCCATTTGCGCTGAGTATATCAAGAACAGAATTAAGAGGAATGTCTGGCAAAGAATTCATCTCTCTTTCGATCGTGGGACTCACGCTCGCATTTCATTTTTTCTTCTTTATTACTGCAGTGAAAATGACAACAGTCGCAAATGCTGTTATCCTCGTGACGTCTCATCCACTCATCGTTTGCATTCTTTCCAGTATACTATTTCGTGAACCCGTACGTCACTGGATTATTGGCGCCCTGTTAGGTTTTATTGGTATTATCCTTATCTACTCGGGAAATGGGGGAATTGGCGAAAACATGGGAAATTTTCTTGCGTTGCTGGGTGCGGTAGCTGCAGCAATCTACATCATTTCTGGAAGAATGATGAGACAAAATATGGGTCTCATTGCATATGTTTTTGTTGTATATTCTTTTTCTTCAGTTTTCTTGTTCGCAGCATGTTTGGTCACTAACGCACCGCTTTGGCCTTATACCGTTGATGAGCTCACAATTTTCCTAAGTCTTGCAATCGTTTCTACAATTTTCGGACACACTCTTTTCAACTATTCTCTAAAATATCTGCCAGCGACTTTCATTAGCATCTCATTTCTCGGAGAGCCTGTCGGTGCGACTCTCTTAGCAGCTTTATTCCTTGGGGAAACCCCGTCGGCAGTTGTGATCCTCGGTGGTTCCCTTGTTGTGATCGGAATCATGATTGCCGCATGGAAATCGAGATTGGTGTTGAGAGCGAGTGATAACTCCTCAGTTCGTTGACATCGATTTTTCCTTTTCTTGCCCATTTTATCGCGCCGACTGTCGCTCTTGCCGCCTGAATGGTAGTAATGAAAGGAATTTCCAATTCGACGGCAAGGCGTCTCATCATGTAGCCATCTCTTCTAGCCCCTGAACTCTCGGTCGGGGTGTTGATGATGAGATTGATTTCTCCTTTTCTCATGAGGCCAAGGGCGTCGGGCGCAATGTTCTCGCTAATTCTGTAGACCGTTGTTGTCTGTATGCCATGATTCCTGAGGAATGTCGAGGTTCCTTTAGTTGCATAAATTGTGAAGCCCATTTGTAAGAGTTCTTTCGCAATCGGAAGCACAGCCTCCTTGTCTTTATCGCTGACGGTAATGTATACACTGCCGCTCAAGGGAAGTTTGTAGCCAGCGGCGATAAATGCCTTGTAGCAAGCCTCCTCGAAACTCTCACCGATCCCCATAACCTCCCCCGTGCTTTTCATTTCAGGTCCGAGTATGCTGTCAACGCCCGGTAATTTCAGAAATGGAAAGACCGACGCTTTAACCGCCACATGGCCGAACGAGGCAACACCGACCAATCCCAGCTCCTTCAGCGTCTTGCTGAGCATGACTTTCGTCGCAATCTTCGCGAGCGGAATACCAATTGCCTTTGACACAAACGGTACAGTTCTACTCGCACGGGGGTTTGCTTCAAGCATGTAGACTTCATTGTCCTTGACCGCCAGCTGGAGGTTCATCAAACCTTTAATCTCGAGCGCGCGAGCGACTTTCTGAGTGATGCTGATAATTTCATCGATGATTTGTTTCGACAAAGTTTGTGGGGGAATGACCATCGTCGCGTCGCCCGAATGTACACCCGCCTCTTCGATGTGTTCAAGGATACCTCCAATAAAAACATCCTCCCCGTCAGAGACGACATCCACGTCGATTTCGATCGCATTTGAAAGATACTTATCAACAAGAATAGGGTGTTTTCTTGAGACCTTGACAGCTGAACTAACATAGGTTTCGAGTTCTTTCTCATTATAAACAATTTCCATCGCCCTGCCGCCAAGCACATAGCTCGGTCTAACAAGTACTGGATAACCTATTTTTGCGGCGATATCTTTGACCTCTGCAAATGAATATCCTGTTCCAGATGCTGGTTGTTTGATTCCCAAGCGATCCATGAGTGCTGAGAAAAGCTTACGATCCTCTGCAACGTCCATCATCTCGGGACTCGTTCCCAAAATTCTCGTTTTGCGACCTTCGAGAGCCTTCTGAAGAGGCACAGCGAGGTTAACAGCTGTTTGGCCTCCGAATTGTAGAATAACACCGTCTGCGTCTTCCTTCTCGATGACGTTGAGGACGTCCTCAAGCGTTAGCGGTTCGAAATACAATCTGTTGGAAATATCATAGTCTGTGCTAACTGTTTCTGGGTTATTGTTGATGATCACGGCATCGATACCCTCTTCTTGCAACGCCATCACGCCATGAACGCAACAATAGTCGAATTCAATCCCCTGTCCAATTCTGATCGGCCCGCCGCCGACAATGACGACTTTCTTGTTTGCTGACTTTTTCGCTTCACAATGTGTTTCGTAGGTCGAATAAAAATACGGCGTCGCGGCTTCGAACTCAGCTGCGCAAGTATCAACCATCTTATACGTTGGCACGATACCCAGAGAGATTCTCAGTTTCCTGATCTCCTCAGGCGATGTTTTTATGAGTTGTGCGATACTTTCATCGGGAAATCCCATTCTTTTAGCCCTGAGCAGGAGGTCTCTGCTGATTTCTTTCGCGTTTCTGATCTCCTCCTCCATATCAATGATGTTCTTAATTTTCTTAATGAAGAAAATATCCCATTTCGTCAAATCGGCGATTCTTTCGAGTTTCATGCCTCTCCTGATCGCCTCGGCAATTGCGAACAATCTCTTATCAGTCGGGTAGGCAAGTTCCTCCTCAAGTTCAACATCACTCCAGCTTTCCGGTTCTAGATCCATTTTGTCGATTTCGAGAGATCTAACTGCTTTCATGATTGCTTCCTCAACCGTTCGACCGATCGCCATGACTTCCCCGGTACTCTTCATCTGAGTACCTATCCTTCGATCGACTGTCCTGAATTTATCAAAGGGCCACCTTGGGATCTTGAGAACGATATAATCGATTGCAGGTTCAAATGCTGCATAGGTCTTTCCAGTAATTCTGTTTTTGATCTCATCGAGCGTTTTACCAACGGCAATTTTTGCGGCAACCCTTGCGATCGGATATCCTGTCGCCTTTGATGCGAGTGCTGAGGATCTCGAAACCCTAGGGTTGACTTCAATAACCCTGTATTCTTTTGTTTCAGGGTTGAAAGCGAATTGGATATTGCAGCCTCCTTCGATTCCAAGGGCTCTTATGATTTTAATTGCCGCGCTCCTGAGTCTTTGATGATCAATATCTCTGAGCGTAAGAGCAGGCGCGACGACGATACTTTCCCCCGTATGGATGCCCATTGGATCGAGGTTTTCCATACTGCAAACGATGATGCAATTATCGTTGCGATCTCTCATAACTTCATATTCATATTCCTTCCATCCGAGGACATTCTCTTCAATGAGAACCTGATGAATGCGTGAATAGATGAGCCCCTTGCCCGCAATCGATTCAAGTTCTTCCTCGTTCCTCGCGATGCCGCTGCCTGTACCACCAAGAGTGTAAGCTGGTCTCACGAGCACGGGATATCCTAATTCACTGGCAGCTTTCTTTGCATCATCAATGTTGTGCACAGCGATACTTTTTGGAATGGGCTCCCCAATTTTCTTCATCGTGTCCCTAAAAAGTTCTCGATCTTCAGAGAGGGCGATCGCCAGAGGCTGAGTGCCGAGAAGTTTGATGCCAAGTCGATCGAGTGTTCCATTCTCTGCTAGTTCAGAGCAGATGTTGAGTGCTGTTTGTCCCCCCATGCCCGAAAGGATACCATCGACCCTCTCTTTTTCAGCGATCATTGCAATCGTCTCAGCGTTAAGTGGTTCGATATACACCCGATCTGCAATTTCGAAATCTGTCTGAATTGTTGCTGGATTTGAATTCACGAGAACAGTTTCAAACCCCTCCTCCCTGAGAGATCTGCAAGCCTGCGAGCCGGAAAAATCAAATTCTGCAGCCTGGCCAATAACTATTGGGCCGGAGCCGATGACCATCAGTTTTTTCGTTTTTTTCTCAGTCATCGCAACTCCTCCAACATCGAGGCAAACTCGTCAAAGAGGAATGAAGTATCCATCGGCCCTGGTGACGCCTCGGGATGATACTGGACGGAAAATATTGGGAGCTCTTTATGCCTCATTCCTTCGACAGTACCATCGTTGACATTAATTTGGTCTGCCTGGAATCCTTCATTAATCAAACTGTCTTTGTCCACCGCGTACCCGTGGTTTTGTGATGTGATGAAAACCTTATTCCTGAATTTGATAGGCTGGTTCGCACCTCTATGTCCGAATTTCATTTTGTAAGTTCGCCCGCCAAAGGCGAGTGCAAGAATTTGATTGCCAAGACAGATTCCCATAATTGGATAATCTTCCTTAATTTTCTGGACTGTTTTAATGATCGTCTCTCTGAGTGCGGGATGTGCAGGATCGCCTGGACCATTTGAAATGACGACACCATCAATGTCGTTGTTTCTGAAGAATTCTACAGGTGTATCATATGGCATCTGAATGACAGTAAACCTTTTCTTCAGTTCTCTTAAAATACCGCCTTTGCATCCACAGTCGAAGAGCGCGATCGTTTTTGCGTTCTTTTTTTCATGCTTAATGATCTTTTTTACACCAGCTTCTCCAACGAGATTGTGCGCTGCCGGAAACGGCATTTTCTTGACCTTCTCTAAAACAGATTCTACGTCTTCATCGTAAGAAATTGCACCGCGGAGGGTTCCATGCTCCCTAATCTTGATGATTAGAGTTCTCGTATCAAGACCGTAAATGCCTGGCACCTCAAATGCCTTGAGAAACTCATCGAGTGTCTTTCCACCGTACATTGGAGACGGCTCTTTACAAATCTCCCTAACAATGAATCCAGCAACTTGCACCTTTTCCGATTCGAAATCGTGTGCATTGACACCATAATTTCCGATCAAGGGAAATGACATGATTAGGATTTGCCCTCTATAGGAGGGATCCGTAAGGCTCTCTTGATAACCAGTCATCCCGGTATTGAAAACGACTTCGCCAAAAACTGTCTTCTTAAAACCAAAGCCAACACCCTCAACAACACTTCCATCTTCGAGGATGAGGCGACACGAATCCATCAGAGGGTGAAGGTATAGGTGTGTGGTACTTAACCTTTATCCTCAACGATTAGACAATATGCAATGTAATTGTCTAGGCTTGGACATGCTTAAAAACATAGGAACCGAGATTGTTTTTAGAAATTCTGGTTCTTGGTGTTTCCTTGTTTTCTTACATAATTGTGTTCAGGTAATTAATTTCAGGCACACCTTATATCATTTCCTCGAATTCCATAAGCACTTCATGATTTCATTTGGAAACTGCCAATCAATTGATTAAAAAAAATAGAAGTGCAGAAGAACAAGATATGATTATGAATTCCGATATCTTGTCTGCCCATGAAAATTCTTCATCAGGACAGAAAAAGCGGAAAGATCAAGGTTCAAATTGACTCAATTGATGATCTCTGGCATCTTTATAATATCCTCCGTCCAGGTGATCGGATTACTGGTACGACTTTCAGACGGGAAGAAATCAAAACTGATAAGCTGAGATCTGAACGGGGAGAGAAAAAAAGGATGACGCTTACCATTGCTGTCGAGAAACTCGAATTCCATGAAAGCGATTCGAGGTTGAGAATTCTTGGCACGATCATAGAAGGTCCTCAAGACCTCGGTTCCTATCACACATTCAATTTACAAGAAGGAGATGTAATCACGATCACGAAGGATGATTGGCCTCGATCAGCGCTCGAAAGATTGCAGAGAGCCGTCGAAGATGCGCAGCGCCCGCGATTAATTTTTGTGTCGATTGAATACGATGAAGCGCTCGTCGCAATGCTCACTCAGTTCGGCATTAAAGAGATTGCAAGAATAACGCGTCAATCTGTCGGAAAGATGTATGAGCAAAGCGAGAAAGAGGATTTTTATGGTGATGTGATAAACAAACTTAAACAAGTTCATTCGGACGAGATGCCAGTTATCATACTCGGTCCTGGTTTTGCGAAGGAAGCGCTTCTTGCTGAGGGAAAGCGACGTGCGCCTGAGATCTTTATAAAGTCCTTTGTTTTCCATACTGGTCAAGCTGGAATGGCGGGAATTCACGAGATCATGAAAAAAGGCATAGGCGCTGATGTTCTGAAAGATTCAAGAGTGGCTGTGGAAACGAAACTTGTTGAGGAAGTTCTGATGGAAATCGCAAGGAATGGCCTTGTGACGTATGGTCCTCGCAATGTCGAAAACGCTGTCACCGCTGGTGCTGTTAGGATCCTTCTGATCGTTGATTCATTGTTACGGGAAAATTATATGGAGGACGTGATTAAGAAAGTCGAAGAGGCACGTGGCACTGTCGTGATCGTCAGTGAGCACCACGAGGCAGGTAGGAAACTTAAGGGACTCGGCGGAATCGCGGCCCTTCTGCGATTTAAAATCGAATGATCCCGTTATTTTGATAAACAACCCATATCAAGATATTCTTAAATCGTCTTAATTATTCAGAGTAACATTCAGAGTAATATTATTATACAATTTTTCTATTAGGATAGAAACGAAGGGCAATTCCTGTTGTGGTGCAGTTACCATGATTGTTGGGTAATCAAGTTGCACTAGAAGGATCTTGTCCATAAATGGACTATTTGCCTGAATAGATGTCGAATAACTGTCAAATTGGGTAAATATTTGAACAATAGTGCGGAAAGAACTATCTATATGTTGTTCGATGACGCTGCCATTTGCTCCCTAATTGAAAATTACAAGAATCGTAATCAAAGAGGCATGTGAGATGATGAAGGATAAGCAATTAGTCATTGCCAAATTGAGCAAGAGTCCGATCAATATTTGCGACACCACCCTGAGGGATGGAGAGCAGGCCGCAGGTATCGTCTTTGCCAATATCGAGAAAATTAGAATTGCAAAGCTGCTTGACGAGATTGGCGTTCAGCAGATCGAAGCGGGAATTCCAGCAATGGGTGGTGATGAGAAAAAGTGCGTCAAGAAAATCGCGCAACTTGGCCTCAACGCGTCTATTCTAGGTTGGAACCGCGCGAATATCGAAGATATATCGCACAGCATCGATTGCGACGTCGATGCAGTTGCAATCTCCATGTCCTCTTCTGATATTCACATCGAACACAAACTGAGAAAAACTCGGGAGTGGGTTCTCGAGCGACTCGTTGAATCAATCGAATATGCGAAATCTCATGGTCTCTATATCTCAGCAAATGCTGAAGACGCTTCCCGTGCGGATAGGGAGTTTCTCATTCAATTTGCCAAGGCAGCCGAGGATGCTGGTGCGGACAGATTCCGTTATTGTGATACGCTGGGTATTCTTGAGCCCCGTGGGACTTTCGATGCGATTGCCTCACTTCTCAAGGAAGTCGATCTGGAAATTGAGATGCACACACATAACGACTTCGGTATGGCGACGGCAAATGCTGTCGCTGGCGTTCAGGCTGGTGCGACCTTCGTAAGTACAACGGTCCTCGGTATCGGAGAAAGGACTGGAAACGCTCCACTTGAAGAAATCGTCATGGCGGCGAAGCATTTGCTGAAGATTGATACAGGTATCGAGACACAACGATTCCGCGAAATTGCAGAGTACGTGGCGCGAGCAGCTGGTAGAACAATACCTGATTGGAAACCGATTGTTGGCTCCAACTGCTTCGCGCATGAAGCAGGAATTCACACTGATGGTGTGATGAAATTCCTTAGCAATTATGAGCCCTATTCCCCCGAAGAAGTTGGAATGACTAGAAAGATCATCATCGGTAAGCATTCGGGGCGACACACGATTATTCAGGTTCTTAAGTCTAAGGGCATCGAGATCGATGAGAAGACGGCGACCGATCTCCTAGAACTTGTGAGGGCGACATCGATCAGCCTGAAGCGGAGCCTTTCCGAAAACGAGCTTGTTTATATTTATCAAGATTATAAGGCTGGCATGTTCGAAAAGACATAAAGGTGAGGATAATGGGGACAATTTCTGAAAATATCATATCGAATCATATCGGCGCACAGGTTGAAGCTGGCGACATCGTCGTAGTGCCAGTCGATTTTATTATGAGTCAGGATGGAACTACTGCGTTGACAATGCAAGCGTTCGAGAAAATGGGCGGAAAATCCATCTATGCGCCAGATCGATACGCGATTATCATCGATCACAATGCGCCATCACCGGTCGAAGGTGTATCGAATATTCATAAGGAAATGAGGCGTTTTGCTTCGCAACACGGCACAATTCTCTATGATGTAGGCGAGGGCGTATGCCATCAGCTAATGCCAGAAAAGGGCCACGCTCTGCCTGGCAGCATCATCATCGGTGCCGATTCCCACACCTGTACATACGGTGCACTCAATGCATTTGCAACGGGGATGGGCTCAACGGATGTTGCAGCAGCACTCATCAGCGGAAAGACTTGGTTGAAGGTGCCCTCAACGATTAAACTCATATACAATGGCATTTTGCAATCAGGTGTTTTTTCGAAAGACGTCGCGTTACATATGGTCGGATCACTGACTGCTGATGGGGCGACATACAAAGCGCTGGAAATCTACGGGGAGATAATCGACGCTTTGTCAGTCGAAGCACGGATGACGATTGCCAATATGGCTGTTGAGACAGGTGCGAAGGTTGGACTAATGCGATGCGATGAAAAGGTCGTCGATTATCTCAGGGGCCGTACATCTGAAATGATCAAAGGAGTCGACGCGACGGACGACGCAGTTTATGAAAAAGTGATTAAAGAAGATCTTTCTAAACTGCCGCCGCAGGTTGCAAAGCCGCATCAGGTCGATCAGGTTGTGCCAGTTGATGATGTTATTGGCATAGAAATTGATGAGGTTTTCATCGGAACATGTACAAACGGACGGCTCGAAGACCTGCGCATCGCAGCTAGAATTTTCGATGGCAAAAAGGTGGCGAAGCGGACAAGGTTGATCGTTGCACCAGCCTCGAGGGAGATTTATTTAAAGGCGTTGGAAGAGGGAATTCTTGCAAAAATTGTCAAGGCTGGCGGTGTCATCATTACGCCTGGTTGTGGCCCATGTGTCGGAACTGGTGGTGGCATACCAGCCGACAACGAAAACGTTCTTTCGACAGCAAATCGCAATTTCAAGGGACGCATGGGGAATTCGAAGGCGTTCATCTATTTGGCCAGTCCCGCGACGGCTGCTTATTCGGCGATCAACGGTGTCATTTCTGATCCTAGAGAGGTGTTCCAATGAATCTGTTGAGAGGAAGAGCTCATCGATTCGGAGACAATATTAACACCGATTATATCATTTCGGGAAAATACAAGTTTAAGACTTTAGACATAAATGAAATGGCTAAGCATGTAATGGAAGATTTAAGACCTGGCTTTTACAATGAAATCGAACACGGCGATTTTATTGTCGCAGGGCGGAATTTCGGATGTGGGTCAAGCAGAGAACAAGCGCCACTCGTCCTGCAAGCTGCGGGTATCGGAGCCGTCATTGCCGAATCTTTCGCAAGAGTTTTCTATCGAAACTGCATTAATGTTGGTTTGCCAGTATTGGAATGTGACACCTCGAGTGTCGAGGATGGCGACGAGCTCCAGGTGGATCTTAGGAAGGGGTTGATCAGAATCGTTGCAAAGGGAACGATCATCAAGGCGAAGCCTCTTCCCGCCGTGATGGTCAGGATCCTTGAAGATGGTGGGCTCGTCGAGCATTTCAGGAAGCATGGTGGGTTCAAAATCAATGAAGAGGGATAAGATGAGAAAAGTTGTACTTGTTCCAGGTGATGGCATCGGCCCCGAAATTACAGATTCTGCAGTGAGGGTGGTCGAGGCAAGCGGTGCGAAGATCCAATGGGAAAAGGTCGAGGCCGGTGCGAAAGTCATGCAGGAGATCGGTAGACCGATACCGCCCCGATTCTTTGAATGGGCGATTGAGACGGGCGTTGTTCTCAAGGGACCAGTCACAACTCCAATTGGATCTGGCTTTAAGAGTGTAAATGTGACAATTCGACAGCGTCTTAACCTTTTTGCGAACGTGAGGCTTGTCAAATCGATTCCTGGTGTCAAAGCGCTCCACAGCAATGTCGATATTGTCATCGTCAGGGAGAATACGGAAGGCCTTTACTCTGGCGTGGAAAGAGAATCGAGCTATGGAGCGGTAGAGAGTGTTAAAATCACTTCTGCCGAGGCAAGTAAACGCATCGCGAAGTTTGCTTTCGAATATGCCCTAGCGAACAATAGAAAAGAAGTGGTGGCGGTTCACAAGGCAAATATTTTGAAAAAGGGTGATGGTCTTTTCTTGAGATGCGCTGGAGAGATCGCATCTGGCTATCCAGGCATTAAATTCAGAGACATGCTCGTTGATAATGCCGCATTCCAGCTCGTCACAAACCCTTCACAGTTCGACGTGATCGTGACGCAAAATCTCTATGGAGATATCCTCTCAGAGTTATGCGGCGGTCTCATCGGCGGACTCGCGCTCATGCCCGGAGCTAATTTCGGCGAGAACATTGGTATGTTTGAAGCAGCCCATGGAAGCGCACCCGATCTTGCTGGAAAAGGTATTGCGAATCCTACTGGAATCATCCTCTCTGCTGCCTGGATGCTCGATTATATCGGCATGAAAAGCGAGGCAAATAAGATTAGGAATGCGATTTACAAGGTACTTGGAGAAGGGAAGGTGTTAACACCTGACATGGGTGGAAATGCAACGACCGAGCAATTTACGGAAGCGGTGATCGCCGCGTTAAGATAACTTTTGCATTGTTTCGTCTTTTAAAAAGTCTTCTTTTTCCCGTTCTCTTCAATTATCATTAATTCTCTTTCTTCGACGAAATTTTGTTTCGATTGCGCGTTCTTTTATGAAGGTCCATCGAGATTATTGATTAGGAATCTAGAACTTTCACCGATTCCCAATCGGCTTTAGATATTTTTCATCACTTATCTTTGGGCGGCAAAAAATATCTATCTAAATCTAACTTCTTTTAATATGATTGTTGTGTTAATCTAGACGTGGGTCATAAAGGATTAAATTTGATCGTATTCTAATCAAATCGCATATTCTTCTCTACTATTCTTTTCATTAATTAGTTTAATTAATTAAAAAGAGTGCCGTGACATCAGAATAGACTTTCGCTGATCGGTTCAGAACCCCCAATCTGGTCTTTGCAATCTCGCAGATCGGACGTTGGTCCGGTGCTCTTTCATCGATCATAGAGCCACACACATCGCATATGCATACATCTTCCACAGCCAGAAGTCTTTTTTCGAATCGCTGCCTTAAATTTTGACACGTGCCATATTTTTTCTCGGCCACGAGAATCGCACACTCGTTCTCTTCTCTTTTTGGTTTCGGCACCGCTGTGAAAGCGAGTTATATTTTCTCGAAGTCATAGTACAAACCGCTGATCTTATTGAGAGATTTTCTGTTTTTGATTTACCACTCCAAGTACAAGAATTTGGAGCAATGAGTTATTATATTCTTGGAAGAAGATTCAAGTCTTCCATTGAAAAAATTGCACAGAATCCAAAAGCAAAAAGAACCAGCAAAAAAGAGAGGAGTTGGAATTTGCATAAGAAATGAATCGTTAAGATTCACTATTGTTGACGATCTTTCAAAATCCTTCAGAATTCGGTTACAATTTGATCTTAATTATCAGCCTCGAAGTTGAACTTTTGAAAATTACTCAAGGTTGAAAAAATTCCACGAATTCAAAGAAGTGAAACATGGCGTTACGGCACTGGTGATCACATAATTATTGCTGAAAAATGGCGAAAGACTGAAAGGAACTTGATAACTCATAATTCTGGTGATAGGAATAATAAGTGTTGTCAGAGAGATATGCCTGGCGATTATCCTATAAGAATTGAAAGATCAAGAAATGAGGATCAAAAGGTTCTTCCGCGTTTTAGTCTAGGCTCCTCATAGCACCGTTAATTGCGATTTCAGCGATGTCCATTGAGTACATGGTTGTTCTTGTAATGCTATCGATAACTGTCGTTTTGGCGACAAGTTCTATCGGAATCGACGAATCGATACGAGCCCGCATTTTTTCGCAGCTCCGAACTAGTTCGTTTCCGCGATCGATGACATCATTTGCCGTTTTTATATTTTTCAAAAAGAGAGCTTCGATCGCCCTATCAAAAATTTCGATCGCAGCATTGCTGGCGTTTTCGATATCTAAGTATTCTTTCATTTTAATATCTGAATCAGCTAGAAGCAGAGTGTTCCTCGCGATTTTCTCCGCATGATCACCTATTCTTTCAATCCCTCGTGCGGAGACGGCATAATCCATGCCATCGTAGACATTGATATTCATCTTCTCTGCAAGATAGCGATCTTTAAGGATGAGATTGTACTGCTTGATGACCATCCAATACAGTCTATCGATCTCCGCATCCCGATCAATAACATCTCTTGCAAGCTCGATATCGCCTTTTTCAAGAGATTTCATCGCATCAATGTGCATCGATTTTGCAATGATATGCATGCGTCTCACGCATTTCTGTTGGGGCAATTCCATGGGATCGGAGAGATCATGCAATACTATCGAATTGCTTGTTTCTTCGATGACTTCAGGGCCGATAACCATTTTTGAAAAATCCTTTACCGTTCTCTTGAGATCGAGATCAAAGCGATCCTTAGCTCTCACTTCAATAATATCGTACCCTGCGAGATATGCTGCAACGAGCTTTCTAGTAAGGTGTTCTTTTGCTTCACCATCAATTTGAATGATCTTCTTCGTTGATTCTTCCTCCTTTTCAGTGCTCGGACTGATTTGCAGTGTACCATCATTCATGATGCGAACGATCACAGGATCGCCTGGTTTGAGACGATGCTCGGAAATCCAAATTTTGGGAAGTGAGATCGTCATTGTGGAAACACCAGTTTTCTGGATTTTTCTTATATTCATTTTTATCAGCCTCGTCACTCTGATATATAAAACGAAATGATTTAGTCTACCTATAAAAGTATTGAATAGGCTTCTATATTTAAAATATATATCTATATATTCTCTTGGTTTGAACATATACTAATTCTGAAAAATACATAAAAGCCCGATATGTTCCAAGATTCCGTGGAATCGTGTTGCGGTTGCAGCGTAGAACAAGAATCTTGTAATTTGATGCATGGATCGGGCAAACTTTCTAGAAAGACCCTTTGTAGTCTGGCTTGCGCCGTACACGACAAAGCGCAAGGGAGTGATTTGGTTGAATAAGAAAGGATTAATTGGAATCGGCGTAATTCTGATTGTTATCGTTGGGGGATTGGCCGCCGTCTTTGCTATGAGCGGGGGCGAGAAACCCGCAACGATCAAGCAGAAAGGATCGGACACAATGCTCGAACTGTGTCAGGTGTGGGCGGAACGCTTTCACGAAGACCACAAGAGCATTTCAGTCATCGTTTCAGGGGGAGGGAGCGGTACAGGAATTACAGCATTGATATCGAAGAACGTCGATGTGGCACAAGCATCAAGGCAAATCAAGCAAAGCGAAATCGATCAGGCAATTGAAGCTGGAGTGACCCCCGTTGAATTCCGGGTCGCCATTGATGGTATCGCCATCATTGTGCATCAGTCAAATCCAATAACGGAATTGACGCTTGATCAGTTGCGTGGGATATTCAACGGCACTTACACGAACTGGAATCAACTCGGTGGACCTGATCGTGTGATTGTTGCGTATGGAAGGCAGAGCACTTCCGGAACCTATGTGTTCTTTCAAGAGCATGTGCTGAAGAATGAGAACTATAGAATTGACATGCAGCAATTGACAGGGAATTCGGCGATAGTTAGTGCCGTGTCGGGTGACTCAGGTGGAATAGGGTATGTAGGAATCGGCTATGCTGAAAAAGCTTCAGGAATCAAGGTGCTCAAACTCAAGAATGACGAATCATCACAAGCGTATTCTCCGTTGGACAAGGACGCGGTTCTTTCCGGTCACTACATCCTGGCACGATACTTGTACCTTTACACGAATGGAACACCGACTGGCCCTGTAAAAGAATACATTTCATGGATTCTCACGGACGGCCAGCCAATTGCTGAAGAAATTGGATTCTACGCCTTACCTGCCGAGGTGGTTGCGGAGGAATTGGCTAAGCTTGGTTGAACGATGAATGATCGAATTTCTCAAAACGTCAGAAACTCGGTACGATGGGTGATACTTGAATGGCGATCAAGGTTCCATCTAAAATAAGAAACTTCATAAGAGGATTGAAGCGACGGAACGATTCAAAGTATCGCACGGAAATTTACAACAAAAAGGAATACGCGATCAAGGCGATTCTCTTTGCTGTCACGCTCACGACAGTATTCACCCTCGGTGCCGTTTTTTTCTTTATCTTCTCTGGAGCGCTTCCGGCATTTAGCGAAATTGACATCATTGAATTTATCACAGGCCCGGTGTGGAACCCCACCTCGCCGACGAGTCCTGCGTATGGGATCCTACCACTTCTCTGTGGCACATTTCTTGTTAGCCTCGGAGCTTCTGTCATTGCAATCCCTATCGGCATCGGTTGCACGATTTATCTCGCTGAGATAGCACATCCGAAAATCAGAGCTTTTCTGAAACCTGCTATAGAAATATTGGCAGGAATTCCATCTGTGGTATATGGATTCTTCGCCCTTGTAGTTCTTTCCGACTGGATCGTTGCCATTTTCAACAATACATATCGTCTTAACGCGCTCAATGGCGCAATCATGCTTGCGGTGATGATGATACCAATCATGGTAAGTCTTGCCGAGGACGCGATGAATTCGGTACCTAAGGAATTAAAAGAAGCTGCTTATGCGCTGGGTGCAACAAGATGGGAGACTTTGAAAGGTGTTGTTATCCCCGCATCACTTTCTGGCATCACGGCAGCAATCATGCTCTCGATTGGGAGGGCAGTCGGAGAGACAATGACTGTTCTAATGGCATGCGGTAACACACCAATTATCACCTGGAATATGCTCTCATCCGTTGAGACGATGACCGCGGCAATCGCGATTGAAATGGGGGAGATTAGTTTCAATACATTGCATTACCACGCCCTCTTTGCAGTGGGTGCCATTCTTTTTATCATCACATTCGCGATCAATTTCATTGCAGACCTGATCCTTGCAAAATTCTCGGAGGTTTATCATTGAATAGCCAGATGAAAGAAAAGATCTATTTCCTCTTTTTTAGGGGTTGTGGCGCCCTCGTTATCCTTGCTCTCGTTATCCTGTTATCGTACATCATCATTGGTGGAATTGGGATTATCAGCCTCGATTTCATTACGCAATTTCCGAAGCAGGGAATGAGTGAAGGAGGGATCTTTCCCGCCATCGTCGGAACGTTTTATCTATGTGCGATCGTTCTCGGATTTTCTGTTCCGATAGGAGTACTCTCGGCAATCTATCTTGTTGAGTACGAAAAAAATTCGATAGTCAAGAAAATCTGGAGAGTCGTCATTCATAATCTTGCAGGCGTCCCTTCAATCGTGTATGGTTTGCTCGGTCTCGGGCTATTCGTCATGGCTCTCGATTTTGGGTTCAGTCTTATCGCTGCAGGTCTCACCGTCGGTCTTCTCGTACTTCCCATTGTGATCTCAGCTGCAAGAGAGGCGATTCTTGCAGTGCCAAAGTCTGTTAGGGAGGCGTCACTTGCCCTAGGTGCCACAAAATGGCAGACAATCAGACATCATGTGCTTCCATACGCAATGCCCGGGATTCTGACGGGCATCATACTTTCGCTTTCCCGGGCTGCTGGGGAGACTGCTCCGATCCTCATGACTGGAGCAGCGTATTTCATGATAAGCCTTCCCGATTCGATTTTCTCACAATTCATGGCACTACCCTTTCACCTTTATACAATGGCAACGCAGTCCTCCGATCTTGTAGCAACGAGACCTATTCAGTACGGCACTGCACTCGTTCTTCTCATGTTCGTCATTGGAATGAATTTTATTGCTATATTGCTGAGGAAAAAGTACAGGCAAAAATACAGGTGGTAATCATGGCATTGGAAATTGTTGTTGAGGATCTGAATGTCTACTTTGGCGATAACCATGTGATCAAGAATATCTCAATGAAGATTAAGAGGAATGAAATAACCGCGATTATTGGCCCTTCGGGATGCGGAAAAACAACGTTCATAAGAAGTCTCAACAGGATGAACGACATCATCCCCGGGTGCATCATTAAAGGTCACGTATGGATTGATGGTTTTGATATATACGGGACGAAAACGGATGTCGTCGAGGTGAGAAAGAAGATAGGGATGGTTTTTCAGAAACCCAATCCTTTTCCGAAGTCGGTTTATGAGAATATCGCCTTTGCACCTCGCCTTCACGGCGTGAAAAAGAAGGTCGAATTAGACGCGCTCGTTGAATGGAGTCTGAAAAGAGCAGCGCTATGGGATGAAGTGAAGGATCGGCTTGATATGCCTGCTTACGATTTATCGGGAGGGCAACAGCAACGACTTTGTATTGCAAGGGCATTAGCCGTCAAACCTGAGATCATTCTTTTCGATGAGCCTTGTTCTGCCCTAGATCCCATCGCAACCGCAAAGATTGAGGATCTATTAGTCGATCTTAAAAAGGATTATACCGTAGTGATCGTCACGCATAACATGCAGCAGGCGGCGAGGGTTGCAGACACAACTGCATTTTTTTATATGGGAGAGCTCATTGAAATTGGCGAAACGAGGAGGATTTTCGAGAAGCCTGAAAAAAAATTGACCGAGCAATATATCACAGGGAGGTTTGGTTGAATTGGCAAGGATTGTTTTGAGCGACGAACTTGCAAAGCTCAATGAGGAAGTCGCTGAGATGGGAAAATTAGCAAGAGAAGCGATCGATAAGGCAATTAGGGCGATCGTCGATGAGGAGTTTGCTCTCAAGGACGAAGTAAAGAAACTCGATGATGAGATTTATCAATTGGATTTGAAAATTGAAAAACATTGTATTGACCTTATCGCTCTTCATTCTCCTGTTGCAGGGGATTTGAGAACGATATCTACTTCTCTCAAAATGATTACAGACCTCAACAGAATTGGCAGGTATGCTAGGGATATTGCAGAAGTGATCGATTTTCTTGAAGGGCAGAAGTACTTCAAACGACTCATTAGCATTCCCCACATGGCTACTCTAGTGATCAGAATGGTCGACGACGCTGTTGAAAGTTTCATTAAGAGAGATCTCGAAAAGGCGCGTAATCTCTTTCTGCGAGATGATGAAGTTGATGCCCTTTATGAGAGCATATTCAGAGAGGTTCTCACATACATGATGGAAGACCCAAAGAAGGTGCCAATGGGCATGCGCTTTATTCTGATCGCAAGGTATCTCGAGAGAATTGCGGATCATGCGTGTAACATTGCTGAACGGGTTATTTACATGATAACTGGAGAACGTGTTAATCGATCAAAAAAAGATCTAAATTGAAATTACGACGAGATCGGATGAGAATATTAATCGCCATTACAAGAATGGTTTGTAGGATAAGGTGATTCAACATGAAGGAGACATTGAGTGAATGTTAGCCGTCCATTACCATGAATTGCGAAGCGTTTCTGCGCGTAAGATCTCATTGTCAGATGATGCCTTGCGGTGTGATGCGTAATGGTCCGTAACATTTTCATAATTGACTTCGTCTCAATCAAATCGTTATTCTCACTCGTAACATCAAGGCCAACTCCAATTATGGATGAAAGAATGATGGTTAAGTATTATTAGATCGCTAAGAATCGTCGAACCGCCTCAGTTTTGTTAACTGGAAATATTGAATAAGCTCCCAATACAAGGCGACTTCGATCCTAGGCGCCCCTTCCCAAAATTTTCACGCCCATGTTATCAGGAATGAGAATCTCGCAGAAATTCATTAATTCTTTTTTTTGTTTACCCCTGCTGCATGACGGTATGCGGGGATTCTATATGTTGAAGGTCATGCTTGTCGACGATGAGCCCGCACTTCTAGAAATCGGGAAGGTCTATCTCGAAAGAGAGGCGGATATCGAAGTAGTTACCTGTGAATCACCGCAAGAAGCACTTGAAGAAATTGATCGCAGTAGATTCGATGTAATTGTGTGTGATTATCAGATGCCTTATCTCAATGGTATTGAATTTCTTGAAATTGTCAGAAGAAAAAATGGTCGGATTCCATTCATACTCTTCACGGGAAAGGGAAGGGAAGAAGTTGTCATCGATGCTCTCAACAAAGGTGCGGACTTCTATGTCAAAAAGGGTGGAGATCTGAAATCACAATTTGCAGAGCTTGTGCACACGATCCGCCAAGCGGCTATCAAACGAGATATGGAGGAATCTCTAGAACATAATGCGAGAAGGTTTAGATCATTGATTGAAGAATCGTTTGATATCTTCATAATCATGAGCCCAATGGATGTGATCAGATATATCAGCCCATCTGTTAAGAAAATACTTGAATATGATCCTGAAGAATTGATAGGGACGAACCTGTCACAATTGTTGCATGCTGATGACGTCCAAATCTTTGAAAGATCAATAGAACGATTATCGGCGAATCCAGGTGTTATCGATCGATTTGATTTGAGGCTCCGCAAGAAGATTGATGAATATAAGATATTTGAAATCATTGGCAAGGGAAGCATCGATCCAAAAGGCAAAATTGAATTCATCTTCACTGCTCGAGACGTTACGGAGCTAAGGAAAATGATGCATGCTCTTCAAGAAAGCGAAAGAAATTATAGAGCTTTAACTGAATCTTCTCCGTGTGGTATTTATATCTTCCAGGATGGGAGATTTAAATTCATAAATCGAAGGATGATCGAACTTTCAGGGTACTCTGATCAAGAATTGATGAATATCGATTATTTGGAGCTGATCCATCCTAAATATAGGCAATTGCTAGAAACGCTCACGGAGAAGGCTCTTAGAGGCGAGTTACAAGGAATACCTACACGGCTCGAGTTCATCGCATTGAGAAAAAACGGCGAGGAGAGATGGGCTGAACTTATTCCTACAATGTTTAATTTTAATGGAAGACCCGCAATCCTCGGCAATGTTATTGATGTCACTGATCGAAAATTAATGGAAGAGGAATTAAAAGAAAAAACAAGAGAGCTAGAAACATTACTTGACAGCATCGATACACAGGTTTGGTGTGCAATTGATCCTGAAACTTATGGCCCCGTCAACAAGGCGCGGGCAGAGTTCTTAGGAATGGCAAAAGATGAGGTAAAAGGAAAAAAAATACGGGATGTTTTGCCAGCCGAAACGGCAGAACTCTGTATTCAAGGCAACACCATTGCATTTAAAGAAAAGCGAGTTTTTAGAAGCATTGAATGGATTAGCACGAAAAGAGGAAAGAGAAAACTCGCGATAACTAAGGTACCGGTTCTAGATGAAAAAGGCAATGTAAGAATGCTTGTTTGCACGGGTCACGATATTACGGAAGAAGCGAATGAGGAAGGGGAGATTGTTCTTGGAAAGGAACAAAATAAAAAGGATCCAAAACTTTCATTTATAAAAAGAATAATAAGATAATCTTGACATAAAAAAACTACGTGGCTCAGATGATCGATACAATCTTTCTCGACGTCTAGAGTGAGATTGTTCGGTCATCCCGAATAAACATTTGTTGAGCGTAGACTTTTCTGCGGGTATGCATTTTTTTCTCTTGTCGATTGAATTTTTCAAAATCGATTGGAGATTTCCTAGGACAACTTTTGAAATTGCTGATAGCGTTTTGAAGAAATCATTTGAGATCTCTAACATCGATTATTTTCTTATTTGATTGCTAATCAATATGCACATTCGAAATTGTTGTTGGCTTTTTATATGGAATTAAGAGACCTGATTCACACCTATTCTATTGAAATTATGAGACATGGAAGCGGACGTTACTACAATTCTGATTAAGATGTTTAGTAGCCTACAATCTCATTAAACTCTTATTTTGATCTTAGGCCTGGACGGCTCATTAAATGCTTCTCTTATTGATTGAAGTTCCGACGTTGTATATCTTGAATTCGCTCTTATAAATCTAAATTAAACCTGATCCGATTTCGATTAATTCATCATTTCTTGCTGTAGCATTCAATGAAGCGCTCCAACGATCTATCATAAGTCCGCTCCACATCCTCAGGGAAGAAACAAGCAGGAAGCTCGTGATTCCTCCAATGGTACTTGATGCATTCGCAGCAAACCCCTTTTCGAACGCACGGCTCGTAGCTGCACGAGCAGTGCCTTATATTCTCTTGTTGCTTGCAATTTTTCTCTCGCATATTCTCACCGGACGAACTTTCTTTTTTTTAGTTTTCATTACCATTTTTTTAATAGTATTTTTCAGTCTTTTTAAGATTGGTTAGGAGCTCTACTGCCTGTTTGCGAGGTCTAGGCCGATCCTTTATGAAAGAATATCATCTTGTCTGCATGATAAGAATGACCTGTGTAATTAGAGATGTTGCATTAGAATGTTGATTTCTTTAATTTCTATCGATAATGGCTCATTTTTGAGGATCCTTCTCAAAAGCAGCAGAACTTGAACTATCATATTTCATTCATTAATGTGGGGCTCAGAGCGAGCAGCATTATGATTACCAATAATCGAGACATTTGTGCAGACTTCTTCGTTGTGCCATATTACCAGCGGTTCTATTCTACAGATCTTTCGATCGTGAATTGGCAAGTTGAAATTCGAAAAGGTGATAACGAGAACGTAATAAATTAGATCCAGGAATCTTTTAGCATGGATCTTTCATCACCTAAATGAATGAAATCTCGGATCATTGCTACGATTTACGTCGCTAGGGGTTCTTTTTCTTACGATCTAATTTTATGTCAAATTTGATTGAGATTGGACTCTATTACTAAATGGTCTCAATACGGCTCCCTACGTACTCGATAGGTGGTAAACCTAATTCTGATGCTTTCCCCCTCTCCCAAAATATGATGTTTGCGTTTACCTAAAGGAAATCGATTTCACTAGCTACAGATTTCTTCGATCAGAAGCCGAACCAGCCTAGCAACCATCCAAGCGCGCAGAACCACACAACGATCGCTGCAATCCAAGTTATAATCAAAGTAAGTTTCATGAATTGTGTTTTTTGAATTCCCATAACGACCCAGAACATGAACCATGCCAATCCCCATAGCACCCAGTTAACGCCAAGTATATACATTCCAGCATCCCAGACGTAGTATGCAAACGGTATTACGTTGATTGCGACAAAGAGACAATACCATCCAAGCGTTCGATTATCCTTTGCGCCCGTGTACCAGCTATATCCAAGGATCCAATATGTAAATGCGAAAAGAAGCACTTGCGCCATAGCTAAGGGACTATTGAGAACTAACCAGTTGTAGAAACCTACAGCCGTAGCTAGAAAGGCGACCAAAAAGATGAAGATCGATGCACCTTTCTGGTCAGCGTATCCCATCAGAACAAGCAAAGCCACAACAAGCACACCGCCAATGTATAAAGCGGGAAGACCTAGCAATATCTCTCCGATCAGCTCACCCCCCTTTGCATTTAATTTAAAAGGAGTATTCTCCTCCTGAGCAAATAAAATTCAACGTCTGAGTTAATAAACATGTGCTTCAAATAATCCGTTGAGAATTGGTATTTTTGAAGAGCTTGATCGGCGTTCAATTCGATCAAGAAATCTCTTGATAATTCCAAAATTAGTAATTCTCGATTTGCACAAAAGATTGATTCGCATTTCCGAACTGATAGTCTCGTAATAAAGTATCGACGAATGACCAAAGTCTTGGATGAATCTTATCTTCTGCTTATACTTGGTATTAAATACACAGAGATCTAGGATATTTCTCTAGAAAAATTATCATATGAACTACAAATCATCTGAATGCATAAGCATAGTAGCAATCTAAGACCACTCCTCGCAAACATCTCTCAATAAGTATTAATGAATCAGAGATCCTCATTAATCAAAATTATTTTCGAAAAAAATTCATCTACATAAAATTAGCAGTCTGAAAAAATCTCAAATAAAGTTAATAATCGCAAAAAGCGCTAAAAAAGCTTAATTATCAATTGCTATGTAAATTAAATTATGTCTTCTTTAAAAGAAAAGTTAGATATTATTGGTGGAATCGCACTCGTCTGCTTTCTCTTTTCCTTTTTTGCATTGATGTTTATCAAGTTTTTTACTCATTATTCGGTACTTGTAAGCGAGGGATTCTTTGTTGTTCTCGGTATTATCATATTCGGAGTGATTTTGATTCTGGCATATGTTCTATTCTATGAGAAGTGAGCAAAATCATTTTTTATCTTTTTTAATTTCATAAATCACGAGTGTTGAACGCAGGAAATTGACTACGCCATATTATTGATTTTTCATGATCCTCGCTTTCATAATTGATAAAGTCCTTGATTGTGCGGTTAGTGAAATTACCTTTGCTCATGAAAAATTGGATTCTTCTTTATTTGCTGTGTTTGTTTATTTTGAGCATTCGTATTAACTCTGATATTTCCAATCTATGGCCTCCTGGTGCGCTCCAAGACATATGTGGTTTAATTCGTATTATGATGACAAAATGCCTGTCGAGACATGTTTTTTTCTCGGCGCCGTTAAGCACATGGATATAAATGGATACCTGTGAGAAGCAAAAATGTTATGTGAACTTCAAAAATCTCTGTTATCGAAAAAACCAAAGGTTACATGGATAGAGCCGATTAGGCCAGTGCACGATCCTCTATTAAAAGAAATACTACGTCATTTGGTTTGTACAGAATAATGGGGCTGTCCGGATTTGAACCGGAATCTATAGCTCCCGAAGCTACAAGGATAGCCAAGTTACCCCACAGCCCCGTAAGAAACGGGTGAGAATATGCAACTCGAATAAATATTATTCCTTTTTTTGGCATTTGATAATAAAGTTCAAAGTTTTGTTTTAACGATTTATATAAATTTTATCCTGAAATTTTACGTGAAATCTATATCATTGGATCATAACAAGTAATTCATAATTTGTCGTATACGTAATTCGACAAATATTAAATAATGCTTTACCTTACCACCATTCATGAAGGAACAGTTGAGGGAAAAGATCGCTGGGGACATCACACTTTCATCGGATGTTGGCAAGACCATAAGGAAATGGCGGGAGGAGTTCAACATCTCTCAGCAGACCCTTGCCAAACATCTTGGAATCTCTCCATCGGTCATCAGTGATTATGAATCAGGAAGAAGGAAGTCTCCTGGTATCGCTATCATCAGAAGGATCGTCGACGGACTAATCGAAATTGACGAAAAAAGTGGTGGTAAGACGATCAAAAAATACACCTTGGGCGAGAAGACTGACTGTATTATCAGTATGAAGGAATTTAAGACAAGCATACCAGTCGAGAACTTTATCAGAGTCCTCGATGGAGAAAACCTGACAAAAGGTCTCCCCCTTGTCAGAGACATACATGGCTATACGATCATCGATTCGATGAAGGCGATCGTATCACTCAGCTCATTCGACTACCTCAAGATTTATGGATGGAGCAGCGAAAGGGCGCTGATTTTTACTGGTGTCAAATATGGAAGGTCTCCAATGATAGCTGTTAGGGCTCACCCCCTAAAGCCCGCGATGGTCTGTTATCATAAACCTGAGCATGTCGATGAGCTTGCGATCAGACTTGCAGCTCTTGAAGGTATTCCACTTGTTCGAACGGATCTGCCCATGCAGGTTCTTGTCGACAGGCTAGAACGTCTCAGTTGATTTGAGGTGGTGTTGGAAATGGATGTTGGCATTGTTAGCTATGGGGCATATGTCCCTAGATATAGAATAACACCCCAGGAGATCGGCAGGGTCTGGGGTGTTGATGGCGAAATGATGAGCCGCAACCTACTCATCTTCAGCAAGTCGGTTCCTGGGCCTGACGAGGATACGATTACGATTGCGGTCGAAGCGGCAAGGAATATGATGAGGCGAGTTTCGATTAATCCAAAAGAAATCGGTGCGATTTTTGTTGGTTCAGAATCGCATCCGTATGCTGTTAAGCCAACAGGTACGGTTGTGGCGGAAGCGATCGAAGCCTCGCCTGGGCTGACTGCGGCGGACTATGAGTTCGCATGCAAAGCGGGAACTGCCGCAATACAGACATGCATGGGAATGGTCGGAGCTGGTATGATCAAATACGGTGTCGCGATAGGAGTAGACACATCACAAGGTGCACCGGGCGATGCGCTTGAATACGCTGCGTCTGCTGGTGGCGCCGCTTTCCTCATCGGTGCGAAGAAAATCATCGCAAAGATCAACCGAACCTATTCCTACACGACCGACACACCTGATTTTTGGAGGCGGGAAGGGCAACCTTATCCCAGCCACGGTGGGCGATTTACCGGTGAACCGGCGTATTTCAAGCACATCATCAATTGCGGTAAGGAACTCATGAATCTCATTGGGTCTAAACCTGAAGACTATGACTATGCGGTTTTTCATCAACCGAATGGAAAATTTCCGGTGAGGGTTGCGAAACAGCTCGGGTTTACAGAGGAGCAAATTGAAACGGGACTGCTGACGCCTTTTATCGGAAATACATACAGCGGCTCTGTACCGCTCGGTATCGCTGCGATTCTCGATGTGGCGAAACCGCACGAACGGATCTTTGCAGTCGCATATGGGTCCGGTGCTGGCAGTGATGCTTTTGATATCACCGTCACACCCGAAATCCAACGGTTCCGCAGGGATGCGGCACCGACGGTCAGGCAACTCGTTGAAAACAAGAAATTCATCGACTATGCAACATACGCAAAATTCAAGGGCAAAATTCGTTTGGCTGGAGGGATGACATGAGGGAAGTTGCGATTATTGGGATCGGTGATACTAAGTTTGGGGAATTGTGGGATTTGTCATTCAGAGAAATAGGAATTCAGGCTGGACTTGCAGCGGTTTATGATGCGAATCTTTCAGGGGACGAAATTGATGCGATTTATGTTGGCAACATGTCTGCTGGTCGTTATATTGAACAAGAACATGTTGGTGCGTTAATTGCCGATTATGCTGGTATGACAAGTAATCATATTCCAGCAACAAGGGTCGAAGCGGCGGGTGCGTCGGGAGGGCTTGCCCTTCGACAGGGATATCTTGCCGTTGCATCAGGTCTTCATGATATTGTGGTGGTCGGTGGTGCAGAGAAAATGACGGACGTCGGGGATCTCAAAGCGATCGACATCCAGTCATCAGCAGCCGACCAGCAGTGGGAGTGCGCATTCGGAGCGACTTTCGCTTCACTTCACGCAATGATCGCGCGACGGCATATGCACGAATACGGGACAACGCGGGAACAAATTGCGCATGTTGCAGTCAAGAATCATAAACATGGTTCGCTAAATCCTAAAGCGCAGTTTCAAAAAGAAATCTCTCTTGAAACTGTCTTAAGAGCGCCACCGGTTGCTGAACCACTTGGTGTCTTTGACTGCGCGCCGATTTCCGATGGCGGTGCGGCCGTTGTCCTTTGTGCGATGGAAAAGGCGAGAAAGTACACGGACACTCCAATCCGGATCATGGCTTCAGCGCAAGCTTCGGATACATTGGCGTTGCATCACAGATCGGACATCTGCAGTTTCGAAGCAACGAGGGTTGCAGCTGAGAGGGCGTTCAAGCAAGCGGGTATTGAACCTAAGGATGTTGATATCGCGGAAGTTCATGATAATTATACAATCAGCGAAATATTGGCGATCGAAGATCTTGGATTCTTCAAAAAAGGTGAAGGGGGGAAAGCAACGATCGAGGGTGAGACGGCGATTGGCGGAAAAATTGCAATCAACTCCTCTGGTGGGTTGAAGGCAAGAGGTGATCCCATTGGAGCGACTGGTGTTGCTCAAGTTGTTGAGATTGTTGCGCAGTTGAGGGGCGAAGCTGAAAGACGGCAAGTCAGTGGCGCAGAAATCGGATTAGCACATAATGTTGGTGGGACTGGTGCAACAGCGATTGTACATATCTTGGGGGTGGTGTGAGTTGTCGACAGCTCGTTTCTGGCGTGAGAATCCAAGTAGATACAATCTGACGGCAGTTCGATGTGGTGTTTGCAAGAGAATCCTGTTCCCTCCGAGATCGATTTGCCCCATTTGTCGGAGGAAAAGTGTTGGCAAGCTGGAAGAAATGAAATTGCGTGGTGAAGGGGAGATCTATTCTTTTTCGATTGTCTACGAAGCACCTTCACATCTCGACAAAATGAAGCCCTATGTTATCGCGATCGTGCAGATGGATGAAGGTGTAAGAGTCACTGGCCAGATTATCGACTGCGAACCATCGGACGTGAAAATTGGGATGCGTGTGCGAAGCACTCTCAGGAAACTCGGAGAAGACGGCGAATCAGGCATCATCCACTATGGCTACAAGTTCATACCTGTGAAATCGTGACTACCCAAATGGTCAGGATTTGGACTCGCGGGCCTCGATCTCGAAGGTACTTTCAAACTCGCAAGGTTCATCGGAGAGTGCAGGTTTACAGGTAAGTTCAAGCATGATTGGTATCACACCGCTTCTTCTCGGCAGAACCTCGAGATCTAGAGACACCTCTGTCTGGCCTTTCATCCATTCTATTACTAGCGGGCCTTTCACGTCAACATCGCCATGGAATTTTAGTGAGATGTCCCGTGCCATTGCAGTGCCATCATTGCGCAGTTTTATCCTAGCCTTTGTCCATTGATTTGCGATTGGTTCTTCGAGAAAATCGACATCGATTGCAATTTCTGGCATCAGCATTTCGATTTCACTTTCAAGCGACAGAATGGCTTCTTTCAAAGTTTCAATCATGTGATCGATTTTTTCTGGCTCTTCTTTCTCAGCCTTGATTAGAACCTCTTTGTTCTTCTCGATCGGTATCCCCTTGCTGCTAGCTCTCTCGACGAGATGCGCGAGTGTCTCCTTCATTCTTTCAAATTCCCTGTATTTTTCGATTGAAATACCGATGCTCCTTTCAGCCTTCTCCAGCGCTTCGATTGCTTCTCTGTAATTTTCTTGATCAAGCATTTCTTTGGCAGTTGTGATAAAGAACTCGCTCAGTGATATTTCCTTTCCGGCTTTCCTCTCATTGTCAATCCTTTCTCGTAGCCTCGTGACCCTCTCTTCAATTTTATTGAACAAGAGTGATTTGGTCGCCTCAATTTTCTCCTCAATGTTTTCGAGATCCGATGTTTTGAGCTCTCCTGTCTCCATTTGACGAATGTCCGAACCTATTTGGAGAACATCCACTTCAGACGAGAACTGGCTAAGTAATTGGTAAAGGGAATTCAATTCTTTCATTTTTTCTTTCGCCAGCGAATCGAGCTCCGATGTTGCTTTAACAACTGCCCTCTGAATCAGGAGAGCTGCCTTTTCAAATTCAAGTCCCCGGAGCGCTTCTTCTGCAGATCTAATAATCTCTGAGAGCTCATTGATATCCCGACCATTTTTCTTTAGAAGTTTGATCAGCTTCTCCGTCTTTTGAATTTCGTACATTCTTTTTTCAAAAGATTCGGTGATCGATCGCAGCTCTTCCGAACACCACATCGCAATTGCGAAAGCCTCTGAGAACGCGCCAGCTTTCATCTTTTCATCGGCTTGCAAAAGAAGCTTCTCCACATGGTCGATGTGAAGACCAGATTCCTTGGCCACCTTGGCTCTCTCCTTGACCTCAATAATTGTCTGAGTACTCATTTGTTTCTGCCGTCGAATTCTTTCAATCTCGCTTGAAAGATGATCGATCAACGCTTTGGCCTGTCGGAAACGCCATGTGCCTATCAAATGATCAAATTCATCAATTGATGACTTCGCAGTTTTTAGGTCAATGCCCTCAAGACCTTCTTTCTGGCAGAATTCCTCTATTCGTTTCAATTCATTCTTGATCTTATCCACGGCAAGCTGTGAAGCCTGCTCAGCTGCTTTTCTTGCCATTTCCGACGCAATGATGAACTTTCCAACATTCATGAGGTTCATCGATTGAGTTAGCGAGTTCCGCGCAGCAGCTACATCGATGCCGAGCGATCCAACTTCGTCAATGATTTTCTCGGCAAGTTGAATGTGCTCGCGTGCCCTTCTCTCCAAAGCAACATTCTGATCGATCTCAGCTTTTGCGAGATCGAGAGCCTTGAGAGTATCATTAAATCGGCTTTCCCAAAGCAATTTTTCTGCTTTTTCTACAATCTGTTCGATACTTTTAACTTCTCGACCAGACTTCTTCGCACGCGCGATCTCCGATTTGAGACTCTCAATTCTCAAAGAAATCTCCCTGATCAGGCTTGTCGTCGCGATTCGTTCTGCCTCCCTCGCTGCATTGAGTGCGACAAGATATCGTCCTGCTTTCGCATTTGTCTCTGCATCACCAATCATTTTTTCGACTGGTGATGTCTCGAGGCCGATGCGCTTCATAATAGAAATTAGGTCTTTGATCAGCGGTATTCTGCGTGTCGCAATGAACGGTGCAACGATTTTCTCAGTTTCGGCGTAACAATCATTTAGAATCACTTTTGCCTCATCGTACTTGCCAATCTCAAACAATCTCTTACCCTTTGTCAGTAATGCAATTGCCTCGCTGGTATCTTTGCCTTGTTCCCTTGCCTCCCTCAGTAAACTCGAAATTTCGACGATCTTATCGTAAATCTCCGTATGAAGTGCTATCGTTTTTTCGAGCAATTCTCCCGCTTCTTTGATGATCCTAAACGCCCGGGTGAAATCTTTTGTATTGATTGCCAGTGACGCTTCCTCAGCTAGACGATCAATCTTTGAAACCTCAACACCATTTCGTCGAGCTGATCCGACTGAACGGATCAATTTTGTTAATTCTCTTGTCAATTCGTCAACAACAACTGAACTTCCAAAATCGATGACATCAATCACGAGTCTAAATGATTCCGAGAAATCGCCATTATCACGAAGTCGCTCAGCGCTCTTCAGTTTTTCAGAGAGGGTAATGCTCTCCGCACCGAGACGTCTCGCGAGGTCAAGCAAATCTCTCGCTTCCTGAATCTTAATTGAAAGAGATTCCGCCTCACTTTTTCGAAGAGTCTCAATAACTGCCTGAGCGAGATCGTACGCCTTTTCAAGTTCTCCCTTTTCCAACGCCGCCCTTGCATCCCCTATCATCGACTCTGCAGCGGAAACATCGAGATGGCCAGCTCGATTCTCTAGAAATCTCTGAGCTGATGTGATCATTCCCTTTGCAGCGAGCTTCATTTTTTCATTGATCATTTCGTTACAACGCTTGATCGAGGCAGCCACCTCGATGTATTTTCCATCTTTAACTGTCTTGATGATCCCATCGAGCAAGGCATGTTCCTCGGTGAGATCCGCACCCATTCTCATCGCCGTCGCGGCTTTCAATTCAAGTTCCATGACGGCTCTTGCGAAATACTCTTGAAGGGCTCTATGCGCTTCTTTTTGAGCTGCCCTCAGTTGTTCTGCGGCTGCGGTAAAATTCCGGGCAAGAACGAGTTCTCTAGAATTGTTCATTAGCTCTTTTGCCCTTTTCATATCCACTGGGTAAACACTGCTCATCAAGAGAAGTTGCTTGGTTTTTGCGAGCTCCATTTCCACTTCTCTATGTCCTTCGAGTGCCTTCTCCAAGAACCCATCTGCTTTGTGAACAAAATCGACCGCACTTTCAAATTCTCCGCTCTTAAATGAGCTTTTTGAAGACTCGAGGAGTTTTAACGGTTGGTCAAGATCAACACCCAATCTTTTCGCAAGAACGAGCTTGTTACGTAGTTTCGAAATAAGTCGTACAAGATATTCCTCCTCTCCCTTGGAAAGAACATTCTTCAATTCTTTGAGGGTTTCCTTTGCCTCTGCGATCCTTTGCGTTCCTACATATTCGAACCCGTTTCGTACTAATTCTTTAGCGCGCTTGATCTCGATACCATTCATTTCAAGAAATTCAACCCTCTTTTTCAATCTTTCAAAATTTGAGCGGATGCCATTAATTAAAAGGTTCTGAACCTCCGACTCAGCTATTTTTACAGTCCTGAACGCGCGATCGTAATCCTCCTGTTCGATTTCTTTTCGAATCTGTGCAATGATATTGTTAATCGGTGAAAAATCGATCCCTAATTCTTCATAAGATGCCTTGACGTCAAGAATTTTCTCAATCTGCAGTTCGAGATGTGAATGAATGAGATTCTTGATCCTGTCAAAACAGGCGTTGAGTTCCTTAATCGTCGATGCGTACTGCAATTCGTCAAGCCACTTCCTCGCATGCGTGAGCATCTCTTTCTCTTCATCAATACTGATCCCGTTTGATTCTGCGAGAAGGAGAAGTGATTGCACTTTGCCGAAATAGTCTGCGAGTTTTCTATTGACGTACTGTTCAGCCTTGTTCCATGTGGAGGTTGCGCTCAAAAGTGCTTCTTTTAATCTTTTTTCAGAAGCAAGATTTCTCGTTTTTTGTACGAAATTCATGATTTCCTCAGAATCCCGGTCTCCTTTCTCAAATAAACTCAGAAGATCAAGAATGGACGTTATGATGGTTTCAATCTTTTCGGCCTTCGCCTTCTCAGTTGCTTCGATGCTCTTGGTTGCGAGACTGAGCGCCATTTTGAAATCCCGGTTAGAAAAAGCTTCCTTGGATTCCAAGAACAATCGCTGAGCATCCGCTGACTGGACATCAAATTCTCTAAGACTGGCGATAACTTTTTCTGCCTCGTCAAGTTTTCTTTCAGCTTCTTCGCGATTTTTCGCAGCTTCCCTTGCCTTTTGTTCGAGCTGTCTGGCAAGCTGAAGCTGACTGATGTAATCTCCCGGCAATCTCCTTCATCTCCACGTACGTGTCAATCTTTTGGGATTCTGGGCGATTCGATTCGGCAGATCTATTGACCCTTGAACTCATTAATTTTTTGACCTGATTATCCCAAAATGAACTGTTTTTTTGTGTCATCAGATAATCTCTCTAAAATTTTTTATTTCAGGTCCCGATTTTTTTCAACGCAATCATTTCTTAATTAGGTCGACAAAGGCCACCCTTTCCAAGACGACGTCTGTGAGTTCCGCTTCGCTAAGCGCTGAGATTTCGCTTTCATCGACCCCGAATCGCTTCAGCTTTTCAACGCTAAATTCAAGCACTGAATCATCAGGTAATAATCCCATCTCTCTGACAATTCCTTCAGGATTGGTGCAGTCTAAGAAAACGATTGCAATTCTCCCGCAACCTCTTGATATTCCCATCTTTTCGACTGCCTTTGAAAACTGTCTTTCGCCAGATGCATAGATCAATATCTCATTCGAAAGGTTTGAGGAACTGTTCTCTCCGCGCTCGAATGATCTGATTGCGTGGAGAGTGGCCGAGAGCAAGTGATCTCTGCCGCATACGAGGTCAGCATTCAATGGAACTCCCATTCCTTGTTTCAGGTTCTGAAGGTAATTGATCAGTTTGTTTGGGTCATCAACATGACCCGTTGCACCAACGATTGCAATCTCAGTCACAAGACATTAAATGCAACATCCCGTAATAACACTTTTCCGCTCTGGGATGCTCTAATTAAGAAAAACCGAACTTCCTAATTCATTTCTTTGACTTGTTATGGCTGAAGAAATCCCTGAAAAAGGCTTTTACAATATTGAAAGGAAAAGCCAGTACACGACTATGTTGATCATCGTCAATGGAAATCCCACTTTGGCAAATTCGACAAAAGAGAGGGTCTCGCCCCTCCTTTCTGCATTTTGTATTATAATAATATTACTCGCAGCGCCCAAAATAAGGAGATTTCCAGCGATCGTGCTTCCAGCTGCCAGTGCCATTAGGCCGTGCGTGGATATTCCAACTTCAGAAAGAAGAGGTAGATAGAGAGCGACATAGGGGACATTTGAGATGAATTGACTCAATACGACACTGATAACCAAGATCATCGGAACCGAGGCGATATCAAAACTCGACTCAGCGAGCAGCGATTGAAAGAATCCGGATTGCCAAACACTAGCCATCAACACAAACATCGATGCGAAGAAGATGAGGGTATACCAATCGATATTCTTCAATACCTTCCATCGCTGATCGCTGATAACAAGTATTGGCAACATTGCGACGAGTGCGATGTAAGTCAGTCTGAATTCTTTACCAAAACCTGCAAATGAAAGCGCAATCCTCACAGCGACGAGAACAAAAATCAATATCAGCGAGACTTTACATGCAAGCGCGAGGTGAGGATCCGTCACGGGTGATTCGTTATTATCTGTTGTTTCTTTTTTGAATTCATCTCGATAAAACAATTTCAAAACGATGTAGCAAACAAACAGGTTGATGAATGTTGGAATTGCCAGATAATAAAAAAAGGTGACAAACGGACTCTGTATATTTCCATTGATAGCAACAAGGAGATTCTGCGGGTTCCCAATGGGACTCATGACACTGCCAGTCGTGACAGAGAAGGCAAGTGCAAGCAAGAGAAGCTTAGGGGAAATCTTGAACCGTGTCGCAAAATGAAGGACGAGAGGTGTACCAATAATTGCAAGGGTATCGTTCATCAGAAATGCAGATAGTATGCCAATGGTAAAAAGGATCAAAAGAATGAGCTGGTCGACGTTCTTCGCCTTCTTGAAAATTTTGTGTGCGAGATAAAAAAGATAGCCACTCTCGTAAAGTGCCTCGCCAACAACGAACATTCCGAAAAGAAATAGCATTACGTCAATATCGATCGAAAGGAGCGCGTCAATCGGGCTTATCTGGCCCGTGATAAGGACGGCAAACGCTCCAAAAAGCATAATTTGCCAAATTTTAAAGCGAAATTTTCCAACCTGGCGTATCGCAATAAGAACAAAGACGATGAACAGCACAATGACAGAAATACTTATGTCTGGAGCGTTCAGGATCTCACCAGGGCGTCCGGATAAATTCTATTGAGTTCTTAAATTATTCTGCGAACTCTGTATTAATTTGGATCAGTTTTAAATGTATTTTAACTCCCTAGATGACCGATCATCGTCTTTCTCTATTCGATTTTCATAATATGAGACACAAGATTCTGCTTTACATGAACTCAGTTGACAGATGCCATAAGAAAGTTTTATTTCCACATATGAATGTTGCCAAATCACTCTTGATGGAATTAAGGTGTATCTAATGTACTACGAGAAGGTCACTGTCGTTGCGCCTGCAACTCTTTCGAATATTGGGGCGGGTTTCGACGTATTTGGTCTTGCTTTGAACGAACCATATGATGTCATCGAAGCGCAAAGGGCGGCTAGAAAGGGAGTTTTTATCACCTCAATCAGTGGCGCTGATAGCAAACGCATCACGATGGATCCTTCGAGAAACTCGGCAGGTATTGCAGCAATGGAAGTTCTGAAGGCTGGAGGTGCTGATTTCGGTATTGAAATATCAATCAGAAAGGGAATTAGGCCGGGAAGCGGCATGGGGTCTTCAGGCGCTTCTGCGGCGGGAGGCGCATTCGCAGCGAATCTTTTTCTTGAAAAACCGCTGCCTGCCGAAAAGCTCATCGTCTGTGCGGCGAGAGCAGAGGAGGTAACTTCAGGTGGATTTCATGCAGATAATGTCGCACCAGCCATTTTGGGTGGATTTACAATCATTACTTCTTACGATCCGTTTGAAGTTGAACGGATAGAGCCCCCAGTTAATCTCGGTATCGTTACCATCATGCCTGACGTTTTCATTTCAACAAAAGAGGCGAGAAAAGTCCTTCCGGAAAAAGTGGAGTTGAAGAAGCTTGTGTATCATGTGGGTCACGCGTCGGGTCTGGTACTCGGAATGGTGAAGGGGGACATCAGCCTCATAGGTCGCAACGTGATGGATATCGTCGTCGAGCCTTCAAGGGCGCACCTCATTCCTCACCTTCACGAGGTTGAAAAGGCTGCGAAGGAAATGGGTGCTAGTGCAGCGTTTCTTAGCGGTTCAGGTCCTTCAATTGCCGCAATATTCGATATGCAAAAAGTCAACGGCAGAGCAATCGCCGATGCGATGAAGAAAGTTTACGAAACAAATGGTATTAGATGCGACACATGGGTGACAAAGCCAGGGTCTGGCTGTAGGAGGATCGAGTAAATGGTCTATGAAGTCAGGTGCTGGGAATGTGGCGTCCTAATCGAAGATCCTTATGCTGACAGTTGTTCGAGATGTGGTGGTCTTCTCGATATCAAAATTGATTTATCTTCACTGAAAAAAATCGAACCCTACCATTTGAGGCGGAAACCACTCGGTGTTTGGCGCTATGCTGAATTTCTCCCTGTTGCGGCATATAAGGCAATTACCCTGAAAGAGGGCGGAACACCATTGTATGATTGCCGGAATCTTGCTCAAATTGCCGGTATCAACCGCGTATTCGTCAAATATGAAGGCGCTAATCCGACAGGATCCTTTAAGGACAGGGGAATGACCGTTGGTGTCACGAGAGCAGTGGAAATCGGGGCGAGAATCGTCGGCTGTGCATCGACTGGCAATACGTCGGCTTCCCTTGCTGCATACGCTGCTAGGGCAGGTCTCGATTGTGTTGTGATCCTACCAGCCGGGAAAGTCGCTGCTGGGAAGCTTGCACAGGCAATTTTCTTCGGAGCAAAAGTCATCTCGATTGATGGCAGTTTCGACGACGCATTGAAAATCGCGAGAATGCTCGCCGCAGAGGGACACATTTACTTACTCAATTCGATCAACCCCTTTAGGCCAGAAGGACAAAAAACCGTCGCCTTTGAAATCATCGATCAGCTCGATTTCCAGGTACCTGATAGAATCATTCTTCCTGTTGGGAATGCTGGGAACATTTGGTCAGTTTATAAGGCGCTCGATGAACTTTACAATATCGGCTTGATCGATCGGCTTCCAAAACTTGTTGGAGTTCAAGCTAGTGGTGCGAAACCAATTGTCAACGCCTTCCGCGACGGGCGGAGGAATTTTACAGCCGTTGAACATCCTGAAACAATCGCCACAGCGATCAGAATTGGAAATCCAGTCAGTGGAAAGAAGGCTTTGAAAGCAATTTATGAGACTGGCGGCTGTGCTATCGAAGTGACTGATGAAGAAATACTGGACGCGCAGAGAATTCTAGGCAGGGCTGAAGGTATAGGCGTTGAACCAGCGAGCGCGGCATCGATTGCTGGTCTTTTCAAAATGGCGCATCTCAAAGAAATTGGAAAGGAGGAGACAGTCGTCTGCATCTGCACGGGTAACGTGCTTAAGGATCCAGACACGATTATAAGATCCTTCGGAAAGATTGAATCTGTCCCAGCAGATGTCGATTATGTGAAAAAGATCATTTTAGGGTCGTCGCTTTCATGATGAAACGAGATTCATAGATTCTTTTTTTCTGAGCATTTTTCATGGGGCTATCCATAGACAAATGATATTTACTCTCGAACGCTATTTTCGTTAAGACCGCGAATGAACGAACTCGAGCGCCGAATTAAATTCAAAACGTACATAAACGGCTTCGACGAGAATATTGATGGAGGTATCCCGCAGGGGCACATCGTTCTTGTTGCTGGTGAAACTGGCACAATGAAATCTTCCATCGCTTACTACATCCTCTTCATGAATGCAAAACACGAAGGTGTCAACGGTTTGTATATTTCTCTTGAACAGAGCAGGAGGAGTCTCCTACGGCAGATGGAAAAGATGGGACTGCGTGGTGAAACAAAGGGTTATGTCGAAATCCTCGATATGGGCGAGTTACGGAGAAAGGCAGAAGGCCCTAATTGGTTTGACACTTTTCGATTTGCGATTAATGAGATAAAACGCAGAATGAATTATGAATTGCTCGTTATCGATTCTATCGGCGCCCTTGAGATCATCTCGAATTTCACGAGGCCGCGAGAAGACATGTTCAGACTGTTTGAATGGCTCAGATCTCTTGATATCACAACGCTCATCATTTCTGAAATGCCTGTAGGCCATTTTACTTGCTACGGGCCTCACGATGCGGATTTCCTCGCTGATGGGATCATTCATCTCAGGATGACTGAGGAAAGGGAAAGCGATGTATTAAGGAAGATTAGATGCGTCAAAATGAGAGAAGCTGATCATGCAACAGGTTATTTCTTGCTTCTGAAGAAGGGTGATCAGTTCACCGTCACGCGCGCAATCATCGACTTTTAGAAATCCGTCAACTTTCGCTGTCCTTCTGGCGATATTTCCTTTTGAGCGCGTGATTCTTTTGATGGAATTGTCAATCCAGGTTTCGTATTTGTTTCTATCTGTGCTTTGATGCTACGGGCGAGAGCCTCGCCAATACGCGGTACGCGAGCGATTGCATGAAGATCAGCATTTCTCAAATCATCGATTGTCCTGAAGCCGCTGTTGAAAAGCATTCTTGCCCGTACCCTACCTACTCCGCGCAATCTAACGAGATCGAGGAGTTCCTTTCTCACCCCATACCTCAATCTTACGACGAGATCGTTAAGTGCTGGGTATGCCTCTCTGTTAAAAATATTCGCGAGCTCCCTCATCGAATATAGAAGCCACTCAGCGATTTCCACTTTGTTTCTCAGATCACCCGGTCCCATATTATATTTCTCGAGAATTTCTTCCTCGCCGACTTCCTCGATCCATTCCTCAAGAGCACACGCAGTCTTTAATTCTGATAGATAAAACTCATATTCTCTCAAATCCTCGGGCGCAGGGAGCAGAAGTTCATTTTTTCTTAACGAATATACTTCCTCAATCATCTCATATTCTCCGCGTCGGAGGTTCATATGCCTCATATCTGGCGTTGAACAAATAGCATGGAGGAATCCAAAATCAGACGCTCCTGATTTATACGCTTTCAACGCGTCTCTGAGTCTCACCGCTGTTACTGGATCGATATAAAGATCGGAAACTCTCCTTCCGAAAAATGTCGGGAGAATTTCCTCTTTTACCCTTATCATCCCCTCTTTTTCAAGGAATTCAATGATGCGTTCTGCCGCCTCGCTCAAACTTGTGATGCTGACTTGGTGTGCGAAGAACGTCATGCTGAAAAAAGTCATCAAGGTCTCCATTGAATTCGCAACACCTGTTGCGATCGCGGCGAGGATATGACTGCGCAGAACGGCTTCATTGCCGAGTTTTGAAAAAATTTCTTCAGGTTCGCCAAGAAGATAATTCTCCATAAGAAAACTCATTTCGCTTTCATTACGCGCGATAAGTACCGCCTCGCCATATGGATCGAATCTTGGTCTCCCAGCACGTCCGCACATTTGTTTAATTTCCAGCACAGGTATGGAAACATTACCGACGTCAGATTCGTAACGGTAAACATCTCTGATTACAACCATTCTCGCTGGCAGATTGATTCCCGCAGCAAGGGTTGGCGTTGCAATGATACATTTAATCGTACCGTTTCTGAAACTCTTCTCGACAAGCTTCCTCTGTTCATTCGTCAGTCCAGCGTGATGAAAGGCGATACCCTTTCTCATACAGCTCTTCAGCCGCTTACCGATTGACGTCGATTCATCTTCGTCGATAAGATCATCTAGACCATCAATTTCCACATGATCTTTTAAGACCTCTTTCATTTTTGGAGCGTATCGGATGGCAAGGGATTCCGCGGACTTTCGTGTATTGACGAAAACGAGACACTGCCCACCAGTGAGGATCGCATCAGAGATCAGGCTCCAGATGACATCCCCGCGATTCTTGATCTCTCTCATTGTATTATCAGTGAATTTGATAATCCCTTCGCAGAGAACGCCCTCTTTCAATGGCACGGGTCTCCAATTACTGGAAATATGGACCGCGTTTAACCAGTCGGCAAGTTCTTTTGAGTTCTTGATAGTTGCCGAGAGAGCAATAATCTGTATATTGGGATTGAATCGTCGGAATCGAGCAAGTGTGATCTCGAGGGTTGGCCCTCGATCAGGATCATGGATAAGGTGAATTTCATCAGCTACAACAAGAGATATTCTTTCAAGCCATCGACTCCTGTGGCGCAGCAACGAATCCGCTTTTTCGGATGTTGCCACAATGATATCAAATTTCTCGAGTTCAGGATCGGGTGTGTCAAAATCGCCTATGGACATCTCCACTCTGATTCCGAGTCCTTCAAATTTCTTCAAATCTTCGTATTTTTCGGTTGCAAGCGCTCTTAGTGGAACGATGTAGAGAACCTTGCCGCCTCGTTCTAGGACATGTTTGAGCGCCGCAAGATAGGCAACGAGAGATTTGCCACTAGCGGTCGGGACAGCGAGCACGAGATTTTTGTCCGTGAGCGCGTACGGGAGAGCCTCTTCTTGAGGAGGATATAAAGTGACGATTCCGTCTTTCTTCAAGATTTCGACGACATTGTCAGGGATTCCCAACTTTTTTAACCCCATTTTTCTTCTCACCAGCGCTCAGAGGATTATATTGCGCAATTACCACACCCGCTATAATAAATATGGCAAATAAGGCAGTTTTCAAAGTGATTGTTTCGCCGAGCATCGGAATCGACATCATTGTCGAGAACAGGGGAATGAGATAAAGGAAATAGGATACTGAGCTCAAACTTTGTTTCCTCAGTGCATAATAGTACAGAAGAAATGCGATGCAACCAGGGAAAAGTGCAAGAAAGAAGATGATAAGAACGATGTCTAGAGAAATGGCCACTTCGTACCTCATTTCTAATGGAATCGCGAGACATAGGATTAGGGATCCTGTAATAAGACTCCAGCAGTTGATGATTGCCGGCTCACTCACTACGAGTTCTTTCTTTGCGAGAACGCCAGAAAATGAATAAGAAATGGCGGAAATAAGAACCAGGACATTACCAATCATAGCTCCGTGCCCAAAATCACTGTTTTCACCGCCAACGAGTAGAATCGTTCCTATTAAAGCCACAATCATGCCAACGACCTTACGCAATGTCAATTTATCACCGAGTAGCAGCACTGCAAGCACGATTGTAAACGCGGGCCCTGATGCTTGAATGATCGAGGATAGGCTTGCAGTCGTGTATTGCAGCCCCAGATTGAGTGCAGCATTTGGTAACGCTATACCAACAAATCCAAGTAATGTAAGTCTTTTCCAGCCAGCAGAGAATTTTCGTACTGTCTTTTCCTTTCCGAGCATCGCAACTACGATAAAGAACATGAAAATGGCGGCGACTAAGTAACGTACCGCGGCGAGCGTGATAGGTGGGATATAAACAATGCACAATTTTAATAGCGGAAATGAAGACGCCCACATAATGACTGCTGCCAGTAAGGCAACGACACTTGAACTTCTTCCGCTCATTTAGCCAAGTGAATCGGTGTTGAATACTTAATGACATTCCTTAATATAATGTGTCTTTGCTCGTTTTGACTATCTGGATCGTATACAAAGATGTTAAATTCAGGGAAATGCTTAATTAGTGGTAACAGATATGAGTGAACCGAGTCAAATTAATATGACAGACGAGACGCCTGTTGAAAAAATTCCGGACGTTGACGAATGGATCAAAACGCAAAATTTCACAACGACAGCAGACATAAAAATTCCAGAAAAGCTTGCCGATCAGGTGATCGGGCAGGATGCGGCTGTCGAGGTGATCAAGAAAGCGGCTGAGCAGAAGCGCCACGTTATGCTGATCGGCGATCCAGGCACTGGGAAGAGTATGCTGGCGCGGTCAATGACTGAATTCCTGCCAAAGGGTGAGCTTCAGGACGTTATCGCGTATCACAATCCCGATGATCCCAACGAGCCGAAGATAAGAGTCGTCCCCGCGGGAAAGGGAAAAGAAATTGTTGCGGCGCAGAAGCGCGAGGCGATGCAGCGAAAGCAGCAGAAAGCGTCAATGGTGACTGGAATCGTTTTTATGATCATCATTCTCACTGTTATCCTTTACATTCAATCGGGAATGCATGACCCTGGTATTATTCTCATTGGGATTGTTGCGGCGGCGATCATTTTCTTTGCTATGAGGTATTCAGGCACGAGGCAAGAAAATATCATGGTGCCAAAGCTTCTCATCTCTCACGAAGAAGGGGAGATGCCGCCTTTTATCGATGCAACTGGAGCGCATGCTGGTGCATTGCTCGGTGATGTCAAACATGATCCCTTCCAGAGCGGTGGTCTTGAGACACCTGCGCATGAAAGGCTCGAGGTCGGTGCGATCCATAAGGCGTCGAAAGGTGTCCTTTTCATTGATGAAATCAACATGCTGAGGATCGAGTCCCAGCAGAGTTTGCTCACAGCCCTCCAGGAGGGGAAATTTCCGATCACCGGTCAGAGTGAGAGAAGTTCTGGCGCGATGGTTAAGAGCGAGCCAGTTCCATGTGATTTCATTCTCGTATGTGCTGGTAACCTCGATGCCGTTCAGGGAATGCATCCAGCGCTGAGGTCAAGGATTCGTGGTTACGGTTATGAGGTCTACATGAAATCGACAATGGACGATACTCACGAGAACAGGCAAAAGCTTGTCAGGTTCGTGGCGCAAGAGGTCGCGAAAGACAAGAAAATTCCCCATTTCGATAAGAGTGCTGTTGCGGAGATTATCAAGGAAGCGCAGCGCAGGGCTGGTAGGCGCGGACAACTGACCCTCAGGTTGAGAGAGCTAGGAGGACTGATCAGGGTTGCAGGGGACATCGCCCGCGAAGAAAACAAGCCAATTGTTACGGCCGATCATGTCCTAAGAGCAAAGAAAATTGCGAGAAGTCTCGAGCAACAAGTTGCAGATCGCTACATCGAAATCAGAAAAATGTACAGGACCTTCGTGACAGAGGGATCCGCGGTTGGTGTTGTCAACGGTCTAGCGGCGCTCAACACCGAATCGAGCATGGCCGAGTATTCTGGTGTCGTGCTTCCAATCGTTGCTGAAGTTACACCTGCGCAGACAAAGAATGGCGGAAAGATCATCGCAACAGGCCGACTCGGTGAAATTGCGAAGGAAGCAGTCCAGAATGTTTCTGCGCTGATCAAGAAGTACACGGGCGAGGACATCAGCAACCATGATGTGCACGTGCAGTTCGTGGGGTCATATGATGGTGTCGAGGGCGACAGCGCCTCGATTTCCGTTGCGACGGCAGTCATTTCAGCCTTTGAGGAAGTGCCTGTTGACCAGTCTGTTGCAATGACTGGAAGTCTAAGCGTGAGAGGAAAGGTTTTACCGGTTGGTGGAGTGACTGCGAAGATTGAGGCGGCAGCGGAAGCTGGCATTAAGAAAGTCCTCATTCCAAGAGATAATCTAAAAGATGTTGTCCTCGAAGAGAGATATATCGGTAAAATCGAAATCGTGCCGGTCGAGAACCTCAGTGAAGTTCTTAGCCATGCGCTCGTCGGGGGCACGAAGAAGGAAGGTTTGTTGAGGAAGCTCGCTTCAATGGTGGAAAGCGCGACTGTGCCCGGTAGCGGAAGACCAACGACTCAGTGATTCTTTTTTTAATATTTTTACATCAATTTATTGGAAAATTTGAATAACCTGTGCATCATTTCCTGATTGCTGGGAGAGGAAATCTTTGGATAGCGATGATTTCAACAGCCTGATTATTGGACGTTTTCAGCCTTTTCATAAGGGACATCTCGAAGTTATTAAGACGATTGCCAGGGAATCTGACTATGTAACGATTGGTATCGGCAGCGCTCAGTATTCCCACACCTTCGAAAATCCTTTTACCGCAGGTGAGCGCCATCTCATGATTTCAAGGGCGCTGAGGGATGAGGGAATTGAAAGGTATTTCCTCGTACCGATCGTTGATATTAACAGATACGCCGTATGGGTTGCGCATGTTGTTTCGATGGTACCACCATTCAAGGCCGTCTATACCAATAATCCGCTTACAAGGCGTCTCTTTCAAGAGGCAGGATTTGAGGTGAGAGCCTCGCCGCTTTTTAACATCGAACTCTATTCTGGAACGGAAATAAGAAAAAGAATGCTAGCCGATCAGGAATGGAGACATCTCGTCCCTCCTGCGGTTGCGAAGGTTATCGATGAGATCAAGGGTGTTGAGAGAATCAAGGACCTCATGAAAGGCTTGCATTAGGGTGTTTTATGGGTCTTGGAGAAGAGCTTGGTCAGAAATTGAGAGAAAAGGGGAAAACGATCGCCATAGCAGAGTCGATGACAGGGGGACTCGTGGCAAGTCTTATTACTGATGTGCCTGGAAGTTCCGCGTATTTTGTTGGCGGCGTAGTCGCTTATAGTAACGAGCTAAAAACTAAATTACTCGCCGTCCAACAATCGACACTTGAGACGTTTGGTGCCGTCAGTGAACAAACTGCGGCGGAAATGGCAAAAGGCATTCGGAAACTCACCGGGGCCGACATTGGCGCATCGCTTACTGGGATCGCGGGACCAGGCGGTGGGACGGAGAAGAAACCAATTGGCTTGGTCTTCTTTGCCGTTGATTCAGGTAACGAAATCATGGAAGTAAGAAAAGCAATCATCCCAGGGAACCGTCTTGAGATTAAGCAGAAAGCGTCCGAGTTTATGCTATGTATGATCATTGAATGCTTAGACAGAATCAAATAAAAGGGATAGTGATCATATTTCTAGTGTATCCCATTATGTTAAGTCTCGCTATGTTAAGAATCGCTAAGAAGCATCATGTAGATCAGGGGTATGAGAAAAAAAAGAAAGAAGATTTGGAATCTTTGAAAGACACTACATAATTTTTGCTTCGGTAAGATGCTATGCAAAGTGGTCGGATTAATAAATGTTTTTCAGTTTGATGATGGAATTTCTATTTTGCAAGTGATGAGCGATCTCTAGAGTTCACTCTAATAGAATCTCCATGTTTCCACCAATATCGAGAGAAAATTCTTTAAGCACGCATTCGAATACATATCCAGTCAGGTGTAGGGAATGGATGCACTCGTCAAGAGAATACCTACTGGTGTAGCTGATTTTGACTCGATCATTAAGGGTGGATTTCCCGCGGGTTCTGTTGTGCTCTTGTTGGGCGAACTCGGAGCTGGACAACAGGAATTTGCATTGACCTCCGCTGCAAAACTCGCTCTCGTTAAAGAATATCCCGAAACTGCAAGTTTCTTTCTTGGTCGAAACATCGAAATTCGCGATTTACCCGAGCGTCTATGCTATGTGACTTTTTCCCGATCGCGCGAAGAGATTTTGCAGGAGATTGCTGTCTCCTTCAACGCAGATTTTTACAATGCGTTCGCCAAGCATGTCGTTTTTAAGGACTTCTCAGGTGCTTATTTTAGGCATACATTGGTTCCTGCGACTTGGGCCGGCGAAGAAGCCTCCCTTTTCAAGAATCAGGTGGAAGACAATCTGCTTGAGGGTTTAGTGAATTTCCTCGATGAAAACGCGCCAAATAGTCTCGTAATCATCGATTCGATCACCGATCTCGCCGTTAACGCGAAGATTGAAATCCCAGATTTGGTCTCGGTTCTGCGGGGGATGCAGAGAATTTCAAAGAAATGGGGCGGCATCATTTACTTGATCCTTACTCAGGATATATTAGACCAGCGCAAGCAGAAGATGATCATGGATAGTGTTGACGGAGCTCTCGTTTTTGAATGGAGCAAATTCAGTCATTCTTCGAAGAGACAGCGATACTTGTATGTAGAGAAATTCATGAGCATTCTTCCTCACCTGGATAAGGAAAGAATCGCACGATTTGCAACTGTCGTGACCGCTCAGAGTGGCTTGGTTGTGATCGACACGGAAAGGGTGGGGTGATCATTTGGCTCAAGATGAAAGGGTGAAAACTGGGATAGATGGCCTCGATGAAATGCTCAATGGTGGGTTCCCGCGCACTCATACAATTGTTGTCATGGGCTCATTCGGAACTGGAAAAACAACTTTCTGTCTTCAATTCTTAAACGAAGGGCTGAAAAACGGTGAGAAGGGAATTTACATCACATTGGAGGAAGATGAGCGCTCGATCATCGAAGATGCAAAATCGTTTGGTTGGGATCTGAAATCGGCGATTGACTCGAAGAATCTGGTCGTAGTGAAGCTGGAACCTACTGATGCGAAAACAACGATTTCGAGAATCAAGAGCGAGTTACCAGACTTTATTAAATCATTTGGCGCAAAGAGGATCGTCATAGACTCAATTTCGCTGCTCAACATGCTCTTTGAATCGGAGCATGAGAAGCGTACTAACCTCTTTAACCTCGCCCAGATGATTAAGAAGACTGGTGCGACCTGCATTATGACAGCAGAGGTCAAGGATAATAACCCCCTTGCATCGCGGGATGGTCTCATAGAGTATACGGCGGATGGTGTAATTTCACTTCAGTATGAGGAGTCTCCAGATAAAGGTGAAATTCGTTTGACGCTGAGAATTCTCAAAATGAGGAGGATCGGCCATTCAAGACGAGTAAAACCTTATTCGATCACAAACAGGGGTATCGAGGTTCACGCTGGCGCAGAGGTTTTCTGACATCTCATTTGTAAATTTCTTTGAGTACCAACTCTTTCATTTTCATCTTGTGTGTGAGGGTTCTTATCAACGGGAGGTTTGCAAGCGTTGAGAGCATCGCAAGACCCCCTCTCATTCCGTGAACACTCAGAACGTAACGGTCTTCCCCTCCCATTCGATATTTGAATTCTTCTCCCCCCTTCGCAAAATCTATGTACCTTTTCCCCCTCATCTTGCAATCCTTCATTGCAAGATACGTCACGATATTGCCTGGCGAGTAATCGAGGTAATCGTTATTTACGCCGACCCTGTATGCACGCACGCAGGATCTATCGTCAAAACAGAGGAGCTGGGCTGCTATCTCATCGTCAATAATCAAATTATAACATCTTCCTTTACCAGTTGCTGCCATTTTCGTCGATACCTTCGTCAAAAAGTCAGCGATATATTCATTGGAAAAAATGCTTCCTCCTTTCTTTTCCCATCTCTCTTTGTGTAATTTAATGTAGATATCAATGGATTCTTTCATATGCTCCGGGCTTTCTGCAATCTGTAATCGCATTCTGCTTTCGTTTCCAAGAGTCGATATCATTTTCCTGATCGTTCTTTGTGTTCGCTTGCCAATGAGATCGATCGGATCGTCAGCAAGATAAAGTTTCGTAAAAGGACATGGGGTTGCGAGGATTTTGTCAGTTCTCCATTTTAATGAAATCAGATGATAGAGATTTCTGGAAAAAGGAGTATCTTTCATATTGCCGAGCTCGAGAAGATGCCATTTCAGCTCACTGATCATTTCAATCACTTCGATAGCGCTCCTCTCATCGGAAACGTGTCTGAGGATCTCAAGATCATAAAGTTCGGCGGCAGATCTTTGGTTGCCTATGAAACTAAGTTTGTTTAAACCCGTATTCATAATTTTTATTTTCGCTACAACAAATGGTAAAATGATCTTGATCTGTCCATTGTCCCTTAGCACTGAGATGCAGGGTTTTGCGACATGTTTGAAACATTCAAGCCAGGTGATGCACCACTCAAATGATGTGAAAATTGAACCACAACAGGATTCTCTAAGAGATTCCCAATGATCTCTGAGATCAATGATCTCTTCAATTTTTGAGAGGGTTTCCATTTGCTTCATCTTGGGCACCTTAGTAATTGCAAATCGTGTCAACTCGTGTAGTTGATTATGAGTGAACTCTTACGACGAATCGAAGTGCTCTGACGGGGGAAGTGAAGGGATTCTTTGAAAATTCCTTCCAATAGTTTCTTAGTCGAACAAATCTCTGAATTCTTTCAACCATCTTCATAATTTCTTCTGCAGACGCTTCCGAAAAATTCCGCTCATAGATCGCTGGTAGTAATACATCAGATCGTTTGTCCCATTCAATTAAAGAGTCCGGCTCTTCAAATCCATTCCTCTTAACGACCTCAAACATTTCTGTTCCTGGATATGGCATATATACTTTGAATTCGACTCCATCAGGCCGCATCTTCTTGAGCAACTTCTCAGTTGCCTTAAGCTCACTTCTCGTTTCGTTCGGTAATCCAAGCATGATGAACGCAAAGGCATCAATCCCAGCTCTTTGTACCATTTCAAACGCTTTCCTGATCTCATCAATGGTGATGCCCTTTTTCATAAGGTCAAGAATGCGTTGCGAACCAGACTCAACACCGATGAGAATCTGCCTGCATCCTGCTTCCCTCATCTCTTTGAGAAGATTAGGGTCTAAATCCTTGGCTCTAGCTCCACAATTCCATAAGATATCAAGATTCTTTTCTTTCACAATCTTGCAAAAATCGTAAACCCTTCGGACGTCTTTTACAAATAGATCATCTTCGAAACTGAAAGCATTAATGCTTGGCTCAATTTGACTGATTTTCTCGATTTCTTCGACAATTCTTTTGGCGCTTTTTCCACACCATGTGTACCCCCACATTTTTTTTGTATAACAAAATGTGCACGTATTTGGACAACCTCTGCTTGTCGAAATTGGAAGCGAATTTCTACCGTAAAATGGAATAGCGTATTTCCTGAGATCACCGAGTCCATCCCACATCGGCAAAGGTAAGTCGTCGAGTTTCGAGATTCTTTTCCTCGCTTGCGTCATAATAAATTCGTTGTGACGAAGAAAAGCGATGCCATTTACACGGATGAAATCCGCATTCTCTTCTATTGATCTGCACAAGTCAAGCATCGTTTCCTCGCCTTCTCCAATGACAACAAAATCAACCGGCGCCTGTCTCAGGCATAATTCAGGAAGCGATGTCGGTCCAGGCCCTCCCCACACAACAATCGCACCGTTTTCCTTAGCCCAGCGACTAACTGTAACGGCTCTCATAATTGAAGAGCTTATCATTACGGTGATACCGACAATATGAGGCCTAAAGCGTTTAAGAGCCGCCTTATGCTGTTCGTCAAGCGGCTCTCCAGACCAATCAAAGAGATTAACATCAAAAGAATTCTCGCGCAAGTATGCTCCTATGTGCAAAATCCCCAGCGGTGGGCTGATTCCCACCATTTTCTCTTCTGGCCCAAATCCCACATTGACTAATGCAATCTTAAGCGACATTTTCCCCCATTTCCTCAATTACTCTGAAATATGATTTCAAATAACGCTCTGGTGTATGATATAGTTCGTAGCGTTTCAATGCATTGGTAGATAATCGCGATCTCAATTCTTCATCTTTTTCGATTATTTTGAGAGCATTCTTGAGATTTTCAACGGTCGGCTCGCAAACTATGCCGCATTCGGGATCTGTGACTAACTCTGGCAATCCGCCTTTGTTGCTTACAACCAACGGTTTTCCAGTGGATAGAGCTTCGATGCAGGACAGTGGAGAATTTTCAAGGCAGATCGAAGGGGAGACGAAGCACATCGAAGATTCGATCTCCTTCATAAGTTCCGATCTCGGGAGGTAACCAAGATATCTCACCCGGCCTTTCGTTTCGGATTCTTTTTTCCGTACGAGCTTTTCTAATCGACCTTTTCCCGCAATATGAAGGTTTGAGTCAAGATCTTCTCCACAAAAACACTCAAGTAATATATGCAGACCTTTGTGTTTCTCCAGAACCGAAGCAAACAGAAAGAAAGAAGTTGTGTCCGATCCCTTCTGTACTCTATAACCATTCCTCGGAGCAAAATTTGGAATGACGATTGGATTGATTTTGATGTGTCGTCTGAGAACTCCACCCATATATTTAGATGGCGCGATAACAATATCGATTCTCTCAAGCGCATTCCTGTAATTTTGATCTCTCCAAAATTGGTATGGTCTTAAGGATTTGATTGAACACTTGAAACATGACGCTTGTTCACAAATCAATTTTCCAGCATTCATTAAATCATTCCTTTGACATATAAGCCAGTAGTCGTGCGCCGTATAAATTTTCATGCTATTTGGTATCATCAGGATTCTATAGCCGAGAAGAGAAATGTTATGAAAGTGTACCCAATCTGGATTCACTTCATTCAGAAGATTACGAAGAGCGCTTTCAGCAGCGCGGTTTCTCCCAGTAAGGTATGCAGCCAAGGTTGAAATGACGGGATACTTCGTTTGGATTGGATGCAGATGAACAAGATCATCAGGATATTGTCCGCGATGCTTACCTTGTTTGAACAAATATGCATCAATGCTGTGCAGAACATGCACTTCGTGGCCTTTTCTTGCGAGCGCCTCTGCGAGATATTTCACATGAACGGCATCACCACCGATATGAAAAGGCGGATAAAATGTTGAAACCATCAGAATTCTTCTTGTTTCCATTGTCTTTGCCCCTCACTTCTAGTGAGCATGTTTCATCCCGTGAATTAAATAATTATCAGCTATTTTTAATGCGTATACAAGAGCGAGTTGCAAATCCTTAGGATTTCTCATAACGTGTCGTATATTCGAAATCCACCAATTCGGATTAAAGTATAGGATTTTGTATGCCATTTTCCTTGCCCTGTTAAGATCAGCTGGCGAAAGGCTTTCTGTGCCGACAATAGCGTCATCTTGATAGAGTAATCGAAAATCAAAATCGCGCGGATACTCTTTTTTCACTTGCTCAAACAGTCTTGTTCCTGGGTAAGGTACCGCGACATTGAATTGAGCGCTCGTTGGCAAGGTCTCGTTAACAAATTTGAATGTCTCATTGATTGTACTCCAATCTTCGCCAGGAAGACCCAATATGAAGCTGCAAAATGTCTTGATGCCTGCCTCTTTTGTCCAATTAATTGCATTCTTTCCTTGTTCAACCTTCAAACTCTTGTCGCAATAGTCCAAAATCTTTTGGCTTCCAGATTCAATACCATAAGAGATTCCAGTACAACCAGCTCTCCTCATCAGGAAAAGGAGATCGCGATCAACAAGATGCGCCCTTGTATTGCAATACCATTGTATGTCGAGATTCTCCTCGATTAGATTCTTGCAGATCTTTTCAACTCTTTTCCTGTCAAGTGTAAAAGTCTCATCGAAGAATGAAACAGTTCGAATTTTGTATTTCTCTTTGAGGAATCTCAATTCTTCCAGTATTTTCTCAGCACTCCTCGGTTTCCATGCTGTACCCGCAACGGTACAAAAGGAGCATCTAAACGGGCATCCTTTGCTCGTGTACATGATGGTAAAAGGCTTACCTGCTGGTGCAGTGACGAAGTAGGGATTCAAATTTGGTAAAAGGTCATACGCAGGCAGTGGAAGGGAATCGTAATTGAAGAGAGAATTAGCGTCATGAGTAACCCCAATCCCCTTCTCCTCGCGATAGGCAATTCCTTTAACACTATTGAGCTCCGTTGCTGATGAAATCGTATCGATGACATTAGGTGTCGTGGTCTCATATTCGTGACGAACATAAATATCGAGATGCGGTGCATTAGCCATTACAATTTCATGCATTGTTCTCAATGTCCAACATATTCCAATAGTCTTGATTTCTCCATCGATCGATTTGGCTATTTCGGCAGTTTTCATGTCCCAATCAAAAGTCGTCGGGGTGAATCGAAATATGACTGCTTCGGGGCTTATTCTTTTCAATTCTGAGACCAATCTATTATATGGAAGGTTGAAACCATTCAAATCAACTAAGTGAACAAGATGCCCACGGTGCCGCAGCTCTGCGGCGATTTGAAGCAGACTGTACGGCTCTAAAACAGAATATCGCTCTGTAATTTCACATCGTTCTTCTCTTATCACTGGAATACCGTTAAATCGTGGAGGATTTACGAGGAGAACTTTCATTTTGCCACCTCGATCACTCTCTTGTACATTTCCGCTGTTTCATTTGCCATTCTCTTCGCGGAAAATTCGGTGACAGCCCTAACCCTTCCTTTTCTTGCGAGTTCCATTGTTTTTTCCTTGCAAAGAAGGATTTGAGAAATTCTTTCAGCTAGAGCGGTTGGATCACCCGGTTTAATCAAAAAGCCGTTAACACCGTTTTCAATCATTTCTGGGATACCGCCGACGTCCGTGGCTACCACAGGAATACCGCAAGACATCGCTTCCAAAATCGTCAGAGGAAAACTTTCCGAGTAACTCGGCAATGTGAACACCGATGCTAGTGGATAGAGAAATGGAATCTTGTAATATGGAACCCTTCCTAGGAAGGTGTATTTTGACTCAGGAATATTTTTTCTGAGGAGCCGCTTTTTCCAAGGTTCAAAATTTCCAGCACCTGCAAGTACCAGGTGCGCATCAATTTCTTGAATTATCCTGGCAGAGGAATCGATAAGCACGTCGAGTCCCTTTAAAGCAAGCATTCTTCCTATGAATAGAATGATGTTTTCGCGGCCCTCTAGCATGGGAAAATAATTATAGCATTCCTTTTCATCTCTCGGTCTAAACAAATTTGTGTCGATACCATTATGAATTACCTTAAATCGTTCAGGTTTCCCAAATGAGGCTTCAAATAATTTCTGAATGTAATGTGAGACGAAGATGAGATTTTCGCATCGTCCGACATACATCCGCTCTGCAGCGAGGAGTGCAGGCGAAAATAAGGCAGTCATCTTCTCGGAACGTTCCATTTCATTCAAACGGAGGCGCGAAGATGAGGTCCCCATCATTTGTGATTTGAGCGTTGTATGAATAGTTGTCACGGAGGGTATACCAATCCTAAAAAATTTGAGTAGAAGGTCAGGCATCTGAGCGTGATTTGCATGAAGTATGTCGAACCTTTGTTCATTCTGCAGTGATCTGATTTTTCTCATGAGGTTCAACTGGAATAGGCTGTTGTAGATGAATGTGTCATTTGCTGATCCAATAATGTGTATTGTTGCGCGTTCGAATGCTTCCCTGTAACTTACATTATCAATTTTTTTTGACGGTTTAAGGGTGATGACGTCAATCTCGAACTCTTCTGGTAAATTCTTTACAAGCAGAGCAGCATAGGTGCCAACGCCTCCCCAATCAGCCAGAAATTCGGGAGTGGTGATCGCGACTCTCATACTTATCCTTTCAATAACAGCACACTGTGAATTTAACGTACTTCCATGATGATAGCATTTTCTTTAACTCTAGCCGTCTTGCCGATTTTGCTTCCTGTGTTGACAAATCGTCTTTGAATGAGTTTCCTAAGGATTGCAAAACCCGCATCGGCGGGCACCAATTTCGAACGACCCATCCGGGGTAGATAGTAAATGGGCACCTCTGCTATTCTAAATTTCCTTTTTGAACACTCGGCAAACATCTCTGCCTCCAGGTCAAAATGACTTGAATCTAAATTCATTTGTCGAAGAGCTTGTGTGCTGAAACCCCACATACCTGTGCAAAGATCTGTTGTTCTTTTCTGATAGATAATCGAAGCAATTAAACTGAGCATGAGATTTCCCACGTAATTCAATCTCCTCATCGCAGATTTCTCGATCCTTCCTAAAAATCTTGAGCCCATAACAACGTCGTTTCCTTTGCGAAGCGCCTCAAGGACCTTGACAAGATCAGAAGGAAGATAAGTTCCATCACCATCCATCATCAATATATATTTCGAATCAAGGAGTGTCGAAAGCGTATGGAGCTTTGAATCAACATCGGAACTCAATGAAAGGGCTTGTATGACCACTTCTTGCGGGTTTCCTAATGCAAAGATCTGTCGCATTCCATTTCCTTTGCCATTACCATTTTGCACATAAACTCTTGCGCCTTTACTTTTTGCGATTTCGGTGGTCTTATCTATCGATCCACCATCTACAACGATGATTTCCAGTTGGAACTCTATCAAATACTTCTTAATGTCCAAGAGGCCATCAATAACGCGACCGATGCAACACTCTTCATTAAGAGTCGGAATAATAACGACGATCTTTTCCATCTTTCACTCCTCTCCCATTTTCAAGATCGATTTCAGAGGAGTTACTCCTAGTATCTATTATTATATCGTCTCCCGTAACCGTCCCCCCTGAAGAGCTTCTATCTAATCGATCGATCCTTTATTAACTCGTCTATAGAAAACTCACGTTTCCTATAGCAAATTCTTGATTACTAATGTGCGACAAATCATACATAAACTTTTCCCATGCTTATTAAGTTGATCTAATCAGATGGCAATTGAATGAACTGTTTTGTCAGCCAGTTATATCGCGTCTTCAGTGGAGAATCGAGAGGGGAAACGGCTCTCACAATTTCGGAGTATCTTCCCAAAAAGCCTTTCTACGAATTCTGATTGCGATTAGAGCCGAGAAAAAAAGAATAACTGGATAGGTGAATAAAAGTGATATTGAGGTGAGTGTCGGGTCATGTTGCACGTTCATTCTGAAAAAAACTATCATTTGAATAATGTTCATCAACATAAATAGTAGTAAAATGACGAGTGCAACATATCGTTGCTTCGGTGAGAAATTGATAGAGCCAGTTTGTGACTTTGCCTTTTTCAAAACGAGAATAAGAAAAGGCAGCATGAGAATAAATAACAGCAATTCCGTCCTCATATCCAGAAGCGTATTGAAATTGTTAAATGAAAAATAATCCATGGTAAATGGAAACAAGAGATAGCAATGTCCAAAGAGTAAATCGCCAATAAGGTGAAGTCCTGATGCTATGATTGCAATGGATACGAGGAAGCGATCGATTCCAGACAACTTCCATATTAATAAAATAATGACGACCACGGAAATGCTGAGACCAAGAAAGCTGTGAGTCAGAATCCGAAGTTCTCCGATATGCAAGAAATCTGGAAAGATGGAGAAGAAAAAGAGAAATGCAAGAGCTTGAAATAGATTGACAATTCTTTTCGAGGCTACTAGCTCGATGAATGGCAAAATCACAAGAGCTGAAAGAGCCAAATGGCCAGGGAGCCACATTTATGACTAGTATCGAAGAAGGACTATTTCTACTCGACCAGTTGCAAAGATGCGAAACCATTATAACGATGCCAAAGCCTAAGTTCTTGACTGATTCAGAGTTATTGAACTTATGTCGAAAAAAGGATGCAGGTTATGGTCTCAGGAAGTTTCGTAATATCTAACATTAAGCCGAGGGAAAGCCCCTCATTTTCCGATCAGAATTATCCAATTAGGCCATCATTGATTGCATTGCTCTCTCTCGCTGGTTTTTTAATTGTAGTAGTATCATCCTTCGGAGTTGAATTCGAATGGTTGCCTGAAACTCTACAGTTTGGTCTATTCGAGGCTTTGCCAATATACTATTGGGTTGGAATCGCTTTCATCATTTTTTCCATTGTTCTAAGCTGGAACCTTAGGAATGAGCATCTTTTTCTTTTTATCACGAGTCTCCTCTTTCTCTCATTATGGTGTGCACCTGTCCTTTTTGAACGATATCCCCCAATATGGGATAGCTATTTTCACTTTGTTCCAGTATCACAAATTGCTAAGACAGGAAGCCTAGCGGATTTAGGGATTTATTCATACGCCTACAATTACCCCGGTATATTTGTTGTCACCGCGTCTTATGAAATTTTGGCATCCGTGCCTTCTCTAGTATTCTTAAAGTATTACTCATTTTTTTCAGCTCTTTTGACGCTCTTGGCTCTTTATTTTTTCATTCGGACCTACGTGCCAAGTATCGAATACCGATATGCCTTTCTCATCGCTATCCTTGGTGACGTCTGGCTTCAATTGCATTTTTCACCTCAGTCGATCGGTTTTGCTGTTGGGCTATTCGTTTTTGTCTTTCTTGAAAGGCAAACGGTACGATGGACGCTCATGGCGATCTTTGCTTTTGTGTTCATTGTGATTTCTCATCCAACAACAGTGCTATTTGTGCTTGGCGGAATTCTGATCAGAGAGATTTATTTGAGGATTAAGAAAATCGTTACGAGGTCGCGAGGAGAACAAGTCGAAAGAACGTGGCCCTTCCCAGTTTTTTGCCTCGTTTGGCTCTTGTGGCTCTTCACGGGCTCGATCACATATTCTACAATTCTTCTAGATCAAGTCATAAATCGACTGGAGTATTTTATCTATTTACCCATTGCAGCATCGAGCACCGTTTCGATGAGAACAGCTGGAAATATCTTTAGCATCGCGCCTTTGATTCGATTGGCTTTTCTCGCTGTTCTTCTTCTTTTAGCTTTTTCCGCGCTTTTTTTTTACGTGTTTTCAGCAAAAAAAAGACAGTTAAATATCAAATCAACAGTAATCGCACTTCTCGTTTTGCCAATTGCCGTGGGTCTTTTTGATATTGTGCTATTCAAAGGACAGCTTTACGATCGCGGTCTCCTTTTCCTTGTCTTGAGCGCATCTACTATTGTCACGATATTCTTCATTCGAATTGAAAAGAAGAAAATAGGGCCAGCGATCGGGATATTTTTAATATTGCTATCTGCATCATGTGCTGGTACGCTTTATTATCAGGAAGGTCTTTATATTGTCAGCGAAGAATCTTTTGAAGCGTCAGATTACATAAATCAAAATCTTGCCAATGGATCGTTCATTATTGGTGGATTTTTCCCTTCGGATGTGTGGAGCGGTTTGCCGCCCAAGAATTTTTACAACATTTATTTATTCAACGCTTATCCTTTGAAGCTATCGAATTTCACATCGGAGAGGACAGCAGGGGCAATCATCTTCGATCGAACATCTGAATTGTGGTATCGACAGTACGGTATGACGTTCATCTATCAGCATTATGTTAATGAAAGTGGGAGTTACAACAAAGTATTTGACAATGGCGCGTACTGGGTAATTTATGAAGGTCGGCGAACAGGATGAAAATTGGGCTTGTCAATCTAATCACAAAGACTTCAGATGTGCTTTCCGATCCAAGCCGTTTATTCAGGGCTGATAACCTTAGACCTGCAACTGATGCCGGTATCCAGATTATTGAAATGGGAAAAAGGATTGCCTCAAGGGGACATGAGGTTGATATCTTTGTCGCTGATGTATTTCGTCCTTTAGAGGAAGTTGTTGTCAATGAAAACTTGCAGATTCGCTATCTTCCTACCAGATTGAAATCAGCGATTCCAGCTTCTTTCATGCCTTTTACCCCTTCGCTCGTTAAGCAAATAGCGAAAGAGCATTATGATGCTGTTCAAGCATCAGATTTGTTTCAGATTGCAACAATGCTTTCCTGGCTAGGAGCAAAATCCATCGATGCTAGATTTTTTGTCTGGCAGGAGATAGACATTTTCATGAGGCAACCAGCTGGGATGATCCAATCTCTTTTCTATAAGTTCACTAAAAGAACAATGATTGACCTGGTTTCGGGTATGATACCTCGCTCACTTTCTGCGAAATCGCATCTTATTGCATGTGGATTTCCGCGCGACAAATTAAAGCAGGTTGTGCACTCTGGTGTTGACACGACGATTTTCAAACCTATGGACAAATACCAATGCAGAAAAAAACTTGGGATAGAGGGTGCAGATCTCGTCCTGCTTTCTGTCGCGAGACTCGATTGGATCAAAGGGATCGACAAGCTTATTATGGCGATGGCCAGTGTTGTTAAAGAATTACCAAATGCCATGCTGGTTATCCAGGGAGTGGGTCCTGAGGAACTGAAACTCCGACAACTCATTGCTTCGTTGAATTTGAATAGAAACGTACGATTGATCACTCAATCATTTGAACATACCACAATGCCCATCCTTTACAACGCAGCGGATCTTTTGCTAATTGCGAGCAGAATCGATCTTTTTCCTTTCGTTGCAATTGAATCAATTTCATGTGGAGTGCCAATAGCGTCATCTTTTGGAAGGGGATTGAAAACAGACATTATCGACAAAGGTGCAGGTGTCATGTTGCCAGCCGATTCCGTAAGAATGGGGGAAGAGATCGCAAAAGTTGTATCGGATAGTAACTCTCTTAAAAAAATGGCAAGCATCGGAAGGAAGCTCGCTGAGCGTGAATTCGATTTTGATGTCTCCGTCGAAAGATTCCTGGGTATTTATAAGGAGGCTCGATAATGCAGCCCTATCGTCCCCAGAAGAAGAGAATCGCTTTTGTTCCAGCTGTTTCCTTGCCTATAACCACAAACGAGCGCGTTCCAAAAATGTTTCTTGCTCTTTCTATGTACTACGATGTTTGTCCCATCGCCCCTAGTAAATTTAATCGCATAGTCTATGATCAAGGATTAAACAAATTCTTGAGGTATTTTTTCTTCGTGATTGATGAGTTTTTGCTTTTTTTTGCAACATTGAGAGCATTCAGATCGAATCGTATCGACCTTGTTTTTGCTGAAAATTCATATTTTGCGATGGCATCAGCGTTTGCTGCAAGAATTAGGGGAAAGCCTTCAGTGTGGGACAATCACGGGAATGTCAAATTGTATTCTGAGGCGATGGGGAAATCACGGCTTTTTTCAACAGTAAATATTCTAATGGAAAAGTATCTTCACAGAATCGTTTCAAAAATTTTTATTGTGTCAAAAACCGACTTTGATGAATACGCTCGACTTGGGTTTTCCATGGATAAGTTTGAGATCATTCCGATCTGTGCTGATACCGAAACGATGGATAGAAATGCCACATCAAAGGAAAAAGCAAGAGAAATTCTTGGTGTTCCAAGTGACGCGATAGTCGTCCTATTTTTTGGAACACTCAGTTATGAACCAAATATGGAAGCCGTCAATTTCATTGTCGAAGTTTTGTCGAAAAAAGTAGAAAAAGAGTTTCCGTCAGTTGTCTTCTATATTGCTGGCGGAGGTGCAAAACTCGAGAACCTACCAGAAAATGTCAAGCATCTTGGTTTCGTCCCCTTTGATCCAGATCTTTGCTTATGGCTTCAAGCCTCCGACATTTGCATTGCTCCACTCTGGCGTGGGGTCGGAGTTCTCACAAAAGTCGTCGACATGCTTTCAGCTGGAAAGCCAACCATTCTCACACAAATTGCAACGTCAGGAATGCCAGAGCTTGAACATGAAGTGAATTGCCTCGTTGGGAGAGATAAGATCTCGTTCCTGAATGAATTCCTGAGATTACTCGCTGATGATGCGCTCCGGGACAAGATTGGCACCGAAGGTCGAAGACTTATTGACAAGAGGTACTCCTGGAAAGTCGTAGGAGAACAGGTGCATTACATTGTTGATTCATTAATTGCGAAATCACAATAGTAGTAGATTACTTGAAATAATATTGCAATTTCTACATAGGTTGAAAAAGTGCCAAGTATCACGATTGTCGCACCGGGCAAACCATACGATCTCCTCATCGCATGCTTTGTTGTTGTTGCAACATGCGTTCTCTCGGCGGTTGCACCAAGTAATCCAATTAATTGGGTTTTGGCAATGCTCTCAATCTATTTTTTTCCAGGATATGTAATCACATCGATCGTCTTCCCAGGTAATGATTTGCCCATTTCACGTGCTTTTTTTGCAAGTTCTAAGGAAATAAAGATCCAGATGTCCTTCCTCGAAAGACTTGTTATCAGCGTTATTACCAGTCTGATAGTTCTTTCCATCATTGGTACCGTGCTTGCCATGTCTAGTCTACTAGATTGGCAAAGCGTCACGACAGAAATCCTTCTATTAACATTCGTCTGCTCTGCTATAGCCTATCGCGTACGATCAAGAATACCACCTGAAAAACAAATGAGTATCGTAATCAGATTGAGTCCTTCATACACTAAGTTCACAAAATGGGAGAAAGTCATTCTTGGCTTCATCATTCTAGCGTTTGCAATAGCACTCACAGTGGCTGTAATTGGACCAAATTACGCCCCGTATAAGGATCGAGATGCAATCATGGAGTTGAAAGGCGTTGGAGGTGATCTTAATACATTGCCGCGTTCGGTCAAAGCCGGGAATGAGGCGGCTCTTATGATTGCGGTGACGAATAAGATGAATGTCGAATTGAGTTACAATCTGACGATCGGAATTGATAATCTATCGTCCGTTTCAGCATATGATCGTATCGATTGGAATAATACAACAAGCTTACAGTCTGGTATCGCCTTCTACGATGAGTTCGTTTTGTCCGCTGATCAATGCGAAGAAAAAACGTTTATTTTTTCGATCAATTCGCCTGGAGAATACAAGATTATTTTTCGTTTAATGTATGGTGAAAAAGTTCAGGAGTTGTGGCTATGGGTCACAGTGACGGAATGATTATCGGAAATAGGAGGTTTGATTAATGTTTCCGCCACCTGCTGGTTTATTGGGCACACATCTTGATGTAGCTCTAATTTCCGGTATTTTCACACTCATTTGTCTGTTGTTGATCAGGGAGAGTGTGAAATCGATTGTGATCAAACGTGGGGCAAGAAGAATGATGTCCTCTCTTTTCCTGGTCAGTTTCACGGTGATTTTATTGATCATCATCAAGATAATTACGATTTTGCGTTAGATCTGTGGAATAATGATGACTTCCGATAAAATATTAAACAGGCAATCCAATAAAAGGATTTCAACCGTCCAAAACAAAGCTTTTAGTCGGAAGCTTTATTTGATTATTTCATTAATTCTTCTCGCAGATTTTTCTTTATTTATTTCAATCGAATTGAATGATAGTGTTATTTTCGTCCTTGCACTTGTACCATTATTAATTGCTTTGTTTTTTTCATCGGCCGTGGCATCATTTTCACGCGAAGTAGAAATAATACAAACCGGGAAGTTTCTCTCGATAATTGCGGCATTCACCTTTGTTTCGGTGTCTTTGCCGTCGTTTGGGGATGCCTATATCGATATTCTTGTTATTGCAATTCTATTCTTTGTTGCGCTCCTATTATCTGGCGTCTCATTTGTTGATCGATTACCACATAAACTATTGGTGGTCGTTATTGCACTTGTTGTTGGCATCGTTTTTGGCATTATTGGCTCTTATGCACTTTCTGGGACGATAACTCGGGTTATCCGAAAGGATTTGTTTTTGCCGCTTTTACCGATAGCATTTCTCTTCGGCTACATGGAAGAAGTATTCTTTAGAAGTGGTTTGCAAAAAAGCTTGGAACCGATCAGTTCAAGAATACAAGCGATCGTCTTTCCCGCATTGTTGGATGCTGGTCTAAATGCTCTGTGGAGTTCAACTGAGTTCTGCATCATTGTTTTCGTTTTGGCAGTCATTATGGGGGTGCTCTACTCGAAGTTTCATTTCGTTACTCTCAATGGCATATCCAGATCAGTGGAAAGCGGACTTGTGATCGGTCTCGCGATTTTCTTTTAATTGCTCGCAGAGAGAAGCTTCTCATTTTTTAGTTCTTAATGATTAGTGTCAAGCCTTTCTCAAAGAAGACATGATCAAACAAGTTTTTCCAACTCTCTTAATCCTCTTTCGAAATCCTCCTCCCCATTCGGATCGATGGTGCTCTTGATGCGCACAATCTCTGTGATTTTTTGACGATCATTTCCTATCATGTTTACATCATTCCGAGCCTTCACATATTGGCTATTTTCCATTTGGCGGTCAATTTCTCTGATCTGAGCCATCCTGATCTCCTTGGAGGATTCCTCTCTTGCGTATTCTTCAAAGTCATTTCTGTAAGATGCCCTCAACTTGTCAGAGCGCCATGGTTTTCTCATGATCATCGCTCCTGCTAATGCGAGCGCTCCAACGCCAACCGCAAGTGAAACAATGACACCATCGTCGATGGGATTAGTGTCTCCAGCATAAGACTGTGGAATGTTGGCTTCAAAATTCGACATTAATGTGATGAGAACAATCTCAGAGTCTTCTCCCGAATCAATGTTGATGTTTGAAACGATAACACTTTTGTGAAACAGTTTCGATACCTTGATTGAATACGTACCGGGGGAAATACCCGTTAAAACGAATCTTCCATTTTCGTCAGTTAGAGTCTTTTTCTCGGTCCCCTTCAGTGAGATCGTTGCAGATGGGATAGGATATCCGTTCTTATTGACAACAGTGCCGGTGATCGTCGAATTGCCTGATGATTTGACAAGGTCAAAATATATCCCAGAAATTGAAATCCCGCCCTCGACAGTCACTGGTATTATCTTGTCACACGCATATCCGAACTTAGCCGCTGTAAGTGAATATCTGCCAGGCGATATATCGAGAAACATGAATCTACCATCTGGACCGGTAGTCACATACCGTGATCCATCGGTAATAAGAGCCCCCTCTACGGGCTTTGAATCGAAAACAACGATCCCGGATATGCTCCCCTTTTCTGATGATAAATATGTAGAAAATGAAAATGTGAGATCTGAAATCATCTCGTTACCAGCATGATCCATTGCTTTTCTCGATATCGTAATCTGATAAGTTGTCGAGAGGCTTAGGAAGTTGTCAGGGACAAAAGTCATCACCATGTTGCCCTCTGACCAAACGAAGCGGCCTTGAATTTCACTAGATCCGTTTTTCATGGAAAAAGCACGTTCGACGGACGTGATGTTCATACTTTCACTGAAAACGATAATGATATTCTCATCCAGATTAACCATCGTTTGACCGTCGGTTGGGCTGTGACTGACAACGAATGGTGGAATTGTGTCTTGTATCTCCACCGTTTTGAAAACGGTGTTCCAGGCTGAGTTTAACTTATTTCCATAAAGATCCATCGCAGAGGTGCTGATATTAAGATAATAGAATGTCGAAGGATTGAGCTGATTCAGCGGTGTTATGATTAGATATGATTCGTTTTGCCAGGTAACATTAAATTCAACAAATTTGCCATCACCATTAATTGTTATGGCAGATTCGGTGCTCTGGCGATCCATGGCCTCACTGAACACGATTTCAATAGTCGTATTGATCGGCACGTCAATCATTCCATTTGGCGGAAAAACGCTCACCACGGCAGGTGCCTCGTTGTCGACGTGCTCAACGAAAATATCGATCGACGCCTCAGCTCTGAGGCCAACCAGATCAATCGCTTTAGCAACTAAACTATGCGTACCCTCCTCTACGCTCTTTGGATTGAATAGAAGTACAAAAGGTTCTTGTGTATCATTCGCTACTAAAACTCCATCAATATAAAACTCAACAGATCTTATTCCGTAGTTATCCCGCACAACCGTTTCGATATTCGTGATTTCCGCAATCTTCGAACCTGAAGTTGGCGAGACTATCTCTAGCTCCGGAGGTGTCGTATCTCGTACGACGATCGAATACTCCTGCGTAGAGGCAATGTTATTGAATTCGTCGGATGCCAAAATGCGATACCGGATTGTCCCAACCTTTACTTGCGGTGGTATCGTCGCGTCAAAGCAGTATTGACCGAGTCCCATGGCAACTTCATGATAAATCCCATTTACATCGACATATGCAAGTTTGACGAATGAAAGCCTATGGACATCAGTTACGTTTGCGGTGAGGTTATAAGCCTCCCCTACCTCTGCATTTGAAGTCGGCTCATGAACTATGATTGGAGGAACGGTATCTTGCTGGCTAGATCCTGTAATGAACTTACTCGAGAAATCTTCACCAAGTGCATTTCCGAATATATCTGTTGCAGATGCCGATACGATCACAGTGTACTCTGATGTTGGAGCGAGCATCGTCGCAGGCACAAATATCAGAGTTGTATTTTTCGCTAGCCAGTATTTTTCACCGCTTAGTTCCCCGTCTGGTCCAATGACATGGAATGCCGCATTACTTTCTGTAACATTCATGATTTTATCAAAGGTCACGATAATATTGGTTGAGAGCTGGACATCGGTGCATCCGTCAAACGGATATATGTCGAACACTCTGGGAGCATTCGCCTCATAGGCATCTTCAGTCGTAAATGTGAATTCTAAGGTTCCATTGAGTGTATTTCCAGCAATGTCTCTTGCGCTCGCTTGAATTATTAAGCGGTAATTTGTGTTATAATCTAGGAGCGAATGTGGTGTAAATGCGAGAACCTGAGCATTAGACCCCCAGAAGAAGGTCCCGCTCACCTGCTGAGAAGCTGATCTTAATGAAAATGCATTTTCGACGGACGTTTTGTTCATTCGCTCGCTGAAAACGATGATGATGTCCTGCGTTACATGAACTCCCTCGGCTCCCGCTGACGGGATTGTTGATTGAATCGATGGCGGAGTCCTATCCGCTTCGTTCTCTTTTGTACGGAATGTACTCATGAAAGATTCCGTTAGGTTGTTTCCAAAAATATCTGAAGCTTTTGATTCAACAAGCAGTACGTATGTTGTTGATGGAAGGAGATTATCAGCGGGTACAAAAATGAGGGTCGTATTACTGTTAAGCCATTCAAATGTACCGAAAGTCTCTCCCTGTTGCGATGTGAGATGGAACGATTGGGAAGTGATTGTCGTATTCATCGGCTCGCTAAAGGTCAATACAATTGTAATATCTAGTGTTACATTCGTGCTACCGTTTTTGGGATAAACATCAGTAATACTTGGGGCTTTCGTTTCATCGGTTCCCTTTGTCGTAAACGAAGATGAAATTGATGACATGAGTCTGTTTCCCGCAACGTCCTTCGCCTCTGTCGATATGTTAATGAAATAAGTTGTTGAATATTCGAAAAGAGTTGATGGCATGAAAGTCATTGTCGTTTTCTCAGAATTCCATTGAATCGATCCGGAAACTGTCGAACCCTTGCCGACGAGGTTGAAGGATCTTTCTGTTGCGGTCGTGTTCATTGCCTCACTAAAGACAACAACGATCTTTTCCGTCACTTCAACATCTTTTTCTCCATTCGCTGGTGTTATTGAAACAACAGTCGGAGCTGTCGTGTCAGTGACACTTCCTTTCTGGACGATGACCTGATCATTAAGGCCGTACGCGTGTGTGAATTGAATAATACCTTGATTATCGGCAGAGACTTTGTATACAACTTGTCCGTTGATTATTACGTCATAAATCTGTCCTGGCGTGTATCCTGCGAGTTTTATCATCGTTGTTCCGCCAGTAGCGCTCACATTCAGCTTGGCAAAACTATTGTTCTTTTGTACCAGATTGACCGTTGCGTTACCTGATAATTGCTGATAGACAAACACATCATTTCTTCCAATAATATATCCAGTTTTTTCCGGGCCTATTGTTCCTCTAAAAACCGCTTTCCCATCTGGGAAAAACGTCATACGACAATTACCGTCAATGTTGTATCCTTTTTCGTATAATCTAGCAGTTGGCAGGATGAAGGTGAATTGGTTTGATCCAGAATGGAGATTCGTAATTGTGTGCTTATCGGAAGCTGAGAGGAATGTGATTGATGGAGATCCGCTTCCAAGTGTCACGACCATCGAGGCGTTAGTCGTAATCGAGGATCCCTCTGAATTGAGATCAAGTGTTGCTACTTCGATCCTCTTATCATTATCTCTGCTTGTCCCCATCGCTTTAAACATTTCCTCTGCCATCACAAGGTTGTGTAACTGGCTGTCATATGAAGAATATGAATATAATGTAATGTAGAAACCGTATCTAGCTGCACCAAATAGGGCGCTGTAGACATCCGCCTGGTCACTTGGGTTATCCGTCGCGTCATAATATTGGTAAACAAGTATGTTAGGTCTGTATTCTTTCGGAATGTTTTTGACAAAATTCATTGTGGAAATTGTCTGGGCCTTCATCGAAACCCCGAATGCACTCGAAGGCTCATACCCTTCCATGACAGTAAGATCGCTTGCGATTGCAAGATGTATAACTGGCATATATGAGTTTGTGATTACATAATCCCAATAACCTGACGCATACGATTCTTTAACAAGGTGAAGATAGCCCAGAAAAACAAATTCTGACCTTTGCTGATAATCATTTCTTGGTTGATTGAGACTATCTGTTGAGTCCATCATATCCCAAAAGACTCCCTTTGAACCCCACCACCACGAAGGCGAGGAATCGTTCATGATTAAATGCCATCGGAACGTCCCTTGTTGATTGTATGGACCACTTACTGGATTACAGACGACGCTACCACTTGAATCAGTGTACGGCACACCTGGACTCTTGTAAATTTGCCATGCTGTTGGAACATGAGCAGGATCATCTGGTTTGTAGTTCGCTCTTGACGCCGATTTGTAATTCCAATTAATTTGTGATGGGTTGTTGGAATAAGTTGCTACCTTCACCTGACTACTCTCTACCCAATTCCTAAAATTCGATGTCCAGCTTCCCAAGTCCATAATGGTGAGAGGAAAAATCGGCGTATCATGATTTCCCCATGCACTCGCAATTTTCGGACTTATCCACTGGGCATATCCAACTGCATATCCTCTGGGTTTTCCGTCAGCATATTTGTAAGGTCTAATAAACATCTGGAAAGTCTTGCTCGTGCCGAGTGCGGGATTTGGTACGACACTATTGATTGATGAGAACTTAAGTCCGAAAACAGAGGCTCCACCATTGGTAGGATTCTTTGGTTGCATCCATTGAGGGGAGGCAATATACGCAACCGTCTCGTTGTACCCCCACTCGACACCTAGATTACTTCCATATGCTCTCATATCGCATACTGGTGCAAACATTCCATTACGCGGATACCAGCCACCTAACACATTCGACGATGGTGTATTTTCAGGTGCACCAGGAACGTATCTGTTGTACCGACCACTCGAATCGCTCACCAGGCTGTAAAGGGTGCGAGATGCCGAAAACAAGCCGATGAAATATGTCGTCACGACCTTCTTGGTACCTGGAATATATGTGACGTTAAGCTCAAAATAATCTCTGAAAAAGTTAAAGCTCTGGTTCAAGCTGAATTCGGGACAAGACTCAAGGAACCAGACGATATTTCCATTTCTTCCCCATTTTGAAATCGTCATTTTGACACTGTCGAGAGGGTTCCCAAGGTGATCTGTTGTTCCATTGCCTGGATAGTACGGATCCATTCTTCGATACCATATGAAATCTGTCGTATAATACGGATGAATCGTGTAATTAACGAAATATGTGGCGTATTCGACAACAAGTTTGTACTCCTCAGTCGAGACGGTGATCATTTTTTCTCCTGTCGATACGGTCAAATTCGCTGGTCTCACACCAATTGAAAAATCCTCATAATTTGCATTTTCGAAATTTGTCGTGGAGTTGCCATTTGTTGTTTCGTAGTTGTTATATCCATAAGAGCGCGTGATTAGAGCATCACAGGAGCCAAACACCATAATTAAGATAAGAGTAATTGCACAGATTTTAGGGAAAATTGAAGACGAGCCATAAACAAGCTTTTTCAGGCTTGATGAGATCGTTCGAGTTCCATCTGAACCTCCGAAAGTTATCGCACGAGCATTGTGAGGGGATCCGCTAGTCACGGATTGTATTCGCGACAAGCGACGAGTTGAGATCCTTTTCACTGGCTCTACATTCCGCATCTTGCTCCCCTCATCGTATCATGCTTAGTCCCAGCGCTTGACACGATTCAACACTTCTCGTTTCTCCGCTTCGAATTGAGTGGTTCAGGCGTACTTTGAATGAAATTTAAAGTCACATGATATCTTGCTTGTCTGGCATGCAAATTCCATGATTTTTCTTGTCAAGTCAAACACAGTCCTCTTTTATTTTCGAAGATCTGCGAAAGTGTCCGTTTGGTGCATCCCGTGCACCTTATTGTTATCATAGTTGATAATGGTTTTTCTCAACCTTCGTTTAACAAGATATCCTAAGAAATTTTGCATTCGGTTATCATTTTTGATTACAAATTTAGATATTACAAAGATGAAAAGGGATCCAGGTTTAGGTTTCTTTGAAAAATCTTTAATGTTAAAAGAAACTAAGCATTCTTTCTTTCTTGTTTATCTTCTCAAAAATATTCACGTCCTTTTTCCAATAATGTTGCACCATATTCGATTTACATCAATAAGACTATTCATGGTCATTCTTTAATAAGCATTCTAGCAAGATCCTTGTAGTTTTCTGAAAAACGTTCAAAGGAAAAGTGCTCTGATACGTACTGTCTCGTCGGATATTTTTCGCCCCTTAGGATCTCTTTAATTGCATTGCAGTAATCTTCGGGCTTAAAGGAGGTGATGATTTTTCCAACATGCTCCTCTGGTATGTCCTCGAAAATCCCTGTTCGGCTAACAACAACTGGTAAATCACAAGCCATTGCCTCGAGAGCCGAATAGCTAGCTGATTCATATCGCGAGGGAAAAATGAAAAAGTCCGATGCCGAGTAACAAAAGGGCATCATGTTATGTGGGAGATTCTCTATAACTATGAGATCCTTGTTCCTTACTGGTGAACTCGTTACGCAGAGTACCTTTATTGATGGCATGAGTTTTGAAATGGACTCGATGACGTCAAACCCCTTTGCGTGTTCTGCCCTCCCAACGAAAATTCCAAGAGGACCCTCCCAATCTATTCCGAGAATCTCCCTAGATAATTTCTTGTCGTACGGTTTGAAACGTTCAAGGGAAACACCATTGTGAATTACTTTTGCGTCACAATGATAGTATTTTTTCAGTTCCCTTTGTGTTTTCTCACTGACTGCGACATTGACCTTTCCGTAAAAATTAATTTTTTCAAAAGTGGGGATGAAGTATTTGGAAGGATAGTATCCTGGTGTTCCGCGAAGGGCATGATCAGCCAATCCCTTGTAAGTAAAATGAGAAACATTGATCGCAGGAATGTCAGGTCGAAGAATGGATAGATACCAACCAGCGATTCCATTTGAAATTAGAAGATCGTAGTCTCTCTCACGATGCATTTGGTGAAATTTCAAACCGATTGCAAAGCCCATGCGAACTTCTTCTAAATTGATTTTGTGTAATTTCGGCAGTTTCTTAAATGAACTTGTGTCTGAATATTTGATATGATCAGAATCTGGAAAGACCTTTTGAAGATGTTTGATGAAGATTTCCGTTCCTCCTCCAAATTCGCCGAAATCATAAAACGATAGGATTGCAACTTTCATTGATTCCCTTCTTCTCATTGCGAAATTTCTACTTCAATCTTATTTTCGTATGTGGGGTTTTCGAAAAGATTATTCAACGATCGCTTTAATCTCAGTAAAGATCTTGTCCAAGCCCTTCCTATCGTATTTTTCGCCAATGTAAACCTCATAGCATTCAGATTCTTGGAAGCATTGTTCGAGGATAGCCTTTCGATCTTCGGGCGTATGAAATAGACAGCCAGCAAGTTTTGCGATTAAATTATGCTGCCCTGCACATTCATTCATCCAACTAGAAGCTGCAGCGAGCTCAGCCAATCTAGAAGGATTTGAACTTTTTATCATCTTTTCATTTTTTCTTTTGAGAAGAAAAAATGTATGCGTGATTTTTGATTCCTTTTGTATTCTTGATTTCGAAAATAAGTTTTCTGGTCTTATGCGACATTCAAAATAGTATCTTGATGTCAAATTTCTTCTTAGCACCCTTGAGATCATGTTATCACCACGCAACCCGGTGCCAATCCGGTACAGTTCCAATCGCTTTTCGAAAATCCTCCTTTTCTTATCATCCGGAAAAGCCACTTCAAATAATTCCGGGAACATGCTAAAATTGTATTCAAGTAAATGCACGTGTCTTGGATAAAAGACACATCGCCCATCTTTCCCCAACAATAAATGGTCGTCTGCGATGTAATTCGCCCCAGCATTCATGAATTCGAGCATTAGGCCAGTTTTGCCCGTCCCGCCAAATGCTGGAAATACAATTGTATTTCCTTTGTAGCTGACGGCAGAGCAATGTGAGATGCACCACCCCCTTGGTACAAGGTGCCGATTCATGGTCGGTTGAAGAACCCGAGCTTCAAAAAAATCGTGCGAAGGCTTACCGTCGACAATGATACGGTCATTACTGATTGAACATATCGAAGATGAATTCCAGACACAAAAGGAACTTTCGGAGACGGAAAATGATTCATCAATTGATATTCCTAGATCTTCTATCTTTCCTCTTTCCACCGAAATGTCGACTCGTTTTGTCTTATTCGTATCGTCTTTCCAGAGCTCAAATTCATCTTGTATGCTCGGAAATAAATCATCGGCAAATCTGATTTGAATAATGTCATTAATATTGTATTCCAAGAATACCCCCCACCTCTTTCCTGATCATATCGATCGAGTCGTTGAAAGATCCTAATATGGCTTCGTAGGTATTACAATCTGGATATTTTATACTTATTTGTTTGCCAAGAAATGAGAAGAGCGAGTAACGATGACCTTCGTGAGTAAATGCATCAGCTGCTTCAATATAGTCTATAGCATCCTTTCTGTCGATTTCTTGCCAGGTCGTGTTTTCACCTCTTTTTAGAACGATCATAGCAGCAGGTTTGGGTTGATACTTCATAATATCATTATCTAATAATACCTGGTCTTTTCCAAAAATCTTAAAGCCAGTAGGCTTGAGATTAAAAAAATTCATAATCTGGTGCGGAATTCTAATGTATTCGGGAAAAGGAAGGAGTCTCGTGCCATCAAATAGCACAAAATTGTCTGAAAGAATTTTGACCTTTGGAAGTAAACTCAGGGCTGCTGTGGTCTTACCAACCCCGTTTAAACCCATAAACAACACTCCCTTGTCTTTGAAGCAAATTAGTGACGAGTGCAGAATCGACCAACCTTTCCGCTCAAGTAAATGAAAAATTGGATAGTGAACCGCGAGACGCATTAGAGTCTGGTAATACTCATAGATACGATTCTGGTGAAATGCCTTTTGTAATCTGAATTTCTTTATCATTTGAAAAAGCGATTTGACCTCAAGACCACCATTCTCCTGACTTACCATAATACAATAAGGTCCATATTGATAGTAGATAGATCTCTCTCCAGTTCTCAGCGCTGATCCGAGGACAATCGAATTTTTCCTTTCTGCCGCTCTTATCCATTCTTTGGCCATCTTACTACCAGATTTTTGAAATTCAACGCTCACTCTGATGTCTTCATATTTTCTTTCATCTAATCCTATTGGCTCTATAACCGATGGTGAATAACTTCCCCTGACGTATGATTCAAATTGAGGATCATTGCTTTCAATCGTCGAAATAACATCGGAGATTTTTATTTGAAACACTATGATCCAATTCACACTCAAAGTAATTATTTTTTGTATTGATGTTTCGAAGTATGAATGGTTAATATCTGAGAGCTCAGAAATACTGGGATTTTTTGCTTTATGACCTCGTTACATTTTAGAATGATGTAAGGCGCCTGCTCAAAATCTAGATGATGTTCCATTTTATATGGATAATTTATTACCAATCCAGAATAATATTCGAAAGATTCGATGGGAACTCATGAAAGCGATTAGAAAATTCAACAAACTGTTCTTAATGATCTCATTCTTTGGACTTGTAAAGATGTCATTCTGTCACAAGTCCTCTTGGTTTAATTAAATCTTAACCAACCAATTGCAAGTCAGACACGGGAATCATTTTATGTTTATTAGTAATATATTTCCGTGTGAGTTATCAATCATTTCTCGAATTGAGATTCATCGCTGAAAGAATCAGGAACAGAATCGTGACCTCTCTCACGCTTTCTAAGGCGAGCTGGACACCCAAATTGATTGAAACGATTCCTGGTAAGAGGTTCCTCGTTTTAGCTCCCCATCCGGACGATGATGCAATTGGTTGCGGAGGTACGATTTCAAAACTTGTGGAATCGCAAAAAGAGGTCAGGATTTGTTATTTGTCAATCCAATCAGTGGAAGGAATTAGGGAATCGGAAAGAATGAATGAGATTGAGAATTCACTCAAAGAAATGGGTGTGAGCGATTATAAATTTCTGGCAAAAAAATTTCCATCCCTTGACGATGTTTCAAGAATCATAATTAAAGAAATCTCCAATTATGAACCGCACGCGGTGTTTGTACCCTCGCCTGTCGAGAACAACGACGTTCACCTCAAGACTTTTTATTCATACTTACGCTCTGCTAAGACCGCTGGGAATTTGAGATTTGATTGGCTAACAGTCCTATATGAAATTTGGAACCCATTGATCCCCAACGTCGTTATTGATATTACAAGATACATGCCTCAGAAGATTCAGGCGATCGAGGCACATAAGAGCCAGTTGGCTCACCTCGATTTTACCAGACTTGCAAAAGGACTCAACTGTTATCGCTCAGCAACCGTCTCAATGAATGGATACGCAGAAGCATTCATACTTCTTCCTAGAGGGGATTTTGTGAGACTCTTTATGAAACGAGGCTAAAATAACGAAAGAAAGTTACAGATTTGCGCGAAATCTTCATTTCAACTTTGTTCTCACATTCCTCAAAATGCCCTTAATCAATCGTTTCCTCTCCTTGCTGACACCGATTAATTCCCGATCAATTGCACCAAGTCGATATTTATATGGCTCCGCTCCGCGCAATAAATCGACTTCAAGCAACCCCTTGTCATGGCACATTTTGATTACACAATCGAGCAGGAGTGTTCCTGGTGAATAAATCGCATATCGGGGATCAAATGCTGAAAGATAACATAAATAGCGTCTGTTATACTCGAAGCCCAATCCAATTGCGAACGGTTCTCCCTTTTCTTCGAGAGAATGAACAGAGGCCCACCCTTTTTCGGCAAGCGCCTCGAAAGCAGATTTAATAAATTCAGCCATTCCCGGAATTTCAGTAACGCTTTTCTCGCGTCTCATATCCCACCTTGCCTTCATTAGGTAAATGAAAGCATCGATGTATTCACAGACAGTGTCGGTGTTCTTGTTCACCTTAAATTCGCAGGTATGATTTTCTTTGAGTCTGCGCCAGTACCTTAATAAGTTGTGTCGATGCTTGTGTTCCAGATTTCTAAGGAATTCATCGTATGACGACTTAACGGGAATATACGGCGAAACTTCTGTCGAGATGTTACAATCCTTAAATTCCGTAAGCACGCATTCTGCCGTCGGCGATCCCTTTCGCATGTTCCTAATATTGATGCTATCCCAGTCTCCTAGTTGGTGAACATAACTCCATACGCACTGATGCACATCAGTCCTTCCCCTTTCTGAAATGATAGCGCTGAGATCCGACGCATCGCTAGCAATGAACTCAATAACCTTCCAAGGAGGCACTTTGCCAACTCTAGAAATCATCAGTGGCGCGTATCCCACTACCGTAGGTCCGTCAGTTACCTCGAGCAAAACCATTTTCCTTCCTTCACCGAAAAATTTCCACCAGGTAAGAATCCACTCGGTTCTGAGAAAGACCTCATCTTCCCCGCTCGTTGCCAATATTCGATTCCAATCCTCTTTGATATCGGTCAACCGTGATGAGCTCGTGATTTCGTTCACGCGCAGTGACATTCAGCTCGCATATAGGTATGATTCGAATATTTAGCGTTCTCGACCCATTGAATCATCGTATCTCGAATTAACACAGGGATCAATCTGGAAAAGACCGCAAATAATAAGAACGACAATCCGATTACAATAGCGGGTGACCTGATGAAATTACTACGTGTGGGTAAGGTGAAGCAGGTTTACGAGGTGGATGAGAACACGCTTGAATTCGTCTTCACTGACAATATTTCTGTCTTTGATAAAATCATACCCACACAGATTCCCTATAAAGGAGAAACTCTCTGTAGGACTGCGGTCTTCTGGTTTCAGGTCCTCAAGAAAAATGGCATTAGAACACATTTCAAGGAATTCGTGCCACCGAATCGTATGAGGGTTAGGAAGGTTGATGTGATCAGCGATTACAGCAAATTAAATTGCAACTCCACTAATTATTTGATTCCTCTTGAATTCATCAGCCGGAGTTATGTCGCCGGGTCTCTTTATGACAGAATCAGATCTGGAAAAATTGTTCCTGAAGAACTTGGTTTCCCACCAAATCACAATGTGAGCTACGGCGAAAAACTTCCAAAGCCTTATTTTGAGGTGACGACAAAGCTTGAAAAATATGATAGAGAGCTTTCGAGAAAAGAAGCGCTGGATATTTCTGGCTTGACGGAAGAGGAATTCGAAAGGATACTCGAAATCATCACGAAGATTGATGAGATCATCGCCGCGGAAGCCGAAGAGCGTATGCTGATTCATGTCGACGGCAAGAAGGAATTTGCGTTTGATGAAAAGAGAAGACTCATGGTTGTTGACACATTCGGCACCGCCGATGAAGACAGATGGTGGGATCAGGATGCATATGCCGTCGGAAAGTTCATCGAGCTCAGCAAAGAAGCTGTTCGACAATATTACAGGGAGATTGGATACTACGATAAACTCATGGAAGCTCGCAGAAAGGGGCTTCCGGAGCCTGATATCCCACCGCTTCCGAAAAACAAGATTGAGGAAATCAGCGATCTGTACATCGAGATGTTCGAAAAGATCACCGGAGAAAGCTTCCGCTGATCTTATTTTTTCACTTATTTGAATGGGATGCTTCGAATTACTTCTTTGAATCTTTTGATTACCAGCGAGAACGGAGACCGAAATCCTTATCATGAATCGGCAAAATTGTATACGGATCGTCGGAGTTGATTACGTGAAAGTGAAGATCAAGTTCTTTGCATCATATAGAGAAATCGTCGGGAAACATGAAATCACGATGGATTTGAAGCAGGGTACGAAACTTTCAGACCTTATTGAGGACTTGAAGTGTCGCTATCCTAGACTTCAGGGATTCACAGATCCTATTGTAACTTCAGTTAACAAGAAATACGCAAGGGATGATGTGATCCTTAACGACGGAGATGAAATTGCACTGTTACCCCCTGTGAGTGGAGGTTGAAGGAGCTGATTAAATGATTATTATTTCGAGAAATGATTTTTCCGTTGGTGATGTTCTAAGTAAAATTCGAACAAGTAAAACTGGCGCAATCGTGAGTTTTGTCGGCGTCGTGAGAGGTGAGGAGAAGGGCAAGAAGTTGGTGAAAATGGAGATTGAGGCGTACGAGGAAATGGCTGAAAAGGAACTCATCAAATTGAAGGATCATGCACTGAAAAAATTTGACGTCCAGGAAATCATCATCTGGCACAGGGTTGGCACTCTCTTTCCAGGAGACAATATCGTTTTGATTGCTGTTTCGAGTGCTCACAGGAAAGATGCTTTTGCGGCTACACAATTCCTCATCGATGAACTCAAAAAAGTTGTACCATTGTGGAAGAAAGAGGTTTACGAGGATGGCGAAGAATGGGTGGAGGAAAAGAAATGAATGGAATGGTGGACATTAGTGGAAAACCGATCGTTAAGAGGAAGGCAATTGCATCTGGTAGAATTATCCTTGGGAAAAAATCACTTGACGCAATTGAAGCTGGTAGGGTCAAGAAGGGGAATGTCTTCGAGGCAGCAAAAATCTCCGCAATCCAGTCTGTTAAAGCAACCTGGCAAATTATCCCATATTGTCATCCAATCCCTATTGAGTCAGTCTCGGTCAACTTCGATCTCCGCGATGACTCAGTTTTTTGTTCCGTTGAGGTTGCAGCAAGCTATAAGACTGGTGTCGAAATGGAGGCACTGGTGGGTGTTACAAGTAGTCTCCTAACCATATGGGATATGGTCAAGTATCTTGAAAAGGATGAAAGAGGCGAATACCCAATTACACGAATTACCGATATACAAGTTGTGTCAAAAGAAAAGGAGGAATGACCAGTGGGTTATGAAGATCATGCAAAACATGCAGTGTCGAACGTTCCGTGTGCAGTCATCACTGTCAGCGATACGAGAACTTGCGATACAGATGAATCCGGGAAAATCATCATGATGATGCTACAGTCTGGAGGTCATCGTGTCACAGATTACAGAATAGTCAAGGACAACATCAGTGAAATTAAGAGTGCAATTACTGCGGATCTGGAAAATGATGATGTAAAGGTCATCATTATTAACGGTGGTACCGGACTTTCAAAAAGGGACGTGACGATAGAGGCTGTCTGTCCCTTCCTTGAAAAAAGGATCGAAGGATTTGGTGAACTCTTCAGATATATCAGTTATTTGGAAATTGGGAGCGCGGCGATGATGAGCAGGGCTATCGGTGGCGTTGCTTTTAGAAAGATTATTCTGTGTGTTCCGGGCTCCCCTCATGCTGTGAAGTTGGCGATGGAAAAATTGATTTTGCCTCAGCTGGGCCATATGGTATGGGAGGTAGATCGGTGAAACCGCTTGCATCACTGATCCCACTCGATGAGGCAAAAAAGCTCGTTGACGAAAACGTGCAACCGATCAAAAGAAAGGAGCATGTTCCCCTTTCCGACCTCCTTTTCAGAATACTCGCTGAGGATGTTGTTTCTGGAATCGATGTTCCTCCCTACGATCGCTCCGCCATGGATGGTTACGCCGTCAGGGCTGTAGATACTTTCAGTGCAGGAAAGTTTGAACCCGTTGAGCTCAGGTGCGTAGGTGTTGTGCACGCTGGCGAAGTTCCGAGCAAGAAAATTGGGCCTGGTGAATGCATGCAGATAGCGACGGGAGCGATGGTTCCCGAAGGCGCAGATGCGGTCGTAATGGTTGAGAATACTGAGCGAATTGACGATGTTGTACAGATCTTTCGCGCTGTTCCGCCAGGCTCGAATATTTCAAAGAAAGGAGAGGATATCAGAGCCGGTACGGTTGTTCTGAGAAAAGGGGAATTATTAACGCCTGCAAAAGTCGGCGTCATCGCAGCTCTTGGGATGAGTGAAGCTACGGTTTATGCAAAGCCAAAGGTCTTGATTGTCCCAACGGGGAATGAGGTCGCTGAGGTGGGAAAACCACTCAATCCTGGGCAAGTCTATGACATCAATTCGCACACACTCTCTTCGATTCTCCTCGAAAACGGGTGCGTGCCAGTCGCACATTCTATCGTTGAAGACGTGGCGGAAGAATTAAAATCTGTTCTCAAAAAGGCAAATGATTACGATATGGTTGTCCTTTCCGGCGGGAGTTCAGCCGGTGAAAGGGATGTACTCGAACAAGTCATTTCGGAGCTTGGAAGAGTAATCTTTCATGGTGTGCAGATAAAACCAGGTAAGCCTACGCTCTTCGGGTTGATCGGAAATACGCCAGTTTTCGGAATGCCTGGATATCCCACAGCTTGCTTGACGAATGGATACGTTTTTCTGCTTCCTGCTGCGAGAAAAATGGCCCGTTTGCCGAAAAGGCAGGAAGTCATCGGCACATTTCCGATGGCAAAAAAATACGCCGCCACACTTGGAAGGCATCAATTTCTGACCGTACGTATCATCAATGGGGAAGTTTATCCGGCTTTCAAGGAATCGGGGGCGATTACGAGCATTGCGCATGCCGATGGATGGATTGAGATTCCTCCGAATGTTGACATCGTGGAGAAGGGGACGAATGTCGAAGTACATTTCTTTTAAAGATGACTGAATCGGGCTTGGGAGATCAGGCAATCTCAACCTCAACAAGTTTGTTTCCTTCGGGACAGTTGATTTCTCCGATAATCTTGGTGATCTTGCATTTGCTGTTTTTTTCCATTCCAATAGGATGGCAGATGCGGTAACGATCGCAGCCAATATTGAGACATTTGATCTCCTCGAGTGTGACGACTGAACCCTCGAGTGCGTATTTCTGTATCACAGCGCATCGAACTGGAATCTTTTCCACTTCCACGACCCTAACTCCGTCCTCGTGAATTCTGCATTCGTGATGCACGTCTCTCAGTGCGGTGATTCTGTACACACCACCTGCGTCCAGATTGAAGCAAACAGCCTTCAATTTACAATCACGGCAGTCCGTTAGAGGTCCTCTATATGCGAATTCAGCCCCTTCTTTTGCCTGGCGTTCTCCGATTAACGTCACTATTACCATCATTTCACCTCCTTTCTTCGATCGTCATATTATGAAAGTCAGATGACACCTGTGATCGTAGCAAGCCTTTCGGCAGCTTCCCGCGTCAAACCCGAAGTCCCAAGAATCGTGAATCGGTCGGGTCTGATTTTATGAGCTGTGACGAGTGCTTCGATGATTTGATCGCTCGTCACGCCGAGCTGCGAAGCATTTGTCGGTGCGCCGATCTTTGCTAACGCGTTCTTTATTCTCATCCAGTCCCCACCATGGAGATACATCATCATAATGCAACCGACGCCGCATTGTTCACCGTGGAGCGCTCTGCCCGGTGCAATTAAGTCTAATGCGTGAGAAAACATGTGTTCAGACCCGCTTGTTGGTCTCGAACTCCCGGCAACACTCATCGAGATCCCTGATATAATGATTGGTCTAATCGCAATCCAAACACTTTCTTCGAGGTTCGGTCTTATCAGATCAGCATTTTCAATGAGTGTTTGTGCTGTGTAGCTTGCGAGTGCATAAGCAGATCTACTGAATTCTTCATTTCGGAGCCTTCTTGCAAATTCCCAATCCATCAAAGCCGTTGAATTGGAAATCACATCCGCACATCCTGAGGCGAGCAACCTGTATGGTGCCTTGAGTATAACTGCAGTGTCCGCGACAACGCCCAGCGGCACTTTTGCTTCAACCGATACTGGACCATTCTTATTGCGGAGAGAAGCCCTTCCAGATGCGATTCCGTCATGTGATGCTGAGGTCGGAATACTGATAAATTCTAAGTTCAGCTCCTTAGCTGCCATTTTTGCCAGGTCGATTTTGCTTCCTCCTCCGATACCGAGGATGAAAGAAGCCTTCACCTCATTGGCAATCGAGACTACTGTTTCGAGGTTCTGCTTGGTTGCCTCGCCAACGATGGCAAATTGAACATCAAAACCTCGATCTACAAGTTGATCGGCTACGGTGTTCCCAGCAATTTTCTTTGTCTTTTCACCAGCTATGATGAGAGCCGTGCCAGCCAGCCCGAAATCTTTGCAGACGTCCGGGACCTGATCAAGGACGCCGTGACCCGCAAGGACATGTCTCGGAAAAATCATAGACCGGGCTTTCGTAAAAAGACCCTCATCCATCCAAGCACCTGAACGAACCCTCATATACACCTTTTTCCTTTTCAATTTATCGGTGAAGTACTCTCTTTTTGAATTACTGGCTGATTTCTATACACGAAGAAAAATTCTCATTTTTGTTGCAATAATTTCAATTGCGAGTCTCATTGTTTTCATCGGTTGCCTTTTTTTCGGGGATATTATCTGGCGCGAATTCATTTACAAATATTTCTGGGGTCCCATTGAATCGGATAAGGCAGGCCATCCCATAAATGGAATCTACGAAGGCTATAATATTTTGAGTACGCTCGTCTACGGAATTCTGCTCGTTCTATCGATCTTCATAATGTACAGGATTTGCGTGCGCTTTGAGATCAAAATCGAAACCACTTTCATCGTTGCTTCGTTGACATTCATTCTTTTCGGTGGGATTTCCCGTGCGCTGGAGGATGCTTGCCTTTACAATGGTACGATCCAGTATCTTTTCATCTCACCAATTATTTATGTATTCATAATTACCCTCTTTTCTCTGACAGTCCTTGCCGGCATTGTTGCCAAGCCAAGAAAGGATGGAATAAAAAAGAAATTTGTCTGCTTGCCTTTTTGCATTTTGATATGCGCCTTTCTCGTACTGCATTTTCTCGCAGTCACTCTCTTTTCCTCAGATTTCAATTTCATACTTCCTCCTTTGTTTCCAATTGTTTTTGCAACTTTCACAATTATTGCGTATTGTATTTTCCTCAGAAAAAAATCTGATACACTGGTACTATCGATCCTATTTGCAGGTCTCTTTCTTGTTCTCTGGTCAACATCATTTGTTGTCGCTTTTTTCTTCTCTCCGGAATGGCAATCGATTGTGATTTCGAGAACAGCACATCCGTTGGAAACGCGTCCCCTTGAGCTCCTCATAATTCCTGCAATTGCGGGTGGGCTAACAGGATGCGTTGCTGCGATCAGGTTTGTTGGCAAGGGCAAAACAGATTTTCTTTCATCGCCCGTGAACCTTATTCTAATCTTTTCGCACCTTCTCGATGGCGTCGCTACCTATCGTGGTATCGATTTTTATGAATACGGAGAAAAGCACGTTCTACCAACATTTCTTATTGAGATTTTTGGGAGTGCAGTAATCATGGTCTTGATTAAACTCGTTCTTGTGATATTAATATTAATTTTGATCGATGTCCTGTTTAAACGGGAATTAATAGCGTACCCTAACTTAGTGAATATCATGAAGTTCGTTCTGATCTTCTTGGGACTCGCTCCGGGAATTAGGGATACGCTGCGGATATCAATGGGTGTGTAGGTCGGAATTTCTGCGGAGGATTGATTCAATCCGATTTCTTGCCTCAACATATGCGATTCCTCTATTCAAATGGCCACCGCGAATCTCAAGGAGAATTGGTAACTTCTCAATCTTTTTCAAAAAATCGAAGCGTATTTTTCCCATACCGATTTGAAGCCCTTCGTCGAATGGCTGGATCGCATCAGACAAATGAACATGCGTGATCGATTCGTTCAATTCCTGAAAATATTGGTTTATCATCTCATTTCCATCATCACTTGTTGACAAGTATGCGTGAGATGTGTCAAGTACTAGGCCGTCCACGCAATTCCTGATTGCATCGTATTCTTTTTTTGTAAGAAGAATATTGCAATGCAATAAATTGTTACCAAAATGGTAGAATTTCGGCATATTTTCAATCCACTTTTTGCCCTCAATCAACTCAAGCGATTTCTTGAGCTTTTCAATTATTCTTTGGCGATTCGTAATCACATATGGCAAGACACCGCCGGGATGGATGACTGTCGGCAAGCCATATGAGTCGGCGATTTCGCATATTTCATTGATTCTCAAGACACAAAATCCTCTAAACTCATCGTCCTCGTTTGCAAGATCGATAAGCATCTTTTTGTTTGAAAAATGTATCAATTCAGGTGCATGAACAACTTCACACATTTCCTCGGTTGAAAGAAATCGGTCGATTGCTTCTTTCCCGTCTCCATCACGGATTAGAAGTTCGGTGAAATCCCATTGTTGTCGCTTAAATTCGTTCGCATCTTCGATTGTAACCATTATCCCAAAGCGCATTTGTCCCTCTCTTCTTCATAATTAAATGATTGATGTTAGAAAAATGTTAGAAGAAATTGATAACATTTCTCGTGATGTGCCGCAACAAATTCTAAAAACTAAAAGAGGTCTGGGAAGGTTGGTAGCAGAATATAAAACTCTTACTACTCAGGAGGAGAATTGGGGGTGATCCTTCCCGAAACCTCTTGGAGAGGGGAGAAAATAATGGTTCTATTTAATCATTTCGATTCAATAAACGATTTTTGAGTCATTTTTGAATCGAATGATTGCGCGAATTTGATAAGTTTGTTTTTCTCATCTTGAATAATCGCGGACAAGTTTGGAACTCGCTAAATATCGCGTTCAATATCGAAGCACCTCCTTCTCAATTTTTCATTCTTAGCTATTATCATTGCAATTCGTAATTATCTATTGTTCAAAATAATCATTGGCGGGAAAAACAATTTTCCAATTGGGGGAAGGAATCATCAAATATTGATTGAAAAATCAAGATTTACTGAAAAAGGTAATTAAAGAAAAAATATATTTAATATTAAAAGATTAATTAAGGTGATTCAGTTGCGCCGCATACCCAAGCCGATGAGAATCTTAATGGTCGACGACAACATCGAGCATCTTTCTCTCTGTTCGGAATATCTGCCAAAGGATGAATTCATTCTTGACAAGGCGCTCAATGCAGCGGAAGCGATGAAGAAAATCAGTGAAAACGGCTACGATCTTATTATCCTCGACTATTCCCTTCCAGATGTGGATGGGTTGGAACTTCTTAAGAAAATAAAATCTATGGGAATCAAGATACCAATCATTTTCACAACCGCTTTTGATGATCCACGTATCAGCTTCGAAGCGATGAAAAATGGTGTTGAAGACTATGTTGTTAAGACTTTTGAATATTATAAGATGCTCAAAGACAGAATCATCGATATATTTCAATCTGATTAATTCATTGATCATTTCGTTTGGCTGGATTGAGCTTATGTAAGAACATCAATCATCAGATTTCATTGCAGGAGGCAATTGCTTGATTAAAGTTGTTGGCTTGATGGGAAGCCCGAGAATTGGAGGAAATTCTGATATGCTTCTCGATGCGGCGCTGGCCGGTGCTATGGAAGCTGGTGGAAGTGTTGAGAAGATCATTGTTGAAAAACTCGATCTTCATGGGTGCAGGGAATGTGATAGCTGTATGAACGCTGGTACTTGTAAGTTTCGTGATGATATGGAATTGATCTATAAATTGATCGATGAACTCGATGTGATGATTATCTCTTCTCCAGTCTTCTTTTCGGGCGTTCCAGGGCAGTTGAAGATGTTGATCGATCGATGCCAGTGTATCTGGGCGAGGAAATTTATTAAGGGAGAAAAAATTGGTGGAGGAAAGAAAAGGGTCGGCGGGATCCTGCTAGTTGGAGGGCGAGAGCGAACACACTTCGATAGTTTAATTCTCACTTTTAAAACGTTTTTTATTTCAATAGATGTCGAATTGATGAGTCAATTGACGTTCGCCAGTATTGATAAGAAAGCAGCGATTCTCGACCACCCGTCGGCGTTAAAAGATGCGAAAGAACTCGGTTCGAAACTTGTAAATCTTGTCAAGAAGAGAGAATAATTCTTTTGCCTTTTTGATTTCTGTTAACACACGAATAACTCAATGAGTTTTGCGCCAGGAATAAATATTATTGGTCATATTTGTAACGTGATCCTATGGTTGTCATCAGTGTTTCGATTTCGGCGAAGGAACTCCGGGAGTTTGATGAGGTTGCTAGGAAGCTTGGGTTTACAAGCAGATCGGATGCGGTCAGATCCGCTCTGCATAAGTTTGTATCGCTGAGCAAGTTGGTAGAAGGAAGCGAGGGTGAAGGATTTTATCTGGTCTCTCTTGCTTACGAGAAAAAGAAGAAGCATCAGGTCGCAGACATTATACATAAACACTCCGAGATGATCAAAAGTTCATTGCACAGTCATTTCAACGATCGTTGTGTAGAGCAAATCATCGCAGTCGGAGAATACTCGAAACTGCGGTCCTTTACCGAGGAGCTATCATCTTTGAAAGACGTGAGATATTCGATAAGTATCGTTTGAAATTCTGATGGCGAGGAATTTTAGAGGTGTATCCCATCTGTTTAATAAATTCTGATTCAATTCTTAGCAAAACAAAAAAATGTTAAAGATGAGTTAAACCCAGGTTGTGGAAGACTCTCAGCGATTGGTCTGTCGAATAGACGGAATGGATTGCATTGAATGCGCTAAGAAAATTGAGAAATCAGTTAAGGATATTGAAGGCGTTAGGCACGTTCGTGTTTCCTACACTTTGGGTAAAATGTCGGTGGAAGTTGAAAAGGGTAAAGTTTCAATAGATCAGCTGAGAAAGTCTGTTGGATTATTAGGATACAAGCTTGAGCCTCTCGAGCAAGATACATACGAGGAATTTTTTACATTCAAGAATAGAAAACTCGTTGCGACAGTCGTATCAGGTATTTTTCTATCTCTTGGTATTTTGACAGAAGTCGCTTTTGACCTATTCGATCTTTCTCTTTTGTTTTATGGAATTGCAATTCTTGTTGGCGGATACTATATCGCCCGCAGGGGTTTAGCGGCAATCCTCGAAAAGTACCTTGATATTAACATGCTCATGATCATCGCTGTTGGAGGATCAATCGCGATAGGCTCATATTCGGAAGGTGCTGCCATTGTTTTCCTTTTTTCTATGGCCGAAATGCTTGAATCCTTTTCTATTGTCCGCACGAGAAAATCGATTTACGAACTAATGGATTTTGCACCAAACCGTGCACTCGTTCGTAGAGGAGGCAAAGAAGAGTATTATGATGTCAACGATGTTGCGATTGGTGACATTGTAGTCATTAAACCAGGGGAAAGAATTCCGATCGATGGTATCGTGATTTCGGGAAGTTCATCAGTTGATGAGGCACCAGTGACAGGCGAGTCAATGCCCGTAACGAAAAAACCAGGTGATCAGGTCTTCGCAGGGACGTTAAATACAACGGGCTTTCTTGAAATTGAAGTCACAAAGAGATTCAGGGACACAGTCATTTCTAGAATCGTACAACTTGTTGAGGAAGCGGAAAGTGAAAAAGCTCCAACCGAGCGATTCATTGACAGATTTGCGAAGTATTATACTCCATTTATTGTCCTCATCGCTGTCCTAACAGTTCTCATTCCCCCCTTGGCTTTTAACGAACCATTCAATATCTGGTTTTATAGGGGGCTCGTTCTCCTTGTCATCTCATGTCCGTGTGCCCTCGTGATTTCGACACCAGTTACCGTTGTCTCGGCAATCACGGGCGCAACGAGGCGTGGTGTTCTTTTTAAAGGTGGGATTTATCTTGAGAGGATGGGACAGATATCTGTGATCGCATTTGACAAGACAGGGACGATTACAAAAGGAAAGCCTGAGGTCGATGAGATTATCGCATTCGGAAGTTATTCGAAATATGAAGTGCTGAAACTCGCAGCTTCTGCAGAAAACCGATCAGAACACCATCTCGCACGTGCGGTGATTGCAAAGGCGGAGGAGCTGAGAATTGGGATTAAGGAAATCGAGGCGTTTGAATCCATATTAGGTAAGGGTGTGATTGCCGTAATCGCGGGGAACAGAATTTTCTGTGGAAACCCTGAGTTTTTCATCGAGCAAGGAATCGATCTTTCGATCTACAAAGATCTCATCGAAAGAAAGAACGCTGAGGGTAAGACCGTGATCGTTGTTGGAACGGAGAAGGAAGCAATTGGCTTGTTGACAATACGCGATACGGTGAAACCCGAAGCCCGTGAAGTTGTTCGTGAACTGAGAAATCTCGGGATAAGAAAAATTGTGATGTTAACTGGGGATAGCGAAAAGGTCGCAGCGAAGGTTGCTGAGGAACTGCAGCTTGACGAGTACAAAGCGCGCTTGCTTCCAGAAGAAAAAGTCAAGGCGATTGAGGACTACCAGAAAGAATATGGCTCTGTCATCATGGTTGGCGATGGCGTTAATGACGCACCTGCGCTTGCAAAGGCCGAAATCGGGGTAGCAATGGGCGCTGCAGGGACAGATGTCGCGTTGGAAGCGGCTGATGTTGCGCTCTTAGGGGATGACCTGAGGGCGTTGTCATTTGGTATAAAGTTGAGCAGACGTGCTTCAAGAGTAATCAAGCAAAATATCTCTATTTCTCTCGCGGTTAAGTCCATTTTTTTTGTCCTCGCTTTTCCTGGATTCATTACACTTTGGCTTGCAATACTAATCGGTGATCTGGGTACTTCATTTACCGTTATCTCTAACGCGATGAGACTCGTGCGTTGAAGAAGCGATCTGGTTGATCAATTGCATATCAATTCTTAATCTAGCAATTTCATATACATCTCACAAGAAATCACTTTAAAGCGAATGTGATTATATCTCATTTCATATGATTCTTGAATTCTCCAATTGTTGGTTCAATTTGAATTCGGGTCAAGTCTACCGATGTCAAAGGGACAAAGTTTGATTGAGACAAAATAATGGCGGTATCGAGATCGGTAATCATGAAATACCCAAGATGACAATTGACATATTGTAAATAATGGTAGGGTTATCTCCGTGACAGGGAGTCGATGGACGTCTGCTTTGACTGGGACAGTTATTTCGACGGTCATCTTAATGGTATGTCTTATTGCTAGCGCCAATTTCTTGACGACAAGTGCTGATGCCTATGATGTCAAATTGTCAGGTGTACCCTCGGCCTTTCAGCTTGATCGGGAGAGCAGTTTCCTAATTATTATTGATCTTGAAGGGGAGGATAGAATTCAATTTGAAAAGATCGTAATTAGCATCTATGATATCAAAAATGAACTTGTTGTCGTAGGTAGCTTTGCTCCAGATGGAGAAATTATTGAATCTGGAAATTTCCTTGTCTCCGTTGAATTAATTAACGGTAATGCATCAGGAACCAATGTAACCTGCAGCAATCATGAAATCTGCTATCTTGTCACAGTTTATTTCTCATCTAATGACTGTGGTTATAGCTACGGGAATGAGTTACGCGTCGTGGTTTTCAGAGGTGAAGGGCTTGTACCTCTTCAAACTTCTTTTACACCCTTTGATATAGGAATTCCTCCGCCTTGGGCAACGATCATCAGTGTGGTTGTGATCGTTGATGTTGCATTGATGATCATCATTTATTATTATTTGAGGAGAAGAAAAGGAAATAAACCATCAGTCTGAAATTGAATTTTATAGAAGATTCTCTCTCTATGTACTTCCAAAAACCTTTTCAAATCTGAGGCGGCTTCGAGTTGTCTATCTTGTCACGCGATCTCGCAATGAGGAAATGATTAGGCCATGCGTTAGTCAACGGCTGGAACAAAGGATGATGATTTTCCTTGAAAATTTGCGGAATATGTTATTCCTCTTAGGAGGTATCACCGCTAGGGGAGCTGGTCTCCTTATAGGCAATTACAAAGGCGTGTCATGGCGACAATCGAGATAATTAAATGAATTTAGGGTTATTTTTTTCGTTCAATTAAGATTTGTACTTCCTTTTTACAAAAATTAACAAAATAAATTTCTTCGTTCATCTATCATAAGACCTTATGAGAAACTTCCTTGTTCGAAAAACTCGAAACAAATTTGTCATTCTAGAGATTAATCATCAATCGCTAGAATCTCATTCGTCAGACAAGATTTGTGATGCAAGATTTCGGAAGCTTAAAATAAATAGAGAAATGTGCCATATATAAGGCTAATAGGAGTTGATAAAGAATGGCAACGATCAATAGAGAATTCTTCAGGTATCAATTTAGCAGGAATCAAGACTGGTTGATCAACAGAATCCTTAAACCAGGAGAAAAAGTACTTCATGCATATACAAATTGTCGAATTAAAGATCTCTCTCCTGGCAAAAGTGAAAGAACACCCGTTGGAATTTTTCTGGTCACGGATATGAGGGTTGTTATAATCATTCCTAGATTCTTGAAAGAGTTTGAAATTGAGGAATACCCATACGATCAATTGACATCGGTCGGTCCATGTGAAGATACTAGATATTGGAGCGGATGCGTCGAGCTCGTTGCTGGAAAGGTAAAGAGATTGGTTTATTGGATCAATCCTGCAAAAATGGCTAAATTAATGATCGAAACTATTAATGAACGTATGAAAATGACCAAAAGAGCATAATCCTAATAGCCTTCAAGAATACCATTTTTTTATTTTTAATAAAGTACATTTATTAAGAATTTTAGAAAAAACTCAATAAATAAGAGAAAGAGTAAAAAAGGGTTTTAGGGGTTTAGATTGTTCCCCAAGCGGACCAGCCAGCCACGAGTGCGCAGCTAGCGAACAACAGGCTGAACAGACCGCAGGCAAATATCAGCCAAACTGCCAGGAACTTTGCAACCGGCCATTTGGTCAGGTTAGCTGCTGCTGTTGCAAACAGCGCAACAACCCATGTGAAGTTCATTACTTGCCAGAAAATGTCCGGCCAGAACATATACTGGCAGAATAGCGCGGTCAACCCCATGTAAAACGCTAGCCATCCCTGACTGCGACCGTCCCATCCGTTGAATGCGTGGAACCCGAAAGATGTCAGCACCAGTCCATAGATTATCGGACACATCAAGAACAGCGCGGCACCAGTAGGCGCAGCAACTGGACCTCCCGATATTATAGAGTTAGACGGTGCGTACACAGCCATGCTGATAAAGACGGTCAACGTCGCAGCGATGCCACCCATGGCAACTACGAAACCCCCGCCCTTTGCGTCAGCTCTCCCTAACACCAGCCATCCGCCGACGAAACAGGAGATGCCGCAAAACCACATGACGAGGGTTATCGGCACCAACATGTTATATACGTCCATTCATTTTCCTCCCTTTGTTTTAGACCCCACTTGTGGAATTATACAAAAAGACACTAATGGAAACTAAATATATAGATTTTTCCAAAAACTAGGAAAGACTGGAATTTATTTATATTAGATCATTGATATCTGTCCATTTATTTTCAAACAATTAAATTGGGATATTATTTTTTCCGATTCATGAATATATGATAAATGCAATAATTATAATGAAGACTAATAACACATGAAAGCTAATAACTCATGAAAAACTAGGCACAGTCACGCCTGAAAAGAGTCTTTGCCATTATTTGGAACATCAATATTAATGGTTACAATTGATCCCTCGAAGATCATATATTACTGTTGTTCCTCTTGTAAAATTCAAAAATTTCGCTCTCTCAGAATTTCAATGAAAACATGATTTTTCCATGTGATGTGATCTCAATATTCACTAATAATAATCTTTTATCCATCATCTTTGAGCTTATCTTATTTGTTCTTAAGATTAAAAAATTATTAAAGAATTAAGATTTAATACCAAAAAAGCTCGTTTCTTAATTTGTTCATCTTTGATTAGGCTTACCAAATAAATTGCTTGGCTGGGCCTTTCTTATATGTCCAGACGATCATTATCATATTGATGATGCCGATCGCGATCCACAGTGTTGTCCAATTCTCCCTAGGCAACATGTTCTGAATGTCGCCTAGTATTTTAACGTCCCCCCAGTTCAGTATGCCGCCACCAAAGATCATGTACCACCACGTGATGAACATTGAGCAGCATAGGTTGAATTGGTGGACTTTTGCACCGCACTTTCCGTGTATCACGAGACCCCATGTGCTGGCTGTAAATCCGTAAACCCACATACCAATGTTGAAGTCCCATGACACACCATTCCACGCGGCGATCGGAATCAGTATAAACTGTGTTGTTGCACCCCAGAGAGCTGCATCACCCACCGGTCTCCAGTCCCAGCCTTGCGTTGCACAAAGAAACGTTCCTAAAAATAAGAATCCGTACAATGCTGGAACGATCGAGAAAATCGTAGAGATCGGCCCGTTAAATGGATCTGTTGCGAAATGCCAAATCGACATGACGAGTAAAGAAATCGCAGCCGCTAGGGCCCCCATAGCACCAATGCCCTGTTCAGGTATTAACTCTCCTGGTTTCGTCTTTTTTTCCCACCAAGCTGGGTTGGCCCGGACACCACTTGTATAAAAAATCCAGTGGCAGAGACCGTAGACGAGCCCCATCATTCCAAAACCTACGGCATTAAGTCCCACATGTTTCCCCCCAAGCGGCCGTTGGCTCGACCGTCATATACATAGGTTATTTTGTACCCCATGATTTAATGTGGTAATAAACATAGCGAAATTGTTACTTCAGATCATCATGTCTCGAATACAGTAGAAATGCCTAATTGAGTATTAGCCATTAATGATAGGAAATGAGATGTTTCAGTATATAGTTTGAGCAAATTTATCGATCGTAAGAACACTACGCCGTTGTTCACTGTAAAATTTGAAAAAACTCCAATTTAACTTATTGATTCAAGAAAAGACAGCGATTATGATCGAGTGATTTCATGCTTATGGGTCGTGATTATCGCGATCACCACCTATCGGCAATCGCAGCATACTGGCTTTCATAGTATTTCCTGAATTCTCCAGACTTGATCTCTTTCCACCAGCTTTCGTTTTCCCGATACCATTTTATGGTTCTTTCAATCCCTTCATTAAAGTTGTATTTTGGTTTCCAACCGGTGAGATTCCTGATTTTCCTTGTATCCACCGCATGCCTCACTACATGACCAGGTCTATCTGGAACAAAGGCGATGAGCTCTTCTGGTTTTCCCAGTTTCTTCAGTATGATTGAGGCGATTTCCAGCACGCTCTTCTCCTCCCCCGAGCCGATATTAAACACCTCGCCTTCAAATCCATCAGAATGTAGAAGGAGATCGATCGCCTCGCAGTGATCTTTCACAAAAATCCAATCTCTCGTGTTTTTGCCAGTTCCGTAAACTGGAAGTGGTTTGTTCTCAATTGCATTTGTAATGAAAAGTGGAATTAGCTTTTCGGGGTACTGAAATGGACCGTAATTATTCGTGCAGCGTGTGATGATTATGGGAAGTCCGTAGGTGCAGTAATAGGAAAAAACAAGCCTGTCAGCACCAGCCTTGCTTGCAGCGTAGGGACTCTTCGGCATGAGCGCATCGGTTTCTCTTGAAGGAACTTTCACGGCTTCCCCATAAACCTCATCTGTGGAAATATGTATGAATCTCTTCACATGTTGCTTTCTCGCCGCTTCGAGAAGCACATAAGTCCCATATATATCTGTTTTTATAAACTCGTTGGCGGAGGCGATTGAGCGATCGACGTGTGTTTCAGCAGCGAAATGCACGATTGCATCTGATTTTGCAACTAAATCGTTGACGACCCCTTCGTCGCAAATATCTCCCCTCACGAATTTCAAGCGTTGACACGCAATGTCCTCAAGATTACGGGGATTGCCTGCGTAGGTTAATTTATCCAAATTGATGATCTCCATGTCAGGATGCTTTTCGATCATGAATCTGATAAAATTGCTTCCAATAAACCCCATACCGCCAGTGACGAGTATTCGCTTATACATGCCGATAAAAAACAACGCATGTACTTAATCATTTTTTGGATTAGTAAGAAATGTTTCGAGAATTGATGACCGGGGTAAACAGCATCACTTGAGTTCAACTCTATTCAATACATCTGGGTTAACACAACTGAGCGGTTTCCGACCTGTGAGCACTCGCACGATTTCCTCCGCTGCTGTCCTCTTGACTTCTTTGAGCGATCCTTCCGAATAAAAGGCGGCATGTGGTGTCAAAACGACATTTTCAAATTTCAGAAGAAGATGATCCGCCGGTGGCGGCTCATCTTCAAGCACGTCCAATGCGGCAAATGCGATAAGCCCTTCCTCCAGCGCTCTTACGAGATCATCCGTCTTGACAACGCCGCCTCGCGATGTGTTGACGAGTACTGCATCCCTCTTCATTAATTTGAATTTCTCATAGCGGATCATGTGTCTTGTTTCTTTCGTTAGGGGTGTATGTATTGAGATTACGTCCGACTCTTTCAAGAGTTTATCGAGGGATACTGGTTCAATGCCAATCTCCCTCATCTTCTCTTCTGGAACGTAGGGGTCAAAAGCAATAATTTTCATTCCAATTGGTTTCACTCGCTCTGCGAGGGCTCTTCCAATTTTTCCAACGGCAATAAGGCCAAGTGTCATTTCCTTAAGTCTGTGAATCGGTCTCCCATCTCTCCAGTCCCAGCTACCTTTTCTGATCGCCCGATCATAAAGCGTGATTTTTCTCAAGGCGCTTAGGATCAGGGCTAAGGTATGATCGGCAACTTCGTCGATACAATATGTTGGAACGTTGACGACAACGATTCTCTTTTCACTAGCTGCCTCAACATCAATGGTGTCGTAACCGATCCCATACCTTGCGATAACTCTGCAGCGTTCAAGTCTTTCTATTACTCGGCGGGAGACAGGGGCATATGTGTTGAGAATTGCATCAGCGTCCTTTGCAATCTCTATAACATCGTCTTCCGTCTTACATTGAAAGAGACTAACTTCCGCATTGATCGTCTTGAGGATTTCAACTTCTTCTGTCGGTTCGCCGTAAATGTAATCAGTAATGACGACTTTGAAACTCATTCTCTCACTTTTCTTGCAAATGGATAATGGTCTCGCTCATTATTTGTCGATTGTGCCTCCTTCTTAATCATATTTTTTTCTCGCTTGTGTAATTTCTCCCTATCAATCTAGCAAGAGGAATTAATGACTAGGTAAAAAAAGGGCTGTTTTATGATTGCGGAGTGCTAATGATTCAATATAGATAATTGAAACGCAAAAGGGAGCGATCTCTCATTTTTTTGCAACGAGATACCTATAAACACATCAGCGTTTCGCCAAGTGAACGTCAGTCCGTTGGAATACTGCTGTTTTTGATCGTCTTACTTTTTTCTGAGAGTCGGAAATCTGTTGGTGTTAAATTTTCCTCGGTTTCGAAAAGACTCCTTATCACCGGAGTATGTGGGTCGATGAGGGCGCCCGCCACTCCCTTTTCTCTCAAAAATTCAAGATCAGTCTCTATAACGCCGCCGCCGATGTAGATATCAATATCGCACGCAAGCGTTTCCTCAAGAAGACCTCTTGAGACGCCATTTGCTGTACCGAGTCGTTTAAGGTCAACAACTGCCATTTCTTCGTAGCCGATGCTCTTCAATTTTTTCGCCATTTCTTTTATTCTTGAAGGCCCCGCTCTTTTCTTTGCCCAAACGATTTCCTCATCCAAATAAATGCATGGCAAGCATCGATCTGAGAGCTCGAAGACTTCGTTAAAAATTCCGAGGCCTGTGGAAGTCATTGTACTAACAATTGCTCTCGAAACCTCCATTGCGAAAGAATCGAAAAGGTCTTGAACAGTTCGCATACCGATATCAAGCCATATTTCGCGATTCTTCTTTGTCAGGTCTTTAAGAACCTTGAAGTTAGGTTTCGCTTCCCTGACACCCGCAAGATCCATGATCAAAACAGCAGACGCGTTATATCTCTTGTCGAATGCTGCCTTCCAATAGGTGTCAAATGGTACTCCATCGTCACGAGGTATGATTGAATTGTTGTGCCATATAATATTAACGACCTTTGCTGTCTTACCAATCGGAAAATCGAATTTTCCTAATGAGAAAAGCGCGGCAGTGTTAACTGGTATGATTGGAACACTGACGAAAGCCAAGTCGACCGGTTTTGAAGCATCACCACGGTTCTCAAAAAATGCATACCAGTCGTCAAAACTCCTGAAATAGAGCGGAACGGCTTCCTTACCGCAGTTTCTGCACACATATGAACCGTCCTTTGCATCGATGCCTGGCAACGGCCCTCCAAACAGGATTTTCGGCACAACTTCAATACTCCCGCAGTATGGGCAGGCTTTGATCTTTTTATCTTCGGCCATTCGTTATAAGGAAACACGAAGGGCAAATATTATTCTTGGGATTCGGTCTCGACTTGTTGATCGGGTTTACCAAATGTGACCTCGTAATTCGAATTAATCAATTAGGATACACCAATAAACCTCGATGTCTCATCGAGGAATTGTTTCAAAGGGTGCGAATCATGAGATCCTTTGTTTTTCTCGACAAGATAGAACGAGGGAATGATAAACGAGCGCATATCATCGCAACCAAGCAATCTCACAAAAGTGTTGAAGTATCGCACATTCAAGTGGTTATACACGATATCGCCATCTTTCAACCCGCAAGAGAAAACGACAATCGCTTTCTTCCCCTTCTTGAGATTACTCTCGAAAACACCTTTCTTTTCAGCGAATCTCAGAAAGGCATAAAGACGATCAACGAACGATTTGGCTCTTCCAGTTTCTGCACCCATATACACTGGTGAACCGAGCACGATAAAATCAGCTTCTTGAATTTTTTCATAGATTGTCTGCATATCGTCATCAATTTCGCATCGATCGTTTTTCTTGCAAGCGAGACATCCTCTGCAATCTTCGATTCTCAGATCTACAAGGTTAATCCATTCAACATCGATCGACGCCTTCTTAAATTTCGCACGAACTCTTTCTAAGAGCGCGGCTGTGTTGCCATTTTTGCGAGCGCTACCGTTGATGATGAGGGCCTTCATCGGTTCGGCGTATTCCTCTGGCAATATTAAAATTATGTTAAAATACCGATGATTTTTTTATTACTTGTTTTTATCAGCTTCATTAATTTGAATGCAAGAGAATCAACTTCGCAAGGGATTGTTTCCCGTCTACTAACCTTATCCCTTAAATGAACGGCTCGAATCTTTCGGGAAGCGCCTCAAAAGATCTAAGATACATATTCTCAGCACTCCGCGCCATGAATCTCATGAAATCTTATCCCAATGCGCGATTCTTATTATCGTTATCCTAATTATTTGGCGGCATATGTGCCGATACGCAGGAGTTTCTTACAAGGAAATTCGATCTTGAAATACGAAATTCGAATGAATAAGTAATTTTTTTGTCAACCTTTAATTTTTCCACTCTTCTCGATTTTTGGGTTTTAGGTCATTACTCTCTCCGATCGAACGCTTTCTCAGTCCGAGATTTATATCTGAAATCTTTGATCGGAATCTATTCAGAGCGCTCTTTCAAAGATGACCTCGACGTCATATTGTTGAAGGCGTCGTGGATTTGTCATCATACAAGGATCTCTCACCGCCATCTCTGCGAGTCTAGGAATATCTGCTTTTCTTACGCCGAGATTGCGCAATTTCTGCCGGATATTCACACGATGGCGCAATTCCGCTAGTGCGTTAATCAGTGCATTTTTCTTTTCTGGATAATACAAATTATCTACATTGATCCCCATCGCTCTCGCAATATCCTCATAACGATCCGGTGACGATTCAAAATTGTAGGCGACTACATGTTCCAGAAGAATTGCATTGCACTCACCGTGGGGTAAATCGAGTAAACCTCCAAGAGAATGCGATATCGCATGAACTGCGCCAAGATTCGCATTTGAAAATGCGATTCCGGCGTGTAGACTGCCTAGCATCATCTTACTTCGAACTTCTAGATCGTTGCCATTTTCAACAGCAAGAGGCAAATATTTTGAAACAATCTTTATTGCTTCTCTCGCATGGAGATCCGTTAGCGGTGAACTTCCAGTCGAAACAAACGCCTCTATGGCATGAGATAACGCATCGAGACCTGTCTCAGCAGTCAGCCGTGGCGACATTGTCGTTGTTGTAACGGGGTCGACGAGTGAAACGTCGGGAACCAGGTACTTGCTTATGACACAGAACTTCAATTTTCTTTCAACGTCCATAAAAACGGCAAATTGGGAAATATCCGCTGCAGTTCCAGCAGTTGTCGGAATGCAGATGATCGGAGGAATCGGGCGAGCAATTCGGTCTGCCCCCTCGTAATCCGTAATCTCACCGCCATTGCTGATCACGATACCGATTCCTTTTGCACAATCAATCACGCTACCGCCACCAATCGCGAGCAAGGAGTCACACTTTTCTTTTGAGAATATATCGACGCCTTCCATCACTTCTTCTGTTCTTGGGTTTGGCGTTACGTTAGAGAAAATTGTGTATCGAATTCTCGCGTCTTTCAGTGTTTCCTCGACGTCACCAGTCCACCCAGCACCCTGAATTCTTTCATCGGTAACGAGAAGAATTTTTCTCGCACCGAGATTCCGTGCATACTGTGAAGCAAGATGTCTTGAATCGAGCCCGAACACGATTTCGGGAACTACGAATTTTCGCAGTTGTACCCTACCAGAAAGATCGGTCATATACCTCCTATTATCTTTTTTCAATCTAAGTTGTAATTATCATTTTTTTGCCTTTCAGTTATTTTTCCTTTGAATTATTTATATTGATGTATCGCATATCTAATTTTTCCCTTACAATCTACCCTCATAATCTGTTCTTTTTTCCTCTCTATCTGAGCAAATATTTTTTGATAATATTCTCTTTGGGAAAACGGCCTATCAATTTGCAAATTCCAAATGAGGTAGTTATTACCATCCCTTTTTCAACATGGTATGATGAAAACAATCATCATCAGTGATGATTTCCTAGAAATGCTTTGCACCATACTCTGTCTTTTGAAGTTATGGGAGCAGAAAATTGTCGAAAAGCTGCCGATATATGTAGCGAGTTAAAACTAGACGCTATTATTATTGATATAATAATATAATTAATTATAATGTAATAAAATTAAGGAATTGAGACTTCGTGTCGATCCTCTGGGAAAATCGCAAAGCGGTTATCATTAATCTGATCGATTTCCTTTCCAGCGTTAAGAATTCCGCGACGTTGAGATTGGCACAATAGATCATCTAGAAGTCTTTAAAAAAACGACTTTCGTCGTGCAATCAGGAAAGTATATCTCAAATTTATGAAGTTGTTATTTTTAAACTTCTTGTAATGAAATATAAAAAAGTTCCAATCATGGTTGCATCACCATGCGTATTGACCTCTCGAGCAGTTTGTTTGTATCGAGTGGTCAATTGATCTCGTAGAATTCTTTAATGATTGTGAGGAAATTCAATCAAACCGGTATTGTCCCCACCCTTATCATTTTAGCCACTCTTTGCAGCCCAGTCGTATGGGATGTCCTTTGAATCGAAAGGCACGCGGAATTCGTCTGGTTCAGAGTAATTGTAAACTTCTGTAGGTATGTTGAGTATCCAAGCCTCTCGGTTTCCGATCGCCTTGAATCCGTGATAAACATTCGGGGGGATCTTCAATAACATAAAATTCCTCTCTCCCATAAAAAACTCATTGATGACACCTTTCGTAATCGAATTCTCCCGCGCATCGTAGAGAACGACCTTTGCCATTCCCTTGATGCAAATGAAATTATCAGTTTGTTTCTTGTGATAATGCCAGGCCTTGACGATACCAGGATAACAGGTCGTAATGTATAGCTGGCCGAATCGCTCATACTCCTTCCAGTCACTCCTAAATAATTCCATCAGCCATCCGCGTTCATCAACGATTGGCTGCAGCTTCCTGATCCCAACCCCATCAATCAATTTTTTCTCCATGGTAGACCACAAAAATGTGAACGGTTTTTGACATTTTTAATTTTGAGCTCTGCACCGAAGGTCTTTTAGAATACTCATTCGATCACATCGATATGAGTCGAATCGCTGTCATCGGCGCCTCAGGGTTACTCGGCCAGTTCGTTGTTGATGAGGCGCAGAGAGATGGACACGAAGTTCTGGGCACTTTTAGGAATATTCCAGCTGAATTTAAGGGGGTTAAAACAGAATTCATGGACATCACAAATTACGATCAGACGGAGTCTGTGTTGGGGCATTTTGAACCGGATAAAGTGGTGCTTGCCGCCGCTCTGACAAATGTCGATCTCTGCGAGAAAAATCCTTCAGAGGCTTGGAATATCAATGCTGAGGGTACACTCAATGTTGCTAGTTTTTGCAAGAGCATCGGCGCCAAGCTTCTTTATATCTCGACGGATTATGTTTTCAACGGTGTGAAAAAGGAAAGATATTCTGAGTGGGACAATCCTGATCCGTTGAGTATTTACGCGCAGACTAAGCTCGAAGGGGAAAGAATAACATTGGATTCATCGAGCACTAATCTCGTTTGCCGTGTTTCCACAATCTATGGTTGGAATCGGATATCGAAAAAGAAGAATTTTGTGACATGGGTCATCGAATCGCTTAGAGAAAGAAAATCGGTCTCTTTGTTTTCCGATCAATTTGTCTCCCCAACTTATGCACCTCACTGTGCACATGTCCTTTTGAAACTTCTTGAAAGTGACGCTCACGGGATTTATCACACGTCTGGTCCAGACTGTCTCAGCAGATATGAAATCGGTTTAAGGATTGCCGAAGTTTTCGATCTCGATCGTTCATTAATCAAAGCAATTAGCGCGAAAGATTCCGATCTAGTGGCGCGAAGACCCTGTTGTTCATGTCTTGATGTAGAAAAAACCGAAAAGAAACTCGGTTTTGGAATGCTTTCTCTTATTGAGGGACTCAAACGAATGCGCCAGGAGGAGTCATCGTGAAAGGTTTGATACTTGCAGGCGGATCTGGAACTCGTCTTAGGCCTTTAACACACACGGGACCTAAGCAGCTCATTCCAATCGCGAATAAACCAAATGTCCTTTACTGTCTCGAAGATCTAAGGGATGCAGGTATTACCGATATCGGTGTGATTCTTGGAAACAACATGCCCGAAAAAGTGAGGGAGCTGTTAGGGGACGGCTCGAAATACGGAGTAAGAATAACCTATATTGTGCAAGGTGAGCCCAAGGGAATCGCGCATGCGGTCGGTTGCGCGGAGGAATTCATGGGTGACGAGCCATTCGTTGTCTATCTCGGTGATAACATACTCAAAGGCGGAATCAGATATATGGTCGAGGAATTTGCCCAAAGCGATTGCGAAGCTCTGATCGCCCTTTGCCCGGTTGAATATCCAGAAAAATTTGGGATAGCTGAAATAGATGAGGAGGGCAATATTATCAGTCTGATCGAGAAGCCGAAAAATCCGAAAAGCAATCTCGCGATGATTGGGATCTACTTCTTGAAGAAGAGCATCTTTCCGATTATCAGGGAATTGAAACCGTCCTGGAGGAATGAGCTTGAAATTACCGATGCGATCGATCAATTGCATAAGAGAACAGGCAAGGTCAAGGCACGAATCGTTAAAGGATGGTGGAAGGACACTGGGCGACCCGAAGACATTCTGATTGCAAACCATCTTGTCCTTGAAACGTTGGAAGGCAGAAACGAAGGACTACTCGAAGAAAATGTCAAGATTATCGGCAGAGTCAGTATTGGTGAGGGAACGGTTATCAAGAATGGAAGTGTGATCAGAGGGCCTGTTATTATCGGAAAAAATTGTGTGATTGGACCAAATACCTACATAGGGCCATACACTTCGATCGGCGATCGCACGACGATCATTAATGGTGAAATCGAATCCTCGATCGTCATCGGCGATGCAATCATCGAGTGCAACAGGAAAATTGTGGACAGTCTTATCGGTGCTGGCTGCAGAATCTCATCATCAGACAACTCGATTCCGAAGGGATGTAGATTTATTATTGGCGAAAATTCCCAACTTATCCTGTGAGATCAATTGTGTTCTGTGTAATGTCAGTATTCCAACTGATTGTTTATTCGATTGATTCAGTTATTTCGATACATTTCTAGTAATTTTCAAATAATCATTCACGAAACATCTCCTAAAGTGCGAGTCGATGTCGCACTGACTCGAAGGAGGTTTATGGGTATGATGAAAGCGAAAGTGTTTAGATGCGCCAATTGCGGTCATATTATCGAGGTCCCTTTTGGACTGCCGAAACCTTCCTCCTGCCCAAAATGCGGATCTCCTGCCAGCTTGATCCACAGAATGAATCCTGGCCCACCAGGCGTAGGGCGGGAATAACTGAAATTTAGAAAATATTCGGCAGTTAAGTGCTAATGAATTAAACAATAATCGCGAAAAAATAGTACTTGATCAAGCGTGATGTTAGATGTCAATTAGTTGAAATGTGGTCAAATGGAAAATCCTTGTTTTCCATTGGAAAAATGAGACATAGATTATAACACTAAAATCACGGAATCGTCAAATGTCGTTTTTCATTATATTTATTTTTAGAGGCGTGATCTTGTAAACTGGCATGGTAATTGCGGGTTAACAAATTGACATTTTTTGTCCTGTTATCCTAGAGAGTGAGTTTTCATCAATCGTAACAACGCTGCTAGATATCGAAAAATCATCGAGAATTTCACAATATTTTGTGCAAAGTTTTTATTCTTGAGAACGATGACTGAAAACTTGCAAAATCGGAGCAGAGGTAAATATGTGGTCTGCCATTGAGCACTGTTATTGGTATCGAATTTTCGATAGTTCTCTTCATGAGAAATTCTTTAATAAGGAATAGGGAAAGTATGCGCATAGCGGAAAGGATGATGCGATGACAGATGGGAATGTTGATCCTTTGGTTGATAAAAACGATTCTCGAGTTCCTCGCCGATCTACTCGCGACGACGATATGAAGATTGGCATTTATCTTTGCAGTTGCGATGGCTGTGTCAGTGGGATTTTAGATCTAAAGACGATTGCCGATGGTGTTAAACATCTAAAATATGTTAAAAAGGTCGAGATCGTCAATCATCTATGCTCAAAGCAATCGATTAAAAACGTCAAAAAAGATGCTGAAAAAAATTCAATAGACCGGATTGTCATTGGAGCTTGCTCTCCTCGTACATATTTTCGTCTTTTCCAGGGAGAGTTATCACAGAATGGCACGAACGGTATCATTATTGAAATGGCTAATATCCGAGAACAATGCGCATGGATTCATTGGGACGATCCTCTCGCGGCAACAGAAAAAGCATCGACAATGATCAGCATGGCCGTAGCAAAGCTGAGGGCGACGTCGATGTCTGAAAGGGGTTACAAGACAGTTGTTGATGAGAATATCTGCGACGGCTGTGGCATCTGCGCATCGGTTTGCAGAATCAAAGCGATCAGCATCGTCAATGATCCGCAGAGGTCAGGCAAGAAAATCGCATTTGTGAATGAGAATATTTGTGACGGCTGTGGGGCATGCGTCGCTTCATGTCCGAGCGGCGCGCTTGACCAGAGCTCCTTCTCGAACAAACAGATTCTTGCACAGATTGAAGCGGCGACAACTGGAAGGATCATTCAGGATCTCTCATCGCCGAATATTCTCGTCTTCGCGTGCAACTGGTGTTCGTACGCCGCCGCAGATCTAGCCGGTCTCAAGAAACTGAATTTGCCGCCGAATTTTCTCACAATCAGAACGATGTGCTCAGCAAGGATTGACCCTGAATGGGTTCTGAGCGCATTTTCAAAGGGCATTGATGGCGTCTTAGTTTTGCCGGGGAAATTGGGTCACTGCCATTACGAAATTGGCAATTTGAGAACGACAAGGAGGATCGCATTACTCAGGCGCGTTTTATCTCAGTTAGGATTTGACGAAATGAGGCTAATGCTTGGTTTCGTTGATGCCGAGGACGCAGAAGAATATCAGCATGAAGTCTCATCTTTTATCTCGACAATCCGCAGCATTGGCCCAAATCCCTTGCGTGATCTTGAATTATCGAGAAAGCGTAGGTAGCTAGATTTTCTAAAATCCTGTCAATATCCTACTACATTAAATCTCTTTCAAATCATATATCATTTCGAAACATCAATTGGGAGAATCCTTGGAAAGTGAGGACAAATGAGGATATTAGCAATCGACATCGGGGTTGGCACAACGGATGGCATGCTGATCGATTCAGAAAAGAATTTGGAAAACTGTATTAAATTCGTACTACCCTCTCCAGCGCAGATACATGCGGCTGCGGTTGCAAGAGCGACGAGAGCTCGGAAAGATCTCTACATTTTTGGCGATACGGTTGGAGGCGGGCCGTTTGCAAGGGCTATCAAAAGGCATATAGCAGCAGGACTGAAGGTCACTATGACGCCTCAAGCGGCTTTTTCGATTAGAAATGATTTGTCAGAAGTCCAAGCACTCGGGATTAATGTTGCAGAGCATGAATATCCACCATCGCATTTTGATGGATGCTTTCTCTGGATACAGGAAGTGCGACTGTTACCGATTTTCGACTTTTTGAAAAAAACGGGTGAGCGAGGTGAAGCCGATATCATTGCACTTGCTGTCCAGGATCATGGAATTTCTCCAAAAGGCATCAGTAATCGCATAACGAGAATCGATCGTTTTAGATGCCTTCTCTCGAAGGATCCAAGGCTTGAGTCCCTAATGTATTCGATTGACGAGATCCCAGGTGATTTCATCCGGATGAGGTCTGCTGCGGAAAGAGCGAAGATGGAAACTTCAGGTGCTAAGATATTCGTGATGGATACATCACCAGTTGCGGCACTCGGATGCCTTGCAGATCCGCAAATCCATGAGGATGATTGTATACTTGCGGTCAATTTCGGCAACGGTCATTCTCTCGCCGTTCTCATGGATCACGGAAGAGTTATCCGGGGGTTTGAAGCTCACACGAAGCAGTTCGAAAATGGCATCGCTCTGAGGGAATATCTTGACGATTTTGTCGCTGGGCAATTGACCAATGAAAGAGTCTTTGGGGACGGCGGGCACGGTCTTTTCAGCGTCAGTCAGCAACCTCAAGAGCCAGACCAGATCCTTGTTACGGGACCTCGGAGAACACTCATAGAAACCACGGGGCTGAATTTCAGATACGCTACCCCAGCAGGCGATGTGATGATGACAGGTCCTATCGGCTTATACCGTGCGATCACATCCCGATTCTCTGGAGATCTCTCATTAGCCCGATGACCGATCAGCTTAACTTGAAAATAAAAATTGAATTAGTGATCGATCATTAGATTCTGGCCACAAGGTCCTGATAATTCTTAAAGTGGGATCTTGATGCTTAGTTTATCATTTCCATCAAACAATTGAAATCTCTCATAGTTGTATTATAACCATGTGGTGTTGTACCGCTATATTCCCGCTATCACGTATTCTTCTCGAGATCTGCTGATATGGCAACGCTCGACACCAGTTGTTTCCCTTGCCATTCTTAATTTCTTGGCGCTACAACTCGAAACTTTTTCCCACTTCGTCAATCCTTCCATCATCTGCCACAGTTCATATGGTTCGTTCGTCTCCGCGTAACCTAGCTTCGTCAAAATGTGCTTTGTTACATCAAACGGACTTTCAATCCATACGGTTCTTTTGTTCCCCTGTGCGATAAAATTGCGTAACATCATCGTGCCGAGTCCGAGTCCTCGAAATGCTTGCAAAACAAAGATTTGGTGAAGTGTCATCGGGTGGATGATTGGTCTATCCGAGTGTGGAATTTTCCTAGTGCAACGGCGAGAGAATATATAGTAACCAATAGGGATCCATCTCTTTTCAGATTTTATCCAGATGATCTTCGCTGCCTCGCCGTCTTTCAATTCTCTAAAACCAGGACATTCCCGTATTGCCTCTTTCTGAAGAATGAAAAGAATATAGCGATCACGGTAGTCTCGGACAGTTGAGATTCTTATATTGGGCCGACAAGCATTGATTATTTTGTCTTTGTTAGACGAACAATTTAGTCTTGCGATTGTGATCATGTTTCCAGAGATTTTAGCAGTCAGACTTGCCTCAGTTTGCAATATTTCACCTTCCGTCCGACTATTGTCTGACATTACAATTATTATATCAATATTAATTTTTTTGATCAACGCTTTTTGCTAGATGAGTGCAGTGCCCAACGTTAATTCATAAGTATAATCGAAATTTCTGATATTATTTGCAACACATGACAATTATTCTCAGCGACCGTTCTTACTCATACTGATGATCTCATTTATTATGTTGATTCCAAACCCTGATCTGATGATCAAGGGTAACGGATCATCAATCGCGTAAAAGGCATGGGTATCCGCAGTCAACCAGTCCTTCATAAATGCGAGAATCGATACTGCGTTTTCTCTTTTCCTCCTGATGAGGAATGACTTGAAATCCGCTATTGCATCCGCCCATCGAACTCCATTGATCTGTGCTGGAGGCTTGTCAAATTCTTTTCCAAGTGCATCTAGGTAGCGAATTAATGCGAAATTAATTCCAGAAGCGGTAGCATTGATGTTCTGCATTCCTGTTCTAGGATTCATTTCTATAAGCTTATACTGCCTATCTCTCTCATCGAACTTGAACTCGACGCCCCCCATCCCTTTATACTTCAGTCCCTCAAAATACTTGATGCCGATACTCATGACTTCCCTATTAATCATGCTTTCATGAACACTTGCGACGCCGAAATCAGGCGGGTATTGTCTGATTTTTCTGCTCAAATAGGTCGCGGCCAGCTCGCCATTCCTATCAAAATAAGCACTTAACCCAAAAAGATTCGTTTCGGGACCTAGTACGACCTCCTGGATCATTGCTTCCACCCCCGCATTCATCATCTTTTGCCAGAAAATTTCAATTTCATCGAATGTCCGCGCAATGAAACCTTTGCCTCCAAATTTTTGAGAAAACAAGTGCGAAATGCAAGGCTTCACAAAAAGGGGGTACCGCATACCTTCAACTTCCTCCTTTAGATCTGCAGTGCTATCAGGAAAAACCGTTCTCGGAATTGGTATTCCAATATTTTCAGCGAGTTTATATTGAATCTTCTTATTGATGATGCCCTCGATAATCTCTTCTCGCGGTATCACAAATGAAAAATGTTTTGATAAGTCATTCCTAAAACGTGAAAGAAAAAGAAGAAAAACATCCGAGGCGGCCATCATCATGCCTTTTGTTTCGAGCTCTTCACCTTTTTCTGTTAATATGTCGAGGGCTTTCTTTGGATCATGTAAAGGGTTTGGTACTATCAGTGGCTCGCAAAATCGCGAGTAAAGTCCAGGTGCGTTTCTTTCAAAATCTACGCCTACAACAGGAATCCCTATCCTGCCTAGACTCCTGGCAATTCCCAAGCCGTTCGCTCCCATGTGTAATACGAAGGCTTTAGCAAGGAATTGGTGCCGTTCATTAATCATCGCTCAATTTCATCCTCCCGTTGTATAGGTAAGTGATCTTAATTATGCGGTAATTTCATTTGTTTTTACCAGATTTTGAACATTCTCTTTCAACCTTCACCTTGTTTTCATTGCGGTCATCATGAAAGTGAGATTTTCTTTCCGAGATAGCGTTCAATTGCAGATCGTACCGACCCATCGACACCTTCAACAATCACAATACCCGCCTCTTTAAGAATGCGTCTCGCGTGAGGTCCTACAAACCCCATTAGAACGACGTCGACACCCAGGTTGGCAACAAATTGAGCCGCCATCGCGCCTGTTCCTTTGAATGAATGTGAAGCTTCGTTTAGCAAAGCTTTGTATTCCATCGTATTAGAATCGAAGATAATGAAATACTCACACATGCCAAATTCGTCGTCGACCTCAGAGTCGAGGTTCTCTCCTGTTGAGGAAATGCAAATTTTCATCTTCTTGGTAAAGTGCACTTCTCAATAGATTAAAGTATTGCAATTGAGTGGTGAAGTTATTAGGACCTGTCACTTCACATAAATAATTGTCTATTGGATTCAACCCAGTCGTATGTTCTGTTGACACCCTCTTTCACGCTGATTAGAGGTTTCCAATCAAACTCATTTTTCGCCTTCGAAATATCGGAAATATAGACTTTCTGATCGCCGTGTCTCCACGACGAATAACTCAAATCGAATCGCCTGCCACTTCTTCTTTCAATCAAATCTATTAGTTCAATGAGGGAGACGGTATTCTCTTTTCCCCCGCCGATGTTGTAGACGCCGTGTTTTGGACCTTTGTTCATGAAGTAGTCGAACGCTCTTACTAGATCTTCAACGAAGAGAATGTCTCTTGTCTGTTTTCCATCGCCATATATCGTGACTTTCTTGTCCGTAAGATGAGCGATGATAAACCAAGCAACCCAACCTTGGTCTTCAACACCGAATTGTCTGGGGCCATATATACATGACATTCTAAAGACGGCAGTCCGCATTCCATATGTCCGTGCATAGTCCTGAACATAAATATCGGCGGCCAGTTTTGAACATCCATAGGGCGTATGTTCACATCGGTCTATTGAAAGAGTTTCATTCACACCAGATGTTCCTTCATCTGCAAAATCATACCTTTTTTCTTTTTCAACGATCGAGAGCAAATTTACATTACTTCCATATACTTTGTTTGTCGATGTAAAAATTACAGTAGGATTTGACTTTGCCTTTCTCGCCGCTTCTAAAACATTAAACGTGCCGAGAAGATTGACTTTGAAATCCGTTCTTGGATCAAGGATAGAGGTTGTGACAGCAGTCTGGGCGGCTGTGTGAATGATGAGATCGGCATCATCACATACATTAGAAATCTCTTTCGCGATTCTAACGTCTCCATCGATCAATTTGATTTTTTCAAAGGATGAAAGATAATTCCAATTGTAATCCTCAAAACGATTTCGTTTCTTTAATAGTCTTGCTCTGCTGAGATTATCAAAAGCCGTGACTTCACAACCTTTGACAGCAAAATACTCAGAAGCGTGAGATCCTATGAAACCAGCGCCACCTGTTACGACGACTTTCATATATGAACTTCCTAAGATTTATGATGATTGATCTCATAGGAAAATGTCATAGTAAACTTTGTGGATGCGGGTGAAAAATGTGGGAGTAGAGAAAGTTCGGCGGGTGGTTGATGTTAGATACGATAAAGTTGATTAAAAATATTATATTATCCTTCTTAAATCTGGATATCCCTTCTAAATCTGTGGCCAGCAACAAATCTTCTTGTTTCTCAAATGTTAAATATCGGCAGCTCAGATTAATTCAGCATGCCTCTCGGAGATCCGATGGGTGGTGATTCGGATTATCAGAATCGAGGTAAAGTCACACGGGTTTGGATGACATGCATTCCCGTTAGTGATCTCTCGACCGCGCTGTTTTTCTATTCCGAAGTGCTCGGGCTGGACATCGCACTTGATGAGCGTAGCAATAACTGGGTGGAGTTAGGTCCTACGGAACCATTGGGTAAGATCGCACTTTACGTGCCGTCGAAATTGGATAAACGACAACCTGGTGGGTCGACAGGTATTGTTTTTGAAACGGACAGTATATATGAATTACATAGAAGACTTGTCGACGAGGGAGTGAAATTCATCATGAAGCCCCAGCGACAGGAATGGGGAGGACTCATGGCGATTTTCACGGATCCAGACGGCAATGAGCTTTGTGTTGTCGAGGATCCTGAACATTACACCCGACGATAATCGAATTCGACGTCCAATATAGATCAGATAACGTCTTTCTCTCTTAATTCCGCCTTTTATTGATGATCGGGGCGCATTGATGTTTCTACAGGTATTTCGCCACCTCACGAGCAGCGTAAAGAACTTCGTTTGCTTTCAATTCTGGCAAAAGATCATAAATACGATCCTTTTTCGTGAAGATCTCCTTGATCGTGATAACTTCATTAGCGAGCAAGGAATTTCGAATATCTTTCTTAATTGGAAGAATAGTAATTGGATAGAGTTTATGGCTTTCAAGAAGCGATTCGAGTCCTCCGTCTTCAGGAAACCGCCATCCCAGCAATCTCATTCCAACGCATCTAGCATATGCAATTACATCGCATGAAAACTTTGTATTCGTCACAAGCCATGGTGAAGCAATGGGCATCATTTCGGCAATATCAAGAAATCGCGCATACGTGTAAAGAGCTGTCTGAATCGCGCATTTTGTTCCTGATAAATTATGAAACTTACATTCGATCATGTACTTTTCGCTTCCTCTTTCAGCGAGAATGTCTATTTCGTGTGGTATGCACTTTCCCCTTACGCATTCCCTGACTCTTACAGCATACCCAGATTCTTGAAAAAGTCTCGCGACAAGACTTTCAAAAAAATGCCCTTCCGGGCCGAGGGAAAAGATCGCATCTTTGAGACTATATCTGATTTTTCTCTTGCGGTCAAGCATCTGTCTGACATGCCTATAAATCTCGTGAGTCGTGATACCATTATAAATTCGCCCTCTCAGTTTCTCAAGGATCTCATCCGCTTCTCCTTCACTTGTCCCAGAACGCAAGAGCGCCTGTCTGACTTTATTCTCATCATATTCTTCCCTTTCGCCGGATTTCTTGATCACCCACATCTCTCTCACATCTTTTCAATCGATTCTATTCCTCTCCTCGACTTGTTTATCGATTCAAACGACCTCTCATTTTCCAATGCGTTTTCAAAAGACCTTTTTAGAGAATCCTCATTAAGAATGAAATTGCGAAAAAGGTTCTTTACCATGATGCTATCACTATTAATCATCACAAGAGTAGTGATAATTCTTATGAATAGAAATTTTGTTATTATAAATTTTGATAACAAAGCCATCATCTTATTATAATAACCTCTTTTATTAAGAAATTGTATGGCAATGATGGAGGACGCTGGCCTCATCACTATCCTCCTCGTCGACGATGAATTTCCATTCTTAGAGATAGTAAAGGGGTTTCTTGAACTGAAGGAAAAATTCCGAGCGGATATTGCAAATTCAGTCGACGAGGCATTGTACTTGCTTCAAAAGAATTGCTACGATGCGATTGTCTCGGACTATCAAATGGGCGATAGTACGGGTATCGATCTCCTCAAAGCAATTAGATCCCAAGGAAACCAGATTCCCTTTATACTCTTTACTGGGAAGGGCAGGGAGGAAGTCGTCATTGAGGCGTTGAATTTAGGAGCAGACTTTTACATTAATAAGGGCGTCGATCTCCGTTCTCAATTCGCTGAGTTATCGAATATGATCGAACAAGCGGTGAAACGAAGGAAGTACGAAATTGCGCTCACCGAAAGCGAAGAGAGATATCGCACGATTTTCATGAACACAGGTACGGGAATGGCAATTGTTGAGGAAGACACAACGATTTCTCTCGTGAATGACGAATTCTCTCGCCTTGTAGGGCACGCAAAAAAAGAAATTGAAGGAAAAAAGTCATGGAAGGATTTCGTTATCCCCTCAGAAATTTCAAAACTACTGGAATATCATGAAAAGCGTAGGATCGATCCGCGGAGCGCTCCCAAGACTTATGAGACGTATTTAAGAGATAAAAATGGGATTGTAAAACCTGTCATCGTGACGGTCGAAATAATATCCGGGACAAAACAGAGCCTTGTTTCTGTGATCGACATCAGCGAAAAACGGTCGATTGAAAATCAACTCAGACTGAGTGAGCATCGTCTCGCACTAATCACTGACAATATGCTTGATATGGTCATGCAAGTTGGCCCGGATCTTTTGATCGAATATGCAAGTCCTTCTCATCTTCAATCCACAGGTTATTCGCCTCAAACGCTTATAGGAAAGAGATTACATGATCTGATTTATCCTGATGATTTGTCAAAAGTGACTGAGGTCTTGAATCGCTTCGGTACGGACAAGACTTGCACGTGTGAGTTGAGATTTCGCCATGCAAGCGGCAAGTCTTTCTGGGTCGAGACTTTTTGGAATTTTCTTATCAATGAAAATGGAAAATTTGGCGGCGCGGTTGTTACGAGCAGAGATATCAGCGACCGGAAGAAACTCGAAAATATCAAATCGGCAATGCTGCGTATTTCGCAAGCTGTCACCGCCACTAATTCACTTCAACAACTCTACAACATTGTCCATTCGATTATGGCAGATCTTATGCCGATTAGAAACTTCTATATTGCGCTTATTGATAATGAAAGGCAAGAACTCACATTCCCCTATTTTGTCGATGAGCATGATCCCCCTCCTAGGTCGAGGAAATTTGGCCAAGGAATCACCGAATATGTGATCAGGAAAGGAGAAGCACTTCTCGCCTCAAAGGATGACATTATGCGATTAAATAATGAGGGCGAGATCGAAATTTTTGGCACTCTCCCTGTTGACTGGATGGGAGCACCATTAAAAGTTGGCAATAGAACGCTCGGGGCAATCGTTGTGCAAAGCTATGATGAAATTATCAGATATACAAAGAAGGAGTTAGACATTCTCAACTATGTCTCCGATCAAATCGCAATGGCGATCGATCATGTTGCGGCACAGGAAGCACTCATCGAATCGAAGGATTTTGCGGAGAAATTGATCAAGACGGCAAATGTCATGGTTGTAGGTCTGGATGAAAATGGTGTTATTAAGATATTTAATGATGCGGCCGAAAGGATCACAGGTTACAAAGCCGTTGAGGTAATTGGGAGGAATTGGTTCGAGACCCTTGTTCCGAAGGAGAGATATCCAGAAGTTTGGGAGGTATTCTCGAATTTTAGAGCCAATGGGGTCTTGACTCGTAACTTCGAAAATCCGGTGCTGACGAAATCGGGAGAGGAGCGTTACATATTATGGCAGAACAGCGAGATGAGGAATTCAAAGTTTGGCGTTTCCGTAGTTTCATTCGGAATCGATATCACTGAAAGAAAGAATATGATGGAGACAATTGAACGAACGAACAGAAAGCTCAACCTGATTGGAAGGGTCTCGCGCCACGATATTTTTAATCAATTGACGGTTGTTCTTGGCTTTATTGAGCTTGCGAAAGATCGAGTAAGAGAAACTGATGTGCGCAATTACCTCGAAAAGGCGGCAAATGCTGGGAAGAACATTGAGCGAATTCTCAACTCAACTCGTGATTACGAGCGTCTTGGCTTAGCAGAACCTCGTTGGGAAAAAGCTTCAGATCTTTTCGCACGCGGAACGTCTGCTCTTGACACCTCTGAAATCACTTTGGTCGTCAATCTCGAGGGTTTATTCCTCGAAGTTGATCCGATCTTCGAGAAAGTTTTCCACAATCTCGTCGATAACTCGATGAGACATGGAAAAATTACGAAGAGAATTGGAGTTCGTTACGAAGAAGTCGGAGATGGACTTGTTATCATATACGAGGACGATGGAATTGGGATACCGGAGGAAGTAAAGAAAGATCTTTTCACAGGAAAATGGGGAAAAGGCCTCTTTATGGTCAAGGAAATCCTATCTATCACTGGCATGAAAATTGAAGAAATCGGCGAATATAAGAAAGGCGCGAAATTCTGTATACACGTCCCAGAAGGCAGATACCGTTTCACAGAATAAATCATCACGATCTCAGGAGGTGTTTGCACGCTTTTTTGCTTAACAGAGTTACGACGATAACTAGGTGCGAATTTCGTCAAGTGATAAAGCATCGAACACTATAGTGATGAACGGAATTGAATATCAATTCAGTAGGGAAGTGACTCCGCCGATTAGAATTTTGAGGACATCACCCAAGACTCAATTCGGTGGCAGATATTGCCTTATCAATTTCCTTTTTCAGTTCTTCTGGAATTCCTCTAATTCCGACCTCTAGGAATCCCCGAATGATGATGCCGACAGCCTCCGTCTCACTTAGCCCTCTTGCCATTATATATTCAATCTGATCCTTTGCGATCTTTCCGACGGCCGCTTCATGTGTCATCTCCACATCTGGTACACTTGCCTCAAGCTCTGGAATCGCAAGCTGAATGCCATTCTCCTGAAGGATAAGACCTTTGCACTCGAGATGCGCTCTAATTCCGGGGGCTTCCCCGACGAGTCTTCCCCTTGCGATCGATTTCCCACCAGTCGTAATACTCCTTGAGACAATTTCCGCCCTTGCCTTCGGCGCGGAAAGCACAACTTTCGAGCCGATATCAATCTCTGAGCCAGGATGGGCAATTGCAACGGTATTAAACCGGCCAAATGATTCTTTTCCTTCAAGCCTTGCTGTTGGGTACATCTGGATTGATTTGACGGGTTTTAGACACACGTAATTGTTCACGTAGGTTGCTCCTTCACCAACGATAACGACTGTTCTCGGTCTCACTCCGACCTGTTCTGCCCAGTTATGGATCATTGTGAAGGTTAACTTGCCACCTTTCTTAATGTAAAACTCTGAAATACCCAGATGAAGTGCTTTTTCCACGCCGGGTTTGGTCGTGCAGCCCGTAACGACTTCGAGCTCTGCCTCCTCCTCAACGATTACGATATTATGAACGGTCTGTGCCGCGTTCCTGCTGCCGAGAAGCAAACAGGTTTGAACGGGCATCTTCGCCTTTGTACCGGGTAACGCTCTGATAAAATATCCATCAGCATTCTCGAGGAACGTTGTCGCAGTGTACTTATCTGTGTCTGGGGGAACAGCCTTCCAATAATAGTCATTGACCCAGTTGTATTTCTTGAGCGCCTGTTGCGTCGACATTACTTCGACGCTTTCCTCCTTTTGCGATCGATGCACAACGGCGTTATCAAGGAGAAGGAAACTACCAACCCTTCCTTCACCTGTTGGAACGACACCAGCGCTCAACAATGTTCGTTGGAGATCGTTGTCAAGGTCTTCCAGACTTTCCGCCTCTGGCGCATTCTTCGGTGCAATGTCGTAATTCTCAAGATCGATGTCTTCGCCGTACGCAGCCTTCTTTGCTTTCGCCGCCTCGGCTTTTTTCTTCAAGCTACTCAACGAATCTTGCATTTTACGCACTCCTCGTATCCTCTTTTTCTAATTTCTTGCAACAATTCTCTTGGATTGCCAGAACAAGATATCGTGCCATTACACATTACGTAACCTCTATCTGCCTCAATATAATCGAGTATTTGACCGGTGTGAGTAATGATGAGTGCCGACTTTCCATCGATGGATTTTTTTCCGGCACACCAAAGACTACCGCTCAAAAGCATTTTGATCGCGTTTCCAATTCGTTCGATGCTCTCAAGATCAACCCCTGACTCTGGCTCATCGAGAAGATAGAGGCACGGATTTTGTGCGGTGAGCTGTAATAACTCAGATCTCTTGATTTCACCACCGGAGAACCCGACATTAACATCTCTTTCGAGGAACTTCTCCATCCTCAAGGAGGCTGCTAGTTGATATAAATCATTTGTATTTTTCCCTATCACTCTCACCAAATCGCCGAGCTTGACGCCAACGAGATTCGGCGGTCTTTGCATCATGATGCCAATGCCCATTTTCGCTCTCTCATACATTGGCAAATGCGTTATATCTTCTCCCTTGAAGAGAATTTGTCCCTTCTTGACGTGATATTCGCTGAAACCCATGATCGTCATGAGAAGCGAAGATTTTCCAGATCCATTTGGCCCAAAGAGAACACTTGTGTAGCCTGACATGACACTCAAATTGACATCTCTGAGAACAGTCCTGCCACCGACCTCGACCGTGAGATCCTTGATTTCAAGCATGAGCTATCCCATTCCGAGTTGTAGAAGTCAAACAACATTTAAGGATATCGCACCTATCCTCGTCTGCAATTATTGCAAATTCTTTTCATTTCACCAATTGAGCCGATCGAACTACTTTTATCGTCGTATTATAATCTCACCATTGAAATCTAAGAGGGATGGGATCATCGGTTCAGAATCGCCAGCTGAGAGTATCATCGTCACTTCAAACGCTAAGAAGAAGGCCCTGAGGTTCATCTTATTGCTCAGCCTCATAGGCCTCCTCGCCGACATGACGTATGAAGGAGCGAGGAGCATCTCTGGCACATACCTCGGGCTTCTTGGAGCCAGTGCTGCGGCAATTGCGATCATCATCGGATTTGGCGAACTGATCGGGTATACACCGAGATTGCTCACTGGTAGCATAACCGACCGCACCGGTAAGTATTGGACCTTTATGTTCGTCGGTTATGGGATCAACGCTATCGCTGTCCCATTGCTTGCATTCGCGGGCGACTGGGTTACCGCAGCAATTCTTATCATCATCGAGCGCGCTGGAAAAGCGATTAGGGCGCCGGCGAGGGATACGATGCTCTCCCACGCCGCAGGTGAGGTCGGTAGGGGATGGACATTTGGATTGAATGAAGCGATCACATCGATTGGGGCGGTGATGGGACCAGTCATCGTTGCCTTGGCGATGATGATGCATAGTGGCTACTCGAGAGCTTTCTTGATTCTAATCATCCCTGCGACTGTCTCAGTGGTCATTCTATACATCGCGTGGAAACATTATCCAGCGCCAAGGGAAATGGAACGACCAAAGACTGTTGAAAAGAGAGGCCATTTACCAAAGATCTTCTGGATCTATGTCGTTGGTGCATCCCTTGTTGCGATCGGATACATCGATTTCCCATTTCTCGCATATCACTTCCAGAAGATTGGATCTGTTCCGTCGATATGGATTCCTATCTTCTATGCAACGGCCAATGTCATCGATGCACTCGGGGCGTTGTTTTTCGGTCACGTGTATGATGTGAGAGGCATGAAGGTTCTCGTCATCATCACATTCATTTCCTCGTTCTTTTCAATTTTCGTTTTTCTTGACAATTTCTCGCTTGTGCTCTTTGGTATTGCCCTGTGGGGGATTGGCACTGGCTCGCAGGAATCCCTCATGCGAGCCGTGGTGGCGGAGATCGTCCCAGTCAACAAAAGAGGGTCAGCATTCGGAATCTTCAGTCTTGCATTCGGTGCATTCTGGTTTCTCGGTACGGCTTTTATCGGCATCATTTATACTCACTCGATTGTAGCCGTCATCGCGTTTTCATTTCTGATCCAACTGTTCGCTGTTGCAGTTTTCTTCTTTGTAATGAAGAAAATGACTTAGTATTGATGAAAACAAATCTCATCGACCGTTTCTAACTCGATTGGCGTTAAGGGCATGTCCAGTCGATGAAAAGATGGTGTTTTTTCATCAAGAAATTGATGTGAGGATGATTAATAAAAAAATCAATCAGGCTCAATGTTTTTCTTTAATTTTTTCACATTTTCATCTGATTGGCAATTTATTCAGTGGCGCATAAGAGCCGTTTTTAGTAATAAATGATCTCGATGCACGTATATTGCTGATCAGCCAATTATTCGAGGTACGCGAGACTGAGAATGACCAGCACGCCAACGATGATCGAAATCATCTGGATGATTGATTTTTTAACATTCGATTCCTTGTGCATCTCAGGAACGAGATCACTGCCAGCAATGTAAATAAATCCTCCAGCCGCCAACGGTAACATCAGGGTTGTGTATCCACCGACGCTCTCCCCGATGACAAGTGAGGCGATTGCACCTGCGATTGCGGCTGTCGCGGCGAGAAAGTTGAACAAAAGCGCTTTCCACTTTGTGAATCCCGCGTAAACGAGAATACCGAAATCTCCGATTTCTTGGGGAATTTCATGCAGGATGATGGCAATCGTCGTCGCCACTCCCACTTCAAAGCCAGCGAGGTACGAGACTCCGATCAATATTCCGTCGATGAGATTGTGAACCCCATCCGAAACCAAATTGATATATCCAACAGGTTTCTTGCAGATTTCTTCAAATTCACAACTGTGTTCATGTCGCCAGTGTAAAAATTTTTCAAGAACAAAGAAGGCGAAAATGCCTACGATGATGTAAATCGGCACTTCGGGTCCCGTTCCGTACTCATCGAAAGCTTCTGGAATCAGATGAACAAATGCGTCAGTAAACAAAGCTCCGACCGCCAAACCCACAAGAATAAAGACAGATGTTTTGAGAACGCGATCATTCAGCATTAGAAAAAGTATCCCAATTATTGAGATTAAGCTCACAAGTATAACGCTCGTGATTGCGTAAACCCAGGCAGACATGATTCCAACCTCAATGATATGTCGAGAATTTACCTGATCGGCAGTATTTGGAGGTGATTGTTTATTAACTTTTTCGTGATTTTTTAATAATAAGATTATCCTAAACGGGGTGGCATTCGAGAATCGTATAAAAAAAGCTGGTATCCTAGAATCATTATTAATTTAATCTGATAATTTCGTTCTAGTAGATTTAATATGGCCCCGAATTGATTGCCGTATGGATATCACAATCTATTGCGAACTGAAAGGACCTTTCGATGAAAGCATATTTGATGGGGAAATGCAGGAATGAAGTTAGATTCTTTCGGGAGGGTACTCGTCGTCGGAGGAGGCATAGCTGGCTTGCAGACCGCACTCGATCTATCGCGTGCCAATATCGAAGTTCTTCTAGTTGAAAAGGAAATGCTCCTCGGGGGCACCGTAGCTAAACTCCACAGGCTTTTCCCATCTATGATATCAGGGTCCTCTGTAATCAAGAGATTAACCGATGAGATCTGTTCGCGATCAGAAATCTCGATCCACACGAATACATTCGTCAGCAATATCAAAAGGAATTCGAATCAATTTCGCATAACCCTTTCCTCGAGAGAAAGTGGGAATCCAAATCAAGAGATCGATGCGGATGCAGTCGTCCTTGCGACGGGACTCGTTCCAGTCGATCTTTCACTTTTTCCCGAATACGGTTACGGCAGGTATTGCGAGGTAATGAGTTCGATCGAATTTGAGCGATTACTTGTCGAGGAGGAAAAGAAAGGAGTGGACATTTTCGATGGGCAAGATGGCAGTTACAACAAAACGATCGCGTTCGTTCAGTGCGCGGGCTCGAGAACTGAGAGGAGTGGCGGTGTGTCGTATTGTAGCGCCGTCTGCTGTATGAATGCAATAAAAAACGCTATTTCTATCAAGGAATTGCATCCAGATTTTGATGTTTGGATTTTCTATATTGATATGAGAGCTTGTTCAATTTACGGTGAAGAGATGTATAAAAAAGCGAAAAGGTTGGGTGTAAAATTCGTCCGAGGACAACCCTCGCTAATCTTAAAAAAAGAAAAAAACAACAGGGTCATTGTGTGTGGTGAAAATACATTACTTAGGGAACTTTATGAGATCCCAGCGGACATCGTAGTTCTTAGTGCAGGTCTTAAACATCCAGAATCAAGTCTTGAACTATTCCGCATGTTCAATTTTTCAATTTCCGCGGATGGCTTTCCGCTGAATTGGAAAGATCCCTTCGAACCGTGCGGTACATCTATTAACGGCGTTTTCATCGTTGGCTCAGCAGAATCTCCGAAAGATGTTCACAGCACGATCACACAAAGTAGAGCCTGCGCGATGAAGATTCTCGAGCGCTTCATGTCTAATGAAATGAATTCAAAGAAATGAATTCACATTGACGCTCTTCTTTTAATTCATGCTCCTGCATTCGAAAAAGACTTGGTTTCTAGGTTCTCGAATGTACTCTCTGTTGAATTCATCTAAAGGGGATTGAGTGATCATCGATGAGTGTGTTTCAGCTTATCGAACCTTTTCAACAATCGCCTTAAATTCCTTTTCAGTTAACAATCCCTTCTTCTTGATCGATGTGTTCTTCACCTCGATGAGAATCTTTCTTGCTTCTTCTTCGCTCAATGCGATTCCAAGCTTTTCCGCCCAATAGAGGACTGATGCCAACCCGCTCTTCTTGCCCAATACAATTCTTGGCGGATCCTGTCCAACAAGAGTCCAATGATATGGGAACATTGTTAGTGCTCGATTTTTCTTTTCAAGTGTTTTCCACCAGCCAGCGACGATACCCGATTCGATTGAAAAGAGTTCGTTGCCGACGATCGGCTTGTTTGGCGCTTTTTTCACTCCGCTTGCCTTTTCAACTGCGTCCGAGAGTTCCTTGAATCGCGAGAAATCCAGGTCGATCTCCTGCCCATAGAGGACTTTCAGGCACATTGCCGTCTCTTCAAACGACGCATTGCCTGATCGTTCGCCAAGTCCGTTAACCGTCGTGTGGACAACTTCCGCACCTGCCTTGACTGCGGCGATAGTATTCGCGACGGCGAGGCCGAAGTCGTTGTGCGTGTGCACCTCGATGGGGACACGAAAGGCGTTTTTAAGCATCATAACGAGTTCTGCCATCCCTTCAGGTGAAAGCGCTCCAAAGGTATCGACGACATTGAGCGCGTCCATATGTCCCTCTTCCGCGACAGCGCCAATAATATCAAGAGCCCACTCGGCGTCTGCTCTTGAGAGGTCGATACAAAAGAATGAAACATAAAGACCGTGGTCATGCGCATAAGCCGTTGCCTCAACTGCTAGCTGTTTTGCCTTTTCCTCAGACCATTCATACGCATCGCCAATGAGATGTCCGCTTGATGGTACTTCCATGATCACTCCATCGACGTCGCAGGCTACAGAGGTTTCAACATCTTCTTTCATACATCGCGTAAAGGCGAATATTTCGGCGTCAAGTCCTGCATTTGCCAACATCTTGACCGCTTTTTTATCATCTTCAGAGACAAGAGGCATTCCACCCTCAATCCTGTCAATGCCGATCTCGCTCATCATTGTTCCAATCTTCAGTTTCTCATCGCTTGTAAACACCACACCAGGCTGCTGTTCTCCATCCCTAAATGTCGTGTCGTGGAATCTGACCTTCGGTAACTCGAGAGTCTTCCTGAAATTATAATGGCTTACCCAATAATCTTCTGACTTCCACTTCATAGAGACACTAAGAGGGGAAAAATGTCTAAGAGTAAAAGACTATGCTTTCATTGAAGAATTAAAAAAAATAATTGCAGGATGCCGCCATGAAATGGGTCTCGAGTGTCAACCAACGCTATCATCGCAATTAAAAAAAGGACGATACAATTTATCTTGATGTGGTGAGAAAAACGTTGGATCCGCAGAGAGAACACTGGGACATAGTGTACAAATCGAAGCCAGATTATTTTGGGGAAACACCAAGTGAATTTGCAAGAAGAGCGTTGAGTTTTTTTAAGGGGAAGGGAGCAAAAAAGATCATCGAGCTCGGTTGTGGCGAGGGCAGAGATACGATAATGTTCTTGAAGGAAGGCTTCGAGGTCGTTGCGTTCGATTATTCTCTTGTTGCGATTGCGCACCTGACGCAGAAGGCGAAGTCCAATCAATTGAGTGAATCGCTTACCGCAATGATCCACGACGCTCGCGATGGTCTTCCCCTGACTGATGAGTGTGTCGACGGTATCTTCTCACATATGTTTTTCACAATGCAATTGACGGAAAAGGAGCTCGATTTTATTTTTCAGGAGTGTCTCCGAGTAATGAAGGCTGGTGGATACAATATCTATTCAGTGAGGAACATTCACGACCCTCATTACGGAAAGGGAATTCACAGAGGTGAGGACATGTGGGAAAGTCCACAGAAATTCGTCGTCCATTTCTTTTCGTTAGAAAAGGTCAAGCGACTTGCTCGGGGATATGAGATTTGCCACATTAGTGAGTTCGATGACCCTTCACCTGCTTATATTAAAAAACTTTACGAAGTCATTTTAAGAAAACCTGAGAAGAAAAAAGAATAAAAAAAGTTTGAGGAGGTTGACTGAGAACTTACTGCTTTCTGCCACCCTTCACGAGAACTGCCGCAGCGACTACGACAGCTCCAACTCCTATCATTCCTACTGCAATCCAGACTAGCGGAATTCCTGAAGATGTGGCGATATTCGAAATTTCAATGGTGTGTTCTGAGAAGTGAGGCACATAAACAAGGAGATACTGCAACCCATCGATTTCAAATCCATAATATCTCGCGTCAGAGTTTGATGCGCCAGTTGCGTTGAGAATCTCTGATACACTGTTTGCTTTGGCCACATCGTGACTATCGAGCTTAACTTGAATCTGATTGGCTACATTGATTGTCTCGTTGTCCAGTACAAAAAGGAAGAGACGACCTTCGTGTTGTTCTGATGCGACCTGCAATGTTACCCTGTTCTGCGCTGCCGAAACAATTCTAAAAGTGTAGCGATAATCGTAGATCTGGGCGTCATAGATCGCATCACCATTATGCGTCATGACTCTGATTTCCGCGCAAATGCGTCCCTCGATTACGGCATTCATCAGTTGCGCATGCATGCTCAGTCCTATTCCTTGGAAGTAAGGCCGCATTCTGAAGAAGAGATGCGTGTCATTGCCAGAAATATTGAGATAGGTTCTCTCTCCTCTTTCTTCCAAACTCGCTGTTCCGTTTGAAATGCCTATCGCACCGATGAAATCATCCTTTGTGATTCTGTAGATCGTGTCCATGCAGGTGTTGTTCGAATTGATCTGTTTGATTTCAAAATCTCCTGGGATTGCGATGCTTATCTCGGCAGAACCGTTTGTCTTGATGTGAAGAAGGGCCGTCGGGTTGTTATGCGCAATGATGCGGTGGGTGTCGTCAGAGGCCATGAAAATCGAACCTACGACCTTGACGTTTTCGACTGTAAATTTGCTGATTTCGATGTAGTCAAAGACTTTGAGCCTTTCCATGCCGTATCTGACAGAGTAATTATTTATTGTCCCAGTCGATTCGTTGAAATCAAAGTTAATGAAGAACCCAGTAACGGTACCGTTATCATAATCGATTGGACCGAACAGTCTTCGTTGTAAGCCTATCTGAAACATTTCCTTGATTCTTTCTTTGATCTGCTCTTGGGTCATCTGCTTGCTGCTCTGGAATCCTGAGCAGTTCTGATCGTTGTTCCCACAGAGGTTCGTTTGGGCTGTCTGCCCCATCCCTGCTGCTTGCGCCAATCCGGGTACAGCGAGCGATGCGAGCAGCAAGGTAACGAGGAACGACGATATGACGATGCCGATGGTTTTCCTTTTCATCTTGTAATCACCTGATTAAGGGACAAACGGGTTTTTTGAAGAGTTTTTTGGTTCAAGACTCGAACTGATTCGGACAAGTATCGAACGAATTCGCGCGAATCAATCACGACTTCTGTTTCTCAAGGAACTTCAAGTGATCAGATCGATGCGGTCTTGAGAAATGATCCACTTCATTCTTTTCGTTCGTTGAGTGCACATCGAATCGTCAAAACTATCGACTAGCCTCTTGTACAGTCCTAATACCCCATTCCTTATTCGAAAGAGCATGCTGGTGCAAATACGCGCCAATCGTTCTTTTCTTGATAAGGCCATCATTCTTTCCGTCAATGCCGACACCCCGCTCGATCGAATATGCATAGGGCCCTTGAGGAATTGGCGAGACACGGGAATAGTGAAATTCGTGACCCCGAATTCTTATTCCTGGGAAAAGGAAATTATGCTTTGTTCCAGTAGCGTTGACATAGGCAAGACCTTGGCGTTCTACTGTCACCTCAGCGTCACAGTCAAAAATCCCAGCCATGTTCCATCTTTTTCCATCATAGGAAACTGACTTGCAGAAAGTCATCAGTCCTCCGCATTCTCCGTAGATCAATTTGCCCTCCAGGGCTGCGGACTTTAATCCTTCCATAAAATCCCGATTCGAGCTGATTTCCTCAGCAAAGATTTCCGGATACCCCCCGCCAATATAATATCCATCAGCATCAGGAAGGGCATCGCCTTCCGTTGGTTTGAATTTAACAACTTTGGCACCAGCCGCCTCGATCGATTCGATATTTTCCGGATAGTAAAATGAGTAGGCCTTATCAAATGGGATGCCAATTTTTATTCCTTGATTCTCTCCTTTTCTGAAAGGAAATTCCGCTGGGAAATCAATCGGCTCCGCCCTTTCTGAGATGTCGATCAACCGCTCTAGGTCGATCTCCGATGCGATATCGGCTGTCATTTCTATCGTCGCCTCGGCGTCTTTCTTCTCCGGCATTGTTACGAGTCCTAGGTGTCTTTCAGGCAAACGCTCCTTCCTTCTTTCAATCGCCCCGATGACCTCCGTTTTCGTTAATGATTCGACAGCCTCGATCGCTTTTTTTCTGTGTCTTTCTCCGCTCACCTGATTGAGGATGACTCCCTCGATTCTGATCGACTTGTCAAGCATTTTAAAGCCAAGTACATGCGCGGCCGCACTCTTCGCAAGACTTCTTGCGTTGACGACGAGAACGACTGGAGCACCAAGGATTTTTGCGATCTCAGCAGTGCTTCCGGTATCGCCTGTTGGGGTAAGTCCGTCGTAAAGTCCCCTGACACCCTCAATGATGGCAATATCTGCGTCTCTAGTCGACCAACCGAAAATATTGAGAATTGTGTCACGATCGAGCATGAACGAATCAAGATTTCTCGATGGTCGACCGGTTGCCGCTGCGTGATAAGCAGGATCGATAAAATCAGGTCCAACCTTAAATCCCTGGACCCTGTATCTTTTCGAAAGAAGCGCCATCACACCGGTGGCAATCGTCGTTTTCCCTACGCCACTCCCAGCACCGGCGATGATGACCCGCCTGATTTTCATTATTCATTCTCCCTTAGTAAAACCCGGATTTCGTCTGGATCGATCGGTTTCGGAATTCTCAGGTTAGTATTCTTCAATATCGCATCCGCCAGTCTGCGATAAACATCGGCTTGGGGACTCTGTGGTGCGCCTTCGATGACCGTCTTTCCCCTGTTTTCACATTCCCTCACAATAGGATCTCGTGGAATGAAGCCGATCATGTGGCTTCCGATCATTTTTGCGAATTCGCTTACAATTCTTTCTTCATTTCTTATTTCTCTTGAATTGCAAATGAGACCGCCGAGATTGACCTTTAGATTCTCAAGTCCTCTGACAATATTGTTTGCAGCGTAGAGAGAAAGATATTCACCGCTAGTGACAATGTAAACCTCGTTTGCAAATTTCTCGCGAAGCGGCGCGGCAAAACCACCGCATACAACGTCGCCAGGAACATCGTAGATGATGACATCGATCTCATTCGTGAAATAGCGCTTGTGAAGTTCTTGTACGGCGACGATGATCCCGCGACCAGCACATCCTACACCGGCAATTGGGCCGCCCGTTTCGATGCATTTGATACCATTGAAACCCTCAACGTAAGCAGGGGAATTTTCATTAGTCGACGATCTCAGTCTTTCCAAAAAAGTTTCAATCTTGCGACCGCCCAGCAGCGTCATACTTCCATCAGCTTTCGGATCGCATCCGATGTACCATGTGTCAAGACCCCTTTCACCGAGCGCGGCAGCGACATTCGCTGATATCGTCGATTTTCCGATACCACCTTTGCCGTAGATGGCAATCTGTTTCATGTCTGCACCCCATCAACTAGCTCCCTGATCGTGTCTCCGAGCTCGCTATGAACAATCCCTCTCGCTCCCATGAGCATCGAGTGCGTCGAGATCTCTCCGACTGCGAGGGTAAATCCCGAGTCAATGAAATTCCTCAGCTCCCTCGGCTGATCGGTCACGAGAATGTCCTCCACTTTGAGGTCTGGAATTGCGTGCGGTAGGCCGCATAGGACACGGAGGTCGATCTTCTTGTTTTCGAGATATTTCATCGCTTTTTCGCCAGCAATAGGATACTCATCAAGTCCGCCACTCAAATAATCAATCCTAACGCCAGCTTCCTCCAAATCTCTGAGGATGTCTGTTGAATACCTTCTGATGCGGGGCAGTCCGATGTTCGGATCTATATTTGCCACGTAAACCGCGTAGCCTCCAATATTCCTCCTCGCATATTCAATTGCGCGCATCACATCGGCGAATCTATACGCCGTCTCTTTTTTTGCGTTGAGGACAACCGCGACTCTTTTGTTTTGAGACAGGGACTCAATAATCCTCTTTGCGACCTTTAGCTTCGTTGCACCGCGGTGAGGTTTAAGATAAGGCTTACTCGTCATTCCCCTTTCTCTTTCCAACGCGGTTGCACGCATGAGCATTTCTTTCTGGCGTTCAAATTCCTCTTTTGGGATAATCCCTTTGCTCGCTGCAACTTCAAGAACTTTGATCGCTCCTACAGTATTAGGTCCAGCACATGCATGAATATCAATTGGGAGCACGATTGATCGGATTCCCGCTTTTTTAATCGCCGCATCGAGGTTCTCGCCAATGATCATGCTCGCGCAGGTTCCGACGACGCCAACGAGCTTTGGCGAAAACTCCTCATCCACTTTCTTGAGAACTTCCACAAGCCGTTGCTCGGCGCCGAATATCAGATCGTTTTCCTGCATGCCCGTCGTCACAACAGTAACACCGGCTTCTTCGAGCAATCGAGATGCGGTGAAACCGCAGCCAGGAGGTCCATGCATGACGATCACATCGACGTCTAAATCCCTGAGCGTGTACATTGCGGCGATAATTGGACTTGGTCTCGGATGGAGCACATCAATCATCTGAAACCCTCCTTGGTGCACCAGAGAATCGCCTCTGAATCTCTGTTGACTTCGTCGATATCCCCGATCATGCGGAACACATCTCCTTGTAACATATCGCTTTCGAAATCACCAAGTAGGCATGCATCATTGATACAATCCTGATAATCGATAATAACTTTTTCAAGTTCTCCCAGATCGAGTTTCTCGCAGACTCTTTTTGAAACTGGCTCGATGATAACTCCAATTCTTTTTAACCGATAATATCTCTTTAAGGATTCGACAAGATAGCGCACGGATCCAGCACTGACCCCAGGGTTCCTGTCACGAATGATCCATCTGTCATCTTCCTTTTTCACTTCCCCCCTGCCAGGCACGCCTTCAAAGGATTCGAAAGATTTCTTGATCTCGTTGAGACCATAACCAAAGTCAAGGGCGACCGTGACAGCAGCTGAAAAAGCTGATAAATAAGCTGGTGCAACAAAATTTCCAGGAAGATCGACCGACATGCAATCTCCTCTTTTTAGAATGATTTTCATTCGAGCCGTCTCTCCGAGACGCAACGGTTGATCGATTGTTGCCTCGACATCTCCGCCGTTTCCGAATGTTAAAATTTTGATGTTGTTTCTTACATGTGGAACCCAAAGATCTCTCTCATCTTCCCGGACGACAAGCATCCTTTTCGCCGCGCGAGCCATCTGCACCTTTCCGTCAAATGCTCTTTTTGTTCCTCTCGCAATCAAATAGTTGTCACCAATCGTCGTTATGACACCGATGTCTGCGAGCCCAGTCCCACCTAAGGAGACCTCGAAAACGCCGATGTCGAATTCGATTCCCATTCTCGCAATTTCTAAAATAGAGGTGGGTGCGATGCTTACCTCTTCTTTAATGATCTTCTTCTCGTCCCCTTTATAAAGTACAATTCCGCTGCTGCTTAGAAGCAGGACGCGATTTTTTTTGGCACGGAGAAGATCGGCAATAAGGTGAGCGGTCGAAGTTTTTCCTTTTGTCCCAGTCACTTCAATAATTTTTGCGTCGAAGGAACAAAGCTTACCCACAGCCTCGTGCGTCGTGATCTTCCTCCTCCATCTTGCCCCCTCAAGGAATTGATCTGGGCAGTGAATGGGCGCAACAACTAGGTCGAAAAAATTTTCTGGCGTTCTGTTTTCGAAATGGATACCAGCATTGGCAGCTTTCCTTTCAAGATCCTTTCCACCAGTTCTGTAGCAATCAACGAGTGTGACCTCAGCACCCTTTCGCCGGTACTCCAATGCAATGGTTAAGCCGCCATGGGTTGCGTCCATTACGAGGACTTTCACGACTATTCCTTCCCAAGCCTTTCTTTTATCCGATCTTCAAGGATATCAACGATCCGATCATCGCGTCCGATCGGTTCACAATACTTGATAGCGATTTTCTTCCCATCGATGTCTACAACCCCCCCTTTGCTACCCTGCGGGATGCCAAGCTCCGATGTGATATCGTCTCTTGTATGAATTCCATGTGCGAGGAAACAGGGAACAACAAAGACTGTGTCAACGCCCCCAGCGACCAATTGATTCAACCCTTCTTTAATCGTCGGTTTGTTGATGTTCATAAATCCGACTGTGACCGAAAATTCCTTGAATCGTTCTCGGAGCTTCTCCGCAAAATGACTAACGACATTTCTGTTATAATCTAGCTTGCTTCCGTGTCCTACAACGAGTATCCCTTTTTTGCTCATGATGTCACTCTCACTTCTCACATTTTTTTGAAAAATTCGATCAGGATTAATTACTGCCATAATAAAATAACTTCCATTTATTCGGGTGACTTTGAAGGATCTCAAATTTTAAAAAAATGATCACACCGATGGAATATCCTATCTTTCATAATTGGGAAAAGGTTATTAAGTTCTATCAGAATGCTTTGGTCGTTTAGAAGGAAAAATATTCTCGCGGCCAGTTGAGTGGTTCCAATGCTTCCTCTCATGATCGATCTCACAGGAAAAAAAGTTGTGGTCTTCGGTGGGGGTGATGTTGGACTTCGCAAGGCGAGGTACTTTGTTAAGGAAGCAGAGGTCGTTGTCGTTAGTCGCGACATCTCTATCGATTTACAGGATAAGGATCTGAGATTTGTGAAGGAGGACATTCGGTCTTCTCTTGATCGATGGATTGTATGGGCCGATTATGTAATCGCGGCGACTGATGATCCTACTCTGAACGATACTATTTGCACTCGCGCTATTTCTATGGGTAAACAGTTCAATAGGGCGGACGGTGTTGGCTCTTTCTTGATACCTTCTGTCATCGATCGAGGCAATTTTGTTGTTGCAATTTCCACCCTTGGTCGAAGTCCGGCCGTCTCAAAGGCACTGAAGGAAGAGCTCGAGAAACTCATTGATGAGAACTGGTCATTGATGGTGACATTGCAAGAAGAATTGAGAAAAGAAATTAGAGATAAGATCACCGATCAGAAGTTGAGAGAAACGGTTTTGCGATCAATTGTCCAAGATAAGGAGATTCTCTCGATGCTCGGTAATGACTATCAATTGGCAAAGAGGCTTGCCCTCGAGAAAGTGAATAGAGGTCATTGATATGATCATAAGCGCGCATGTAACGCACAAATCCGCTGATATGAAAGCTCTTGAGCTCATCGGTCGGCATGATGAGAAAGCGCTGTTACACCATCTTCGTCGGATTCAGGGAGTGAAAGAATGTGCTGTACTCCGTACATGCAACCGTGTCGAGCTTTATGCAGTAACGGATGAACCGAGTACGACGAGAAACGGAATGGAAGCGATGGTTAGTAGGTTCATTCCCTTCGATCACGATCAGAATCTCGTTCAATTTCGTTCCGATCTTGAATCGATCAGACATCTGCTGAGAGTTTCAAGCGGTCTTGAATCGATGATTGTCGGCGAAGATCAGATTCAATTTCAGGTGAAGCGCGCGTATGAACTCGCTGAGAGCGAAGGTTGCATCGGCCCCATTCTTTCACTCATCTTCAGAAAGGCGATCAGCGTTGGCAAAAAAGTTCGCACGGAAACAAAGGTCAACAAAGGTGCTGTTTCCATCGGGTCGGCTGCAGTCGATCTCGCTGAGCGCCTTCTTGGTAGTCTCGAAGGTAAGACCATTCTGGTCATCGGTGCGGGAGAAATGGCGACACTGATCGCGAAGCATCTGATCGAAAAGAGACCGAACGCGATCTTCGTTTCAAATCGCACATATGACAGAGCTGTCGAACTCGCGTGGTACCTCGGTGGTCAGGCGATCCGTCTTGACAGTCTTTACGATTACCTGCACAAATGTGATATCGTTCTCGTCGCGACTTCATCGCCTCATGTGATCCTCGACCGCGCACGGGTGGAGAAAGCGATCGCAAAAAAAGGCGAGGGGGAGAAACTCATCATCATTGATGTCTCTTTCCCAAGAAATGTCGCTGATGATGTCCGTTTGCTGAAGAATGTTGAGATGCATGACATTGACGGTCTCAGAGATATCGCACAAGAAAACATTATGAGGAGAAAAAAGGAGGTTTTCGAAGCCGAAAGAATCATCGCTGAAGAGCTTTCATTACTAGAAAAGAAACTTGAAGAAATGGGGGCATCAGAAGTTATTAGAGCGCTTCGTCAGAAGTTTGAGGCAATAAAAGAAGTGGAGATCCGAAAGGCGATTAACAGACTTAATCACAGCTCAGAAGACATCGAAACGATCGTGACGGATTTTGCAAATGCACTTGCAAATCGGTTCCTCGCAGATCCGACGGAGATGCTCAAATTGGCATCCCGGGAGAAAAGGGTGGAAATTCTTAAGGCTGCGAGAGAATTATTCAGATTGGAGGAAAGCAAGAATGTTTCCTGATACGAGATTGAGGCGTCTGCGGTTGAACCCGCAGATTAGGGAGATGGTAAGAGAAACGCGACTGTCCGTTAAGAACTTCATTTATCCGATGTTCTTCAACGAAAACCTGACGAAACCAAAACCGATCACGTCGATGCCAGGAGTCAATGCTTATCCCGTCAAAATGGCGGGAGAACAGGCAGCTGAAGCATACAAGCTCGGTATTCCTGCAGTCATGGTTTTTGGGATACCGAAGTACAAAGACGAGGAAGGGAGTGGTGCATGGGCAAAGGATGGTGTCGCGCAAAAAGCGATCCAGAGTATTAAGAAAGCAAGCGATGTTGTTGTCGTTGCCGATCTATGTCTTTGCGAGTACACATCGCATGGGCACTGTGGAAAGGTCAAAAATGGTGAGATTCTCAACGACGAAACACTCGACCTTTACGCGAAGACAGCCGTCAGCCAGGCGGAGGCTGGTGCCGACATGATCGCGCCGAGCGGAATGATGGACGGCATGGTCGCATCAATCAGGACAGCCTTGGATGATGCTGGCTTCAAGAACATTCCGATCATGTCGTATAGCGCGAAGTACGCATCGGGATTTTACGGACCTTTCAGAGAAGCAGCTGAATCAGCACCTAAGTTCGGTGACAGGCGATCGCACCAAATGGATCCTCCTAACGCGCGTGAAGCCCTTAGAGAAATGGAGTTGGATCTTGCGGAGGGTGCGGATATCCTAATGGTTAAGCCGGCACTTGCATATCTGGATGTGATCAGAGACGCGAGAATCATGTTTAATGTGCCGATCGCAGCGTACAATGTGAGCGGCGAGTATTCGATGATCATGGCAGCAGCCGAAAAGGGGTGGCTTGATAAAGATAGGATCATGCTGGAAGTTCTCACCGCGATCAAGAGGGCAGGCGCTGATATCATCCTAACCTATTTCGCAAAGGATGTTGCTAAAAAACTGGAGGAGTGAGGTTCTCCGGATGATGAATACAAGTCGATCAAAGGATCTCTATGATCGGGCGAAAAGGCTCATGCCCGGCGGGGTCTCAAGTCCCGTGAGGGCGTTCGCCCCTTATCCGCTGTACATTTCAAAGGGCAAAGGATCGAAAATCTGGGATGTTGATGGAAACGAATACATTGACTATTGTATGGCTTTTGGTCCTTTAATCCTTGGGCATGCTCATCCCTCGGTTGTTAAAGTACTTCAGGAGCAAGCGGAAAAGGGAACACTCTACGGCGCTCCGATTGAGAAGGAAATCGAGCTCGCTGAGATGATACGCAATTATTATCCATCCATTGAAATGGTGAGGTTCGTCAGTAGCGGTACCGAGGCGACAATGCACGCTCTGCGATTGGCGCGTGGATACACCGGGAAGAACAAAGTGATCAAGATTGAGGGCGCATTCCATGGTGCTCACGACGCCATGCTTGTCAAGGCGGGCTCTGGCGCTACAACGCACAGTGTGCCGAATTCGATGGGAATTCCACCGGAAGTCACGAAGAACACGTTGCTCACCCCATTTAATGACATTTCCACCGTTGAAAAAATCGTCAAAGATCATAAGAAGGAAATCGCCGCTCTTATCGTCGAGCCAGTCATCGGAAATGCAGGACCGATTCTGCCAGATAAGGATTATCTCAAATCCCTGAGGGAATTGACAAGCGACGAAGGAATCTTGCTCATTTTCGATGAGGTCATCACCGGTTTCCGCCTTGCAATGGGTGGTGCTCAGGAATACTTTGGGGTGAGACCTGATCTGACAACGCTTGGCAAGATCGTGGGAGGCGGGATGCCGATTGGAGCCTTTGGAGGCCCGGAGGAGATTATGTCGATGATCTCTCCGACAGGCAAAGTGTATCAGGCGGGAACATTCAGCGGCAATCCGATGAGTCTCGCTGCGGGTATCGCGACGTTAAAGGAGCTGGAAAGAATTGGGCATCGAGAATTGAATCGGAAGGGTGAAGCGATCAGGAAGGGGATTGAGAGTGTTGTCAATGAGCTGCATCTCGATTTCACCGTCAGTGGTATCGGCTCGATGTTCCAGCTCTTCATGACGAAAGGGCCACTACGCAATTACGAAGATGCGAAGAGATCGGATGCCGCACTTTTCAACAAGTTGTTCAGAGGTCTTCTCGAGAAAGGCGTTTATCTCCCGCCTTCTCAATTTGAAACGAATTTCCTATCGACGGCGCATTCTGACGAGGACATTGAAAAAACGGTGAACGCATATGACGAAGTCCTGAGGGAAATCACGCAATGATCGTCGGCACACGCGGAAGCAAGCTCGCACTCGCTCAGACATCGATTTTCGTTGACGCCTTCAGAAAGAAGTTTCCAGAAGTGAAGATTGAAATCAGAAGAATCGTCACGACTGGCGATAAAATCAGAGATCGTCCCTTGAGTGCTGTCGGTGGATTCGGTGTTTTCGTTAAAGAGCTCGACAGAGAGATCCTTGAGGGAAAAATTGATGTCGCTGTGAACAGCCTTAAGGATATGCCAGTTAAACTGACCGAGGGGACATGTCTCGCCGCCGTGCTACCGAGAGGTCCAGTTGAGGATGTCATCATCCCTCCCCTGCCGTTAGAAAAACTTTCTCCCGGTTCAATTATTGGGACGTCGAGCGTCAGAAGAAAAGCGCTGCTGATGAGCAAGAGGAAGGACCTTGTTATTAAGGATATAAGGGGCAATGTGACAACGCGCCTGCGCAAGCTCGAATCAAGAGAATATGACGCGATTGTCATGGCAAGGGTAGGATTGGAGCGAATAGGATTTGAAGGTCATTTTCTTCCACTAAACCCTGATGAATTTGTTCCACCAGTTGGTCAGGGCGCGATTGCAGTCGTTTGCAAGAGAAACTCAGAATATGAGAAGATGTTGAAATCTATTGAAGATCCAGTAACGAGGACGGAGGTTGATGCAGAGCGATTTATCCTGAGGGCGCTTGGCGGTGGATGTTCCGTTCCCATCGGCTTGTGGGCCAAAATTGATGGCAAAAATATGAGGATCAGGGGGGTTGTCCTGACCGAGACTGGTAAGCAACTGGCAAAGGTTGATCAAACTTTCAACGTCGAAATGATTCCGCAAGCTCTCGATGAGATTGTTTCTGAATTGAAAAAAGGAATGGAAGGCGATCGTCGATGAATGCAAGAAAGGGAGAAGTTTTTCTCGTGGGGGCGGGACCGGGCGATCCCGATCTGATTACGATCAAGGGAAGGGCAATCCTCGAGAAGGCGGACGTGATCGTGCATGACTTTTTGGTCCCAAAGGAACTCCTCTCGCTTGCGAAAGAAGGGGCGGAAATCATCGATGTGAGCAAGAGGGGGGGTGAGCATCTGATGGAACAGAAGGCAATCAATGAAATTCTTTTGGAGAGAGCGATGGAAGGGAAGATCGTTGTTAGGCTAAAAGGAGGCGACCCCTTTTTGTTCGGTAGGGGAGGGGAAGAGGCTGAATTCTTGAAAAAAAACGGAATTGATGTGCATGTGATTCCTGGTGTCACATCGGCAATCGCCGTCCCAGCGCTTGTCGGTATCCCGGTTACACATCGGGATTATTCATCGGCCTTCACCGTCATCACGGGCCACGAGAGTGCCGATAAGGAAAAAGAGGTTCTCAACTGGAATGCGCTTTCGTCTATCGGTGGCACGATTGTCATCCTCATGGGTGTTTCGGCGATGGAGCGGAATGTCAAGAGGCTTTTGGCTGGAGGACTTGATCCAGAAACACCGGTTGCGGTTGTTGAGAAAGGGGCGACACCAGAGGAGCGCATCGTCACTGGTCCATTGTCGAAAATTTTGGAAATTTGTAGAAAGGAATCGATCAAACCACCAGCGTTGATCGTCATTGGCCGTGTTGTTTCTTTGAGAGAGACTCTAGGTGATTTACGTTGATCCGCCTTGCCATCATGCGCCCAGAAGAAAAGATAGGGGAATCGGTTGAGATGGCAAAATCTTTGGGATTTGAGCCGATTTGTGCCTCGCCTTTAAAGGTAAAAATCGTCGATTCTGACGAATATGATGTTTTTCTTCAACGAGTCATTCTAGGAAAGATCGATATCGTAATTATCACGAGTGCGATTGGCGCGAGGGCGATGATTAATTTGGCTGACAAGAGGGGGAGAAAGAACGATTTGATTGAGGCCTTAAAGCGAGTTTGTCTCGTCACGATCGGTCCCGAGACGGCGAAGTCGATTGAGAGCGCAGGAATTCACGTTGATATGATGCCAAAGACGTTTTCATCGGAAGGCGTTATTGAACTGTTGTCAGCATGGTCCATTGAAGGAAAGAGTATATTCCTCCTTCGGTCTGATAAAGGAGAAAAGAAGCTTGTTGAGAAATTGAAAGAATTTCACGCTGAAGTCACTGAAATTATCGTTTATTTACTTGTGCCAGATGTTGAAGACCCTGGTTTATTAAAGGTCATCGATGCCCTCGTTGCGGAGGATTTAGACATTCTTGCCTTCACGAGTCCTTTATCAGCGAGAGTTTTTCTTAAAGCGGCTATGAAAAAGTATCCCGAAAGAATCATCAGCGACGCCCTCGATCGTTCGATCGTTGCGGCGATCGGTGAGCCGACGAAACGCACGTTGGAATCATGTGGAGTTAGAGTCGACGTGGTCCCTCCAATGGCAACATTTGAAAGTCTTCTCAACGCGATCAAAAGTAGAATTTCTAATTGATTTTGGAGAATAAATCGCACGTTCAAGTCTTTATCATATACCGTTCTTGCGACACTCTTCATTGATAATTCTGAGCGCTTCATCAATTGTCAATGGGAGGTGGAATTTTCGATCGCTCGTGCGGCGCCACCGATCCATTAGCCTGAGCATCGATGGCAATTCGAGATTCGCGCTTGCGAGGACATCTGGTCTCTCGACAAGCTCCGATGGTTTGCCGTCAAAAATAACCGACTTTTTCAGTACAATCGCTCGATTTGTCAATTCAAATGCAACGGAAAGATCATGCGTTGCCAGGACAACCGTCTGTGAAACTGAGTCAAGAATGTTGACAAGATCTCTTCTTCCTTGGGGGTCTAAATTTGCCGTCGGCTCGTCAAGAAGGAGGATCGGCGCCTCCATCGCAAGCACCCCCGCTATCGCAACTCTTTTCTTTTCGCCGAAACTCAGATGGTGTGGTACCCTTTCCTCATAACCTTCAATACCAGCCATCCTTATCGCTTCTCTTACCCTCTTCTTGACTTCGTCTTCAGGCAAGCCCAGGTTGATTGGGCCAAAAGCGACATCGTCCCAGACCGTCGGCATAAATATCTGATCATCCGGATCTTGAAAGAGAAAGCCGATGTTTTTTCTCAGGCGCTCAGCATCTTTTCTTGAAAGTGTGGTACCCATGATTTCCACATTTCCAGTGCTGGGGAAATAGAGGCCAGCAAGAATTCGAAGCAGTGTACTCTTCCCAGCACCGTTCGGACCTACAATTGCAACTCTTTCTCCTTCTGAAATCGTCAGCGATACGTTTTCCAACGCTCGTACACCATCGGCATAGGTGTACGAAACATTTATGAGTTTCAAAGCGTCCAAATGATCACACCGGCCTGGATGAAGAGGGACATGAGGGACATACCAATGAACGCTGCGGCGAAGATCGCGTCGCGGGGTCTTATTCGCAGACGGCTCAATGTCCTTACTTCACCTGTGTAGCCACGAGAAAGCAAGGCGGAATAAATATTGTTTGCTCTGTTGTGCGATCGCACGAGGATCATCCCAGCCGTGTAGGCGATTGTGCGGAGTGCTTCTACGTTAAGAAGACTTTTTCCACCGTTGAATCCACGCGCCTCACGCGCAAGCTTCATTCTTTCCAATTCATCGATAAAAACGAAAATGAAGCGGTATGTAAAGAGAAGAAGCGAAATGATGATCGCTGGAACCTTAAACCATCGGAGTGCCTTGAGGAATTCGAAAAATGGGGTTGTTGAGACAAGAATGATGAGAGCGAGAACCGAATTGGTGATTCGAAGGAACATTGCAGTGGCTTCCTCAGGTCCTGATGAATACCACATTGTGAGGGAAGCAAAGACGGCGAAGGGGAATGCGATGGCGTAGGATTTCACGATATGGATCAAAGGGACACGGGAGGCTATTACAATAAGAAGAAGAAAAAGAAGGGAAATGATCAAGGGCGTTATTTCTCGGAGCAGGGCAACCGAAATCGTAAAGATGACTGTGCTTGCGATTTTAACCCTTGGATCGAAGTTGCAGAGCGGCGATTGCCTCGCGTACTGATCAATCTCATGATGCCTCATTTTGCTTCCTTGCTCTCTTTCTTCTTCCCAGCAATTTTGAAGTAAGCATACGAGATGCCGAAGACGAGGCCGAATCCAAGCAGCCCAGCGAAGAATGCCGTCAAGTAGTCTTCGCCGTAATCAAGGGGTGCATGATAGACAGGCTCTCCCTCTTCCACGCCTGCATTTTCCATCGTCTTTTCAAGCCCGTCACCGTAAGAGGCGGAAAAGATGAAGTAAAAAACGAGCCCAATTGCAAAGAGAATGATGATGCCGAGGATTGCCTTCAAATAAGTCTTCTCGGTCACGTTGTCACCTCCTCAGCCGGCTTTCGCGTTTTTATAATGTCAGGCGCAACTTTCGCCAGATAGAGGAAGATTGCACCAGTAATGATTCCCTCGCCAATTCCAATGACCGCGTGATATCCGAGCATCGAAGGGAGCGAAATCGCCGCTTCAATGCCGTAAGCACCACCCGAGAGACTGAAGCTTGCTGCGAGTTCAAACGCGCAGGCGAAGGCCGCCGCGAAGACTGATAACCACGCGGCGGCAACAACGCCGACCTTCTCCAACTTCTTGGGAAAGAGTTTGTAGGTGCCCCAAGCAACAAAGGTCCCGATGACGGCCATGTTTGTGAGATTGAGACCTAACGCAGTAAGTCCACCATCGCCGAAAACAAAGCATTGAATTACGAGGATGACCGTCAGAATGATCACGGCGGCGTATGGACCGACCAGCACGGCAGCAAGTGCAGCCCCGATAAGATGACCAGTCGTACCGCCAAAGATCGGAAAATTGAGCATTTGTGCGACGAAAATGCCTGCAGCAAGAATCGCCATCAAGGGAACCGTTTTTTCGTCGATTTTTTTGTTCACCTTGAAGACTGAAAAGGCAATAACTGCGAGTGCAATCACCCATCCAATTGCGAGGATCACGGGCGCCATGAGCCCATCAGGAATGTGCATTCTTTCTTTCCTCCATAACACGAATTAGATATGCGTGTTACGACAATCCATTTTATTCTATTTATTACTTTTCTTTAATTCTTATTAAGGTATTAAGAATCATTGATAATTAAGAAGCCTACGAAATCTTTTGATCGTTAAACCAGCAACAAAAAGTTGTATGGTTATTCTATCAACTTACGATTTTTCACGTACGGTCATTTTGTGCCATGATGTTTACGCTTCATTTCGCAATTCGCTACTTTTTTTCGCTCTTTATGACTTTATAAACGAAGTAATTTCTTGATGATAAGAAAGTGAGCAGTATACAAGCTGGATACAAATAATTGAATATGATAATGTGGGAATTTAATTGAAGCATAATTCTTATACCAAAGCAAAGTTTAAGGCTAAACGCGAGATGAAGTGAATTCGATCGCTTCTAACGACTGTAAATGTCCAAATCTAAAAAAAGAGAGGTGGCAACGATGTCTAATGATCTCGGTAAGAAAGGCGGACAAAATAATGTGATACGCACCGCAGTCATCAATCGCTATTCGAGGGTGGCGAATGAAGGAAAATCATGCTGTGATACTTCTTCGGGGACGAAGGAAATCATCAAAATATATTCGGAAAAAGAATTGGCCTCGGTGCCAGAAGAAGTAAAGACATCGAACTGTGCGTGCGGGAACCCACTGGCAATTGCTGAACTCAAACCCGGCCAGGTTGTGCTTGATCTTGGTAGTGGCGCCGGACTCGATGTTTTCCTTGCTTCACACAAAGTCGGTCATCAAGGCAAAGTGATTGGGGTCGATGCAACGGATGAAATGGTCGCCAAAGCAGACAAAGTTGCGAAATCCATGGGTTTGGGAAACGTGGAATTTAGGAAAGGTTTTATTGAGAATCTCCCCGTCGAGGACAACTCTATAGACGTCGTAATCAGCAATTGTGTGATCAATCTGGTCACCGATAAAGAAAAAGTCTTCAAGGAAGCCTATCGGGTTCTCAAACCGAAGGGAAAGCTTGCGATCTCTGACAGGGTTCTCATTGACGAGTTGCCATCCGAGGTGAGAGCAAATCTTGACCTTTGGAGTGCGTGCGTCTCTGGTGCGATCCCAGAGGTGGAATATCTCTCGATGATCAAAGCTGCAGGTTTTTTTGATGTGAGAGTAACAGATCGCAGAACCTACACGTTTGAGGAAGCGACATCATTCGCAAAAACAGTGATTGACGAAGCGAAAAGGCTCGGCAGGGAAACACTCGATGAGAAAATCGTCGCGAGGGCTTTTCTTGCAATCGCAAACGATCATATCGTTGCTTATAAGCCATGATTTCTTGATCGGGGACCAGGGAGGTGTCCTGAGCGCGATTGCAAAATTCAGAATTATCTTGACGCGTAGGAATCATTGCTAGGTGTATGCCTGATTTCTTTTGTACGATCTTCATTTTCGCTCATCAAATTGACATCTTGTCTGTTCCGTCCAGCTCAGGCCGAAACAACTTCTCCGAACTTTCTGCCTTTGAGCAGTGCATCGATAAAAAATTTCTTCTTGCTTTCATCATCGAATGAAATATAGCCAATGATCGCTTTGATCATCGGACTCTTGTCTTCAATGATCTCGATAATGCCCCTCCCATTTTTCTGATCCTCAACAATTCTCAATTGTAGATTCATCTCCTCACCTCATTTCACCATATTTTACTTGGACAGGGGGATCACAGACCCGTACTTTCCCCCTTCGAGAAGCGCCTCAACGAAGAATTTCTTCTGTTCTTCATTATCGTATGTGATCAATCCGATCCTTGCTCTGCATGTAATCGTTCTCTGCTCAAGGATTTCTATGACCCCTTTTCCAGTTGTGGCATCTTGAATTATTCTCAAGTAAAGTTGCATTTTTCCACCTAGCATCCTTTCTCCAGTAGCAGATGTTTTCTAGCTATTTATTCTTAATCGGGTAAATGATGGTCTTATGGCCTTAACATCAAGAAAATTTATGATCAGTACCTTTTAAATTTGTCCTCGCAACGAATTTAAGAATTCTTCCTGCAAAATGGTAATAATATACTATACTAGTGAGAGCGAGAAATTATTATCTCAAATGTGTTTTTCTGATCGAAAATCGTTTATTCATGGGTGATCGAATGAAAGTAATAGCGTTCAACGGAAGTCCAAGGAAGAATGGAAACACCTATCATGCGTTAGAAATCGTGCTTGCGGAATTAAGGAACGAAGGAATTGAGACCGATCTAATACAGCTCGGGAGCGAAAAGATCGAAGGATGTAACGCGTGCAACGCCTGCTTCAAGAACAAGGATGGCAAGTGCGTGATCGACACCGATAACATCAACAAATATATCGAAATGATAAAAGAAGCCGATGGGGTGTTGCTTGGGTCCCCCGTATATTTCGGCAATGTGACATCCCAGATGAAAGCTTTCATTGACCGTGTCGGTTTTGTGTCAAGGGTCAATGGAGATATGTTCAAGCGGAAGGTCGGTGCTGGCATTGCTGTACAGAGAAGAGCAGGAGCGTTGGCCACTTTCTCCGATCTGAACTACTTCTTCCTTATCGGCCAGTGGATTGTAGTAGGGTCAAGTTATTGGAATGTTGCAACTGCTACAAAACCTGGAGATATTTTGAATGACAAGGAAGGCGTTGAGACTCTCAAGACGCTAGGCAAAAATATGGCGTGGGTCTTGAAGAAGCTCGCTGATTAGATTGAAAAATCGATCTCGCGAATTTTTGATCAGTTGGTTACTGAACATTCTCCTTTTCTCTCTTTTCTTTGAATTTTGTCAGAAGTCCTAAGAATTAATTTGAAAAGTTCTTTACTCATCCTTGTCTAGGTTTTGTGAATTGAAAGATAATCATTTATGCATATTAATACGAAAGATTACGCAGACACTGGGAATTTGTTCAAAAGTACGAGGTCTCTTGAAAATTCAAAAGTCGACGCTGAAACAGTCCAAGATCGTCAGATCCTCAGGATCAGACATCTAGATTTATTTGGTTGCTGCCAAGAATACTCTGGTCAAAGTTTACACTTCATAACGATTCCCGAGAAAATTTCATTCGCACAGTCGATGACAGTTGATAATCTATATATCAAGAACTAATGTCCTTTTTCTTCTTTTGATTTTTTACCAGTAGAGTTCAATTTGAAATTTGCAAAAAGTGTAATTTCCGCGATAGCTTCATATATACAAATAAGCGTAAATATCCAGGAGAATGAGGGCTAACCGCATTTAATTGATTGGATATTGGAGGATTGAAGGGAATGAGTAATCTTTTGAAAAAGAAGTTGCGGAAGGCTAAGGAAGCGGTGTCTGAAATTATTGCAAATATCCTTGTCCTGGCAATCACTGTCACTCTGTTTTCTAGCATCATGTGGTATGTTGGCACGATGCCGGCTCCAACAGAACAGGTTTATGGGGACTTCGATGCAACACTTTCTTTTCTTGATGGAGGTGCACCCCTATTAAAAATTACCCATAAATCTGGCGTGACCTTAAAGGATTACCGGACGCATATCTATTTAATTGTCGATGACACGCCGCACACGTTGCATATCAGAGATGGAAAGATTAATGGCGTGGCCTCAGATGAATGGAAGGTCGGAGACGTATGGGAGTATGAGGCAACTGGTCTAGGGATTACATCAAGTTCGACTGTTGTTGTCATGATCGTTGATCCCACAGTGAATTCACTCATCTGGTCAACGACACTTCTCGGATCAGAAGGAAAAAATCCGCCGGTGATTATGAATAAATGGGTTGGTACCAAGGTCGGGTCAATTTGGACAGCGACGAACAGCGTCCTTCAGACCCAGCAGATAATGGTATTTGCAAAAGTGACCGACATCGATGGTGATCTTTCCGCAGTCTATGCCAATCTTTCGGGCATCGGAATCAGCGACGACTTGGGATTTGGCATAGGGATCTATAGGATGACTGATTCAAATAATGATGGGACTTTCTCGACTGACACGGAAATCACTGTTCCCGTGGCAAACAACACTGGCGTTCGGGCAATTGGAATTATTGCAGAAGATTTGGGCGGAAGGCGAACAATTTCGATGCTCCAAGTGACAATCCAGTCTTACACCACAGGGCCACCGACGATTGTCTATGCGGCGATCGAACCGAGTAGCTCGATACTCGGATCGTCATTTTTGGTTCGATGTTATATAACTGATCCTAACAATAACCTCAACAAAAGCAGCGTCGTTGTTACAAACGAGGATAACTATGCGACGCTAGGAACTGTCAATACCTCTCATTTAGATCCTTCGACTTTATCGGTGTCAAGAGGTGTCGAAGCTAACATTGCAAAATTAAGATTCGATGATGGGATTTTCTTTACCGTACCTGCTGGTGGTTATGCAAATGTCACAAAATGGAGCCTTCCATTCCCTGATGATATCACTGGAAAAGACATCACCACCGCTGTTTTGAAAGTCAGATATTATACTGGTGAGAATTTCAATGGAACTAATGTTATTCTTAATGTTGATGGGACAGGAAAAGGACTGCCAATTTTGAGGTGGACAACGCCGATCACGAGGGTATTTAACCTTCTTGCGATGGGATACAATACTCCTGAAGAACTGAAGAATGTTAATGTTTCTTTCCACAACGGAGGCAACGATGCGGTCTATTTCGACTACTGGTGGCTCGAGGTTACTTACTCAAACGAGTCCCTCACGGCTTTCCAAACGCTCGTTGAGGATCCATATAATCCAGGGTTTTTTGTAGGATACGGTGTCGCGAGAAGTGATATCCTGGAGGCTGCATCGAGAACGTACTATTACAGAATTTCAGCGACTGACGAAACTGGGAATGAAGCGAGCATCCGCATATCACATACGGTAATCACCTCTGAGATCATTCATGGAGGAGGCTATGGAAGAGGGGAGCCACCGGGAAATCTCAATTACAGTGCATTGCAGGGATTCAATATTTTTGAATTATCGGATTGGAAAGTAAAAAACTACTCAGCAACGCCGAGATTACAATTCACCCAGAGTGAAAAAGCAGTCGTTGTTGTTGCAAGCAAGTATCTCGTTAATACGGAAAATGAGAATACCTTGTTAGTTATTGATCCGACGACGAAGGTCACTGTCGCGGCCGTCTCCACTCCTAATGTTGTCTTTGAAAGATACGATTACAATTCTGGTTATTATGTTTATAATGCGACAATTGATTGTTCGAAGCTTCAAAATAACAAGAAATACTTGGTGCAGGTTCAATTAAGAGATACATGGGTTCCAAACAACATCTTTTTTGCAACACAACTCATCACAATCGGATCTGCGGATTATCCTGTATTTCTGACATTTAAAGACTCCGCCTATACGATACGGTGTGATGAGTTCACGACCTATGATCTTTCGAACAATGTCATTTATGTGGAAATAAGGAATAAGTATGGCGGCGATTGGTACCAGTACGGTGGAGATGTTGAGATCAGGGACTTCTTCTGGAACGCGCAGATCAAGCGTATACCGCCGCTCAGCGGCTGGAATGGCCCGGTTAGCGCAGTCACAAAGGTTGGCACAAACGTCTACAGATTTGCGATTAATTTGGCCAACGCAACTGAGGGTGCGCCTTGGATACCGGGTGAGAATGCGTACGCATTAAGATACGACATGTTCAAGGCAGGCAACGAGACCTACGTGCTTTCGAAGGTTATTACGATCACAGCGCCAAAGTACAAAATGGACTTCGTTGCGGGTATAAATCTTCCCACTGGTGGTTCTTCATGGAGTCAAAAGTATACAATGTTCTTTTATAAGAATGACAACCAGTGGTCTCCACCAGATATGTTAGAGGGGGTCAATGAAGATAAAGATCCAATCTTAAAATCGATCCTAGTGAGAACTGGTGACATGAACAATGATGGCAAGAATGATATTGTCACGGTTATTGCACAGTATAAATCTGGGAAATTGATAACATACTGGCTTTTCCTCTACATGAATGATGGTTACTGGACAAGGTACACAATCGCTGATCTGGGGACTTCTGCGACGCCTACAGCTCTCGAACTTGGTAATATCGATTTCGATAACGATTTAGATGTCGTTATGGGGTTCGAAAACGGAAAAGTATGTTTCTACAGGAACGATGGATTGTGGACTTACAAGGCCGTCGATACCTCATTGACCTCAAGAATTGTCGACCTCAAGGTGGGAGACCTTGATTGGGCATCAACTCCTGGTAACGATCCACAAAGGTCGCTTGATATTGCGGTATGCCGTTATGACGGTAGTGTTCAAATTTATAAGAATGCAGATGGGGCTGGTGTCAGCTGGACACGTTATTCGAGAACTGGAACTGCGACAGATGTTGTTGACTATGCCGATGCAGACATCCATGTTTACGGAACTCAGACTGGCCAACCGACAGGAACCTATCTTGATACGCAGAATGCGTATTATGACCCGGGTGTTTTCGAGAGAATTGTAGAAAAATGGGTTTATAGGTATCAGGAGAGTACACCTACTGCAAGGGACACGGTAAAGGACACGACGAATGAAACAGATGCGACCCAACTGCGTCCAAACGACTACCAATATTATACAGTCGTTTATGGACAGACGGCATATATTAAATCATGGGATCCTACCGGCTTGATCGACGATGTGCCTATCGATCGACTTGTTTTCAAGGTCAAGTATAAAACTTATAGATACAACGGGTCGGATTACATTAAATGGGGGTTTGGCGCAGGTGATCCCACCAATGATCTCATTCAAATCAGGAATTCATACGGTGAATGGATTGAGGACGAATGCGATCTGACAGGGATCGCTCAGTACGCGAGCGCTCTTATCAATCTGAAAGTGAGCTTTACAAATACTTATTTCCTGAATGAGCCCTCCGTAATTGACTTTGATTACTGGATTCTCAATGTTACATGGAAGACGGGCGATAAGCTGGATCACCGTTGGACGATACAAGTAACGCCCGGAACAACACACACGCTACAAGTGTACGCGAGCAGATCCTCAGCGGAGGACGATTTTCAATTTTATTATTCAACGGACAACAATACATATAACATTCTCTCTGCAGTCAAAGTAGCTTCGACAACACCAACGCTCTATACCGCAAGTTTGCCGGCAGGTATTTCTGGAAAAGTGTATATCAAGGTCGAAGACACCAAGAGAACCTCTGACGTTGTTTCTCTTGACTTTATCAATGTGTATCAATTGTCCATAAAATCGACCGCGACCGGCGGGCTCGTCGGGAGCACTGCAAAAGCAATCGCGATTGCAGACATGAACAACGACGGATCAAATGATCTTATTGTTGTCGGAGAATCGAGTAGCAAGGGTAAAGTTTGGGTTGGATTGAATAACGAAGGAAACATTTTGCCGTATCTCACACAAGTGATTGCAGACAATTCTAATTTAGCTGGATGTGTTGATATCGGCGTGGGTTATTTCGTCGGCGGCAATACTCTTAGGGATATCGCATTGTCAACCAGTTCGAAGGTCTACATCGTCGAACAGACGGCTTTAGGAACTTACGCTCTCAGCAGTTTTACACTAGTTCCAGGTTCGACGATCACAGTCATGGCCGCTGGTGATGTTGACGGGAACGGCAGAACAGATATACTCGTGGGAACTTCCAATGGTCAAATCATTCTGTATATGAATTATTTCGGCACAACAAGCGGATGGCAGTCTTATCTCATAGATTCCCGGGACTATCAAGTCAACGATCTTGGTTTAGGAAAACTTCAGAATGCCTGATTTCCCATTTTTTTCTTTTTCCCTTTAACCAGAATTATCTCAGATGCCATCTGCCAGTATGCCTAGATGATTAACTCTTAATTGACTTGTGGAGTGTCAGCAAAAAAACAAAATCTTCAAGTGCGCTAATCGCATGTTTAAGCTCAGCGGGCATGTATATCCACATACCTGGCGAAGCCTCGTACTTTTTCTCTCCGAGGGTGATGATCGCCTTTCCCCTTAAGACATGAATAGAAGCGGGCATACTCGCCGTGTGTTCAGAGAGACTCTGCCCCTTTGCCATGCAAAAGAGAACCATTTTCAAATCTTTCGTGTCAAGAAATGTCTTGCTCACAATACCGTCCTTGGCAAATTCGATCATTGTTTCAAGATTTGTGACAAATGCATTCTCGATTCTCTCATTCATTTTAATCGTTTTCATAATGAAAGGATTGCTGTTAATCTTTTCGCAGTACCAGTTCGGGCTCCCATCACGGAAACATTTAATTCGAGGTCACTGTGTTACACTGTCATCCTAGGAGGCGATCATTATGGATTCACTTCTTGTCCTACTCATATACTCAATTGCAATCGTTGTTGCCGCACTCATCGGCGCGATTCTGCCCCTCATCAGAAATTGGAGTTCTCTGCAACTTCATCTCTTCACAGCTCTCAGTGCTGGCGTGTTCATTGGAGCGGCATTCTTGCACATGATTCCAGACGCGATGGAAATGACAAGCACGCATAGCGCGCTTCTCTTCGTTCTGATCGGTTTCATCTTCATTCTCTTCGCTGAGCGAGTTATCATGCACAGCCATGCGAAGGAATGCGTCGAGGTGTGTGAACACGATCACATGCTCACGGGATTCACTGCCTTTTTTGGCCTTATGATTCATTCTATTATCGCTGGCATTGGCCTCGGCGTTGCAGTTCTCGTCGAACCAACTTTAGGTGTTATCGTTTTTGCTGCGATTATGGCCCACGAGAGCATTGAACTCTTTTCTTTATCAACAGTCTTTAAGCTCGCTCGATTCGAAAACAAGAAGATCTTCGCATTTGTGATTCCTTTATCGTTGATGAAACCGGCGGGTGCCTGGATTGCAATTCTTACATTTGAGATCGTAGCAAAAATCGAGCTCGGCATCCCCCTCGCGCTTGCAGCCGGTACATTTCTTTATGTGGGCATTTGCGATTTGCTCCCAGAGGCTTTTCACGAAGAGAAAAAACGGTATTCGGGGTTTATTCTCGTGCTCACCGGCATCGCTATTATGTACGCGATCGGACTCTTCATTTGAACTTCGTCTTGATCAATTTTGACGAAGATTCTTAAGTCAAAATCTCCCGCTTCAGATGTGATCCTTGAGTTCTTTAATGTCGACGCTCAATTGAACAACATCCCCTACGACATTCACAATATCGGTTTTCAAAGTGATTCTCGGGGCCTTTAGAACAGATTTCTTGATCTTGAGATCTTCGATGACTTCCTTGAAGACCTCAACAACCAGCGTCAGCACCGTCCACGTTTTCGTATCAACATTCGCGCCTACCAGTGTTCCGATCTTTTTCCCATCCTTCGTGATCACGTCCTTTCTTTCTGTTACATTCAATTCAAGAACCATGTTATCCCCTTGAATGATTCAATTAGAATCAAATCACTTAATCATTTCGAATTTCCATCGACTCGCTCATTCCCTTACAAGTCTGAAGAGAATGTCCCTATCTCCTTTATCAAATGTGCCAATGATGAGTCCAATGGTGATGTAAAAGATTGTACCTGCAACAATCGTGAGAATGACATTGAGATAACTTTTCACGATGAGCAGGAAAATCGCAAGCGCGATCGATGTGACGACCGTCTTCAATGCGATATCTTTGTAATCAACGGAAAAGAGGCGTGATGTCATGAAGCGCAAGCTCATGAACCCCATGACGACATTTGCCAAGAGGAAGGCTGCAGCACCGCCTGCTGGCCCATAGAACGGGATCAGGATTCCGCAGAGTCCTATATTGACGACCGTACCAGCAGCAGCGGAATAAGCGTTGAGACGCATCAGATTCGCAGAGGCGAGGACATTCGCGATGTTCCCGCAGAAATACTTGACTGCCACGACGAGAATAAGGATCTGAAATGGGAGGATCGCGGGTGCGAAATTCTCACCGTAGAGGAGTGTGACAATATCTCCCCCGACAATGAAGCCACCGACCGTGATCGGAAGGCCGAAGAAAAATAAGAACTTCATCGCCTTTTGCTGAATCATCTTGAGCTTTTCAATCGATTGCTCGTAAGTCTGGGAAGTCAGCGGCATGATTGCGCCAAGGAAGAAGGTGTGAAGAAGGCTAAGAGGGATTGCCAGGTTATACGCGACGCCGTAATAAGCTGCGGCGATATTTCCCCCCCATATTTGTACGAGGACAGTGTTAACTGTATAGAGCAATGTAAGTAGAATGCTCGAAGTCGCGAAGTGTGTCGCGCGCTTGAACTGTGCTATCGCATCACCGATAGAGAACTCCCATATCGGCTTTGTGATCGACTTTGAGAAGATCAGATACGCAATCGAGAAGCTGAGAATGCTGCCTGCAAAGATGACGACAATGATTTCTGTTAGACCAAATCCCGAAAAAAGCATGGCAATAACGATAGTCACAGTGAAGGAACGCTCGATGATTTGAACGAGAAGATTCAGATGCATCCGCTCAAAGGCATTGAACATGCCAAAGAAGACGGCGGTTAGGTTTCCGAAGAAACTCGTCATCGCGACGATCATGATGACGAACGCGGTGTCTTTTGGATAAGAGGCGATCAAAACCGCCGCGAGTGAAATGAGTAGGCAGATGAAGCCGAGTAAAGACCTGAGCAGTAGCGTTGTTGGCATGTAACGAGGTGCAATTGACCGATTCTTTGAGACCTCGACTATCAAAAGACCGTTGAGCCCGAAATCAGCAATTACGAAGATCAATCCAGTTATCGCAAAAGCAAAGACGTATGTACCGTATTTTTCCTCGCCGAGAAATCGTGCGAGGAAGATTGAAAGAATCAAGGTGATGATCTGGCTGAATACATAAGCAGCGGCCAGGGAAAGCGTGTTTCTTGCGATTCTCTTAACAACATTCATCTGACCATCTTTTTCTCGAGATCGCCCTCTAGATTGGCAAGAGCGTTTATAATCCATTGCTAAGCGATAAAAGGTGCCTCAATTCGTTCACAAGTGTTCCTTGAAATAAGCGATCGTTTTCCTCAATCCTGTTTCCAAATCGATTGTCGGTTTCCATCCAAGCATTTCCATTGCAAGGGTGATATCGGGGCGTCTGCGTGACGGATCGTCCCGTGGCAACGGCTTGAATGTGATTTTCGAAGAAGATCCCGTCAATTCAATGATCTTCTTGGCGAGATCGATGACAGATATTTCTTCGGGATTCCCCAGGTTAACTGGACCTGTGAAATTCTCTTTCTTCATGAGCCGAATCAATCCCTCGATAAGGTCGGAAATGTAGCAGAATGACCTCGTCTGTGAGCCGTTTCCGTAAATTGTCAGGTCATCCCCTTTCAGCGCCTGTACGATGAAGTTCGAAATAACACGTCCGTCGTCCTCGCTCATTCGTGGGCCATAGGTGTTAAAAATTCTTGCAATCTTGATCTCGATGCCTTCCCTTTCATGATAGGCGAATAAAATGCTCTCTGCAACTCGTTTTCCTTCATCGTAACAACTTCTAGGTCCAATGGGATTAACATTTCCCCAGTAGTCCTCTCTCTGCGGGTGAACAAGAGGGTCGCCGTAGACTTCTGAGGTCGAAGCCTGCAACACCACCGAGTGATGTTTTTTCGCCATTTCCATTAAATTAAAGATGCCGATCGTGTTGATTTTTAGCGTTCTCACAGGATCCGCCTGGTAATGTACTGGTGAGGCCGGTGACGCTAGATTGATAATGATCTCTGCGTTCACGTCAATGGGTTGTAAAATATCATGCTGTAACAGTTCGAATCTTTCTCTGCCAATCAAATGCCTGATATTTCCCTTTCTTCCAGTAAGTAGATTGTCTACGCAGATGACATCATATCCATCTTCGAGGAGTCGATCGCATAGGTGTGAGCCGATGAAACCAGCACCGCCCGTGACGAGAACGCGTGTCATCTCATGCGCTTATCGTGTAGCACCTGTATATTTGTTTAGTATCGGAATTGTGCGGTATGATACGGAAAAAATGCAAGCAAGTGGAAAATCAGCAACGCTTACAGGTTGATTTTAATATTTTTTTTAAAAAAAGACCAATGCTCTTACTCTTTTTGACAAGACATTGGGAATTTTGACATCTTTATATTTGTGAGCGTCTATAACAAATAACGTGAATATCCTTGTGACGGGCGCGGCAGGACAGCTCGGATCGTACCTGCTCGATGAACTTTCTTGTGAACATAACGTCCGAGGAATCGACCTAAAATCGCCGAAAGTTGAGGCTCATTCAGATATGATTTCTTTGATCGACATCAGGGATAGCGAGAGAGTGATGCGTGAATGCGAATGGGCTGATGTGGTCGTTCACGCAGCGGCGCAGGTCAGTGTTGAAAAAAGTATTGAGGATCCATTGCTTGACGCGGAGATTAATATCATCGGCACGCTCAACATGCTCCGATCTTCCTTTATTACTGGCGTTGATCTCTTCGTTTACATTTCAAGCGCTGCTGTTTACGGTGATCCTAAGTATTTACCTGTTGACGAAGCTCATCCGACAAATCCGAAATCGCCTTACGGAATCAGCAAGTTGGCAGGAGAGGAATACGTGAGGTCATTTGGGGAATGTCACGATCTCGATTATTTCATCATCCGACCCTTCAATTTCTATTCGCTGAGAGCGGATCCACGAAGTCCTTATTCTGGCGTCATCACAAAATTTGTTCAGAGGATCAAGGCTGGCGAGCCAATTGTGATCGAGGGAGACGGTGAGCAGACAAGAGATTTCATTCATGCGATCGATGTCGCATACATGATCAAACTCGCCATCGATTCGCCGGTCAGAAACCTTGTACTGAACTGCGGTTCTGGAAGAGGTACATCAATCAACGAGCTCGCTGAAGTACTCGCATCAATCTGCGGCGATGTCGAGGTCATGCGCGCGAAGTCGAGGGAGGGTGATATCAGGCACAGCGTTGCGGATATTTCGCTTGCGAGAGACTTCCTCGGTTTCGAGCCGAGAATTTCTCTTTATGAGGGATTAAAAGCGTTTTTTGAAAACGGCGCTTGATATTTTCCCATTCAATTAAGACGTTGCCTGAGGTAATGCCTTCTTCTCGTACAATGTCAAGAATCGAATCGCATGCGGCTGAATCGACTTCTTGAAATCATGCAAGTGGCAACTCGATGACGAAACGTGCACCTTTTGTATGATCACCTTTGACTCGATCTTCAACCCAGACTTTTCCCCCGTAGCGCTCGACAAGCCTTTGCACGATCGCAAGGCCGATTCCCGTCCCTTTCTTCGCTTTCACGGTGTCAAGCGAGAAGCGCCGATCAAATATCTTCTCTTTGTATTCATCTGGGATCCCCGGTCCTTGATCCTCAATCTCGATCCTTGCGATTTTCCCTTGAGGATCGATTCCGAATTCAATTGAAACAGGTTGCTGGCCGCTGTATTTCAGCGCGTTCGTGATGATGTTCAGGAAAACATGTGACAAGGCATCGTCTGCAGAGACGAAAATTTTCCCTGCAGGTCTTTCATCGTGTCTTTCAACAGTGATTTTTGCGTCGGCGAATCGCTGTTTCGCAATCTCAACAGCCTTGTTAATCGAATTGTATAGATTGATTGGCGTATGTTCGATTTCTTTTTGATCAATCGCGCGGACGAAGACTCTTACATTCTCGATGAATTCGACGAGTCGCCGAACTGAGGACATCATTTTCGAAGCGTAACGCTGCAGGTCTTCCTCCCCTTCCCCAGAAATTTTCTTACTGACGAGATCGTTAATGATCTCGCTGTAGGCGCTGATTGGCATCAAATAGTTGACAATGTCGTGAAGGAGGACGTCCCCATACAAATTCAAAGTCTCAAACGACCGCCTCAGGTCTTCGTACAAGATCGTGTTTTCATAGGAATAACCGATGACGATCGAGAGCGATTCGAAGAAGCTCTTCTCCTCGGGCGTGAACTCCTTGTGATCGGAAGAACAGACGCAAAAGAACCCATTGAGCTTCCTTCCCCTGATCGGGACGAATGCGGCGGAAGAGATGCCCTTCAGCCTCGCTCTAAACTTCTCTCCCTCGCTTGGTGAAATGAAAATAATCCTATTATTCTTGATAATTTCTTCCGCTATTTCTTCAACTATCTGTTCATCTGGAAGCAATTTCTTTCCGTCACAGTCACCGGAGCAGAGGATTTTCTGCGGTTTCATCTCTTTCGTAAAGGAAAAAACGACAGCTCGGTCAAAATTGAAAAAATCGAGGAGGATGTTGATTGAAGATGTCAATATTTCCTTTGAATCAAGCGATGATGTTGCGGCGATGCTGATTTCGTTTAATCTCTTAAGTAATTCGTTGTGTTTCCTTAGACTTTTTTCGATTTCGAGCATCGAAGTGATATCTTCGCCCAATGCAACAATACCCACAATCTTCCCTTGCTGGTCGTAGAAACTGCTGAAGGTCCAAAGGATGCTAACCCTCACACCCTCCTTTGTTTGAATCTCCCATGATTTTTTAACGATCTCTCCATTCTTAACTATGCGATCCATGAGTTCTTTGAATTCGTCGCGGATATCTGGTGGAACGAATTTTTCCAGGAAATTTGTGCCAACGATCTCTTCCTTCCGATAGCCGAGGTTAATCTCAGCTCTCTGATTGACCATTTTGATTTTTCCATCTCGGTCGATTTCCATGATGATGATCGCGGCCGTCTCGATGATCGTTTCGAGCCGTTTCTTGCTCAATTCGAGTCTCTCTTTGAGCAGCTCTGTGTAAGTCATATCCCTAATAATTCCCTGAACAAGTGGCTCACCATTTTCTTTCTTGATGAGCTGCGCATAAATCTCGCATCGCCGTACCTCGCCAGTTTTCGAAACGAAATCAACAAAATACCTTGGCTCTGAGACTTCGCCTCTTATCCTTTTCGAAAATTGCTGAAAGGAAAATTTGCGAGAAGCTGGGGTCATGAGGTCAAAGATTGATCTTCCAATGAGCTCCTTCGGTTCATATCCGATGATCGCCTCGGTTGCCGGATTGATATAAAGAATCTTTCCAGTTTGATCGATCAAGTATATGATGTCTTTCGCGTTCTCGATAATTTTCTTATAATCAATTCTTTCCATCCGATTACGCCCTCTTATTTCTTTATTTCAATAAAAATCTTTTCAAATAGAATTCCCTTTCTTCCTCTGATTCCAATTTCATCAAACACCACTTCTTAATGTTTCGTTATTTTCATCGCTGCGGAGTGCTTCTAATTTTCCGTTGCATATAGAAGTAAGCTCTTATGATAAAAAAGGAGGAAAGAGGTTTAAGGTGTCCTTACGTTTGCGCACGTTCTCCGAGAATAGTTCTTTCAACCATTCTAGACATGAGCGTGTTCTTTTATGAGCGCTGAAAAGTCGAAATCGTAATTGTAGTTCTCTGTCGTGCCATCGCTCATTTCAATTCTCGCCCTAATTCTGTTCCTTTCGAAAATGATCTGTGCGATCCTGACTCTTGATTGGTAGAGACCGATTCTCTTGCCAGCTTGAGTCAATCGCCTCTCTGCGCAGACTAGAAGGCCAGCTTTTTCGAGCAAATGGATTTTCCTGTAACAGGCGGCGATCGGGATTCCGAGGGACTCGCTTAACTCGAAAGCGCTCCTCGGCTTTGTCATCGTCGCAAGAAGAATTTTCGCGGAGTATTCATCAGTCAATATGCGAGAGGTTTCGAGCGCATGCATATTATCACAAATGAGAAAAAAGTCCCGAGGGTATTTAAATTCTCTCGGATGATTATCATTTTTGATTTTTGTCCTTCCGTAAGGCCAGTATTTGAAATGTTGAGAATATTTCGTTGCGATCTCGTTATCAGTAATGAGTCTTGGAATCAATACGGACATTATTTATCATGATTCTCACAATGGAAATCGATATTCCTCCCATTTATTTAGTACATTTCCTGGCAGTATGGCTGGGTACAAAGATTTATATATCTTACTTTACAATGTTTTTTAAAACGCCAGGAGGGAAAGAATGACCTGCGGAAAGTGTGGATCGAAGAAAGGAGAAGCAAAGAAGGAAGAAAAGAAGAAGGCGACGAAGAAATAGTTATCGGACACCTAGTTTGAGATGCCTTTCGACTCCGAGGCAGATCAAGTTGTATCGAAGATCTGCGCGAGAACGACCAAACTTCTTTCCTTGTTTTTTCTCCATAAAACCTATATTTCAGACAAAATAAAAATCAAACCTATGCGAACTTTCCTACAATTCTTGATCCATCGACCTTCTTTTTTTTCAATCTTGAGATCTTGAAAGCGGCATTCTCTTCTTCGAAAATCATTCCTTAATTTGAATTTCCATTTTCTCATAAAAAAATGATGGGAAAATTTTTAGATGTTTAATCGAGTCGCACTCCTCCGCCTTGAATCCCAGGAATTCTCTGTTGTATCGATCTCTTCTGGCAATTTCTCGCTTCTTGAAACTACATAGATAGCTGCGAAGATCATCGTCGCCCCGATGAGTCCCGAAAAGTCAAGCGTCTCGCCGAGCACAAGGCATCCAAGGATCGTGCCGAAGACTGATTCCGAGAGAACGATCGTCGCCGATGTCGTCGCGCTGATTTTCGTTAGACCCTTGGCCCAGAGCAGTGAAGGAACGGAAGTGCAAAGAACGCTGACATAGAGAATCAGCGGTAATGATTCGAGACTGATGGCGAAGTTGTCGACTGTTATGAGTGAGAAGAGGATCAATGGTATTGGATAGACGCTGTAAACGCCGAAAATCCATTGATCATGGCTGAGGTGCTGCAATGCCTTCTTCGTCAAGATCCAAATCAGCGCACCTGAAGCCGCTGAACCGATGAGCATCATATCGCCGAGGAACTCGCCTTCAAGGAGTTTCGAGATGTCCCAGCCAGTTGTCAGGGAGATAAGTCCGACGATCCCGACGGTGATGCCAAAGATGCCGGCGCGATCGAGCCGTTCGCCGAGCAGGAACGCGGACATCGGAGCAACGAAGACAATCGTGCTGCCGATGATCAGCGCTCCTTTGGACGCGTTCGTCATCGTCATGCCAACGAATTCAAGGGAGATTGAGATTGCGCCGACAGCCATTGCCGCCCAGATCTCCCATCGCCTGAAGACTTGAAGGGTAAAGGATCCTCTAATCAAGGCGTAGAGGATTGCGATCAGGCCGCCTATCCCGATGACGACGGCTTCGAAGAGGAAGGGGTTGTTCCTCTCAACGCCGAGCTTGATCGCGACGTAAGAAGTCGCGAACATCATACTCGAGAGGAATGTCAAAGCGATAGCGCCATTCCTCGTCAATTCCCCCTCTCCTATCGATGCGGCTTTGAAGACCGGCATCGACACCACCGTAAGGGCGAATGCCGAGGGGGTTTTTGACATTTTCGATTTTTTTGAAATATTTGCTCATTGCAATCCTGGCTCATGCTAACAAATCACAATAATTTGACGGTTAGGACGAATCTTCCGCCGTATTAGATCAATCGTTCAATTTGATTGTGCGATCGCATTCCCCATTTTTTTTAAAAAATTGGAAACTCTGATTATCCCTTTTCCTTTTATTTCTTAAAGAAAAAGGATGAAACAAAACGCTTCCATTTACATTCCATTCTTTCTTTCAGGGAATCGATCGTGAAGGTTGAGGCGATCAATCCTATCAAGATGCCGATAACCGCGCCGCCGATGACGTCGAGAGGCCAGTGGACGCCATAGTAAATCCTGCCGAAACCGACTGTGATCGCAAAGAAACCAAGCGGCAGAATCAATTTAGGAAATTTTCGGCCGATGGCGGCAGCCGCCGCAAAACTTCCTTCGGTGTGGCCCGATGGAAATGAGGGGTCGGTAGGCTGGTAAACCGTGTGCACGCCATCGAGCACTTCAAACGGCCTCGGCCTGTCAACAAGGTATTTGAGCGTGCCACCAACGGCGATATGAATGAGAACTGCGATGAGCAGGTAAAGCGCCATCTCCCTCCTTCCGATAATCCATAATATGAAAATGATGATGAACCAGAAGAAGAATGAGCCCATTTCGGCAAAGATCCTGCAGATCGTTTCAAGCGAAGGATTCCAGAGTGTGTTGATTTTCAAAAAAGTCTCGCGGTCCCAGGCGAGTGCATTCTCGTTAAAAATCAAAAAGAGAAAGAGTCCGATCATCGAAATGAGAAGAATGAGAAGGATATAACCTTCCCTTTCCTTGTAAAACTCTCTCAGTGCGAAGCCCACCGAACGCCTCCTCTCTTCAAGGAATAGAAGAAATAGATGAAGCCGGTAATTATGTCTCGCATACCCGCGACAATATTTAAGTCTCGTGCATTGCATTAGGTCAATGGACATGTTCGAGAAGATCCTTCTTCCCATCGATTTTTCTCAGCAGTCGATCATGATGCTAGACTGTGTCGCAGAGTTGCGTCAGTTTGGTGCGGAGACGGTGATCATCCTTCATGTCCTTCCGCCAAAAGGGCAGTTATCGGAGAATCAAAAGAAGACGGCGGAGGAACTCGTCAACAAGCTCAGGGAAAGGGGGTTCGAGGTAATGTTCAAGGCAGTTCATGGGAACCCCATCGATGAGATATTGTCGATTGCTGAGAAGGAAGAAGTGACGCTCATCGTTATGGCTTCGAGCGGCAAGGGGAGGGCGCAGGAGTTTTTCGTTGGCAGCACTTCCTTCGGGGTCGTTAGGAAAACCAGTAAGCCAATCCTCATTGATAAGTTCGAAGTCATCGAAACGGATGGGAGCAGGAAGATCAAGCCAGCGTGCACAATGCTCTTCCGCACCGCGTTGGTACCGATTGATTTTTCGAGATGCACTTACACGGTCATCGATATCCTTCATCATCTGGCGAAGCGAGGTCTGAGGAAAATTGTCCTCTTTCACGTCATTGAATCGACGAAATACAGCGTCTCCTCGGACGAGCGCTTCGATGAAGTCAAGAAACGACTCGAGGAACTCGAAAAGGATCTGATAAGCGCTGGTTTTGAAGTCATCACGCACGTCCATTTTGGTACCCCCGCCTACAACATTCTCGAAGCGACGAGGGAATTCGACGCCTCGCTCATTATCATTGGTGCATCTGGCAAGAGTTTCTTAAAGGGGCTCGCACTCGGGAGCACTTCCGAGGAGGTCATTAGGAAGGCGAGCGTGCCATTGCTCGTCGTCAGGTGCTGACCTCGCGAATTGATTCTTGAAAAATGCAAAGGCGGTTGATTTTTTTGCGAATACCATAAGAACGCGCTGAGATTTGTATGAATGGCACATGATCATTTAAGTAAATAGATCGCATAATTAAAAGAGATGCATCGCTTCGGGACACAGATCGCCATATCGTGGGCCGCGGTCATCGCAATTTTTCTCGCGACAGAGTACGCGATCTTCGTCTTCAATCTTTTCTGGATCATTATGGGATTCTGGGCTCTCTGCATCGCTGTTTTGCCGGCGATCATGAGCCGGAGCGTTGCGAGGATTTTACCATTTGAATTCCTCTCCCTCATCGCCATACCCTTCTTGCTTTATTTTATTCCTGGTGTCTCTGGCCTTGAGAATCGGTTCTATGAGGAATATCTGCTCAGGGCCTCCCAGGTCATGGCCACGTTCTTCGTCAGTTTCGTCACTGTCATGGATCTCCACACTTACACGAGTTTAAGAATGAACAGGGTCTTCGCGATCGCTTTCACCGTCATGCTGACAATGGCACTGAGTAGCTTTTTCGCGATCGGTGACTTCATTACCGACACGCTTTTCGGGACTCACACACTCGTCAGCAACGACTACCTCATGGTGAACCTCCTTTACAGTGCCATCGGCGGTCTCATCATGGGTATCATTTTAGCGATTTACTTGGGGCGGATGCCGACTGAGCGACTCCGTCGCTTTGGCATCAGCAGGATCGGTGATGCGAAGTGAACAGAACGAAAGTTGAGAAATGGCTCAGCCATTTCTTCGAGGGATCGCTCTTCGCGATGTTTTTATTCGGCCTCTTCAACGGCGATTTATACGCCGCTTTCTCCGCCCTCTTCGGCCTCGGCATGGCGATGATTCCGTGGTTTTTGAAAAGAGAAAAGATTCTGACGGTGCCGTTTGAGCTGAACCTATGGATTTTCATTGCGCTCTTCCTCCACAACCTCGGCGTTCTCGTCAAGTTTTACGATACGATCTGGTGGTGGGATAAGATGACGCATTTCCTCTCGACCTCGATGATTGCCGCCTTTGGTTTCATCGGTATTGTCATCGTCGATAAGTACATCGATGCGATCTATCTCCCCCCCAAATTCCTCCCCTTTTTCATCGTTGTTTTCGTCGGCGCAATGGGCGTTCTCTGGGAGATCATCGAATTCGTCATCGACAAAGCGCTGAACGCTGGCATGCAGTACTCGCTTTCAGACACGGTCATCGATCTTGTCTTCGACAATATTGCTGGTATCTTCGTCGCGATCCTCGGGCCGATTTACTTGCGCTACCGTTCTGTCGATGCGATTGTCGAAGAGATGAATGTGGAAGCTGTTGTCAAGAGATTTGCGGGTAAGGCAGGAAGGAGAGATTGAAAAGATCGTCACCGAGTAGAAGTTAAGAAATCCGCTATTGATCTATAGAATTGATCGACGCATTGCGGATAGGTTTTCAAATTCTTTCAGCTTATGAGAATAAGAAAATATTTAACAAGGATATAATGAGGCAAATGGACATCATAGACTGGCATAAATTATCGATCCTTTAGAAAATTCACTAATAACATGTTGACAATGATACAAAGAAGTGAGCGATGGTTCTTCGAAAATTTTAATTCGGATACTTGACGAAGCATGTTAAAAATTAAATTCAAGCATTTATAAATGATAATCCGAGCCGTCAATTCCACGTTTGCCGTATTTTGCTCCATGAAATTACATGTGTTTAGAAAATTCTCAACGCCAAGATTGCTACTTCGAATAAATTATATCAATTGCGACTTCATACGTTAAAGTGAAAATCATAATAGGGTCATAATAGGGAAAACCTATAAAGAAATTGGCAAGTATGGTGATCGTCAATCTAATCTTTATAATGTAAGCAGTAGCGAGGGGCGATCTGATTGAAGATTCTTCATATTGAAAATACTGCTGGTGTCCCATCCATACTTACTGAGGCTATGCGAGAACTCGGATACAATGCAAAAATTCTTCAGACATGGTGGACATATGCAGCTTATCCTCACGATTATGAAAACTATTATCATGGCCACTCGCTCCTGGAAATTCTCAGGCGGATGGTCAAGACTGCGCGAATCGCATCTGGATTTGACGTCGTTCACATTCATTCTGGTTTGGATTGGAAACGTCTCGATTTCCTATTGATAAAATTCATTTATCGAATTCCTACGGTCGTCCACTATCATGGATCTGATGTGAGGTTGAATCTCGCAACGGCATACCAGGATTTTTTGGATGCGAAAATTGTCGCAACTCCCGATCTTTTGCGTTGGATGCCCGATGCGATCTTTGTTCCGAACCCCATACGGCCATTTCCATATTCTTTCGATACGAATAGTAGGACAACCGTGATACACATGCCAACAAACCGCAAATTTAAAGGCACTGCGTTGATCCTTGACGCCGTCGAAGAACTCAAGAAAGAAGGACTTGATTTTGATTTCAAACTAATCGAGGGTGTCTCACATAAGCGGGCCATGGAAGAGCTTTCGAAATCACATATTCTAATCGACCAAGTTGTGGATGAAAAAGAAACGGGGATTCCAGGTCTTTTTGGAATGGTCTCTCTTGAAGCGATGGCGATGGGGAAGGCTGTGATTTGCCATGTCGATCCCGAAATGCTGAAGTATTATCCCAATTGTCCGATTTTTAATGTTGAAGTGAACAAGGAAGACTTGAAAGACAAAATCAGGTGTCTTGTTGAGAACCTGGAGTTCACGAGATCACTCGGATTGAAAGGTGTCCAATACACGCGGGCATTCCATAATCCCACAGAAATCGCGAAGCGATTAATTGAGATATACGAAAAAATACTCTAATCATGATGGAATGAAAAGTTTGATCCCTTTCGATAAACCCTAAATAAGGATGTCCAATCACTCATATCAATCACCCCGTTTCTTGTGTATGAATCGAGGGACTCGTTAACCTGCTATGTCCAATCCATTCGCGGAAAAATAAAAAATGATTGTCAATCGAATTGATTTTTCTATGGACTCCAATAAAGATGCAATCAGAGTCAACAATCTCACTAGAGAATACAATGATACGACTGTTCTTGCAGGAGTCAATCTCATAATTCGTGAAGGCGAATTCTATGCACTTATGGGTCCTAACGGATCCGGTAAAACCACTCTTACATCAATTATCGCTTGCGTAAGGCGCCCTTCCAGCGGAAATGTCGAAATATACGGTAAATCGCCAGATAAAGCAAAAGATATCATTGCCTACATTCCTCAAGACAATTTCTCATCCCCATATCTGACTGGTAGGGAGAACTTAACATATTTTGCTGGGTTACTCGGTTATTCCAAGAAAGAAGCAAGAAAGATTGTCACTGAGATATTAGAAAGAATTGAACTTATTAAGGACGCTGACAAGAGGGTTTCAACCTACTCAGGAGGAATGCGCAAGAGGCTCGAGATCGGTACTGCTCTCTTTCCATCGACAAGAATCCTCATTCTTGATGAACCTACGACTGGTGTCGATCCTACGGGACGCAGAGAATTCCTTGGCATGCTCAACGAGATGTGTAAGGGAGATCTGACTGTCTTGATGACTACCCATATAGGTACGGACGCAGAAATGGCTACTCGGGTTGGTCTGATGGATAAGGGGCGAATTATCGCTGAAGGTCAGCCCGAGGAGCTGAAGAGTAAAATTGGTCTCTTGTCGATTGTCAGTGTGAAAACTGCTATAAAAACAAGAAAATCGCAGATGCACTCGCGCAATTTAACGGTGGTAAATTGCCACTTGAAACGGATCGTGGATACAGAATCTATTCTAAAGATGCGACAAAGGCAACACCCGATATTGTGAGAATACTCGAGGGGTTGGGATGCAAAGTGATAAAAATAGAGGCGGCGAATCCCACACTCGAAGACGTGTTTTTCAAACTCACCGAAAAGACCTTGCTGGGTGGTGAGGCGAGATGAGTCAAATCAGCGCGACATTTGTGAGGGTGATGAAAGAGCTCTTGAGAGATAAAGTTCTTATCTTCTGGTCTGTTGTGTTCCCCATAATCTGGCTCTTGATGGCCAGTTTCGTCTTTCTCAGCAGTGCTCCGGAGGATGAGGCTGCACCTCTTAAAGCCGCCTTCACAGTCTCAATGATCACATACGCAATCATCATCGCTGGCATCGTCGATCTTCCTGGCAACATCGCCTCAGACCGTAGCAGAGGCATGCTTTCGAAGTTGAGGTCAATGCCGGTCAAGCAGCTCGACGATTTTCTTGGGAGGATCTTCGCCTTCCTTGTTTTCTCGACGATCGCGATTATCCTAGTACTCATTATAGGCACCCTTCTCGGCGCGAGATTTTCTATGGATATGGTCAGCGTTTTGCAATCAGCAGCATTCATCGTACTCGCAATACTCGCTTCGTGCCGTATCGGATTGATCATCGGCACGGTAATTAAGGGAGAACAAGGTGCTGTTTATACGGGGATAGCGATTGCGTTGATAACGAGCTTTGCCGCTGGCATTTTCTCGTTGTACAGTCAGCTTCCTTCGCCACTACAATTCTTTTCGCGAATATATCCCATCTCATCGGCTAACTCTTCGCTTATTTTCCTTCTTGTGGGAGAAGACACAGCTGGTTATAATCCGCTTTTAGTCGGTCAATTGGCCTACACGATTTTCTCTTCGCTCGTACTCTATATTGTCGGCTTAGCAATATATGTCAAATTCAGTTGGAGGAAAGAATAATCGGTTAGATCGTTGAAGAGAGAAGAAGAATTCCTTTGTGAATTAAAAAGATGAAGCACGTTCAGATTATTTTGACTTATGTTAGAAATGAATGTTACTTCGAAAGGATCAGAGGATGAGCGCTGGCGGCACCATAAGCATGAGGAAGAGTGTGACAGCGAAAGCGCTCTTGAAGGTCTTTGCATCGACGGAGATGAAAGGCATCATAAGGACAATTGACTGAACGATCGCGAGGATGAAGAGCTGAACACCGCCAATCAGAATAGTATTCGCCGTTAGCGTTCCAACGCTCTTGATCGTCGTGATCGATGCGAAATGCATGACGAAGAGGGATTCGACGGCGACGATGGAAGTCATAATGATGATGAC